>Ga0182740_1000003_pt1 | contig 830290 bp, 767 predicted proteins | sample eDN5th37CKraftBY_FD_128872 | JGI IMG/M metagenome (GOLD analysis project Ga0182740, IMG submission 128872) | Enriched backyard soil microbial communities from Emeryville, California, USA - eDNA 5th pass 37_C Kraft BY (version 2) (version 2) | ecosystem: Environmental > Terrestrial > Soil >... | reverse complement strand
CGGCCACCTCTCCCATCGGAGAGAGGCGAGCAAGGGGCACGGTCTCGCTCCACGGCCACCTCTCCCCGCCGAGAGAGGCGAGCGAGGGGTACCGGCCTCGCCCCACGGCCACCTCTCCCATCGAGAGGCGAGCGAGGGGCACGGCCTCGCTCCACGGCCACCTCTCCCCGCCAGAGAGGGGTGAGCGAGGGGCACGGTCTCGCCCCACGGCCACCTCTCCCCGCCGGGGAGAGGTCGGCTCGCACGCGTGAGCGTGCGAGCCGGGTGAGGGGGTGCAGACCCATCAGTTCGAGTCGCAGACGCATCAGTTCAATCCAAGGAACCGACACACCATGAAACGCCAGCTCCGCAGCAACTACGAAAAAGGCACCTCGCTGTGGGCGGTGCGCCGCGCGCAGTGGCGCGCGCTCGGCCTCACCGACGAGGACATGGAGAAGCCGAAGATCGCGGTCGTGAACACCTCGTCCGAGCTCGCGATCTGCTTCAGCCATCTCGACGGCGTCGCCAAGATCGTGAAGGAAGCGATCCGCGAGGCCGGCGGCCTGCCGTTCGAGATCCGCACCGCGGCGCCGAGCGACTTCATCCACAGCGCGGGGCACGCCGGCAACTACATCCTGCCGTCGCGCGACCTGATCACCAACGACATCGAGGTGCAGGTCGAGGGCGCCAAGCTCGACGGCATGATCTGCCTCACCTCCTGCGACAAGACCGTGCCCGGCCACCTGATGGCGGCGGCGCGGCTCAACATCCCGACCCTCCTCGTGATCGGCGGCTACCAGCCGAGCGGCGTCTACCGCAACCATCACGTCGACATCGAGGAGGTCTTCCTCGGCGCCGGCCACCACGTCGCCGGCAAGCTCTCCTACGACGACCTGCTCGGCATGAGCGAGAACGCCATCGGCGGGCCGGGCGTGTGCTCGGGCATGGGCACCGCCAACTCCATGCACATCGTCACCGAGGCGCTTGGCATGTCGCTGCCCGGCGCGGCGCCGGTGATGGCCAACTCCAAACGCATGATGGACTTCGCCAAGAGGTCCGGCCGCCGCATCGTCGAGATGGTGGGGGAGAACCTGCTGCCGCGCGCGATCATGACGCCCGACGCCTTCGCCAACGCGGCCATGGCCGTGCTGGCGGTGTCGGGCTCGATCAACTGCATCAAGCACCTGCAGGCGACGGCGCTGGAAGCCGGCCTGCCGCTCGACTTCTACAAGCTGTTCGACGAGATCAGCGACAAGGTGCCCGTGCTCTCCGCCGTGCGCCCGATCGGCGAGAGCTCGATCGAGGCCTTCGAGGCCGCGGGCGGCGCGCTGGCCGTGCTCAAGCAGCTCGAGCCGATGCTGCGCACCGGCGCGCTCACCGTCAGCGGCAAGACCGTCGCCGAGAACCTGCGCGAGGTTAAGGTCGAGGACACCGAGACCATCCGCCCGCTCGCGCGCCCGCTCTCCGACAAGGCCTCGATCGTGATCGTGCGCGGCAGCCTCGCGCCCGACGGCGGCATCGCCAAGCTCGGCCTGCGCCGCGACAAGATCCTCACGTTCACCGGGCGCGCGCGCTGCTTCGCAACCGCCGACGCGGCGATGGCCGCACTCAAAGAGAAGAAGATCGTGCCGGGCGACGTGATCGTGCTGCGCGGGCTCGGCGTGCGCGGCGGTCCCGGCATGGGCATGGCCTCGCGCGTGGTGTTCGCGCTCGATGGCGCAGGGCTCGGCGCCGACGTCGCCTTCGTCACCGACGGGCAGCTCTCGGGCCTCGTCAACAAGGGACTGGTCGTGGGCGAAGTCACGCCGGAGGCCGCGGTGGGCGGGCCGATCAGGCTGATCGAGGACGGCGACCGTATCGCCATCGACGCGGAGGCCAAGACCATCATGCTCGACGTGCCGGAGGCGGAGCTTGCCGCGCGCCGCGCAAAATTCGTGCAGAAGGACCAGCATTCCGAGGAAGGCTGGCTCGCGATCTACGAGCGCTCGGTGCAGCCGCTCTCCAGGGGCGCAGCCCTGGTGCGTCCGAAGTAGCGTGCGTCCGAAATAGCGGCGGCAGAGCCAGCGCGGCTGTCAGGGCCACGCGCCGGGCGTCGGGCGCCGCGCGCCCGGGCGTCAAGCGCCGCGCGCCGGGGGCCGCGCCGCGCGCTTGGTACAACGGCCACGCGCCGCGTTCGACGGTTGTCCCCGAAGTTCCCGCCGGCACGGCGCGCGCTGGCGTTTTGGGCCGCCGCGCGGCCTTATCCCGCGACAGGCGGGCGAGCGCGCGGCTCCCCCGCCCGGCGGAGCTTGTGCACCATGCATCGCGCATATCCCGGCGCCCGGAGCGGACGACGTTCCACGACGAACCCGCCGGAGACCCGGCGCTCGCCGGCCAGACTATGTCATGCTCCCTCCGATCCCTCTCATTTCGGGTATCATGAGGACGCGACCCGGCCTCGTCAGCGTGCCGGCGCGATCGATCTGGCACGTTCGTTGCGTGTGGACAGGCTCCGACCTCTCGCTGCTATCATTCCGCCGGAACCGCCATCGACCACTCCCGTCTCGGATCTATCACCATGGCTCGCACGTCGAAATCTCCGGCGAAACGCCGGCCCGCACCCGCGCGCAAAGCGCGTCGTCCGGCCAGGCGCCGGCCCGCCGCCGCCAAGCCCCGCCGCGATCCGCTCGACGACTTCATCGTCGCGGCGGCGCGCGCCCTCGACCTGCCGGCGAAACGACCCTGGCTGCCTGCGATCAAAGCGAATCTACGTGTGACGCTGCAGCACGCGAGCCTCGTCGCAGAATTCCGGTTGCCCGATGACGCCGAGCCGGCGCCGGTGTTCAGGGCCTGATCATGAGCCACTCATTCGATCCCACCTGGGCAACCGCCAGCGAGATCGCCCGCGCCGTCGCGAGCGGCGAAACCACCGCCTCGTCCGTCATCGACGCCACGCTGGCACGGATCGCCAAGGCCGATCGCACGCTCAATGCATTCACCAAGGTCACGTCCGCGCGGGCGCGAGCGCGGGCGCAGGCGGTCGACAAAGCACGCGCGGCGGGAGAGCCGCTCGGGCCTTTGGCCGGCGTGCCCTTCGGCGTGAAAAACCTGTTCGACATTGCCGGCGTCACCACCCTCGCCGGCTCGAAGATCAACCGTGCAAATCCCGCCGCCGGGCGCGACTCACCGCTGATCGAACGCCTGGAGGCGGCTGGCGCCGTTTTGGTCGGCGCGCTGAACATGGGCGAATATGCCTATGATTTCACCGGCGAGAACATCCACGACGGCCCGTCACGCAATCCGCACGACACGTCGCGGATGACCGGGGGATCGTCCGGCGGATCGGGCGGTGCGGTTGCCGGCGGACTGATCCCGTTTTCCCTCGGCTCCGACACGAATGGCTCAATCCGCGTGCCGGCCTCTCTCTGCGGTCTGTTCGGACTGAAGCCCACCTATGGGCGTTTGCCGCGCAACGGCAGCTTCCCGTTCGTGGACAGTCTCGACCATCTCGGCCCGCTGGCTCGCAGCACGCGCGATCTCGCGCTCGCTTATGACGTCATGCAGGGCCATGATCCCGCCGACGCGGCCTGCGTCGACCGGCCGCGCGAGCCCGTCAGTGCTCAACTCGAAACCGGCATCGACGGACTGCGGATCGCGGTTGCCGGTGGCCATTTCCAGCAGGGCGCCTTCCCCGAGGCGCTCACCGCACTCCACCAGGTCGCTGATGCGCTTCGAGCGCGGCAGGAGGTCGAAATCCCGCAGGCGGCTCGCGCGCGGGCCGCAGCCTATGTCATCACCGCGGCCGAAGGCGCAACTCTGCATCTCGAGCGGCTGCGCCGGCAGGCTGACGATTTCGATCCGGCCGTGCGCGACCGCCTGATTGCAGGCGCGATGGTCCCCGCGGCGCATGTGCTGGCGGCGCAGAAGTTCCGTCGCTGGTACCGAGCCGAAGTCCGCAACATTTTCGAGAGCGTGGACGCGATCATCGCGCCGGCAACGCCATGCACCGCACCGAAGATCGGGCAACAGACGTTCGTGCTCGACGGAGTCGAGATGCCCGTGCGCGCCAACTTGGGCATCTATACGCAGCCCATCTCCTTCATTGGTCTTCCCGTCGTGTGCGTGCCGGTTCCGCAGACCCCGCTTCCAATCGGCGTGCAGATCATCACCCGGCCGTGGCGGGAAGATATTGCGCTGCGGGTCGCCTATGCATTGGAGCGTGATCGCATCGCCGTCGCGCCGCGACCGCGGCCAAGCCGCGTGAACCCGGCGAAGAACTGAAGTGGATTCAATCCGTTACTGAGATCCGGCGACGGGGCGCCAGATAGTACCGCCACTGGAAGCACATGCGCGCGGCGCAACATGCTGCTGAGAAGTTGCGTTCAGAAATTTTCTCGCCTGTTCGGATGTAGGACGCCGCGACAAAGCGCGGCAGGTTGCCGGCCGGCGAGCAGACGAGGCCGCACGCAGGATCCGTGCAGCAGCAGTTCATACGCCGGTCCAGAGGCTTGGCAGGCCACCGGACATGAAACCGGTAGCCACTTTTGCGTTGCACGCGCTAAGCTGGCGCTGGAAATGGCAGCCACCGAACAGCGGTGGGTGTGGGGGAGGAGCCGCGAGACGGATGGGGCCAGCCTGCAGCATGATTGCCTGCCTGCGGACGCTCGCCCTCGCGCGCGGAGCGCGCGTCAACCCCTGCCTATGCCTCCGTCATCTCGAAACGATTTGACCATAACCAACTCGAGAAACTCGCAAGGAGAAGGACGTGACGAAACGCTTCTTTACATTCGCCTGCGCCGCAGCCGCCCTGACGCTCACCGCAGCGCTGGCTCCGGCTTCAGCTCAACAATATCCCGGCGATCGGGTCGTACGCATCCAGCTCGGCTTCACCGCCGGCGGCGGCGCGGACATCCTGGCGCGCTGGTATGCTGAGAAGCTCCAGAAGGCGCTCGGCGGCAACTTCATCGTCGAGAATAAGGTCGGCGCCTCCGGCAATATCGCGCTCGACGCCGCTGCCAAGGCCAAGCCTGACGGTTACACGCTCCTGCTCGCCTCGACCGTCACGACCGCCGGCAATGCCTCGGTGTTCAAGCAGATGCCGCTCGACGTCACCAAGGACATCGTGCCGATCATCGGGTTCGCCGAGACGCCATTCGTCCTGGCGGTCGCGCCGGACTCGCCGATCAACACGGTCGCCGACCTGACCGCCTTTCTCAAGTCCAAGGACGGCAAGGCGACCTATGGCAGTGCCACGACCAGCGCGCTGGCCTCGACCGAAATCTATCTGCAGAAGGTCGGCGTGAAGGCAACGCAGGTCGGCTACAAGACCACTGCGGCGGCCATTCAGGACGTCACCGCGAAGCAGATCGACTTCGCCTTTGCCGACGTCGTGTTCGCCACGGGCCAGGCCAAGCAGGGCCGCATCAAGCTGATCGCAAACGCCTCGAACGTCCGGTCGCCCGCGCTGCCCAACCTGCCGACGCTCAAGGAAGTGACGGGTGCCGAAACTGGCGACATCGTCGCCCTCTGGGGCCTTTGGTCCGCGGCCGGGACGCCGAAGGAGATCCTCGACAAGCTCGCGAAGGCGATGAACGACATCACCAAGTCCGAAGAGACCCAGAAGTTCCTCATCGGCCAGGGTGCAACTCCGTTCGTCTCGACACCGGAAGACTACAAGAAGAAGTTCGAGATCGCGCTGAAGGCCTGGGCCAACGCGGTCAAAATCGCGAAGATCGAGGTCCAGTAGCGATGTTCCTCGTCGGCGGCGCGATACGCGGCGCCGCTGACGACCGCACGACGGGCGGCCGCAGCAAACGCGGCCGCCTCTTTTGATAGATGACAGGCAGGAACGTTCGATGATCCGCGTCAAACATCCGCAGGACTTCTGGGCAGGCATTCTCTTTCTGACGGTGGGCGTGATCGCGGCCTGGGTTGCCCGCAACTATGTGTTCGGGTCGGCGACGCGGATGGGCCCCGGCTATCTTCCAAGCGTACTGAGCTGGATGCTGATTGGCCTGGGAGTGTTCCTGGCCGCGCGCGGGCTCATCGAAGAAGGGCCTGCGCTCGAACGCAGCCTGTTCCGACCGCAGGCTTTCATCATTGTTGCGATCGTGGTTTTCGGGCTTCTGATCGAGCGGGTCGGACTCGTGGGGTCGGTGATCGTGTCTACCGTCATCGCCGCGCTCGCAAGCGCCGAGATGCGCTGGAAGGAAACGATCATGCTCGCGATCGGACTGGCGATCCTGTGCGCGGTGCTTTTCGTCAAGCTGCTAGGACAGCCACTGGAACTGTGGAATTGGGGCTCCTAATGGAAATCATCGACAATCTCGCGACCGGATTTTCCGTCGCCGCAACGCCCATCAATCTTCTGTTCTGCCTGTTCGGCTGCCTGATCGGCACGCTGATCGGCGTGCTCCCGGGCATCGGACCGATTGCGACGATCGCGATGCTGCTGCCGGTGACGTTCAGCCTGAGCCCACTGGGCGCGCTGATCATGCTGGCCGGCATCTATTATGGAGCGCAATACGGCGGATCGAGCACCGCGATCTTGGTCAACCTGCCCGGCGAATCCTCCTCGGTGGTGACCTGCATCGAGGGCTATCGCATGGCGCAGAAGGGCCGCGCGGGCGCGGCGCTGGCGGTGGCTGCCGTCGGTTCGCTGTTCGCCGGTTGCGTCGGCACCCTGTTGATCGCCGCATTCGCGCCGATCCTCGCAAAGTTCGCCGAGGAGTTCCGCTCGCCGGAATACTTCTCGCTCATGCTGTTCGGACTGGTGGCCGCGGTCGTGCTGGCGCACGGTTCGGTGATCAAGGCCATCGCGATGATCGTGTTGGGACTGCTGGTCGGACTGATCGGCACCGACACCCAAAGCGGCGTCGCGCGTTTCACATTCGGAATCCCCGAACTCTACGACGGCGTCGACTTCGTGCCGGTTGCAATGGGATTGTTCGGCTTCGCCGAGATCATGAGCAATCTCGATCGTGAGAGCGGAGCGCGCAAGCTCACCGCGGCAATCAGCAGTTTGTGGCCGACGATCGTCGAAATAAAGCGCTCCGTTCCCGCCGTGCTGCGCGGGACCGCCGTCGGTTCGCTGCTTGGTCTCTTGCCGGGCGGCGGCGCGGTTCTGTCGTCATTCGCCGCGTACACGCTGGAAAAGAAGGTCTCGCGTTTCCGGCACGAGTTTGGCACCGGCGCAATCGAGGGCGTGGCCGGCCCCGAGTCGGCCAACAACGCCGGCGCACAGACGTCCTTCATCCCGCTCCTTACGCTGGGCATTCCCTCGACGCCCGTCATGGCGCTGATGATGGGGGCCATGACAATTCAGGGCATCGCTCCGGGTACTGCGATCATCAGCGATCGTCCGGAGCTGTTCTGGGGCATGATTACCTCGATGTGGATCGGCAACCTGATGCTGGTCATCATCAACTTGCCGCTGATCGGCGTTTGGGTGTCTTTGCTCAAGGTACCCTACCGAATCCTGTTCCCATGCATCCTGATCTTTTGCTGCGTGGGCGCCTACAGCATCGCCAACAGCACATTCCTGATCATGCTGATGGCCGGCTTCGCGGTCCTCGGCTATGTGTTTACGAAATTGAGCTGCGAGGGCGCGCCCTTCCTGCTCGGATTCGTGCTCGGCCCGTTGATGGAGGAGAACCTCCGGCGCTCGATGGTGTTGTCGTTCGGCGACCCGCTGGTCTTCCTACAGCGCCCGATCTCGCTCGCCATCCTGCTGCTTGCGCTTGGCTTGGTGGCGCTGATCGTGCTGCCGCAGTTCCGCCAGACCCGCGAGGAGGCGTTCCAGGAATAAGGCCCCCGCCGGGAGTAAAAAAGGCCGGGCACGATGCCCGGCCTTTCACATTTGCGCGGAGGCAGCGCCTTTACGTCGTTCCCCACACGTCCTTGGTGACGTCGACGAGCAAACGAAGCTTCGCGAGTTCCTCGTCGACGGTCATGACGTTGCCACCGATGCCGCTCGAGAACCCGCACTGCGGGCTGAGTGCGAGCCGATCGAGCGGAGCGAACTTCGCCGCCTCGTCGATCCGGCGCTTGAGCTCGTCCTTGGTCTCGAGACGGCGGTCCTTGGTGGTCATCAGGCCGAGCACCGCAATCTTCCCCTTGGGCAGGAAACGCAGCGGCTCGAACCCGCCGGCGCGGGCACTGTCGTATTCAAGATAATAGACGTCGATGTCGATGCCGTTGAACAGGAGCTCGGCGATCGGGTCATAGCCGCCTTCGGCCACCCATGCGCCGGCAAAGTTGCCGCGGCACAGGTGCATCGAGACCACCATGTCCTTGGGCACCTGCGCAACCGACTCGTTCAGCACCTTGGCGTAGGTCTTCGGCAGTTCGTCAGGATCCTCACCGAACTGCTTGGCCTGGTCGCGCAACGCGGGATCACACAGATAGGCGAGGTTGACCTCGTCGATCTGAATGTAACGGCAACCGGCATCGGCGAGGTCCTTGATTTCCTCGCGATAGACGCGTGCGACGTCCGTATAGAAGTCGTTGATGTCGGGGTAGGCGGTCTTGTCCACGGCATCACGTCCGCCGCGGAAGTGCAGCGTGCTCGGCGAGGGAAACGTGACCTTCGGAGTCACCTTGGTCACCGACTTCAGGAATTTGAAATCGTCGACGAAGATGGGATGGGAGTGCCCGATCTTGCCCTGCACCTGCATGCTCGGCGGAGCATGGCCTTCGCGGGTCCCCTCGCTAGTGTGGAACTTCACCGAGATTTTCGAAGGCACGAGCGCGACGTTGTCGAACTCCAGCAGGAAGTCGCGCTGCCAGCTCCCCCGGTTGTACTCGCCGTCGGTGACGACCTTGAACCCGAAATCCTCCTGCATGCGCACCACGTCGCGGATGGCAGCTTCCTGGATGGGCTGGAGCTCGGTTTCAGTCATCTTCTTCTGCGCGACGGCCTCGCGCGCCTTGATAAGGCTGTCCGGGCGGATAAAGCTCCCAACGTGGTGGGCTCGCGGGAAAGCTCCGGTGGGCAACGGCATTCTGATCTCCTTGAACGTCGCACTCGGCAAAGATGCCGGACTTGCGGCCGGCCGCATGCCATGCGCTGGAACGGGACTGGAGCAGCCGGCAGCAAACGTATTACCGCTTCGCTGCTGGCCGCGCGGCTGAAGGTTCAGCCCTGCGCATGACCAAGCGAACCGTCAACCGCTTCGCCGCGACCATGCGTTGGCGGCGGGACACAATCACCTTTTTGCGCAAGCTACAAGAACCCGTACCGCATTGCCTGCCTGGCAAAATCGCTCGGGTTGCGAGTGGGGCCCTGCCCCGATAACTTCCCTTATCCGCGCCCACGGCATGTTCTGGGCCATCACGCGGGGGGAGCCATGCATTTCAGTGATCATTTCGGCGGGGCCGGACAGGCCTTCGCCATGGCCTTTGTGGTTGCGACCTACTCCATGAAGACCATGATCCCCCTGCGCATCCTGGGCATCGCGACGAACCTCATCCTCATTACCGTCTCCGTCTTCAATCATCAGTTCGGTACTCTGGCCGTTCATGCATTCCTGCTGCCGCTCAATTCTTACCGCCTCTACCAGATGCTCATACTGGTCAACGGGGTGAAGCATTCGCTGCATCAGGATCTCAACATGGACTGGCTAAAGCCCTTCATGACGCGTCAGCAGTGCAGGAAAGGGGACGTGCTCTTCGCCAAGGACGCGATTGCCGACACGATGTTCTACACGGTCAGCGGGCGATACCAGCTCGTGGAACTGGGAATCGAGATAGGGCCGGGGCAGTTGATCGGGGAATTGGGCATGCTGGCACCCAGCAATCGGCGCACCGCATCGTTTGAATGCATCGAGGACGGAATCCTGCTGTCCGTGACCTACCAGCAGGTCGAGGAACTCTACTATCAGAACCCGGCATTCGGATTCTACTTCCTGCGCCTGTCGACGGCGCGGCTATTCGAGAACATCGCGCGGCTGGAGACCCAGATAACGAAGCTGCACTCGCTTGGACAGCGTCATTAGGCCTGCCGGACGTTACTTCGTTTGGAGCGCGAATACGCCGTTCCATTCAGGTCCGGGCGGGTTCTGCTGGAATATCTCAATACGGTCCGCGTAGAGGTCAGCGAACTGGTCCATCGCGAAGCGTCCGCTGCCGCCGCGGCACGCCGACAGCGCCTGAAGAGCAGCCTTCCAATCTTGGGACCGGTACAGCGCGAGGAAACGCCCCACGGCGCGGTCGAGAGTCTTGAATTCCGGCGTTGCGACAACGTCAGCCCCGCCGAGGACGGTATAGATCGTCTCCGGCTCGGTCTTGCCCTTCACCGTGATGCAATCGAGCTCGAGCAGGGCGTAGCGATCCCGCAGCGCCTCCGTTGTGCGCGCGCCCACCAGGATCGACACACCGTAAGGCTTGGTCTGCCCCTCGATGCGTGACGCGAGATTCACCGCGTCACCGAGCACCGTGTACTGCATTCGCATGTCGGATCCCATGTTGCCGACAACGCAGCGCCCGGTATTCAGGCCGATGCCGATCTTGATTGGAATAAAGCGTTGTCCATTCGCCTGCGCCTCCTCGGCGCGCTCGCGGTTGAGCGTTTCGAGGCGATCCAACATGTCCAGCGCCGCATCGCACGCGTTCACCTCGTGCTGCGGGTCATCAAGCGGCGCGTTCCAAAACGCCATAATGGCGTCACCCATGTACTTGTCGATTGTGCCGCGCCGGGCCTGGATGGCCATGCTCAACGGCGTCAGCAGACGGTTCATCAGGTGGGTGAGGCCTTGCGGGTCATCCTTGTAAAGCTCGGAAATCGCCGTAAAGCCACGCACATCGGAAAACATCACCGTCATAACTCGGTCTTCTCCGCCAAGCACCACCCGCTCACGGGACTTCGCGAGTTGCTCGACCAGCGTCGGCGACAAATATTGCTTGAAGGTCGTGCGGATGTATTTTCGGTCGTTCTGCTCGCGGACGTAGTTGACGAAGACGAGCGCCGCGTAGATGGCGAGACTCGACATCAGCGGAAACGTTGCGTCAATCAGCAGGCCCTCTTGCGCGAACGACATCCAGGAGGCCATCACCATGGCACCCACGCCTGCAGCTCCCACGACGAGCAGCGTCAGCGCACTGACCAGCGGCGCCAGAACAATGATCGCGATGCCGACGCTGACGGCGACAGACATCTCCACCAGGGTGGTCCAATAAGGATTGCGGAGGAAGTTGCGGGTCAGCGCGGCCTCGAGGACTTGGGCATGTACCTCAACTCCCGGCATGGCGCCGTCGATAGGCGTTGTTTTCAGGTCGAGCAGACCGATCGCAGATGTGCCGACGAGAACCAGCCGCTGCGCGAACCGGTCGGGCGCCACCCTGCCCTCGAGCACATCCTTCGCCGAGACGTAGCGGCCCCGGTCGTGCCGGCCGTAATAGATCCATACCTGTCCCTTGCCGTCGGTCGGCAGCTCATAACCCGGGATACCGATGCTGTAGATGCCGCCCTCGTCCGCGCGCACGACCGGACTGCTGCGGTTCAAGGCGACGCGCAGCAACTCGGTCGACAGCGCCGGCACGAGCCTGCCCGCGGCATTCATCGCAAGCGGCGCCCGCCGCACGATGCCGTCCCGGTCCGGGCGGAAGGAAAAAAGGCCGCGCCCGGCCGCCGCCTTCTCGAGCGCGGGGATATTCCCGAGCAACGCCGGGAATGTGACGAGATAAGGTTTCGGATCATTGCCCAGAGTGACGAAGCCGGTGAGGCCCAGCTCCTTCTCGCTCTCCTGCGGGAGACCTTCACCGGACTGCCCCAGAACCACTCTCGAGCGGCGGATCGCATCGGCAAACACGTCATCGTTGCTCGGCAGCGCCGTCAGACGCTTGCGCGTGGCCTCGTCGAGCCCGGGGTACGACTTGGCGATCACCGCAGGCGACGTGCGGTCGGGCTCGGCGAACAGCACGTCAAAGGCGATACCGGCGCTTCCGAGCTCTGTGAGGCGCGTGACGAGATCGGCAACCAACGTGCGCGGCCACGGCCATTGGCCGTATCGCTTCAGGCTGGCTTCGTCGACGTCGACAATCACCACAGGATGGAAATCAGCCGACCGAGGTTGAAGCACCTGGTAGAAGTCGAAACTGCGCAAGCGCAGCTCCTGCACCGCGATCGGGTCCCAATAACGCAGAGCCAGGAACGCGATCAACAGGACGAGACCTATGGCACGCCCGAGGCCGAAGCGGCGCGCGAACCTGGACAGCTTCTTCATTCAGGGTCGCCCGGTTGCCCACAGATGATGCCGGTCATAGCGGCATCCTACGACTCGCGGAACGCACGCTTGATCTGATCGAGGAACGGCTTGGCGAGATACGAGATCACGGTGCGGTCACCGGTCTGAACGAAAGTCTCGACCGGCATCCCCGGAACCAACTTGACGTCCTCAAGCTTGGCCACTTCGTCGGGAATCAAGGCGATGCGCACGGTATAGTAGCTGACGCCGGTACGCTGATCGACGGTCGTATCAGCCGAAATGCGTGTGATCGTGCCGAAAATCTCCGGCGTGGTGCGCTGGTTGAAATTGGTGAAGCGCAGAAGAGCGGTCTGCCCGACGCGAAGCTGATCGATGTCCTGTGGATTGGCCTTGGCCTCAACCGCGAGATTGTCCGAGGCCGGCACGATCAACATGATCGGCTCGCCGGCCTGGATGACTCCACCAACCGTGTGCACTGCCGACTGAAACACCGTGCCGTCCTGCGGAGCACGGATATCGACGCGCTTGAGCTGATCTTCCGCCGTCACTTTGCGCTCGACGAACTCGCCGACCTTGGCGTCAATCTCCCGGATCTCACGGCCCACGTCGCTGGCGAGATCCTGGTCGATCTGGATAATCTTCAGCTCCGTTTCTGATGTCTTGACCCGCGCCTGCGCCATGGTCGCTATGATCTGCCCGCGCTCCCCTTCGATCCGGGCGGTCTCACGCTCGAGCTGAGTCAACCGCGGGAGCTGGACGAGATTCTTCTGGTAGAGCTCTCTGACGCCGGCCAGTTCGCGCTGGATGAGTTCGATTTCCCTGGTTTTGGCTTCGCGCTGCGCGGCCAATCCGGAAATCTCGTCCTTGAGCTGCTCGATCTGCTGACGAAGTTGCGCCTTCTGCCCATTTCGCGAGGCGAGACGCGCCTCGAATAGCTTGGCCTCGCTCGCCATGACCAACGACACATCGGGGTTGTTCGAGGACGCAAGCTCGGCCGGAAATTTGATTTTGCCGGCGCCATCGCGCTCGGCTTCCAGCCGCGCCTTGCGGGCAAGCAGTTCGTTGAGCCCCTTGGTGACGATCGCGAGATTGGCGCGCGTGACGGTATCGTCGAGACGGACCACGATGTCGCCGGCCTTCACCTTGTCGCCGTCGCGCACACGCAACTCACCGACGATGCCGCCCGAAGGGTGTTGAACCTTCTTGACGTTGCTGTCGACGACAATCTGCCCCTGGGCAATGATTGCGCCGGTGATCTCCGACGTCGCCGCCCACCCGCCGACGCCGCCAGCCAGCAGCAGCACGACTGCGCTTCCGGCGATCACGTGCTGACGGATCGATTCCTGCGCCGGCACTGCGCGATTGCCGCCTTTCTTGACTGTCATACCGCTCGCCCCGCCTCAGGCACAACCGTCAGCGGACGTGGCGCAACCGTGCGCGGCGCCGCCTTGGCCAGTACCTCGTCCTTGGGTCCAAAATGATGCATGCGACCTTTGTTGAGCACGAGAATGAGATCGACGCCTACGATGGCGCTTGGCCGATGTGCCACGACGATGACGATGCCGCCGCGCTCGCGCACCCCGCGAATGGCCTGCGTCAACGCTTCATCGCCCTCGGCGTCGAGGTTGGCGTTCGGCTCGTCGAGCACCACAAGGAACGGATCGCGGTAAAGCGCGCGCGCCAGGGCGATGCGCTGCGCCTGGCCCGCGGACAGGGCCGAACCGTTCTCACCGACCGGGGTGTCGTAGCCTTCCGGCAGGCCGACGATCAGTTCGTGCACACCCGCGGCCTTGGCCGCTGCAATCACGAGTTCAGGATCGGTATGATCCTCGAACCGAGCAATATTGTCGGCCACCGTGCCGGCGAACAGCTCGACGTCCTGCGGCAGGTAGCCGATGTAGCCGCCAAGCGCTTCCGGCGACCACTGGTCAAGCGCGGCACCATCGAGGCGGACCTTGCCCCGCGCCGGCTGCCACACGCCGACCAGCAGCCGCACCAGCGAGGACTTGCCCGACGCCGTCGGACCGATGATGCCGAGGCCGTCGCCCGCTTCGAGCGCAAAGCTGACGTCCTGCAGCACGATCTTCTGCTCGCCCGGCGGCGCCGCGCTGACGCTCTCGACCGTGAAGGACTTCTCCGGCGGCTGGAGCTGCATGGGTGTCTGCCGCGGCGGGAGCGCCTCCAGCAGCGCGTTGAGCCGATTCCAGCCCAGACGTGCGGCAACGAAGCTTTTCCAATGCGCTATCACGAGATCGATCGGCGCAAGCGCGCGCGATCCGACGATCGATCCGGCAATGATCACGCCGGCTGTGGCCTGCTGGTTGATCACGAGCCAGGCGCCGACAGCCAGCAGCATGGACTGCAGCAGCATGCGGAGGACCTTGGCAAAAGCACCGAAGCCGCCGGCCACGTCGCTTGCGTCTTCGCTGCTGCCGACGTAATCGCGATTGATCTCCGACCAGCGCCTCATCATACGAGACGTCATTCCCATGGCGGTCAATGCTTCCGCATTACGGCGGCTGGCCTCGGCAAGCGAATTGCGCCGCCGGGAGGATTCCGCCGCCGCCTTGCTCGGGTGGCGCATGAAGATCTCGGTCAGCAGCGTGAGCGTCACGAGAATGATCATGCCGACAACGGCGGTCAGGCCGATGTAGGCGTGGAAGGCGAAACAGATCGCGAGATAGATGGGAATCCACGGCAGATCGAAGAAGGCCACCGGTCCCACGCCCGAGAGGAACGAGCGGACACTGTCGAGATCGCGCAACGGCTGCAACGCATCGCCGCGGTTACCGGTCTTGAGCGGAATGCGAACGACGGCGTCGTAGACCCGTTCGCTCAATGCCTCGTCGAGGCTGTTGCCGATGCGCACGAGGATCCGGCCGCGGATGAGGTCGAGAACTCCGAGCGCGGCATAGAGGCCGGCCGCCAGCACAATGAGCACGACCAGCGTCGGGATGCTGCGGCTAGGCAGCACGCGGTCGTAGACCTCGAGCATGAAGAACGATCCCGTCAGCATCAGGATGTTGCTCATCCCGCTGAACACGCCGACGGCGGCCAACGCGCCGCGGCAGGCGACGAGCGCCGAGGCGAGCTCCGACCTGACCTGCACTTGAGGCGGTCGCTTACGTGCGCGCGACATGGTGTTCAATTTGCAGACCCCCCGCGCGTTCCGGCTCCGCCGGCCAAACGCGCGCGCCACTTGGCGGTAGGCTAAACCCTGAACGGCCGTATTGCGGCGGTATTATGCCGCAAAACATGGCCGGAGTGTCCGTTTTGTTCCAGGGAATGGAAGTGAGGGTTAAGAGTCGACCGAGACGCCGTTGCCCATGGACTCCTCACACCCCGTACTGTCTCAAGAAGAAATCGCTCGCATGCAGCGTGCTCACATCGACGCCCTGAAGGGTGATCGTATGTCCCGGGGCCAGTTCTATGGTGTCGCTGCCTTGCACCAGATCGCTCAGCAGCGCGTTGAGAGCTTCCTGCGCGAAGTCATCGAGCACGATCATGTCGCCTTCGCTGACGTTGAAATCTGTGATGATGGTATTGCCGGCATTCAATTCCGGCGTGAAGACAAACATGTCCGCGCCGGTGCCGCCCGTCAGCGTGTCATTGCCCAAATGCCCAACAAGGATGTCGTCGCCGGTTCCGCCGTTCAGCACGTCCGCATTGTCGGTGCCGAACATCATGTCCTTGTCATTCGGCCCTGCAGTGCCGCTCAGCGAAATGCCTTCACCAGGGGGCGGGTCGGCGACCGCAAACTGGATGTTGTAGGTGTCGGTGCCCCCGTTCAGATCATCCACCGTGAAGATGACTGCGTCCGCAGCCGGAAGCGATCCCGGTTCGGTATACTTGATGCCCGTCATCACGGCATTCGAGAGTTGTATCCAGCTGCCCTCAAGCACCAGCACGCCGGGGTTCTGATCGAGATCGGTAAGCCCGCCCTGCTCCTGCGGCAGGAACAGATCGAGCGCGCCGCCCGCGCTGGACGTGAACGTTGCCCGCAGCGTGCTGTTTCCAGCATCGGCGTCCCAGATCATTGGCCCCAGGAGAATCGCAGATGTTTCATTCAGGTCGACCGAAACTGCATAGGTCATGTCGATGACTGGAGCCGAGTTGGCGCCCTCGGTGACGCTGGTCGTAACGTGCGTGACGTCTTGCGCGAATGGATGCCAGCCGCCCAGCGGAGATTCCATTGGCGAAGGATAGCTTTCCGGATCGAGGTCAACGACGCTGGGAGGCCACTGCGTCGCAATGGCTCCATCGTTGATGGAGTTGTCGATCGCATAAACGTCAAGCGCAGGCACAGGTCCGCTGAAGCCCGGTGCGGGGACAAACGTCAGCCAGGCGCTGGCCGGGAGCAGTTGCGCCTGTGAGAGCTGCAGGTTCGCGTCGAACTCGTGCCACACGTCGTTGTCGTAGGAATACTTCCAGACACCCGCATTGCTGACGGCACCGCCAACGACGGCGATGCCGGCCAGGAATGCACCTGCATCGACATCGTGGAACTTGCTGGCGAACATGTCCGAGATGCGCTGACTGACGCCGTTCGAGTTCTCGCTCGCGGACGGAAGCGCAGCATCGTCGAGCGTGGGCGCATCGTTGACCGGCTGCAGGTCGAGCAGCACCGTCTCGGTCGTACCGTGCGGCCCGCCGGGCACATCCTGATCGAGCGCTGCGATCGAGAGCACGACGTCGGCGACGGAGTTCAGGGCCGGGGCATAGGTTACACCCAGACCCGGGTCGGCCAGGAACGCGTTGATGTCGGCAATGCTCCCCGTCAAAGTCAGTGCGCCGGGGCCGCCGCCCACCACCACGTTGCCGCCGGCGACCGCCGACAGGCTTCCGCTGCCGTTCGGAATCGAAAGGGTCAGCGTGATCTCGGCCGAACCGCCATCGACATCCGATACCGAAAGTCCGTGCAGTTTGGTCGGGCTGTCTTCGACAACCCGAATTGCAGCGTCGCCCGGCCAGCTCTCGATCCCGTCCACGACCCACGCAGGATCGCCGACCGTAGTCAGGTTCTGCGGCGTCCCTGCGTGATCCTTGGCCCCCGGTCCGTCCCCCTCGTCGAGCGGCCAATAGCCGACCAGTCCGGGCTCCTCGCCCAAAAGCGAGACGGCGCGATCGGACGCGATCTCCTGACCGGTGCGGGCAACCTCCCAGACGCGTACTTCGGCGATCGAACCGACAAAAGCCTCAGTGCCAGTGTCCGTCCCGCCGATCAGAGTGTGGGGCATATATTGCGGGAAGTTGGCGGGATCCGGGATCGCGTTGGCGAGCCCAGCAGTACTGAAGACGGGCTGACCGTCGACGAACAGCTGAAAGGTGCCGTCAACGTGCGTCACGGCAAGATGGTGCCAGCCTGCGTTCAGCTCGATGTCGGTATCGATGCCGCCAATTCCCCCGCGGAAAATCTCGAGGGTGAATGTACCGTTGTCGAACACTCCGAAGAGACCGAACCCGGAATCGGACGTGCTGCCGTTATAGAACAGCAACTGGTGGCTGGACTGCGAGGGCCCCGCCCCGTCCCAATTCACCCATCCTTCGAGCGTGACGCCGTCGGCCGAAGCGTTGCCGACATTACGTGTCGCGACGGATCCGACAACAGCATCACTGCCGTCGAAATCCATGTAGGTCGGATTGACGTTGACCTGCGGCGCATCGTCGACGGGCGTGACGTTGATCGTGAAGGTGTAAGGACCCGACAGATTTGCGCCGCCGTTTGCGAGACCGCCGTCGTCCTGCACCTTGAAGATGAAGCTGGCGTAACCGGCCCCATTACCATCGGATGCCGGGGTGAACACGAGCTGCCCGATATCGTCGGCAGAGATCACCTGATATTGCGTGACCGCCTGACCATTGAGCGACAGCACGCCGGCGCTCGGCAGAGTCTCGATCACCAGCGCGTCGAAATCGTTGCCGTCGGCGTCCCCGAATGCGAAATCGGACTCACTAAACGCGTAAACGCCGTCCTCGTCGATCGTGACCGTGTTGCTCGCCGCATGCGGCGCGTCATTGACCGAAGCGACATCGATCTCGACCGTCGCCGGCGAGGGGTCCTCGAACTGGTTGTTGTCGATCGCCGCGTATTGCAGCGAGGTCGAGCCGTTCCAATCCGCATCGGGCTTGAAGTAGACGGTGGCCGTGAACTCGTTAGGCACCTGCGTCGATCCCGCCGCCACGAGGTCGTTGAGCGCGACCGCCTGGGTGAGGCCGGCGTCGAGAAAAAGCATCCCGTGCTGCGGCAGGCTGGTCAGCCGGAACGACGTCACCTGACCGTCGAAATCCTGTCCGGTGAGCGTGAGCGCGATCGGAGCCTGCTGATCTTCAATTCCACTGAAAGCCAGCAGCGGCGAGATGGTCTCCGGAGCCCCGACGGCGATCGAAAGCTGCTGAGTGTCAGTCGCGCCGTGCGCATCCTCGATCGTGAAAACAAGCTGGTCGGGTCCCGTATAGCCCTGATCCGCCGTGTACACGATGCCGGGCGCTCCTTGCGCGCTATTGGCGGCAAGGAATGCGTTGATGTCCGCGAGGGTGCCCGTGAACGACAGCGTATGCGCATTGCTGTCGTCGTCCGGCAGGATCGTGATACTGGAGTTCGCCGGCGGCTGGCTCAGCGTGATGACGCCATACGAACTGCTCAAATGGACGGTGAGCACCTCGCTTGGAGCGGGATCGTCCTCGATGGAGATCCCGTTGATCACGGCGACGCCCGGCGTCGCAATCGGCGTCGAATCCCACTGGATCGCCGGGGCGTCGTTTGAACCGGTAATGGTGAATGTCACCGGAGTGGTCGCGGACGCCCCATGGCTGTCGAAGACGGAGACCAGGAACTGCTCCGTGGCGGTCTCTCCTGCAGAGAGAGCCTGCGTATCAGGGTCGTTGTTGTCGAGGGTGTACGTCAGCGTTCCGGTCTCGGGATCGAGCACCAGGAGGCCGTATTTGCCCTGCTGCGTATAGCCGTTGAATTCGACAACGTAACCATTAACCGCATAGTACGTCGAGGGAACGTCGGTCCAGACGCCATTGTGATCCATGAAGACAAAGTCTTCACCACCGGCACCGCTGTCGTTCGGCTCGGTGCCCCACCAGTTGGCGTAGCCGCCGTTCGAGCCTCCGACCGTCCAGAACGTCTGGCCACTCTCAGGTCCGTTCGCCCAGGTCCAGACGCCCTCTTGCGCGGCATCGCTGCCACCGATCCAGGCGCCCGCACCCTGCGTGACGTTGGTGAAGACATAAGTGTTCTCAGCCGCACTGGTGATGTTGGCGAGATAGCCGCCCATCCCAACGGCCGCGGCTTGCGCCTGAGCCCACGAAAGGCCCGGGGCCGCGACATAGACGTAGTGGGTCAGATAATAGGTCGGACTGTCACCGCGATCCGGATCGACGGTGGTAAGCTGCACCGTCGCGACGCCATTGCCCGCTCCCGATTCGCCAGCCTCGACCAATCCGGCCGGCTGGCTCGCCTCGATGGCGGGCGCGTCGTTCGTGCCGGTGATCGTGACGGTGACAGCCCGATCCGTATAGCCGCCGTCGCTATCTGTGGCGCGAACGGTGTACGTCAGGGTGAGAGTCTCGCCGCACGCGAGGAAGTCGAATGCCTCCTGCCCGGAATCGAAACTCCAATGGATCGTACCTGCAGTATCGGACGAACCGATCACGTCGCCGCAGTCGACCGACAGCATCGCCTTGAGCATCTCGACGGTAAGGCCCTGCGGCAGGTCGCCGTCCACACAAACGTCCTCGACAGATGCGGCAACGCTGTTCGTCACGTCGACGTCGCTGACCGACAGCGTTCCGCCTGCCGAGAGGCCGACGTCTCCTTCCGTCAAATCCGCGGCATCGCTGTCACCGCACGCGACGGCGATGACCGGCTCGTCGTTGGTGCCCGTGATCGTCACCGTCACCTGCTGGACCACCAGGGCGCCGTCGCTGTCCGTGATCGTCACGTTGTAGGTGACGAGCAGCGTCTCGCCTTCCGCAAGGAAATCGGCGTCCTCGCTACTGATGGAATAGGCCCATCCGACGGAGCCTTGGTTGTTGGCGTCGGCGGGGTTCTCCTGCACCGTGCCGAGAGTGAGCGCACCGGGATCTTCGGCGATGTTTTCGGTGCCCCCGCCATGCTTGGTCCAAACCGCCGAGACGAATGTCTGTTCGGCGGTGTGCGTGTCGGTGAGTTCGGGGTCCTTGAAGGTGATCGTACCGCTGTCGGTCAGCTCGATGCTCGGATTGCCTTCACCCTCACCGCCCCCCTCGGTCAAGACGGGATACCAGTCGGCCTCGGTTATATCGCCATGAGCGTCGGTTGACGACGTGACGATCTGCGGCGGATCGTTCTGCCCGTTGACCGTGAAGGTCGCAGTCGTGCTTGCCGTCGCGCCCTGGTCATCGATGACCGGGATGATGAACGTCTCGACCGGATGGTCGCTCGCGCGGAGGGGATCGGCCTTCTCATTGTCGACGACGTAGGTGAGCGAATTCGTGCCTGTGTTCAGGTAGGCCGACCCGTACGCGCCATCCTTGCGGAAAACGCCCCCGCCGAGGGCGATCCACCCGGCGCCCACGAGCGCGACGACGTTGTAGGAGACCTCCCCGTCCGGATCGACCTTGACGATCTGCGCGGTCGATTGCGACGCACCCGGATCGCCTTCGGTGACCGCCTCGTTGAGATCAGGCGGCGCATCCGCGAAAACCGCCGGGCTGAGATTGCCCGGAAGATGCACGATAGGTCCGTTGCCCGGGTCGCCGCCGCCCGTGCCACCGGGCGTTCCCCCGTTCTGTCCAGGCCCGCCGTTGCCTGGAACCTGGTTCGGCGGCGAGGTATCGGGCAGTCCGGGGGTGCTGCCGCCCGGAGGGCTCGAGCTGCTGCCGGGCGTGCTCGGGCTCTTGGGCTGCTGATCCTGAGGATTCTGCGATTGGAAGTTGGCCGGATTGGCCAGGAAGACAGGGAACAGGTTCTGGGCGATGGCAAGTTCCATCGCGACCTGTTCGGGCGTCTTGTTGATCTGCTGCGCCAGCACCCCGAGGTTTGCGCTCGGCGTCACGGTGAACGAGGTGCTTGTCGTGTTGACCGTGCCGATGATCACGCCGGTGGCGCGGTCGATGATGTTGAAGGATCCGACCTTGCCGTCCGGATCCGCCATCAGCGAGAAGTTCACCGAGACGATGTTGCCATTCACGTCGCTCTCGATGGTCGTGTTCACGGTCGTGCCGCGAATACCCATCGTCGCCACGGGCGTGTCGACCCGCATGTTGCCGGTCTTGGCCACCTGGCCGGCCACGAAGGTGATCGTGCCCTTCACCAGGCTGAACACAGCGGAATTGGAACTGCCGCCTGCTTCGTAGATCAGTTCGTTGAGCACCATGCGCGCGTTCGCGCCCATGTTGAACGCGGTCCCGTCGCTGAAGCTGATCGCCAGCAGGGAGCCATCGCGTGTCTCGACGACGTCGCCCTGCAGGACGTTGTCGCCGATCTTGAGCTCCTCCACGACGCCATTCGCGTGCTGGACCGTGGCGCTGCCGCCGAGCCGCTCCACCTTGCCGATGACGACGCCGCCCGCAGGTGCGCCGACCTGGGCGTACTGACCAGGCGCGTTCGGAACCGCAAGACGCTCTACGAGATGGCCGGGAAGGCCCGCGCCTTCGGCGGTGACAAGGTCCGGCAGCTTACCCGAACTGAAATAACCGGAGATAACGACCTTCTGGCCATCCTTGCCCGTGATGATGAGGTCGGGTCCGGACTTCTTGAAATGTCCGCCGAGCAGCAGCTCCGCGTCGGCGATCACGACGCGATCAGGCGCCTGCCCGTCGGCCAACGCCACATGACTGACGCGCGCAGCGCCCACAGCCGTTGGAGACTGGAGTTCACTAAACATTAAGCCTTCTCGCCGGCTAACGCGGGAAATCGATTGTCTGCAAGGCCAGCCCCCGAAAGTAATCGCGTTCGTTTTTCGTTAGTTATGCAACGTAGAGACGGCGATCTTAACCGGTTGTCAACGCAATTCCCGTGCCATTGTTTGCAATTGTAAGACATTGTTAACAATAAGAAAACCTGAATTTTCTGCACGCCCAAACTCTCGTTCTCACAGTGGCCTCTGCGACACGCCTGCCCCTCCGGCCGCCGTCGGGCGGAGACTCGAAAAGACGCACATGCGATTCGGCTCTCATCTGCTTGGACGTGTGCTTATTGGGACACATTCAACCTAGCTGTGACGGGCGTCACATCGCCGAACCAGGGCATGCTCCAGCCTTGCCTTGCGCATGGCTGGGGGCTTTTGGGGAGCAGGGTCGGGACGGACCTGCGGGCGCCTTGATCAGGGATGCCGCGCGACGCGGGCCGCCACGCCGGCCTGCGCAGGCGCGTTCATCCCGATGCAAAACCGGTAGCCACCCGTGCTGATCGCGCGCTAGGACAGACGCACGTTGGGGGTGACGTTCGCAATGGCAATCCGGCTCAAGTTCTGGGGGGTCCGCGGCAGTATTGCCTGCCCTGGTCCCGACACGCTGCGCTATGGCGGCAACACGCCGTGCGTGGAGGTGCGGTGCGGGGAACACGTGCTGATCCTCGATGGGGGGACGGGGTTGCGACCGCTGGGCGATGCCATTCTCAAGACAGGCGCCAAACTGGATGCGGACCTTTTCCTGACGCATTGCCACCTCGACCACGTGTCAGGATTGCCGTTCTTTGCCCCGCTGTTCATGAACAATCATCATCTGCGGATCTGGGCGGGCAATCTGCCCGCCGATGTCAGCGTGAAGAAGGCGCTGAGGACGATGATGAGCCCACCGCTGTTTCCAATCGACGTCGAAAGCTTCAAGGCTGCGATCGAATATCTCGACTTCCATCCCGGAGACACGCTGGAGCCGCGCCCAGGCGTGATTCTGCGCACTGGGATGCTCAACCATCCGGGCGGAGCGATCGGCTACCGGATCGAATACCAAGGCAAGGTGCTGGCCTACCTGACCGACACCGAGTTGCCACAGGAAGCAGTGAACGGCGCCACGCTGGCGCTGGCGCGCGATGCCGATTTTCTGATCTTCGATTGCACCTATACCGACAGCGAGATCGCCTCACGGCGAGGCTGGGGTCACTCGACCTGGAAGGACGGCGTCCGGCTCGCCGACGCTGCACAGGCGAAAACACTGTGCATGTTCCACCACGATCCAAGCCACGACGATGCATTTATGGACGGGCTTGGCGGCGAAGCCGCTGCGGTGCGACCTGGCACCATCGTCGCGCGCGAGGGCCTCACGGTCGAGTTGTAATCCAAGTCGTTGAAATCCTTGCAAGGTGCGCAAGATGCTCATTTCAAGATAGTTGCGCACCTTGCGGCGTGCTGAGCGCCCTGGGGAATTGGGTAACCGATCCGCTGATCAGGATGATCAAGTGCTCATCGTGAATGATAGACACCTTGCTCACGGACTGAGCATCTTGGCCCAGTCTGCCCGCCGGCCTTCGAACTAAGGCAATGCGAGCGATGTGACCGCTACGTCGAGCGTGCCTTCGGCCTCCGCGATCACCCGGAGTGTTTTCGCATCGAACGCGATCGCATCCAGCCGCAAGGCATCGACCTTCGTCCGCACGCGGACGCCGGTCTGGGATTTCTGGAAATCAGCAAGCACCGCCTCGATTTTTTTGCGCGCATCCGCCGCAAAAGGCTTGAGGTCGACTACGGCCTTGCTGGCAAGCATCGGTTTGAGATAGGGCGCCGCCGCAGTCGCCGCCGCATCGATGAGTCCGAAGGCAGCATCGGAGTCGATATCGAGCTCGATATCGGTCAGCCGCATGATCTGCTTCTCGCGATCGAGCAGCGGCTTGCCCCAGACGTAAATGGTGGCGTCGGCGCCGAAGCTGAACACGCCGCGGCGGCGTCCGTTGACGAGGAGCGAGATCAGCAACTGGTCGCCGGAGGCCGCCACCTGAACTTGCCGGATCGTGATGTCGACCGAGCCGCTTCCATCCTCGGGGAAGGTCTTTCCGACCAACTGTGCCTGCAGCAGCTTGTTGACGTCCGTGAACGGAATATCGATCGGAACACCCACGGTCACGCGTCCTGGCGTGAGCTGCGACACGATGTCCAGCTGCGCCGGAAACGGACAGACGGGTTTCGTCTGACTCGGAACCACACGCGTCTGCGCCTCGACCCCGATCAGGAGATTGACCGCCGACGAATCGATGCGTGGTTGCGCCGCGAAGGCACGCGTCGGCTTGATCTCGAGCCACAGGTTGGGCGCGCCGGCGCCTCCAATACCAAGCGGGAATGATCGGCACAGCTTTGTCCATTCGCCGCGGGCCGTCTGCTCGAGCGAGGGGTCGTTGCGCACCCGCGTCTCCAGCAGAGCCACCTGCTCACGCACGGAGCGATCGACGATCGGCCTGACCTCGTTCGCAACGCTCAGACGCAGCCCCGCGACCGGCAGGCTGACGTCGTTGATCACCGCCTGCCCGCTCAGATTCGGCGCAATCCGCCAGTTGGGCAGAATGGTCGGGCGCGCGGTCACCACCACATTGCCGCGCAGCTCGGCCCGCTGGTCGAAAGTCTTGCCTGCGAGATCACCCACTTGCCGGCCAAGGTTACCGCCGATGCTGCCCAGCACGGCGCTGAGCTCACGACCGACCTGCCCGCCCACGTTGCCAACCGCTGCCAGCGTACCATTGGCCCGCAAGGCCCCGTTCAACGGCGTCGACACCATGAGGCCGTCGCTGCGCCCGCTCACCTGCAACGGCCCGCGGTCGATCTGCCAGCCGATGGTGGCGTCGATCGGCAGCTCTCGCGTGGCCCCGCTGCGGCTACCCGACACGTTGCGCGGCGCGGCCGACTCCATCGCCTGCTGAATCGCGCTGATCGCGATCGCCGCCGGAGCCACTACCGTTGAGGTGCGCGTGATCGGCTGCAGCGGCGGGACCTGCGCCAAAGCTGGGCGCTTGTCGATCCTGGGCGCCGGCCACAGCACATTCAGCCCGATGTAAACGCCTGCCGCGACTGCCAGCAGCCCTGCAAGCACGGTCAGAAGCTTGCGCATTCACGCGCCCCCACTCTGCATGATTCGCCGCAGCCGCAGTTTCACTGGATCGCGGTGAATTGCACTAGTTTAAATAGTAGCGCATGGGAGCCGAGAAGGGGAATCGCTGGTCGGACAGTTCCGCGGGCGGGGTCGGAAACGGCTGCGCACGCCTGAGCATCTCGAGCGCCTCCCGGTCGAGTTCGGGGTGCCCCGATCCCCTCGAAATGTGGCTCGAGATGACCCTTCCCTGCCGGTCGAGCGTGAACGTCAGCATCACCGTTCCCTCCTCGCGGCGTGAACGCGCGCTGGCGGGATAGCTCTTGTGCCGATTGAGATGCGCAACAATCCGCTGGCTGTAGCTCGCCCTTGCCGCGCCAGCGGCTCCCGGTGGTGCGCCCGAAATGCGCTCAGATGCGGTTTCGGAGCTCACACGCCGCTTTTCGACGGCCGCTATTTTCTTTTTCTGAACAGACCTCGGCGGCGGCTTGCGCGGCGTCGGCAGCACGACCTCGGCCGGCTTCTGCAGCGGCGGTTCGGGAGGCGGCGGTTCCGGGATGGGATCCGGCTGTTTCTCGACCACTTCCTCCTTCACCGGCTCGAGCTCTTCCTCCTCGACTTTCTCGACCGGCGCCGGATCGGGCGTGAATTCCGCACGTTGATCCACCACGTCGGGCGCGACGTCGGATTTTTCCGCGGGAGGCGCGCCGGACGATGACTCAAGGTCCAGCAAGATAACTGGCTGCGGAGAGCCCGCGGGCAAGGGCTCCGTCCAATTGACCAGGACTGCGGCAGCGCCGCCGTGCACCGCGAGAATGATAGCTCCGCTGACGAGCCAGCGCGCAACCTCGCGTACCGCTCCACGTTCAATCGCGCTCATGGCGCCGCGGTCTTTTCCAACCCGACCAGCGCGACTTTCAGGTAACCTGCGGCGCGCAGCAGATTCATGACCTCCATGAGATCACCATAGGACACGGCCTTGTCTGCCCGGAGGAATATCCGCGCGTCCTTGTTGCCGGTCGTCGCGGCGTCGACCGCAGCCGCGAAGCTGTCGCGCGGGAGGGGATCATTGCCGATGGCCAGCGACAGGTCGGTTTTGACCGTCAGATAGAGCGGCTTGTCCGGGCGCTGCTGCGGCTCTGCGTTGGAGGAGGGCAGATCCACGGCAACGTCGACGGTTGCGAGCGGCGCCGCGACCATGAAGATGATCAACAGCACGAGGATCACGTCGATGAACGGCGTGACGTTGATTTCGTGGACTTCGTCGAGGGTATCCTCGCCGTGATGCAGCCTCACGCTCATGACGTCACTCCGCGGCGGCCACGCGCTGGCCGATCCGGCGCGATGCCGGCCGGTCGAGATCGCGGCTCACCAGCCGCAAGACCTCGGCGGAAGCGTCCCCCAGCAGCGCCCGGTAACCGGTAATCGAGCGGGCGAATACGTTGTAGATGACGACAGCCGGAATGGCCGCGACCAGTCCCAGCGCTGTCGCGAGAAGCGCTTCGGCGATGCCCGGCGCGACGACGGCCAAGTTGGTCGTCTGCGCCTTTGAGATGCCGATGAAGCTGTTCATGATGCCCCAGACCGTGCCGAACAGGCCGACGAAGGGCGCCGTCGCGCCGATCGTCGCCAGGATGTTCGTTCCGCGCGTGATGCGACGGCCATAAGCCGCCTCGATCCGCTCGAGGCGAGACGCGGTCCGCTCCTTGATCCCATCTTTGTCGCTTGCCTCGCCGGACAACTGAACCTCGGCCTGCGCCGCTTCGAGCAGCCGCACCACGACGTTGTTCCCGCCGCCGACCTGATCGAGAGCTTCGCCGAGAGAGCGAGACTGCGCGATAGCTTGCAGCGCCTTGCGTGTCGCGCGCTTGACGGCGAGCAGTTCGATGCTTTTTGCAAGCCAGACCGTCCAGGTGGCGACGGACGCAAAGGCCAGCCCGATCATCACCGCTTTCACGACATTGTCCGCCGACATGAACATCCCCCACGGGGAGAGATCACGCGGCAAGGCGGCGGTGCCAACGACCGGCGCCTCGGCGGCGAAAGGAGCGTCCTGCGCCAGCGCCGCAATGGGGGCAAGACCGACGATGATCGTCGTCGCGAGAACGCGCCATCTGATAACCCCGAACGCGCTGTCAGCTTTCATGTCGTCACTCCGCCGCTTGCAACTGTGTGATCGAGCGGCTCGCCGCCGCCCGCCGTCGCCTACCGCTCAGCCACATGATCAGACCCGTGAGGCCGAGCCCCACCGGCAATAATCCGGTGAGGAAAACGACAAGGCGCCAGGCCAACCCGCCGTGGCTGCCTTCATGCAGCCAACGAATCCACTGGGCTGCGTGATCGCCTGCCAGGGGCGCGGGTTGGCGCTTGGCCGTCTCGCTGTGATCGTCGACGAGCACAGTTATGGTATCCCCGCTTTTGCCTTTCAACTGGATCCGCCAGACCGGCCGCGTGTCGGCGCCGTTCGCCCGCGCCGATGTCGGGAAGAAAAGCGTGACCGGACGCGCGTCCGGAACCGCAGTTTGCCCAGCCTCAAGGACCCTGTCCGGGCCCAGAACAGCTTGTGGGATGGGAGCCGCAAATCCGCGCGGCCCTGCCGGGCGCATATCGGCGACGATGGACATCAGGGTGCGTGCCTGCGGAGGGAACGCCAGATAAATGCCCGTCAAGGCGACGAACGCGAGCGGGAGTGAAATCCAGAACCCGAAGACAAAATGAAGATTTGCCGACGTCGTGGGACGTCTGCGCCAGCGCAAGGCGCGAAGGAGCGAGGTCGTGCGCGGCCACCACAGCACGAGCCCGCTCAAAGCGAGGCAGAAGAGTCCGACGCCAGTCCAGCCGACGATGGCGCGCCCACCGTGCTGCGGAACGGTAAGGTTCTCGTGAAACCGGTGCAGGAAGCCCATCAGCGAGGAACGGAAATCCACCACGTCGAGCACGCGCGCGGACGCAGGGTCCAGGTAAAGCGTGAACAACTGTGGCGGCGTGTTCTCTGATCCCATTCGCCGCGCCTGGAGAGTGACGGGAGATCCATCTCGTTCCGGCAGCCGGACATTGGCCACAATCGCGTTCCCGTCAAGCGCGTTCCGGCCTGCAGCGACGTACGCCGAGATCGGGAGCGCGGCTCCTCCGCTCACTCGATATCGCGCCGGATGGAGCGCGGCTTCGATCTCATCGTGAAAGACCAGCACCGCTCCCGAAAGGCTCACCGGCGCGATGAGCAACAGCAGCGCAACTCCAAGCCAGCGATGCAGCGTCCGTAGCAGCCCGCGTATCCCAGCGGATGATCGCGCCATCGCTGTCAGTCCCACATATCATTCTGCATGCAGAAGGTGTGGGTAGTACGCCCGATCGAGAAGCGCCGCAATCAAAACAGTTTTGAATTGTTACAATGAAAATGTAGCTACTTTGGAGCTATTGTAATTGCGCCCCACCGACCCTCTCGAACAAGTAGAGCATCGACACAACGTCGAGCATTGAAAAAGCTCTAAGGTTCGGGGATTGCGGGAATGGGATCGAGTGCACGGCGCGCAAGCGCAATCCGTGCGGCTGCGCGCGCTCCATTGACACCTGCCGCTGTCGGCGTCGCATCGGCCATCATGGCCGCGTCGGGACATGCGCAGGAAGGGGTGCAGCTTCCAACCATCGATGTGCAGGCCGAAAGCGGGACCGGCTATCAGCCATCGGCTGCTGCGGGCACGACGTCGCGTCTGCCGGTCCCGCTGCTCAGCACGCCCCAGACCGTCAATGTGGTCCCGCAGCAGGTCATCCAGGATCAAAACGTATCGACGGTGAAAGATGCCCTGCGCAACGTCGCCGGCATCACGTTCAGGGCCGGAGAAGGCGGCAATCAAGGCGACTCTCCTTACATCCGCGGCTTCTCCGCCCAGGGCGACATCTTCAGGGACGCCATTCGTGATCCGGGCTGGTACACGCGCGACGCATTCAGCATCGACGCTGTCGAGGTCTACAAAGGTCCGTCGTCCTTCTTGTTCGGGCGCGGCTCCACCGGCGGCGTCATCAATCTCGTTTCGAAGACCGCCGTCGACCGCAACTTCGTCGAGGGGACGATCACGGGAAACACCGGCTTCGGGGCGCGCGCCACCGTGGACGCCAACGCCGTGGCCAACGAGAATGTGTCGGCCCGCATCGTCGTCATGGGCCAGCAGTACGACATCGCCGGCCGCGACAACGTCGAGGAAAACCGCTACGGCGTCGCACCCTCGCTCAAGGTCAAGGTCAACGATCGCACGACGGCGACTTTGGCCTACATCTATCAGCGAGAGCGCAGTATCCCCGACTACGGTATCCCTTATCTGAACCTGGCGGCCGGACGCCCCCGCCACGTGGCACCCGTCTCGCGCAGCAACTGGTACGGGATACTCAGTCAGCCGTTCCCCGATACGCTCAACGACGACGTTCACATCGCAACCGCCAAGATCGAGCATGTCCTCAACAGAAATGTGAAGGTCACCAACACCACGCGCTATTCGGACGTACGGCATTTCCAGCGCAACGTGTTTCCGGAGCCGAATGCGGCGGTCCCGGTCCCGCCCAATCTGAGCGTCAACTGGACCCCCAACCGCGCCCAGGTCGATGCGCATTACACGCTCGCGACAAATCAGACAGACGTGCTGGCGAAATTCGTCACCGGGAGCTGGGAGCACACAGTCGCGGCTGGCTTCGATGTGACGCGCGAGACGCGAGGTTTCCTTCGTAACCAGTTCACGGGACAGGGTGCGACCAACTTCGTGGACCCGAATCCGTGGCGTGCGCCGGGCGTGCCGCTCGCCCCCACCGCAAGCCAGAACGTGATGGGTGAGGCCACTGACGTCGGCGCTTTCGTTGCGGACCAGATCAAGCTCAACAGATATTTCGAGCTTCTCGGCGGCATCCGCTACGAGCAGTTCAGGTTCACGCAGGAAGCTCCGCTCGCAGCGCCCGTCGTGCGGGACCTGTCCCGTACCGACAACTTGCTGAGTTGGCGCGTCGGCGCCGTATTCCACCCGACCGAGAACAGCAGCATCTATGCAATGCACGGCACCTCGTTCAATCCGAGCGCGGAGAACCTGAGCATCAGCGTCGGCAATCCCACCACGGCGCTGAGCCAGTTCAACCTTGCACCCGAGCAGAACGAGACGACGGAGGTCGGCGTCAAAGCCGACGTCCTGGGCGGCAAGCTGAGCCTGGCGTCAGCCGTGTTCTGGACCGAAAAGACCAACCTGCGCGTCACCGATCCGACGACCAGCCTCACCAACCTCGTGGGAACCATTCAGGCACCGGGCTTCGAGGCAAGTGCGGCGGGCAAGATTACGGAAAAATGGCAGGTCATCGCGTCGTATTCCTACGTGCATGCACGCATTGTCGAAACCATCATCCCGACCCAGCTCAACAACGCGCCGCAGGTCACACCGGAGCATGCGTTCTCGCTGTGGTCGACCTATGACATCTTCCCGGAACTCCAGATCGGCGGCGGCGCCTTCTACGTCGGGCAATCCTGGGCCGATCTGCCCAATACGGCGATCGTTCCGGCATATTGGCGTTTCGACGCGATGGCCGCGTACAAGCTGACGCCCAAGTCGACGCTGCAGCTCAACGTCTACAATCTGACCGACGAATACTATTTTGCGTCCGCTTATACGAACTGGGCGGTGCCCGGCCCGAGCCGAACGGTGGCTTTGACCTATCGCATCAAATGGTAGGATGAGTGTATGCGGGCAGGCTGTGAGACCGCGGGAGTGTCGCGACGATGATGGTCCATATTCCGGAGGTCTTGACGCGCGAACAGGTCGCACGCTGCCGCAGCGTCATGGAGGGAGCGGCCTGGGTCGACGGCAACGTGACGGCCGGTCATCAATCCAGCAAGGTGAAGCACAATCTCCAGCTCCCCGAAGATTCGCCGGAGGCGCGCGAACTCGGCCAGATGGTGCTGAGCGCGCTCGCGCGCAACTCTTTGTTCGTTTCCGCCGTGCTGCCCAAGCAGGTGTTTCCGCCGCTGTTCAACCGGTACGACGCGGGCATGACGTTCGGCGCGCACGTCGACAATGCGATCCGCGAGCATTTCAGCGGCGTGCGCATCCGGACCGACGTGTCGGCGACGCTGTTCATATCTTCGCCCGAAGACTATGACGGCGGCGAATTGATCGTCGAAGACACTTTCGGCAGTCACTCGGTCAAGCTACCGGCCGGCGACATGATCGTCTATCCAGGCACCAGCCTGCACAACGTGACGCCGGTCACGCGCGGAGCACGCATCGCTTCGTTTTTCTGGACGCAAAGCCTCATTCGCGACGACAGCCGGCGCCGGCTGCTCTTCGATCTCGACGTAGCGATCATGCGGCTCACGCACGACCACCCGGATCACCCGTCGGTGGTCGAGCTGACGTCCATCTATCACAACCTGCTGCGCCAGTGGGCCGAGGCCTGATCAGGGAAGCGGCGGCTTCGCACCTTCGGGGAGCGGAATCTCGTGGGCATTGAGGGTCATCGCGACCATCGTGTAGTAGCCGATCAGCGCCGTGAGCTCGACCACGCCGACGGCCGCGAAGCGATCGAGCACGCGACGGTAGTTTTCCTCTCCGACGGTGTTCTTCTCGTTCAGCTCCAGGGCGTAGTCATAGATCGCGATGACGTCGGCATCCGCGACATCCGGCCGCCGGCCGGCGCGCGTGCTTTCGATGATGCCAGCACTCAGGCCGGCGGCAAGCGCCATTTCCTCGTGGATGAGCCACTCGAGCTGACAACGGCACTGACGCGCCGTCACCAGGATCGCGAGTTCCGACAGGTGCGCCGGCAGGGACGTCCGGTAACGCAACAACTCGCCGAGCTGTTGCCACTTGTCCGCGAGTTCCGGCCGATGCAAGGCAGCGCGCAACGGGCCACGCAAGGCCCCGCGCGGACCCGATACGATCGCGTCGTACACCCGACGCTGGTCCGGAGTCATGGATTCGGGAGTCGGCAGTGGAATGCGCGCCAAGTTCTGTCTCCGTTGTGGTTATGCGCGGTGCAGAGCCGATCGGATCAAACGCTGTCGTCGATGGCTTCGGTGGCTTGCGCCGACGGGCGTGCGGAAAAGCTTGCATGCCACTGCGTCAGATGGGGGTGCCCCTTGCGCCACGGCAGTGCTGCAAATCGGAAATCAAGATAAGACAGGGCGCACCCAATGGCGATGTGGCCGATCGTGAACGGCCCGTCATGGAGCGACAGAGCCTCTTTTTCGAGCGCCGCGAGGCAAGCCGCGCGTCGGACGGCGAAGCTTGCGAGGTGCGGCTCCGACTTGTGCGGCCTGTCATTCTCGCCACGCCACAGCACGAGAAGATCCAGCATGCCGTCGCCGAGCGCCTGCCGTCGCAGCGCCAGCCAGCGGGCCCTTGATTCGACAGGAAACAGCCTGGGCCCGTCGTGCAGCGAATCGAAATATTCGCAGATCACGCGCGAATCGTAGAGCGGCGTGCCGTCATCAAGCACCAGAGCCGGAATCTTCGACAGCGGATTGTCCTTCATGAGTTCGGCATGCGGCCTCGTCGTGGCGGCAACCGAGCGCACGCAGGTCATCCGGTCGACGAGGCCGAGTTCGTGCGCCGCGATCATCACCTTGCGGACGAACGGCGAACGCGGCGACCAGTGGAGCTTCATCTTGCTATCCGGGAAACAGCGCGGCGGGACGCAATCCTAGCGCATGGCGGTCTTCAGTGGAATCTGCATGCCACACGATACTGGGACAAGCGCCAGCGCTCGCATGTGCACAGCGCAGGTCCAAAGCCCTCCAGTCGGGAACCCACGGACGGCGCCAGGATCAAACGTGCGATGTGTCGTACCACCGCCCGTCCGACGCGAGCCGCTCCTCATGCGGGGGCATTGCCTGATGGTCCGTGGGCGCGCAAAGATCAGGGTCTGTCGCCCCGGCGCCGTCCGGGACCGCGCAAGAGCAGAGTCATGAACCTCGAACACTTCCGCCTGGACGTCTCGGACGGCATCGCCAACGTTACGTTCGACCGCCCGCCGGTCAACGCCCAGAACCGGCAGAGCCGCGAGGAGTTCATCCGTCTGTTCGATGCGCTCAGCGATCGCGAGGACGTACGCGTGGTGATGCTGACGGGCGCAGGCGACATGTTCTCGGCCGGTGCGGACATCAAGGAGCGGGTCGACCTCGTCCACGAGCCGGGTGATTATGTCCGCCATAATCGTACGGTGCGCGAATTCTTCTACGCCGCGCGCGATTGCGCATGGCCGGTCATCGCGGCGGTGAACGGGCCGGCGCTCGGCGCCGGCTTCGCGCTCGCGTTGTCGTGCGATATCGTCTTCGCATCGGACAATGCGTTCTTCGCGATGCCAGAAATCAACGTCGGACTCGCGGGCGGAGCCGGCTTCCTCATGGAGCACTTCGGCCGTTCCAAGACGCGCGCCATGTACTTTACCGGCCGCCGGATTCCCGCCGCCGAGCTCTACCGGCTCGGCGTCATCGAAAGCTGCGTGCCGCGCGCCCAACTCATGGATGCGGCGATGGACCTCGCCCGCGACATCGCCTCGAAGAGCCCGCTGGCCTTGCGGCAGATCAAGCGGACGCTCAACACGATCGAGGAAATGCCCGTGCGCGACGCCTACCGCTACGAGCAGAGCGTCACCGTGGAGTTGTCTCACTCGGAGGATGCACGCGAGGCGCAGCGCGCATTCCTGGAAAAACGCAAGCCCAGTTTCAAGGGACGTTAATCGTTCAATCGATCATTGACCTGAATCAATCCATTTGCTCCGCGAGCCGACTAACGATTTAGTTTATGATGCCAGCGTTGGCGCAAGTTCGACGCAGCACACGGGAAAATGCCCATGCCGTTGCCGCAGCACGTCTTCGACCCCCCCTTCAATGTTATCCGCACCAGTCACGTCGTGCTCGGCGTGACTGACCTCGAGCGCAGTCTCGCCTTCTATGAGGAGACACTCGGGCTTTGCGTCGAGGATCGGACCTCGGATGCGGTCTATCTCCGCGCGGTGGAGGAACGACAGCATCATTCGCTGGTTCTCAAGAAGACAGCCACGCCTGTCTGCGAACGCATCGGTTTCAAGGTCGCGTCGGAGGAAGATCTCGACCGCGCGGCCAGCTTCTTCGCGGCAAAGGGCCTGCGCCACGCATTCGTTGATGTCCCTCATCAGGGTCGCACGCTCCAGTTCATCGACCCCTTCGGGCTTCCGGTCGAGCTCTACTTCAATATGGAGAAGCGGGAGCGACTGCTGCAGCTCTATGACCGCTACAAAGGCGTGCATGCGCAGCGCCTCGATCATTTCAATGTCTTCTCGCCGGAGCTGCAGGATCAGATCGAGTTTTACGCCGAGCTCGGCTTCCGCATGACCGAATACACTGAGGAGGACGGCAAGGACGGCCGGATCGTGGCAGCCTGGATGCACCGCAAGGGCAACGTGCATGATCTCGCCTTCACCAATGGACGGGGACCACGGCTGCACCATCTGGCCTATTGGGTACCGTCGCCCATCAATATCATTCACCTGTGCGACGTGATGGCGTCGACCGGTTACCTCGGCAACATGGAACGCGGGCCCGGCCGCCACGGCATTTCCAACGCCTTCTTCCTCTACGTGCGCGATCCGGACGGGCACCGCACGGAGTTCTATGCCAGCGACTACCAGACCATGGACCCCGATCACGAGCCATTGCGCTGGTCCGTGCGCGACCCCCGCCGTCAGACGCTGTGGGGTCAGCCGGCGCCGCGCTCATGGTTCGAGGAGGGCTCCGCCTTTGCCGGCCAGCCGGTGCGCGAGGCGCTGTTCAAGGCCGACGTGATCATCGCCGCCTGATCGGAGGTTCCGCATACGCGCTCAGATCACCTCGAAAAAGCGAATCATGACGCGATCGGGAAAGCGGACGCCGGAGCACAACACGATCGCCTTCGTCAGCCATGCGAGACCGGGGGCGGACGTCTCGAAACGCGCTACCGAGCGGAAATAGACCTGGGCCGGATCCGCCAGCAGTCCCCGCGCGAGGCGCTCCATCGCCTCAGGCGTGCCATGGCGCACACCTGTGTTCTCCACGTAGATGAGCGCGCCGTCGTCGCTCTCGATCACGTAGCGGGCGTGAATCTCGGTGCACCCGTCGTTCCGCCAGTATTGGAAATCGGCGCCACCCGGCAGCAGTTGTCCGTTCAGGCGCGGCCCTTTCAGCGTGCCGCCGCGCAAAGGAACGATCCGGCGCGTTCCATGCGGAGTGAGGCCGACATCGATCGGCGGGTCCACTTGGACGGTGAGGTCGGCGATCAGCTCCAGACCGGGTGTTGCAATGTCGCTCATTCGGACGTCCTCCCGGCATTCGGGCACGGAAACAGTTCACATGCTTCCGCTTCATGTTCTAACATGCAACGCACAAAACAAGACCAATCGTGAGGATTCGCATGCCGAGGACCACACCGCCGTTTCGTGCCGATCATGTCGGAAGCCTGCTGCGAAGCGGCCCCCTGAAGCTCGCACGCGAGCAGCATGAGAAGGGCGCGTTGTCGGCGGCCGGATTGCGGGCTGTCGAAGACGATGAGATCCGCAAGATCATCAGGAAGCAGGAAGACGTCGGCCTTCAGGCGATCACCGACGGCGAATTCCGCCGCGCCTACTGGCACTTCGATTTCCTCGAGCACCTCGACGGCTGCGCAGGCTACTGGATGGACGACAGCGAGGTGCCGCGCAATTCGAAGCACCACTTCAAAGGCGCACAGCTCAAGCCCTACATGGTCCGCGTGACCGGAAAGCTGGGATTCTCCAGCCATCCCCACATCGACCACTTCAAGTTCCTCAAGGCCAACACGACGCGCACGCCCAAGGCGATGATCCCTTCGGCCAGCATGTTGAACTACCGCGGCGGCCGGAAGGTCGTCAGCGAAAAAGCCTATCCCGATATCGAGAACTACTACGCCGATCTGGCGGAAGCCTACGCCAAGGCCGTGCAGGCGTTCTATGATGCCGGGTGCCGCTATCTGCAGGTCGACGACGTCGCCTTCGCCTATTTTTGCGACGAGGCGCAGCGGCAGATGCTGCGCGACCGCGGCGATGACCCGGACCGCCAGTTCGACGTCTATCGCCAAGTGTTCAACACCGCGATCAAGGGCCGTCCGAAGGACATGGTCGTCACGACCCATCTGTGCCGCGGCAACTTCCGCTCGACATTCGTCGGAACCGGCGGCTATCAGCCGATCGCGGACAAGCTGTTCAACGACCTCGACGTCGACGGCTACTTCCTCGAATGGGACACGGATCGCGCCGGAGGATTCGAGCCGCTGAAGTCACTGCCGAAGGGCAACAAGATCGTCGTGCTCGGCCTCATCACGTCGAAGACCGGCAAGCTGGAAGACCGCGACGCCGTGAAGCGGCGGATCGAGGAGGCGTCGAAGTATGCCCCACTCGACCAGCTCTGCCTGTCGCCGCAGTGCGGCTTCGCCTCGACCGAGGAAGGCAATGTGCTCTCCGAGGACGAGCAGTGGGCGAAGCTGCGTAGCGTCGTCGAAATTGCCAACGACGTCTGGCGTTGAAGCAGCAACAGCAAGAGCGCAACCATGGCAAAGCCTTTCGCATCCACCGGGGACCTCACCGAAAAGAAGGTCTCTTTCACGGAAGTCGGCCGTGACCTCTACGCCTTCACCGCAGAGGGCGACCCCAACACCGGAGTCATCATCGGCGACGATAGCGTCATGATTGTCGACACGCAGGCGACCCCGAAGATGGCCGAGAAGGTGATCGAGCGGATCCGCGCCGTGACAGACAAGCCGATCCGCTACGTGGTGCTCAGCCATTACCATGCGGTGCGCGTGCTCGGCGCCTCCGCCTACAAGGCGGACGAGATCCTCGCGTCCGAGACCTGCCGCGCGATGATCCACGAGCGCGGGCAGGAGGACTGGGACAGCGAATTCCGCCGCTTTCCGCGGCTGTTCCAGTCGCCGGAATCGGTCCCGGGACTCACCTGGCCGACCATGACGTTCCGGCAGAAGATGACGGTCTACCTCGGCAAGCGCCGCGTCGACCTGATGCACCTCGGCCGCGCGCACACAGCGGGAGATATCGTCGCCTGGGTACCGGATGCCGGCGTGATGCTCACGGGCGACATCGTCGAATACAAGTCGGCCTGCTACTGCGGCGACTGCCACTTCGGCGACTGGCCGGGCACGCTCGACGCCATCGGCCGTTTCAATCCGCAGGCGATCGCGCCTGGGCGCGGCGATGCCCTGGTCGGCGCGCCGAAGGTGTCCGAAGCGCTGGCGCTCACACGCGATTTCCTGGCGAGCACCTATCGTCCCGTGGCCGAGGTCGCCGCACGCGGCGGATCGCTGAAGGAGGCGATGGCCGCCTGCCGCGAGCACTGCGACAAGAAGTTCTCGAGCTACGCGATCTACGAGCATTGCCTGCCGTTCAATGTTGCCCGCGCATATGACGAGGCGCTGGGCATCGACACGCCCCGCATCTGGACCGTGGAGCGGGATCGGGCGATGTGGGACGCGCTGCAAGGCTGAGAGGCGGCGCCGATGGCGCGCTACGAATACAGGCCCTTCGATTATCACAAGCCGCCCGAGCTTTCGGGCACGCCGGCACGTCGCCGGCCGGTCATCATCGCCGGCGCGGGCCCGGTCGGGCTCGCGGCCGCGATCGACCTGGCGCTCCACGGGGTCGCCTGCGTGGTGCTTGACGACAACAACATCGTGTCGCGCGGCTCACGGGCGATCTGCTGGTCGAAGCGCACGCTGGAGATTTTCGATCGGCTCGGCGTCGGCGAACGCATGGTCGCCAAGGGCGTCACCTGGAAGGTTGGCCGGCTCTACCACGGCGAGCGTGAGGTTTATTCCTTCGACCTGCTGCCGGAACAAGGTCATAAGAATCCGGCTTTCATCAACCTGCAGCAGTATTACGTCGAAGAATATCTCGTCGATCGCACCCGCGAGTTTCCCGACCTGATCGATCTGCGGTTCAAGAACAAGGTGATCGGCGTGACGCAGACCGCCGACGCCGCCCGTGTCGACATCGAAACTCCCGATGGACGCTACGCACTCGAAGCCGACTATCTGCTCGCCTGCGACGGCGCTCACAGTCCGATCCGGTCGATGCTGGGGCTGACGTTCAGGAGTCGCGTGTTCGAGGAGCAGTTTCTCATCACCGACATCGAGATGAAAGCGGACTTTCCCTCGGAACGCTGGTTCTGGTTCGACCCGCCGTTTCACAACGGTCAGTCTGCACTGCTGCATAAGCAGCCCGACGACATCTACCGCATCGACCTGCAGCTCCCGGCGGACGCCGATCCCGAAACCGAGAAGCGGCTGGAGAACGTCATCCCGCGTATCCAGGCCGTGGTCGGAGAGCGACCGTTCGAGATCGACTGGACCTCGCTCTATCGCTTCCAGTGCGCCCGTATCGACCGCTTTGTGCACGGCCGCGTGATCTTCGCAGGCGACAGCGCGCACGTGGTCTCGCCGTTCGGCGCTCGCGGCGGCAACGGCGGCATTCAGGACGTGGACAACCTGGCCTGGAAATTGGCGGCCGTTCTGCAGGGCCAGGCGCCGGCCGGTCTGATCGAGACCTACAACGAGGAACGAGTGCACGGCGCCGACGAGAACATCCTCAACTCCAGCCGCGCCACCAATTTCATGACGCCGAAGAACGGACTCGAGCACATGCTGCGCGACGAGGTTCTCACGCTCGCCGGGTCTTTGCCCTTTGCGCGTCGCCTGGTGAACTCCGGGCGCCTGTCGCTACCCTGCTCGCTCGCGGGTTTCGCGCTGCAATCCGACGACGATCGCGAGATGCGAGGCCCGATGGTTCCCGGCGCGCCATGTCTCGATGCCCCGGTGCGCGACGCGCAGGGCAGAACCGGCTGGCTGCTCGATCATCTGGGCGGCGATTTTATCCTGCTGAGCTTCGGCGCGCCGCAATCACCGCGTCAGGATCTGCGACATCTCGCAATCGCGCCGCAGCCAATCGCGGGCGTCGAGACGCTGGCGGATGACGAAGGCCTCGTGGCCGAGCGCTACGGCGGACGCGATGGCGCGGCTTATCTCATCCGGCCGGACCAACATGTGGCGGCGCGCTTCGCGCAGCCGACACCGGAGAAGATCGCACAGGCGCTCGCGCGCGCCCGTGGACTGGAGGCGGCATGAGCGCGCTCACGACGGATTGGAACCTTGGCACGTCCGGCGATGACGTTTATGCGGCCCTGGTCGAAGCGCACGAGGGCCTGTCCGATGAAGACTGCCGCCGCCTCGACGTCCGGCTGATCCTGATGCTCGCCAACCATATCGGCGATGCCGGCGTGATCTGCGATGCACTAAAGCGCGCGCGCGAGGGCCTGTAGGGACGTTGCGAGGGACGGCGCTACCGGTCCGCAACTGCATCGCCTGCAGCTATAATGGTTCGTCATACTGAGTTGGCAAGCCTTGGGCAGTCTCAATGGAAATTCCGCCCCTTCGGCATGACCTCGGCATTCGTCCCGAGGAGTTCGCCGGCAAACCCCGGCTGCTCGCGCAGCAGCCGCACCAATGAGTCGCCGGAACGCGGATGCCGCCCGCGGGCGTCGGGGCCGCTACCATGCTTGACGTGATCGCCGCGTGAGACGACTTGTATCGGGTCCTGTTGCGAAAGCCCGCGCAGCAGCGGCGTCAGGTCCTCGAAGTGCTCCGCGACGATGTGGATGACGCCCTGCTCGTTCTGTAACTGACCGGTAATGCTGATGAAGCGGGCGCCGAGCACGATTGGACGATAGGCCTCGTAGGTGCGTAGCCACATGATCGTGTTGGCGATGCCTGTCTCGTCTTCCAGCGTCATGAAGATGGCCCGGCCCTCGCCCGGCCGCTGCCGCACCAGCACGAGGCCTGCGACCGTGACGCGGCGGCCCGGCCGCACGTTCGGCAGATCCCCGTTGGGCGGGATTCCGCGCGCGGCGAGTTCGTGTCGCAGGAACGAGACCGGATGCGCCTTGAGCGACAGGTGCAGATGCCGATAGTCCTCGATCACGTGCTCGCCCGGAAGCATGGGAGGCAGCGCTACGTCCGGCTCGAGCGCCGGCATGGCAACGCGCGCGAACAGCGGCAGGTCGTCCTTGTCGCCTGCGCGCTGCAGCGCGCGCACCGCCCAGAGCGCGTCGCGGCGGTCGAGTCCGAGCGAGCGGAACGCATCGGCCTGCGCCAGACGTTCCAACACCGCCGGCTGCAATTGCGTGCGCAGCCACAGATCGCGCACGGAATCGAAGCCGTTGCCGCGCACAGCCTCGATCATCCTGGCGTGCTGCTCCGACAGACCGGAGATTTGCCGCAAGCCGAGCCGCAGGGCGCATGTGCTTAAGACGTCCTGCTTCATGCCTGTATGCTGCGGCCGCAGGCTTTCCGCGGCCCGCGGTCCCTCTTCCAGAGTGCAATCCCAGCACGACGCGTTGACGTCGACAGGCCGCACCTCGACACCATGCTCCTGCGCATCCCGTACAATTTGCGCCGAGGCGTAAAAGCCCATCGGCTGACTGTTGAGCAGGGCTGCGGCGAACACATCCGGATAGTGACATTTGATCCAGGCCGAGGCGTAAACGAGATTGGCGAAGCTTGCGGCATGGCTCTCGGGGAAGCCATAGTTGCCGAACCCCTCGATCTGGCTGAAGCAGCGCTTGGCAAAGTCGCGCTGATAACCGCGCGCCGTCATGCCGTCGATGAACTTGGCGCGGAACTTGTCGATGGTGCCGACGCGCTTGAACGTAGCCATGGCGCGCCGCAGCCGGTCGGCCTCGCTCGGCTCGAACTTCGCCGCGACAATCGCGATGCGCATGGCATGTTCCTGGAACAGCGGCACGCCCAGGGTCTTCTTGAGCACCTGCTCCAGTTCGTCGGGCGGCCCATGCTGGGGCGCAGGTGATGGGAACACCACCGGCTCGATGCCGAGACGCCGGCGCAGATAAGGATGCACCATGTTGCCCTGGATTGGCCCTGGCCGCACGATCGCCACCTCGATGACGAGATCATAGAAGTTCGCAGGCTTGAGCCGCGGCAGCATCGACATCTGCGCGCGACTCTCGATCTGGAATACGCCGATCGTGTCGGCGCGCTGGATCATATTGTAAGTAGCCTTATCCTCGCCCTGGATGCTGAAGAGATCGCGCGAGACGTCGTAATGGCTGCGCATCAACTCGAACGCCTTCCGCAGGCAGGACAGCATGCCGAGCCCGAGCACATCGACCTTCAGGATCTTCAGATCATTGAGATCGTCCTTGTCCCATTCGACGAATGTGCGATCCTCCATCGTTGCGTTCTCGATCGGCACGACCTCATCGAGGCGTCCTCGCGTAATGACGAAGCCGCCGACATGCTGCGAGAGATGGCGCGGGAAGCCCATCAGCTCCTGTGTGAGCGCCATGACCTGCGCAAGCTTCGGATCGGACGGATTGAGCCCGAGCCGGCGCGCCTCGCGTTCGCTGACGCCTTCCATCGACCAGCCCCACATGGTTCCCGCAAGCGCGCCGATGGTATCCTGCGACAGGCCGAATACCTTGCCGACCTCGCGGATGGCGCTCCGCCCGCGATAGCTGATGACGGTGGCGGCGATGCCGCAGCGCTCGCGGCCATATTTTCCGTAGATGTACTGGATGACGTCCTCACGCCGCTCATGCTCGAAGTCGACGTCGATGTCGGGCGGCTCGCGCCGTTCCGCCGAGACGAAGCGTTCGAACAGGAGATCGATCCGTTCAGGATCGACGTCCGTGATGCCGAGACAGAAGCAGATGACGGAGTTGGCGGCCGAGCCGCGGCCCTGGCACAGGATACCCCGCTGTTTCGAATAGCGCACGATATCATGCACGGTGAGGAAGTACGGCGCGTATTTCAGCTCGGCCGTGACGGCGAGTTCGTGATCCAGCGCCTGGCGCACCTTCGGCGAGATGCCGTGGGGATAGCGCCGACGAGCACCTTCTTCCGCGAAGGCAGCGAGTGCCTCCTGTGGGGTGGCATAACCGGCGCGGGTCTCGTCGGGATATTCGTACTGCAGATCATCGAGCGAGAACTTGCAGCGCGACAAGAACGTCAGCGTCTGCGGGACCGCCTCCGGCGCACGCTGGAACAGGCGAGCCATCTCCTGCGGATCCTTCAGATGCCGCTCGGCATTGGCGTGCAGGCGTCGGCCGGCGGCCTCGAGCGTAACGTGCTCGCGGATGCAGGTGACGACGTCGGCGAGCGCGCGCCGCTCCGGCACATGAAACAGGACATCGTTGGTCGCGAGTAACGGAACGAACGCGTCGTTGGCGATGCTGGCGAGCCGCGCCAGCCGCCGCGCATCATCACCACGGTAGAGCATGCCGGCGGCAAGCCACACCGACTTGTGCGAAGCAGCGGCCTGCAGGCCCTCAAGCAGATTGGTCAGCGCGGCATCGAGACACGCGGGAGGCATCACGATCAGGTTGAGGCCTCCGATATGGGCGATGAGGTCATCAAGCGCGAGGATGCAATCGCCCTTCTCCGCCCGCCGTTTGCCGAGCGTGAGCAGCCGCGTCAGCCGGCCCCAGGCGGCGCGGTCCTGCGGATAGGCGAGAATGTCGGGCGTTCCGTCGCTAAAGACGAGACGCGCACCGACAACAATCCTCAGACCGGACTCCTTGGCCTTGGTATGCGCGCGCACCGCGCCCGCCACGGAGTTGCGGTCGGCAATGCCGATGCCGGCAAGGCCGAGTTCGACCGCGCGCTCAACCAATTCTTCCGGATGCGAGGCTCCGCGCAGGAACGAGAAGTTGGTGGTGACGGCAAGCTCGGCATAGGCGGAGCCGTCTCCATGGTCCATCATCCTCATGCGAACAGGCCATGCAGGAACCAGCGCGGCCGGGCGACCTCACTGCCGTAGAGACCTTCGCGATAGAGCCAGGCGCGCATGCCGCCGTGGTCCTCCACCCGGAAATAGTCGCGGGTCAGCGGCGCGCCTTCGGCGTCATGCCACCATTCCATGGCAATCCGCTCGGGGCCTTCCGCCCGCGCGACCTCGTGCAGCACATGCCGCCAGCGGAACCGCAGCGGCGGGCCGTCCGGCACCAGCGCTGTGACATCCACCGGCTCGGGTCGTTCGAACAGGCGAACGGGACGCGGCGGAGCGAGACTGTCGTGGTGATAGTCGGCCTGTTCCGTGGGCGCATGCGGGGCGCGCGGCGCATGGGCGGGTACCGCCATCACCGCAAACTCGGGGATGTGGGTGTCCTGCGGCTCGAGCCGCGTCACGCGGCGCAGACCGAAGCGAGCGCCCAGCCGGTCGACAAGATGGGCCAGTTCCGCATCGTCCTCGGCATCGCTGCAGGCAAAGCCGGTCTGGGGCGGATCGGTTCGCTCGGTGACCAGCGCCGACAGCCGCACCATGTCGTAGCCGAAGCCGGGATCGCAGGCCTCGCCCAGCGCGGCGAGACGATCGGTGAACAGTCGCCGGATGCGCGCCGGATCGCGCAGCGGCGCCGCAGTGCCGATCTCGAGCCGATGCACCTGCCCATCGGCGCGGAACAGCGCAAGCTGGATGAGACGCGCGCCCTCCCCACGCCGCTCCAGCAACTCCCGCAGATCATGGGCGATCTGCTCGATGGTGCCGAGCACGTCGTCCTCGCGCGCGATGGGTTCGGGAAAGCGTCGCTCGGCGATGGCCGCGGGAATCGGCAGACGCGGCATGATGGACTCGTCCTCGCGACCGAGCGCGCGATCGAGACACCGCAGAAACTCCACGCCGAACCGCGCGGCGAGCGGCGCGCGCGGCTTGTCGAGCACGTCCGCGACGCGCTTGAGCCCGACCTGGGCCAGCGCATCGATCGTGCCCGATGCCAGCCGCAACGCGGCCAGCGGCAGCGGGGCCAAGGCTTCGCGCTGCCCGCCGGGCACGACGACCACGTCGTTGCCGTAGCGCGCCACGCCCCAGGCAGATCCGACCGTGTCGGCCACCGCCACCCGCACCGAGAAGCCCTGCATGGCGAACCGGCGCACGAGGTCGCGGCACAGCGCGGTCTCGCCATGGAACAGGTGCACGCAGCCGGTGATATCGAGCAGCAGGCCATCGGGGGGGCTGAGGCCGACGAGCGGCGTATAGCGATCGCACCATTCGGCGATAGCCGCGAGCAGTCGCGCATCCGCCTCCGGATCGGCCTGCGCCACCGGCAGTGCGGGGTACATGGCGCGCGCGTCGGCGAGCGCCATCCCCACGGACAGGCGCAGACGCGCGGCGGCATCATTGAGCGCCGTGATCCGCAACGCCTGATCGATATTGGCGACGACGGCGAGCGGCGCGTCAGCCGACGCGGCTGAGCGGCGGGCGATCCGATCGGTCGTCAGCCGCCGCAGCCACACCGACAGATAGCGCCGGTTGGAAGGCGCGCTCATGGTGATCCCAGGCGATGAGCCAGCAGCCACAGGAGCCGCGGCGGTTCTTGGTGAGGGAGAGGGCGAAGGTGGTGCGGCCGAGGCCGCCGAACGCGTCGGGAGTGCCGGGCGCCCCGGCGACCTGCCAGCGCGTGGCGGCGGCGCTGGGCGCGAGCGCTGGGCGCGGCCGCAGCAGCAGTCCCAGCCCGCCCGCATCGCGGGCGGTGAAGGCCAGGCGGCGCGCGGCGGTGCCGTCGTCGGCAACGCGCTCGTCGGGCATCTCGCCGACGACGAGCCCAACCGCGCGGCTGCGCAGCGCCTCCTCCATGGCCCACAGCACGCCGTCGCCGTGGGTGGCGGTGAGGATGATCAGCCGGTCGAGCGAGAGGCCGAAGAGGTCGAGACCGGGGCCATATAGCGCACCATTCTCGCGCCGGCCGAAATCACTCTGCAGCCAGAGCACATGGCCTTTGCACCGGGCGGCCAGCGCCAGTGCGAAGCCGGTGGCCGCGGCTGCATCGACCGGCATGGCCGGCGCCAATTCGTGCAGGGCGCCATAAGCGAAGCCCCCGCCGAGGACGGCATCCACGGCGTCGATGCCTAGGGCCAGCGGCGGGCGCGAATCCAGCCCATGGAGACCCGGGTCGATCCGCGCGACCGACTGGCGAAGCTGGCGCAGGGTCTCTGCTCGGACCGGATGCATGGGATCACCATATTGTTCGTGTTTTGTTCTATTGATTCCGAGGGGCCGAGGCGGAGTCAAGCGCATTCGAATCGCTGAAGGATTCCAGTTGCTTACTGGTCAACCCTGACGCGCGGCCCAACGCCGGCGGACCGCCTGCAGGAAGCCGACGACCCCGCCCGGCATCAGAGCCATCATGCCGATCAGGAGCAGACCGTAGACCGCCCCGGTCAGGGCCTTGGAAACCTGGTCGGCGAGATCGGGAACAAACTGGATGAAGATCGCGCCGAACACCGCACCAGAAATCGAGGCGACGCCGCCGATCACGCTGCCCACGAGAAAGCTCAGCGACAGCAGGAACGAGAAGCTGTCCGGCGCGACGAACTGGGCGACCAGCGCTCCGAGCGAGCCGGCGATGCCGGTGTACATCGCGCTCACCCCGAAGGTCAGGGCCTTGGTGCGGGCAACGTCAATGCCCATGCTCGCCGCCGCCACCGGATGGTCGCGAATGGCGACGATGGCAAGGCCAATCGATCCGCGCAGCAGGTTCCACGCCAGCAGGAACAGCACCGCGGCGATGGCCAGCGCGATGAGGTAGAGCCACTGGTCCCAGGCCAACGGCAATCCGAACGGTGCCTGGAACGTCGGCACGAACAGGCCCTGTCCGCCGCCGGTCCAGGACTCGAGCGCACGAAACTTGAGGAGTTGCGGCGTGGCCACCGCGAGCGCAAACGTGCTGAGCGCCAGATAAAGTCCCTCCAGCCGCAGCGCCGGCAATCCGAACAGAAATCCCGCCAGCAGACACACCGTCCCGGCGATCGGGATCGTCGCCCAATAAGGAACGCCGGTGCGATCGAGCAGGACCGCGGTGACATAGGCGCCGATCGCGTAGAACGCGCCGTGCCCAAGCGAGATCTGGCCGTTGTAGCCGGTGAGGATGTTGAGCCCGAGCAGCGCGATGGCATAGACGATCACCATGGTCGCCTGCAGCAGATGGAAGCTGCCAACCACGAACGGCACAAGCGCCGCCAGCGCGAGCAGCGCCGCAAGCCCGACGGTGCGACCGCCGCTCACACGCGCCCCACGATCGACGTGCCGAACAGGCCGGCGGGCCGCGCCACCAGCACCACCACGATGATCACCAAGGCCACCGAGAGCTTGAGTTCGGTGCCGATCACGTAGGCCCCGGCGAGGTTCTCGATCACGCCCACGATGAAGCCGCCGGCCACGGCGCCCCAGGGATTGTTGATGCCGCCGAGCAGCGCGGCGGCAAAGCCATAGAGCAGGATGCCGGCCATCATGTTTGGCTCGATGTAAATGATGGGAGCCGCCATGATCGCGGCGACGGCGCCGATGGCGCCGGCAAGGCCCCAGCCCAGCGCCAGCGTCCAGCCGACGCGGATGCCCACGAGCCGGCTTGCCTCCGGGTTCTCCGCAGCGGCACGCATCGCCAGCCCAAGCCTCGTGTGGCGGAAGAACAGGTAGACCGCGGCGAGCGTCGCCAGCGTCACCAGGATCGTCCCTATTTCATGCCCGGAGAGGAAGCGGTTGCCGAGGCCAGGCGGGAACGGCGAGGGGAACGCCTGCACGCCGTAGGTGAACAGCCAGCCCGCCAGGCTGTTGATGATGAACAGCATACCGAGAAAGACCACCACGACGGACAGCACCGGTGCGCCAATGAAAGGACGCACGACCAGCCGCTCGAGCGCAACGCCGGACACGAAGGCGAATACCAGCGCGGTCGCGAAAGCTGCCCAGTACGGCAAGCCGGCCTGGATCAGAATGAGCGCAACGTAGGCGGAGAACATTGCCTGCTCGCCCTGCGCGAAATTGATGTAGTGCGTGGCCTGGAAGATCATCACCAGCGCGAGGCCGAACGTGGCATAGATGCCGCCGGTCGCGAGCCCGGAGAGGAACTGGTGCAGAAAGGCGTCCATGCTCACGCCTTTCGCCGAAATGCCGACATCGGCGGATGGATTTGCCTCCGCATCGTCAGTAACCGAGATAGGCACGGCGCACGGCCGCATTGTCGCGCACCAACGCGGGCGCGCCACTCAGGACGATGCGACCGGTTTCCATGAGATAGACGTCGCTCGCAAGATCGAGCGCAAGGTTGGCGTTCTGCTCGACCAGCAGCATGGCGACGCCCTCGCTCTCGTTGATCTGGCGCAGGATGCGAAAGATCTCCTGCACCACGAGCGGCGCCAGCCCAAACGAGGGCTCGTCCAACAGCAGCAGGCGCGGCTGCAGCATCAACGCCCGAGCGATCGCCAGCATCTGCTGCTCGCCGCCCGACAGGGTGCCGGCTTGCTGGGCTAGCCGCTCCCTCAGGCGCGGGAAATGGTCGAGCAGACGCCGCATGTCGTCGGCGACCGCAGCACGCTCACGCCGTGTGTAGGCGCCGAGTAGGAGGTTTTCCTCGACGGTCAGATGCGCGAACGTGCCGCGCCCCTCCGGGACGTGGCCGATACCCAGCCGCACGATCTCCTCGGTCGCCCAGCCGTGGATGCGGAGGCCGCCGAACACGATCACGCCGCTGACGCGCACTCGGATGTTGCAGATCGCGCGTAGGATCGTCGTCTTGCCGGCACCATTGGCGCCGAGAAGCGCGGCAATGCCGCCTTCGGCGACCGACATGTCGATTCCGTGGATCACCTGAGACGTGCCATATCCGGCAACAACGGCCGTGAGTTCGAGCAGCGCGCTCATGCGACTGCTCCGAGATAGGCGCGGACGACATCGGGATGAGCCTGCACCTGCGCGGGCGCGCCCTCGGCGATCCGCCGCCCGAAATCGAGCGCCACGACCTTGTCGGACACGCGCATCACCAACCCCATGTGATGCTCGACGAGCAGCACCGTCAGCGCCAGACGCTGGCGCAATGCGAGGATCAGCGTGCCCAATTCGTCGACCTCTTCATGATTGAGACCGCCAGCGGGCTCATCGAGCAGCAATAGGCATGGCCGCCCTGCGAGGGCACGCGCAAGCTCGACCCGCTTGCGCGTGCCAAACGGCAGTTCCTCGACGGACGCGTCCGCCACCGCCAGCAAGCCCATGAGATCGAGCAATGACCCCACCTCGTCCGCGAGCTCGCGCTCCTCCTTGCGCACGAACGGCAGACGCAGCCCATTCGAAACGAAGCCTGCGCGGCGACGTGCATGCGCGCCGACCAGCACGTTCTGCCGGACCGTGAGCGAGCGGAACAGGGCGAGATTCTGGAACGTGCGGCCGATGCCAAGCGCCGCGATCTCGTGCGCCGCGCTGGCGAACAGCGGCCGGCCGCCGAGCACGATCGCACCCGCATCCGGCGCGTACAGCCGGCTGATGCAGTTGAACAACGTCGTCTTGCCGGCGCCGTTCGGACCGATGAGCCCGCAGATCTGTCCGCGAGCGACATCGAACGAAACGCCATCGAGCGCGACGATGCCGCCGAATCGCACACTGACGTCGCGGATGGACAGGAGCGGATCGTTTCCCGCCATGGACCGGTTTCCGCCCTTTTGCGCCGCCTGTCAGCCGTTCGGCCAGACCTTGTCCGCGAGCTGTCCGACAAGGCGCAGCTTTGCGTCTTGCTCGGCATAGGTCATCGTGTCGGCATATTCGCCGGAGGCGAAGCCGCACTGCGGCGACAATGCGAGGTGCTCAAGCGGCACGACTTTCGCTGCTTCGCGGATGCGCGCCTCGACCGCAGCCGGATCCTCCAGATTGCCGTCCTTGGTGGTGACAAGCCCGAGCACGACGGTGGTGCCCTTGTTGACGTGCTTGAGCGAAGAGAAGTCACCGGCTCGCGGAGAATCGTATTCGAGCAGAAGCGTGTCGTAATTGGTGAGGCGCGGATAGAGCTTGTCAGCGATGACGTCGTAGCCGCCGGTGGCGAGGAAGCGTCCGCGCGGCGCGTTGCCGCGGCACAGGTGGATGGCGCGGGTGATTCCGCTTATGCCGTCAAACACCGAATTGTCGATCTCGGCGTCCTCGATCAGCTCCTTCTCCATGTCGTGACCCCACGATTCGAAAGCCGCGCGGATCTTGGGGTCGATGTACCACTGCGCGTAGTTCGGCGCGTCCATGTGGATGTACTCGCAGCCCGCATCGATCAGCTTCTTCACCACGTCGCGGGTATAGTCCCGCATGGCGAGCAGAAACTCGCGACAGGTCGGGTATGCGTCGCGTGAATGCGTCTTGTCCCAGGCGATGCGGTGCCAGCTTGGCGCCGGAAAGGTGTACTTGGCGATTGCCTTCTTGGTGTTCTGCTTGAGGAACGGAAACTCACCGGCCACGATGTCGCGCTTCACGCCGATCTTGTCGACGACGATCGAACGGCGCGCCTTGGTTGGGTCCTCCGGCAGCGTCAGCCCGCCGAACGAGCCGTCCGGATACTTCCACAAGGCGGTCCACTCGGCGTCGATCACCAAGGTCTTGAATCCGCTGAGCGGACCAAGTTCGGCATCGCGCACGCCGATGGTGGCGATGAAGCTCATCCGGCGGAATTCGCCATCTGTGACGGCGTCCATCCCGGCGGCTTCCTGCAGCGCAACAGCCTCCTTGATGGCTTTGTCCTCGGCTGCACGCGCTTCCAGCGCGCCGATTTTGCCCTCCCGTGCGTTCTTGCGAGCCTCTTGCAGGTAGGCCGGGCGCAGCAGGCTTCCGATGACATCGGCACGCGCAATCTTCGTCACGTTTCCTCCACAACCAACTGGTTCTCGACCGTTTGGACTACACCCGATATCATAGCCGCCTCAGTGTTGCACAGGCCACGGGTTCCGATGTCGGTCCAGAGCGTCTCGCCGAAGTTGACATATCCCCTGCCCGTTCCCGAACCGGGCCTCACTCCCGAAGAACTCGTGAAGCGCGCAGCGGCCTTCCGGCCGGCGCTGCGCGCCGCACAGAACGAAGACGACGAGCGCGGCTGCCACTCCGAAGCGATGGAGATGGAATTCCGCCAAGCCGGTTTCTATCGCATCCTGCAGCCGAAGCTGTTCGGCGGCTACGAGTTCGACTACGTCACGTTCTATCGCGTCATCCTCGAGATCGCGCGCGGCAACCCGGGCGTGAGCTGGTGCCTCGGACTTGCGGCGACGCATGGCGCACTGCTGGCGGCGCACTGGCCCGAGCGCGCGCAGTTCGAGCTGTTCGGCGAGACCGGCGACTTCCGCGCGCCCCATCGGGTCGGCGCCATCACAAGCACATGCACGCGCGTCGACGGCGGCTACGTTGTCGACGGCGTGTGGAACTACTGTTCTGGCATTCCCTACGCCACGCATTTCGTCGGCAACGTGGCGCTCAACGAGAACGGCACGCCGAAAACCAAGATCTTCATCGTCGCACGCCACCAGCTCACGGTGCTGCCCGACTGGGGCGGCGACGCGACGCTGGGCATGCGGGCGAGCGGCTCGAACAGCGTGAAGATCGAGAAGGTATTCGTGCCCGAGCACCACGTCATCGACGCGAAGCCCGCCTTGTGGGCGAACGAGCCGGCGGATGACGGTACGCACGGCACGAAGCTGCACGGCAATCCGCTCTACCTCGGACGTGTGATCGCCCCCTACCACATGTCGCTGGTCGTTCCGGTCATCGGCGCGGCGCGCGCCGCGCTCGACGAGTACGACGAGAACATCATGAAGCGCTCGACCTATCATCCGCCGATCATGCCGCGCTACCAGCACTTCGACTATCAGCGCGCCTACGGCTACGCCACCACGCTGGCGGACTCGGCGGAAGCGGTGCTGATCAGCGCGGCAGAGAAGCACATGGCGCTGTTGCGCCGGTGGGGCGACACGCGCGCGCCGGTCACGCTCGAGGAGCAGGTGCGGCTGTTCGGCATGGTGCAGACCGCCGGCCGGCTCGCGAGCGAGGCGGTGGAGCATCTGTTCCACGTCTCGAGTTCGGCGAGCGCCAAGAAGGGCGCGAAGCTGGAGCGCTATTTCCGCGACGTCGCCATGTATCGCAGCCACATGTCGGCGCAGTATCTCGCCATTGCCTCCGGCATCGGACGCGTGCACTTCGACCTGCCGTTCGGCTGGGGCGGACTGTAGCCGCAAGGCCCAGCCTCTTCTCGCCGTGCCCGCCCTTGTGCCGAGCGTTCGCGTCTTTAGAGTTGTCCCGGCGCCGGCAAGACACCACGCGCGGCTGCGAGGGGGACACGCGTGAAGATCACCGGGCTGCGCACGCAAGTCGTCGAATTTCCATACACCCCGCCCATCGGCCTGTCGGCGGGCTACGCGCTGCGCACCGGCAGCTGCGTGCTGGTCTTCCTCGAGTCCGATCAGGGCGAGGTCGGCGAGGGCCTCGTCTATGCCTTCAACGGCGAACGTATCCGGCTTTACGAGCAAATGGTGCGCAGCTTCGAGCCACTCGTGGTCGGCCAGGACGCGCGCCAGTCGGGCGCGATCTTCGCGCGCGCATGGAGCGACATCCGCACGCTCGGCCAATCGGGCTTCGCCGTCAACGCGCTTGCCGCTCTCGATATGGCGCTGTGGGACCTGCGCGCGAAGCTCGCCGGCATGAATGTTTCCGCGCTGCTCGGCGTCGTGCACAGCGCGCTGCCCGCCTACGACAGCGGGAGCTACTGGGCGACGCTCTCGCCCGACGAGCTTCAGCGCAACGCACAGGCGAGCGTGGCGCGCGGCTTCCGCGCCTTCAAGCTGCGCATCACCGGCAAGGTGACGCAGGACGTCGCGCGCGTGCGCGCGATGCGCGAGGTCATCGGCCCGGAGGCCGCGCTGCTGGTCGATCTCAACCAGCGCTCGACCGTCAGCGACGCCATCCGCGTCGGCCGCGCGCTCGAGGAGTTCAACCTCACCTGGTTCGAGGAGCCGCTGCCCTGGCACGACCATCGCGGCGAGGCCGAGATCGCTGCCGCGCTCGACGTGCCGCTTGCGAGCGGCGAGTCGGTCTACACCAGCCGCGGCATCCTGGAGATGCTGCGGCTGCGCGCGGCGGACGTCGTGATGCCCGACCTCCAGCACATGGGCGGGCCGACCGAATTCCTGCGCGCGGCCAATTACGCCCAGGCGTTCGACACGCCCGTTTCCAACCACTGCTTCACCGAGATGAGCATCTCGCTGCTGGCGACGCTGCCGAACGCCACCTGGCTCGAGTACATGCACTGGCTCGAACCGATCTACGCGGAGCGCATCGCGCTCGACGGCAAGGGGAACGCGCTGGTGCCGACGCGGCCGGGCTGGGGATTTGCGTTCGACCGCGACGCGATCCGCAAATATGCGCGCACGTGATCGGGCGGATTTGCGGAAATCAGGAAGCCGGGCGCCGCGATGAGAGGTTTCGGAGGGAGCATGAGATAGGTTGCGGCGGCGGCGGCCTGCCCACGCGGACGCGAAACCGGGCACGGACGCGCACGAGGATGCGCGCGCAGGCACGTTTGACCGGCGCGGGCGGACGGTCGCCGGGAGCGGGCGGACAGGGATCGGCATCGCGCCACTTCGCGCCCGCCGGCGCGAGGACGCAAGCGCCGGCCGGCGCCGGTGTGAACTTCAGGGACAACAAGCCGCCGGACGATGCGCCTGACGATGCGCCGCACCGCCTGCACCACGCTCCCGTCACGATCCTCACGCACGACAGCTGCCGACGCCCTACAATTCCTTCCCCTGCCGAACATCATGCCGAACCCAGCCCCCTCCCTCACCGACGCGCAGATCGCACAGTTCGTCCACGACGGCTTCGTGCGCATCGAGGCCGCGTTCCCGACCGCGCTGGCGCGGGCGGGGCGCGACATCTTGTGGCGCGACACGGGTTGCGATCCGGACGACCGCGCGACTTGGACGAAGCCGGTGATCCGCCTCGGCCTCTACGGCCAGGAGCCGTTCGCGCAGGCCGCCACCGCGCCGGCGCTGCACCGCGCCTTCGACCAGCTCGTCGGCGCCGGCCGCTGGCTGCCGCGTCCCAATCTCGGCACCTTTCCGGTGCGGTTTCCCTCGCCCGAGGATCCGGGCGATGCCGGCTGGCACATCGACGTGAGCTTCCGCGCGGACACCGACGATCCCAATGACTTCCTCGGCTGGCGCGCCAACGTCACGTCCAAAGGGCGCGCGCTGCTGATGCTGTTCCTGTTCTCGGACGTCGGCGAGGACGACGCGCCGACCCGCATCCGCGCCGGATCGCACGTCGACGTGGCGCGCCGGCTTGCGCCCGCCGGCGAGGCCGGGCTCACGCTGCGCGAGCTCGCCGCCGACGATTTCGCCGACACGCGCGAGCGGCCGGAGGTGCTGGCGACCGGCGAAGCCGGCACCGTCTATCTCTGCCACCCGTTCCTGGTGCATGCGGCGCAGCCGCACCGCGGCAGCGAGCCGCGCTTCATGGCGCAGCCGCCGCTGCTGCCGGCGGAACCGCTAAGGCTGGAGCGGGCGGACGGGGCTTATTCGCCGCTGGAGCGGTCGATCCGGCTGGCGCTCGGGCGCGCTTAGCCGGGGCGCGGCGAAACGTCAGGACGCCGGCGGCAGCAGTCCCGCGCTCCGCGCGCGCAGCCTCATCAGCGCCAGCATCAGGTCGAGCAGCGGCGTCGCGACGCCGACGAGCTTGCCGAGCTCCGCCGGCACCGTGAACATGGCGTCGAGCTCGAGCGGACGGCCGCGCTCGAGGTCCTGCACGATGCTCGGCTTGTGACGCGAAGCCTTGGCGAAGGCCTTGTCGATGTCGAGCGCGACGTCGTGGCCGAGCGCGGCCGCAATGGCGGCGCCTTCGTCGGCGATCCGGCGCAACGCCTCGACGCAGGCCGGCTCGGCGAACATGTCGCCGAGCGCACACTGGCCGAGGAAGGTGAGCGGATTCGACGCCATGTTGGCGAGCAGCTTGGCCCAGACGGCCTCGCGGATGCGCGCGCTCACCTCGGCGCTGGCGCCGGCGGCGGTGAGCAGCCCCGCGATCATGTCGAGCCGCTCGGTATGGGCGCCGGTCGGCTCGCCGATGATGACGTGCACGCGCCCGCTGACGTTGCTGATCACGCCCGGGCGCACCACCGTGTTGGACGAGTAGATCACGCCCCCGACCGCGCGCTGCGGACCCACCGCGTTCCACACCGCATCGTTCGGATCGATGAGCGGCAGTCGCCGGCCGTCGAGCGGGCCGCCATGGGCGTAGAAGTACCACCACGGAATCCCGTTCATGACGAACAGCACCGGCGTGCGCGGCGTGAGCAGCGGAGCAATGGTGGCGGCGACCTCGGGCAGCGCCGGCGCCTTGACCGTGACGATGACGAGGTCCTGCGGCCCAAGGTCGCGCGGATCGGCGCTGGCGGCGACCCGTGCCGTGAACGTGCGCTCGGCCGTCTCGACGGTGATGCCGTCGGCCTTGATGGCGGCAAGGTGATCACCGCGCGCGATCACGGAGACTTGCGCATCGGTCGAGGCGAGCCGCGCCGCCAGGTTGCCGCCGATGGCGCCCGCGCCGAACACGCATAGCTTCATGCCGGAAAACCCTTTGTACGATGGCACGCCGCGGTTACGCTTATGGCAAGTGCCACGGCCGGGTGCCGCCGGCAATGGGAAACGCCGACAATAATCCAGGCCGACAACAGTCCAGGGAGTGCACCATGCTCGACAAGCCCGCCGATATCGCCGCCGTGCGCCAGAAGGTCGCCGCCTTCGGCCACGTGTTCGATCCCAACATCCTGGAGGCGACGCGCGCGATCTACGCGCCGCTGGTGCAGGCGGCGCGCACGGGCGTGCGGATCACCAAGGACGTGGCCTACGGGTCTGACGAGCGCCAGAAGCTCGACATCTACGCGCCAGCGCAGGCGGCGGACCGCGTGCTGATCTACATCCCGGGCGGCGGCTTCGTCGGCGGGGGCAAGGACGAAGGCACCGGCGTGTTCTACCGCAACCTCGGCACCTATTTCGCGGATCACGGCATCCTGACCATCGTCGCCAACTATCGCCTCGCCCCGGCGCACGCTTATCCGGCCGGCGCGCAGGACGTGGCGGCGGTGGTGGCGTGGGCGCGCGCCAATGCCGGACAGCACGGCGGCAATCCCGATCGCATCGTGCTCTACGGCCAGTCGGCGGGCGCAACGCACTGCGCAGGCTACCTGTTCGACCGCGCGTTCCATCCCGCAAGCGGCGTCGGCGTCGCCGCCGCCATCCTGATGAGCGGGCCCTACAAGGTGGAGGGCGAGCTGCGCGCGGGACTGCTCGCCTATTTCGGCGGCGACAAGAGCGCCTATGCCGCGCGCTCGCCGCTGACCCACGCGGCGAAGGCAGGCGGCACGCAGCTTCCGCTGCTGCTGAGCGTCGCCGAATACGATCCGGGCTATCTCGCCGCACCGACCTACGAACTGGCGCTCGCGCTCACCCAGCGCGACGGCAAGAGCCCGCACGTCGCCTACTTCGCCGGGCACAACCACGTCTCGACGGTGATGAGCTTCGGCACGGCGCAGGACGACGTCGGCGCGGCGATCCGAGGCTTCATCGCGAGTGCGACATAGGCGGCGCGGCCGCCGTCATCGCGAAGGAATGTGCACCTCCCGCTTGCGCGTTCTTGTGTGACACAAGCGAAGAGGTGAGAGTTCCGGCCGGAAGGTCTGTGCCCCTCACCCGGCATGCTTCGCATGCCGACCTCTCCCCATCGGGGAGAGGTGGGGCCGTGCCGGGTGGCGAGGCGTTGTCCGACCGCACGTCAGCGGGGCCACAGTTACTGCATGTATGCGCGCACGCGGAGAGGTGCGGCATCGCGGAGCGTTCTGCGCCCCCTCACCCGCTCGCTGCGCTCGCGACCTCTCCCCGCCGGGGAGAGGTGCGCCGTGCCGGGTTGCGATTGCATTGCTCAACCGGCATCTCACCAGGAGCACAGTCACTGCAAATTCGGAGCCTGTGGAGCGCACGGCGGCGCCACGGGTCACCTCTCCCCGCCGGGGAGAGGTGGGGGCCGTGCCGGGTTGCGGGGCGTTGCTGAACCTGCATCGCAGCGGAGCCAGAGTCACTGCAAATTCGGAACCTGTGGAGCGCACAGCCGCGCCACGTGTCACCTCTCCCCGCCGGGGAGAGGTCGGATTGCGCGTTCGCGCAATCCGGGTGAGGGGGTGCAGACCTCTCAATTGCGAGTGCCGTCGATGGAGTTCTACGTCCTGGAGGGCAAGGTGTTGTGAATCGCCTCCAGCACCCCGTCGAGGTTTTCATAGACGTCCACGTTGCTGACACGCAGCACGTGGAACCCGAACGCTTCGAGCACCCGCGTCCGTTCCGCATCATGCGTGAGCTCGCCATCGGTGCTGTGCGTGACGCCGTCGACCTCAACGATGAGCTTTCCGTCGAGCGTGACGAAATCGACGATATAGCGATCGATCGGATGTTGCCGCCGGAATTTCCAGCGACCCAACCGCCGGCCGCGCAATGCGCGCCAGAGCGTCGCTTCGGCGCTCGTCTGTGACGACCGCAGCCTGCGGGCGCGTGATCGGAAGCGATCCATCGGCATCGGCATCCCCTCGCCCGCAGGACTATCGCACATGGCATTTCGCCATAAACGCTTGAGGCCCCCTCACCCGGCATGCTGCGCATGCCGACCTCTCCCCACCGGGGAGAGGTGGGGCCGTGCCGGGTTGCGATTGCATTGCTCGACCGGCATCTCACCAGGAGCACAGTCACCGCAAGTTCGGAGCCTGTGGAGCGCAGGGCGGCGCCACGTGTGCACCTCTCCCCGCCGGGGAGAGGTCGGATTGCGCGTTCGCGCAATCCGGGTGAGGGGGTGCAGACCTCTCAATTGCGAGTGCCGTGGATGGAGTTCTACGTCCCGGAAGCGAGGTGGTGTGCATCACCTCCAGCACACACAAGGCGTTTCGTCATCAACGCTTGAGGCCCCCTCACCCGGCATGCTTCGCATGCCGACCCTCGGGTCGTCGCCCGAGGGCAGGCTCTCTCCCCGATGGGGAGAGGTCGGGCCGTGCCGTGTTGCAACGCGTTGCTGCACCAACCCGCGCCCCTGCCGTTCTCCGGCAGATCGGCCTCAATAGCCGCGCGCGCGGTCGACCACGTTCGGCAGCGGCTCCCCGGCGCGCAGGCGGCGGACGGCGTCGCAGATGCGCGGCACCATCGGCCGCCCTTCGATGCGGCGCGAGGCGTGCGGCATGATGGTGATCCTGGGATGCCGCCACAGCGGATCGTCCTTGGGCAGCGGCTCCTGGCGGAACACGTCGAGCGTCGCGGCGGCGAGGTGATCGGACTCGAGCGCCGCGATCAGGTCCTTCTCGACGATGTGTCCGCCGCGCCCGAGGTTGATCACGCTGGCGCCCTTGGGCAGGCGCGCGAACGCCTCGGCATCGAGCACGTTCTCGGTCTCGGGGGTGAGCGGCAGCAGGTTCACCAGGATCTCGCTGCGCGCGAGGAACGCCGGCAACTGTGCGCGCCCGGCGAACACCTCGATGCCCTCGACCGGCGCGCGCGGCGTACGCACCCAGCCGGCGACCTGAAAGCCGATGGACTTGAGCGTCCTGGCCGCCGCAAGACCGATGACGCCGAGGCCCATGACCCCGACCTTGCGCTCGCGCGCCGGCAGGCGCGGCAGGCTGACCCATTCGGCGCGCTGCTGGGCGGCGGCATAGGCCGGCATGTTGCGATGGTGGCGCAGCACGTGCAGCAGCGTCACCTCGTTCATCATGGCGTCGCCGTTCGGATCGCCGGCGCGCACGATCGGCACGTGCGCGGGCACCGCCGGATCGTGCAGCAGGTGATCGGGGCCCGCGAGCAGAGAGACGATCAGGCGCAGGTTGGGGAAGGTCTTGAACTCGCCCTCGGGCAGGGTGCCGCAGGCGATCACGTCGATGTCGGCGCGATTGCCGGCGTCCGGCCAGACGCGGACCTCGAGGTCGGGCATCTCGGCCGCGTACCACGACCTCCAGTCGTCCGGCTTGCCGAAGAAGAAGTTGTGCAGCAGCGCCATGCGTCTCCCCGTCGCGATCCGTGCCGTGCGTCACGGCCGGCGGGGGATCGTACAGGCTCGCAAGACCGCCGCCAGCGCAAAATGCGCAGGCTGCGCCGTCACCTCAGCATCGAGTTCGGCAGCCAGAGCGAAAGCTCCGGATAAGCGATCAGCAGCGTCATGATCACGACCTCACAGGCCAGGAACCAGAAGCAGCCGCGGAAAATCGTCTCGAGCGGGACGCTGTCGCCCACGGCGTTCTTCACCACGTAGACGTTGAAGCCGACCGGCGGCGTGAGCAGGCCGATGCCGATGTACTTGACCACCAGCACGCCGAGCCAGACGAGGTCGAGCCCGAGCGCGGTGAACATCGGCACGAACACCGGGATCGTCAGCAGGATCATCCCGAGCGGATCGAGGAACATGCCGAGCACGAGATAGATGAACGACACCCCGATGACGAGCAGCAGCGGGTTGACCGCCCAGTCGCCGATGACCTGGGTGAAGATGTCGGCGGTGCCGGCAAGCGCCAGGAACTTGGTGTAGATCACCGCGCCGATGCCGACGAAGAACAGTTGCGCCGTGGTGCCGACCGCATCCTTGAAGCTGTCCACGAGCCCCGCCCAGTTCAGCTTGCGGCGCGCCAGCCCGATCAGGATGGCCAGCAGAGCGCCGGCGGCGCCGCCTTCCGTCGGCGTCACGATGCCGGCGTAGAGCCCGCCGATCACGCCCAGGATCAGCACGAGGATCGGCCAGATCTCGCCGAGCGAGGCCCACCGCTCCTTCCAGAGCGCGGCCCTGTCGTCGAACTCGACCGGCGGCGCAAGCTTGGGATTGAGCCAGGCGCGCGTCACGATCATGACCATATAGACCGTGGCGGTGAGGATGCCGGGGATGATGCCGGCGAGCAGCAGCTTGGCGACCGACACCTCGGCGAAGATGCCGTAGATCACGAAGGTGATGCTCGGCGGGATCAAGGCATCGAGCGTGCCGCCCGAAGCGCAGACGCCGGTTGCGAGGCCCTTGTCGTAGCGGCGCTTGATCATCTCGGGGATGGCGAGCCGCGCCATCACGGCGGCGGCCGCGATGCTCGAGCCCGAGGCGGCGCCGAACCCGGCCGAGGCCCAGTTGGTCGCCACCGCAAGCCCGCCCGGCATCCAGCCGAACCAGGCCACGGCGGCGCGGAACATCGCCGTACCGATGCCGGAATTGCCGGCCACCGCGCCCATCAGCAGGAACATCGGGATTGCGGAGAGGTCCCAGCTCGCCGCAAAGGCAAAGGGCGCGTCGCGCACGACGCTGAACGCCACGTTGACGTTGCGCAGCACGACGAAGCCGACGAAGGCCACCGTGCCCATGGCGATGCCGATCGGGAACCGCAGCCCGATCAGGATCAGGATGCAGGCAATGCTGACGAGCGAAATGGAAAGACCACTCACGGCGGGGCGCCTTTCGCGCTAGTCCTGCGGACCGCGCGCGCAATCGCGCACGATTCGCAGGACGAGATAGAGGACCATCATGGCGCCGGAGATCGGCAGCAGCCACCGGCTCGGCCACACCGGGATGAAGAAGCCCGCCGCCTGCCAGACCTCGCCGCTGCGCGTCTGCTGCACGGCGCGCAGGTAGGTCTGCCAGGTGAACACGACCATGTAGACCATCGTGCAGATCTTCACGAAGACCTCGAGCCAGTAGGCGAACCAGCGCGTTCCGATCTGCTGGAAGACGCCGGCGACGATGTGGTTGTCGTAGCGCGTGACCCAGGCCAGCGGCAGGTAGGCGCAGGCCACCATGTACCAGCCGGCGACGATCTCGGTGGTGCCTTCCACCGGCGAATTGAAGACGGTGCGCCCGGTCACGTCGGCGGCGACGTGGATCATCATGGCGAACGTTGCGATCAGCGCGATCCACAGCATCGCGTCGATCGGCCTCTCGATCCACTTAAGCAATTTCTCGACGGTGGCCACCCCGATCCCCCGATCCCCGCGCCGCCCCGCGCAGTCTTGGGCACTTCATCAACGGATCGCCGGCGCCCCGATGCCGACGATCCCCCTGCCAGTTGCGGCACGGGCACGCGGCGGCGAGCCGCGCACCCGTGCCGACGCGTTACATCTTGTTGACGTCGACCTTGTCGTAGATCTCGCGCTGGATCGCGGCCGCGTACTTGTCGATGTCGCGTCCGACCTCCTTGGAGATCTTCGACCACTTCTGCTGGTTCTTCACGTAGGCGTCGATGATCGCCTCCGGATTGGCGACGCCGAACTTCTTGGCGTTGGCGATGTTGGTCGCCCGCTGCTCCGAATCGTACTTCTTGGCGACTTCGAGGAAGGCCTTGTCGTCGCCCTGGACGACCTGGACGCCCTTGTTCTTCTTGATGTCCGCGAGGATCTCCTCGTTCTCGATCACGAACTGGCCGAGCGCGAGCGAGGCGCTGACGAAGGACATCTGCTTGAGGTGGATCTTGCGCTGGTCCGGCGTCATCTGTTTCCACATGTCGCGGTTCCAGACGTTCATGGCCGGGCCAGTGAGGCCGAGCGGCGTCGAGGTCACGTACTTGGCGACGTCGGCGTAGCCGAAGGTGCGCAGCCAGCCGTGCACGCCGAACTGGCAGTCGAGACCGCCACGCTGCAGCAGGCCGACCGCCTCGACCAGGGTGGCCGCCACCGGCACCGCGCCCGCGAACTTCACGAACTCGGCGTTGCCGCCGGTCGCGCGCACGCGCTTGCCCTTGAGATCGGCGAGCGTCTTCACCGGGCTGGTGCAGGCGAGCTGATAGGGCGAGCTGGTCCAGCCGGAGAGCGGGATCGCGTTGATCTTCTTGAACTCCTCCTGGCAGGACGGGCAGTTGAGCGTGACCGTCTCCAGCGCCGCGCCGCTCGCCGCCACGGTGTCGTCGGTGAAGACGATGGTGGAGTAGATCGTGTTGAGCGAGGGCACGAGGTTGGGCACGTAGGTCGAGATGCCGAGGCCGCCCTGCATCAGGCCGTCCTGCACCGCCTGGAAGGTCGCCTTCGGATCGGCGAGCTGGCCGCCGGGGACCAGCTTCCACGTGATCTTGTTGTTGGTCTGCTTGGCGATCTCGCCGAAGGCCTTCGGCAGCGCCACGCGATTGAGCCATTCGCCGGCGGGCGGCCACGCGCCGAACACGAATTCGACGGCAGACGCCGGCCCGGTCAGTGCGAGCGCGAGCACCGCCGTGGTCAGCGACAAAAGACGCTTATTGGACATCTATTCCTCCCTGGATGGACGCTGCGACATTGCCTGCCGCCAGCAACGCGCGATGCCGAAAAGGTACCAGCATGGCCAGAGCCCTTTCAACGCCGCAAAGACGGATATTTCGCCGCTGGATTAACGCCGGCGCGGCAACTTCCGGTCGGCAGTCCCCACGCTGTGCAACGGCGCTGCGGTACATCATCGCCCCCACACCTCGTCCGCGACCCCTTTCACGAACGCGAGCTTGGCCCATTGCTGCTCCTCGGCGAGCTCGTTGCCCTCCTCGGTCGAAGCAAAGCCGCACTGCGGCGACAGGCAGACACGATCGAGGTCGATGAACGCCGCCGCCTCGTCGAGGCGGCGCTTGACGGCGTCCTTGCTCTCCAGCGCGCCGGTCTTGCTGGTCACGAGCCCGAGGACCGCGAGCTTGCGCGGCGGCATCAGGCGCAACGGCTCGAAACCGCCGGCGCGGTCGCTGTCGTATTCGAGGAAATAGCCGTCGATGCCAGGAATGTTGAACAGCCGCTCGGCCACCGGCTCGTAGCCGCCCGCGGCGGCCCAGCGCGAGCGGAAATTGCCGCGGCAATTGTGCATGGTGACGGTCATGTCGGCAGGACGATCGCGCAGGGACTCCGTCACCAGCCGCTCGAACAGCGCCACCAGATTGGCGAAATCGGCGTCCGACAGGCCGCGCGTCCTGCGGAACTGCGGATCGGCGACGGCGACCATGCGCACCTCGTCGATCTGCAGATAGCGGCAGCCGGCGTCGTAGAACGCCCTGACCGCCTTGCGGTAGGCGGCCGTGAGATCGTCATAGAGAATGTCGAGGTCGCTGTAGGCCGGGGCGGCGGCATCCTGCATGTCGAACAGCTTCGCAGGTGCGATCACGCTCGGCGACGGGATCGTCATCTTCGCGGTCGCCTTCGCGTGTGACCGGACGAAGCGAAAATCGGCGAGATGCGGATGATCGGCGGGGAAGTCCAATTTTCCGGCAATGCGCAGATTGAGGGCAGCGCCTTTCACCCCGCCCCAGTCAAAAGGCAGGTCGGTATCGATCGACGCAACGCCGGTCAGGTGCGCGAGGAAGTCGCGGTGCCACATGGCGCGGCGGAATTCGCCGTCGGTGACGCTCGAAAGCCCGATCGCCTGCTGCCGCTCGATGACGCGTTCGATCTCGCGGTCCTCGATCCGGCGCAGCTCGGAGGCGGAAATCGCGCCAGCCGCGTGCCGCTCGCGTGCATCCCGGAGCGCAGCCGGACGCAGCAGGCTGCCGACCTGATCGGCACGAAACGGCGGCGCGTTCCGCTGCATCGCGTCCTTCCCCCCATGTGCCGCCCGCCGCCCCCGCGCGATGCGATAGTTATAGTATAGTACATTTCGGCGTCCGTGCGGAAGCCCGTCCGGCGGTGGCCGGCGGCGCCTGCCGCGCCGCGAGGGCAGGACCCGACCCGGGGGCAGGTATTCGCCCGACCGGGTTGTTCGACGCGCCGCCGTCATGCGAAGACAATCGGCGAACGTCACAATCCCAGCGTGTCACAGGGTTCCGTCATGAAACCACGCATCGTCGTCGCCGGAGCGGGCATCGGAGGCCTCACAACCGCCCTCGCGCTGCTGCGGCGCGGGATCGACGTCGACGTCTACGAGGCGACCCCGGAGCTGCGCGAGCTGGGAGCCGGCCTGCAGCTCGGCGCCAACGGCACGCGGGTGCTCACGCACCTCGGGCTGCGCGCCGAGATGGAGCAGATCGTCTGCCCCGCCGCCGGCAAGGAGGTGCGCCTGTGGAACAGCGGCCAGCGCTGGAAGCTGTTCGACCTCGGCGAGGATTCCGTGCGCCGCTTCAACGCGCCCTATTGGTTCGTGCACCGTGGCGACCTGCACCGCACCCTGCTCGAGGCGGTGCTGCGGGCAAAGCCCGACGCGGTCCACACCAACAAGTTCGTCACCGGCTATCGCAACACACGTGACGGCATCACGCTGGAGTTCGCCGACGGCACCAGGGCCAAGGCCGCGGCCGCGATCGGAGCGGACGGCATCCACTCGCGCATGCGCCACCAAATGGTCGGCGCCGGCAAGCCGCGCTTCGTCGGCATCATCTCCTGGCGCGGGCTCGTGCCGATCGAGCGGCTCAACGAGGACCTGCGCCGTCCGGTGGGCACCAACTGGGTCGGCCCCGGCGGCCACGTGATCACCTATCCGGTGCGGCGCGGCGAACTGCTCAACTTCGTCGGCTTCGCCGAGCGCAGCGACTGGACCGTGGAGTCGTGGACCGAACGCGGCACCGTGGAGGAATGCGCCGCCGACTTCGTCGGCTGGCACCCCTACGTGCACGAGATCATCCGCAACGTCGATGCGCCGTTCAAATGGGCGCTGCTGGCGCGCGATCCGCTGGAGACCATGGCGGACGGCCGCGCCTGCCTGATCGGCGACGCCTGCCATCCGATGCTGCCGTTCCTGGCGCAGGGCGCCAACCAGGCGATCGAGGACGCCGTCATCATGGCGCGCTGCATCGAGGCGTTCTCCGACGACATTCCGCAGGCGCTCAGGCGCTTCGAGGCGCTGCGCGGGCCGCGCACCTCGACCATCGTGCGCGGCTCCGCCGAGAACGCCAAGCGCTTCCACAACGCGACGCTCGCCGATCCGCAGGCCGGCGCCGCCTACGTCGACCGCGAATGGGAGCCCGAGCGCGTGCGCAAGCGCTACGACTGGCTGTTCGAGTACGACGCCGTCACCGCGCCGCTCGACATCGACGAGACCACCGCCAAGGCCATGCGCGCCCGCGCCGGCGATCACGCCGTCGGGGCGTAAGGCGCGCGCGGAGATCGCCGTGGCGGCCCGTCGCCGCCACGCGGGCCATTTCGCCATCAGCTCTTGAGCCCCCCTCACCCGGCATGCTGCGCATGCCGACCCTCGGGTCGTGGCCCGAGGGCAGGCTCTCTCCCCGCCGGGGAGAGGTTAAGGCCGTGCCCCGTCGCGCGCTCCGTGCCCGACCGCGAGCGCGGCGCTTTTATCTATCAATGAACCGCACAGCTTCGCCGCTTGCCGACCTCTCCCCGCTGGGGAGAGGTCGGAGTGCGCGTCAGCGCAATCCGGGTGAGGGGTGCAGAACTCTCCGTCACGCCGTGCCATTGCCGGACGCTAACGATCGCGCTCTTGCAGGGCGCTCTACGCCGCGATGCGCACGTACTCGAAGTCGCCGGGCTTGTTGTCGATGCCGACCTTGGGCGGCGCGATCCAGCTCGCGTAGCGGCCCGGCTCGGTCTGCGGCTGCATCAGGCTCTCGATGAAGGCGGCGTCGTCCGCGGACGGCAGGTAGCGCGGTTTCGCGCGCTCCCATTCGGCCTCGCCGACGAGGAGGCCATCCGGCGTCGCATGGCAGTTGCGGAACTCGCCGATGTGGCGGTGGAACGCGACGTGCGGCAGCTTGAAGCGATAGTCGAGGCCGTGGCTCTCGATGATCTTGTTCCAGCGCACGATGCCGTTCTCGCAGTCGCAGGTGTAGTCGTCGCGCAGGCGCATGTTGAGCGCGGTGAGCGCGGGCTCGTCGACGCGCCGGATCTCGCCGTCGACGAGCTTGAGCACCGGATAGGTCGCGGTGGTCAGGCGGTGGTCGTCGTCGATGTGGGTCTCGCGGAAGCGGCCCTTGAGCCCGGCGTTGAAGGCGTTGGCGGCGTTGGTCGAGACCTCGGAGCCGAACAGGTCGAGGGAGAGCGAGTAGTGCAGGTTGAGCTTCTTCTGCACGGTCGGCAGGTCGATGACGCCGAGCGCGCGCACCTTCTCGATGTCCTGCGCGTCCGTGATGCCGGCCGCGGTCATCGCCTCGCAGGTGCGCTGCACGACGCGGCGGATGCCGGTCTCGCCCACGAACATGTGGTGCGCCTCCTCGGTGAGCATGAAGCGGCAGGTGCGCGAGAGCGGGTCGAAGCCCGACTGCGCGAGGCTCTCGAGCTGCATCTTGCCGTCGCGGTCGGTGAAGAAGGTGAACATGAAGAACGACAGCCAGTCGGGCGTCGCCTCGTTGAAGGCGCCGAGCATGCGCGGCGCGTCCTCGCTGCCCGAGCGGCGGCGCAGCAGTTCGCCCGCCTCCTCGCGGCCGTCGCGGCCGAAGTACTTGTGCAGGAGGTAGACCATCGCCCACAGGTGGCGGCCCTCCTCGACGTTGACCTGGAACAGGTTGCGCAGGTCGTAGAGCGAGGGCGCGGTCTTGCCGAGGTGGCGCTGCTGCTCGACCGAGGCCGGCTCGGTGTCGCCCTGGATCACGATCAGGCGGCGCAGCATGGCGCGGTGCTCGCCCGGCACCTCCTGCCAGGCCGGCTCGCCCAGATGCGAGCCGAAGTTGACCTTGCGTCCCTCCTCCCTGGGCGCGAGCAGGATGCCCCAGCGGTACTCGGGCATGCGCACGTAGCCGAACTTGGCCCAGCCCTTGGGATCGACGGACACCGCCGTGCGCAGATAGACGAGCGCCTCCTGGAAGCCCTCGGGGCCCATGTCCTTCCACCAGTCGAGGTAGCCGGGATGCCAGCCCTCGAGCGCGCGCAGCACCTGGCGGTCCTCGGTAAGGCCGACGTTGTTGGGGATCCTGGTCGAGTAGTCGACGCTGCCGATGTCCATGCTTGCTCCCAAACGGCTCCGTTGCCGCCGTCACACCCGGCGCATGTCGAACTGCGCCTTCTGGCCGCTGCCGTAGCGGCGCAGGGCGCCCGCCTCGCCGACCGCATTGGGGCGCTGGAAGATCCAGTTCTGCCACGCGGTCAGGCGGGCGAAGATTTTCGATTCCATCGTCTCCGGCCCGGCGAAGCGCAGGTTGGCCTCCATGCCGGTGAGCGCGTCGGGCGAGTAGCTGCTGCGCTCCTCGATGAAGAGGCGCACCTCGTCGGCCCAGTCGATGTCGTCGCGCGCGAAGGTGATGAGGCCGAGCTCTTCCGCCTCCTCCGCCTCGATCGCCACGCCGGCCTTCTCGCTCAGGCGCCCGACCTGCTGCGGCTCGCCGAGGAAGCGCGACTGCAGGCGCGTGAGCGCGTTGGACATGGGATAGGGATCGAAGTTCGCGGCGCTCAGCGCGATCGTCGCGGGCGGCTTGTTGTCGCCCTCGCGCCGGCCGATCAGCATGTAGGAGCGGTCGCACGCGAACACGATCTCGGCGAGCGTGCCGGCGAAGCAGGAGCCCGGCTCGATCAGCGTGACGAGGCTGCGCGAGGTAAGGTCGATGCGCTTGAGCAACGCCTTCCAGAGCCCGAGGATCTCGTGCGTGAGCCAGTGCGCGCGGTTGGCTTCGAGGAAGGCGTCGTAGGCGAGCACGTCCGCGACCTCGCCCGCCGACCTGAAGATCAGCGTGCCGATCTCGAACTCGTTGTTGCGCAGGTGCAGGATCGCGTCGTCGAGCTCGCGCGCCAGCGCCAGCGGCCAGAATGCCGCGCCGAGCGCGGCCATCGCCTGCGCATCGGCTGGCGGCGGCGCGTCGGGTCCGCTGATCGTGAGCGTGGCGGTGCGCTGGGCGCGGTCGATGGCGAGCGTGAGATGGCGGTAGGCGATGGTGTCGCCGTCGAAGTTGCGCTGCAGCGGCGCGAGCGCGATCCCCGTGGCATCGGACGGCCGCCGCGAGGTCGCGGCCAGCTCCTTGGCGACGGCGAGAGCGCGCGCCTCGAGCTTCGTCTGCGGCACGGCCTCGTCGACGAGCCGCCACTGCACCGCGCGCCTGCCTTTCACGCCCTCCTCGGTCGTGCAGAACACGTCGGCGAGGTCGCGGCGCACCTTGCGCTTGTCGGTGAGGCGGGTGATGCCGCCGGTGCCCGGCAGCACGGCGAGCAGCGGCAGTTCGGGCAGCGACACGGCGGAGGAGCCGTCGTCGACGAGGAGGATGCGGTCGGCGGCGAGCGCGAGCTCGTAGCCGCCGCCCGCCGCGGTGCCGTTGATCACGCACACGAAGCGGATGCCGGAGGCGGCGCTGGCGTCCTCGATGGCGGTGCGGGTCTCGTTGGTGAACTTGCAGAAGTTGACCTTGTGGGCGTGCGAGGCGCCCGCCAGCATGCGGATGTTGGCGCCGGCGCAGAACACGCGCGGCTTGGCCGAGCGCAGGATGACGGCCTTCACCGTCGGGTGCTCGAAGCGCAGGCGGCGGATCGCGTCGGCGAGCTCGATGTCGACGCCGACGTCGTAGGAATTGAGCTTGAGCTGATAGCCCTCGAACAGCCCGCCGTTCTCGTCGACGTCGAGCGAGAGCGTGGCGATCTCGCCGTCGACGGCGAGCGTCCAATGGCGATAGCGGTCGGGCGCGGTCTCAAAATCGATCCGCCGCTCCTGCCGGGTGTCCTCGCCGTCTGCCATGCGACCTGCTCGCGCTCCTGCCTCACATGCATTATAATGCAGCCTGGATTGCCGCCTCAAGGCAGTTTAATGCAAGGCCGCGGACCGCGCCGTGGAGCCCCCCATGAACCGGACACCGGACGGCGAAGCCCTGTTCCTGGCCGAACTCGGCCAGCGCGTGCGCGACATGCGGGCGCTGCACGGCATGTCGCGCAAGGTGCTCTCGCGCGCCTCCGGCGTGTCGGAGCGCTACCTCGCGCAACTCGAGGCCGGCCAGGGCAACGCCTCGGTGATCCTGCTGCGGCGGATCTCGGCGGCGATGGGCGCGCGGCTGGAGGACCTGCTCGCGCCGCCGGCGCGCTCCGCCGACTGGCGCATCATCCGCGAACTTATCGGCGAGGCGGCACCCGAGCAGGTCGCCGCGGTGAAGGCGCTGCTCTCGGGCGCCGCCGCACCGGCGGTGCAGACCGGCCAGCCGGTCGAGCGCGTGGCGCTGATCGGCCTGCGCGGCGCCGGCAAGTCGACGCTCGGGCGCATCGTCGCGGACCAGCTCGGCTGGCCGTTCGTCGAGCTCAACCGCGAGATCGAGAGCCACCACGGCCTCGCGATCTCGGAGATCTTCGCGCTCTACGGCCAGGAGGGCTACCGCAGCCTGGAGCGCGAGGCCGTGCAGGCGCTGGTGAACCGGCCGGGGCCGATGATGCTCGCCACCGCCGGCGGCGTGGTGGCCGATCCGGTCACCTTCGATCTCGTCTGCTCGTCGTTCTTCACGGTCTGGCTCAAGGCGAGGCCCGAGGAGCACATGCGCCGCGTGCGCGCGCAGGGCGACCTGCGCCCCATGCGCGACGACCGTTCCGCGATGGACGAATTGCGCGGCATCCTGCGCAGCCGCGAGCCGCTCTACGCGCGCGCGCAGGCGACCGTCGACACCAGCGGCCTGCCGGCCAAGGAAGCCGCCGTGCGGCTCCTGCGCGCGGTCGAGGCGCACGGCGCGCGCCGGCGCGGCGAGCCGGCGAAGGCGGCGCGGCCGGTGCGGAGCGGGCGGGCGGTGCGCAAGCAGCGGTGAACACCGCACGCGGGCAGTTCTCGCTCTGCCCCTCACCCGCCCGCCTTCGGCGGTCGACCTCTCCCGCTTGCGGGGAGAGGTGAGCAAGCGGCGCCGTTTGCGACTTCAACACACTCAGCCGAAGTTGCTCTCGTCGAGCCCGGTGCCGCCGTAGAGCCACTGCAGCGTGTCGTACCAGTCGGCCTGGCTCTTGGCGCGCATCACCGCGTTGCGCAATTCGGCGTGCGCCCCGCCGGGGTGATAGACGTGCTCGCCCATGGCGCGCGACATGAGCTGCACGCGCGTCGTGCGCAGCAGGCGGCGCGCACGATAGGCCTCGAGCGCAGCCTCGATGCGGTCGGGATGGGCCTCGACCATGTGCGCGAGGCAGACGCCGTCCTCCATCGCCATGCAGGCGCCCTGCGCCATGTACTGCAGCATGGGATGCGCCGCGTCGCCGAGCAGCGCCACGCGCCCGTCGACCCAGCCCTCAACGGGCTCGCGGTCGCACAGCACCCAGTATTTCCAGTCCTTGCCAATGTCGATGATCTGGCGCGCCTTGGGATGCACGTGCGCGAACCACGGCATCACGTCGGACTTGGCGACGGGCACCCCCGCCGCCGGCTCGCGCGCGTCGTTCTGGCTGGTGATGACGAGGTTGAACACCTTCCAGCCCGACAGGGGATAATGCACGAGATGGACCTTCGGCCCGGCCCAGAGCGTCGCCGCGTTCCAGCGCAGGTCCTCCGGCATCTGCTCGGTCGGGATGACGGAGCGATAGGTGGTGTGGCCGGACACGCGCGGCGGGCTGTCGCCGACCACCTGCTTGCGCACGTTCGACCACAGGCCGTCGGCGCCGATCAGCACCGCGCCGGTGTGGCGCGCACCGTTCGCGGTTTCCACGGTGACGCTTGCGCCGTCCTGCGTGTAGCTCACGACCTCGCTGCTCACCTTAAGCTCGATCAGCGGATTGGCGCGGCAGGCGCGCAGGAACACGCCGTGCAGGTCGCCCCGATGCACGACCGCATAGGGATTGCGGAAGCGCTTTCGGAACGCCTCGCCGAGGTCGATGTGCATGATCTCCTCGGAGGTGAGCGCATCCATCAACCGCAGCTTGTCGATGTAGACGGCCATGGAACGCGCGGCCTCGCCGACGCCGAGGTAATCGAAGGCATGGAACGCGTTGGGCCCGAGCTGGATGCCGGCGCCGATCTCGCCCAGCTCCGGCGCCTTCTCCAGCACCAGCACCGCACGGCCCTTCTGCGCGAGGCCGAGCGCGGCGGCGAGGCCGCCGATGCCGCCGCCGGCGATGATGAAACGATTTGCGTCAGCCATGATCCCTCGCCTCCCGCGTGTCGAGAACCCGCCGCGCGAACGCGCCGATCTCGGCCAGCAACCGATCGGGCGCCTCGCGATGCGGCGAATGCCTGACCCCTTCCATCATGACGGTCTCGACCCGACTGCGGCAGCGGCGCTGCACCACTTTCACCTGCTCCTGCGTACCGTACTGGTCATCGGTGCCCTGCACCACCAGCACCGGACCTCGAATGGTGTCGAGGACCGGCGCGATGTTCCATGCGCGGAAGCCGGGATCGAGCCAGGCGTCGTTCCAGCCACGGAAGGCGACGTCGACGTTCTTGTGCCAGCGCGCCAGCCGCTCGCGCAACCCGCTCGCCGGATCGTCGTACATCGCCTTCGCCTGCGCGATCTCGGCAAGGCCCATATCCTCGGCGAAGAAATGCGGCGCGATCAGCACGAGGCCAGCGACGCGCGGATCGTGAACGCTGCCGGCATGTATGGCGGCGATCGAGGCGCCGTCGGAATGGCCGACCAGCATGCCGCGGCGGAAACCGACGACGTCGAGCACGCGCGGCAGCACGCGTTGCGCCTCGATCGTCATGTAGTCGAGCGGGCGCGGCAGCGCGACCGGCGACGACTGCCCATAGCCCGCGCGCGAATAGACGAAGACGCCGAAGCCGCCGACCTCGCTCAGCCGCTGCGGAAAATCGCCCCACAGGCCGACGCAGCCGAGCCCCTCGTGCAGCAGCACCAGCGTGGGCGCCTCGTCCGGACGCGGCCCGACGAAACGATATTCGAGCTGCTGGTCGCCGAGGTCGAGGAAGCCCGTATCCGGCAGTCCTGCCAAATCAACCACCACGCAACTTGAAGCGCTGAATCTTGCCGGTGGCGGTCTTCGGCAGGCTCTCGACGATCTCGATCCAGCGCGGATATTTCCAGGCGCCGATCGCGCCCTTGACGTGCTCCTTGAGCGCGTCCTCGAGCCCGTCGCGCGCGGCGCCCTGCTTGAGCACGACGAAAGCCTTGGGCTTGGTCAGGCCGTCGTCGTCCTCCTCGGCGATCACGGCGGCCTCCAGCACGGCGGCGTGGCCGGCGAGCGCGGACTCCACCTCGAACGGCGAGACCCACTGGCCGCTGACCTTGAACATGTCGTCGGTGCGGCCGCAGTAGGTGTAGCGGCCGGATGCATCGCGCGTGTACTTGTCGCCGGTGCGCGTCCATTCGCCCTCGAACGTGCGCCGGCTCTTTTCGCGCTGGTTCCAGTAGCCCTCCGCCGCCGATGGCGCGCGCACCAGAAGCTCGCCGACCTCGCCGGGCGCGACTTCGGCACCCTTCTCGTCGACGAGCCGCAGATCGTAGCCTTCGACCGCGACGCCGGAGGTGCCGTACACGACCTCGCCGGGCGCATTCGACAGGAAGATGTGCAGGAGCTCGGTCGAGCCCACGCCATCGAGGATGTCGACGCCGAACCGGCTTTTCCACGTCGTGCCGATGTGCGCGGGCAGCGCCTCGCCTGCCGACACGCACAGATGCAGCCGCCGCGAGCCGGGCCTCTTCGCGAGCGCGGGATCGCCGAGCATGGCGGCGTAGAGCGTCGGCACCGCGAAGAACAGCGTCGGATTGTGCTTCTCCAGAAGGTCGTACATCAGCGCGGGAGTCGGGCGCTCGGGATTGAGCACGGTGGTGGCGCCGACCGACATCGGGAACGAGAGCGCGTTGCCGAGACCGTAGGCGAAGAACAGCTTGGCCGCCGACAGGCAGACGTCGTGTTCCTTGATGCCGAGCACACCCTGCGCATAGAGCCGCGCGGTCGCCATCGGGCTGGTGTGCACGTGCTTGGCCCCCTTGGGCGTGCCGGTCGAGCCCGACGAGTAGAGCCAGAAGGCGGGCTCCTCGGGATGGGTCGCCATGGTCGTGAACTCGACCGGCTGCCGGGCCGCGGCCGTCGCGAAGTGGGTGGTGCCCGCGGGCGCCTCGGCCTCGCCGACGACCACGACATGCTCGAGGTCGGGCAGGTCGGCCAGCAGCGGCTGCAATGCGGCATGCAGCGGCGCGGCGACGAACAGCGCCTTCGCGCGCGAGTCCGCCAGCATGTAGGCGTGCGCGTCGGGCGCGAGCGCGGTGTTGAGCGGGATCGGCACGATGCCGGCGAGGATGGCGCCGAGGAACACGACCGGGAACTCGATCGTGTCGAGCATCACCATGACGATGCGGTCCTCGCGCCGCAGCCCGAGCGACTCCATCAGGTTGGCGGCCTGGCGCGCCTCGCCGCCGAGCTGCGCATAGGTCACCTGGCGCCTCGGATCGATGAAGGCGACCTTGTCCGCGCGCCCGGCCATGATGTTGCGGTCGAGCAGATCGGCTGCGGCGTTGTAGATCGGCAGGTTGATCATGTGGCGCGCCTGAGCTCTCGTTGCAAAAACTACAGTCCGATATAGCGGCGAACAAGCTCGTCGTCGGCGAGCAGGCCGCCGGGCGTGCCGCCGAACACGATCTCGCCGCGGAACATCACGAGCACGCGGGCGGCGATGCGCGCGAGGCGCTTGAGGTCGCGGTCGACGATGATCGCGCTCACCCCGCTCGCGCCGATCTGCGGGATGGTGCGCCAGATGTCGCGGGCGACGAGCGGCGCGAGGCCCTCGGTCGCCTCGTCGATCAGGAGCACGCGCGGGTTGGTCATCAGCGCGCGGCCGATCGCCAGCATCTGCTGCTCGCCGCCCGAGAGCTGCCGCCCGCCGTGGTTGATGCGTTCGGCGAGGCGCGGGAACAGCGCCAGCACGCGCTCGAGGCTCCAGCCATCGCCCTCGCCGCCTCGCACGCACATCACGAGGTTCTCGCGCACGGAGAGCGTGCCGAAGATCTCGCGGCCGGCCGGAACGTAAGCGAGCCCGGCGCGCGCGATACGCTCGGTCGGGCGTGTCGCGATGTCCTCGCCGGAGAAATTCACCTTGCCGCCGCGCACCGGCGTGAGCCCCATGAGGCCGCGCAGCAGCGTGGTCTTGCCCATGCCGTTGCGTCCGAGCAGCGCGATCACGTCGCCGGCTCCGAGTGCGAAGGAGACGCCGCGCACCACCGGAGCCTGGCCATAGGCGGCGGAGAAGCTGTCGGTTTCGAGCAGCGCCGACATGGTCAGTCGTCCTCGACGCCGAGATAGGCGCGCTGCACGGCCGGGTCGTCGCGCACCGCGGCCGGTGCGCCGCTGGCGATGGTGCGGCCGTTCTCCAGCACGGTCATGCGGTCGGCCACGGCGAACACCGCGTCGATGTCGTGCTCGATCAGCATGATCGCGCAGCCGGCCTTGAGCTCCGCGATGAGCGCGACCACGTCGCGGCTCTCGTCGGGGCCGAGGCCGGCGAGCGGCTCGTCGAGCAACAGGATCTTCGGCCCGAGCGCCAGCACCGCCGCGATCTCGAGCCGCCGTTTCTCGCCGTGGCTGAGCACGTCGGTCGCGACCTCCGCGCGATCGCCGAGGCCGACGCGCGCCAGCGCGGAGGCCGCGAGCTGCGTCGCGCGCGCGTTGGCGGCGAGCGGCGAGAGCAGCCCGAGCATCGAGGTCGTCCCATGCAGGGTGGCCAGGCGGACCATGTCGAGCGCGGAGAAGCCCGACACCACCGCGCTGCGCTGGTAGGTGCGGCCGATGCCGAGCCGGGTGCGCGCCTCGACGCTCGCCTGGGTCACGTCGCCGCCGTCGAGGAAGACGCGGCCCGTGGTCGGCCGCACGTCGCCCGCGAGCGTCGCCAGCAGCGTCGACTTGCCGGCGCCGTTCGGCCCGATGACCGCGTGGACCTCGCCGGCGTGCAGGTCGAGGTCGACATTGTCGACGGCGACGAGACCGCCGAAGCGCTTGCCGACGCCGCAGGCGCGCAGGACCGCGTCAGGCATGGCGCACGCGACGGAACTGGAACACGGTGGCCGCCCACGGGACCAGGCCCTGCGGCGCCACGATCACCACCAGGATGATGATGAGCCCGACGCCGAGCAGCCAGTGCTCGGTGACGCGCTGCAGCATCTCCTCGGCGAGCAGCAGGAGGACCGCGCCGACGGCGGGACCCGAGGTCATGTCCTTGCCGCCGAGCAGCACCATCACGAGCGCGATCGCGGAGGCGTGCCAGCCCAGCATCTCCGGCGCGACATAGCCGTGCTGCGCGGCGGTGAGGTAGCCCATCGCACCGGCCATCGCCCCCGAGATCACGAAGGCGATCAGCCGCGCGAGATAGGGCGAATAGCCGAAGGCGCGGGTGCGCGGCTCGTTGTCGCGCGCGGCGAGCAGGATGCTGCCGAACGCCGAGCGCCGCAGCCACCAGCAGGCGGCGATGACCGCGAACACCACGACCCACACGAACATGTAAAAGTCCGCGGGCTTGTCGAGCGAGACCGTGCCCCAGGGCAAGTTCAGCTCGGGCCGGAAATAGACGTAGGCGCCATCCGCGCTGCCGGCGATGCCGGTGTCGTGAAAGACGTGATAGCCGAGTTGCCCGAAGGCGAGCGTCATCAGGATGAAGTACATGCCGCGCGAGCGGATCGAGACCGCGCCGACCACGCCGGCGAAGGCGGCGGCGCCGGCGATCGACAGCACCAGCGTGAGCAACAGGTCGGCCGCTGCCGACTGCGGCGCGGCCATCGCCAGCAGATAGGCGCCTAGCCCGTAGAAGGCGGCGTGGCCCATGCTGATCAGCCCGGCCGGACCGACGACGAGACCGAGCGCCACCGCGAGTCCGGCCTGGATGGTGATGGTGGTGGCGAGCTTGATCTCGTAGCCCGACAGCGTGAACGGCACGAGCGCCGCGCCCGCCGCCAGCAGGACGAGGATCGCGGCATCGGCCTGTTCGCGCGGCGGGCTCATGCGCCGCGCACCCGGATGAGGCCCTGCGGCCGCACGATCAGCACCGCGATCATCGCCGCATAGACGAGGAAGCCGGCATAGGTCGGGAAGAACTGCTTGCCGAACGCATCGACGAGGCCGAGCAGCAGCGAGCCGGCAAGCGCCCCGCCGAGCGAGCCGATGCCGCCGAGCACGATGACGACGAAGGACTGGATCAGCACGGTGTCGCCCATGCCGGGATAGACCGAGGCGATCGGCGCGGCGATCACGCCCGCAAGGACCGTGCAGGCGATCCCCACCGCCGTCACGCCGAGATAGACGAACTGCACGTCGATGCCCATGGCGCGCGCCATGTCGCGGTTCTCGGCGCTGGCGCGCAGCATCATGCCGATGCGGGTCTTCGCCATCATCAGGCCCATGGCGGCGATGAACAACAGGCCCACGGCGCAGACGAACAGGCGATAGACGGGATAGGAGAGCGTGTCGCTGAGCGGAATCGAGTAGCTCAGGCTCTGCGGCACGTCGACGCCGTGGGCGTCGTTGCCGAAGATGATGCGCTGGGCCTCGTTGAGCAGCAGGATGAGGCCGAAGCTGAGCAGCACCTGCGAGAGATGGTCGGCGCCCTCCAAGCGCGAGAGCAGCAGCTTCTCGACCAGGGCGCCGAGCGCGAGGCCGATCAGGATGCCGACCGGCAGCGCCAGCCAGAAGATGGCGAAGTGCTGCACCACCGCGTAGGCGATGTAGGCGCCGACCATGTAGAAGACGCCGTGTGCAAGGTTGATCACGCCCATGATCCCGAGCAGCAGCGTCAGGCCACTGGCCACGAGATAGAGGATCAGCGCGTATTGCACCGCGTTGAGAAGCTGAACGAAGAAGAAGAACGCCGACATGCCGCCCTGCTAAACGAGATGGCCGGGACGAGCCCGGCCATCGATTGAGACCGGCCGTCGCTCACGTCATCTTGCAGCCGGTGCCCGGATCGGCGAGCGCCGCGTGCGCGACCTTCACATAGGCGTTCTTGCCGTTCTTGACCTCGCGCAGATAGATGTTCTGGATCGGGTTGTGCGAGGCCGAGAACGAGAGCGGCCCGCGCGGCGAGTCGATCTTGGCGGCGCGCATCGCCTTGTGCATGGCGTCGGCGGCCTTGATGTCGCCCTTGACCGCATCCATGCCGATCGCCAGCAGCGCGGCGGCATCGTAGCCCTGCACCGAATAGACGTCGGGCTGGGCGCCGTAGCGCTTGGCATATTCCGCGCGGAACGCCTTGTCGGCGGGATTGTCGAGGTCGTCGGCGTAGTGCAGCGTCGTCTTGAGACCTTCCGCCGCCTCACCCTGCGCCGACAGCGTGCCGTCGGTGAGGAAGCCGGGGCCGTAGAGCGGGATCGACTTCTTGAGGCCCGCCGCCGCGTAATCCTTCACGAACTTCACCGCGCCGCCGCCCGCGAAGAAGGCGAACACGCCATCCGGCTTCTTCTCGGCGATCTGGGTGAGGAACGACTGGAACTCGACCTCGGGGAACGGCACCCACAGTTCGCCCACGACCTTGCCGCCGTGCTCGCCGAAGCCCTGCTTGAAGGCGACGACGTCCTCCTCGCCGGCGGCGTATTTCCACGTGATCGTCATCGCCGTCTTGTGGCCGGCGTCGGCCATGACCTTGCCCACCGGATAGCAGGGCTGCCAGTTGGAGAACGAGGTGCGGAACACGTTGGGCGCGCAGGCAGCGCGCGTCGCGGCGTCGGCGCCCGCGTTGGGGATGATCAGGAGCTTGCCGGTCTCGCGCGCGATCTTGACCATCGCCATCTGCACGCCCGAGTGCACGGTGCCGACCACGACGTCGACCTTGTCGCGATCGACCAGCCTGTTCATGTTCTCGGTCGCCTTCGGCGGCTCGGCCTGATCGTCGACCATGACGTACTCGACCGCGCGGCCGCCGAGCTTGTCGCCCTTCTGCGCGACGTACATGCGGAAGGCGTTGTCGATGTTCTTGGCGAGCGCCGCATAGGTCCCGGTATAGGGCAGCATGAAGCCGACGCGCAGCGGCGCGCCCTGCGCGAGCGCGGGCATCGGGAAGCCGCGCACGGCGAGGCCGGCGACGGCGGCGCCGCCCACGGCCTTGAGCGCCTGGCGGCGGGTGAGCACGAGCTTCGATTGACGCATGACGGAAGTCCTCCCGGTCTCTCTCGGCGGCTGATCTTGGCAGCCGCTCTTTGCTCTGGCTGGCGACGGCGCGGACCATGTGAGACCACGCCAAGTGGCTCATCTTCATACAATTTCCGTCGCCGGGCAAGAATGCGCGGCGGCGGCCTTGCGCGGCGGCGGCAGCGCGGCGCTGCCGATTCCGAACGGCGCTGTCGCGCGCCGGATCTCGCCATCAACGGCGCGCACAGCTCCGCCACATGCGCACCTCTCCCCTCCGGACGGAGCCCGAATTGCGCATCAGCGCACTTCGCTGAGGTGCGGTCGAACGACGCCTGGCCATCCGGCACGGCCCCACCTCTCCCCGGCGGGGAGAGGTCGCGAGCACAGCGAGCGGGTGAGGGGCCTCAAGAGTTGATGGCGAAACGCCGTGCGCTGGATGCGATTCACAACACCGTCCAGGCCTGGAATTCCTTGCGCGGCACTCGCAATCGAGAGGTCTGCACCCCCTCACCCGGATTGCGCTGACGCGCAATCCGACCTCTCCCCGGCGGGACATGTGGCGCCGCCGCGCGCTCCGGAAGCTCCGAATTTGCGGTAACGTTGCTCCCGGCTGAGGGGTGCAGGTCTCTCCGTCGATCGGTTGCGCAGCCTGAGCATAGGTGCACGCGCGATCCCCCTGCCGGTGGGATGCGGTCAGTCCTTCGCGATCAGCACGATGATCTCGGCGAGCATGGCGGGGCGCTGGCCGCCCTCGACCTCCATCACGCAATCGAAGGTCAGGCGCAGGCCGGAGCCGGTCTCCTGCGCGTCCTTGAGCGTCTCGGTGAGGCGCACGCGCGAGCCGACCGGGACCGGCGCGGTGAAGCGGATGCGGTTGGCGCCGTAGTTGAAGCCCTTGCCGCGCTGCTGGATGCGATAGACCGTCTGCGACAGGCGCGGGATCAGCGAGAGCGTCAGGTAGCCGTGCGCGATGGTCTTGCCGCCCGGCATCTCGCGTTTCGCGCGCTCGACGTCGACGTGGATCCAGCTGTGATCGCCGGTGGCCTCGGCGAAGGCATCGATCATCTTCTGATCGATGGCGAACCATTCGCTGGTGCCCAGCGTCTCGCCCACGTGCTTCGCCAGATCGGCGGCGGTCTCGACCGTCAGCATGCGCATGCCCCCTTTGTTGCGGCGCATCTCTGGACACGGATGCAGGCCCGCCGTCAATATCGCGCGGGAAGACGTGCCGGGAGGATGTTCGTGCAGCGCCCGTTCGAAGGAATCCGCGTCATCGACGCCACGCATGTGCTGGCGGGGCCGTTCGCGGCCTATCAGCTCGCTCTGCTCGGCGCCGACGTAATCAAGGTCGAGCATCCCGAGGAGTCGGACCAGAGCCGCGAGACCGGGAGCGACCGCGCGCTCAACCGCGCGCGCATGGGCACCAGCTTCCTCACGCAGTCCTCGAACAAGCGCGCGCTCACGCTCGACCTCAAGACGCCCGCCGGACAGGAGATCTTCCGCAGGCTGATCGCCACCGCCGACGTGCTGGTCGAGAACTACCGGCCCGGCGCGCTCGACGCGCTCGGGCTCGGCTATGACGCGCTCTCGGCCATCAATCCGCGCCTGATCTACGCCTCGATGTCGGCCTTCGGCAGCCGCGGTCCGCGCCGCGAGCACACCGCCTACGACTACGTGATCCAGGCGACCTCCGGCATCATGGCGATGACCGGCACGCCCGACGTCAACCCGATCAAGTTCGGATCGCCCGCGATCGACTACGCGACCGGCACCACCGGCGCCTTCGCGCTCGCCAGCGCGCTCTTCCAGCGCGAGCGCACCGGGCGCGGCCAGCGCATCGACATGGCGATGCTCGACGTGGCGATGATCCTGATGGGCTCGCACATCACCGCCTACCTGCGCAACGGCGCGCATCCCAAGCCCAACGGCAACGCCAACGAATACGCGACCAACAGCTGCTACGAGACCAAGGACGGGCTGCTCATGCTGGGCGCGAGCAACATGCGCCAGTACCGCCGGCTGTGGCGCGTGCTCGAGCGGCCCGAGATGATCAAGGCGAGCCGCGAGGAGCGCGAGCACGCGCGCGCGCAGGAGACGGCGGTGCTCTCCGACATCCTGATGGCGCGCACGGCCGACGAGTGGGAGGCGTTCTTCCAGGCGCGCCACGTGCCGGCGGCGCGCGTGCGCAGCATGGCCGACGCGCTTGCCGATCCGCACCTTGGCGTCCGCGGCATCCGGCACACGCACGCGGGCGCGCAGGGCGTCGAGGGCGCGTTCGGCGTGCCGGTCGCCGCGTTCCAGTTCGCCGACGGCGGCCCGCGCGTCGACACGCCGCCGCCGGCGGTGGGCCAGCACACCGACGCGATCCTGGCGGAGCTCGGCTACGACGCGAACGCGGTGGCGACGCTGCGGGCGCAGAAGGTGGTGTAGGGGCGCACGCCCCTCTTACGCGCTCGCCTTCATGCGGCCCCACAGGCGCTGCGAGGCGATGGCCGCGCCGTCGACCAGCGAGCGCAGCTTCTTGAAGGCGATGCCGGGATCGACCTTGGCGTAGCCGGCGAAGGTGCCGAAGCCGCAGTCGGCACCCGCGATGACGCGCTCGCGGCCGACCGCGTTGGCGAGCCGCTCGATGCGCTGCGCCACCAGCTCGGGATGCTCGACGTAGTTGGTGGAGGAATCGATGATGCCGGGAATGAAGATGCGGTCGTCGAGCCCGGCGTCGCGCCAGACCACCCACTCGTGCTCATGGCGCGGATTGGCGCCCTCGAAGGTGATCGCCTGCGCCTTCGCCTTGCGGATCAGCGGCAGGATCTTCTCGAGCGCGATGTCGTGATCGTGCGGCCCCTCGTAGTTGCCCCAGCACACGTGCATGCGCACCATCTCGGCCGGTACGTTGGCGAGCGCCTGGTTGAGCGCCTCGACGTCGAAGGCGGCGCGCTTGAGGAACTCCTCTTCGGTGAGATCCTGGAAGCCGGTGTGGCGCGACATGGCGATGTCGGGACAATCGACCTGCAATACGAATCCGGCGGCGACGATCGCCTCATACTCGGGCGCGAGCGCCTTGGCGAGCGCTTCGACGTAGGCCTCGTGCGTCGAGTAGTACTGGTTGCGCAGGAACGAGGCGACGACGCCGGGCGAGGCCGCGTTCATGAAGCCCTCGACCACGCGCGCGCCCGCGAGCGCCGCGCGGAAATTCGCGATGTCCTTCTTGAGCGCTTCCGTGTCCTTCGGCTCGATCGGCCCGATGCAGCACAGCCGCTTGAAGGTCTGGGGACCGAGGAACGCGGTCATGCGCTTGCGGAACTCGGGATAGTCGGCGAGGTCGAGGTGCGGCTTGGTCTGATACTCGCCGCCGAAGCCGGTGTAGCGGTCCTTGATGTAGACCGAGTAGCCGATCTTGCTGGTCTCGCCGTCGCTCACGACGTCGATGCCGATCCCGGCCTGCTTGGCGACGATGTCCTTCACCGCGCGCGTGATGACGCGGTCGAACTCGGCCGCGTCGTAGGGCTCGCCCCGCTCCTTCTTCAGGATCAGCGCCACCGCGTCGTCCGGGCGCGGCAGGCTGCCGACATGCGTGGTGAGGATGCGGTCGCGGCTGGTCTTCATGGCGGCGTGGTCCTTCTCAAATAGTCTTCGATGCGCGCAGGCGATCGACGTCGGCCCCGGCGATGCCGATCTCCGCGAGGATTTCGGCGGTGTGCGCGCCGGGCTCGGGCGTCGGCGTCACCACCTTCGCCGGCGTGCGCGACAGATTGACGGGCGTGCCGACCACGCGGATGTCGCCGCGCACGGGATGATGCAACGGCGCGGCCATGCCGAGGTGCCGCACCTGCGGGTCCTCGAACATCTCGTCGACGTGGTAGATCGGGCCGGCGGGAATGCCGAGCGGATCGAGCTCCGCGAGCCAGTCGCGCGTCGGCCGGGTCTTGAGCGCGGCCGCGATCTCGCAATTGAGCTGCGGACGGTGGCGGAAGCGCAGGTCCTGCGTCGCGTAGTCGGGATGATCGGTGAGGTCGGTGCGGCCGAGCACGCGGCAGAAGTCCGGCCACTGCTTCTGCCCGAGCGCGATGTTGATGTAGCCGTCGGCGGTCTCGAACGCGCCGGTCGGGGTGACGTAGGGATGGTCGTTGCCCGCCTGCGGCGGCACCTCGCCGTCGACGAGGTAGCGCGCGGCCTGGAAGTCCATCATCGCGATCTGCGCCTGCAGCAGCGAGGTCGTGATCCACTGCCCCTCGCCCGAGCGCTCGCGCTCGGCGAGCGCGATCAGGATGCCGATCGCCGCATAGTTGCCGGCGGAGGAATCGGCGATGGCGATGCCCGCGCGCATCGGGCCTTCGCCCGGCCTGCCGGTGACCCACATCAGCCCGCCCATGCCCTGGGCGATCTGGTCGAGCCCGGCGCGGTCGCGGTACGGGCCGGTCTCGCCGAAGCCCGAGATCGAGGCGAGGATGATGCGTTTGTTGATGGCGCGCAGGTCCTCGTAGCCGATGCCGAGCCGCGCCTTTACGTCGGGGCGATAGTTCTCGACCACCACGTCGGCGTTCGCGACCAGCTTCTTGAAGATCGCCAGGCCGTCCGGCGTCTTCAGGTTGAGCGTCATCGAGCGCTTGTTGCGGTGCAGGTTCTGCATGTCGAAGCCGTGCCGCGGCCCGCCGATGCCTTCGGTGCCGTCGGTTCCGGGCGGGGCCTCGATCTTGATCACGTCGGCGCCGAAATCCGCGAGCAGGCGCACGCAGGTGGGGCCGGCGCGCACGCGCGTGAGATCGAGGACGCGCAGATGCGACAGGGCGGGAGAGGCCGTGATACGCGGCATGCGGCAAAAGACCTTGGACGTCACGTGCCCGCGAGGCGGGCTTATTGTTGTGCGGCGCGATTTGACCGCATCGCCCGCCGCCTGTCCACGCCCCCGGACGGCACGCGCCTGCAACGCACCCTCCCGCCATCGCGGCTCGCCTCCGGCGGCTCGGCGCGCGATAATGCCGGGCGCAGGCGTCCACGAGAGCGCGAGGGTGGGGAGATGACCAAGATCTACAGCCGCGATGCCACCGGCGTCGGAATGTATCAGTTCAACAACGCGTGGCTGGCGCTGCGCGACGAGGACGTGATCGAGCCGGCGCTGCCCATCATCGATCCGCATCATCATCTGTGGGACCGCGACAACCGCTATCTCTTCCACGATCTCCTCGACGACACCGGCAGCGGCCATAACGTGCGCGCCACCGTCTATATCCAGTGCCGCTCGATGTACCGAGCCAACGGATCGGAAGCGCTGGCGCCGGTCGGCGAGACCGAGTTCGTCAACGGCGTCGCCGCCATGAGCGCCAGCGGACACTACGGCGACATGCGCGCCTGCGCGGGCATCGTCGGCCATGCCGACCTGCGGCTGGGCGCGCGCGTGCGCGACGTGCTCGAAGCGCACATGGCCGCGAGCAGCCGCTTCCGCGGCATCCGCTACTCGACGCCCTGGGACGAGGACGTGCGGCTCACGCCGGTGCGCCCGCCGCAGGGCATCATGGCGGACGCCACGTGGCGCGAGGGCTTCGGACAGCTCGCGCCGCTCGGCCTGAGCTATGACGCGCTCCTGTTCCACACCCAGCTCGGCGAACTCGCCGACCTCGCACGCGCCTTCCCGCAGACCACGATCGTGCTCAACCACGTCGGCTGCCCGATCGGCATCGGCCCCTACGCCAACCGCCGCGACGAGGTGTTCGCCGCCTGGCGCGCGTCGATCGGCGCGCTCGCGCGCTGCGAGAACGTGGTGGTCAAGCTCGGCGGTCTCGGCATGCACGTGTTCGGCTTCCGCTTCGACAAGCGGCCGGACCCGCCGCTCTCGGCGGAACTCGCCGACGCGTGGCGGCCTTATGTCGACGTCTGCATCGAGGCGTTCGGGCCGCGCCGCGCCATGTTCGAGAGCAACTTCCCGGTCGACAAGATCTCGTGCAGCTACAAGGTGATCTGGAACGCACTCAAGCGGCTGGCGTCGGGTTATCGCGCCGACGAGAAGGCGGCGCTGTTCCACGACACCGCCGCGCGCGTCTATCGGCTGGCGGATTAGATCGGGCATAACAGGAGAGGCACGTGCAGGACTTCGCAGGCAAGGTCGCGGTCGTCACCGGCGCGGCATCGGGCATCGGACTCGGGCTCGCGCGCACCTTCACGCGCGCCGGCATGGCGGTCGCCATGTGCGACATCCGCGGCGAGCGCCTGCAGGCGGCGGCGCACGAGGTCGCGGGGCTCGGACAGGGCCGCGTCATCGCCGTGGAGGCGGACGTCGCCAGCCACGACAGCGTCGAGCAGGCGGCGCAACGTATCGAACGCGAGTTCGGCAAGATCCACCTCGTCTGCAACAACGCCGGCGTGGTGCTGCGCGGCATGCCGATGGAAAAGATCGACGACGCGACCTGGAACTGGCTGCTCGGCGTCAACCTCTACGGCGTGATCCACGGCATCCAGGCCTTCGTGCCGCGCATCCGCGCCCACGGCGAAGGCGGGCACATCGTCAACACCGCCTCGATGGCCGGCCTGCAGGTGGGCGACCGCCAGACCGGCGCCTATGCCGCGTCGAAGTTCGCCGTGGTGGCGCTGTCGGAAGCGCTGGCGCGCGACCTCAAGGACACCAACATCGGCGTCTCGGTGCTCGCGCCGGCAGCGGTGCAGACGGAAATCTATACGTCGTCCGCGCAGCACCGCGGCGACCTCGGCGGGCCGAACGCGTTTGCACAGACGCCGGAGGACATCGCCAAGGGCCTCGAGCCCGACGACGTCGGCCGCCGCGTGCTCGATGGCATCCGCGCCGGGCAATTCTACCTGATCACCCACCCCGAGACGCGGGCGTGGATCGAGCGCCGTCACGCCGGCATCATGGCGGCCTACGATTTTGCCGACCGCTGGGTCGCGCAACATGCGAAAGATCCCGCGCGCTAGTCTTCCGCGCACGTCATCGCAGCATAGGCCCATGCGCGGGCGGGCCTTGCGGGCGCGCATGAAAAGGCGCACCAATGGCGCAAATCCTGACCTGAACAACTGCGTGGGGAGGCCGTGATGGACGCCAAGACTCCTGCCAAGAAGCTGCTGCGCAACGATCTCGACCAGTTCCGTCTGCGCACGTTCCTCGAAAGCCTGATCGGCACCGATCAGCTCGAGATCCGCGAGGCGCCGACCGACCTCGCCGACGTGGCGCAGGCGCTGCACGGCAATACCAAGGCGGTGTGGTTCAAGAAGGTCAACGGCGCCGACCTCAGCGTGGTGGGCAACGTCGTCGGCAGCCGCGCCCGCCTCGCCCACGCGCTCGGCGTCACCCCCGACAAGCTGCTGCCCGAGATCCAGCGCCGCCTCAAGCTCGAGCCCGAGCTGGTCGAGCTCGGCCAGAGCGAGGCGCCCGTGCAGGAGGTCGTGCTCACCGGCGCCGACGCCGACCTGACCAAGCTGCCGGCCCACCTGCAGCACGCGCTCGACGGCGCGCCCTACATCTCCGCCTCGATCGACTACTGCGTCGATCCACGCACCGGCCAGACCAACTCCGGCATGCGCCGCATCATGCTGCGCGGCCCGCACGAGGCCGGCATCGACCTCAACGCGCCGAGCGATCTGCGCGCGATCTACCAGGCCGCGGTGGCGCGCGGCGAGAAGCTGCCGGTCAGCTTCGTGGTCGGTGCGCACCCGATCGACACGCTGTCGGCGACGATGCGCATTCCGGTGGACGAGCTCGGCCTTGTCGCCTCGCTGCGCGGCGGCACCATGCCGGTCGTGAAGTGCCGCACCAACGACATCCGCGTGCCCGCCGACGCCGAGCTGGTGATCGAGGGCTATCTCGACGAGCGCGGCTATTGCGAGAAGGAAGGTCCCTACGGCGAGTACCTCGGCTACTACGGCGTGGTGAAGAACAACCCGGTGTTCCACGTCACCGCCATCACCCACCGGCGCGACGCCGTGTTCCAGACCGCGACCATCAGCGGCGGCCGCATGGATTGCACCGACACCTCGAACCTGGAAGCGCTGCGCACCGAGCTCAACGCGTGGCGCGCGCTCGAAAGCGTGGTGCGCGAGCCGATCGCCGTCTATGCGCCGGTCGCCGCCGGCGGCTCGATGAGCGTGCGCTTCTCGATGAAGCCGCGCTTCCCCGGCGAGGCGCGCAGCGCGCTCTACACCGTGCTCGGCAGCGTCGGCGCCAAGAACGTGTTCGCCGTGGACGGCGACGTCAACATCTTCGACGACAAGCAGATGGAATGGGCCTTCGGCACCCGCTTCCAGCCCGACCGCGACCTCGTGGTCGTGACCGGCGTGCGCTCGGGTCCGCTCGACCCCTCCCTGCACGGCTCGCCCGCCGGCTCGCGCGCGGGTTACGACCTCACCTGGCCGCTGCAGCATGCCTCGCGCTGGGACCTCGTGACGCCGACCCCGCCGACGTATCAGGGCAAGAAGTTTGCGAGCGTGCGCGCCGCCGTCGAGGACGGGCCGAAGTGGTTCGAGGAGCTGATGGCGGCGACCGGCTCGCGCGACGGGCGCGAGATCGTGCGCGAATTGCACAAGCTGCGGCCCGAGGGCCTCGATCGCGACGACCAGGGCAAGTATTTCCTGAAGAAGAAATAGGCCGCGAGCCTCTTCGCTGCTTTTGCGAGGACGTCATCCAGTGCTGCACGCCGGCGCTGGATCGCGTCGTCCGTCCGGAGCCTGCGCCCGGGCGGCGCAATAGCGCCGGCCCGGGTGGCGTCCTCGCGATGACGGCAACGGTCAATGTATGAGCGGACGTACGGCCTTCGCGGGTGTCATCATCCGCGCAAGCGGATGATCCAGTAACCCGCAGCGCTCGTGAGAGCCACGGCGTCGGTGGCTCCTGGATGCCCGCGTTCGCGGGCATGACAGCGTTCTGTTCGACGTCATCGCGAGGAGGGCCGAAAGCCCGACGACGCGATCCAGTGCGGCGCCTCGGCACTGGATTGCTTCGTCGCGCGTTGCGCTCCTCGCAATGACCGGGGTCCGCCTCGCGATCCCGCCGCAGCGTCGATCGCTCCTCGATGCCCGCAGCCGTAGGGTGGGCAAATCTGAGTGCCGGCCTTAGCCCAGCGCATGGCCTGTTGTGGCGATTTGCCCACGCGGCGTCGATACGTGGGCGTCGCGCGGGCGACGCGGCACATTGTTGCCGACCTCAGCCAAGCGCGCCGCCCACCCTACACTCTTCTTTCGCGGGCATGACAAACGGAGAGGCCTTCACCCTCACCGCCGGTGCACGCCGCCGGTCCAGCCCTGCGCGGCCAAGTGCTTCTCCCCGACCTCGCGCGCCTCGTCCTCGAGCGGCGTCGCCATGGTCGTGTTCCAGCGCGCGAGGAAGCCGGCCATCGCCACCGCGCTGACGATCTCGACGATCTGCTCCTCGCTCCAGTGCTTGCGCAGCTCGACGAACATGGCGTCGGTGACGGCGTTCGGCACCTGCCCGGCCGCCACCGCGATGTCGAGCGCGGCCTTCTCGGCGGGCGTATAGAGCGCGCTGGTCTTGTAGTTGCGCGCCTCCTTGAGCCGCGCCTCGCCAACGCCGAAGTGCAGCGCGCCGCTCGCGGTATGCGCCATGCTGTACTCGTCCTGCGCGGTGCGGCTCGCGAGGTGCGCCAGGATGCGCTTGAAGCCGCGGTCGACCTTGCTCTCCGGATCCCAGATCGAGCCCTGCATGGCGACGAAGGCACGCACCAGCTTGGGCTTGCGCTGCATGGTCAGCACGCTGTTGGGCACGAAGCCGAGCGACTTGAAGAACGAGTCGAACTCGGCTTTGAGCTCGGGCGAGTGCGCCGGCGGCAGCGGATCGAGGCGCGGAGATTTCGTGGCGGCGTCCATGGCCCTCAGCCTTTGACGTTCTGGAGGAGCAACAGCAGGCCGCCGAAGATCGCGGTGTTGCTCAGCAGCGCGAGCCGCATGCCGTTGCGCGCGATCGGGTTGGGCGCCTGCCAGAAGCGCAGCAGCAGCGCGCTCGCCAGCACGATGAACACCATCAGCCCGTAGACGCCATAGACCGCGTTCCAGCCGGTGAGCACCATCAGCGCGCTGACGATGCTGAGCGCCTCGCCGACCCAGAACAGCAGCGAGGGAAACGGCGCGCCATAGAGCGTGAGCCGGTCGACGTGGTCCTTGATCCGCGCCTGCGAGAGATTGGTGATCGCGACCCACAAGAAGAACAGCGCGATGATCGCGCGTCCCGCGGTGTCGAGCCAGCTTGCGTCCTGATGCAGCAACATGTGCCCCTCCGTTCAGTGCTTTATTCAGCGAGCAGGCCCGAGCCCCCTCACCCGCTCGCTTCGCTCGCGCCCTCTCCCCACAGGGGAGAGGTGGGGCCCTGCCGTGTTGCACCCTCCGCGCTTGATGGCGAGCGCCACGATCTCATCCATCACGGGCGGGCGCGGCGGCGCCACGTGCTCAGCCTCTCCCGCCCGGAGAAAGGTCGGATTGCGCGACTTGCGCGCAATCCGGGTGAGAGGGATGCAGAACTCCGTGGAACAGTCCCGCACCGGACGAGCCCGACGACGACGGCTCCCGCCAAGTCGCAGCCGCGTGCCCGCCCTTGGAGCGGCGACTTCACGCCACCTTTTCGGATTTTCCGGCCTTGGACTTCGCCCAGTAGTCGGTGGCCGACTTGGTGGCCTTGAGCTTCTGCATGTCCTCGTAGCCCGGGGCCATCGAGGCGTCGGTGCCGGCCAGCACCTCGTGATGCTCGATGTTGAGGAGGCGCAGCCAGCTCTGCTGGCCGAGCGTGAGGCCGATCATGCAGCCGATCTCGACCAGCTCCGGCTCGGAGAAGTGCTTGTGCAGGCGCTCCCAGAACGCATCGTCGGTGTTGAGGTGCCAGGTGATGGCCTCGGCGTAGGACAGCACGGCCTTCTGGCGGTCGTCGAAGCGCGGCGAGGATTCGAAGTTCAGGAGATCCATGACGTGATCTTCAATCACCTGCCCGGCCTTGGTGGCCTTCACCGAACGCTGGTTGCCGCAATACTCGCACTGCACCGAACGCGAGACGTACAGCCGGCAGAGCTCCTTGAGCCCGTGGTCGGCGACGCCGTTGCGGAAGAGATCGCGCCATGAGTTGGCGAAGAACCAGAAGGCGGCGGGCACGTGCGCGCGCACGGCGGACGACTCCGGCCGCGGCGTGCCCTCGCGCTGGCAGCGCTCCATCTCCTTGCGCATCTCGGCGTCCATCTTCTCGAGCGGGACGTAGCTGATCCGTTGCTTGGCCATTTCAATCTCTCCTGGTGTTCCTCGAAAGGGATGATGTCGTTGGTTGTCGATTGTACTTCTTGCTTTGAGCGTGATCTCGTCCGAAAACCGGTCTCCACTTTTCGGGATCATGATTGTTTGAGCATGATCTTGTCCGAAAACCGGTCTCCACTTTTCGGGATCATGCTCTACTCAGCGGCTTGCACCGCGACCTTGGCATCGGCGCGGCGGCCGGTGTCCTGGGCCTTGGCGTAATCCGCCGTCGCCCTGTATTCGGTCATGCCGGTGCACGCGACCTCGAGGCCGCAGACCCTGCGGGCGAAGGCGGCGAACTCGCCCGTGCCCGTGAACTCCGCCCGCTTCATGGTCAGCGACAGCAGGGTCGAGAGCGGCGTGCCGTTGAAGTTCTCGAACATGAAAAGCCGCCCGCCCCAGTCCGTCAGGTAGAGGTCACGGATGACGCGCGCGATCTTGATGCGGTCATAGGCCTCGCCGACGGCTCCCTTGTTGAGCTTCTCCAACCAGGGCCGCATCTCACGATTCTGCCATTGCGCCTCGGTGGGGAACATGACGGCGCTGCGGCCGCACAGGTCGATGAGCTCGTCGACCATGGGCCCGAGGTTCTGCAGAAAGTAGACGCGGCCCCAGTTGAAGAGCTGGATGTCCGGCTTGTAGAGGCCGCCGGGCGTGTAGAAGCCCTGGTCCTCGGCGGCGAGGACATGGGCGAAGGTGGTCTTCTGGAAGCCGACGATCCTGGCGAGACGCTGCTGCACCGCGTCGATCTTGGCCGTGCCGAGGTGCTCGGACATGAGGATCGCGAGGCCGGCCAGCAGCTCGGCGCGCACCGCCTGGCGGATCAGCGCGTAGTAATGGCCCCAGTCGAACACGCGCTGCGGATAGAGCCGCGCGTGGTCGGGATTGCCGATGTGGAACACGTATTTCCAGGGGATCAGCACGTTGTCGAACAGGATCGTCGCGTCGAGCTCGTCGCCCTGCGACGACAGCGGATGCTCGACCTTGTCCTCCGAGACGAGGCTTTCGCGGCAGACGATCGTGATGCCCTTGAGGTTGGCCGGGCAGACGCCGTAGATGATCTGGTCGCCCTTTGCCCCGGGCCGGAAGAACACGCCGAGATGCAGGAAGTCGGCGAAGGCCGACGCGGTGCCGATCGACTTCACGCCGTTGACGACGATGCCCTCGTCGGTGGTCTCGACGACGCGCAGCGCCGGCGAGGTGGCGTGCGCGTTCGGATCGGAGCGGTCGGCCTGCGGATCGACGAAGTGCGGCGCGACCACGAGGTCGTTCTCCACCGCGTGCTTCCAGAAATTGCGGATGTTGTCGGCGAGGCCGCGTCCGTCGGCGCCGATCGCCGCCTTCTCCCACGGCTCCGGATCGTCGATGTAGGTGACGAGCATGTAGTTCTGCGAGTCGGGCGTGCGCGGCATCGAGGCCGCGACGAAGTGCCTCATGATGAACTCGTGGTACTGCCGCTTGCGCACGAGCTGATCTTTGCTGCGGTGCAAGAACCACATCATCGAGCGCCGCTCGCCGCCCTCGTCGACGAAAGTGAGTTGATCCTGCAGATCAGGCCTGCGATGCAGATCGAAGAATTCCGCGGTACGCTGCGCGTAATCGCGGGTCAGCGGATGCGTGGCGACGTTGTCGATGCGGGTGTTCCCCACCCACACCACGCGTCCGTCGTTCAGCGAGTCCAGATAGTGTTTGCCGGTGCGCAGCACGGCTCTCTCCTTGGCTGTTTCCCTCTTCGACCTGCCGGGCCGAATTTTCAGCTAGTGTCCCGATTCCGAAGTTCGCGGTACTTTGCAGCACGCTCTGATGCGAACCTCGGAATCGCAGGGACACTAGAAAAACTTATGATTCTAGTGTCGTTTTGGTTCAGAAATTCGCTTGAGCAACGAGCGGCAAGGACGAAGCGAATTTCTGAAACACGACACTAGCGTACGCGCGCACTGCCACGTAGACTATAAAGCGAACGATATGACTTCCATTCCAGGGTCTCATACAGAACTCGACCTGCATCACCTGCAAGTGCTCGAGGTTCTGCTGCGGGAGCACAGCCTGACGCGGGCTGCGCAAGCGCTCAACGTTACCCAGCCCGCGCTCAGCAAGACGCTCGCGCGGCTGCGGCGCTACTTCGATGATCCGCTGTTCGTACGCGTCGCGCTGCGCATGGAGCCGACGCCGAAAGCGCTCGAGCTGCAGGCGCCGGTGAAGGCGATCCTCGAACGCATGCGCGCGCTGCGCAGCGAGCACGTGCCGTTCGATCCCAAGACATCCAATCGCGTGTTCAACTTCTGCGTCGTCGACGCGGGCGTGATCAAGCTGCTGCCGACGCTGGTCAACCGGCTGATGCAGGAAGCGCCGAACGTGCGGCTGCGCGTGCTGCAGCTCGATGCCGAGAACCTCGAGTCGTGGCTGGTGTCGGGCAAGGTCGACTTCGCCATGGGCGCATTTCCCTCGCTCACGAAAGCGATCCGCCGCCAGGCGCTGTGGGCGGAGACTTACGTCAGCGTGGTGCGCAAGGGCAATCGGCGCATCAGCCGCAACCCCACCATCGAGGAATTCGCACGCGAGAAGCACGTGCTGGTGTCCTCCCTCGGCACCGGCCACGCGCATCAGCAGGCCGAGCGCGCGATCGAGGCCGTCGTCCCGGAGGCGAACATCATGTGCCGCGTACCGATGTTCATCAGCGCCGCCGTGCTCGCCAAGCACACCGACGCGGTCGCCACCCTGCCGGCGTCGATCGCGACCGTGCTGGCCGACGACCTCGACCTCGAGATCTTCACGCCGCCGGTGAAGCTGCCGAAGCTGGAAATCTACCAATACTGGCACGAGCGCCTGCACCGTGAGCCCGGCACCAAGTGGATTCGCGGCGTGTTCCTGAGCCTGTTCAAGGAGCCCACGTCGGAGGGCCGGCGGTGATCTTGTCCGACGAGCAAGTCATGCTGCGCGACACCGCGCGCAAGCTGACGCAGCGCGTCGCCACGCCCGAGTACCTGCGCCGGCTCGATCGCGAACGGCTCTACCCCTACGAACTCTACGACGCCTGGATCGAAGCCGGACTGCTGGCGCTGCCGTTCCCCGAGGAGTACGGCGGGCTCGGCCGCAGCCTCGTCGATCTCGCCATCGTGGCGGAGGAAATCTCGGTCCCGAGCTCGGACGTCGTCATGGCGTTCGGCGGCAGCATGTTCTGCGGGCTCAACGTGCTGCGCATGGGCTCGAACGCGCAGCGGCGCACGTGGCTGCCGAAGCTGCTCGCCGGCGACATCCGCATGACGATCTCGATGTCGGAGCCGGATGCCGGCTCGGACATCGGCGCCATGCGCACGAGCGCGCGGCGCGACGGCGACGACTACGTCATCAGCGGGCAGAAGATCTGGGCGACCGGCGCAGGCGCCAGGGACAATGTCATCAACGTCTATGTGAAGACCGACCCCAAGGCCAACTATCGCCAAGGGATGTCGCTGTTCCTCATCGACAACACGTCGCCGGGTCTGGAGATCCGCAAGCTCGACATGCTGGGCCGCCGCTCGGTCGGCACCTACGAGCTCACCTTCAACGACGTGCGCGTCCCGGCCGACCGCCTGATCGGCGGCGAGAACAACGGCTGGAAGGTGGTGCTCGCGGGCCTGCAGGCCGAGCGCGTGGTGGCGGCGGCCTGCGACTGCGGCAGCGCGCGCGGCGTGTTCGAGCTGGCGCTGCGCTATGCGCAGGAACGCAAGCAGTTCAATCGCGCCATCGGCACGTTCCAGTCGATCGCCCACGCGTTCGCCGACATGCAGACCGAGATCGAGGCGGCCTGGGCGCTCACGCTGCGCGCGGCAGCGATGGTGGAGGCCGGCGAGGACGCGCTGCGCCAGATCACCATGGCCAAGCTGATGGCGTCGGAGACCTACGTGAAGGCGGCCAACACCGGCATGCAGATCATGGGCGGCTTCGGCTACAGCATGGAATTCGACATGCAACGCCACTATCGCGACGCCCGCGCCGCCACCATCGCGGCCGGCACGTCGCAGATCCAGCGCAATTTGATCGCCGGCCTGATGGGATTGAAGGTGACCTAGCGGCGCGCGCTGGCGTCAAGTGTTGAGCCCCACCTCTCCATAGGGAGAGGCGAACCGAGGGCGCGCCAGCTTCGGGGCGGACCTACGGCAACACGCCCTGATGGGTCAGGCCGCCGTCGATGGTGACGATGGTGCCGCTCGTGTAGCCGGACAGGTCGGATGCGAGGAACACCGCGGCCGCCGCGATCTCGTCGACCGTGGCCGGGCGGCCGAACGGCATCTTCGAAAAGCCGTCCTTCCAGCGGCTCTCGTCGCCGGCCTTGGCGGCGCGCTGGCGCGCGAGATATTCGGCGCGTTCGGTGGCGACCGGCCCGGGGTTGATGCCGAGCACGCGCACGCCGAAGCTCGGGCTGGTGCCGCCGATGGCGCGCGTGAAGGCCATCAGCGAGGCATTGCCGGCGCTGCCCGCGATGTAGCCGTAGGTCAGCTTCTCGCCGCCGGCGCCGATGATGTTGACGATGACGCCGCGGCGGCGCTCCTTCATGCGCGCGAGGTAGAGCCGCGTCATGCCGATGTAGCCGTAGACCTTGAGGTCCCAGCCCGCGCGCCACGCCGTTTCGTCGACGTCCTGGATGTCGCCGCCAGGCACGGCGCCGGCATTGTTGACGAGGATGTCGACGTCGGGAAAGGCGCGGAACACGCCCTCGCGCGCGCCCGCATCGGACATGTCCGCCGCCAACGTCTGCACGTTCACCTGCGCGGCTGCGCGGATGGCCTCCGCTTCCGTCGCGAGCAGGTCGCCCGAGCGCGCGACGAGACAGAGGTTCACTCCCTCCCTGGCGAACCACCTGGCGATGGCGAGGCCGATGCCTTTCGAGGCGCCGGTGACGAGCGCGGTGCGTCCCGCGAGACCGAGATCCATGTCGCCCTCCCCCGAAACCTATGTCTCGTCGCGGCGATAGTTCTGAAGGCCCGGACGATAGGACTTCTCGTCGAGGAATTGATCCATGCCGTGCTTGCGCCCGAGCTCAGGGTCGGTCGAATAGGTCTGCTGCGCCTTGGCGTAGAGATAGTCCTCGGATTCGTCCCAGGTCATCTCCTTGACGCGCCGGTAAGCGAGCTTGATCGCCATCAGCACGTGCGGATTCTTCTCCATCAGCTTCCTGGCCAATTCGGTGGTGCGCGCACGCAGTTGCGCGCGCGGCACCGCCTCGTTGACGAGGCGCGTCCGCGCGGCCGTGCGTCCGTCGAAGGTCTCGCCGGTCATCAGATAATATTGTGCGTCGGCGGGGCTCATCTTCTCCGCGACCGCGCGCATGACGTTGCCCGCCGGGATGATGCCCCAGTTGATTTCGGACAGTCCGAACTGCGCCTCCTCGGCGGCGATGGCGAGATCGCAGGACACCAGCGGCGTGAAGGCGCCGCCGAAGCACCAGCCGTTGACCATGGCGATGGTGGGCTTGGGAAAGAACATCAGCCGGCGCCACTGCCAGCCCATCGAGTCGCGCTGCACGCGCATCACGCCGATCGGCGTCGCCTTGTCGACCTCGCGGAAGTATTCCTTGATGTCCATGCCGGCGGAGAAGGACTCGCCCGCGCCGGTGAGCACCAGCACCTTGCAGCGGTCGTCGACCTCGAGTGCGTCGAGCACGCCGAGCATTTCGCGGTTGAGCGCGGGGCTCATGGCGTTGCGCTTGCCCGGCCGGTTGAGCGTGACCCAGGCGATGCCGTCCTCGAACGCGACGGACACATTCTCGCCACCCGGCACGGGGCGCTGATCGGCTGACATCTGTTTCTCCTGACGATGACTTACTGCGAGAGCTGGAGCTGCTTGAAGCCCGAGCGCCGCACGACCTCGGCCCATTCCTTCATCTCGCGATGATGCTGCGCGGTGAAGTCATCCGCACTGCGGTTGGCCGGCGCAAGGCCGATGGCGCGCAGCTTCCCGGAAATCTCCGGCGAAGCGACCGCTTTGTTGACCTCGGCGTTGAGCCGCTCGACGATCGGCTTCGGCGTGGCGCCGTTGGCGAACACCGCGTACCAGAACTCGATCTTGTAATCGGGCAGCCCGGCTTCTGCGCTGGTCGGGACATCGGGAATCTCGGCGATGCGCTTGTCCGCCGCCACCGCGAGGCCGCGCAGGCGGCCGGCCTTGATGTGCGGCACCACCGACGAGCCGTCCATGATGACGACGTCGGTCTCCCCGCCCGTGGTCGCCGAGACGGCGTCGGCGACACCGCGGTACGGAACGATCGGCAACTCGATACCGGCCTGCAGGCGGAACATCTCCAGCATCAGCGTGCCCGACCCGGTGGCGAAGGAGCCGCCCTTGTGGCGGCGCGGATTCGCCTTGGCGAGGGCGATGAATTCCGCCATCGACTTCGCCTCCACCTTCGGTCCGACGGCGATCACCACGGGGACGACGCCGATCTGCGCGACCGGCTGGATGTCCTTGATCGGATCGTAGGGCAGATCCTTGTAGATCGACGGATTCATCGACATGCCCAGCGCCTGCGTCATCAGCGTGTAGCCATCGGGCTTCGACTGCGCCAGCGCCACGGTGCCGATGAAGCCGGAGCCGCCGGTCTTGTTCTCGACGATGACGTTCTGCCCGATGTTGTCGGCGAGCTTGCTGGCGACGATGCGCGTCACCGCGTCGAGGCCTCCGCCGGCCGGGAACGGCACGATCCAGCGGACCGTGCGGTCGGGAAAGTCCGCCCGCGCGGAGCCTGGCAGGCCCGCAGCCGCCAGGGCGGCGCCCGACGTCAGGAGCAGATGGCGGCGTGACAGATTTCGTGCCATGGCGGGCGGCCCTCCCATTCGTTTCCTCAGTTCCGTCACGCATGCCATCGAAGCACGGCAGCATCGTGCGGCGCGTGTTGCGCGCGCCGCATCATCCGGCAGAATGCCAAGCGGAACAAGGCGACTGCAGACATGGGGGAGTGATGCCGAAGGCATTGGTGGTTGGCGCGCTGGGCGTGGTCGGTCGCGCCAACGTGGAATATCTGACGACACTCGCGGACTGGGAGGTGGTCGCCCTCTCGCGGCGCGCACCCGACTTCGAGACACGCGCGCGCTTCGTCTCCGCCGATCTCACCGACGCCGCATCCGTGCGCGCGGCGCTGCGCGGGCACGGCGACATCAGCCACGTCGTGTTTGCGGCGCTGCACGAGCAGCCCTCGCTGGTCTCGGGCTGGACCGAGGCCGACCACGTGCGCGTCAACCTCGCCATGCTCGAGAACCTGCTCGATGCGGTCGAGGAGGTCTCGCCCCAGCTCAGGCACGTCGCATTGATGCACGGCGGCAAGGCCTATGGCGTGCACCTCGGCCCGCCCCCGCGCGTGCCCTCGCGCGAGAGCGATCCGCGCCACATGCCGCCGAACTTCTACTTCGACCAGGAGGATTTCCTGCGCGAGCGCCAGCGCGGCAAGGCCTGGAGCTGGACGGTGTTCCGCCCGCCCGCCGTATGCGGCTTCGCGGTCGGCAGCCCGATGAACACGATCCTCACCGTCGGCCTGTTCGCCGCGATCAGCCGCGAGCTCGGGCTCGCGCTGCGCTTTCCCGGCGCGAGCGGGCATTTGAAGGACGCGTGCGATGCACGCCTGCTCGCCAGGGCGGTGCACTGGGCGGGCGGCAGCGCCAGCGCGGCCAACCAGATCTTCAACGTCAGCAACGGCGACTGCTTCCTGTGGGAGCAGGTGTTCCCGCGCATCGCGCAGGTGTTCGACATGCCCTGCGCCGAGCCGCATGCCATGTCGCTCGGGCGCGTGATGGCCGACAAGGCGCCGGTGTGGGACGCGATCGTAAAGAAGCACGGGTTGCGGCCTTATGCGCTCAAGGAGCTCGTGCCCTCGTGGGAATACGCCGACTTCACGTTCCGCTACCGCCAGGCGCCCTACGAGTCGCTGCAGAGCACGATCAAGATCCGGCAGGCCGGCTTTGCCGACTGCGTCGACACCGAGGAGATGTTCGTGCGGCAGCTGCGCGAATTGCAGCAGGCGCGGGTGCTGCCGAACTGACGGTCAGCGCCGGCGGCGTGGCGGAAGAGAGTGGGAGTCGAACCCACCAAAGACCGGCTGGCGGCCTCCCCCGGATTTGAAGTCCGGACGCCCCACCGGGGGCGATTCTCTTCCACGCTGCGGCGCCGCCGCGGTGTCCGGCGCGGGCACGGCCGGTGGGCCGAACGCGCCAAGCTTCTGCGGATTCATGCGGCGCAGGTCACCGCGCCGCAGGGTGACGCCGTGGCGGTCGAAGAACTCCAGGATCTGGATCGCGACCTTGCGGCCGTTGTCGAGCCGGTCGCGGAACTCCGCCGCGCCGAACTCGCCGCCCTGCGCCTTGCCGGCGATGTCTTGCGCGATCCCGACCATCTCCGCAACCGTGTCGCGCCGGAAGAAGTGGTCGGTGGCGACTTCGGTGACGAGCCCCAGTCGCGCAAGCAGCTTGAGCAGCCGCCGCACATTGGCTTCGGGCTGGCCGGCCTCGCGGGCGATGTCGGCGACGCGGGGCGGACGGAAGCGCGCGGCATCCGAGAGCAGCGGCGCGATCTGCCGCCAGGCCTTGTCGTCCGCCGGCGCGAGGCGCGCCGTGTGGCCGGGCAGGCCCACGGCTGCGCCGCTGAGCGAGACGTCGCCCGCCTTGGCGAGCGCCTGCACGAGGGAGGGAAAAATCCGCGCGGGCAGCCGCGGCTCGACCTGCCGGCGCAGGCTTTCGACCGACATGCCGGACGCGGCGGGATTGGCGGCGTGGAAGGCCTTGAGCGCCGAAGCGACCGCGCGCGTCACCGCGCCCCAGCCGTCCGGCGCGAACACGAGCTGCGTCTCGCCCGCCGGCACGACGATGAAGCCCTGCGCGAGGGCATCGCACTGCGCCGCTGACAGCGCATGGTCGCGGGCGAAGGCTTCGAGATCGACGTGGAACGGCGCACGCGCCAGCAACGCGACAAGCGCGGCGCGCGGGTCGGGCAGCGCCAGCGCCTCGAGCTGCGCGAGCCGCTCCGGCGTACGCCGCCTTCGCGCGGGCGCGCGCAGGTCGAGGAAGGTCCCGCCACCGATGGTGCGCTGCGCCGACGTATCGCGCAGCACGAAGCGGTCGCCGGCCGCGGCCGCGATCGGCCGTTCCAGCACGAGCTGCACCGTGCCCGATGCCCCCGGCGCGAGCGGCTCGCCCAGCAGCACGATGCGCGCGCCCACGTCCGCCGCGCCGTGATGCAGGCGCACCGGCATCCACTGGCCGATGGGCTTGGGCTCGGAGGCAAGGACGCGCAGCATGGCGTCGATGCGTTCGGTCGGCGCGTGCAGCGCCGGATCGAGCACGACATCGCCGCGCGCGACGGCGTCCCTGGTGACGCCCTCGCCCGCAAGGTTGAGCGCGCAGCGCTCGCCGGCGGCGCCGCGCGGCGCGGCGCGGTTCTGCGCGTGGATCGAGCGCACGCGCGCGGCAAGGCCCGACGGGCTCACCACGACGCGGTCGTCGAGCGCGACCGTGCCCGACAGGACCGTGCCGGTGACTACCGTGCCTGCGCCGCTCAGGGTGAAGCAGCGGTCGACGGCGAGGCGGAAGCGGCCATCGGCGGCACGCGCCCCGAACCGCCGCGCGGCCGCGAACAGCTTGTCGCGCAGCGCATCGATGCCCTCGCCGGTCACGGCCGACACCGGCACGATCTCGGCTTCGCGCAATCCCGTGGTGGCCAGCGCCGCGGCGATCTCCGCAGACGCTTCCGCGCGCCGCTCGGGCGGAACGAGGTCGACCTTGGTGAGCGCGACGAGGCCATGGCGGATGCCGAGCAGGTCGACGATCGCGAGATGCTCGCGCGTCTGCGGCATCACGCCGTCGTCGGCGGCGACGACGAGCAGCAGGAAGTCGATCCCGGTCGCGCCGGCGAGCATGTTGTGGATGAACTTCTCGTGGCCCGGCACGTCGACGAAGCCGAGCACCGCGCCGTCGGGGGCCGGCAGATAGGCGTAGCCGAGGTCGATCGAGATGCCGCGCGCCTTCTCCTCCTTGAGGCGGTCGGTGTCGACGCCCGTGAGCGCGCGCACGAGCGCGGTCTTGCCGTGATCGATGTGGCCGGCGGTGCCGATGATCATGTCATCGACCTCCATCCGGAAGACATGTTGAAACGCACCGGCATCACATAAGCATTCGCGCGCGGCTAGCGTTCAATGCCGCCGAGGTTGGCGAGAAAGCCCGACTCGTCCTCCAGACACCGCAGGTCGAGGACGAGCGCGTTGTCCTCGATGCGGCCGATGACGGGAACGGGCAGCTTGCGCAGACGTGCCGCGAGCGATGCGACCGCGCGTCCGCTGGCGCGCGCACCCGCGGGACGCAGCGCGAGGGCCGCGCTCGGCAGCGTGGCGAGCGGCAGCGCGCCGGAGCCGATCTGGCTGGCGCAGGCGATCACGTCGACCGTGAAGGCATCGCCAAGCCGCGCGGCGACCTGCGGCGCAAGGCGCGTCGCGCTCGCCTCGATGTCGGCCTGCACGCGCGCAAGCAGCCGCAGGGTCGGCAGCCGCGCGGCGAGCCGATCGGGATCCCGGTAGAGCTTGAGCGTCGCCTCCAGCGCGGCGAGGCGCACCTTGTCGACGCGCAGCGCGCGCTTCATCGGATTGCGGTTGATCTTGGCGACGAGATCGCGCCGGCCAACGATGAATCCGGTCTGCGGTCCGCCGAGCAGCTTGTCGCCGGAGAAGGTCACGATATCCGAGCCCTCGGCCACGGCCTCCGCCACCGTCGGCTCATGGGCGAGGCCGAAGGGCGCGATATCGACCAGTGTGCCCGAGCCGAGGTCGTTGACCAGCGGAACGCCGTGGCTGCGCGCGAGCTGGGCGAGCTCGCGCGCCTGCACCTCCTTGGTGAAGCCCTCGATGCGGTAGTTCGAGGTGTGGACCTTGAGGATCAAGCCGGTCTTCGGCCCGAGCGCGCCGGCGTAATCCTTGGCGTGGGTGCGGTTGGTGGTGCCGACCTCGACGAGCCTGGCGCCGGCGCGGCTCATGATCTCGGGCATGCGGAAGGCGCCGCCGATCTCGATCAGCTCACCGCGCGAGACGACGGCCTCGCGCCCCTTGGCGAGGCTGTTGAGCACCAGCAGCACGGCGGCGGCGTTGTTGTTGACGACCGTGGCGTCCTCCGCTCCGGTCAGCTCACACAGCAGCGCACGCACGTGGTCGTCACGCTCGCCGCGCCCGCCGCTCGCAAGATCGAACTCGAGCGCCACGGCCGAGCGCATGGCGGCGGTGGCGGCCTCGATCGCCTCCTGTGCGAATAGAGCGCGGCCGAGGTTCGTGTGCAGCACGGTGCCGGTGAGGTTGAACACCGGCCGCAGGCTGGGGACGGCCTCCGCTTCGAGCCGGTCGACCGCGTCGGCGGCGAGCGCGGACGCCTGCCGGACGGCACCGGCTGCGCGCGCATCGGCGAGCGCGGCGCGCACGGCGCCGACCATGGCGGCGCGGCCGAAGCGCTCGGCCCCGGCGCGGGCCGCATCGTCCTGCAGCACCTGGTCGACGGAGGGGAGCCTGCGCAGGTCGGCGGCGGGGGTGGACATGGCGCTCAACGCGGCTGGAACCCGGTACGGACGGTCATGGACCGGACATTAGCACGCGCAGGCGGGCGGGGGCACGACCGGGGTTCGGGGCGCTGGATTGCGGCAGGCGCCAGCGATGGAGGGCAAATGCGAACGGCCGGGCGAACCCGGCCGTCGTCGCACCGTCAAAGTTTCGCCGGCAGTTGCGCCCGCGCCTACTCGGCGGGCTGCATCGCCGCACGTGGGCCGCCGGCTCCGGTGCGCGCCTGCTGCTCGTCCAGCCACAGCGGATGGTGCTGGCGCGCCCAGTTGACGTCGACCTCGCCGGTGCCCATCGACTCGAAGGCGCCCTCCATGCCGATCGTGCCGATGTAGATGTGCGCCAGCATGATGGCGATGAACAGCACGGCGACGATGCCGTGGATGCTCTGGGCGGTCTGCATGCCCGCGACGTCCGTCGCATAGAACGGGAACATCAGCAGATAGCCGGTGACCGCCGCCGCCGCGCCGCCGAGCACGACGACCCAGTAGATCGCTTTCTGGCCGGCGTTGAAGCGCTTGGCCGGCGGATGCTTGTCGCCGACGAGGCCGCCGCCCTCGCGCACCCATTGCACGTCCGTGCCGTCCGGAATGGCCCAGGCGAGCCACATCAGGAACATCATCACCACGCCGATGGCGAAGGGGAAGCTCAGGAAGTTGTGCGCGTACTTCGCCGCCTCCGAGAACGTGCTGAAGGCGTCGGGGCCGATCAGCGGCAGCAGCAGGCTCTTGCCGAAGGTCACGTTGAGGCCCGACAGCGCCAGGATGACGAAGCAGGTCGCGGTCATCCAGTGCACCGCGCGCTCGAAGCCGGAGAAGCGCACGATGCTCGTGCCCGCCCTGCCCTTCTCGATCCGCACCATGCCGCGGATGAGATAGAACACGACCAGCAGCGCCAGCATGCCAAGAATGGCGATGCCGCCCACCCAGCGCAGCGTGCCCTCGTGGAACGCGCGCCACTCGCGCCCGTTCGGCTGGATCAGCGTGCCGGCCTTCCGGTCGGGAATGGACACGCGGCCCGAGAGCGCACCGCCGCTGCCGAGCGCCTGCAGCAACTGCTGCTCCTTGACCGCGCTGGCGGAAGGATTGACCGATGACGGCTGCTGCGCGAGCGCCGGGGCGGCAACGAGCGCGAACAGCGCGACGGCGACCGCCAGCATGGCGCAGCGGATCATTGCAAAGCGTGTCTGGTGCAACCGCATGGCCATGACACTTCCTCCTGAATGAGCCTTTTTTGGCCTCACCGGCGGATGACGTGGCCGCCGATGAGAGGTTTCGGAGAGATGACGAGAGCTAGGTGGCGATCGACTCCCGATAGGCCGTCTGCCAGCCCCAGGCACCCGAGCCGTAGCCGCGCTTGGCCACCCGCTCCTTGTAGATCTGCGCGATGATCTCGCCGTCGCCGGCAAGCAGCGACTTGGTCGAGCACATCTCCGCGCACAGCGGCAGCTTGCCCTCGGCCAGGCGGTTGGCGCCGTACTTCTCGTATTCGGCCTTGCTGCCGTCCGCCTCGGGACCGCCGGCGCAGTAGGTGCACTTGTCCATCTTGCCGCGCGAGCCGAAGTTGCCGACCTTGGGATACTGCGGGGCGCCGAACGGGCACGCATAGAAGCAGTAGCCGCAGCCGATGCACAGGTCCTTGGAGTGCAGCACCACGGCGTCGGCCGTGGTGTAGAAGCAGTCCACGGGGCACACCGCCGCGCAGGGCGCGTCGGTGCAATGCATGCAGGCCATCGAGATCGAGCGCTCGCCCGGCTTGCCGTCGTTGAGCGTGACGACGCGCCGGCGGTTGATGCCCCACGGCACCTCGTTCTCGTTCTTGCAGGCGGTGACGCAGGCGTTGCACTCGATGCAACGGTCGGCGTCGCAGAGAAATTTCATTCGAGCCATGATCGTTTCTCCTTACGCCGCTCTGACCTGGCAGAGGGTCGCCTTGGGTTCCTGCATGCCCGTGACCGGGTCGAAGCCGTAGGTCGTGAGCGTGTTGACGCTTTCGCCGAGCACCACCGGATCGGCGCCCTGCGGATACTTGCTGCGCTGATCGACGCCCTCGAACCAGCCGCCGAAGTGGAACGGGCACCAGGTGACGCCCTTGCCGACGCGCTCGGTGACGAGCGCCTTCATGCGCGCCTTCGAGTTGTTCTCCGCGCCGGTGACCCACACCCAGCCGCCGTCCGTGATGCCGCGCTCGGCCGCGTCCGCAGGGTTGATCTCGATGAACATGTCCTGCTGCAGCTCGGCGAGCCACTTGTTGGCGCGCGTCTCCTCGCCGCCGCCCTCGTATTCGACGAGCCGGCCGGAGGTGAGGATGAGCGGGAACTGCTTGGCGATCCCCTTGTCCACCGCGGCCTTCTGCACGTCGAAGCCGACGTTCGGCACGCGGAACTGCCGCGCGTTGGGGAGCGTCGGATATTTCGACACGAGCTCGGGCCGCGGGGTGTAGATCGGCTCACGGTGCACCGGAATGGCGTCCGGCAGGCCGAACGCGTTGGCGCGCGCCTTGCCGTTTCCATAGGGGATGCAGCCGTGCGTGATCGCCACGCGCTGGATGCCGCCGGAGAGGTCGAGCGACCACGACACGGCGTCGGGATTGGCCGCGTTGACGCGGTTGATCACCGCCAGCTCCTGCTCGGTCAGGTCCTTGTCCCAGCCGAGCTTCTTGAGCACGCCGAGGGTGAACTCGGGGTAGCCGTCCTGGATCTCGGAATCCTTCGAGTAGGAGCCCTCGGCGAGCAGATTGTGCCGCTCCTCCTTCTCGACCTCCTGCCCGTTCTCCATCACCTTGGTCTTGACGACCCGCTCGACGCCGAAGCGCGCGCGGAACGTGCCGCCGCCGTCCTTCACCGCGAGGTTGGTGTTGTAGAGCGTGTGCGTGCCCGGATGGCGGAACTCCGGCGTGCCCCAGCACGGCCACGGCAGGCCGTAGTAGTCGCCGCCGATCTCGGGCAGGTCGGCCGGCGCGCGCAGCGTCACCAGGTCGAACTTGTCCTGGTTCTTCATGTGCGCCTTGAGCCGCTCGGGCGACTGGCCGCAGTAGCCGGTCGACCAGCCGCCGCGGTTGATCTCGCGCAAGATATCCTCGGCCTCGGGCAGATTGTTCTCGACCTTGATGTGCTTGAACATCTCCTCGGCGAGCCCGAGCTTCTTGGCGAGCAGGTACATCACTTCGAGATCGTCCTTGGCCTCGAAGATCGGCTTGACGATCTGCTCGCCCCATTGCAGCGAGCGGTTCGACGCCGTGCGCGAGCCCTTGGTCTCGTAGCTCGTCGCGACCGGCAGCAGGTAGGTGTTGTCCTTGCGCTCGGAGAGCACCGACCAGGTGGTCGGCACCGGATCGGCGACGACCAGCAGGTCGAGCTTCTCGATGCCCTTGGCCGCTTCCGGCATGCGGGTCACGGTGTTGCCGCCGTGGCCCATCACGATCATCGCCTTGAGATTGTCCTTCTGCGAGACCTGGTCCTTCGGCAGCAGGGTCGCGTCGAACCAGCGCGTCGAGGGGATGCCCGGCGTCTCCATGATCTTCTTGGAGTCGAAGCGCGACTGCATCCAGTTGTAGTCGACGTCCCAGACCCGGCACCAATGCCGCCACGCGCCCTCGGCGAGGCCGTAGTAGAGCGGCAGCGTCACGACATCGAGGCCGAGGTCGGTCGCGCCCTGCACGTTGGTGTGGCCGCGGAAGATGTTGGCGCCCGTGCCGAACTTGCCGACGTTGCCGGTGGCGAGTAGCGCGACGCAGAACGCGCGCACGTTGGCGGTGCCGACGGTGTGCTGGGTCGCGCCCATGCACCAGATCAGGGTCGCTGGCTTCTCGGTGGCGAAGGCCTTGGCCACGCGCTCGAGCTGCGCGCCCGGCACGCCGGTGACGCGCTCGACCTCCTCCGGCGTCCACTTCTCGACCTCCTTGCGGATGTCGTCCATGCCGTAGACGCGCTGGCGGATGAACTCCTTGTCTTCCCAGCCGTTCTTGAAGACGTGCCAGAGCATGCCCCAGACCAGCGGAATGTCGGTGCCGGAGCGGAAGCGCACATATTCCGTCGCATGCGCCGCCGTGCGCGTCATGCGCGGATCCATGACGATCATGTTGGCGCGGTTGGTCTCCTTGCCCTCAAGGATGTGCTGGACCGCCACCGGATGCGCCTCGGCCGCATTGCTGCCGATGAAGATCATCGTCTTGGCATTGCGGATGTCGTTGTAGGAGTTCGTCATCGCACCGTAGCCCCACGTGTTGGCCACGCCGGCGACGGTGGTGGAGTGACAGATGCGGGCCTGGTGGTCGGAGTTGTTGGTGCCCCAGAAGGCCGCGAACTTGCGATTGAGGTAGGATCCCTCGTTGGTGAACTTGGCGGAGCCGAGCCAGTAGACCGAATCCGGTCCCGACTTCTGGCGGATCTCCATCAGCTTGTCGCCGATCTCGTTGATCGCCTGATCCCACGAGATGCGGGTCCACTGCCCGTTGACCAGCTTGAGCGGATAGCGCAGGCGGCGGTCGCCATGCACGAGTTCGCGCGTCGCCGCGCCCTTGGCGCAGTGCGAGCCGCGGTTGATCGGCGACTGCCAGCCGGGTTCCTGTCCGACCCAGACGCCGTTCTGCACCTCGGCCATGACCGTGCAGCCGACCGAGCAGTGCGTGCAGATGTTCTTCCGGATATCGACCGGAGCGCCGGGAGTCGGGCCCGCGGCCTGGGCCTTGCGCACGCTCGACAGCGACACCGAGCCGAGCGCGGCGAGACTGCCGGCGGCGATGCCCGAGCGGCGCAGGAAGGTGCGGCGGTCAACCGAGCCGCCGGCCTGCGCGGCGAAAGCCGCGGCGAGCGAGCCGCGGCGCGCCTCACGGTCTGTTCTCTTGATGAGCACGGGTGCCTCCCTCAGCGCGGGTAATAGCGGTTGACGCGATAGAACGCCTTCACGTGGTCGGTTTCCTTGTAGCGGGCCTTGCGCTTCTCATCGCTGGTCTCCGTGTCGGCCTGCGCCTCGGTGGCCAGCGGAGCGGCGATGGCGGTCGTGGCGGCACCCGCGCCGACGACCCGAAGGAATTCACGGCGGCCGACCGCCGTCTTGTCTTTCGATGTCATCGCGTTTCCTCCTCGCGAATTGGCGCGTGGCCCGTCAGCCGGGCAGCGCGAAAGCTTGCGTCTCGATTTCGATGAACGTGCGGCCGAGCGTGCCGACGGCGCGATAGAAGTCCGCCGCCTCCGCCTTCTCCAGATCGGAGAAGAAGCGCGTGAACCACGACGCGATGTGCTTCTCGAACATCTTGCGCTGCGCGTCGTCCGGCGCCGGCATGCGGCCGGCCACGATCTCAGCCATCACCTCGCAGAGCGTGGCGGCGTGATCCTCGGGCTCGAGGTTGTTCTCGGCGCGCTCGATGCCGAGCGCCTCGAGGTCCGCGCGCAGGCGCGCCAGCGGGCGCTCGTAAAGGAAACCGGTGAGATAGTAGGAGCCGTAGGGCATCAGCTCGCCACGGCCCACGCCGATGAAGAGATTGAAGTACTCGCGCTCGACGCGCGGCGCGTCGCTGCGCGCCGCGGCCTCGGCGAGAGCACGATGCGCCCGGCCGAGCGGCGTCTCGTCGCCTTCGAGCTTGGCCAGACGACCGAGCAGCCGCGCGTCGGGCGCGCGCACGAGCAGCGCCGAGAGCAGCGCGTATTCCTGGGCACGCGCGGCGTCGATCTCGTCAACTTCGGACATCGGTTGCTCGCGATAGAGATCCGGACGCAGCCGCACGCGCGGCACCCCGCTGACGGCCTCGACCGCCAGCACGCGCTCGGCGGGGACGCGGTCCCAGTTGGTGACGGCGGGTTGGGAGATGCCGATACGGCGCGCGAGCTCACTGACGCCGCCCACGGCGTGGATCGCTTCGCTGAGCCCCATGTCGCGCATTTTCTTCTTCGCCCGGCTTCTTGGAGGCGCCTTGAAGGGTGGGCACCTCTTAAGAACAGTTCCAAAGCGTAGGGCCTGCCAGCACAACTGGCAATAGGTCCGCCATAACCTGCGGCTATAGGTGTGAACTACCGAGGAAGTGCCGCGCCGCGTGCGCGGCGAGGACGCGGATAATCGCGCTGCGGTGCGTCCGATTCGTTTTGCGCTGCGATATCAATGGGCGAGTCGCCGCGCGGCGTCGCCGCGTCCGCCGGCGCGTCACCAGTCGCGTCATCGGCACGGCGCTCCGGCGACGCACGCTCTGTGACCTGCGGTTGCGGTGATGTCGCGGCCCCTGCTGCGTTTTGCGCCACCGGCGATGGCTCGCCCGGCAGCGCCTGCGCAGCCTCGCGCACGTTGCCCACGATGCGGTCGACGAGCGCGCGGATCTCCGGAGTGTCTTCCAGTGGGCCGAAGCCGGGGATGGAGTCGGGGGCGGTGAAGTCCCACGCATTTTCCGAAAGACCGACGAAATCCCGGATCGCCGGATCGGCGCTCCAGGCGCGGCGAAGCGCCGCACGGGCCAGCTCGGCCGGCACGCCCGCGCGCAGGAAGTCGCGCACGTCGGAGAGCGCCGTGATCGAATCGATCGGGGGCAGTGCGGAGACGTCGAAGGGCTCGCCCGCCGTCTCGGGCAAGGCTTTGTCGGGCGGCGGCGGCTGCTGCGGCGCCGGCTCGTCCTTGACGCGCTTCGCCTGCGCCGCCTCCTGCTTGCGGCGGGACCAACGCGTGAGGAAGTCGTCAGACTCGCTCATCAATCCTCATGATCGCCGTAGCCGCGGCGCGCCAGCGATTCCGGGTTGGCGCGATCACGCTTGCGCTTGAAGAACTGCCGTTCGACATGGTGCTCGGCGACGAACGCCGCAAGCACGTCCTGGATCGCGGGGGGCATCGGCACGCGCTCGACGAGATTGCTGGCCGCCTCGGTGAAGGCTTCGCCCTCGGCCGGATCGGCCGTCACCGCCAGCACCCGATAGGGCGGATCGGAGTCGGTCGGCGCCAGCGCGACCCACAGCGACGGCTGACCCGAGGCGAGATTGTCGCGGTAGTAGGTGGTCTCGGTGCGGTAGAGCTCGATCGCGGCGGCGCCGGCATAGAAGGTCACGACCTCGCCCTCGCTCGCGAGCTGCGTCCACGGCGCGGCTTCGGGCACGCCGTTGAGCACGGCGCTGGGCCGCCACAGATAATCGACCCATTGCGAGGTGGCCTTGCGGCGCTCGATCACGACGCCGACGGGAATGCTGACGAGCGGAGCCGCGCCGGAGCTCATCCGACCACCTCGAGATGGCGGATCGGCAGGCCGGTGACGAGGTTCTGCGGCTTCATGCGGATCAGGCGGTCCTCGCCCATGGCGAGGATCAGGAACACGGGCTCGCCGCGCACCTGCTCGCTGACCACCGACGGATCGCGGAACGTAAGGCGGAACAGGCCGACGACGTGCGCGAGCACCGCGTCGTCGATCTCCTCGCCGTTCCACAGCTTGTCGCCGATGTGCGTACCCTCGACGTCGAGCCCGACGTACCAGGTGAAGGCGGCATCGCGCACCTCGGTGAGCGCCTCGACGTCGACCTCGACGCCGAGGAGGTGCTCGACCCAGCGCGCCAGCACCTCGCCGAGGGCGGCAAGCCCGCGCTTGCCCGCGGTGAGGTCGATGGCCATGTCGAACAGGTCGCTGCGCTCCCAATAGTCGCCGGCGTTGGCCTCGTTGAGGACGTCGATCTGCGCCTCCGCGGGCAGGCCGAGCATGGACACGAGCGGCGACACCGGCTGCTGGCTGGCGCCGGCGATCGTCTCCTCGTCGGCGGCGATCAGCGCGTCGTCGTGGACGGTGAGCAACTGCGGGCGGAAGAAGATCTCCCCGGCGCGCGCGAGGAAGGCGTCGTCGCAGCCGTCGAGCACGTTGCGCAGGATGACGTGGGCGAGCTGGTTGACGAACAGCGGCGGCGTGCGGCGCGCGCCGTTGCGGATCAGGTCGGAGTAGGCGGCCTCCAGCGTCGGATGGGCCAGGAGATGGTCGCGGAAGGCGATCATCACCTCCCAGTTCTCGCGCGCGTCCTCGTCGGCGATGGCGGCGATCTCGGCGGCCGCGATCGCACGGCGCGGATCGGCGAGCAGCGCCGCATGCAAGGCGCGCTCCGCCGCGCAGGCGTCCGCCGGCGGCGCCAGCTCGGGCCGCGCCAGATAGGCTTTCAAAAATTCATCGGTGACGACGAGGTATCCGTCCTCGTCGCGGTCGAGCAGATGGTGCCCGCAGGAGAGCCAGAAATCCTTCATGCGGAGGTTCTAGCACGGATGCGCAGGCGCTTTCAGCACGGCTGTACCGGTGGCGCGGCCCTTGCGTCCCGCCCCCGACAACGCGGAAGGGGCGCAAGGGCCGCGTCATTCGCGCCCGCCGAACGGCGCGGCCCGTCGGCGCCCGACCGCGTCGCCGCTTCACGCCCTTGCGACGGCGGGAACGCGGCCGCTCGTCACTCCAATTTGATGTTGGCCTTGCGGATCACGTCGCCCCAGCGCTTGGACTCGGCGGCGATGAAGGCCGTGAACTCCTCGGGCGTGTTGAGCGGCATGACGAGGTTCTGTGTCTTGAAGCGCTCCTGCACCTCGGGCGCGGAGAACGTCTTCTTGGCTTCGGCGTGCAGCCAGTCGACGATCGGGCGTGGCGTGCCGGCGGGCACCAGGATGCCGAACCAGGGGCCGCCCTCGAGCGCCGGCATGCCGAGCTCGGCGAAGGTCGGCACGTCCGGCACCGCCGGGATGCGCGCCGGCGCGGCCACGGCGAGCGCGCGCACCTTGCCCTGCCTGATCTGCGGCACGGCCAGCGTGAGGATCTCGAACGACATCGAGACGTGGCCGGCGACGAGATCCTGCATCGCGGGGCCGGCGCCGCGATACGGCACGTGCACGATGTCGACGCCGGTGACGTCCTTGAACTGCTCACCGACGATGTGGCCCGAGCTGCCGTTGCCCTGCGAGGCATAGGTGAGCTTGCCGGGATTGGCCTTGGCGTAGGCGACGAGATCCTTGAGCGTCTTGGCCTCGACGGACGGGTGCGTGATCAGGATGTTGGACGAGCGCGCCACCAGCGTGACCGCCTGGAAGTCCTTGGCCGGATCGTAGGTGAGCTTGGTCAGGTGCTGCAGGATCGCCTGCGTGTTGTGCAGGCCGACATAGACCGTGTAGCCGTCCGGCGCTGACTTGGCGACGAGATCGGCCGCGAGTGCCCCGCCGGCGCCGGTCTTGTTCTCGACCACCGCGGTCTTGCCCTGCTCGGTGAGCTTGCCGGCGAACGTGCGCGCGACGATGTCGGCGACGCCGCCCGGCGGGGTCGGCACGACGATCTTGATCGGCTGGCTGGGATAGGACTGGGCGAGCGCCGCACCTGCGGGCGCAACGGCCAGGGCGATGGACAAAGCCGCGGCGGCAAGCCGCGCAGACGACAGCAACATGGTTCCTCCCGGATCGCTTCTTATGTGCGGCGACGGGCTTGCCGTCCGGCCGCCCCGCCGACAGCCACGTTCGCGGGAAGTATCGCCCGTTGCAACGGCCGCTGTGTCGCATGGGGGGATATGGCGCGGCGGCGGGAGCGCGGCGCGCGGCGGACAGCGCCGACGTCGCTGCTAGTCCCGCGTCTTTTTCGCCAGCGCCGCGAGGTCGATCTCCTCGACGGGGTCCTCGTCCTCGCCCTCGACGTCGAGGAAGGAGAAGGCGCGGAACGTGCGCTCGCCCTCGCGCGGACGCAGGGTGCGGAAGGTCTCGCGGATGTCGCCATCGTCGTTGGCGCGGTGCAGCGCGACGAGGGTGCCGGACGGGTGGTCGCACAGCGAGGCGGCGAAGGCGACCTCCTCCTCCGCCGCGGGACGCGCGGCGGCAAGATCAGGCGCGCCGAAGCGGGCGACGAGCTGCGCGGCCAGCGCCTCGACCAGCCCGGCACGATCGGCCTCGCTCGCCTCGACGACCTGCACCAAGGTCGACCAGCCGAGCGAGGCGACGCCGAGGAAGCCGGCGCGGAACGCCGTGCGGGCCTTGCCCTGCAACGCATCGGGATCGCTGCCGAAGAACACGAACCCGCCCGGCACCGCCCATTCGCCGGGCTCGGCGGCGCGCTCGAACACGAAGGTGTCCGACGGGTCGAGGCGGATGGTGCGCAGGAGCTTCATCCGATCGTGCCCTGGCGCGGGGACATGGCCGCCGTTCTCCGCCGAACCGTCATCACGCGAGCTTCGGGCCGCCGGTTGCGGGATCGAGCCACGACGGGGCGGCCAGCAGCGGCGCGAGCCGGTGCCGCTCCACCTCGGCCTTGCCCACGCGGCGCACGAGCAGATCGCCGGTCTCGTCGATGTCGCGGCGCACGCCCGACGCGCGCGGCAGACGCGCGAGATAATCCTTCGCGACGGCGCCGAAGCCGTGCTCCTGGCAGGCGTCCACCGCGACCATGAGGTGGCGCGCAAAGCTCTCGACCAGACGGTCGGAGCCGAACTCCTCGAACCCTTCCTGCTCGAGCGCGGCGGCGAGCGGCGTCATGCCCGGCTCGGCCTCGCCCATCGACACGGTGCGGATGCTGGCGGCGAAGACCATCCAGTCCGGCGTCTCGTCTTCCTTCGTCCCCTCCGGCCAGGCGATGCGGCCGCCGCCGACGAGGCCGAGATCGACGAGGACGGCGTCGGGCCAACGGACCTCGATCGGCTTCTCGGGCGGCGCGTGCGCGGCGAGCGCATCGACGAGCGCGGTCATGCCGAGGTAGAGCGTGCGGCGCGCGCTGCGCAGCGGCTCGTCGGGCTCGAGTACCACCGCGAACTCCGCGAGGTCGAAGCGGCCGACATATACCAATGTGCCGGCGCCCTGCTCCGGCGCGATCGCCACCGCGTGCGCGAAGGCGTCGCCGACCTCACGCAGGGTGACCAGCGTGTAAGGCGGCGGAAGCTCGAGCCGGTCGTCCGTTCGCGCGCGTTTCACGCCTGCGGTCATGGGCGCTTCCTGGTGACATCGACGGTTGTGGCCTATAAGTAGCCCGCAAGGGAAGTTGAGGCCAGTCCGGCGCCGCTGGCCTGGTCCCCGGGGGCGGAAACGTCAGGTACGAAGCGAGATGACCCAGGCGAGATGAACCAGGCGAGATGACCGAGGAACGGCGCACCATCTTCCTGTGCTCCTGCGACGACACGATGGAGATCGACGTCGCGACGGCGCGCAAGGGCTGCCGCGATGCCGACGTGAAGACGGCGCGCCAGCTCTGCCGCGCCGACCTCGCGCAGTTCCGCGCCGCGCTCGGACGCGAGGATCCCATCGTCGTCGCCTGCACGCAGGAGGCGCCGCTGTTCGGTGACGTCGCCGACGAGGCGACGCGCGAGGGCGCGCTCGACTTCGTCAACATCCGCGAAACGGCCGGCTGGTCGCGCGAGGGCGGCAAGGCCGGTCCCAAGATGGCGGCGCTGCTCGCGGCCGCGGCCGAGCCGGCGCCGCCGGTGCCGCTGGTGAGCCTCGACAGCGAGGGCGCGACGCTGATCTACGGCCGCGACGAGCAGGCGATCGAGGCGGCGCGGCTGCTGGCCGACCATCTCGACGTCACCGTGCTGCTCAACCAGCCCCAGGACGTCGCGCCCGCCCGCGTCGACGACTTCCCCGTGGTGAAGGGCACCATCCGCAACGCCACGGGCCACTTCGGCGCGTTCGAGATCACCGTCGACGACTACGCCATGCCGCTGCCCTCCTCGCGCGGCGCGCTCGTCTTCGGCCCTTCGCGCGACGGCGCGGTGTCGCGCTGCGACCTCGTCATCGACCTGTCGGGCGGCGCGCCGCTGTTTCCCGCGCACGACCTGCGCGACGGCTACCTGCGCGCCGATCCCGGCAGCCCGGCCGACGTGCTCAAGGCGGTGCTCAAGGCGCGCGACCTCGTCGGCGGCTTCGACAAGCCGCGCTACATCACCTTCACCGAGGACCTGTGCGCGCATTCGCGCTCGCGCATCGTCGGCTGCCGGCGCTGCCTCGATCTCTGCCCGACCGGCGCGATCACGCCCGCGGGCGATCACGTCGCCATCGATCCGCACATCTGCGCCGGCTGCGGCCAGTGCGCGTCCGTGTGCCCGACCGGCGCCGCATCCTACGCGCTGCCGCCCGCCGACATGATGATGCGAAAGCTGCGCGCGCTGCTCACGACCTATCGCGAGGCCGGCGGCGCGCAGCCGATCGTGCTGATCCACGACAACGATCACGGCTCGGACTTGATCGACGCGCTCGCGCGCCACGGCGACGGGCTGCCCGCCAACGTGCTGCCGCTCGCCGTCAACGAGGTGACGCAGGTCGGCCTCGAGGCGGTGGCGGCGGGCTTCGCCTATGGCGCGAGCGCGCTGCGCATCCTCACGCGCGCGCGGGCGCGCCACGACACGGCCGGCCTTGCGCGCACGGTCGCGCTCGCGGACACCGTGCTGACCGGGCTCGGCTTCGGCCAGGGGCGCGTCACGACGATCGAGACCGACGACCCCTTCGCGCTCGGCGAGACGCTGCGCGCGATCGCGCCGGCCGCGCCTGCGCCGCGGCCCGCGTCGTTCCAGCCCATGGGCGACAAGCGCGGCGTGCTGCGCCTCGCGCTGCGCGAACTGCACCGCGCGGCGCCCGCGCCGGTGGACGTGATCGCGCTGCCCGCCGGCGCGCCCTTCGGCACGGTGGAGGTGAACGTCGAGGGCTGCACGCTGTGCCTCTCCTGCGTCTCCGCCTGCCCGACAGGCGCGCTCGCCGACGATCCCGAGCGGCCGATGCTGCGCTTCGCCGAGGACGCCTGCGTGCAATGCGGGCTGTGCCAGGCGACCTGCCCGGAGAAGGTGATCTCGCTCACGCCGCGGCTCGACTTCCGCGCCGCCACCGCCGCGAGCCGCGTGATCAAGGAGGAGGAGCCGTTCCACTGCATCCGCTGCCACAAGCCGTTCGGCGTGAAGAGCACGGTCGAGCGCGTCGCGGCCAAGCTCGAAGGCAAGCACTGGATGTTCGCCAACTCGGCCAGGCGCCTCGACGTGATCAAGATGTGCGCCGACTGCCGCGTGATCGCCGTGACCGAGGAGAACTTCGATCCGTTCGACGCGCCGGGCCGCCCCAGGCCGCGCACGACGGACGACTACCTGCGCGAGCGCGAGGGCAAGGGCGAGGGCTAGGTCACTTCGTCGCCTTCGCCAGGAAATCCATCAGCGCCTTGCGGTCCGCCGCCGAGCCGATGGTCTGCTCGGGCATCTTGGTGCCGGGCGTATAGGTCGCGGGGCCGACCTCGAACAGCTTCGACACCGTTTCCGGCGTCCACACGATGTCCAGGTTCTTGAGCGCGGGCGAGAAGTTGTAGCCCGGCAGCGAGGCGATGCGGCGGCCGAAGATGCCGGCGAGCGTCGGCCCGGCCTTGTTGCCCTCGTCGGGACGCAGGGTGTGGCAGGCGACGCAGGCGCGGAACACCTCGGCGCCGCGCTCGCCCGCGTAGGCCGCGAGCACGTCCTGCGGCCCGTTCATCACCGCCGACCCGATCGGCTCGCCGGTCGCCGCGTTCCAGCGCCGGATCATCGTATCGTTGCCGCCGGTGAGGAGCGTCGCGCCGTCGGGCAGGAACGCCGCCGACCACACCGGCATGCCGGGACCGACCAGCGTGCGCTCGGGCGTGCGGGTCTTGCGCGCGAGGATCGCGACCGAGCCGCGAATACCGGCCGCGGCGATGCGCGCGCCGTCGCGCGAGAGCGCGAGCGCGATCACGGGCGTCGGCCCGGCCTGCACCTCGCCCGTGCGGGCGCCGTCGGAGTTGAGGAAATAGAGCTTGCCATCGGCGGCGCCCGCGACGATCTCGCCGTCGGGCGCGACCGCCACCGCGTTGAGCGGCGAGGGCAGCGTCACGATCGTCGGCGCGGCGTTGCCCGCGAGCGGCCACAGGCGCAGCGTGAGATCATAACTTGCGCTCACCAGCGTGCGCCCGTCCGGCGAGAAGGCGACGCCGTTGACGTTCTGGCCATGGCCGTCGAGCACGCGCGGCGCGCTGCCCGGTTGCGCGAGCGGCCACAGCCGCACGCTGTGATCCCAGGAGGCGGAGGCGAGCGTCGCGCCATCGGGCGAGAGCGCGAGCGAGACGATCGGCGCGGTGTGGCCCTGCAGGATCGCGTCGGGCTGCGGCCTGCCGGCGCTCCAGATCGCGATGCGGCCATCGGCGCCGCCGGTGACGGCGCGGCCGTCCGGCAGCAGCGCGACCGCGTTCACCGCCTCGTCATGGCCGCGCAGCACCTGCTCGGCGACGCCGCGCGTGAGCGACCAGCGGATCGCGGACGTGTCGAACGAGCCGGACAGCGCCGTCTTGCCGTCGGGCGACACGGCGAGCGCGCGCACCGGCCCGCCGTGGCCACGCAGCTGCGCCCGCGCCGGCGCGGGCAGGCCGACGAGCGCTGTGCACAGCAGCGCGGCGAGGCCAGCGCCGACCCGTTCGAACCTGCGGCAATTGCGTCGCACCGGCGGTCGCGTCCCTTGATCTTGCGGAGAGGGCGCCAGAAATCTACTTTAATATAGTGCTGGCGCATGATCTTGGCGAAAGCGAGAGCCGCTGTCGCGATCATGCCGGCGAGCTGGGGAGGATTACCATGCGCAGCTTCATTGCCGCCTGTGTCGCCGCCGTCGTCATCGCCGTGATCGGCGCCGCCGTGCTCAACATTTACCAGAAGCCCGCGGACGTCGCGTTCACGACGACGAGCGTGCGGCTGTAAAAGAAAGCGCCGGACCCAGCCGGCGCTGAACACATTGGCCGCCGCGACATCTCAGGTCGCGGCGGCGATAGGATCGACGAGCCGCGAGGCGAGCGCCCTCACCCCTTCGGCTCGATGCCCGCGATCTTGATGAACCCGGCCCATTCCTTGACGTCCTGCAGGAAGCGCTTCTGCGCCTCGGCCGGGCCGACGACCCAGGGATCGCCGCCGAGGTTGGACAGCCACTTCTTGGTCTCCGGCTTCTCGGCCATCTTGCGGAAGGCGTCGGCGATCTTGTCCTTGACCGCCTGCGGCGTGCCGGCCGGCACGGCCGGGCCCCACCAGCCGACGATGTCGACGCCGGGCACGCCGCTCTCGTGCATGGTCGGGATGTCGGGCGCCGTGCTCATGCGCTCCTTGGCGCTGATGGCGAGCACGCGCAGCTTGCCCTGGCGGTGGCGCGGCATGGCGAAGATCGGATCGTACATCACGTAGTCGACGGCGCCGCTGTCGAGGTCGTTCACCGTGTCGGCGGCGGTGCGGTAGGGCACCTCGACCGCCTCGAGCTTGAGGGTCTTCTTCATGATGGCGCCGGCGACCTGCCCGGTCGGCGCGGTGGTGCCATAGCTCGCCTTGGCACCCTTGGCCTTCACCGCGGCGATCAGCTCCTGCAGCGTCTTGTGCGGGCTGTTGGCGGAGACGCTGACGGTGAACGGCAGGCGGCAGACGCTGCCGAGTATCGCAAACGCCTTTTCGTCGAAGCCGGGATTCTTGAACAGCGCCATGTTGCCGGCGATCGCGCTCGGCGCATGGATGAAGATCGTGTAGCCGTCGGGCTTGGCCTTGGCGACGTAGTTGGCGGCGATGTTGCCGGACGCGCCGACCTTGTTCTCGACGATCATGGTCGGGTTGCCGAGGAAGGGACGCATGTTGTCGGCGAAGTAGCGCGTGAAGACGTCGGCGCCGCTGCCGGCGGGGAAGGCGGCGACGATCTTGATCTCGCGGTTGCCGGGATAGTCGTCGGCGAAGGCCGCGCCGGCGGGCAGCGCCGTCGCGGCGGCGAGCGCCGCGCCCGCTTCGAGCAGGCGGCGGCGGGTGAGCATGGTATCGACGGTCATCGAGGTTCCTCCCCTGACGGTTGTTCGTTGTGCGGCTCGCGCGAGCCGACATGGGATAGTTCTAGCGCATTGTTCACCGGTTGCGCAGCCGACGGCAAGTTGCATGGCAGATGCGCGCGCCCTCTCCCGCCGCTCCGGGAAAGACCGACGGGCCGCCGGCCCGGCATTCGCCGTGCGCCAGTCGATTTGTCGTGAGCCAATCGACGCGGCGGATGAAGTCGTCGCCGCGCGGGCGTAACCTGCGGTCGGCAACGGCAGAGGTGATTCATGCGCGGCGTTCACAAGGAAACCCATCTCGTCGAGCGGATCGGATGGCTGCGCGCCGCCGTGCTCGGCGCCAATGACGGCATCATCTCGACGGCGAGCCTCATTCTCGGCGTGGCATCGGCGGCGACGGCGCCGGGCGAGGTGCTGCTGGCGGGCGTGGCCGGCCTCGTCGCCGGCGCGATGTCGATGGCGGCGGGCGAATACGTCTCGGTGTCGTCGCAATCGGACACCGAGCGCGCCGATCTCGCGCGCGAGCGCCGCGAGCTGGCCGAGATGCCCGAATACGAAGCCGAGGAGCTGGCGCAGATCTACGTGGGACGCGGCGTCGAGGTCGGCCTCGCGCGCCAGGTGGCGCGGCAGCTCATGGCCAAGGATGCGCTCGGCGCCCACGCGCGCGACGAGCTCGGCCTGTCGCAGATCAGCACCGCGCGTCCGGTGCAGGCCGCCTTGGCCTCGGCCGCGACGTTCTCGGTGGGGGCGGCCGCGCCGCTGCTGCTGGTGCTGGTCGCGCCGACCGCCTGGCTGATCCCGGCGGTCGCCGCCGGTTCGCTGATCTTCCTGGCGCTGCTGGGCGCGATCGGCGCATGGACCGGCGGCGCCGGCGTGCTCAAACCGACGGTGCGGGTGACGTTCTGGGGCGCGATTGCGATGGCGCTGACGGCGGCGATCGGTGCGATGGCGGGAACGGTGGTGTGACGGGCGGCGGACAGCCGTGATGCGGCTGCAGCGCCACGTCACGCGCAGGTCGAGCCTGCGGCCCCGCCACGAACTCGCTGGCGCACGCTAGCGCTTCCAATCCCCGATCGTCGGCCTGGGCAGGCCGAGATTGTCGCGCAAGGTGGGGCCGGCGTAGTCCTTGTGGTAGAGGCCGCGCCGCTGCAGCTCGGGGATGACGTGCGTGACGAAATCGGCGTAGGCGCCGGGCACGTGCGTCGCCGCCACGACGAACCCGTCGCAGCCGCGGCTTTCGAACATGTCCTCAAGCCTGTCGGCGATCTCCTTCGGCCCGCCGACGATCGAGCCATGGGTCTGGCCGCGGTTGTTGTGCTTGAGGAAGTCGCGCACGGTCGGATTCGCCTTGCCGCTGACCTTGAGCACGTGGTCGCGGATGGTCAGCATGCCCGAGAAACTGTCGAGCTCGGCGCTGGAGAGCGGCTCGTCGATGTCCTTGCGGGCGAAATCGAAGTTGAGACCCTCCGCGAGCAGCGAGAGCGCGTCGATCTCGAGCGGCAGCTTTTCGATCGCGGCCATCTTGTCCTCGGCTTCGGACCTCGTCGCGCCGGCGACACACATCACCCCGCAGCACACGAACATCTGGTCGGGATCGCGCCCGAGCCGCGCGGTCTCCTCCTTGAGCGCCTTGTAGGAGGGGATCGCGAACTCGGTGGTGTGCGCTGAGGAGAAGATCACCTCGCCCCAGCGCGCCGCGAACTGCCGCCCGCGCCCTGACGCGCCGGCCTGGATGATGACGGGATGGCCCTGCGGCGAGCGCGGCACCGTGAACGGCCCGCGCGAGCGGAAGAACCTGCCCTTGTGATCGAGGCGGCGCACCTTCTTCGGGTCGGCGAAGCGCCCGCTTCTCTTGTCGATGATGAGCGCGTCGTCGTCCCAGGAATCCCAGTGGCCGAGCACGACCTCCATGAACTCGTCGGCGCGATCGTAGCGCTCGTCGTGGTCGAGGTGCTCCTCGCGCCCCATGTTCTGCGCCTCGCCGTCGTTCACCGAGGTGACGACGTTCCAGCCGGCGCGCCCACCCAGCATGTGGTCGGCGGTCATGAAGCGGCGCGCGACGTCGAAGGGCTCGTAGTAGGTGGTGGACGCGGTCGAGGCGATGCCCATGCGCGAGGTGGCGAGCCCCATCGCCATCATGGTGACGACCGGGTCCATCTTGATGCAGCGGATACCGTATTCGACGGTGTGGGCGTGATCGCCGCCATAGCGGTCGGGCATGGCGAAGCGGTCGTCGAAGAACGCCATGTGGAACTTGCCGGCTTCGAGGATGCGGCCGATCTCGGCGTAGAAATCGGCGCTGGTCGCGTCGGTGCGCGAGTCGGGATGGCGCCACGAGCTCGGCAGGTTCGTGCAGTTCTGCGCCTGCAGGAAGCCGACCATGACCATCTGGCGAGTCATCGCGGTGTGTCCTTGTGTGGTCCGGACGGAGCAAGGAGACGCTTGCGCGTCATCGCGAGGAGCGCAGCGACGACGCGATCCAGAACGGACGCGGATCGACCGTGTGCGTTGTGTGTGCGAGCACCCCCCACCCTGTCCCTCCCCCACAAGGGGGGAGGTAACGATGGGGCAATGTCTCTCGCATCATGTTTGTCGCGACATACCTCATCGCAGACGAGAAGAGCGCGCATCCGCATCACGCCATGTCGAGCTGCGCCGCGAGGCCGTAGCCGGCCGCGAGCGTACGCAGCTTGTCCCAGGTGGCGGACTCGACCTCGATGCCGTGGCGCGCCCGCTCCCGCTCGCGCAGGTGTTCGAGCTCGCCCGGGTAGAACACGCCGGGGCTGCCCTCCGACGGCGGCGTCGCCTTGAGATAGCGCGCGAAGTCCGCCACCTCCCGGCGGAACTCCGCGAGCGGGCGGAATGCTTCCACGTTGAACACGGCGAGGAAGCAGCCGTCGTTGTGACGGCCGGTCGGCTCGACGCCGTAGCCCAGTCCGGTGAGCAGGCCGCACAAGATCTCCACCATCACGGCGAGGCCGGAGCCCTTGTAGCCCTCGGTGCCGCCGAGCGGCAGCAGCGCGCCCTTCGAGCCGGGGCGCACGCCGGAGGGGTCGGTGGTCTGCCGCCCCTCGCCGTCCACCACCCAGCCGAGCGGGATCGTCTCGCCGCGCGAGGCGGCAAGCTGCACCTTGCCGAAGGCCACCGCCGAGGTCGCCATGTCGAGGTAGAGCGGACCGTCGAGGTCGGACGGCACGGCGATGGAGATCGGATTGGTGCCGAGCCGCGCCTCGCGCCCGCCGAACGGCGCCACCACCTTGGGCGAGCGGCCCGAGTCCGCGGTGATCAGCCCGACCATGCCGGCCTCGAGCGCCATCAGCGGATAGGCCGCGAGCCGGCCAATGTGGCTCTGCCGGAAGACCGTGGCGGCGGCGACGTTGGACGTTCTCGCCTTCTCGATGGTCAGGCGCATGGCCTCGCGCGTGACGACGTAGCCGAAGCCCCAGTGGCCGTCGATCACCGTCGTGGTCGGCGACTCCTGCACGATCGTCCATTTCGCGCCCGGCGCGATGTGGCCGACCTTGATGCGCTCGATGTAGTTCGGGACCATGATGATCCCGTGCGAGTCGTGGCCTGCGAGATTGGCGTTGACGCAGCCGCGGGCGACCGCGTCAGCCTCCTCCGCCGCGGCGCCGGCGGCGCGCAGGAGCGCGGCCCCGATACTGGTGAGCCGGTCGGCGGAGACTTTCGGCATGGCGTTTCCTTGTGGTCTTGTTGGCGCCGATGTTCGAAGCGCAAGAAGGCAAGGTCAAGTCCGCGCAGATTGTGACGGAGCGCATTCGCGGCGGCGCATGTCTTCCATGCGCGAGCAGGCCGCCGGCGGGCTCCCTCGTCGCGCGGCCTCTCGGTTGTCATCATCCGCGAAAGCGGATGATCCAGTACGCCGTAACGCCCGCGATCATCCGGAGCGTTGGTGGTTACTGGATGCCCGCTTTCGCGGGCATGACGAGCCGGGACGCCAGAGATGCCGCCGGCGTCATCCGACGGACATCGCGCCGCGTCCGACCGCCGGCCGCAGCAGCATTCAACGAACGACGCGAACCTCAATAGATACCGAGGTGCTGGTGCAGGTCCACGCCGCTGGCCTTGAGGTCGGCGGCGCGGCCGGAGAGCGCGACGTGGCCGCTGTTGAGGATGACGATATCGTCCGCGATGTCGAATACGAGCTTGGCGTTCTGCTCGACCAGCACGATGGACAGGCCGTCCTGCTTGAGGCGGCGGATGGTGGCCATCACCTCGGCGACGATCTGCGGCGCCAGCCCTTCCGAGGGTTCGTCCATCAACAGCACGCGCGGATTGCCCATCAGCGCACGGCCGATGGCGAGCATCTGCTGCTCGCCGCCGGAGAGATAGCCCGCGATCTGATGCTGGCGCTCCTTGAGGCGCGGAAACGTCGCATAGACGCGGGCGGCATCCCAGGGCGTGCCGGCGCTGCCGGGCTGCGGCGCGCGCGCCGCCACCAAAAGGTTCTCGGCGACGCTGAGACTGCGGAAGATGCGGCGGCCCTGCGGCACCAGCGCGACGCCGCGCGCGGCGATCTCCTCGGGGGCGCAGCCGGTGACGTCGCCGCCGGCGAGCGCGACCGTGCCGGGGCGCGGCGTGAGGATGCCCATGGCCACGTTCATGCACGTGGTCTTGCCGGCGCCGTTGCGGCCGAGCAGGCCGAGCAGGCGCGCCTCCCCGAGCGCGAAGGAGACGCCGTGCAGGACATGGCTGTCGCCGTAATAGGCATCGACGCCGGAAAGCGTCAGCGCGTCAGTCGCCAAGGTAGATCTCCTTGGTGCGCGGGTGGTTGACGACCTCGGCGCGCGTGCCCTCCACCACGATCTCGCCGAAGTGCATGACGCTGATGCGCTCCGCGAATTCGAGCGCAACGTCCATGTCGTGTTCGATCATGACGATGGTCACGTCGCGCGGGATGCCGGCGAGCAGCTTCTGGACGTCGCGCCGCTCGTCGATCGAGAGGCCGGCGAAGGGCTCGTCCAGCATCAGGAGCCTGGGGCTCTGCGCCAGCGCCATGGCGATCTCGACGCGGCGGCGCTCGCCGTAGGAGGTCTCCGACAGGGGACGCATGGCGAGATGGGAGAGATCGACGCGGGCGAGCGCGGCGCGCGCCTTGTCGACGAGATCGTGCTGGGCGTCGAGCCGGATCAGCGGGTTCCAGCGCCGCCGGTCGAGGCCGAGCAGCGAGAGCACGACGTTGCGCAGCAGCGTGTCCTTCGGAAACAGCGTGATGATCTGGTAGGTGCGCGAGAGCCCCATGTGGGCGCGCCGACGGCTGGCGAGGCCGGTGAGCTCGGCACCGAACAGCGAGATCGAGCCGCCGTCCGGGCGGAATTCCCCGCAGATCAGGTTGAACAGCGTGGTCTTGCCGGCGCCGTTGGGCCCGATGATCAGCCGCCGCTCGCCCGGCTCGACCGCAAGATTGACCGCGCGGGTGACGCGCAGCCCGCCGAACGATTTCTCGAGATCGCGGACCGCGAGCGCCGTCATGGCGATGCCTTCTTGGCGTTCGCCCCGCGTGGGCGGCGCGCCCAGCGCCACAGCCGCACCGAGCCCGGCACGAGCCCTTCGGGCACGAAGACGACGATGGCGACGAAGATCGCGCCGAGCAGAAAATTCCAGCGCACGATATAGGCGCTGGCGACGTTCTTCATGATGACGACGAGCGCGGCGCCGACGATCGGGCCGAGCAGCGTCCCCGCCCCGCCCGAGATCACCATCAGCACCACCTCCGCCGAGGCGGTGAGCGCCAGCGCCTGCGGGCTGATGAACTGGTTGTAGTAGACGAACAGGATGCCGGCGAGCGCGGTGAGCAGCCCGGAGAACAGGCAGGCGAGGAAGCGCACCAGGAAGACGTTGAAGCCGAGCGCGTTCATGCGCGCGGGCTGGTCGCGCGTGCCGCGCAGCGCCGCGCCGAACGGCGAATGCACGAACACCGCGGCCAGGGCGAGACTGAGCAGGAATACGACCAGCGTTGCGTAATAGAAGGCATTCGCCGAGGCGAGCGAGAGGCCGAACGGCGCGGGGCGCGAGGCGAGCGAGAGCCCGTTGTCGCCGTTGGTGACGCTGATCCAGCGGTAGGCGAGGCCCCACAGGATCTGCCCGAGTGCGAGCGTGATCATCAGGAAGCCGATGCCGGTGGCGCGCAGCGCCACCAGGGCATAGACGGCCATGCCCGCGAGCGTGACGCCGATCCCCAACAGGATCGCGGCGACGTGGCCGTAGCCCGCGCCGAGCGCGACCGCGACGGTGTAGCAGGTGATGCCGAAAACACCGGCGTGGCCGAGCGAGACGAGGCCGCCGTAGCCAAGCAGCACGTCGATGGCGAGCGCGAAGACCGCGTAGAACAGGATCTGGCTGGCGATGTTGACGTAATAGCTGCCGGGCATCCACAGCGGGAGCAGTGCGAGCGCAAGAAGCGCAAGCGCCAGCGCGGCGCGCCGGCCGGTGAGCCAGGCGACGGCGGCGGTTTTTCCGGGCACGGCGAGATCGGTCACGGCGCCACCCGCCCGAACAGGCCCTGCGGGCGCACCAGCATCATGATCACCATCGGCAGGAACAGGACGAAGTAGGCGAGCTCGGGAAAGTGCGCCTGGCCGTAGTTGTAGAGGAAGCTGATGACGAAGCTGCCGAGGAAGGAGCCGAGCAGGCTGCCGGTGCCGCCGAGGATGACGACGACGAGCGCGAGCGGCAGCATGTCGAAGTCGAGCCCGGGATAGACCGACAGGATCGGCGCGCCGATGACGCCCGCGAAGCCCGCGAGCGCCGCGCCCAGGCAGAACACGAGCGTGAAGAGACGCGAGACGCGGATGCCGACCACGCGCGCCATCTGCGGGTCGTCGACGCTGGCGCGGATCATGGCGCCCAGACGCGTGCGGTCGAGCAGCAGCCAGAGCGCGGCGGCGAACAGACAGGCGATGAGGATGATCAGGAGCCGGTAGATCGGGAACACGAGGTCGCCGGCGCGCACGACGCCGACGAACTGGCGCGGCGTCTCGACCGTGATCGGATCGCCCGTCCACACCATGAGGCAGAAGTCGGCGATCATGAAGGCGATGCCGAGCGTGACCAGCACCTGCGCGAGCTGGTTGCCCGCGAGCCGCCGCAGCAGGAAGCGCTCGATGATGCCGCCGAACGCGGCCACGACCAGCGCGGCAAGGACGGCGGCGACCCAGAAGTTGAGCCCGTACCAGACCGCGAAGGTGACGCCGAGATAGGCGCCGAGCATGAACAGCGAGCCGTGCGTGAGGTTCGGGATGCGCATCAGCCCGAAGATCAGCGAGAAGCCCGCGGACAGCAGGAACAAGAGGCCGCCGAGGGTGATGCTGTTGATGGCCAGGATCAGGTTCTGATTCATGGCCGGTGCGTGCTCATGTGGATGTCGGAAGAATGAAGTGAGGCCAACGTGGCCGGCTCACGACTGGATCGGGTCATCGGCGCTCGCGCGGCTTATTGCGGTGACGGCGCCACGCGGGCCGTTGCGGGAAGGGCGCCGCCCTCCCCGCAACGATGACCGCCTCAGCTCTTCATCGGCGGATAGTCGCGCGAATAGACCGGCTGCTGCAGGAACCACTTCGGGTCGTAGGTCCAGAACTGGCTCACCTTCGGATAGGTCTTGATCGTCTTGTTGACGATCTTGCCGTTCACCTTCTCGGCGCGGCGGATGTAGACGTTGAAGGTCATGTTGCCGTATTCGTCGAAGGAAACCGGGCCGCGCGGCGTATTGGCGAGCGACACCGACTTGACCGCCTTGATGAAGGCGTCGGGATCGTCGAGCTTGCCTCCGGTCTTCTTGAGCGCCTCCTCCAGCACCATGCCGTTGACGTAGAAGGCGGCGTTGTAGAGCCCGATCGCGACGTCGTTGCCGTAGTGCTTGCGGATCGAGGCGAGGAAGCGCTTGTTGTCGTCGGTATCGAGGTCGATCGAATAGGGGATCGACGAGTACATGCCGATGGCCTCGTCGCCGAAGCGGTTCATGATGGTGTCGTCGGCGAAGGTCGAGCCGCCGAGCACCGGCTGCTTGAGGCCGAGATCCTTGTACTGCTTGAGGAAGCGCAGCGGATTGGCGCCGGTGAGCCCGGAGGCGACCATGTCGCAGTCCTGGATCTGCGAGATGAAGGGCGTGTAGTCCGGCGTCGCGAGCGGCGTCCACAGCTTCTTGACGACGCGCCCGCCCTGCTCCTCGAGCACGCGCTGGAACCCGCCGACCTGCTCGTGGCCGTAGGCGAAGTCGTCGCACAAGGTGACCGCGGTCTTGAGCTTGAGGTCCTTGATCGCGAAGTCGGCGAGCGGGTGCATGAACTGCGCCGCCGAGGTCGAGGTGCGAACGACGTAGGGGTTGGCCTTGCGCTGGGTGACGTCCTCGGCGCCGGCGTAGCCGAAGGTCGGCATCTTGTTCTGCGCGAGGTAGCCGACGATGGCGAGATGCTCGAAGGCCGCGAACGGGCCCATGATCATGTTGACCTTGTCGCGCTCGACGAGCTCGACCGCCTTGGTCTTGGCACCGGCCGGATTGCCGCCGCTGTCGGCGACGATCATGTCGATCTTGCGCCCGGCGAGCGTGAAGTTCTTGTCCTTGAGGAAGGCGGTGATGCCTTCCTCGCAATGGATGCCGCCGGCCGCGAGCGGCCCGGTCTTCACCGTCAGCACGCCGATCTTGATGGGCGCGGCCTGCGCGATCGCCGGCATGGGAAAATGCGACGCGCCCGCGAGCGCGGCGGTGCCAGCCAGGAATCTGCGACGATTCAGCTTGAGTGTCATGGACGTTCCCTCGGGTGGTGCCGACGTTGCGGCGAATTTTTATGGCGGCGCCGCGCGGGCCGGCTTCTGCCGGCGATTGTGACTGCACGCACTGCCCGCCTGGAGGACAATTACATGGCGGATCGCGCGCATGTGCAACCGGGAAATGCAATCGCGACGACGTTGGGCGAGCGCCCGCGTTTGTCTGCGAGGAGCAAATCGACGTGTCCGTCCGCGCATCCTCAGGGCGCGGCGTCTCCGCGGCCATGCCCGCGAAGACGGGCATCTGTACTCACTGCGACTGCGGTGTACTGGATCGTCCGCTGTCGCGGACGATGACAGCGGCAGACCCCGTGCAGTGCAGCACGCGTTCGCCGCCTACTCCGCGGCGATGCGCAGCACGCCGGTCGGATTCCTGGAGGCGCGCATCTCGTCGGAATAGGCCTGCAGCCAGCCGATCGTGTCGGGGCCGACGAAGTCGCCGCCGCGCGCACCCTGGTAGGTCTCGGGATTGTCGACGCCGGGCGGCACGATGCCTTCCGCATGGGCGCGCACCGCGCGCACGATGCGGCGACGCGTGCGGCTCACCATCAGGTCGCTGATGGCGAGGTTCTCGAACGAATGGTCGACGATCGGGCCCATGCTCTCGGTGATGGCCTGGTCCTGCAGGTGCAGGCCGTCGATGCCGCAGTAGTTGATGTTCTTCGCCTGCTGCTCGCGGTTGATCATGTAGTCGTTGGTCGCATTAGCCTTGAGCCGCCAGCGGCCGTGCCAGTCCGTGGTGTTGGGCAGATAGTCCTGCGGCCGCATCATGCCGACGCCGGGGATCGGGCTGCCGTCCCGAAGCTTGCGCAGGCCGGGCGAGTTCTTCGTCCACATGCAGTGCACGAACATGGTGTGCTCGTCGTCCATGGGGACCCAGGCGCGCGCGATCACGTGGTCGCGGAAATTGCCGTCGGGCGGGATCGTCCAGAACGGGAACATGAAGTGCGCGAAGCGCCAGTAGATCTCGTTGGGCCCGCCCGGCCGGTAGGCCGCGTACATGGTGCCCCAGTCGGTGTCGGCGACGTGATATTCGGGCGCGCGGTGTTCGAGCGCATAGCGGCCGGGGTGGCTCTGGTCGGCGCCCTCCGACGTGACGCTGCCCATGTGCAGGAAGCCGAGGTGCGAGGTGTCGATGTCGCCCTCCAGCGCCTGCAGGTAGTTGCACGCGCGCTGCACCATGAACTGCGCGCGCTCGCCGTCCTCGGGGATCATCACCGCCTCGAAGCACGGCAGCGGCGGGGGGGCGGCGCGCTTGCCCATGTAGGTCCAGATCAGGCCGTAGCGCTCGACGGCGGGATAGGCCTTGGCCTTCACCTTGCTCTCGAACGCCTGGTGCTTGGGCACGTTGGGCATGTCGAGACAGTTGCCGGCGACGTCGAACTTCCAGCCGTGATAGGAGCAGCGGATGCCCTCGTGCTCGTTGCGCCCGAAGAACAGCGAGGCGCAGCGGTGCGGGCAGCGATGGTCCATCACGCCGACGCGGCCCTTGCTGTCGCGGAAGGCGATCAGCTTCTCGCCCAGCAGCATGAGGCGGAGCGGCGGCCCGTCGGCGACGAGCTCGGAAGACAGGCACGCGGGAACCCAGTATTCCCGCATGAAGCTGCCCATCGGCGTGCCCGGGCCGACGCGCGTGAGGAGCTCATTGTCGCTGATCGCCGTCATGATCGTCCTCCCTTGTGTGCTCAAAAGCCTCAGGCCGGCGCGAATTCGTAGTCTCCCGGCTTCACGGCGCGCGTGCGCCACAGATAGACCGTCGCGTAGGTCGGCCAGTTGGTGGTGATCTTGCCGTTCTCGTCCTTGTAGTAGGTGAAGCAGTCCGGCCGCGCCTGGATGGTCTGCGACAGGATCTCCTGCTGCTCGGCGTTGAACTGCTTCTGCACGTCCGGGCGCACGTTCATGAAGCGCGCGCGTTTTCTCTGCAGTGTCCTGATGGCGCTGACGATGTAGCGCGCCTGGCACTCGAGCATGAAGATGATCGAGGAGATCGCGTTGGTGTTCGGCCCGTAGAGCATGAAGAAGTTGGGAAAGCCGGTCACGGTGATGCCGAGATAGGCCTCCGCGCCCTTGCGCCAGGCGTCGTTGAGGTCGCGTCCGGCGAGCCCCCTGATCTTCATCGGCGTGAGATAGGCCGTGGGCGTAAAGCCGGTGCCGTAGATGATGGCGTCGACCTTGCGGTGCACGCCCTCGCTGACGAGACCGTCGGCGTCGATGCGCTCGATCGGCGTGTCGATCAGCTCGAGGTTGGGCCGCGTCATGGTGTCGAGCCACACGTCCGACACGAGCTGCCGCTTGCAGCCGATCGGGTAGTTGGGCGTGAGCTTCTTGCGCAGGACCGGGTCCTTGACCTTGGCCTCCAGCATCTTGCGGTAGCCCTCTTCCGCCTTGAGCCGCAGCGCGGGGCGGAAGCGGCGGCGGAAGATGAAGCGCTCGAACATCAGGTAGATCTTCAGCCGCGCCAGCCAGCGCAAGTTGCGGTGCTTCTGCAGCCATGCATCGAACTTGCCGGTGCCCGGGAAGATCGACTTGGGCAGCACGTACTGCGGCGTGCGCTGGAACAGGTAGAGCTTGTCCACGACCTCGGCGATCTTGGGGATGAACTGCACCCCGCTGGCGCCGTTGCCGACCACCGCGACGGTCTTGCCGCGCAGGTCGAAATCGTGGTTCCAGCGCGCCGAGTGGAACTGCACGCCCTTGAACGTGTCGCGGCCCGGGATGTCGGGGATGTTGGGGTTGTTGAAGAGGCCCACCGCCGACACCAGCACCGGGGTGGTCAGGCGCTCGCCGCCCGCCGTCTCGACCGTCCAGTTGCCGGTCGCCTCGTCGAAGGTCGCGTTGCGCACCTCGGTGTTGAAGCGCACGTGCGGCACGATGCCGTGGCGGTTCGCGACCATCTTCGCGTAGGTGAGGATCTCCTTCTGCGGCGCGAACGGCGCCGACCACTCGTAGTCCTGGTCGTAGGAGAAGGAATAGAGCCGCGAGACCACGTCGCAGGCCGCGCCCGGATAGCAGTTGTCGCGCCACACCCCGCCGATCTCGCCGGCCCGCTCGAGGATGACGAAGTCGTTCATGCCGGCGTTCTTGAGCTCGATGGCGAGCGCCATGCCGCCGAAGCCGCAGCCGATGATGACGATGGGGACGTGCGTTGCGCTGGTGCTGGTCATTGCCGTGATGTTGCTCGTGTTGCCGGAAATCGTTGCGAGGCGCGCGGGAGCCTCATTGCGGCTCGATCTTCGCCTCCTTGGCGACGCGGCCGTAGAAGGCGGTGTCGTGCTTGATCTTGGCGGCGAAGTCCTCCGGCGTGCCGCCCGCGACCTCGAGGTTGCCCTTGCGCAGGAAGGCCTTCACCTCGTCCTCCGCCAGCACCTTGTTGAACGCGGCGTTGAGCTTGAGCACGAGGTCGCGCGGGGTGTCGCGCGTCACCATGATGCCCTGCCAGCCGACGAGGTCGAAGCCGGGGATAGTCTCGGCGATCGGCGGCACGTCCTTGAAGTCGCCGGTGTTGCGCTCCTTGCTGGTGATGGCGATGGCGCGCAGGCGGCCTTCCTTGACGGCGCCCGCCGACGAGGACGTGAAGTCGAAGGCGCTGGCGATCTCGTTGCGCTCGAGCGCGGCCAGCGCCTGCGCGTTGCCCTGATACGCAACCATCAGCATCGGCCCGGCGTAGGCCTGCAGCAGGTGACAACTCACGGTCGAGAGCGCAACCGCGCCGGAGTTGCAGCCGACCTGGCCGGGCGCGGCTTTGATCTTGGCGACGAGATCGGCGACCGTCTTCACGTCGCTCTTCGGGTTGACCAGCAGCAGGAAGGCGCCGCGGTTGAGCTGGATCACCGGCGCGAGCACGCCCGGATCGAGCGCGTGTTTCTGGAAATAGGGATTGGTCACCAGCGCGGGCACGCCGAAGAACAAGGTCGTGCCGTCGGGCGCGCTGCGCGCGACGTATTCGATCGCGATGTTGCCGCCGGCGCCGGGCTTGTACTCGACGATGACGGTGGTGCCGAGGTGGATGCTGGCCTTGTTGGCGAGCAGGTGGGCGATGACGCCGCCCGGACCGCCCGGCGGCCCCGGTACCACGATGCGCACGGTCTTGCCGGCGAAGGCCGCGTCCTGCGCGGCGGCGGGTGCAGTGCACACCAATCCCGCCGCGAGCGCGGCCAGCAGCGAGAACATCCATGACCGCATGGCGTTTTCCATCCCCGATATGATTGTGTTTGCCTTGGTTGGCCGAGACACTAGCATGGGATTGATCGAAGATCAGCGCCGGGCCGTTGCAAGAACGGTGCGCCATCCATGCGCCGGGGCCGATTGACGATCGTGCCCGCTGTTGTCTTCGCTGTCGCGGCAGCGCCTCACGCCAGAGACAGGATCTCGCATGCGCCTTGGTTTTTTCACGATGCCGATGCACCCGCCGCACCGGAACTGGGTGGAGACCCTGAAGGAGGACCGTCAATCCTTCATCCTGGCGGACAAGCTCGGGTTCTATGACGCGTTCTGCGGCGAGCACATCGCCGACGAGATCGAGAACGTCACCAACAGCTTCCAGTTCCTGGCGACGCTGATCCACGAGACCAAGCAGATCAAGCTCGCGACCGGCACGGCCAATTTGTCGCAGACCCATCCGGTGCTGATCGCGGCGCATGCGGCGATGTTCGACCATCTCTCGGAGGGGCGCTTCATCCTCGGCATGAGCGCGGGCGCGCTGCCGGCCGACGCCGAATTGCTCGGCACGCTGGGAGAGGACCGCAGCCGCATCTTCCACGAGGCGCTCGACGCCATCATGGCGCTGTGGACCACCGACGCGCCCTACAACTTCGATCAGCCCGACAACCGCTTCAAGATCTCCAGCGCCAAGATGGGCAAGCGCGAGTTCGGCCTCGGCCAGGTGGCCAAGCCCTACCAGAAGCCCTACCCCGAGCTGGTCGGCACCGTGGTGGCGCCGCATTCCTCGAGCGCGACCTGGTACGGCGAGAAGGGACTGCACCCGCTCTCCGCCAACTTCCTGCTGCCGCGCTGGGTGCGCACGCACTGGGACGCCTATGTGACGGGCGTCAAGAAGACCGGCGGCACGCCCGACCACGCCCACTGGCGGGTGGCGCGCACGATCTTCGTGGCCGACGACGACAAGACCGCCAGGCGCTATGCGCGCGAGGACGCGAACAGCCCGTACCGCTTCTACTACTTCAACATGATGCGCAAGTTCGCCTATGCCAAGCGCATGTACGTGTTCAAGGAGCACGAGCAGCAGGCCGACGCGGAGATCACCGAGGACTACGTGCTCGACCGGCTGGTGACGTTCGGCTCGGTCAACAAGGTGGTCGACGAGATCCTCGCCTTCCACGACGAGATCGGCCCGTTCGGCGAACTGGTCTACGCCGGCATGGACTGGGTCGATCCGGCGCTGACCAGGCGTTCGATGCAGCTGATGGCCGAAGAGGTCATGCCGCGCGTCAACGCCGCCCTCGCCTCCTCCGGCCGCAGCACCCGCGCCGCCGCGGGCTGACGGGGCTTTACCCAACATGCGTCTGCACCCCCTCACCCGGATTGCACGCAAGCGCGCAATCCGAGCGACGCGAGCCGGGTGAGGGGCGCAGACCTTCGAAAACATACGCCACCGAACTCACAGGCCAGCCATGTCCACCCGCATCCTCACCTGCGCCCTCACCGGCGGCGCGCCGATCCAGAACAATCCCGCGGTTCCCGTCACGCCGAAGGACATCGCCCAGCAGGCGATCGACGCCGGCAAGGCGGGCGCGGCCATCGCCCACATCCACGTGCGCGATCCCAAGACCGGCCGATCCAGCATGGAGCTCGACCTCTACCGCGAGGTGGTGGAGCGCATCCGCGACAGCGGCAGCGACGTGCTCATCAATCTCACCACCGGCACCGGCGCGCAGTTCGTGCCGGGCGCGGACGATCCCAAGGTCGCGGGGCCGGGCACGGAGTTCTTCACGCCGCAGGTGCGCGCGCGGCACGTGGCGGCGCTCAGGCCCGACATCTGCAGCCTCGACTTCTGCACCATGTGGTTCCGCACGCGCGCCTTCATCAACTCGCCCGAGCATATCGCCGAGATCGCGCGCCTCGCCCAGGAGGCGGGCGTCGTGCCCGAGCTGGAATGTTTCGACTCCGGCGACATCAACCTCGCCAAGCACATGATCGCGCAGGGCACCGTGCGCGCGCCGTTCTTCTTCCAGATCGTGATGGGCGTGAGCTACGGGGCGGCGGCGACGCCGGAGACGATGATCTACCTGCGCGATCTCCTGCCCGAGGGCGCGGCCTGGGCGGCCTTCGGCATCGGCCCGCATGCCTACCCCATGCTGGCGCAGGCGCTGCTGCTCGGCGGGCACGCGCGGGTGGGGCTCGAGGACAACTATTATCTGGAGAAGGGCGTGAAGGCCCCGCACAACGCCGCGCTGGTGGAGAAAGCGGTGGGCATCATGCGCTCGCTCGGCCACGAGCCGGCGACGCCCGCGCAGGCGCGCGAGATCCTCGGGCTTGGCGTGCGCAAGGCCGCGGCATAACGCGGTCCAAATACCGTCACCTTTCTCATGCCTAGGCTATGTAGGGCGCGCCGCCACTCGGGCGGACTTTCCCAACGCGTCTCGACGAAAGGCGGCATCGTGACGGCACGTCACCTGATTGCACTCATGCTGTTGGCAGTGCCCGCCGCCGCATCGGCACAGCCGGACGGCGAGATGCCGCTCGGCTTCTCCAACACGCGGCGGATCGAGAGCTTCGCCAACGGCGACATCCGCCATTCGCCCGCATCGGACATCTATTTCTTCGTGGTCGGAGCCACCGACAAATCCGGCCGCTTCTGGCTGCAGTGCGAGCGGCGCGGCCCGTTCACCGTGGCGATCGCGCTTGCGGGCGCGGGCGACAAGCCGCAGCGCTCGCAGCTCGTGACGCTGCAGGCGGACGGCGGCCCGCCCCGCACGCTCGACCTCGTCGTGTTCGACAACTTCGTCGCGATCGCCAGCCGCCACGAGGGCAAGCCGAGCGAGAACGCCTCGATCTTCATGCAGATGCTGGAGGGCGCCCAGCGCACCTTCACCGTGTCCTATGGCGGGCAGAGCCACGAGTTCAACGTCGGCGGGCTCGCGGCGCCGCGCAAGCGCTTCCTGGAGCTGTGCCGCCGCGTCGCGCCGTGATCCGAGGCTGGCGGGTTCGGGCAAAGATTCCACCGCGCTAGGTGTGCCGCATGGCGGTGGTGATCGCCGACATCAGCTCGGTGTCGTTGAGCGGCTTGAGCAGGAACGCGCTGACCTCCGCCGCCTCGCACCAGCGGCGGAACCCCGGCTCGTTGTGCGCGGTGATGATGATCGTCGGGATGCGGCAGCCGGCGCGGCGCAGGTAATCCTGCAAATCGAGACCGTTCATGTCGGGCATCTGCAGGTCGACGACGAGGCAGTCCGGTTCCCCCTCCTCGTCGAGCGAATCGATAAAGGCCTGCGCCGACACATAGGTGCGGACCTGAAACGACCAGGTCTCGATCAGGCGCCCGAGCGCCCGGCACACCGACGCGTCATCATCGACGATTGCGATTTCACCCAGCGGCTCACCCATGCCCCATCATTTCGCGGAAGCGCCGAGAGTCGAGTTGACCTTTAGGGAAATCAGCGTGTCGGTGCAGACCGGACGATAAGGCTGGATGCCCACCTTGTCGGCAAGACGCACGAGCTCGGCGACGGAGCGAACGCCCATCTTGTCCATCATGCGTCCGCGATGCACCTTGATGGTCTTCTCGACGGTGCCGAGATCGCCGGCGATCTGCTTGTTGAGGCGGCCGGCGATGACATGCGTCAGCACCTCGTATTCGCGCGGCGTGAGCTTCTCGACGAGCGCATGCAGGGCATCCATTTCCTCGCGGGTGGCGCGCACATGCGCGTCGCGCTCGTGCGCGCGCCGGATTGCCCGCAGCAGGCCCTGCGCATCGACGGGCTTGGTGAGGAAGTCGATCGCGCCGTTCTGGATGGCGCGTACGCTGTCGGGAATCTCACCCTTGCCGGTCACGAAGATGACCGCGCGCGCCACGCCCTTCTCCAGCAACGCCGCTTGAAGCTGCAGCCCGTCGATGCCGGGCATGGCCAGATCGAAGATCGCGCAGCCCGGCACCGCCGGATCGTGGCGGTCGAGGAACGCCTGCGGCGAATCGAAGGCCACCACGTCGTAACCCGCCGTCCGCACGAGCCGCGACAGCGCCCTGAGGACGCCGGCGTCGTCGTCAACGAGAAAGACCGAGAACTTCTTGTCCTCGTCGGTCTGGGTCATCCTGTACCTCCACCTGTGCTGCCGGTGCCGGCAGCCGCATGATCGCCGTGGCGCCGCCCTCCCTGTTGTTGGTCAAGACAAGCTCGCCTCCATGCGTCTTCACGATGGTCGAGCAGATCGACAGCCCGAGGCCGAGTCCGTGCTCTTTCGTGGAGTAGAACGGCTGGAAGATCGTCGACTGGTCACCCGCCGGAATCCCACGTCCGCGGTCCGCCACGGTCAGCTCGATCCCGCGGTCGGCCGGCCGGCTGCGGACGGTGAGCACGCGGCGGTCGGCCGGCACCGCGCTCATCGCCTCCATGGCGTTCATCATGAGATTGAGCAGGACCTGCTGGAGCTGCACGGGGTCCCCCAGCGGCTGCGGCAGGCGGTCCGCAAGCTGGATCTTCACCTTGACGTTGCGGCTGACCAGTTCGCCATGCAGGAGCCGCAGCGTGGAGCGGACAAGCTCGCCGAGCTCCACCGGCTCCACCCGCCCCTCGTCCTTGCGCAGAAGCTTGCGCAGCCGATGGATCACCTCGCCCGCGCGGTGTCCCTCCTGCACGATGTCGGCGAGCGCATCACGCACATCCGCCACGTTGATACGTCCGGCTGCGATCATGTTCTGCGCCGCCTGGGCATTGGACAGGATCGCCGTGAGCGGCTGGTGCAGCTCGTGCGCCAGCGTTCCGGATAGCTCGCCCAGCATCGACACGCGGGTCAGATGCGCAAGCTCTCTGCGCTGCAGCTCGGCCTCCGCTTCGGCCGCCTTGCGCGCCGTCACGTCGATGAAGACGCCGCTCACGCGCACCGGGACCTCCGCCTCGTCGCAATGGGCCTGGCCGCGCACCTGGATCCAGCGTGCGTCGCCCTCGCCCGAACCGACTCGGAACTCGATGGCGATCGACTGTCCCGACCGCAGCGCGATGCGAAACGCCTGCGTCACCGTGGCGCGGTCGCCGGGATGGATGGCGGCCAGGAACAGCTCGCGCGCGAACGGCGCATCGCGGGGGAACCCGAAGAGAGCGCGGCAGGCTTCGCTGCCCCAGAATGCGTCGCTGGCGATGTCGTAGTGCCACAGGCCGATGTTGGCGGAGGCGGCGGCGGAGGCCATGCGCACCTCGCTCTCGCGCGTCGATCGCTCGGCGCTGCGGGTCTCGTCGATCGAAGAGCCGAGCAGCAGCACCGGCACCGTGAGCCCGACGAGAAGCACCTGAACCGCGAGGACGTTCCCCTCGGGAGTGCCTGCCGCGAACAGCGGCGGCCCCTGGAGCGTGCGCCACACCAGCACCGTCGCAACCGCGAAGATGGCCGCACTCGCCCCCTTCACGCCGAAGCGCTCGGCCGCCCAGATGACGATCGGCAGCGGCGCATAGAGCAGAACCGCGGCCAGCGCATTGGCGCCGCGCGCATCGTGCACGTTGAAGACGGCCGCGCATACCGCCGCGAGAACGAGCGCGAGCACGGCGGCCTCGACCTGCAGCGCCGGTGGCGCCGGCTTGAAAGGCCGCATGCCCTCGCTCACCAGGATCAGCGCAAGCGGACCGAGGGTGATGCCGGCGAGCGCGTTGGCGGCATACCATTGCGCCCAGAACAGCGGATAATCGGCCATCCCGCTGCCGCCGAGGATCGGCACGAAGCCCCCCGCCAATGCGCCGATCGCCGGCGCCACGAAGCCGGCCGCAGCGACGTAGATCGAGGTCTTGCGCAGGCTCCCGAACCAGGGAGGGCGCCTGATCAGGCGCCGCACGGCGAGGGCGTTGACGCCCGCAACGAGGCTGTTGGCGAAGAAGGCGAGCGAGAGTTGCGGCGCATCTGCGCCGATCTGCCATTCGAATGCCGCATGGGCGAGGAAGGCGGCCAGCAGGAAGACCCACCAGCGCGCCGGCGGCGCGAACACCAGCGCGCACAGCAGCACGATGTTCGGCGGCCAGAACGGCGCGAAGCTCGTCCCGGGCAGCGTCCCGACAACGAGCGCGATCCTTGCTGCGACGTAATACGCGAGGGCGACGACGATGCCGCGCCAGATATCGTCCAGCCGGACCATCGTCCCGCGCCCGAGGGACAGCACCTGACCGCCAACACGCATGATGCGCTCCGCAGCGAAGTCGAGCGGCCCGCCACCGCAGCCTGACTACGCCGTTCCTGCGTCACACATGAGGCCAAGGTCTAACGATCACGTGAGCGCACGCGCGGCATTTCGTGTCGAGGTGTCGGCAGAATTGCCTCAACAGCGCCGCCGGATCGCACGCGCCCGGTAATGCGGAACCATTGGACCACAGTCCAATGGGGCTGCGGGCGTGAAGACCGATAGCCTGCGCCACCGGATCCGATCACAGGAGGCACTGATGTCGATTACCTTGCGCGCAATTCTGATCGCAGGCCTTGCGGCCGCTCTCGCAACACCGGCCGCCGCACAGATGGCAGGCAGCGGACAACAACAGCAGCAGCCGCAGCAGAAAGCGGCCATCGGCAATCTCGACAACCACGAAGGCATCTTCGTCGACGCCAAGTCGTTCCAGATCACCAAGGGCGCGGCCAAGGGCGACGCATCCGCCGCCGTCGCCAGGCTGAACGCCAGGGAGATCTCGCCGGGCGCGATCCTCTTCCGCGTCGGCGAGAAGCTCTACCTGGTCGAGGGCCGGCCGCCGACCACGTCGGGCGCCGCGGCGACCAAGGACTTCGATGATTCGCTCGCGAGCATGATGAAGGATTTCCAGGACCAATGGTCCGTCGGATACATGAGGTGAGCAGCAGCGGCAGGACGGACGGCCGGAAGCCTGAGCCCGGCCGGCCGCGTCCGCGTTGCATGACCGAAAGCCGCGCTTCTTCTGGGGAAGCGCGGCTTTCGCCATCGAAGCCCGCTGCCGTTCGCGCCGCGCTGTGCGCCGCCGCGTTCGCGGCCACGCTATCTGCGGCGATCCCCGCGCTGGCGCAGGATGCCGGCAGCCCCGACCGCATCAAGATCAATTACGTCGCGCCGACCAATCCGGCGCACCAGGAGCTGTACGAGAAGCTGAAGGACCACAAGGCGCTCGAGATCCTGCGCGACATCTTCAGCCCCATTCGTTTCCCGATCGACGTCACGCTGACCATGCGCGGGTGCGACGGCGTGTCGAACGCATGGTATCAGCGGTTCACGCTGACGATCTGCTACGAGTACGTCGACGACATCCGCAAGAGTCTGCCGAAGGAGCCCACCCCGGCCGGCATCACATCGGCGGACGCGATGCTCGGCCAGCTCCTGTACGTCGCGGCCCACGAGATGGGGCACGCCACGTTCGACCTGCTCAACGTCCCGATCTTCGGACGCACCGAGGACGCCGCCGACCAGTTCGCGACCTACATCATGCTGCTGTTCGGCAAGGAGCGCGCCCGCCGCCTGATCGGCGGCGCCGCCTACGGCTACAAGAACTACGTCCAGAACCCGACGGTGACGGTTCCGCTGTCGGCCTTCGCCGACGAGCACAGCGCGCCGATGCAACGCTTCTACAACCTGCTGTGCATCGGCTACGGCGCCGACCCCGACACGTTCGGCGACCTGATCAGCAAGGGCTATCTGCCCGAGCGGCGCGCACCGCGCTGCAAGTCCGAGTACGGCGAGGTGGCGTTCGCCTTCAAGCAACTCATCCTGCCCTACGTGGACGAGACGCGCGCCAAGGAGGTCATGAACCGCGAGTGGCTTCCGGAGCCGAGCATCTCGTCGGTCTCGCCCGCGACACCCGCGGCCGCAGCGCCGCCCGCGCCGACGACGTCTTCGTCGGGACGCTAGAGCGCACTCAACCGGAAGGACTCGATCCGCCGCGATCCATCGACGTCGCCTGCGAACCTATACTCAGGTTTACCGGGATCGGACCAAGGTCCCATGGATTTGCGCAGCGCCGTTGCGTAGCGTCGCCCTCGGTGGTGCGCCACCGGACGAGCGGCGCGAGGCGCTTTCCACATCCGCACGACGCTCCGGCGCCTCGCGCTGCCTCGTTTTCCGCCCCGCGCCGCGCGGCCTGTCTGCGCGCCGGGCGCGGCGAGGCCGCCGCTCCGAGGCAGCCGCTCTCCCTGCGGTTACCGCATTGGACCTCTGTCCAACTCGAAGCCGCCTCTCCGGCTCGATAACTTTACCTCGAAGACGGCGCCGCACGGCAGCGCCGCCACTGCTTCCGGTCAACGTCGCACGCGGAGCATGGCCCATCGGCCCAAGATCGTTGCGACATCAGATGGAGCACGTCATGCAAGCCGACGCACGTCTGTCGATGAATCCGCCGTCCTCGCTGCAGCATGCACTGGCGCACAGCTGGTGGGTGCTCGCGCTGCGCGGCGCGGTGGCGATCCTGTTCGGAATCCTGGCGCTGTCATGGCCCGGCCTGACGCTGGCCACGCTGGTGCTGCTCTACGGCGCATTCGCCTTCGCCGACGGCATCATCTCGTTGTGGGCCGCGTTCTTCGGCAGCGCCAAACCCGCCCCGACATGGTGGCTGATCGTCGTCGGCCTGCTCGGGATCGCAGCCGGCGTCGTGACTTTCGTCTATCCCGGCATCACCGCGGTGCTGCTGGTGCTGTTCATCGGCGCCTGGGCGCTGGTGCATGGGATCTTCGAGATCATCGGAGCCATCCGCCTGCGCAAGGAGATCGAAGGCGAATGGATGCTGGTGCTGTCCGGCATCGTGTCGGTGATCTTCGGGGCGCTGGTGCTGGTGGCGCCCGGCGCCGGAGCGCTGGCGCTGGTCTGGATCATCGCGGTCTACGCGATCGTCTTCGGCATCCTGATGATCGGCCTCGCATTCAGGGTCAGGAACCTGGCGTGATGCACGGCCCGGCGCGCGGGCGGACCGCAAGGCGGCTCCACCCGCGCCGTCGCACCGACCGAATGGACCGAGGCCGACCGTCATGATCAGGACCCTGCTCTCCAGCTTCGTACTGGCCATGCCGGTCGCCGTCGCCGCCGATGCAATCCCCGTGCTCGATGTCGAGGCGAGCTGCCGCCAGGTGGCCTCCATCGCCGGCGGGCAAGTGACCTCCAAAGACCGGTGCATGGCGCAGGAGCAGGGCGCGCGCGAGGACCTGCGCAAGCAGTGGGCGACCTTCAGCCGCGCCGATCAGCAGACCTGCCTGGACCAGACCAGGATGGGCGGCCTGCCCAGCTATGTCGAGCTGCTCGAATGCATGGTCATGGCGCGCGACGCCCGCGCGCTCGAAGCCGGCAAGCCCGACGGCAAGTAGGCCGCGCGCGAACCTGGGAACCGTTGCGTTTCCATCTTTCAGGCTTTGCAGAGACCTGTCGCGCCCGCGGCGCGGCCCGGGCTAGCATGCGGGCGACCCGAGCCTGAGGAGCCGCGCCATGAGCCTGCAGCCGATCGAGTACTCAGCCGCCTCGCCCGAGGTGCGCGCCGTGTTCGACGACATCAAGACGACCCGCAACGTGCCCGACGTGAACAACTTCTGGAAATACCTCGCGCACGACCCGGCCGGGCTCAAGCGCACATGGGAGAGCGTCAAGGAGATCATGGCGCCCGGCGCGCTCGACGCCCGCACCAAGGAGATGATCTACCTCGCGGTCAGCGTCACCAACGGCTGTGGCTATTGCATCGCCAGTCACGGCGCGGCCGCGCGCAAGGCCGGGATGAACGATGCGATGTTCGCCGAGCTGATGGCCGTGGTCGGCATGGCCAACGAGACCAACCGCCTCGCCAACGGCTATCGCGTGCCGATCGATCCGATGTTCGGCGGATGATGCCGCGCCCATGGCCGGACACGACATCATGCATCCGGGGCTGCGCCGCATGCGGCCCGGGAATGCCGCGGGCGGCGCGCACTGACAGCGGGATGCGGCTCGCGTATGATCCGGCAAACAACGGACTACGCCCATGACCAGCCCCGCACGCCCGATGATGAGGCTCGGCCTCTTTTTCGAGGGCATCGGCCACCACGTCGCCGCCTGGCGCGACCCCGACGTCGACCCGCGCGCCAAGCTCGACGTGAAGCACTATATGCAGATCGCGCGCACCGCCGAGCGCGGCAAGTTCGACCTGCTGTTCACCGCCGACACCAACGCCACCTTCGGCTCGGACGACGTCGAGGTGTGGAAACGCCAGACCTCGGCCTCGCGGCTCGAGCCCCTCACCCTGCTCGGCGCGCTGTCCGCGGTGACCGAGCGCATCGGGCTCGTCGCCACCATGACGACGACCTACTACGAGCCGTTCAGCGTCGCCCGCTTCTTCGCCTCGCTCGACCACATCAGCAACGGCCGCGCCGGCTGGAACCTCGTCACCTCGCTGGCCGCCGCCGAGGCGCTCAACTTCAGCAAGGAGAGCCACATCCCGCACGCGGAGCGCTACGCGCGCGCCAAGGAGTTCGCGCATGTGGTGCTCGGACTGTGGGATTCGTGGGAGGAGGACGCGGTCGTCGCCGACAAGGCGGCCGGGCTCTACTTCGATCCTGCCAAGCTGCATTTCCTCAACCACAAGGGCAAGCACTTCTCGGTGCGCGGCCCGCTGATGATCCAGCGCACGCCGCAGGGCCGCCCCGTCATCGTGCAGGCCGGCCAGTCCGAGGACGGGCGCGACCTCGCCGCGGAGACCGCCGAGGTCATCTTCACCGTGCAGCAGGATATGGAGCAGTCGCGCGCCTTCACACGCGACATCCGCGCCCGCGCCGCGGCCCACGGCCGCTCGGCAGACGAGATCAAGGTGATGCCGGGCGTGATGACGGTGGTCGGGCGCACGCGCGCCGAGGCGGAGGACAAGTACGAGAAGCTGCAGGAGCTGATCCATCCGGAATTCGGGCTCAAGCAGCTCTCGAGCTATTTCGGCTTCGACCTCTCGAAATTCCCGCTCGACGGCCCGGTGCCGGAGCCCAAATACGCCGACGCCGAGCGCGGCCGGCTCGCGGTAATGATGGACCTCGTCAAGCGCGAGAACCTCACGCTGGGCCAGCTCATGCGCCGCGTGATCGGACAGCGCGCGCACCGCACGGTGTGCGGCACGCCGGCCGAGATCGCCGACGCGCTGCAGAGCTGGTTCGAGGCGGGCGCCTGCGACGGCTTCAACGTGCTGCCGCTGACCTTCCCGAAAGGCCTCGACGACTTCGTCGATCTCGTCATCCCCGAATTGCAGCGGCGCGGCGTGTTCCGCACCGAGTACGAAGGCCGCACGCTACGCGAGAATCTCGGCCTGCCGGTCCCGGCCAACCGCTACACGCGCGCGCGCCACGTCAGCGCGGCGGAGTGAAGCGCCGCGCGGTGGCCGCGTCCTGGACCATGATCCGATCAGAGCGAATCGCGATCATGGTCCGGCCTTTTGCTTGAGCATGATCTTGTCCGAAAACGGCTTCCGCTTTCGGAATCATGCTCTAGACGTTGCGGGCGTCGGCGAACAGCGAGTCGATCTCATTCTGCGACAGCGACGCGCCGTCGCTCTCGGCGACTTCGACCGGCAGGTCGCCCTTGCGCTTGCCCTGGCCGTCGGGAAAGCCCTCGATCTTGAAACGGCGGTCGGGGCCGTAATAGTTCGGCGTCTCGACGAAGGCGCGTGCGTCGAACGCCACCCACACCAGGCGCTCATAGAGGTTCTTCGGCGAGAGCGGCTTCATGATGATCATGTTGGCGCCGGCGTCGCGCGCCGCCTTCACCGTGCTGACCCGCCCGTCGTTGGTCATGAACAGGATCGGGATCTTGCGGTAAGGCGCCGTGCTGTCGGTGCGCAGCCCGCGCACGAAGCGGATGCCGCCGCCGGGCGGCAGCCCGGAGTCGCACAAGAGCACGTCGACCTTGGTCGCGGTCAGGGCCTCGATGGCGGTGCCCCAATCGCGGGTCTGCACGATCTTGTCAGCGCCGAAGCCCTTGAGCATCGAGAACAGCAGCGACGAGAAATACGAGTTCGCGTCCGCCACCAGAAACGAAATGCCCCGCAGGCTCTTGTGTTGCTTGCTCACGCCCTGCGCACCGGCCCGCAAGGGCCGGATCCCTCGTTCACACGACGCGGCGGCGTCGCGAGGGGACGCGCGCAGCCGGCTTGCCGGACCGACGATGCCCGCCAATGATTATTTTTGCGCGAACGCCGCCTGTCGGGATTTCCCCCATGCAAAACCCGCGCGGGACGCGCCCGTTGAGACTTCCTTAAGCGCGGGGCGTTCCGGCCGTGCCGAATCATGCGCACCCCACCTGCCTAGAATTCCGCGCTCAGGTCATCATCGGCCGGCGGAAGCGGTTCCTCCATCAACGACGCCACCGTGGGCTCGGCGGGCGTGAGCTTGAGGTGCGTGAGCATCCGGTCGCGCAGCTCGGCGATCGAGATCGCGCCGATCACCTTGTGTCCGGGGTGGTCTTCGCCCTCGTTCATCGTCCACGTGCCGGTCATCGACGAGCCGGTGCGGGTCAGCGCATCGGAGATCGCGGCGAACTCCTGGTTCAGCCGGTCGAAATCCTGCAGCGCGACCACGAGCTCGCGGTCCGTCTGTCCGGGCTGGGTGACGATGAGCTCGGTGACCTTGGAGGCGGTCTGCTCGAACTTCGTCGTGGTCTCGCGCAGCATCGCCGCCAGCGTGCCGAGAAATGCAGCCAGATCGTCCGCCGGCTCCGCGAGCACGCTCGCGTCGTGCGGATCGTCGTCCCCAGCGTAGGTCTGATCCAGCCGCATCGAGGTCACGTCAGCTTGCCGACGACCTGTTCGATCTTCTCGCGCAAAATCGCGGTCGTGAACGGCTTGACCAGATAGTTGTTCACGCCGGCTTGTGCCGCCTTGACCACCAGCTCGCGGTCCCCGCGCCCGGTGAGCAGGATGAACGGCAGCTTGCGGATGGCCGCATGGCCGCGCACCGCGCGCAGGAGCCCGAGCCCGTCCATCTCGGGCATATTGAAGTCCGAGATGATCAGGTCGATCGGCTGGAGCGTCGCCGTCTGGAAGGCGGACACACCGTTCTCGGCCTCGTGCACGAGGCTGATGCCGAGCTCCTCGAGCGTCATGCGCGTCATCTGGCGGACGCTGTTTTGATCGTCGACGATCAGGACTTTCAGGGTGGATGCTACAGGCATTTGGCTCTCTTCTTTTCTGAACGTGCGGGTTTCGTTGCTGGGATCAGTTTCGCATTGCCATCGCGGGGGCGTCGTATTTCGCCGCGGCCATTGCCGACGGCGGAGGCTGGATCGCCGCCATTTCGTAGAGCTTCTCCGTGTCGAGGATGAACGCCACCCGGCCGTTGCCGAGGATGGTCGCCGCGGAAATGCCCGGGATCGAGCCGTAGCTCTCCTCGATGCTCTTGATGACCACCTGCTGGTGACCGCAGAGCTCGTCCACGCGCAGGCCAAAGCGGATGTCCTCGCCGGCCTCGGTGATGATCACGACGCCGCCGCCCTCGGCCTCGGTGGAGCGCACATCGAGCAGATCGCCCAGATCGACGATCGGCAGCAGCTCGCCGCGCAGCTTGAGCATGCCGCGGGTGCCCACGAGATCGTGGATGTCGGAGCGCGGCGGACGCAGGCATTCGACCATCGCCGACATCGGCACGACGTAGGTCTCGCGGCCGACCCGGATCACCATGCCGTCCATGACCGCGAGCGTGAGCGGCAGGGCAAGCTGGATGATCATGCCGCGTCCGCGCTCGGACTTGAGCGAGATGCGGCCGCCGATGTCCTGGATGTTGCGGCGCACGACGTCCATGCCGACGCCGCGGCCGGAAATGTCGGACACGGTTTCCGCGGTCGAGAAGCCGGGCATGAAGATCAGGTTGTTGATCTCGTCCTCGGTCAGGTTGGCGTCGGGCGCGACCAGGCCGCGCTCACGCGCCTTCTTGAGCACGCGCTCGGGATTGATGCCGGCGCCATCATCGGCGATTTCGATCACGATGCGGCCGCCGCGGTGGCCGGCGGAGAGACGGATCGTCCCCTCCTCGGGCTTGCCCGCGGCCGTCCGGTTGGCCGGAGATTCGATGCCGTGATCGACCGAGTTGCGGATGATGTGGGTGAGCGGATCGCTCAGCATCTCCACGATCGAGCGGTCGACCTCGGTGCTCTCGCCGGTCATCTCCAGCCGCACCTTCTTCGCGGTCTTGGCCGACAGCTCGCGCACGAGACGCGGCATGCGCTGGAACACCGCGCCGACCGGCTGGGCGCGCATCGACATCACGCTGTCCTTGAGCTCGCGCGTGTGATGCACGACCTCGTCCAGGGTCTGCTGCAGGCGGGCGCTCACGCTCTCCGGCAGCTCGTGGACGATCTGGCCGAGCATCGCCTGCGCGATCACCAGCTCGCCGACCATGTTGACGACGCGGTCGATCTTCTCGAGCTCGACGCGGGTGGTGGTCGCCGCCGCCTTGGGCGGGGCAGCGCTCTTCTCGCCAGGTTCTGACGCGCGCGTCCCCGCGGCAGCGGCCTTGGGCTTTTCGGCCTCGGGCGCGATCGGAGGCGCGAAATCGACGGACGGAAGCGAGGTCTCGCCGGCCGCCGGCGCGGGCAGCCCGATGTCGAGGGCCGGAACCGGCGTCGTGTTCACGATGGCGAGTTCGCAGTCGCCGGCCACGAAGTCGAACACGCCCTCGACCTCGGCCTGCGGGCGCGTGGTCTCGAGCCTGGCGGTCCAGCCGATGTAGGGACGGTCGAACTCGATCTCCGAGAGGACCGGCAGCCGGTCGGTCTCGGCGGTCAGCTCGAGTTTGCCGAGCTGGCGCAGCTCGCGCAGGATGTTGAGCGGATCGCTGCCTTTCCTGAGCATCTCCGGCCCCGGCCGGAACGTGATCTCGAACTGCTGCTCGCCGGCGATGCCTTCGTCGAGGTTGATCTGCACCGGGGTGAACTCGATGTCGAAATCGCCAGCGGCCTCGCCGTCGTCGGCGACGACGTCCTCGTCGCCCCCGCCCATGAGCTGCTGGAGCGCGGTGCGGCATTCGTTGCCATAGTCCGCCGGCGGCGTCTCTCCGGCGCGCGACATCGCGACGAGGTCGGTCAGCACGTCGCTGGAGGCGAGGAGCGTATCGACGTTGTCGGACGTGACCGCCAGCCGGTCGCTGCGCATGGCGTCGAGCACCGTCTCGAAGACATGCGCGAATCCGACGAGGTGCTCGAACCCGAAGATGCCCGCCCCGCCCTTGACCGAATGCACCGCGCGGAACACGGCGTTGATCGTGTCATCCGAGTGGCTGCCCTCGCGGATGTCGGTCAGGCCCGATTCGATCTGCTGCAGCAGGTCGCCGCATTCGTCGAAGAAGGTCTGTTTCAGCTGCTCGAAGCTCGACATGTCCCGACCTCAGCCTTACGGAATCACCTTGCGCACCGTCTCGACCAGACGGTCGGGATCGAACGGCTTGACCATCCATCCGGTCGCCCCGGCCTCGCGCGCGAGGTTCTTCTTGTCGCTGTCGCTCTCCGTGGTGAGCACGAGGATCGGCAGGCTCTTGTGATTGGGGTTGCCGCGCAGGTGGCGGACGACCTCGTAGCCGTTCATGCGCGGCATGTTGATGTCGGTGATCACGAGATCGACCTTCTCGCGGTCCATCACCTCGACGCCGTCCTGGCCGTCGACGGCCTGCAGCACCTCGAAGCCCGCGCCGGCCAGCGTCATGCGCAGCATGTCGCGAATGGTCTTGGAATCGTCGATCGTCAGGATTCTTTTGGTCATCGCGGCATCTTGGGTTGGAGCGGCAGGAGCGGCCGGCGGATCATCCGCCGGCGCTTGGGACAATTCGGCCGCCGGAGCGGGCGCATCGGACGGCGCGGCTTCGGCAGCGGGCGCCTCATCAAGAGGCACGTCGTCGCGCGGCCAGTCGAGCGCCAGATCGGCGAAGGCGGCGGTGAAGGCCTCGGACGGATCGATGACCGCGATCTTGTGCCCGCCCTTGGCGGCAGCGAGGATGACCTGGATGCACGGCAGCGTCAGCAGATCGACCGCCGATGCGTCGATGCGCGTCCCTGCGGCCGCCTGTGCGCGCTGCTTGAGCGTCGCAAGCAGGCCTTCGGCGGCGGCAAGGTCGAGGACCGGACCCAGCTTGAGCGCGTCTGCCGTTGCACCATTCATCATCGTATCCACTTCGAGGGCTTGTCGGATCAACCTGCCTTGCGGGCGTGCGAACTGTCGTGTGCGGGATGCGGCACGCCGCAGGCGTCGAGGATCGCGTCGGCGACGTGCGAGAGCGGGAGCTGCTTGGCGACGCCGCCGCGCTCGAACGCGACGCGCGGCATGCCATAGATCAGCGCGGTTGCCTCGTCCTGGCCGATGGTCACCGCGCCCGAGCGGCGCAGCTCGACCAGGCCATCGGCGCCGTCCTTGCCCATGCCGGTGAGGATCACGCCGACCGCCTTCGCGGCGGCGCTGCGCACGCCCGAGCGGAACAGCACGTCGACGGACGGGCGATGGCCCGACACCGGCGGGCCCTCGTTGATGGCGCAGGCGAAGCCGGTCCCCTTGCGCACCAGTTCGAGGTGATGCGAGCCGGGTGCGATATAGACGTGGCCCTGCTCGACGACGTCGTCCTGCCTGGCTTCGGAGACGGTCATCGGGCATTCGCGGTTGAGCCGCTCGGCGAAGGCGGCGGTGAAGCGCGGCGGCATGTGCTGCGTGATGAGGATCGGCGGACAGTCGCCCGGCAGGCCCATGAGCACGGCCTTGAGCGCCTCGACGCCGCCGGTGGAGGCGCCGATGAGCACGATCTTGTCGCCGGACGACACGAACTTGTGCGCGCGCGGGGGACGCGGCGCCACGGCGGCCGCGGCCGCGCGATGCGCGCCGATCTTGGTGCGCGCGGCGGCCTTGACCTTGGCCTGCAGATCGCCGGCGATCGCAGCCAGTTCCTGCGCGACGTTGTTGACGGGCTTGGCGATGAAGTCGACCGCGCCGATCTCGAGCGCCTCGAGCGTGATCTCGGCGCCGGCCTGGGTGAGCGTCGAGATCATCACGACCGGCATCGGCCGCAGCGTCATGATCTTGCGCAGGAAGGAGACGCCGTCCATGTGCGGCATCTCGACGTCGAGCGTGATCACGTCGGGATTGAGCTCCTTGATCCGCTCGCGCGCCACCAGCGGATCGGGCGCAGTGCCGACCACCTCGATCTCCGGGTCCTCCGCGAGCAGCGTCGAAAGCAGCTGCCGCATGAGGGAGGAGTCGTCCACCACGAGAACTCGAACAGGCGAAGGCATCAGATCGTCCCCATATTATTCGAACAGTTCGATTTCCCCGGCGACCTTGCGCGACTTCAGGCGGCCAGCGTATTCCGACTCCTCGCGCGCGATCGCGGTCGTCTCGCTGCCGGCCAGGAGGCGGCGCACGACGCGGCCGGTCGACGGGTAGTAATGGATACGCCGCGGATATTGTCCGCCCAGGTCCTGGGCTGCGATCGGCAGACCCTCGCTTTCGAGATAGCGCAGCACGAACTCGCAGTTCTGCGTCCCGATGAGATTTCGGGTGTCGGTGACGTTGCCGCCGCCGAACACCTTGATCTCGAGCGACTGGCGCGAGCAGCCGGCCTTGAGCAGCTCGTTGATCAGCTTCTCCATCGCGAAGTTGCCGTAGCGCGCCGACTCAGGATCCCCGTCCCAGCTCTGCGACTGGCCTTGCGCCAGCATGAAATGGTTCATCCCGCCGATGCCGGTGCGCGGATCGCGGATGCAGGCGGACACGCAGGACCCGAGGATCGTGACCAGCACCTCGTCCGAGCGCGAGGTGACGTAATACTCGCCGGGGAATACCTTCACCATCCACACGCCATTGTTGGCGTCGAAGAAGCGCCGCCCGCTCGAGCTCGGGCCGCTCTCTTCGGGACCGGCGGTCGCCGCCGGGCGCAGCGCGGCTGCGGTGATCACGGCTCTCTCCGGTAGATGGTGCGGCCGACAAGCTGCAGCCCGGGATGCGACCCGATCAGCGATTCCGAATGGCCGATGTAAAGCCAGCCGCCGGGCTTGAGCTGCTGCGTGAAGCGCTCGACCAGCTTGGCCTTGGTCGGCCCGTCGAAATAGATCATCACGTTGCGGCAGAAGATCGCGTCGAACAGGCCCTTCATCGGCCAGGCGCCGAGCAGGTTGAGCTGCCGGTAGGCGATCAGCTTGCGGATTTCCTCCGCCATGACGACCGTGCTCGCCGCGCGCGCGCCGCCCGCCTTCTCGAAATAGTCCTGATAGGCCGCCGGCACCTCGTCGAGCACGTTGGCGGGATATTCGCCGCGCACGCCCTTGGCGAGGATGTCGGTGTCGATGTCGGTCGCCAGAATGCGCGCATCATAGCGCGCGATGTCCGGGACCTGATGGCGGAGCACCACAGCGATCGTATAAGGCTCCTCGCCGGACGAGCAGCCGGCGGACCAGATGCGCAGGCGGCTCGCGGCGTTGCCGCGTGCGAGCTGGGCGAAGTGCCCGGCGACATGGCTGCGGAAATGGTCGAAATGATGGGATTCGCGGAAGAACTTGGTGTGGTTGGTCGAGATCGAGTTGACGAAGTTCTCGACCTCGCGCGCATTCTCGTTGAGGTATTCGCGGTAGACGGCAAAGCTGTCGAGGTTCAGCGTCCGCAACCGGCGCGACAGCCGGCTGTACACGAGATTGCGCTTGCTCTCGCCGAGCACGATCCCCGCATGCTCGTAGGCGAGCCGGGCAAGGTCCTGAAAATCGGCGTCGGAGAATGCGAACTCGCGACGGGGGTCGGCGATAACCGGCGCACTTGGCGCAAGCGCTGCAGCCGACCCACGCTGAACTGGTGACATTGGAAGTCTTTCCGCTCCGAAAAGGGTGGAAGTTGAAGGGTTGGAAACGAGGATGGACGGACGCTAGGCGGGCTGGTCCTTGCTCTGGAGATCGGAGAACGACAGCAGGTTGGGAAGGTCGATCAACGCGATCATCGCCGCGTCGACCGTCACCAGCCCGGACAGGAAGTTGATGCGCGAGGCCTGCGCAATGCGCGGAACGGCCTGAATATTGGCGCTGTCGACCGAAACGATATCCAGAACGCGGTCGGCCAGCAGGCCCACCGGGCGCGCGCCGATCTGCACGATGATCACGATGTGGGTCGGCGTCGCCTCGGTCAGGCCCTGGCCGAAGCGGCAGCGCAGGTCGATGATCGGCACGATGACGCCGCGCAGGTTGAGGACGCCGCGCACGTATTCCGGCTGGTTTGGCAGGTGGGTGATCTCCGACCAGCCTTTGATCTCGCGTACGGCCATGATGTCGACGCCGTACTGATCGTTGCCGATGGCGAAGCTGATGAACTGCACCAGATCCGACGAATTGCGGTCGGCGCCGGCGGGTTGCCAATCGATCGGCGCAAGCGGGCTATCGGCTGCGGGTTGGGGAGCGGGCTGAGAGGTCATTTCAGATGTACGCGTTCTGCGTCCTGCGAGTGGCGAAGCTGATTCTGCCTGATACCCATTCCTACGAGGTTAACGATGATGAACCCTTACGTGTTGATTTCATGTGCATTCGATCTTTCGCGCGGCTCAGCCTAGCAATGACCGTTAAAACTTTTGGCTGGTGCTTCCGCGCCGCGGTCAGGGCAACCCCGGACACGTTTACGTTTTGGTTACGAATCGGAACCGGCACGGAAAAATGGCCGCGCGCGGACGCGGCACCATCGCCGCGCCGGATCAAACGCGCGGTTGTTGCAAGGCGCCCCCAGACCGCGAGCGGGTCAGACCGGATCGAAATTCGCGGGCGCGGGTGTCTTGAGCATGATCTTGTCCGAAAGCCGGCCGCCACTTTTCGGGATCATGGTCTGTAATTGCTTGAGCATGATCTTGTCCGAAAACCGGCCGCCACTTTTCGGGATCATGCTCTGTAATTGCCTGAGCATGATCTTGTCCGAAAACCGGCCGCCACTTTTCGGGATCATGCTCTGTAATTGCCTGAGCATGATCTTGTCCGAAAACCGGCCGCCACTTTTCGGGATCATGCTCTAGAGATCCATCAGCCAGCCTTCGGCCGAGGCAAAGCGCACGATCTCGGCCCGGCTCTTGAGGCCGAGCTTGTCGGAGCCGCGCGCCTTGTAGGTCTCGACCGACTTGATGCCGACGCCGAGGCGCCCGGCGATCTCCTTGTTGGTGAAGCCGAGCGCCGCCATCTTCAGGACCTCCGCCTCGCGGTCGGTCAGCGAGATGGTTTGGCGGTTCTCCAGCGACTTGCCCGCGCGGCCCTCCTTGCCCTCGAACAGGCGCCCGGCGACGGATGGGTCGACATAAAGGCCGCCGACATAGACCGCGCGGATGGCGTGCAGCAGGGTATCCGCCGCCGTGCGCTTGAGAACGTAGCCGCGCACCCCCGCCTGCAGCGCCTGATGCACATAGGCGCGGTCTTCATGGAACGTCAGCACGAGGATGCGGACACTCGGCGCTTCCTTCGCGATCCGCCGCGCGATCAGGATGCCGTTGAGCTCGGGCATCGAAATGTCGATGACCGCCACGTCCGGCTGCAGCTCGCGGATCCCCTTGAGCGCGGCCCAGCCGGCGGTCGCCTCGCCCAGCACCTCCATGTCGGGCTCGCCCCGCACCAGCTCGCGCAGGCCCGCGAGCACGATGGGATGATCGTCGGCCAGGAACAGGCGGATGTTGCGAGTCACGCGACTTGCCTCCTCTCTTGCAGCGGCACCCGCACGAAGACTGTCGTGCCGACGCCAGGCGACGATTCGATCTCGACGTGCCCGCCGACGAGCGCCGCCCGCTCGCGCATGCCCGCGAGGCCCAGGCCCGAACGGCGCGCGCGTTCCGGGTCGTCGCCCGGATCGAACCCCCGCCCGTCGTCCTCGATCGTCACCTGCACAAGATCGTCGCGGCAATTGACGACGAGGCTCACCGCCGTGGCTTCGCGTGCGTGCCGGGCGACGTTGGTGAGGGCCTCCTGCACGATACGGTAGACCGAGGTCCTGACCTCGTCGGGAAGACGCTTGCCTTCGGCGCGCTGGCAGTTGAACTGGAAGTCCGTGCAGATGCCGTAGGTCGCGCCCCAGTCGGCGAGGTGGCCGGACAGCGCGACCCGCAGGTCGATGTCGAGTGCGGGCGGCCGCAGCTCATAGGCGATCCGGTGCGCGGTCTTGGCCATGTCCTCGAGCTGGCTGCGCAGCCAGGCGAGGCGGGTTGCCGCGCCGGGGCCGAGCTCGGCCTCGATGCGCTTGAGCTCGAGCTGCGCCGCGGTCAGGCTCTGGGCGGTCTGGTCGTGCAGCTCGTGCGCAAGCCGCAGGCGTTCCGCCTCCTGCGCGCACGTCAGCCGGCGCAGCAGCACCACCCGCTCATGCTCGCCCGTCCTGCGGTCCGTGATGTCCTGGACCGCGCCGTGGATGCTCACCGGCGTGCCCGAGGCATCGCGCTCGACACGGCCCTTGAGGCTGAGCCAGCGGTCCGAGCTGCCGTCCGCGCCCAGCACCCGGAACTCGGCTTCGCAGGTCTCGACGCCCGCGAAGCATCGCCGAACCGCCTGGCGGATGAGATCGCGGTCGGCCGGATGCACCGCGCTGATGAGATAGTCCATCGTCGGCTCGGCGCTCGCAGACAACCCGTACAGTTCACACGTGCGCGGCGAGGCGATGAGGCGGCTGCTCACAAGGTCCCAGCTCCAGGTGCCGATGCCCGCCGCCTCGATCGCGAAGCGCTGCTGCGCATCGGTGGAGCGCAGATCGAGGGATGCCGCCTTGAGATCGTCAAGCAGGCGATTGGCCTCGAGGAAATGCGAGGAGACGCTTTGCGGCGGCGGACGCCGCGGCAATTCGCGCGCGGCATGGCCGATTTCCGACACCGCGCGCGAGAAGCCGCCGCCGATGCAATAGGCCGCCGTCAATCCTACGGCGAACAACGCGAGGGCGGCTCCCGCCAGGAGCTTCGACATCAGCTTGAACGACTGCTCGAACACGTCGCGCGGCGCGCCGATCAGGACGGTCCAGCCGGTGATGGGCGACCGGTGGTAGAACCAATGGAAGTCGACGCCGTCGGCGCTGGGACCTTCGAACTCCCCCTGCATGCCGGGCGGAATGCTGTGGTGCTGCACGCGCGTGCCGACGAGCTCGTGATGCCTGCTGGAGCGCGCGACGATCACGCCGTCACGGTCGACGACCGCGGCGACGTAATGCGGCTGCAGCGGCGCGACGTTGAAGACCTCGGCAAGCTTGTCGGCGTCGATGCTGGCGCTGATAAGATAGTCGAGATCGGGGGCGGGGCGCACGGGCAGGACGACCGCCACGCTGTAACGGTTGCGGATCGGGCTGAGCATGACGCCGGTCACGATCGGGGCCCTGGTTCCGACGATCTGCTCGACGAGCGGCTGCGGAAACGAATAGCTTGTCAGGTGTGCGCCGTAGGGCGCGGCGGTGTTGAGGACGTGCCGCCTCTCGAGCCGGTCGAACAGCGCGATCTGCAGCCCGAACTGCTGCGAAATCCCGACCGCCTTGGCATGGAAGCCCTGGAGGTTTCCGTTGTGCAGCGACGCCGACGTGCCGAGCGCCGTGAGCATCCCCTTGATGCCCGCGACCTCGCGGTCGAGCACGACCGAAATCTCGCGCGCATGCTGCTCGATGTTGCGCTCGATCTGCGCGCGTTCGGCGTCGGCCGCGAGCGTGGCCAGCCACCCCGCGACCATGAGCGTCGGCAGCAGAACGGCGACGACCACGACGCCGAGGATCGTGCGTGCGGGAAGCCCGCGTTCGGCCGACGGGAAATATAGGCCACTCAGCGACAAATAAGCCTCGCAGCAGTGCGAATCAGTATGACGCCGAACACGGGAAGAAGTTAACGGATCGCGCAGCCCGTGGGGTTGCGCGCAATCAACATGTTGCAAGTTTTTCGCAGCTATATGCGCGCGCCACAACCAGCGGACGAAAATTCCGGTTGTTGTGGTTGCAGCGGACGCGCGCGCTGCGGCGCGCTGCCGCGCACGGTTCCACCTTGTGAAACGCGGCGGCTACTTGGCTGCGGCCGGTTCGGCGTCCTGCCTGTGGGCGCGATCGCGGTAGTGGCGATCGGCCTGATGCATCAGGTCCCAGATCACCGGATCGCGGTCGCGCGTCGGCAGCGGGTCGTGGTCCCAGTGGCCGTAGCGGTCCTCGCCGCTGATCAGCGTCGCCGAGCGGCGGCCGAGCGTCGATTCCACGTGCGCAGGAATGAACATCATTGCGAACCCGATGCGCCGGTCATCGGAGACGTTCGGTTCGGACGAGTGGAACAGGTGGCCGTGATGGAGCGAGAACTCGCCCGGCTTGAGCACGATGTCGACCGCGCTCTGCTCATCCACGTCGGCGAGTGCCTGGCCGCGCGAGAGCAGGTTGTCCTTGTCGAAGGTCTCGACGTGCCTGTGGGTGCCGCTGCGGTGCGAGCCGGGGATGACGCGCATGCAGCCGTTGTGGCGGGTCACCTCGTTGAGTGCGAGCCAGGCGGTGATGATGGTCGGCGGCTTGAGGCCGAAGTAGGCGTGATCCTGATGCCAGCTCACGTACTTGCGGTCCTGCGGATCCTTGATCCAGAAGCGCGAGGCCATGATGAAGAGGTCGGTGCCGGCGATGTCCGCGATGGCGCCGACGAGCCGCGGGTTGCGCGCCAGCCGCCAGGCCCAGTCGAAATAGAGATGGCCCTTGATGTGGATCGTGTCGACGGCGGGCTTGCCGGTCTCCGCCTCGAAATCCTCCAGCCGCCGCCGGCAGTCGGCGGCCTCGGTCTCGGCGACGGCGCGGATCGGCGAGAGATAGCCGTTCTCGTTGAAGAAGCGGACCTCGTCCTCGCTGAGAACTTGCGGCATCGCGGCCTCCCTGATCGTTCGCATGTTATCCCGCAACGCTAACCCGGCGCGGCGCGGATGCAACCGCTCGAGCACGGCGTTTTCCGCCGCCACGCATGTGTCCAGCGAATGACGCGCGCGTTGAACTGCGCCACGCCAGGTGTCAGGCTTGCCGAGCCGACGGCACGACAGAACAGAAAGGCCGAGGCGAGGAAACGATCGGGCGAGGCAACGGCATGACACGGCGTGCAGCCATCAGCGTTCTTGCGGCGGCGGCGATCGCAGCTGCGTTCACGGGCGGCGCAACGGCGCAAGGCGCCGGCGACTATCCGAACCAGAAGATCACGATCATCTCGGGACTGGCCGCAGGCGGCGGCGCGGATCTCATCACGCGCCACTTCGCGGCCAAGCTGCAGGATGCCTGCGGCCAGAGCGTGGTCGTGGTGAACCGGCCGGGCGCCGGCGGCAATCTCGGCGCGGGCGCCGCGGCGCAGGCCAAGCCCGACGGCTACACGCTGCTGGTGGCGCCGAACGTCGCCTTCGCCGGCAACCTCTACCTCTATAAGGACGTGCCGTACCATCCGATCAAGAGCTTCGCGCCGGTCACGACGCTGGCCAGCCTGCCGTTCGTGTTCGCCGTGCCGCCGAACTCGCCGGTCAATTCGATGGCGGACCTCCTCGAGCTCATCCGCAAGAAGGACGGCAAGGCGACCTATGCCGCCAACACGACGACGGCGATCATGGGCATCGAGTACCTGCTCAAGCTCACCGACACGCGGATGACGCGCGTTCCCTATAAAGCGCTGATCGATGCGGTGCCGGACGTCGCGCAAGGCACGCTCGACCTCGTGTTCGGCGACGCGACCTTCCTGCTCGGTCAGGCCAAGGCCGGTCGCGTGAAGCTGCTCGCGGTGTCGACGCGCGAGCGCTCGCCGTCGGTGCCGGACCTGCCGACCATGCGCGAGCTCGGCTACTCCGATTTCGACATCACCGCCTGGTTCGCCGCCTATGCGCCGGCCGGCACGCCGCCCGCGGCGATCGCCAAGCTGGAAGGCTGGCTCAACGCGGCGGTCGCCTCGGAGGATACGCGTGCCTATCTCGCGCGCGTCGCCACCGACCCGATGCCCGGCAGCACGGCCAGGCTCAAGGACATGCTGGCCGAGGAGGTCGTGAAGTGGCGCAAGCTGATGGAGATCGCCAAGCTCGAGCCGCAATGAGCACACCGCAGTGAGCACGCGGGGCGCGTCGGCGGCGCGAGGCGTCCGCCTCACACCTGCAGGTAGCGCTCGCGCACCGAGGTGTCCGCGGTCAGTTCCGCCGACGTACCGCTCCACACCACGCGGCCCTTTTCGATCACCACGTGACGGTCGGCGATGCGCTTGAGCGCCTCGATGTGCTTGTCCACCACCAGAATCGACAGCCCCTCGCCCTTGAGCCGCGCAAGGCACTGCCAGATCTCGGTACGGATGAGCGGCGCCAGTCCTTCCGTCGCCTCATCGAGGATGAGCAGCTTGGGATTGGTCATCAGGGCGCGCCCGATCGCCAGCATCTGCTGCTCGCCGCCCGAGAGCTGGTTGCCCATGTTGCGGCGCCGCTCGGCGAGGCGCGGAAACATCTCGTAGACGCGCGACACGTTCCAGCGCGCATCGCCGAACCGCGCGGCGGCAGTGGCGATCAGGTTCTCCTCCACGGTCAATGTCGGGAACACCTGGCGTCCTTCCGGCACAAGCCCGAGACCGGCCTGCGCAACGCGATACGGCGGCAGTCCCGTGAGCGCGCGGCCCTCGAAGGTCACGCGGCCCGCGCGCGCCGGCAGCAGGCCCATCAGCGTGCGGATGGTCGTGGTCTTGCCCATGCCGTTGCGGCCGATCAGCGTGACGACCTCGCCCGCGCGCACCTCGAACGTCATGCCGAACAGCACCTGCGCCGGACCGTAGGATGCCGCGAGATCGTGCACGCCGAGCATCGCTACTCCATCTCCTCGCCGAGATAGGCCGTCACCACCTGAGGGTCTGCGCGCACCGCGTCGGGCGGGCCGCTCGCCAGGATCCGCCCGTAGATCAGCACCGAGATGCGGTCGGCGAGCGCGAACACGGCGTTCATGTCGTGCTCGACCAGCATGATCGGCACGCGGCCCTTGAGCCGGCGCAGCAGCACGATCAGCCGTTCGGTCTCCTCGTGGCTCGTCCCCGCCATCGGCTCGTCGAGCAGCAGGAGCCTGGGCTGCATCGCGAGCGCGATGGCGAGCTCCAGCGCGCGCCGCTCGCCGTGCGAGAGGTGCGCCGCCAGGACGTGCGCGCGCGCCGCAAGTCCCGTCTCCGCCAGCGCCTCCATGGCGGGCGCGTTGAGCGCCTGCTCGGCGGCGGCGCGCCCGAAGAAGCGGAAGCTCGTTCCCGAGCGCGCCTGCACCGCGATGGCGACGTTCTCGAGCGCGGAAAAACCCGGCAGGATCGAGGTGATCTGGAACGAGCGCGCGATGCCGAGCGCCGCACGCGCATGCATCGGCAGCCGCGTCACGTCGGCGCCGGCGAACAGGATGCGTCCGCCGTCGGACGACAGCATGCCGGAGACCTGGTTGATCAGCGTGGTCTTGCCCGCGCCGTTCGGCCCAATCACCGCGTGCAGCTCGCCCGCCACCACGTCGAGCGTGACGTTGTCGGTGACGGTGAGGCCGCCGAAGCTCTTGCGCAGGCCTTCGAGACGCAGCACGGGCTCAGTCATGGCGCGACCTCGACATGAGCACGCCGACGAGACCGCCGCGCGCGAACAGCACGACGATGATCAGCAACGGTCCGAAGATCATCTTCCAGTGCTCGGTCAGGCCGGACAGCCATTCCTCCGCCAGCAGGAACGCCGCCGCCCCGACGATGGCGCCGTAGAGCGTGCCCATGCCGCCGAGCAGGACCATGATGATGAGCTCGCCCGAGCGCTGCCAGGACATGTAGGCCGGGCTGACGAAGTCGGTGGCGTTGGCAAGCAGGAAGCCGGACAGGCCGGCGAGGCCGCCCGCGATCACGTAAGCGACGAGCTGATAGCGGAACACCTCGAATCCGATCGTGGCCATGCGCGTCGGGTTCTCGCGCGCGCCGCGGAACACGCGGCCGAAGCGCGAGGCGATCAGCGCGCGGCAGAGCGCATAGGCTCCGAGCAGACAGGCGAACACGACATAATAGAGAGAGTGATCGCCCGCGAGCAGCGGCAGCCCTGCGACCATGTCGCGCGTGCGCAGGGTGAGGCCGTCGTCGCCGCCGTAGGGCGCGAGCGAGCTCGCGGTGAAGAATGCCATCTGGCCGAAGGCGAGCGTGATCATGATGAAATAGACGCCGCGCGTGCGCAGGCAGACGATGCCGGTGGCGAGCGCGAACAGCATCGACACCGCGAGCGCGACCGGCAGCGCGATCAGCGCCTCGTTGATGCCGTGCGAGGCGAGGATGCCGGCGGCATAGGCGCCGAGCCCGACGAAGGCGGCGTGGCCGAACGACACCAGCGCCCCATAGCCGACCAGCAGATCGAGCGCGAGCGCGGCGATGGCGAAGATCATCACGCGGGTGACGAGGGCCAGCAGGTAGCTCTCGGTTCCCATGCTCGCGCCCAGCGGCACCGCGGCCAGCAGCAGGAAGATCGCGGCGGCGATGACATCGGCGCGCGAGACGCGGCGTGCGGGCTTGGCGCCGGGCTTGCTCATCCGCGGCCCTTGGCCGGGAACAGCCCGGTCGGCCTGATGTAGAGGACCACCGCCATCAGCAGGTAGATCAGCATGGAGGCAAGCGCGGGCCCGACCGTGCGCGCGGGCGAGGGCGCCATGAACAGGCGCAGCAGGTCGACGGCGAAGGAGCGGCCGAGCGTGTCCACGAGGCCGATCAGCAGCGCCGCCAGCAGCGCGCCGCGGATCGAGCCGATGCCGCCGATGACGATGACGACGAAGGCGAGGATGAGGATGGTGTCGCCCATGCCGGGCTCGACCGAGAGGATCGGCGCGATCATGATGCCGGCGAAGCCGGCGAGCATGGTGCCGAAGCCGAACACGACCATGAACAGCCGGCGGATGTCGACGCCGAGCGCGGACACCATCGGCGCGTTCGTTGCGCCCGCGCGCACCAGCATGCCGACGCGTGTGCGGCTGACAAGGAGATAGAGCAGCAGCGCGACCGCGAAGCCCGATCCGATGATGACGAGCCGCCACACCGGATAGAGCAGCCCGGGCATCAGCACGACCGAGCCGGAGAACAGCTCCGGCATCGGCAGCGACAGCGGCGCCGCGCCCCACACGAACTTGACGCCCTGATTGAGGAACAGGATGACGCCGAACGTGGCGATCACCTGGTCGAGGTGATCGCGGTCGTAGAGATGGCGGAAGACCGCAAACTCCAGCAGCAGCCCGAACGCCAGCGCGGCGAGGAGCGCCAGCACCAGTGCGGCGAGGAAGCTGCCGGTCAATCCATAGAACATCACGGCGAGATAGGCGCCGAGCATGTACTGCACGCCGTGCGCCAGGTTGATGAAGTCCATCACGCCGAACACCAGCGTGAGGCCGGCCGCGATCAGGAACAGCAGCACGCCGAGCTGCAGCCCGTTCAGCGTCTGGACGATCAGGAGCGAGGTGGACATCGGGCAAGATCCCGCGCCGTCATCGCAAGGTGGCTGCGAGCAGGCTCACGACGATGAGGCGCCGTCACCCCGAAAACGGCTCAGGGTGACGGCAAGGACAGATCCGCGAGGACGCGGATCACTTCATTGCGCAGTCCTTGACGTGCGGATCGGCGTAGTCGGTGAACACCTTCTGCACGATCTCGGTCTGGAACTTGCCATCCGGCCGCTTTGCGACCTTCACAAGATAGAAGTCCTGGATCGGATAGTGGTTGGTGTTGAACTTGAACTTGCCGCGCAGCGAGGTGAAGTCGGCCTTGGCGAGCGCGGCGCGCAGCGCGTTCTTGTCCGCGGTGCTGCCCTTGGTCGCCTTGAGCGCGCTGTCGATCAGCATCGCCGCGTCATAGGCCTGGAAGGCGTACGTCGCCGGCACGGCTTTGTATTCCTTCTCGTAGGCCGCGACGAAGGCCTTGTTCTGCGGATTGTCGAGATTAGGCGCCCAGTTCTGGCCGCCGAAGAAGCCGAGCGCCGCGTCCTGCTGCGCGGGAAGCGTCGACTCGTCGACGGTGAAGGCGGACAGGAACTTGATCTTGTCGGCGAGGCCGGCCTGGCGGAACTGCTTCACGAAGTTGACGCCCATGCCGCCGGGCAGGAACACGAAGATGGCGTCGGGCTTGGCGGCAGCGATGCGCGAGAGCTCGGCCGAGTAGTCGAGCTGGTTGAGCGGCACGTAGACCTCGTCCACCACCTCGCCCTTGAAGTAGCGCTTGAACCCGGCCAGCGAGTCTTTGCCGGCCTGGTAGTTCGGCGCCATGATGAACGCCTTCTTGATGCCGCTGTCCTGCGCGTACTTGCCGAGCACCTCGTGGTTCTGGTCGTTCTGGTAGGACACGACGAACAGGTTGGCGTTGCACTGCTTGCCGGCGAAGTTCGAGGTGCCGGCATTGGGGCTGATCAGGAACGCGCCGCCGTCGGTGACCGGCTTGAGGATCGCCTGCAGGATATTCGAGAAGATCGGGCCGACGACGAAGTCGACCTTGTCGCGCTCGACCAAGGCCTTGGCCTTGGTGACGGCGACGTCGGGCTTGAGCTCGTCGTCCTGGATGATGAGCTCGACCTCGCGGCCGCCGAGCTTGCCGCCCAGCGTCTTGAGCGCGAGTTGGAAGCCGTTGCGCTGCTGGGTGCCGAGCGCCGCCGGCGGTCCCGAGAGCGTGGTCAGCAGGCCGACCTTGACCTTGTCCTGGGCCGCGGCCGGATGCGCCGCCAGTCCGAGCGCCGCGGCAGCCGCGAGCGCGCAAAGCACCTTGTTCATGTCGAATTCCCCCTGGAACGGTTCGTCGTTGAGCCGCGATTATGGGCCAGCCGACGGGCTTGGCCAACATCCTGGCACGGGCCTGCGGCATTGACAAATTGTATAACGGCGTCAGGTGCTTAAATGCAGGACGTCGAAAGCCCAAGAACTCGCCAGAGGAGCATTTACGCTGCCCCCACTTCGCGCGCGCCAGGACGTGCGAAAGTGTGGTTCAATGTCGCGCAGTCGAAGGTTCGGATCCCAGGGAGTGGATGGAAATGCAGTCGCTGACAGCGGGTATCACCAAGGCCGGTACCGGCGTTGACGGAATCGTCTGGAGCATCCTCGGCCAGACCTACGTGCCCAAGAGCGTGAGCGAAACCTGCTTCTCCTGGCACGCGACCTTCCCGTCGGGCACCTTCGTGCCGCCGCACATCCATCCGACCCAGGACGAGTTCATCTACATGTTCGAGGGCCGCCTCGACCTGCAGCTCGACGGGCGCGACTACGTGGCGACCGCCGGCGACCTGATCCGTCTGCCCATGGGCATCTCGCACGGCATCTTCAACAAGAGCGACCAGACCGTGAAGTGCTTCTTCTGGGTCACGCCCACGCGCAAGCTCTACGACCTGTTCTGGGCGATCCACGGCATGAAGGAGCAGACGCCGAACGAGGTCGTCGCGCTCGCCGCCAACCACGAGGTGGTGTTCCTGCCGCCGCCTCCGGGCGCGTGACGCCGATCGACCTCTCGATTGTCTTCGCCCGCGAAGGGCGGGCGATCCGGTCCTGTGCAGCGTTTATGATGACTGGATGCTCCGCGTTCGCGGAGCATGACAAGCTGAGAACTCGCGACCTCAACTGAGCGCGCGCTGCTCCGACTGCTGCTGCAGGCGGACGTACCGCAACTCGGCCGCACGATCAGCCCGCTTTCGCCGGCCTGTTCACCTGCTCCTTGGCAAAGCCCGCGGTCGAGGCATAGCCGCGCACGATCGCCTTGCGCTGCTCGTGCGTGAGGACATCGTCGATGTTCGAGAAACCGTCGGGCGCGCGGTCCTCGACGGCGTCGATCACCTGCTCCGGTCCGCCGACCCGGTTCATGCGCACGATCTGCGCGGTCGGCGGCAGCCGCTCCTGCTCGTAGGCCCATAGCGCGGCAGCGGGATGCTCGGCGCTCACTAGGTGATCGCCGAGCGCGCGCGCATCGAGGATCGCCTGCGAAGCGCCGTTGGAGCCGACGGGATACATCGGGTGGGCGGCGTCGCCGAGCAACGTCACGCGTCCATGCGACCAGCGCGGCAGCGGATCGCGGTCGCACATCGGATATTCCCAGAACTCCGGCGTCGCCTCGATCAGCGCCTGCGCGTTGACGAGAGGAATGTGCACGCGCTGCACGTAGGGCCGCGCGTCCTCGAAGCGCCCGGGACGCGACCAGTCCTCCTTGCGCGGCGGCACGCCGCCCTCGCCGACCTTGGCCTGCACCGCCCAGTTGGTCAGCACGTAATCGGGGCGCGTGCCTTCCGCGATCGGATAGACGACGATCTTCGCGGTCATCCCGCCGGCGATCACCATCGAGCGGCCGGTGAGGAACTTCGGCCATTCCATCGCGCCGCGCCACAGCATCAGCCCGTTCCAGCGCGCAGGGCCCTCGTTCGGGTAAAGCACGTCGCGCACCTTGGAGTGGATGCCGTCGGCGCCGATCAGGATGTCGCCGCGCACGGACGTGCGGTGCGAGCCGTCGCGGTCGAAGAAGTAGGCGGTGACGCCGCCCTCGTCCTGCGTGAAGGCGCCGAGGCGATGACCCGTGAAGATCTTCGATTCGCCGAGCCGCGCGCGCACAGCCTGGTAGATCACCTGCTGCAGGCGTCCGCGGTGGATCGAGAACTGCGGCACGTCGAAGCCGGCATCGGTCCCGCGCGGCTCGCGCCAGACCTCCTGCCCGCGCCCGGTCATGTAGATCAGCTCGTAGGTGCGCACCGCGACCTGATCGAGCCGCTCCAGCAGCCCGAGCTGGGCCAGTTCCTTGATCGCGTGCGGCAGCGTGTTGATGCCGACGCCGAGCTCGCGGACGGCGTCGGACTGCTCGTAGATCTCGCAGTCGAGGCCGCGCGCATGCAGCATGAGCGCGGTCGTCAGACCTCCGATGCCGCCGCCGACGATGATCGCCTTCATGTCACTCCAGAACCACCTGTTTTGCCGGCATTGTCCGGGGCGGGGCGGCGCGATGCAACCGCCCCCGGCGGGTATATCGCCGGGTATGGTGAGTGGCCGCGTTAACGATTGGAGGAGATGCCTATTTATTCCGCCGCCTGCTTCCAGGTGGTGGCGTGGCTCTTGGGGCGGGCCTTGAGCTTGAGCTCGGTGAGGTCGGCGCGCTCGCGCGCGCTGTTGCGGAAGAGCTGGTCGCGCCCGGCGAGGTACTGGGGCTGACAATATATATGTGTCGCGCCGTACCAGGCCGCGGCCTTCATGGTGAACGAGGGGTCCATCAGGTGCGGGCGCGCCAGCGCCACGAGGTCGGCGCGCCCTGCGGCGACGATCGTGTTCACCTGGTCGGCGGTGGTGATGGCGCCGACGCACAGGGTCGCGAGGCCCGCCTCGTTGCGGATCTGGTCGGCGAAGGGCGTCTGGTACATGCGCCCATAGATCGGCTTGCCCTCCGGCACGGTCTGCCCGGTCGACACGTCAATGAGATCGCAGCCCGCATCGGCGAACAGGCGCGCGACCTCGACTGCGTCGTCGCCGGTCAGCCCGCCCTCGGCCCAGTCGGTCGCGGAGATGCGCACGGACATCGGCTTCTCGTCGGGCCACGCCGCGCGCATGGCGCGGAACACTTCCAGCGGAAAGCGCATGCGGTTGGCGAGCGAGCCGCCATAGTCGTCGGTGCGGCGGTTGGTGAGCGGCGAGATGAAGCTCGCGAGCAGATAGCCATGGGCCGCGTGCAGCTCGACCATGTCGAAGCCGGCGCGCTCCGCGCGCGCCACCGCCTGCACGAAATCGGCGATGACCGCGTCCATGTCCGCGCGCGTCATCTCGCGCGGCACCTGGCTGTGCGGGAAGTACGGGAGCGGCGACGGCGCGATCACCGGCCAGCCGCCGTCGGCGAGCGGCTCGTCCATGCCCTCCCACATCAGCTTCGTCGCACCCTTGCGTCCGGCATGGCCGAGCTGCAGGCAGGCCTTTGCCGCCGAATTGCCGTGCACGAAGGCAACGATGCGCCGCCACGCCTCCTCCTGCGCGTCGTTGTACATGCCGGTGCAGCCGTGGGTGATGCGCGCGTCGGGCGAGACGCAGGTCATCTCGGTGAACAGAAGGCCGGCGCCGCCGAGGGCGCGCGCGCCGTAGTGCACGAGATGCCAGTCGGTCGGCAGCCCTTCCACCGCCGAATACTGATCCATCGGCGAGACCACGAGGCGGTTGGCCAGCGTCATGCCGCGCAACCGGAACGGCTGGAACATCGGCACGGCGGGCGGATCGACCGGCACGTCGAAGCCCTGCCGGCGTACGTCGCGCGCCACCGCCCTGTCGATCTCGTCCACGAAGGCCGGCGCACGCAGGCGCAGGTTGTCGTAGGTGATCGCCTTTGAGCGCGTCATCAGCCCGAAGGCGAAGCGCGTCGGCTCCATGCTCCAGAAACGGTCGACGTGCTCGAACCAGACCAACGACACGTCGGCGGCATGCTGGGTCTTCTCCACCTCCTCGCGCCGCACGGTTTCGAAATAGCTCAGCGCCCTGGCGACGTCGCGGCCGCCGACCGCGCGGAACGCATCGAACAGCGCGCCGGCATCCTCCATCGCGAGCTTGGTGCCCGAGCCGATGGAGAAATGCGCCGAGGCCTTGGCGTCGCCGATCAGCACGACATTGCCGTCGACCCAGCGCTCGTTCGAGACGCGCGGGAAGTTGCGCCACATCGAGCGGTTGGTGAGCAGGCGATGGCCCTGCAGCTCCTTCGCGAACACCTTTTCCAGGAAGCGCGCGGACGCGGCCTCGTCCAGCTTGTCGAGCCCGGCGCGCGCGAAGGTGTCGGCCTGCGTTTCCATCACCCAGGTCGAGCGGTGCGGCTCGTACTGATAGCAGTGCGCGATGAAGATGCCGTGCTCGGTCTCGCGGAAGAAGAACGAGAAGGCGTCGAAGCTGCGCGTCGAGCCCATCCAGGCGAACTTGTTGGGCCGGTAGTCGATCTTTGTTCCGAACGCGTCCTGGCGCGCGGCGCGGATCGCGCTGTTGATGCCGTCGGCGGCGACGATGAGGTCGGCGTTCTCGTGCGCCGAAAGGTTCGCATCGACGTCATGCTCGAAACGCAGCTCGACGCCGAGGCCGCGTGCGCGCTCCTGCAGCAGGCGCAGCAGCGTGACGCGCGAGCAGCCGCAGAAGCCGTTGCCGCCGATGCGGTGCACCGTGTCCTTGAAGTGGATCTCGATGTCGTCCCAATAGGCGAAATTGTCGACGATCGCGCGATAGGTCAGCGCGTCGTATTTCTCGAAGGTTGCGAGCGTCTCGTCGGAGAACACGACGCCAAAGCCGAAGGTGTCGTCGGCGCGGTTGCGCTCGAACACGGCGATGCGCAGGTCCGGCCAGGCCGCCTTCATCAGGATCGCGAAGTAGAGACCCGCCGGGCCGCCGCCGATGACATGGATGTTCATGGCCTGCCTCCGCGTCCGCGCGCCGCGCAGCGGCGGGGTGAACGCCCCCTCAAATTACGCCTCCGGCCGCTTGCCGGCAAGAAACTTTAAGCTTAAAGTATTTTGCGATACGAGATCTCACGCGTGCATGGGCAGGGCCATGGCGGCGCTCACGGGTCATCACGCAGTGGTCACCGGCGGCGGACGCGGCATCGGGCGCGCCTGCGCCAGGGCGCTCGCGCGAACCGGCGCCACCGTCACCGTGCTCGGCCGCACCGAGGCACCGCTCAAGGACGCGGTGAGCCGGGGCGACGCGCAGGGCTACGCCGTCGCCGACGTCACCGATCCCAAAGCCGTCGCCGCCGCCCTCGCCGACGCGGCAACGGCGCGCGGCCCCGTCGCCATCCTCGTCGCCAACGCCGGCGCGGCGGAAAGCATGAGCTTCGCCAAGTCGCCGCCCGATCTTTTCCGCCGCATGTTCGAGACCAACACCATGGGCGTCGTGCACGCGGCACAGGCCGTGGTCGGCGGCATGATCGCGCGCGGCTTCGGCCGGATCGTGGTCGTCGCCTCCACCGCCGGGCTCAAGGGTTACGGCTACGTCTCGGCCTATTGCGCCGCCAAGCATGCGGCGGTCGGCCTCGTGCGCGCGCTCGCGGCGGAAACGGTGCGCACCGGTGTCACCGTCAACGCGGTCTGCCCCGGCTACACCGACACCGATCTCGTGAAGGCGAGCCTCGACACGATCACGGCTGCGAGCGGGCGCTCGCGCGAGGAAGCGCTGGCCGCCCTGCTCAAGGCGAGCCCGCTCGGCCGCCTGATCAGGCCGGACGAAGTCGCCGCGGCGGTCGTCTCGCTCTGCCTGCCCGAGGCGGCGGCAATCACCGGCACAGCCTTGCCCGTCGCCGGCGGAGAGATTTGATGGAAGACACGACGCTCATTCCGCTCGATGCCGAAACGAAAGTCGCCGAGCGTCCGGGTGACCACAAGGCGGAGCTGCGCCTGTGGCTACGGCTGCTCACCTGCACCAACCTGATCGAGGCTGAGATCCGCCGCCGCCTGCGCGTGCACGACGTCACCCTGCCCCGCTTCGACCTGATGGCGCAGCTCGAGAAAAATCCCGCCGGCATGCCCCTGGGCGAGCTCTCCTCGCGCATGATGGTCTCGAACGGCAACATCACCGGCCTCGTCGAACGCCTCGTCGAGCAGGGCCTGATCGACCGCCGCCCCTCGCCGCGCGACCGCCGCGCGCAGATCGTCAGCCTCACCGCCGAAGGCCGCCGCACCTTTCGCGCGATGGCGCGCGACCACGAGGGCTGGATCGCGGAGATCTTCGCGGGGCTCGATGCCGCCGACATCGACGCGCTGATGGCGCTGCTCGGCAAGGCCAAGCAGTCGGCGCAGCAGGCCACGGGAGACGCCGCATGAGCGCCGCCAATCCGGTCACGCTCCCGCTGTCCGGCTATACGGCACGGCACGTGCTGCTCGCCATCGAGGGCAAGGTTGCGACGCTCACGCTCAACCGGCCCGAGCGCAAGAACCCGCTCACCTTCGAGAGCTACGCCGAGATCGTGAGCATCTTCCGCGCCGCGGCGAAGGACGACGGCATCAAGGCGATCGTCGTCACCGGCTCGGGCGGCAACTTCTCCTCCGGCGGCGACGTGTTCGAGATCATCGGCCCCCTGGTCGAGATGGGCACCGCGCAGCTGCTCGAATTCACCCACATGACCGGCGACGTGGTGAAGGCGATGCGGGCCTGCCCGCAGCCGGTCGTCGCGGCAATCGACGGGGTCTGCGCCGGGGCGGGCGCGATCATCGCCATGGCCAGCGACCTGCGCATCGGAACCGCCGGCGCCAAAGTCGCGTTCCTGTTCAACCGCGTCGGGCTCGCGGGCTGCGACATGGGCGCCTGCGCAATCCTGCCGCGCATCATCGGCCAGGGCCGCGCCGCCGAGCTGCTGTTCACCGGCCGCACGCTCGGCGGCGAGGAGGCCGAGCGCTGGGGCTTCTTCAACCGCCTCGCCGCGCCCGGCGAAGTGCTGGCCGAGGCACACAAGCTCGCGCGTGAGCTCGCCGCCGGGCCCACGTTCGCCAACGCCATGACCAAGCGCATGCTGGAGATGGAATGGGCGATGTCGGTCGAAAGCGCCGTCGAGGCCGAGGCGGTGGCGCAGGCGCTGTGCATGAAGACCGAGGACTTCGCCCGCGCCTACCGCGCCTTCGCGGCCAAGCAGAAACCCGTGTTCGAGGGCAACTGACATGCTCGGCGATACGCTGGCCTGGCCGTTCTTCGAGGAAAGCCACCGGCGCTTCACCGACACGCTCGCCCGCTGGGCCGACGCCACGCTCCCCGGCTTGCCGCATGACGACGTCGACGCCGCCTGCCGCGCGCGCGTCGCCGCCCTCGGCGCCGCCGGCCTGCTCGACGCGGTGGTGCCGAAGGCCTATGGCGGCGCGCGCGAGACGCTCGACGTGCGCACGCTCTGCCTTGCGCGCGAGTTGCTTGCCTTCCGCGACGGGCTCGCCGACTTCGCCTTCGCCATGCAGGGGCTGGGCTCCGGCCCGATCACGCTGTTTGGATCAGATGCGCTCAAGCAGCGCTATCTGCCCGCCGTGCGCCAGGGCCGCGCCATCGCCGGCTTCGCGCTGTCCGAGCCGGAGGCCGGCTCCGACGTCGCCGCGCTCGCCATGACGGCGACGCCGGACGGCGAAGGCCACATGCGCCTCGACGGGCGCAAGACCTGGATCTCCAACGGCGGCATCGCCGACTTTTATGTCGTATTCGTGCGCAGCGGCGAGGCGCCCGGCGCCAAGGGCCTCTCGGCCTTCGTGGTTGATGCGGCGACGCCCGGCCTCTCGGTCGCCGAGCGCATCGAAGTGATCGCGCCGCATCCGCTCGCAACCCTTGCCTTCGATGGCGTACGCGTGCCGCTCACGCAACGGCTCGGCAAGGGCGGCGACGGCTTCAAGGTCGCGATGACGACCCTCGACGTGTTCCGCTCCACCGTCGGCGCGGCGGCGCTCGGGTTCGGCCGGCGCGCGCTCGCCGAGATGCTCGAGCGCGCCGCCACCCGCAGGCTGTTCGGCGCGCCGCTCGCCGAGCTGCAGCTCACGCAGGCCGCCATCGCCGACAGCGCGACCGACGTCGACGCCGCCGCGCTGCTCACTTACCGCGCCGCCTTCACCAAGGACATGGGCGCGGCGCGCGTCACGCGCGAAGCGGCGATGGCCAAGATGTTCGCCACCGAGATGGCGCAGCGCGCGATCGATCGCGCGGTGCAGGTCTTCGGGGGGCTGGGCGTGACCAAGGGCGTCAAGGTCGAGGAGCTTTACCGCGAGATCCGCGCGCTGCGCATCTACGAGGGCGCGACCGAGGTGCAGAAGGTCGTGATCGCGCGCGAGACGCTCAAGCAGCGAACATCCAACCCGGCGCTGGCCGCCGAATAACGGGAGAAGCCAATGACCGCTTCCGCCCATGGCGCTTCCACCCAAGGCGCTTCCACCCAGGTCGCTTCCGCCCAAAGCGCTTCTGCTCATGTCGACACCTTCACCCGCGACCATCTCCCGCCGCGCGCGCAGTGGCCGGAGTTCCGCTTCACGCTGCCCGAGCTGGCCTATCCGGAACGGATCAACTGCGTGCGCGAACTGCTCGACCGCTGGGTCGCGCAGGGCGACGGAGAGCGGGCGTGCATCGTCTCTCCGGGCGGCACGCTGACCTACGCCTCCGTTCAGGAGACGGTGAACCGCATCGCCAACGTGCTCACGCGCGACCTCGGCATGGTGCCGGGCAATCGCGTGCTGCTGCGCGGGCCCAACTCGCCGATGATGGCGGCGGCCTGGCTGGCGGTGATCAAGGCGGGCGGGGTCGCGGTCGCGACCATGCCGCTGCTGCGCGCAAAGGAGCTCTGCTATCCGATCGAGAAGGCACGGATCGCGCTGGCGCTCTGCGACCAGCGCCTCGCCGAGGAGATGGAGAAAGCGAAGACCGCGTGCGAGCACCTGACGCGCGTCGTCTATTGGAACGACGGCGGCGCCGAGCTCGAGTCCCTGATGCGCAAGCCGGGCTACGAGCGGTTCGAGGCCTGCGACACCGCGGCCGAGGACATCTGCTTGATCGCCTTCACCTCCGGCACCACCGGCGAGCCCAAAGGCACCATGCACAACCATCGCGACATGCTGGCGACCTGCGACAGCTACGGCCGCCACGTGCTGCGCGCCGAGCCGTCCGACCGCTTCATCGGCTCGCCGCCGCTGGCGTTCACCTTCGGACTCGGCGGACATCTGCTGTTCCCGCTGCGCATCGGCGCGTCCACGATCCTGATCGAGAAGGCGCCGCCCGACGAATTGCTCGCCGCAATCGAGCGCTTCAAGGCGAGCGTGTGCTTCACCGCGCCGACCGCCTACCGCGCCATGCTGCCGAAGCTCGCGGGCCGCGACATCCGTTCGCTGCGCCGCTGCGTCTCCGCCGGCGAGACGCTGCCGAAGGCGACGTTCGAAGCCTGGCGCGAGGCGACCGGCATCCGCATCCTCGACGGCATCGGCTCGACCGAGATGCTGCACATCTTCATCGGGTCCCCGCAGGAGGAGACCCGCGCCGGGTCCACGGGGCGCGTCGTGCCGGGCTACGAGGCGCGCGTCGTCGACGCGCAGGGACGCGAGGTGCCGGCGGGAACGGTCGGACGGCTGGCGGTGCGCGGCCCCACCGGCTGCCGCTATCTCGCCGACAAGCGCCAGCGCAAGTACGTCGAGAACGGCTGGAACATCACCGGCGACACCTATGTCATGGATGACGCGGGCTATTTCTGGTACCAGGCGCGCTCGGACGACATGATCATCTCCGCCGGCTACAACATCGCGGGACCCGAGGTCGAGGCGGCGCTGCTCGCGCACCCCGCCGTCGCCGAGTGCGGCGTCGTCGGCGTGCCCGACAGCGAGCGCGGAATGATCGTGAAGGCCTATGTCGTGCTGCGCGCGGACCACACCGGCGACGACGCACTCACGAAGGCGTTGCAGGACCACGTGCGCGCGAGCATTGCCCCTTACAAATACCCGCGCGCGATCGAATACGTCGCGGCGCTGCCCAAGACGCAGACCGGCAAGCTGCAGCGCTTCGAGCTGCGCCGCATGGCCGCGGCTGCCGCCCCCGCACTCGCATCGTGAGGAAAGCCGCCATGTCCGACAGGCACGTCACACGCCGCGGCGCGGCCACGCTGCTGCCCGCCGGTTGGCCGCAGCCGAAGGGCTACGCCAACGGCATCACGGCGCGCGGGACGATGATCTTCATTGCCGGCCAGATCGGCTGGGATGCACAGGGCCGGCTGGCCGAGGGCTTTTTGGCGCAGGCGCGCAAGGCGCTGGAGAACATCGTCGCGGTGCTCACCGAAGGCGGGGCCGAGCCGCAGCACCTGGTGCGGCTGACGTGGTACGTCACCGACATGGCGGCCTATCGCGGCGCCCTCGCCGAGCTCGGCGCGGTCTATCGCGACGTGATCGGCCGCCACTACCCGACGATGACGCTGGTCGAAGTGAAGAGCCTCGCCGAGCCGGGGGCGCTGATCGAGATCGAGGCGACGGCGGTCATGCCGGACTGAGCGCGGCTCTGTCTCCTGAAGTCGGCGCTCCCTCACCCGGCATGCGCAGCACGCCGGATGAGGGGAGCGAGTGTCGGGGATCGTCCGAGGGTGCAGTCGTCAAGCCACCGCAGCTTCGAGCGCCGCGATGTCGATCTTCTTCATCGTCATCATCGCCTGCATCGCACGCTTGGCCTTATCGCGATCAGGGCTGGTGGTCAGTTCCATCAGCCGCTTCGGGGTGATCTGCCAGGAGTGGCCCCAACGGTCCTTGCACCAGCCGCAGTCGCTCTCCTTGCCGCCGTTGCCGACAATGGCGTTCCAATAGCGGTCGGTCTCTTCCTGGTTGTCGGTCAGCACCATGAAGCTCACCGCCTCGTTCGGCGCGAAGACCGGGCCGCCGTTGAGGCCGAGGAAAGGCCGGCCGAGCACGGTGAACTCGACGGTCAGTTCATTGCCTTCCCGGCCGCCGGGGTAATCGGACGCGGCCGCCATCGCCCGGCCGACATGGCTGTTTGGAAAGGTCGCGGCGTAGAACTCGGCCGCCTTGCGGGCTTCGCCGTGGTCGTACCAGAGGCAGGTCACGAGGTCGGTCATATCCGTTCTCCTTCCATGTTGGTCTTCAGGTCTTGCGCGGCCACGCGGGCTCCCGCGGCCGGCGCTTCAGAGCGGGAGATCACGCCGCCACGTCGTCGAAAGAGCCGGTCCGCAAAGGTCCGGTGGGTCGGTAGGTGCTGATGATCACGCCCGATGCGGCAGCCTTGGTGCTCACGAGCGCGAGCTCGCGCGGGGCCACTTCGTTCGAGAAGATGCGTTTGCCCTTGCCCAGCAGGACCGGATAGACGAGCAGCACGACCTCGTCGGCGAGGCCATGGCCGAGCAGCATCGGCGTTACGGTCGAACTTCCCCAGACGATCATATCGGGACCGTCCTTCGCCTTGATGCGGCGGAGTCCCTCGACGATGTCCGGTCCAAGGTCCGCGACCGGACCCCATCCAAGGCTGTCCGGCCGATGGGTCGCGACGTATTTCGTCGCGGCGTTCAGACTGTCCGCCAGCGGACTGCTCCTGGCCTTCGGCCAGTAGCCCGCGAAGATGTCGTAGGTGCGCCGGCCGAGCAGCAGGTCGAAGCCCTTTCCCTGCGCCGCGATGATCGCCTCCCCCACGGCCGGGTCGACATGCGGGACCGTCCATCCGCCGTATTCGTAATCACCGTCTTCGCCCGGTCCGCCGGGGGCCTGGATCACGCCGTCCAACGAGATGTGCTCGATGATCCTGATCTGCCTCACGTCGCGTCTCCATCCGTTTGGTCTGCCCGGATTCGACACCGAACAGCATTTCGATGTAGCGGCGCAGATGATCGATGCTGTCTGCGGCGATTTTTGCTCCGCCCGTGGCCTTGGCGAGAATGAAGGCGCCCTGGATGACGGCCTGCATGTGCAGCGCGAGCGATTTCGCCGTCCAATCGGCGGCGATGCTGCGCTCGCGCATTGCCGCTTCGATGTCGGCTTCCAGCGTTGCGGCATGGCCTGTGATGCTGCGTTTGCAGGCATCGCGGATGGCGGGCGCCGTCTCGTAGGTCTCCTGCACCATGGTGCCGACAAGGCAGGTGAAATCCGGCAACGGGCCGCGCAGAAGCCCCTTGCGAAAATCCACATAGGCCAGGACGCGCTCGAGTGCGTCGGCATGGTCGTGATAGGGCGCCGCGGCAAACAGCGCGCCGGTCATCTCGGACCAATGATCCGCCGCCGCGACTCCGAGCTCGGCCTTGCCCTTGAAGTGGTGGAAGAAGGCGCCCTTGGTGACACCCGCCGCCGCACACAGTTCATCGACGGACGTTGCCGAGTAGCCCTTGGTGCGGATCACCGACAGCGCGGCCTCCAGCAGCTTGGTTCTTGCATCCGTCTTTGCGGTCGGCCGGGACATGGCGTCTCCTCACGGCGAGTGACATACCAACTGGTCGGTATGCCGTCAAGCCGCGGAATTGTGCGAGCACGGGATACGCTCGCAACGGCTAACGATCGAATCGGACCAAGGCTGGAGAAATCGCAACAGGGATGAAAGGGTGTTGCGGCGACGCCGACACCGCGACCGCAGAACGATGCACATGGACCGAGAAGGTCGTCCGATGGTTTCGATCAGACGATGGGTCCTGGCCCGACCTGTCGGCGTTCGCAGCACCACCATCGCGGCGGCTGCGAACGCCTTCACTCGATGCGACGTCCGATGCGGCGTCGAAGCGGCCGATTACCTGCCGCCGGCCACCTTCACGCGGCGCTCGGCCTTGCGTTCCGCGATGCGGCTGCGCGACGACTTGCCCGTGCGGCTGCGCACGTTGGCGACGCTGGTCGACTTCGACTTGCCCTTCGCCACCATGGCGCGGCGGCCCTTGCTGGTGATCGCCGCCTTCGCCGCCGCGACGCTCGCGCCCGACTTCACCGGACGCACCGATGCACGCAGCTTGATCTCGCGCTGCTCGGAGCTGTCGGTCGGGTCGAAGCGTTCGATCTCCGCGAACACGCCGAGTTGGCACGGCAGGCCCTTGGCCATGGCGAAGGCGCCATCGCTCTTGGCGGAGCGCCAGTGCTCGGCCGGCTTGCCGGTGATCCGGTGCACGTAGTTGCGGGTTTCCTTGGGCAGGCCCTTGCCGCTCTTGAGCCAGTTGCCGACGCGGGTGGGGCCCGCGTTGTAGGCGGCGGTCGCAAGACCGATGCTGCCGAAACGCTCGACCAGCCCGCTCAGGAAGCGCGCCGCGGCGGGCAAGGCCTCGAGCGGATTGAACGGATTGCTCAGGCCGACTTCCTTGGCCACGGCGGGCATGAACTGGGCGACGCCCAGCGCGCCGGCATGGCTGACCGCGTGCGGATCGAACTTGCTCTCCTGCCAGATCAGGTTGGCGAACAGCGCCACCGGCAGATTGTGCTGCTGGGCCGACTCCGCCAGTTGGCTGCAAAACTCGGCACGTGAAATCGCGGGCACCGGACGCGGCTCGACCTTGCGCACCGGCTTCGGCGGATCGTCTCCCGGCTTCGACGTGTTCTCGGTCGGATCCGGCTCGCTGGGCAGCCGCGACTCGTCCTTAACCCCGGTGAGGTCCTTCGCGGCCTGCTGCACGGGATCGGCGACTGGCGAGCTGGTATCGGAGTCGGTGCTCGTCCCGCGCAGCTCGCTGATCAGAGATTCGTCGGGCATCGGCGCCGCCGATGCGGAACCAAACGAAACGATGAGAATTGCAATCAGTCGGGAAAGAAACGGCAAACGAAATCCTGTCTGCATCCCGGCCCTCACCTTCGGTTGGCACAGACGCGCGCCTGCGCCGCCTGCGCGATGTTGTTTTTGAGCGGAGAAGTCCCCTCGTGTGAGGCCGGTGATGACCAGCGAAGTGGGGCGCGAATGTGAATACTTTGCGCCTTTAAGCTGATTTGTTGCGATTGATAAAAAAATTCGAGCAACGGCGGTACTACAGCAACGACGTTAACTACAGATCATACCGACTGAAAGAAGAGACGGTATTTCCGCAAGTAGAACGCGTGTAATACCATCAGCGCCCGCTGACCTCATGTGAGGTCTCCTTGCACCGTCAGACTTCTGCAGCTGCCCGCGACTCCACCGCCTGTCGCACCATTGCAATTTCCCATGGTGCAGATGACATCTGCGCGAGCGCTCAAACATTCACTTTTCGGTCGCGTTCCGATCGCTATAGTGCCGCCCATGAATCGGGGGCTCGCCATCGCATTGTGGAGCGTGCTGACCCTGGCGCTGATCGCGTTTGCGCCGGGAGCGGCGAACGCGCATGTCGGTCACGCCGGCCACGACGCGCACCCCCATCAGGCCGTCGCAGCCAAGCAGATTGCCGGCCACCACACATCGCTGCAGCAGCAGGCGCCCGACCGAGCCGCGGCGGCCATCGCCCCCGCGTCGGCCGAGGTGGGTAGCCTTGCGCCGGATGAGCCGCCGGTCACCGCCGCGGGAGCCTGCGCGGGCGCGTGCTGCACGGCCGGATCGTGTAGCGGGCATGCGATGGCGGCGATGACGTCAGCGCTCGGCCCCTCGCGCCTGCGTTCCCTCATGCTGGCCTTGAGCAGCGGGCCCTCCGATCCGGGCATCGACCCGGAAACGCTTCCCGAGCCGCCGAAGTCCTCCGTCTAAGTCGAGCGTCGCGACTGCGCGCATGCGCGGGCGCCGACGCCATCCGCGCGGCCGGCATCCGCCGGCCGTCGACACCGGCTTTACGAAGGAATTCTTCAGATGTTGGCGCTCCTGCGCACGTGCGCACTTGCAGCGGTTGTTGTGATGATCGGGTCCGCGCCGATCGCCGCCCACGAGGGTCATGATCATGGCGAGCCCCCGCCGGCCGCATCCGCCGTATCTGCTGCGCCGCGCGCGGAAGCTGCGTCGGACAATTTCGAGCTCGTCGCCGTCGCGCGCGAGGGCCATCTCGACATCTATCTCGACCGGCTGTCGAGCAACGAACCGGTGTCCGGCGCGACGATCACCGTCGATACCTCCGCCGGCAGCGTTGCCGCCACTCCCGCCAAGGAGGACGGCACCTACGCGCTGCCCGCACCATGGGCGCAGCAGCCGGGACGCTACGACCTGATCTTCACGGTCGTGGCCGGCGATCAGGCCGACGTGCTGACCGCCACGCTCGACGTGAGCGAGGCCCCTGGCGTCGAGGGCGCGCACGCGTCGCCATTCGATCGCTTCCTGCACGACATCACCACGTCGGCCTTCCCATTGAACGGCACCCTTGTCGCCATCGCGCTCGTCGCCGGGCTCGTGATCGGCGCCGGCCTGACGCGCTGGTCGGCGAGCGGCACCGCCAAGGTCCTCGCCATTGCGGCCGCGCTCATCATCTCTGCTCCCGACGCGCGGGCGCATGAGGATGACGAGCACGACGAAGCCGGTCCTGCGGCCCATCTGTCGCACAAGCAGGATCTGGCGCGCCGCGCGCCGGACGGATCGCTGTTCGTTCCCAAGCCCACGCAGCGCATCCTCGCGATCCGCACCGCGGTCGCCGCGCAGGCGAGCTATCGGCGCACGATCGAGCTTCCCGGACGCATCATTCCCGATCCCAACGCCAGCGGACACGTGCAGACGTCGGTCGGCGGCCGGCTGTCGCCGCCGGAGGGCGGCTTCCCGCGGCTGGGGACGCGCGTCGCGAAGGGAGACGTGCTCGCCTATGTCACGCCGCCGATCCAGGCGATCGACGTCTCCGACATGCGCCAGCGCCAGGGCGAGCTCGACCAGCAGATCAGCATCGTGGAGCGCCGCATTGCGCGCTATGAGCAACTGGCGCAGCGGGGCGCAGTGACGCAGGTGCAGCTCGACGAAGCCAAGCTCGAACTGCAGGGCCTGAACGACCGGCGCGCGGCGCTCGACCGCACGCGCCGCGAGCCGGAAGCGCTGGCCGCTCCCGTGTCGGGCGTGGTCGCGGAGATCAACGCCACGGCCGGACAGATGGCGCAGCCCAGCGTCGTGCTGTTCCAGATCGTCGAGCCGAGCCGGCTCTGGGTCGAAGCCCTCAGCTTCGATCCGCTGTCGGGCGCGCGCAACGCCACGGCCAAGACCGGCGCTGGCCGCACCCTCCAGGTGAGCTACCAGGGCGCCGGATTCGCCGCTCGCAGCCAGGCGGTGCCGGTACATTTCCGCGTCGAGGGCGACGCCGGCGGCCTGCGGCCCGGCCAGTTCGTCACCGTATTCGCCGAAACCGACGAGGAACGCAGCGGCATCGCCCTGCCCCGCGCCAGCGTGGTGCGCACCCAGAACGGGCAGGACCTCGTGTTCGAGCACGTTTCGGCCGAGCGCTTCGTGGCACGACCGGTGCGGGTCGAGCCGCTCGACGGCGCCCGTGTGCTGGTCGTTTCCGGCATCACCGCCGCCAGCCGCGTCGTCACGCAGGGCGCCGAACTGCTGGATCAGGTGCGCTGATGTTCCGCCTCATCGTCACGCAATCGCTGCGCAACCGCTTCATCGTCCTGGCGCTGGCGGCGATCCTCGTCATCTACGGCGGCCTGGTCGCGACCAGGCTGCCGATCGACGTGCTGCCCGACCTCAACCGGCCGACGGTCACGATCATGACCGAAGCCGAGGGCTACGCCCCGCCGGAGGTCGAACAGCTCGTCACGTTCCCGATCGAAGCGCAGATGAACGGCGTGCCAGGCGTCATCCGCGTGCGCTCGGTCTCCAGCGTCGGCCTGTCGATCGTCTACGTCGAGTTCGACTGGGCGACCGACATCTACCGCAACCGCCAGCTCGTGGCGGAGAAGCTCTCTCTGGTGCGCGACCAGCTTCCGGCAGACGCGCGCTCCGTGATGGGTCCGATCAGCTCGATCATGGGACAGATCCTGCTCGTCGCGGTGACCAGCGACCGCGCCAGCGCCATGGAGCTGCGCGAGGCCGCCGATTTCGTGCTACGACCGCGCCTGCTCTCCGTGCCCGGCGTTGCGCAGGTGATTCCGATCGGCGGCGAGGTGCGGCAATATCGCGTGTCGCCCAACCCGTCGGCGCTGCGCGCCCTCGAGATCAACTACGACCAACTCGAGCGCGCGCTCACGCAGTTCGGCGTCAACAGCGGCGGCGGCTACACCGACCAGCATTCGCGCGAGTACCTGATCCGCAACATCGGACGCACGCTCAGCCTCGACGACCTGCGCAACCTCGTGATCGGCACGCGCGACGGCGCCCCGGTGTACCTGCGGCAGGTCGCCGACGTGGACTTCGCGCCCAAGTTCAAGCGCGGCGACGCCGGCTACATGGGCAAGCCCGCGGTCATCGTCTCGGTCGAGAAGCAGCCGAACGTCGACACGGTCACGCTCACGCGCGAGATCGAGCGCACGCTCAAGGAGATCGCGCCAAGCCTGCCGGCTGGAATGAAAGCCGATCAGGTGCTCTTCCGGCAGGCGAACTTCATCGAGGCGTCGATCCGCAACGTGCAGACGGTGCTGCTGGAAGCGATCGTCGTCGTCGCAGTGGTTCTGTTCGCGTTTTTGATGAACTGGCGCACCACCGCGATCTCGCTGACGGCAATCCCCGTCTCCATCCTCGCGACGGCCATCGTGTTCCATTTCGCCGGACTCACGATCAACACGATGACGCTCGGCGGCATCGCAATCGCCATCGGCGAGCTCGTCGACGACGCCGTGGTGGACGTCGAGAACATCTTCCGCCGCCTGCGAGAGAACCGCGCCGCCGGCAGCCCGCGGTCCGCCTTCGAGGTCGTGGTCTCGGCCTCGCAGGAGGTGCGCTCGGGCATCGTCTATGCGACCCTGATCATCGTGCTCGTGTTCCTGCCGCTGTTCGCGCTCACCGGGATCGAGGGCCGCCTGTTCGCTCCGCTCGGCGTCGCCTACATCGTCTCGATCGCGGCCAGCCTGCTCGTGTCGATCACCCTGACGCCGATCCTCGCCTATCTCCTGCTGGGCAATGCGAGACATCTGCGACATCGCGACAACCGGTTCGTCCGCTTCCTCAAGGAGCGCAACCGCGCCCTGCTGGCCTGGGCATTCAACCATCAGGGGCCCTTGATGGGAGGCGCCGCGCTCGCGGTGCTGCTCGCGGTCGCCGGAGCGTGGGCCCTGCCGCGCGCCTTTCTCCCTGCGTTCAACGAGGGCACGCTGACCGTCACGGCGACGTTCAATCCGGGCATCTCGCTCGCCGAATCGCACCGCGTGGGGCTGATCGCCGAGCGTCTGGTCCTCGACGTGCCGGAAGTGAGAACGGTCGGCCGCCGCACGGGCCGCGCCGAGCTCGACGAGCACGCCGAGGGCGTGCACTCGTCCGATCTCGAGATCGACCTTGCGCCGTCGGACCGCGATCGCGCGGCGATCATCGCCGACATTCGCGCGCGGCTTGCCGTGCTGCCGCTGTCGGTCAATGTCGGGCAACCGATCTCGCACCGCCTCGACCACATGCTGTCGGGGGTGCGCGCGCAGATCGCGCTGAAGATCTTCGGCGACGATCTCGACACACTGCGCGCGTTGGGCGAACGCCTGCGCGAGCGTCTCGCGGCCGTGCCGGGCGTTACCGACCTGCAGGTCGAGAAGATCGTGCGCATCCCGCAGCTCGAGATCCGCGTCGACTATGCGCGCGCCGCGCTCTACGGCGTGCAGCCCTCGGCGGTCGTGGACCAACTCGGGCGCCTGTCGAACGGGCGCGTCGTATCCCGCGTCGTCGACGGCTATCGCCGCTTCGACGTGACCCTGCGCCTGCCGGACCGCCTGCGCACCACCTCGCGGCTCGCCGATCTGCTGATCGAAACGCCGTCGGGGTGGATTCCCGCGCGGCAGATCGCGGACATCCGCGAGACGGACGGCCCCAACCAGATCCTGCGCGAGAACTCGCGCCGGCGCCTCGTCGTGTTCGCCAACACCGACGGACGCGCCGACATGGCGCAGGTGATCGCGGGCATCCGCCGCGAACTCGGCGCCACGGCGCTGCCCGAGGGATATTTCACACGCCTCGAAGGCACCTTCCAGGCGCAGGAGGAGGCCAGCCGGACCATCGCCGTGCTCGCGCTGCTCTCCCTCGCCCTGATCTTCGCCACGCTCTACAGCCGCTACCGCTCCGCCGTGCTCAGCCTCGTCGTCATGGGGAGCGTGCCGCTCGCGCTCATCGGTAGTGTCGCGGCGTTGTGGATCGCGGGACAGCCGCTCTCGGTCGCGAGCATGGTCGGCTTCGTGACGCTCACCGGCATCGCCACCCGCAACGGCATCCTCAAGATCAGCCATTACATCAACCTCGCCATCGACGAGCGCATCCCCTTCGGACGCGAGCTTGTGATCCGCGGCAGCCTCGAGCGGCTCACGCCCGTGCTGATGACCGCGCTGTCCGCCGGCGTGGCGCTGATCCCGCTGCTGATCGACGCGCACGCGCCCGGCAAGGAGATCCTGCACCCGGTGGCGGTGACGATCTTCGGCGGCCTGATCAGCGCCACCGCGTTCGACACGGTGCTCACGCCCATCCTGTTCCTGCGCTTCGGCCGCCGCCCGCTCGAGCGGCTGGTCGCGGCCCGCACCTCCGCGCAGGAGGTCGCCGCCGACAAAGGCGCAACCGCATCCGCCTTCTGACATCCACCAAAGGAGAACGACACATGAAGATCAAAGCGCTCGTCATCGCCCTCGCTGCGTTGGCGGTTTCGACGGCCGCCCAGGCGCACGCGCCCAAGGTCGGGCACAACGGCGGACCGCAAGCCGACGCCGGCAGCTTCCACGTCGAGGTCGTGCCGAAGGGCAAGGCGCTGCAGGTCTTCCTGCGCGACCACGGCGACAAGGCCGTGAGCACGGCCGGCTTCAAAGGCACGGCCGTGTTCGTCATCGACGGCAAGCCGCAGCGCATCAACCTCGCGCCAGCCGGCGAGAACACGCTCAAGGGCGAGGCCGAGGTGGAGCTGCCGGCCCAACCCAAGGGCGCCGTGCAGATCACGACGAAGGCCGGCAGCACGGTGCAGGCGAAGTTCTGAATCCGGGTCGAGGCGGGCGGCCGAACCAGCCGCCTGCCGCGCAATGAGTCAGGGCGCTGCGGACCTCGCCTGCAGCAGCTTCACTCCATAGGCGGGCAGCCGCAGCCCGCGCCGCAGGTCAATCTTCTCTCCACTGACGAGGTCGACGAGCGGGCCGCGCGCCGCGCGTGGAGCCTCAGGCCCCCGGTTGCGGTCCGCAGAATCCATATCGACGCAGAGGGGATTCGCCTGTAACGATCCGGCATGACGATCGACGAGAGGCAGATGCTGGCCGCCGCGCTGCTTGGGGTGGCCGCGTTCGAACTGCTGCTGTGGCTCTCCGCGGTGCCGATGGGGCTGACCACGCCCTGGCGCCAGCTCCCGCGCGAGACGGCATTCGTGCTGGTGATCCTGCCGCTGCCGGTAGCCGTCGCCGCCGTGTTCGCTGCCAGAACGCAAAAGCTGTGGCTGGCTGCCGCCGCGCTGGCGCTGCCCGCGGCGCTGTTCGTCGCTTACAACATGTGGCTCTGGATCGCGGGTTCGCGGCTGGCCGCCTCGACGCTGGCCGTCATGACGCGCATCGGCCGCATGTTCTGACCGCGATCGTACGGCGGCATGCCTCGACGCGAGGCTGCCGCCGCGCTCCGCTCACCTTCGGATCGACTCCTCAGGAACAGACGCGCGTGCGCACGACGCGCCAGCCCCAGCCATCCCACACGGACCGCCGCGTCCAATAGCAGGTCGGATAGGCAGCGGAGGCGTAGTAGGGCGGATAGTAGGCATAGGTTCGACGGTACGTGGTCGGGTAATAGGCGTAGGCGGGCGCGTAGCCATAATAGGCGCGCGGGTAGTAGTAGGAGTAGTTGTAATAGGGATAGGAGGCGTAACCGTAATACGGCGCGTAGCCGTAGTAGGGGCTGGCCAGCGCCGAGCCGACAAGCGCCGCCGCTGCAATGCCTCCGACGATGCCGAGCGCGATCGCACCGTTACGGGCCTGCGCATCGCTGGGCGCAGCCAGCAATGTTCCCGACAAGGCAACCGCTGCGACGGTGAGATGAAGCTTTTTCATAATGCACCTCGATGATGGACTGCGGCTCGACGTTCCGGCTCCGCAGACCTAGCCGCGGGTGCCCCGAACAACGTTGCGGGAAATCAACCGCTGGAATTTTCGGCGAATGTGCCCGTGCGTCACAAAATCGGACAGGTGAGGAGCTCGCGCCAGCTTACCGTGCAGGCGCCTCAGGCTCGACCAGCAGGACCGGAACCGAGCGCTCGCCGGCGAGCGCCGCGCCGATTGCACCGTCGAACGCCGTCCGCGCCATGACGATGATGCGTTCGTGGAGCGCAGCAAGGCGCGTGCGCACGGCGGTCAGGTCGGACGGCCCACCTCCGGTCGGCTCAAATTGAACCTTGACGTTAACGCTGTCCGCGCTGCGCCGGACTGCGGTACGGGCATCCTCGTCGAGCGGCCCGATGACGACGGCGCGCTCGCCCATCGCAGCGCCGATCGCCAGCCCGGCGCGGATGCCCGGGTCAGTTCCATTGGCGGCGACGATGGCCACCGGACCGGCCGCGCGCGCGATCCGCGAGGGAAAGATCAGCACCGCGGCATGCGACTTGATCGCCATGTCCGCGAGCTGCACGAACTGCTGGGTGATGCGGTCTACCGGGCTCGCCGGCTGCACCACGACGATGATGTCCCGCGCCGTCGCGGAGGCCGCGATCGTCTGCGCGGCGGTTCCCTGCGCGAGACTGAATCGCGCGGCGATGCGCGCCTTGTGCACGGCCTCGTCGAACAGGCCGCGCGCCAGGGCGGCCGACTGCTCGATCTGCAGCTTGAGCTGCGCCAGGTCGACCGGCTGCCAGCCCGCGCCGAGACCGCGGAACTCGCGCGCCTTGGGGAAGCTGGCAAGCCGCAGCAGCGCCTCCTCCTGCACGAACATCGCGTCGAGGTCGAGCTCGAGCTGTTCGGCGAAGCGGACGAGCGTGTCGAGGAATGCGTAGTCGCCCGTGCTCTGCGGCAAGCCCAGCAGCAGCCGCTTGAAGCGGTCACGGGCGAGGTCGGTCGGGTCCATTGCCGGAATGTCCGCTGAAGGTCTGGCGGATGCGGGCGAAGGCGCGCAGGCGATCCTCCACCAGGCGATTGATCGTGTTCGGGGGATAGGCGCCGCTCGCGCCGTCGCGCTCGCCGGCCGGACATCCGCTCAGGAGCGCGATGCCCTCGTCGACGGTGGCCACAGGATAGACCGTGAACCGTCCGGCCGCGCAGGCGTCGATCACGTCCTTGCGCAGCATCAGGTGCTGCACGTTCGCCGCCGGAATCAGCACGCCTTGCGAACCGGTCAGGCCGCGCGCACGACACACGTCGAAGAACCCCTCGATCTTCTCGTTGACGCCGCCGATCGCCTGCACCTGGCCATGTTGGTTGACCGACCCGGTCACCGCCAGATCCTGCCGAAGCGGCAGCTCCGCGAGCGCCGACATCAGCGCGTAGAGTTCAGCGGACGACGCGCTGTCGCCCTCCACGCCCGCGTAGGACTGCTCGAACACCAGACTCGCGAACAGCGACATCGGCACGTCCATGGCGTAGCGGCCGGCCAGGAAGCCGGACAGGATGAGCACGCCTTTCGAATGGATCGGGCCGCCCAGCTCGACCTCGCGCTCGATGTCGACGACCTTGCCGCTGCCGGGACGCACGCGGCAGGTGATGCGGTTGGGGCGGCCGAAGCGGAAGTCGCCGAGCTCGAGGACGCTGAGCCCGTTGACCTGGCCGATGCGGCTGCCGCTGGTGTCGATCAGCGCGACGTTCTCGAGGATGGTCTCGCGGCCGCGGTCGCGGATGCGCGAGGCGCGGCGCGCACGCTCGTCGATGGCGCGCTGCACGTCGGCGCGCGTGATGACGGCGCGCCCGGCCTCGCCGGCCCAGTGATCCGCTTCCGCGAGAATGTCATTCAACTGATCGACCAGCAGCGTCAGCTTGCCGGCGTGGTCGGCGATACGCGAGGCATGCTCCACCAGCAGCGCAACGCCGTCGCGATCGACCGGTCGCAGGGCCGCCCGAGCCACGATCGTCGCGATCAGCCGGGCATGCGTGGCCTCGCTCTCCGGCGAACGCGCAACGTCGTCCTCGAAATCCGCGAGCACCTTGAAATGCTCGCCGACCTCGGGATCGAGCTCGACCAGCAGGTAATAGAGCAGGCGATCGCCGAACAGCACCACCTTGACGTCGAGCGGGATTGGATCCGGCTCCAGCGACACCGTGCTGGTCAGCCCCATGAAGCGCGCCACGTCCTCGATGCGGATCTCGCGCTGGCGCAGCGTGCGCTTGAGCGCGGCCCAGCTCAAAGGCTCCATCAGCACGTGCCGGATGTCGAGCAGCAGGAAGCCGCCGTTGGCGCGATGCAGCGCGCCTGGCTTGATCAAACGGAAGTTGGTCACGAGCACGCCATGCTGCGACACGTATTCGATGCTGCCGATGAGGTTTGGGAGCGTGGGATGCAGCTCCTCCACGATCGGCCGCGCGCCGGCCGGCTCGGTGCGCCCGACCAGCACGTTGACCTCGTAGCGCTCGAACGGATTGCCGGTGCGCTCGTCCGGCGCCTCCCTGGCCTCACCTTCCGAATGCATCACGAACATCGGAACGTTCTCGATCAGGTCGATGCGGACCTGATCGAGATGCTCGACCACGCGCGGGATGTCCGAGAACTTGGACTTGGCGTCGTCGATCGACTGCCCGACCGCGAACCTCGCCGTCTCGCGGTTGAGCTTGCGGATCTCGTCGCGCCGTTCCTTCTCCCACTGCGGGATGCGGCGCATGATCTGCTCGAGATCCTGCTCCAGTTCCTCGATCTTCCGCTCCACCGCCTGGCGCTCGGCCTCGGGCCACTTGCTGAATTCCTCGGGCGGCACCACCTGCCCGCCGCGGGCGGGCGCGAGCGCGAAGCCGAGCGGCGTGCGCAGGATGACCACGCCGCGGGCGGCGGCCTTCTCGCGCAACGCGGAAAACGCCTCCTCCTGCCTGCCCTGGAACGTCTGGTCGATCGCGCCCCGGCGTGTGCGATAATCCTCGCTGTCGAAGACGGCGGGCAGCGCGGCCCTGAGGTCGTCGATCAGCCGATGCATGGCCTCGTGAAAGGCGACGGCGCGGCCGGGCGGCAGGCTGATCGCGATCGGCCGGCGCGGCTCCTGGAAATTGTTGACGTAGACCCAGTCCGGCGGGAGTGGCTGCTCTCCGACCGCCTCCTCGAGCAGGGCCTGCACCGCCCGATGCATGTGTGGACCATCCGATCCGATCACGAACAGGTTGAAGCCAGGCTTGCGGACCTGCGTGCCGAAGGTGATGGCGTCGAGCGCGCGCTGCTGGCCGACGAGGCCCGCGATCGGCTTCAGCTCCGCCGTGGTCACAAACGGCAGTGCGGACAGATCCGCGGTGCGATACAGCCTCTCGACGGAAAGCGGCGCCCCCGTCACAATTTCCGTCGCCGCGCACGAGGCGCTCGGCGCCAGCAGCGCCTGAGCGGTGCGCGCGACGGAACGAGGCTCGGCGGGCGGAACGGGCGTAACCATGGACGTGTGCTAAAGGAGCCCGGCTGAGCTGCCTTGACCTGAGTCAATGCCATGCTACCGCCGCGGGTTATGCGTTGGCCGACTGCGAGGACCACATGAAGCTCAAGCTGCAAGTCGAGAAGCGCGGCCACACGCTCTTCGAGGACACCTACAGCATCGTGGATGCGGAGAGCTTCGCGAGCGCCTGCGCCGACATGTTCAACCGGCTGCGCGAGCAGAGGATGGCGGCGGCCCCGAACGTCGGACAGGTGTTCGAGGAGATCAACGAGTATGCACTCGACGAGCTCGTGGATGCGCGGATCGGCCTGACAAAGGTCTAGCCGGACTGGCGGCGCACAGGACATCCCCGACCATGGCGGACGAGCGGCCGCTTGCAGACAAGGTGGCGTTCCTGAGCTGTCCGGCTGCCTACGGCGGCGCGGTGACCGTGCAACGCCGCGAGACCCACATGTCGTGGATCTTCCTCACGGACGAGACCGTCTACAAGCTCAAAAAGCCGGTCCGGTTTCCCTATCTCGATTTCTCCAGCCTCGCGCGCCGCGAAGCCGCCTGCCGTGCCGAGCTCGCGCTCAATCGGCGGCTCGCGCCCGATGTCTATCTCGATGTCGTTCCGCTCATGCAAACACCGGCCGGGCTTGCGCTCTCGGGCAGCGGCGAGGTCGTCGACTGGCTGGTCAAGATGCGCCGCCTCGACGAGGACGAAACGCTCGAGCACGCGATCGCCGCGCATACCCTCGCGCCCTGGCAGATCGATCGCCTCGCCCGCACGCTCATCGATTTCTATCGGCATGCCAAACCCGTCTTCGTCGCACCGGCGCTGCACCTGTCCGACTGGCGGCGCGCGTTGGTGGACAATCGCAAGGTCCTGCTCGATCCGAGCTTCGGCCTGCATCCTGGCCTCGTCAACTTCGTCGACGCGGCGCTGCGCCGGTTCCTCGCCGTGCACCGCAAGCTGCTCGTCGCGCGCTGCCGCGCGCGGCTGATCCTCGACGCCCACGGAGACCTGCGGCCCGAGCACATCTGGCTGGGGGATCCCGTCCGCGTCATCGACTGCCTGGAATTCAATCCGCGGCTGCGCGCCATCGACCCCTTCGACGAGATCGCGTTCCTGGGGCTCGAATGCGAGCGGCTCGGCGCGCCATGGATCGACGAGTACCTGTGGCGGCGGGTGAGCGGCGCGCTGCACGGTGCCCCGCCACGCGAGCTGTTCCTGTTTTACCGCTGCTACCGCGCCATGCTGCGCGCCCGGCTGGCGATCGCGCACCTCGTGGAGCCCAATCCGCGCACGCCGGAGAAATGGCCGCGCCAGGCCCGCACCTATCTGCGACTGGCGCAGGCGGACGCGCGACGTCTGGAGCCTTACCTGACGCCGCGGCCGGGGCGCGCTGCATGAACGAAATCGTACGCTCTCCACTTGCCAAAAAACATCACGCTAGAACACGAGCAGGTCGGTCAGGTCGCGGTTCTCATGCAGGCGGCGGATCGCCTGCGCCAGCAGCGGCGCGCAGGGAAGGATGGTGAGCTTGTCGCGGGCGGCGGCGGGGCTCAGCCGGAAGGCCGGGACGCTGTCGGTGATGATGAATTCGTCGATCGCCGGATCGCCGAGCACCGCTTCCGCGCCCTGCATGAACAACCCGTGCGTCACCAGCGCAATCGCGCGGCGTGCGCCCGCCTGCCGCGCCGCCCTGGCGGCGCGCAGCAACGTGTTGCCCGTGCTCAGGAGATCGTCGACGATCAGCGCGGTCGCGCCGGCAACCTCGCCGACGAACAGGTCTCCCGACACGACTCCGGCGCTGCGATGCTTGTCGGCAAAGCCCTTGCCGACCGGCTTATCGATCGCCGCCTCCAGCGCCTCGCGAAAGAGCTCCGCGCGCTTGGCCCCGCCCGGGTCGGGCGAGACGACGCACAGGATCTCCCCCGCATAGCGGCGCGCGTGCTCGACCAGCAGCGGCGCACCGGTCAGCGTCACGGTGCGGCAGCGGAAGGCGTTCTCGAAGGCCACCGGGTTGTGCACATCGAGCGTGACGACGCAATCGGTTTCGACCGCCTCGAACATGGCGGCGACATAGCGCGTCGTCACCGGATCGTGCGGCTTGGTGCGGCGGTCCTTGCGCGCGTAGGACAGATACGGAACCACGGCGGTGACGCGGCCGGCGCCTGCGTCCTTGAGCGCGCCGATGAAGAACAGCAGGCGGCATAGCTTGTCGTTCGCGCTCTCGGTCGGTCCGCCGTGCAGGCTTTGCACGACATAGACATCGGCTCCGCGCACGTTCACGAGCGGACGCGTCTTGTGCTCGCCATCCTCGAATGAACGTTCCTCATGCGCCGACAGCTCGACGCCGAGCGCCGACGCCACCCGAGTCCCGAGATCGCCCGTGGCCTGCAGCGCGAAGAGATGCATCCCGTGCCCCATGCCCACGCCGGGCCGCCGTAAAGATCACGCCGCCTCGGAACGGTCCGGCCACAACACGCGCACGTCGGCCGGCAGCGACTGGCGGATGTTCTCCAACTCGCCAGACGAGATCTTCGTCGTCAGGAACTGCAGCGTGACCGCGATCGCAGCCGCTGTGTTGCGGATCGGATCCTGCACGAAGGCGTGATCGACCCGGGCGACGAAATCGGCCTTGGAGCGATGTTTGGCCGGAGTCGTCGCCGGCCGCCAGTGCTCGTAATAGACGCCGCGCAGATGCGTCGGGAGCTGAGCGGCGAGATCGACCGCTTCGTTGACGGGAACCCAGTCGCGCAGCGCCTGCAGCACTGTCCGCAGCAGGCGATAGGAGCGCGCCTTGTTGTCCCAGCGCAGGCGCGCGTCCAGCTCGTTGATCCAGACGTGGGTGAGTTGAACGGAATGATCAATGCTTTCCAGGCCCGTTGCACTCATCGGAGCATCTCCTGTGTTGCATGCCTCGGCTCGACGCCGGCACGGCCCGCCAGACATCCCTAGAAACTGCAACGCACGACCGTGCTCCCTGATCCAGATCAAGTCCGCGCCACGGTCGCGCCAGGTTGATGGAGATCAAGGCAAGTTTGACGCATTTGTCGATTGGTATCCGAAACTGACCGGAGCTCGTCATGCCCGCCCACAACACGCAGCAAATCGGCCGGATCGATCACCTGTGTTTATGGACCATGCTGATCGGAATTGTCGTGGGCGCACTGCTGACGGTCGCAATCTAGCGGATTCGTTCGACCGCCGTGTGGCGGCAAAGAGGAAAAGAGGACATGACATGGCGCATAAGCACGTTCTGTTCCGATCCGCAGCGCGCGAGAAAATCCTGCGCGGAACCACGCAGCTCGCGGATGCCGTCCGTGTGACCCTGGGCCCCAGATCCAAGGCCGTGCTGATCGAGCGCAAGTGGGGACCGCCCATCGTCTGCAACGACGGCGTGACGATCGCCAAGGAATTCGACCTCAAGGACCCGGAGGAGAACCTCGGCGCGCGCATGCTACGGCAGGCCGCGGAGAAGACCGGCGAGCTCGTCGGCGACGGCACCAGCACCGCGACCATCCTGGCGCATGCCATTTTCAGCGACGGCCTGCGCAACGTGGTGGCGGGCGCCAGCGCCATCGACATCAAGCGCGGCCTCGACCGCGGGGCCAAGGCGGCGATCGAAACGCTGCGCGCGCTGTCGCGGCCGGTTGCCACCCGCAAGGAGAAGTCGCAGGTAGCGGCCATCTCCGCGCACAACGATGCCGCGATCGGGGAGCTTGTGGCCGACGCGATGGAGAAGGTCGGTGGCGAAGGCGTCATCACCGTGGAGGAATCGAAGACCACGGAGACCACTCTCGACATCGTCGAGGGGATGCAGTTCGACCGCGGATTCCTGTCGCCCTACTTCATCACCAACGCCGAGAAGATGGAGGCCGTACTCGAGGACGCCTTCATTCTGCTCTGCGACCGCAAGATCAGCGCGCTCAAGGACATCATCCCGCTGCTGGAGCAGGTGGCGAAGTCGGGCCGGCCATTGCTGGTCATCGCCGAGGACGTCGAAGGCGAAGCCCTCGCCACGCTTATCGTCAATCAGCTGCGCGGCTCGCTCAAAAGCTGCGCCGCCAGGGCGCCGGGCTTCGGCGACCGGCGCAAGGCGATGCTGGTGGACATGGCCGAGCTGACCGGCGGACAGGTCGTCTCCGAGGAATTGGGTCTCACGCTCGAGCACGTGACCATGGCCCAGCTCGGGCGCGCGAAGCGGGTGGTCATCGACAAGGACACCACGACGATCATCGGCGGCGCCGGCGACCGCAAGCGGATCGACGGGCGGATCGAGCAGATCCGGCGCGAGATCGACAAGGCCACCAGCGACTACGACCGCGAAAAGCTGCAGGAGCGCCTCGCAAAGCTCGCGGGCGGCGTCGCCGTCATCCGCGTGGGCGCGCCGTCAGAGGCGGAGATGAAGGCGCGCAAGGAGGCGCTCGACGACGCCATCAGCGCCACCAAGGCGGCCGTCGCCGAGGGCATCGTACCCGGCGGAGGCCTCGCGCTGCTGCGCTGCATTCCCACGCTCGAGCAGGAGGAGGCCAGGTGCAGCGGCGACGAGCGCACGGGCGTGCAGATCCTCAAGCGCGCGCTCGAGGCGCCGACGCGCCAGATCGCGGAGAATTCCGCCGTCGACGGCGGCGTGGTGGTGGCCCGCATGCTCGCGGGCGAAGGCAATTACGGCTTCGACGCCGGGCAGAAGACCTACCTGGACCTGGTCGAGGCCGGCATCATCGACCCGACCAAGGTGGTGCGGGTCGCGCTCGAGAACGCGGTGTCGGTTGCCAGTGTGCTGCTGCTCACGGAGGCGACAATGACCGAGATTCCCGAGGCGGTGAAGGAGCCGGCCGCCGTCGCGCCCGAACTGGCGATGTGACGCTACGGCGCACGGATTGACCTGGATCATGGTCCGGGCGGGTCATATCTGGGACATGCAGGTCCTCGATGATCTGCATTCCAGATGAGGGCCGCATGGACGAGCCGACAACGGCATCGCTGACCCTGGTACGGAGCCCGCAGCCCGCCGCGCCGACCGCCCCGGAGCCGCCGTCGCAGCGCCCGGCGGCCGCGCATCCCGCTGCTCCGGGCGTCGCGCTCACCGAACCTGGCGCGCGCGATTCCTACGCCGTGACCGCCCTCGCCGACATCACCGACCGGTCGCTGCACGCGGCGATGGCGCGGTTCACCGCCGGAATCTCGCCAGCCGCGCTGGCCTACGCCTATCTCGACTGGGCGACCCACCTCACCTACGCCCCCGGCAAGCGCTTCCAGCTCGTCGACAAGGCCGTGCGCAAGGGCGTGCGCTTCGGGACCTATGCTTGGCACTGCGCCATGAACCACGAGCGGGCAACGCCGTGCATCGAGCCGCTGCCCCAGGACAGGCGCTTCGTCGGCGACGCCTGGCGCGCGTGGCCGTTCAATTTCGTCTCGCAGGCGTTCCTGCTCAATCAGCAATGGTGGCACAACGCCACCACGGGCATCCGCGGCGTCTCCCATCGCCACGAACAGATGGTCGAGTTCGGCGCGCGGCAACTGCTCGACATGGTCTCGCCTTCGAACTTCCCGCTCACCAATCCGGAAATCCTGCAGCGGACGATCCACAGCGGCGGAACCAACCTCCTGCGCGGCATGCAGAACCTCGTCGAGGACTGGGAGCGCGCCGTCAGCGGCAAGAAGCCGGTGGGCGCGGAGGAATTCCAGGTCGGCCGCGACGTCGCGGTCACGCCCGGCAAGGTGGTCTACCGCAACCGCCTGATGGAGCTCATCCAGTACGCGCCGGATACGGATCAGGTGAGGCCGGAGCCGATCCTCGTCATCCCGGCCTGGATCATGAAATACTACATCCTCGACCTGTCGCCGCAGAACTCGCTGGTGAAGTACCTTACCGGCCAGGGCTTCACGGTGTTCATGGTGTCGTGGAAGAACCCCGGCCCCGAGGACCGCGACCTCTCGCTCGACGACTACCGCACCCTCGGCGTGATGGCCGCGCTCGACGCGGTGACCGCCGTCGTGCCGGACCAGCCGGTGCATGCGGTCGGCTATTGCCTCGGCGGCACGCTGCTCGCAATCGCTGCGGCAGCCATGGCGCGCGACGGCGACCACCGCTTCAAGTCGCTCACGCTCTTGGCGGCGCAGACCGACTTCACCGAGGCGGGCGAATTGATGTTGTTCATCAACGACAGCCAGCTCGCCTTCCTCGAAGACATGATGTGGGAGCAGGGCTTCCTCGACAGCCGGCAGATGGCCGGCGCATTCCAGATGCTGCGCTCCAACGACCTCGTCTGGTCGCGCATCGTGCGCGACTACCTGATGGGCGAGCGCGGGCGCATGAGCGACCTCATGGCCTGGAATGCCGATGCCACCCGCATGCCCTACCGCATGCATTCCGAATACCTGCACCGGCTCTTTCTCGATAACGACCTCGCGGAAGGCCGTTTCACCGTCGCCGGACGGCCCGTCGCCCTGGCCGACATCCGTGCGCCGATCTTCGCAGTCGGGACCGTGCGCGACCACGTCGCGCCCTGGCGCTCGACGTACAAGATCAATCTGCTCACCGACGCCGACGTGACCTACGCGCTGGTCAGCGGAGGCCACAACGTCGGCATCGTGGCGGAGCCCGGCTCGAACGGGCGCAGCCTGCAGCTCATGACCAAGGCCGCCACCGATCGTTTCCTCGATCCCGACACCTTCCTCGCACAGGCGCCGCAGCAGCCGGGCTCGTGGTGGCCGCACTGGGTTGCGTGGCTTGAAGCCCGGTCGGGCGCCCTCGCCGCACCACCCACGATGGGTGCGCCCGATGCCGGCTACCCGCCGCTCGGCGATGCGCCCGGCACCTACGTGTTCGAGGAATGAGCCGGCGCGACGAGCGCGATGCTCGTTCCGCTCCGTCGTCCGCGAGCGGCACACACGGCGCGCCCCTGCTGGCTGCGCTGCTTTGGCCCGTGGCCGCCGCGCTGGCGTTCCAGTCCGCCGCGCTCTCGATCATGACGCCGCGTGCGGCAGACCGGCACGAACCGCCTCCCGCGCCGGACTGGCCGACGCCCCACCGCATCACGCTCGAGCTTCAGACCATGCGGCTGCGCGACTTCTCGCGACGCCCGGAGGGACCGCCCGCGCTGATCTGTGCGCCGCTCGCCCTGCACGGCGCGAGCGTCGCCGACTTCGCATCGGGCCACAGCCTCGTCGAAACGCTGCTCGATGCAGGACTTGCCCGCGTGCTCGTCACCGACTGGCGCTCCGCGACGCCGGACCTGCGGCACCTCACCATCGACAACCATCTCGCCGAGCTCAACGTCGCCGTCGACGATTGCGGCGCACCCGTCGATCTGGTCGGGCTGTGCCAGGGCGGATGGCTGGCGCTCCTCTACGCGGCGCGCTTTCCGCACAAGGTACGCCGGCTGGTGATCGCCGGCGCGCCGGTCGACATACGCGCGGGCGCGTCTCCGCTCTCGCGCCTCGTGGACGACCTCCCGCTCGCCGCGTTCGAGGAGATGGTGCGCGCCGGCGGCGGCCGCCTGATCGGCGCGCGCGCACGCGAAGCGTGGCCCACACTTGCGCCTTCGCGTGTCGCGACGGACGTGCTGCAGGCGCCCGCCGCGATCGACGAAGGCGCATTGCGTGCCCTGCTGGACCGCTTCGCCACCTGGGACGCGGCGACGGTCGATCTGCCGGGCCCGTATTACCTGCAGGTCGTACAATGGCTGTTCAAGGAGAACCGCATCGCGCGCGGCACGTTCGTGACGCTCGGCCGTGCCGTCAACCTGCGCGACGTGCGCTGCCCGGCCTATCTGCTGGCCGCGCGACGACCAAATCGTGGCGCCGGAGCAACTCTTGGCGGCCGCGCGCCTGCTCGGCACGCCGGCGCACGCCATCGAGACTGCCGTCGAGCCGGGCGAACACCTGAGCCTGTTCCTCGGGGCCCAGACGCTGCGCGGCCGCTGGCGCCGCATCGCCCGCTGGCTCCGGGACGACCAGCTCGAGCCCGGCAGCAAGGCCGCATGACCATGCGTGCAAAAGAAAAAGCCCCGGCGCTCGGGGGAGGAACGCGGGGCCGGCCAAGGCGGGGGCATCCCAGGGGCGTGGGGTGTCGCTTGGCCGAACCCAGGGGCGCACGGCAAGGCGGGCGCCGCATTGATATGGATCAAGCCCGCACGCCGCACGGCGCGTGAGCGGTTGCAGGGCACCGGCGAGGCTTCCCGCCGGCCGCGCGCCCGTGCGACAAAGACGGACCGACCCGAGGGGCGACATGGACGCGGCAAGCCCGCTGCTCACCGATCTCTACCAGCTCAACATGATCCAGGCCTACCTGGACCATGGCGAGAGCGAGACCGCGGTGTTCGAGTTCTTCGTTCGCAAGCTGCCGCGCCGCCGCGCCTTCCTGATCGCGGCCGGGCTCGCGCAGGTGCTCGACTATCTTGAGACGCTGCACTTCCGTGACGAGGACATCGCGTGGCTGGCCTCGACCGGACGCTTCGGCACCGCGATGCTCGACTATCTGGCGGCGCTGCGCTTTTCCGGCGACGTGCACGCCATGCCGGAGGGCACGGTCTTCTTCGGCAACGAGCCGATCCTGCGCGTCACCGCGCCGCTGCCGCTGGCGCAGCTCGTCGAGACGCGCATCATCAACATCTTGCACTACCAGACGCTGATCGCGTCCAAGGCCGCGCGCATGGTGCTGGCCGCCCCGGGCAAGCTCCTCGTCGACTTCGGCCTGCGCCGCGCGCATGGCGCCGAGGCCGGGTTGATGGCGGCGCGCGCGAGCTACGTCGCGGGTTTCGCCGGCACCGCCACGGTCGAAGCCGAGCGCGCGTTCGGCATCCCGACCTTCGGCACCATGGCGCACTCCTATATCCAGGCACACGACGACGAGGCGGTCGCCTTCGAGCACTTCGCGCGCTCGCGCCCCAATAACCTCACCTTCCTGCTCGATACCTACGACACCGTAGCCGCCGCGCGAAAAGTGGTTGCGCTGGCGCCGCGCCTGACGGCGCTCGGCATCACCATCCGCTCGGTGCGGCTCGACAGCGGCGACCTCGACGCGCTCTCGAAAAGCGTGCGCGAAATCCTCGACGCCGGCGGCCTCACCGAGGTCTCGATCTTCGCCAGCGGCGGGCTCGACGAGGACTCCGTCGGCGCGCTGATCGCCGCGGGCGCGCCGATCAGCGGCTTCGGGCTGGGCACCAGTCTCACCACGTCCTCGGACGTGCCGGCGCTCGACTGCGCCTACAAGCTGCAGGAGTATGCCGGACGCGCCCGCCGCAAGCGCTCGGCCGGCAAGGCGACCTGGCCCAGCCGCAAGCAGGTGTGGCGCAGCCACGGACCCGACGGCCGCATGCGCGGCGACGTCGTCTCGCTCGAACGCGACGAGCAGGCGGGCGAGCCGTTGATCGTGCCGGTGATGCGGCAGGGACGCCGCCTCGCCCCGCCGCGCACGCTGGCCGCGATCCGCACCACGGCGCAGGACAATCTCGCCCGCCTGCCGGACGCGCTGCGCCGTCTCGACGCCGCGCCGGACTATCCGGTGGAGATCGCAAAACCGCTCGCCGACCTCGCCGCCGACCTCAACCATCGGTCGGAATAGGAGCCGCAGATGGCCTCGCAAATCACCATCGGCGATCGTGACGTCCTCCTTGTGGTGGACATCCAGAACGACTTCTGCCCCGGCGGCGGGCTCGCGGTGCCGCGCGGCGACGAGGTGGTACCTCTGGTCAATCGCCTGGCGCGGGCATTTGCTCATGTCGTGCTCACGCAGGACTGGCACCCGCCCGGGCACCTTTCCTTTGCCTCATCGCATGCCGGCCGCAAGCCCTACGAGACGATCGAGGTGTTCTACGGCACGCAGGTGCTATGGCCGGACCATTGCGTGCAGGGAACGCCGGGCGCACGCTTTCGCGACGACCTCGACATCCCTCATGCCGAGCTGGTGCTGCGCAAGGGCTATCACCGCCACATCGACTCCTACTCCGCCTTTTACGAGAACGACCGCGCGGCGCGCACCGGCCTCGCCGGATATCTGCGCGAGCGTGGCTTCGCGCGCGTGTTCCTCGCCGGACTCGCGTTCGATTTCTGCGTGCGCTATTCGGCCGAGGACGCCAGACGCGAGGGCTTCGACGTGGTTGTGGTGGAGGATGCCTGCCGCGGCATCGACGTTGACGGCTCCATGGCCGCAACCCGCGCGCTGTTCGATACGCTCGCGATCCGGCGCGTCGGGGCTGCCGCGATCGTGCCGGCCTGAACACGCCCGCCTCCGGGAAACCCCGTAAGGGACTCATCTGAATTTCCGTCGGGGCCGCCGCCTGCCATTGAGGACGCAGGGTATCCGACACGGCGGGGGTTCCGATGAACAGCACGATCGATCATCTCGACCGCAGCACGCATCTCAAGATCGTCGCGGTCGCCATCATCGCCGCCGCGCTGGTGCTCGCCATCGGCAAGACGGCGCAGCTCGACCGGCACGATGGCACGTCTCCCGCGGCGCAGGCGCAATCCACGGACCTCGCGGGCTAAGCGCACGCCGCCTGGCTCTTCTCACGCCCCGCCTCAGATCGCCCCCGCCGCCCACGTCACCAGTTCGGTGACCACCGCGCCGAACGCCTTGTCGAAAGCCGACACCGCCGAGGCGGCATCGGTGAGCTGAGCGGGCACGACCTTGCGGAAGGAGCGCGACGCGACGATCTTGCCGTCCTTGCCCATGATCTTGGCGCCGAGCTCGACCTCCGCAGACGCTTCGCCCGCCGTCGAGATGCGGAAGCTGCGGATGTCCAGGAGCAGTTGATAATCGCTCTCGAGCCCGTCCACAGGACGCGACACCGACTCGACATAGCCCGCGTTCTCGAACGCCTGGATCACCTTGCTCTGGATCAGCTTGGGAACGTTGTCGGACCATTGCGCGCGCGCGAACGAGGGATCGTCGGGTGCCGACGGCTGGATCAGCAGCTTCTGCGTATCGAACGCCAGCAGCGCGGTCGGCTCGGGCACGACGAGCGTGCCGCTCTTCTTCGCCATCGCCGGCGGGAAGTCGCGCGGCGCCGTCAGGTCGTAGCTCACGGGTGGAGCGGCGGCGGGGCCGCCGCCGGTCATCCGCTCGAGCCCGACGACGATTCCGTCGATCCGGTCGGAGTTGCGGGCAAGCGCCTGCGCGAACGTGTTGAGGCTGGCGATCGTGCCGCGCAGATTGTCGGCATTGTCAGTGATCACCGTGTCGAGCCGCTGCATCACCGTGCGCGCCGCCTGCGTCATGGTCTGCCACGCCATCGGATCGGCCTTGATCAGCGGCGGGCGCCCGTCCTTCGAGACGAGCGGCGCGCTGCCGGTTCCGCCCGAGAGCGACACTACCGCCACGCCGGTGAGCCCCTGGAAGTCGATGCCGGCCTGCGTGTCGGCGCGGATCGGCGTCGCCGGAGCCACCGCGATCGTCGCGGTGATCTCGTTAGGATCGTCGGTGCCAAGCTGCAGGTTGATCACCTCTCCGACGCGAATCCCGTTGAATAGCACGGCCGCACCGTTGAGCATGCCGGCCACCGAATGCTCGAACCGCACGCGGTAGGTCGTGCGCTCGCCGATGCCGCCGACGTTGTTGAGCCAATAGACGAAGCCGAACACCGCCACGATCGCGGCGAGCACGAAAAATCCGATCACCGCATAGGGCGCGCGCGTCTCCATCAGACCACCTCGTTGATGTTCGGAATGCGCGAGCGCGGGCCTCGGAAATAGGCCTTCACCCAGGGCTGCTCGCATTCCAGGATAACATTCATCGGACCTTCGACCGCGACCTTGCCGTCGACCAGCACCGCGATGCGGTTGCAGATCGCGTGCAGGCTGTCGAGGTCGTGCGTCACCATGAAGACGGTGAAGCCCAGCGTCTGCTGCAGGGTCCGGATCAGCCCGTCGAAATCTCCGGCGGAGATCGGGTCGAGGCCCGAGGTCGGCTCGTCGAGAAACAGGATCTCCGGATCGAGCGCGAGCGAGCGCGCGAGCGCGGCGCGCTTGGTCATGCCGCCGGACAGTTCGGCCGGAAATTTCGCGCCGTCGCGCGCGGACAGGCCGACCATCTCCAGCTTGGCGGTCGCCAGTTCCTCGAGCAGTCCCTCCGAGACCTGCAGCCGCTCGCGCATGGCGAACTGCACGTTCTGCAGCACGGTCAGCGAGGAGAATAGTGCGCCCTGCTGGAACAGTACGCCCCAGCGCTGCTCCAGAGCGCGGATGTCCTCGCGCGTCGCGCGGTCGCGGTTGATGCCCATCACCTCGATCGTTCCCTGCCGCTTCGGCAGCAGACCGATGATGGTGCGCAGGAGAACCGACTTGCCGCTGCCGGAGGCTCCCACGACGCCGAGGATCTCACCCCGGCGCACGTCGAGCGACAGATGGTCGAGCACCACGTTGCGGCCGAAGCCGACGACGAGCTCGCGCACCCGGATGACGATGTCCTGCGAGGGGTGCATACGGTCACATCCCGATCGACGCGAAGAAGATCGCGAAGAAGCCGTCCAGCACGATCACCAGGAAGATCGATTTGACGACCGAGGTCGTGGTGTGCAGGCCGAGCGATTCCGCGCTGCCGCGCACCATCAGTCCTTCGCTGCAGGCCACCACCCCGATCACCAGCGCCATGAAGGGCGCCTTGATGATCCCGACCTTGAAGTGCGTGACCGATACCGCCTCGTGCAGCCGCGCGATGTAGATCGCCGGACTCATGTCGCCGTAGAGCCAGGCTACCAGCCCACCGCCGTAGAGCGCGGCCATCGAGCCGATGAAGGTGAGGATCGGCAACGCGACGATGAGGGCGAGGACGCGCGGCAGGATGAGCACGTCGACGGGATCGAACCCCATGGTGCGCAGGGCGTCGATCTCCTCGCGCATCTTCATCGAGCCGAGCTCGGCAGTGTAGGCGCTGCCCGAGCGGCCCGCCACCATGATCGCCACGATCAGCACGCCGAGTTCGCGCAGGACGAGGATGCCGACCATGTCGACGGCGTAGGAGTCCGCGCCGAACTTGCGCAGGTGGAAGAATCCCTGCTGCGCAATGATCGCTCCGATCAGCAAGGTGATCAGCAGGATGATCGGGATCGCCTGCCAGCCGACGCGGTAGATGAAGTGCACCGTCGAGGTGAATCGGAAGCTGCGCGGATGCATGATCGCGCGGGCGAGCGAATCGCCGAGTGCTCCGAGCATGTCGAGGAAGGCGGTTATCATCGGCCAAAGGCCGACGGTCGCCGCGCCCGTCGCATTCAGGATCGCCACCGCGCGGTTGAGCGGCCGGAGTTGCGCCGGGCGCCCGCGATTGACCTGTGCGACCTCGTCGAGAAGCCCGCGATAGCGCTCCGGCAGGCTGCCGAACCGCACCTCGCGCCCCTGGTCGCGTCCGCCGCGGACCAGGCGCTCCAGCAGCCAGGCGCCGAGGGTGTCGAGCTCCTGCACGGCCGCCATGTCGATGGTGACGCTGCGCGCCTGCGCGAGCGTACCGGCGACGCCGCGCACCAGCTGCTCGGCCGCGCCGGCGTGAGCGGTGGTCCAGGCGCCCGACGCCGTCAGGTTCAGACGATCGCCCGTGATGTTGGTCTGCAACGCCGGTGCACTGGCCGCCATTCGTCCCTCCGGGTGGAACCGTCAACCTACCTGCTGCCGCGAACGTCGCCCTTTGATGTCGCTCAAATCCATTCGATAGCTGGGCAGCCAACGGACACGAGCAAGCTAACAGATATGTGATTCTCCCGCCGTTTGGGACGTGAGCTGGCAGGCGGCGTCCGCGGGATGGCGCAAGTTCGGCACGTCGACACGCGCGTTGACCGTCCCGCCCCGAGGGGCTGCAAGGTCACGGCGACGGCAGCGTCGAATAGTAGATGACGATCTGCTCGATCTCGCGATCGGTGAGATCGCCCGCGACACCCTTCATGTCCGGATGCTGGCGTCGGCCGGCGCGGAACGCGCGCAACTGCGCGTAGAGATAAATGCTGTGCTGACCCGCGAGGTTGGGGACTTCGACATTGCCGCTGCCTCCGTCCGTTCCGTGACACGGCGCGCAGAGCGCGACCACGGGCGGCGGCGCCTGCGCGTATCCCTGGCCGGTGGCGGCGAGCACGGCGCCCGCCGACAGCAGCAGGATGGACGGCGCGCGTGATCCCATCACATGAGCGCGGCGGGCGACTCGCCGGCGGGCCCGATGGTCGCGCCGGAGACCGGCTCCACCCAGACGAGGTGGTCCTCGACGGCCTTCGCGCCGGGCGTGTTCTCGGCGGCGACGCGGATGCCTTTGCGCTGGCGCTCGTCGAAGATCGTGCCCCACAGGTGGATGACGCCGTTCCGCACGACGATGTCGATCAGCCCGGCGGGGACCCACGGCTGACGACGAAGCTCGGCCAACAGGTGGTCGCGGATTTTGGCGTCGTCCGTGGTCGTCGGCCGGGTCTCGCCCGCGATGCTGGCAAGCGCCCGCAGCAGGTTGGCGCGACTCACGATGCCGACGAGCGTGCCGTCGCGCAGCACGGGCAGGCGCTTGACCCGGTGCTGCTCCATGATTTTGACGATCTCCTCGAGCGAGGCGTTCTCGCTGACCGTGTGCACGGTCTGCGTCATGACCTCGTTCACCTTGCGCCCGTGCGCATGCGCGAATTCCTCGGCCAGACGGCCGGGCCCGAGAAAGAATTCGATGTAGCGCGGCCGCCGCCGTTGCGTGCCGGTTTCCGCGCGCCGCATCAGGTCGCCTTCCGTCACGATGCCGACCAGCCGGCCGGCCTCGTCCACCACCGGCAGGCCGCTGAACCTGCGCTGCAGCATCAGGCGGATCGCCGCAACGATCGACGTGTCCGGCTCCACCGTCACCGGATTCGCCGTCATGATATCCGCAGCTTTCATGGCGTTGCCCCTTCCGCCTTCAGGCTTCAGTCGTCGAGCTCGGTCAGCGCCGACGGGTTGCGCACCACGATCCGGCGCGAGCCCATCAGCTTGATGGCGGCCTCGCCCTGCAACTGGGTCAGGGTGCGCGACACGGTTTCGATGGTGAGGCCGAGATAGTCGGCAATGTCCTGACGCGACATCGGCAGCTCGATCTCGGACTTGTTCGAGAGGCGATGCGCCATTTCGAGCAGGAACGAGGCGACGCGCTCGTGCGCGCTCTTGATCAGCAGCAGCGAGTGATCGCGGGCGCGCTGCAGGTCCTGCCCGGTCATGGTCAGCAACACGCGCGCGATCTCGTGATTGCGCTGCGAGGCCGCGAGCAGCGTGCTGCGGCGCACGAACATGATGTTGCAGTCGGCGATGGCCTCGGCCGAGTCCGAATGCTCCGCGCCGAGCTCGAACCCGAAGACGTCGCCGGCGACGTGGAACCCGCTGATCTGGCGGCGCCCGTCGCTCAGGACGCGGTAGGTGCGCACGGTCCCGCTCACGACCTTGTAGACGTAATCCGCGGGCTCGCTTTCGCCGTAGATCTCGCTGTTGCGCTCGGCCGGCATCACCGCGGCACCCAACTCGGCCATCCCGAACAGATGGAATGCTTCGGCCGCACCGCTCCTCTCGCCTGAGCGCGCAGCATCGGACCGGTGGAGCTGGGAGTTCGCCTGGGGGGACATGACCGTCTCCTTGTGATGGATCATGGCGTCGAGCTTACGGGGATAATCCATCGGCAAAATTCCGATATTGCCCCTAAGGGAATTCCCCTAGGGCACCCGCTCCGAGCCGCACAAACATTCGTAAAATCCGCGCAGTTTGCGTCTTGCCGAGGAAATCGGCCGTTGAGATGCGTCAACTCAGTCGTGTCCGAGCCGCGCTACTCAATAAGCCTGCTTGTTCCGCGAGCCGGGGTCTCAATCGAAAGCAGCGGCTCGACCATATGGGGAGACCTCATGCAAACGCCGCTCGAAATCGATTTCCAGGGCATGCCCGCCGACCCCGCCGTCCGGTCGGTGATATCCGAGCACGTCGATGAGCTGGAGAGCCGCTTCGGGCGCATCACAGCCTGCCGCGTCGTGCTCAAGTCGCCCGGAAGCCACCACCAGACCGGCGGCCTCTACGAGATCAACATCCGCGTGCTCCTGCCGGACGGACGCGAGGTCAACGTCGCCCGCACGCCGTCGACGGATGAGCGGCACTCCGACCTGACCTTCGCCGTCAACGACGCGTTCAAGCGCGCCCGACGTCTGCTGCAGGACAAGGTGCGCGTCATGCGCGGCGACGTAAAGCAGCGCGAGGCGCAGCCGGTCGGCACCGTGGCGAGCCTCGATCCGCTCGGCGAGTTCGGCTTCATCGACACTGGCGACGGCCGCGAAATCTATTTCCATCGGAACAGCGTGCTCAATGGCGGGTTCTCAGAACTGACCGTCGGAGCACGTGTCTCCTTCGCCGAGGAAGTCGGTGACAAGGGCCCGCAGGCGAGCACCGTCAAGCTGCTGAACAAACACACGCTGCGCACATGAACCGATCCGCCGCCACCGTCGTCGCTCCGCCGATGTGGGAGCATTTTCCCCACGACGCCGACGTCGGGGTGCGCGGACGCGGAGCGACGCCCGAGGCGGCTTTCGAGCAGGCGGCCTGCGCGCTCACTGCCGTGGTCACCACTGCGGAGGTCCGGCCGATCACGGCGGTGGACGTCGCCTGCGAAGCGCCCGATATGGCCCTGCTGTTCGTCGAGTGGCTCAACGCCATCATCTACGAGATGGCCGTCCGCAGGATGCTGTTCGGCCGATTCTCGGTGCGCCTCGATGGCACGCAGCTGCAAGGCACGTTGTGGGGCGAGCCCGTCGACGTGGGCCGGCATGCGCCGGCGTGCGAGCCGAAGGGCGCGACCTATACCGCGTTGCGCGTAGCCCAGGAGCCGGACGGATCGTGGTCGGCGGCTTGCATCGTGGACGTCTAAGGCTGAGTGAGCCGCCATGGATCCGAGCCGCTTCACCAAGGTCGACCCCACTGCATGGCGCATCGAGCCCCATGGCGATATGCGCGTACCCGCGATCATCTACGCCGACGAGGACCTGATCCGCGACATGGACGACAAGGTCTATGAGCAGGCGGTGAACGTCGCGACCCTGCCCGGCATCGTGCAGGCGTCCTACGCCATGCCGGACGCCCACTGGGGCTATGGCTTTCCGATCGGTGGCGTCGCCGCCTTCGATCCCGGCGCGGGCGGCGTGGTGTCCGCCGGCGGCGTCGGCTTCGACATCTCCTGTGGCGTGCGCACGATGCTCACCGGCCTCAAGGTTGCCGACATCCTGCCGGTACAGACGCAGCTCGCGGATTCGCTCTATCGCCAGATTCCTGCCGGCGTCGGCAGCACCGGCGCGATCACGCTCGATCCCGCGGAGATGCAGGCGATGCTCGGCGGCGGCGCGCGCTGGGCGGTGGAGCGCGGCTGGGGCGAGGCGGCCGACCTCGAGCGCATCGAGGAGCGCGGATGCATGGCAGGCGCCAAGCCGGAGCACGTGTCCGACAAGGCCAAGGAGCGGCAGCGTCGCGAGATGGGCACGCTCGGGTCCGGCAATCATTACCTCGAGATCCAGGCGGTCGCGGAAATCCTCGACGGAAAGACCGCCGATATCTTCGGGCTTGCGCAGGACGATGTCGTCGTCACCATCCACTGCGGTTCGCGCGGCCTCGGGCACCAGATCGGCACCGAATTCCTCAAGGAAATGGTCATCGCCGCGGAAGCCTCCGGGATCACGCTTCCCGACCGCGAGCTGGCCTGCGCGCCGATCACCTCTGAGGTCGGACAACGCTACCTCGGCGCCATGCGCGCGGCGATCAACTGCGCCCTCGCCAACCGCGAGATCCTCGGGCACTACGCCCGGCGCGTCTTCGGACATTTCTTTCCGAACCATCCGCTGCGCCTGCTGTTCGACGTCTCGCACAATACCTGCAAGGTCGAAGCGCACGCGGTCGACGGCAAGCGGCGTGAGCTGTTCATCCATCGCAAGGGAGCCACCCGCGCGTTCGGCCCCGGACACGAGAGCCTGCCCGAGCCGTTGCGCGCCGTCGGGCAGCCGGTGCTGATCGGCGGCAGCATGGGCACGGGTTCCTATATCCTGGTCGGCACGGCGCAGGCCGAGGAGAAGGCCTTCGCATCCGCATGCCACGGCGCCGGACGCGCCATGTCGCGCCATGCCGCGCTCAAGCAATGGAGCGGACGCAAGATCGTCGACGATCTCAAGGCGCACGGCATCCTGATCCGCAGCCCGTCGACGCGCGGCGTCGCAGAGGAAGCGCCCGGCGCCTACAAGGACGTGGGCGCGGTCGTCGCCGCGGCGGAACATGCCGGGCTCGCGCGCCGGGTCGCGCGCATGCGTCCGCTCATCTGCGTAAAGGGATAAACTGGCGAAGGAGCATCAGCGATGGCCACAGCAAGCAGGGAAGTCGCGAGCAGGACGAAGTCGGGACGCGCCAAGCCGGGCGCGCGCGGCGGCGGCAAATTCTTCCACGTGGAAGTGCGCCCGCCCGCGCAGTTCGTGACGTTCCGCGTGCAGGACGTCGGCGGCAAGGGCGGCATCGAGCGCCTGGCCGGACAGCGCGCGAGCGGAAGCTGGGACACCCAGAAATGGCTGATCGCCAAGGATCAGGCCCATGTCGAGGACGGCAGGCTGGTCGGCGACACGCCCGAGGCGCGCAAGGTGCTGCGCTCGCTCGCCTCGGAGGCGGAGCACGTCACCGGCGACCGCTTCCGGGCGAAGCCGCGCCGCGACGTTCCCGAAAAGGAGAAGCCGACGCCGGCGATGCGCAAGGCGCAGCAGCGCAACATCCGCAAGGCGCAGGCCGCCACCCGCAAGCGCAAGGCCGGCGTCGCGACCAAAGACACCCTCAAGCGCGCAACCAAAAGCGCATCCAAGGGCATCGGCAGGACGAAGACGCCATGATCAGGAAACTTCCCTCAGGCAAGTATCGCCTCTATTCGCGCAAGAAGGATCCGCGCACCGGCAAGCGCCGCAACCTCGGGACCTTCCCGACCCGCGCCGCCGCCGAGAAGCACGAGCGCGAGGTGCAGTATTTCAAGCGCGACTGACGCGCCCGCATCCCGCCCTCTCGCGCGGCCGGCGGCCCCGGCCATTGCCTCCCGCACGTCCGACGCGCCAATATCACGACTGCCTGCGCCACAGTCGAAGACCGAGATGAAAGATCCCGTCCAAAGCAAACTGGAGCGGCGGCTCGGCCGCCTGCATGCGCGGCAGCGGCTCGGAATCGAGATCGATCATGAGGCGCAGATCTTCGGCCAGGGCATCAACTTCTTCCACATCGAGAACTGGTACTCGATCCACGGCGCCATCCGCGCCGCTTTGACGGCGACAGGCCTCTATCAGCGCGGCCTGCGCAATGCCGCGCGCATCCAGGTGAGGCACAACGAGGTGCGCTCGCACCAGCTGCCCGCGGCCTTCGACGGCTATACGCTGCTGCATATCAGCGACCTTCATAGCGACATCAGCCCCGGGGCGATGGCGCGGCTGGCCGAGCTGCTGCCGTCGCTGACCTACGACATCTGCGTGCTCACCGGCGATTATCGCGGCGCGACTTTCGGCCCCCACGAGCCCGCGCTGGAAGGCCTCACCAGGCTGCGCCCGCTCATCACCCGGCCGGTCTATGGCGTGCTCGGCAACCATGACACGATCCGCATGGTGCCGGCGATGGAGGAGATGGGCATCCGCATGCTGCTCAACGAGTGCGACGTGATCACGCGCGCAGGCGAGTCGATCCACCTCGCCGGCATCGACGATGCGCACTTCTATCGGGTCGACAACATCGAGAAGGCCGGCGAGGGCATCCCCGACGCGGCGTTCTCCATCCTGCTCTCGCATACGCCGGAGATCTACCGCCAGGCCGCCCACGCTGGATTCGACCTGCTGCTGGCGGGGCACACGCACGGCGGCCAGATCTGCCTGCCGCGCTCGATCCCGATCACGCTCGACTCGGTGCTGCCGCGCCGCATGGGCGCGGGCGCCTGGACCTATCACAAGATGACCGGCTACACCTCGGTCGGCGCCGGCACGTCGATCGTCCCGGTGCGGCTCAATTGCCTGCCCGAGATCACGCTGCACCGCCTGCACCGCGCGCTCTGAGCGCGTCAATAGGGCCGGTCGCGCACGTGCAGCGCGAACAGCACGCGCGAGACGATCAGTTCGCCGGCGAAGAACAGCAGCGTCACCCCGAGCATGTCGGGAATGGTGAGGCCGAGCGTGCGCGCCACCACGAGCTGCGGCAGCAGCGATTCCGGCACCTGATCGAGGCCGAGCGCCTGGCTGCTCGATTTGAGCCCCAGCCGCCGCTTGAGGAAGCTCGAGAGGAGATCGCCGGCCATGGCGGCCGCGCCGATCGCAAACCCGGCCTGCCAGGTGAGGCCGACGAGCGGCGCGACAACGGTCGTCGCCAGGACCGCCGCTGCGAGGCCGCGCCAGGTTTTCGACGTGCCGAACAGCGGCCGTCCGTCGCGCAACGCGAGCCCGCCGTCGATCGGCCAGGCGAAGCGCTCGCCGAGCACGCGCTTGGCGATCACCGGCGAGCCGTTGGCGGCGGTGAGCAGGATCAGCAGCGTGACGATCAGGTCGGGGTGCATGCGCGCTAATGCTTGAGCAGCTTGCGCAGCTCGGCGAGGGGGCGCGTGTTGATCACGTCGTCCGCGGTGAGCCAGCCGCGCCGTGCCTGGTCGACGCCGAAGCGCATATAGGCCAGCGCGTTGATCGAATGAGCATCGGTGGAGATCGCGAGCTTCGCGCCCTTCGTCTTGGCGGCGTGGATATGGATATCGTTGAGGTCGAGCCGGTCGGGCTCGGCGTTGACCTCCAGCCCGCAGCCGAGCTCGTGCGCCGCCGTGGTCAGGCGATCCAGGTCGACGTCGTAGGGCTCGCGCTCGCCGATCAGCCGGCCGGTCGGATGCCCGATGATCGAGACATGGCGGTTCTGCATCGCCGTGATGATACGGTTGGTCTGCGCCTGGCGCGAGAGGTCGAAATAGGAGTGCACCGAGGCGACGACGACGTCGAGCTTGGCGAGGCTCGTGTCGGGCAGGTCGAGGCGGCCGTCCTCGAGGATGTCGACCTCGATGCCCTTGAGGATCGTGAACCCGTCGAGCTTGCCGTTGATCTTGTCGACCTCGCGGATCTGCCGGCTGAGCCGCGCCGGATCGAGCCCGTGCGCCATCGCAACGCGGCGGCTGTGATCGGTCAGCGCCATGTACTGATAGCCGCGCGCCATCGCCGCGCGCGCCATGCCCTCGATGTCGACGGTGCCGTCGGTCCAGTTCGAGTGCACGTGAAGGTCGCCGCGGATGTCGGCGAGCGTGACGAGTCTTGGCAGCGCGTTCTTGCGCGCGAGCGCGATCTCGCCACGGTCCTCGCGCAGCTCCGGCGGTACAAAGGCAAGGCCGAGCTTGCCGTAGACCTCCTCCTCGCCCGCGCCGGCGATGCGCCGCTTACCGGAGAACAGGCCGTACTCGTTGAGCTTCCAGCCGCGCTCGTTGGCGAGCGCGCGCAGCGCGATGTTGTGCGCCTTTGATCCGGTAAAATACATCAGCGCCGCGCCGTAGCTCTTCTCCGGCACGACGCGCACGTCGACCTGCAGGCCCGAGCGTAGCACCACGGTGGTGCGCGTCGGGCCGTGCGCCAGCACCTGCGCGACGTTCTCGTAGCCGACCAGCCTGTCGCCGACGGCGGCGCCCTTCTTCGCAGTGATGAGCACGTCGAGGTCGCCGACGGTGTCGCGGCGGCGGCGGTAGCTGCCCGCGACGACGACGCGGCCTTCATCATGCAGGTGCGCCACCAGCGCCTCGGCCTCCGCCTCGGCGGCCGACAGCTTGAAGCGTTTCTCCGCGCGCGGCTTCTCGAGCGCACCCAGCAGCTTCGTCTCGATCACCGGGCCGAAGCCCTTGAGCTCACGCAGGCGGCCGGCGCGGATTGCGCGCCGCAGGTCCTCGAGCGTGCGCACCTTGAGCTTGTCGTAGAGCAGCTTGATCCGCTTTGGGCCGAGGCCGGGCAGCGCGGCCATGTCGCCGAGCTGGCCGGGGAGCTTCTTCTTGAGCTGCTCGAGCAGCTTGAAATGGCCGCTCTTGACGATGTCGGCGATCTTGCCGGCGAGGTCCTTGCCGATGCCGGGCAGCTCCGAGAGATCCTCCTGCGCCGCCAGCATCGCCTTGACGCCGCGCGGCAGGCCCTCGACCACCCGCGCGGCGCGGCGGTACGCGCGCACGCGAAACTGGTTCTCGCCCTGGATCTCCAGGAGATCGGCGGCCTGGTCGAACATCGCCGCGATCTCCGCGTTCTGGACTGGCACGGCTGCGCCTCGGCAGATCGATAATGGGGCAATCTCGCATCCCGGCCATGGCCGGCCTTGATGCAGATCAGCCCCCGCCGAAGGCGGCCCGCGCCTCCGCCAGCATGCGCTCCTCCTCGCCGGCGTAGCGGGGCGAGAAATGGAACGGCTCGATGCGGCGCACGCCCGCCGCCCGCGCGATCCGACCCGCCGCGACGGTGGTCAGGTGGGCGCGGTCGGCGGCGAGCACGGTATCGGCCTCGGCGAAGGCCGCTTCGATGAACAGGAGGCCAGCCTCGCGCGCGAGCGCCACGATCGCCGCGCGGTTGGCGGGCGTATCGGCGGCGTCGGTGACGTAGGCGATCTTCTGTCCCGCCGTCACGGTCAGCACCTCGCGCAGCGTACCGAGCGCGACGTCGCGGCCCGCGTCGGCCCGCGCTGCGGCGGCGTGGACGACGTGATCGTCCGCCTTGCCCTCGAGGACCGCGCGCTTGAGCTCGCGCAGCCACGGCCCCACCGGCAGGCCGAGCGCGGCGAGGCGGCTTTTCCAGATGTTGACGTGCCGGCTTTCCTGAACCGCGAAGGCAAGCGAGGGCGTGCGATGCTCGAGCACCGCGACCGACACGCGGAAGGCCGGCTCGCGATGCACAACGCCCTGTTCCGCGTGCCCGCTCGCGACGCTCTCTTCGCCGAACGCCTGCTTGAACCGCATCCGCACGGTGCGCGTCGAAAGATCCGCCTCTATCTCCGTCACCACGAAGACGAGATCGCAGACGTAGCGCCCAACCAGGTTCCAGCGGTAGGCCTGCAGCTTGTGGCTCACCTGATCGATGAAGCCCGGCGGTCCGTAGAGGTGGATCGTCTTCTCGCGCCCCACCATCAGGCGCAGCAGCCGGTCGAATCCGATGAAATGGTCGATGTGGGTGTGCGAGACGAAGACGTGGTCGATGCGCTGCATCTTGCGTGGGCTCAGCGCCGCGATGTCGCCGAGATCGAACAGAATCGCGCGATCCTCGAACTGGCTGTCGACGTACAGCGCCGGATCGCCGAACCGCCCGTTCACCAGACTGGGGTGCAGGAACGGGCGCATCGTCTCTCCCGGCGAGCCGGCGGACCTACGGACCGATCCAGCGGATCTGCGGCTCCTTGCGCGGCACCGGCACGGGCTGCGCCTTCGGCCGCCCCACGATGATCGGCGCGACCGGCACGCACGCCGCCGGCAGGCCGAGCGCGGCCTTGCCCTCTTCCGTGCGCAGCCAGCCTTGCGCGAAGCCGATCCAGCACGTGCCCAGCCCGGCGTCGCATGCAGCCAGCATGAGGTTCTGCGCGGCAAGCGCACAATCCTCCACCGCCCACGGACTCTCGCTGGCGCTCGAGATCAGGATCAGTGCCGGCGCGTGATAGAAGATGTTAAAGCCTGTATCGTTGAGCAGATCCTCGAGATGGTGCGACACCAGTCCCGCCGGCGAGGCGTGCAGCGCGTGTGCCTTGGCCTCGCGCGAGATGCGCTCGAGCAGCGTCTGCTCGCGCACGACGCAGAACAGCCAGCCCTGCCGGTTGACGGCGCTGGGCGCCTGGATCGCCGCGTCGATGAGCTGCCGCAGCACCGCCTCGTCGACCGGATCGCTGGTGTAGGCGCGCACGGCGCGCCGCGTGTAGATGGCTTGCCTGAGATCCATGGCGCTGCCTCGCTTGTGAGTGCCATTCTCCCGCAGGCCGCCTGCGATCCCTTGAGCGAGATCAAGTGCATCGCCTCGGATTGGCCTGATGGTGCGTGCAAATGACCGAACGCACGTCGTCAGCCGCACCTATGCGGCGCATTCTGGCCGTAACCGACGGGTCGCCGGGATCCGAGCGCGCCCTCGATGTTGCCGCCGCCCTCGCCGCGGCCACGCACGGCACCCTCTCCATCGTAACCGTGGAGGAGCCGCTCTCGATCGGCCAAGAGCGCCAGCTCATGCGCGCCGGCGACGGCGTCGGTGACGTGCTCGACGCCGTTTCCGATCAAATTTTACGCAGTGCCGCCGATCGCGCGCGCGCGGCCGGCGCCGCCGACGTGCAGTGCCAGACTGCATGGGGCGACCCCACCATGATGCTGATCGATATTGCCAAACGCCTGTCCTGTGACGCGATCGTCGTGGGACGGCGCGGGCGCGGCCAATTGGCGGGCCTCCTGCTCGGCAGCGTCTCACAAAAACTCGTCTGCCTCGCTCCCTGCACCGTCATCGTCGTGCCATAGACCGGCGTCGCCTCCGTGCACGTGAGGCTCCCGCGGCTGTGACTCGACTTGGCGCGCGCCAGGGTGCAGCATGCCGCAGTTGGATCGGCTTTGAGGAGGTCGTGATGGACCGCTTCATCCATCGGCAGAACATCGAACGCTATCGACGCCTCCTCGATCGGACGACCGATGAGGCGCAGCGCCAGCAGGTGCTCAAGCTGCTCGCCGAAGAAGAAGAGAAGCAGCGCCAGCCCGACGACCAGAAATAGGCCTGACCTGCCCGGACGCGCGTGGACGCCCGTTTGATCGAGATCAATGCGCCTTCGCACCGTGCGCGTTGAATGACATTCGCCTGCCATGCGGAGGCAAGATTGGTGAAGTACGGCGGAGAAGCGTCGTCAGACGTGGATCTGGCTCATGCGATGGACCGGTCTACCGATGAACCATGGCGGACAGGCCCGCGTCTGCTTGGCCCGGTGCTTGATCCGGCGAAGTGGACGCCGGTTCGCCGCAAGATCATGCGCCGATTCAAAAAGTCGGCGTGCGATCGAAGGCAAAACCGGCAGCCGCTTTTGCTGATCTCGCGCCAGCCCCTGAGGAAACTCCAGGGTAAAGGGCAGGCAGCGCGGGCTGTTGCGTTCCGACCCGCACATGACGAGTGACGCGAAGCCCGAGCGGCGCGACATTACCCGCATTGTCCTTGGCGGCGACGTGATGATCGGCCGCGGCATCGACCAGGTGCTGCCGCATCCCTGCCCGCCACGCCTCTACGAGGGCTACGTCAAGTCGGCCATGGACTATGTCCATCTCGCCGAAACGGTGGACGGCACCATCCCCAAGCCGGTTGCGCCATCCTACGTCTGGGGCGAGGCGCTGTGCGCGCTCGATCACCTGCAGCCCGACGTGCGCATCGTCAATCTCGAGACGGCGGTCACACGCAGCGAGGATGCCGAGCCGAAAGGCATCAACTATCGCGTGAGCCCCGAGAATGCCGAGTGCCTCGCGGCGGCGCGGATCGACTGCTGCATCCTCGCCAACAATCACGTTCTCGACTGGGGCCGGGCCGGCCTGTCGGAGAGCCTCGAAACGCTGCATCGCATGAAGATCCGCACGGCCGGGGCGGGCGAGGATCCGGCGCGGGCGCGCGCCCCGGCCATCCTCGACCTCGGCGGCGGCGCGCGCCTACTCGTGTTCGCCTTCGCCTGCCCCGACAGCGGCGTGCCGCGCCATTGGGCAGCGACCGACGGTCGCGCCGGCGTCAACCTGCTGCCCGATCTGTCGCAGGACGCGCTCATAGAGGCGGCGAGCGATATCCGTCGCGTCGCCAAGCCCGGCGATATCGTCATCGTCTCGATGCACTGGGGCCCCAACTGGGGCTACGACGTTCCCGCAAACGAGCAGCGTTTCGCGCGCGGTCTGGTGGACGAGGCCGGCGCGACAATCGTGTACGGCCACTCGTCCCACCATCCCAAGCCGATCGAGGTGCATGGGGGCGGCTCATCCTTTACGGCTGCGGCGACCTGCTGAACGACTACGAAGGCATCGCCGGATACGAGGAGTTCCGCAGTGACCTCGCGCTGCTGTACGTCGTCGACGTGACGCGCGCGACCGGCCGGCTGGCCGCGCTGCACATGATCCCCTTGCGAATTCATCGATTCCAGCTCCGGTCCGCGTCGGGCGGCGAGACGGACTGGCTGGCTTCGCGCCTCAACCTGGAAACCCATGCATTCGGGACCGTCGTGAGCCTGAACGGCGACGGCTCGCTGCGCCTGTCTTGGCGCGACAGCTCCACGCCGAACGCACCCCGTTGACTTAGGTCAACGCTGCTGCCGCTTTTGCAGCGAAACTAACCTGGAAGGCGGGCGTTAGCCCCGCCGTAACAGCTGCGGCCACCGGCTTGACAAGAGGCGCAGATGGCACCGAAACCCGACAGCCAGCTACCCACGGCGGCCCAGGCCGCGGACGTCCGGCGCATCTTGGGCGACCTCGACGAGGACAAGCTGATGGCGATCCTCGACCTCGCGCCGAGCGTGGAGGACCTGGAGCTCGCCGCGCAATGGCTCGGAGGCGATCCGGACGTGTTCGGCGCCGGCGAGCCCATCAAGGGCGTCGCGAGCAGCATCGTGACCCTCCTCACCGCCGAGGAGGACGAGGAACTGCGGGCGCATTGAGCGTGGCCTGCTTTCCCCGGCCGACGGCCGGCCCGGCCTGCCGCCGCCATCGATAAAGGCGACCAGTGGGAACCGTGCGGCCCGCCGCGACTTCCGTTATGGTGTCCTGATCCGAGGCGAGCGGCTTCGCATCGCCCACAACCCGCGACGGAACGGCCCCCATGAGCGATACCGTCAGCAAGCCGCGCGCCAAGAGCAAGCTCAAAGTCGAGCGGCCGCGCCTGCACAAGGTCATCCTGCTCAACGACGACTACACGCCGCGCGAATTCGTGGTGAAGGTGCTTGAGGCCGTGTTCCGCATGAATGAGGCCCAAGCCCAGCGGGTGATGATCACGGCGCATCAGAAGGGCGCGTGCGTCGTCGCCGTCTTCACCCGCGACGTCGCCGAGACCAAGGCCACGGAAGCCACCGACCTCGGCCGCAGCGCCGGTTATCCCCTCGCCTTCACCACCGAGCCGGAAGAATAGCGTATCCGCGGCGCCTCGGTTGTCATCACCCGTGAGGGCATGAGCCTCCCGCCAACCTTACCATTTTGACAGATGTTGACTTGAATCAGGGCGCCGCCGCTTCATGAGCCGGAGCATTATCAAAATATGTGACCCAGGAGCCGTCAGATGCGCCTTCGCAATACACCCGACCACTATGGAGCGATCCCGCTGGCCTTGCATTGGGCCGTGGCGATCCTGGTGATCGGCGCTTGGTTGACGGGCGACCTCGACGACCTGCTGGCGGCCGGTGCGCCTCGCGCGGCCGGGCTATTCGCGCACATGTCCATGGGTCTCGCCATCGTTGCGCTCGTCGTCATCCGGTTGCTCTGGCGCATCGGCGATCCGCCCCCCACGCCGGAGCACACCGTTCTCGGCCAATGGCTCGACCACGCGGGCCGGCTCACGCACTACGCACTTTATGCGCTGCTCGTCGCCATCCCGATCGCCGGCATCACGTTGCAGTTCGCCCGCGGCAATGCCGTGCCCGTGTTCGGATTGTTCGAGATCGCCTCGCCGTGGCCGGCCGACCGCGCCTTTGCGCGCAGCGTCAAAGGCGTGCACGAGCTGCTGGCCAACGCGCTGCTCGTCCTCGCCGGCCTGCATGCCGCCGCCGCCCTCGCCCATCATGTGATCCTGCGCGACCGCACGCTCCTGCGCATGCTGCCGGCGTCAAGGCGCTAAGGCGAGGCGTCGCGCACCGCCGTGCAACGCGTGGGTGCAGAACTTTCCGTCACGCCGCGCCGGCGCGCGACCTCATTCAACTCAAGCCGCCGCGCTCTCCGGCTTGCCGTCGTCGCGCAGCACGATGTAGATCGCCGGGATCACCAGCACGGTCAGCAGCGTCGATGACGCGAGCCCGAACAGCAGCGAGATCGCGAGGCCCTGGAAGATCGGGTCGAGCAGGATGGTGGCGGCGCCGATCATGGCGGCCAGCGCCGTCAGCAGGATCGGCTTGAAGCGCACCGCACCCGCCTCCAGCAGGATGTCGCGCAGGCTGCGACCTGCGCCGGCGCCGTGGCGGATGAAATCCACCAGCAGGATCGAGTTGCGCACGATGATGCCGGCGAGCGCGATGAAGCCGATCATCGAGGTCGCCGTGAACGGAGCGCGGAAGATCCAGTGCCCGATCAGAATGCCGATCAGGGTCAGCGGGATCGGCGTCAGGATCACGAGCGGCAGACGGAAGCTGCCGAATTGCGCGACCACCAGCACGTAGATCGCGAGGATGGCCACCATGAACGCCGCGCCCATGTCGCGGAAGGTCACGTAGGTGATCTCCCATTCGCCGTCCCAGAGCAACGTCGGCTTCGACTCATCGCTTGGCTGGCCGTGCAAGCCGATGGTCGGCTTGGGCAGCGTGCCCCAGTCGTGGGCGTCGATGCGGTTCGCGACCTCCAACATGCCGTAGATCGGTGCCTCGAAGTCGCCGGCAAGCTCCGCCATGAGCATGTCGGCGAAGCGCCCGTCGCGGCGGAAAATCGTGGGCGAGCCGGCCTCCGAAGTGGCGCGCACGACCTCGCCGAGCTCGACCACGGTCTTGTTGCCGGGCAGTGTGTTGGCCGGCACTGGCGTCGCGGCGAGTACTTCGGTCCACGACAGGTCGCTCTTGGGCAGCCGGACGGAGATCTCGATCGGATTGCGGTCCTCGCCGCGATGCGAGTAGCCGACCGGGATTCCCCCGAACAACATCTGGATCGTGTCGTAAACATCCTTCTGCTCGACGCCGAAGAACTCCAGACGGTCCTGGTCGATGGAGAGACGCAGCCGCGGCCGCGGCTGGCCGACTGAATCGTCGACGTCGACAATGAACGGCACCGAGGCGAAGATCTTCTTGAGCTCCGCCAGCACCGCGCGCCGCGTCGCCGAATCCGGGCCGTAGATCTCCGCGAGCAGCGTCGCCATCACCGGCGGGCCGGGCGGAACCTCGACCACCTTCACCACCGTGCCGTCGGGCGTCTCGAGCGCCTTGAGCTTCTCGCGCAGTTCGAGCGCCACGGCGTGGCTGGCGCGGTCGCGCTCGCCGCGCGGGGCAAGATTGACCTGCAGTTCACCCAGTTCCGGCGACTGCCGCGCATAATAGTGTCGCACGAGGCCATTGAAGTTGAACGGCGCGGCCGTGCCGGCGTAGGCCTGCACCGAACGCACCTCCGGGAGCCGGCGCGCAAGGTCGGCGGCCGCGAACAACACCTGCTCGGTGCTCTCCAGGCTCGCGCCTTCCGGCAGGTCGACGACGACCGCGATCTCCGACTTGTTGTCGAACGGCAGCAGCTTGACCGTCACCTGCTTGGTGGCGAACAGCAGCATCACCAGCAGCGTCGCGACGCCGACCCCGATCAGGAAGATCCAGGCAGACTTGCGTGTCCGGATGACCGGGCGAGCGATGCGGCGATAGGCACGGCCGAGCCAACCGCCGTCGGCGGCGTGATGCACGCCGTGGGCGGCCTCGCCCCGCGGCGCCAGCCGCAGCATCAGCCAGGGCGCGATGATCACGGCGACGAAGAACGAGAACAGCATGGCCGCCGAGGCGTTGGCTGGAATCGGCGCCATGTAGGGGCCCATCAGGCCGGAGACGAACAGCATCGGCAGCAGCGCAGCGACCACGGTCAACGTTGCGACGATGGTCGGATTTCCGACCTCGGCGACCGCCTCGACCGCGGCGTTAAGACGCGAGCGCCCGTCGTCCATCGCCCAGTGCCGCGCGATGTTCTCGACCACGACGATCGCATCGTCGACCAGGATGCCGATGGCGAAGATCAGCGCGAACAGGCTGACACGGTTGATGGTGTAGCCCATCAGGTTGGCGGCGAAGAGGGTGAGCAGGATCGTGGTCGGGATCACCACCAGGGTCACCACCGCCTCGCGCCAGCCGATGGCGAAAGCGATCAGCACGACGATGGAGACGGTCGCGAGGCCGAGGTGGAACAGGAGCTCGTTGGCTTTCTCGTTGGCGGTCTCGCCGTAGTCGCGCGTGACCGTGACGGCAATATCGTCGGGAATCAGGCGGTGCTCGAGCGTGTCGAGCCGCTCGCGCAGTGCCTCCGAAACAACGACCGCGTTGGCCCCTGCCCGCTTGGCCACGGCGACGCTCACAGCCGGCGTGGTCAACCAAGCGGCCTCCTTCGATGCGCTCTCCTTCGTCGCAGCGTCGCCGGCCCGCGGCGCGATATTCCAGACGCGGTCCTCCTGCGGGCTCGGCCCGATCACCACTTTGGCGACGTCGCGCACGTAAACCGGACGGTTGTCGCGCGTCGTGAGCAGCAGCAGGCCGATGTCGGGAACGCCGGCGAGCGTCTGCCCCGCCGCCACCGTGCGCATCTCGCCGGCATCGCGCACCAATCCGGCCTGGAACGAGCGGTTGGCGTCACGCACCTTGCCGACGAGCTGCTGCAGGGTGACGCCGTAGAGGGCGAGCTTCTCGGGATCGGGTTCGACCCGGATCTGCTGCGCATGGCCACCGGAGATATATGTCAGGCCGACATTATCGACCTTGACCAGCTCGGCCCGCAGCTTGTCAGCAAGCTCGTAGAGATCCTTGTCGGTCCAGCGCGAGGCCGCCTCGGGCTTGGGCGAGAGCGTCACCACCATGACCGCCACGTCGTTGATGCCGCGTCCGACCACCAGCGGCTCGGGGATGCCGACGGGGATACGGTCCATGTTGGCGCGGATCTTCTCGTGCACGCGCAGGATAGCGTCCTCGGCGCTGGTCCCGACGAGGAAGCGCGCCGTCACCATCACGCGGTCGTCCTGCGTCTGGCTGTAGACGTGCTCGACTCCGTCGATCGACTTGACGATCGTCTCGAGCGGCTTCGTCACCAGCTCGACTGCATCCGGCGCCTTGAGGCCTTCGGCGCGCACGCTGATGTCGACCATCGGCACGCTGATCTGCGGCTCCTCCTCGCGCGGGATGGCGAGCAGCGCCACGAGGCCGACGGCCAGCGCCGCCAGCAGAAACAGCGGCGTCAGCGGCGAGCGGATGGTCGCCTGGGTGATCCGGCCGGAAATTCCGAGGTTCATGGCTTCACCAAGCGGTCGCCGGGTTTGAGGCCGGAGAGGATTTCGATCCCGTCAGGCAGGTCGGTGCGCGGCAGTTCGCGTCCACGCTGCACGGGAACGTCGATGGCGGGCTCGTTCGGGTTCGCCTGGACCTTGACGTAGTCGACGCCGAAGCGGGTCGTGACGAAGCTTGCCGGGACGACGAAGGCCAGCCGCTCGCCCGCGGAGATCCAGACACGGATGCGCTCGCTCACGAAATAGTCGCCCAGCCCTTCGACCTTGGCGTCCGCAACGACGCGGCCGTCCTCGATGCGCGGATAGACCAGCGTGATGGTGCCGAAGCGCGGCTCGGTGTCACCGAGCTCCGCCGCATCGACGCGGACCGTGTCGCCGGCCTTGAGGAAGCGCGCATGGCGCTCCGGCACGCGCAGGCGCAGCACGAAATTCTGCTCGGCGATCTCGGCGAGTGGTTCGCCCGCCATCACCACCGCGCCGCTGGTGAGCGGCACGCGCAGCACGCGGCCGGCGGCGGGCGCCAGCACGTTGCCCTCGGTGAACTGCTGCTGGACGACGGACCGCTCGGCCTGGCGCGAGCGCAGGGCGTTGCTCGCCACATTGAACGCGGTACGCGCTTCATCCAGTCGCACGCGTGGGATCGTGCCCCTGCCGACCAGTTCCTCGGCGCGTGTCAGATCGGTCTGCGCCTGCGTGACCTGGGCTTCGAGCCCCGCGATCTGGGCATCGAGCGATTTCATCTGCAGCACAAGCTTCTCGTCGCCGACGGTCGCCACCACCTGCCCGAGCTCGACATGATCGCCTTCCTTGACGGCCAGGTCGGCAACGATGCCGGCGATGCGCGCGCGCGCGGGAACCACGCGACGGCTTTCAACGGTCGCGAACACCGCTTTCTGGTCCGGAACGGGGGCAGGCTTGACGAGGTAGCTCTCCGCGGCGTTGGCCGCCTGAATGAAAGCCATCCCGATCGACAGCGAGGCTATCAGGGTCAGGCGCATCTAAGTCTCCTTGGCCGCTCGTCCCAACGGCATCTTGTTCCGGAATTCCGGCGTTGATCCTTGATCTAGTTCAAAGCGCGGACGGCGCTTGCGGCTAACGTCAAGCTAAAGTCCCCGATCCGATGTTCGGCCGCAGTAGGCGCGATACAGCGTCTCCACGAGCGAACGCGCCGGGGCGCTGCTGATGGAGTACCAGATGGTCTGCCCGTCCCTGCGCGCAGCCACGAGCCCGTCCCGGCGCAGCAATGCGAGATGCTGCGACACCGTGGAGTCGCGGATGTCGAGGAACTCGGCGAGCTCGCCGACCGACCGCGGCCGCTCGCAAAGCTGGCACAGGATGAGCAAGCGATGGGGGTTGCCGAGCGCCTTGAGCAGTTCGCTCGCCTCCCCGGCCGCCGCCCGCATGCGTTTGGTCTCAATCTTCATACTTGCATATATGCGAATATACGAATATGTTGTCAAGCGAAAGGGTCGCTGTCCGGCGCCAAGCGGCGTCTCGGGTTTCTAAAGCGCGAGGAGGAAAGTCATGGCAGAGGTGGTGGTGCTTGGAGCGGGTCTCAGCGGAACGCTGATGGCCTACGAGCTGATCCCGCAATTGCGGACCGAGGATCGCCTGACCGTCATCGGCCAGGGATCGCAGTATCATTTCGTGCCGTCGAACCCGTGGGTCGCGATCGGCTGGCGCGAGCGGACCGACATCGAGGTCGATCTCGATGACGTGATGCGGCGCAAGGGCGTGCGCTACCTGTCGCAGGGTGCCAAGCGCGTCCATCCGGCGGAGAACCGGGTCGAGCTCGAGGACGGCACATCCGTGCCCTACGATTACCTCGTCGTCGCCACCGGCCCCGACCTCGCGTTCGATGAGATCGCGGGCCTCGGACCGAAGGGGCACACGCAGTCGATTTGCCACGTGGACCATGCGGTCGAGGCCAAGGACGCATTCGAACGCTTCGCCAAGGCGCCCGGGCCGATCGTGGTGGGCGCGGTGCAGGGTGCATCGTGCTTCGGTCCCGCCTACGAATTCGTCTTCATTCTTGACACCGAGTTGCGCAAGCGCCGCCTGCGCGATCGCGTGCCGATGACGTTCGTCACGTCAGAGCCCTACATCGGTCATCTCGGCCTCGACGGGGTCGGCGACACCAAGGGCCTGCTCGAGAGCGAGATGCGCGAGCGCCACATCAAGTGGATCACCAATGCGCGCGTGAAAGCCGTCGAGGCGGACAAGATGATCGTCGAGGAGCTCGGCGAGGACGGCACGGTGCGCAAGACGCACGAGCTGCCGTTCGCCTATTCGATGATGCTGCCCGCCTTCCGCGGGGTGCCGGCGGTGCGCGGGCTCGAAGGCCTCACCAATCCGCGCGGGTTCATCGTCATCGACAAGAACCAGCGCAACCCCGCCTATCCCAACGTGTTCGGGGTCGGCGTGTGCGTCGCGATCGCGCCAGTCGGCGCGACGCCGGTGCCGACCGGCGTCCCGAAGACCGGCTTCATGATCGAATCCATGGTCACCGCCACGGCGCTCAACATCGGCGCCCTGCTCAACGGTCGCCAGCCGGATGCAGAGGCGACGTGGAATGCCGTCTGCCTCGCCGACTTCGGCGACGGCGGCGTCGCCTTCGTGGCGCAGCCGGAGATCCCACCGCGTAATCTCAACTGGTCGGCCAAGGGCGAGTGGGTGCATTACGCCAAGATCGGCTTCGAGAAATACTTCCTGCGCAAGATCCGCCGCGGCGAGAGCGAGCCGTTCTACGAGCGCTTCGTGCTCGAGCGGCTGGGCATCCGCAAGATCAAGGAGCCGGCGTGAACGAGCGGCTACGCGAGGTCAGGTCATGACCACCATCCATGTGGTGTGCCCGCATTGCGCGGCGACCAACCGGATTCCGCTCGAGAAGCGCGCGACGGCAGCCAACTGCGGCGCCTGCCACCGCGCCCTGTTCGAGGGTCATCCCGTGCCCGTCGATGCCGCGGCATTCGAGAAGCACCGGCGCGGGAACGACATTCCCGTGCTGGTGGACGTCTGGGCGCCCTGGTGCGGGCCCTGCCGGACGATGGCGCCCATGTTCGAGCGCGCGGCGGCTGAACTCGAGCCACATGTGCGGCTGCTGAAAATCAACGCGGATGAGCAGCCCCGGATCGCTTCGGAGCTGGGCGTCGGCGGAATTCCGGCACTGTTCCTGCTGCGTGGCGGCAAGGTGGTGGCGAAGACGGTCGGCGCCATGGACGCCCGGCGCATCGTCGCCTGGACCTACGCGCAACTGGGCGAGGCGGCGTGAGCCGCCGCGAGATTTGCGACAACCGAAACGAAGGAGAGTGACATGAATGTCGATCGTGCCGTGATGGCCTTCGCCGGACTGGTGATCCTCACCAGCCTCGTGCTGGCGACCTACGTGAGCCCCTGGTGGCTGCTGCTGACCGCCTTCGCCGGCCTCAACATGCTGCAGGCCGCCTTCACCGGCTTTTGTCCCGCGGCCATCGTGTTCCGCAAGCTCGGCTGCAAGGCCGGCTGCGCGTTCCAGTAAGCTGAGGAGATCGAAACTCTCGGCGCTAGTTTTTCTTGCGCGCCGCGGCACGCGCGTCCTTGATCGCCTGCTTGAAAGCGGCGGCGTTGAGCACGCCCGGCACGCGGAACGTCCCGACGATGAAGGCCGGCGTTCCCGGGAAGCCGAAGGCGGTGGCCTGCGTGTCGTTGCGTTTGAGCAGGCTGTCGATCTCCTGGCCGTTGCTCTCGAGATCGGCGAGCGCCTTTGCGACGTCGACGCCTCCCTCCGCCAGCAGGTCGCGCATCGACTGATCGGTCAGCCGCGACGTTGCGGAAAAGAGCGCGACATGCGCCTGCTCGTACTTGCCTTGATACTTCGCGGCCAGGGCCAACCGGGCCGCGTTGCGGGACATGTCGCCGAAAATCGGCCAATCCTTGAGCACGAGGCGGATCTTGCCGTCCTCCTTGACCACCTGCTGCAGCACCGGGCGCACCTGTTTGCAGGCGGGGCACTGGTAATCGAAGTACTCGACGATGGCGAAGTCGGCGCTCGCGTTGCCGACCACCGGGGCGGCCGGATCGCGCAGCACGCTGTCGCGTGAGAGCACATCGGCCTGCTTCGCCTGGGCGAAGCTGCGCCTCGGCAGCACACCGGCCGCGCCGGCGGCTGCAAGAGCAAAAGCGACATGGCGTCGCGACATCATTGGCGGCCTCGCTGGGTTGGGCGACAATCGCTGCGGCGCGGATGCGCCTGCCCGGGCTTATACACCAGCTTCGGCGCCGGTCTTGAACTTCACCGGAATTTTAAGATAGCGCACGCCGTTGTTCTCCGCGGCCGGGAAACGCCCGGCGCGCATGTTGACCTGGATCGAGGGCAGCAGCAGGGTGGGCGCGGACAGCGTTGCATCGCGCGCATTGCGCATAGCGACGAACTCCTCCTCGCTGACGCCCCGGTGAACGTGCACATTCTTCTCGCGCTCGTCGCGCACCGTCGTCTCCCAGGCATAATGGTCCCGGCCGGGCGCCTTGTAGTCGTGGCACATGAACAGCCGCGTGTCGGGCGGCAGATTGAGCAGACGCTGGATCGAGCGGTAAAGAGCGTGGGCATCGCCGCCAGGGAAGTCGGCGCGGGCCGTGCCGTAGTCGGGCATGAACAACGTGTCGCCGACAAACGCGGCATTGCCGATCCTGTAGGTGATGCAAGCAGGGGTATGGCCTGGCGTGTGCAAGACCTCGACATCGAGACTACCGATCTTGAAGTGCTCCCCGTCGGCGAACAGGTGGTCAAAATCGCTGCCATCGGTCTTCAGGTCGGTCGCGTCGAACACCGGCCGGAAGATGCGCTGGACCTCTTTGATGCGCTCTCCGATGCCGATCTTGGCGCCGGTCTTCGCCTTCACGTACGGCGAGGCCGACAGGTGGTCGGCATGGGCGTGCGTTTCCAGCGACCATTCGATCTCGTATCCCAGGTCGCGCGCGTCCGCGAGCATCTCATTGACCGACCGCGTGTCGACTTCGCCCGACTTCGGGTCGTAGTCGAGAACGGGATCGATCATGGCCGCGCGTCGGGTCTGCGGATCGGCGACGAGGTAGCTGACGGTATTCGTCGGCTCGTCGAAGAAGGCGCGGATGACGGGCTTGGCGGACATGGCGGGCTCTCCTCTCGGGCGGCTCTTGCGCTATATATTAGCCTTCACTAAATAAGCAACGCCTAAAAGACGGATCGGTTCATGAGCATCCAGGATCATTTCGACACAGCCGCGCTCGAGCGCAAGGCCGCCCCCGTTGCCGAGCTGCTCCGCACGCTGGGCAACGAACGCCGTCTGATGATCCTGTGCCAGCTCGTGGAACACGGCGAAGCCAACGTCGGTGCGCTCAGCGACGCTGTCGGACTGTCCCAATCGGCGCTCTCGCAGCATCTCGCCAAGATGCGCGACGAGGGCGTCGTCGCGTTCCGCCGCGAAGCCCAGACGGTCTGGTACCGCATCGCCGATCCAAGGATCGAGCAGCTTTTCGTCACCTTGCACGATCTCTTCTGCGCACCCTCTGCCAAGACCACCAAGAAGGGAACACGAACATGAGCCTGCGAACTCTTCTGCGCGCCCTCCGCCAAGACCGCCAAGAAGCGAACACGAACATCAGCCTGCGATCCATCTCTCCAGAGGAGGCCAAACGTCTTGTCGACGACGGCGCGCTCCTCGTGGACGTGCGCGAGCCCGCGGAGCATGCACGCGAAAGTATCCCGGGCGCCAAGCTCGTCCCGCTGTCGTCGCTGGATGAGGCGGACCTTGCCGCGCACCGCGGGCAGACCGTCATCTTCCACTGCAAGTCGGGCGCACGCACGCACTTGCATGGCCGCCGACTGGCGGCCAAGGCCAGGGAGTGTGAGGCTTACGTCGTGGCAGGCGGGCTCGACGCCTGGCGCCGCGCCGGATTGCCCACGCGCTGATCCGCGGTTTGCGCCGCATCGCCTGCATCAGGTCCGAGGAGAGCCATGACGCTGCTGCCTGATATCCTTGGCCTGCTGTCGGGTTCCGCCGTCGGCTTCTCGCTCGGGCTTGTGGGTGGCGGCGGGTCCATTCTGGCCGTGCCGCTGATGATCTACGCGGTCGGGGTCCCGAGCGTGCATGTCGCCATCGGAACAAGCGCTTTCGCAGTCGCCGTCAACGCAGCCGCAAACCTGATCTCGCATGCGCGTGCCGGTAACGTGAAATGGCGCTGCGCGTCGGTCTTTGCGGCCGCCGGCATCGTCGGCGCATTTGCCGGCTCGACCGTGAGCAAACAGGTGGACGGCCAACATCTGCTCGCGGCGTTCGCCATGCTGATGCTGGTCATTGCCGGCATCATGTTCTTTCGAAGATCGAACCTCGGCAACCCGGACGTGCGTCTCAATCGCGAGAATCTGCCGTGGCTGCTGATATCCGGCTTTGCGGCCGGGAGCCTGTCCGGATTTTTCGGCATCGGCGGCGGCTTCCTGATCGTGCCCGGACTGATGTTCGCCGCCGGCATGCCTGCGCTGTTCGCGATCGGCTCCTCGCTCGTGGCCGTCAGCGCGTTTGGCGCGACTGCGGCATTCAACTATGCGCTCTCCGGCCTGGTCGACTGGCGTCTCGCCCTCGTATTCGTCCTCGGAGGCGCCGTGGGCGGATTGCTGGGCGGACGCGCCGCGCGCTGGATCGGCAAACGGCGCGGCGCGCTGAACATCCTGTTTGCCGCCGTGATCTGCCTCGTGGCGATCTATATGCTCGTGCGCAGCGTGCTGGGCTGACCCGCCCAGCCCGATACTGGCACGAAACGATTGCGGGGTCGAAAGCTGACGACCGGGTCCCCATCCTGGAACCGCCAAGTGTGCCCGCCGAGGGATATTCCCGACAGGATCTGCTCGCCGCCCGGGTCGGGACGGCGGGGCGCCAATTGCATTCGCCGGGGGATGGTTTATTTAGCCGCTCGAGGCCACGCGCCGCTCTGAGCAGTCTGGATGAATCGTCTCTCCAAAGCGAAAACGCGTGGTGGCGCCAGCGAGGCCGACCGGCTGATCGCCAACGCACAGGACGCGAGCGATTTCCTCAAGGCACTATCGCACGAGGCGCGCCTCGTGATTCTCTGCCTGCTGATGGACGGCGAAAAGTCGGTGACCGAGATTGAAGGAATGGTGAGTCTGCGCCAGCCTGCCGTGTCGCAGCAGCTCGCCCGTCTGCGTGCAGATGGCATCGTCGCTGCGCGCCGCGAGGGCAAGAACATCTTCTATTCGCTCGGCCGGCCGGAAGTGCGCGAGGTCATCAGCACCTTGCACAAGGTGTTTTGCGACCCGGACCGCCCGCGCTGAGGCACCTGTCACCGCAGGTCAGGCGACCTTCGCCGCCGCGGGACTCTCCTGCCGCAGGAAGCATTTGATTTCCTCCAGCGGGCGCGGCGGGCTGAAAAGATAGCCCTGGACCTCGGTACACCCTTCCGCGCGCAAGCGTTCGAGCTGCTCCTGCGTCTCGACGCCCTCCGCCGTGGTCGCAATGCCGAGGCTGGCCCCCAGCCCGGTAATAGCGCGCACAATCGCCATACAGTCCGGCCGTTCGGCCAGCTCGCGCACGAACGACTGATCGATCTTGATCTTGTCGAACGGAAAGCTTCGCAGATAGCTCAAGCTGGAATAACCGGTACCGAAGTCATCCATCGAAATCTGCACTCCGAGCTCGCGCAGTTGGTGGAGCGTCGCAAGATTGGCCTCGGTCTCACCCAACAGCACCGACTCGGTGATTTCGAGCTCGAGCCGCCGGGCCGGCAGCCCTGAGTAGGCCAGCGCACTCGTCACGGCGAACACCAGATTGCGGCTCTTGAACTGGACCGGGGAGAGATTGACGGCGACTTTGATGCCGTCCGCCCACCCTGCCGCATCCTCGCATGCCTTGCGCAACACCCACTCGCCGAGCGGAACGATCAAGCCGATCTCCTCCGCCACCGGAATAAATTCAGCGGGCGGCACCATGCCTCGATGCGGATGTCGCCAGCGCAGCAGGGCCTCAAATCCGCTCACCTCGCCGGAGCACAGATTCACGAGCGGCTGATAGTGCAGTTCCAGTTCGCCGTTCGCGAACGCCTTACGCAGGTCGAGTTCAAGCGAGCGGCGCAGCTTCAGGCGGCGATCCATCTCCGGCTCGAAGAAATGTAGTCGGCCCCGACCGTCCGCCTTCGCCCTATAAAGCGCGATGTCCGCGTTGCGCAGCAAAAGTTCGGGTGAACTGCCGTCGCTCGGCGCGAGCGCAATCCCGATGCTCGCGCCGATGATCACTTCGTGGTCGTGAATATCGTAGGGCTGTCCGAGTTCATCGACGAGCTTGCCGGCGAGCGCCTGCGCGGCGTCGGCATTCTCGATCGCCGGCATGACGATCGCGAACTCGTCGCCCCCGAGGCGCGCGACGAAGTTTTCCTCGCCGACGGCCCTCTCCAGACGTCCGGCAACACGCTTGAGCAACAAGTCGCCGACGGGATGGCCCAGCGTATCGTTGACTCCCTTGAACTGATCGAGGTCGAGACAGAGCACGGCGAGCATGCGGCCGCCGGAAGCGGCGCGTACAAGCGCCGCCGTCAGATGTTCATGGAATAGGACGCGGTTGGGCAGCGCAGTGAGGGCGTCATGATGCGCCATGTAGGCGATACGCGCCTCTGCACGTTTGCGCTCTGTAACGTCGACCACCGCCACCAGGATTGCTTCCTGTCGGCCGAAATTGACCCGCCGCGCGTAAGTCAGCACTTCGATCTCGGACTTGTCGTGCTTGAGGTGGCGCCAGGTGCGTTCCGACTGGTAGGAGAGACCCACACGGCGTGCTGCCTGCTCGTGCTCCTGCCACTCGTCGCGCGGCCAGATCTGCAGCAGCGTCATCGCCAGAAACTGCTCGCGGGAGAACCCGTAGTGGGCCACGGCGGCGTCGTTGACGCCGAGGAAGCGCAGGCTGTCCGCGTCGTAGAGCCACATGGGCACTGGATTGCCATCGAACAGGAGGCGGAATGACGTCTCGCGCGATTTGAGATCTCCGATATCGGTGGCCGTGACCGACAGCAGGTCGCCTGTCGAACTAATGCCGAGCTTCAAGTGCACATCTTCGCCATCGAGCCGCACTGCAAGCTCGAGATCGCCGTGATCGCCGGTTTCCAACGTATTCAGCAACCGCTCACGCACACCCGGACTGTTGAGCCCGCCGCTCACTTCGGAAAGCCGCCGCCACAATAACGTCTCGGCGGGCGTGCGCAGCAGGCGCGGCGCGGCGTCGTTCAATGCGACGATCTGAAAGTCGATTACCTTGTCGTCGCTATCGCGGATCGCAGCGAGCGCCAAGATGCCCTCGTTCGTCGATCGGAAGATCGAATCGATCAGGTCGTAGCGCAGGTCGTTCTCGCGGATATAAACGCCAACGACCGGAGGCCCCCAGCGGCTCGACATCGGCAACGCGAGAATTTCATATCCGGTGACGATACCGTCGCGAACTCGGTGCGACACCGTATAGGTCGGCTCGCGCGCTGCGAGGGCCTGCACGATGGCGTCGGAGATCGACATCGCGCAGTCGGGCGGAAAGTCAGCGACTTTGCGCCCACGCACCTCGGTGCCTGTCCACTTCCCAACTTCGGCGCCCACCTGCAGCGCCTCGAATGACTCGACGCCGTCGCCACCGATCAGCATGAGACGATCCGCCAGCTTGCCGAGGCTGCCGAGGACCACCTCTTCGTAGCGGGGGAGCGTGCTGTCACCGGTAAGCGCCGCGTGCCACTTGATGCGTAACACGGAAATATCGCCGCCGAGAATTCGAACGGCTGCCTTGCTCATCAACGTGCTCATTCCGCGCCCGCCCCCAGCCGAAGCTTGCGACTTCGGCATCCGAGCGCTACCGGCGGACGGTTAAGCGCGGTTTAACCGGGAGCTCCCGGCGGGCTGGCGCATGTCATGTGACAAAAACATGACACGTGTGCGGAAAGAAATCCAAGTTCGCGGAGGCGTTTATCGCCGTTATCCGGGCGTTAGTAACGCCACACCATGACTAGATCAGATCTTGCTGATGCGCGCGCCAGCGGGCAGAACGCAACGACCACACACCGACGAAGGATTGTATCAAGCGCTTCCCAGCCCTCGCTAGTCCTCCCGCCAGGCACGACCCAACGCATCGCTGACGGGCTGCAACAAATAGGCGAGCGCCGTGCGCTCGCGCGACTTGATGACGATTTCCGCCGGCATTCCTGGTTGCGGCACTTGCGGCGAGATTCGAGCAAGCTCTTCATCGGAGATCTCGGCACGCGCTATGTAGTATGCTTGCCCGTTGCGCGGGTCGGTCACACGATCGGCCGATACGTAGATCAGCCGTCCGGTCAGAACGGGCATCGTGCGCTGTTTGAAGGCGGTGAGGCGCAGTTCGGCCTCCTGGCCGACGGCGACATTGTCAATGTCGGTCGGCAGAACTTGCGCTTCGACGATGAGCCGTTGTGCGGCGGGCACGATCTCGAGGATCGTCTCGCCGGGCTTGATGACCCCGCCGACCGTGGAGGCGTTGAGACTTACGACGGTTCCCGCCACCGGAGCCCGAATGTCGATGTGATCCAGCGTGCTGCGCGCTGCCGTGATCCGTTCCTCCAGGTCTGCGATCTGGGCCTGTGTATCGCGCAGTTCCCTGATCACTTTTTCCTGGAACTCGTGCTCGGCCTGGATGATCTCAAGCTGCGTCTTTCCGATCGTGATCTGGGCCTTTGCAATATCGGCGATACGCTCGCCCCGCGCGCCTTTCAGACGGGCAGCCTCGCGCTCCAGAGTCAGAACCTTGGTGATGGGCGCCAGGCCCTGCTTGAACAGCTCGCGTAGACCGGTCAGTTCCTGCTCCGCAAACTCGATCTGTTGCTCGATCGACGTCAGCTGCGCCTCAAGTCCGGCGATTTCCTTGTCCGTCTGCGTGATGCGTTGGCGCAGAATCGACTGCTGTCCCCGGAACGATGCCCGGCGGGCGGCAAGCAGCGCTTCTTGCGTGCGCATCATTTCGGCGACGGTCGGCTCTTCTCTGCGCTCGACCAAGCTGTAAGGGTACTGAAGTTGCTCGTGACCATCGCGCTCCGCGATCAGCCGCGCCTCCAGGATGCGCGCCGCATCGAGCGCAGTCTGATGCACGCCAAGCGTCGCCCGTGCGCGCGCCTCATCAAGGCGGACCAGTAAGGCGCCAGCCTCAACGCGGGAGCCATCCTGAACCGCGATGCGCTCGATCACGCCGCCTTCGAGGTGCTGAATCTGCTTGCGCTTGCCATCGACGACGAGCGTTGCAGGAGCGATCACCGCACTGGCGAGAGGCGCCGTCGCCGCCCAACCGCCGAACCCGACGACGATCGAGACGATCACGATCAGCCCGCCCATGATTGCCGGCCGCGGATCAAGCCAGCGGGCATCCGCCGGGCGGGAACGGATGGAATTCACCGCAGTCATCGGCTTGCGATCTTGGTCACGACGCTGCCGGGCTCGCGCACCGGAGCAGGAGGCCGCGTGAAGCGGGCGAGGATCTCACTGCGGGTGCCCAGCGCTTCCACCGCGCCGTCGCGCAGCACAAGGATACGGTCGACGGCGGCGAGTGTATTCGGACGATGCGCGATCATGATGACGGTGGCCCCGCGTTCCTTCAGCGCAGCCATCGCCGACAGCAGCGCCTCCTCGCCTTCGGCGTCGAGATTGGCATTGGGCTCGTCAAGGATAACGATTGCCGGATCACCATGTAGGGCGCGCGCGAGCGCGATGCGCTGGCGCTGCCCCCCCGACAAGGCCTCGCCGCCGGGTCCAATGCGCGTGTCATAGCCCTGCGGCAGCCGAAGAATGAGGTCATGCAGGCCAGCCATCCGGGCGGCGGTCACGACACGGTCGGCATCCGGCACGCCAAACCGCGCAATGTTCTCGGCGACAGTGCCGTCGAACAGTTCGACGTCCTGCGGTAGATAGCCGATGCGGGGACCGATCCTCGCGCGATCGAGATCGGCGAGCGAGGCCCCATCCAGCCTGATCTCGCCCGAGACGATCGGCCAGGCTCCCACCAGCGCCCGCGCCAGAGTCGATTTGCCCGACGCACTCGGCCCGATGACGCCGAGCGACTCGCCTGGCGCCAGTGCGAACGAAATGCCCTTGAGCACGGGTTTGACCGCCCGCGGGGGCGCCACGAACAGGTTCGATACCCGCACCTCGCCGCGCAATTCCGGTAGCGGCATGCGCGGCTCGGGCGTGGCGTGGCGCGCAAGCACGTCGTGCACGCGCCGATAGGCACCACGCGCATTGACGAAGCCGCGCCATGAGCCAATTGCACCTTCGACCGGCGCCAGGGCGCGCGCCATGATGATTGAGGATGCGATCATGACGCCCGGCGTGATGAGATTCTCGATGGCGAGCCAAGCGCCCGTCGCCAGCAGCCCAACCTGCAGGAACGGCCGCCAAAACTTGGCAACGGCCACGAATGCGCCGGCCAGGTCAGCCGCGGCAGCGTGCGCGACGGCGGCGGCATCCTGCCGCGTGCGCCAACGGCCGACGACCGCGGGCCGCATGCCCATGCCTTGGATGACCTCGGCATTACGCAAGGCCTGGTCCGCGAGAGCGGCGGCGGCAATGGTTTCGACAGCGGCGGCGCTAATCTGCCGACGGCTGACCCGCTCGTTGATGAGCGCGGTCACCAGCAGGAACACGGCGCCGCCCAAGCCAACGAAACCAAGTGCAGGGTGCAGGAGGAACGTGACCGCGATGAACACGGGCGCCCAGGGTGCGTCGAACAGTACCGGCAGCGCGCCGCTGCTCACGAACGTGCGTAGCGTATCCAGATCGCGCAGCGCCTGCCCCGGATTGTCGGAACGGCCGAGAAGACGGTCGGCGACCGCGGCGGCGAACAGGGCCTCTCCGAGGCTGCGGTCAACGCGCGCCGCTACGCGCACCAGTACACGCGTGCGAAACAGCTCGAGAAATCCCAGCCCCGCCAGCAACCCGACGGCCAGTAACGTGATGAACAACAGCGTCGCGCCGCTGCGCGACGTCAGCACATGATCATAGATGTGCATCATGTGGAGCGGCACCGTCAGCGCCAAAATGTTGATTGCGAGACTGAATCCGGCAACCGCGGCAAGCAGCGGCCGCATCTGCGCCACCGTCTTGTCGAGGAGATTGTGCCCCGCGGGCCTTGTCACAAGCAGCTCCGTGGCTATGTCGCTTCAGTTCCCAAGTTCGCCCGGGTTTCGACGGTCCAACTATTGCAGCGCTGCGACGCCCCTGTGACAGCGCGGCCCCGCCGGCCCTGTCAGACGCCAATCAAGGCAGACCCACCTGTTGATAACTCGCGCCGATGATCGGGTTTGCGCGGGCGTCACCTGTCCGTCACCGCACGGTCAAGCGCCGCGCCTATTCCGCGTTGCGGTGAGTATTGCGCCTAGCCAACAGAGGAGCTGCAGCCATGGCAATATGCGGGAAATTCATCTTCGGGAATTTCGGGTTCGGAAAATTCATCTTTGGGACCAATGATCCCGAGTTCCTGAACGGATCGAACAGGAACGACTTCATTTTCGGTTTTGACGGCGACGACTACCTCCTCGGCAACAAGGGCAACGACGTGATCGTTGCCGGTGGCGGCACTGATACCGCCGAAGGCGGAAGGGGCAACGACACCATCCTGGGCGGGACCGAAGACGACGGTCTCTACGGCGATGGCGGCAATGACAGGTTGTTCGGCCAGACCGGCAACGATGGGCTCTCCGGCGGCAACGGCAATGACGTGCTCAGCGGCGGCGCCGGAAACGATATCTTCGTCGGCGGCGCCGGCAAGGACCAGTTCTTCGGCGGCGCCGGCAGCGACAAGTTCGTCGTCCGCCACCAAACCGGCCAGGACATCATCAAGGACTTCGAAAGCATCGACCGCATCGATGTCCGCGACTTCGGCTTTGCGTCCGGGCAGGCTGTGATCGACGCATTCCGCCAGGTCGGCCACGATGCCGTCCTCAAGCTGCCGGGCGGAGACAAGCTGATCATCGAGGACACGCGCTTGGCCGACCTCTCGGCCGATCAGTTCATCGTCTCCAACGCCGCCCAAGGCGTGTCCAGCTCGGCCACCCCATACATCGTCGGCGTCGATCCCAGCATCTCCACGGTCGCCATTGCCACCGTCGGCGACGTGATCGGCGTCAAGTCCGACGGCACGACTCCTTATCGTATGGTCGGCATCCCGGACGGCCTCGGCGCATTCGACAACGGCGACGGCACGTTTACCGTCTTGATGAACCAAGAACTTGGCGGTTCGGCGGGGGTCGTGCGCGACCACGGCTTCGCCGGCTCATTCGTGTCCAAGCTCATCATCGACAAGGTGACGCTGCAGGTCACCGATGCGTCGGACCTGATCCAGCACGGCTTCCAATATGACGTCGGCACTGGAACCTACGTACCGCAGACCGGCGCATTCAACCGCTTTTGCTCGGCGGACCTTGCGGACAGCACCGCCTTCTACAATCCGGAGACCGGTCTCGGCTATGACGGCGGCCGCATCTTTCTCAACGGGGAGGAGAACGGTGCGGGAGGTCGCGCCTTTGCGCACTTCGTCACTGGCGCCGAAGCAGGGAACAGCTATGAGCTGGCCTGGCTCGGCAACATGTCCTACGAGAACGTGGTCGCCACCGCCTTCACCGGCGACAAGACCGTCGTGGCCCTGACGGACGATTCCAGTGGCGGCCAAGTCTACTTCTACTCGGGCGACAAGCAGGCGAGCGGGAGTGCGCTGGAACGGGCCGGCCTCACCGGCGGCCACATGTTCGGCCTCAAGGTCGACGAAATCATCGACGAGACGTCGGCTGCCAACCCCCTCGGGGCCGACAACGAGTCGACCGCATCGCTGATCGATCTCGGCGACGTGAGTCAGTTGAACGGCGCCCAGCTCGAGGCCGCGAGCGAAGCAGCCGGCGTGACCTCGTTCCTGCGTCCGGAAGACGGCGCCTGGGATGTCTTCGATTACAATCGGTTCTACTTCGTGACCACGAACGGCTTCGATCAGCCGAGCCGGCTGTGGGCCGTAGATTTCGTCGATTCGAGCAACCTTGCGCTCGGCGGCACCGTCAAGCTGCTGCTTGACGGCACCGAAGGGCAGCACATGTTCGATAACATCACCATCAACAGAAACGGCCATGTCCTGCTGCAGGAAGATCCCGGCAACCAGGACTACATCGCCAAGATCTGGGACTACGATCCGGACACTGATCAGCTCACGCTGATGGCACAGCACGATCCGAACCGGTTCGATCCCAACCTGAATGGTCCCGGCGTGCCCGGCGCGGACTTCATCACCCGTGACGAGGAATCGTCCGGCATCATCGACGTGACCGACATCCTCGGCTCCGCTGGCCAGTACGCCTACCTGCTCGACGTCCAGGCCCACAAATCGCTGGGCGGCGAGCTGGTCGAGAACGGCCAGCTCGTCGTGATGTACCAGGATCGCGTCTGATCCGTTCCCCCGCGTGACTGAAGGGGCATGCCGCCACGGCATGCCCCTTTTTCATTGCGGCTGAATGTTCCCCGCCTTGGCGATCTCGGCCCAGATCTTGATGTCGTCATCGAGCTTCTTGATCATCTCGGCGGGCGTTCCGGTCAGCGGGTTTGATGCGACATTAGCAAGGAAGGCCTTGGTCTCCGGCATCGCAGCGATCTTGTTGAACACCGCGTTGAGCTTTCCGACAACGTCGGCCGACGTACCGGCCGGCACCATCGCCATCCACCAGACGGCAAAGCTGTAGTTTCCAACTCCGGCTTCACGCATCGTCGGCACACCGGGCGCGGCATCGAGATGCGTGTTGGTGGTTGCGAGAATGCGGATCTTGCCGGCCTTCTGCTGCGCCAACGCGAACACTCCGTCCAGAAACATGAAGTCGAGCGTGCCGTCGGCAAGATCACCAAGCGCATCGCCGGTGGTCTTGTACTGGACCTGTTGTGCCTCGATCCCCATCAGCGTCTTGTAGACCTGTGTTGCGGCGATACCCGTCGAATTGGCCGTCCCATAGCGCGCGGTCTTCGGCTTGGATTTGAGCAGCGCCGTCAGGTCCGCGACCGATTTCGCCGGTGACTTGGTGCTGACCGCCAACGTAAACGCAACATCCATCAATGGCGCCGCGATGATGAAGTCCTTCTGCGGATCGTAAGGCAGATTGGCATAGAGAAACTTCCCGCCCGCCATGCCGGCGCTGGGGGAAAACAGGATCGTGTAGCCGTCCGGCTTCGCCTGCTTGACCGCCTGGGCCGCGATCATCCCGTTCGCGCCGGGTTTATTCTCGACCACCACCGTCTGGCCGGTCACGTCAGCGAGTTTGGTGGCATAGAAGCGGGCCAGGATATCGGCGCCGCTTCCTGCGGCGAATCCGACCACCATCGTGATCCGGCGGCTCGGATAGTCCTGCGCCCGCACAGAGCTGATGGCGAGCACCATGCAAGCCAGGATCAGCACAGAATGACGCAGCAAAGAAACAACACGTGGCATTGTAGATCCTCCCTGATGTTTTGTTGTTCGGTGACGTTACTTCACGAGGTCGCGGCCTCGTGCGGATCGTGCCGGGGCGCGGCAAGCGCACCGTCGCGATCGGAGAACTGCGGGGCTCGCGGCGCGCGGCGACCGAAGGCTTCCACAAGCGGAATGTCAGCGTGCGCCACGGGCACAAGCGGCGGCTTGCGGGCGAGCGCGGCAGCAATATAGGGCGCCAACTGGCGCTCCTTCTCGGCCTGGCGTGCAACCTCGCGCGCGCGAAATTCCGGCATGACTGCGGATGCAAACAGTTCGAGCGATTCACAGATGTCCGCGTGGCGGTTGAGACCGCTCTGTTGCACGAAGATGATCTGATCGACGCCAGCCTGCTCGTAGCGCCTCAAGTGATCGCGCACCTCGTCCGGCGTGCCGATGCCACCTTGGCCAGCGTCGCGCGGCAGCGTATCCTTGATCTCGGCAAAGCGCGCCCAAAGATCCGTCAGCGACGGCTGATGCGCGCCGAACATCGCATAGTGGCCGAGCGAGTAACCGAAAAACTTGAACCCGTCCAGACCGCGGCGGACCGCCTCGTCATGGTCGGGATGACACGAGAGCCCGCTGACCAGCGCGACGTTTGCATTCACCGACCAACCGAGCGGCACGCACTCGTCCGAGCGGATGATATCGTAATACTCCTCGATCCATTTCGCCGCCTGCTCCGGTTCGACGAAGGCGAAGGCAAGCGCGCCCATCCCGAGCCGCGCAGCTCGATGGATGCTCTCACGCTTCGAGCAGGCGAGCCACAGCGGTGGATGCGGCTTCTGCACGGGCTTTGGCACCACGTTCCGGCACGGCATCTCGAAGTACTTGCCCTTGAAGCCGGGATAAGGCGACATCATCGTCATCCGGATCGCCTGCTCCGTGGCCTCCCGCCACATCGCGCCCTTCTCCTCGCGCGAGATGCCGAACCCGCCGAGCTCCATCATGCTGCCGGACTCGCCGGTGCCCCAGTCGATTCGACCGTTCGACACGAGGTCGAGTGTGGCGATGCGCTCAGCGGCGCGCGCCGGGTGGTTGTAACTCGGCGGCATCAACATGATGCCGTGGCCAAGGCGCATGCGCCGCGTGCGCTGCGAGCAGGCGCCAAGAAAGACCTCCGGCGCAGAGGAATGCGAATATTCCTCGAGAAAGTGGTGCTCGACCTCCCAGAGATAATCGATGCCGAGCCGGTCGGCGAGCTCGATCTGATCGAGCGCGTCGCAAAACAGCCGTTCCTCCGCGTCCTCACTCCACGGACGCGGCAGTTGGTGCTCGTAGAACAGGCCGAACTTCACGCGGCGCCCTCCTCTTGCAGCGGCCTGTGGGCCGCGCGATCGTTTCCGATGAAACGATATTGTTACATTTGCAACGATCGGTCTATACCCTTTCGGCGGGACCACGCCAAGGGGTGTGGGCATCCACGCGGAGGATGAAATGAAGGCAGGCCGACGCCGAGCGGCGATCCGGAGCGAGGGCCGGCTTCGGCTCGATTTGCCGAATTATGTCCCCTATCGCATCACCAGTTTGGCGGCGCTGATCCGCCGGGCCTTCGCGCAGATCTATCGCGACGATCCCGGCCTGAACGAGCCCGAGTGGAAGGTGATGACGACTCTGGCGCACTATGGGCCGCTTCCGTCGGGAGACATCGGGCATTACGTCACGCTCGACCGGGTGGCGGTGAGCCGTGCCTTGGCACGCCTCATCAAGCTTGGGCTGGTCACGCGCGCCAGAAACGATGCCGATCAGCGCACGTTCCTCGTGGATCTCACACCGCGGGCCGCACGCGTCTACGACCGCATGGCGGCGGATGCTTTGGCGATTGAGGAGCGCGTCCTGACCGCCCTCGATGAAGACGAGGTGCGCTCGCTGTTGGCGTTGCTCGACAAGGTGGAAGGCTGCTTCCTGAGCCCCGCCGACCAGCGCCGCGTCAGGCTGATGCACGCGGCGAGATCGGCCGTCGATCAGGGCGCCGGCCGCGCAGGAAGGAAAGGGCGAAAGCGTTCCGCCGTCAGGTAGCGACGTCAGGCGAACATCAGCACCGGTTTGATCGCCACGCCGCTCTCGGAATCATGAATCGCATCGTTGATGCGCTCGAACGGATAATAAGTCACCAGGCGATCGATCGGAAAACGTCCCTGCTGATAGAGCGAGATCAGCGCAGGGATGAACAGGTCCGGAATGCTCTCGCCTTCCACGATGCCGCGCAGCTTGCGCCCGCCCAGCATGAGATGGCGGATATGAATTCCCACCAATTCCTGCGGCGAGGCAACGAAGCCGGCGGTTCCCAGCGGCGCCAGGCTGTTGACGGCCTGCTGGATGACCGGCGTGATTGCAGTCGTGTCGAACGCAAAGTCCACGCCGCGCGGGACGATCCGCCGGATCGCCTCCAGGGCATCTTCATTGCGCGCATTGATGACGTCGGTTGCTCCGAGTTCTCCGGCCGCCTTGAGCCGCGCAGGCTGCACGTCGATAGCGATGATACGCGTCGCGCCAACGACGCGCGCGGCCATGATGGCGCTCAGGCCGACCGAGCCGGTGCCGAAAACGGCGACGGACTGGCCCATCCCGACCTTGAGGGCGTTGATGACCGCGCCGGCGCCGGTCTGCAAGCCGCACCCGAGCGGTCCGAGCAACTCAAGCGGAACGCCCTTGGGTACTTTCACGACATTGCGTTCGTAGGCGAGCGCAAACGTCGCAAAAGATGATTGCCCGAAGAACCTGCCGGCGACCGGAGTTCCGTTCTGGGTCAGCGGCGTCGTGCCGTCCGGCCGGAAGCCTCCGAAGCTGAGCGGTCCGACCTCGTCGCAATAGGTGCGCGCGTTGACCTGACAACTCGGGCAACGGCCGCAGTAGTCGTAGGTCATCACCACGTGGTCGCCGGGGGCGACCTTGGACACGCGGCTGCCGACGCGCTCGACGACGCCAGCTCCTTCGTGTCCGAGCACGATCGGGCGCGGGGAGAGATCGCCCAGGCTCACCTTGATGTCGGTGTGGCAGACGCCGACGGCGACCATGCGCACGAGGATCTCGTCGTCGCGCGGCTCCTCGAGGTCGAGGGTCTCGACCGAGGCGTGTCCGGACTTGTCGCGAAAGATGGCCGCCTTGATTTGCATTCCGTTTTCCTGCGCGCGGGGTATTCGATCAGGCCTTTCGGCCCTGTCGCCAGTCAGTGCAATCCGGAGGATCGATTGGTCAAGCGCCGCGTTCCGGTTCGGCGCGCGGGCCAAATGGCGAATTCGCGAGGTATTTAATAAGGTATTCATCAATATAATCTCAAATTTTATGAATATTGTATGGTTAACCAATAGTTAATACTTCGATTTACTGGCCTCTTTGGCCCGATACAGTGCCCGCCGTCAGAGATGAGGCGGACCAATGAACAACAATCCAAAAGAACTTCGCGTCTGGACCTTCGTGATCGGCGCGGCCGCTTTGGTTGCCCTGCCCGCCGGCTGGCTAGCGGCTGCCGGCGACGGCAATCCGGCGCGCGCGCAGGCGCCCGGGCCGGCCGCCACCGACCGGCTGCTCGTGTTCCTGCGCGAGACGGAGTGTCCCGCGCCGGCCGACACAAAGGAGAGCGGCGACCCCGCGACGACGTCGGCGGTGCCGCGCGAGTTCGTCGCCGGCGTCCATTTCAAGGAGGACACCTCGACGGCGGCGACGGTGCAGATCGCGTGGCTCGGCGCCGCGTTCCGGCAGCACTTCGTGAGCAAGACCGAGCCCGCCCTTGAGGGCGCGGTGAAGCTGCGTGTGCACGAGCTGCGCGTCCCCGCGCGCGACCAGGCGATCATCGCGGAACTCGGCGACACGCACGAGACGATGCTCGGGCATCTGTGGTGCCTGCTGCGCCGGCAGGGCAAGGGCGAGGACGGGGCGCTCGCGACCGACGGCGTGCCGAACGTGTTCTATGTGCGCGACGGAGGCGGCACGCTGCGCGTCGTCGACGCGCTGTGGGGCGGCGCGGGCTGGGAGATCGGCGCGAGCACGACGGACAATCCGTATGCGTGGAGCGCGGGGCGGCGGGTGATTTCGCGATAATCAGAAAAGCGCGGGCTCCGATGAGAGGTTTCGGAGGGAGCATGACATAATGGCGCCGGCCGGCAGCCGGATCCCCGCGGCGGCATCTGAGAAAAACCGCCGCGGCAAAGCTCCGCCAGGCGGGTGTCGCGCCTTTGCGCCCGCCGCACGTCGCAATGCTGGTGATGCCCCTCGGTGATAGCGCAGGCCCGCGACACGTCGAGCAGGCTCGCGGCGCACCGTGAATTGCGAGGACAAGCGGAGCCGTTCTCAGTCCCAGTTCCCAGTCCTCAGCCCCAATCCTCAGCCCCAGTCCTCAGCCCCAATCCTCAGCCCCAGTCCTCAGCCCCAGTCCTCAGTCCTCAGTCCTCAGCCTTCAGTCCTCGTCGTCCAGCAGGATGCGCTCGGCGGCGCCGTCGAGATCGTCGTACTGACCGTTGCTCAGCGTCCACATGAAGGTCGCGAGCCCGACGGCGCCGAGCGCCAGCGCGATCGGGACGAGGTAGAGGAAGTCCGTCATCGCGCGCCTGCCTGCGCCGCCGCCGCGCCACCCAGCCCCGCGGCGCGCGGACAGCCGATCGCGCGATAGGCATGCCAGCTTCCGTGCCCCAGCAGGGGAAAGATCACGATCAGCCCGACGAGCCCCGTCGCGAGCGCGACGAGGAACAGCGCGAGCACGATCGCGCCCCACGCCAGCATCGCCGCGAGATTGTTCCAGACCAGCGCGACGCTCGTTCCCATCGCGGTCAGCGCATCGACGCGCTCGCTCAGCAGCATCGGGATCGAGAAGGCGCTGATGGCGAAGCCGAAGGCGGCGAACAGGGCGCCGACCACGCCGCCGGTCGCCAGCATCGCCCAGCCGACGGGTGTCGTGAACAGCATGGGCGCGATATGATCGAGACCCGGAAACGGCCGCAGGCCGAAGAACAGGGCGTAGATGATGACCGCCGCGCGCATCCACAGCAGCATCAGCAGGCACAGCAGCACGCCGGTGAACAGGATTTGTCCGCCGGATCTCGGCTGCACCAGGATCATGGCGCGCAGCCGCACGGGCTCGCCGGCCGCGAGGCGCCGGCTCTTCTCGTAGAGGCCGATCGCCACGAGCGGCCCGAGCACCATGAACCCCGCCAGCGCAGGGAAGAGGATGTAGTCGAGCCCGAAGGCGAACAGGCCGACGACGACGCCGACCGACACCAGGAAGACGAGCAACCCGTAGCTCAGGCTCGCGAACGGCTGGATGGTCAGATCGCGCCAGCCGGCGGCGAGCCAGGCGAGGGCGGCGCCGGCGGGCAGATCGCGGCTCCACACGCGCGGGCGGGGCGTCGGAGGTATCACGGCGGGAATGATGGTCATGGCCGCTCTCGTTCCATCAGAGTGTCATCGCGCAGCGCACGCGGACTTGGCGGCGCTGAAGGTGGCCGGCGCGGCGGGCGCATCGCCCAGCCGCACGTGGCCGACGCAATCGGGCTGCGAGGTCGTCGCGACGTAGAGGAGATGCGCGTTGGCGCCGAGGATGACGAGCAGGCCGAGCGCCAGCAGCACCAGTGCGGAGGTGCGCCCCATGATCCGGCCCATCGGGCTCATCGGCGTGCCGCCCGCAGGTCCAAGAGGTAGAGCGTGAGGATCTTGCGATCGAGCTCGGAGAGGCGGCCTTCCCATGTCGGCATCTGCCCCTGCCGTCCGCCCCAGACCGTCTCGTGCACGGTTTGCAGGTCATCGCCGTAGATCCAGGCGCGGTCCGTCAGATCGGGAGCGCCGACCTCGACGTTGCCCGTGCCGCGCTCGCCATGGCACGCGGCGCAGTTGGCGGAGAAGATCGCCCGGCCCGCGGCGACCGCTTCGTCCTTTGCCTTTGCCGCGCCCGACAGGGAGCGCACATAGGCGACGACGTTCTCAACGTCCTTGCGGGCGAGCATGCCATCGTGGCCGAACGCCGGCATCTGCGAGCTTCTGGTTTGCGGATGCTCCGAGTTGACGCCGACGCGGATGGTCTGCGCGATGGCGTCGGGCGAGCCGCCCCAGAGCATCGAGGCGGCGGTGAGGTCCGGGAAACCGCGCGCGCCGCGCGCGTTCGCGCCGTGGCAGGCCGCGCAGTTGTCGCCGAACAGCGTGCGACCGCTCTGACGCACCATCTCCATGAGCTGGCGATCCTTGCGGATGTCGTCGAAGCTTTCCGAAGCGATCCGTGCCGTCCACGCCCCGCGCGCCCGCGCGGCCTCCCGCGTCGCCTGCGCCACCGCGCTGCGCTCGTCGATGCCGAGCAGGCCCTTGGTGTAGGTCGTGCCCAGCGGCCACGCCGGCATGAGAATCCAGTAGGCCACGGCGAACAGCGCCGCCGCGGTCAGGAAAACGTACACGGCACGCGGCACCGGCGTGTTGAGCTCGGTGATGCCGTTCCACTCATGTCCGGTGGTGAGGTATCCGGTGTGCGGATCGCGCTTCTTCAGCGCCACGGCTTGTCCTCCCCGCTGAGGATGGAGCTGCCCGCCTCCTCGAAGCGCTTCCTGTTGGCGGGCCAGCAGGCATAGACGAGGACCGCCACCGACAGCGCGATCAGGTAGAAGAGCCCGAACGACTTGGAGAGCCAGACCATCGTGCCGTGATCGAGGTCCATCGTCATTTCCCCGCGGCCGCGGTCCGCGCGGCATTGGTCAGGCGCCCCAGGATCTGCAAGTAGGCGACGAGCGCATCGACCTCGGTCAGCCGGTCGGGATGGCCGTCGAAGGCCCGCACCGTCGTGGCATCGCCGTAACGTGAGGTGACGCCGCCAGCCAGCGGCGAATCGGGCGCGGCCTGCCCGTAGGCGTCGGCGGCCGCGTTGGCGATCATCTCGTCGGTGTAGGGCACGCCGACGGCGCGCATCGCCTGCAAGTGGCGGGAGAGATCGCGCGTCTTAAGGTCGGTGCGCGCGAGCCAGCCGTAGGCCGGCATCACCGACTGAGGCACCACGTCGCGCGGATTCGCCAGATGGACGACGTGCCAGTGGTCGGAATATTTGCCGCCGACGCGGGCGAGATCGGGGCCCGTGCGCTTGGAGCCCCACAGCATGGGATGGTCGTACTTCGACTCCACCGCGAGCGAGTAGTGCCCGTAGCGCTCGACCTCGTCGCGCAGCGTGCGGATCATCTGCGAATGGCAGGCGTAGCATCCCTCGCGCATGTAGATGTTGCGTCCGGCAAGCTCGAGCGGCGTATAGACGCGCATGTCGGGCGCGTCCTCGACCGTCCGATGGATGGTGAACAGCGGCGCGATCTCGACGAGGCCGCCGATGCTGGCGACGCCGATGATCGCGAGCACGAAGCCGACCGCCATCCGCTCCAGCCTGTAGTGGATACCGAACATGGATCACTCCCCGGGCTGCAGCGCGGGCACGCCGGCGCGCGGCTCGAGCCCGCCGGCGACCGGCTCATCGGCGGCGCGCGGCGCCGTGCGGATCGTCATCCAGATGTTCCAGCAGCCGACGAGCGCGCCGGCGAGGAACAGGAGGCCGCCGACGGCGCGCGCCACGTAATAGGGCTGCATCGCCACGAGCGAATCGACGAAGGAATAGGCGAGCGTTCCGCTGTCGTTGTAGGTCCGCCACATCAGCCCCTGGATGATGCCGGAGTTCCACATGGCGAACACGTAGATCAGCGTGCCCGCCACCGCGAGCCAGAAGTGCGCCTCGACCAGCCGCGCCGAATACATCGCCTCGCGCTTCCACAGCCACGGCACGGACGCATAGATCGAGCCGAAGGTGATCATCGCGACCCAGCCGAGCGCGCCGGCATGCACATGCCCCACGGTCCAGTCGGTGTAATGCGAGAGCGAGTTGACGGAGCGGATCGCCATGAACGAGCCCTCGAAGGTGGAGAGCCCGTAGAACACCGCCGCCACCATCATGAAGCGCAGCGTGGCGTCGTCGCGCACCTTGTGCCACGCGCCGTTGAGCGTGAGCAGCGCGTTGCCCGCCGACGCCCATGACGGCACCAGCAGCATCACCGAGAAGGTCATGCCCAGCGTCTGCACCCAGTGCGGCAGCGCCGTGTAGTGCAGGTGGTGCGAGCCGGCCCACATGTAGAAGAACGTGATGCCCCAGAAGCTGATGATGGACATCCGGTAGGAGTAGATCGGCCGGCCGGCGCGCTTGGGCAGGTAGTAGTACATCATCCCAAGGAAGCCGGCGGTCAGGAAGAACGCGACGGCGTTGTGGCCGTACCACCACTCGGTCATCGCGTCCTGCACGCCCGCGAACAGCGAGTAGCTCTTGGCCTGCCCGAACGAGATCGGCACCGCCAGATTGTTGACGATGTGCAGGACGGCGACGACCAGGATGAACGCCAGGTAGTACCAGTTGGCGACGTAGATGTGCGGCTCGCGGCGGCGGGCGAGCACGCGCACATAGAGCGCGAAATAAACCACCCAGACGATGACCAGCCAGATGTCGGCGTACCATTCGGGCTCGGCGTATTCGCGCGACTGGGTGATGCCGATGAGATAGCCGCTGACGGCGAGCAGACAAAACAGGTTGTAGCCGGACAACACGAACCACGGGCTGAGCTGGTCCGGCAGGCGGGCGCGGCAGGTGCGCTGCATCACGTAGAACGACGTCGCGATCAGCGCGTTGCCGCCGAAACCGAAGATCACCGCCGTCGTATGCACGGGACGGATGCGGCCGAAGCTCGACCAGCCGGCATCGAAGGTCAGATCGGGATTGACCAGCAGCCACGCGACCCAGTCGCCGACGAACAGGCCGAACACGGCCCAGCCCATCGCGACGAGAATGCCGACCTTGCTGGGATCGTCGTAGTAGAGATCGGGACGGCGCGCGACGGGGAGATAGTAGCCGGAGATGACGACAAGCGCTCCGGCGAGCGCGGCCGCCAGGACCAGTGCGCCGTGGACGCCGAACGGGTCGTCGCGTCCGACCGCCGCCATGACCAGCCCGCAGAGGGCAAGCGCCAGCAGGATGATGAGCGCGAGTTGGCGTTCGCCTCTGGTGAGATGAGCAAGCATGGCAGGGAGAACGGAGGTTCCGGGACGCGGGGGTGGCGGCAAAGATCAGACGGGGAGCGCCGTGCTCACACGAAGGCGAACACGGCGGCCATTCCGATGACGATCATCACGAGCCCGCCGATGAGCATCGGCACGAGGCTCGCGCCCGAGCGCGGATCGGCGGACGCCGCGACGAACTCGGTGTCACTCTTGAACTCGGCCATCGCGGCCCTCCTCGTGTGTGTTGTTGCCGACTGTTCTCTCAGGCGCGGGGCGGCCCCTCGAAGGCCGGAAACAGGACATTGTTCTCCAGATGGATGTGGTCCATCAGGTCGTCGCGCAGCTTGGCCGCGCCAACATAGAGTGCCTGCCAGGAGCGGCACGCGCCCTGCGGCGTCACGAGATCGCCGGTGAGCTCGGCGAGCCTGCGCAACTGCTCGCCGTGATCGTCGTGGTCGTGACGCATCTGCGCGATCGGCGCGTCGAGACCGCCGCCGGCGCGCCGGCGCATCGCCGGAAAGAGGATCAGCTCCTCCTTCTTCATGTGGACCTCGAGCTCGCCCAGCATCTGCGCCAGGAGATCGGCAAGGCCGCGCGGCGCGTTCGGATGGCCGGCGTGAACGGCCTCGACCTTGCGCGCGAGGTTCATCAGCTCGGGCAGCTCGCGGCGGTGGACCTCGTGATAATGCGTCAGGATGTGGTCGATGAGCTCGCCCGCCTTGGACACGTCGAAGGTTGCCGCGGCGGACGGAGCCAGCGCAGCAAGCGCCCGCTCCACCTCGGCGACATCGACGCCGCCCTCGCGCGCGGCCTCCTCCAGCGCGACGTCACCTCCGCAGCAGAAGTCGAGGTTGAACTGGCGGAAGATCCCGGTGGCGCCCGGCATCGTCGCGGCGATGTCGCCGACGGTGCGGCTGCGCAATGGCGTCTGCTGCTGGGTGGCGGTCATCGGGTCTCTCCTGTCTGGCGGCCAAGCTGGCCGTTTCGGAACCGTTCGCCGGGCGCGAGCATGACGCCGTGGCGGCCGGCGATGCCGAGCTCGAGGCTCTCCGCGATGCGCCGCGCGCGTTCGAGGAAATGCACCTGCGCGGCGGGCGGGCAGAGCTCGCGCGCGGTCTCCTCGAACAGGGCAAGCCAGCGATCGAAATGGGCGGCGTCGACCGGCAGCGGCATGTGCTTCGCCATCGGGCTGCCGTGGTAGCGGCCGGTCATCAGCGCGACCGACGACCAGAAGGCGCACATCTGCCGGAGGTGCGGCTCCCAATCGCGAATCCGGGCCTCGAACACCGGGCCGAGCAGCGCGTCCGCGCGCACCTTGGCGTAGAAGCCGTGCACCAGCCGCTCGATCATCTCCTCCGTGATGCCGGTGCGGGCCACGATCTCCGCCGTGATCCGCTCGCGCCGCTCTCTGGTATCCAAGGCTGCCTCTAAATAGGTATTTGAAATGCATATTTAGCGCAGTATAATCCGCCTTGGCAATACCGATTCTCGAGGATGCGCTATGCGCCTGACGGCATTCACGGATTTCGGACTGCGCGCGCTGATGCGGCTGGCCGGCGAACCGAATCGCTCGTTCTCGACCAACGAGATCGCGAGCGAGTTCGGGATCTCGCGCAATCACCTCACCAAGGTGGTGCGCGACCTCGCCGACGGGGGGTTCGTCGTCACCCAGCGCGGGTCCGGCGGCGGCTTCCGGCTGGCGCGGCCGGCGCAGTCGATCACGCTCGGCGACGTCGTGCGCACGCTCGAGCAGCGCTATGCGCTGGTCGAGTGTTTCCGCAGCGACGGCGGCACCTGCGTGCTGTCGCCGCGATGCCGCCTGAAGTCACGGCTCGCGGCCGCGCGCGAGGCCTTCATGCGCGAGCTCGACGGCACGACGCTCGCCGAATGCGCCTACACCGGAACGGGCGGTGGCCTGTTGCCGGCCGCCGGGTGATGCCGGATGAACAGGAGGATGCGATGACCAAGCAACCGTTGGACGTGCGCGAGGACGGCGTCGAGGTCGACGCGTCGATCATCGCGCAGGGCCTCGGGCTCGCGCCCGCGCAGTTGCGCGAGAACATGCGCGCGGGCCGGGTGACCAGCATCTACGAGAGCGGAGCCGACGCCGACCACGGGCGGCATCGTCTCACGTTCTTCTTCGGCAACCGGCGCTTCCGCCTGGTCGTGGACGAGACCGGGGCCATCGTACAGCGCTCGACCGTGGACTTCGGCGAGCACGGCCCGCGAGCCTGCATGCCCTGACGCAGCATCCGCCCCGCATGAAATGCAGCGGCCGCCGGTTCGATCCGGCGGCCGCACCAGCCCCACGAAACGTGTCTTGCGTCAGGCGGCGTCGCGCTCGCGCGCGGCCTCGTCCGCCGTGCCGCCCAGCCGCAGCGCCGCGAGGAGGTTGTCGACCTCCATGCGCGCGGTGGCATGCGAGAGCGTCGGGCGCGTGCCGAGCGTCTTCTCGTCGATGGTGTCGAGCGCGGTGAGGCCGCGCGGATAGAATTCGCGGAAGATCAGTCGCTCCGCGAGGCCTTCGACGCAGCGGAAGCCGAGCCGGCGTGAGAGCTCCTCGAGCCCCTCGCCCACGCTGCGCTTGTTGCGCGAGCGCAGCATGGAGAGACGGTTGCGCATCACGACCCAGTCGGTCGGCGCCTCGCCGCGGCTCTCGCGCTCGCGCCGTGCCGTTTCCACGGCCTGCGCATAGTGGCTGATGCCGGTGACGCCGAGGCTCACCGGATCGACCGAGCCGAGCACGTCGAGATCGACGAAGCTGTCGTTGAGCGGCGTGATCAGCGTGTCGGCCAGCGCATGCGCCACCTGCCCCAGCGCCGTGTTGTGCCCGGGACTGTCGATCACAATGTAATTATAGAGACGGCGCAGCATGTCGACCGTCTCGGTCAGCTTGCGCGCCTCCGCCGCATCGCTGTCCGCGGTGCGGTATTCCGGCGTCTCGTCGAAAGCCTGATGCTCGGGAATCTCGAGCGTGCGGCCGATGTGCTCGGCCCAGGCGCGCCGGTTCTCGACATAGCGCGTGAACGTCTTCTGCCTGGTGTCGAGATCGATCGTCGCGACGCGATGGCCCTGCTTCATCAGAGCGATCGCGACATGCATTGCGACGGTCGACTTTCCCGATCCGCCTTTTTCGTTGCCTACAACGATTACTCGGGACTGGGTCGTTTGATCCGTCGACATGAGTGCCCTCGATGTAATTGCGTCGCCTACCCGAATCATACTTGTGGAAATTAGCGCTGATTCTGCAAAGCGTCGCAACCGCTAATTGACTCCGCGCGCGCGATCGGACTCACGCGAGTCCTCCGCGTGACTCATCGGCCACACAAGGCAATCGTGTCGAACGCGTGACGAGAATGTGACGCACGCAGGTGCAGCACGGCGCGAGCGGCGCGCGGCACCGCGCGAGGATTTCGCGGGTTGGATGCAAGTTCAGGCGCACGGCCGCGCAACTTGCACTGCTGTCATCGCCGCGAAAGCGGCGATCCAGTACGCCGCAGCGCACTGCGATGACGCCGCAACGCCGGCGGCGACTGGATGCCCGCGTGCGCGGGCATGACAGTGGAGAGGCCGTCGCCTGCCGGCGAGCGTGATGGCAGGGCGCGCCGCATGGTGAGGAACCGACGCGAGACAGCCGTCATCATGACAGCGGAGAGTGGATCACCGGGGCGCGCATCCCAGCACGGCCCGGTGAAACGCATGATCGCTTATTCCGCCGCTTGGCGGAACGCGTTGCGGCGCAGGCATTCGATCAGGTAGTCGGTGTCCATCACGTCGCCGAAGGTCGACCAGATGCTGCACAGCGTCGCGTTGTGCTCGGCGTCGGTGAGGGCCGCGTTGGCGTCGCTCACCATGATGGTCTTGAAGTTGAGCATCATGGCGTCGCGTGCCGACGACTCGCAGCACACGTTCGTCACCGTGCCGGTGATGAGCACCGTGTCGTAGCCCTGCGTGCGCAGCATCTCCGGCAGGCCGGACGATCCCTGGATGAAGGCGCTGAAGCGCTGCTTGAAGACGGTCTGGTCTTCCGGCTTCACGATCAGGTCCGGGTGCAACTCGTGGCCCCGCGAGCCCACCTTCATGTGCTGGACGCGCCGCTTGATCTGGTCGGGGTTGGCCTTCATCATCGCGAACCATTGCGACCATGTCGTCAGCGTGTCGTCGTTGACGGTGTTGCGGATCCAGAACACCTTGCCGCCGGTCTCGCGCACCGCGGCGGCAAGCCGGTTGACCGCCGGCACGATCTCGACGGCCACCGGCACGTAGGCCGAGGCCACCTCCTCCACCATGAAGCAGTTCTGCAGGTCGATCACGATCAGCGCCGTCGTGCGCGGATCGAGGTTCTCGTGACAGTGCAGCACGCCCCGCCGCTCGATGACGCGGTCGATGATGTGCTGCGGGATGTCGATCTTATGCATGGTGCTCTCCTGTTGCTTGCCTCATAAAAAAACCTGCGCCGGACCGCCCGCGCGGGCGGCCGGCCTCAGCCCGCGGCCGGAATCTCGCGCGCGCGGAAACAGCGCGTGAGCGTTCCGTCGACGTCCGTGATGCCCGGCGGCTCGCCCTGCGCGCAGGCGGGCGCCGCGAAGCGGCAGCGCGGCGCGAAGCTGCAGCCCGGCGGCAGCGCGCGCAGGTCGGGCGGGCTGCCGACGATCGCCTCGATGTCGCGCTCGCGCGGCTGGCCCTGCACCGTCGATGCGAGCAGGCCGAGCGTGTAGGGGTGGCGCGGCTGGCGCAGCACCTGCTGCGCCGTGCCGTATTCCACGATCTGTCCGGCGTACATCACCGCGACGTGGTCGGCGACCTGCGCCGCCACGCCGAGGTCGTGAGTGACGATAATGACGCTCATGCCGAGCTCGGCCTGAAGCTTGCGCAGCAGGATCAGCACCTGGATTTGCACCGTGGCGTCGAGCGCCGTCGTCGGCTCGTCGGCGAGCAGCAGGCTCGGCCGGCACGAGAGCGCGGTCGCGATCGTCACGCGCTGGCGCAGCCCGCCCGACAGTTCGTGCGGGTAAGCCTTCAGCCGCTGCTCCGGCGAGGGCACGCGCACCAGCTTGAGCAATTCGAGCGCGCGCTCCATCGCCTGTGCGCGCGAGCAGCCTTCGTGGCGCACCACCGCCTCGGCGATCTGGTCGCCGACGGTATAGACCGGATCGAGCGCGGTCATCGGCTCCTGGAACACCATGGCGATCTCGGAGCCGCGCAGGTCGATCAATTCGCGTTTGCTCAGCGACAGGATATCGCGCTCGCCGACGCGGATGCTGCCGCCGAACACGGTCTTCTTCTCGGGCAGCAGGCGCATGAGCGCGCGCATGGTCACCGACTTGCCCGAGCCCGATTCGCCGATCAGGCAGAGCACCTGCCCCGGCATCAGGCTGAACGAGATGCCGTTGACCGCGCGCACCGTGGCGTCGCGGCTGACGAATTTGACGTGCAGGTCCTCGACCTCGACCAGCGGACGGCCCGGCGCCGCCGCGGCGGAGCGGATCGGCGCCGAACTCAGTGCCGGCATCGCCATGGCGGCGTCCTTTCATTGTCCGGGAACGGGTGCGCGCTGTTCGGGTGCATGCTCATGTGTTCGAGCATGATCTTGTCCGAAAACCGGTGTCCACTTTTCGGTATCATGCTCATTCCGCCGGAACCGCGAGCGAAGTGACGGCATCGACGCGCGGCAGCGCCGTGCCGGCGCGCGAATGCCCCGAGGCGGGGTCGGCCATGTGGCAGCGGGCGAGATGGCTTGCCGTGTCCGACCAGTCACCGAACGCCGGCGGCGTCGACGCGCAGACCGCCTCGGCGAAGGGACAGCGCGGATGGAAGCGGCAGCCCGCGGGCGGATTGACGGGACTGGGCGGATCACCCGAGACCGGCGCCGTCTCCAGGCGCTCGGCCGGGTCCATGCTGAGCTGCGAGGCGAGCAGCGCGCGCGTGTAGGGATGCTTGGGCGCACGGCAGAGCTCCTCGGCGGGGCCGATCTCGACGATCTGGCCGAGGTACATCACCAGGATGCGATCGGAGAGATACTGCACCACCGCGAGGTCGTGCGAGATGAAGACATAGGTGAGGTTGAGGTGGCGCTTGAGATAGCGCAGCAGGTTGAGCACCTGCGCCGCCACCGACTTGTCGAGCGCGGACACGGCCTCGTCGAGGATGAGCAGGCGCGGCTGCAGCGCGAGCGCGCGCGCGATGTTGACGCGCTGCTTCTGCCCGCCCGAGATCTCGTGCGGATAGCGCCCGGCGAACAGCGCGGGCTGCAGCCCGACCTTCTCGAGCAGGGCGCGCGCCGCCTCACGCGCGGCTTTCTTGCGGGTGCCGTGCGCGCGCGGACCGAACGCGATGGAGTCGACGATCGGCAGGCGCGGGTTGAGGGAGGACGCGCTGTCCTGGAACACCATCTGCACGTTGCGGCGAAACTCCTTGAGCGAGAGCCCGCGCATGGCCGCCACCGGATCGCCGTCGAACACGAGCTGGCCGGCGGTGGCGGGGATGAGGTTCATCAGCAGGCGCGCGAGCGTGGACTTGCCGCAGCCCGACTCGCCGACGACGCCGAGCGTCTCGCCCTTGAGGATCGCGAACGACACATCGTCGACCGCGCGCACCGCGGCGTGCTGGCGGCCGAGCAGCCCCGTCTTGAGCGGGAAATGCTTGGTCAGCTTCTCGACGATCAGCAGCGGCTGCGCCGCGCCGCCGCGGTCGCGCGGATCGCCCGGCGGCACCGTGTCGAGCCTGGGGCGTCCCGGCCGGACGCCCGCCGCGTCAGCAATGGCCATTCGCTGCCCTCACGATTTGACGTCCATGGCTTGCCGCAGACCGTCGCTCACCATGTTGAACGAGAGCGAGGTGACGAAGATCGCGATGCCGGGCAGCGCGCAGACCAGCGGCTGCACGTAGATCGCCTGGCGCAGGTTGGCGAGCATCTGGCCCCAGTCGGGCGTCGGCGGCGTCACGCCGAGCCCGAGGAACGAGAGGCCGGCCGAGAGCAGGATCGACACCGAGATGAGGCTCGAGGCGTAGATGAAGACCGGCGCCGCGACGTTGCTCAGGATGTGATAGACGACGATGCGCCAGCCCGACGCGCCGCTGGCGCGCGCCGCATCGACGAAGTCGAGGTGGCGCACCTGCGTCGTCGCCGTCTCGGAGACGCGGCAGATCGGCGGGATGAACACCAGCGTCAGCGCGATCAGCCCGTTGAGGACACCGCCGCCCATCGTGCCGGAGATCGCGACCGCGAGCAGCACCGAGGGGAAGGCGTAGAACACGTCCACGGTGCGCATGATGACGGTGTTGACGCGCCCGCCGAAGAAGCCGGCGACGACGCCGAGGCAGCCGCCGACGACGCTGGCGACCGCCACCGGGGTGAGGCCCATCAGCAGCGACATGCGCCCGCCATAGAGGAGGCGCGAGGCCATGTCGCGGCCGAGCTCGTCGGTGCCGAGCAGGAAGTTGCGAAAGCCGATCGGCTTGAGCCGGTAGGCCATGCTGGTCTTGAGCGGATCGAACGGCGCGATCAGCGGCGCCAGCAGCGCGGCGGCCGCGATCAGCACGATCACCGCGAGGAAGACCAGCGTGACGTAGTCGTAGCGCAGGCGACGCCCGACGGTCGCGAGATAGCCGCGCGATTTTGGGAGCGCGGGGGCGTCGACCGGGACGGATGTCAGGGCGATGTCGGTCATGTCAGGCGCGCTTGATGCGGGGATCGACCGCGGTCTGCAGCAGGTCGACCGCGAGGTTGGTGAGCACGAAGCAGAGCGCAAGCACGAGGATCGTGCCCTGCAGCAGCGGGATGTCGCGCGTGAGGATCGCCTTGCTGAGCAGGAAGCCGGTGCCCGGCCAGGTGAAGATCGTCTCGATCAGGATCGAGCCGCCGACGAGGTAGCCGAACTGCAGGCCCATGATCGCGAGGATCTGCGGCAGCGCGTTGCGCACCGCGTGGCGCATCACCGCGAAGGACCCGAGCCCCTTGGCGTAGAGCATCTGGATGAAGTCCTGCGCCAGCACCTCGGCCACCGCCGAGCGCGTGCTGCGCATGATGACGCCGAGCGGCACCAGCGCCATGGTGACGATGGGCAGGATCGCGTACTTGAACTGGTCCCACTTGGTGAGGTCGAAGCCCTCCGAGCCCTTCGAGCCCATGCCGGTGGCCGGCAGCCAGCCGAGCTGCACCGCGAACACGATGATCAGCACGATGCCGAGCCAGTAGTTGGGGACGCTGACACCGAGCACCGAGATGCCGGTGACGACGCGGTCCGCCGGCTTGCCGAGCTTGAACGCGGCGATGGTGCCGAGCCCGACCGCGAAGCCGAAGGCGAGCAGCACCGCGCCGCCCGAGATCACCACCGTGTTGGACAGGGCGCGCATGATCTCGGTGAAGACCGGCTGGTTGGTCTGCAGCGAGAGCCCCAAGTCGCCCGTGAGCGCGCGCATGAGCCAGCGGGCGTACTGCACCGGGATCGGCTGGTCGAAGCCGTACATGCGCTTGAGCATCTCGATGTCGGCCTTGCTGGCGTCGGCCGGCATCAGCGACTGCATCGGATCGCCGGGCGCGAGATAGACGAGCGAGAAGCACACGATCGTCACGCCGAGCGCGATCGGCACCACGAACAGGATGCGGCGGGCGATGTAGAACCACATGGGTTATTGCCCTTTCATGGGACTGCGTGCCGCTGGCAGCTCATAGCCCCCTCACCCGCCCGCCTTCGGCGGTCCACCTCTCCCCGCCGGGGAGAGGTGGGCTGTGGCACCGCCGTGCCCCCCGCTGACCTTTCCCCGGCGGGGAGAGGTCGGCATGCGCAGCATGCCGGGTGAGGGGGCCAGAGGGTCGGCGGTGAAAGTCCGTACGAGATGTGCTGCGACGAATCTCATTTGCGCGTCGCTCCCTCGGTTCACTTCTCGCCGACGACGATCGGCGTGACGTCCTGGAACCAGCTCTGCACCTGCACGAAGCCCTTGAGCCTGGGCGAGAGCGCGCGCGGATTGAGGTCGGAGACGATGAACACGCGCGCCGCGTCCTTGGCGGTGATCTCGTTGATGCGCGTGAGCAGCCTGTTCTGCTCGGCCTCGTCGAAGGAGTTGAGGGTCTTGGCTGCGAGCTCGTCGACCTCCTTGTTCTCGTACCAGCCCCAGTTGGGACCGGCGGGCGAACGGTAGGTCGTGGCGTAGGTCTTGATCACGCCGCTGAGCGGATCGATCGCGCCAGAGCTGAAGTTGAGCGCGTCGAAGGTCGGGTACTTCTGCCAGCCCTTGATGAAGGCATCGAGCACCGTGTTCCAGTCGAGCACCTCGAACTTGACCTTGAAGCCGGCGGCCTCGAGCTGCGCCTTGACGAGCTCGTTCATCGGCAGGGGCTGCATCTGGCCGGAGCCCGAGGTCGAGATCGCGATCGTGACCTCGCAGGGATAGCAGCCGGCCTCCTTGAGCAGCGCGGTCGCCTTGGCGGCGTCGAACTTGTACTCGAACGGATGGCCGTAGTTCTTCTGGTACTTGGTGTAGGTGGCGTAGCTCGGGATGGCGACGCCGCCGAGCATGTCCACCACCTCCTCCCGGTTGATGGCGTAGTTCGCCGCCTGTCGCACGCGCAGGTCCTTGAACGGGCCGCGCTGGAAGTTGAGGAGGTAGGGCCACACGTGCGGATAGGGATGGGTGATGACGTTCATGCCGGCGGACTTGAGCCGCGGGATGATGTCGGGCGACGGCGCCTCGATGAGATCGACCTGGCCGGCAAGCAGCGCGGCCGCGCGCGTCGTCGCCTCCGGCATCGGCAACAGCACCAGGCGGTCATGCTTGGGGATGCGTTTGGCGTCCCAGTATTCGGTGTTCTTGACGAGCTCCAGGCGCTCGTGCGGCACGACCTTCGAGAAGCGGTAGGGACCGGTGCCGGACGGCGCGTTGGCGTAGACCTTGTAGTCGTTGCCGGCCTTCTCCATCGCGCACTTCGACATCATCAGGATGAAGGGCGTGTTGTAGAGGAACAGCGAGACGACGTTCTTGGTGTAGATCGCGATGGTATGGTCGTCGATCTTCTCGGCGTGATCGATGTCGTTGGTGCGCGAGCGCGCGCGCGCGAAGTTGGCGGGGCTGAAGGCCGGGCTCTTGTCGGACGTCAGCCGCTCGATGTTCCAGACCGCGACGTCGGCGTTCCACTCGCAGCCGTCGTGGAACTTCACGCCCTTGCGCAGCTCGAAGATCCACTTCTTCTTGTCGGCCTCGTCCACGTACCACTTGGTCGCGAGGCCTTGCTTCAATCCGACCTCGACGCCGGACTTGGAGAGATCCCAGTTGAGCAGGCCTTCATAGAGATTGAAGCCGACGAAGCGGTAACCCTCGAAGCCCTGATCGGGCTGGCCGGACCAGTCGGGAATGTCACCCGCCGTCATCGCGACGCGCAGCACGGATTCGGCTCTGGCTTGCGGCGCCAGCAGCGCGACACCCGCGACGCCGGCGAGCGCGGCAACAAACATTCGAACGCGATTGGATTTGAGCACGATCACGATCTCACCCTTCTGGTTAACGCCGAGGGAATGCAGACCTCTCGCGCAACACCAAGCAATCCCGGTGCCAACGCCGCGACGCGGCGACAGCCGCGTTTGGAATGGCTCCCATTCACGCCATGGAATCGAGGCTTACCCGCCGCGGCATCCGCGACGCGCCGGCGCGACGCGTGCGGACGACGTCGCCGCCGCGCACCGCCATGCCGCCGGCTTGCGCAGGCTTTGCCCATGCGCGTCTCGCAGCGCACAAGATTTGATCGGCTGCGATCGCGCAGCCGCGCACGGCGCGCGCCGCATATAGACTCGCGCGCACGCGCGAGCGCACGCCGCTGCTGCGCATGCCTAACATTTCCGCGCCGCGCGATGTTGCGCGCACGGCAACAGCAGCGCTAGCATTTGAACGCGCGATGATACGGCGTCGCGCCGGGCAGACTTCGTTCTTCATCAGCGCAGCACGTTGGCGCATCGCGGTTGCGATGGCGCGCCGGGGACCTCTTTGCTTTCCGAAGTTCGTGCAAGAGGCGGCCGACGTATCACGCGAACTTCGAAAGAGCGGGGCGGCGCCGCTCGTTGCCGCCGCGATGCAAGACAGCAAGCGAGGACCTCCGCCGTGACGCATCACCATCTCAAGGCCAGCCCCGAGACGTGCCACTGGGGCTTCTTCGATCCCAACCAGCCCAGCGTGCTGACGGTAAAGTCGGGCGACACCGTCACCATCGACTGCGTCTCGGGCAATCCCGAGTTCATGCCGGACGCCGCGAAGTTCCGCATCCCGCCGGAGCTCACGGAGATCCACGCGCGCAGCGAGCACGGCCACGGCCCGCACATCCTCACCGGCCCGGTCAAGGTGGAAGGCGCCAAGCCCGGCCAGGTGCTGGAGGTGCGCATCCACGACGTGAAACTGCGCACGGACTGGGGCCACAACATCATCCGCCCGCTCGCGGGCGCGTTGCCCGACGATTTCGACGAGCCGCGCAACGTGATCATCCCGCTCGACGAGACGCGCATGGTCGGAACCATGCCGTGGGGACTGGAGCTCAAGCTCAAGCCGTTCTTCGGTGTGATGGGCGTCGCCCCGCCCGCCGGCTGGGGCCGCATCACCTCCGTGGTGCCGCGCGCGCATGGCGGCAACCTCGACAACAAGGAGCTCGGCGCAGGCGCGACGCTCTACCTGCCGGTGTTCCGCGAGGGCGCGCTGTTCTCGGTCGGCGACGGCCACGGCGTCCAGGGCGACGGCGAGGTCTGCGTCACCGCCATCGAGACGTCGCTGCAGGGCACGTTCGAGTTCATCCTGCGCGACGACATGCAGCTCGCCTATCCGCGCGCCGAGACGCCCACGCACTACCTCACCATGGGCATGGACCCCGACCTCGACCAGTGCATGGTGATGGCGCTGCGCGACATGCTCAACCTGCTCAACGAGAAGGCCAACCTCTCGCGCGAGGACGCCTACATGCTCTGCAGCCTCGCCGCCGACCTGCGCGTCACGCAGGCGGTGAACGGCTCGCGCGGCATCCACGTGATGATCGAGAAGTCGGTGGTCCACCCGACGCGGCTCGCAGCGTGAGCAACGATGCGATGGGATCGAGGCCTCTCGCCTTGTCGTGCTCCGCGCAGGCGGAGCATCCAATCGGCGGTGCCTCTGAACCTGCAATCAATCGCTGCGGAGTACTGGATCGCCCGCTTTCGCGGGCGATGACATCTCAAGCTCTGCTGCCCACTGCACAGATGAAACCAAACGGCCGTCTGCAAGGAGTAACCCGATGGCAATGAACGCAAAGGCCCGCATCGCGCATCTCGCGGGCCCCACGGCGACGATCCAGAACACCCCGCCGCTGGTCACCTCGAACAAGGCCCGCGCCATACGCGGGCTGCCGCCGCGCAAGAGCGCGGACGGAACGGAGCTGGCGTTCGACGCACTGCGCCCGCAGCGGCTGGCGGCGCCGGCCAAGATCTATGTCGAGCAGTTCTCCGCGCATCCGCTCGAGCGTGATGCCTCCGAGCTCTACGGGCCGCCGGACGGCTACATCGGCGCCGACGGCGTGTTCCGCAAGACGGCGGCGGGCCCGAGCGACAAGCCGGTCTACGAGATCGACCTGTTGCCCGAGGACGGGCTCTACCCGCTGCCCTACATGGCGCTGCAGGCCGACGGCAGGCCGTGGGAGGAGGAATGCGCGAGCCCCGACGCGCCGGGGGAGAAGGCGCGGCAGGGCTTCTTTCCCGACGGCTCGCGCAGCTTCGAGGAGATCGACCGCCTCTCCATCGGCGTCGACGGCCTCGCCGGGATGATCTCGGCGAAGGCCAGCGTCGACTTTTACCGCGGCGTGCCGCCGAGCGGCTTCACCAAGGGCGTGCCGGCGCACCGGCGCACGGACAAGGGCGAAGGCGACATCCCGCCCGAGGTGCGCGGGCGCGACTTCTATCCCTACAAGCCTTATCACCTCGCCTCCGCGCCGGCGGGGCCGATGCTGGCGAAGTTCACCAACGACATGCAGGCGCTGGTGTCGAGCGGCGACTACGACGGCGTGATCTTCACGCAGGGCAGCCCGCAGGTCGAGGAAAGCGCCTATTGGTTCAGCCTGCTGATCGACACCACGCTGCCGATCTGCGGCAACGCCGCGCAGCGCCCGCAAGGGCAGATCAGCAACGACGGGCCGAAGAACATCGTCGACTCGGTGAACTTCATCTCGTCCGGCATCTGGAAGGACGGCGACGGCCGCAACCGCTGCGGCGTCGTCGTGATCCAGGAACAGCAGATCTTCGCGGCGCGCGAGGTGGCCAAGGTCGACGCGCGCCCGGGCGGCTACGTCGCCACCGGCGGCCACGGCGGCATCGTCGGCCAGGTGAGCCACACCGGCCGCCTCGCGCTGACCTACCTGCCGGCTTACAAGCACACGTATCTGTCGGAGCTCAAGCTCACCGAGCTGCCGGCGCAGGTGCAAGCCGTGAAGAAAGGCGCGAAGGGCATCGAGCGCGTCGACGTGATCGTGAAGGACGCGCAGGGCAAATTGCAGCCGGACGCCATCCCCGTGGTGTCGATCGTCAAGGACGGCAGCTACTCGGGACTGGAAGTCGGCGACGATCCTGCGCTCGAAGTCGATCTCATCGCCTCGATCGAACACAAGCTGTCCCTCGGCAAGCTCGCCGGCTTCATCATCGAGGGTCTCGTGCCCTACGGCTCGACCCCCTCGCAGGCGCGCCACAAGCTGATGATCAAGGCGGCGCTCTGCGGCATCCCGGTGGCCAAGGTCGGGCGCAACGCGCCCGAGGGCTTCGCCGATCCGCACGAGTTCCAGATCGCGGCGTCCAACCTGACGGCGACGAAGGCGCGCCTCCTGTTGATGGCCTGCCTCCTCAAGTTCGGCAGCTATCCCGCCGCGAAGGATCCGGAGAACCCGACCAAGGCGGAGCTGGACACCATCCGCAAGTACGTCGCCGCCTACCAGAAGGTGTTCGACACGCACTGAACCCGAGTGAGGCGCGACGTGCGATGCCGCCGCGGACCGCCGCGGCGGCATGCATTCATTGCATCCAATTGCGCGGGACGGCTTAGGCGCGTGTTAGCCAAGACCGGAGGCGGCGCGAACGATTGATCGAGAGCAACCGGCACGGAACCGGTCCCGGTAGAAGATCTCCGACTTGAGACACTTCGACCCGCAGGACCGACCATGCGCAAGATGCTGCTGTTCGGCGCGACGCTGCTTGCGTGTGCGCTGTCCACCGCCTCCTCGGCCACAGAGAAGCCGCTGACGCTCAAGCTCGCGAGCACCTTTCCCGGCAGCATGCCGATCCTCGGAGACGCCGCGCATCAACTCGCCGAGCGCGTGAAGCGCGCCACCGGCGGCGGGCTCGTGTTCGATTTCTACGAGCCCAACACGCTCGTGCCCGCCGCGCAGAGCGTGAATGCGGTCGCCGCCGGCAAGGTGGCGGCGGCCTGGGCCGGCGCCGGCTGGTTTGCGGCGACCGACAGCGCGTTCAACTTCTTCTCCAGCGTGCCGTTCGGCCCGGACATGGGCGAGTACATGGGCTGGATGTACCACGGCGGCGGCCTCGCGCTGGCGCGCGAGATGTTCCACGCGCGCGGCGTCCACAACATCCCCTGCGGCATGATCCCGCCCGAGGCCTCCGGCTGGTTCCGCAAGGAGATCAAGTCGCCCGCCGACCTCAAGGGCCTGCGCATCCGAATCTTCGGCATGGGCGCCCTGGTGATGAAGAAGTTCGGGGTCATCACGCAGCAGGACGCGCCGGGTGAGATCTTCGAGCGGCTCAAGGACGGCTCGCTCGACGCCGCAGAGTTCTCGCTGCCGGCGATGGACGAGCCGCTGCGCCTCTACGAGGTGGCGAAGTACTATTACTTCCCGGGCTGGCACCAACAGGCCACCTTCTTCGACCTCGACATCAATCTCGACATCTGGAATGCACTCAGCGAGCGCGACCAGGCGGTGATCGAGCTCGCCTGCGGCGACATCATCCGCGAGGAGATTGCCAAGAGCGAAGCCGCGCAGGGCAAGGCGATCAAGGACCTGCAGGCCAAGGGCGTGCAGCTTCGCCGCTGGCCGGCGCCCATGCTGGTGGCGTTCGAGGAGGCATGGAACCAGGTCGTCGCCGAGGAGTCGGCCAGTAACCCGAATTTCAAGCGCGTCCACGACTCCTACGCCGCCTTCCGCAAGGATTACGCGACCTGGAAATACCTGAGCGCGCTGGACTAGCGGCGAGACCCGCGCGATCACCTGCGATAAGCGCGCCTTATCCGGCCATCATCGCGTCCATGGGTCGATCTCGCGGCGACTGCACGATTCTTCGCCCGCGCTCGGCGCGCGGGCGCGGGCTGCCCGCCGCGAATTGTATGCAATTGCGCGACTTTGCCTATTTTCTCCCGTGGCACGTCTCTTGCTGACCCGAACGCACGGAGAGACGTGCGTTCATGAGTGCGCAGGCGAAGAGAACCATTCGAATTCCGACTGGCGTGATCGGCCCGCTGGCGCTGTTCGCCGTGTGGTGGGCGGCGTTCCAGCTTCAGCTCGTCACGCCCAAGCTGCTGCCCTCGCCGATCGGCACGATGCAGTCGCTGGTCGAGCACATGCTCGACGGCTCGCTCACCGTTGACTTCCTCTACACGCTCGTGCGCACGCTCTACGCCTTTGCGCTCGCGGTCGTCACCGGAGTGCCGCTCGGTATCGTTGTCGGCGCCAACCGGCGGCTCTACAACTCCGTCGAGTTCCTCGTCGACTTCTTCCGCTCGACGCCGGCGACGGCGATGTTCCCGCTGTTCCTGCTGATCTTCGGGCTCGGCGACTTCGCCAAGGTGGCGGTCGCCGGCTTCGCCGCGTTCCTGATCGTCTTCTTCAACGTCGCCTACGGCGTCATGAACGCGCGGCAGACACGCCTGCTTGCCGCCAAGGTCATGGGCGCCTCGCGCGCGCGCGTGTTCCGCGACGTGCTGTTCTACGAGACGCTGCCGCAGACCTTCATCGGCCTGCGCACGGGCGTCTCGCTCGCCCTCGTCGTGATCATCGTCGCCGAGATGTTCATCGGGTCGGACGACGGGCTCGGCAAGCGCATCATCGACATGCAGATCGTGTTCGACCTCAAGCAGATGTACGCCACCATCATCATGTCCGGCGTGCTCGGCTATGGGCTCAACCTGCTGTTCCTGGTGGCCGAGAAATTCCTCGTCCATTGGGCGGGACGTTGAGCGAACAATCCCATCGCCACACAGGAGAAGCGAATGAAGACGCTGTTGCAGGGACTTGTCGTGTCAGCCCTGGCGCTGTCCGCCGCGGGCGCGCGGGCGGAGGAGAAGGTCACGGTGTCGTGGCTGCCGATCATGCAGACGACCGCCTACTACGTCGCGCTCGAGGAGAAGCTGTTCGAGAAGGCCGGCATCACGGTCGAGTCGGTGAAATTCCAGTCGCCGAACCAGATCATCGAGTCGCTGGTGTCCGGCCGCGCCGACTTCGGCGCACCCGGTGCGGCGGCCGGCATCACCGTTCTCGCGGAAGCGCAGTTCCCCGGGACGTTCAAGGTGTTCGGGCTGCAGGGCGGCGGCATAAAGGTCAACCGCATCAACGACGGCCTGATCGTCGCCAACGACTCGTCGATCAAGTCGTTCGCCGACCTCAAGGGCAAATCGCTCGGGCATCTGCCGGGCGTGCAGTGGCGCACGGTGTCGCGCCACATGGTGCGCAGCGCCGGGCTCGATCCCGACAAGGACGTCTCGCTCAAGGAACTGGCGGTCGGCCTGCAGGTGCCGGCGGTGGTCAACAAAACCGTCGACGCCACGCTCTCGCTGGAGCCGGTCGGCTCGATCGCCGTGGCCTCCAAGGAGGCCAAGCGCGCGATGACCAACCCGGTCGCATCCGTGATCGCCGATCCGTTCTATTCGGGCGCCTCGGTGCTGACCACGAAGTTCATCAAGGAGCGGCCGGAGGTCGCCAGGAAGGTCGTCGCCGTGCTCGACGAGGCGACGAAGCTCGCCAACGCGAACTTCGACAAGTACCGGCCGATCGTCGCCAAGTACACGCCGATCCCGGCGAGCCAGGTGCATCTCGTGGCGCAGCCCTACCTGCGCGGCTGGGCCGAGCTCAACGAGGTCGACCTCAAGTCCTACCAGGCGTTCGTCGACGTGTTCACAAGCGAGGGCGCGCTCAAGCAGACGTTCAACGTCAAGGACATCATCCTCACCAGGCAGGACCTCGGCATGTGAGCCGGGCGCAGCAGCACCGATGAACATGGCCCTGCCCCACCCCGCCGGCGGCCGCCTCGCGGCCGTCCTGCCGGACGCGCATATCTCGGTGCGCGGCCTGAGCAAGGCGTTCGGCGGCGCACCGCTCTACTACGACTTCGATGTCGACTTCCCGCGCGGCAAGATCGTCACGATCTTCGGGCCGAACGGCTGCGGCAAGAGCACGCTCATCAACCTGATCGCCGGGCTCATCCCCTACGACAACGGCATCGTCACCATCGGCGGCAAGCCGGTGAGCGCGAGCCGCATCGGCTATGTGTTCCAGAACTACCGCGAGGCGCTGTTCCCGTGGATCCGGGCGATCGACAATATCCATTATCCACTCAAGCTGCTGGGCATGTCGCGCCAGGCGCAGAAGCAGCGCACCGACGAGGTGCTGGCGAGCTTCGACCTCAAATTCGACCTCAACCGCTACCCTTACGAGCTCTCGGGCGGCCAGCAGCAGACAGTGTCGATCATCCGCGCGCTGGTGGTGCAGCCGGAGGTGCTCTTTCTGGACGAGCCGTTCTCCGCGCTCGACTACGAGATGACGCTGCAGATGCGCGACCAGCTCCAGCGCGTGTTCATGGCGACCAAGACCACGATGATCGTGGTCAGCCACGACCTCGAGGAAGCGGTCTATCTCTCCGACCACGTCCTGCTGCTCACGCGGCGGCCGACGCAGATCGCCGACTACGTGGCGTTCGACGCGCCGCGCCCGCGCGCCATGGCGACGCTGTCCGATCCGCAGTTCGTGCGCGTGAAGGCACACTGCCTCGACGTGTTTCAGCGCGAGGTGCGCAAAACCGAGGCGCTGCCGGAGTGAAGGGCGGGCAGGCGCGGGGGCGACAGAGCGGCGCAGGTGTTCTTTCGACGACGCCGGCGATGGCGCGCATGGAAATCGGAGGCCTGCACCCCCTCACCCGCCCGCCTTCGGCGGTCGACCTCTCCCCAGCGGGGAGAGGTGGGCAAGTGGCTCAGCCCTGCACGACATCGACGGCTTGATCGCGATCGCGCCGCCTGCGTGAATCGATCGCGCAATCGCGGCGGCGCTTGTTGCGAGCCCCGCGTGCGCACCACGGCACGGCCTCACCTCTCCCCGCCGGGGAGAGGTCGGATTGCGCACATGCGCAATCCGGGTGAAGGGGCGCAGAACCCTGCGCGACGCTTGTTCAGCGCTCGCAACGTCGCGGGGAGAGGTGGGCAAGTGGCTCGGCCCGGCGCGACATCGACGGCTTGATCGCGATAGCGCCGTCTGCGGGAATCGATGGTGCAATCACGGCGGCGCTTGCCGCGAGCCCCGCGCGCGCACCACGGCACGGCCTCACCTCTCCCCACCGGGGAGAGGTCGGATTGCGCATCTGCGCAATCCGGGTGAGGGGGTGCAGAACCCTGCGCGACGCTTGTTCAGCGCTCGCAACGTCGTGAGGCGGCGATCACATAGCCACTCACGCCGGCTACCCCGCATGGATCTCCGCCGGCTCGCCGCGCGGGGATCGCGGCGGCGCGAGTCCTGGCGCGAGTCCTGGCGCGAGCGCGCGCCATTGCTGGATCGCGACGCGGCGCGCGTTGCGCGCGAAGCGACTGTCGGGAATCGCCACCCGATCGGGATCCGCGCCCGCGCGCAGCGCCGCGAGCACGCGCCGTTTCACGTCGAGGAGCACCGGATCGCCGTAACGCGCGAGGATCGCCTGGAACGCATCATGCCGGTCGGGTTGGAACGCGATGCGCGCGCCGGACATGTCCTTGACCGCGTGCGGGGGATAGAGATGCGCGCAGGGAACGAGGCCGTCCGGGATCGGCTCGGTGGCGGCATGGGTGAGGCCGTGACGCAGCAGGCTCGGGAGGAGATGGGTGTGCGGCCCTTCCGGGCTGCGGCCGTCGGGCGGTGGAATGGGCTGGAACACCTCGATGCGGCCGAAGCGGCAGACGAACACGCGCTGCGGCGAGGTCGCGAGGATCGCCGCCATGGCGGAGCTCGCCGGATCGAACACCGAGCGCCCGGCGCCCGCGCGCAACGCCGCGATCAGCGCGGGATCGCACGTGCGCACGCAGACGTCCACCTGCAAGGTGCCGAGCCCGACGTCGAACAGCACGGCGTCGCGGTCCTGCGCCCGCACGGCATCGACGTCGGGACCGAGCTCGGTGAGCACGGTGCGCCGCCCCATCGCGGCGGCGGCGCGCGGCAGGCAGAACGCCACGCGATGGCTCCAGCCGCTGCGCGTCGCGGTCTCGGACGCGACCGCGGTGACGCCGTCCAGATTGCGAAAGCGCAGCGCGCCGCGCGCGGTGCGCGCCTCGAGCGCGTCGCGGCGCAGGACGAGATGAACCGCCTCGCCGCGGTCGCGCACGAATTCGGCGATGGCGCCGAAGGTGCCGAGGCTCCAGTGGCCGGCGGGATCTTCGAGTTGCGAGCGGATGAAGGAATGAAGATCGTGCATGTGGGCTGTTCAGCTCGCGACCCGCTCACCCGACCTTGCGCAGTCCCGGCTGCGCGCCGCTCGGCGCGTAGCTGCGCGTGGGCGCCGGGAAGCCGCAGCTCGTGCCGTCGACGACCTTGATCTCGTCCTCCCACGGCAGGCGATAGCGACCGGCGACCATGTCCTGCATGTAGGTGTAGGGGCAGTCCTGCGCGCCGCCTTTCACGGCGACATAGCCGCGGTGGCCGAACTGGTAGATGTTGTTCTCGACGCCCCAGAGCTTGCGCGCCTCGTCGGCGAGGCGCGGGCGCACCTCGGCGGTGATGATCTCGTCGGGCTTGTTGTTGCCGGCGACGAGCGGGACGCCGTCGTAGTTGACGATCATGCCCTCGCCCATCGAGTTGAAGCTGCCGTCGTCGCCGCACAGGCACACGCTCGCGGTGTACATGAGGTTGCAGAACGCGTTGGCCTGGTTGGTGACGTGCCAGGCATGGCGGATCGGCGCGGTGTAGCCCGCCGTGCGCAGCATGACGTTGGCGCCCTTGTAGGCCGCCTCGCGCGCCATCTCGGGGAACATGCCGTCGTGGCAGATGATGAGCGCGAGCTTGCTGCCGTTCGGCCCGTCGCAGACGGGAATGCCGATGTCGCCCGGCTCCCACGGCTCGACCGGCACCCACGGGTGCATCTTGCGGTAATAGAGCCGCAGCGCGCCCTGATCGTCGATGATGATGCCGCTGTTGAACGGGTTGCCGTTGGGGTTGAGCTCCATGATGGAGAAGCAGCCCCAGATCCTGTTGTCGACGCAGGCCTGCTTGAAGCGCGCGACCTCGGGTCCGTCGAGGCTGCACATGATCGCGGGATTGGTGTCCATGCTCAGCCCGTGCAGCGCGTATTCGGGGAATACCACGAGGTCCATCGTGGGCAGGTTGCGCCGCGCCTTGCCGACCAGCTCGCAGATGCGGTCGGTCTGTTTGGCGAGGTCCTCTTTGGTGACGACCCACGGGTTCTGCAGCTGCACCACCCCGATGACGACGCCGTCCGGCGCCTTGTTCAGTCCGCCAAGCCCGCTCATGTGCTGTCCTCCTGCTGGCAGGGTCCTGCCGCGCACATGCAACTCGCGTACCGTTTGGACGGCGGGCGCCACGGCGCGATCGCCCCGCGACTTCGCCCGTTTACCGCCGCCCGCGCCGCACCCGGGCTTCGCCATCCCGCGAGCCGCCCACGGCGGGCGCCGCCCGCTGCCGGATCGCGCGCCAGCCTCGGGCAATCGCGCGATTGGGCGGGCTTATCGGCCTGGAAATGCAGGGGTGTGCGCGCCGCCGCGCGCCCGGGACGGCTTGGCACCGCAGTTGCATGGAGGGGTGCAACTGCACCGGACCAGAGGGCAACGATGAGCGAGCATGACCACGAGTTGAAGTTCGGCCCAGCGCACGACTGCGCCTGCGGATGCGGCGGATCGATCGCGCAGCATCGCGCCGAGCTCGGCAGCGCCACGCCGCAGGACGGCTACGACGGCAGCGAGCACTACGTCGACCGCCTCGTCGAATCGACCGTGCTGCAGGCGATGTTCCCGAGCGACCTCGGCCGCCGCGCCTTCCTGCGCTCGGTCGGCGCCGCCACCGCGCTCGCCGCGATCGGCGACGTCTTCCCGCTCGGCACCGCCAAGGCGATCGCGCAGCAGGCGACGGCGCTGGAGAAGACGAAGCTCAACATCGGCTTCGTGCCGATCACCTGCACGGTGCCGATCCTGCTCGCGCACGCCATGGGCGAGTACCAGAAGGAGGGGCTCGACGTGTCGCTCGCGCGCACGCCGGGCTGGGCGATCGTGCGCGACAAGATGAACAGCGGCGAGTTCGACGCCTCGCATCTCGTGCTGGCGATGCCGCTGACCATGAGCATGGGGGTCGGCTCGCTGCCGACCAAGACCTACGTCTCGACCGTGCAGAACGTGAACGGCAACGCCATCACGCTGCACGTCAAGCACAAGAACCGGCGCGATCCGAAGACCTGGAAGGGCTTCAAGCTCGGCATCCCGCACGACCATTCGATGCACGCGATGCTGCTGCGCTACTATCTCGCGGAGAACGGCCTCGACCCCGACAAGGACGTGGAGCTGCGCGTCTACGCGCCGCCGGACTCGGTCGCCAACATGTCGTCGGGCAACCTCGACGGCATGCTGTTCGCCGAGCCCTGGGGCCAGCGCGCGGTGTTCGAGGGCGTGGGCTTCCTGCACATGCTCACGCGCGACATCTTCAAGGACCATCCCTGCTGCACGCTCTCGATCACCGAGAAGTTCATCAAGGAGAACCCCAACTCCTACGGCGCGATGTTCCGCGCGGTGGTGCGCGCCACCGAGTTCGCCGACAAGCCGGAGAACCGCCCGAAGGTCGCCGAGCTGCTGGCGCCCGTGAACTACCTCAACCAGCCCAAGACCGTGCTCGAGCAGGTGCTGCTCGGCCGCTACGCGGACGGCCTCGGCAGCATCGTCACGGTGCCGGACCGCATCGGCTTCAAGGCCTTCCCCTACGAGTCGACGGCCGTGTGGCTGCTCACGCAGCTTCGCCGCTGGAACATGATCCCGGCCGACGTGAACTATCAGGAGATGGCGAAGACGGTGTTCCTGTCGACCGACGGCGCCAAGCGCATGCGCGAGATGGGCCTTTCGCCCCCCGCCTCGCCGATGATCAAGCACACGATCCTCGGCAAGGAGTTCGATCCGGCGAAGCCGCAGGACTATCTCAACAGCTTCGCCATCAAGCGCGCGTAACCTCGCACAGGTGACCACATGACCCGCGGCTATCACGACATCGGCGGCGACGCGGCCGGGCCCGTCCCCAAGGACGAACTGCCCTGGCTGCACTGGGAGAAGCAGGTCGAGGCGGTGCGCAACCTGCTCGGCGACGGGACGCGCCGCGTCATCTCGCTCGACGAGATGCGGCGCGGCTTCGAGTCGTTCGGCGTCGACAAGTACGCGTCGCTGTCGTTCTACCGGCGCCGGCTCGAGGCGATGATCGACATCCTCATCGAGAAGGAGGTGATCACGCGCGAGGAGCTCGACGAGGAGATCGCGGCGGTGCGCGCGCGCTGGACGAATGTGTCGTAGGCGGCGCAATGAAGGCGCGATTCCGGGCCGGCGATCGGGTGCGCGTGCTGCACCTCGGCAAGGCCGGCCACGTGCGCACGCCGTTCTACGTGCGCGGCAAGGTCGGCACGGTGAGCGAGCTGTGCGGCTACTACCTCAATCCGGAAGACCTCGCGGTCGGCAATACCGGCGGGCCGGTCATTCCGCTCTATCGCGTCAGCTTCCGGCAGCACGACCTCTGGCCCGACTACCACGGGCCTGCGCACGACACGCTTTCGATCGAGATCTACGACCACTGGCTGGCAGCGGAGTAACGCCATGAGCGACCTGCACGGACATGACCATTCTCATGAGCACTCGCACGACCACGCGCACGCGGCGCATCCGCCCCTCGTCGCCGAGGACGAGGCCGGCAACATCGAGGGGCAGATCATCATCGACGCGCTGCAGAACATCCTCGTGCGCAAGAACCTGCTGGCGCCCGAGGAGGTGACGCAGGAGATCGAGAAGATCGAAGCGCCCGGCCTGCATCTCGGCGCCAAGATCATCGCGCGCGCCTGGGCCGACCCGGCGTTCAAGCAGCGCCTGCTGGAGAACGGCAAGTCCGCCGCCGCCGAGCTCGGCATCAAGGTCGGCGAGGCGCAGCTCATCGTGGTGGAGAACACGCAGGGCCTGCACAACCTGATCTGCTGCACGCTCTGCTCCTGCTACCCGCGCTCGATCCTCGGGCAGCCGCCGTCCTGGTACATCAGCAAGGCCTATCGCGCGCGCACGGTGCGCGAGCCGCGCCAGATCCTGAGCGAGTTCGGGCTCGACCTGCCCGACGACGTCGAGCTCATCGTGCACGACAGCAACGCCGACATGCGCTACCTGGTGCTGCCCGAGCGGCCGGCCGGCACCGACGGCTGGAGCGAGGAGCAGCTCGCGGCGCTCGTGTCGCGCGACAGCATGATCGGGGTCGCGAAGGCCAATATGGCGTAGGGCGGACGACCTGCCGCCGCCCTCCCCTGTCATGCCCGCGTGCGCGGGCATCCGGTACTCCCGGCGCCCGTGCGCGCATGCGAACCTGCGGGTTACTGGATCATCCGCTTTCGCGGATGATGACAACCGGAGAGACTTTGCGATCACGGGGCCGCCGTCGCGAGGCCGCCCACGACGCCCGGCGCACGGTACTGATCTTCACCCCACCAGCCGTTCGGCGTCGAGCACGGCGCCGATGCGGACCGCGACCGCGGCCGACCGTGCGCTCACGCACAGGCCATCCGCCGCGCCGGGCGCCGTGGGCGACATATATAAGTGTGCAGCGCCGCCATGGGCCGCCCGCGCCACGACGGCGTCATAGCGCGCGAGCAGCGCCGCATCGGCCGCCTCGATGCGCTCGAACGCCAACGACGGGCGCCCGCCGCCCAATGCCACCTCTCCGACGACCGCGATCCTGAGCGCGCCCGCCCCCTGCCCGACGGAGTCTGTCAGGCGGCGGCAGAGGGCATCGCCGGCATCGGCCCCGCCGGAGGCGACGGCGTCCGCCGCCAGCGCAAGGTCGCGCGACGTGCGCGCCAGCAGCGCGGCCTCGTGCCCGGCAATCGCGAGCGCATGCACGCCGCAGCCCACCAGTTCGTCCGTGCGCGCCGCGGCGAGCGCGATCGCGGCGACGCCATGGACGACGGCGCTGGCCGCCTCCGACAGCCCGGCCGCATCGGGCGCAAGCAACGTCACCTCGACGGCGCCGGCGCGCGCGAGCGCCGCAATCGCCTGCGGCGACGGCGCACCGGCTACGACGAACGGAACCCCGCGCAAGGACCCGCCGCGATCCCCGGGACCGTCGAGCACGGCGGCGCGGCGCAGCAGCGCGGCGGCGTCGATCGGCCGCCACGTCTCCTGCGCGCGCTCCGCTACGCGCTCCGCGATCTCGCGCGCGGAGAGCGAGCCCTCGCGCACGGCGGCGGCGAGGAACGCCGCCTCCTCCAGCAGCGGATCGGGGATGAACATGGGCGTCAGGCCGCCGGCTGGCGCAGGTTGCGCAGCGGCGCGACCTTGCGCAGCTCGTCGCCGATGGAGAGGCCCTGCGCCACCTCGATGAAGGCGCGCGTGAGCGGCGGCAGCGGGTCGCGCTCCTGGATCAGCAGCCCGATCTCGTTGGTCTCGACCGGCTCGACCAGCGGGACCGGCACCGTGCGCTTCCAGTCGCCGACGAGATAGAAGAAGGAGTCGGGCACGATGGTGAACCATTGGCCGGAGCGCACGTGCGAGCACAGCGCGACGGCGCAGTTGGTCTCGATCACGGTGCGCGCCGACGTGCCGACCTCCTCGAAGATGCGGTTGACGATCAGCCGGTTGAGGAACTCGGGCGTGAGCAGGCAGAGCGGGAGCGCGCTCGCCTCCTGCCACGTGATCGTCTCGCGCGCGGAGATGGGGTGGCTGGCAGGCGCGAGCAGGTAATAGCTTTCGCGGTAGAGGACGTAGGGCCGCAGCGTGCCGAGCGGAGTGCCGTCGAGATAGCTCAGCCCGACGTCGAGCGCGAACTGCTCCAGCTGCCGGTTGATCTCGACGAAGGTGTGCGAGAGCACCGAGATGGTCACGCCGGGATGGGCGCGATGGAAGGCGGTCGTGAGCAGCGAGACCATCGGCGTCGTGACCGGGATCAGCCCGAGCCGGATGTGCCCGGTCAGGCCCTGGTCGCCGAAGCTGCTGATCTCCTGGCCGAGGTGCTCGTAGCCGGCAAGCACGGTGCGCGCCCATTCGAGCACGCGCTCGCCTTCCGGCGTGAAGCCATGGAAGCCCTGGCTGCGGCGGTCGATGATCGGCACGCCGAAGCTCGCCTCGATCTGGCGCAGCGCCTGCGAGAGCGCCGGCTGGCTGACGTTGCACACGCGCGCCGCGCGGCCGAAGTGCTTCTCACGCGCAAGCGCGGTGAGGTATTCGAGGTGGTGGATCTGCATGATACCCTCCTGCGCGCGGTGCGCGCGGATGACGCGGGGCGACATGGTTTCGGTCAGCGGACATCGGCGGCCATGACGGTGGGCTGCGCAGCCGCAAGCGCGGCGAGAATGTCGTCGACGCCCGACGTCCAGCCGACGATCGCGCCCTGCGCGCGGATCATGGCGAGCGCGGCCTGCTTGAACTCGGGGAAGTAACTTTCGGTCGCGTCCTCCGCGATCAGGCAATCGTAGCCGCGGTCGTTGGCCTCGCGCATCGTCGTCTGCACGCAGACCTCGGTGGTGACGCCGGCGAACACGAGCTGACGCACGCCCTGCCGGCGCAGCACGGCGTCGAGGTCGGTCGCGTAGAACGCGCCCTTGCCCGGCTTGGCGATGACGGTCTCGCCTGCCAGCGGCTCGAGCGCGTCGACGAAGTCGGTGCCGGGCTCGCCGTCGACGAGCAGACGGCCCATCGGGCCGGGATCTCCGATGCGCCGCGCGGGACTGCCGCGCTCGCGCTTGGCCGGCGGGCAGTCGGAGAGATCGGGCCGGTGGCATTCCTTGGTATGGATCACCGGCAGACCGGCAGCGCGGAAACCGTCGATCAGGCGACGCGTCGCCGGGACGATCGCGGCGAGACGCGAGACGTCGTTGCCGAGGCTTTCTCCGAATCCGCCGGGCTCGATGAAGTCGCGCTGCATGTCGATGACGATCAGCGCCAGGCTGCGCGTCTCGAACGGGAACGGGAATGGCTGTGCCGCGATCGTGCGCATGTCAGTGATGCCCGGCCATGTGCGAGCCGATGGTGGCGACGTCGGCGCTCTCGATGGGGGTCTCGTAGACGATGCGCCCCTCCGACATCACCACGATGCGGTCGGAGAGTTCCAGCAGCTCGTCGAGGTCCTCGCTCACCAGCAGCACCGCGGCGCCGCGATTGCGCGCCGCCATGATCTGGCTGCGGATCTCCGCGACCGCGGCGATGTCGAGCCCGAAGCACGGGTTGGCGACGATCAGCAGATCGACGTGGCCCGACAGCTCGCGCGCCAGCACGACGCGCTGCACGTTGCCGCCCGACAGCGTCTGCACGGCCGCATCCTTCGACGCGGTCTTGATCGCGTAGCGCTCGATCAGCGTCCGCGCCTGCGCCGCGATGCGCTTGCCGTCGAGCCAGAACGCCGCCCTGCCCTTGCCGGTCGTGTCGAAGTTGCGGAAGGCGAGGTTTTCGGCGACCGACATTTTCGGCGCGCAGGCGTTCTTGAGCGGCTCCTCGGGCAGGCAGCGCACGCCGGCCGCCTGCGCCTCCGGCCGCGTCGCCCCATACGGCACCCCGTTCACCTCGATGCGGCCCGCGAGCCGCTCGCGCTGACCGCCGAGCACCTCCACCAGCACCTTCTGGCCGTTGCCGGAGACGCCCGCGACCCCGACGATCTCGCGGCCGCGCACATCGAGCGCGTCGATCGAGATACGGCGCTGGCCGCTGTCGTCGGCGGCCCGCAACCCGTCTACCGCGAGCACCGGCGCACGCTCCTGCGCACCGCCGACGCGCGCGGTGCTCTGCGGCAGCTCGCTCTTGCCGATCATCATGGCGGCGAGGTCGCCGCGCGAGAGCTCCTGCGAGGCGCCGCTGCCCGCGAGCTTGCCGCGGCGGAGCACGGTGACGCGGTCGGTGTAGCCGGTGACCTCGCGGAACTTGTGGGTGATGAGCAGGATCGAGAGAGATCCCGCCCGCGCCATGGCGCGCAGGTGGGTGAGCATCTCGTCGGCTTCGCCCGGCGTGAGCACCGAGGTCGGCTCGTCGAGGATCAGGAAACGGCGGTCGAGATAAAGCTGCTTGAGGATCTCGGTCTTCTGGCGCTCGCCGGCCGAAAGATCGCTGACCCGCGCGCCGAGCGGCACCTTGAAGGGCGTCGCGTCGAGGAACGCGTCGAGGGCCTTGCGCTCGCTGCGCCAGTCGATCACCGCCGGCACGTTGGCGCGCGACATCACGAGATTTTCCGCAACCGTCATCGAGGGCACCAGCGTGAAGTGCTGGTAGACCATGCCGATGCCGAGCGCATGCGCGTCGCGCGGATTGCCGACGCTCTGCTCGAAGCCGTCGATCAGCACGCTGCCCTGGTCCGGCGTGTAGTAGCCGATGATGCACTTGACGAGGGTCGACTTGCCCGCGCCGTTCTCGCCGAGCAGCGCATGCACCTCGCCGGGAGCCACCCGCATGGACACGCCGTCGAGCGCCGCGAACGCGCCGAAGCGCTTCGACACGCCGACGGCTTCCAGTGCGATGGCCTTGCTCATGGAAGCTGCCGCACCAGCGTGTCGGAACTGGAAACCGCGCCGAACACGCCGCCCTGCATCTTGATCATCTTGATCGCCGCGTCGTGGTTGCCCTTGTCGGTCGCGCCGCAGCAATCTTCCAGGAGCAGGCATTCGAAGCCGCGGTCGTTGGCCTCGCGCATCGTCGTGTGCACGCACACGTCCGTGGTGATGCCGGTGAGGATGATGTTGTCGATGCCGCGCTGGCGCAGGATCAGCTCCAGGTCGGTCGCGCAGAACGAGCCCTTGCCCGGCTTGTCGATGACGGGCTCGCCCGAGAGCGGCGCAAGCTCCGGGATGATCTCCCAGCCGGGCTCGCCGCGCACGAGGATGCGCCCGCACGGGCCGGGATCGCCGATGCCGGCGCCGATGCGCTGCGAGCGCCAGCGCTTGTTGGCGGGCAGGTCGGCGAGATCGGGGCGGTGGCCCTCGCGCGTGTGGATGATGTGATAGCCCTTGGCGCGCATGGCCGTGAGCACGCGCTTGATCGGCTCGATCGGCGCGCGCGTGAGCGAGATGTCGTAGCCCATGGCGTCGACGTAGCCGCCCAGCCCGCAGAAATCGGTCTGCATGTCGATCACGATCAGGGCCGTGTTCTGGGGCCGCAGGTCGCCGTTGTAGGGCCAGGGATAAGGATCGGCGTCGATGGTGTGCGAGGCCGATGGGGCGCTCTTGATGGCGGCGACGGGGGCGGACATGGGGTTCCTCCGGCGTGACTTATTTGGTGATGGACAGTTCGCTCGGGGCGCCGGCGAAGGCGCGCGTCGGCGAGCTCATGGCGATGATGATGGCGAGCGTGAGCACGTAGGGCGCGGCGTAGAACAGGTAGTAGCCCGAGGTGACGCCGACCGATTGCAGCGCGGGCCCGAGCGCGCCCGCGCCGCCAAACAGCAGCGCCGCGCCGAAGCAGGCGAGCGGGTTCCAGCGCGCGAAGATGACGAGCGCGATCGCCATCAGGCCCTGGCCCGACGACAGGCCTTCGTTCCAGCTTCCGGGATAATAGAGCGAGAGATAGGCCCCGCCGACACCGGCAAGGAAGCCGCCGGCCGCGGTCGAGAGCAGGCGGATGCGGTCGACGCTGTAGCCCATGGCCCGCGCCGCGTCGGCGCTGTCGCCGACCATGCGCACGATCAGGCCGGCGCGCGTCGCGCGGAACGCCCACCACAGCAGCACGGCGACGGCGATGCCGGCGAGGAACAGGACGTTGATCTCGAGCGCGGCCTCGAGCTGCGGGATCGACGACCAGCTTCCGAACGGGATGGCCGGCAGCCGCGGCGCGCTCGGCTGGATGTAGGCCTTGCCGAAGAAGAACGCGAGGCCGGTGCCGAGCAGCATCATCGCGATGCCGATGGCGATGTCGTTGACGCGCTCGAACTTGCACAGCCAGCCGTGCAACGCGCCGAACAGGCAGCCGGCGACGCCGGCGGCGAAGACGCCGATCCAGGCCGAGCCGGAGTGATAGGAGAAGGCGTAGCCCGAGATGGCTCCGATCACCAGCGTGCCCTCGAGGCCGAGGTTGATGCGCCCGCTCTTCTCGGTCAGGCATTCCCCGAGGCTGACGAACAGGAACGGCGTGCTCACGCGGATCGCGCCGCCGAGCACCGCCAGAGGAACGCCCCACCAGCCGATGTCGGTCATGACGTGCGCTCCGTGCTCAAGGGCGGCTGCAGCCACGGGATGCGTCCGTACAGCGTCTCGGACATCAGGATCACGACGAACAGGATGCCCTGGAACACCAGCATGGTCGCATCGGGCAGTCCCATGCGGCGCTGCACGAGACCGCCGGCGGCGGCGATGCCGCCGAGCAGGACCGCCACCGGCATCACGGCGAGCGTGTTCTGGCGCGCGAGGAAGGCGACGAGGATGCCGGTGTAGCCGTAGCCGACGATGAGCGAGCCGTTGGCGCGGCCGTGCACCGCGGCGACCTCGATCATGCCGGCGAGCCCGGCCATGGCGCCGCCGAGCGCGCAGAAGCCGACGATGAGGCGGCCGACCGGCAGGCCCTGCAGGCGCGCGGCGCGGATGTTGCCGCCGGTCATGCGCGCGGCGAAGCCGAGGCTCGTGCGCTCCATCAGCACCCACGCGGCGATGCAGGCGATGACGCCGACGACGAGGCCCCAGTGCACGTCCATGCCCGGCAGCGTGCCGATCATGTTGGCCTGACCGACATGGGCGGTGGACGGCTTGTTGAGGCTGGCGGGATCGCGCAACGCGCCTTCGACGAGGTGGTTGAACAGCGCGACCGCGATATAGGCGAGCAGCAGGCTGGAGATCGTCTCATTGACGCCGCGATAGGCGCGCAGCGCGCCGATGCCGCCGATCCAGAGCGCGCCCATCAGCATGCCGGCGAGCGCCATCAGCGAGATCACCAGCGCGGGCGGAAGTCCCTGCAGCGGCGCAGCCACGGCCGCGGCCGCGAGTCCGCCCAGCGCCAGCGCGCCCTCGCCGCCGATCACCAGCAGGCCGAGCCGCGCGGGCAGCGCGACGCAGAGCGCCACCAGCAGGAGCGGCGCCGCGCGCAGCAGCGTGTTCTGCCAGGAGAACCAGCTTCCGAACGCACCGGTGTAGATCAGGCGATAGAGGTCGAGCGGCGACTTGCCGAGCGCGGCGATGAAGGCGCCGAAGATCGCCGCCGCGACCAGCAGCGCGAGCAGCGGGATGGCGAGCGCCTCCGCGGCGGCATAGGCGCGCACCACGAGGTCCTGCCGCGTGGTGCGCGACACCGCAACGGACGGCGCCGACCGATCCGCGATGCTGGTCACGCCCGGCCCCGCGACGTTCAGCTCGTCGAGCCGATCACCCCTTCGACGAGGTAATCCATGCTTTCGAGCTCGATGGCGGTCTCGACATAGGCCTTGCCGGCCGGCACGACCACCTTGCCGCTGTTGCTCTTGAGCGGTCCCTTGATGACGGAGAAGCCGCCCTTCATGATCTCGGCCTTGACCGCGTCGGCGCGCTTGCGCGCCTCGGCGCTCACCGCCGGGCCGTAGGGGCTCATCTTCACGAAGCCGTCGGCGATGCCGCCGCGCACGAAGTTCGGCAGCGGCTCCTTCTTCATCGCCTTGGCGACGAACTGCTTGTAGACCTCGGCCCAGTTCCACTCGGCGCCGGTGAGATATTTCTCGGGCGCGAGCTTGGACTGGTTGGCGTGATAGCCGCACACGAAGGCGCCGCGGCGCGCCGCGGTCTCGACCACGACCTTGGGGCCGTCGACGTGGCAGGTGACGACGTCGACGCCCTGGTCGGCGAGCGCGTTGGTGGCCTCCGCCTCCTTGACGGCGAGCGACCATTCGCCGGTGAAGATCACGTGCGTGGTGATGCTCGGATCGACCGAGCGCGCGCCGAGCGCGAAGCTGTTGATGTTGAGCAGGACCTGCGGGATCGGCTTGGCAGCGACGAAACCGATCTTCTTCGACTTGGTCGCATGCGCGGCGACGATGCCGTTGAGGTACTGGCCCATGCCGATGTAGCCGAAGTAGGAGCCGGCGTTCTTGGGATGCTTGCCCTCGCTCCACAGGCCGCCGCAGTGGCGGAACTCGATCTTGGGATACTTGGCGCACATCGCCAGCATGTGCGGATCGAAGTAGCCGAAGGAGGTCGGGAACAGGAGAGTCGCCTGATCGAGATTGATCATGCTCTCCATCGTCTTCTGGACGGCGACAGTCTCGGGGACGTTCTCCTCCTCGACGACGGTGACGCCGCTCATCGCCTTCACCGCGGCGGCGCCCTCGGCATGCGCCTGGTTGTAGCCGTAGTCGTCCTTGGCGCCGACATAGATGAAGCCGACCGTGAGATTGGCCGCTGCGGCAGGGCCGATGCTCCAGGGGGCGGCGGCCACGCCCAGGCCAGCGAGCGCGGTGCTCTTGAGAAACGTACGGCGATCGAAATTGGCTGACATGACGCGACTCTCGGATTGAGGAGTGGTTGATGGGGCCGGCATTCGCAGCCTTGTGCGAAGCAACGCCCGTGCCACCCGCAAACCCGAGTGTTTTCAATGCCGCCCGCGCGTGGGGATGCGATGACGCGCGCGTCGATGCACAAAGTTTGAGCGCCCGCCGGCCAACTGCATACAAATGGCGGCTCAAATCGCGGATTTTCGCCCAAGGCACAGCCCGTGCGCCGACCTGCGTGCCTGCGAAAACGGCAGAGCAGGCGTCATTGTATGCAATCGAGCCGCGGGCACACGGCCGCACGCCGGACCGGGGCCCATTCCCGGCTGCAGCCATTCGCTCGCCGGGCCTTTTCCGCAGCGGCATACGGCATTCCTGTGCCGGCTGCGCGATTGGCACGGCTTTGGCAGGGCCCTGGCGGCGACGCCCGATGCGCAGCACGCCGTTCGGATCGGACTGCGCGCGGACCGGGACAGCAACGGGAAAGGAGCTGCGAGCGTGGACGTGAACATTCCCGAGGTCGTCGCCGAGGTGCAGGCGGCGTTCGAGCGCTACGAGCAGGCGCTGGTGACGAACGACGTCGCCGTGCTCGACGAGCTGTTCTGGAACGATGCGCGCACCATCCGCTACGGCGGCGGCGAGAACCTCTACGGCTATCAGGAGATCGAAGCGTTCCGCGCCGCGCGCCCGGCCGCGGGCCTCGCGCGCACGCTCGTGCGCACGCAGATCACCACCTTCGGCCGCGACTTCGCCACCGCCAACACGATGTTCACGCGCGAGACGAGTCCCGGCAAGATCGGCCGCCAGTCGCAGACGTGGGCGCGCACGGACGCCGGCTGGCGCGTGGTGTCGGCGCATGTCAGCGTCATTCCCGATCCGGCGGCAGCGTCATGACCGGCCGGCGCGGGAGAGGGCGATGAGCCAGCAGACCGGCTCGCAGGCGGGGACGCGGCGCGGCCGCACGCTGGCCGAGGTGCTGCGCGTGCAGATCGCCGACGACATCGTGGACGGCAAGCTCGCACCCGGCGCCGCGCTCGACGAGCAGGCGCTGGCGCAGCGCTTCGGCGTGTCGCGCACGCCCGTGCGCGAGGCGATCCGCGAGCTCGCCGCATCCGGCCTCGTCGAGGCGCAGGCGCATCGCGCGGCGATCGTCGCGCGCCCGACGGTCGCGCGCCTCAAAGACATGTTCGACGTGATGGCCGAGCTCGAGGCGCTGTGCGCGGGGCTTTCGGCGGCGAGCATGACGCTCGCCGAACGGCGCGAATTGCAGGCGCTGCATGCGGACCTGCGCACGCTGGTGAGCCGCGGCGATCCCTCGACCTACAACGAGGCCAACGAGGCGTTCCACGCCGCGATCTACGCCGGCAGCCACAACGCCTATCTCGCCGAATTGACGCTCGCCACGCGCAAGCGCCTCTCGCCGTTCCGCCGCGCGCAGTTCCGCAGCCTGGGCCGCCTCGCCAAGTCCTTCGAGGAGCACGACCAGGTGGTGACGGCGATCCTGCGCGGCGACCGCGACACCGCGTCGGCGGCGATGCGCGCGCACATCCTCACGGTCGAGGTCGCCTACGAGCGCTACGCCGACACGGTGTGAGGAGAATCATATTGGAGCATGATCTTTTCCGAAAACCGGTTCCCTCTTTTCGGGATCATGCTCTAGAAAACTACGCCAGCCGCCGAAGCGGGTGATGTCGCGCGCGCCGGCGACGCCGGCCTGCTCGGCGAGGAAGCCCTTGACGCAGGTGCCGTCGGAGAGCGCGACGGTGCCGATGCCGAGCGGCGCGGGGATCGCCGCGACGAAGCGCCCGAACGCGTCCGCGGGCATGGCCCAGATCTCGGCCTCGATCGTCGCGCCCGCGCCGGGGGCGACGCGCACGAGACCGGGCCGCAGCGGCGGGCCGCCGGGCAGCAGATAGAGCCGGTAGGTATCGGCCGTGCGCACGGAGCGCACGAGGCGCGCATGATGGGCCTCAAGCTCGCGGTTGAGCGGCAGGCCGGACAGATGCGCGCCGAACACGGCGACCTCGATGTATCCGTCGGGAACGCCCGCCGTCTCGCCGCGCGAGACCGTCGGCGGATGGCGCAGCGCGGTCGCGCCGAGCGGAAGATCGCAGGCGGCATGCAGCGCGCGCCCGAGCGAGGCGACGAGCGCATCCTCTCCCGCGGGCGCAAGCAACGTCACGCCGAACGGCGTCCGGTCGGCCGCGAGCGCGGTCGGCACCGCGATGCCGCACAGGTTGAGGAGATTGACGAAGTTGGTGTAGGTGCCGAGCCGGCTGTTGAGGCGGATCGGATCGGCGAGCACGGCCTCGCGCGTGTAGACGCAGGGCGCGGTCGGCACCGCGAGCGCATCGACGCTGCGGAACACCTGCTCGCTCACGCGGCGCAGCGCCTCCAGGCGATAGAACGCCGCGAACGCGTCCGCCGCGCTGGGCTTGCCGCCGCCGGCGACGATCTCGCGCGTGACCGCATGGATTGCGTCGGGATCGCGCGCGAGCAGGTCGCGCACGACGAGATAACGCTCCGCGACCCATGGCCCTTCATAAAGCAGGCGCGCGGTCTCGTAGAACGGCGCGAAGTCGATCTCTTCGATCGCAGCGCCGAGCGCGGCGAGGCGCGCGAGCGCGGCGTCGTAGGCCTTGGACGCGCCGGCGTCGCCGAAGAACTCGCGCGAGGCCGGCGCCGGCACGCCGAGACGCAGGCCCTTGGGTACGCCGTCGATGTCGCCGAACGCGAGCCGGCGCGAATAGGGATCGGCCGCATCGTAGCCCGCCGCGACCTTGAGCACGGCGAAGGCATCGTCCGCCGTGAGCGCGAAGATCGACACGCAGTCGAGCGAGCGGCAGGCCGGCACCACCCCGCTCGTCGAGAGCAGGCCGAGGCTGGGCTTGAGACCGACGATATTGTTGAGCATCGCCGGCACGCGGCCCGAGCCCGCCGTGTCGGTGCCGAGCGCGAAGGGCACGAGGCCGGCGCCGACGGCCGTCGCCGAGCCGGAGCTCGACCCGCCGGGGATGAGATCCTCGCGCAGCGCGTTGCGCGGAATGCCGTAAGGCGAGCGCACGCCGACGAGGCCGGTGGCGAACTGGTCGAGGTTGGTCTTGCCGATCACGATCGCGCCCGCCGCGCGCAGACGCCGCACCACCGCCGCGTCCTCGCGCGGCGCATAGGAATAGGCCGGGCACGCCGCCGTCGTCGGCAGGCCGGCGACGTCGATGTTGTCCTTCACCGCGAAGGGAACGCCGTAGAGCGGGAGCGCGCGCGGATCGCGCGCCGCAAGGCTGCGCGCCTCTGCGAGCGCGTCCGCCTCCGGCCGCAGGCTGATGAACTGCGCACGGTCATCATGTTTCTCGATTGCCCGATAACATCGTTGGATCGTGTCGTGCGGACTGACCGCGCCGGTGCGATGTGCGTCGAGGATGGCAGCGATGGTCGCGTTCACGGCAAGCTCCAGCTCGCGATTGGCATAGAGCAGGTTGGAACGGCCCGCAACATGAGAGGAGATCGGTGCTCTCAGCTTGTCATGGCCGCGCACGCGGGCATCCAGTGATCACCGGCGCTGCGGAGTACCGGAGCCCGCCTATGGGCGATGACACCTGCGAGCTCGGTGATCCGATCGGATGCGGCGGTCCCTGAGCGACCCGCTAGAAGCAGAGATGCGTGACGACCTTGCCGCGCTTGTCCTTGACCACCCAGGAGCACTCCGCGCGCTTGAGCGCGGCCTTGGCCTCCTCGCTGCCGAGCGCGGCGGCCTTCTCGTAATACGCTTTCGCGGCATCGGCATCCTTCGGGCCGCCGCGCCCCGACTGCGCGAACGCGCCCATGCGCTCGAGCGCGCCGGCGTGGCCCTGCGCCGCCGCCTGCTCGAACAGGGCGCGCGCGCCGGCGTCGTCGCGGGGGCCGCCGACCCCGTCCGCCATCATCAGGCCGAGCTGGTACTGCGCCTCGGCGGAATTCGTCTCCACTGCCTTGGCGAGCAGCGCGCGCGTCTTGACCGGATCGGCCGGCGCGCCGCCGCGCTGCGCGAGCACCGCGAGGTTGGCGACACCGCGCGCGTTGCCTGCCGCGGCCGCGCGCTCGAACAGCGCGCGCGCCTGCGCCTCGTCCTTGGCGACGCCCGCGCCGTTGGCGTAGAGCACGCCGAGCTCCACCATCGCCGAGGTGCTGCCCTTCTCGGCCGCCTTGCGATAGGCCGCGATCGCCTGCGCGGTCTGCTTGCCCGCGGCATAGGCGCGACCGAGCTGATAGAGCGCCCGGCGCGCATGCGCCGACGCCGCCTTGCAGTACTTGATCGCGATCGCGATGTCGGACGCGGCCACCGCCGATACGCCCATGATGTCGGCCGGCTTGTCCGGGTCGGCGGGATCGGCGGCGACGCGGTCGCACAGCACGAGCTCGGCGGACTCCCCGACCGTGCGCGCATGCGAGGGCGCAAGCCCGGCCGCCCATACGCCGATGCTCAGGCAAGACAAAATGACGGACAACCGCTTCATCGTGAACCCGCGACCACTCTCGCCCCGCACGTCGGGAGGAAGCTTAGAGTCGCGCGTGCGGGCCGGCAAGCGACGCCGCGGCACAACGGGAAAGGAGCACGCCGCCCGCGCTAGGACGCGCGGGCGACGTCGCCGGGCTGAGGAGATATCTTTCCGCTGCGCAGCAGCTCCTCCGCACGCGCCGCCGGAACCGGCTCGCTGTAGTAGAAGCCCTGCACTTTCGCGACCGGGGACGTGGCGGTCAGGAACGTCCACTGATCCACCGTCTCGACGCCCTGGGCGATCAACTCGATGCCGAGCTCGCGCGCGATCCCGGCGATCGCGCGCAGGAGGGCGGCGCTCTGAGGATCGCGCGCGGCGGAACTGGTCAGGGAGCGCGGAATCTTGAGACGGTTCACGCGATACATCCTGATGTAGTCGAGGGTGGAGTACTTTGTTCCGAACTCGTCGATCGAAATGTTCACGCCGGACGCCTGCAGGCGCTCGAGAACGTCGTTGCGGGCGGCGGTGGCGCGCGCCAAGGTCGACTCAGTCACGTCCAGTTCGAGGTCGTGCGGAGCAAGCTGCCACTTCGCGAGCGTCGCCGTCACCAAGTCGACGAACTCCGCGCCACCCTTCATCTCGTTGTAAGAGACGTTCACGGCGATCGTGGGCGGCGCAATCCCGGCGAGCCGCCACAGGTGCATCTGCTCGCACGCGCGATCAAGCGCCCATTGGCCGATGGCATGCATCAGCCCCGTCCGCTCGGCGATGTCGAGAAACGCGGACGGAGCCAGCAGCCCGCGCGCGGGATGCTTCCAGCGGATGAGCGCCTCCATCCCCACGATCCGATTGGTTGCGAGCTCGACCTGCGGCTGGTAGTGCAGCTCGAACTCGCCGCGGTCGACCGCGTGCCGCAGCTCTTCGGTCATCTCCACTTCCGCGCGGACCTGCCGGTCGATCTCATCGGTGTGGAAGCGATATTGGTCGCGGCCTTCCTCCTTGGCCCGGTACAGCGCGATGTCGGCATGCGACAACAGGTCCTCCGGCACGACGCAGTCCGGCCCGTACATGGCGATGCCGAGGCTGGCGGTGACGTGAATGTCGTTGCCGCTGATCCGGACCGGCTCGGCCAGCGCCGCGCGCAGCTTGGTTGCCATCGCTCCCGCCTGCGACGGATCGCTCGTATCGGCTTGCAGGACCGCAAATTCGTCGCCGCCCAGCCGGGCCACGAGGTCGGTTTCCCGGATGCCGCCGGACAGCCGCTCGCTCGCGACGACGAGCAGATCGTCGCCCACCGGATGTCCCAGCGTGTCGTTGATGTCCTTGAAGCGGTCGAGATCGAGGTAGAGCACGGCGAACGGAGCGCCGCCGCGCCGGGCCGAAGCGAAGAGCTGCCGCAGGCGCTCGATGAACGTGGACCGGTTGGCAAGTCCGGTCAGCGGGTCGGTGCGGGCAAGCCGGGCGATCTTCTCCTCGGCCGCCTTGCGCTCGGTGACGTCGACCGCGAGGCCCTCGATCTCGACGAGCCGGCCTGCGGCGTCGCGGACCGGCGTGTAGCGGATCTCGACCCAGCGATAGTCGCCGCGGCTCGTGAGAAGGCGGTACTCGATGACGCCCGTGCCGGTCGCCTCCAGCAGATACGCTTGCGCCTCATTGAACTTTTCGATGTCGTCCGGATGAACGAGGCTCTTATAGAGCTGCGGCGACTTGAGCATCATCGACGGCTCGTAACCGAACAGCCGGACGTTCTGCGAGACATAGATCATCGGCAGACCCGGCTCGCCGGCGAGCCGGAACAGGATCGTCGGCGTGTTCTGCACGATGCGATTCGCGTCGGCGATCTCCCTGACATAGCGATCGCGCTGAATCAACGTGCCGATCAGCTCGGCCAGCGTCTGCATCACCTCGATCTCGAAGTCGCTCCACACGCGCGTCTGGTCGCCGGTGTCGATCCCGATCTCGCCCCAGTACTTGCCGTCAACCATGATCGGGATCATGAGGTTCTTTTTGACCCCGATGCTTTCGAATAGCTCCTTGACGACGGGAGGCGCAGTGCGCACGTCGGTTGCCATTGTTCTTCCGGCAGCGACCGGCGCGCTCCACGCGGAGAATTCCCTGGTCTGGAAGACCGGCTGCTCGAAGAAGCCCGGCCCGAACTTCACGGGCACGTTCTCGCTCTCCCATGCGTAACGCAGTGTCGGCGCACGACCCTGTTCCGGGTGACGCTCGAACACGTTCATCCGATCGATTTCCATCGCCGTGCACACGAGGTCCAGCGATTTATGGACGCCTTCGTCGATGTTCGCGGCCTTTGCCAGTTCGGCCGCGCCGACCGCAGCCGCGTGGAGCAGGGCATCGCGCCGCCGCAGGGCCCGCTCCGTCTCCTTGCGCCGGGTGATGTTGCGATCGATGCCGCGGTAACCCCGATAGGCGCCGTCGTCGTCAACAATCGGCATGCCGCTCGTCTCGAGCACGATCCGCCGGCCGTCCTTGGCGATGGCGGTGTTCTCCAATTGTGAAAACGGCTGATGCTCGGCCGCCAAGGCCGCAAACGCCTGCGCGACCCGGCGCGACTCGTCCGGATCCATGAAGTCGAACGGCGACTTGCCCAGCATCTCCGCGACCGAGTAGCCGAGCATCGCGGTGGTGTTCGGGCTGACGTAGGTGTAGTTGCCTTTCTCGTCGACCTCCCAGATGTAGTCGGTCGTCGACTCCACCAGGTTGCGGTACTTCTCCTCGCTCCGTCGAACCGCCTCCTCGGCCGCCTTGCGGTCCGTGACGTCACGCACCACGGTGAGCGCGTACGTCCGGCCGCCAAACGAGACTTCCGAGGCCGTGATGTCGGCAAAGAGCACGGAGCCATCGCTTCGGCGAAACGCCACGTCCATGACCACGTGCTGGGTTCCAGGCTGGCGCTCGGCAAATTCCCGCAGGACGCGAGGCACCTCGCTCGCCGGATGCAGGTCCGCGATACGCAGGGTGGCCAGTGCTTCGAGGGAGTATCCGAGCATCTCGCACATCCGGGCGTTGCCCGAGAAGACGGCCTTCGTCTCGGTATCGACCAGCAAAATTCCGTCGCGCACGTTGTCGAAGATCGCCTTGAAGCGCTCCTCCGACTGCTTCAATGCCGCTTCGGCCTCACGCCGGCGCCGGCTGACGACCGCAATCCCGATCTTGTCGGCCAATTGGGAGACGAAGGCGATCTCATCCGGCTCCCAGTGATGAGGCCGGTCGACATGATCCAGGCAAAGCAGCCCGAACGTCCGGCCGGACGCCTGAATCGCGACGTCGAGCATCGACGTGATCCGCAGCGGCTTCACGTAGGACTCGACATAACCCCTGGTCCGAGCATCGGTCAGCGCATCGTCGGCGTTGACGTATTTCTCCGCCTTGACGACGCGCATCTCGTTGGCGAATTCCTGCTCCCTGAGCACGAGACCTTTGGAGTGCTTCGCCGGAGTCGTCTCATAGAGGTCGATGCAGTGCAGCTCGGTCTCGGCGTCGTTGAACAGCCAGACGTTGGCGCGCTCGCATCTGGCGGTCCGTGCCGCGATCTCGGTGATGTCGCGCGCAAGCGCGTCGACATCGCCCGACAACAGCGCTTCGGCCTGGCCGATGCGTCCGGTTGCTTCGAGCTGGGCCTGAACCCGCGCGAGGGCATCCTTGACGGCACGATCCGCACGTTTGCGCTCGGTGACGTCGCGGAACAGGGCAAGGATGAAAGGCTTGTCGGCGATCTCGACACGCGCGGAGGTGATGTCGACGAACAGGACGGAACCGTCTTTTCGGATGGCCGGGGCGTCCATCAACGCCTGTGGCGCACGGGGCACGTGCCGCTTGAATTCGTCCAGGATGTGGCCCAGCGCGTCGGCGGGATGGATGTCGTCGACCCGAAGCGTCCTGATCTCCTCAAGCGAGTATCCGAGCATGGCGCAGAAGCTGGGGTTGGCGGTCGAGAACGTCCGGCTGTCGTAGTCGACGAGCACGATGCCCTCGCGTGCGTTGTCGAAGATCGTCCTGAAGCGCGCCTCGGACTCGCGCAGGTCCGCGATGGCCCGCTCGGATTGCGTGATGTCGCGGAAGAACCAGATGCGGCCGAGATATTCGCGGCCGGACCCGTACAGGCCCTTGGTGTAGCGCTCGATGGCGCGTCCATCCTTTCGGCTGAGGCGCTCGTGGCCGGATTCGTCCGGGCGGGCGTAGAGGTGCTCGATCCGCGCGAGGAAGGCGGCGGGCTCCGGCATCTGCGCTGCCATGGCCGCCTGCACCGCGCCGTCCAGCCGCGCAGCCGCGATCTCCGGCGTGATCCGCCAGAGGTCCAGGAAACGTTGATTGCACGAGATGACGTGGCCGGTCGCATCCACCACGAGCACGGCGTCCGGGGAGGCTTCGACGGCCGCACTGACTGCGGATCTCGCAAAGACCAGCGATACATCGCGCTCGCGGCCCGCCTCGCCGATGCTCCGAAACTCGGCAGCCGGCGTCTGTTGCAGGCGAGGTGCCGCCCGAGCCGTTGGAGGCGCGGCTGGCGCCTCGCGGTTTCCGGTCCAGCGCCGCGCGACGCGATATGCGACATACCACACCGCGATCAGAACGATGGCGGCCACGACCGCCAGGATCTGCTGCGCCGTCGCACCTTCGCTCAAAGCGGTCCTCCGCGTTGCATCCCGTGTCGAGTCATCGGCGATCCACGCCGCGCGGCGGCGACACGCGGCAACGCCATCAGAATGGCTACGGCGCCCAGGCCGTGCGGCCGCACATCTCGAACGCAGGCGCGACCTGCGCCGCCCGCGCGATCACAAATCTGCAACGCTCAACCCGCGCCGTGGTTGATTCTTCTCAACGCTCAGGGCGCATAGCGACCTGCCCGCTCCATTCACAATTGATTAAAACTGCGCAACGCGAGGCGCGCCGGGATCGCGATGTCGTTCGCTGCGCTTCGTTCAGCGTGACACGCGCCGGGCCGCGACACGGCGCGAGGTCCCTTCGAGCACGTTGCGCTGCTTGACGATCTCCGCGGCCAGGATGTCGAGGAACACCCGCACGCGCGGCGTGTTGCGCAGGTCGGGATGGGTGAGGAGCCACAGTCCGTGGCCATCCCGGGCTCGAGCGGCGAGAGCCGCACGAGATCGGCGCGCGTATCGCCGATGAAGCACGGCAGATGGCCGATGCCGATCCCCTGCCCGATCGCCTCGGCCAATCCGAGCACGGTGTTGACGCGATAGCCGACGCGTTCCGCCGCGACGTGCTCGCGCACGAACTTCACCGCGTTGAGCGAAGCGAGGTCGTCGCCGAGCGCGACCCAGGCGCGTTCCAGCAGGGCGTCCTCGCGGACGTCCTTCGGCCGCGGGAATTCGACCGCGCGCCCGTAGAGCGCCCAGGCGATGGTCGCGACGCGGCGACCGACCAGGTTCTGCGGCGGCCTGTCGGTGGCGCGGATGGCGACGTCGGCGTCGCGCTTCGTGAGATTCAACGCCTGGTTCGCGAGCACGATGTCGAGACGCACGTCCTTGCACCGCTCGCGGAAGCGCGCGAACAGCGGCGTGAGCAGATGGACGAGCAGGGAGTCGTTGGTGGTCACGCGCAGCTCGCCGGCGGGCGAGACCGTCCGGCCGGCGATCCTTCGGGTCAGGCCGGTGATCTCCTCGTCCATGCGCGCGGCGAGCGCCACGACCTCCTCGCCCGCGCTGGTCGGCGCATAGCCGCTGCGGTGGCGCTCGAAGAGCTGCACGCCGAGCCGGCGCTCGATCTCGCGCAGCCTGCGGAAGACGGTGGAGTGGTCGACGCGCAGCCGCGCCGCGGCGGCCGGCAGCGTGCGTTCGTCGGCCACCGCCTTGATCAGGCGGAAGTCGTCCCAGGCGAGATCAGAACGCGCATCCGCCATTTGCCGCCTCCGTCGCGCCTTTCACATATGCAATTCAGATTGCCGATAAGCAGGTTATATATTGCATAGTTGCAATCGCAACGGGGACCGATCTCGCCTATCTGGAGGCCGACAGACCCGCTGGAGGACTTCCGATGACACACGGCATCCATCACGTGACGACGATCGCCGGCCCGGCCCCGCGCAACCTCGACTTCTACACGCGCGTGCTCGGCATGCGGCTCGTGAAGAAGACCGTGAACTTCGACGATCCCGGCACCTATCACTTCTATTATGGCGACGAGGCCGGCCGGCCGGGCACGATCCTGACGTTCTTTCCCTGGGAGCACGCGGCGCCGGGCCGGCTCGGCATCGGCGAGACGCAGGAGACCGCCTTCCGCATCCCGCAGAGCGCGGTCGGCTACTGGTCGCACCGCCTGCTCGAGAAAGGCGTGGCGGTCGAGCCCGCGGAGAAGCGCTTCGGCGAGACCGTGCTGCCGTTCAGGGACCCCGACGGCACGCGGCTCGCACTGGCGGCGCTGCCCGGCATCGAGAGCGAGGGCGCGTGGAGCAACGGCGAGATTCCCGCGGAGACCGCGATCCGCGGCTTCCATGGCGTGACGCTGCTGCTGAAGGAGGCGGCGCCGACCGCGGCGATCCTCACCGACGTGCTCGGCTTCTCGGAGGCCGCGCGCGAGGGCACGCTCGTGCGCTACGGGTCCGGCGCGGCCGCGGGCGGCATCGTGGACATCCGCGAGGCGGGCAACTTCCTGCGCGGGCAGCCCGGCGCCGGCTCGGTGCACCACATCGCCTTCCGCGCACCGGACGATGCGGCGCAGTTCGCGATGCAGGACAAGCTCGCGGCCAACCACGGCATCCGCACGACCGAGCAGAAGGACCGCAACTACTTCCGCTCGCTCTACTTCCGCGAGCCCGGCGGCGTGCTGTTCGAGATCGCGACCGATATCCCCGGCTTCGCCGTGGACGAGCCGGCCGCGAGCCTCGGCCAGAGCCTGAAGCTGCCGCGCTTCCTGGAGGCGCACCGCGGCGAGATCGAAGCCGTGCTGCCGAAGGTGGCCGCCTGACCTGAAGATGCTCGTTTCGCGGCCTGCGCCGCGGAACGAGTCCCGCCCGACCGAACCTGCCGACGAGGCATCCCATGACGATCGAGCACGATCTGTCCTTCGTGCACCGCTTCATCCCGTCGCCGGACGCCGGTGCTCCGCCGCTTCTGCTGCTGCATGGCACCGGCGGCGACGAGAACGACCTGCTCGAGCTCGGGCGCACGATCGCGCCCGACGCCGCCCTGCTCTCGCCGCGCGGTAAGGTGCTCGAGAACGGCATGCCGCGATTCTTTCGGCGGCTGCGCGAAGGCGTGTTCGACGAGGACGACGTGCGCCGCCGCGCCAACGAGCTTGCCGGCTTCATCGACGAGGCGCGCGCGGCCTACGGTCTCGCCGCCCCGGTCGCGGTCGGCTTTTCGAACGGTGCCAACATCGCCGCCGCCGTGCTCGCGCTCAGGCCGGACGCGCTCGCCGGCGCCGCGCTGCTGCGCGCGACGGTGCCGCTGCAGGATCTGCCGGCGGCCGATCTCGCCGGCCGGCCGGTGCTGCTGCTCTCGGGCGCCATGGACCCGATGGTGCCCGCCGCCAGTGCCGCGCGGCTGGCAACGCTGCTCGAGGAGCGAGGCGCGCGCGTCCAGCATCGCACGCTGCCGACCGGACATGGGCTCACGCAATCCGACGTGTCGCTGACCAAAGCCTGGCTCGCGCAGCACGGCGAGTGAGTGGAACTGAACGCGGTCCGCGTGCGGCGAGCCGTCAGACGCGGACGGGCGCATCCGAGCGGCGCGCACGCCCGCTGCGCGGACGGGCGAAATTCTTGATCGCCTCGGCCGCCGCGAGATAGACGGCCACGATGCCGGCGATCGCCAGCAGGAGATGCCAGGGCACCGCGACGAAGCCGAACACGTGGCCAACGGGACTTAGCGGAACGAGGCAGGCGACGGCGAGCGCACCGAGCGAACTGGCCACGAGCACCATGTTGGCCCGGCTTTGCCAGGCCCGCCGCCACGTGCGGATGACGAAGATCACCAGGATCTGGGTGGCCATGGATTCGACGAACCACGCGGTGCGGAACAGCTCGGGGCCGGCGTGGAAGAGCTTCAGCAGGATGACGAAGGTGGCGATGTCGAACAGCGAGGACAGCGCGCCCATGATCACGGTGAAGCGCAGGATCGCGGCCATGTCCCAGGCGCGCGGCCGCGCCAGATCGGCGCGATCGACGCTGTCGAAGGGGATGCCGATCTCCGAGAGGTCGTAGAGCAGGTTGTTGAGCAGGATCTGCACCGGCAGCAGCGGCAGGAACGGCAGCACCAGCGAGGCCAGCGCCATCGAGAGCATGTTGCCGAAGTTCGAGCTCGTCCCCATCCGCACATACTTGAGGATATTGGCAAAGGTGCGCCGCCCCTCCTCGACGCCGTCGGCGAGCACGCCGAGATCGCGGTCGAGCATGATGATGTCGGCGGAGGCGCGCGCGACGTCGGTCGCGCCTTCGACCGAGAGGCCGACTTCCGCGGCATGGATCGCGGGCGCATCGTTCACGCCGTCGCCGAGGAAGCCGACCGTGTGGCCGCGCCGCTGCAGCGCGCGGATGATGCGCGTCTTCTGATCCGGCGACACGCGCGCGAAGAGGTCCACCTTCTGCACGCGCGCCGCCAAGACGGCATCGGTCATATCCCCGATCTGCGCGCCGGTGAGCAGGCCGCGCGCGGGAAGCTCCAGCGCCTGCGCCACGTGGCGCACGACCAGGTCGTGGTCGCCCGAGATCACCTTCACGCGCACGCCGGCGTGCGCCAGGCGGGCGACCGCCTCCCGGGCGCCCGCCTTGGGCGGATCGACGAAGACGCAGAACCCGGCCATGGTCAGATCACACTCGTCCTCCGGCTTGAGCTCGCTGCGATCGGGCGGCAGCTCCTTCCAGGCGACCGCAAGCAGCCGGAATCCCTGCGCGGCGCGCTCGTCATGCAGCCGGGTCAGGGCGGCGCGCGCGGCGTCATCGAGCGGGACGCTCCTGCCGCCGCCGGCATCCACCCTGGTGGCCAGAGCCATGACGGTTTCCGGAGCTCCCTTGGTCACGACGATCCGCTCGCCGCCCTTGGCGGCAAGGATCGAGATCCGGCGGCGCTCGAAATCGAACGGGACCTCGTCGATCTTCGACCAGCCGGCGACGAGGTCACGCGGACAGTGCGCGACGATCGCCTGATCGAGCGGGCTGCGGACGCCGCTTTCGAACTCGCTGTTGAGTCCGGCGAGCGTGAGCACCCGATCGCTGTCCTTGCCATCGAGTCCAGGATGGCCGACGAGGCTGATGCGGGCTTCCGTGAGCGTGCCGGTCTTGTCGGTGCACAGGACGTCCATGGCGCCGAGATCGTGAATCGCGGCGAGGCGTTTCACGATGACGCGCTTGGCCGTCATGCGGACGGCGCCGCGCGAGAGCGTCACCGTCATGATCATCGGCAGCAGCTCGGGGGTGAGCCCGACCGCGAGCGCCACCGCGAACAGGAACGAGTCCAGCGCGGACCGGCCGAAGGCGACATTGACCAGCAGGACGAACAACACGAGGAACGCGGTCAGCCGCAGGATCAGAAGTCCGAGCCGGTGAACGCCGCGCTCGAGCGCGCTCGGCACCTCGGCGGCGCCGAGGGCGGCCGCGACGCCGCCGAAGCGCGTGCGCGACCCCGTCTGCACGACCAGCATGGTTGCTTCGCCGCTCACCACGGAGGTGCCCGCGAACAGGGCATTGAACGCATCCGCCGGAGCCTGCGCCTCGCACGGGCCGGGCCGCTTCTCGACCGGGAACGGCTCTCCCGTCATCAGCGCCTCGTCGGCGTGGGCGTTGCGGCCGTGCAGGACGACGCCGTCGGCCGGCACGAGATCGCCGGCTCGCAGCTCGACGACATCGCCCGGCACCACGTCATCGACCGGGATCGACACGACCTTTCCGTCGCGGCGCACGTCGGCGCGGATGGCAACCGAGCGCCGCAACGCTTCCGCCGCTTCGGCGGCGCGGTGCTCCTGCGCGACATCGAGCACGATCGACAGCGTGACGACGGTGACGATGATGAGGAAGCTCGCGATATCGCCGGTGACGCCCGAGATCGCCGCGGCGATGAGCAGAATCGCCACCAGCGGCTCGGCAAAGCGCTTGGCGAGCCGCGTGAGCAGCCGGGTGCGGCGCTGCTCGGCGACGGCGTTGCGGCCGAATTCGGCCAGGCGCGCCGCGGCGTCCGTTTGCGTCAGGCCCGCATCCCGGCCATGCACCCGCGCGAGCAGGGCGTCATTGCCAAGACACCAGAACGCATCGTCGGAAGCCTGCGGCATCTGGTTCTCGCGCCTGGATGGTCCGTCCGATCGCACGCCGCGTCGCCCGTGCCGGATCAACCGCAAGCGCCGCGCGCCGGCTCCCCGGACCCGCATCACGAAGTGATGATCACGGCGTCCCGTTCCGGAGCGGACTCTCTTCGCCCGGAACGCGGATGGCCGGGTTGATCTGCCTCAACGCCCGACTGTCAGCCGCGGCGAGGCGCTCAGGGCGCAGGACGATGCAGGACGGGCAGCGGACGCGTGAACGTGCGCCGCCCCGCCTTGAAACCCGTGACGGGAGCCCGCAGCTCGGCCACCGCGGCGGCCTTGTCGCGCGCATCCAGCACCACGAGATCGGCCCGACCGCCCTTGCGCAGACCGTAGCCGGGCGCATTCGTCAGCCGGGCGGCCTGCGTCGTGATCATGTCGAAGCAGGCGGCGAGACCGGCCGTCGTTCCGAGCTGGGCGATGTTGGCATAGAGGTTCGCCATCCGGATCAGCGAGCAGTCGCCGAACGGCGTGAACGGGTTGAGCACGTTGTTGGTGGCGAGCGAGCACGTAATGCCATGCGCCAGCAGCCGGTGGGCGGGCGCGACGCCGCGCGGCACATCGTGATCGTGGTTCCCGCCCATCAGGAACAGGTCGGTCGAGGGCAGCACGGTGACGGCGACGCCGCAATCGGCGAGACGCCGCGCGATGGGCGCGAGCTCGTCGCGTCCAACCGCCGACAGCTTGGTGACATGCCCGATCGTCACGCGTCCGCCATAGCCGTGCGTGTCGGTCTGACGGCAGACCTCGTCGAGATGCATCCAGGACGGATCGAGATCGAAGTCGAGATGGAAATCGATGTCGAGGTCGAACTCGTGCGCGAGCGTGAAGATGCGCGCGATCTGGCCGTGCGGATCGCTGTCGGTGTAGGGGCAGCCGCCGATGACGTCGGCGCCGCGGCGGCAGGCCTCGATCAACAGCTCCTCCGTGCCGGGATCGTTGAGCAGGCCGTCCTGCGGGAAGACGCAGAGCTCCACATCGAGCGCCCAGGCGTAGTCGCGCTTGAGCTGCTCCAGCGCCGCAAAGCCACGCAGCCCGATACGCGGGTCGACCTCCACGTGGGTGCGCATGCGCGTGATGCCGTTGAGGATGGATTTCTCCAGCGTGCCCCGCGCCCGCGCATAAACGTCGGCTTCGGTGAAGTCCCGCTTGAGCGCGCTCACGCCGGCGATCGCCTCGGCGAGGCTCGCGTTGGCCTTGCAGCGGTCGAGGATACAGGACTTGTCGAGATGGATGTGCGTCTCGACGAAGCCCGGAAAGACCAACCGGCCGTCGACGTCCTCCACCGGACCATCGGTCGCGATCGTGGACGAGATCTCGGCAATGCGTCCATCGGCCAGCGCGATGTCGACGAGCCGGTCCTCCTCGCCGAGGATGCGGCAGTTGCGCAGGACAATGCCGGGCTGCATGGAACTAGCCCACGACCGGATCAGATCGAATCGCCATCACGATCCCGACTTTTGGCTGGAGCATGATCTCCCTGCCGCGCGATCAGATCCGCGGCCTTCTCGCCGATCATGATGATCGGCGCATTGGTGTTGGCGCCGACGATGGTCGGCATGACCGAGCCGTCGGCGACGCGCAGGCCGGCGACGCCATGCACGCGCAGTTGCGGGTCGACCACGGCCTGCGGATCGTCGCCCATGCGGCAGGTGCCGGCCGGATGATAGGCGGTGGCGGCGGTGGCGCGGATCACCTGCTCGAGCGCGCGGTCGTCGCTCACCTGCGGACCGGGGCTGAGCTCCGCCTTCCCGTAGGGCGCGAAGGCGGGCGCGGCGAGGATGCGGCGCGCGAGCTTGACGCCACGCAGGAGCACGGCGACATCGTCGGGCTCGCTCAGGAATTTCGGATCGATCAGAGGCGCGTGCGCGAGGGAGGGCCCGGAGAGGCGCACGCTGCCGCGGCTCTTGGGGCGCAACAGGAACGCGTTGAGCAGATAACCATGGCCGAGGGTCGGCCCGCCGCGCGCGTTGCGCAGCGCCGGCATGAACGAAAACTGGATGTCGGGGCGCGCGAGCGCGGGATCGGTGCGCACGAAACCGCCGGCCTGCATGATGTTGCTGGTGAAGAGGCCGCGCCGGAACAGCGCGTATTCGAGCGCGCCCCAGGCGATTGCGGGCAATGCGCGCAGCGAGATGCCGTAGGGCCTGGCCGAGCGGCTCGACCACTTCACGCCGGCGGCGACGTGGTCCTGCAGGTTGGCGCCGACGCCCGGAAGATCGCGCACCACCTCGACGCCGTGGCGTTGCAGCTCGGAGGCAGGACCGAGGCCCGAGCGCATCAGGATCAGCGGCGAGGAGATCGCGCCCGCGCACAGGACGACCTCGCGGCGCGCGCGCAGCAGCTCGCGGTGATCGTCGCGCACGAGCATGACGCCGATGGCGCGTCCGTCCCGCACGATGACGCGCTCGGCCTGCGCGCCGGTGACGACCTTGAGGTTCCTGCGGCCGCGCACCGGATCGAGAAACGCGGTCGCGGCGGTGACGCGACGGCCGTTCTTCTGCGTCACCTGGCGCAGGCCGAAGCCGTCCTGCTCGCCGCCGTTGAAATCGTCGCGCAGCGGGATCTGCAGCTGTTGCGCCGCCGCCAGCAGCACCTCGACCATGCCGTTGAGCGGCGCCGGCATCGTGACGTTGAGCTCGCCGCCCTGCCCATGGAATTTCGGATCACGAAACGTCTCGTTGTGCTCCGAGCGGCGGAAGTACGGCAGCACGTCGTCATACGACCAGCCGGCGTTGCCCATCGCCGCCCACTCGTCGTAGTCGCGCGGGTGGCCGCGCATGTAGACCATGCCGTTGATGGCGCTCGATCCGCCGAGCGTGCGGCCGTGCGGCATCAGGATGGCGCGGCCGCCGGCATGCTCCTGCGGGACCGTCACGTCGTGCCAGCGCAACGTGGGATGGGTGCCGAGCCGGACCATGCCGAGCGGCACATGGATGAATGGGCTGCGGTCGGGCGGGCCGGCCTCGATCAGGCAGACGGTGACGGTGGGATCAGCGCTCAAGCGGTTGGCGAGGACGCAGCCCGCCGAGCCCGCGCCCACGATCAGGTAGTCGAACTCGTTGCCGCCGCCATCCATCGCGGGTTGGTAACACTCCTCGCAACCGCCCGTAAACGCCGGCGCCTCGCCGAGAGACTGGAAAGGTCAGACGTGCCATGCCGGAATGCGTGGCGCGCGCAGTCCGTTTTCGGCTAGCGTTGAGCCGAGAACAGTCGATAGAACGAGACGAGAGGAACGCTTCCCGACCTGCCTGCGCAACGATCCTCGCGCGGCCGTTTCGATCCGCGAAACGCAAGCCAGAACCGCCCAACAGAACCGCTCAGCCAGACCGCTCAACATGATCCGCGGCCATGACAGATGATACGGCAGACGTGATCGTCGTCGGCGCAGGCCTCGCCGGCCTCGCGGCGGCGCTGACCGCGCGCGAGCACGGCCGCTCCGTGCTCGTGCTCGAATGCGCGCCGCAAGAGGAGCGCGGCGGCAACTCGCGCTTCTCCAACGGTGCGATGCGCGCGGTGTATGACGGCATCGGCGACATCGAGACGCTGGTCGGCGAGATCGGCCCTGCCGAGCGCGCGCGCACCGACTTCGGCAGCTACACGCGCGAGCAGTATTTCGACGACATGGGACGCGTGACGCAGTATCGCGCCGATCCCGGACTCACCGACCTGCTGGTCGAGAACAGCCGCGACACGATGCTCTGGCTGCGCAAGGCGGGCGTGAAGTTCATGCCGCTCTACCAGTGGCAGCAGCGCTATCCCGACGGGCGCATCCGCTTCGCGGGCGGCTCGGCGGTCGAGACCTACGACGGCGGCGAAGGACTGTCGAACGCGCTGTTCGCCGCGGCGGAGAAGGCCGGCGTCCGCATCGCCTACGGAACGCGGGCGACCGCGCTGATCGAGCGCGACGGCCGCATCGCCGGCGTGCGGGCCAGGCGTCCGGCGATGGCGAGCGGCGGCGCGACGCTCGAGATCACCGGCGGCGCCGTCGTGCTCGCCACCGGCGGCTTCGAAGCCAACCCGGAATGGCGCACGCGCTATCTCGGGCCGGGCTTCGAGCTCGCCAAGGTGCGCGGCAGCCGCTTCAACACCGGCGGCGGCCTGCGCATGGCGCTCGAGGCCGGCGCGCAGCCGTTCGGCAACTGGTCGGGCTGCCATTCGGCGAGCTGGGACCTCAATGCGCCCGACGTGAACGAGCTCGCCTACGGCACGGTGTTCAAGCGCGACGACTACATGTTCGGAATCATGGTCAATGTGCTCGGCCAGCGCTTCGTTGACGAAGGCGCGGATGTGCGCGCACTCACCTACGCCAAGCTCGGCCGCGTCGTGCTGGCGCAGCCCGGGCAGATGGCGTGGCAGGTCTACGACGGCAAGACCACCCCGCTGCTGCACGAGGAATATCGCCATCGCCGCTCGGCGCGCCTGCGCGCGGACACGCTGGAAGAACTCGCCGGCAAGATGGAGGGGATCGACAAGCCGGCGTTCCTGCGCACGGTCGCCGAGTTCAATGCGGCGGTGCGGCGCGACGTGCCGTTCGATCCGAGCGGCGCGAAGGACGGGCGCGGCACGCAAGGGCTGGCGATCCCGAAGTCGAACTGGGCGGAGACCATCGACACGCCGCCGTTCGAGGCCTACGGCGTGACTTGCGGCATCACCTTCACCTTCGGCGGCGTGCGCGTCGGCGAGGACTGCAACGTCGTCGACGTCGACGGCGCGCCGATGCCGGGCCTGTTCGCGGCGGGCGAGATGGTCGGCGGCCTGTTCTATTTCAATTACCCCGGCGGGGCGGGGCTGATGGCCGCCGCCGTGTTCGGCCGCATCGCCGGCGCCGCGGCGGCCATGGCCGCCGCCCACCGTTCCGCGCCGGCCATGACGCAAAAGTCATGACGCAATAACATTGTCACCAGCGCCGACGGCGTCCACGCGCCGCGGCCAACAGGAGGAAACAACCGTGTCGCGCATCAATCCGATTCTGCTTCTCCTTGCCGCCGTTCCGCTGGCTTTGGCGGCTCCGGCTCAGGCCCAGACCAAGGTCAAGGTCGGCTCGGTGCGCGCCACCGTCGCCGGCGCCGTGCTCTCGGCCAAGGAGCGCGGCTACTTCAAGGAAGCCAATCTCGACGTCGACATCGAGCTGATCGACGCCTCCGCAGCCTTCGTCGCGCCGCTGTCCACCAACGTGCTCAACGTGGTCGAGGGCGGCATGTCGGCGGGCCTGTTCAACGGCATCGCTCAGGGACTGCCGATCAAGAGCGCATTCAATTCGACCTCGAGCCCGATCAACCACTGGCTGATGCTTCGCCCGGACCTTGCCAACGAGGTCAAGACGATCAAGGACCTCAAGGGCCGCACCATCGCGGTCAACGCGCCGAACTCGATCGCGCTCTACGAGGTCACGCGCATCCTCGAGAGCGGCGGACTGACGATCAAGGACGTCGAGACCAAGGTCATTCCGTTCTCGCAGATGGGTATTGCGCTGAAGACCAAGGCGGTGGACGCCGCGCTCGAGATCACGCCGTTCAACGAAGTGCTCGCCAGGCAAGGCATCGCGCTGCGCTGGATCAATTCCGACGAGACCGTGAAGCCGTCCCCGATCCAGATCTCGACGTCGATGTACAACACCGACTGGGCCGCGAAGAACCCGCAGGTCGCGCAGGCCTTCTTCACCGCGCTGCTGCGCGGCGTGCGCGACTACTGCAACGCCTACCACGGCGGCTCGTGGCGGCCCGAGCTGGTCAAGCTGCTCGTCGCCAACGGCCTGACCAACAGCGCCGAGACGCTCAACTCGATCCCGTGGCCGTCGCGCAGCCCGGACGGACACATCTACAAGGAATCGGTCGCCGACGTGCAGAAGTGGTACGTGCAGCAGGGCCTCGTTCGCACCGAGCTTCCGATCGACAAGGTCGTGGACACGACGTTCGCCGACGCCGCCAACAAGGCGCTCGGCCCGTTCAAGGTCGAGAACGCCGCCAGCACGCTCAAGGGCTGCGGAAAATAAAGGGGGCAAGCGCGGGCGGGACGAACAGGGTCGTGTGTCAGTTTTCAAACTGAAACACGACCACCATCGCCCTTATGCCATCGCCGCAGAGCCGGCTCTGACCGACGTCGAGGCGGCCGAGCCTGCCATCCAGACCATGATCGGACCGGATCGAGCCGCGATCATGGTCCCTTTCATTTGAGCACGATCATTTCCGGCAAGCCGGTTCCGATCATGTTCTAGTTGCGCGTCATCTCGCGCACGAGCGTCTCCTGCGGCAGGTACGCGCCCTGCTCCCGCAGCGCCTCGACCAGCATCGCGGTGTCGAGATCGCACGCGGGCTGCCCCGTCCGATATGACTGCACGGCGGCGGTCGCGGCCGCTTGTCCCATCATGTAGGCGGCGGACTGGGCGCGGATCGAGCCGTGCACTTTGGTGTCGCTCGAGTGGCAGCGGCCGGCGACCCACAGGTTGCTCCATCCCTTCGGGACGAGGATGCCGTAGGGCACGCCCAGGCTCTGCCCCTCGCGCAGCCCATGGAAGCCTTCGAAGTCAGCGAGGAAGCGCTTGTATTCCTTTTCCGACGTGTCGGTCGGATGCACGTCGGTCGGGCGGTTGTAGACGGCCACCTGATCGGGGAATTGGCGCGCGGACGTGTAGTCGTCGATGGTCAGCTCGAATTCGCCGACGATGCGGCGCGTGTCGCGCACGCCCATGACGGGCGCCGTCGTCAAGAGGTCGATCTCTTCGCAACCAGGCACATATTTGCGGAAGAACTCCATGTATTCGACGGCGAGCTTGCGCCCGGCAATCATGCCGTCGGAGAGCGAGCGGCTGTCGAGACCGTTGAGGTTGAAGATGTGCCCTGCGTTGAGTTGCGCGGCGTTCTTCCCGATCTTGTTCATGCCGGGCATGAAGCGGTCCGGCTGGCTGAAGTGGCCGTCCTCGATGGCCTTGTGAAGCTGCTTTTTGGAGAGGGCTTTGACCTTGTCGATGCCGCGCCAGTCGTCGCCGTAGGCGGGATCGTCCCAGTTCACGCCGGTGAACAGCGAGCACAACGTGCTCGGCGCGATCGCATCGATGTCGCGCAGGATGATCTTGCATTCCGCGCCGGCAAGGTGCGACAGCGTGGCATCGCCGGTCGCGTCGACGTAGCTCCTCGCCTTGACGAAGCGGTAGCCTTCGACGTTGCTGATGACGGCGCCTTCCACCCGGCCGTCCTTCGCTTCGGCATCGATCAGGCGTGTGAAGAATCGCACATCGACGCCCGCCGCGACGCACTTCTCGTCGAGGACGCGCTTGAGGTCCTCCGGCTTGAACGGGACCCACCGATTGAGCTGGGAGTAGAGGAATTCCGACGTCACATGCGGCCCGAGCGAGCCGCGCTGGAACATCTGCTCTACGATCTCCTTCATGAACCCGCCGACCAGCATGCGCTGGCCGTCGGCGACCGGTCCGAAGGTCGAGACGAGGCCCGACGTCCCCATGCCGCCGAGGCAGCCGGTGGCCTCCACCAGCAGCACCTTGGCCCCGAGCCGCGCAGCGCAGACTGCGGCCGCCGAGCCGGCCGGGCCGCCGCCCGCGACGAGCACGTCGTAGCTCTCGTCGACAGGGATCTCGCGAGAGAGACGATACGTTTCCATCACTTCACCTATTCCGATCCGAGACGCGCGGCGGCCTTGATCTTGCGATAGACGTCCAGTCCGTTGCGAAGCATCGCCGCGAACTCCTCCGGCGACTTGCTGGTGGCGACCTCGAAGCCGCTCGCCTCGAGGTGTTTGCGCACTCCGGGCGCGGTGATCGCCTTCACCAGCTCCGCATGCACCTTCTGCGTCAGCGGCGGCGGCATGCGCGCGGGCCCGAGGAAACCGAGCCACGATTTCGGGACGGCAAAGCCGGGCGCCGTCTCGCTGACGGTTGGGATGTCGGGGCGCCGGCTCGAGCGCTGGCTCTCCATCATTGCGAGAACCTTGATCTTGCCGCTGTCGATATATTGCAGGGTGGTCGAGAGCGTCGCGACCAGGACGGGAATCTGCCCGGCAAGCAGGTCCGTCATCGCCGGATTGCCGCCGCGATAAGGGATGTGGACCATCTCGAGCCCGAGGAATGACTTGAGGTACTCGCCGGCGAGATGATGCGTGGTGTGCGTGCCGGAGCTGCCGAACGACAGCTTGCCCGGATTCGCCTTGGCGTAGGCGATGAATTCCTTGAGGTTGTCTGCGGGAAACGACGCAGGGACGACGAGGCACACGGGAAGCTCGGCCGCGATCGTGAGCGGCGTGAAATCCGCCAGCGGATCGTAGGCGGCGTCCTTGACCAGCAGCGGCGCGATGAAATGCGTTTGCGCGGAGCCCAGCAACAGCGTGTATCCGTCCGGCGCCGCGCGTTGCACGGTCATGGCGGCGAGGCTTCCGCCGCCACCCGGGCGGTTCTCGACCACGATCTGCTGCTTGAGGTTGCGCGTCAGCTCCTCGCCCACGGTGCGGACCAGAACGTCGGCGGCGCCGCCGGGCGCCAGCGGCGTCACCACCCGGATGGGGCGTTCCGGCCATTCCTGCGCGGACGCGGCCATGGACATCCCGACGGCGGTCACGCACGCGATCGCGGCGGCCCGCAGCAGCACCCTCAATCTGGGCATCGTTTCGCTCCTGACCGCGCGCGACGTGAGCCGTCGCTTGAAGGCGGCCGCGCGTTTATAGCGGGCGAGAGCCCATGATCACAATGCAAGCAGTCCCGCGGCGCGCGGATGGTATCCATCCCCAGGCGAATGGCTGACGGCATCCCGAATCGGCGCGACGCGACCGCCGCTTCGGTCGCGTTTACGCGCCAAGGCCGAGCCGGCGAGCAGCGCCGCCAACTCACTGCGGCGATGGAAGCCAGTCTGCGCAAGCGGCGCGGACCGCGGCTCGGGAACCGCCGCCGTCTCGTACACCGCATCGAGAAGAGCGTCGTCGTCGTCCGATATGCGGGTCATCGTTGCGGCGATCCATCCGGGCGCGCGGCCCGCGCGGAGCGGCGCTGGCATCGGCCCGCCTGTGCCGGACATTCGGCATCGAGGCGAGCTTCCCGGCCTCGGGCCGGCTCAGGCGACGCCGATCAGATCGCGCCGGCGCAGCTCCATGGCCTCGGCGTAGCGGCGCAGCGCGTGCGCCTCGGTCAGGAGGCCGATGACGCGGCGGCGGTCGAGCGAGTCGACGACGGCGAGCGCCTCCGCCTCGGTCCGGTCGAACGCCGCGATCGCCGACTTGATGGTCATCTCCGGCAGCAGCAGATCGCCGGGGTGGCGCAGCAGCCCGCGCACGGTCGCCGCCTCCGCCAGCTCCGGCGCATGGGCCTCGGCGACCACGACGATGCCCGCGTAGCGCCCCTCGGCATCGACGGCGACGACCCGGCTCGTCGATCCGAGCGCGAACGTCTCGCGGAAGATCGCCAGCGGCGTCGCGGCCGGAACGGTTCGCACGTCGTGGCGCATCATGCGGCCGACGGTGAGATCGCGGATCCAGCCGACGTCCGCGGCGCTGCGGATCGTCTCGCCGCGCAGGTGGAAGCGCCAGGTCGTGAAGGAATAGCCGAAGGTCTCGCGCGTGACCTGCGCGGACACGATGACGGCGACCAGCACCGCCAGGGTGAGGCTGAAGTCCCCCGTCGTCTCGATCACGATGAACATCATGGTGAGCGGCCCGCCGATCACGCTGACCGACAACGCCGCCATTCCGATGACCGCGTAGGCGTTCACGTCGAGCCAGAGTCCGGGCCAGACGGCGATGAGCGCCGTCGCGAACAGGCTTCCGCCGAGCGCGCCGAGGAGGAGCGAGGCGAAGAACAGGCCGCCGCGAAATCCGCTGCCCAGCGAGATGGCCGAGGCCAGCGCCTTGAGCGCGAACACGATGGCGATGATCTTGAGCGGACGGTCGAGCACGCTGGCGAGGCGCAGCGCGCCGTGCCCCGACGACATGATCTGCGGCGAGACCAGGGCCATGAGCCCGACCGCCAGCCCTCCGATCGCGGTGCGCACCGGCGGGCGCACGCGCGCGCGGGCAAACAGCGTCTCGCAGGCCGCCACCGTGCGCATCAGCGCGATGCCGAACCCGGCCGCGAGCAGGCCGACGACCGCGGCGAGCGCAAGGTCCTCGGCGCCCACCGCCTTCATGTCGATGACGAAGATGCCGAGCGGCGACGGCGTCAGGCTGCGCGCCACGAGATAGCCGACCAGCGCGGACATTCCGACCGGCGCGAGGCTCGGCACCGAGTAGCTGCCGATGATCAGCTCGAAGGCGTAGAAGGCGCCCGCCAGCGGCGCGCCGAACGCGCCCGCGATGCCGGCGGCGGCGCCGCAGCCGACGAGCACGCGCAGGTCGCCGCGCCGCAGCCGGAAGGCCTGGCCGATCCACGAGGCGATGCCGCTGGCAAGCTGCGTGTAGCCGGCCTCGAGGCCGACCGAGGCGCCGACGCCGCTCGACCACACCGTCTGCGCGGCAACGAGCGCGCTGCCGGGCACCGACATGTTGCCGCCGCGCAGGGCGTTGGCCTCGATGGGATCGACCACCGGACCGCTCGCACGCCGCGCGATCAGCGCATTCACCAGCCCGAGGACCAGGCCGCCGAGCAGCGGCACCATGACGGCGTAAAGCGGGTCGATCGAGAAATGCCCGGAGAGCCGCTGCCCGGGCTGCACCCCGAAGAACAGGGCATGGAGCAGGTCCACGGCCCGGCTCATCCCCGCCACCACCACGCCGCCGACGACCCCGACACCGCAGGCGAGCACCACCAGGCTGGTCTCGCGCGCGCGCACGATGGCGCGCAACCGGCGGGGAACTTCGAAGCGGGTCAACGGTAGCATCAGACGGGGTCGCGAGAGGGCGGTTGGAACCTACAAGCACGGCGCACGCGGGAAAATCGAGCGCGCAATCACCCCTCTCCGCCCGTCCTGACCGGCACGCCGCCTGACGGGTACTGGTCAGGGCTGGCGGAGGGAGAGGAACCGGGTTCCAACCTTCTCCGCTGATCGCGGGTTCTAGGGCAAAACCAGCGGACTAAACAAGCGCCTTGCGGATCCGGGCGCTGACGAGGTCGATGGCGACCACCGTCACCACGATGATGAGGATCTGCGCCGCGCTCTCGGCGTACTGGAAGCTGCGCAGGCTTTCATAGAGGGTCTGGCCGATGCCGCCGGCTCCGACGATGCCGAGCGTGGTCGCCGAGCGCACGTTGGTTTCGAGGCGATACAGGATCAGCGAGCTCCACAGCGGCGCGACCTGGGGGATGACCCCGAATACGACCTCCTGCACGCGGTGCGCACCCGTGGCGCGGATGCCCTCCACGGGGCGCGGATCAATCGACTCCACCGCCTCCGAGAACAGCTTCGAGAAAACCCCGAGATTGTGAATGAACAGCGCCATCACGCCGGCGAACGGGCCGAGGCCGACGGCCACCACGAACATCAGCGCGAACACGATCTCGTTGATGGCCCGGCACGCATCCATCAGGCGGCGCACCGGCTGCACCACCCACACCGGGCAAATGTTGGCCGACGCGAGGATCGAGAACGGAATCCCGAACACGACCGCCAGCGCCGTCCCCCAGATCGCGATCTGGACGGTGACCAGCATGTCGGCGAGGTAGTGATCCCAGTCGTGGAAATTCGGGCGCAGGAACGCCTCGCCGAAGGTCGTCATGTTGCGCCAGTCGGAGATCAGCGACGTGACGCGGAACATCTCGGCCGGCGCCCAGGACCAGGCAAGCAGCGCAAAGAGGAAGGCCCAGATCGCCCAGCTCGTCAGCCGGTTGCGCAGCGGATAGCCCGGGACGATGTCGCCGTGGGCGCCATCCAAAGGACGCATGTTTGCTGTCAGGTCGGCCATGGGCGGGTCCGTTGGCGCTTGCGAACGCGCCGGGCGCGAGGCCCGGCGCGTCTCGCCGTAGTCATATCATCAGTGGGTGCTGGCGAAGCCAGCGGCGAACTCGGCGATCATCTTCTTGAGCTCCGCCTGGTTGCCGGCCTTGTCCGCTTCGACGAACAGCGCCACGCGCTTGGTGAAGGCACTGCTTTCCGCCTTCTTCTCCTCCGCGTCGAGCTTCGCGATCTCGGCCTTGAGCGCGGCGACCCGCTTCGCCTTTTCGTCGGCCGCCAGCTTGTCGTCGCCCTGCACCTTCATCAGGTTCTTGTTCACTTCCAGCTTGCGGATCGGCAGAAGCTGGTTGTTCGACGACGGCCGGAACGGCGACCACACCAGATTGGCGAGGACCTCGCGCGCGGCCTTGATCTCGTCGGGGGTGCCGACTCGGCCGTAGCTGAGCAGGAACGTGTAGATCTTGGCCTTCACCGCCGGATCGAGATCCTTGCGCCAGGTCAGCGGATCGAGCGGGATCAGCGGCGATGTCCAGATCACCTTGATGTTGGCGCGGGCGTCCGGCGCGGTGGTACCGACGCGCTGCAGATCTTCGCTGTTGTTAGTGGCGGCGGCGACCTGCTTGTTGGCGACCGCCATGGCGTTGGCCTGGTGGTTGGCGTTGCGCACGGTCTTGAAGCAGGACTTCGGATCGATGTTCCTGCTCGCGAAGATATAGGACATCGGCACGAGGAAGCCGGAGGTCGAGTTGGGATCGCCAATGCCGAAGTCGAGCGTCTTGTCGCACTTCAGGATGTCGTCGAGCGAGTTGTACGGGCTGTCCTTGTGCACGATCACGTGCGAGTAATAGCCGTCGCTGCCGTTACGGGCGATGACCTGGGCGAACACCTCGGCCTGCGCGCGATCGACCGCCTCCATGCCGGACTTGTTGCCGTACCAGGCGACATGCACCTTGTTGAAGCGCATGGCCTCGATCACGCCGGCGTAGTCGGTGGCGTAGAAGCCGGTGACCTTGAGGCCCGTGGCGCTCGACATCGCCGCGAGAAACGGCTCCCAGTTCTTCTTCTGATTGACCGATGCCTCGGTCGAGATCACGCCGAAGTTGATCTCCTGCGCCTTGGCAAATGTGGAGGTCGCAACGAGCGCTGCGGCCGCCAGGGCAATGAAACTGCGGTGCATGTGAAATGCCTCCTGTTGGTGAACGGTCATTTGTCTCCGGCGCGAACGCGCCGGCATGGCTTTCAGGCTGCCGACGCGGCGACAGCCACCTCCCGGCCGCGCCAGGCGGCGACCGACGGTTCGAGCGAAGGCGCAAACAGGTCTTCGCTCTCGGCGCCGTAGATCGACGTCAGCAGCGCCGGGGTCAGCGCGCTCGTCGGGCCGTCATACACGACGCGTCCGGCCTTGAGCGCGATGGTGCGCGGGCAGTACTTGAACGCGTAGTCGACCTGGTGAAGCGAGACGAGGATGGTGGTGCCGTCGCGGCGGTTCATGTCGGAGAGCAGATCCATGACGCGGCGCGCCGAGCTCGGATCGAGCGATGCGATCGGCTCGTCGGCAATCAGAAGCTCCGCGCCCTGCACCAGCGTGCGCGCGATCGCCGCGCGCTGCTGCTGGCCGCCGGATAGATCCGAGCCGCGCTTGAGCGCATGCTCGGCAATGCCGACGCGGGCGAGCGCCTGCATCGCGGCGCGCTTGTCCCCCATCGAGAAACGGCCGCACGTTCCCTGAACGAACGGCAGCCGGCCCATCCGGCCGAGACAGACATTCGTCAGAACAGAGAGGCGCGGTACGAGGTTGAACTGCTGAAACACGACGCCGACGCGCGCGCGCAGCGACTTCGCGTCAGCGCACACACGTCCGTCGCGCTGCATCGGCCGGCCGAACAGCACGATCTCGCCGCCGTCGCGCGCGATGGGAATGAGACCGGCGATCGATCGGATCAGCGTTGACTTGCCCGAGCCCGACGCACCGATGAGGGCAACCATCTCGCCGCGGCCGAGCGTGAACGAGATGTCATCGAGGATGGCGCCGCCGGGATTGAAGGCTTTGCGGACCCTCTTCACTTCGACGTGGATGTCCGACTGCGTCAAGGCAAGACTCCCCTTGTTGGCGGGACTCGAACACGGCTGTGTGACACGTGGATGAAGTGACCGGCGCTTTGTGACGCACGCTCTCGCTGTCCACAGAGTGTGAGCATCACGCTCCTCCGAGCTTGGCGACGGAGATCATGCGAAAGCGCGCGCCGGGCCAGTCCTGACGCAGCAGGCACAGGCGATCGACGGCCACGGTTTCCGCAACGTCAGCATGATCGAGCAGACGCTGCAGATAATCGAAGACGATTCCGCGATCGGACTCGCCGAGCGCACCGGTCAGCGTCATGTGGAAGCGGAAGTCCTCGAACACATAGGGATAGCCCCATCTCTCGAGGTGGGCGGCCTGGCGCGGGCTCAGACCAGCCTCCGACCGCCGGTGCCGCTCGTCTTGCGTGAGCGGCGCACGGAACTCGTCGAGATCGACGACGCACCGTTCCGCAAGTGCACCGAGCGCGGGCGACGGCCCCTGCGGCACGAAGGCGATGAAGTCTTTCATGAGATCGAGCTTCACGACGAGGTCCGCCGTCGCGGTCGTCCTTTTGGCGAACGCGCGCAGCTTCCGCTCGAGGCCGCTCTCGTCCGCACCCTCCGCCAGATGGAACGGCGCCTTGATCGTGGCGTGGAAGCCGTAGATGCGGGCCGGCTCGGTCACCTTCATCCAGCCGGCGCCGGTCAGTGGAGGCTCGGGCGGGAACGCGATTTCGCAGCGCGTGTAGCAGTCGTAGCCGATCACAGACGCTCCGAAGCGATAGAGCGAAGCTTCCGGCGGGGGAACGAAATAGATGGCGTAGCGCGGGGTGCTCATGGCCGCGCACCCAGGCGGTTGGCGTCGGCGAGATATGCGAAGCGCCCGGCAACCATGGTGGCGACGAGGCACGGGCGCAGCGGATCGGCGGCATCGACGAAGATGAGATCGGCGCGTTGTCCGGCGGCGATCGATCCACGATCGGTCAATCCGGCGGCGGCCGCCGGCGATGCCGAGACGAGTTGCCAGGCCTCATGCAGCGGCGCAACACCATCGGCAGCAAGGCGGAAGGGAGCGACGAGCGGCGCCGGGTAATAGTAGTCCGAGGCCAGGATCGAGCAGTAGCCGAGGCCCACCATGTCGGCTGCCTTGGTCCAACCTGTGTGGCTGCCGCCGCGCACGACATTCGGCGCGCCCAACACGATCGCGTCGCCTGCCTGCGCGGCCGCCCGCGCCGTCTCGATGGTCGTCGGGAACTCCGCGATCTTGCAGCCGAGATCGCGGAACCAGGCGCGCTGCCCGGGGCTGGTGTCGTCATGCGACAGCAGCGGAATGCCGGCGGCAACCGCCGCCCGCGCCAGCCGCGCAATCGAGGCCGGCACTTCGCCGCCCCGTGCATGGGTCCGCTCGACCAGCGCGAGAAACTCCTCGCGCGTTAGGCCCGAGCGTTCGACCATCGGGTCGAGCTTGTGTGCGCGGCCGGTGGACGCGAGGGCGATGTCCATGTGGTCGTTGAACGCCAGCGCATGGATGCGCCGCGCCGCCAGCCATCCGACGATCTCGTCCTCGGCGTCGAGATTGTAGGTCTCGTGCCGCAGGTGAATGCGCGTCTCGGCGGCAAGCTGCGGCCCAATGCGCTCGAGGCACGCCAGCACGGCGCGCGCATTGTCGGAGCCGCGCAGGCCCGGCTCCCACGACCACGTCAGCCCGTGGAACACGGTGGTGATGCCGTTGGCGATCGCCTGGCGGTCGCTTTCGACAAACGCAATATCGAGCGGGAAGCCGACTCCGGGCCGCGGCATCATCTGCCGCTCGAACGCGTCGCCATGGATGTCCACGATGCCGGGGAGCACCGTGAGCCCGTCGGCGCGAAACCGCAGCGCGGCCGCGCCCGCGCTCCCATCGACGCTCGCGATGAGCCCGCCCTCGACCTCGATGGTTGCCGGGCCGATGTGGCCGTCGACAAGCGCCTGGCCGGCTTCGACGCGGATGGCTGGCTTGGTGCGAACGGAGATGTTCATGCGATGGCCGGCACCGGTTCGTGCTTGGCGAGAAAGTCCTCGACGGCGAGCGTGCGGAAATCCTGCAGCGCGCCGCGCAGGTTCTCGTGCGGCCAATCCCACCAGGCGAGGCGCTTGAGCCGACGTGCGACGGCGTCCGGGAAGCGCGCGCGCAGGACGCGCGCCGGATTGCCGGCGACGATGGCGTAGTCGGGCACATCCTTGGTGACGACAGCGCCGGCCGCGACCACCGCACCGGTGCCGATGCTGCGGCCCGGCAGCACGATCGCGCCGTGGCCGATCCACACATCGTGGCCGATGGTGACGGCGTGCGCGCGGCGCCAGTCGAAAAAGCCGGCGTCGTCCGTCTCGCCCGGAAAGTAGGCGCTCGCGCGATAGGTGAAATGCGACTGGCTGGCGCGATCCATCGGGTGGTTGCCCGGATTGATCCGCGTCATTGCCGCGATCGAGCAGAATTTCCCGATCGCGGCGTAGGCGATGTCGCTGTCGTTGACGACATAGGAGTAGTCGCCGAGCGTGACTTCCAGCAGCTTGGTGCGCGCGCCCACTTCGGTGTAGACGCCGAGCCTGCTGTCGCGAATCTCGGCGGTCGGATCCACCAGCGGCGTCAATGACAACTGCTTGGCCATGGCTCGCCCCTGGTCTCAGCTCTCAATCAGCAGCTCGACGCGATCGGTCGCAAACCGCGCATGCGTCGTTACGACCGGCTTGCCCGCGCGCGTGACGTCGACGCCATCCACGACCAGAACAAGGCGGCCCGGCGCGAGCCCAAGCCGCTTGGCGTCGAGCGCGTCGACCACCGCAGCCGACACGCGCGTGGAGCGGCGCCGGTAATCGCGGATGCCGAAGTGCGCGAGCGTGCGGGTGATCGAGCGGCACTCGCGGTAGACCGCGGCTGCATCAGGAAACTTCTTCGCGGACAGGAACGACGTGCCGGCGCAGACGGGCACGCCGTTCGCGCTGCGCACGATGTCGAGGCAGACCACCGGATCGCCGAGCTCGAGCCGCAAGCGCTGAGCGACATCCGCAGTGGCCGGCTCGACGCGATCGGCGATCAGCTTGCCGCTGGCTTCGAGGCCCGCCGCACCGATGATTTCGGAGAAGCGCGTGCGCGTGCTGATCGGATAGGCGAGACGCACGGTCTCGACATACGTGCCGCTGCCGCGTTCGGCGCGCACCAGCCCGCGATCGGCAAGATCGGCGAGCGCGCGGCGAACGGTGTGACGGTTGAGGCCGAACTTCTCTGCGATCTCGATCTCGCCGGGAAGGCGATCGCCGGCCGCATAGGCACCGGTCATGATCGAGAGCTCGATGTCGTCAGCGAGGCGACGCCACAACGCGATGCCCGCGCCGCCGCCGGCGATTCGATCTTCTGCTGGCTCGGCCGTCTTCAACACGCCCTCGTCATCTGCCTGTCATCGACCGGGTCCAAAAGTTGTCTACCCGAATAGACAACTTGTAGCGCTCGTCCGTGACAGATTTATCTCAACCCGAATCCGCCCACGCCGAGCGCCGCGCCACGCTGGCGGCGCTGGCGCACGCGGAGCCGCGCGAACTCGCCGGCGGGCTCAAGCATGTCGGCGCGCATGCAAGCTACGTCGAGCTGCGCGCGCCGGAAGTCGGCCTCGTGATGGTGCGCGGTCGCATCGGCGGCGACGGCGCGCCGTTCAATCTCGGAGAAACGACCGTGACGCGCGCCTCGGTGCGGATCGCATCGGGCGAGATCGGCGTTGCCTACGTTCTGGGCCGAGACCAGGACAAGGCACGGCTGGCGGCGCTCTGCGATGCGCTGTGGCAGACCGATCGTCACCGCGCGGCGGTCGAGCGCCATGTGCTCACGCCGATTCGCCGGCGGCTCGAGCTCGAACGCACGAGCAAACGCGCGCAATCCGCGGCGACACGCGCAGAGTTCTTCACGATGGTGCGAGGCGAGGATTGACGCGATGGCGCTCGCGGCCGCATTCGACAATCCGGTATTCGCAAGCCAGTCCGTGTTCCGCGCGGTCATGGACGCGCTGGCGCGGCCGGGCGAACGCAAGACGATCACGGCCCCGGTGAAAGCGCCAAAGCCGCTGGATCCGGCCGCGGCCGCGATCGCGCTGACGCTGCTCGACTACGAAACACCGGTCTGGCTCGATCCGCCGCTGGCAAAATCCGCGGCGGTCACCGACTGGCTGACGTTCCACACCGGCGCGCCGATCACGGCCGCACCGGACCTCGCTTCCTTCGCGCTGATCGCCGACCCGGCCAACGCACCTGCTTTCGAGCGCTTCAATCCCGGCACCGCCGACTACCCGGACCGCTCGACGACGCTGGTGATGCAGGTCGACGGATTTTCGGGCGAGACGGTGACGCTTGCAGGACCCGGCATCGCGCGCACCGCAACGTTCGCCGCCTCCCCCCTGCCCGCCGATTTCGCCGTGCAGCTTTCCGCCAATCGCGAGCTGTTTCCGCGCGGCGTCGATCTCCTGTTCGTGCACAAGGACACCGTGGTTGCGTTGCCGCGCTCGGTGCGCATCGTCGAAGGGAGCCGCTGAGGATGTACGTTGCAGTCAAAGGCGGCCAACGCGCGATCGAGAACGCGCACGCGCTGCTTGCGGATGCGCGGCGCGGCGACCGCTCCGTGCCCGAGATTTCGCTCGATCAGATCGCCGAGCAGCTTGCGCTCGCCGTCGACCGGGTGATGAGCGAAGGCTCGCTCTATGACCGCGAACTTGCGGCGCTTGCCGTCAAGCAGGCGCGCGGCGACCTGATCGAGGCGATCTTCCTGGTGCGTGCATTTCGCACCACCACGCCCCGCTTCGGGGCGTCCGAGCCCGTCGACACCGGCGAGATGCTGATCCGCCGGCGCATTTCGGCGACGTTCAAGGACCTTCCCGGCGGGCAGGTGCTCGGACCGACGTTCGATTATACGCACCGCCTGCTCGATCCGGCCCTCGCCAGGGACAGCGAGGTGCCGCGGCCAAAGCTCGGCTCCGCGACCGAGACGCGTTGCCCGCGCGTGACGGACCTGCTCGCCGCCGATGGCCTGATCGAGACGTCGCCGACGGCCGATCCTGACGCCTCGGTCGGCGACCTGACCCGCGATCCGCTCAGCTTTCCGGCCGACCGCGATTTGCGCCTGCAGAATCTGGCGCGCGGCGACGAAGGTTTCCTGCTGGCGCTCGGCTATTCCACGCAGCGCGGCTATGGCCGCAATCACCCGTTCGCCGGCGAGATTCGCTTCGGCGAGGTGGAGGTCGAGTTCTGCGCGCCGGAGCTGGGTTTTGCCGTGCCGCTCGGCACCATCGAGGTCACCGAGTGCCAGATGATCAACCAATTCGCCGGCACGGCGACGGAAGCGCCGCGCTTCACCCGCGGCTACGGCCTCGTGTTCGGACAGAGCGAGCGCAAGGCGATGTCGATGGCGCTGGTCGATCGTGCGCTGCGTGCGCGCGAGCTCGGCGAGGAGGTGAAGGCGCCGGCCCAGGACGAGGAGTTCGTGCTGTCGCATTCCGACAACATCCAGGCGACGGGCTTCGTCGAGCACCTCAAGCTGCCGCACTACGTCGACTTCCAGGCCGAGCTCGGCCTCGTGCGCAAGCTGCGCGACGACTTCTTTGCGAAGGCGCAGGCCGCGCCGGAACTGCGCGAGGCCGCCGAATGAGCATACCCGCCTACAACTTCGCCTATCTCGACGAGCAGACCAAGCGGATGATCCGCCGCGCGATCCTCAAGGCGGTCGCAATCCCCGGCTATCAAGTGCCGTTCGCCAGCCGCGAGATGCCGATGCCCTACGGCTGGGGCACCGGCGGCGTGCAGGTGACCGCGTCGATCCTCGGTCCGCAGGACGTGCTCAAGGTCATCGACCAGGGTTCCGACGACACCACGAACGCCGTCTCGATCCGCCAGTTCTTTGCCAAGACGGCCGGCGTGCGCACCACGACGGCCACGACCGAAGCGACGGTGATCCAGACGCGACACCGCATTCCGGAGACGCCGCTGCAGGACCACCAGGTGCTGGTGTTCCAGGTGCCGATCCCGGAACCGCTACGTTTCCTGGAGCCGCGCGAGACCGAGACGCGCCGCATGCATGCGATCGCCGACTACGGGCTGATGCACGTCAAGCTCTACGAGGACATCGCGTGTCACGGCCACATCGCGACGACATACGCCTATCCGGTGAAGGTCGACGGCCGCTACGTGATGGACCCCTCGCCGACCCCGAAGTTCGACAATCCGAAGATGAACGATTGCGCGGCGCTGCAGCTGTTCGGCGCCGGCCGCGAGAAGCGCATCTACGCCATCCCGCCCTATACTAGGGTGGTTTCGCTCGACTTCGAGGACCACCCGTTCGAGCGCTATCGTCACGACGCGAGCTGCGCGCTCTGCGGCGCCTCCGACAGCTTCCTCGACGAGGTCGTCACGGACGATCGCGGCGGCCGCATGTTCGTCTGCTCCGATACGGACTACTGCGAGGGCCGACGGTCCGCCGCGCCGACCACCGCGGAGGCGGCGCATGCGTGAGACGGCCGCGATCACCATCCGCGCCGCCGGCGAAACCGACCTGCCCGGCGTGCTGGCGCTCTACGCCCAGCCCGAGATCGACGACGGCGACGTGCTGCCGGTCGAGACGGCGCGCGCCGTCTTCGCGCGCTTTGCCGACTATCCCGACTACACGCTGTATGTCGCCGAAGAGGCCGGCGCGATCATCGGCAGCTTCGCGCTGCTGATCATGCACAACCTCGGCCATCTCGGCGCGCCCTCGGCGATCGCCGAGGACGTGGTCGTCGATCCGCGCATCCACGGCCAGGGCATCGGCCAGCAGATGATGCGCTTTGCCATCGAGCGCTGCCGCGACAAGGGCTGCTACAAGCTCGCGCTCTCCTCGAACGCCAGGCGCGAGCGCGCTCATCGCTTCTACGACCAGCTCGGCTTCGAGCGGCACGGATACAGCTTTCGCATCCTTCTCGACGAGGCCAGGCCATGACGGCTCAAGACCAGCCGCTGCTCATCGCCCAGGGCGTGAGCAAATGGTACGGCCGCCAGCTCGGCTGCCGCGACGTCTCGTTCGAGCTCTACGAGGGAGAGGTGCTCGCCATTGTCGGCGAGTCCGGCTCGGGCAAGTCGACACTGCTGCAGCTTCTGTCGGCGCAGCTCGCGGCCAGCGCCGGCAGCGTGCTCTACCGCATGCGCGACGGCGCGACGCGCGACCTCGCCTCGCTCGGCGAAGCCGAGCGCCGTTTCCTGTTCCGCACCGACTGGGGCTACGTCCACCAGGATCCGGCGCTTGGACTGCGCATGGGCGTGTCGGCCGGGGGCAACGTCGGCGAGCGGCTGATGGCCGTCGGCTGGCAGCACTATGGCCGCATCCGCGGCGCCGCCGAAAGCTGGCTCGCGCGCGTCGAGATCGACCCGCGCCGCATCGACGATACGCCGCGCGTCTATTCCGGCGGGATGCGCCAGCGCCTGCAGATCGCCCGCAATCTCATCACCGAGCCGCGCCTCGTGTTCATGGACGAGCCGACCGGCGGTCTCGACGTATCGGTGCAGGCCAAGCTGCTCGACCTGTTGCGCGGCCTCGTGGCCGATCTCGGTCTCGCCGCCATCGTCGTGACGCACGACCTCGCGGTTGCGCGCCTCCTCTCGCATCGCATCCTGGTGATGAAGGGCGGGGAGGTCATCGAGACCGGCCTGACTGATCAGGTGCTCGACGATCCGCGCGAGGCCTACACCCAGCTTCTCGTGTCGTCCGTTCTGCCAGCGTGAGACAGCGAATGATCCTCGAGCTCGCCCGCGTCGCCAAGACCTTCACCATGCATCTGCAGGGCGGCATCAGGCTGCCGATCGTGCAGAACGTCAGCTTCTGCGTGACGCCGGGCGAGTGCGTCGTACTCACCGGCCCCTCGGGCGCCGGGAAATCGTCGATCCTCAAGATGATCTTCGGCACCTACCGCTGCGACGAGGGCCGCATCGTCGTGAGCCATGGCGGCGCCAGCACCGACATTGCGGCCGCGCCGCCGCGCGACGTCCTGCGCCTGCGCCGCTCCGTCATCGGCTACGTCAGCCAGTTCCTGCGCGCGGTGCCGCGTGTTCCGGCCCTCGCCGTCGTCGCCGAATCCGGCGACTCGCCGCGCGCCGAAGCGCTGCTGCGGCGGCTCAACATCCCGGAGCGGCTGTGGTCGCTGCCGCCCGCGACCTTCTCCGGCGGCGAGCAGCAGCGCGTCAACATCGCGCGCGGCTTCCTGCCCGAACGCCCGCTGCTGTTGCTCGACGAGCCGACCGCCTCGCTCGATCCCCACAATCGTCAGGTCGTCATCGACCTGATCAGCGAGAAGAAGCGCCAGGGGACGGCCATGGTCGCCATCGTCCACGATCAGCAGGTGTGCGACGCCGTCGCCGACCGCGTCATCGACGTCACCCGGTTTGCGGCAGCATGAACATGTCCGCTTCGTCGGTCACCGTGCTCTCCGACGCCCGCGTGGTGCAGGCCAACCGCATTCTCGACCCCGGCTGGGTGGCGATCGCCGACGGCAAGATCATCGACGTCGGCCGCGGCTCGCGGCCCGGCACCACCGAAAGCCTCGGCGGCGATCTGCTGATCCCGGGCCTCGTCGAGCTGCACACCGACCACCTCGAGGCGCATTTCATGCCGCGCCCGAAAGTGGCGTGGGATCCGGTAGCGGCCGTCGTCTCCTACGACGCTCAGATCGCGACCAGCGGCATCACGACGGTGCTCGATTCGCTGCGGGTCTGGAGGGAAGACGACGTCGAGGACGGCGGCGGCGAAGCCCGGCGCCTGAGCGAGGCCATCGCAACGGCGCGCGACGCCGGCATGCTGCGCATCGATCATTTCCTGCATCTGCGCTGCGAGGTGCCGATGCCGCATGTGGTGTCGGAAGCCGCCGAACTGATCGGATTGCCGGAAGTACGACTGCTGTCGCTGATGGATCACACGCCCGGCCAGCGCCAGTTCCGCGACGAGGAGAAGCTGCGCACCTATTACCGCGGCAAGACCGGCGGACTGAGCGACCGGGAGCTCGACCTCATGTTCGAGCGGCGGCGCGAGTACGCGGCCGCCCATGCCGACAGGAACCAGCGCGCCCTGATCGATCTCGCCCGCACGCATGGCACGCCGCTCGCCAGCCATGACGACACCACCATCGCGCACGTCGGCGAAGCCGTCGACAACGGCGTCGCCATCGCCGAATTTCCGACCACGGTCGAGGCCGCCAAGGCGCTGCATGCCGCGGGCGTGCGCGTGCTGATGGGTGCGCCGAACCTGGTGCGCGGCGGCTCACATTCGGGCAATGTGGCGACCAGCGACCTCGCCAGTCTCGGCGTGCTCGACGTCCTCTCGTCCGATTATGTTCCTTCGAGCCTGCTGCTCGCCGCCTTCGCCCTGCCGAAGACCACATCGGCCATCGACCTGCCGGCGGCGCTGCGCACCGTCACCGACCGCGGCGAGATCGCGGCCGGCAAGCGCGCCGACCTCGTGCGCATCCACGTCGCACGCGATCTGCCGATCGTCCGTTCGGTCTGGTCGACGGGCCGACGCGTGGCATGACAGCGGCCGGTGGCGCACACAGAACCGGAGCGGGCGCCCTCGTCCTCATCGTCGGCCCGAGCGGCGCCGGCAAGGACACGCTCATCGGCATGATGCGCGCGCGGGCGGCCGGGCAGCCGATCGTCCTTGCACGGCGGGTGGTGACGCGCGCCGCCTCGCAGCACGAAGATCACGATTCGATGACCGAAGCCGATTTCGCGCGCGCCGAGCAAGACAGCTCGTTCGCATTGAGCTGGCAGGCGCATGGCCTGCGCTACGGCGTACCGGCGGCAATCGACGACGAGATGGCGTGCGGGCGCGTGGTCGTCTGCAACGCATCGCGCGCGGTGATCGAGGCGGCACGGTCCCGGTATGCGCGATGCCGCGTCGTGCTCGTGACGGCGCCGGAGGATGTTCTCCTCGCCCGCGTCACAAGCCGGTTGCGGCCATCGGACGGAAGCGCGACGCGGCGCGTCGCGCGCCCCGCCCCGTCGCGCGAGGCCATCCGGCCTGATCTCGTAATCGAGAACGTGGGCGATCCGGCCGACGCCGCGGCGCTGCTGTTCGACTTCGTGATGCGGCAGATCGGGTGAACGCGAGGCCCGGAAAACCCCTCGAGCTTACGCGCTCGCGCCCGCCGGCACGATGCGCTCGTCGCGCGTGACCCTGCTCTCGTCCTTCTTGCGCGGAGGCCCGCCGAAAGCGATCTGCACCAGGCCGGCGGTGAGGCCGATCAACGTGCCGATCTGCCAGGCACGGTCGTAGGAGCCGAACAGGTCGAACATCAGCCCGCCGCCGTAAGCGCCGAGCGAGGAGCCGGCCTGGTGCACGACAAAGGAGATTCCGAGCAGGGTCGCCATGTAGCGGGTGCCGAAGATCTGCGCGACCAAGCCGCCGATGAGCGGCGCGAGGCCGGGCCACCACAGCAGACCCATGACCGCGGCGAACAGCAGCGTCGAGGTGGGCGACGGCGGCAGCATGAAATAGGCCGCCATCATCAGCGAGCGCAGGATGTAGAGGAGCCCCAGCAGGACGTGGCGCGGATACTTGTCGCCCAGCCAGCCGGTGATGAGCGAGCCCACCGCGCTGACACCGCCGATCACGGCGAGCGCGGCAGCGCCGAGCATCGGGTCCTGGCCGCACAGCGCGAGATAGGACGGCAGATGCACCGTCAGGAAGACGAGGTTGAGACCGCAGACGAAATACGCCCCCGACAAGACGAAGAACTGGCGGTTGCGCATGGCTTGCCCGAGCACCTGGCGCATCGAGGTCGCGTGCGTGACGTGCACGGGGATCTTGTCGGCGCTGCCCGCCAGGAACGCGGCCGGCAACATCATGACCGCCATCAGCACGAAAAACCACAGGCCGGTCTGCCACGTCGCGACCGAGAGCAGGCCCTGCGCGGCGAGCGGCACGGAGAACATGCCGATCGAGCCGAGCGCGGAGGTGAGGCCGAGCATGCGACTGCGCCTGTTCTCCGGCACGGCGCGGATGACGGCGCTCATGGTCAGCGAGGTCGTCGTGCACGAGAGCGCGACGCCGATCAGGCCGCCCGACACGATCAGCGCCATCGCGCCCTGCGCACTGGCCATGATGGCGAGCCCGCCCCCGAAGATCGCGACGCCGACCATCATCACGATGCGCAGCCCGAAGCGGTCGGCGAGCGCGCCGATGAGCGCCTGCGAGATGCCCCAGGCGATGTTCTGGATGGCGAAGGCGAGCGTATAGTCCGACGCCGTGATGCCGATGTCCTGCGTCATCGGCGTGAGGAACAGGCCGAAGCTCTGGCGGATGCCGATGCCGATCATCAGCATCATGGAGGCGCCGATGATGATCAGCCGCGCCTGGCCGACGGAGGCAGGAATCGCTTGGGGCATCGGGGGGTATCCAGTGGACCGGTGCCCATTGATACCGCAAGACCGCAGCGACAGTGCCTATTTTCTTCGCATAGTTCGCATAACTGGCATGGGTTGCCTGCGCCAGGCCGGGCCGTTTGACCGCGGTCGGCCCAAAAGGAGCGGATCGTCGGCCAGTCTCACACGCTCGCGCCGAGCCAGCACCGGCCCAGACCGCGCTGTTGCTGCTCTGGCGTGGCGCCCGGGCAAAATCATCGTGCCGATATCCCAAAAGTGAAAATCGCGACGCGAACTCGTCGCGCCCGCGTCGCGTTCAGCGGGAAAGACCAACAGCCGAAGACGGTCACCAAGGAGTATTGTCATGCAAAGATATCTCTTTGTGGCGACGGCACTCGTGCTCGGCGCCGGGATCGCTGCCATCAGCAGCCCGTCACGGGCGCAGCCTTACTATGGTGGGGGCATGATGGGCGGCTACGGCGCCTACTACGGCATGGGCCCGGGCATGATGGGCGGGTACGGCGGCGGTTATTACGGAATGGGCCCCGGCATGGAGTACGGCTATGGGCCACACGGTCAGCGCTATTACGGCAGGGGTGGCCAGGCCTATCGCGGCCAACGCCTGTGCTGGCATCGGACCGGCGCCGATCGGAATTCCGGCTATTACGGCGCATGCCCGAAATAGCCAGCATCAGTTCATGGCGGCTATAGCCTCCGCTCGACGAGGGGCCGCGCCGGCGATGGTCCCGGCCACGGTATGATGAGTGGCGGCTGCGGCCCCACCACGGCGGCTACAGCCTCTGCTTCGGGCCGAGCATGATATACGCCGATGGCCCCTGCTACCAAAGCGGCCGCAAGGATCGCCGACCCATTCAAGACGAATCTGGAGCGTGATCCGCAGTCCTAACCTGAAGGTCGCACATCAACACAAGGACGCTGACACCATCGTTGCCAAAGGGAGTCACCAAGATGTGCTCGAAGAGCGCTACGCCCGCGGCGAGATCACGCGCGACGAATACCTGCAGAAGAAAGAAGATATGGGGCGATGAAATCATCGAGCCGCCTGCCCTGCGACGTCGATGAAACGCTGGCTGGCAGCGGTCAACGGGACTGACATAGGTCAAGGCGCGCGGCGTGGCGAAGGGCTAAGAAAATGCGCGCCACGGAGTGATTGACATGTTCATCTGGCCTATCCTGCTGATCGCAATCGTCCTGGCCGTGGTGTGGTACGCGCGCGGCTCGCTTTCAGGCGCGCTGGAAGCGGCACCGCGACATTCGGCCGGCCTCGACCTGCTTGAAGAACGTTATGCGCGCGGCGAGATCAATCGTGACGAATATCTCGAGAAGAGGCGCGATCTCGGCGCCACGCAATAGCGTCTTTCCCAGCGGAACTGGTCCGTGACGTCGCGCCGCGCCGGACGGTGCCGCTCAATTCGCACCGAAGTCGGACGGCTTGCCCACGCCCGCCTTGCCGCACCGGCCCGATGCCGTCGCGGATGGCGCATCTGTGCTGGTTGCTCGGCCGAGGCATGCTCTCGCTTGCGTTGATCGATTGACGCGACGCGCTACCTTCGGGGTGGCGATGACCTTAAATAATAAGCGGGTTCCTGCCGTTGATCGTCGGGAGACGACGCCATGGAAAATTCGAGCAAGCCTCACCCCCACGGTCAGCAGCATTTTTCGCCATCAGCGTCTGCGCCGGATCAGCCGGGGCACCACCGTGCCCAGACGGAACATGGCGGTCACGACAAACATGCCGGCCACAGCGTGGAGATGTTTCGGAACAGATTTTGGGTATGTCTCGCCCTGACCGTCCCGGCGCTGGTCTGGGATCCGATGATCCAGGACTGGTTTGGCTTTCGGGCTCCGGCATTTCCCGGATCGGCTTACGTTCCGGCCATCTTCGGGACGGTTGTCTTCTTCTATGGCGGCTGGATCTTCGTCGAAGGCGGAATCCGCGAATTGATCGCCCGGCTGCCGGGCATGATGACGCTGATCAGTTTGGCAATCATTGTGGCCTTCCTCTACAGCGCTGCTGTTACTCTGGGGCTTCCCGGTCATGCGCTGTGGTGGGAACTGGCAACCCTTGTGACGATCATGCTGCTCGGCCACTGGATCGAGATGCGATCGATCTTCCAGGCACAAGGCGCACTCAAAGAGCTTGCCAAGCTGTTGCCGGACAGAGCTCTGCGGCTCACCGGCAATGATCAGACGGAGGAGGTCACGGTCGAGCAGTTGCGTGACGGCGATCTTGTTCTCATTCGCCCCGGGGCAAGCATTCCCGCCGACGGCGTGGTCAAGAGCGGCAAGAGTTCGATCAACGAATCGATGATCACCGGCGAATCCCGCATGGTGCGGAAGGGCGCAGGCGACAAGGTGATTGCCGGCACAGTCAACAGCGACGGCTCGCTGCGTGTCGAGGTGACCGGAACCGGGGAAAAGACCGCACTTGCGGGAATCATGCGCCTGGTCGAGCAGGCGCAGACCTCGCGGTCGCGAGCACAGGCTCTCGCTGACCGGGCGGCATTCCTCTTAACCGTTGTGGCAATCGTGGCAGGCGGAGTGACACTGGTCGCATGGCAGGCGCTGGGCGCAACGCTCGATTTCACCATCACACGCGTGGTGACGGTGCTGGTGATCGCCTGCCCGCACGCGCTTGGTCTCGCCGTGCCGCTGGTGATCGCGATTTCGACCACCATGGGCGCGCAGTCCGGCCTGCTTGTCCGCGATCGGCGCGGACTGGAGGAGGCGCGCGACCTCAATGCGATCGTCTTCGACAAGACCGGCACGCTAACACTCGGTGAGCACCGGGTGGTGGAAACCGTCACAGTGGCGGGAGTTGAGAAAACCGACGCTTTGAGGCTGGCCGCTGCCGTGGAGCACGACTCGGAGCATCCGATCGCGCAGGCACTCGTCAAGAGTGCGCAGGAGCGCAGTCTCCAGGTGCCTCGCGCCGAGGGCTTCCAAGCCATGGCGGGGCACGGGGTCCAGGCCACAGTGGACGGCCGCGAGCTGAAGGTGGGCGGTCCTGCTATGCTTCGCCGCCTTGGGGTGGAAGTCGCACCGGAACTGCGCGAGGCGGCCGAGCGGTTCGGGGAGAACAGGCAGGCTGCCATTTATCTGATTGACGGTGATCGCATCATCGCCGTCTTTGCCATCGCGGATGCGATCCGCCCGGAATCATATGAAGCAGTTGAGCGGCTGCACCAGGAAGGCATCGAGGTCGCCATGCTCACCGGCGATTCCGAAGCAGTCGCCAAGAGCGTAGCCAAAGAATTGCGCATCGATACCGTCTTTGCCCAGGTCCTCCCCGAGGACAAGGCGGAGAAAATCAAGGAGTTGCAGGCGCAGGGCAAGCGTGTCGCCATGGTCGGCGATGGCGTCAACGATGCACCGGCATTGGTGACGGCCGACATCGGAATCGCCATTGGTGCGGGCACCGACGTCGCAGTGGAGGCAGGCGATGTCGTGCTGGTGCGGAGCGATCCTCGCGACATACCGCGCATCGTCAGGCTTAGTCGTGCGAGTTATCGAAAGATGCTTCAGAACCTGTGGTGGGCGGCAGGCTACAACATTTTTGCCATTCCTCTGGCTGCGGGAGTTCTCGCCTGGGCGGGATTCCTGCTCTCACCAGCTGTGGGCGCGATTCTCATGTCGGCGAGCACAGTGGTGGTGGCGATCAACGCGCAATTGCTGCGACGGGCGAAGCTTTAGCTGAGCACGGATTTAACCCAGCGGTGACGGCAAGCCTCGGGGCGCGCGTCAGCGTCGAGATACGACGTTCTGTGGCGTCCCGCCGGCAAACGCCTCGATATTGGCAAGCGTCGTGCCGATAATTCGTTGCAACGCCGCCTCGGTGTTGTAGGCGTTATGCGGCGTGACAATCACATTGGGAAAGCGCAGGAGCACATGATTTGCCACGAGCGCCTTGAGGTCGTCGGCATCCCTGACCGCGCCATTGCGGAATATTGCCGCTTCTTCCCGGATCAGCGGCTCCTGCGGCAGGACATCAAGCCCGGCCGCTCGAAGCTTCCCATCCGCCAGCGCGCGCACCAGAGCCTCAATATTCACGATATTGCCGCGAGCCGTGTTGATGAGAATCGCGCCCTGTTTCATCCGGGAAAACTCGCGATCTGAGATCATGCGGAGGGTGCCAGGCGTCGCCGGCACGTGCAGCGTTGTAACGTCGGCGGCGGCAAGTAGCTCGTCAAGACCGGCGTAGGTGAAGCCGAGGCGCGCCGCAGCAGCTTGGTCTTGCCTGACATCATAGGCCATGATGTGCATGCCGAACCCGCGGGCGATTTCGATCACCCGCAGCCCGATGCGTCCAGTGCCAATCACGCCGAGCACCTTGTCGCGCAATTCCAGGCCACGCAATCCGGACTGGACAAAACGCCCGCGACGCGTCCGTTCCACCGCCTCCACCAAGTTGCGCGCCACGGCGAGCAGCAGGGCAAAAACATGCTCCGCGACGGTCGAGTCGCCATAGTCTGGCACGTTCGAGACGATGACGCCGTGTTTGGCGCAATAATCGAGGTCGATGTGATCGTACCCGGTAGACCGAGTCGCTATGAACTTGAGCGCCGGGAAATGTGAAAGAACGGACCCGTCGAGCCGCGAATTCACAAACGGGCTGAGAACCTCCGCGTCGGAGAAATCGGCCGCGTTGCGCTGCGCCAACGGCTCTGACGTACAGTGTACGCGATGATGCGGCTCAAGGCGCAAGCAGGCTTTGCGCTCCCATTCCTCGGTTTCGAATACGGCGATGTGCATGTCGGCCTCCACGCATCTGGAGTTGGGTCACTGGGCGGCTAGCCGCCCTCACCGTAACCACCAACCATAGCTAGACGTTGCGTACGCCGCGCCGGCGTGATGGGGGCCGTCCCGGACGGCGCATCTGTGCTGGTTGCGCGGCCAAGCCATGCTCTTGCTTGCGTTGATCGATTGACGCGCGCCGCTGTAGGCTCGATCCGCGACTAGAACAGACAACTACAATAGCAAAATAGAAGGGAAGAAGCGCCAATGCGACTCCTCGTTGCCATTGCGACGGCCGCAGCCGTCATCTCCGGGTCCGCCGCGCACGCAGCCGAAACGGTCAAGGTTGGACTGATCGCCAATTTTACGGGAGCATTTGCGGTTTACGGCTCGCAGTTCCAGCAGGCCATTCAGGCTTACCAGGCGCTCCACGGCAACACCGTCAAGGGGCCCGCGGGCGAGCAGATCTCGATCGAGTTCGTCAACCGCGACGCCACCTCGGCCGGTCCGGCCAAGGCGAAGCAGCTTGCCGAAGAACTCGTGCTGCGCGACCGGGTCAAGTTCCTCGCGGGTTTCGACCTCACGCCTCACGCACTCGCCGTCGCCGACATCGCGAACGAAGCCAAGGTGCCGGTCATCATCATGAATGCCGCGACCGCGTCGGTCACGCGAGCATCACCCTTCTACGTCCGTCTGAGCATGACTGTCCCGCAGTACGCCGGGCCGATGGCCGAGTGGGCCTACAAGAACGGCGTCCGCAAGGTGTTCACGGTGGTGAGCGACTTCGGGCCTGGGTACGATGCCGAAACGTTCTTCATCAAAGCCTTCAAGGCGGCGGGCGGTGAGATCGTCGGCAGCATTCGAACGCCCATGAACGAATCGAACTTTTCCATTTACATGGAGAAGATGCTCAACGCCAAGCCGGACGCGGTCTATATGATGCAGCCGGGCGGCTCGACGTCGATCGCATTCCTCAAGGCGTTCAACGAGCGCGGACTGAAGGCTGCGGGCATCAAGCTGATGGCCGGCGGCGAGACATCGGCCGTCTATCTGAAAAAGTTCAACGATGACGTGATCGGAACATTGTCGGCTTTCCCCTACACGGCATCGAACTCGACGCCCGAGAACAAAAAGATGCGCGCGCAGCTGGTGAAGATGTTCGGTGAAGATGCGATCCCCGACGTTGCTTCCGCTGCGGCCTGGGACGGCACACATTTGATCTATCGCGCCGTTGCCGCCCTCGGGGCGAAAGCGGAAGGGTCGAAGTACGTCGATTTCATGAAAGGACAGAAGCTCGAGAGTCCGCGCGGACCGATCATGATCGATCCCGAGGAGCGCGAGATCGTTCAGAACATTTACATCCGCCGCGTGGAGCGGCGCGACGGACGACTTGTGAACATCGACCTCGAGACGCTTCCCATGGTGAAGGACCCTTGGAAGCTCGAGAATCCGCCGAAGAGCAACTGACGCTGGAGCACACCGCTTCGCTCGTGCGAGCGAACTGATCCCAGCCGTACCTTGGTCCGCAAGTGACGATGCCCCGGCGGGCGCCCGGGCATCGTTTCCGGTGTCGCGGTCTGCTACTTGCCGCCAGCCTTGCTGATATCGAAGCACAGGCCTTGGCGGTGGAGCGGAGCGATCGTCTGCGTTCCCGGAAGAGCCTCCCGGATCGCTTCGAACAGCGGCTCAACGCCGAGGTCGAGGAACAGACCGAAGATCTGGTCGTGGTGCGCCGGCAGGAAAATGCGCGGCTTGAACTGCTTCACGAGCTCGAGCGTCACCGGCACCTGGACCTGCGCCACCGGCTGGCCCTGGTAGGCGATGATGGCGAGATCGACAGGGCCTAGCTTCTGCGCGAGTGCGCGCACGCCTTCGGTCACCGGCCCGGCGCTGTCGAGCCAGACCATTTTGAAGCCGGTGTCGAACGTGAAGGCATAGGCCATCGTGCCTTCCTTGATCACCTCCGGCGCAAACGTTCCCTTGGCCAATATCGTCTTCTCGGCACTTTGCTGATCGGGCGTGGCCGCGCCGGCGGACACCTCGTAAAGCTTTCGAAGTCCATCGAGAACGGCGCGCGACAAGGTCGAATGCTCGGCGAGGCCGACGTCCACGGTCATGCCGGGAAACGTCAACGTTTGGCCATCCGATACGGACGTTCCCTGCCCCTGCGGGAGGCCAAGCTTGTACGCCGTCTCGACGGTGATTTTTGCGCCGTAGACCCGAGCTTTGGTCTTCTCGGCGACCGGCACGGCATCGGACATGTGGTCGAAGTGCGCATGCCCGATGAAGATCGCGTCCACGTTTTTCGTTTCGCTTGGAACGATGCCGGTGGGGCGAGCGCGCGGTCCTTGCAGGAAGTACGCATCGAGGAGATAGACCTTGTCGCGGAAAATCAGCTCGTAATTCGACGTCGACAGCCAGCGCAACGCAATGCGATTGTCGCCGCCGGTGGCCGTCGGCCCGCCCATCGCCGCCGGCGTCAAACTGGTGCAGGCGTCCTCGGCTGCCTGAGCGCAGTCAGCGGCGACAACCAGTGCGGCGGCGAGCGCCAGGCGCGTCCCTCGTGCAAACACGTTTCTCTCCCTGTTTTTCGCGCGCAACATGCTCGCAGGGATAGGGCACGTTCGCAATGCACGGTCTGCACGGCACTCATGCGAGGCGCATCGACGTGATGGACGGCGCCGAAGCCTCTTGCTTTGGTGACTTCGTCGGCGCGCCCTCGGTCGTTGAGGCGACCATCGCCAGCGGCAATACCAAGCACGGGAATATGAATCCAGTCGACGCGGCGTCCCGACGCCTCGATGAATGCGTTACCAAGTTCCACCGCACCTGACGGATCAGAAGGGGCGAATCGCGGCCATCCGCCGGGCGTCCGGAAACGCAGGCGACATCCAAGCGCAACCTTTTCGTTTCGGCGGGGAAGAGCCTACAAAAAGGGTTGGCGGAACACGCCCAACGATTTGAGCCGATAAGATTCGAACCCAACGCGCTCGCGCAGCGAGCGCGTCCTTTTCGCTCCTCGTTCTGTCACAGACAAAAACGAGGCGCGCGAACATCGAGGGTTCGTTATCTCCCGTCCACTCCAGTCCTGACCAGCATGCCTGACGGCATGCTGGTCAGGACTGGCGGAGGGAGAGGGATTCGAACCCTCGATACGGTTTCCCGTATACACGCTTTCCAAGCGTGCGCCTTAAGCCACTCGGCCATCCCTCCGGACGGCACTTCATTGCCCGCCCCGGGGGATATTTTCAAGTCATTCCGTAGGGTTAAAGCCTTGAAAAGCGCCCGGCGAAGCCACATTGTCGGGCCATGGCGCCCGGCCGCGACAGCTACATCATCAGGCCCGATCCGCACGATCCGCGGCTGACCGAGCGCGTCACCGGCATCGACCAGACCGGCATGCCGGTCGAGACCTCGGTCACGGTCGAGCGCGCCCTGACGATCTTCCTGAACGCACAGGAGATCGTCACCGCCATGACCATCAACGACTATCCGGACTACCTCGCGCTCGGCTACCTGCTCAACCAGAACATGCTGCAGGCGGACGACGTCGTCACCGGCGTCGACTACGACGAGGAACTCTCGGTCGTGGTCGTGCGCACGCAGCGGCCGACCGACTACGAGGCCAAGCTCAAGAAGAAAGTGCAGACCTCCGGCTGCGCGCAGGGCACCGTGTTCGGCGACCTGATGGACGTGATCGAGGAGGCGCGGCTGCCCAACGCCGAGCTGCGCACCTCGTGGCTCTACGCGCTCACCCGCGAGATCAACACCACGCCCTCGCTTTACCTGGAGGCGGGCGCCATCCACGGCTGCGTGCTGGCGCAGCGCGAGCGCCCGCTCGTCTACATGGAGGACGTCGGACGCCACAACGCCGTCGACAAGATCGCCGGCTGGATGTTCCGCGAGCGCGTGCCGCCCGGCGACAAGATCTTCTACACGACCGGACGCCTGACCTCCGAGATGGTGATCAAGTGCGTGCGCATGGGCATCCCGATCCTGATCTCGCGCTCGGGCTTCACCGCCTGGGGCGTCGAGCTCGCGCGCAAGGCCAACCTCACGCTGATCGGCCGCGCGCGCGGCAAGCGCTTTGTCGCGCTCGCGGGCGAGAGCCGCATCGTGTTCGACCAGAATCTCGACTCCGTCGAGGAGGAGAGTGCGAAGCACCGGCGCAAAGCGGCGGTGCATGACGACTAAGTTTCCGCCGACGTTGGGCCTCGTGCTCGCCGGCGGCCAGGCGCGCCGCATGGGCGGCGGCGACAAGGCGCTGATCCGCATCGGCGGACAGACCATCCTCGAACGCGTGCTGGCACGGCTGCGGCCGGGGTGCGCGCGCATCATCCTCAACGCCAACGGCGACCCCACGCGCTTTGCATCCTTCGGCCTGCCGGTCATCCCCGACAGCGTGCCCGATTTCGCCGGCCCGCTCGCGGGCGTGCTCGCCGGCCTCGACTGGGCCGCGGCCAACGCGCCCGGCATCGCCTGGATGGCGAGCGTGCCCGGCGACTGCCCGTTCCTGCCGGCCGATGTCGTTGCGCGCCTGCACGAGGCGCGCACCGCGCAGGGCAAGCCCCTCGCCTGCGCGCAGTCGGGCGACTGGCGCCATCCCGTGGTCGGCCTGTGGCCGGTGTCGCTGCGCGAGGACCTGCGCCGCGCGGTGGTCGAGGAAGACCTGCACAAGATCGAGGTGTGGACTGCGCGCCACGGCGTCGCGATCGCGGAGTGGCCGGACACGCCGGTCGATCCGTTCTTCAACGTCAATACGCCGGAGGACGTGGCGGCGGCGGAGAAGCTGGCGCAGGCGGACGCTCAGCCCAGCAGCAGCGCGTAGGGCAGATAGCCGATCATATCGCCGGGCTCGACGTCGGTGACATCCTCGGCGATCTCGGCAAGCCCGCTCGTCTCCGTGAGCGAGGCCAGCAGGCCCGCGCCTTCGTACGGGTATTTCTCCAATTCGAGCATGCCGCCCTCGCCCGCATGCGCAGTGACGCGCAGATACTCGCGGCGGTCCTTCTTCTTGCGATAGCGGAAGGTCGCGCGCGCCGGCACGGCGACGAGCGGCTCGGGCAGCGCGCCAGCGAGCCGCAGCAGGAGCGGCCGTACGACGCGCACGAAGGTGACGAAGGCGGCCACCGGATTGCCGGGCAGGCCGACGAACGCGGCGCCGTCGCGCGCACCGGCACCCGCGCCCGGCAGCACGCCCATGGAAACGGGGCGGCCGGGCTTGATGCCGACGCGCCAGAACACCAGCCGGCCGATCTTCTCCACCGCCTCGCGCACGTGGTCGGCCTCGCCGGTCGAGACGCCCCCGGAGGTGAGCACGAGATCGTTGCCCGCGGCGGCGGCAGCGAGCGCGCCCGCAAGCTCGTCGGGCGCGTCGCGCAGGATGCCGAGATCGGTGACCTGCGCCCCGAGCCCCGCGAGGAGCGAGGCGAGCAGATGGCGGTTGGAATCGTAGACCGCGGCCGGGTGCAGCGGCTGGCCCGGTTCGACAATCTCGTCGCCGGTCGAGAACAGCGCGACGCGCAAGGCGCGCCGCACGGAGAGCTCCGTGAAGCCGACGGCGGCCGCGAGCGCGACGTGCTGCGCGGCGAGCCGGCGTCCTGCAGGAAGGATCACCTCGCCGGCACGCACGTCCTCGCCGGCGTAGCGGAAGTTGGCGCCGCGCTTAAGCCCGGGCGGAACGATCACGTTCGCGCCTTCGACGCGCGTGTCCTCTTGCATGAACACCGTGTCGGCGCCTTCCGGCACCGGTGCGCCGGTGAAGATGCGGACGGCCTCGCCCGGCTTGAGCGGGCGCGACGCGCTGCGGCCCGCGGTGACGCGCTCGGTGACGGTGAGGCGCGTCTCGTCCTGCGGGTCGAGGTCCTCGATGCGCACCGCGTATCCGTCGACCGCCGAATTGTCGAATGCCGGGACATCGACCGGCGCGATCACGTCCTGCGCCAGCACGCGGCCGAGCGCCGCGCGCAGCGGCACGCGCTCGATGCCGTCCACCGGCACGATGCGCTCGGCGATGATCGCCTCCATCTGCACGATCGGCAGCAGCGGGCCGGAGAAGGCGAAGCAGTCGTCGGTGAGCTGCGCCATGCGCGCCTCCTCACCCTGCCATGGCCGCACGCCTGAGCGCGTGTGCGCGGGCGATGGCGGCTTCCACCTGCTCGCTGCAATCGAGCATCAGCGCGACGATGGCGTCGAGGTCTGCCAGCGGCACCACGGGGCGGCCGGCGTCGGGGAACGGCGTATCGGACGCGATGCCGAGAATATGCTTGTCGTCAGGGTGCAGCGGCGGCTTGCCGACCTCCTCGCGGAAGATCTCGATCTTGGTGACGGGCCACGCCTTGAAGCCTTCCACGATGACGAGGTCGACGGGGCTGAAGCGCGCCAGCAGCGTGTCGAGCCCCGGCTCGGGCGCCCCGCGCAATTCGTGCATCAGCGCCCAGCGGTTGGCCGAGGTGACCATCACCTCGGTCGCCCCCGCCATGCGGTGATTGTGCGAATCCTTGCCGGGCGTATCGACATCGAAGCCGTGGTGCGCGTGCTTGAGCGTCGAAACCTTCAGCCCACGCGCGGTGAGGCGCGGAATGACCTTGGTCATCAGGGTGGTCTTGCCGGAGCCGCTCCAGCCGGCGATGCCGATCACACGCATGCGGACGTTATAGCAAACCGCGCCGCGGCATGTCGCCCACCCGGCCGATCACGCGTCCGGCATTTTCATGCCGAGGGCGGCGATGCGTTCGCGCACGCCCGGCTCTCTCAATGCCGCAAGGAAGGCGCGCACCGCCGGGCGGTCGCGCCGCGCGTCGCTGACGAGAAAATCGTAGTGCTCCGGCGCGATGGGCAGGAAGGCAAGACCGTACATCTGCGCGACCGTCGCGATGGCGACGCCCCAGTCGGCCCGGCCCTGCGCCACGGCGGCGGCGACCGCGTTGTGCGAGCGCGGCTGGTTGGCGTAACCGCCGGGCCGCGCGCCCGCCAGCAGCCGGTCGATCAGCACGCGCGTGCCCGCGCCCGCGTTGCGGTTGACCATCAGGCAGCCGGGATCGGCGAGCGCGGCCTTGAGTGCGTCCGCCGCCGACCTGCCCTCGAAGCGTGCGTCGCCCTTGCGGAACACGAAGCCCTGCATGCGCTCCCAGCCGCGCACCAGCGAGAGGCCCGGCTTGACGAGGTGTGTGTTGTAGGCGACGCCCGCCGGATCCATGAGATGCACGGGCGCGATGTCGCATTCGCCGCGCGAGATGGCGGCGACGCCGCCCATGCTGCCGATCGCGATGGTGCGCAGCGAGAGGCCCTGCGCGGCGAGATGCGAGAGCACCACGTCGAGCGCGACGTCATGGCTGCCCATCACCACGAGATCTGGCATGCGCGCGGTGCCGAGCAAGGTGACGTCGGCCTCGACGCCGGCGTCGAGCGAACCCGCGAGAGCGTCGATGGCGAGGAAGCCGTCGGCCTGCGAGAAGGCGGTGACCGAGCCCGAGCCCTTCATGGTGGGGAACGCGACCGCGCCGTCGGCGCCTTCCACCAGCGCCACCAGCACGAACTCCTGCCGGCCGAGCTCGGAGGCGATGCGCACCGGCACGCGCGCCGTCGCGGTGCGCGCGGTCTGCGGCGGCAGGCCGGCGCGCGCGCGGATGACCGGCGCGACGAACGCATGGAACGTGAAGATCGCCGATGTGGGGAACCCGGGCAGCACCGCGACCGGCTTGTCGCCGGCGACGGCGAGGCACAGCGGCTTGCCCGGCTTGAGCGCCACGCCGTGCACGATCACGCCGGGCGTGACGCGGCTCATGATCCGGTGCGAGAGATCGCCCGCGCCTTTCGACGTGCCGCCGGAGAGCACGACCATGTCGGCGGCATCGAGCGCACGCGCGAGCGCCGCGCCGAGCGCGGCCTCGTCGTCGGGATAGGCGCCGAGCACGAGCGGCTCGCCGCCTGCCTCCTGCACGGCGGCGGCGACGATGGCGTTGTTGGAATCGTAGATCGCGGCCGGCCGCAGCGGCGCGCCGGGGGCGACGAGTTCGTCCCCGGTCGAGAGCACCGCGACCTTGGGCCGGCGCACCGCCGGCACCTGCGCGATGCCGCAGGCCGCGAGCATGCCGATCTCGCGCGAGGTGATCAGCGTTCCGCTGCGCAGCAGGCACTCGCCGCGCGCGATGTCGGTGCCGGCGAAGCCGACGAACTGCCCGGGCGCGGCGGCACGACGCACGTCGATGGCGGGGCCGTCCGGGGTTTCGACGAGTTCGGTGTGCTCGATCATCACGACCGCGTCGGCGCCACGCGGGATCGCGCCGCCAGTGGCGATCGTCGTCGCGGTGCCGGGCCGCACCTCGACCGAGGGCGGATGCCCGCACGCGATCACCTCGGTGTTGAGGAGGAGCCGACGCGGCGCGCCGTCGCTCGCCCCCGTGGTGTCGGCGGCGCGCACAGCGAAGCCGTCGACGCCGGAGCGGTCGAACGGCGGCACGTCGATCGGCGCCGCGACGTCCCGCGCCAGCACGCGACCGAGAGCGGCCCCGAGCGCGACGCTCTCCGCCGGCAGCGGCGAGAGATCGAGATGACGCGCAAAGCGCGCGCGCGCCTCCTGGGGCGTCACCACCTCGAGGAACTGCTCCTGGCGCGCAGCGCGGCGCACCGCCTCGATCAGGTCGTCGGTTGTTTTCCTGGCAGCAGCGGTCACGGCATCGGTCTCACGGCCACGGTGGCGCCTTCCGGAAAGCCCTCGCTCCCGGCCGGCACCACTATATAGCCGTTGGCCTGCGCCAGTGCCTGCAGCGGCAGGTAGCCCGACGCCAGCGGCAGCGCGCGGCCGCCCTGCACGCGCACCGGTACCACCTCGACAAGGCCGATCGCGGAGGCGACCTTGCGCTCCAGCACCGCGCTGATGGCTGCCGGCTCGTCCGTCGCGCCGGTGAGCGCGCGCATGATCGCGGCCCCCAGGGTCAGCCAGCCGGCGAGCGCGGCATCGATCCGCCCCGGCAGGACGAGCACCGGCACCTGTTCGACCGCGCCGAACGCCGCCGTCTCGCCGGGCGCGATTGCAACGCCGTGCACCTCGACACGCCCGGCGCGCGCCAGCGCCGCGACGCTGCGGTCGTGGCGGCCCTGCCCGCTGCCGCCGACGACGATGGTAAAGTGCGCCTCGCCATGGCGCAGCGCCATCTCGATCCCGGCGCCGGCCGCCCCCTGGAAGGCATCGCCGCCCGCGTCCGCGATCAGCCCCTCGAGCAGCGCGGCGACCTGGCGGATGATCCGGTCCTTGCGCGCGGCGATGATCTCCACCCGCGGCGCGCGCACGGCGATACGACCGATGCCGGCCGCTGCAAGCACGGCCACGTCGAGCGGGCGAAGCTGCTTGCCGCCGATGCGAATCGGACGGGCGGGATGCGCATCGGCGCCCGGCGGCAGCGTGCCGCCGCCCGCCTCCGTCACCTGCACGGCCTGCACGCCCGCAGCATCTGCCAGCACCGCGTCGGCCGGAGCGACCGCATCGGCGCCGGCGGGCAGCGGCTCGCCCACCTCGATCGCGCGGGCGTCCGCGAGCGGCATCGGCGCATAGGCGCTGGCATCCGCCGTCGCCTCGGAGCGCACGGCGTAGCCGTCGCGCAGCGCCACGGCGTGCGCCGGGTGCGGCGCGGGCGCGACCGGATCCTCCGCCGCGATGCGCCAGCGCCCAGCCTCGATGCCGATCGAGACAGGCGGAACCGGCGCGACCGTGGCGGCGATGCGCGTCAGCACATCGTCGAGCGGCGTCAGCCGTGTGATGCGCTGTGATGCCTCATGCTCCATGGGCCTTTGCCTTACGCGCCAACCAATGTTAGTGCCAGCGCGCCATGACCGAGACCACGCTCAATCTGCGCGGGCTGAAATGCCCCCTGCCGGCGCTGCGCACCCGCAAGGCGCTGGGCAAGCTCGCCCCCGGCGACGTGCTCGTCATCGAGTGCACCGATCCCCTGGCGGAGATCGACATCCCCAACCTGACGCGCGAAACCGGCGATGCGATCGAAGGCGCCGGCAAGAGCGAGGGCGTGATCACGTTTCGCATCCGCAAAGAGGCCGGCCCGGCGGGATGACGCGAGACCGGCGGCCCGGCATGATGAGACGGGCGAGCCTACAGGGTGGAACATGTCGAATCCATTGCCGCGCATCGCGATCGCGACCGGAGACCCCGCAGGCATCGGACCCGAGATCGCGCTGAAGGCCGCACTCGATCCGGCGGTGACGGCAATCTGCCGGCCGCTGGTCGTGGGCGATCCCGCGGTGCTCGCACGCCAGGCGCAGGCCGCAGGCCTGCCCTCGCAGGTCCACGTCGTGACCTGCGTGGCAGAGGCGCGCTGGCCCGGACCGGTCAACGTGCTGCCGGCGCCGATGCCGGCCGTGGAGGCATTCGCGTTCGGCGCGAGCGGCGCCGCCTATGGGCGGGGCGCGCTCGCGAGCGCGCGACGGGCGATCGCAGCCGCGCTCGCCGGCGACGTCGAGGCCGTCGTCGCAGCGCCGCAGAACGAGACCTCGATCGCGGCCGCCGGCATCGCCTTCGACGGCTATCCTTCGTTCGTCGCGCGCGAGACCGGCACCGATCCGGACGACGTGTTCCTGATGTTGTGCTTCGACGACAAGCGCATCGCGCACGCGACGCTGCATGTCGGCGTCGCGCAGGCCGTGCGCCTGATCACGCGCGAGCGCGTCGGCCGCGCCATCCGCGCGGCGCACGCGGCGCTGCGGCGGCTCGGCATCGCCGTGCCGAGCATCGTCGTGAGCGGACTCAACCCGCATGCCGGCGAAGGCGGCCTGTTCGGGCGGGAGGAGATGGAGATCATCGGCCCCGCGATCGCCGACGCGGCGCAGGCCGGCATCGACGTCACCGGCCCGTTCGGCGCCGACACGATGTTCAACAAGCCCTGCGACGCGTTCCTCGTGATGCTGCACGACCAGGGCCACATCGCCGCCAAGCTGATCGCGCCCAACCGGAGCGCGGCGCTCACGATCGGAACGCCGATCCTGTTCTCGTCCGTCGCGCACGGCAGCGCTTACGACATCGCGGGCAAGGGCGTTGCTTCGCCGGCGGCGATGATCGAGGCGATCCGCCGCCTCGCCGGCGCCTCCGCGCAGGCGAAGGCGGCCTAGAAGATCAGCTCGGAGAGCCAGTAGCACAGCGCGCCGACCACGGCCGCCGCCGGGATCGTGATGACCCAGGCGACGAGAATGCCGTTGGCGATGTTCCAGCGCACCGAGCGGACGCGCTTCGCGGTGCCGACGCCGATGATGGCGCCGGTGATGGTGTGGGTGGTCGAGACCGGCACGCCGAAATGAGTGGCGACGAACAGCATGACGGCGCCGCCGGTCTCCGCGCAGACGCCCTGCATCGGCGTGAGATGCGTGAGCCGCGAGCCCATGGTGCGCACGATGCGCCAGCCGCCGAACAGGGTGCCCAGGCCCATGGCCGCCTGGCAGGTGATCACCACCCAGAACGGCACGCTGAACGTGTCGCCGAGATAGCCCTGCGAGAACAGCAGCACCGCGATGATGCCCATGGTTTTCTGGGCGTCGTTGCCGCCGTGGCCGAGCGAATAGGCCGACGCGGAGACGAACTGCACGGTACGGAAGATGCGATCGACCATCCAGGGCGTCGAGCGCACGAACATCCACGACACCGCCAGCATCAGCAGCATCGCCAGCAGAAAGCCGACGCCGGGCGACAGGAAGATCGCGGCGCCCGTCTTGCCGAGCCCACCCCAGACGATGACGTCGAAACCCGCCTTGGCCACGCCGGCGCCGACCAGGCCGCCGATCAGCGCATGCGAGCTCGACGACGGAATGCCGCCCCACCATGTCACCACGTTCCAGACGATAGCGCCCATCAGCGCCCCGAAGATCACGTGCGGGTCGACGGCGCTCGCGTCGATGATGCCGGTACCGATCGTCTGCGCGACGCTCACGCCGAAAAACAGAAACGCGATGAAGTTGAAGAACGCCGCCCAGGCCACGGCGTAAAGCGGGCGCAGCACGCGCGTCGACACGATGGTGGCGATCGAGTTGGCGGCGTCGTGCAGGCCGTTGAGGAAATCGAAGATCAGTGCGACCAGGATCAGGCCGATCAGCACCGGAAGCGCCAGGGTCGCCGCGTCCATTGGTCCTGACCTAGAGCACGACCCGGCCGGCGCCGATCGCGACCATCGCCGAGGTGACCCATTCGAGCGTGATCATTTTCGACAACATGGCGCTAGGCGTGGTCGATGACGATGCCGTGGAGCTCGTTGGCGACGTCGTCGAAGCGGTCGGTCACCTTCTCCAGATGATCGTAGATCTCGTTGCCGACGATGAAGGCCATTGCGTTGCCGGCGCCCGTCTTCTGGAACAGCGCCTTCAAGCCGCCATCGCGCAGCTCGTCGGCGCGCCCCTCGATCTGGGAAATCTGCTCGGTGAGCGCCGACAGGCGCGCCGCCTCGTCGCGCAGCGTGCCGAGCAGCAGCACCGCCTCGCGCACCAGCTTTGCCGCCGCCACGATCTCGTCGGCGATGTCCCTCATCTGCGGCTCGAACGAGCGGACGTCGAACAGCATGATGGTCTTCGCCGTCTTCTGCATCTGGTCGATGCCGTTGTCCATCGACGTGATCAGGCCGCGGATCGCGCTACGGTCGAACGGCGTGATGAAGGTCCGCCTGACCGCGATCAGCACCTCGCGTGTGATCGCATCGGCGTCGTGCTCGCGATCCATCACCAGGGAGAAATTGCGCGCGACCGCCTCTCCGCCCTCGAGCATGGCGCGGAGCGCTTCGGCTCCGGCCAGGACGGCTTCGGAATGACGGGCAAACAGCTCGAAGAAGCGCTGCTCCTTCGGCATCAGCGCCTGGAACCAGCCCAGCATGACGTCCCCCAGGAAGGTCGGTTCCGTCGACGATTCCCGTCTCCGGTCCGCCTACTAGCGCCTGTCGTCACGAGGGCCGCAAGCCGAATCCGCGCCGTCCTGTGAATTCTCGGGGGGAATTCACGGAAAGCGCGGACGCGGCCCGGAGTGATTGTCCTGCGGCCGACGGGTCAGATGCGTCCCAACAGAGCCAAGATCACGATGATGACGAGAACCGTGCCGAGCAGCCCGCCGGGCGCGTAGCCCCAGTTCGCGCTGTACGGCCACGTCGGCAGGGCGCCGATCAGCAACAGGATGAGCACCACGATCAGGATGGTTGACAGCATGTTGAACGCTCCTTCGATCCCTTCAAAATCTCGCCATAATCAACGCCGGGCGTGGGGGTCGGTTCCGCTACCGTTGGACCTCGGCCGCGGCGGGGGCGGGTCCGAGCGGGACGTCAGGAAACTGCTCAGCGCGAACCCGGCCAGGACGGCGGCGAGGGCCAGCGGGAGCGTGCGGCGACGGCCGACGAGCTTAAGGACCTCGACGCCCGCCGTGAGCATCATCGGATCGGCCCACCATTGCGGCATCGGCTTCTGCGCCGGCGGCTCCGGCGCGGGATGCCGGTGGCGCACCACGAGGATCGCGACGGCGGCGACGATCGCAACGAACGTGTAGGCGCCCCCCAGCGCCAGCGAGGCAGGGACAGTGCCATAGAGCTCGCGCAGCCAGAGGAACGCGCCGAGGCTGAAGAAGAAGAGCGCGGCGATGCCGGCCGCCCCGGCCGCGCAGGCCAGGATCATGGCCCTCACCGTGCGGCCGACCTTGGCGCCGAGTTCATGGAATGGATTGAACACGATGTGGTCTCCTGCCGTGCGCCGCGTCCCGCCGTTGGCGGCGCACCGGCCGGTTGCGGGCCGCGCGCTCACCGCCGATGCCTGAGTCCTGCCCCGCCGGATCGGCGAACGGTCAGCGCCGCCAGGTGGCGCCGAAGATGAATCCGATGCCGGCCGCGATCGCGAGGACGGTGATCGGATGCTCGCGCACCGAAGTCTGCACGGCGTCGTTGAGGTCGTCGGTCATATCGCGCAATGCATCGCGGCCGCGCGCGCCGGCGTCCGAGACGAACTCATCGACATTGTCGCGCAAGCGCGCAACGCGCTCCTTGATGTCGGCGAGTGTTTCCTCGCTGGTCTCCTGGGCGAGGTTCGTCACCTCGTCCGCGAGCGCGCTCAGATCGTCGCGCAGATTGCGCAGGTCCTGCTGGACGGCTGATGTGGCGCCGGCAAAGCTCTCGCGCTTTCCCTGGCCGTTTCGCTTGCGTGCGGTCGGCATGAACTGACTCCTGTTGGGCCAGGGCATCAACGCACCACCGCGCAAATGGTTGCCGGGTGACACCCCCAACCTCGGCCGAGCGCCGCGACGTTGCTAGCCGGGAATATCCACCTCGGTCTTCGTCCTGAGCTGATTGAGCACGGCGTAACCGATGATCAGGAGCGGGACGGACAGGAAGCCGCCGACCGGGCCCCACAGCCAGATCCAGAACGCCAGCGAGAGGAACACGGCCAGCGGGCTGGCGGTGATGCGCTGCCCCACGAACGCCGGGGTGATCAACTGCCCCTCCACCGTGGTCACCGCAAGGAAGATCACCGGCGCGATCAGCGCGTCGGTCAGCAGCGGGAACGTCGCGAGGCCGGCGACGAACAGGACGACGAGCGTGACGCCCGGGCCGAGATAAGGGACGTAGTTGGCGATGAAGGCCAGCAGCCCGAACAGCACCGGCGAGGGCAGACCGACGGCCCATGAGATGAGGGCCGTGACCAAGCCGAGCCCGAGATTAATGGAGGTGATCGCGCCGATGTACCGCGTCAGGCGCTCCTCGATCTCGTTGAGAACGCGGATGGCGGCCAGCCGCTCGCTCTGGTCCGGAAAGAAAAGGATGAGATTGCGGCGCAGGCTGTCGCGGCTGACCAGCGCGAGGAACAGCGTCGCCAGAAACACCACCAGCTCGCCCACGGCCGGCGTGAGATAGGCGGCCATGGCCTGCAGGAGCGGCGCGAGCTCGACCCTGAAGGCGCTCGTCCCACCGCCCGGGCTGAGCCAGTCCTGCAGCCTGTGCCAGACGCCGAGCATGGGCTGGAACACCGTGAACTTCTGGGCGATGGTCGGGCCGAGCGTCGGCAGCGTCTCGACGAGCTCGGCTATCGGACCGGACAGCGCGATGGTGATGAAGTGCATCAGCGCGACGATGACGCCGACCACCAGGATCGCGAACAGCACAGGCGGGAAGCGCCGGCCGGTCATGCGCCGCGCCAGCGGCCCGAGCATCACCACGACGATGATGCCGGCCGCGACCGGCCGCAGGAGCCCGCGCGCCAGGCTGAGCACGACCCCGAGCAGAACGATGAAGATGCCGATCGTGGCGATCTGCGAGGCGATCCGCAGCCATTCGCGCTTGCGCCGCTCCTCGGACTGGGAGGCGGCGACCTCGATCGCATCACTGCGGCCGCTTGGCGGGTTCAGCATCGGGGAGCTTTCACGCGGGATGGCCCCGCGGTAGGGGAAAACGCCCGGCGTCAATCCGGGTTCCCCGCGCCCCGCCGGGGTCCCCACGTGCGCCCTAGCCGTCGCTGTCCCGCGCCGGCACGTCTTCGATCTCCGTGGTCACGATGTCGCCCTTCGGCTCCAGAACGTCCTCGCCGACCCGCTCGCGCGCCGTATGCCGGATGCGCTCGGCGATCAGGGGCTCGCGCTCCATCAGGACCTGGACGTCGTAGGCGTCGAGCACGAGAAGGCTCGTCGTGCTCACCGCCGTGACGGTCGCGGAGCGCCGCGCCTTGCGCAGCACCGCCACTTCCCCGAAGAAGTGCCCCCCTGCGAGCCGCACGGTGCGGTCGCGCGTATGGATCTCGACCTCGCCGGCCGAGATGAAATACATCGAATGCGCGGGCTCGCCGCGCCGCGCGATGATCGCGCCTGCCTCGAAGCGCTGCGCGCGCAGCAGCCGCATGACGTGCGAGATCTGCGCGGCATCGAGACCGGCGAACAGCGGGACGCGCGCCACCATGGCCCAGGTGACCACGAAATTGCGGCGGTGGATGTCGTTGGCGAAGGCGCTGGAGATGATGCCGATGGGCAACGCAAGGATGATGAGGCCCATGAAGATGGTGAGCGACGCCGTGATCCGCCCCCCCGTGGTCACCGGCACCACGTCGCCGTAGCCGATCGTGCCGAGCGTCACGATCGCCCACCACATGCCGTCCGGAATGCTGGCGAGCTTGTCCGGCTGCGCATCGTGCTCGATGAGATACATCGCGGTGCCCGCGATCAGCGCCACGCCGATCAGCAGCGCAAAGCAGCCGACGAGCGCCAGGCGCTCCTGGTAGATCGCGTCGAGCAGCGCGCGCATGGCGGGCGAGTAACGCCCGAGCTTGAGCAGGCGCAGGACGCGCAGGATCACCAGCACCTGCAATTCGCTCGGGAACACGAACGCCAGCCAGAACGGCAGCACCGCGGCGAGGTCGATCAGGCCCGCGGGACTGAGCAGGAATTTCAGGCGCGCCCGGGCCGGGGACATGTGCCGGTGGAGTGGGTGCTCGGCCGCGACCCACAGACGAAAGGCGAGCTCGACGGTGAACACGACGAGCGCGATCATCTCGATCGCATCGAACACCGCACCGTAGCGATCCGCCAGCGAGGCGACCGAAGACAGCGTGACGCCCAGCACGCTCGCGACCACCGTCGCGACGATACCGGCCTGCACGAAGAGGCCGGCGCGACCGCCCGACGCGCCTCCTTCAAGGAGTTCGTAGGCGCTCTGCCGCCACGTGTGCAGCGTAGCCGTATGACGGGACTTCATCCGATCCTCGCGTTGGAGCCGAGGGGTCACCCTACGGCGCGCGACCGGATCGAGCCAAGCCCTGCGCCCCGGCAGGGAGAGCTTCCCGGCATGAGGGCCGGGGACAATGACGCGAACGAGGCCGTTCTTTTCGAACGGCCACTCGCCGGTGCCCTGGAGAGCCAGTCAGGGACTGCTAGGCCCAGGCTTCGATCGTGCGGACCGTGAGATTGTCCTTCACGGCGCGGACGCCCGGAGTGACCTCGGCGACGACGCGCAGCGCGTTCTTCTCGGCGTCGGTGGAGACGATGCCCCACAGTTCGACCGTGCCGTCGCGCACCAGCGCGTTGACGAGATAGGGCCGCGACCAGCTCTTCGAGTTGATCTTGTTCATGACCTCGTCGCGCAGCGCCGTGTCGTCGACCGACGCCTGCTGCACCGGCGCGACCGCCAGCGCCTGGATGAGATTGGCGCGGCTGACGATGCCGACGAGCTTGCCGTTGTCGACGATCGGCACGCGCTTGATGCCGTTCTTCTCGAGCATGGCGGCGATGTCGCGCAGCGAAGTCGCGGGCGACGCCGTCACGACGTTCTTGGTCATGATGTCGCTCACCTTGCGCGAATGCGATTTGACGTATTCGGCGGCGCGCGCCTCGTTGGAGGCGAACACGGACAGGAAGCGCGAGTGGCGCTGCTCGGTGCCCGCTTCGGCACGATGCAGCAGATCGCCTTCGCTCACGATCCCGACGAGCTTGCCGGCGGCGTCCACGACCGGCACGCCGCTGATCCGGTTCTTGAGCAGCAGCAGAACAACCTCGTGGACCGTGGCGTCCGGCGAGACCGTGACGACGTCGCGCACCATTACATCGGCGGCTTTCATGGCATTGACCCTCCTTGATCGATTTGCGGAGGCAGCATGCGGCGGAGGGGCCAAGCCCGCCTTGATTTACCGCAAGCGGTCGGGCGTCACGTCGTCGTCCTCGAGGACGCGCAGCGCGGCCCCGTCCAAATCGTCGTACTGGCCGCTGCGCAGCGACCACAGGAACGCGAACAGGCCGATGAGGCCGAGGCCGAGAGCAAGCGGCAGGAGGTAGACGAGGACGTTCATGGCATCGCCAGCTTGGCTTGTCGGGTTTCGGTCGGCGGGCCCGCCTCGGCCTTGCGGAAGGGCCAGGCGAAGCTCAGGCGCAGCGCGTTGCCCGTGACCAGCAGCGAGGAGCCGGACATCGCGAGCGCCGCGATCAGCGGCGTCACCAGGCCGGCCACTGCAATCGGCACGGCGATGGCATTGTAGATCACCGCCAGCAGCAGGTTCTGCGTCATCAGACGGCGGGCATCGCGCGAGATCGCGAGTGCCTCCGCCACGGGGTCAAGCCGCTGGCCGACGAAGACCGCATCGGCATGCGCCTGCGAAATCTCCGCCGCCGTGATGGGAGAGAGCGAGACGTGCGCCTCGGCAAGCGAGGGCGCATCGTTGATGCCGTCGCCGACCATGAGGACGCGCTTGCCGCGCGCCTTGAGGTCACGCAGCAGTTCCACCTTGCGGCCGGGCATCAGCCCCGCCTGCCAGTCCTCGATGCCGAGCGCGGCGGCGACGGGCGCCACCGCCTCGGCGCGATCCCCGGAGAGGATGCAAACGGCAAGGCCGCGCCCCCGCAGCGCCTGCACGACGGCACGCGCATCCGGCCGCAGCGTTTGCTGCACGACGAAGATCGCGGTCTCGTCGCCATGGCGGAAGGCGATCAGCGAGTCGGCGCTCGCCGCGCCGTACTGATTTGCGGTCCACACCGCGTCGCAGAACGCGGGGCTGCCCAGCCTAGCGGCGCGGCCGTCGATCTCGACGGAAACGCCCTCGCCGGGATGCTCGCTGACGTCCTCGAACATGCGCCGCTCGTTCGCCTCGCGCGCCAGCGCTGCCGCGAGCGGATGGCGGCTCGACAGGGCGAGCCGTGCGGCGGTCTCGAGCATGTCGCGCGCAACCAGGCCGGCGTTGGTCACCCGCGCCTCCGGCAGCGTCAGCGTGCCGGTCTTGTCGAATGCCACCGTGTCCACCTCGGCGAGGCGCTCGATGGCGTCGCCGGAGTTGAGGATGATGCCCCCGCGGAACATCCGCCCGGCCGCCACCACCTGCACCGCGGGCACCGCCAGCGCGAGCGCACAGGGACAGGTGATGATGAGCACCGCGATCGCCGCCATCACCGAGGCATGCAGGCCCGCGCCCGCCAGCAGCCAGCCCGTCAGCGTGAGCGCCGCGGCCGTGTGCACGAGCGGCGCATAGAGGCGGGCGGCGCGGTCCGCGAGCTGCACGCGGCGCGACTTCGATTTGACCGCATTGTCGAGCAGACGCTCGATCTCGTCCAGCAGGGTACGCTCGCCCGCGGCGGTGATGCGCAGCGTCAGCGCGCCCGTGAAGTTGAGGCTGCCGGCATAGACGGTCTCGCCGCCCTTGAGGGCGCGCCGCGCGGTCTCGCCGGTCACCATGCTCTCGTCGATCTCGGAGGTGCCCGCGATCACCACCCCGTCTGCCGGCAGACGGTCGCCGGGGCGAACGATGATCGTGTCGCGCGGACGCAGCGATGAAGCCGGCACCTCCACGACGGTGCCGTCCTTCTGCACCCGATGCGCGGTCTGGGCGCGCAGGGCCGCGAGGTTGCCGGCGACGGCGCGTGTGCGGCGCCGCATGGCGCGGTCGAGATAGCGGCCACACAGGAGGAAGAACAGCAGCATCACCGCGGAGTCGAAATAGGCGTGCTCGGCATGATTGATCGTCTCGACGAGCGACATGCCGGTCGCCAGCAGCACGCCGAGCGCGATCGGAACGTCCATGTTGACCGAGCGCACGCGCAACGCACCGAATGCGCTGCGGAAGAACGGCTGCCCGGCATAGGCCACCGCCGGAAGCGCGATCACCGCCGACAGCCAGTGGAACAGGTCGCGTGTCTCGGGCGTGATGTCGGACACGTTGCCCGACCACACCGACACCGAGAGCAGCATAATGTTCATGGCGGCGAAGCCGGCGACCGCGAGATAGCGCAGCAGGCGGTTGGCCTCGCGCGCCTCGTCGTCCTCGACCTGCTGCGCCACGAAGGGATGGGCCCCATAGCCCAGCCGCTCGACCTCGGCCACGATCGCTTCGGGCGACGTCACGCCCTTGGTCCAGGCCACGTGCGCGCGCCGGTTCGTGAAATTGACGCGCACCTCATCGATGCCCGGCAGGCGCTTGAGCCCGCCTTCGATGCGCGCGATGCAGCCGCCGCAGGACACGCCTTCGAGCGCGAGATCCATCTCGGCGCGGCCGCCGTCGCGGCTGCGGGTGAACGAGGAGAGGTCGATCACGTCGCCCATCTGATCCTCACTTGACCGTCAAACGGCTCTTGGAGCGATAGAGCACCGCGCCGCCCCGCGAGGCCTCGATCAACAGATCCCACTGTCCCGACGGAGCGTCGGTCTCGCCCTTGAACTCGCCGGCCGCGCCTTCCGCCATGGCGAAGCGATGGTCGCGCCGGCTGTCGGCCGGATGGGTGAGCCGGGCATCGAGCGCCAGTCCCGCCGGCGCGAGGCCGCCGCCGTCGTGCAGGCGGACCGTGAGCTGCAGAGCATCGTCGGCGCGGCGCGCGAGTCGCGCATCCACCTTCCAATGCCGGGCCTCCTGCTCGGCGGCGGCGGCGATTTCCTTGTTGAAGGCGAGGCCGACGCGATAGGCGCTGTCCACCTGCACGCCACCGAAGGTCGACGTTGCCGCGCGCAGCATCACGAAGTTGACCGCGGCGATCACCCCGAAGAAGGCAATAAAGGCGACGAGCACTTTCCGGCCGGTGATCTCGCCCGTGGCGCGTTGCGTGGTCATGGCGGCTCCTCCTCAGGGTCCCCGGAAGTGGTCCGACGCGCGGGCGGTGTGGCCGGACGCGCGATCCGTCACCACGATGGCGATATCGGTGGTGGCGCCGATGCGCTGTCCGTGATCGGTGATCAGGAGGCGCAACTCGCGGGTCTGGTCGGGGCCGACCTCGATGGCGCGGTCGCCGTCGGGCGGCAGCGGCACGCCCGGCAGGTCGATGGTGGCGCCCGGCAGCCCCTCGACGGCGAACGTCAGATAGCGCGTGACGCGCTCCTTATTGAGCAGCCGCACGGTATAGCCGTTGCGGATGTCGCCGTCGGCGAGCCGCACGAAAATCGGATTGCGGTCGTGGATGATGCTGACGCCGAGCGTTTCGCGCGTGGCGAGCGTGTAGAGCATGAAGCCGCCGACCAGGGCGATGATCGCGGCATACATGAGCGTGCGCGCGCGCAGGATGCGCGCGACCGGCGGCTGGCCGACCTTGCGGCGGCGCACGTTGTCATCCGTGTCGTAGGCGATCAGCCGGGTGGGCCGGCCGACCTTCTCCATCACCGTATCGCAGGCGTCGATGCAGAGGCCGCACTGGATGCAGCCCAGGCTCGCCCCCTGGCGGATGTCGACGCCGGTCGGGCAGACGTGCACGCATTGCAGACAGTCGATGCAGTCGCCGGCGGGCAGGCCCTGCTTGCGCAGCGCCTCGTTCTTCTTGACCGAGCCGCGCGGCTCGCCGCGATCGAGACGATACGTGACGTTGAACGCGTATTCGTCGGTGAGGGCCGCCTGGATGCGCGGCCACGGACACATATAGAGGCAGACCTGCTCGCGCATGTGGCCGGCGAAGGCATAGGTCGTGACCGTGAGGATGCCGATGAAGGCATAGGCGATCGGCGGTGCCTGGAACGTGGCGAGGTCCTTCACCAGCGTCGGGGCATCGGCGAAGTAGAGCACCCAGGCGCCGCCTGTCCACCATGCCACCATCAGCCAGAGGACGTGCTTGAGCGCCTTGCGCGCGACCTTGTCGGCGGTCCAGGGCGCGGCGTCGCGCTGCATGTGCTCGCGCCGGTCGCCCTCGATGCGCCGCTCGATCGCGTAGAACAGGTCGGTCCACACCGTCTGCGGACAGAGATAGCCGCACCACACGCGGCCCGCGACGGCGTTCATCAGGAACAGCGTCATCGCCGCGAGCACCAGCAGGCCCGTGATGTAGTAGACCTCCTGCGGCCAGATCTCGATGAAGAAGAAATAGAACCGCTCGTTGGCCATGTCGACGAGCACGGCCTGGCTCGGGCCGTCGGGGCCGCGGTCCCAGCGCACGAACGGCAGCAGATAATAGATGCCGAGCGTGACGACGAGCACGATCCACTTGATGCGGCGGAACGTGCCCTGCACCGCCTGCGGATAGATGTTGCGCCGCGGCGCGTAAAGCGGCGGCTCGTCGTCGACCGGCCCGCCGCCGCTCGGCACGATGTTGCTCGCCTCGGTGACGAGCTCCGGCAGGGTCATGCGGCCCTCCATCATGTCGTGCAGATCGGTGGCAATGTTGCAACACGCGGGCATGATTACTTTCCAGTGTCCTTCTCGCCGCCGCCGAAGCTGTGCACATAGACGGCAAGCGCCTTGATGGTCGTGTCGTCGAGACGGCTCGCCCAGGCCGGCATCAAGCCACCCCGGCCGTTGGCGATGCCCTCGGCGATCACGGCCTTGTCGGGGCTGTAGAGCCAGATCGCATCGGTCAGGTCGGGCGCGCCGAGCTCGCGGTTGCCCTTGCCCGCCTCGCCATGACAGACGGCGCAATTGTCGGCGAACACCTTCTTGCCGAGTGCGAGGTCGGCACTGCCCGGCGTCGGCAGCTTGGAGAGCGAGCGAACGTAGTCCGCGGCCGCGGAGATCTCCTGCGGCTTGAGGATACCGTCGCGTCCGAACGCCGGCATGCTGCCCTGGCGGGTCTTGTCATCGGCGGCGCGGATGCCGTGGCGGATGGTCAGCGCGATGTCGTCGAGCTTGCCGCCCCACAGCCAGTCGTCGTCGTTGAGGTTGGGATAGCCCTTGGCGCCGCCGCCGCCCGCGCCGTGGCAGGGCGCGCAGTTCTCGGCGAACGCCGGCTTGCTCAGCGCGCGCGCGAAGTCGGCCAACTGCGGGTCCGCGGCGATCTCGGCGACCGATGCCTGCGCCAGCTTGTTCATCATAGGCGCGCGCTGGGCGACGAGGCGCTCGAGCTGCTCGTTCACTGCCGCGCGCGAGCTCCAGCCGAAGAGCCCCGCCGTGTAGGACGAGATCATCGGCCAGGTCGGATAGACGATCCAGTAGCCCACCGACCAGACGATCGTGGCGTAGAACAGCCACAGCCACCAGCGCGGCAACGGCGTGTTGAGCTCCTCGATGCCATCCCATTCGTGGCCGGTGGTGGCGACGTGGGTCTTCGCATCGACGTGCGGACGCTCGGATGCCATATCTTAGTCCTCCCGCAGCGGCATGCGCGCTGCCTGTTCAAAACGCTTCTTCTGCGAGGGCCGCAGGGCATAGACGAGCACCCCGAGAAAGACGATGACGAAGTAGACGAGGCCCCAGGTCTGAGCGAACCAAGCCAGCGTTGAATAAGTGCCTTGCATGGCGATCACCGGATGTTTGCCTTGTCGTCGTAGAGCTTGAAGTCGACCTGCGTGCCGAGCATCTGCAGGTAGGCGATCAGCGCGTCGGCCTCGGTGATGCGCGAGGGATTGCCGTCGAAGTCGCGCGCCTGAGCCTTGGGATAGCGCTTGGCGAGCGCATCCGCGTCGGGATGATCGGGCGTCGCCTGCACGGCGATGTCGGCGGCCGCGTGCTCGATCATCTCGGACGTGTAGGGCACGCCCAGCGTGGCCTGCGTCTTGAGATCCCTGCCGATGTTCGCGAAGTCGAGCTCCGTCTTCTCGAGCCACGGATACGCCGGCATCACGGTGGACGGCACGACCGACGAGGGCCGGCGCAGGTGATCGCGGTGCCAGTCGTCGGAATACTTGCCGCCCACGCGGGCGAGATCAGGCCCCGTGCGCTTGGAGCCCCACTGGAACGGCCGGTCGTACATGCTCTCGGCCGCCAGCGAGTAGTGGCCGTAACGTTCGACCTCGTCGCGCAGGGCGCGGATCATCTGCGAGTGGCAGTTGTAGCAGCCCTCGCGCACGTAGATGTTGCGGCCCGCGAGCTCGAGCGGAGTGTAAGGGCGCACGCCGCTTACCGCCTCGATCGTGTTCTTGAGGTAGAACAGGGGCACGATCTCGACGAGCCCGCCGATGGCGATGACGATGAGGACGCCGATCACCAGGATGATCGAGTTGCGTTCCAGGATCGCGTGTTTGGACCAGAGTGACATCGATGACCTCGTTCAGGCGGCCGTGGCGACCGCGCCGGCCGGACGGCCGACGGCGGGCTGCGCTTCCTCGGCGGTGCCGATGGTTTTCCAGATGTTCCACGCCATCAGCAGCGCACCGGCGACGAACAGGGCGCCGCCCATGGCACGGATGACGTAGAAGGGGTGCATGGCCTCGACGGTCTCGACGAACGAGTACTCGAGGAATCCGAGGCTGGTATAGGCGCGCCACATCAGGCCCTGCAGGATGCCCGACACCCACATCGCGGAGATGTAGAGCACGATGCCGATGGTCGAGACCCAGAAGTGCCAGTTCACGAGTTTGAGCGAGTAGAGCTGACGGTTCCACAGCCACGGCACGAGCGAGTAGATCGCGCCGAAGGAGATGTAGGCGACCCAGCCGAGCGCGCCGGAGTGCACGTGGCCGATGGTCCAGTCGGTGTAGTGGGAGAGCGAGTTGACCGCCTTGATGGACATGAGCGGCCCTTCGAAGGTCGACATGCCGTAGAAGGCGACCGAGACGACCATCATGCGCAGCACCGGGTCGGTGCGCAGCTTGTCCCACGCGCCCGAGAGCGTCATGACGCCGTTGATCATGCCGCCCCACGAGGGCATCCACAGCATGATCGAGAACGTCATGCCGAGCGTCTGCGCCCAGTCCGGCAGCGCCGTGTAGTGCAGGTGGTGCGGGCCCGCCCAGATGTAGAGGAATATCAGCGCCCAGAAGTGGATGATCGACAGGCGATAGCTGTAGACCGGCCGCTCGGCGCGCTTGGGAATGAAGTAGTACATGATGCCGAGGAAGCCGGCGGTCAGGAAGAAACCGACCGCGTTGTGGCCGTACCACCACTGCACCATGGCGTCCTGCACGCCCGACCACAGGATGTAGGACTTGGGCGAGAACAGCGAGACGGGCACCGCCGCGTTGTTGCCGAGATGCAGCACCGCGATCGTCAGGATGAAGGCGAGGTAGAACCAGTTGGCCACATAGATATGCGGCTCGGTGCGGCGCATGAGCGTGCCGAGATAAACCAGCAGATAGACGACCCAGACGACCGTGAGCCAGAGGTCGGCGTACCATTCCGGCTCGGCGTATTCCTTGGACTGGGTGATCCCGAGCAGATAGCCGGTGCCGGCGATCACGATGAAGAAGTTGTAGCCGAGCACGACGAACCAGGGCGCGATCTCGCCGGCGAGGCGGGCGCGGGACGTGCGCTGGACGACGTACATCGACGTCGCGATCAGGACGTTGCCGCCAAAGGCGAAGATCACGGCCGACGTGTGCAGCGGACGCAGGCGCCCGAACGAGATCCAGGGCAGGTCGAAGTTGAACGCGGGAAAGGCGAGTTGAAGCGCGATGATAAGGCCGATGGTGAAGCCGGCGATGCCCCAGACCACCGAAGCGATGGTGGCGAACTTGACCGGCGCCATGTTGTAATTGGGCTTGCCGTCGATCATCAGCGGCGTGGGCGTCGCCGGACGCTCGAAATAGTGGTTCACGATGAGGATGACCGCGGCCGCGCTCCCTGCCGCGAACAGGTAGGCATGGAAGGCATATTCAGGGGTGTAGGCGCGCGCTGCCACGATGAGGGACAGGAACGCGAGAGCGGCGAGGGCCAGCGCGGTCCCTCCCTCCCCCAAGGTCATGTACTTGGCAGGCAATTTTGCTGAGGACATTTTCCGACATCCGCTGGGGTGAGCGCTGCGAGCGCGGCGATTGTCGGAAAATTGCCGGGAAGGGCTCCGGTCACGTTGACCGAGATCAATATCGCCGTGCTTTGCTACCCGTTGTGCCGGACGGCGGGCTAAGGGAAAGTACGTACCTTACGGGAAACTACGTAGTCGCGCCGCGCGCGGCCTGCTGAAGGGATGCCGATGACCGAGACTGTTGCCAAGACCCGGCCGGCATCGACGGAGCCGGTCAAGCCCGAGGCGATCATCGCCCACTACGGCGCGGCGCTGGCGCTGGTCGCCGTCTCCTTCAGTGTGCGCGAGTTCCTCAACCCCTGGATGGGACAGACCGGCCCGCTCTACCTGTTCTTCGTGCCCGCGATCCTGGTGGCGAGCGGCTTCGGCGGCTTCGGCCCGGGCTTCCTTGCCACCGTCACCAGCATCGCCGTCTCGACATATTTTTATCACGCCAACGTCCCGGTGGCGGCGGAGATGATCAACTCCGTCGCGTTCGGCATCATCGGCCTCGGCATCGCCTGGTTCGGCGAGCGGCTGCGTCGCCAGACCTTCCAGACGCGCGAGCGCAATCGCGACATCCTCGCCCGCGAGGCCCATCTCAAGTCGATCCTCGACACCGTGCCCGACGCCATGATCGTCATCGACGAACGCGGCGTGGTGCAGTCGTTCTCCACGGCGGCGGAGCGCCTGTTCGGCTATCGGCCGGAAGAGGTCATCGGGCGCAACGTGAAGATGCTGATGCCGTCCCCCTATCGGGAGAATCACGACGGCTACCTCGACCGCTACAAGCGCACCGGCGAGCGGCGCATCATCGGCATCGGCCGCGTGGTCGTCGGCGAGCGCAAGGATGGCAGCACCTTCCCCCTCGAGCTGGCGGTGGGCGAGATGCGATCGAGCGAACGCCGCTATTTCACCGGCTTCATCCGCGACATCACCGAACGCCAGAAGACCGAGGCGCGGCTGCAGGAGCTGCAGTCCGAGCTGGTGCACATCTCCCGCCTCACGGCCATGGGCGAGATGGCGTCGACCCTCGCCCACGAGCTCAACCAGCCTCTGTCCGCGATCGCGAACTACCTCAAGGGTTCGCGCCGCCTGCTGGGCGACACCCAGGACAAGACGGCCGCCACGGTGCGCGACGCCATCGACAAGGCCGCCGACCAGGCCATGCGCGCCGGCCAGATCATCCGGCGGCTGCGCGACTTTGTGGCCCGCGGCGAGACCGAGCGGCGGGTCGAGAATCTCAACAAAATGATCGAGGAGGCGGGCGCGCTGGCTCTCGTCGGCGCCAAGGAACAGGGCGTGCGCGTGCGCTTCGTGTTCGAATCGCGCGCCGACCAGGTGCTGGCCGACAAGGTGCAGGTGCAGCAGGTGCTGCTCAACCTCATCCGCAATGGGATCGAGGCCATGGAAGGTGCGGAACGCCGCGAGCTGACGCTGTTCACGGCGGATTCGGGTGACGAAGTCGTGATCGGCGTCGCCGACTCCGGCGCCGGCATCTCGCCCGAGATCGCCGATCAATTGTTCCAGCCCTTCGTCACCACCAAGCGGACCGGCATGGGCGTCGGCCTGTCGATCTCGCGCACCATCATCGAGTCCCATGGGGGACGCATCTGGGTCGAGCCCAGTGACACGGGCGGCGCCGCGTTCTATTTCACTCTGCGCTCGGCCAAGTCTGAGGAGATCGGAAATGACGGCTAACGCCACCGTCCACGTCATCGACGACGACGACGCACTGCGCGATTCGCTGGGATTTCTGCTGGCGAGCGCGGGCATCGAGGCGCAGACCTACGACTCCGCCACGAGTTTCCTCGCCGCGCTTCCCCGCGACGCCCACGGCTGCGTGATCACCGACGTGCGCATGCCGGGCATGAGCGGAATCGAGCTGCTGCGCGAGCTCAAATCTGTCGCGCCGGCCATGCCCGTCATCGTGATCACCGGTCACGGCGACGTGCCGCTCGCCGTCGAGGCGATGAAGCTCGGCGCCCTCGATTTCATCGAGAAGCCGTTCGACGACGAAGCCCTGCTCGCTTCGGTGCGCAACGCGCTCGGCCGCCACGAGCAGGACGCCAAGCGCGAGGCCGAGCGCGCCAACGTGATCGAGCGGCTCGAGGGGCTGTCCGCGCGCGAGCGTCAGGTGCTGGACGGCCTGGTGCTCGGCCACGCCAACAAGGTGATCGCCTTCGACCTCGGCATCAGCCCGCGCACCGTGGAGATCTATCGGGCCAACGTCATGACCAAGATGGAGGCCTCCAGCCTGTCGGACCTCGTCCGCATGGCGCTGGCCGCCGGCCTGCTCGAATCGACGCGCTGACGCGTGTCCGTCCGCAGGCAGGGAAAGAGGTCGTGCGAATTGATCGCGGTCAACGCAACCGCGGCCCCGCAGCTTACGTTGACGACGCAATGGCCCGTCGGCGCCGCAACCTGGAGCATCTCATGCGCTTGCGCTCGATCCTGATCTGCCTGGCCGCCGTGGCGGCGGCCTCACCCGCGTTCGCCCAGGCCCTCTCCCCAGCCGCCCAGCGCGGGCTGAACCTGGCGCGCGCCAACTGTGCCCGCTGTCATTCGATCGACAAGGTGACGGAGAGCCCGCTCAAGCTGGCGCCCCCCTTTCGCACGCTGCACACGCGCTATCCGGTGGAGAATCTCGAAGAGCCGCTGGCCGAAGGCATCGTGACGGGTCATCCGAACATGCCCGAGTTCCGGCTCGCGCCGGACCAGATCCATGACTTCATCGCCTATCTGAAGACGCTGGAGTGACGCGCGCGCACGCGGCGCGGCCGACTCAGCTCGGCCGCTGCTCGTCTTCCGGCGTGCCGATCACGAGCCCCGAAGTCGGCTCGACCCACACGAGGTGGTCCTCCACCGACTTGACGCCCGGCGTATTCTCTGCGGCGACGCGGATGCCCTGACGCTGACGCTCGTCGAGGATCGTGCCCCACAGATGCACGACGCCATTGCGCACGACCACGTCGACCAGGGCGACGGGCGCCCACGGCTGACGCGCGAGCTCGGCCTTGAGCCGATCGCGGATGGTCGCATCGTCCACCGAAGTGGGCTTGGTCTCGCGCGCGACGCTGGCGAGGGCGCGCAACAGGTTGGCGCGGCTGACGATGCCCACCAGCTTGCCGTCGCGCAGCACCGGCAGGCGCTTGATCTGGTGGCGCTCCATGATGTTCACGACCTCGTCGAGCGGGGTATCCTCGGCGATCGTCTGCACCGGCCGCGTCATCACCTCCTCGACCTTGCGGCCGCTGGCATGCGCGTATTCGGTGGCGAGGCGGCCGGGCCCCACGAAGAACTCGATCCAGCGCGGGCGCCGGCGCTGCGTACCGGTCTCGGTACGGCGCAGCAGGTCACCCTCGGTGACGATGCCGACGACCGCTCCTTTGGTGTCGATCACGGGCAGGCCGCTGAACTTGCGCTGCAGCATCAGCCGGACGGCTTCCATCACCGAATCGCCCGGTGCGACCGTGATGGGATTGGCAGTCATGATGTCGGCGGCCTTCATGATCGTTTCTCCTGTGGGGGGAGCCAGGGGGCTGGCCTCGCATGCGAGTCTGTCGTTGCGCACCGGGGCGCTTCAACGCTCAGGCGGGATGACGCATATCACCCCGCTTGGTCTTGTTTGTCGAGCGCAGCCGACCCGCGCGTCAGCCGTTCAGCCGGTTGAGCGCCGAGGGATTGCTCACCACGACGCGCCGCGAGGCCACGAGCTTGATGGTGGCGTTGTCCTCGAGCTGCGTCAGCGTCCGCGAGACGGTCTCGATGGTGAGGCCGAGATAGTCGGCGATGTCCTGGCGCGACATGGGCAGCTCGAAGGCCGCGGCGCCCGAGAGGCGCTGCCCCATCTCCAGCAGGAAGGCGGCGACCCGCTCCTGCGCACTCTTGATCAGCAGCAGTGTGTGATTCTGGGCGCGGCGCAGCTCCTGCGCCGTGATGGCCAGCAGTTCGCGCGCGATGTCGCCGTTGCGCTGCGAGGCCTGCATCAGCACGTTGCGGCGCACGAACAGGACCTTGGAATTGACGACCGCTTCGGCCGAGCCGGCATGATCCTCGCCCAGTTCGAGCCCGAACACGTCGCCCGGCAGATAGAAGGCGCTGACCTGGCGTCGGCCATCGCTCAGCACGCGATAGGTCCGTACCGCGCCGGTGACCACCTTGTAGACGTACTCGGCCGGCTCGCCCTCGCCATAGATCTCCGCGTTGCGCTCGAACGGCATGGTGGCGCCTCCGAGCTCCGAGAGGTTCATCCCAGCTGCTTGGGTCTGGGCGGCGCCCGTCCGGCTCTGCGGGGCGGTCCTGGCGGTGTTCGCTTCACTCGGACGGTTCGACATCGGTCGCTCCTTGCGAATTTGATCGATCGCAAAGTGACCCAGCACCCCCATCCGGAAAATTCAGATATTGCCCCTAAGGGGTTCCCCGTAGTGACGGAACGGGGCACGCTGTGCCGCATTGCCGAACCGGCACGTCAGGTCCCAATTTACCGCTCCATCGCAGAATTCGCTCATTTCGCCATGTCGACATACCGGCTCGACCGCCTGTTCTCGCCGCGCTCCGTCGCCCTCGTCGGCGCCAGTCCGCGCGAGAAGTCGATGGGCCGCGCCATCCTGCACAACCTGCAGACGGGCGGCTTTGCCGGCCCGCTCGCGGTGGTCAACCCGTTCCACCGCGAGATCGACAGCCTCGCCACGGCCGCCTCGCTGCGCGATCTCAAGGAACCTCCCGACGTCGTGGTCGTCGCGGTTGCGCCGACGGCCGTGCTGCAGGTGATCGAGGAGGCCGGCGAGATCGGCGCATCCACCGCGATCGTGATCACCGCAGGCCTCGGTCACGGCGAAGGCTCGATCGCGCAGGCGGTGCAGGCGGCAGCCCGCAAGACCGGCATGCGAATCGTCGGACCCAACTGTCTCGGCGTGGTCGCGCCGGCCACGAAGTTCAACGCGACCTTCGCCTCACGCATGCCGCTCGCCGGCGACCTCGCGCTGATCTCGCAGTCGGGCGCCATCGCGGCTGGCATGATCGACTGGGCCGCCGAGCGCCGCGTCGGGTTCTCCGCCATTGCCTCGGTGGGCGACCAGATCGACGTCGATGTCGGCGACCTGCTCGACTATTTCGCGCTCGACCGCGCCACCCGCGCCATCCTGCTCTACGTCGAGGCGGTGAAGGACGCACGCAAGTTCATGTCGGCCGCGCGTGCGGCTGCGCGTGTCAAGCCGGTAGTGGTGGTGAAGGCGGGCCGCGAGGCGGCGGGCGCCAAGGCGGCCGCGACGCACACGGGCGCGCTCGCCGGCTCGGACGCGGTCTACGATGCGGCTTTCCGCCGCGCCGGCCTGCTGCGCGTCGGCAACATGTCGGAGCTGTTCGACGCTGCAGAGACGCTGGGCCGCATCCGCGCGCTCGACGGGCGGCGGCTGGCGATCCTCACCAACGGCGGCGGCCTCGGCGTGCTCGCGATCGATCATCTGTCCGAGCTCGGCGGCACCATCGCGAACGTGTCCGCGGCGATCCGCGAGCAACTCGACAAGGTGCTGCCGCCGACGTGGTCGCGCGCCAATCCCGTCGACATCATCGGGGACGCCGACGCCGCGCGCTATTGCGCGGCGCTCGAAGCGCTGCTCGCCGATCCCGAGAACGACGCCGTGCTGGTGATGAACGTGCACACCGCCGTCGCGACGCCAACGGAAACGGCGTCGGCGGTGGCCGGGCTGGTGTCGAGCTATCGCGCGCGCAGTCTGCGCCCCAAGCCGGTGATGGCCGTCTGGCTGGGAACGAGCTCACTGACCGCCGACACGTTCCGCGCCGCCGGCATTCCCACCTACGCGACCGAGGCCGACGCCATCAGCGGCTTCATGCACCTCGTGCGCTACAACGACGCCGCGCGGCAACTGATGGACACACCGCCCAGCCTGCCGGCGCAGTTCACGCCCGACGTGGCCACCGCGAGGACGATCGCTGCGCGCGTGATCTCCGAAGGTCGCACCTGGCTCGACCCGGTCGAGGCCGCGCAGGTTTTGCAGGCCTACGCGATCCCGACCATTCCTACGATCGCAGCCGCCGACCCGGACGCGGCCGCGACCGCCGCCGCGCGGTTCCTCGACGCAGGACAGCCGGTGGTCGTCAAGATCCATTCGCGCGAGATCGTGCACAAGTCCGACGTCGGGGGCGTGCGGCTCAACCTGCCCAGCGAACGCGCGGTGCGCGAGGCCGCCGCCGAGATCATCGCGCGCGCCAGGGCGGCGCGGCCGGATGCGAAGATCCTCGGCGTCACTATCCAGCCGATGATCGTGCGTCCGCAGGCGCGCGAGCTGATCATGGGAATCGCGGACGATGCGACCTTCGGCCCGATCATCGCGTTCGGACACGGCGGAACGGCAGTGGAGGTCATCAACGACAAGGCGCTCGCCCTGCCCCCGCTCGACCTCAAGATGGCGCACGAGCTGATCGCCCGCACGCGCGTGTCGCGCCTGCTGCGCGCCTACCGCAACGTGCCGGCGGCAAACGAGACGGAGATCGCCTTCACCCTCGTGAAGCTGGCGCAGCTCGTCGCCGACGTGCCGCAGGTGCGCGAACTCGACATCAACCCGCTGCTGGCGGACGAGACCGGCGTGATGGCGCTCGACGCCCGCATCGCGGTGCGCAAGGTCGACGTCATGTTCAAGGGGCCGGGCCACCCGCGTCTCGCGATCCGGCCCTACCCGGTCGAGTGGGAGCGCACGCTCACCCTCGCGGACGGCATGACCTGCTTCGTGCGGCCAATCCGGCCCGAGGACGAGGCGCTGTTCCCCGGCTTCTTCGCACACCTCACGCAGGAGGACCTGCGCATGCGCTTCTTCGCGCCCGTGAAGGAGTTCAGCCACACGTTCATCGCGCGGCTGACGCAGCTCGACTACGCCCGCGCGATCGCGTTCATCGCGCTCGACGAAAGTCGGCGCGAGATGCTCGGGGCTGTACGCCTGCATGCCGACTCGAACTACGAATCCGGCGAGTACGCCATCCTGCTGCGCTCCGACCTCAAGGGACGCGGGCTCGGCTGGCAGCTCATGCAACTGATGATCGCGTATGCCCGCAGCGAAGGCCTCCAGCGTGTGGAGGGGCAGGTGCTGCGCGAGAACAGCACCATGCTCACCATGTGCCGCGAGCAGGGTTTTACGATCGCCAACGATCCCGACGAGCCGCACATCAAGCGCGTGACGCTCTCCCTGCGCTGAGCCGCGTGAGCTGCTGCGATCCGCTCGCAGCAAGGCGCAGCCATGCCGCCACATGCCGGACTTTGATCTCGATCAAGGTATCGGGTGTGCGCCTGCCCTGTGATGGCGACAGAAACCCAAGGAGAAACGATGGCCAGTCACCAGATTCCAGGCACGTCGATATTCGACGGAGAGGCGGCCCAGAAGGGCTACGCTCTCAACAAGATGTGCTTCTCGTTCAACCATCCGGAGAATCGCGCAGCATTCCTGCGCGACGAGGACGCCTATTGCGCCAAGTACGGCCTGACCCCGGAACAGCGCGCGGCGGTCAAGCACCGCAACGTGCTCGAGATGATCGACGCGGGCGGCAACGTCTACTACCTCGCGAAGCTCGCGGGGATTTTCGGCCTGAACGTGCAGGACGTCGGTGCGCAGCAGACCGGCATGACGGTCGAAGCGTTCAAGCAGAAGCTCCTGGAAGCGGGGAAATAGCATGGCACGCATCATCGGTGGTATCGGCTCGACTCACGTCCCGGCGATCGGCGGCGCGATCGCCAAGGGACTGCAGCAGGACCCCTACTGGAGGCCGTTCTTCGACGGGTTCCACGCGACGCACCAATGGCTGGCGAGCCACAAGCCCGACGTCGTCGTCGTGTTCTACAACGACCACGGGCTCAATTTCTTCCTCGACAAGATGCCGACCTTCGCCGTCGGCGCGGCCGAAAGCTACCGGCATGAGGACGAAGGCTGGGGCATCGGCTTTCCGCATCCGTTCGCGGGCGACGCGGACCTCTCCTGGCACATCATCGAAAACCTGGTCGCCGACGAGTTCGACGTGACGACCTGCCAGGAGATGCTCGTCGATCACGCCTTCACCATTCCGCTGTCGCTGCTGTGGCCGGGCGACAAGGCGCCGCCGGTCAAGACCGTGCCGATCGTGGTGAACACCGTGCAGCATCCGCTGCCGAGCCCGGCGCGTTGCTTCAAGCTCGGCCAGTCCGTCGGCCGCGCGATCGAGTCCTACAAGCCCGACGTCAACGTGCTGGTGATCGGCACCGGGGGCCTGTCGCACCAGCTCGACGGCAAGCGCGCCGGCTTCATCAACAAGCCGTTTGACCTGATGTGCATGGAGAAGCTGGTCAGCGATCCGGCGGCGTTGACGCGCTATTCTGCGATGGACCTCGTGGAGCAGGCGGGCTCGCAGGGCGTCGAGCTGCTGAACTGGATCGCCATGCGCGGCGCCTTGACCGGCAAGGTGTCGAAGATCCACAGCAACTATCACATCCCCATCTCCAACACCGCCTCGGCGGTGCTGCTGATGGAGAACGAGAGCGAAGCCAAGCAGGTGCCGTTCAAGAAGGCGAGCTGAGCCTTCCGCTCACAAGCCGAACCGTCGTGGTGGCCGGGGCATGTCCCGGCCACTTCGCGTTTGAAGAAGGCATCTTCGCGCGGTGGGGTGTTGACGCGATGCGCGCCGCCCACAGGCAGCGCTACTTCTGGATCATGTGCAGATAGGCCTGGACCGCCTCGGCATCCTGACGGGTGAAGCGGAACGTCGGCATGTCGGGGTGCGGGCCGGTGAAGCCTTCGCGCAGTTGCGCAACGAGGTCGTCCACGTCGTAACGCTTCGTGATGCTGCGCAGCTCCGGCGCGTTGGGCCGCGGGCTGCGATCGGTGATCCCGACCGCGTGACAGTCGGAGCAGAGCTTCGTGAGCAGCACCTGGCCGCGCCGCTCCAACCGGTTGAGCTGCTGGGCGCCGGCCGGCGCGGCGAGCACGCAGAACAGCGCGGTCAGCGCCGCTCCACGCAACATGCCTCGCAGAACTGCCGGCGCCATGATCCCCACCGTCAGTGCGACATCAGGACGGGGACGGTCATCGATTCCATCATCTCGCGCGTGACGCCGCCGAGCACGAACTCGCGCAGGCGTGAGTGGCCGTAGCCGCCCATCACCAGCATGTCCGACGAACGGTCGGCGATATGCGAGAGGATCGCCTCCGCCACCTTCACGTCAGGCACGGTGGTGCGCTCGAGCTCGACCTTGAGGCCGTGGCGCGCGAGATGCTGGGCCATGTCGACGCCAGCGATCTCGCGCCGCGATCCCTCCTTCGGCTGCACCATGAGCAGCTCGATCTTCCTGGCCTTGCGCAGGAACGGCAATGCGTCGCCGATCGCGCGCGCGGCCGAGCGGCTGCCGTCCCAGCACACCGTCACGTGGTCGAGCTTGAGCCCGGCCTTCTGGATATACGGGACCATCAGAACCGGCCGGCCGGCGCCGAACAGCGCCCCTTCCGCGAGAAGCTCCTCCGGGCCCGGCTTGTCGGGCTCGGCCTGGCGGACGATGGCGAGATCGTAGGTGCGGGCGAGCTCGCCGAAGATTTCGGCGGCCCCCGCAAGATTGGATTCCAGCTTGCGCGTCTCGATCGCAACGCCGTTCCGGCGCGCCGTCTCCTCGAACTTCGCGATGGCGTCCCCGGCCGCCTTCTCGGTTTCGCGCCGCTGCGCCTCGATGACCGAGGTCAGCGCGCTGGCGCCGATGATCGTGCCCGGCACCTCGAACCGATATTCGAACGCAATGCCGGTCGCATGCGCGTCGAAGGCGCTGGCGACCGACAGCGCGAAATCACCGGTGGCGTCCTTGCCGCCGCCGACCGAAAGATTGATGAGAATGTCCTTGATCATCGAATTGCTCCTCGACGCCCGACCGGCGCCCCCCTCGATTTGCATTCCACCGGCCGCGGAGCCTTGACCAGGATCAACGGCAGCGCGCCGCCGGGGTCCGGGAATGTCCCTATTCCTACCTTTTCTTGTCGTTAATCCAATAGCCATCCGCCGAAGCCCGGCACGATATTCTGACGCGGTTACTCGCCGGTTTGCGCGCGCGACTTAAAGGCTTCGCGGCCGTCGCCGGGCGGATTAAGTAAGTTGCTGGATGCGGCTGCGCCGCACGCAGCCGGCGAGGAGCAACACCCCATGACGGCCGGGATGGAACGCCTGCTCCGACGAGGTCTGGTGGCGGTGGCGCTCGCCGCCCTCGGCGCAGGGCTGCTGGCATGGGCCGCGGGCCGCACGCAACTTGCGCACTGGATCTGGGCGGCGGGCATCTGGCCGGTGGTGCTCGGCCTGCTCGTCTCCATGGTCCGCGATCTGATCGCCGGCCGGATCGGCGTCGATGCGGTCGCCTTTGTCGCCATGGCGGCGGCACTCGCGCTCGGCGAGACGCTCGCCGGCGTCGTCGTCGCGGTCATGTACGCCGGCGGCAACCTGCTGGAGGATTTTGCGGTCGCGCGCGCCGAGCACGATCTCAAGGCGCTGGTCGATCGCGCGCCGCGCGTCGCCCACCGCCGCCACGACTCGACGATCACCGACATTGCGATCGAGGACGTGAAGATCGGCGATCCCATTCTCGTGCGCGGCGGCGAGGTGATCCCCGTCGACGGCACCATCGTCAGTCCCGCCGCCGTAATCGACGAGGCAATGCTCACGGGCGAGCCGATTCCCGTCACGCGCGGGGCGGGAGAGCCCGCCCTGAGCGGCACCATCAACGCCGGCGAGACCTTCGAGATCCGGGCGACTGCAACCGCGGGCGAAAGCACCTATGCCGGCATCGTGCGGATGGTCAGCGCGGCACACACCGCCAAGGCGCCGTTCATCCGCCTCGCCGACCGCTATGCGCTGCTGCTGCTTCCGATCACGCTCGCGCTCGCCGGTGCGGCCTGGCTATGGTCGGGAGATCCGGTGCGCGCGTTGGCGGTCCTAGTGGCGGCGACGCCGTGCCCGCTCATCCTGGCCGCGCCGGTGGCGTTCGTCTCCGGCATCGCGCGCGCCGCGCGTGCGGGAATCCTGGTCAAGGGCGGCGCTCCGTTCGAGGCGCTCGCGCGCACGCACACCGTGATGTTCGACAAGACCGGCACGCTGACCGTGGGGGGTGCGCGTCTCGTTGCGATCGAGACCGCGCCGGGTGAGAACCCGGACGAGGTGCTGCGCCTCGCGGCCTCGCTGGAGCAGTCGTCGCATCACGTGGTCGCCGCCGCCATCGTGGACACCGCTCGCCGCCGTGGTTTCGCGCTGCAGGTGCCCACGCAAGTGCGCGAGACGATGGGGTCCGGTCTCGAGGGTGTCATTGACGGACGCCGCATCCAGGCCGGCTCGGGCCAACTGGTCTTTGGCGGCCGCAAGCCCCAGGAATGGGCCATGCGCGCGCTCCGCCGCGCGGCCTGGCGCTCCGCGCTGGCGGTGTTCGTCGCAGTCGACGGGCGTCCCGTCGGCGCGCTGCTGATGGGCGACGAACTGCGGCGCGACACGCCGCGCGCCATCAACGCGTTGCGCACGGCCGGCATCGCGCGCATCGTCATGCTCACCGGCGACCGCGCCGACGCCGCGGAAACGATCGGCGCGGCGCTCGACCTCGACGCGGTGCTGGCCGACCGCGTTCCGTCCGACAAGGTCGAGGCGGTGGCGACGGAGCAGCGCCTGCATCCGACCGTGATGGTGGGCGACGGCATCAACGATGCACCGGCGCTGGCGGCCGCCGGCGTCGGCATCGCCATGGGTGCGCGCGGCGCCAGCGCCTCCTCGGAAGCCGCCGATGTCGTCGTTCTGGTCGACCGGCTGGACCGGGTGGCAGACGCCGTCGCGATCGCCAAGCGCTCCCGCCGGATTGCGGTCCAGAGCATCGTGGCCGGCATGGCCCTGTCCGGCGTCGCCATGCTGGCGGCTGCGGCGGGCTGGCTGCCGCCGGTCGCCGGCGCGCTGACGCAGGAAGCCATCGACGTTGCCGTCATCCTCAACGCGCTGCGGGCGCTGACGTCGGGCCGCGCGTTCGGACGGCGGGCGATGCCGGGCGCGACCGCCGTCACGCTGCGCGAGGATCACGAGCGTATCGAGACGAGCCTCGACCGGCTGCGCGAGATCGCCGATGCGCTCGATGACGCCGAGCCCGTGCAGGCGACCGCTCTCATCAGCGAAGCCGACAAGATCATCACCACGAAGATCATCGCCCACGAGCGGGAGGACGAAGCCAGCGTCTATCCGTCACTGACGCAGTATTTCGCCGATCACCACGGCCTCGGCGCCATGAGCCGGGCGCACCGTGAGATCATGCATCTGGCGCGCCTGCTCGGGCATTTGGCCGAAGGGCTCACGCCGCAGGACGCCGACCGTTACCTCGTCCGTGACGCCCAGCGGGCGATCGAATCCATCGAGGCGCTGGTGAGGCTACACAACGCCCAGGAAGAGGACATCTACGAGCACGCCGTGAGGGGCGGCGGGTGACGGCACCCGCGCGCGGCAACCCCCGGTCGCAGCCCACGGTTTTCGCGCCTGCAGCATGCACCATACCGCTGGAACATCCCAGCTTTTCCGCCACGCAGGGCGATCTTTCTTGCGGCGCAACAAGGGCGATGGCACAACGCTCGCGACCGTTGATGCCGTCAACAATCCCATTCATGGAGTCCGCAGATGCCCGGTATCGGAGACAAGCTTCCGTCCTTCGAAATCGTGGGCGTGAAGCCGCGCTTTCACAATCACGAGGAGAACGGCGAGAGCGCGTTCGAGACGCTGACCGAGAAGAGCTTCCCGGGAAAGTGGAAGATCATCTTCTTCTATCCAAAGGATTTCACCTTCGTGTGCCCGACCGAGATCGCCGAGTTCGCGCGTCTCGCCAATGATTTCGCCGACCGCGATGCGGTCGTGCTCGGCGGCTCGACCGACAACGAGCACTGCAAGCTGGCCTGGAGGCGGGACCACAAGGATCTCAACCGGCTGGCGATCTGGCAGTTCGCCGACAGCAAGGGCAGCCTCGTGGATGGCCTTGGTGTGCGCTCGCCTGACGGCGTCGCCTACCGCTACACCTTCATCGTCGATCCCGACAACGTGATCCAGCACGTTTACGCGACCAATCTCAACGTCGGCCGCGCCCCGAAGGACACGCTGCGCGTGCTCGATGCGCTGCAGACGGATGAATTGTGCCCGTGCAATCGCGAAGTGGGCGGCGCCACCCTCAAGGTGGCCTAAGGCCATGTCAATCGACGCGCTCAAGGAGCGGCTTCCGGACTTCGCCAAGGACGTGAGGCTCAACCTCTCGTCCATGGCGGGGGACGAGACGCTGGCGGTCCAGACCAAATACGGCCTGTTCCTGGCGGCCGCCATCGCCACGCGCAATGCCGACGTGATCGCCGCCATGGAGGCGGAAGCTGCCGGCAAGGTGACGCCGGCGGCCGCCGGCGCGGCGCGCGCCGCAGCCTCCGTGATGGCGATGAACAACGTCTATTACCGCTTCCTGCACCTCGTCTCCAACAAGGAGTACGGAACGCTGCCGGCGCGGCTGCGCATGAACGTCATCGCCAACCCGGGCGTCGACAAGGCGGACTTCGAGCTGTGGTCGCTGGCAGTCTCGGCGATCAACGGCTGCGGCAGCTGCATCGACGCGCACGAGAAGGTGCTGAACGAGGCGGGCGTGCCGGCCGCCACGATCCAGACCGCCGTGCGCTTCGCCGCGATCATCCAGTCGGTGGCCGTCGCCCTGGAAGCGGGCGAGGCGGCGCGGCCGGTCGCCGCCGCCTGACCGACGGTTTCCGACATGGAGCCCACGCGCGCACAGACGACCCCGTTCGCGCGCTTGGGCGGCGCCGCGACCATCGACGCGCTGGTCGAAGCCTTCTATGCGCGCATGGACTCGCTGCCGCAGGCGCGCACCATCCGCGCCATGCATGCCGACGACCTGTCGGAGATCAAATCCGTCCTCAAGCGGTACCTCACCGAATGGCTGGGCGGGCCGCGGCTCTATTCACAGGAGCGCGGGCATCCGCGCCTGCGCATGCGCCATTTCGGCTTTGCGATCGGCGAGGCCGAGCGCGACGCGTGGATGACCTGCATGCAGGGCGCGCTCGAGGCGGTGGTCGCAGACGAGGCGCTGCGCGCCGACCTGACCAGCGCGTTCTTCAAGCTGGCCGACTGGATGCGCAACCAGCCCGCGGCGCGCTAAGGCCGCTCACGCGGCAGCAGCCTGCGGCGGGCTGAGGAAGCCCGCCATGCCCGACGAGCCGCCCGGCGCGGCCTGCACCGCGCCGTCCACGAGCCTGGCATCGGCGGAACGCGCACCGGCCTGGCGGCTGCTCGCCGCGAACAGATCGATGAAGCTGCGCACCTTGGCCGCGACATATTGCCGGTGCGGATAGATGACGTTGATCGCATGTTCGGGTTCGAGGAACTCGTCGAGCACGGCGACCAGCCGGCCCGCGCGCAGATCGTCCGCGACCACGAAGTCGGGAACCATGCACAGCCCCTGCCCCTGCAACGCCGCGATGCGCAGCGCGCCGGTGCTGTTGGTCTGCAGGCTGCCTGAGACGGTGACCGCCTGCTCGCCCTGCGGCCCGTTGAACCGCCAAGCCTCCTGGCGCGCATTGCTCGAGGCGCGCAGGCAGTCGTGATGCACGAGATCGGCGGGCTGCCGCGGGACGCCCCGACGGGCGAGGTAATCGGGCGAGCCACAGACGACGTAGCGGTAGGTCGCGACACGGCGGCTGATCAGGCTTGCGCTGGCCGGCGGCGTTTCGTGGATGGCGACGTCGATCTGCTCCTGGATGAGATCGACAAGGTCGTCCGTAATCGCGAGGTTCACCGCGATCTCCGGATAGCGGCGCGAGAATTCCGCAAGGAACGGCACGACGAGGGGCGACATCGCCACCGAGCAGTTGATGCGCAGCGTTCCGCGCGGAGCCTGTTGCAGCGCCTGCGCGCTGCGCTCGGCCTGCTCGATCTGGGCGAGGATGCGCGCGCACTCGGCGTAGAAGGCGCGGCCGACCTCGGTCAGGCTGATCTTGCGCGTGGTGCGGTTGAGCAGGCGCACGCCCAGCCGTTGCTCGAGCTGCTGCACCTGCGTCGTCACCTGCGAGGCGGACAATGCAAGCGCGCGGGCGGCGGCGCTGAACTGGCCGCAGTCCACGACTTTCACGAATGTTTCCATGCAGCCGAGACGATCCATGAGATTTCCAATCACATTCTGCAAGATAATGCGCACGACGCCGGTGCGGCCGGGCGATCCGCGCCGCTGGCACGGGTATCGCGTGTTGCGTTCCCGTAAAGGAGAGCCGGACAGGCCATGGCCGGGTGGTTTGTGCCGCAGACCACGGGTCGCATCGCGGGCCCTACGCGGCGGGCGCGACGGCCGGCACGAGGGCGGCCTCGCAGACTGCATGGCGCACGCGGCGATCGTAATCGTCGGCGAGGGCATGCAATGCCGCTGCGCCGTCGCCCGCAAACGAGGGCCCGTGCATCAACGCCAACGTTCGCGGCGCCAGCGCAGAGAGCCGCCGGATGGTCGGCCCCATGCCGGGATTGAGACTGGAGTATTTGAACAAGTCCTCGGCGGCTGCGGCCGGTCCGACGATGTCGCCGTCGGTCAACGACGGCCCGTCGCCGAGTTGAGTGAACAGATCGCCGCACATCAGGGTTCCGGTCGTCTCTTCATAGAGAACGCCGGCCTCCCAGCCATGCGGAACATGCGGCGTGTCGAGATAGCGCACGCGCTTGCCTTGCCCGAGATCGATGGTCTCGCCGTCCGCCAGAATGCGCGGCGGACGGTTGCTCGCATCGTTCAGCGTGACAAGGCATCCGGTCTGGCCGTGCGCGACCTCGGCCTGCGGCGCGAGCGCGAGCCACTCGTTCATGGCACCGCATTCGTCGGCCTCGTAGTGACCGAAGGCGATCCAGCGCAGGCGCTCGGGCGGCACGAGCCGGGCCACCGCCGAGCGCACGAACCCGAACATGTGGCGGTGGCCCGTGTGGAACAGCAGCGGCTCGTCGCCGAGGATGAGGAACTGGTTGAAGGTGAGCCCCGCCGGCGGAGCGATCTCCGGCACGAAGCTCGACAGCCGGTAAATACCGTCGGCGATTTCGGCAATCCTGGTTTCCACGACGTCCTCCGATCGTTGCAGCGGGCCTGCTTGCGGCCGGTGGTGGACACTGGCCCAAAATCAGGGTACATGTATGTGTAGCGAAAGTTGACAGGCCTGTCAATATTGGATACACATACTCGTGCAATGAAAATCAAGGCACCCCGGACCTACACGCTCAAGCGCCGCGCCGAGCAGCAGGCCGAAACACGGCGGCGGATCGTGGAAGCCGCCGTGGAGCTGCACAGCACGATCGGGCCGGCGCGCACCACGATCAGCATGGTGGCGGACCGCGCCGGCGTTCAGCGGCACACCTTCTATGCGCATTTTCCCGAAGAGCGGGACCTGCTGCTCGCGTGCTCGGGCCTCACCGAGAAGCGTGATCCCCTGCCGGACCCCGAGCCGTGGCGCTCGATCGCCGACCTCGACGAGCGACGCCGCATCGGCCTGCGGGCGATCTACGACTGGTACGGGCGCAACGCCGAGCTTGCCGCGAACGTGCTTCGCGACGCGGAGATCCACGCACCGGTACGCGAGATCAACGAAACTCTGTGGGGCCCGCGGATGGCGGCATACAGCGAGGTGCTCGGGGCCAAGCTGGACGCCAAACAGCAGGCGCTGCTGCGGCTGGCGCTCGGCTTCTTCACGTGGCGCACGCTGGTGCGCGAGGGCGGGATGAAACCGGGCGCCGCGGTCACGGCGATGCTCGAAGCCATCGCCTGCATCAAATAGGCTTGGAGCGGCAGCTTAGGTTCCGCGGGCGTGGTCACTGAATCCGCGGCAGCACCTGGAACTGATGGAACGGCGGCGGCGAGCTCAGGCTCCACTCGAGCGTCGTCGCGCCGGCACCCCAGGGATTGCCCTGCGCCCTCACCTTGCGCACGAGAGCGGCCGCGATTCCGGTGAAGAAGACCACCAGCCCGAGCGCGGCGATGTAGGCGCCCACCGAGGAGACGAGATTCCAGCCGGTGAACGCATCGGGATAGTCCACGATGCGGCGCGGCATGCCCGCCATCCCGAGGAAATGATGGGGGAAGAACGCCAGGTTGACGCCGATGAAGGTGATCCAGAAGTGCAGCTTGCCGAGCGGCTCCGGATACATGTAGCCGGTGATCTTGGGAAACCAGTAGTACCAGCCGGCGAAGATCGCGAACACCGCGCCGAGCGACAGCACGTAATGGAAGTGGGCGACGACGTAGTAGGTGTCCTGAAAGACGACATCGACTCCGGGATTGGCCAGCACGACGCCGGTGACGCCGCCGATGGTGAACACGCAGACGAACCCGATTGCCCACAGCATCGGCGTGCGGAACTCGATCGTGCCGCCCCACATGGTCGCCAGCCAGGAGAAGATCTTGATGCCGGTCGGCACTGCGATCACCATACTGGCCATGGCGAAATAGGCCTGCGTGGATGCGGACATGCCGACCGTGTACATGTGGTGGGCCCACACGACGAAGCCGACGACGCCGATCGCCACCATCGCATAGGCCATGCCGAGATAGCCGAACACCGGCTTGCGGCTGAACGTCGACACCACGTGGCTGATGATGCCGAAGCCGGGCAGGATCATGATGTAGACTTCGGGATGCCCGAAGAACCAGAACAGGTGCTGGTAGAGCAGCGGGTCGCCGCCGCCCTGCGGCGCGAAGAGGGTGGTCGCGAAGTTGCGGTCGGTCAGCAGCATCGTGATCGCGCCGGCGAGCACCGGCAGCGACAGCAGCAGCAGGAAGGCCGTGACGAGGACGGACCACACGAACAGCGGCATCTTATGCAGTGTCATGCCCGGCGCGCGCATGTTGAAGATCGTCGTGATCATATTGATCGCGCCGAGGATCGATGACGCGCCGGCGAGGTGAAGCGCCAGGATCACGAAATCGACGGCGGGGCCCGGATGCCCGGCCGTCGACAGGGGCGCATACAAGGTCCAACCCGTGCCCGCGCCGGACGAGCCCGGCTCGCCCTCGACGAACAGCGATATCAGCAGCAGCGCGAAGGACGCGGGCAGCAGCCAGAACGAGACGTTGTTCATGCGCGGGAACGCCATATCCGGCGCGCCGATCATCAGCGGCACCATCCAGTTGGCAAAGCCGCCCATCATCGCCGGCATCAGGGCGAAGAAGATCATGATGAGGCCGTGCCCCGTCACGAGCACGTTATAGACGTGCGGGTCGCCGAAGATCTGCAGGCCGGGCTGCTGCAGTTCGATACGAATGCCGACGGAGAGCAGCGCGCCGATCGCGCCGGCGAACATGGCGAACACGAGGTACATCGTGCCGATGTCCTTGTGGTTCGTCGAATAGAGATAGCGCCGCCAGCCGGACGGTGCGTGATGGGCGGGGGGATGGCTTTCGGCGGTTCTGGTCAGCATGAGGGCACGGACGGTGCAAGCGATTGCCGGATGATGCGCGGCCGCATGGCGCGCCAGTCCTCATCCACCCGCATCCGGCCCAAGACAAACGATATGATTTGGCGATTTGATCCAATAATTTTGCTGGTTCGCGGGCGCGTGCTTCAGAGCTACGCCGGCTGCGACTGCCCCCCATCGGGATAGATCAAGGTCCCATCCTCGCGCCGCCGCGCTGCAGGCGTCAGAGTGACAGGCTCGATCTGGTGATGCCCCATGATGTGGAACACGGTTTCGCCGGCGGCGACGAGGTAATCCGCAACGATGCGGCGATGACATCGCCACCACACGGCCTCGGCGCACATGAAGGCGCAGGGCGCCGTTCGTCCGAGCGCTCGAAGCCGCGCGAGCCCGGCGTGGAATTCCTCGCCCAGGGCAAAGTCCGCATAGTTGTGGAAACTCTGGTTGCGCCAGTAGCCATTGAGCTCGGATGGGACGTTGCGGCTCTTCTTGCGCAGTCCTCCGAGCGAGCGGACGAAGTGGTAGGCGATCCCGGCACGCGCCAGCGCGTCCGCAAGCACATCGGTATTGAACTGGGGCTGCGCGCGCGAGCGCGGCACCGAGCGGATGTCTGCGAGCGTGCCGACGCCGGCCTCCTGCAGGAGGGAGATGAACTCGGGCAAGGGACGCGTCGAATGCCCGATCGAGTAGAAGGCGTATCCTGCACTGCCATCTGACATGGTTCGCCCTTTCGTGCCGGCGTCCCGTCAGCCCCTCATTGCCGACCTGACCGCAACGCCGTCTCGGCCAGCTTGCGCCGCAGCTCGCGCAGCTCGCGGAACCGCGCGGTCACGTCGCGCATGACGGCGACCAGCCCGGTTATTCCGCCGCGCTCGTCCGTGAGCGGGACGATCGTGAATTCGAGCGAGACGGTCGCGCCGTCGCTCGTGACGCCTGGGACCGCAAGCACCTCTCCGTGCGCGTAGCGGCTCTCTCCCGTCGCCATGACGCGGCGGTAGCCCTCCCAGTGGCGCTGCCGCTGGCGCTCGGGAATGATGATGTCCAGCGACTGCCCGACCGCAACAGCGGCCGGATACCCGAACAGGCGCTCGGCGCCCGCGTTCCAGAACGTGATCGAGCCGTTCCGGTCGGCTGCGATGATCGCGTCCGCGCCCTCCCTCAGGACGGCGCGCGCCACCTCGTCGAATATGCTCATCGCTGGCCTGCATCTTCCATCGGGCGGGGGTGTGCCCGCGGCGTGGGGAGCTGTTATTTTTGCACTGCCGCGGGCACATGACGACGGCGGCAGGACCATGCCCGCACTTCTCACAGCCCCACAAGCGAATATCGTTGGCAGATACCAGCAGTTTTCTTGCACTCAAGTCATCCGTGTCGCGTCGCAGTCGCAAGCGTTGAATCCGGTCTTCCGCGCGATTACGAAACCATGGCGGCAAGGGCGCCGCCTTCCCCAACGACGATCAGCAAGGTCACCACGATGCCATCAGGCCGTTTCCGCGCCGGACCCAAGGACCCGCGAACTGTCGCCGCAGCGAAAGGCGTCGCCGCCGACACGCGCTTCGGCGCGGTCGCGCCGCCGCTCTACCTGACGAGCACCTTTGCATTCCAAGGATTCGAGCAGAGCCGCGGCCACGAGTATAGCCGCACGTCGAATCCGACGCGGGAACTGCTCTGCGACGTGCTGGCTGAACTGGAAGGCGGCGCCGGCGCGGTGGTGACCGCGTCGGGCATGGCGGCGATCGACCTCGTGCTGTCGAACCTGCGGCGCGACGATCTCGTGGTGGCGCCGCACGATTGCTACGCCGGCACGCGGCGCCTGCTGTCCGCACGCAACGAGCGCGGACACTTCGAAATCGTGTTCGTCGATCAGACCAACGACGGTGCGTTGAGCGCCGCGCTGACACGGCGTCCTGCGCTCGTGCTGATCGAGACCCCGAGCAATCCACTGATGCGCGTCGTCGACATCAGGGCGGTTGCCAGCGCGGCGACAGCCGTCGGCGCGAAGGTCGCCGTCGACAACACGTTCCTCTCGCCTGCCCTGCAGCGGCCGATCTCCCTCGGCGCAGACTTCGTCATTCATTCCACGACGAAGTATCTCAACGGCCATTCAGACGTAGTCGGCGGCGCCGTGATCGCGGCCGATCGCAGCGACGTGGAGTGGCTGGCAGCCTGGGCCAACACCGCCGGCACGACCGGCGCCCCGTTCGATGCCCATCTCACCCTGCGGGGCGTGCGCACGTTGTTCCCGCGCATCGAGCGCCAGCAGGCGAATGCGATGGGGGTGGCAAAGCACCTTCTCGGGCATTCGCAGGTCAAGGCGGTCTACTATCCTGGCCTTCCCTCCCACCCCACGCACGACATCGCCGCTGCCCAGCAGGACGGCTTCGGCGCGATGCTCAGCTTCGATTTGAATGGCGGGCTCGACGCGGTCCGGCGCTTCGTCGAAGCCACGCGCGTCTTCACGCTCGCCGAGTCGCTCGGCGGGATCGAGAGCCTGATCGCGCACCCCGCAACAATGACGCACGCGGGCATGACGCCAGCCGCGCGCGGCGAGGCCGGCATCGGCGACAGCCTGCTGCGCCTGTCGGTCGGACTGGAAGCGGAAGCCGACCTGATCGCCGATCTCGACCAGGCCCTCGCCGCCGCGGCGGCCTGAGGCATCATGCGCGCGCCGCTGCGCGGTCCGCTAACGGCTGACGATGCCGAGTTCGGTGATCACCATGCGCATCGGCACGTCATAGGGCTGCGGATGGATGGTCGTGAGGGACGCATGGTCGTAGCCAACCCCGATCGCGAGCGCCGGCTTTGGCAAGGCGGCCAGTGTGCGGTCAAAGAAGCCGCCGCCATACCCGAGCCGGTAGCAGGCTGAGTCGAACCCGACCACCGGCGCGATCACGATGTCGGGGATGGTCTCCTCCCCATCGACCGGGATCGGGATGTTCCACACGCCGCGCACGAGCCGGTCCCCCGCGCTGAACCGCCGGAAGACGAGCGGCGCGCCTTTCGCGACGACCACCGGCAGCGCAGTGACAGCGCCGCGCCGGCGAATCGCATCGAGCCATGGCCGCAGGTCGGGCTCGCCACGGAAGGGCCAGTAGGCGCTGACGATCCGGCCAGCCGGATTGCCGACGACGGCGTTCAAGGTTTCGCAGATGCGGCGGCTGTTCACCGTCCGTACATGAGCGCTGAGTGCCGAGCGCCGCGCGAGGAGGCGGGCGCGCTCCTGCTTGCGCCAGGCTGCAAGCTCCCCGCCGCTGAGCGGAGGCGGCGTCGCCGACAGACCGGAGTAGCTCGGATCGACCTCGTGCAGGAAACATGGCGGTGACGCCATCCGACCCGCGCCTGTTTCGTCGTCGGGCATCATCGAACCCCATTTCTCCCGATTCCCGCTGCCGTTGCAGCGGTCCGCAGCGCGGACCCCGCCATGGAAGGTTGTCCCCCCTCCGCATGCATCACACAATCGAATTTTATTGACAGTTCAGTGCAACAATAGTGGTAGATGAGGCATGGACATCGAACTCGCCCGGACCTTTCTCGAGATCGTGTCGACCGGAAGTTTCGTCCGGGCATCCGAGCGTCTCAACGTCGGCCAGACCACCGTCAGCGCACGCATCCGGCTGCTCGAGCAGCAACTCGGACGAAAGCTGTTCGTGCGCAACAAGAGCGGCGCGACGCTCACGCCCGCGGGCGAACGGTTCCTGCGCTACGCGCCCTCGTTCGTGCAGTTGTGGCAGCGCGCCCGCCACCAAGTGGCGCTGCCGCCCGGCCACCGCGCGGCGCTGACCGTCGGCAGCGAGGTCACCCTCGCGCAGCCGCTTCTGCTCGACTGGGTGCTCTGGATGCGGCGCTCGATCCCGGACGTGGCGCTCCGCGTCCACGTCGACGTCCCGCAGGATCTGATCAGCCAGGTCGCCAGCGGTCTGGTCGACGCCGCCATCATGTATGCCCCGCAGAACCGGCCGGGGCTGAACGTCGATCTTCTGATGGAGGAGAAGCTGGTGCTTGTCACCACGCGCGCGGACGGCGCCGCGCCTGCGTCCGAATACATCCACGTGGACTGGGGTCCCGAGTTCGCCCTGCACCACGCGATGAACTTGTCCGAGGAAACGCCGGCCCTGTTCATCGATCTTGGGCCGCTCGCTCTGAACTACATCCTGGTGGCCGGCGGATCCGGCTATTTCAGGATGAGTGCGGTCGAACATCACATCCGCACCGGCGAGCTGCATCTGGTGCCCGACGCGCCGCAGGTCTCACACCCGATCTATGTCGTCTACACGGGCAGTTTCGACGACGCGATCCTCGGGCCGGCCTTGTCCGGCCTGCGGAGCATCACCGCCGCGAAGAGTAGCCGATAGTCCAAGCCATGGCATCGCCGCGCGATGCAGGCCACCGGAACCGACAGTATCGGGATGCGCTAACGGGGAAGATGGCGGAGAGGGAGGGATTCGAACCCCCGATACGGTTGCCCGTACTCCGCATTTCGAGTGCGGTGCGATCAACCACTCTGCCACCTCTCCGGACGCAGAATTTGGCCCGCGTTATCTAGCGAACGTCGCGCTTTGAGACAAGAGCGCGGTAGCACGGTGGTTGGACCCAGTTTGGACGGCATTTTGCCACCGTGTTGGCCCAGAGTCTGTGCATCGCCCATAAGCACCCGTTAATCCGGCAATCCCTAGATTGCGCGCCAAGGCGGCATGCGGAAAGAGGCGATCCGTCCCTTCCGCGACGGATTGCCCGGCGGCGTCGGAGACATCGATGAGTATTGCGTCGACGGCGGGCATCGGCCCGGCCATTGCGGCTATCCATACGCTCCATCCACACGCGCTCAGGACCGCCGTGCCGCCGGGGAAGGGCTCCCGCTGCGGCGGCATCCCGCGGTCACGTTTGCGATTGCGCGCCAACCTCCCGCCGCATCGCGTCAGCGACCCGCCCGGACAAGCCACGTGAGCAGGGTCAGCATACGAACCAAGCTGTGGATCGCCTTCAGCACGGCGCTGCTGATGGTGGTGGCGATCGGCCTCTTCGGCCTCGCGCAACTGCGCGCCGTCAACCATGTCGCCCAGGAGGGACGCGAGATCTGGTTGCCGCGGGTCGAGCAGGCCGCCGAGATGAAGCGCCAGCTCACCGAGCATTGGGCCCTGGCGACCCGCCGCAGCCAGACGACGAATTTCCATCACCTCGCCGGCATCGACTTCGAGATGCGCGAGGCCATGACAGGCTTGCGCGCGTCGGCCGCGAACTTTCCGAGCAAGGGAGCGACGCCCGAAGAGACGCGGCTGCTGGATGAGTTCCGCAAGCTCTGCCGCGAATACCAATCCGTCCTGCGGACCGCCTTCCATGAGATCGATCGCGGCGAGGTCGGGGGAGGCCAGTTGCTGCTCAAGACCGCCGCCAACCAAACCGTGGAGAAGGCGCTCGGCACCCTCACCACCCTTGTGGAGAACTCGAAGGCGCAGATGCGCCAATCCGCCGAGCGCGCCGACACCGCCTATTCCGATGCGCGGCTCCTGACCATCATCTTCCTCATCGTGGCCGCCAACTACGCCGCGCTGGCCGTCGTCTGGACTTCGGCAAAGATCACGGCGCCGCTGGGCCGCATCAGCGATGCGATGAAGCGCCTCGCCGCGGGCGACGCCTCGATCACCATGCGCAAGGACGAGCAGCGTCAGGACGAGATCGGCGTGCTGGCCGACGCCGTCGCCGGCTATCGCGCCAGCCTGATCCGCAGCCAGCAGTTCGCGGAGACGGCGGAGCGCGACCGCGCCCGCCTGCAGGCCGCCGTCAACAACATGCCGGTGGGGCTCGCCATGTTCGACAAGAACCAGCGCCTCATCATCTGCAACAAGCGCTATGGCGACATCTATGAGCTGCCCGACGGGATGCAGCGGCCCGGCACCTCGCTCGAGGACATCATCGCGTCGTGGGTCGGGGTCGCCCCGGACGCGGACAACTCTGTGAACCAATACTTCGCGCGAATCGCACGCGAGAGCCCGGACGCGCAGACCCAGCAGATCGTCAAGCTCCGCAATGGCCGCATCGTCAATATCATCCGTCAGGGCCTCGGCGACGGGGGATGGGTCGCGACCCATGAGGACGTTACCGAGCGCCGGCGGATCGAGGAGCGCATCCATCACATGGCGCGCCACGACGCGCTCACCGACCTGCCCAACCGGGTGAACTTCACCGCCTGCCTGACCGACGAGCTGCACGCCATCGAGCGCGGCGGCAGCCTCGCGCTGCTCTGCCTCGATCTCGACCGCTTCAAGAGCGTGAACGACACTCTCGGCCATCCGTCCGGCGATGTGCTGCTCAAGCAGGTGGCCGAACGCCTTCGCGCGGCCACGCGCGACACCGACGTGGTGGCGCGTTTCGGCGGCGACGAGTTCTCGATCATCCAGAGCAAATGCGAACAGCCGACTTCGGCGACCGCCCTCGCCGAGCGGCTCATCGAGGTGCTCAGCGCGCCCTACGACGTCCACGGCAACCAGGTGGTGATCGGGGTCAGCGTCGGCATCGCCATCGCGCCCAGCGACGGCACCAGCGCCGACGTGCTGCTCAAGCACGGCGACATGGCCCTCTACCGCGCCAAGGCCGACGGGCGCGGCACCTATCGCCTGTTCGAGCAGGAGATGGATGCGCGCATGCACGCGCGCCGCGCGCTCGAGGTCGACATGCGACAGGCGCTCGAGCGCGACCAGTTCGAGGTGCACTATCAGCCGCTGATCGATCTTGCGAGCGGGAACCTCTCAGGTTTCGAGGCGCTGGTGCGCTGGCGCCACCCGACGCGCGGCATGGTCTCGCCCGGCGAGTTCGTCCCGCTCGCCGAGGACATCGGGCTGATCGTGCCGATCGGTGCGCTGGTGCTGCGCAAGGCCTGCCTCGCCGCCGCGGCCTGGCCGGAGGACATCAAGGTCACGGTCAACATCTCGCCGGTGCAGTTCCAGAACCGCAAAATCATCGCAGAGGTGAGCAGGGCGCTCGCCGAGTCGGCGCTCGCACCGCACCGGCTGGAGCTCGAGATCACCGAAGGCGTATTGCTTCAGGACGCGGAAGCCACGCTCTCCATGCTCCATCAGTTGCGTTCAATGGGGGTTCGGATCGCCATGGACGACTTCGGCACCGGCTATTCGAGCCTGAGCTATCTGCGCAGCTTCCCCTTCGACAAAATCAAGATCGACCGGTCGTTCATCTCACACATCGCCAACGACGACGGCGCGGTCGCGATCATCCGCGCCATCACCTCCCTGGCGGCCAGTCTCGGGATGGCGACGACGGCGGAGGGCGTAGAGACGGCGGAGCAGCTCATGCACGTGCGCAACGCCGGCTGCTCGGAGGCGCAAGGCTATCTGTTCAGCCCCGCCCGGCCGGAGAGCGAGATCCCCGAGCTCCTGCGCAGGCTGCGCCGCCACCAGGCGGCGGCGTGACGCGCCGCCGCGACGCTCCCATCCTTACCGCTCCACCACTCATTTGCGCGGAACCCGTTTTCGGCAAACGGCGTTGCCGGGCGTGACGGATGTGGAGAGGAGATCGAGAGCCATGAGGAAATTTCTCATGATCGCAGCGTGTGGCGCTGCATTGACGTTCCCGGCAATCGCCAGCGCGCAGGACGCCGCGGGCGGCGCCATGGCGGGCGCCGGCGTTGGCGCAGCAACCGGCTTTATCGTTGGTGGCCCGGTCGGTGCCGCAGTCGGCGCGGGCGTTGGCGGTGTGGTCGGCGCCGGCGCGGCTGATTCGAATCGCCGCGCGTACTACGGGTACGAGCCGAACGATACGGTCGTGATCGAGCGCCGCGCGCGCGTTCATCGCGACTGCGTGCGCGACGCCTGGGGCAACAGGACCTGCACGGAATATCGGCGCTAGTGTCGCAGACGTGGACGGATCGATGGCCTTCGCTGCGGCGAGGGCCATCGATGTGAGTCAGACCGGGACCTGCGGCTGCGGCGCCAGGGTGCGCAGTGCGTCCAACACCGCGTCGGGCCGCTCCATCATCAGCATATGTCCCGCACCCGGGAGCACGACCGCGCGCGCAGCCGGCAGCGCAGCGGCCAGGCGACGGCCGGCCTTCGCCGGAGTCATCATGTCGCGTTCGCCCAGCACCAAGACGGCGGGCGCCTGGATCTTCTGCGCCTGCGCGAGCCCCTCCGCATAGTCGTTGCAGGCGGACAGATCCGCGAACAGCACGCCCGGGCGCGCCCGCTCGAGCAGGCGCGTTCCGCCTCCCAGCATCCACGCGCCGGGCGCGAGCGAGCCGCCGAGCCCCGCCGCAAATCCCAGCCCCCAGATCGCGACCATGTCGATCGCCGCATGGTCATCGTCGCGTGCGGCGGTCAGCAGGTCGGGCGCCACCGGCATGGCCGCAGCAGCCGCGATCAGGCCCAGCCCCGAGACACGGCCGGGAGCGCGCGCCGCCAGTTCGAGCGCGATCAACGTGCCCATCGAGTGACCGATGACGGTGGCGCGCGCCGCGCCCGCAGCTTCGAGCAGCGCCATGGACCAGTCCGCCATCGCGCCGATGCTCCCCAGCGGCTCGCCCTCAGACTGCCCATGCCCTGGCAGGTCGGGCGCGAGCACGCCGCAGCCGTGATGGGCAAACCAGCGCGCCAGCAACGCCCACACCGTGTGGTCCATGCCGGCGCCGTGCAGGAACAGCACCGACGGCCGCGCCGGATCGAACGTCCGCCCGCCGGTCGCCGCATGCACCTTTTCCCCGTTCACCACGAGATGCATCGGCTCACTCCTTCTGGGAGGCGCGCAGGGCCTGTGCCAGATCGCTGATGATGTCGTCCGCGGCCTCGATCCCGATCGAAAGCCGCACCAGTTCCTCGCCGAGTCCGGCCGCCTTGAGCTGCGCCGCGTCCATCTGCTGATGCGTCGTGCTCGCAGGATGAATCACCAGCGTCTTGGCATCGCCGACGTTGGCGAGGTGGCTTGCGAGGCGCAGCGCCTCGATGAACCTGCGGCCTGCGGCGCGGCCGCCCTTGATGCCGCAACTGACGATGGAGCCGGCGCCCTTCGGCAGCAGGCGCCTGGCGAGCGCGTGATCGGGGTGGGTGTCGAGCGAGGGATGCAGCACCCAGTCGATCGCCGCGTTGCGGGTCAGAAAATCGAGCACCTTCGTCGTGTTCTCGACATGGCGCTGCATGCGCAGGGGGAGCGTCTCGACGCCCTGCAACAGCTGGAACGCATTCATCGGTGCGAGGCAGGCCCCGAAATCGCGCAGGCCCTCGGCACGCGCGCGCATGATGAAGGCGGAGGGGCCGAACTCCTCGTCGAAGACGATGCCGTGATAGCCGGCATAGGGCTCGGTCATCGTCGGGAACTTGCCGGACGCGCGGTAATCGAAGCGCCCTCCGTCGACGATCGCCCCGCCAATGGCGACGCCATGTCCCCCGATCCACTTGGTGATGGAATGCATCACGAGGTCGGCGCCGAGCTCGAATGGCCGGCAGAGGTAGGGCGTCGCGAAGGTGTTGTCGATCAGCAGCGGCACGCCCGCGCCATGGGCGATCTCCGCCGCCTGCGGAATATCGAGCACCTCCAGGCCCGGGTTGCCGATGGTCTCGCCGATCACAAGGCGGGTGTTGGGGCGGATCGCGGCGCGCAGGCCCGCAAGGTCGCGCGGGCCCACGAAGGTCGTGGCGATGCCGAACCGCGGCAGCGTGTGGGTCAGCAGGTTGATCGTGCCGCCATAGAGCGAGGCGGAGGCGACGATATGGTCGCCAGCGCCGAGCAGCGTCGCGATGGCGAGATGCATCGCCGCCTGACCGCTGGCCGTGCATACGGCGCCGACCCCGCCCTCGAGCGCGGCGAGGCGCTCTTCCAGCACCGCCGTCGTCGGATTGGAAATGCGCGTGTAGATGTGGCCGGCGCGCTCCAGGTTGAACAGTGCGGCGGCATGCTCCGTATCGTGGAACGCGTAGGAGGTCGTCTGATAGATCGGAACCGCGCGCGCCCCCGTGGCGGGATCGGGGTGCTGCCCGGCGTGCAGGCTGAGGGTGTCGAACGCTGGGGGCTTGGGTGGCGGCATGAGGTTCTCGCGATGAGGAACGCTGGTGACTCTGCGCGGCTGACTCCGCACGGCGTGTTCCGCGCCTGCCGAGGCGGACCGGCCTCGGCTCCAGGCGAACGCCCAGAGCCTGGCCGGCGATTGCAAGCCGCAGCATCGAACTATACTAAATTTGGCCAGTGTCCCGATTCCGAAGTTCGCATTAGGTTGCACTGGTCTTTTGTGGCGTCAGATTGAAGTCCCTTGTCGTCCGGCTGCGACGTCCTGAGGACTTGGGGTCCGCCACACCCGGTGGGGGGTTGAGTCATGCATGAGCTGATCCGCGATCTTGCGCTGTCGATCCTGTTCGCCTGGCTGCTCGGGGTCGGGGCCCAGCTTGTGCGGCAACCGCTGATCCTCGCCTACCTCGTGGCGGGCTTCGTGCTCGGTCCGACCGGGCTCAGGATGGTCCATTCGCAGGAATCGATCAGCGTCATCGCCGAGCTCGGCCTGATCTTCATGCTGTTCATGATTGGCCTCGAGATCGACCTGAAGAAGATCGTCCGCGCAGGCACCACCATCATCGCCACCTCGGTCGTGCAGATCGCCGGCTGCTGCCTCCTGGGCGTGGTGCTGTTCATGCTGCTGGGTCTGCCATTCGGCGGCGGCGACTGGGACGCGCTCTATCTCGGCGTCGCCGGCGCTCTCTCGAGCACGGTCATCATCGTCAAGGTGCTCTACGACAAGCGCGAACTCGACACACTGCCCGGCCGGATCACGCTTGGCGTACTCGTGATCCAGGATCTGTTCGTCATCCTCTTTCTGGCGGTGCAGCCGAGCCTCAACGACCTGCGCATCGACGTGGTGCTGCTGTCGATGCTGCGCGTCGCCACGCTCGTGACGGCGGCGTTCCTGATCAGCCGCTTCGTGCTGCCGTTCTTCTTCCACCGCATCGCCCGTCTTCCCGAGCTCGTGCTGGTCGGCGCGCTGGCGTGGTGCTTCTTCGTGGGCGAATTGGCGGAACGGCTGCATCTGTCCCGGGAGATGGGCGCGCTGATCGCGGGCGTCTCGCTCTCGACCTTCCCCTACGCACTCGACGTCACCGCCAAGGTCACGTCGCTGCGGGATTTCTTCATCACCCTGTTCTTCGTCACGCTCGGCATGACCATCCCGCTGCCCACCACCGCCGTCATATCCCTCGCGCTGGTCATCGTGGCCTTCACGCTCGTGAGCCGGTTCCTGACGGTCTTCCCGCCGCTCTACCTCATGAAGCAAGGTCTGCGCGCGAGCCTGCTGCCCTCGATCAATCTCGCCCAGATCAGCGAGTTCTCGCTGGTGCTGATGACCGTGGGCGTGCAGGCGCAGCAGATCACATCCGACACCGCCTCGGCGGCCTCGTTCGCCTTCGTCATCCTCGCAGTCATGAGCACGTTCATGATGGCCAATAGCGACAGCCTGGTGCGCCAGGGCGTCGCGCTGCTCAAGCGCCTGGGCCTGCGCGACCTCGACCAGGCGCACGCCGACGCCGATCACGGCGGGCACGAGACGCGCAAGATCCTGCTGCTCGGCTTCTATCGCACGGCGAGCTCGTTCCTCGCCGAACTCGAGCGCCGCAAGGCCGACCTGCTGGCGCACGTCGGCGTCGTCGATTTCAATCCGACGGTGTTCCACACGTTGCAATCGCGCAACGTCAAGGTGTTCTACGGAGACATCGCCCACGTGGACACGCTGGCCCACGCCGGCATCGAGAAGGCGGAAGTGGTGATCTCGACGATTCCGGATTCGCTCCTCAAGGGCACCAGCAACGAGAAGCTGGTGCGCTACGTGCGCTCGATCAATCCGACTGCGAAGATCATCGCCACCGCCGACGTCTTCAGCCAGGCCGAGGACCTCTATGCCGCAGGGGCCGACTATGTGGTGATCGGCCGGCTCGGCGAGGCGAGCGAGCTCACCGAGGCGGTCGCGGCCGCCCAGGACGGCCTGCTGGCCGACCTGCGCGCCCGGCTCGAGCCGCGCCTGCGCGATCGCAGCGAAGTCCTGCCCTAAGTCAGGCCGACCTACCGCCTCGGCCTGTCCGGCGCGAGCGAAGAAAACGGCGTCGGCGCGGGCAAAATAAAGCCTGGCATCGGCGCGCGGGCATAATTATGTCCCCATCCCGCGCTCAATCCGATCCGCCCCGTCCTGCAAACGAATCGGCGTACCCATGCAGCCTCCCGTCATTTCCATCAGCAACCTGTCGAAGACCTACGCCAGTGGCTTCCAGGCGCTCAAGAACATCGACCTGCAGATCCGCAAGGGCGAGATCTTCGCTCTGCTCGGCCCCAACGGCGCGGGCAAGACCACGCTCATCAGCATCATCTGCGGGATCGTGAACCCGTCGACGGGCTCGGTGCGGGTGGACGGACATGACATCATTACCGACTATCGCGCGGCGCGCGCGTTGATCGGGCTGGTCCCGCAGGAATTGACCACCGACGCCTTCGAATCGGTGTGGGGCACCACGACCTTCAGCCGCGGACTGTTCGGCAAGCCGGCGAACCCCGGCCACGTCGAGAAGGTGCTGCGCGACCTCTCGCTGTGGGAGAAGAAGGACAGCAAGATCGTCACGCTGTCGGGCGGCATGAAGCGCCGGGTGCTGATCGCCAAGGCGCTCGCGCACGACCCGCAGATCCTGTTCCTCGACGAACCCACCGCCGGCGTCGATGTCGAGCTGCGCAAGGACATGTGGGACGTAGTGCGGCGCCTGCGCGCCTCGGGCGTCACGATCATCCTCACGACCCATTACATCGAGGAAGCCGAGGAGATGGCCGACCGCGTCGGCGTCATCAGCAAGGGCGAGCTGATCCTGGTCGAGAACAAGAACGAGCTCATGCGCAAGCTCGGACAGAAACAGTTGACGCTGGAGCTGCACGATCCGCTGGCCGAAATCCCGCCACGGCTGGCCCCTTACGCGCTGAGCCTGGCGTCCGAAGGCCACGCGCTCGTCTATTCTTACGACACCCAGGGCGAGCGGACCGGCATCACCGACCTGCTCGACGAGCTCAATGCAGCGGGTATCCGCTTCAAGGACCTGCACACGACGCAGAGCTCCCTGGAAGACATCTTCGTGAGCTTGGTGAGGCAAGGGCAATGAACTGGCACGCGGTCCGCGCGATCTACGTGTTCGAGATGGCGCGTACGGGGCGCACGCTGATGCAGAGCATCGCGTCGCCCGTCATTTCCACATCGCTCTACTTTGTGGTGTTCGGGGCGGCGATCGGCTCGCGCATCTCGGAGATCGACGGCATCAACTACGGCTCGTTCATCGTGCCGGGGCTGATCATGCTCACGTTGCTGACCCAGAGCGTGATGAACGCCTCGTTCGGCATCTATTTCCCGCGCTTCGTCGGCACGATCTATGAGATCCTGTCGGCGCCGGTGTCCTACATCGAGATCGTCATGGGCTATGTCGGCGCCGCCGCCACCAAGTCCATCCTGCTGGGGCTGCTCATCCTCGCGACCTCGGCGCTGTTCGTGCCGCTGCAGATCGCACATCCGGTGCTGATGCTGGTGTTCCTGGTGCTCACCGCGGTGAGCTTCAGCCTGTTCGGCTTCATCCTGGGAATCTGGGCCGATGGATTCGAGAAGCTGCAGATCGTGCCCTTGCTGGTGATCACGCCGCTCACGTTCCTCGGCGGCACGTTCTATTCCACCAGCGTGCTACCGCCGCTGTGGCAGACCATCTCCCTGTTCAACCCGATCGTCTATCTGGTCAGCGGCTTTCGCTGGAGCTTCTTTGAGATCTCCGACGTGCACATCGGCATCAGCCTCGCCGTGACGCTCGGCTTCCTCGGACTTTGCCTTGTCATCGTCTGGTGGATCTTCAAGACCGGCTACCGACTCAAGAATTAGCGCGTTGTAGGCCCGGTTGCGCAGAACCATGCAGGCAATGCGGATCGTCTGCAGCCGCTTGCACAGTTCGTTCGCCGCGATTCGCGAAGTCGTGCCGATCCGCACCTGATAGAACGCGTTCGTGCCGCGGCTGCGCAGGACCGACCGCAGGATCACCATGTCGTGGCCTGCAAGCAGTTCCCGGTTCTGGCGCTCGATGGCCGAGTAGGACGCCAGCACACGCTCACGCGAGAAGCCGGCGGCAAGCTGCACGCCCCACGGGCTCGCGGCGCTCGCGACGACGTGCATCTGCAGATCGTCCATAAAGCGGCTCGGGCCACGCCGCAGCAGCGCCAGCAGTTCACCGCAGTTCCGCTGCGCGCCGCTCCCAGACCTGCCCGTCGCGGGCAGGGCCGCGCCCCATTCCTCCGCCGACCGTCCGGTCACCGCCTCGACGTAGCGGCGCGTCTCGCCCGGCAGTCCGCCGCGGCCCTCCAGCCAGTCGCGCACACGGCGCGGGCCTGCGTTATAGGCAGCGGCCGCCAGACCGAGGTTGCCAAACTCCGCGCGCAGTTCGCGCAAGAACTCGGCAGCCTTGGGCAGGGCCTGCACGGGATCGAATGGATCGAGCAGTTGCCGCTCGCCGGCGGTTCCGGGCATGAATTGCGCGATCCCAAGCGCGCGGGCCCCGCTGCGCGTCGGCGGACCCACGGCGTTGGGGCGGAAGTTGCTCTCGCGCCAGAGCACGCGCATGAAGTATTCGAGCGGCAGCTCGTTGGCGCTCGCCGCCGCTTCGATCATCAGGCACATCGAGTCGGAGGCCGCACGGGCGGACGACGCCGTCGCAGACCGGTCCGGGCGCGGCTGCGGGATCGGCGGCGGCGCATCCTGCGCAGCCGTGCCCTGTGCAGCATCCTGGGCAGCCGCGGGCGTCAGCGACAGCAGCAACATCGTTGCGATCGTGACTGCTCGTATCATTGCCACGGCCCCGCCGACGAGGACGCCCGCTCAACGCCCGAGGGCGGCGATGGTGCCGGACACGATCGCGCGAGCGGGCGCGGAGCGGCCGCATGCCGCCGATGCGCCGCCGGCTACCGCGCCGTGCCGCCGGTTGTGCCATTGCGGGGCAAGGAAGGGCCGTGCCGGCTCCGCACTCAGGCGGCCTTTGCCTCAACCGGATGGACCGCCCTGAAGCTGATGGCCAGCCGGTTCCACACGTTGATGGTCGCGACCGCGAGCGTCAGGTTGGCCACGTCCGCGTCGGAGAAGTGCCGGCGGAGCTCGTCGAACACGTCATCCGGAACATGAGTATCAGCCACCAGCGTCACGGCCTCCGTCCAAGCCAGCGCCGCCCGCTCGCGCGGCGTATAGAGCGGCGACTCACGCCAGGCGTCGAGCAGATAGATCCGTTCCTCGGTTTCGCCCTTTGCGCGCGCTTCCTTGCTGTGCATGTGGATGCAATAGGCGCAGCCGTTGATCTGCGAGGCCCGGATCTTCACGAGATCCAGCAGCCTCGGATCAAGACTGCCGCGGACATAGCTTTCCAGGGCAAGAACGGCTTTCAGCCCGTTCGGCGCAAGACCCATATAATCCAACCGAGGTTGCATGATGGTCCTCCTTGATTGATGCCACGACAGGAAGACGTAGCCGGCGCCCGTGCTGTGACCAGCTGCCGGCGTTTTTTTTCATGCCGTGGTCGCCACGGCTGTCACAGAGCCATGTTGCCACCGTCTATCGGTCGAAGGAGGACTGCGTGACGGATCACAACGATCTGGAAGGCCTGCGGCCGCGCCTGTTCGGACTGGCCTACCGCATGCTCGGCTCGCGTCAGGACGCGGATGATGCGGTTCAGGAAGGCTTTGCCCGCTGGTACGAACACGCCAGTGGCGAAATCCGCTCGGCCGAGGCATGGCTCGTCACGGTGATCTCGCGCATCTGCATCGACCGCCTTCGGACGCTGTCCGCCGAGCGGGCGCATTACACCGGGCCTTGGCTGCCGGAGCCGCTGGTGGAGGCGGGACAATCACCCGAGCGTGGCGTCGAGCTCGCATCGGATCTGTCGCTGGCGCTGCTGATGGTGCTCGAACGGCTGTCGCCCGAGGAACGCGCCGCCTTCCTGATGCATGACGTGTTCGACTGCGCCTACGCGGACATCAGCCGCGCTCTCGGCCGCACCGAAGCGGCGTGCCGGCAGCTCGTGCATCGGGCCCGTGAACGCGTCCGCGCGGACAAGCTGCGCTTCGATGTGCCGCAGGACGCTCACCGCCAACTCGTGGAACGCTATGTTCAGGCGGTCGAGGAACGCGACCCCGCGCGGCTGATGGCCCTGCTCGCGCCTGACGCGATCTTCATCAGCGACGGCGGCGGCAAGACCTGGGCGGCGCGGCGGCCCGTGCTCGGCGCCGAGCGGATCGCGCGGCTCGACACCGGCATCGCCCGCAAGCTGTCCGGCCATTATGTCCTGCGCGTCGCCACCGTCAACGGACGCGCAGGCGCGATCGGCTATCTCGACGACCGCCCGTTCGCCGTCACCTCGTTCGACACCGACGGAGACCGCATCCGATCGGTAATGCGCGTGCTGAATCCGGATAAGCTTCGTCACGCCTTCAACGCGCCGACGCGCCTGAACTAGCGACGAGATCTGCGAGTTCGGGCACGACCCAGAGCGCAGGCTCCCCGCGCGCGACCCGCTGCACGTTGTCGAAGGCATTGCGAAAGCGCGCGACATGGTTGTCCCATGTCGGCCCAGCGAAATGCGCAGTGAGCACCACGTTGGGAAGCTTGAGCAACGGATTGTCCGGCCCGGGCGGCTCCTGGTCGAGGACGTCGAGGCCCGCGCCAAAGATCCGCTCGCCGCTCAGCGCCGCGGTGAGCGCGCGCTCGTCGAGCACGGGACCGCGGCAGGTGTTGATTAGGATCGCCTCCGACTTCATCAGCGCCAGCTCCGCCGCACCGATCATGCCGCGCGTCGTCTCGTTGAGCGGGACGTGCAGCGAGACGACGTCGGAACTGCGCAGCACCTCATTGAGCAAGCGAAAGCGCACGCCCAGCGCGTCCTCCTCCGCCTCAGAGAGGCGGGCGATGTCGTAGTATTGCACACGCATGCCGAAGGCCTGGGCGAGGCGCGCCACTTTGCGGCCGATGGTGCCGAGTCCCACGATGCCGAGCGACTTGTCGAACAGCTCGTACATGCGCGGCGCCGGGCCGTTACCGCGCCAGCGTCCACCCGCGACGTTGGCGTGCTGCCAAGTGAGGCGGCGCGCCACCGCCATCATCAGCATCAGCGTATGCTCGGCCACCGAGATGGCATTGGCGCCGCCGTTGTTGGCAACGAGCACCCCAGCGCGCCGCGCCGAGGCCAGATCGACGTCGTCGTAGCCGGCGCTCAGGAGCTGGACCAGGCGCAGCCTTGGTGCAGCGCGGTAGAGCGCCTCGGCGACCTTGACTGCGCTCGGGTAGCAGATGAGGAATTCCGCACTCGCCAAGGCTGCATCGAGCTCGGCCCGCTCGTTGCGTACGAGCAGCGTCTCGAACCCGGCCGGCGCCATGCTGCGCGCGATCTCGGCTGTCTCCGCAGACGGCGGCACGACGACTATCCTCGTGGTCATGCAGACTCCCCCTGGCACCCGTCACACGCCGCGCTAAGCTTGCCCCATGACGGCCACATACGACTACATCATCGTCGGCGCCGGATCATCCGGGGCCGTGATCGCAAGCCGCCTGACCGAGGATCCGGCAGTGTCGGTGCTGCTGCTCGAGGCAGGCGGCCCCGACCGCAACCCGCTGCTCCGGATGCCGATCGCGCACGCCAAGGTGCGCCACTGGCGAACGTATAGCTGGAACTTCCGCAGCGAGCCCGAGCCGGCTCTGGACAACCGCAGCCTCATCATTCCACGCGGCAAGACGCTCGGGGGCTCCTCGTCGATCAACGGGATGCTCTATGTGCGTGGCAACGCGCGCGACTATGACTTGTGGCGGCAGCGCGGCCTCACCGGCTGGAGCTACGCCGACGTGCTGCCCTACTTCAAGCGCATCGAAAACCATTGGCGCGGCGCAAGTGACTTACACGGCGCCGACGGTCCGGTGCGGGTGACGCGGGCGCGCTCGCCCGAGATGCTCTACGACGCGCTCGAGGGGGCGGCCATGGCCGCCGGACACGCGCCGGTCGACGATCCTTATGCCGAGCGCCAGGACGGGGTTTCACGCGTCGAAGTGACGATCGGCAACGGCCGACGGCAAAGCACCGCGCGCACCTATCTCGCGCAGGCATTCGGCCGGCCCAATCTCACCATCGTCACGGGCGCGCGCACGACCCGCATCCTGCTCGAGCGCGGACGCGCGGTCGGCGTCGACTATCTCTGCGATGGGCGCAAAGAACGCGCGCACGCCGAACGTGAAGTCGTGCTCGCGAGCGGCGCCTACGGGTCGCCGCAGATCCTCATGCTGTCCGGCATCGGTCCGGCCGGCCACCTGCGCGAGGTCGGCATTCCCGTGCAGCACGATCTCCCGGGCGTTGGCCAGAACCTCTCGGAACATCCGGTCTGCTACACGTCCTTTAAGGCCGCGCGCGCGGACACGTTCGTCAAGTTCCTCCGGTTCGACCGTGCGACATTCAACGTGCTGCGCTGGTATCTCACGCGCAGCGGCCCTTTCACCGGTAACGGCGCCTACGCCAACATCTTCCTGCGCACCGATCCGCGGCTCGACCGCCCGGATGCACAGATCATCTGCGCCGCGCTGGGCTTCGACGCCGAACTGTGGTTCCCCGGCCTCACCGCCCCGCCGATTCATCGCTACACCGTCAGCCCGGCCGTGCTGCATCCGCACAGTCGCGGATGGGTGAAGCTGCGCTCCGCCGACCCGCAGGCGCCGCCGCGCATCTTCTTCAACATGCTGCGCGAGCGCGCCGACATGGACACGATGGTCGCGGCCTTCAAGGCTTCGCGCGAGATCTATGCGCGCGAGCCGATGCGCAGTCTCGTCACAGAGAGCCATTGGCCCGACCCTTCGGTGAAGACCGACGCCCAGATCGAGGCCTTCCTGCGCCAGGGGGTGGGGCCGATGCATCATCCGGTCGGGACCTGCAGCATGGGCGTCGGCCCGGACGCGGTCGTCGATGCCGAGCTGCGGGTGCGCGGGATCGACGGCCTGCGGGTAGCGGACGCCTCGATCATGCCCGACGAGCCGAGCGGCAACACCAATATCCCGGCAATAATGGTGGGGGAAAAAGCCTCCGACCTGATCCGGCACGGCCCGAAAGGCGCGGTATCCAATTCCGCGGTCGGCTAAAGCGTGGTACGGAACGGAACACCATCGGCGCCGGTGCGTTGATGGTCCGGGCTCTGCCCGAAGTCCCCGTCCTGCCTATGGGAGATGAGCATGAAACGCTTGAGCCTTGCCCTGTGCGCCGCGGGCGTCATGTTTGTGGCGGCCACACCCGCCCACGCCTACTTCCAGGTGATCCGCTGGTCGTCCGGGCTGTGCGAGACCTGGAACTACGGTCTGCCCACGCGTCCGTTCCCGTTCGACTACCAGGTGATGACCCCGCCGCTCCAGAGTTTCGATGCGGCGCTGAAGGCCAAGAAGGTGCTGCTCAGCAGGGGCCAGTGCACCTTCTGATCGCCTTCTGACGACGCATGTTGCACTGCCGGCCGACGCGTGGGGCGAGCCCCGCGCGTCGTCGCGCATATGGCTCAAAAGCCGGTCGGCTGCGCAATCGGGGGTACACGCACCTCATCCCGCGCAGCGCTCCACTGCGCCGGGTCGCCCCTCCACGAGATGAACAACGCACCGGCCACCAGCGCTACGAAGATCGCCGCGCTGATCCAACCCAACGTCCGATCCTCGTGATGCATCAGGTCCATGTCGTCCTCCTGTCCAGGACGGCGAGGCATGCGCGGCAACCCTCACGTCTCGCGGCGGACCGATTTTCACGCTGACCGGTCAGTCGCTCACGCGCTGACGATCGGGCGGCAACTGAAGCGACCCGGGCGCAATCATCATGGCCTGCGGCGGCGCGCGGCGCGCATCCGCCAGCACGGCAGTGATCGGTTCGCCCAGCTTTCCGATCGAGGCGAACGCAATGCCTGCGAGCACCAGGATGCCGAAGCACACGATCAGGATCCAGCGCGTGCTCCTGTCGTCCGGTGAGGCGCCCTTCTTGCCATAGGGCTCGTCGAAATCGCGGAAGTCCGTCATGGCGCAAAATCCTCGGCGCACGTCTCGTCTGCCGGGAAAACGCGCCGCCAGACGGCCTGTTCCGGGGTGTGATCGCCATCGGCACGTGACTACCGATCGGCGGACGAAGATACGGCGGTCACGGCAGGACCGCCGGCGGGCGGCTATTCGTTGCCGGTGATCTCGCCCTTGAGCATGTGGAAGTCGCGCGACGTGGTCTTGCCGGAGCGCGAACGGCGCGGCTGCGTCCCCATCATCAGGGGCAAGCCCTGCACGCTGGTGCGGATCACCTTGCCGTCTGCTCCGACCCGGCGCACGCGGCGCGTGTCGCTGCCGCCGGCGATCAGCATAGCCCAGTAGGCGCGCGGACGCCCGCCGCCGCCATGCGCCACCGCGACGCCGATCCGCGTGGCGCCCGGCATCAGCAGGTTGCGGTTGTGGCCGGCGGAGGCTTTCCAGGCGCGCAGCGCGTCCGCCCAACTGCGCTGGCCCATCGCGATGTTCTCGCCCGCATGACCGACATTGGCGTGCGCGACGCGCGAGGCGAACGAGCCGGCGATTGTGTGGCTGAGAACGCCGCGGGCGGCCATGGCATTGGCCTGCTGCTGGGCGAGCGCGGTCAGCGTGCCGTCAGCGTGCACCGCCGGCAGCCCGTGCGCGCGACGATATTGCGAGATCATCGAGATGATATCGTCCGCCTGCGCCGCGGAGCTCGCGAGCAAGGCCGCAAGGACTAGGCACGCAGTTCTCGTCATGGAAATCCCGCCGCCGCATCGAAGGCAATCTAGCGGAGCAGCCTGAGGCGACAAAACGGCAAGCCCGGGGCATCCGGAGGTCTGGTTAACCGGATTTTGCCGCCGGGGACGGCGAGTCCGGCGCCCGGATTCCTTGACAGGGCGCGTCCCCGTCGCCATAAGCAGGGGGCAGCGCGGGCCCTTCGCCCGCGCGCTGTGTTATGGCCGCGCCGCACCGCGGGTTCGGCCTTGAAAACGCAAGCAAATCAGAGATTTACACCGAGCGCACGCGGCGCTGGTCGGGAACGCGAGGCGAGACCCATGTTCGCAGTCATCAAAACCGGCGGCAAGCAATACCGCGTCGCCCCGGAGGATCAGCTCAAGGTCGCCCGCCTCGCCGGCGAGCCCGGCCAGATCGTCGAGCTCAAGGACGTGCTGATGGTGGGCGGCGACGCCCCGGTCCTGGGCAACCCGGTCGCCGGCGCCGCTGTGGCCGCCGAAGTGATCGCCCACGAGCGCGGCGAGAAGGTGATCGCGTTCAAGAAGCGGCGTCGCAAGAACTCGCGTCGCAAGCGCGGCTATCGCGATGAATATACGCTGATCCGCATCACCGAGATCCTGACGGACGGCAAGAAGCCAACCGTCGAAGCCCGCAAGGCCAAGCGCGCTCCTGCCGCGGCAGCGACCGAAGCGGCAGCCGAAGCGCCGGTGGCGCAGGCCGAAGCCGCACCGGCCAAGAAGCCCCGCGCCAAGGCGCCCGCGAAGAAGCCGGCGGCGAAGGCGGACACGAAAAGCAAGAAGAAGTGAGATCATGTGACGAGATCGGTGATGATTTCGTCACACTGTTGAGCTAGACAGAACAGGAACACGGAGTTTCGACATGGCCCACAAGAAAGCAGGCGGATCCTCGCGCAACGGGCGCGACTCTGCGGGCCGCCGTCTCGGGGTCAAGCTGTTCGGCGGTGAGCAAGTGCTCGCCGGCGGGATCATCGTGCGTCAGCGCGGCACCCAGTGGCACCCGGGCGAGAACGTCGGCATGGGCCGCGATCACACCCTCTTTGCGCTGATCGACGGCCGCGTTGCCTACCAGTCGAAATCGAAGGGCCGCACCTTCGTATCGATTGTGCCGATGGAGGCAGCGGCCGAGTAACCGGTAGACCATATCGAGGTCCGCCGGCACCCAGTCAAACCGGCGGGACTCGAAACGGGTTCTTTGCGAGGGGAGACGGGATGCCGGCTCCCCTCTTCGCTTTTTCAAGCGTCTTTCAGCAAGGAGCCCACCCATGACACTCGTCGAGACCACGACCGGAACCTACCGGGAGTCCTGTACCCCCGTCCTCGCGACCGAACGGCTCGTCCTGCGCGCGCCGCGTCGTGAGGACGTAAAAGCAGTGGCTGCGCTCGCCAACGACCGCCGGATCGCCGAGAACACGCTCAAGCTCCCGCATCCCTATGGGCTCATCGATGCGGAGCAGTGGATCGCGGCAACCAATACGCGTCCAGGCGAAACCACGCTGCTGATCGAGCGCGAAGGCGAAGCGATCGGCGCGTGCGGTTTCGATATCCGCAATGGTGTCGAGCCGGAGATCGGCTACTGGATCGGCGTCCCGTTCTGGGGACAAGGCTATGCCACCGAAGCTGCGCGGGCGCTCATCGACTACGCGTTCGAGGAGCGCGGCCATGCCACCCTGGTGGCCGGCGCACGCGTGAGCAACGCCGCGTCGCGGCGCGTGCTGGAGAAGTGCGGCTTCCAGTGGACGGGCGTCGCGCTCTACCGCTTCCGCGCCATCAGCTCGTCGGCGCCGTGCGATCGCTTCCGCCTCGAGCGCGCGATCTGGGCCTCGCTCAAGAGCTGGGGCGCGAGCAAGCGGTCGGCACCCGTGCGCGAGGCCGGCTGCGACTGCGCCGCGGCCTGATCTCATATCGGAACGTTCGACATTGCCTTCCCCGCCCGCCGGCGGGGAAGGCGTTTCTGCAAGCGCTACTGCGCCGCGGCGTAGGCGCGGCAATCCTCGACGCTGAGCACGGCACCCTGCCCGCGCAAGGCGTCGCGCACGATCCCCGCTGGGATCGCCTGCGTGGAGTTTGCGCGGTCCACCGCCACCGCCGCCATGACGCCAGCCGCCTGCCCGAGCGCCATGGCCGTGGCCATGTGGCGCGCGCCGCCGTTGGCCTCCTGCGTGGCCGACATCGCGCGTCCGGTGACGATCAGACCTTCGAGGTCCTTGGGAACAAGGCAGCGCATTGGAATCTCGAACGGCGCCGGCGGCATGCTGAGCGCAATGCCGGTGCCGTTGGGATCGTGCACGTCCATCGGGCCGCAGCCGAGCGCGATCGCGTCCTCAAACCTGCGGCTGCCCAGGATGTCCTGCTCGGTCAGCGTGTACTGCCCGAGCACGCGGCGCGTCTCGCGGATGCCGACGCGCGGAGCGATGCTGGCGAGGATCGCCTTCTCGAACCCCGGCATCTCGCGGTTGAGGAAGCCGACGATGCTCTTGATTTGCCGCCGCCCGATCAGCTCCTGTTCTGAGGCATCGGCGTCGTCCAGCGAGTCCTTGCCGGTGATGCGGCTCATGAGACAGATCGCGTCGGTACCCGCCGGCGTGCTCACGAACGAGACGCTCTGCCAGAACAGTTCGCCACGCTCGAGGCCCTGCAGCACGCGGCGGCGCTTGTCTTCGCGCGTGAGCGCACGGAAGCGCGCCACGTCGACATTGGACAGGCGAAAGCACAGTGTATTCGGCTGGCGCGCGCGGCCGGGCTCGAGCAGTTCCGCGCCTGCCTTGTGCGCGAGCACCGCATCGCCCGTGGCGTCGATTACCGCGCGCGCCAGATAGGCTTTGCGGCCGCCGATGCTCTCGACGATGACGCCCTTGACCGCCCGTCCCTCCTGCACGGGCGCGACCACCTGCGCGTGCAGCAGCAGGTCGACCCTGGCCTCCTCGACCAGTTCGTCGGCCACCACCTTCACGATCTCCGGATTGAACGGGAAATGCGTGATGGTCACCGGATTGGCCGCCGCCTCGGCCATCATGTACTTGCCGAACCCCTCGCTGCCACCGGCAGCGACCACTCGCTGCACGAGCTCATAGGGCAGGCCCCACACCGCCTGCGTGTCGCCGTTGTAGAAGCCGACGTACTGCGCAACGTAGGCCGTCGTCGCGGTGCCGCCGAGACAGCCCTGGCGCTCCAGCAGCAACGTGCGCGCGCCGAGCCTGGCGGCGGCCAGCGCTGCAATCAGCCCGGAGGCGCCGCCACCCGCCACGATCACGTCGTAGGTCGCGGCAACCGGGGTTGCGAGTTGCTCGGAAACAATGTCGGCCATGCTCGCTCCTGCTGTGCGATCGCTGGGGGAAGCGCGATTGCAGCATGCGGCAAGGCCGCGGGCAATCTTGCAGATGCATCGCTGGCGCGCGCGATTGCTGGGCCGCGCGTCCGCGTTGCGGCGCGCGCGACACACAGCCCGTCACGGCAGCGGCGTTATGAGCGACGCTGCGCCTGCCTGAGTACCGGCGGCGTGAGCGCGAGGGGGCGGCCGGCGCGACGCTTGCCGACACGCACGCGCGTGGCGGACTTGGCGCGTGCCGTCGTCGCGGGCTTCGCGTGCTGCGCCTTGATGGTGGCGCGCGCCCGGCGATGCGCCGCCGCCCGCTGCGTCCGGGCGTTCGCCTTGTGGTGGCGCGCCGCGCGCGCGGACTTGGTGCGTGCCTTGCGCTGCGCGGCCGTCTGCGTCCGCTCCTGGGACACCTGCCTCGCGGCCGGCACAGGCTCGGCGCGCGGCGCAGTGCGGCTGCGAACGTCCTGCGGCCAGCGATCTGCGATGGTATCGGCGGGCGCACTCCCGGCTGCTCCGGTGGGATTTGATCCGGACTCCTGGGCGAGCACGGGAAGCGCACCGGCGAAAGCCAGGACGCACACGAGGCCGGCGGCGCGGCGCAGCGGACGGCGAGGACGCAAAACGATCACGGGCTTCTCCTGCCCCAAGCCCCATCATCAATTGCTTGCCAAACAATTGCGGCAATATGCGAGTCGCAACGCGACGCGGGCGCGTCACGGCGCGCAGGTCCCACAACCAGATACCTTAGGTGGCGCGACGCCTGCCCACACAGCGCAAGTTGAGCGATCGAGACGTACGGCCTCGCTTCGCGCGCGGCGCGGGGGTTATCCCCGACTATACGCGGCGGCTGCGGTTGTCGTCGTGCAATTGCGCTATAAGCGAATCTTGCAGAGCCATTGGTGGGGGCTGCGATGGCTTCGATCTCGGTGACTCCTTCGATCCAGACGCAACGCGTGCGCGCAGTTGCGGCGGCCTCGATCGGCAATGCGCTCGAGTGGTTCGACTTCGCCGTGTACGGCTTCTTCGCCGTCGTGATGGCGAAGCTGTTCTTCCCGACCGGCAACGACACGATCTCGCTGCTGGTGACGCTCGCCACGTTCGGCGTCACGTTCTTCATGCGCCCGCTCGGCGCGATCATCATCGGCAACTACGCCGACCGTCACGGGCGCAAGGCCGCGCTGACGCTGACCATCGGCATGATGATGGCGGGCACCGGCGTGATCGCACTCGCGCCGACCTATGCCTCAATCGGACTGCTCGCCCCGACGCTGATCGTCGTCGCACGTCTGTTGCAAGGCTTCTCCGCCGGTGGCGAGTTCGGCAGCGCGACGGCATTCCTCGCCGAGCAGAATCCCACCCGGCGGGGGTTCTACGCGAGCTGGCAGTTCGCGAGCCAGGGACTGACCACCATCCTGGCGACCGGCTTCGGCGCGACGCTCGCGGGGCTGCTCACGCAGGAGCAGCTCGAAGCATGGGGCTGGCGCGTGCCGTTCTTCTTTGGCCTGCTGATCGGCCCCGTCGCCTACTACATCCGCACGCGCCTCGACGAGACGACGGAGTTCAGGTCGATCGCGGCGGCGAGCACGCCGCTGCGCGAGACGGTCGCGACCAAGCGCGCGAACCTGCTTGTCGGCTTCGGGCTCGTCGTGCTCACGACCGTCGCGACCTACACCGTGCTGTTCATGCCGACCTATGCAGTGCGCGAACTCGGCCTGCCGGCGTCGGGGAGCTATCTCGCTGCGCTGCTCACCGGCGCGCTGCAGTTCGTGCTCGTGCCGATCGTCGGCACGCTCACCGACCGGCACGGCCGCTTTCCGATCGCGTTTGTCTCGGCCGTGGCGCTGCTCCTCGCCATCTATCCGATGTTCGCCTGGCTGGCCGCGGCGCCGACGCTCGCCACGCTGCTGGCGGTGCAGGGCATCATCGGCGTGCTCATCGCAGGCTACATGGGCGGCATTCCCGCACTGCTCTCGGAGTTGTTCCCGACGCGGCTGCGCACGACCGGCCTCTCCATCAGCTATTCCCTCGGCGTTGCGGTCTTCGGCGGCTTCGCCCCATTCATTAATGCTTGGTTGATCGCGGCCACCGGCAGCAAGCTGGCGCCAAGCTTTTACCTCATGCTTGCCGCGGCGATCAGCGCGACCGCCCTGCTGGCATCACGTCGCATGCTCTCCGAGCCGGTAGGCAAGTAGCGCCGCACGACGTGGCCGCGGATCCGTCCGCGTTTCGTCCTCCACGCTGGCGACTGCAACGATTGTTGCTAAATCCTGCGCATTTTGCGGAAGGTGCTATCCCGTTCGTTAGCTTTGATTTTTGCGGGCGGAAAGACCGTTCTTTAACAAATACATGGAATAACTCGGTCGTATCGAGTTCCAGTTTTTTGCATGATGCACGCCCGCGCGGACGCGACGATGGGAATCCAACCGGCCGGCACGACCCTGATCGACTGGCTGAGCCGATCGATTCCCGATCGCAAGTTTCATTACGAGCTGGTTCGGGCGCTGTACAGCACGCCGAAGTCGATCGTGGGCGCCTCGATCGCGGCGGCTCTCATCGTCGCGACCTGTGCTTTCGTCAGCGGTGACCGGTCCTTCCTGCTGCTGCTGGCAGCATTCGTCGCCGTCGGCATCGCACGCACCGCCTCGACGCTCGCCTACCACCGCGCACACTATGATCCCAACGACGTCGAACTGACGAAACGCTGGGAGCTCGTCGCCCTGCTCGGCGCCTATGCCTTCGCCTGTCTCGTTGGCCTCACCGGCGCCTATACGCTCCTCGTCCACCCCAACACCGACCTCGAGATCCTCGTCAGCGGCTGTGTGCTCGGCTACATCGCCGGCATCTCCTCGCGCAACGCGGCACGGCCGGTGATCTCGATCGGGCAGATCACGCTGACGTGCCTGCCCTTCATGGCCGCGCTGCTGTGGACGGGGGATCTCGTCCACACCGTGCTCGCGATCTTCATCGGCGTCCTCTACGTCAGCACGATCGTGATCTGCCGTTCCGTGTTCGACAATATCGTGTCGAAGCACGATGCCTTCGGGCGCATCGAGGTCATTGCGCAGCGCGACGCACTCACCGGGCTGTGGAACCGCGCCGCCTTCCTGCGTCTGCTCGAACAGGAGCTGCGCACGATCGGCGTGACGCAGGGCACCCTCGGCCTCATCTCGATCGACCTCGACGGCTTCAAGGACATCAACGATACGCTCGGTCATCCCGCCGGCGACGCCATTCTCAAGGAGGTCGCCGACCGCATCCGCGCGGCGGCCGGCCCGCAGAGCGAAGTCGCGCGTATCGGCGGCGACGAGTTCCTGGTGATGTGCGCCGGACCCGCCGCCAACGTGGAAGCGACCGCCAACGCGATCCTGGCGACTTTCGCCAACGCCTTCGCCGTCAACATGAGCAGCTACACCTGCGGCGCCAGCATCGGCCTCGCCGCAGCGCCGGGCGACGGCGCCACGCTCGACCTCCTGCTGCGCAACGCCGATCTTGCGCTTTACGAGGCCAAGAAGGGAGGCCGCGCGCGCGTCGTCCCGTACACGGCCGCGCTGGCGCGCGCCTACGAGGACCGCATGGTCCTCGAGAACGATCTGCAATTCGCCCTCGCCAACAACGAGCTCGAACTCGTCTACCAGCCGATCGTCGATCCGCGCTCGGGGCGCGCGATCTGCTGCGAGGCGCTGCTGCGCTGGAACCATCCCGAGCGCGGAGCGATCAGCCCCGCTGTGTTCGTCCCGATCGCGGAGGCGACCGGGCTGATCAATCCGATCGGCGCCTGGGTGCTCAAGACTGCCTGCGAGGAAGCGACACACTGGAGCCCGGACATCAAGGTCGCGGTCAACCTGTCGCCGGTGCAGTTCAAGCGCGGACGTGAACTCATCGACGCGGTCGTCTCGGCGCTCGCCTCCTCCGGACTCTCGCCGCGCCGCCTCGATCTCGAGGTGACCGAATCCGTGCTCATCGACGACACCACCGCGACGCTCGCCGTGCTCGAGGAGCTGCGTGCCAAGGACATCGGCGTCTCGCTCGACGACTTCGGGACCGGCTTCGCCTCGCTGGCCTATCTCAACGACTTCCCGTTCTCGAAGGTCAAGATCGACCGTAAGTTCTCGCAGAACATCGACCAGTCGACACGCACCGCGGCTATCATCACGGGCATCGCGCAAATCACCCGCGACCTGCACATCGAGCTGGTGGCGGAAGGCATCGAGACACAGAACCAGCTTGCGCAGATGCGCAGCTTCGGCATCAACGCGGTGCAGGGCTATCTGTACAGCAAGGCAATGCCGGTGCAGCAACTGCGGCGCGCCATCAGCGAACCCATCCAGCCGGCGTTCGCAAGGCCGCAGCGGATCGCCAGCCTGGCCGAGCGCGAGCGCGCCCGCCGCGCCGCCTCCTAGCGGTTCAGGCCTGCGACGTCAGCTCTCGGACAGCAGGCGGTCGAGCACCGCCATACGCATGAACTTCGACAGGCGTACCTGCTCGAAGTACATCGCATTCGGGAGGTCGTCGCAGTCGGCGTTGATCTCGTCCTGCCGCGGCAGCGGATGGTAGAGCAGCGCCTTCGAATTGGTGCGCGCGATCTTCTCCGCGGTGATGACGTGGCTGTCCGGCGTGACATGCGGCGACTCGTAGCCGGATGCGGCCGGCTCGCCGATGTCGGACATGTCGTAGGGCGCCATCATGATGGCATCGCACTCCGTCAGCGCCTGCGATATGTCGCCGATGAAGCGGCAACGGACCTGGTTCTGCGCAAGCGCGGCGAGCACGTCCTCCGGCACCGGATAATGGGGCGTCGCGCAGAACACCACTTCAGCCGGCGCTTCGAAACGCAGCAATTGCGCGAGCGAACGCACCGTGCGCCCGCGCGGATCGCCTCCGAAAGCAATCCTCTTGCCGCGGATGGTGCCGAGCCCGCGCCGCAACGCGAAGATGTCGATGAGCGCCTGAGTCGGATGCTCGTTCCAGCCGTCGCCCGCGTTGATCACGGGCTTGCGCGATTTCGTGGCCATGCGCGCCGCTGCGCCCACCTCGTGATGGCGCACCACGATGGCATCGCACAGGCGCGACACGACCGCTGCGCAATCCTCCAGCGATTCAGCCGTACGCACGTTGGAGCGCGAGGCCGACATGTCCTCCATGCCCATGGGATGGGCGCCAAGCGCGATCGTCGCGGCCTCGAAGCCCATGCGCGTGCGGGTGCTCGGCTGGAAGAACAACAGCGCAACCGTTTTGCCGAAGGAGCGCGTCGTGGCGCGTCCCGTCTCGAACGCCTCCGCCAACTGGCAGAAATAGTCGACGTTGGCGGCATCGATCGCGCTCGCGCTCAACAAATGCCTGAGCGGAGGCAGACGATCCCTACGGTCGAGGTTCGGCGTCAGAGAAATAATTCGAGGCTCGACAGAAGACGCATACACCATCACCCACCCCTGCACGCCATGCCCGTTATTAACTATATTTTAACCTTAGATTGTAGGTCCGAATTGCTATAAATCAAATCACATTTGGTTCTATTTCCGGGCATGATTACTCGCCCACACGCGCTCCCGTTGCGGCGCCTTCCGGCAGGATTCTCGTTGTTCGTGACGCAACCGTGACGCCCCCTCCAATTTGGGACATACCCCCCGGCGCGAGTTTGTCTATATGTGAGCCAGGCCGGCGCGAATTCGCGATGTTCGGGTGGCCCGCCCGCAGAAGATGGACACGATGAAATTTCTCGACCAAGCGAAGATCTATATCCGCTCCGGCGACGGTGGGGCCGGTTCGGTATCGTTCCGCCGGGAGAAATTCATCGAGTTCGGCGGGCCTGACGGAGGTAACGGCGGACGCGGCGGCGACGTCGTGGCCGAGTGCGTGGATGGTCTCAACACGTTGATCGACTACCGCTACCAGCAGCACTTCAAGGCGAAAACCGGCGGCCATGGGATGGGGCAGAACCGCTCGGGTGCCTCCGGCGCCGACGTCGTCCTCAAGGTGCCGGTCGGCACGCAGATCTTCGACGAGGACAACGAGACGCTGCTGGCAGATCTCACCGAGGTCGGACAACGGGTCGTTCTCGCGAAAGGCGGCAATGGCGGGTTCGGCAACGCGCATTTCAAGTCGTCGACCAATCGCGCGCCGCGCCGCGCCAATCCGGGCCTGCCCGGCGAGGAGCGCACCATCTGGCTGCGCCTCAAGCTGATCGCCGATGCAGGCCTCGTCGGACTGCCGAATGCCGGCAAATCGACGTTCCTGGCGGCGGTCACGGCCGCCAAACCCAAGATCGCCGATTATCCATTCACCACCCTGCATCCGCAGCTCGGGGTCGTGCGTGCGGACGCACGCGAATTCGTGCTGGCCGACATCCCCGGCCTGATCGAGGGCGCGCACGAGGGCACCGGGCTCGGCGATCGCTTCCTCGGCCACATCGAACGCTGCCGCGTGCTACTCCACCTGATCGACGGTACCGGCGAAGACGCCGGCAAGGCTTACAGGACCGTGCGCCACGAGCTCGAGGCCTACGCGCACGGGCTCACCGACAAGCCGGAGATCGTCGCGCTCAACAAGGTCGACGCGCTCACGCCCGACGAGGTCAAGACGCAGGCGGCTCGACTCAAACGCGCCAGCGGGAAGACGCCGATGATGCTCTCCGGCGCGACCCGCCAGGGCATTCCAGATGTCTTGCGGGCGCTGTTGCGGGAGATCGATCGCGCGCCGCGCGAGGAGGCGCAGGAGCCGGCGGCGGCCTGGCAACCAAAGCTCTGATCCCCGTCCGAAGTTTCCAAAGATGTTGCGCGAAGCCGCGGTCCTTGTGAAAACAGAAGCGGCATCATTCCAAGTCTGAAAAGACCAAGTCCCAAGACCACACCTGAAGACCGCAATGCCCCGCCAAACGCCGTCTCTCGCCGATTTCCGGCGTATCGTCGTGAAGGTCGGCTCGTCCCTGCTGGTGGACGCCGACGCCGGACGCGTGCGCGAAGCGTGGCTCGCCTCGCTGGTCGCCGACATCGCCGATCTGCACGGCGACGGGCGTGACGTGCTGATCGTCTCCTCGGGTGCAATTGCGCTCGGGCGCTCCGTGCTCAAGCTGCCGAAAGGCCCGCTCAAGCTCGAGGACGGCCAGGCCGCCGCCGCCGTTGGCCAGATCGCGCTGGCGCGCACCTGGTCCGAAGCGCTCGGCCGTCACGACATCGGCGCGGGCCAGATCCTCGTTACGCTCGGCGACACCGAAGAGCGCCGCCGCTATCTCAACGCGCGCTCGACCATGGCCAAGTTGCTCGAGTGGCGCGCGGTGCCCGTGATCAACGAGAACGACACGGTCGCCACCAACGAGATCCGCTATGGCGACAACGACCGGCTCGCTGCGCGCGTCGCCACCATGGTGAGTGCAGACCTGCTCGTGCTGCTCTCCGACATCGATGGTCTTTACGATGCGCCGCCGGGCACCAGCGCCGACCCGAAGCTCATTGCGCTCGTGGAACGCATCACGCCCGAGATCGAGGGGATGGCCGGCGCAGCCGGATCGGAACTCTCGCGCGGCGGCATGCAGACCAAGATCGAGGCCGCCAAGATCGCGACCACCGCCGGCACGCATATGGTCATCGCGTCGGGGCGCGTCGATCATCCGCTGCGCGCAATCGGGCAAGGCGCACGCTGCACGTGGTTCCTCACACCGGCCAATCCGGTGACATCACGCAAGAAATGGATCGCGGGATCGCTCGAACCGCGCGGCACGCTCACCATCGACGCCGGCGCAGTCGCCGCGCTGCGCAGCGGGCGCAGCCTCCTGCCGGCGGGTGTCATCCGCGTCGACGGTCGCTTCAGCCGCGGCGACGCCGTGATCGTGCGCGGCCCCGACGGCGCCGAGGTCGGGCGCGGCCTGATCGCCTACGACGCCGACGATGCCGACCTCATCAAGGGCCGCTCATCGGGCGACATCCTGTCGATCCTTGGATTCTCCGGCCGCACGGAGATGATCCACCGCGACGACCTGGTGATGGCCGGGACGAGAGCCTGATCATCGCCGTCGCGCACGCGGCGGCGGGCCGGGCTCGTACCACGGATTGACGCCGCACCACCCGCCGATGCCGCTGACCGTCGCCATGCACTGCGCGTAGCTGGTGAAGCCGCAGTTCGGCGCACCACCCATGTCACGCCCCTGATAGTGCGCGCACCAGGGATAGACCACCTGCGCCTCGGCCGGCTTGGTGCCGGCGACACACGCAAGAACCGCGATGACCATTGCGCCAGTCAAACCGATTGCCTTCAACATGCTGCCTCCTTGACCGCCCTGCGTCTCCACATCGTAGCTGACATATGGGCGAGGACCGCCGCCGCAACCCGGTCAGTGCGACCGCTGGGTCCGCTTTTGGCGCCCGCGCCTGGCGGCCTTGGCCGCGGGCGGTGAATAGGCCGGATTCTGCTCGCAGAACTGTCCGTTGCCGCGCGCCGACTCCAGACATTGCTCGAAGCTCACGAAACCGCAGTTGCGGGCGCCGAACTCCTGGGCCGCCCCGGTCGTGCACCACGGATAGGTGGGGCCGCCGGCGGCTGTCGCCGGTCCCGCGCTCCCGAGCGTCGCGCCCAAGGTCATCATGGCCGCAGCCGTCGTCATCCTCAGCATGTGTTCGCCTCCCGGCCTGCGCAATAAACCCCCGCCGGATCAGCATATTCCCCGCACGTCCGGCAGTTGCGCCGCGGCCGGCAAGCCGTATAGTCCCGGCACTTTTCGGGGGCGCAAGGGGCGCACCCGTCAACCCCGGCGGCCGGACATGAAAAAAGGCGACGTCAAGAAAGTGGTGCTGGCCTACTCGGGCGGCCTCGACACCTCCATCATCCTCAAATGGCTGCAGACGACCTACGGCTGTGAGGTCGTCACCTTCACCGCCGATCTCGGCCAGGGCGAGGAGCTCGAGCCCGCGCGCCAGAAGGCGCTGTTGCTCGGCATCAAGCCCGAGAACATCTTCATCGAGGATCTGCGCGAGGAGTTCGTGCGCGACTACGTCTTCCCGATGTTCCGCGCCAACACATTGTACGAGGGACAGTACCTGCTCGGCACCTCGATCGCGCGCCCGCTCATCGCCAAGAAGCAGATTGAGATCGCCGAGAAGGTCGGCGCGGACGCGGTCTGCCACGGCGCCACCGGCAAGGGCAACGACCAAGTCCGTTTCGAACTCGCCTATTACGCGCTCAAGCCCGACGTCACCGTGATCGCGCCGTGGCGCGAATGGGATCTCACCTCCCGCACCCGCCTGATCGAGTTCGCCGAGCAGCACCAGATCCCGATTGCCAAGGATAAGCGCGGCGAGGCGCCGTTTTCCGTCGACGCCAACCTGCTGCACGCGTCCTCGGAAGGGAAGGTGCTGGAGGATCCCGCGCAGGAAGTCCCCGACTACGTCTATTCGCGCACGCTCGATCCCGAGCAGGCGCCCGACAAGCCGACCTACATCGACGTCGATTTCGAGCGCGGCGATGCGGTGGCGATCGACGGCAAAAAGCTGTCGCCGGCGACGCTGCTGGCGCGCCTCAACGAGCTTGGTCGCGCCAACGGCATCGGACGGCTCGACCTCGTCGAGAACCGATTCGTCGGCATGAAGTCGCGCGGAATGTACGAGACGCCCGGCGGCACGATCCTGTGGGCGGCCCATCGCGGCATCGAGCAGATCACGCTCGACCGCGGCGCGGCCCATCTCAAGGACGAGCTGATGCCGAAATACGCCGAGTTGATCTACTACGGCTTCTGGTTCGCACCCGAACGCGAGATGCTGCAGGCGGCGATCGACAAGAGCCAGGAGTACGTGAGCGGCCGCGTGCGCCTCAAGCTTTACAAGGGCGGCGTCAGCGTCGTCGGCCGGACCAGCCCCTACTCGCTCTACGACCAAGAGTTGGTGACCTTCGAGGAAGGCGCCGTCGCCTACGATCACCGCGACGCGGAGGGTTTCATCAAGCTCAACGCCCTGCGCCTGCGCACCCTCGGACAGCGCCGCCGCAAGCTCAAGCTGTAAGGCGAGCGGCGGCGGCGGTAGCGCGCTGCGACTCCGTGATTGCGCCAATGGATTTTAAAGAATTTGGGCGTAACCGAGGGTCTTTAGGGGTTGGAGCCTCATGGCGCGGCTGCGCGATCACGTCATCCGGGCGGGACTGGAAACGCTGTATTTCAGCGGCGCGCACCGGATTCTGCGCCCGTTCTACGAGGGCGTCGGCGTCATCCTGACGCTGCACCACGTGCGCCCCACGCGCGGCGAAGCGTTCCACCCCAACCGCATCCTCGAAATCACGCCCGAGTTCCTCGAGCTGCTGATCACGTCGCTGCGGAGCGACGACATCGATCTCATCTCCCTCGACGACATGAGCGAACGCATGGCGCGCGGCGATTTCCGCCGCCGTTTCGCCTGCATCACATTCGACGACGGATACCGCGACAACAAGATCTTCGCCTATCCCATTCTCAAGGCGAACGACGTTCCCTTTGCCGTCTATGTCCCCAGCAGTTTCATCGACCGTACGGGAGAGCTGTGGTGGCTCGCGCTCGAAGCGGTGATCGGGGCGCAGGACGAGATCGCGATCCGCATGGACGGCCATACCAAGACGTTCCAGTGTCGCGAGACCGAGGAGAAGGACGCAACATTTGCCGCCATTTACTGGTGGCTGCGCAGCCTGCCGACGGACCATGAGATCCGCGCGGCCGTGCGCGAGCTGGCGGGGCGCTATGGTGTCGACGTGCGCGCCTTCTGCGATGCGCTGTGCATGACGTGGAGCGAACTCGCCGAACTTGCCGCCGATCCGCTGGTGACCATCGGGGCGCACACCGTCAGCCATCCGATCCTCGCCAAGACCGATACCGACTTCGCGCGGCGTGAGATGGAGACGGGTCGGACCCGTATCGAGCAGCGGCTCGGGCTGCGGCCGCAGCACTTCTCCTATCCATTCGGCGACCCGTCCTCCGCCGGCGCGCGCGAGTTCGCCCTCGCCACGGAGCTCGGCTTCCGCACCGCCGTGACGACGCGGCCGGGCGTGCTGTTCCCAGAGCACGGCGCGCGTCTTCATGCGCTGCCGCGCATCTCGATCAACGGCGACTATCAGAAGCTGCGCTACGTCGACGTGCTGCTGTCGGGCGCGGCGAGCGCCGCCTGGAACGGCTTCCGCCGCGTCGATGCGGCCTGACGTCCTATTTCCCTGACCACCATTGCCGGGCGGCGCGCGCGAGCGTGAGCGGCAGATCGACGAGGCCCGGCAGCGGATCGTCGGCTGCATAGGCCGCGAGCGTCGGGCGGCCGCGGAAGGAGCGCAGATAGCGCGCCGGCGTCAGCTCTCCCGCGAGCATCTCGTGCATGGCGGCGAGCATGTCCTTTGGCACGTACATCCAGGCGGCGCCGGCGCGCCCACGCTGCGGATCGACCGCCTCTCCCATGGCGAGGCGCCATTGGATCAGCGGAAAATCGACCCCTGCGCGCTCCCCCAGCGAATCCCAGGTCCACACCCGCGGATTGACGTCGATGATCTTGGTACGGCCGTCGCGCGCATCATACTTGAACTCGATCTCCACCATGCCGCCGTAGGTCAGCGACGTGAGGAACGTCGAGGCTGCCTGCTCCACATCGGCGTTCTCGACCGATTCCACGAACGTGCCCGTGCCGAAGTCGGTCGGATATTGCCGCGAGCGCCGCGCGATCATCGACGCGACGGGGGCGCCCGCCTGCCACACGCCGGTGTAGGAGAACTGCGTATCGCCGCCGCCCGGGATCAGCTCTTGCAGCACGATGTTGCGCGCGCCCACGAGTTCCACGGCCCTGTCGTATTTCATTAGCAGGTCGGGCCGGTGATCGGCGCGCCAGGCTTTCGCTTGCGTGAACGCGTTCGAACTCTCCTTCTCCGCCGGCTTGAGGATCAGCGGGAAGCGGCAATCGAGCGTCAGCACGTCGTGACGCGTGCGCGGCTGATAGGTCGTGGGATGCGCGATTCCGAGGCTGGCGGCATGGCGGTACATCAGGTGCTTGTCCACCGCGAGGCGCGTTACCTCCCACGGCGGCGTCCAAAGGCGATAGGCGCGCGCCAGGGCCTCATGGTTCTGCCCGATCAGCCTGACCTCCCGGTCGCCGGCCGGGAACAGCACCCAACCTTCGAGCTGATGCGCACGCGCGAGATCGAGCAGGTAGGCCACCGCCGCCGGGTCGTTCGGCCCCGGCCAAGCGGCGCTGAGCGCCGCGAAGCGCGAGTATTTCGCGATGAACTTGTCGTCGCTGAGGAACCAGACCGGGATGCCACGTCGCCCCAGGCTGCGCACGACGCCGAGGCTGCCGTGATCGCCGCCCAGGACAAGCGCCCCGGCCGCTTCCGCGCGCCAGAGCGTAGGCGCCAGCGGTGGGCTCGCCACCACCGCCAGGCGGGATGGGTCGGCGGCGGGCGCAAGGCGCGCCGGACGCTCGCCGGCAGTGGTGTCGTCAAGGCCAGGCCGCGTCATTGCAGTTGGCTCGTTCTTTTTGAAACATCGAGTTTAATCGGACGTTTTGTCGCAAACCCCGATTAACGATTACGTAAGCCGATCGTCGAAACTCCCATCATTCGCGCATGGCGATTCTGCGCCCCGGCCTGCGATCCCTGGTCCGGTCCGCCATCAGCGTTAATGCGCGGTGTCTCTGACGCTAGCGCAAAGACTTGTTAACGGCGCGGCCACGATACTCGCGTGCTTTCTTCATTCCCTGAGGTATCCGCGTGGCCCGCAAGGTTGCCGTTCTTATTGCCGCCCATGATGCCGAGGCTACCCTCCGGCTGGCCGTCGAAAGCGTGCTGGCGGGCTCGATGCCATGCCGCGTTTTCGTCGTGGACGACGCGAGCCGCATTCCGGTGTCGCAGATGCTGGGCACCTATGGCGGACGGGTCGAGATCATTCGGCTCGACCAGAACCGCGGACCGGCCGCGGCGCGCAACGTCGGCCTTGCGCGCATCCTGGCGCAGGGCTTCGACTACGTGGCAATCCAGGACGCCGACGACATGTCCTATGCTGACCGGCTCGCGGCCCAGGTCGAAGCGCTCGAAGCGGCGCCCGAGCTGGGCGCAGTGGGAAGCTGGACCCGGCATTTCGATGAGCGCACCGGCGCGACGACGCTTTACCGCAAGCGCCCGACCGATCCCGCGGCGGTGAGCAGGATGATGTTCTTCAACATCGGCCTCTCGCATGCCAGCACGATGTTCCGCGCCGATGCGCTGCGCGCGGTCGGCGTCTATGACGAGACCTATGCCGCCGCCGAGGACTACGAGCTGCTGCGGCGGATCGGGACGCGCTACGCCCTGGGCAACGTCCCGCAATTTCTGCTCGCCTATCGCGTGTCCTCGCAGGGCCAGTCGCTCGGGCGCCGCCGGCGCCAGCTGTTCGACCGCCTGCGGGTGCAGCTCAAGTATTTCGCCCCGCTTGCCTGGCGCGCCTACGCCGGCGTGCTGCAGACCCTGATCGCCTTTGCGATCCCGACCGGACTCATCGGCGCGCTCAAGCGCAGATGGCTGGCGCTGCGCGGCCACGGCTACACGCTCGATGGCCGGCGGCTGACCGCCCACCCCGCCAAGTAATTCGTCCACCGTTCGGTTGCCATCGCATCGCCGGAGGATTTCTCCGCCACGCTGCACGAGATCACGCACGCGCTCGCCCCCGGGACGAAGCGGCAAACAGCGACGCGCGCTCAGCCCCCGCCACCGGCTCGCCCTCGGGGCGACGGCCGGGTGACCACATAGGCCGCCCCGCCGGCCATGAAGATTGCAACCGCCACGGCGAGCGCCGGGCCCGGCGACGAACCGATCCAGAACAGCGCGTAGCCCGCAGCCATGCCGAGACACGCCGCAACCTTGGCGCGCGGCGCCACAGCGCCCTCGTCCTGCCACTGCCGCAGTGTCGGCCCGAACCGCGGATGACCCAGCAGCCACTCCTCCAGTTGCGGCGAGGATCTGCCGAAGCACCATGCCGCCGCGATCAGGAAGATCGTCGAGGGCATGACCGGCAGAAACGCGCCGATCAACCCCAGCAGCAGCATGAGGCAGCCGAGAGCAAGGAATCCAAGCCTGCGCGGATGATGCCAACGCCGCTGCAGACGCTCGCGTGATCGCGGCGGTCCTGCGTCGCGACGCGCCGAGGCGCGAGACGCCTCCGGATCGTGGTGCCGTCTGGACGGCGTCATCGCGGAATATCCTCGCGACTGCGCCACCTGCGACCGGCCGCCGCCCATCGCCGACGGGGACGGCAGCGACGCGGCTTACACCTGCCGCTCGACCATCTTCTTCTTGATCTCGGCGATGGCCTTCGCCGGATTGAGATGCTTCGGGCAGGTCTGCGCGCAGTTCATGATCGTGTGGCAGCGGTAGAGGCGGAATGGGTCCTCGAGATTGTCGAGCCGCTCGCCCGTGGCCTCGTCGCGCGAATCGTTGATCCAGCGAAACGCCTGCAGCAGCGCCGCCGGGCCGAGGAAGCGGTCGGAGTTCCACCAGTAACTCGGGCAAGCCGTCGAGCAGCAGGCGCACAGGATGCACTCATAGAGCCCATCGAGCTTGGCGCGATCGTCATGGCTCTGCTTCCACTCCTTCTCCGGCGTGGGCGACGTCGTCTGCAGATACGGCTGAATCGAGGCGTGCTGGGCGTAAAAGTTGGTGAGGTCGGGCACGAGGTCCTTCACCACCGGCTGGTGCGGCAGCGGATAGACCTTCACCGGCCCCGAGATTTCCGCCATGTCCTTGGTGCAGGCGAGCGTGTTGCCGCCATCGATGTTCATGGCGCAGGATCCGCACACGCCCTCGCGGCACGAGCGGCGGAAAGTCAGCGACGGGTCGATCTTGTTCTTGATCCAGATCAGCGCGTCGAGAACCATCGGCCCGCAGTCGTCAAGGTCGACAGTGTAAGTGTCCATGCGCGGGTTGGCGCCGCTGTCGGGATCGAAACGGTAGATGCGATACTCGCGCGTGCCCTTGCTGCCCGCCGCCTTCTTGGGCAGCGGCCACGTCTTGCCTTCGGTGACGCGCGAGTGCTTCGGAAGCGTGAATTCAACCATGGTCAGTATACCCGCGCTTTCGGCTCGATGTAGGAGACGTCGTTGGTGAGGGTGTAGGTGTGCACCGGCCGATAGTCGATCGTCACCTTGCCGGAGACGGGATCGAGCCAGGCCAGCGAATGCTTCATCCAGTTCTTGTCGTCGCGCTCGGGATAGTCCTCGCGCGCATGCGCCCCGCGGCTTTCCTTGCGGTTGACGGCGGCATCCATCGTCACCACCGCCTGCACGATGAGGTTGTCGAACTCAAGCGTCTCGACGAGGTCGGTGTTCCAAATCAGCGAGCGATCGGAGACCTTGATGTCGGACACGCCGGCGAGCACCTCGTGGATGCGCTTGGAGCCTTCCTCGAGCACCTCGCCGGTGCGGAACACGGCGCAGTTGGTTTGCATCACGCGCTGCATGCGCTCGCGCAGCTCCGCCGTCGGCGTACTGCCGTTGGCGTTCCGGAAGCGGTCGAGCCGGGAGAGCGCGCGGTCGGCGGAGTCCTTCGGCAGGTCGGCGTGCTTGTCGTTGGGCTGGATCAATTCGGCGCAGCGTTGCGCGGCGGCGCGGCCGAACACCACGAGATCGATCAGCGAGTTGGACCCGAGCCGGTTGGCGCCGTGCACCGACACGCAGCCCGCCTCGCCCAGCGCCATCAGACCGGGAATAATCGCGTCGTCGTTGCCACCGCGCTTGGTCAGCGCCTCGCCGTGATAGTTCGTGGCGATGCCGCCCATGTTGTAGTGCACGGTCGGGATCACGGGGATCGGCTCACGCGTGACGTCGACGCCCGCGAAGATGCGCGCGCTCTCGGAAATGCCGGGGAGGCGCTCCGCCAGCACTTTCGGATCGAGATGATCGAGGTGCAGGTAGATGTGGTCGTGCTTGGCGCCGACGCCGCGGCCCTCGCGGATTTCGATGGTCATCGCGCGAGAGACGACGTCGCGCGAGGCGAGATCCTTCGCCGACGGCGCGTAGCGCTCCATGAAGCGTTCGCCCTCGGAGTTGGTGAGGTACCCGCCTTCGCCGCGCGAGCCTTCCGTGATCAGGCAGCCGGCGCCATAGATGCCAGTCGGGTGAAACTGCACGAACTCCATGTCCTGCAGCGGCAGCCCGGCGCGCAGCACCATGGCGTTGCCGTCGCCGGTCTGCGTATGCGCGCCCGTGCAGGAGTAGTAGGCGCGACCATATCCGCCGGTCGCCATGATGGTCATGTGGCCACGGAAGCGGTGGATGGTGCCGTCGTCGAGCTTGAGCGCGACGACGCCGCGACAGCGGCCTTCGTCATCCACGATCAGGTCGATCGCGAAGTACTCGATGAAGAACTCGGCATTGTGCTTGAGCGCCGCCCCATAGAGCGTATGCAGCATCGCGTGGCCGGTGCGGTCCGCGGCGGCGCAGGTGCGCTGCGCGGTGCCTTTGCCGTAGTGGGTGGTCATTCCGCCGAACGGGCGCTGGTAGATCCTGCCGTTGTCCTCGCGGCGCGAGAACGGCAGGCCCCAGTGCTCGAGTTCATAGACCGCCGCCGGCGCGTTGCGGCACAGGTACTCGATGGCGTCCTGGTCGCCGAGCCAGTCGGCGCCTTTTACCGTGTCGTACATGTGCCAGCGCCAGTCGTCCTCGCCCATGTTGCCGAGCGCGGCGGCGATGCCGCCCTGCGCCGCCACGGTGTGCGAGCGGGTCGGGAACACCTTGGTGATGCACGCGGTCTTGAGGCCCGCCTCGCTGCAGCCGACCACCGCCCGCAAACCGGAGCCGCCGGCGCCGACCACGATGACGTCGTAGGTGTGATCCTCGATTGGATACGCGCGCCCATTCACCTTGGGCGCTTCGTTGCCGCCATTCGCCGCCATCTGTTCAGACTCCAAACGACAATTTGAGGATGGCAAACGCCGAGGCGATGAAGATCGCCACCACGTAGAACACGTTGAGCATGATCAACGCGATCTTCAGCTTTTCCTCGTGGACATAGTCTTCGATGATCACCTGCATGCCGATGCGCATGTGGTTGGTGATCGACAGGATGAACAGGAGCAGGATGATCGCGATCAGCGGCGACGCCAGGATCTGTGCCGTCGCCGCATGATTGCGCCCGAGCAGCGAGATCACGATCACGATGCCGGCGATCGTCAGCGGCACGTTGGCCACGGCGGTCATGCGCTGCCACCAGAAATGGTCCGTTCCCGTGCGCGAGGCACCGAGCCCGCGCACCCGCGCCAAGGGCGTTCGCATGGTCATGAGCGGAGCCCTCCGGTGATGAAATAGGCAAGGAGCCAGAGCAGGATGGTGAGCGCCACCGAGCCGAACAGCGTCGCGCGCGCCCACCAGTCGCGCTCGCCGGGCTCGAGCCCATGCACGGTGTCCCACACCAGATGACGGATGCCGCCGATCATGTGGTGGACGAGCGCCCAGGTATAGCCGAACAGCACCAGCCGGCCGATCCAGCTCCCCGCCACCATCTGGAACGTGGCGTAGGCAGTGGGGCCGCTCGCCACCGCAATCAGCCACCACGCGAGCAGCAGCGTGCCGACATAGAGCGCGCTGCCGGTGACGCGGTGCGCAATCGACATCGCCATGGTCATTGGCCACCGGTAGATGGTCAAATGCGGCGACAGCGGGCGTCCCGCCATGGACGTTCTTGGTTCAGCCATTGTGTTTCATCCGCAGCCGCGGGGAGCGGCATACCGTCTGGACCTGCGCGACATCCAAAGCCTCCGTTGCAAACGGCGGTCCGGGGTGCGCCCCGGCGAAACGGCAAATCACAGCCTCATTTCGCCGCTCGCGAATGTTTATGCTTGAATTCCCATGCAAACAAGAGAGATTCTAAGGAGCCTCCCTTCTCGGGTGGCGAAGGCTGCCATCGCCATGCGATTCGACCTGATCGACCTCAGCCTGTTCCGGCACGTGGTGGAAGCCGGCAGCATCACCCACGGCGCGGCGCGGGCCAACCTCGCCCTGGGCGCCGCCTCCACACGCATCCGGCACATGGAGGAAACCCTTGGCGCGGCGCTGCTCACACGCGGACGCCTGGGCGTCGTTCCGACCCAGGCCGGCCGCTCGCTGCTCCAGCACGCACGCATCATGCTCGCCCAGGCCGACCGGCTGCGCGAGGATCTCGGTGCCTATGCCGGCGGCCTCGCCGGCCAAATACGGCTCCTGTCCAACACCAACGCGCTGGCCGAGTTCCTGCCCGAAGCGCTGAGCTCATTCCTGGCGGCTCATCCCAACGTCAGCGTCGACCTGGAGGAGCGGCTGAGCGACGAGATCGTCGGCCTGATCGCGGAGGGCGTGGCCGACGTCGGCATCGTCGCCGGCACCGTCGACACCGGCGCGCTCGAGACCTACCCCTTCCGCAAGGATCGTTTCGTGCTCGTGGTCGGGCGCGGTCATCCGCTCGCGGCGCGAGAGAGCGTGGCGTTCGCCGAAGTCCTCGACCAGGAGTTCGTCGGGCTCGACCGATCGAGCGCGATCCAGCGCTTTCTCGCCGACAAGGCCGCGCGCATCGGCAAGCCGCTGCGCCTGCGCATCCAGCTGCGCAGCTTCGACGCCATCTGCCGCCTGGTCGAAGGCGACGTCGGCATCGGCATCGTGCCGGAGACCACCGCGAGGCGCGCCGCCAAGGCGCTCGCCATCAACATCGTGCCGCTCGCCGACGCCTGGGCCGTGCGCGAGCTGACGATCTGCATCCGCTCCTATGACGAGCTGCCGAGCTATGCGCGACAGCTCGTCGACCACATGCGGGCGACCACGCATGCGTGAGATTGCACCTGGCGCAATCGCGGATTCCAATCCGGGCGGCGCTGCGCTACACGAAATCAATGACTCGCCGATTGATCTCCACCGGCTCGCCTTTCGAGCAGGCGGGCGGCTACAGCCGCGCCGTCGTCGACGGCGATTTCTGCTTCGTCGCCGGCACCACCGGCTATGACTACACGACCATGCGGATGCCGCAGGACGTGGCGCAGCAGACGCGCAACTGCTTGCACACGATCGAGAGAGTATTGCGCGAAGCCGGCTTTGCGTTGTCCGACGTGGTACGTGCGCGCTACTACATCGTTGACGCCGCCGAGGCCGACGCGGTGCTTGCCGTGTGCGGCGAGGTCTTTCGCGACATCCGGCCCGCCGCCGCCATTCTCGTCGTCGCCGGCCTGCTCAAGCCGGAGATGAGGGTCGAGATCGAGGTCACCGCGAAGCGGCCAGGTTAAGGCCCCGCGAGCGCTCCAAGCCTGCGCAGTCGCTACGATGTGCCGGCCTCCACCACGGCCGTGCCGCCCGTTCAATGGCTCACGCACACGCAAGTGTGAACCGCGGGCGCGGCGCCGCCGTTACCTTCGCGAATGCCCCGGCGAATCAGCGTCGAAGGAGACCGCAGATGTCCGTGCAAGCAGCGCGCAGTCACGCCCCGTCGAGACCCGCGATCCTCGTCCATCCAGCCTGGGTGCGCGTCACCCACTGGATCAACGCCATCGCCATGCTGGTGATGATCGGGTCTGGCTGGCAGATCTACAACGCCTCGCCGCTGTTCCCCTTCACCTTCCCGCGTGCGATCACGCTCGGCGGCTGGCTCGCCGGCGCGCTGCTCTGGCATTTCGCCGCCATGTGGGTGCTGGCGATCAACGGCATCGTCTATGTCACGCTCGGCATCGCCACCGGCCGCTTCCGCCGCAGCCTGCTCCCGCTCCGCCCGTCGCAGGTGATCGCGGATGCGCGCGCCGCCCTGCGCGGCACGCTCTCGCACGACGATCTCTCGGTCTACAACGCGGTGCAGAAGTTGCTGTATCTCGGCGTCATCCTCGCCGGCATGATCGTCGTGGCATCGGGCCTCGCGATCTGGAAGCCGGTGCAGATGCAGGAGCTGACCACGCTCTTCGGCGGCTACGACGCCGCGCGCTACGTGCATTTCGGCGCGATGGCGACGATCGTCGGATTCCTCGTCGTGCACGTCGCCGTCGCGCTGCTCGTGCCCCGGAGCATCCGCGCCATGGTGGCGGGCCGTTAGTCACAAGGAAGAATGTCATGCGCAAGCGTCACGCGGTTCCCGGTGTGGACAGCCGCCTGCTGATCAAGGACGCAGCGAAGCTGCTGCCCGATCCGGCGCGGCGCGCGTTCCTGCGCGGCGCCGGCAGCCTCGGTGCGCTCACGCTGCTCACCGGCTGCGACATCGTCGATGGCGATGCCGCCGAAAGCGTGCTGCGCCGTATCTCCACCTTCAACGACCGCGTGCAGGCCGCGATCTTCAGCCAGAGAAAACTGGCGCCGACCTATCCGGAGAGCGCGATCACGCGACCGTTCCCGTTCAACGCCTACTACGCCGAGGACGAGGCGCCGAAGGTGGACGGCGAGACCTATAAGCTCACGATCGACGGGCGCGTCGAGAACAAGAGGCCGTGGACGCTGGCCGAGCTCTACGCGCTGCCGCAGGAGAAACAGATCACGCGCCACGTCTGCGTCGAAGGCTGGAGTGCGATCGGAAGCTGGACCGGCGCGCGCCTGTCGGATTTCCTCATACGCATCGGCGCCGACCTGACGTCGAAGTACGTCTATTTCATCTGCGCGGAAGGCTATGCCAACACCATCGACATGCCGACTGCGCTACATCCGCAGACGCAGATGACGTTCAAGTTCGACGACCAGATCCTGCCGCGCAGGTATGGTTACCCAATGAAGATCCGCATGCCGACCAAGCTCGGCTTCAAGAATCCCAAGCACGTCGTCGCCATGGCGGTGACCAACGACGACCATGGCGGCTATTGGGAGAACCAGGGTTACAACTGGTTCTCCGGGCTCTAGCGCGCCCGCCGAGCCGGCGCGTGCGCGGCCGCGCATGGCCGAGAAACACCCCTTTCGCCTTGCCAATCCGGGCCCGGCCCTTTAGCAATCCGGTCCGGTTTTGCGTGCGAAACGGAGAAGAAACATGGCGACGATCAAGCTGCTTTTGCTGCCGGGCGACGGCATCGGGCCCGAGGTGATGGCGGAGGTGAAGAAGCTGATCGCGTGGATGAACAAGCGCGGGGTCGCCAAGTTCGAGACTGAAGAGGGGCTGGTCGGCGGCTCGGCCTATGACGCGCATGGCGTGGCCATCACCGACGAGACCATGGCCAAGGCCATGGCCGCGGACGCCGTGATCTTCGGCGCGGTCGGCGGACCGAAGTGGGACAAGGTGCCCTACGACGTGCGCCCCGAAGCCGGCCTCTTGCGGCTGCGCAAGGACCTCGCGCTCTACGCCAATCTGCGCCCCGCCGTGACCTACCCGGCGCTCGCCGACGCATCGTCGCTCAAGCGCGAGCTGGTCGAAGGGCTCGACATCATGATCCTGCGCGAGCTCACCGGCGGGGTCTATTTCGGCGAGCCCAAGACCATCACCGACCTCGGCAACGGCCAGAAGCGCGCCGTCGACACGCAGGTCTACGACACCTACGAGATCGAGCGCATTGCACGCGTCGCCTTCGAGCTCGCGCGCAAGCGGCGCAACAAGGTCACCTCGATGGAAAAGCGCAACGTCATGAAGACGGGCGTGCTCTGGAACGAGATCGTCACCCAGGTGCACGAACGCGAATTCAAGGACGTGCAGCTGGAGCACATGCTGGCCGACGCGGGCGGCATGCAGCTCGTGCGCAATCCGAAGCAGTTCGACGTAATCGTCACCGACAACCTGTTCGGCGACATGCTCTCGGACGTCGCGGCGATGCTGACCGGCTCGCTCGGCATGCTGGCCTCGGCCTCGCTCGGCGAGGCCGATCCGAAGACCAAGAAGCGCAAGGCTCTGTATGAGCCGGTGCACGGCTCGGCGCCCGACATCGCCGGCAAGGGCCTCGCCAATCCGATCGCGATGATCGCCTCGTTCGGGATGGCGCTGCGCTATTCCTTCGGCATGGGCAAGGAGGCCGACCTGATCGAGCAGGCGATCGCCGCCACGCTCGCCAAGGGCCTGCGCACCGCCGACATCAAGTCGGAAGGCACGACCGTGATCGGCACCAACGAAATGGGCGACGCGATCCTCAAGGAGATGGACGCGCTGGCGGGGTAGCAGCAGCGCTGCGTTGAACCGGGATGCGCGATTACGTCATCGAGTCCCGGTTCAGGCCGGCTTTGATTCAGCCGCGGCCCTGATCCAGGTCGTGGCGAGCGCCGCTGCATCCTCGACCGACAGGCCGGATGCGTCCAACGATTGCCAGGTCGCGAACTGCACGGCATGGCGGACGGTCGCCTCGATCTGCGCTTTCGGTCCGGCAGCGGCGAACGGTTCGGCGAGGCCCGCCGCGATCGCGTCGAGATAGTCGCGGAACTTGCGCATTGGTCCCTGCAGCGCCGGGACCTCCTCCTCGTCGCGATAGGATGCGATCCACATCCTGCGCGTTGCACGGAAGTACGTATAAAGCGCGACGAGCGCCGTGCGGCTGCGCGAGGCGCCATCGGTGATGGCGAGCCAGTCCTGCGGGTTCGGAGGCGGATGCAGCCCCAGCCACAGCGACGTGCAGGCCTGGAACAACTCATTCTCGTCGGGGAAATGGCGGTAGACCGTGAGTCGCTGCACACCGGCCCGCTCGGCGATCGCGCTGACGGTCGCGCCCTTCGCCCCCACTTCTTCGTGCAACTCCATCACCGCCCGAACGATGCGCGCGCGTGTCGCACCCCGCGATTCCGCACGCTTTTTCAAAGTGTAAGGCCGCGTCTTCATTATCAGTAAACATACGTGTTCACTTATTTCTTGACAAGCCCCCGGCGTCAGCCTAGGTCGACGATAATCAGTAAACAATACTGTTTACTGAAATTTCGGAGACTTCCATGGAAACACCAACACTTCTCGGCAATCGCGAGGTCACGGCCGACCTCGTGGAGATCAGTTCCTATCTGCCGGTCCCCGGCCACGGGGTGCTTCCGGTCAACGCCTTCGTCATCAAGGGCAAGGAGCCGGTCCTGATCGACACCGGGCTTGCGGTCCTGCATGAGCCGTTCCTCGAGGCGCTAGGCAGCATCGTCGACATCGACGACATCCGCTGGATCTGGCTCAGCCACCTCGATGCGGACCACGTCGGCAATCTCATCAGCGTTCTCGAACGGGCACCGAGCGCGCGGGTGGTCACGAACTTCCTCGGCATGGGCAAGATGATGCTCGCCGGACTGCCGACCGACCGCGCGCGCCTGCTCGATCCCGGAAGCAGGCTGGAGCTCGGCGATCGGGAGCTCGTCCCGCTCCGGCCACCCTACTACGACGCGCCCGAGACCATGGGCTTCTTCGATACACGCTCACGCGTTCTGTTCGCCGCCGACGCGTTCGGCGCACTGTTGCCGGCGCCCGCGGAGAGTGCCGGTGCGATCGCGGATGACATCCTGCGCGACGGGATGATCGGCTGGTCTGCGATCGATGCACCCTGGCTGCAGCAGTTGGATCGCGGCTGCTTCGCCCGCTCACTCTCGGCCGTCGAGCGCCTCGCACCGACGGCACTCATCTGCGGTCATCTTCCGGCCGCGGCGGAGAACGTGCAGCGCCGTCTGGTCGGGCACCTCACCGCCGCATACCGCGCCGGGCCAGTCGATGGTCCCAGCCGTGAGGAGATCGAACGATTGATCTCCGAGTGCCGCGCCCCCACGGCGGCCTGACCGCACGCCTTGGCGCCATCCCAGCAAACCAACATCAGACACCAAGACAGGATCAGCACATGACCGTCGATACCCTCATCAAGACCAACATCGCCACCGTCACGCATTTCCTCAACGGCACGCACTCGGGAAATCTGTCTGTAATCGACGATACGGTGCACCAGGCCATCGTGACGCACGGCTTTCCCGGCGGGAGCCCGGCCAGCCGTGAGCAGTATAAGCAGTGGTTCGTGACTTTCGGATCGAGCTTCTCGAACATGACGTTCGAGATCCAGTCGCTCGTCGCGGACCACACCACGGTTGCCGTTCGCTGGCGCGTCGACGTCGATCACACCGGCCCGTTCGCCGGAGTGGATCCGACCGGCAGGCGCGTCTCCTTCACTGGCACTGCCTTCTACCGCATGCAGGACGGCCGCATCGCCGAAACCTGGCTCCAAGTCGACGAACGCGGCCTGCTGGCTCAGCTTGCGGCCCGCGACCTCGCGGCCTGACCTCGGCTTGACGGCAACCCCGTGGGCCGCGGCGTGGCTCGTGCCGCACACGGCGCCCAGCAAGGTGCTCGACTTTCCGGAGATGAGCACCTCGCGGGTCCGCGAGGCCGACGAACTCGCCGCCCCACCATCTCTTGACGCTATCCCGAATCGGAGCGCTAGATGTTGGCGATCACGGTCTCCCGATGTCCCGCCGGGAGCTAAGAGGGAACCCGGTGCAAAACCGGGGCTGCCCCCGCAACTGTAAGCGGTGAGCGGCGGTTCACGTTCAAGCCACTGGCGCAGAAGGCACGGTCTATCGTGACCGCGCCCGGCGCGCCGGGAAGGCCGAGCCGCCAACACTCCGCGAGCCAGGAGACCTGCCGTGATCGGTTGTGTCGTCCTTCGGGCGGGGTGCACCGGTGGAGCCTTGCAGCAGGTGGCCGTGCGCCGCCCTTCCCCTGCATCGCATCCGTCCGGCAATCCGCCCCAACATCAGCACGGGGTTATTGCCGATGCCTGCGCTCGCCTTCGACTTCGACCGCCACGGTCATCTCGTTCCCGCTGTGCCGCGGCCCGCATCGCCGCGCACCGCGCCACCCCCCGCTTCCGCCGAAGCGGTGCGTCCCGCGCCCTTGCCGGCGCCGCTCGCGCGCGCCCCGCGCGCGGACGATCTTGCGATCGACCCCGGGCGTGACGCGCTGCTCACCGACTTCGGCAGGGCGACGCTGCGCGACCGTTACCTTTTGCCCGGCGAGACTTACCAGATCATGTTCGCGCGCGTCGCCTGCGCCTTCGCCGACGACCGCGACCACGCGCAGCGCCTCTACGACGCCATGTCACGGCTGTGGTTCATGCCGGCGACGCCCATCCTCTCCAACGGCGGCACCACGCGCGGCCTGCCGATCTCGTGCTTCCTCAACTCGGTACCGGATTCGCTCACCGGCATCGTCGAGACCTGGAACGAGAACGTCTGGCTCGCCTCCAACGGCGGCGGCATCGGAACCTACTGGGGCAAGGTGCGATCGATCGGCGAAGCGGTGAAAGGTTCCGGCGAGACGTCCGGCATCATTCCGTTCATCCACGTGATGGACGGGCTCACGCTGGCGATCAGCCAAGGCTCGCTACGGCGCGGCTCGGCCGCGGTGTATCTGGACATCCACCATCCCGAGATCGAGGAGTTCCTGGAGATCCGCAAGGCGTCCGGCGACTTCAACCGCAAGGGCCTCAACCTGCACCACGGCATCAACGTCACCGACGAGTTCATGGAGGCGGTGCGCCGCAACGCCATGTTCGCGCTGCGCAGCCCCAAGACCGGCGAGCCGCTGCGCGAAGTCTCGGCGCGCACGCTGTGGCAGCGCATCCTGGAGACGCGGCTGCAGACCGGCGAGCCGTACCTGTTGTTCATCGACACGGTGAACCGCGCCCTGCCCAAGCACCAGCGCGAGCTCGGCCTCAAGGTCTCGACCTCCAACCTGTGCAGCGAGATCACGCTGCCGACCGGCCGCGACCATCGCGACGAGGACCGCACCGCGGTGTGCTGCCTCGCCTCGCTCAACATCGCGACCTGGGAGCAGTGGAGCGACGCACCCGGCTTCGTCGAGGACGTCATGCGCATGCTCGATAACGTGCTCACGCACTTCATCGCTGTCGCGCCCGACAGCATGGCGCGGGCGCGTTACTCGGCGCTGCGCGAGCGCTCGGTCGGGCTCGGCGTCATGGGCTTCCACTCGTTCCTGCAGGCCAACGGCATCCCGTTCGAGAGCGCGCTCGCCAAGTCGTGGAACCTCAAGATCTTCCGCAAGATCCGCCGCGACGCCGACGCCGCCTCGGTGGCGCTGGCCAAGGAGCGCGGGCCCTGTCCGGACGCGCTCGAGCGCGGCGTTGCTGCCCGCTTCAGCCACAAGCTCGCGATCGCGCCGACCGCCTCGATCAGCATCATCTGCGGCGGCACGAGCGCCTGCGTCGAGCCGACCCCCGCCAACATCTACACCCACAAGACGCTGTCGGGCGCCTTCGCCGTGCGCAATCCGCATCTTGCGGCCGTGCTGGAGCGCGCCGGCCTCAACACCGCGGAGACCTGGCAGTCGATCATCGCCCACGAGGGCTCGGTGCAGCACCTCGACGGCCTGTCCGACCACGACAAGGCCGTCTTCCGCACCGCCTTCGAGATCGACCAGCGCTGGGTGATCGACCTCGCAGCCGACCGTACGCCGTTCATCTGCCAGAGCCAGTCGATCAATCTCTACCTGCCGGCGGACATCGACAAGTGGGACCTGCACATGCTGCACTGGACGGCGTTCAAGCGCGGCATCAAGAGCCTCTACTACTGCCGCTCCAAATCCGTGCAGCGCGCGGCCTTCGCCGGCGAGGTCGCACAACGGGCGCAAGTGTCGAATGAGCCGGAGCGCACCGACTACGAGGAGTGCCTCGCATGTCAGTGACCGGTCTCGGACACCTCGATCCGCGCAGCCTGATCAATCAGGGACGCGTCGGCCTGCTCGATTCCGCGGGCACCTATGACGTCGACCGCTACGGCTGGGCCTACGACTTCTGGAAGCGCCAGCAGCAGACCCACTGGATGGGCGAGGAGGTTCCGCTCGGCGGCGACATCAAGGACTGGACCTCGAACCGCGTCAGCGACGCGGAGCGCAACCTGCTCACGCAAATCTTCCGTTTCTTCACCCAATCGGACGTCGAAGTCGGCGACAACTACCTCAAGCGGTACATTCCGATCTTTCAGCCGCTGGCGGTGCAGATGATGATGGCCGCCTTCACCAACATGGAAACGGTCCACATCGACGCCTACGCGCTGCTGCTCAAGACGCTGGGCATGCCCAAGACCGAGTTCGAGGCGTTCCGCGACTACGGCGAGATGCGCGCCAAGGCCGACTACATGCACACCTTCGGCACCGGCACCGTTGCCGACGTGGCGCGCACGCTGGCCATGTTCGGCGCCTTCACCGAGGGCATGTCGCTGTTCGCGAGCTTCGCGATGCTGCTCAACTTCCCGCGCCACAACAAGATGAACGGCATGGGCCAGATCGTGAGCTGGTCGGTGCGCGACGAGAGCTTGCACTGCGAGGGAATCATCCGCCTGTTTCATGAATGGCATCGGGAGACCGGCGCGGTCACTCCGGCGGTGCGCGACGACATCGTCGAGGTGGCAAAGACGATGGTGGACCTGGAGGAGCGCTTCGTCGACCTCGCCTTCTCGCTCGGAGACATCGACGGCATGCGCGCCGAGGAGATCCACGCCTATGTGCGCTATGTCGCCGACTGGCGGCTCACCCAGCTCCGGCTGCCGACCGTGTTCGGCTATTTCGAACCGCGGGAGAGCGGCTACCGTCAGCTCAAGGCGCACCCGCTGCCGTGGCTGCTCGAGATCCTCAACGGCGTCGAGCACGCCAACTTCTTCGAGCAGCGCGCCACCGAATATTCCAAGGGTGCCAGCCGCGGAAGCTGGGACGGCGACGAGGGCGTGTGGGCCGCATTCGACCGGACACAGGATCCGCGGGCGGCGTGATACGGCATGGCGCAAAAAAGATGCCCGGCAGAGCCGGGCATCGTCATCAGGCGAATTGGCCTCAGTACTTCGGCCAGCCCGGGATATCCCACGGATCGGGCAGCGGCATGCGGCTGAAGCTCATCGTGGGATCGTTGCGGTCGAAGTAAGGCGTGTAGCCCGGCGGGTGCGAGTAGTCGGTGTAGTGCTGGTCCCGCTGCAGTGTCTCGGTGCCGGCATCGAGGAAGGAGCGCCGGCGCACCGTCAGGCGGGTCGGCTGGCGGGCCTGCGTGCGCGCCTGGGCACGGGATGTGCGAGCCTGCACGTCGCGCGCCTCCGACCCGTAGTAGATCGTGGTCGTACGGCGCGGGGCGGCGTCCGCCGTGCCCGACACCGCCAGGACAAGGCCCAAAGCGAGGCCCGTCAGCGCGGTCATGGCCGTGATCTTGATGTGTGTCATCGCTTCCTCATGTCATTCGCCGCCATGTCAACGCAAGTCTAATGCAATCGGGTCCAGATTAAAAATGATCGGCATCAACAAATAGTTCGTGCTTGGCGCGCGATTGCGCAGATCGCCGTTGCGCGGTCAGCGCGTCGTTCCGCGCAGCCTGACCGCCTGCCCCCGATCGATCCAATCCGCGGAGCGTCGGGCGAGCGGCCGCAGACGCTTGCAGATCTCGTCCTTGAGCTCGGCATGGGCAAAAAACTGTGCGAGCCGCGCATCGCCGCCTGCGGAAAGCAGCGTGAGCCGATCGAGCGCACAGACCACGGCGGTGCGCGCTACCATTCCCCGGCTGGCGTGGCAGACCCAGCCGCTGAGCTCTAGGTCCACCTCCGGCACCCGCCGCACGAAGCCGAGGCAGCCGTGCCGGCGCCCATCCTCCACTCGGGCGAAATCGACCAGGTCCACCTTGCCGAACCGCGTATCCACCGCCGGAGCGGAGGCCACCGCCTCGACAGCCCCGGTCTCGGCCGCGCGCTGTGCGATCTCGACGGCGGGCGCCGCCGTGGTCATCAGTCCACGCCCGGGCCGGAGCAGTTCAACCTGCGCCGTCCATCCCTCCCCCTCGGCGGTGAGGATGTCCCTGCGACCGCCGCCCACGGGATCGCGCAGGATACGGTGGGCCGGAACGGCCCCGGGCATGTCCGGAAACGCGATCGCAAAGGCCGGCTGCGGGCGTTCCACCTCGACCCACCATTGCCTGGCTTCGGTGGCGGGGGCGGCGCCCTCCGGCTCCGGCCACAAGCGGACAGCAATCCAGGCAATCAGGGCCAGGGCGCCGAAATAAGCGGCCATCCGAAGGGCGACAGCCCCGATTTCACGGCCATGGACGCGTAAAGAGGCCGACAAGGCGATTGTCCCGGGCACCGCGCGTGATCGCGCCTGAATGACGATGGGGCGGACGATCCGCGGTCGGTGCGCGGCGGCCTGCAGGGCCGGAACGCGTGCCAACGTTGAATTGCCGCACTTTCATGCTTAGAAGCTTCCGCCTGGGTTTCGGCTGCGGCTGGCACCGGGCGTTTTTTGGCTGGAGAGTAAACGATGGGTTACAAGGTCGCCGTCGTCGGCGCGACGGGCAACGTCGGGCGCGAGATGCTCGACATCCTCGCCGAGCGGACATTCCCCGCCGACGAGGTCGTTGCGCTCGCCTCGCGCAGGAGCATCGGTCAGGACATCTCCTACGGCGACAAGACGCTCAAAGCCAAAGCACTCGAGCACTTCGATTTCTCCGACGTCGACATCTGCCTGATGTCGGCCGGCTCCGCCGTGTCGAAGGACTGGTCGCCGAAGATCGCGGCGCAGGGCGCGGTCGTGATCGATAATTCCTCGTGCTGGCGCTACGACGCCGACGTCCCGCTCGTGGTGCCGGAGGTCAATGCCGACGCCGTGGACGGTTTCCGCAAGAAGGGCATCATCGCCAACCCGAACTGCTCGACCGCGCAGCTCGTCGTTGCGCTCAAGCCGCTGCACGACCGCGCCAAGATCAAGCGCGTCGTGGTCGCGACCTATCAGTCCGTGTCCGGCGCCGGCAAGGACGCCATGGACGAGCTCTTCGCGCAGACCAAGGCGGTCTACACCGCAAGCGAGATCGTCGAGAAGAAATTTCCCAAGCGCATCGCCTTCAACGTGATCCCGCACATCGACGTGTTCATGGAGGACGGGTACACGAAAGAAGAATGGAAGATGATGGTCGAGACCAAGAAGATCCTCGACCCGAAGATCAAGCTGACCGCCACCTGCGTGCGTGTCCCGGTGTTCATCGGCCACTCGGAAGCGGTCAACGTCGAGTTCGAGCAGCCGATCACGCCGGACGAGGCGCGCGACATCCTGCGCAACGCGCCGGGTTGCCTCGTCATCGACAAGCAGGAGCCGGGTGGCTACGTCACGCCTTACGAATGTGCCGGCGAGGACGCGACCTACATCAGCCGCATCCGCGAGGACGCGACCGTGGAGCATGGGCTCGCGTTCTGGTGCGTCTCCGACAACTTGCGCAAGGGCGCGGCGCTCAACGCAATCCAGATCGCGGAGTCGCTGATCAACCGCAAGCTGATCCAGGCCAAGAAGAAAGCGGCATAACGCCTGTTGCAACGTGGCGCGGGCCATCCGGCCCACGCCGTCAACGCGCTATCCGGTGACCGCCTTGAACACACCGCTGGTGCGATCGAGCACCGACAGTTCGCCGGTGGCGACGCCGAAATAGGCGCCGTGCAGGGTCAGCTTGCCGCGCGCCGCGAGCTCCGCCACGCAAGGAAACGTCATCAGGTTGTCGATCGTCTTGACGACCGACGCCTGCTCCAGCCGCGTGAGATAGTCCGTGTAGCTGGCGTAGCGATCCGGCGCGCCGACCTCGACTGCCGCCGGCGCGATCAGTTCCATCCAGCGGCCGATGAAATCGCCTGGCGACAGCGGCTCGCCCGGCTCCGCGAAGGCGCGGATACCGCCGCACTGCGCGTGGCCGAGCACGACAATGTGCTTGACCCGCAGCGCCTGCACGGCGAACTCGAGCGCCGCCGAGACCGCACGCTGCGCGCCGTCGGGCGTATAGGGCGGCGCCAGGTTGGCGACGTTGCGGATGACGAACAATTCGCCCGGTCCGGCATCAAAGATCACCTCGGGGGACACACGCGAGTCGCAGCAGCCGATCACCAGAATCTCCGGCGACTGCCCGCGCTCGGCGAGTTCGCGATAGCGCTGTTGCTCGCTCTGAAGCCTGCCGCTCTTGAACGCGCCGTACCCCTCGATCAGACGCTGTGGAAATGCCATTTGTCCCTCGTCCTATGCGGTGCGACTTCGTTCCACAGACGCCGCGTCGGTGCAAGCATCGCGACCAGCCGCGCCGTCAAGCCCAGATCGCCATCGGCAAGCCGTGCGCGTCGCGCGGGGGCGGATCGGGAAACGGCTGCGCCAAGCCTGCGTGGATCCGCCGCGCCACGGCGGCGCAGGCCAGTGCGTCGAGAAGATCGTCGGGCCCTGCGCCGCGCGGTGGAGATGCCGCAACCACGTCCAGCGCAAATCCGGCGTCGACCAGCAGGCCACGCCGAAGCGAAAGGCCCGGCTCGTAGCCGCGGCCCTTCACCTTCTTCGGTTCGCCGAGCGCCCGGCCACCGTTGAGGCGCCAGAACGCGACTTCGGGATGTACCTCGAACACGCGGGCGGCGCGCGCAGGATCGGCGCGTAGCGCCGCATCCACTTCGCGGATCTTAGGCGCCAGCATGAACAGCTGCCTGGAGACCTTGCGCGGCGGTTCCGAGGTCGCCAGCGCTGCCGCGCAGCACGTACCGAAATCGCCGGCATAGACCGCCGACCGCGAGGGCACCGAGAACACCGACGACTGGCGCGCGCCCAGCAGCGGGCGCACGGCGCTCTCCGCGGCGCGTCCACCCGCGCCGGTGCGCTCAGGCAACCCGATCGGGATATCGATCGCAACCACCGCGCAGGCGCGCGCGGCAATATCCGCAAAGCGTGCGAACACCTCGACACACGCCTCGCCGCCGGTGGGGCGAACGAATGCTGCGAGCCAGCCCGCCCGGCAGCCGTCCACGCCCGCGAGCCAGACGCCATCCGGATCATCCCTCATGCATTTGCGTCGCACAGTGGCACGGACCGCGCAACACCGGTAGGTTGCGGCTGCTACAAGAGGAACCGCAATGAACCTTCGTCCGCGCCGCAGCGTGCTCTACATGCCCGGCTCCAATCAGCGCGCCATCGCCAAAGCGCGCACGCTGCCGGTCGACGGCATCATTCTCGACCTCGAGGACGCCGTTGCGCCGGACGCCAAGGCGGCGGCGCGCCGGCAGGTCGCCGAGGCGGTGAAGGCGGGTTTCGGCAAGCGCGAGGTGTTCGTGCGCGTGAACGGCATCGACACGCCGTGGTTCTCCGACGACGTCGATGCGGCCGTGCAGGTTGCGCCCGACGCGATCCTGGTGCCGAAGATCTCGACGCCGAAGCAGGTCGAGATGATCGGCCAGCGGCTGCTCGACATGCATGCCCATCCACGCATCCACATCTGGGCGATGATCGAGACGCCGCTCGCGATCTTCAATGCGCCGGTGCTGGCGGCGGCCGCGCGCGACAGCGAGACGCGGCTCGCGGGCTTTGTGGTCGGCACCAACGACCTTGCCAAGGAGACGCGCGCACGGCTGGTGCCCGGGCGCGCGCCGATGATCGGCTGGTTGTCGGACTGCGTGCTTGCCACGCACGCCTATGGCATCGAGATCCTCGATGGCGTCTACAACGATCTCTCGGACGTGGAAGGCTTCGCCGCCGAATGCGCGCAGGCGCGCGACTTTGGCTTCGACGGCAAGACCCTGATCCATCCCAATCAGATCGACATCTGCAACAAGGCGTTCTCACCAAGCGCCGACGAAGTTGCGCAGGCGCGCAAGGTGATTGCCGCATTCGAACGGCCGGAGAACAGGGACCGCGGCGTGATCGAACTCGACGGCCATATGGTCGAGCGCATGCACGCCGACATGGCCCGTCGCACCGTGGCGATCGCCGACGCGATCGAGGACCGGCTGGGGGCCTAGGGTCCGCCGTCGCGATGGGTGGTGGCGCAACTTTCCCTCCAGCGCCGGCGTTATTTCGCCGAACCCGCAGGAGGCCCACCATGACACACATTCGCCAGGACGGTGGTATCGTAACGCAGATCACGACGGTGAAGCTGCCGCCCGACAAGCAGGACGAGGTACTCGCGCTGATGAAGGAGCGCGCCCGCTTCATGGCGACGCAGCCGGGCTTCGTGTCAGTCAACTTGCACCGCAGCCGCGACGGCAGCCACGTGGTCAACTACATCCAGTGGAGGAACGCAGAGCAGCTCTCCGCCGCGCACCACTCGCCCGAGTTCCGCAAGAAGTGGCCACGCTTCGGCGAGATCGCCGAGGAGATCGAGCCATGCCTCTATGACGTGGTGCTCACCCAAGAGGCGCGTGTGTAACGCATTGACGATTGCCCGCCAGGACCTCGCTTGAAACGACATCGCCGGGGCCAGCCCCGGCGATACTCATCGTGACGAATGCCGCGGCCCGCATCACATCCAGGGGCGCGCTTCCCGGGCCTTCTGCTCGAAGCCTGCGATCTTGTCGGCCTTCACCATGGTAAGTCCGATGTCGTCGAGGCCATGCAGCAGGCTGTGCTTGCGCTGCGGGTCGACGTCGAACGTGATCGTGCCACCGTCCGGGCCGCGGATCTCCTGCTTCTCCAGATCGATGGTGAGCGTGGCGTTGGCGCCACGGCGCGCATCGTCGAACAGCTTATCGAGATCTTCCGGCGAGACTCGGATCGGCAGGATGCCGTTCTTGAAGCAGTTGTTGTAGAAGATGTCGCCGAACGAGGTCGAGATCACGCACCGGATGCCGAAATCGAGCAGTGCCCACGGCGCATGCTCCCGCGAGGAGCCGCAGCCGAAGTTGTCGCCTGCCACAAGGATTTTGGCATTGCGGTAGGCCGGCTTGTTGAGGATGAAATCCGGGTTCTCGCTGCCGTCGTCGCGGTAGCGCTTCTCCGCAAAGAGTCCCGTGCCGAGCCCGGTCCGCTTGATGGTCTTGAGGTACTGCTTGGGGATGATCATGTCGGTATCGACGTTGACCACATCCAGCGGCGCCGCAACGCCTTCCAGAACCGTGAACTTTTCCATGTCTCGACTCGTGCTCTTTGCTGCGCGGTATGGCCGGCGGAATTTCTCCGCGGGCGCGGGGTTGATATCGGCTTGCCCGCCAGCCTCCTAGATACACCCCAACCTCTTGCGAAACCAGCGTATTCGTCACGTCAACGTGAACGACACGGCTGCCCCGGCGCACGCGCATTCCTCTAGGCTTGCACCGCGGCGGCCGAACGGGGCCGCCAGCATAGGGGAGCACGCTCATGGATTTGTCTCGTCGCCAGTTGCTGGCCACGGCGGCTGCTGCCGCGGCCGCGCCCGCCGCAATAAACCTCACGACCGCACAGGCTGCCGCGCCCCTGTCGGGCAAGCAGGCGCCTGCATTCTACCGCTTCAAGGTCGGTGAGTTCGAAGTCACCACCTTGCACGACGGGCTGCTCAAGGTCGCCAATCCGAACACGCTCGTCACCAACAAGACGCCCGACGAGATTGGGCAGGCGCTCGATGCCGCCGGCATCCCGCGCAACAACGTGCAGAACCCGTTCGTGCCAACTCTGGTCAACACGGGACGAAACCTCGTGCTGATCGATACCGGCTTCGGCGACATCGGGCCTCCCGGCGTAGGTCATCTCATGCCGAACCTGATCGCCGCCGGCATCGATCCCAAGCAGATCGACACCGTTCTCATCACCCATTTCCACCCGGACCACATCTCCGGCATCCGCTCCAAGGTGGGCGAATCGATCTATCCGAATGCGGAGGTCGTCGTGGCGGCGCAGGAATGGAAGTATTGGACAGACGACGGCGAGGCCAGCCGCGCCGCCGACCCGTGGAAGCCGTCCTTCGCGGCGACCAAGCGCGTGTTTACGCCGATCGCGAAGGACGTGCGGCAGGTCGAATACGGCAAGGAAGTCGTCCCGGGCATCACCGTGATCGACTCGCGCGGCCATAGCCCCGGGCACACCTCCTACATGGTATCGTCGGGCAACGCGAACCTGCTGGTGCTGGGCGATGTCACCAACAATCCGGCGATCTTCGCGCGCAACCCCGAATGGCGGCTGTGGGCCGACATGGTGCCGGAACTGGCCATCACCACGCGGCGTAAGCTGCTCGACATGGCGGCGGCCGAGAAGACACGTGTCATCGGCTATCACTACTCGTTCCCGTCCAACGGCTATTTCCTCAAGCAAGGCAACGGCTACGAGTTCGTGCCGGCGATGTGGAGCACGGCCATCTGACCAAGTGGCGGTTGGTTGCTGCGGCCAACCTGGCGTGCGGTCAACAAAAGTGGTCCCGATCGCACGCCAGATCATCGATCGAGGCATGATCCTCCGGCGAGCCGCCCTGCAGTTCGCCGGATCGTGCGCTCAGGGCCGCCCGCTTCATTCCGCGGCGGCCTCGATCGCTTCCATGTCGTCGTCCGACAGCCCGAAGTGATGCCCGATCTCGTGCACGAGCACGTGCGTCACCACGTCGCCCAGCGTTTCCTCGTGCTCGGCCCAGTACAGCAGGATCGGCACACGATAGAGCCAGACCATGTTCGGCATCTGGCCGGAGACGCTTTCGGACCGGTGCGGCAGGCCAACACCTTGGAAGAGGCCCATGAGATCGAGCTCGCCCGCATCCATCTCCCTCTGCACCTCGTCGGAGGGAAAGTCGTCCACGTGGATGATCAGCCCGTCGCAGAGGGCTCGGAAATTCCGCGGCAGGCGTTTGAACGCGTCCGTCGCGATGGTCTCCAGCTCCGCCAGCGACGGCGCGCTCAGAATGCTCCAGTCGAGTGCCCCGGGAGATTTACCGTTCATGGATGCCGTTCCGCTCCCACCGGCCCACGTTGCCCCACTCCAGTCGCAGGGAATATACTGGATAGAATCTGCAAGACATCGGGCAGCGACGCATGCGTGAGACAATCCTGGCGATCATGGTCGGCCTCACGGTCATTTTTGCGGCGGGCGCAGCCGGGGCGCAGCGCGGGGCCGGCGATAGGCCGGTCATTACCGTGCGGCCCGACAGCAACGACGCAATCGACTGGTACGATCCTTTGCGGTGGCGGCCGTTGACGCCAGCGGAGCTCGATGCGTCCTCACGCCTGGTGCGGCGTTGCACCGACGGCTACGTGCTGGAGCAGCGCCCGAGCGGGACGGTGCTGACGCCGCGCATGCGCTGCTGGTGGGCCGAGCGCTGATTGCATCGAAAGAAAAAGGCCCGCTTGCGCGGGCCTTTTCGTGTCTTCCGGCAGCGTGATTAGCGCCACTCGCGCACGTCGACGAACTTGCCGGCGATCGCCGCCGCGGCGGCCATGGCCGGCGAGACGAGATGCGTGCGCCCCTTGTAGCCCTGACGGCCCTCGAAATTGCGGTTCGAGGTCGAGGCGCAACGCTCGCCAGGCTTGAGCTTGTCCGGGTTCATGGCGAGGCACATCGAGCAGCCCGGCTCGCGCCACTCGAAACCGGCCTTGACGAAGATCTTGTCGAGACCTTCCGCTTCCGCCTGCTCTTTCACGAGGCCCGAGCCCGGCACGATCATCGCGTTCACGTTGGCGTTGACGTGCTTGCCGTCAACCATACGCGCGACCTCGCGCAAATCCTCGATACGGCCGTTGGTGCACGATCCGATGAAGACGCGGTCGAGCGCGATATCGGTGATCTTCGTGCCGGGCGTGAGCCCGATGTACTCGAGCGCGCGCTTTTTGGACTCGCGCTTGTGCTCGTCGGCAATATCGTCTGGGTTGGGTACGACCCCGGTGACCGAAACGACGTCTTCCGGACTCGTGCCCCAGGTCACGAGCGGCGGCAGTCGCTCCGCATGCAGCGTCACGACCGAGTCGAAATGCGCGCCTTCGTCGGAACGGAGCGTGTCCCAATAGCGCAGGGCCTGATCCCATGCCGCGTCCTTCGGCGCCTTCGGACGGCCCTTGAGATAGACGTAGGTCTTCTCGTCGGGGGCCACCATGCCCGCGCGTGCGCCGCCCTCGATCGACATGTTGCAGACGGTCATCCGCCCTTCCATCGAGAGAGCGCGGATCGCCTCGCCTGCATACTCAATCGTGTAGCCAGTGCCGCCGGCGGTGCCGATCTCGCCGATCACCGCGAGAATGATGTCCTTGGCGGTGATGCCGGGCGGCAGCTTGCCGTTGACCTGCACCAGCATGTTCTTGGACTTCTTCTGGATCAGCGTCTGCGTGGCGAGCACATGCTCGACCTCGGACGTACCGATGCCGTAGGCGAGCGCACCGAACGCACCGTGCGTGGCGGTGTGGCTGTCGCCACAGACGATGGTCGTGCCCGGGAGCGTGAAGCCCTGCTCCGGGCCGATGATGTGGACGATGCCCTGCCGTCTGTCGAACTCGTTGTAATACTCGAGGCCGAACAGCTTGGCATTCTCGGCGAGGTAGGCGATCTGGGCCGCGCTCTCAGGGTCGGGATTGGGCTTGGTTCGGTCAGTGGTCGGCACATTGTGATCGACCACGAGCAGCGTCTTCTCCGGAGCGCGCACTTTACGCCCGGTCAGCCGCAGGCTCTCGAACGCCTGCGGGCTGGTCACCTCATGGACAAGATGACGGTCGATGTAGAGCAGGCAGGTTCCATCCTGCTCTTCGACGACGTGGTCATCCCAAATTTTGTCGTACAGGGTACGTGGCTTCATGACTTGCAAGGCCTTGCTCGGACAGGAAATGGAAACGGCTCGAACGTCGCGCGGCGCGCGAGGTCAGGCGCAGCAGTGCCGCAGCGCGGCCCGCAGACGGCCGAAGAACCGCCAGGGCAGGCGCGCATGGTCGTCGAGCACGATCCGGTGAGCCGTACAATCCATGGCCTTTATATAGCGGAGCCGCATTGAACCGACAATGAACGGCCGGGTTACCTCCAGACCGCGGCAAGATCCGCGATCCGGCAGACCACGGCATCGCCCATAAATCGGATATTGGCCACGGCGCGTGCGCCCGCATCCGCGTGGCCGGCGCCACAGGCGTCTTCCACGAAGATGGGAATGAAGCCAAGGTCGGAGCCGTGCCGAACCGTCGGCTCGATGCCTATCTCGGTGGCGATTCCGCAGATCACGAAGCTCTTGAGCCCGCAATCCCGCAAGGCGATCGCGAGCGGCGTGCCCTCGAAGGCCGACATGGTGATCTTGTCGAATACCGCCTCGTCATCGCGGACGGCCAGCTCCGGCGCCAGCGCGAACCCCGGGCTATCGCGCAGGAACCATGGCTCGACGGCATCGACCGACGTTTGGCGCTGCCATGCCATCATCTGGCGAAGTTGGAAGGTCCCCGAGAGCCGCTTCGGCAGGGACATGTGGCGCATGAAGAAGACGCGTACCCCAGCCCTGCGTGCGGCTTCGAGCACCGTGAGCACTCCCGACATGACCGCCGGTCCATGCGGGAGCTGCCGCAGGATGCCGACCTGCATGTCGTAAACGACGAGCGCCGTCGTATCGGGATGTGTAGCTTCGGCCAGCGTCTCGGGGATCGTGAGACCGAAGGCGCGCTGCATGAGCCTTCCCTTCGCGGTCCCCCCGGAGCGGTCGCGGACTTACTCGGCCGCGGCCTCGCCGCTGCGATCCTGGCGCTCGGTGATGCGGGCGGATTTGCCGCGCAGGCCACGCAGATAATACAGCTTGGCGCGACGCACCTTGCCCTTGCGAACGACCTTCACGGAATCGATCATTGGCGAATAGAGCGGAAACACGCGCTCAACACCTTCGCCGTACGAAATCTTGCGCACGGTGAAGTTCTCGTTGATGCCGGCGCCGGCGCGGGCAATGCAAACGCCCTCGTAGGCCTGCACGCGGGTGCGCTCGCCTTCCACCACCTTCACGTTGACGACGAGGGTGTCGCCCGGGGCGAAATCGGGGATGGTCTTGCCAAGCTTCGCCGCCTGCTCCTGCTCGAGCTGCTGAATCAAATTCATGTGGATTCTCCGTCGGTTACGCCGGGTCTCGGCCGTCGGCGACCCCGATCCATTCTCAAAGTCGCGCCGCTTCTACGACAAAGTCTCGGTTTTGTCACGTGTTCTGGCCGCCCCGACGTGATTGATACGCCGCCCAGAGGTCGGGTCGTCTCGTCTTGGTTAGCCGTTCTGCCTGTTCGCGCCGCCAAGCGGCCACCTTGCCGTGATCTCCGGACGTGAGCACCTCCGGGATTTCCTTGCCCTCCCACACCTGTGGCCGGGTGTATTGCGGATATTCCAGCAGCCCGGAGGAGAAACTCTCCTCGACCAGCGAGGCATGTGCCCCCACGACCCCCGGCAGCAGACGCACGATGGCATCGATCAACGCCATCGCCGCGATCTCGCCGCCCGAGAGCACGTAGTCGCCGAGGGAAATCTCCTCGAGGCCACGCGCCGCGATCACGCGCTCGTCAACCCCTTCGAAGCGGCCGCAAACGACCACGACGCCGGGCGCTGCGGCGAACTCGGCCACCCGCGCCTGGGTCAGCGGGCGGCCACGCGGCGACATCAGCACCCGCGGACGCGCGTCTGCCGCCGCATCGATGGCGCGCGCCAGGACGTCGGCCTTGAGCACCATACCGGCGCCACCGCCGGCAGGCGTGTCATCCACCGTCCGATGCCTGTCGGTCGCATGCGCACGGATGTCGTGCGCGTCGAGAGACCAGATGCCCGAGGCCAATGCCTTGCCAGCGAGGCTGACGCCGAGGGGTCCCGGAAACATCTCCGGAAACAGCGTAAGCACCGATGCGCGCCACATCAGGTCCTGTCCTCGTCGTCGGGCTCGACCTCGACCGGAAGGTCGATCACCACCCGCCCGCCCGCAACATCCACGCGTGGCACATTCACTTCCGTGAACGGCACCAGCACGGTCTCGCGGGCATCGTGGCGCTTGAGCTCCAAGAGGTCGCCAGCGCCATAGTTCAGCACCGAGACGACGTCCCCGATGCGGACGCCACCCGGATCGAATGCGGCCAAGCCGACAAGATCTGCGACATAGAACTCATCCTCCGCCTCGATCGGCGGCAGCCGGTCGCGCGGAATATAGAGCTCGACGTTGCGCAGCCGCTCGGCCGCACCGCGATCGGCGATGCCCCTGAAGTGCGCCACCAGGAAATCCTTGGCCGGCCGCAGCATCTCGATCTCAAGGCAGCGCGTGCCATCCTTGGTTTCGAGTTCGCCATAGTCAGCGACGGCGAGCGGATCACTGGTGAAGGACCACAGCTTCACGTCGCCGCGCACGCCATGCGGAGCGCCGATCCGCGCGACGCACACGCGCTGCTCACCGGCGGCAGTCGGTCGCTTGGACATGGGCGCTCGCCCGTATCAAATGCGGAACGCATGGATGCGTCCCGCAGGCGTCAAAGCGTCAGCTCGCCGGAGCCGCCGCAGCTTCCTTGGCGGCCGCCTCGGCGCGCGCCTTGCGCTCTTTGCGCGGGACCGCCTTGTTCGGGTTGTTGCGCGCTTCACGCTTGCGGATACCCTCGGCGTCGAGGAACCGCGCGATGCGGTCGGACGGCTGCGCGCCCTTGGCGAGCCATGCCTTCAACTTCTCGAAGTCCACCTTGAGGCGGTCCTTGTTGTCCTTCGGCAGCAACGGGTTGAAATAGCCCAGGCGCTCGATGAACCGGCCGTCGCGCGGCGAGCGGCTGTCGGCAACAACGACGTGGTAGAATGGCCGCTTCTTAGTTCCGGCGCGAGCCATGCGGATGACGACAGACATTGTAGTTCCCTTTCTAGCGATGATGTTGGTCTGACAGGTTCATTTCTTCTTGCCGAGGCCGGGCAACCCGCCTGGCTTGCCGCCGAGGCCGGGCAATCCGGGAAACTTTGATGGAAGGCCGGGCACGGTCGGTGGCAGCCCCGGCGCACCCGGCAGCCCGCCCGGCATCTTCTCGGCGAGCTTCTGCAACTCCTCCGGCGAGGGCATGCCGCCGCCCAGGCCCATCATGTTGGCGAGGCCGGCCATCGGGCCGCGCTTGCCGCCGCCCATGGCCTTCATCACGTCGGCCATGGTCCAGTGCATCTTGAGCAGGCGGTTGATTTCCTCGACCTTGGTGCCCGAGCCCGCCGCGATCCGCTTCTTGCGGCTCGCCTTGAGCAGGTCGGGATTGCGCCGTTCCTTCGGCGTCATCGAGGAGATGATCGCGATCTGACGCTTAAGCACCTTGTCGTCCAGATTGGCCGCGGCGAGCTGGTTCTTCATCTTGCCGATGCCAGGCAGCATGCCCATCAGGCCGCCGAGGCCGCCCATCTTCATCATGCCTTCGAGCTGCTCGCGCAGGTCGTTCAGATCGAACTGACCCTTGCGCATGCGCTCGGCGGTGCGCGCCGCCTTCTCGGCGTCGATCGTGGCCGCCGCCTTCTCGACGAGCGAGACGATATCGCCCATGCCGAGGATGCGCCCGGCGATGCGCGCCGGATCGAAATCCTCGAGCGCGTCGAGCTTCTCACCGGTGCCGATCAGCTTGATCGGCTTGCCGGTGACCGCGCGCATCGACAAGGCGGCGCCGCCTCGGCCATCGCCATCGACGCGGGTGAGTACGATGCCGGTCAGGCCGACACGCTCATTGAACGCGCGTGCGAGATTGACGGCATCCTGGCCGGTGAGCGCGTCGGCGACGAGCAGCACCTCGTGCGGATTGGCGGCGCGCCGCACGTCGGCCGCCTCCATCATCATCGTGTCGTCGAGCGTGATGCGCCCAGCGGTATCGAGCAGCACGACGTCGTAGCCGCCGAGCCGCGCCGCCTGCAGCGCGCGTCCCGCGATCTGCACCGGCGTCTGGCCCGCGACGATCGGGAGCGTGTCGATGGCGACCTGCTGACCGAGCACGGCGAGCTGCTCCATCGCCGCAGGGCGGCGCGTGTCGAGCGAGGCCATCAGGACCTTGCGCTTCTGCTGATCGGCCAGCCGCCGCGCGATCTTGGCCGTGGTGGTGGTCTTGCCGGAACCTTGCAGGCCGACCATCATGATGGCGACCGGCGCGGCGGCGTTGAGATCGATCGGCTGGACATTTGAGCCCAGCGTCTCGACCAACTGATCGTGAACGATCTTCACGACCATCTGGCCCGGGGTGACCGACTTGAGCACCTCGACGCCGACCGCGCGCTCCTTAAGCTTGTCAATGAAGCCGCGCACCACTTCGAGCGCGACGTCGGCCTCAAGCAGCGCCCGGCGCACCTCGCGCGCGGCGGCGTCGACGTCGGCGGCCGACAGCGCCCCGCGCCGGGTCAGCCGGTCGAGGATGCCTCCGAGTTTCTCCGACAGTGAGTCGAACATCACAAAACACGTTTGCGCCCGAGGGCGCATCGCGCTGTCGGGCGTTGGCCTCCGGCTTCATGGAACCGGTCGGCGGGGTGCACTACATCTCTCGTCGAGAGTGGGGAGAACCTAGTGATCGGCAGGCGCGCGGTCAACGGCCGCGTGTCATTGATTTTCCTCGATTTTCCGGTTACCGGCGACGCCGGTGAACCCCTTCAGGCCGAGAGCGCGACCGACCATGGTGAATTTTTCCCGCCGCCGCCTGTTCGCCGGCCTGGGCGCCCTCGGCGCCGCGGGCGGGCTCGGGTTCTACCAGAGCGGTCCGCACCGCTATTACGACGGACCGGTTTCGGAGCATTTCGACGGCGTTCGCTTTCTCGATCGCCGGCACGGCATGCCACCCAAGAGCACCGGCGAAGTGCTGCGTTGGTACAGCGAACGCGAGCGATCGCCGTGGCCGGCCTGGCACGCGAGCCCGTTCTCGGATCGGCCCCCGCGCCGGGTCGACGACCGCACCTGGCGGATCTCCTACGTGGGCCACGCCAGCCTGCTGCTGCAGGCGAGCGGGCTGAACATCCTGATCGATCCGGTGTGGTCGGAGCGGGCGTCACCGTTCAGCTTCGTCGGCCCCAAGCGCGTAAACGACCCCGGCGTCGCGTTCGACGCCCTGCCGCCGATCGATATCGTGCTGATCTCGCACAATCATTACGATCACCTCGACGCGACCACCTTGTCGGCGCTGGCGACGCCGCATCGGCCGCGGCTTGTCACCCCGCTCGGCAACGACACGATCATCCGCTCCCATGACGATACGATCGCCGCCGAGGCGCATGATTGGGGAGCGCGCGTCGAACTCGGCCGTGGCGTGGCGGTGACGCTGGCCCCGGCGCGGCATTGGTCGGCGCGCGGTCTGCTCGATCGCAACAAGGCGCTATGGGCCGCATTCGTTATCGAGACGCCGACCGGACGCATCTTCCACGTGGCCGATTCGGGATACGGCGACGGTCACTATTTCAAATCGGCACGCAAGACCCATGGGCCGTTCCGGCTGGCGATCCTGCCCGTCGGTGCCTACGAGCCACGCTGGTTCATGCGCGACCAGCACATGAACCCCGCCGATGCGGTGCAGGCGTTCCGCGACCTCGGTGCAGATCTCGCGCTCGGCCACCACTACGGCACGTTTCAACTCACGGACGAGGCGATCGACGCGCCTGTGCAGGCGCTCGCCGCCGCGCGCCGGGCCGCAAGCCTGACACCAGAGCAGTTTCGCCTGCTCCGGCCGGGAGAAGTCTGGGAAGTCTAGACCGCCATCCGGACGCGCGGACATTGGAGCATGGGATGTCGACGATGGAACCTTTGAGCAGAACGATCCTGCGGAAACTGATCGTCTTCTTCGCATTCCTCATGCTGCTCATCTTCGCGCCCGCACTCTCGCTGGCCTACTGGCAGGGCTGGCTGCACTGGCTGATCTTCTGTGCGCTGACGCTCGCCTCGACCCGCTACTTCCTGCTCCACGACCCCGCCTTGATCCGGCGCCGCTTGCATGCGGGCGCAACCGCCGAGCGCGAGCCCGCCCAACAAGTCATCATGGCCATCGCCAGCGTCGCGCTGATCGCCGTCTACGTCATCTCTGGCCTCGACCATCAGCGCCAATGGCCCCATGTGCCCGCGTGGATCGTGATCGCCGCCAATGCGGCCTTCGTCCTCGGCTATGCGCTCATGTTCCTCACGCTGAAGACCAACACCTTCGCCGCCAGCACCATCACCGTCGAGGCCGGCCAGCATGTGGTGTCGTCGGGCCCTTATGCGCACGTACGCCATCCTATGTACTCGCGATCCTGATGTTCCTCGCCATCCCGCTGGCGCTGGGATCGTTGTGGGGACTTGTTCCCGCTGCCCTGCTCGCGGCGGCGATCGTGGCGCGGCTGCTGCACGAGGAGCGCGTTCTCTCGCGACAACTCGAGGGCTACGTCGAGTATCGCCGGCGCGTGCAGGCGCGCCTGATCCCGGGTCTCTGGTGAGCCGAGCGCGTTACGTCAGTTGGGCAGTTCGTAGCTCACCGTCACCATGAGCCGCAGCGTCTTCTCGCCGGGCGCGATCGGCGGCGCGCCGGCAGCGCGCGCTGCCATAGGAAACACCTCGTGCCCCGATTGCTCTTCCGACAGGCCGATCACGCGGCCGAGCCTAATGCCCGCCGCTTTCGCATAGACGTCGGCCTTGCGCCGCGCGTCGGCGAAGGCCTCGCCCCGCGCGCGATCGAGCGCGGGCGATGGCGAGGAGACCACGAACTCGATGCCGCCGATATCGGTCGCGCCGGCCGCCACCACGCGATCGATGACGTCCGCGAGCTTAGCGATCTCTCGTACCTTGATCGTCACTTGATTGGACGCCTGGAACCCGGTGATGCGCCCGCGCCCGCCCGGATTGGTGTCGTATGTCGGCGCCAGCACGAGCCGCGTCGTCTGGATATCCTTGTCATCGATGCCGGATGCGCGCAGCGCCGCCAGCACCGCATTGGCGGCTTTGGCATTAGCTTCGCTGGCCTCCCTGGCGGTCTTGGCCTGGCTGGTGACACCCGTCCGGATCTGCGCCATGTCCGGCGCGATGTTCACGCTTGCTTCGCCCGTCACGGTGAGACGCGGGACCAAGCGCTCCTGCGCCTCGGCGGTCGCGCAAAGCGCCAGGATGCACGTGGCAACGAACAGAACAGAGCGCATGATGATCACCTGATTGGCACGTAGACGTCGATGATCAGCTTGTCTTCCGGCGTGCTGATCGGATCCGTGCGGTACTCCTCGATGAAGAGATCCTTGGCGTCGAGCTGCTTCTCGTCGAGGTGGTTGGTGATGGCCTCGTAGGTCGTGTCCATCGAGTCGTAGGAGCCGCGATGGGTGAATTTCAGCGCCTTGCCGCTGGGCGATTTGCCGACGCCGATGTCGCCCTGCGGCAGCCCCTCCGGCGCGCTCTCCACCGGCACCGCGGCCTGAAACGCAAAGCCGGTGTCGTCGGTGGCCGTGTAGATCGTCAGCAGCGGGCCATTCGCCTGGATGCCACGCTTCTCAAGCACACCTTTCACGGCTTTGAAGCCCTCGATGATCGTCTCGAAAGCCGAATCCCAATTGCCGGTGCCCTTGAAGAACACGATGGTCCGTTCGGGCAGGATGACCTCCTGGCCGAACGGGTCCGGCGGCTGAACGGACGGCTGTGCCGGTTGGTCTGCAGGCGGCGAGGGCGTTGCCGGCTGGCCAAGCGCGCCGGATGCAGCCACCACAGCCACGAGCACGGCCGCCACACGCAAGCCTGGAAGGCGCCACATGACCATCTCCGATTTACACGCCGTGAATCCCGGCAGGATCATCCTGCAAGCGCGGCTGCAAGTCACGATCCCGACGGGCGCCGGGGCCTGCTCGATGGCAGAACCGGCAAACAACTTTTGCTGAAGACGCATCACGCCGGGATGAGGACACCAGAATTGCGTCGCAATTAGGCAACGGCGGACGGGGCTCACGATGCTGGCCAAACCGCTGAACATTGGCCATATAGCAGGCAAACTTCGCCAACGACCGGACCCGCCCCGTGAGCGCCCTCGCCAACCATCCCTTTCACAAGATGAACGGCCTCGGCAACGAGATCGTGGTGGTGGACCTGCGCGATGCGCCAAAGCCGATTACCGCCTCCGAGGCGCGTGCCGCAGCCGGCCCGCTGGGTGCCCCCTACGACCAGTTGATGGTGCTCTATCCGGCGCGCACGCCCGGGACCGACGCGTTCGTGCGCATCTACAACAACGATGGTTCGGAGGCCGGCGCCTGCGGCAACGGGATGCGCTGCGTCGCCGACCTCATGTTCAAGGCAAGTGGCAAGACCGCGCTCACGTTCGAGACCGCCGCCGGGCTGATCAACTGCTGGAAGAGCGATCGCCCCTTGGTGTCGACCGTCGATATGGGCCGGCCGCGCTTCGCCTGGAACGAAATCCCTCTCGCCGAGGAATTCCACGACACCCGCGCCATCGAGCTGCAGATCGGCCCCATCGACGCGCCGATCCTGCATTCGCCGTCGGTCGTCAACGTCGGCAATCCGCACGCGATCTTCTGGGTCGACGACGTCAATGCCTATGACCTGGGCAAAATCGGACCGCTGCTGGAGAACCATCCGATCTTTCCCGAGCGCGCCAACATTTCGCTGTGCGCCGTCCCGTCGCGTGAGCACCTGATCGTGCGCACATGGGAGCGCGGCGCCGGCCTCACGAAGGCTTGCGGCTCGGCGGCCTGCGCCGCCGCGGTCTGCGCGGCGCGCACGCGCCGCAGCGCCCGCAAGGTCACGGTCACGCTGCCCGGTGGCGATCTGGTGATCGACTGGCGCGAGGACAACGACCACGTGCTGATGACCGGCCCCTGCGAGTACGAATACGACGGCCGCTTCGACCCCGCGGCCTTCGCCACCGCTGAACGGCTATGACGGCGGAGGTCGTCACCTTCGGCTGCCGGCTCAACGCGCACGAGTCGGACGTCATCCGCCGTCACGCCGAACATGCCGGTCTGCGCGACGTTGCCGTCGTCAACACCTGTGCCGTCACGTCCGAGGCCGTGGCAAAGGCGCGGCAGGCGATCCGCAAGCTGGCACGTGAGCACGCGCAAGTGGTCGTGACGGGCTGCGCCGCACAGATCCACCCTTCGACGTTCGCGGAGATGCCGGAGGTGGCGCGCGTCATCGGCAACGAGGACAAGCTGCACGCTGCCGCCTGGCAGGCGGCGCGTGACGCCCTCGCACCCGCCAGCGCGAGCGCCAAGATCGCAGTGAGCGACATCATGGCGGTGACGCACGCAACGGCGCCCGCGCTCGGCGACATGCGGCCTCGCACGCGCGCCTTCGTGCAGGTGCAGGCGGGGTGCGACCATCGCTGCACGTTCTGCGTCATCCCATATGGTCGCGGCAATTCCCGCTCGCGCCCGCTCGATGACATCGTCGCGCAGGTTCGTAGCCTGGTCGCTGGCGGCGCCGTCGAGATCGTGCTGACTGGCGTCGACTTGACGAGCTATGGACAGCACCTGCCGGACGAGCCCAGGCTAGGCACGGTGGTGAAGCGGATCCTCAAGGACATTCCCGACCTGCAGCGGCTGCGGCTGTCCTCGCTCGACGCCGTGGAGGTGGACAGAGATCTGATCGACGCCTTCGCCACCGAGCCCCGCCTGATGCCGCACCTTCACCTGTCGCTGCAGGCCGGTGACGATCTCATCCTCAAACGCATGAAACGGCGGCATCTGCGCGCCGACGCCGTTGCATTCTGTGAGACGATGCGCAACTTGCGACCGGACATCGTCTTTGGCGCCGACGTCATCGTCGGGTTCCCCACCGAGACCGAGGACATGTTCGCTCGTTCGCTGGACCTCGTCGACGACTGCGGTCTGACCCACCTGCATGTATTTCCGTTTTCGCCGCGCCCAGGCACGCCAGCCGCGCGCATGCCGCAGGTGGCGCGCACGACTGTGCAGAAGCGCGCGGCTCAGTTGCGCAAAAAGGCGGCAGAGGCGCTGGCGCGACACCTTGACGGCGAAGTGGGCGCCCTCCGGCGCGTCCTCGTCGAGCGCGGCGGCATCGCACATACGGAGCAGTTCACCCTCGTGCAGCTGCCTCAGTCCGTTCCGCCCAACGTGCTTGCGACTGTCAGAATTGCGGGCCACGACGGGCGCGCGCTGATTGCAGCCTGATATCGGTCACATTTGCGCTGCAACTTTTGCACCATGCGTGCGCAGCCCTACGAGCGCTTCTCGTCAACCGTCACACTGACGCCCTCGGACGTCAGCGCCTTTGCGCGTGCCGCCGGCGATCTCAATCCTTTGCATCATGACCCGGAGGCAGCGGCTCGCACCCGCTACAAGCGTCCGATCGCGAGCGCGACTCAGACCACCGCACAGCTCATGGGCTTGACCGCCACGCATTTTTCCCAGCGCGGCGAAATGGTCGGCCTCGACTTCTCGTTCCGCTTCAAGAAGCCGATCTACGCCGACGAGACGATCGAGCTCGAATGGCTGGTCGTGCGGGTAAAGGAAGCGCCGCATCTCAACGGCGACGTAGTCGATCTGCGTGGCCGCATCCGCAATTCGGCCGGCGAGACCGCGATCGGGGCCAAAGGCCGCGTGCTGGTCGCGGACAAGCTCTAGCATCTGCGCCGTGGCGCGCGGAGGAGAGGCGGAGCCGGCCAAATCCATCGAAGCGCTCACACCCTCCACAACCGCCACAAGGTGTTGGCGCGCAAATGGTCACCAAGTTGTGGCGCAGCCCGCACCTTGTAGCGGCGATCATGCCGCCGCTTCCGAGCCTTCCCGCCAGCCGCAGGCGCGCAGCCGCTCTTTCATGTGCTCGGGCACCGGCGCGACCACCCGCACCGGCGGCTTGTTCTTCTGGATCGGAACGACCACCTCGCGCGCATGCAGATGAAGGATCGGCCCGTCAAAGCGGGGGGCATTGCCGTAGATGTTGTCGCCCACGATCGGCCAGCCGCTGGCGGCACAATGGACGCGAAGCTGATGCGTGCGGCCGGTCAGCGGCTCCAGCGCAAGCCAGGCGAGGCCGGTCGCGCGGCCCAGCACCTTCCACGTGGTCGTCGAGGGCAGCCCATGCGGATCGGGCTTCATCCACCAGCCGCGTTCGACATTGCGGCGGCCGAGCGGAATGTCGATCGTCCCCTCGTCCTCGGCCGGGCCGCCGTCCACCACCGCCCAATAGGTCTTGCTGACCTTGCCGTGCTTGAACAGCAGGCCAAGGTGGGCGAGCGCCTTGCGGTGGCGGCCGAGCACCAGGCAGCCCGAGGTATCCTTGTCGAGCCGATGCGCGAGGGCGGGCGGCCGCGGCAGACCGTAGCGAAGCGCATCGAAGAAATCTTCGAAGGCCCCACCGCCCTTGGGTCCGCGGTGGACGGGGATGCCCGGCGGCTTGTCGACCACCAGCATCAGCCCATCGCGGTAAAGTACCCGCGTCACCATCTCTTCCGGAGTCATGGTCAAGTCGCTATCACAGCGGCCGGTGTCGTGGCTCGGAAATCTGCACCCAAGCCTGCCGCGACGTCTTGCGAGCCTCGGAACCGGGACACCAATGGACACCAAGAATCAATCGCTCTGGCAGCGTCTTTCCGGCGGGCTTCGCAGGACCGCCTCGGCGCTGGGGACAGCGGTCACCGATATCGTCGCCAAGCGCAAGCTCGATGCGCAGACAATCGAGGAACTCGAGGACGCCCTGATCCGTGCCGACCTTGGCATCGACGTCGCTGCGCGCATCGCGGCGGCCGTGGGTGAAGGACGCTACGACAAGACCGTCAGTCCCGACGAAATCAAGGCGATCCTCGCCGCCGAGGTGGAGAAAGTCCTAGCCCCCGTCGCCAAGCCGCTGGAGATCGACGTCCGCAGGAAGCCGTTCGTCGTGCTGGTGGTCGGCGTCAACGGCTCGGGCAAGACCACGACGATCGGTAAGTTGGCGGCGAAGCTGTCGGCCGAAGGCCGCAAGGTGATGCTCGCCGCCGGCGATACGTTCCGCGCGGCCGCGATCGATCAGCTCAGGATCTGGGGCGAGCGCACCGGCGCGCGTGTAATCGCGCGCGAGCAAGGCGCGGATTCGGCGGGCCTCGCCTACGACGCACTGGAGGCCGCGCGCGCTGCCGGCACCGACGTACTGCTGATCGATACCGCCGGGCGGCTGCAGAACAAAAGTGCGCTGATGGGCGAACTCGAGAAGATCGTGCGCGTGATGAAGAAGCTCGACGCGAGCGCGCCGGATGCAGTGCTGCTCGTGCTCGACGCTACCGTGGGCCAGAACGCGCTGGCGCAGGTCGGCGAATTCCAGAAGATCGCAGGCGTCACCGGGCTCGTGATGACCAAGCTCGACGGCACCGCCCGCGGCGGCATCCTGGTGGCGGTGGCGGACAGGTACGGACTGCCCGTGCATTTCATCGGGGTCGGCGAAGGGGTCGATGATCTTGCACCGTTCGCGGCGCAGTCATTCGCGCGGGCGGTGGCGGGCGTCGGTGACTAGCCTATTGCGCGAGCAGCAGCCAGCCAGGCACGAAGAAGGCCGCAAGCGCCCCGCCGATCAGCAGGAGACGCCCGACGCGGTGAGCCCAGCCGATCTCGCTCCAGTCGCGTTGCGGCCGCGCGTCAAGCCACCGACGAAAGTGGCCCAGCAGCAGGCCGAGAATAAGCAATCGCATCCTGTGCTACTCAGCGCCGACTGGTATTCTGCCGATTGCGATGTCACGGCGACCTTGGCCGCGACAAGCGCCGCCGCGCGGGATAAGGATTGATCATGGTTCAGGACAAGCCGCAACTCAATCCGATGCTCAAACTGGCGCTCGATATCGGGCCGCTCATTCTGTTCTTCTTCGCCAATTCGCGTCCGGCGCTGTTTCTGCCGTTGATCGCGCCGATCCTGCCGGCAGGCTTGGGCACAGGCGAGCACGCCGGCATTTTCGTAGCCACCGCCGTATTCATGGCGGCGATCCTGGCGGCGCTCGCGGTTTCCTACGGTCTCACGCGGCGCCTGCCGATCATGCCGGTGGTCTCGGCCATCATCGTCGTCGTGTTTGGCGGGCTCACGCTTGTGTTGCAGGACGAGACTTTCATCAAGCTCAAGCCCACGATCATCTACGTCCTATTCGGCGCCGTGCTCGTTGGCGGACTGATCTTCAACAAGCCGTTGCTGGCGATGGTGTTCGATTCGGTTTTCCATCTCACCGACGAAGGCTGGCGCAAATTGACGCTGCGCTGGGCGCTGTTCTTCTTCGCGCTGGCTGTGCTCAACGAGATCATCTGGCGCACGCAAACGACCGACGTCTGGGTGGCGTTCAAGGTCTTCGGCTTCGTGCCTCTGACCTTCCTGTTCGCAATGCTGCAGTTCCCGCTGCTTCAGAAATATGCGGCGCCTGAGACCGCGAACGACCGGTAGCTTATCTTCGAGCCACGCACGCGGCACGACACGCGCGTTGTGCACGACGCCTGCGTAATGTTGTCACGGGTGTCGGCGGCCGGAGCGCGGCGGAACCGGCGAAAGCGCGACGCCGATGTTAAGATTAATGTTTGCGGGTGTTAAAGTACGGGACGCGGTCGGATTGCCGCGTGGAAGCGACTTTTCTACTATCGCGCCCGCAAGTGGGGCGACTCAAACGACGAGCGAGGACTGATGCGTAAGGTGACTTGGCTCCTGGCGCTCGGAATGGCGACTGCGATCGCAGGCGTTCCGCCCGCATACGCCCAGGGTTCGAAACAAGTGGCGCAGTCGGCGAAGCCGGATTCGAAAACATCGGCCACCAGCAGCGGCGCGGCGTCCGGCGCGCAGCCGTCGCTGCTCGGCCAGTACGGCGACTGGGGCGCATACACCGCGAACCCGAACGGCCGCAAGATCTGCTTCGCGCTGTCCAAGCCGCAGAAGGCCACGACCGATCCGCCGAACCGGCCGCGCGACCCCGCCTACATGTTCATTTCCACTCGCCCTGCCGAGAAGGTGACGAACGAGGTGTCGATCGTCGTCGGTTACGGGCAGAAAGCGAACAGTGAGGCGGTGGTCGACATCGGCGGAACGAAGTTCGCGATGTACACTCAGAACGACGGCGCTTGGATCAAGAACGCGGCGGAGGAGCCGCGGCTGGTCGAGGCCTTGCGCAAGGGCGCGGACGTTGTCGTGCACGGCGAGTCGGCCAGGGGCACCAAGACCACGGACACCTATTCGCTCAAGGGGCTCACGCAGGCGCTCGAACGCGTCAGCCAGGAATGCAAGTAGGCACGGGACCCGGCTGCCCCGCTTCACCAGGATCGTCCGGCAGGCACGGCGATCTTGCTTTTCGGGGAGCCTCGCCATGGGACCCGGGCACCGCGTCTGCGGTGCGCCGGCCGACTTCCATTTGTGCCGGGGCCCCCGCCGTCCTATCTAGAGGCCAATGACCCTGCTTTCGACTGCCGCCCCCATCGAAAAGACCCCGCTCGAGCGCTACGTGCCCCCGGCGGTGCCGTCGCTCATTGGCCTCACGCGGGCCCAATTGGCAGATTCCCTGGGCGCCGCCGGGGTGCCGGAGGGTCAGCGCAAGATGCGCGTTCAGCAGCTCTGGCACTGGATCTATTTCCGCGGCGCGCGGTCGTTCGACGAGATGACCAACGTCTCGAAGGAGCTGCGCGCGCAGCTCGCCGCCCGTTTCACTCTGGCCCGGCCGGAAGTAGTGGCCGAGCAGGTCTCCACCGACGGCACTCGCAAGTGGCTCCTGCGCCTGCCGGGCGAGACGCCGGGCGAACGGGCGCATGAGATCGAGTGCGTCTACATTCCTGAGACGGACCGCGGCACGTTGTGCGTCTCCAGCCAGGTCGGCTGCACCCTCAACTGCTCGTTCTGCCATACCGGCACGCAACGGCTGGTGCGCAATCTGACGTCCGGCGAGATCGTCGGCCAGATCCTCGCAGCGCGCGACCGCATCGGCGACTGGCCTGGCGGCACGCCGCCGAACGACGGAATCGTGCCGACCGACGGCGGACGCTTCATCACCAACATCGTGATGATGGGCATGGGCGAGCCGCTCTATAACTTCGAGGCGGTGCGCGACGCGCTGCTCATCGTCTCCGACGGCGACGGCATCGGCATCTCCCGGCGCAAGATCACGCTATCGACGTCCGGCGTGGTGCCGATGATCGAGCGCACCGGCAGCGAGATCGGCGTGATGCTGGCCGTGTCGCTGCATGCGACGCGCGACGAGCTTCGCGACGAGCTCGTGCCGCTCAACCGCAAATACCCGATCGCGCAACTGCTCGACGCCTGCCGCAACTATCCAGGCGTCTCGAACGCCAAGCGCATCACCTTCGAATATGTGATGCTCAAGGGCGTCAACGACTCACTCGCCGAGGCGCGCGCATTGGTGAAGCTACTCAAAGGCATCCCCGCCAAGATCAACCTCATTCCCTTCAATCCGTGGCCCGGCTCGAAGTATGAGTGTTCGGACTGGGAGCAAATCGAGAAGTTCTCGGAGATCATCTTCAACGCCGGCTACGCCTCGCCGGTGCGCACCCCGCGCGGCCGCGACATTCTGGCGGCCTGCGGCCAACTCAAGAGCGCCACCGAAAAGCTGTCCGCGCGCGAACGTATGGCGCTGCGGGCCATGGCGATGACCGAGTGATGCATCCACCAGATGCGAGGATGGCGAGTGGCGAAATGCGAACGGGTTGATCCTGGGACGAACGTCGCACGCATCTCCAAACTGATCTTCCGTTGGCCGCTCTGCCGGCGCTTCTCTGTTCCGTCGAACTATTCGCCGCCTTGCTCATGATTATTGGCCGCCTCATCCTACGCTTTCTGCTGGTGCCACTTGGCACCTGCGTCGCCGTGACGACGGCATTGGCGGTGCTGGTCGCCGCGCACTGGACGTCATTCCTCGCGCTGGCGCATGCCGACCCCCAACTGCAGCAGAACTACTTTGTTGCACTGTTTCTGTTCGGCCCGATGCTGCTGCTGGTCCTGGGCTATTCGGGACTGATGATGATGCTGCCTGCGGCGATCGGGGTGCTGATCGCGGAGGGCTTTGCCATCCGCTCGTGGATCTATCACGCGATCAACGGAGGCTTGTCGAGTTGGGTCGGGTGGTCGCTGATCAGCGATATCCGCGACGAATATCATTTCCTGACCAACCCCACCGTCATCGTGGCCGCTGGTCTTGCGGCCGGCTTCGCCTATTGGCTGGTCGCCGGCTGGAGCGCGGGATTTTGGAAACCTGTATTCCGACAGGAGCCGGCGGTGCTGGCGCCGCAACAGCAACGGACGAACTGACATGCAGGTCCGCTGCTCCAGGTGCGCCGCGCCGATGGCCTGCGAGCCGGACGGCGAGTGCTGGTGCCGTGCCTTGCCTGCGCTGCCCCGGCCTGACCCGGCCCAGGGTTGCTACTGCGCGAACTGCCTCAGATCCGCGATCGAGGTGAGCGGACGCGACCAAAGGATCGCCGTGCGCGGCAGGTCGCCGTAAATGTGCGGGAACAGCGCGCCCCCGCGCGAGGGCTCCCATCTGAGCGCCGCACCGAGAGCGTCGGCGTCGATCGCAGCCAGGATAACTCCGGGGCGGCCGGCGAAGTATTTCTCATAGGTGCCGATCGATTGTTCGGCGGTGGAACAATGGATGAAGCCGTCGCGCCGGTCATCGGCAGAGCCGCGAAAGACGCCTGCACGCTCAAGCGCAAGCCATTCAGTCTCGAGGAAAATTTTATAGATTGTGAGCATCGATATCTGCCGGAAAATGGCGTGAAATTTTCCCCATTTCTGACCGGGCCGAGTTGATGGGACATTCAGCACGCAAATGACTCTCCCTGTGTCGGTTGTTTTGTACCGCCGAAGTTCATAAGTCGGAAACCCGCGTCCGTCAGGTTGCCCCCGCGCGTTCGAGAACGGACGCCAAATGCAACCAAACACGGGGTGTCGAAATGAATCGCCTTATTGCCAATTTTGTCCGCGACGAAGCCGGTGCGACCGCTATCGAGTACGGCCTGATCGCCGCTGGCATCTCGGTCGCCATCATCGCGGCGATCCAGGCCCTCGGCGGGCAGATTGGCGGCACGTTCAATTCGGTTGCCAGCACGCTGCAGAACGCGGGCAAGTAAGCTTTTCGGGGCAAGGTCCCCAACCCTCATCCGGGAAAGGCCCTGCGCATGCGTAGGGTCTTTTTCGTAAGCAATCCTCCGGTGACGCAGCATTCACGCTTTTGCGGCTACAATCTGCGCATGAACGGGCGCGGGCGGCGATTTTTCAGGGACGAGGCCGGGGCGGTCATCGTCGAGTATGCTCTGATCGTCGCCGGCGTTTCGGTCGCGATCATCGGCGCGCTTTGGGGCGCCGGGATGGGGCTACGCGACACGTTCACAATCTTGGCAAGCTTTTTCGCATCAGCCGGCCGATGAACGTCGGGGCCTGCCCACGGACGGCGTCAGTTTCCGGACCTGAGACGTTTGCGATTGATGCGGGCGGCCCTGGGCCGGTCATAGCTCGCGCCCTTGAGCTCGAACTGGTCCCCGTTCGGCAGGATGAGCTGGCGGGAGACGATCCGCAGCTTCCCGGTCTTGCCGCGGCGGCCCTCGATCACATAACGCGTTCCGGCCGGGAACCGGTTCGGAAGGCTCTTCGCAGACATGACCTACTCCCTTGACATCACAGGTGACTTTCGGCGCCGGCGAGACAGGATCGCTTGCCCCGGTAATGCCGACCGAGTCGGTAGGACAACAACGGCGAGGTAATGGCCGGAGGTACCGTGGGTTCCTGGCCCGTCCTGGGGATTACGGGGAAAGCTGATGACGACTTCCGCCCGACCGAAGGCATGCTAGAAAGCGCCCATGACACGGACATGTCGGCCATGACTGCGTCCTTGAAGCCTGTGGACAAGCCTGCGGACCTTGCCGCGGAGATGCGCGACCTCGGCGTTGCCGCCCGGGCGGCGTCCCGGGTGTTGGCGTTGGCACCGGAGGCGCAAAAGAACGACGCCCTCGCCGCCATGGCCCTGGCCCTGCGGCGCAGCGGACCGGCCATCCTCGCAGCCAATGCCGAGGATCTCGCCGAGGCCAAGGCCGGCGGCGGGGTAACCGCCGCGTTCGCCGACCGTCTGCGGCTCGACGACAAGCGGCTGGCAGCGATCGCCGACGGGGTCGAGGTCGTACGACAGCTCAAGGACCCGGTCGGGTTGGTCACCGAGCACTGGACGCGGCCGAACGGGATGATCATCGAGCGCGTGCGCGTGCCGCTCGGGGTCGTCGGGGTGATCTACGAGAGCCGCCCCAACGTCACAGCGGATGCGGGCGCGCTGTGCCTGAAAGCCGGCAATGCGGTGATCCTGCGCGGCGGCTCCGACAGTTTCCGCTCCTCGCGCGCGATCCATGCCGCGCTAGTCGACGGACTGCGCGCAGCCGGACTGCCGGAAGCCGCCATCTCGCTAGTTCCGACCCGCGACCGCGCCGCAGTCGGCATGATGCTCGCCGGGCTCGACGGCAACATCGACGTCATCGTGCCGCGCGGCGGCAAAGGGCTGGTGGCGCGCGTGCAGACCGAGGCGCGCGTGCCGGTGTTTGCGCATCTCGACGGCAATTGCCACGTCTACGTCGACCGTGCTGCACGGCTGGAGATGGCCAAGACAGTGGTGCTCAACGCGAAGATGCGCCGCACCGGCGTGTGCGGAGCGGCGGAGACGCTGCTGGTGGATCGCGCGAGCGCAGCCACCCAGCTTGCGCCGCTGGTGACCATGCTGCTCGACGCCGGCTGCGAAGTGCGGGGCGACGGCGAAACGCGCAAGGTTGATCCTCGCGTCAAAGCGGCGAGCGAGGCGGACTGGGCGACCGAATTTCTCGACGCGATCATCGCCGTGCGCGTTGTCGATGGCGTTGACGGCGCGATCACGCACATCGAAACGCACGGCTCACATCATACCGATGCGATCATCACCGAGGATCGGGCGACCGCCGAGAAGTTCATGCGCGAGGTCGATTCCGCCATCGTGCTGCACAACGCCTCCACCCAGTTTGCGGACGGCGGCGAGTTCGGGTTCGGCGCCGAGATCGGCATCGCAACGGGACGGCTGCACGCACGCGGACCGGTTGGGGTCGAGCAGCTCACCACGTTCAAGTATCGCGTGCGCGGCACCGGACAGACCCGTCCGTGAACGCGCGCCCTCGTCCCCCGCGCCGCGCGCCGCGCAATCCGTGATCTCGATCGCCTAGCATGAGCGTCAAGTTCCCTCCCTACGCGCCCGGCTTGCGCGTTGGCCTGTTCGGCGGCACGTTCGACCCGCCGCACGAGGCGCATCGCGCGGCCAGCCTGCTCGCTATGAAACGGCTCGGCCTCGACGCGGTCTGGTGGCTGGTGACGCCCGGCAATCCGCTCAAGGACACGCGGCACCTCGCGCCACTTGAGGAGCGCATCGCCGCCGCTCGCGCCATGGTGCGGCATCCGCGCGTTCATGTGACCGGCCTGGAGGCGGAGATCGGCACGCGCTTCACCTATGACACGATCGCGCACATCATCGCGCGCTGCCCCGGCGTCAGGTTCGTGTGGATCATGGGTGCGGACAATTTGCGCAGCTTCCATCGCTGGCAGAAGTGGCGCGACATCGCCAACATGATCCCGATTGCCGTGGTCGACCGCCTGGGGCCGAGCCTTTACGCGAGCCAGGGTCCGGCGGGACATGCGCTGGCGTATGCCCGCATTCCCGAATCCGCGGCGCGCACTCTGGCGCAGCGAAAACCGCCCGCCTGGGTGTTCCTGCACGGCCTCAAGTCGCCGCTGTCGTCGACTGCGCTGCGCGCCTTGCGCAAAAGACCGGGTTAGCGATGGTGCCGCGGCTGGTTCGGCCGAACCGCCCCGGCCGTCGTAAGATCGTCGTACGATTGAATTATTCGTTCTGTTGGGCGAGTCGCCCGTTGAAACGATTAACCTGCCGTGCCTATCTTATGAGTCGTCCGAACCGGTGTTCGGACAGCCATTGAAAGGAAGGACCCCTGACCACGTCTCTCGTTTCAAAGACAACTGCCTCCAAATCTTCCGGTTCTGCGAAAGCCCGTGCAGCGCAAAACCTCATCTCCCGGCCGCATCCTGATGCCGACGAGACCAAGCAAATCATCCTCCGCCAGCTCGAAGACATGAAGGCCGAGGATACCGTCGCCGTGGACCTGCGCGGCAAATCCTCCCTCACCGACTACCTGATCGTGACGTCCGGCCGGTCCAACCGCCACGTGGGCGCCATTGCTGATCGCGTGGTGGAGGACCTCGACAAGGCGGGCGTACGCTCGCGGGTCGAGGGGATGCCGCACTGCGATTGGGTTTTAATCGACGCCGGCGACGTGATTGTGCACGTGTTTCGGCCGGAGGTTCGCGCGTTCTACAACCTCGAAAAGATGTGGACGGGCGGACCGCGGCGCGCGAGCTAACGCAAGCTGGCGCGGCCAGCCGCTGAGGTGACGGGCGCGGCCGGCCCAGGGTCTGCCGCGAACCTGGAGCCGCGGCGCGGAAGCATAAGGCGTCGTGTGCCACATACCTGAGTTTGCGATGCGGTTGACCATTGCCGCCGTCGGCCGGATGAAATCGGGTCCGGACCGCGATCTTGCCGACCGCTATCTCGACCGCGTCGCCAAGGCCGGCCGGAGCCTCGGCTTCAAATCCATCGACATCACTGAAATCGGCGAGAGTCGCGCCAGCCGTGCGGAGGAACGCATGGCCGAGGAAGCCTCAGCGCTCACCCGAACCATCGAACCGGGCGCGGTGCGCATTGTGCTCGATTCATCGGGCGCCGCCCTGAGTAGCGAGGATATCGCCAGACAGATCGGACGCTGGCGCGACGCCGGACGCCCGGCAGCCTGCTTCATCGTCGGCGGGGCCGATGGCCTCGCCCCCACGCTCAAGTCCGATGCAGACCTCACGCTCTCGTTCGGGGCCGCCACCTGGCCGCACCAGCTCGTACGGATCATGCTGCTGGAGCAGATCTACCGCGCAGTCACGATCCTGGCCGGCCATCCCTACCATCGCGCCTAAAACGTGTGGTCTGCGCGCCCCCCCCCGCTTTTTTACGGACTTGCCATCCCGGCGCGCCGCAATATCGTCGCAGATCTCGCCGATAGCATGGGCGAGATTCCCCCGTCCCCAGCGCTGGACAGATCACGCCGTGAGCGATTGCGAGGCCCCTCTGTCCAACCGCGCCCTCCAGCGCAATGGCCGGTTGGCGGCCGTTTTGTCCGCCGTCTGGCTGCTCGGGCCAGCCGGCATGGCAGCAGCCCAGCCGGCCTCGAAACCGGGCATCGAGGCGATCAAGCAGCGTGATCAGGAACTCGACGCGCTGCGCGCCGATCAGAAGAAGGCCGTCGACAATGCGCGCAAGCTGGAGAGCGACATCGACGCGGTCGGCGAGGATCGCCGCAAGCTCAATCAGGCGCTGATCGACGCCGCGGGCCGCATCCGCGGCGTCGAGGAACGGATCGCCGCCACCGAGGCCCGGCTCAAGCCGCTGCAAGCACGCGAGCGCGATTTACGCATGTCGCTCGAGGCGCGCCGGGATACCATCGCCGAAGTGCTGGCCGCGCTGCAACGCATCGGCCGCCGACCGCCGCCGGCCGTGCTCGTGAGACCGGAGGATGCGTTGGAGTCCGTACGCACGGCGATGATGCTGGGTGCGGTCTTGCCCGATATGCGCCAGGAGGCAGAGGCTCTGGCCGCCGACCTCGCTAGCCTCGGGCGCGTGCGCACGGAAATCGGCGCTGAGCGCGAAACTCTCACGCGCGACCTTGCGGCAATGTCGGACGAGCGCCAGCGCCTGTCCGGACTGATTAACGAACGGCAGCGCCGGCAGGCCGAGATGGAGCGTTCGCTCGAGGGCGAGCGGACGCGCGCCGCGGCCTTGGCGCGGCAGGTCGACAATTTAAAGGACCTCATCGCCAGGCTCGAGCAAGGCCTTGATCCGGCCACCCGCGCACAACGCGCCGTCACCCGCAACGGCGATGACGGACGGATCAATCTTGCGGCATTGAACGATCCGGGGCGGATGACGCCGGCGGTGTCCTTTGCCGCCGCCAAAGGCACGCTCAGGTTACCGGCAAGCGGGGTGAAGGTCAGGGATTTCGGTGCCGCAGACGGCGTCGGCGGCGTCGAGAAGGGCATGTCGGTCGCCACCCGGCCAGGGGCCCAGGTCACCGCCCCATGCGATGGCTGGGTCGTATATGCCGCGCCTTACCGTTCGTATGGGCAACTCTTGATCCTCAATGCGGGCGGCGGATATCATGTGGTGTTGGCGGGCATGGAGGCTTATTCTGTGGAGGTCGGACAGTTTGTCCTGACCGGCGAGCCGATAGCCGTCATGGGAAACGGCCCGCAAGTTGCACCGGCGATGATGGCTGGCTCGACCCAGCCCGTGCTCTATATCGAATTCCGCAAGGATGGGATTCCGATCGACCCGGCTCCGTGGTGGGCCATGACTGGAAACAACGAAGTACCTGCAAACGAAAAGGTTCGCGGATAATGCGCAAGACTCCTCTCGTTCTGCTTGGCGTGGCGGCCGGCGTTGCGATGACCCTCGCCGCGACACAGCCGCGGCTGTGGATGGGCACATCGGCTCGTGCGGCCGCAGCGGACACGTATCGCCAGCTCAATCTGTTCGGCGACATCTTCGAGCGGGTGCGTACGCATTACGTCGAACGGCCGGACGACTCCAAGCTGGTCGAATCGGCGATCAACGGGATGCTCAACGGGCTCGATCCACATTCGAGCTACATGGACCCCAAGAGCTTCCGCGACATGCAGGTGCAGACGCGCGGAGAGTTCGGCGGTCTGGGCATCGAGGTGACGATGGAGGACGGCTTGGTGAAGGTCGTGGCTCCGATCGACGACACGCCGGCCGCGAAGGCGGGCGTGCGCGCGGGTGACATCATCACCCACCTCGACGACGAGGCGGTGCAGGGCCTCACGCTCAATCAGGCGGTCGAGAAGATGCGGGGCTTGGTCAACACCAAGATCAACCTGCGCATCACGCGCAAGGGAGTCGAGAAGCCGATCGAGGTGACGATCGTCCGCGACATCATCCGCGTGCGGTCGGTGCGCTCGCGTGTGGAAGGTGACGACATCGGCTATATCCGCATCACCCAATTCAACGAGCAGACCACCGAGGGCCTGAAGAAGGCGCTCGAGGACATCAACAAGCAGCTCGGCGACAAGCTGAAGGGTTACGTCGTCGACCTGCGCAACAATCCCGGCGGACTGCTCGACCAGGCAATCTCAGTCTCGGACGCATTCCTCGATCGTGGCGAGATCGTCTCGACCCGCGGCCGCGACGCCGACGAGACGCAGCGCTTCAACGCACGGCCGGGCGACCTCACCAAGTCCAAGCCGGTCATCGTGCTGATCAACGGCGGCTCGGCTTCGGCTTCGGAGATCGTCGCCGGCGCCCTGCAAGATCACAAGCGCGCGACGCTCATCGGGTCGCGCTCGTTCGGCAAGGGCTCGGTGCAGACCATCATCCCGCTTGGGCCCGGCAACGGCGCGCTGCGGCTGACGACGGCGCGCTACTACACCCCCTCGGGACGCTCGATCCAGGCCAAGGGTATTTCGCCTGACATCGAGGTGCTGCAGGACGTGCCCGACGAGGTGAAGTCACGGGCGGTGGAGACCAAGGGCGAAGCCTCGCTGCGCGGCCACCTGAAGGCCGAGGGCGAGGAGGGCGGCGGCTCCCAGTCCTATGTTCCGCCCGACGCCAAGGACGACAAGGCGCTCAAGACCGCGCTCGATCTGATGCGCGGCGTGCAGGCCAACTCGGCCTATCCGCCGAGCTCGAAGGTGGCAGTCCCGAACTGACCTCACGCAACTCGATCCAAACGGGGCGGCCTCAGCCGCCCCGTTTTGATTCGGGGCGGCAAACTCCCGCTGATGGACATGATGATAAGCTCTCCGGATGATTCGCAGGGACGGGGGGCCGTGGCTGCTGATGACCTGAGTGCGCCGCTGGGGCAGCGCGCGCCTGCCAAGGCAGGTGTGCGCTGGCGGTTGCCGGTCGCGCCATCGACGATGGCCGCGGGCGTGCTCGGCTGTGCGCTGCTTGTTTTCATCGGCTGGGCCATGTTCGCCAGCGATCCCATGGGCGGCGAGCCGAGCGCAGTGCTGACGCTCGGCCCTGCGTCGGTGGCCCGACCCGCGGGCGCACCCAGGCCCGACACGGCGGCCGCATCCCCGCCTGCCGCCACCGCTCCTGGCCAGCCCTCGGACCAGAGCGTCGTCACGATCATCGACGGCAGCACCGGCAAGCGGCAGGAGGTCCCGATCGGCGGCCACGACAGCAAGGCCGCCGCTGGCGACCAGCGCCTTATGGAATCCTCGCGGCACGGGCCCATCCCGAAGGTCGCCGCTGATGGCACGCGTCCGGCCGAAGCCTACGCCGTGCCGGTATCCCCCGGTGGAAATCCTGGCGCACCGCGCATCGCCATCGTGTTCTCCGGGCTGGGCGTCGGCGCCAAGCTGACGGCGGATGCGACCGCGAGGCTGCCCGGGCCGGTGACCCTCGCGTTCACGCCCTACGGGCCGGACGTGGCGAGCGCCGTCGCCAAGGCGCGTCAGGGCGGCCACGAGGTGCTGCTGCAGGTGCCCATGGAGCCGTTCGACTACCCCGACAATGATCCCGGCCCACAGACGCTCCTGACCTCCCTGACCGCCGAGCAGAACACGGACCGGCTCTATTGGCTGATGAGCCGTTTCGCGGGATTCGTCGGCGTTACCAATTTCATGGGCGCGCGTTTCACCGCCGCCGAAGCGGCGCTGATGCCTGTGCTCAAGGAGATCGCCCGGCGCGGCCTGATCTACGTCGACGACGGCGCGTCCGTGCGCAGCCTGGCCAGCCAGATCGCGGGTGGCAACAATCTGTCGTTCGCCAAGGTCGATGTTGTCCTCGACGCCGTACCCACGCAAGCCGAGATGGCCAAGGCCTTCTCCAAGCTCGAAGCCGTCGCGCGCACCAATGGAACGGCCGTGGGGCTGGCGAGCGCGCTGCCGATCTCGCTTGAGCGGGTGGCGCAATGGGCCAAGTCGGCCGAACGTCGCGGCTTCGTGCTGGTACCGATCAGCGCAGCGGCGACCCGCTCCAAATCCAGCTGAGCTGATGGCGCGGCCCCGCGGTGCTGCGCATGCTCCTCCCACCAACCATTCAACCCAGTACCCAGCTCGCGCGATTTGTGGCACCACCACTGCGCTGATTACTGCGCAGGTTGCAGATCGATGCCCCCTTTCGAAGATCTTCCTTACCGCCCCTGTGTCGGCATCATGGTGCTCAACCACCAGGGCCATGCGTTCATCGGCCGCCGCATGGACGGACCTGAGCACGTCGACGCCACGCACATCTGGCAGATGCCGCAAGGCGGCATCGACGAGGGCGAGGACCCCTATCCCGCTGCGCTGCGCGAACTCTATGAGGAGACGAGCATCCGGTCCGTCCACAAGCTCGGCGAGATCGACGAATGGCTCAGCTATGACCTGCCAAGTCAGGTCGCCAGGAAAGCGTGGAAGGGGCACTACCGGGGGCAGCGGCAGAAATGGTTTGCGCTCCGCTTTACCGGCAGCGAGCATGAGATCAACGTGCTGCGGCCGGGCGGCGGGCACCATAAGCCCGAGTTCGTGGAGTGGCGCTGGGAGCCCATTCGCCATCTCCCGGACCTGATCATTCCATTCAAGCGTCCGGTATACGAACGCGTGGTGCGGGAGTTCGCGCGGTTTGCCGAGTGACCGCGCGCCTGAGCTTCTCCGTTCGAATTGCGGGAGGCCTCGCCCACGTCCCACGATTCCGGCATCAAAAAAGAAAGGGCCGGACGAGCCGGCCCTTCGAAGCAGGTGCTGCTGACGCGGCTGCTCAGTGCATCGCGGTTCCCTGCAGGTGCGTATCGATCTGCCGGAAATGATCGAGTTGCTCGATGGCGCGGTCGAGCGCTGAATCGGATGGCATCTGCTTGACGCTCGTCTCCATCTCGGCGATGCGCGCGGCGAGCACGGCACGGTCAAACTCCGCAACCGACGCCGCGGTCTCCGCCAGCACGGTCACCACACCTTGCGGCGAGACCTCCACGAAACCGCCGAGCACCACGAACTGCTGTTGTGCGCCGTTGGCGTACACGGTCAGGATGCCGGGCCGCATCAGCGCAATGGTCGGCGCGTGGCCGGCGAACACGCCAAAGTCGCCCTCAAGTCCCGGAACGTCGACCTGGTCGACCTCGCCGGAGAAGGTCAGGCGGTCGGGCGCGACCAGATCGAGTTGAAAGGTAGCCATCGGGGCTGCTCCTTACGCCGCCTCAGCCGCGAGCTTCTTGCCCTTCTCGACCGCCTCTTCGATGGTTCCAACCATGTAGAAGGCTGCCTCCGGCAGGTGGTCATACTTGCCTTCCACAAGGCCCTTGAAGCCCTTGATCGTGTCGGCGAGGTCGACGAGCTTGCCGGGCGAGCCGGTGAACACTTCCGCCACGTGGAACGGCTGCGAGAGGAAGCGCTCGATCTTGCGGGCGCGGGCGACGATCAGCTTGTCCTCTTCAGAGAGTTCGTCCATGCCCAGGATCGCGATGATGTCCTGCAGCGCCTTGTAGCGCTGCAGCACCTGCTGCACCGATCGGGCCACCTGATAGTGCTCCTCGCCGACGATCATCGGCGAGAGCATGCGCGAGGTGGAGTCGAGCGGATCCACCGCCGGATAGATGCCCTTGGCGGCGATGTCGCGCGACAGCACCGTGGTGGCATCAAGGTGCGCGAACGACGTGGCGGGCGCCGGGTCGGTCAGGTCGTCGGCCGGCACGTAGATCGCCTGCACCGACGTGACGGAGCCCTTCGTAGTGGTGGTGATGCGCTCCTGCAGCGCGCCCATGTCGGTGGCCAGCGTCGGCTGGTAGCCCACCGCCGAGGGAATACGGCCAAGCAGCGCCGACACTTCCGAGCCGGCCTGGGTGAAGCGGAAGATGTTGTCGACGAAGAACAGCACGTCCTGGCCCTGGTCGCGGAAGTGCTCGGCGACGGTGAGGCCGGTGAGGCCGACACGCGCACGCGCACCCGGCGGCTCGTTCATCTGGCCGTACACCAGCGCGCACTTCGAGCCGGCGACCGATCCCTTGCGCGGGTCCTTGTTCACGCCCGACTCGATCATCTCGTGATAAAGGTCGTTGCCCTCGCGCGTGCGCTCGCCGACGCCGGCGAACACCGAGTAGCCCCCGTGCGCCTTCGCGACGTTGTTGATCAGCTCCATGATCAACACGGTCTTGCCGACGCCGGCGCCGCCGAACAGCCCGATCTTGCCGCCCTTGGCGTACGGGGCCAGCAGGTCCACGACCTTGATGCCAGTGATCAGGATTTCGGCCTCGGTCGACTGCTCGGTGTAGGCCGGGGCGTTCTGGTGGATCGCGCGCTTGGTAGCGGTCTTGACCGGGCCCGCCTCGTCGACCGGCTCCCCGACCACGTTGATGATGCGGCCGAGCGTCTCGTCGCCTACCGGCACCGAGATCGGCGCGCCGGTATCGATCACTTCCTGGCCACGCACGAGGCCTTCCGAGGTGTCCATGGCAATGGTGCGCACCGTGGACTCGCCGAGGTGCTGCGCGACTTCCAGCACGAGGCGGCTGCCCTGGTTCTGCGTCTCCAACGCGTTCAGGATCGCCGGCAGGTGGCCTTCGAACTGCACGTCAACGACGGCGCCGATGACCTGCGTAATCCGTCCGACTTGGTTAGCCATCGAATTGTCCTCTTACTTCGAAGATTAGAGCGCCTCGGCGCCGGAGATGATCTCGATCAGTTCCTTCGTGATCATCGCCTGCCGGGTGCGGTTGTATTGCAGCGTCTGCTTGCGGATCATCTCGCCCGCGTTGCGGGTCGCGTTATCCATTGCGGTCATCTGCGCGCCGTAGAACGACGCATTGTTCTCGAGCAGCGCACGGAAGATCTGCACCGCGATATTGCGCGGCAGCAGCTCCGCGAGGATTTCGTCCTCCTCCGGCTCGTAGTCGTAGGCCGCGGCCGGGCCGCTTGCTGCGGCCTGCTCGGGGAACACCGCCGGGATGATCTGCTGCGCGGTCGGAATTTGCGCGATGACCGACCGAAACCGCGAAAAGAACAGGGTGCAGACGTCGAAGCCCCCCGCGTCGTAGAGGGCGGCGATCTTGGCCGCGATGTCCTGCGCATTGACGAACTGCAGCGTGCGTACGCTGCGCAGCTCGACCACCTCGATGATCTGCTTCTCGAAATTGCGGCGGAGCTGTTCGTAGCCCTTGCGGCCGACACAGAAGAACTTCACCTCTTTGCCTTCGGCCATCAGGCTGTTCGCGCGATCGCGCGCCAGGCGAACGATCGCCGAATTGAAGGGGCCACACAGGCCGCGCTCGCCAGTGCACACGAGGAGCAGGTGCACGCGGTCGCCGCCGGTGCCGGCCAGCAGCTTGGGCGCTGCGGAAATGTCGGAGACGGCCGACGCGATGTTGCCGAGCACGCGCTCCATGCGTTCCGCGAACGGACGCGCGGCTTCCGCGGCCGCCTGGGCGCGCCGCAGCTTTGACGCGGCGACCATCTGCATGGCCTTGGTGATCTTCTGCGTCGCCTTGGTCGCGGCGATGCGCACCCGCATGTCTTTGAGTGAGGCCATGTCTTAGCTCTACGGACCGCTCGTCTCTTTCTTGGTCATGTCCGGCCACGCAGGCCGGGCACTCACGTGATGCGTTCTTCGCCGCAACGCCGGCAACGGCCGGGCCGTTTCGCTTAGGCGAAGCTCTTGGCGTAGCCGTCGACCACGCCCTTGAGCTTGGCGGCGGTGGCGTCGGTGAGGTCGCCGGTCTTGCGGATGTCCTCGAGAATATCGGCGTTCTTCGACCGCAGCAGGTTGAGCAGCCCGTGCTCGAACTCACGCACGCGCGTGAGCGGCAGCGGGTCAAGGTAGCCGTTCACGCCGGCGTAGATCACCACAACCTGCTCCTCCATCTTGAGCGGGGAGAACTGCGGCTGCTTGAGCAGCTCAGTCAGGCGGGCCCCGCGGTTGAGCAGGCGCTGCGTGGTGGCGTCGAGGTCGGACCCGAACTGCGCGAAGGCGGCCATCTCGCGGTACTGCGCGAGCTCGCCCTTGATGCGGCCGGCGACCTTCTTCATCGCCTTGGTCTGCGCAGCGGAGCCCACGCGCGACACCGACAGTCCGACGTTCACGGCCGGACGGATGCCCTGATAGAACAGGTCGGTCTCCAGGAAGATCTGCCCGTCGGTGATCGAGATCACGTTGGTCGGGATGTAGGCCGAGACGTCGTTCGCCTGTGTCTCGATGACGGGAAGTGCGGTGAGCGAACCCGCCTTATTCTCGTCGTTGAGCTTGGCCGCGCGCTCAAGCAGGCGCGAGTGCAGGTAGAATACGTCGCCGGGATAGGCTTCGCGACCCGGCGGGCGGCGCAGCAGCAGCGACATCTGGCGGTAGGCAACGGCCTGCTTGGACAAGTCGTCGTAGAAAATCACCGCGTGCATGCCGTTGTCGCGGAAGTATTCGCCCATGGTGCAGCCGGCGAACGGCGCCAGAAACTGCATGGGGGCCGGATCGGAAGCGGTGGCGGCGACGACGATCGAATACTCGAGCGCGCCCTGCTCTTCCAGCACCTTCACGAACTGCGCGACGCTCGAGCGCTTCTGCCCGACCGCGACATAGACGCAGTAGAGCTTCACCTTCTCGTCGTTCGACTGGTTGAGCGGCTTCTGGTTGAGGATGGTGTCGAGGATGATCGCAGTCTTGCCGGTCTGGCGGTCGCCGATGACCAGCTCGCGCTGACCGCGGCCGATCGGGATCAGTGAGTCGATCGCCTTCAGGCCGGTGGCCATCGGCTCGTGCACCGACTTGCGCGGAATGATGCCCGGCGCCTTCACGTCCACACGGGCGCGCTTGTCGGCCTGGATCGGACCCTTGCCGTCGATCGGGTTGCCGAGCGCGTCGACCACACGGCCAAGCAGGCCCTTGCCGACCGGCACGTCCACGATCGAGCGGGTGCGCTTGACGGTCTGGCCTTCCTTGATCTCGCGGTCATTGCCGAAGATCACGATGCCGACGTTGTCGTTTTCGAGGTTGAGCGCCATGCCGCGCACACCGTTCTCGAACTCCACCATCTCGCCGGCCTGCACGTTGTCGAGGCCGTAACAGCGGGCGATGCCGTCGCCGACGGACAGCACCTGGCCGACTTCGGAAACCTCGGCTTCCTGGCCGAAATTCTTGATCTGATCCTTCAGGATCGCGGAGATTTCTGCGGCGCGGATGTCCATCAGCGGGCCTCTTTCATCGCAAACTTGATCGCATTGAGCTTGGTGCGGAGCGAACTATCGATCATGCGGCTGCCGACCTTGACGATAAGGCCGCCGATGATCGCGGGATCGACCTGAACGTCCACCTGGACGTCCTTGCCGGTGACTTGCTTGAGCGCCGCCTTGATCTCGTTCAGGCGCGCATCGTTGAGCTGCTCGGCGACCGTGACCTGGGCAGTCAGCTCGCCCCTGTGTTGGGCGACCAGCGCACGGAACCCCCGCGCCATGTCGCGCACGGCGAACAGCCGGCGGTTGGCCGTGACCAGCTTGAGGAACTTCGCGGCGAGCCCACCGATGCCGGCCTTATCGAGGACCGCGCCGAGGGCGCGCCCCTGCTCGTCGGCCGTGAACACCGGGCTGCGCACCAGCCGATCGAGTTCGGCATATTCCGCCACCAGAGCATCGAACTTCGCGAGGTCGGCGCTCACGGCGTCGACGGCATTCTGTTCGATTGCCAGCTCGAACAGCGCGGTCGCATAGCGGCCCGCCATTCCCGAAACGATTGTATCTGAACCAGCCAAGTTGCGCCTGCCCACACTTGTCGCATTGCCGGAAGCCGGGGGGCGCTTCGCTCGCAATGCTGTTCTATCAGCCCACACCACAAGGTTCGCGGCTGGTCGCGCGGGACCGGCGCAAACCCTTGGATGTCAAGGGAATTTTGCAATCTCGGGGGGCGTCACAGGAGGAGGCCGGAACCCCACGAAAATCGCGGGTTTGCTAACACACGCGCTGGCGAGGCGCAACACGGCGCGACGTCGCGCACACGAGCAATCTTAAGGTCGCGGGCAATACCGACGAGGTGCCGGTCAGGCAGCCATCGGCGCAGATGCCGATGGCGGCGCTGGAGCGCTACGACCAGCCTGCCGTCTCGCTGGCGCACAGCGCGGGCGGTGCGGCTCGTTCGGCGGCCTTACCGGCGGGCGCAGCAACTTTCGCCCACCCCCCTCGACACGAGCCATTGCTGCGGGGCGCACATCGGCTAATCGTTGTTGCCTCCATCCGGCGCCTCTGGTCGAGGTGTCATGATAGCGTCGCCTGCGCTCCTTGGGTGAAATCTTCTCGCGTTGATTGAGGTTGGCCAATGGCTTGGACTTATCTGCTGATTGCAGGGGTGCTCGAGATTGGATGGGCGATCGGGCTCAAGTACACCGCCGGCTTCACCCGGCTGTGGCCGTCGCTCTGGACCGCCAGCAGCATGATCCTGAGCGTGATCTTCCTCGGGCTTGCGCTCAAGTCGTTGCCGGTGGGGACGGCCTACGCGGTGTGGACGGGCATTGGGGCCTGCGGCACCGCGCTGCTCGGCATCTATCTGTTTGCGGAACCCGCCACCGCCCTACGACTCGCGAGCATCGGGCTGATCCTCGCCGGCATCATCGGACTCAAGCTCGTCTCCTAGGGCGGCGCGGTATTGCGCACCCCGCATGGCACGCGCTGCGGCCGCCGCCTGCGCATCTGCCCTGAACTTGGCGCAGGCGCGCAGCGGCTTGATTGCTTGCCTCGCCGCAGGCTTGTCGGGCATCGTCCGCGCCCACGAACGTTCCGACTCACCGCCGGGTCCTTCCTTCATGTCGACTGCGCCGCCACGCGCTGGTCGGCCGTTGACCAGCCTGCTGCCGGCGTTGGCGCTGCTTGGTCTTGCCGGCCTTGCCATGCGCATCCCGATCCTTGCAACGCCGCCACTGCTGCCGCTCATCCGCGAGGACCTGGGCATGAGCGAGGCTCAGATCGGAGCTCTCGTCGGACTGCCACTCGCGCTCTTCGCGCTCGCGGCGGTGCCGGGATCCCTGCTCGTTGCCCGGCTAGGCGCCGGCGCCACGCTGCTCGCCGGGCTTTTCATCGTGGCTGCGGCATCGGGCGCACGCGGCCTGACCTCCGGCGTGTGGCCGCTTTACCTCGCGACGATCTTCACCGGCCTCGGGGTTGCGGTGATGCAGCCGGCGGTCCCGCGTCTGGTGCGCGAGTGGGTGCCGGAGCGCATTGGTCTGGGCACGGCAATCTACACGAACGGCATGATGACAGGCGCGCTCACGCCGATCGCGCTCACGTTTGTCCTGGTCATGCCGCTCGTGGGGTACAGCTGGCGCGCCGACCTGCTGATATGGGCGGCGCCCGTGCTGCTGATCGCAGTCATCATGACGGGCGCGTTGCCGATGCTTCCACGCGGCAAAGCGACAGCCGAGCGCCTTCCGGATCGCTGGTGGCCGGATTGGCGCAGCGGACGCACCTGGATGCTGGGCCTCACGTTCGGAAGCAATAACAGCCTTTATTACGCGCTCAGCGCCGTGCTGCCGGAGTTCCTGAGCCACGGCGGGCGCGGCCACCTGATCGGCGGCGCGCTCCTGTGGCTCAACATGGGGCAGATCGTGGCGCTGGCGCTCCTACTGCTGCTTGCCGACCGCATGCTGCACCGGGCTTGGCCCTATCTGGTGTTCGGCCTGTGTGGGCTCGTGGGCGTGGTCGCACTGGCCTATGCGGACGGAGGCTGGTTGATCGCCGCCTCCGGCATTGTCGGCGTCGCGTCCGCCGTGACCTTCGGCACGACACTGGCGCTCCCTCCCTCGCTCAGCCGGCCTGACGACGTGCACCGCACGGCTGCCGGCATGTTCACGATCGGATACACCTGCGCCGTGGTTGCGCCGATCGTCTGCGGCGCCCTATGGGACCACCTCGGCCTGCCGCGTGCTGCCTTCGTGCCGATCGCAGTCTGCACGCTGGGACTCACCATCCTCGGCAGCGCCATGAGCCGGTACCGCCCCCCGACGGCAGGCACCACGCCGACATGAGCCGGACCCGCGTGATAAGACGTGTGAGCCGGGAGGACATCGCGTGACCAAAGCGCCCATGACCGACGCGCTGAAGGCGAGGCTGCTGCTGGTCGTCCTGTGCCTGTTCTGGGGCTTGACCTGGCCCGCCATGCGGATCGCGCTCATCGACATTCCGCCGTTCACCATGCGCGCCACGTCGGCGGGGATCGGCGCGCTGTCGCTGCTCGTTCTGGCGTGGCTGGCGCGCCGTCCCGTGCACCTGCCGCACGGCCGCTGGCTCGACATCCTCGTGCTGGCGACGTTTAACGTCATCGTCTTCAGCCTGTGCACGGCTTTCGCGCAACTCATGTCGTTCACCGGCCGTGTCGCGATCCTCGTCTACACCATGCCGATCTGGGCCAGCGTCCTCGCGCGCCTGCTCCTGCACGAGTGGTTGCCGCCGACCCGCCTCGTCGCACTGCTCCTGTGCTGCATCGGCATGGGCGTGCTGATCTGGCCCTTGGCCGCGGCGGGTGTTCCGCTCGGACTGCTGTTGGCGCTCGGCGCGGCCGTGAGTTGGGCGATCGGCACGATCTATCTGAAGTGGCGGCGCCTCGACCTCGATCCGTTCACGCTGGCGGCTTGGCAGTTGATGATCGCCTTTGTGGTGATGGCGAGCTTCGTGCCATTCTTGGAAGGCTCGTTCCGCCTGTGGGATGCCGGCTGGTGGTCGCTTTCAGGCGCAGCCTTCGCCGGCCTGTTCGGCTCCGGCATCGCGTATTTCATCTGGTTCCACATCATCCGGCTCCTGCCGGCGACGACCGCCTCGCTTGGCGCACTGGCCTCCCCGGTGATCGGCGTGGTTTCGTCGATCTTCCTGCTGGGCGAGATTCCCACGGCCTACGACATCGTCGGATTCGCGCTGATCTTCGCGGCATCCGTGTGCGCGCTGCTGCAGCCCCATGCCCCGGCTGCACCCAAGGCAGTGAGGTAAGGCCTCACAGGAAACTCTGCGGGTCGATATCGACCTGCAGAGCCAGCTTCCGCTTCGGCTTGGGCGCGGCTACGAGCCATTCGCGCACATATCCCGACAGATCGAATGCACGCGCCGACTTTACCAGTAGGCGAAATCGATGCCGCCCGCGCACCACCGCGAGCGGCGCCTCCGCCGGCCCAAGGATCAGCACGTCCTGGGTGAGCGGCGCGGCCCGCGCGATCTGCCGCGCGAAAGCCTCGGTCGAATGACGATCGCCGCCCGAGACGATGATGCTGGCGAGCCGCCCGAATGGCGGATAGCCCTGGCGTTCGCGCACCTCGATCTCGGCGTCGTAAAACGCAGCGCGGTCCTGCGCGATTAACGCGCGCATCACCGGGTGCTCGGGCTGATGCGTCTGCAGGAACCCGACGCCACGACCCTCGTGCCTGCCCGCGCGGCCGGCCACCTGATGCAACAGTTGGAACGTGCGCTCAGCGGCGCGCGGATCTCCGTTGGACAGGCCGAGGTCGGCATCAACGATGCCGACCAGGTTGAGCATTGGAAAGTGATGTCCCTTCGCGACGAGCTGCGTGCCGATGATGATGTCGACCCGCCCCTCCGCGATGGCCTTGAGCTCCTCGCGCATGCGCTCGATGGTGGCGATGAGATCGCTTGAGAGCACCAGCACGCGCGCGCCCGGGAACAGCGTCGCCACCTCCTCCTCCAGCCGCTCGACTCCGGGGCCGCAGGCGACCAGCGAATCGGTCGCCTCGCATTTGGGACAGACCTTCGGCGTCGCGACCGAATAGCCGCAGTGGTGGCAGACGAGGCGCTGGCGGAATCGGTGATCGACCAGCCATGCGTCGCAGTTGGGGCAGGCGAAGCGATACCCGCAGGCGCGGCACAGCGTGAGCGGGGCATAGCCGCGACGGTTGAGGAACAGCAACGCCTGCTCCTTGCGCTCGATCGCTATCTTCACCGCTTCGGCAAGGCGCGGCGCGATGAAACGGCCGCGCAGTGGGCCTTCGCGGCGCAGATCGATGGCTTCGATGGCGGGCAGATGCTGTCCGCCGAACCGCTCCGGCAGATGCAGCCGGCGGTAGCGCCCACGCCGCGCGTTGACCTCGGTCTCCACCGAGGGCGTTGCCGACGACAGCACCAGCGGGATGTTGTTGATGCGCGCACGCACAACCGCCATGTCGCGCGCGTGGTAGTGTACGCCGTCCTCCTGCTTGTACGCGCCGTCGTGCTCCTCATCGATCACGATCAGGCCGAGGTCGGTGAAGGGCAGGAACAGGGCCGAGCGTGCGCCGGCGACGACGCTGACCTCGCCGGCGGCCACTCCTGCCCAGGTACGGGCGCGCCGGCGCGAGGGCACTTCGGAGTGCCATTCGGCGGGACGAACCCCGAAGCGCGCGGCAAACCGGTCGAGGAACTGGCTGGTGAGCGCGATCTCCGGCATCAGGATCAACGTCTGGCGGCCACGCCGGATATTCTCGGCCACGCCTTCGAAATAGACCTCGGTTTTGCCCGAGCCGGTGACGCCATCGAGCAGCGTGACCTGGAAACCGCCGTCGCGCACGCCGGCACGCAACGCCTCGCCCGCTTCGCGCTGGGCGTCGGACAATTCAGGCACACGATGATCCGGATCGGGCACGCGCGCGACCGGCTCCACCGGCATCGGCTCGGCGGCGAGCGTGCCATCGTCAACCAGCCCGTCGATCACGCTAGGGCTGACCCCGGCCTCCTCCGCCGCCTCGCGCTTGCTGCGCAGCAGGCCGTCAGCAAGCAGGACGAGCACGCGGTTGCGCGCAGCGGTCATCCGCTTGGGCGGCGGGCCGACCAGGCGCACGCCGATGCGAACGCGCTCCGCCCCGAGGTTCTCGCCCATGCGCAGGCACATGCGCAGCACCATCCCGCGCGGGGCCAACGTGTAGTTCGACATCCATTCGACGAGCTTGCGCAGCTCCGGCTTGAGCGGCGGATAGTCGAGCTTCTCGTCGATGTCCTTCAGACGATTGTGCAGACGCGGATTGGGGCTGGGATTGTCGGCCCAGACCACACCCAGCACGTCACGCGCGCCCAAGGGCACGCTGACCATATCGCCCGGCGCGAGCGGCATGTCGGCGGGGACGCGATAGGAGTATGTCTGGTCGAGCGCCACGGGCACGAGCACGTCGACCACGCGGCTGGCCATGCGCCTTCGCCTGTTAGTGGACGGGTAAGCAGCGGGTGCAATTATCGCCCAGTGCGACGGATTTGAAGTTCCTACAGCATCTGCTGCACGTCCGTCCACGAACTTCAAATCCAAAGTCACACTGGTACCAGATAGTTAGGTCGCGCCCCTTTGCTTCGGAAGTTCGCATTAGAGCGCGCCGCAATGTTGGGGAAGCGGGAGGGGACCATGTCAAGAAGCTCAACCTCCGGTTCCTTTGCCGATCCACCGTTCCTTGCCTCCGACACGGCGCGCGAACTGGCACGCTGGGTGACATACCTGTCGGCCGAACGGCGCATGTCGGCGAAGACCTGCGAAGCGTACCAGCGCGATGCGCTGCAGTTCCTGGCGTTCCTGGCCGGGCACGTCGGCGGACGTATCAGCCTTGCACGGTTTGCCAAGCTGGCGCCGCAGGACGTGCGCGCCTTCATGGCGGCGCGACGCGCCGATGGCATCGCCAGCCGCTCGCTCATGCGTGCGTTGGCGGGGTTGCGTTCGTTCGCCCGTTTTCTCGAGCGTGATGGCAACGGCCATATCGCGGCGCTGTCTGCGGTCCGCGCGCCAAAAGTGGCCAAGACGCTGCCGAAGCCCCTGCCGATGACCGCGGCCCGCCAGGTGTCCGATGCCGGCTTGCGTACCGGCGAAGAGCGCGAGGCCTGGGTTCTCGTGCGGGACGCCGCGGTGCTGGCCCTGCTCTACGGCTCGGGGCTACGCATTTCCGAGGCGCTCGGCCTGACGCGCGGAGCGGTGCCGGCGCCCGGCCAGGGCGACGTCATCGTGGTAACCGGCAAAGGCAACAAGACCCGCATGGTCCCCGTGCTGCGCCAGGTACTTGAGCTCATCGCGGAGTACGTGAAAGCCTGCCCCTACGACCTCGCGGCCGACCGACCGCTGTTCGTCGGCGCGCGCGGCGGCCCACTGTCGCCGCGAATCGTGCAGCTTGTCATGGAACGCCTGCGCGGGGCGCTCAATCTGCCCGACACGGCGACACCGCATGCGCTGCGTCATTCCTTCGCGACGCACTTGCTGGCCCGCGGCGGCGATCTGCGCGCGATCCAGGAACTGCTCGGTCATGCCTCGCTGTCGACCACACAGATTTACACCGGCGTCGATGCCGAGCGCCTGCTGGAGGTCTATCGCAGCACCCATCCGCGGGCGTAGCGCGCTTTGACAGCGCCAGCTTGCGGCAGGCTGCGCTTGCAGACAAATGAGCGGCTTAGAAGCCCGCCGACGGGCCGGCTCGGCGCTGATAGCTTCTGGCGGCGGGCGCGCCCTTGACGAACCGGCGGATCGGCCGCCAACCCAATGTCCACCTTTTCCGATTGCCCGCGGGCGCACCCCCTTGCGTCGCCTTGCGACCTCGGCCAATCGTTCGCCGCGACAACGATCCGCGAGGGGACAATGGCCGGCGCACACGAGGCGATGGAGCATCACGAGCACGCCGAGCATGCGGCCGGGCACAACAAACAGATCGCGTTGCTGATCTCACTGCTGGCATTGTTTCTGGCCTTTTCCGAGACGCTCGGCAAAAGTGCGCAGACAGAAAGCATCAGCCTCAACATCAAGGCGTCCGACACCTGGAACTTCTTCCAGGCCAAGACCATTCGGCAGACCGCGCTGCGAACCGCGGCCGAAGCCATGGCGGCACAGGCGCCCGGCGTCACCGACGAAGCCGCGAAGACGGCGATGATGAAGCAGGTCGATGCCTGGCAGAAGACTGTGGCGCGCTACGAGTCAGACCCCCAGGAGAAGGATGGCCGCAAGGAGCTGCGCGCCCAGGCCGAGCATTACGAGCACGAGCGCGACACCCAACTCGCACGTTATCATCACTACGAAGTGGCCTCGGCCGCCTTCCAGATCGGTATCGTGCTGGCATCCGCGACGATCATCACCGGCATGCTGGCGCTGTCATGGATCGCAGGGATCGTGGGACTCGCCGGTCTCGGCTTCATGGCGATCGCGTTTTTTGCGCCGCACGCCGTGCACCTCGTGTGAGGGCGCTCATATCGGCTTGCGCACGCCGACATCGGGCCGCCGACGCATGCGGCGCAAGCGTCGGAGCAGCCCAACCATGCCACCCGTTCGCTGCCGCAGCAGCCGCTCAACACCACGGCGGATGCGCAGTTTGATCGGGTCGAGCAGGGCATGCGCCCAATCGCGCCACGCCATCACCCGATGGTACACGAGGCGGAACCACGCCATCTGCAGCAGCTTGTCGCGCGTCGCGTCGAAGACGAACGCGGTAACGCCGACGCCAATGACCTTGGCGAATAGCAGCAGGAGAACCGCGCTGATGAAGGCACCGTGTGCCAACAGCCACAGCCCGGCGATCTTGAGTGGAAACAGGACGGCCAATGGGACGACGAACACGACAAGTGTGGCCGGCGGCGGCAGGCGATCAATGGCAACGCCGATCTGGCGTTTGAGAGCAGCGAACGGGATGAGCGCCACGAGGCGGGCGACCACGGGCTGCAGGTGATCCCACAGCCAAGCCTCGATCAGGAAGATCGTCGCGAGGACGATCAGCAGCGGATGCAGCAGCCGTCGCACAGTGGGATCTCTCCGGCGCATGACCGAGGAGTGGAAACCGCTTCGCTCAATCATGCGCTCATCAAACCCATGCGCTCATCAAACCGACGTGCGATCGGACGAAAGGCCGCCAGCACTTTTTCCGACCAGACACGGTGGCGCTCTTATATATATAAGAAGCAGAGCGCTTGCGCGGGAGGGCCTCCGTCAGGCCCGCACGAACCCGCCGTCCACGTAGAGCGTCTGCGCGGTCAAGAAGGCGGCATCGTCGCTGGTCAGGAAGGACAACGCGCCGACCAGATCCTCCGGCACCTCGCCACGTGGAATCGCCTGGCGCTTGGCCAGGGCGTCGAACTCCTCGTCGATGCTGGCGCGGCCGAACCGCGGCGCGCGCGTCAGCGTCCCGTGCGAGCGGACGAGGCTGGGCGCGATCGCATTCACGGTGATGCCGTGAGGGCCGTATTCCGTCGCAAGCGCGCGGGTGAATCCGACCACACCGCCCTTGCTGGCGATGTAATGCGTATAGTCCGTCACGACCGTGGCAAAGGTGCTCGACGACATGTTGACGATGCGACCCCAGCCACGCTGCTTCATCCCCGGGATGAACGCCTTGCACGTGAGGAACATGGCGTCCAAGTTGATGCTCATGACGTGCCGCCAGTCGGCGAAAGTCATCTCCTCGAAGCGCTTGAGCGGATAGATACCCGCGTTGTTCACGAGGATATCGCAGCGCCCGAAGCGTCGCTCGACCTCGTTCGCGAGCCTGGCGACGTCATCGGGCGAGGACACGTCACACTTGCAGGCGAGTGCCTCGCGTCCGGCCTGATTGACCAGTTTGACTGTCTCATCTGTCGCGCCGACGTCGGCGATAACGATGTGCACGCCGTCCTCCGCGAGGCGCCGGGCGAAGGCCTGCCCAATGCCCGCGCCTGCGCCGGTGATGACGGCGATCTTGTCTTTGTGTCCTTTGGCCATGTGTTTCCTGTCCCTGCCAGCACGCAAGTTCCAACCATCGCCCGCCGCGCTCGGAGCGAGGGACGAGAGCCGTCAGGTACTGTAGACGAAATGCCGTCTGGCTACATGTGGATCGCGCGCTTGCCGACCGCGAGCGCGGCTTCCTTCACCGCCTCGGTCAATGTCGGATGCGCATGGCAGGTGCGCGCGATGTCCTCGGCCGCGCCGCCGAATTCCATGGCGACGGCGGCTTCCGCGATCATGTTGCCCGCGTCGGGACCCACGATGTGCACGCCGAGCACGCGGTCGGTCTTAGCGTCCGCCAGGATCTTCACGAAGCCTTCGGTCTGCATGTTGACCTTGGCGCGCCCGTTGGCCGTGAACGGGAACTTGCCGGCGTTGTAGGCGACGCCGGCCTGCTTGAGCTCATCCTCGGACTTTCCGACGGAGGCGACTTCCGGATAGGTGTAGACCACATTGGGAATAACGTCGTAGTTCACGTGCCCTGCCTGGCCCGCAAGGATTTCCGCGACCGCGACGCCTTCGTCCTCCGCCTTGTGCGCCAGCATCGGACCCGCGATCACGTCGCCGATGGCATAGATGCCGCGAACATTGGTGGCGTAATGCGCGTCGACCGCGATGCGTCCGCGCCCATCGAGCGCGACGCCCGCCTCCTTCAAGCCCAGGCCGTCGGTGTAGGGCACGCGCCCGATCGCGACCAGCGCGACATCTGCCTCGATGGTATCGACGGCGCCGCCGGCGGCCGGTTCGACGCTCGCCTTGAGGCGGCTGCCGGACTTGTCGATGGCGGTGACCTTGGACGCCAGCTTGAAGGTCATGCCTTGCTTTTCCAGAATGCGCTGGAACTGACGGCCGACCTCGCTGTCCATACCAGGCAGAATGCGATCGAGGAATTCGACCACCACCACCTCGCTGCCGAGCCTGCGCCACACGGAGCCGAGCTCGAGCCCGATGACGCCTGCTCCGACCACGAGCAGCTTCTGCGGCACTTTCGCGAGCGTCAGTGCGCCGGTCGATGACACGATGCGCTTCTCGTCGATTTCGATGCCGCGGAGCCTGGCGACGTCCGAGCCCGAAGCGACGACGATGTTCTTTGTCTCCAGCGTCAGCGTCTTGCCGTCAGCGCCCTTGACCTCGACCTCGCCGGCCGCAGCGATCCGCCCGACGCCGAGGTAGGTGTCGACCTTGTTCTTCTTGAACAGGAAGGCGACGCCCTTGACGTTGCCGTCGACGCCCTCGTCCTTGAACTTCATCATGGCGGCGAGATCGAGTTTCGGCTTGCCAACGCCGATGCCCATCTTGGCGAAGGCGTGGCCTGCCTCCTCGAACAGCTCGGAGGCGTGCAGCAGCGCCTTGGAAGGGATGCAGCCGACGTTGAGGCACGTGCCGCCGAACGTCTTGTCCTTCTCGACGACTGCCGTCTTGAGCCCGAGCTGGGCCGCGCGGATGGCGCAGACGTAGCCGCCGGGACCGGAGCCGATAACGATGAGGTCGTATTGCGCCATGACTGTCCAAATCCTGTTCAACTGCTCGGCCGTCGGCGAAGCGCGGCACTCCACCGATCCGGATACGGCAAATCAGAGATCCAGCACGAGCCGTGCCGGATCCTCCAGGCATTCCTTCACGCGCACCAGAAAGGTCACGGCCTCACGACCATCGACGATGCGATGATCATAGGACAGCGCGAGGTACATCATCGGCCGCACCTCGATCTCGCCGCCGATCACGACCGGCCGGTCCTGGATCTTGTGCATGCCGAGGATACCGGACTGCGGCGCGTTGAGGATCGGCGTGGACATCAGCGAGCCGTAGATGCCGCCGTTGGTGATGGTGAAGGTGCCGCCCTGCATTTCCTCGATCTTGAGCGATCCGTCGCGGGCGCGGCGGCCGAAGTCGGCTATCTCCTTTTCGATCTCGGCAAACGACTTGTGATCGCAGTCGCGCACCACTGGTACGACAAGCCCGCGCTCGGTGCCGACCGCGATGCCGATGTGGTAATAGTTCTTATAGACTAGGTCGGTGCCGTCGATCTCCGCGTTCACCGCGGGAATCTCCTTGAGCGCCTGCACGCAAGCGCGCGCGAAGAAACTCATGAAGCCGAGCTTCACGCCGTGTTTCTTCTCGAACACATCCTTGTATTGATTGCGCATCGCCATGACGTGACCCATGTCGACCTCGTTGAAGGTCGTCAGCATGGCGGCGGTGTTCTGCGCATCCTTGAGGCGGCGCGCGATCGTCTGGCGCAGCCGCGTCATCTTGACTCGTTCTTCGCGCGCTGCGTCGTCAGGCGGCGATGGCGCGCGCATCTGCACGGCGGCGGCCGGTTGGGCCACCGGCGTCGGCGCTGCTGCAGCGCGTTCGATTGCAGCCAGCATATCGCCTTTGGTAACGCGCCCGTCCTTGCCGGTGCCCGGAACCCCGGCGGCATCAATGCCGCTTTCGGCCGACAACTTGCGTACGGAGGGCGCCAGCTGAGCCTCCGCCGCGGGGGCAGCTTTGGCGGCTGGAGCGGCAACAGGCTTTTCCGCGGCGGCCGGCTTGGCGGCCGGTGAGGGCGCTGCAGCACCGGCCTCGCCCGCAGCGATTTGGCCGAGCAGCGCGCCGACGGCAACGGTCTCGCCGTCCTTTGCGACGATCTCCGACAGCACGCCGCCCGAGGGCGCCGGCACTTCGATCGTCACCTTGTCGGTCTCGAGCTCGACCAGCGGCTCGTCGACCTTTACCGCCTCGCCAGGTTTCTTGAACCAGCGGCCGATGGTGGCCTCGGTGACGGACTCGCCCAGGGTTGGGACGCGTATTTCGGTCATTGCGGTTGGATCCAATTGGATTGATCGATCAGCTTGTCCAGTGTCATTGCCGGGCGTGCCGGCGAGCCCGATCGGAAGATACCATTCCGAGCGGGCGCCCGCGTCCGTCGCGGGCACGACGAATGCGTGGTTAGCCCAGCGCCTCCTCGAGGAAGGCGTTGAGCTGTTGAATATGCTTCGGCATGGTGCCGACCGCCGTCGCCGCCGATGCGGGACGGCCCGCATAACGCGGAAGACGGTGCTTGGCTCCGACGTTGTTGAGCACCCATTCGATATAGGGTTCGACGAAGCGCCAGCCGCCCATGTTGCGCGGCTCTTCCTGGCACCATACGACCTCGGCCTGCTTGAAGCGCGCCATCTCCTGGACCAGCGCCTTCATCGGGAACGGATAGAGCTGCTCCACGCGCAGCAGGTAAATGTCGTCGATGCCCCGCTTTTCGCGCTCCTCGTAGAGATCGTAATAGACCTTGCCGGAGCACAGGATCACGCGCCGGATCTTTTCGTCAGCGACGAGCTTGATCTTCTCGTTCGGCAGAAGCTGCGCGTCGTCCCACAGAAGGCGGTGGAACGTCGTGTCGGTGACGAGCTCGTCCAGCCGCGAAACCGCACGCTTGTGGCGCAGCAGGCTCTTGGGAGTCATCAGGATCAGCGGCTTGCGGAACTCACGCTTGAGCTGGCGGCGCAGGATGTGAAAGTAGTTCGCGGGCGTCGTGCAGTTGGCGACCTGCATGTTGTCCTCGGCACACATCTGCAGGAACCGCTCGAGACGGGCGGACGAGTGCTCCGGACCGCCACCCTCGTAGCCGTGCGGCAGCAGGCATACGAGCCCGGACATACGCAGCCACTTGCGTTCGCTCGACGAAATGAACTGATCGAACACGACCTGCGCACCGTTGGCGAAGTCGCCGTATTGCGCTTCCCAGAGCGTGAGCGCGTTGGGTTCCGCCAGCGAATAGCCGTACTCGAACCCGAGGACGGCTTCTTCCGACAGCATCGAGTTCACCACCTCGTAGCGCGCCTGCGTCTCTGTAAGATGGTTGAAGGGTGTGTAGCGGTCCTCGGTCTCCTGATCGATCAGCACCGAATGGCGCTGCGAGAAGGTACCGCGCTCGCTGTCCTGGCCGGACAAGCGCACCGGGTGACCTTCGAGCAGCAGCGAGCAGAAGGCGAGCGCTTCGGCCGTGGCCCAGTCGATCGGAGCCCCCTCCTCGATCGCCTTCTTGCGCGTGTCGAGGAAACGTTGAATCGTGCGGTGAACCTGGAAGCCTTCCGGGATCGCCGTGATCTTGCGGCCGATCTCCTTCAGCGTATCGAGCGCAACGCCGGTACGGCCGCGACGCGGATCGTCGGACGCGTCGGCGATCTTCACCCCTGCCCAGCGGCCGTCGAGCCAGTCCGCCTTGTTGGCGCGATAGGACTGGGCGGCTTCGAGCTCGGCATCGAGCCGGGAGCGCCAGTCGGCCTTCATCTTGTCGACTTCACCTTCGGTGACGACGCCCTCGCTGACGAGCTGCTTGGAGTAGATCTCCAGCGCGGTCGGATGCTGCCGAATCTTCTTGTACATCAACGGCTGCGTGAACGCGGGTTCGTCCCCTTCGTTATGGCCGAAGCGGCGATAGCAGAACATGTCGATCACGACCGGAATCTGGAACTGCTGTCGGAACTCCGTCGCGACCTTCGCAGCGAACACCACCGCTTCCGGATCGTCTCCGTTTGCATGGAAGATCGGCGCCTCGATCATCTTGGCGACGTCGGACGGATAGGGCGAGGAGCGCGAATAGCGCGGATATGTCGTGAACCCGATCTGGTTGTTGATGATGAAATGCAGCGAGCCGCCGGTGCGGTGGCCGCGCAGACCGGAAAGGCCGAAACACTCCGCAATCACGCCCTGCCCTGCGAACGCCGCATCACCCGATATCAGCAGGGGCATCACCATGGTGCGATTGTCGCGCGTCGCACCGTGCTGGTCCTGCTTGGCGCGCACTTTGCCCAGCACCACGGGATTGACGATCTCGAGATGGGACGGGTTGGCGGTGAGGGAAAGGTGGACCCGATTGCTGTCGAACTCGCGATCGCTCGAAGCGCCGAGGTGATATTTCACGTCGCCCGAGCCCTCCACCTCGTCGGGGTTGGCGGACCCGCCCTTGAACTCATGGAAAATCGCCCGGTGCGGCTTGCCCATCACCTGCGAGAGCACGTTGAGGCGACCGCGATGCGCCATCCCGATCACGATCTCGTTCACACCGAGGGCGCCGCCGCGCTTGATGATCTGCTCGAGCGCCGGGATCATCGACTCGCCGCCGTCGAGGCCGAAACGCTTGGTGGCGGTGAACTTCAAATCGCAGAACTTCTCGAAGCCTTCCGCCTCGATGAGCTTATTGAGGATCGCGCGCTTGCCCTCTCGCGTGAAGCTGATCTCCTTGTCCTTGCCCTCGATGCGCTCCTGCAGCCAGGCTTTCTGGGCAGGATTGGAGATGTGCATGAACTCGACGCCGAGCGTCTGGCAGTAGGTCCGCTGCAGGATCGCGACGATCTCGCGCAGCGAGGCGAACTCGAGGCCGAGCACCTTGTCGATGAAGATCTTTCGGTCGAGATCCGCCTCGGTGAACCCGTAGCTGCGCGGATCGAGTTCCTGCTCGTCCTTCTTGGGCTCGAGCCCGAGTGGATCAAGGTTGGCGTGGAAGTGGCCGCGCATGCGGTAGGCACGAATCAGCATGATCGCGCGCACGGAGTCGCGTGCGGCGTGCTGCACGTCGGCGGACGTAAGCTCGACGCCCTTGGTCTGCGCCTTGGCGCGCAGCTTGTCGGTGACCGCGCGCTCGACCTCGCCCCAGTCGCCGTCGAGCGCCGCAATGAGTTCTCCACGCGACGGCTGCGGCCAATTGGGCCGCTTCCACGACGGACCATGCGCGATTTTTGAGACGTCGGCCGCGCTGTCCTTCATGCCGGCGAAAAACACCTGCCACTCGGCATCGACCGAGTTAGGATCGACCTCGTAGCGTGCGTAGAGGTCGTCGATATAGGCAGCATTGCCGCCATAGAGAAAAGACGTGAGGGCGAAGGCGGCATTGGCGTCTTGGCGGGACATTCGACCGTTTTCCTGAGTGCGGGATTCGAGGGCGCAGTGGCGGACGCCCGAACCGGCAGGAGAGCTATTAACGCTATTTAGATATCAGCGCAGCCTTAAAAAAGCGGCAAAATCACGCAAGAACTGAACACGCGTTCACAATTTTAGCACCGCTTGGGGGAAGGGTGCTGGCCAGCCAGTTGGCCCACCGCGCGAGCGGCGACGGGCCAACGAAAAAATTGGCGAGCACCACCACCCAGATACGAGTTGTCGGGACTAGAACTTGCCGGCGAGGCGACGGATCCCGGCCAAGGGCGAAAATCGCTCGACATACCAGTCGAACAGGAGCGAGTCGCCGTGCCGGTTCAGCGTATGCGGGCCTTTGACTGTGCTGAACGCGGCCTCGGCATAAAATGCTTCGCGATATTCGCGCTCGCTCAACGCCTCGATGCGAAAACAAAGGAGTCCATCGCCGTAGCCGTGGCGACAGTCCTGCCCCAGCCGGAAAAGTTGGCCGGAATGCGTCACGACGGCACCCGCCATGCGGCTACCGCGGGCGGAGACGCGGACCGGGGTCGCCGGATGCGCATCGAACCGCGCGAACAGCGACGGGGCGCTCCACAGATGCAGGATTGCCGTTCCCTCGCGCCGTCGATTGCCGAACAGATAGATGCGCCCGTCATGACGAACCAACGTGGGGTCGATGATGGCGTCGGCGTCAATGTCGAGGTCGGCAACCTTCCGCAACGAATCTTCATCGAGGCGGAAGATCGCCGGCCGGTCGCAGGCGGCCGTCTCAGGAACGACATAGGGTACGCCGTTCTCAAGCACGGTTTGGGGATAGGACACATGCGTTCGACCGGGGCTTGCAATGCGCGTCTGGCATTCGCCTCGAATGCGTACGAGTTCTCCCTTGCCGGTCACGGCATTGAGCGCCTCGACCAGCAGGTCGTCAGAGCGGGCATGAAAAAAACCATCCGCATAGAACCTGTAACCTGGCAGCAGCGGTGGAATCCGCCATTCGCCACTGGATTGTTCGGCGTGCGCCACCATTGCAGGCGGGTCCGCCGCCGGATCGCATTGCACGAGCGCAACACGCCACCTCTTTTCGATGAACGCGCCGTAGGCCAGACGCTGCAACCCGTGCCACACCGACCGCGTGAGCACGCGCGCCACCTGGGCATTGGCAGGTAGGCGATAGTTGTGACCTTTCGGCTCGAATGGCAGCGTTTCCGCACGCGCCAGCCGGCCGAGTGCCTCTGGCAGCAGGTGCGGCGAGAGGACATAGGCCTCGAGCAAGGTTCTGCGATAGCTGTGCCGATGGACGCGGGTCTCGGCGAAGGCCAGCACGGCACCAGCATCGATCTCGTTGGAGGCGATCTGGATGACCTGCCCCATGAATGGCTCGCCATTGGCGAGTTCGTAGAAGCCTGCCGGTCGTCCGCGGTAAACGCGCGGATCCCCGTGATGGTAGGAAAGAATCGGCGGGACGCCAGACGGAATGCGCAGCAGGTTCAGGCCGAACTTGATCACCGCATCAACGCGCCGGGTCGCTAGCCAGTCCAGCGCGACGTCTGGGAGCACCGCCCAGCCATGCTCGCTGCCGGGCGTGAAGCGCAGGGTGTCCGCGGCACGTGCCTCGTCAGGCGGGAACGGGACGCGCCGCGTGAGCCGGTTGCGGACTGCGGCGAGGTTGAGGGCATAGTAGAGCGCGTGACCCATCCGGCGTCGTGTGCGCGGTCCCGGCCCTTCAGCGATCAGCAAAACGAGGTCGTGGTCCTTGGCGACCAGTTCGATCGCACGGCGCTGCCACGCGGCCAGGCTCCGCCCATCGTACAGAAGCGCGATACGCATGCCTCGCTCCGGAGTCGGGACGCCCTCACGAGCCCGGGAAACGGGTATATTTATAATTCTATACTAGAAGTTGTGTTATCGAAACAGCGCTTTTGCTTGGGCGCCGGCGCGGCAAAGGCATGGCTAGAAGCAAGCGGACGAGCACGATGGCCAACTGGCCGTGCCGCAGTCAAACCCTCGAAACTCTCGACTAACGCTTGAGAACCTCGACCAAGGTCTTGCCGAGCCGCGCCGGCGAGGGCGACACCGTGATGCCGGCCGATTCCATGGCGGCAACCTTAGACGGGGCATCACCCTTACCGCCGGCGATGATCGCGCCGGCATGGCCCATGCGGCGGCCCGGCGGGGCAGTACGGCCGGCAATGAACCCGACGACCGGCTTCTTGCGCCCGCGCCTGGCCTCGTCCTTCAGGAACTGAGCCGCATCTTCCTCCGCCGAGCCGCCGATCTCGCCGATCATGATGATCGATTCGGTCTTGGAGTCGGCGAGGAACATTTCCAGCACGTCGATGAACTCGGTTCCTTTGACCGGATCGCCGCCGATGCCGACGGCCGTGGTCTGGCCGAGGCCTTCACGGGTGGTTTGGAACACTGCCTCGTAGGTGAGGGTGCCCGAGCGCGAGACGATTCCCACCGAGCCAGGCTTGAAGATGTTGCCGGGCATGATGCCGATCTTGCATTCGCCCGCCGTCATCACCCCGGGACAGTTCGGGCCGATCAGCCGCGATTTCGAGCCGGACAGCGAGCGCTTCACCTTGACCATGTCGATCACCGGAATGCCTTCGGTGATGCACACGATCAGCGGGATCTCTGCGTCAATCGCCTCGCAGATGGCGTCGGCCGCGCCCGGCGGCGGGACGTAGATGACGCTGGCATCGCACCCGGTTCTCGCCTTGGCGTCAGCCACGGTGTCGAACACGGGCAGCCCCAGATGCGTGCTGCCACCTTTGCCGGGCGACGTACCGCCAACCATTTTCGTGCCGTAGGCGATCGCCGCCTCGGAATGGAAGGTGCCGTTCTTGCCGGTGAACCCCTGGCAGATGACCTTCGTGTTCCTGTCGATGAGGACGGACATCAGGCTGCACTCCTCACCGCTTTGACGATCTTCTGCGCGGCGTCGTCGAGATCGTCCGCGGACGTTACGTTCAGGTTGGACTTGGCGATGATGTCTTTGCCGAGCGCCACGTTCGTGCCTTCGAGCCGCACGACCAGCGGCACTCGCAGTCCCACTTCCTTGACGGCCGACACCACGCCTTCCGCAATGACATCGCATTTCATGATGCCGCCGAAGATGTTGACGAGGATGCCCTTCACGTTCGGATCGGACGTGATGATCTTGAACGCGGCAGCGACCTTGTCCTTGGTCGCGCTGCCCCCGACATCGAGGAAGTTCGCGGGCGCCTCACCGTAGAGCTTGATGATGTCCATCGTCGCCATGGCGAGGCCGGCGCCGTTGACCATGCAGCCGATGGTGCCGTCGAGCGCAACATAGTTGAGGTCGAACTTCGAGGCCTCGATCTCCTTCTCGTCCTCCTCGGTGACGTCGCGCAGCGCGACGATGTCCGGATGGCGATAGAGCGCGTTGTCGTCGAAGCCGATCTTGGCATCAAGGCACAGCAGCTTGCCATTCTTGGTGACGATCAGGGGATTGATCTCGAGGAGGCTCATGTCCTTGTCGACAAAAGCCCGATAGAGGTTCGTGAGCAGGCCACTCATCTGCTTCTGCTGATCGGCATCGAGGCCGAGGGACTGCGACAGCCGGCGCACGTGATGCGGCCAAACGCCGGTCGCCGGGTCGATTGCAATCGTCACAATCTTGTCAGGCGTGTCGTGCGCCACCTGCTCGATGTCCATGCCGCCCTCGGTGGAGGCGACGATCGCGATGCGCGACTTGGCGCGGTCAACCAGCATGGAGAGGTAGAGCTCGCGTGCGATGGCCGAGCCCTCCTCGATGTAGAGTCGGTTAACCTGCTTGCCCTTAGGACCCGTCTGATGCGTGACCAGCGTTGCGCCGAGCAAACGTGTCGATTCGGCCTTCACGTCGTCGACGGATTTGACCACTTTGACGCCACCGGCCTTGCCGCGACCACCAGCGTGAATCTGCGCCTTCACCACCCAGACCGGGCCGCCCAGCTGGCGTGCGCCGTTCAGGGCCTCATCGACGGTAAACGCCGGGAAGCCGCGCGGCACCGGCACGCCGAATTCCTTCAGCACCAACTTGGCTTGGTATTCGTGGATGTTCACGATGGTCCCCCGATCGCCTGTCCGGGGAGGATCCTAAACGAAGGGATCGGAGCCCCTGGTTAGATCATCGCTGGTATACCAGAACGCCCTTCTGGCATACCAGCGGCTAATCGTGCGGCGCAGCAATGTGCGTGCGCGGCACCCTATTTGGCAAGCGCCGGCGCGATCTTCTTGCAGGCATCCACCAAGCTCTCGACCGCGCCGGCAGACTTCTCGAAGGCCGTCCGCTCCGACGAGTTCAACTCGATCTCGACGATGCGCTCGACGCCACGCGCGCCGATTACGACCGGCACTCCGACATAGAGATCCTTCACGCCGTACTCGCCGTTGAGCCAGGCCGCGCAGGGCAAGACGCGCTTCTTGTCGTGCAGGTAGCTTTCGGCCATGGCGATCGCCGATGCGGCGGGCGCATAGAAGGCCGATCCGGTCTTGAGCAGGTTGACGATCTCGCCACCGCCGTTGCGCGTGCGATCGATGATCTCGTCGAGCCGCGCCTGGGTGGTCCAGCCCATCTTCACGAGATCTGGCAACGGAATGCCTGCGACGGTCGAATAGCGTGCGAGCGGCACCATGGTGTCGCCGTGGCCGCCCAGCACGAAGGCGGTGACGTCCTCTACCGAGACGTTGAATTCGTCGGCCAGGAAGTAGCGGAAGCGCGCCGAGTCGAGCACGCCGGCCATGCCGACCACCATCTGGCGCGGCAAGCCACAATGCTTCTGCAGCGCCCAAACCATGGCGTCGAGCGGGTTGGTGATGCAGATGACGAAGGCGTTGGGCGCGTATTTGGCGATGCCAGAGCCGACCTGCTCCATGACCTTGAGGTTGATGCTCAGGAGGTCGTCCCGGCTCATGCCGGGCTTGCGCGGCACGCCAGCCGTGACGATGCACACGTCGGCACCTTCGATTGCCTCGTACGAGTTAGCGCCGGTGTACTTCGCATCGAAGCCGTCGACGGGTGACGACTGCGCGATGTCGAGCGACTTGCCCTGCGGTATGCCTTCGGCGACGTCGAACATCACCACATCGCCCAGCTCTTTCAGGCCGATCAGGTGAGCGAGCGTGCCGCCGATCTGACCGGAGCCGATCAGGGCTATCTTGTTGCGCGCCATGTGCAGAATATCCTTTGTGAGGGAAGCGGTGGAATGCCGGTCCTGTGCGGCCCAGCGCAAGCCACGGCGACGGAATCCGGCTCGCCGCGCTTCATGCCGGATGGTTGGCTGCGCGCAGCTCGATCGACAAAACCGGCCAGCCGCTCCTGCCGATTGCGCGCTGGCCGGGTGTTAGCGGTTTCAGGGAACCCGTTCAAGCCGACCTTGGTTGTGGCTGCCGTGCGGGTCGAAATGCTCGAACGCCCGCTCGCGGGACCGGGGCTATGTCTCCACAATGCCTTCGCTGGAGCCGCCCGCCCGTGCGTCCCGGCCATGCGGGAGGGCGAGGTAGGCCTCCGAACCCATTTCGATGAGCCGCGACACGGTGCGCTTGAACTCCAGCGCCTCATAACCTTCGTCGCCTGTATAGAGGGCGGCGGGTTCGGCCGCAGCTGAGGCGACCAGCTTCACGGCATTGTCGTAGAGCGTATCGATCAGCGTAATGAACCGCTTGGCTTCGTTGCGCCGCTCGGGGTCCATAATCGGGATATGATCAATGATCAGGGTGTGGAACTCGCGGGCCAGTCTCAGATAGTCGCTGGCGCCCAGCGGAATCTCGCACAATTCCGCAAAGGGAAACCGCGCAGCGCCGTTGGCGGCTTCAGGAACATGGATCTCGCGGCCCTTGACTTGAATGCGCACCGGCTCGCCCTCGAGCGTGCCGGTGAGTCGCTGCCAGGTAAGATCGAGCGCAACGTCGGCCTCCTCGTCGATCGGGGTGTACCAGATCGGCATCCCGGACAGCTTTTCCAGCCGGAAGTCCGTCCGGGCGTCGAGCCGCATCACATCCATGCGGTCCTGCAGCAATCGGATAAACGGAACGAATAGCGCCCGATTCAATCCGTCCTTGTAAAGATCCTCGGGCGCAACGTTGGAGGTAGCTACGACCACGACGCCGAGATCGAACAGGCGGGCGAACAGCCGGCCCAGGATCATCGCGTCTGCGATGTCGGTGACGTGGAACTCGTCGAAACACAGCACCCAGGCATCGCGTGCGATGTCGGCCGCCACCAGTGGAATCGGATCGGCATCGACCGCTTGTCCCATCTTGATCTTCTGGCGGTACGCGTGGATGCGCTCGTGCACGTCCGCCATGAACTCATGGAAGTGGGCCCGCCGTTTGCGGGTCGGGGGGCTCGTCGCGAAGAACATATCCATCAGCATGGTCTTGCCGCGCCCGACCTCGCCGTGGATGTAAAGGCCCTTGACGGGAACCTCGCTGCGCTCCCGATTGCCAAACAGCCAGCCCAGCGAGGATGACTTGCGGGCCAACCGGTGGCTCGCCAGCCGGGCATTGAGCGCGTCGAGCCTCGCGACAACGATCTGCTGCGCCCGGTCGCGCTCGATGGCGCCCGTGCCGACATGGGTCGCATACAACTCACGGACGGTGGACATGATGGAATGGGTCAGGGGCTGGCTGCGATCAGTGGCATAGCGGCCGGATGTCGCCGCGCACAAGGGCTGTGGGTGGCACGCAGCAAATCGGCTTTACGTTTCGAAATCCATGCAATTTCGGGAGGGGGCCATGCGCACAAGGGCACAATCTATTTGCTGCGCAAAAAGATCGACGCATCAAACGGTTACTACCCGGCTGCACGCGCTTCGCAGGACGGTGGGAAGCGCTCTGATTTGCTCTGGTGTCATGGTTTTGCTGCACTGCAGCATTTAAATATTGGTGCGAATCCGCGGAGGGCGGCGCGAACGGTAAAGGAGATAAACTGGATGCCCAGATTCCTGGTCGATGGCGGTGCGATCCGCAAGCTGTGGGTCGGTGAGACCGCCAAATATCGGGAGCACCTGCTTCGACTCGACACGGAAAGCCGCCGCAACCGCTTCGGCGGCGCAGTATCGGACGAGTTCATCGCCAATTTCGTGAAGATGACATTCAGTCTTGATGCGGTCGTCCACGGCTTCTTCGTTGACGGCGTGCTCCACGGCGTGGGCGAGTTGCGCACGCTGAGCTCCGTCGATGAGGCGGAAGCCGCTTTCTCGATCGAGCGGGACTGGCAGAGCCACGGCGTCGGCTCGGCCCTGCTCGAGCGGACCCTCCTCGCCGCGCGCAACCGCGGCATCAAGCTCCTGCACATGAGCTGTCTCGCGCAAAACCAGCGCATGCAACAGCTCGCTCGCAAGTTCGATGCCGAACTGAGCTTCGATTTTGGTAGCGTTGTGGGCGAGGTCGAAACGCCTTATCCCACACCGATGTCCCTGTTGCGCGAAGCGATGGCCGACAGCCACGGCTTTGCCACGGCCGTGCTCGACGCGCAGACCCGCCTGCTGCGGCGCGCCTGACAGGCTCACGCGAGCGGATACTCCGCCTCCACGACATAAGGGCCGCCGCCGACGGAGGCGCGCGAGGAGTAGAGCACGAAGCGCGTGGCGCGGAACGACGCCGATCGATAGGGATGCGCGGCGAGATAGTCGGCGACCTCACGGCTGGAGGTATCGCGCAGGCGCGCCAGCGTGACGTGGGGCAAGAATTTTCTGCCTTCGGGCTCAAAACCGATGCGCTGCATCAGCCGCTCGAGTTCCCCGTGTAGTTCGTTGAGCGGGCGGGACGGCGCCGCCGCCGCCACGATGGCGCGGGGCTTGCGGCCACCGAACGAGGACAGTCCTTCGAACCGGATGTCGAACGCGCGACGCGCCACGCTTTCCAGGACCGCCGCTGCCTCGGTTGCCAGCCGGTCATCGATATCGCCCAAGAAGCGCAGCGTCAGATGGTAGTTCTCGGGATCGATCCACCGCGCGCCCGGCAGTCCCCCGCGCAGCATGGCCAGCGATTGGGCGATATCTGGGGGTATCTCAAGAGCCGTGAACAGGCGGGGCATGGCACTGACAACTTCGTGTTCGCAGTCGCGCATCATCAGGCGAACTGAGGATCGACCGCCGTAACATCATGCGCTCGATCAATAGTCGAGCGTGCGCTCGGACGCAAAACCGGCAAACACTTTTGCTGATCGCTAGCTGATAGACGCTCGGCCGCGCGCGTCGGTTACGATTTCGACCCAGATCTGACGCGGGCGACCAATTGCTCCACGGTTGGCAGAATGTTGCTCACGATCACGTCGACGCCGGCGGCGGTTGGATGCAGTCCATCGCGCTGGTTGAGATTGGCCTGGGTCGCCACCCCATCGAGAAAGAACGGGTAATAAAGCGCCCCGTGCGTCTGCGCAACCTCGCGATAAATCCGGTTGAATGCGTCGGCATAGTCCTGCCCGAGGTTCGGCGTGGCGACCATGCCGCACACCAGCACAGCGATCCGCCGCTCGCGCAGCTTGCGCACGATCGTGTCGATTGCGGCGCGCGTCACCTTCGGATCGACGCCGCGCAGCATGTCGTTGGCGCCGAGCTCGACAATGACTGCGTCCGTGTCGGGCGGCACAGCCCAGTCGAGCCGTTCAAGGCCACCAGTGGCCGTATCGCCCGAAACGCCTGCGTTCACGATCTCGACATGGCTGCCCTTGGCGTTGAGGGCACGCTGCAACTTGCTGGGAAATGCCTCGGTCGCGGGCAGCCCGTAACCAGCTGTCAGCGAATCGCCGAGCGCGACGATCTTGAGCGGCCGGGACTTGATCGCATCTTGTGCATGGACCAAGGCCGGCAAGACCGTTGCAAGCAGCGCCGCGGCGAGCAGCCGCGTCATCCGCACGTAAACCGACTGGACCTGTGCGAACCAATTCCCATATGACCAGGGGTCGGCGACACGCTGCGGAGCAAAGCACGGCATGAACGATTCCTCGGCGGCCGAGCACGCAAGCGCGCCGGCGATTGCGCTGTCCGGTGTCAGCTTGGCGCTCGGACGCGGTGCAGCCCGGGTTCAGATCCTCAAGGATATAAGTCTAAATATCGGCCACGGCGAGGCCGTCGGACTCATCGGACCTTCGGGTTCCGGCAAGTCTACGTTGCTCATGGTGATGGCAGGGCTAGAGCAGGCCGACGCGGGCTCTGTGCTGGTGGCCGGCGCCGATGTCCGCAAACTCAACGAGGATGCGCTGGCGCGCTTTCGCGGCCGCAACATCGGCATCGTGTTCCAGTCGTTTCACCTCATTCCCACGATGACCGCGCTCGAGAACGTCGCCGTTCCGCTCGAGCTTGCCGGCGTCAAGGACGCCTTCGCCCGCGCCGAACAGGAACTCGCCGCCGTCTCGCTCGGCGATCGCCTCGCGCATTACCCGGCCGAGCTGTCGGGGGGCGAGCAGCAACGCGTCGCACTGGCCCGTGCGCTCGCGCCGCATCCCTCGATTCTGGTGGCCGACGAGCCCACCGGCAATCTGGACGAGGCAACCGGCCGGCAGATCGTCGAGCTGTTGTTCGCCGGGCATCGCGAGCGCGGCACGACCCTTGTGCTTGTCACGCATGACGCTTCACTGGCGGCGCGCTGCGATCGTGTGGTGCGGCTGCGTTCGGGACGAGTCGAATTGCCCGCCGAGCACGTGATCGCATGACAGCCCTCGCAGCGCCGGCGCAAGCCACACCTTCGCCGCAGCGACGCGCATTCGCCGCATCCCGCCTGGCACTGCGGCTGGCCATGCGCGAGCTGCGCGGCGGACTGCGCGGTTTTTACGTCTTCGTCGCCTGCATCGCGCTTGGGGTGATGGCGATCGCCAGCGTCGGGTCATTCTCGCGGGGACTTGCCGAAGGTCTGGCGAGGCAAGGACGCGTCATCCTCGGCGGCGATCTCTCCTTCGTGCTCATCCAGCGTGAGGCCACAGCCGACGAGCAGGTGTTCATCCGCAGCCTTGGCGCCTCCAGCACCGTCGCCACCCTGCGCACGATGGCGCGCGCCAACGGCAATGCGGCGCTCGTGGAGGTCAAAGCCGTGGACGGCGCATATCCGCTGTACGGAACGGTCGAGACCGATCCGATGCGCGATCTCGCCGGTCTGCTCGCACCGCGCGGCGGTGTCTTCGGCGCGGTCGCCGACCCCGTGCTGCTGGCGCGGCTCGACCTCGAACGGGGCGCGCGGTTGACGATCGGCGATGCGACGTTCGAGATCCGCGCGGCACTCAAGACCGAGCCCGACAAACTCGCCGCCGGACTGGCCTTTGGACCCCGCCTGATGATGAGCCAGGAGGCGCTGCGCGCAACCAATCTCATACAACCGGGAAGCCTCGTACGCTGGCTCTACCGCGTGCACCTCGGCGAGAGCACGAACGCCGCCTCCGCCGTAACGGCCGCGACAGCGGCGGCACGCGAACGTTTTCCCAACGCCGGATGGGAAATACGCAGCCGCTTCAACGTCTCACCGCAACTCGAGCGCAACATCGAGCGCTTCTCACAGTATCTCACCCTGGTCGGGCTCGCCGCGCTCCTGGTTGGCGGGATCGGCATTGCCAATTCCACGAAATATTTCCTCGACCGCAAACGCGACGTGATCGCCACCATGAAATCGTTGGGCGCGAGCGGGACGACGGTGTTCGCGATTTATCTGGCGCAAGTGCTGCTGCTGGCGCTCATTGGGGTGGCACTGGGTCTCACAGCCGGCGCGGCGCTGCCGTTCGGGGTGCAAGCGGCGTTTGCGAATCTCATCCCGTTGCCCTTCGTCGCGGAGCTGCATCCACGCCAACTGGCGCTGGCTCTCGCGTACGGCGTGCTGGTCGCTGCCGCCTTCGCCTTGTGGCCCCTCGGCCGTGCGCACGACGTCCGCGCGTCCGTGCTGTTCCGCGGCGAGGTCGCGCCGGAGCGAAAGCTGCCGCGTCTTCGCTACATTGTCGCAACATTCGCGGCAGTGGCCGTGCTTGCTGCCGTCGCCGTGACGGCGTCGTACGACCGGCGTGTTGCGCTGATCTTCATCGCAGCCGCCGCTGTCGTGTTCATGCTTCTGCAGCTGATAGCCAACCTCCTAATGCTTGGCGCCCGGCGCTGGCCGCCGGTGCGCTCGACGACCATCCGGCTCGCGATCGCCAACATTCATCGCCCGGGCGCGCTGACGCCGACGGTCGTACTCTCCTTGGGGATCGGGATCTCATTGCTCGTCACGGTGCTACAGATCGACGGCAACCTGCGCCGGCAGTTCACTGCCGAACTGCCGGCGCAGGCGCCGTCGTTCTACTTTGTCGATATTCCAGCGAGCGACGCGCGGCGCTTTGATGACTTCGTGCACGCTCAAGCACCGAAAGCAGACCTCGAGCGCGTGCCGATGCTGCGCGGCCGCATCGTCGCGGCGCGCGGACTGCCTGCAGAAGAGCTTCGTCCCAACCCCGATGCCGCCTGGGTTCTGCAAAGCGACCGAGGCATCACCTATACGAACACAGTGCCGCTCGGGTCACGCGTCGTCGCCGGCAACTGGTGGCCCGCGGATTACGACGGTCCGCCGCTGGTCTCGTTTGAGAAGAAGATCGCTGACGGTCTCGGCCTCAAGGTCGGCGACGAGGTCACCGTGAACGTGCTCGGCCGCAACGTCACTGCCAAGATCGCGAACCTGCGTACGCTCGACTGGCAGTCGATGGGTATCAATTTCGTGTTGGTCTATTCGCCAAATGCGTTCCGCGGCGCGCCGGTCATGCACCTCGCGACCTTGACCTATCCGGGCGGCGGAACGCTGGCGCAGGAGACGGGCATGATGAAGGGCATCGCTGCGGCCTTTCCATCGGTCACGATCGTGCGCGTCAAGGAGGCCCTCGATGCGGTCGGCGCTCTGGTCGCCAACCTGGCCTTGGCGGTGCGCGGAGCGAGCGCACTCACCCTCGTGGCGGCGGCCCTGGTGCTCGGCGGCGCGCTGGCGGCCGGCCACCGCCATCGTGTCTACGATTCCGTCATCCTCAAAACGTTGGGAGCGACGCGCCGCCAACTGATCAGCGCCTACGCCCTCGAATATCTCCTGCTGGGTGCCGCGACTGCGGTCGTCGGGGTGATCATCGGGTCGCTGGCCGCCTGGCGAGTGGTCGTGGATGTCATGAACCTCGGCTACGTGTGGCTGCCCGGCAGCGCGGCCGCTGCGGCATTTAGCGCAGTGGTCGTGACGGTCGGATTCGGCCTGCTCGGCACGTTCACCGCCCTTGGGCGTAAGCCCGCGCCCGTGCTGCGGAATTTGTAAAAAACCCGGGCGATCCGTCGCCATCGACGTGATTAACGGACAATTTGTGCACACGTTCAGACATTTGGCCGCATCTTCCGTTTGCCAAAGTGGCGTATTAGATTCTCGTCACTGGCGGGCGCGGCGCCACCGCGACGCCGTTGGCCGGTAAACATCCCGGCGCAGAGAGGTAATCGATGTCGGATTTCAATCGGAATCCTGCGGTTCGTGGCTATGGGGCCGACCGCGCGGTCGCGATCGATGCAGGCCTGCGCGCCTACATGATCCGCGTGTATAACTACATGGCCGGCGGCGTCGCCCTGACGGGCGTGTTCGCATGGCTGACATTCAACATGGCCGTGGTGCAGAATGCCAGCGGCCAAATCACCGGCCTGACCTCGCTCGGCCAGACGCTGTTCGGCAGCCCCCTGATGTGGGTGGTCATGCTTGCCCCGCTGGCGATGGTGTTCTTTCTGAGCTTCCGGATCGGACACATCCAGGCCAGCACCGCGCGTACGCTATTTTTCGTTTACGCAGCCATGGTGGGCGTATCGCTGGCGACCATCTTCATGGTCTACACCGCGACGTCGGTCACGCGCGTGTTCTTCATCTCGGCCGCCGCGTTCGGCGCGCTCAGCCTCTACGGCTACACCACGCAACGCGACCTGTCGCCAATAGGTTCGTTCCTGATCATGGGCCTGTTCGGTCTTCTGATCGCGATGGTCGTCAACATCTTCCTGAAGAGCAGCGGGCTTGATTTCGTGATCTCCGCGGTGGGTGTGCTCGTGTTTGCAGGCCTTACCGCCTACGACACGCAGAACATCAAGGAAATGTATGATCCGATGGACGACGGCACCGTCGGCGGCCGCAAGGCTGTCATGGGCGCTCTCAAGCTCTATCTGGACTTCATCAACCTGTTCCTGATGCTGCTGCGGCTCCTCGGCGATCGCCGCTAACCGACGGCTTGGGACGAACGAACGTTCAGGCGCCCCGGGTCACTCCGGGGCGTTTTTTATTTTGCAGCAGCGGTTGTTGTTTTGCCCGGCCCGGTTGCGGCAAATTGCAGCCATGAATGCAACGATCCGTCCAGCCACGCCGGCCGACGTTCCGGCCATCACCCGCATCTACGATCACGCCGTGCAGCACGGTACGGCGTCCTTCGAGCTTGATCCACCCGGCGAAGCCGAGATGGCACACCGCATGGCCGGGCTCCGCGAGGTTGGTTTTCCTTTTCTCGTTGCCGACGGCGACGGTCGTGTCCTCGGCTATGCCTACGCCGGTCCGTACCGTCTTAGGCCCGCCTATCGCTTCACGGTGGAAGATTCCATTTATCTCGCGCCGGAGGTGCAGCGACGCGGTCTGGGCCGGCGACTGCTCGAGGAGTTGCTCGCGTTGTCGGAGCAGCGCGGCTTTCGCCAGATGATCGCAGTGATCGGTGACTCGGCCAACGCCGGCTCGATCCGGCTGCACCGCGCCGTTGGATTCTATCCGGTGGGAACGTTCGAGAACGTCGGCTTCAAGTTCGGGCGCTGGCTGGATAGCGTGCTGATGCAGCGGGCGCTCGGACCGGGTTCCGGCACCCTGCCGTGATCCCGGCGAGGTGGTTTAGTTCACGACCAGCTTGAGCGACTTGTCGAGCACGCGCAGCACCCGGTCGAGTTCGTGTCCGCGGCGCAGGATCAGACCGGTGGCGGTGATGACGCTGTAGGCGCCCTGGCGGCGGGCCAGCCGCGGATTCTTTTCGATCCGGTAGATCGGGACTTCCGAGGCCCGACGGAATATCGAGAACACTGCACGATCTTTCAGAAAATCGATGGCGTAGTCTCGCCACTCACCGGCCGCCACCATCCGACCATAGAGGCCCAGGATGCGATCAAGCTCACGCCGATCGAATGTGACGCGGCCCGCGGGACCTGACGTGCGGCCCGCCGGGCCGTTCAACTCGCTGGGTTCGGGTTCGCCGGGGATCATGCGGCGGCGCCTCCTGTTGCAATCCTGTCATATGATCGCGCCGATGCCCTTGCGCAGCAAGGGGCGCGGGGCGACCGTCCGCCATGGCTGTGCGCGCAACGCCGAGTGACACTGCTGCGGCGGCCGCTCACGCACACGTTAATCAATTCATAATACCGCCCCAATTCGGCCCAGCGTTGGTCTATCCGCGTTGCGATGTATTCGACGTTGCCTCAGGGTCCGGTCCGCTTCGCAGGCTCGGATCCTCAGCCCCCCAGCCCCCCGGGCTTGTGGGACCGGACCACTGAGGTGCGTACGGTTCAAATCCCCCAACGACTAAAAAGGCCGGCAACACGCCGGCCTTTTTTTCTGGATCGAAGGATTTATTGGACGTGACCTATTGCGCCGGCAGTGTCGCCATCGCCGCGCCCAGCACCGCTCCCGGCGCTGACGCCATGCCCGATTGCATCACAACTGCCACGCGGTCCACGCCGCCGCCCTTCACAGTCTGCAGCGGCATGCTCCAGCTCGCAGCAGCGCCCTGCCAATCGCCAAGCTTGATCCACTGCCTCACCACGTTGTGGTACGTGATCCTGCGGCCCTTGTTCTCGCCACGACCGATCTCGACGGGAACGGCGCCGCGGATCGGACAGACCCAAACCTCCGCCCGCCCGCCCGCGATCTTGCCGGCACCGGCGCTCACATTGACCTTGTTGTCGGCGAACGACAGCGCCATCGGTACCGACAATACTGATGCATTCTCGCGGCTTTGAACGATCGCGCGATCGATCGCCCCCTTGTCGCTGCCGAGCACTTGCAGCGTCCCATTGACGACCATTTGCGGTGTGAAGACGTCGCGGTCACCGCGCGCGCGCGAATACGCGCGCTGGCGATTGCCGTGACCAGGCAGCGCCAGCGTGTCCTTCCAGCCGAGATAATCCCAATAATCGATCGCGAGCGTGAGCGCGATAACACCGGGGTCCTTGCTGAACTCGCCAACGAGATTGTCAGCAGGGGGACACGAGCTGCAGCCCTGGCTGGTGAAAAGCTCGAGGACCGCGCGTGGCTCTCCGGCGTCGGCGGCGCGCAGCGTCGTCAGCAGACACGCGACGACTCCAAGCAACACGATGGGGCGCCCCGGCAAACGGCCACTCACCATATCTTCTCCACGGGCCAGTTGCGGCTCGTCAGGCATAGAGAGGATGTTGATCACCCACCACTCAATTCGCGGTGAATGTGCGGAAAGTTACACCTGTCACCCTGACGTGGGACAGAAGGGCCGCGGCGACAAGGCGCGAGCCGCCAAGCGGCTCGTACCTCGTCACGCCGCGAGATGGCGCAGCACGTACGGCAGAATGCCACCGTTCTTGAAGTAGTCGACCTCATCGAGCGTATCGATGCGGCAGATCAGCGGCACGCGCTTGAGCGTGCCGTCCGCCATCACGATCTCCGCGATCATGCGCTGTCTTGGCTTGATCTCGCCGTGCAGCCCGCGGATCGTGACCTGCTCGCTGCCCTTGAGTCCGAGCGTCTGCCAGTTCGTGCCCTCTTCGAATACCAAAGGCAGCACGCCCATCCCGATGAGGTTGGAGCGATGGATACGCTCGAAGGACTGCGCCACGACCGCGCGGACGCCGAGCAGATTGGTGCCTTTTGCCGCCCAGTCGCGCGAGGAGCCGGTGCCGTATTCCTTGCCCGCAAAGACCACGAGCGGAACGCCCGCCGCCTTGTAGCGCATGGCAGCTTCGTAGATCGGCATCTGCTCGCCCGACGGATAGTGGATCGTCACGCCGCCTTCGACGCCCGGAACCATCTGGTTCTTGATGCGGATGTTGGCGAAGGTGCCACGCATCATCACCTCATGGTTGCCGCGGCGCGTGCCATACTGGTTGAAGTCGGCCGGCTTGACCTTGTGGTCGACGAGGTATTGACCGGCCGGAGAGTTCAGCTTGATCGAGCCTGCGGGCGAGATGTGGTCGGTGGTGATCGAGTCGAGAAACAGGCCAAGCACGCGCGCATCGATGATGTCTTCGATCGCGGCGGCCGACCGCTTCATCTGCGTGAAGTACGGAGGATTCTGCACGTAAGTCGAGCGCGAGTCCCACGCGTAGGTCATGCCGCCCTTGACCGCGATCTTGCGCCAGTTCGCATCGCCCTTGAACACATTGGAATACTTCCTGGCGAAGATCTGCTTGGTGATGCTCTTGCGGATCACGGCCTGGATTTCGCGATTGGTCGGCCAGATGTCCTTGAGAAAGACCTTCTTGCCCTTCTTGTCGACGCCGAGCGGTTGCTTGTTGAGATCGAGCTGCATTGATCCCGCGATCGCATAGGCAACGACGAGCGGAGGCGATGCGAGATAGTTCGCGCGCACGTCGGGGTTCACGCGGCCTTCGAAATTCCGATTGCCCGAAAGCACGGCCGCGGCGACGAGATCATGGTCATTGATCGTCTTGGAAATTTCAGCCGGGAGCGGACCCGAGTTGCCGATGCAGGTGGTACATCCGAAACCCACAAGGTTGAATCCGAGCGCATCGAGATCCTTCTGCAGTCCGGCCTTCTCGAAGTATTCCGCGACCACCTGGGAGCCGGGCGCGAGGGAGGTCTTCACCCACGGCTTCACTTTGAGCCCCTTTTGCACGGCCTTGCGCGCGAGCAGCCCGGCACCGATCATCACGCTCGGGTTGGACGTGTTGGTGCAGGACGTGATCGCGGCGATCACAACGTCCCCGTGACCGAGATCATGGTCGCGTCCCTCCACGGGAACGCGCCTGCTCTGCTCGCTGCCCTTGCCGAACTCCTTGTCGAGCGAGTTGGCGAAGCCAGACTTCACGTCCTTGAGCGGCACGCGGTCCTGCGGCCGCTTGGGTCCGGCCAACGACGGCTCGATGCTTGCGAGATCAAGCTTGAGCACTTCCGTGAACACGGGATCGGGCGTGTTCTTGGTGCGGTACATGCCTTGCGCCTTCGCGTAGGCCTCGACCAGCGCGACCTGCGCTTCGGGGCGCGCCGTCTCGCGCAGATAGCGGATCGTGTCCTCATCGATCGGGAAGAACCCGCAGGTCGCACCGTACTCCGGCGCCATGTTGCCGATCGTGGCGCGGTCCGCGAGCGACAGTCCAGCGAGGCCCGGCCCGAAGAACTCGACGAATTTGCCGACGACACCGCGCTTGCGCAGCATCTGCGTCACGGTCAGCACGAGGTCGGTGGCGGTGACGCCTTCCTTGAGCTTGCCGGTCAACTTCACGCCGATGACTTCCGGCAGCAGCATTGAATAAGGCTGGCCCAGCATCGCAGCTTCGGCCTCGATGCCGCCGACGCCCCAGCCAAGCACGGACAGCCCGTTCACCATCGTCGTGTGCGAGTCGGTGCCGACCAGCGTGTCGGGATAGGCGATCTCCGCCGTTTGCTCCTTTCCATCGAGCTTGATGGTGCCTTTCGACGACCACACCGTGCGCGATAGGTATTCGAGGTTGACCTGGTGGCAGATGCCGGTGCCAGGCGGAACGACACGGAAATTCTCGAACGAACCCTGGGCCCATTTCAGGAAGCGGTAGCGCTCCTGGTTCTGCTTGTATTCTTCATCGACGTTCTTCTTGAACGCGCTGTTGGTGCCAAAGAAGTTGATGATGACCGAATGATCGATAACGAGGTCGACCGGCACCAGCGGGTTGATCTTCTTCGGGTCGCCGCCGAGGTTCTTCATGGCATCCCGCATGGCGGCGAGGTCGACCACCGCCGGAACACCGGTGAAGTCTTGCATCAGCACGCGCGCAGGGCGGAAAGCGATATCGCGATCAGAGGTCTTGGTCTTGAGCCACTGCGCGACAGCCTGGATGTCCTGCTTGGTGATCGTGCGGCCATCCTCGTGGCGCAGCAGATTTTCGAGCAGCACCTTCATCGAGAAGGGCAGGCGCGAGATTCCTTTCAAACCGGCTTTTTCCGCCGCGGGAAGACTGTAATACGCATAGGTCTTCTTCCCGACCTTGAGCGTTTTGGCGCTTTTGAAACTGTCGAGTGAGGTCATGACGGTCCTATCCCGGGTGACGAACAGCCGCGGCGAGTCGTGGCAATATGATACCAGATTGCAAGTGCATTGCCCCGCGCGGGGGTCGCACCGGCACGGCCGCGATTCCCCTGCAACGCGCGGCGTTATAGGAGCTTTTCTTGTGGCCTGCCACACGCACAATCGTCGTATACAGCACCCGAGAGGTCGGTTTGGTTGATAATTCCGCAACATCGGGCTGCGGTCCTGACAGGCGGCCTGCGTGACGGCGCGCGCGGGATCCTTGCGCCTGCGCGGCACTGGCCTCGCTTGCGTCCGGGGCGGGCGCCGGGTGTTTGCCGGCCTCGATTTCGCCTTGACGTCGGGGGAGGCACTCGTGCTGACCGGCCCCAACGGGGCCGGCAAGACGACCCTCCTGCGGGCCATTGCCGGGCTGTTGCGCTTTGAAGCCGGTAATTTGGACTGGCAAGGCGGCGACGAGGATCTGCTCCTCGCTGAACAGGTTCACTATCTTGGCCATCAGGATGCCCTGAAGCCATCACTGACCGTCGCCGAAAATCTGGCGTTTTGGGCAGCCTACCTCAACTCTGGACAGTCGAGCGCAGCTGCGGCGAACACCGCGAGTGCGTTGGCGGCGGTGGAGCTCGCAGACATTGCCGACTTGCCTGCGGCCTATCTCTCGGCTGGGCAGCGGCGGCGCCTGTCGCTGGCCCGGCTCCTCGCCGTGTCCCGGCCGGTCTGGCTCCTGGACGAGCCGACAACGGCCCTCGATGCGCGCGCACAGCAGATGCTGGCCAACGTGCTGCAGGGCCATCTGGCCGGGGGTGGCCTGATCGTGGCCGCCACCCACGCAACGCTGCCGCTCCGGCACGTGGCGGAGCTTCGGCTAGGGCAGGCAGCATGAGCGCGCTGGCCGCCGTGCTCAAACGGGACGTGCGGATCGCCTGGCGCATTGGCGGGGGCGCGCTCACCGGCGCCCTGTTCTTCCTGGCGGTGGTCGCGCTGATCCCATTTGCGCTCGGCCCTGACCTCGCCCTGCTGCAGCGAATCGGGCCCGCCATCCTGTGGCTCGGTGCGCTGCTGGCCGCGCTGCTTGGCCTCGACCGGCTTTTCGCCGACGACCAGGCCGATGGTTCCCTCGACCTGCTGCTTACCGGACCCGCCCTGCTGGAGTTGGTCGTCGCCACGAAGGCGCTGGCGCACTGGATCACAACCGGCCTGCCGCTGGTGATCGCGGCACCGGTCCTGGGCCTGATGCTCAACCTCGAACCGCGCGGCATGGCCGTGGTGACGCTGACCCTGCTCGTCGGAACCCCGGCACTCACCTTCATCGGCATGATCGGCGCCGCGCTCGCGGTAGCATTGCGGCGCGGGGGCCTGCTCCTGCCGGTCCTGGTGCTGCCGATGGCGATCCCCGTGCTGATCTTCGGCGTGTCGTCGGCAAACGCGGCACTCGTTGGCCCAATGTCGTTTATGACCCCGTTCTTCATCCTTTGCGCGCTCACGCTGTTCAGCATCGTGATCGGCACGTTCGCCGCGGCGGCAACGCTGCGCCACGGAATGGAGTAGCGCCTGTTCCATGGCGCGCCCGCGGTCCAACGCGACGCATTGCGATCACCGCAGGCGTTGCATAAGAGAAGTTCCATGCCGCTGATCGATCTGGCCAACCCCTCACGTTTTCTTGCGTTCACGTCGCGCATCCTGCCGTGGTTGATCGGCGGGACCGTGCTCGCATTCACGGCAGGGCTGGTGCTCGCACTGTTCGTCGCGCCGGATGATTACCAGCAGGGCGCGACGGTAAAGATCATGTTCATCCACGTGCCGAATGCCTGGCTTTCGATGTTCGTGTGGGCGCTGATGAGCGTCGCCGCGCTTGGAACGCTGGTCTGGCGCCATCCGCTCGCCGATGTGGCTGCCAAATGCGCCGCCCCGCTCGGCGCCGCCTTCACGGCGCTTGCGCTGGTGACCGGCTCGCTGTGGGGACGACCGATGTGGGGCACCTACTGGGTCTGGGACGCTCGACTTACCTCCGTGCTCGTCCTGTTCCTGATGTACCTCGGCGTGCTCGCGCTGTGGCGGACGGTCGATGATCCTTCTCGGGCGGGCCGGGCCGCAGCAATCCTGACGCTGGTTGGCGCGATCAACCTGCCGATCATCAAGTTCTCGGTCGACTGGTGGAATACGCTGCACCAGCCCGCATCGGTGATGCGCCTCGGCGGACCGACAATCCATCCGAGCATCCTCGTGCCACTGCTGGTGATGGCTCTCGCATTCACCTTACTGTTCGTCACGTTGCATCTTGCGGCGATGCGCAATGAGATCCTGCGACGGCGCGTGCGCACGCTGCATCTGCTGCAGGCGCGGGGAGCGCACGCATGACACTCGGACCCCATGCGGGATTCATCGTCGCTGCCTATGCCGCAACCGTGCTGGTGGTCGGCGGTCTGATCGTCTGGATCTTGGCAGATTATCGGGCGCAGAAGCGCACGCTCGCCAACCTCGAGCGTACCGGCCGGAAACCTCCGGCATGACCAACAGCGGCACGCGGATGACGGACGGCGGCAAGCATTCCCGGGCAGCGTTTTGGCGACGCCTGGCATTGCTCATCCCGCTCGCCTTGTTCCTCGGGCTGGCCGCACTGTTCTTCTTCCGCCTCGGTGCGGGCGACCCCTCGCAGTTGCCATCGGCGCTGATTGGCCGCCCTGCACCAGCCACCGAATTGCCCGCCATCGCTGGACTGGTGCACGAAGGGCAGCCTGTGCCGGGATTGTCGCCTGCGGATTTCGCGGGCCGAGTCACGGTGGTGAATGTCTGGGCCTCCTGGTGCGTGCCCTGCCACGACGAGGCGCCACTTTTGATGCAGCTTGCCGAAGACCGGCGCATCAAGCTCGTCGGCATCAATTATAAGGACCAGCCAGAGAATGCGCGCCGGTTCCTGGGCCGCTATGGCAATCCGTTCGCGGCATCCGGTGCCGACCCGAGTGGCCGCGCCGCCATCGAGTGGGGGGTCTATGGCGTGCCGGAGACCTTCGTCATTGGGCGCGATGGGCGGATCGCGTTCAAGCTGGTTGGGCCGATCACCCCCGACAATCTCGACAACGTGCTCAAGCCTGCCATCGAGAAGGCCCTCGCCGGTTGACGGCTGTTGAGTCGTAGAGATCGGTGGGATAATTCTCACCACGATTTTTGCGTGAGGACCGGATGGCGAGCGAGCCGAAACGGCCGAGACGAACACAGGCCGAGCGGCGACGCGAAACCCGGGAACGCATTCTCGCAGCGACCTTGGACGTCCTGAGCAAGGAAGGGCACACCCGCTTCACCACCACGCGCGTGGCGAGTCGGGCTGGCGTCTCGCGCGGGGCGCAAGAGAACTACTATCCGACCAAGACAGCATTGCTCGCTGCCGCGACAACCTACGCCATGGATCGCGCTGCCGAGCAGGCAGCCGCCTCGGCGAAATCGGCGGCGCGGTCGGCCGATGCTCTGCAGGCATTCCTCGACGACGCGTCGGCGTTCTTCTTAAGCAGCACCTACGTGGCGATGGAAGAGCTGGCGCTGGCCGGCCGCGACGATCCGGACGTCTCTCGCATCCACAAGGCGGCGTTCGTCAAGTTCCGCAAGATCCACGACAAGATTTGGATTTCTGCACTGATCCGGGCTGGATATCGCCCCGCCGACGCCGCCTCGTTGGTGGAGATGACCATCCACCTGCTGCGCGGGCTCGCATTGACCGCCCTGATCCTGCCGGGCCGGACGCGCACCCGCGCGCTGATGGCGCGGTGGCGAGCGCTCGCGACAGCTGCGCTGCCGCTTCCAGACAAAAAATAAGCACTGCTGCTTATATTGTGCATTGTCCCGCGCCGCGCTAGGATCGGCAAAACGACGCTCAGGGAGGACACTGCATGGCCAGCGAAAATCGCATTCTCACGACCCACGTCGGCAGCTTGGCGCGGCCGAAGAAGCTGCTCGACCATATTGCGGCCATCGAGGCCGGCGTCGCCGTTGACGCAGCGGCATTCGACGCCTTCCTGCGCCAGTCGGTGGCGGACGTGGTCGAGCGACAGGCAAAGGCCGGCATCGACATCGTGAGCGATGGCGAGTTCGGAAAGTTCAGGACATGGTCCGCCTACATCGTGAGCCGCCTTGGCGGATTCGAGGAGCGAAACGTCCAAGCCGCCACCGGCGCCGGCAAGGACCGCAGCCTGTTTCCCGAGTTCTACGAGCAATATTTCCATACGCAGAAGCTTCCCCCGCGCGGTACGCTCACGTGCGTGGCGCCCGTCACCTATCGCGGACAGTCCGCGCTCAAGCGCGACATCGACGATCTCAAGGCCGCCACCGCCAAGACAAAGGTCCATGCCGGCTTTCTGCCGGTGGTGGCTCCGGCAAGCGCCGTTCCCAGCTTCAAGAACGAGTTCTACAAGTCCGACGAGGAATTCTTCTTTGCGCTCGCCGATGCGCTGCACGAGGAATACAAGGCGATCATCGATGCCGGACTCTTTCTCCAGGTCGACGATGCCTTTCTCCCATACATGTACGACGTGGCCTTCACCGACCAGCCGCTGGCGAACTACAAGAAATGGGCGGCATTGCGCATCGATGCTCTCAACCATGCATTGCGTGGGCTGCCGCAGGAGAGGGTCCGCTATCACATCTGCTGGGGGAGTTTTAATACGCCCCACACGACGGACATCCCGCTCGAGGACATCGTCGACCTCGTGTTGCGTGTGAACGCAGGCGCCTACTGTCTGGAAATGGCCAATCCTCGGCACGAGCACGAATGGCGGGTGTGGGAGACGACCAAACTTCCCGACGGCCGCAAGCTCGTGCCCGGCGTGGTCGGCCATGCCACGAACATTGTGGAGCACCCGAAACTGGTGGCAGAACGGCTCACGCGCCTTGCCAGGCTTGTCGGGCGTGACAACGTCATCGCCGGGACGGATTGCGGATTCGCGCAGTCACCGTTTACCAACCGAGTGCACCCAACGATCATCTGGGCCAAGCTCGAGGCACTTGCAGAAGGTGCGCGTCTCGCCACCAAGGAGCTGTGGGGCAAATTCCAACTCGGGTGACGCACGCAAGAGCAACCACGAGCGACGGCCTCGATCAGCCGCGCCCTCGCTCGTCGGCGAGGCCACGTGCGAGCGCGGCGCGGGCAGCCTCACGATGCGCCGGCTTGATGTGGGCAGCCACCACGCGCACGACGCCCGCGAGCACCGCGAGATCATCCGTGTAACCGAGCGCGACCATCACGTCCGGCAGCGCATCGAGCGGCATGATGAAATAGGCGAGCGCACCCATGAGCGCGGCCTGTACGTGCCGTGGCGTATCGCGATCGAAGGCGCAGTAATAGGCCGCCAGCAAGTCTTCCATAAACGGCACACGCGCGGCTGCCCAGCGCGCCTTGCGCCAGAAGTTCCGGCTCACGCTGGTGCGCGCCGCGGCATCATCATCGGTCCAGTCGACGGTCGCGTTCATCGTATCTCCTGGCCCTGTTAAATGCGCACGCAATCGCTCCGGCGCAACCGCACGCCGACGCGTCAGACCGCCTCACCGCCCAGCGATCCGGTCCATCGCCTCAGCCAACGCGATGTCCAGTTCTGTCACGCCACCGACGTCGTGCGTCGCAAGCGTCACGGCGACGGTTTTGTAGACGTTTGTCCACTCCGGATGATGGTCCATCTTTTCAGCGACGAGTGCGGCGCGGCTCATGAATCCGAAGGCCTCATTGAAGTCTTTGAACACGTAGGTCTTGGTGATCGCGTCCCGGCTCGACACCTCGTGCCATCCGTTGAGCCGGGCGAAAGCGGCGAGCCGTTCATCGGGGGTAAGCTTTGCGCGCATCAGACAGGTCTCCCCTGCGGCAGCCCGGCCGGGCTGGCGGTCGGTATGATACGGATTATGTAAGCATCGACCCTGCTCTGCCACCCGGGGGCGGACACAATCGGAGATCGTCATGGGCTGGTCCTTCGGAATCGGGTCGATCGCGGGTACGTCGATCCGCATTCACGTCACCTTCGCGCTGTTCCTCGGTTGGATCTTCGTCGCCACATGGGTCTCGGGCGGGCCTGACGAGGCCTGGGCGGCGCTCGTCTTCATGATCGCACTGTTCGCTTGCGTGGTGGCGCACGAATTCGGCCACATCCTGACGGCGCGGGCTTTCGGCATCCGAACACCTGACGTGACGCTTCTGCCGATCGGCGGCGTCGCGCGGCTCGAGCGCATTCCCGAAGCGCCCAGCCAGGAGTTCCTGGTCGCCATCGCCGGTCCGCTGGTCAATGTTGCGATCGCGCTGGTTCTCATCGCCTTCGGCGCCGACCTGTCGCAGAATCCGCTCTCAAGCATCGACGCCGCCAGAATCCCGCTGCTGGACCGACTCGCCGCCGTGAACCTGTTCCTGGCGGCGTTCAACTTGATTCCAGCATTCCCGATGGACGGCGGACGCGTGCTCCGTGCCCTGCTTGGCATCAGGCTCGGCCACCAGCGCGCCACCGAAGTCGCGGCGACTGTCGGCCAGTGGGTGGCCTTCGCCCTCGGGTTCATCGGCCTCTTCAGCAACCCGATGCTGATCTTCATTGCCATATTCGTCTATCTAGCCGCCGCATCGGAATCCCAGGTCGTGGCAATGCGCGCCGTGTCACACGGCGTCCCGGTGCGCTCCGCCATGATGACGCAATTCGCAACCCTCACGCCCGAGTCTCATATCGATTCGGCAATCGAGACCTTGTTGCGGACCAGCCAGAATGAGTTTCCGGTGGTGGACGCTGCCGGGCGGCTGGTTGGCCTGCTCGGTCGCAACGAGATGATCCGGGCGCTCAAACAATTGGGGCCCGACGCCCGAGTGGCTGATGCCATGACCGCGGACGTGCCTACCATTAACCATCGCTCCTATCTGGAGGATGCCTTCAAGCTCCTGCAGGAGAATTCGGCCCCGGCCGTTGGTATTATCGACGGCGAACAGAGGCTGGTGGGGCTCATCACCGCGGAGACCGTCGGCGAGATGCTGATGGTCCAGAGCGCACTCCCGCAGGGTGTGCGATTCGGCCCTTGGAACCTGCCCGCAAAGGCGTGATAGAACGTCCCTATGCCGCCAGGAGGCCCCGACGCGCTCAAGCTGGCCAGGTTCACCTGGCTCTGGCGCCATCGGAGCAAGCAGAGACAGCCGGTGCAGGACAACGCGCCCAGTCACTCCCGTCTCGTGGCCGCCAAAGGCATCGATCTCGACTCGCTCGAAGAGATGATGAACCGGCGGCTCCGCAATATCTGGCTGCGGCATGCTTGGTTCGTCGTCCTCCTCGGCGGCGCGTTGGTGGCCGGCCTGATCGGGATCAGCATCTTCTTTTCAATCAAGCCAACGGTGTATCGCATCGCTGTCGGTCCCGCGGGCAGCGACGACGTGACGTTTGCCGAGAAGCTCGGGGAGCGGATGAAGGCCGAGCGGTCCGGGCTGCGCATCGAGCCGATCGTCAAGCAGGGTCCCGTCAGCGTCAGCGACATCCATGGCACGCCGGAATTCGACCTCGCCGTGGTGCGCGGCAACATGGCCCTGTCATCCGACTGGCCGGTGGTCGCGATCCTGCGCCAGAACGTAGTCGCATTGATCGTTCCGGCGCCGGGTGCGCGCGCACCGCTCAAGAATGACAAGGGCAAGATCGTAAAGCCGCCCAAGATCGGGAAGGTCTCAGATCTTGCAGGCAAGCGCGTCGGTATCGTGACGTCAACCGACGGGGGGCCGGAACTTCTGCAGGTTATTTTGCAGCACTATGGCATTCCGCTCGACAAGGTGCGGGCCAGCGAAATCGCGATCGCCGACCTCAAGTCTGCCATTCATGATAACAAGATCGACGTCGTGCTGGTCGCAGGCCCGCAGACCGGCAAGGCTATCGAGGACGCGGTCGTGGCCGCATCGACAGGCAAGGAAGGCCCGACCTTCGTGCCCATTGATCAGGCGGAAGGGATCGGCAAGCGCACGCCGCCTTACGACAAGATCGACATCCCCGCCGGCGCGTTCGGCGGCGTGCCGCCCGTGCCCGCCGACGAACTTACCACCATGAGCTACCCGCTCTATCTGGTAGCGCGCGAGGATCTCAACGAGGACAAGGTCGCCACGCTTGCCAAGCTCGTCTACACCTCGCGCCAGACCTTCGCCTATCAATTGCCCGGAGTGATCGCGATCGCATCGCCGTCGACCGATAAAGATGCGGCGGTGCTGGTGCATAACGGAGCCGCGGCATATCTCGGTGACAATCAGAAGACATTCTTCGACCGCTACGGAGACCAGATTTTCTATGGCCTCCTGATCTTTCCCATTATCGGCTCTGCGCTCGCCGGCGTGGCCGGCTACTTCCGGGCCGACAAGAACAGCCGCCGTATCCGCCAGCTCCACCGGCTGCTGCAGCTCGTGCGCAAGGCCCGTACACTGACGTCGATCGAGGAGCTCGACAGGCTGCAGGACGAGGCCGACGCCATTCTGGGCGACATCATTCAGCAGAGCGAACGCGGGCAGCTCGACGAAACAGGTCTTGCGACCTACAGCCTCGTCATCGACCAGGCGCGGCACGCCCTGTCGGAGCAACGCTCGATGCTGGTTTTGCGGCCTGAAAACGTGCCGAGGCACGAACTTGCCCCACATGGCAACGTGGCCGCGGAATAGGTCCGTTCCGGGACTGGTTGCCCATTTACTATTCGCCAAGGACGCCTGCTTGACCGCGTTTCATCACTTCGCGGCCATTGCCTCACGCCGTTTCGTAGCTATATTCCGCGCGACTCAACACCTTCGCCTGAAAGTACCGCGGGCCCTGCGCCCGCGGTGGCGTTTTCACGATCGGAATTTTTCCTGATGAACCTGCGCAACGTAGCGATCATTGCCCACGTCGACCACGGCAAGACCACACTGGTCGACCGCCTGCTGCAGCAGTCGGGCTCATTCCGAGAGAACCAGCGCGTCGCCGAACGCGCCATGGATTCCAACGACCTCGAGCGTGAGCGCGGAATTACCATCCTCGCGAAGGCGACCTCCATCGTCTGGAAGGATACCCGCATCAACATCGTGGACACGCCGGGGCACGCCGACTTCGGCGGCGAGGTCGAGCGCATCCTCAATATGGTGGACGGCGCGCTCGTGCTGGTCGACGCCGCCGAGGGACCGCTGCCCCAGACCAAGTTCGTCGTGTCGAAGGCGCTCAAGCGCGGCCTCAAACCGATCGTCGTGATCAACAAGGTGGACCGCGCCGACGCGCGGCCGACGCAAGTCGTCAATGAGGTCTTCGATCTGTTCGCGGCGCTGGATGCCACCGACGAGCAGCTCGATTTCCCGATCCTCTACGGTTCCGCCAAGGAAGGTTGGATGGCGCCCGCGCTGGAAGGTCCGAAGGACCAGGGTATGACGCCGCTGTTCGACCTCGTCCTCAAGCACGTCGGAGCTCCCGTCGTCGAGGACGGTCCGTTCCGCCTGCTTGGGACCATTCTGGAGTCCAACCCGTATCTCGGGCGTATCGTCACCGGCCGCATCACATCGGGCTCCGTGAAGCCGAACCAGGCGGTGAAGGTCCTCGACCATCAGGGCAAGCTGATCGAGCAGGGCCGCGTCTCGAAGGTGCTCGCGTTCCGCGGGCTCGAACGCACCGCCATCGACGAAGCTTTCGCCGGCGACATCGTCGCCATTGCGGGCCTGCCGCAGGCAACCGTGTCGAACACGATCTGTGCGCCCGAGGTTGAGGAACCGATCCCGGCCCAGCCGATCGATCCGCCGACGCTGTCGATGACCTTTCGCGTCAACGACTCGCCGCTCGCTGGCACCGAAGGCGACAAGGTGACGAGCCGCATGATCCGTGACCGCCTGCTGCGCGAAGCAGAGGGCAACGTGGCGCTCCGCGTGAGGGAAGCCGAAGACAAGGACTCGATGGAAGTGGCGGGCCGCGGCGAATTGCAGCTCGGCATCCTGATCGAGACCATGCGGCGCGAGGGCTATGAGCTGTCGGTATCCCGGCCAAAAGTTCTGATCCGACGCGATCCGGAGACCGGCGAGGTTACCGAGCCGATCGAGGAGGTGGTCATCGATGTCGACGAGGAGCATTCCGGCGTCGTCGTGCAGAAGATGTCCGAGCGCAAAGCCGAGTTGGTCGAAATGCGGCCCTCGGGCGGCAACCGCCAGCGCCTGGTGTTCTATGCGCCGACACGCGGTCTCATCGGCTATCAGGGCGAACTGCTGACCGACACCCGCGGCACCGCCATCATGAACCGCCTGTTCCATGGCTATGCGCCGTACAAAGGCGAGGTGCAGGGCCGCCGCAATGGCGTGTTGATCTCGACCGACGCCGGCGAGGCCGTAGCCTACGCGCTGTGGAACCTGGAAGACCGCGGGCCGATGATGATCGAACCCGGCTGGAAGGTGTACCGAGGCATGATCGTGGGCGAGCACACGCGCGACAACGATCTCGAAGTCAATGTGCTCAAGGGCAAGAAACTCACCAACATCCGCACGACCTCGAAGGATGAAGCGGTACGATTGACGCCGCCGATAAAGATGACGCTCGAGAAGGCGCTCGCCTACATCCAGGACGATGAACTCGTCGAGGTGACGCCGAAATCAATCCGGCTCCGCAAGAAGATACTCGATCCCAACGATCGCAAGAAGGAAGAGCGCCGCAAGGAAACTGTCGGGGTATAGAACCCGCGATTCTCGACGTTTCCGTTTCGTTTCGGGGATTCCGCCGCGTGGCGGCGAGAGCACACGGCAACAGCAGCCTGCACCGCATGTGACCCATTTACCGCGACTGTTTCGGCAGCTGGGCGGGGCAGCGCGACAATTTCGCAACACCGTTAAAAAATAGTTCACAGCATTAACCCAACATTAAGCACGGGGCTTGATGGGGGCCGTCCGAATTGATTCTATCGATTCATGAGCACGATCCTCATTGAGATCCGCCGCGCGCGGGTTTGCGACGCCACTGCGGTCGCTGAGGCGCATGATGAGGCGTGGCGCGCCGCATACCGCGGGATCATCCCGGGTCCAGAGCTCGAGAAGCTGATTTCCCGCCGCGGCGAGGCATGGTGGGACGGCGCGATCCGCAAAGGCAGCCGCATCTCGCTCTTCATGTTTGGGGACACGATCGCCGGCTATGCCAACTATGGCCGCAATCGCGCGCGCAGCCTGACGTACGACGGCGAGGTCTACGAGCTTTACCTGCGGCCGGAATACCAGGGCCTGGGTTTCGGCCGACGCCTGTTCACGGCGGCGCGTCGCGACCTGTTGCAAAGCGGCATGCGCAGCTTGGTCGTGTGGGCCCTCTCCGACAACGAGCCGGCTGTGGGCTTCTATCGCGCCCTGGGTGGCCAGCCGGTCGCGCGCTCGTCGGAACGGTTCGGCGACAAGGTGCTCGACAAGATTGCCTTCGCCTGGAAAGGCTAACAGAGATTATCGCGCCAACGTTGTTTGGCTGGGGGAAGAAGGCCGGGCTCGTTCCCGGCCTTCTCTTTTGGCCGGCGGACGGCCGAGCCATCCTCAAGCATCCGGCTCCAGTGCCGGGACCGGCAGGCCGTGTGCAAGGCAGGCCGCGCGCAACGTGTTCAACAGCAGGCAAGCGATCGTCATCGGCCCTACGCCGCCCGGCACGGGCGTGATTGCGCCGGCACGTTCCGCAGCTTCCGCAAAGACGACGTCCCCGACGATCCGGCTCTTACCATTGCTCGCAGGGATGCGATTGATCCCGACATCGATCACCGTCGCCCCGGGGCGAATCCAGTCGCCCCTGACCATCCCAGGCTTACCCACGGCCACGCACAGCAGATCGGCGCGCCGACAGACGGCAGGCAAATCCGCCGTCTTGGAATGCGCCACCGTCACGGTCGCGTTCTCGGCGAGAAGCAAAGCCGCCAGCGGCCTGCCGACGATATTGGAACGGCCGACGACGACGGCGTCCATGCCCGAGAGTGAGGGATGCACCGATTTCGCCAGCAAGACGCAACCAAGGGGCGTGCCGGGCACGAGCACCGGATTTCCACTTGCCAGACGCCCCACGTTGAGCGGGTGAAACCCGTCGACGTCCTTGGCCGGATCAATCGCGGCGATCACCGTCTGAGCATCGATGTGCTCGGGCAACGGCAGTTGCAACAGGATGCCGCTAACTGCGGAATCCGCGTTGAGCTTGCGAACGAGCGCGATCAGTTCGACCTCGCTCACGCTCTTCGGCAGCCGATGATCGAACGACTTCATGCCGGCTTCGATCGTCGTCTTTGTCTTGCTGGCGATGTAGACTTCGCTCGCGGGATCGTCGCCGACCAGAACGACCGCCAGGCCCGGCACCACGTCGTGTTCGCGGCGTAGCCGCTCTACCTGCGATGCAACCTCGGCGCGGATACGCCCGGCAATCTGCTTGCCATCGATCACCGTGGCCGTCATGACCTCATTCCCGCGCAGCGATCATGTCCCACAATCGGGCCGTAAGCATGGCCGCGTCGCCTGCAATCCGCAGCCGCTTCACCCGGGTGGTCGCGCCGGCGACGATCTCGATGGATCGTGCGGGCACACGCATCGCCCGCGCGATCACTTTGACGAGCGCGGCATTGGCTTCGCCCTCGCTCGGGACCGCGCGCACGCGCACCTTGAGCATCGCACGTCCGTCGACCATTTGCTCGATACCATCAATCGCGTCACGACCGCCTCTCGGGGTCAAGCGAATCGTCAGCACGACGCCATCGGAGAGGGCGGTCCAGGGAACGCCTGCGTCAGCCACACCGCCACTCAGAACACGTTGGGGTAGATGTAATACCGGATGACGTTCTGGAGGAAGATGATGAGCAGGATCAGGATCACCGGCGAGATGTCGAGGCCGCCGAGGTTGGGCAGCATATTGCGGATGGGCCGCAATACGGGCTCGGTGATGCGATAGAGGAAGTCCCCGACGGTGGCCACGAATTGATTACGGACATTGACCACATTGAAGGCCACCAGCCAGGACAACACAGCCGCCGCGATCAGCAGCCAGATGTAGAGGTCGAGCACGACCATGATGACGTCGAGCAGCGCGCGCATGGCTGGATGTCCGAAGCCCCTGTGGTAGCGGAAGGTTATGGTGTAGCGGCTTGCTGACCTATGAACAAGCCAAGCCCGGGCCGCAGCGGCCTCTGGCCGCCGCTCCTTGACACGCTTCCGGGCGGGCCCTAAATGGCCGCACCCGTTTGCAGCCCATCCCAACTGGATGGGCAGATGGGGCCGTAGCTCAGTTGGGAGAGCGCCGCAATCGCACTGCGGAGGTCGTGAGTTCGAATCTCATCGGCTCCACCACCCGACGCCTTTGGCGGCGGATGGCTGGCCACCCGGTCCCGGCGGTGGCGACGCTTGGTCCGAAACGGCCAAGGTCCGGACGCCAGAGTCGGGATCTCCTCTTCCGAAATGGAATAACCGTCCCGGCTGGCGGCCGGATAGGATAGGCGCAGAGCCCGTGCGCCGTCGACTCCTGGGGACTCGGGCTCATGCGGGCCGCGCCGGCCGTGGGCGCCATTACAGTATCATTCCTGCTGGTGCGCTGGCCGCTGCGCTACGATATCGGCCGCACGATGTTCATCGGGGTTGCGGTCTACGGCATTGCCACCATCGTGTTCGGCCTCTCGACCTCGTTCCCCTTGTCGCTCGCTGCACTCGTCGTCACCGGCGGCGCCGACATGCTCAGCGTCGTCGTCCGTCAGCCGCTCATCCAGCTCGAGACGCCCGACGCGATGCGTGGACGCGTGAGCGCGGTGAACTCGCTGTTCATCGGGTCGTCCAATCAGATCGGCGAGTTTCGCGCCGGGGTAGCGGCGCATTGGCTGGGCACAGTGCCGTCGGTGGTAATCGGCGGGGTCGGCACCGTTCTCATCGTGCTGCTGTGGATCAGGATATTTCCGGCGCTCTATCGCGTGCACACGTTCGAACAGCGCTACCCGAAATAACGGCGGCTAAACCACACTTACAGGAGCGGGCGCAAGCCAGCGGTCAAGGAACTCGGCGAGCCAGCTCCGCACCGCAGGATCGTAAACGGGACGATCGGCGAAGTGCTCGGGGCGCGGCTTGGCGCCGGGCGTCTCCATGCGCGCGTGGCCGCGCGTCGTCCAGCGACACATCATGGCGTGCGTGACTTCCGGGTGGAACTGGATGCCATATGCCGCGGGTCCGTAGCGGAAAGCCTGCACCGCGAAGATATCGCCTTCCGCCAGCAGTTCCGCGCCAGCCGGCAGATCGAAACCCTCGCGATGCCACTGATAAACGTGCGATGGCCACTCCCGCGTCAGGGCGCGGCCGGCGCCGGTGACCCGGATTGGATAATAGCCAATTTCCGCCATCCCCTCGGGGTGGAAGCAGACCCGAGCGCCGAGCTGACGAGCCATCATTTGCGCCCCCAGGCAGATGCCGAGGAACGGTTTGCATTCCTTGAGCGGCACGGCCAACCATTCGATCTCGCGTCTGATGAACTCTGTCTCGTCGTTTGCGCTCATCGGCCCGCCGAACACCGCAACGCCGGCATGCTCTGCCAGCGTCTCAGGCAACGGATCGCCCAGCGCGGGCCTGCGGATGTCGAGGGGAATGCCGCGTGTGTGCAGATGATGGCCGACCCGACCGGGTGTCGACATCTCCTGATGCAGGACCATCAGGACAGGAAGGTGCGTCTTGTCCGTTCTTTGCAGCACGTTGGTGAATCGTAATGACCCTGCGGAGGTTTGCAACCGGCTTATGACCGGCTGATACGGCAATTTTCAATGGCGGCTCTGCACCGAGGGTACCGAAAAAATCAGGTGTCTCCCCTGTCGGCGCCCGTGATCCGCCGACGCAACTCGATACGCTCGCGGCTCGGCACGGCCAGCAGATCGGCCACGCGCCACATCACGTTGTCCTCGAACTCGCTGACGTGATGGTCCACGTAGACCATCTCCCACATCATCTCGACGATGCGGCGACGCCCGGCCTCGTCGAGTGTGCGCATCAGCACATGGGTGAACTGGTAGAAATCCACAGCCTCCTGGTCGGCGGCGATGGCCGCGTAGATGAGTTCCTCCGTCGTCGGGTCATCGAGTTCGAACCTCGACTGCAGCAGCATGTGCAGCTTGCCGCGATCTTCTTGGCTGAGTTCACCGTCGAGGGTCGCCACGTGGACCAGCAGGGCCGCCGCCGCCAGGCGGTAGTCGCTGTCGCTGAACGCGGCCGGCCTTTCCCCGCCCGCTAGATCGGTCCATAGCGATTTGAGTTCCTTCAGCATGCAGTTCCTCGTTGCCGCCCACCGTTGCTCCCCCGGACGGGTTAGATATAGGCTTTCAAGCCGGCTTTCGCTTGCGCCGGTCCATGCCATAATCCCGCCCGGATGCCCATGACCCCGTCTCGACTGGCAGGCCGACCATGAGTTTGGCTGAACGGCGCGATGACCCGATGACGCCCCCGTCCTTGGAGAGGGCGGCGCGCATCCGTGCACGGGGTGTTTGCAAAAGCTATGGCGGACTGGAGGTCTTCCGTGGCATCGATCTGGAGGTCGGCGACGCGGAGATTGTCGCCATTGTCGGCCCGTCCGGCTGCGGCAAAACAACGCTACTACGCTGTATCGACGGCCTGATCGCGCCGAGTGTGGGCGATGTCACCATAGAGGGCGTGCGTGTGGACGGGCCGCTGGCCGGCGTTGCGATGGTGTTCCAGCACTTCGGCCTGTTCCCGTGGAAGACCGTCCACGCCAATGTCGCCTACGGCCTCAAGCTCGCCGGCGCCAGCAGAGCCGAGATCGCCGATCGGGTCCCCTATTATATTCGCCTCGTGGGCCTTGCCGGTTTTGAGAACGCCTATCCCTATCAACTCTCCGGCGGCATGCAGCAGCGCTGCGGATTGGCGCGTGCGCTGGCGATCGAGCCGCGCGTGCTGCTGATGGACGAGCCGTTCGCGGCGGTCGACGCGCAGACGCGCGAGATCCTGCAATTCGAGCTCTTGCGCATCTGGGAGATGCGTCCGACCACCATGGTGTTTGTCACCCACTCGATCGAGGAGGCGGTGCTGATGGGGCACCGCGTCGTCGTGCTCAAGGGGCGGCCGTCCAGCGTTTTTGAAGTTGTCGAGGTTGATCTACCGCACCCGCGTGGCCGCGCGACGCTCGCGCATCCGCGCTTTGCGACACTGCGCGAGCACGTGTGGATGACCCTGATGGACGAGGCCAGGGCCGCGGAACTGGAGTTGCAGCGCTAGGAATACTCCAAATAAGTGGGAAGCGGCTTCGGAAATGATCATGCTCCAATCAACGCGTTAGGACGTGCCGGACGGCGCGAAAGTATCGCCGCCCGAAACGATCCGAACCAACGACATATAGGGAGGAAGACGATGGACATGCTGGATCAGACCAGGCGACGATCGTTGCCCGTGCTGACGGGTGCGGCGCTGGTGAGCGTGATGCTCGCGCTGGGTTCCAATCCTGGCCGAGCGCAAGAGACGCTCACGCTGGGGCTTCCGGGGATCCCGCCCGTTTTCGTCAGCGTACAGGCCTACGTGGCGCAGCAGCAAAAGCTGTTCGACAAGCATGGCGTGAAGGTCACGCTGCGTCCGTTCGACTCCGGAGCGAATGCTGCGCGTGCGACCGTCGCTGGCGACGTCGATTTCGCCATCTCGCCGACCCCACTGGTCGTCAACATGATCTCCAATGCCAACGCCGAGTTGGTCGGCATCTATGGCTACGAGCATCCCGACTGGCTGCTCGGTTCGATGGACCCCAACAAGAAGTGTGAGGACATCAAGGGTCAGCCGGTCGGCGTCGACAGTGAAGGCGGCGCGCGATCGATTGCGCTCAACCAGCTCGTACGCTCCTGCGGCCTGACGGCCAAGGACACTCAGCAGGTCGCCATGAGTTCCAACGTCGGAACGGCCATGGCGTCCGGCCAACTCAATTGGGGCGTGCTGCACATCGACGACGTTCCGATCATCGAGCGGCAGTCGAAGAAGAAGGTGAACGTAATCGTCGATATCAACAAGGTGGCGCCAGTCAGCCACTACATGACGATGGTGACGACGCGCGAGAAGGCCGAGAAAAAACGTGAAGCGCTCGCCCGCGCACTCGCAGCAATGATCGAGGCGACCGCCTTCATCAACGATCCCAAGAACGCCGAGGCGGTCGCCAAGGCGGCGGCGCCGACTGGTCGCGATGTCGAGGAAGCGAGAACCTCGACCGCAATGTACATCCACATGAACTTCTGGCCGCGCCAGGGCATGGGCTTGCCGCAGAAGAACATCGAGGAGATCATCGCCACGCAGAAGCGGGTCGGCGGCATCCGCCCGAACGCAACACCGGTCGTTTACACGCGCTTCGCGGATCCCAGGGTCTATGAGCAGGCGATGAAACTCGTCGGCGGCGGTAGATCCAACTGAGGGGATGAACATCCACGCAAGGCGTTGGCCCGGTGGGCGCCGGGCCAGCCACGTGCAATCCGTTCCTGCTGAGTGCCCATGAGATGGCCTGAACCGACTGTCCAGCGCTACGTCGCTTACGGCCTTTCGCTCGCAATCGGCGCAGGGCTATGGCAGCTTGCGGCGGCCCACACCAGTCCGGCTTTCCTGTCGTCATTCACCGCAACGATCGCCAAGGTCTGGGAATTCCTGGTCACCGGGGTTTTGATAGAGGCGCTGGCCAGTTCGCTGCTGCTGTTCGCTGTCGGGCTTTCCTGCGCCATCATTGTGGGCGTGCTGTTCGGACTGCTGCTTGCACGCGTGCGGCTGCTGCGGGTCGCTCTCGAGAGCTACATCACCATCCTGTACGCGACGCCGATGGTGGCTCTGATCCCGTTTATCCTCTCGATGATGGGCTTCGGCTTCGCCCCAAAGGCACTGGTGGTGTTCTTGTTCGCCTTCTTTCCCGTCCTCTACAACACCGTCGAAGGCGCGCGGAGCCTGCGGCCGGAACTGCTCGAGGTCGCGCGTTCGTTTCGCTCCAGCGAAGCAGCGATCTGGCGCGACGTCCTGGTTCCCTACACGTTGCCGTTTGCGCTCACGGGCGTTCGCCAGGCGGTGGCGCGCGGCCTCGTCGGCATGATCGCGGCGGAGTTCTTTCTCTCTTCCAGCGGCATCGGCCAGTTGATCATGCGAAGCGGCCAGGACTTCGACATCCCTGCGCTCTATGGCGCGATCCTGGTCGTCACTATTCTCGGCGTCGCGCTGATGGCGGTCGGCCGCATGGTGGAGAATCGTTTCGCCGCATGGCGAGGACTCGAACGATGAGCTTGGCGGTTCCCGCGGCGCCAGCCCGTGCGCGACGCAAGCTCGCGTTCAGCGATCTCGCCGTGCGCATCATCGCGGGTATCGTCATTCTGCTGGTGTGGGAGGTCGTGGTGCGGCTGTGGGCGCCGCCATTCGTCGCGCGGCCGAGTGCGATCGTGCAGGTCGCGCCGGCTGTCCTTGCCAATGCCACCTTCTGGCAGGCGGCAGCCGCGACGCTCGGAGCGGTGTTCAAGGGCCTGGCGATCGCCTTCGTGATCGGGACCGTGCTCGGTGTCGGCATTGGACGCATCCGCGCCGTAGACCGCATGACTTCAATCTACATCAGCGGGCTGTTCGCGATGCCGCTGACGGCCATCCTGCCTCTGGCTAGCCTCTGGTTCGGCTACACCGCGGACGCGCGGCTGGCGATCGTGGTATTCGCCAGTTTCTTCTCGATCGTTCTCAACGTCTCCGACGGCGCCCGCGCTGTGCCGCCAGAATACATCGAGGTCTCGCGCTCGTTCCGCGGGAGCGCAGTCTCGCGCCTGGTTGACGTCATCCTGCCGTCGTCGGTCCCCTATATCCTTGCCGGCCTGCGGCTGGCCGCGGGTCGTGCACTCATCGCTGCGGTGGTGGCAGAGTTCTTCGTCTCTATTCCGGGGCTCGGCTTCTACATTCTGTTTCAGGCGCGCACATTCCACCACAACGAGGCGTTCGTGGCCGTGGCGCTACTCGCCTGTGCCGGCGTTCTGTTCGAGATCGCATTGCGGCAGGCGACCGCACGCTGGCTGCCTTGGTATCGCCGCGGCGAACCGGTCGGCTGAACGCGCAGGTCGCCGCCGGTCCTGCTATCCTGTCATTTGCAAGGAGATTCCCATGGCCGAGACCATAGCCGTGATCGCGGCGGGCGAGATGGGCGCCGGCATTGCCAAGCGCCTGTCAGAGCGCGGCGCGCAGGTGTTGACGTCGCTCAGGGGGCGCGGCGCCGCCAGTGCAGCCCGCGCTGCTGCCGCTGGCATGCGAGACATTGCGAGCGACGACGACATCGTCGCGCAATCAGACTTCATCCTTTCGGTGGTTCCGCCGGGGCAAGCGGTGGCACTTGCCGAACGCTTCCAGGAGCCGCTCGCCCGTAGTGCCCGCAAACCGGTCTACGCCGACTGCAACGCAGTGGCGCCACGCACGGCCGAGCGCATCGGCACGTTGGTTGCCGAAGCCGGCGCACCCTACATCGACGGCGGAATCATCGGCGGTCCGCCGGCGGCCGGCTACAGCCCCAGCATCTACGTCTCCGGCCCCCTGGCAAGCGAGGCTCGGCGGCTCGTGCAGTACGGGTTGAACATCCGCGTGATCGACGGCGGAATCGGGGCTGCTTCGGCGCTAAAGATGTCCTACGCAGGCATCACCAAGGGAGTGACCGCAATCGGCGCAGCCCTCCTGCTGGGAGCATCGCGCGCCGGCTGTGCGGCCGAACTCAAGCAGGAGATGGTCGAAAGCCAGCCGCAACTGCTGCAACGCTTCTCACGCCAGGTGCCGCTGGCCTTTCCCAAGGCCTACCGCTGGGTGGCAGAGATGGAGGAGATCGCCGCCTTCCTGGATGAGGATGCAGCCGCACGCGAGATGTTCCTCGGCATCGCGCGCCTGTATGAGCGCATCGCCGCGGGCCAAGCGAACACCTCGCTGGCGGCACAGGGTGAACTGGCCGCGTTGTTGGACTTCTGCGCAGAGACACCGGCGGCGCGCAGCGGCGCCCGCTGAGGATCTCAGAAACGCGTAAGTGATGCGGCGGCTTGGCCAAAAAACACAGCAAATTCAGTAGTTTAGAACAATTACAAAGTACGATTTGCTTTGCATCAAGGCCGCATTTCGAGTACCCGGTAGATGACATTTCGGGCAGCGAGATCGGCCGCTGCATCCGACGCGAGAGATCGCCGATCGCAGGTGAGCGCCGCCGGGATTTCCATGATCGTCTGCTCTTGCAACGTGATCTCCGACCACGACGTGCGCTCCGCGCTCAAGACCTCCGACGCACCGCGCACCACCGGTCAGGTCTACGGTTGCCTCGGCTGCAGCCCGCAGTGTGGCCGTTGCGCGCGCACGATCCGTCGTCTCCTTGAGGAGGCGACCACACCGCAGTGCTGCGGCCACGCCCACCGCGAGTAGCGGAACCTCCTTAACGCCATTGATGTTCTTGAAATGCAGCGTCCTGATCCTTGTCAGGGTGGACAAAGCGACGCAATCTCGCGCGGACATCCGGTTGGCGCAGTCGGCCGAAATCGCTACAGTTTGTATGGGTTGCGCGCGCGTTGCCGCCGCCGGGCAGCCGATCGCCGGCACCCGCCGCGAGCAGTGGAGATAACGAATGAAGGGCGACGCCAAGGTTATCGAGTTTCTCAATCGAGGGTTGCGGCACGAGCTGGCGGCCATCAATCAATATTGGCTGCATTACCGGCTGTTCGAGAACTGGGGCTATCGCAGCCTCGCCAAACTGTGGCGCAAGGAATCGATCGAGGAGATGGAGCATGCAGACAAGCTGGTCGAGCGCATCATCTTCCTCGACGGCTTTCCGAACATGCAGGTGATCGACCCGCTCCACATCGGGCAGAACGTCAAGGAAGTGCTCGAATGTGATCTCGCCGCGGAGATGTCAGCCCGTGCGCTATACGAAGAGGCGGCAACCCATTGCCACGCGGTGAAGGACTACGTCTCACGCGACCTGTTCGAGAAGATCATGAAAGACGAGGAAGACCATATCGACTTCCTCGAGACCCAACTCGACCTCGTGGCCAAGCTCGGCATCGAGCTCTATTCCCAGCACCACATCGGCAAGCCGGAAGACTGAGGGGACCGGAGGACGAAGGCGGACGACGGCTCCCTTTCTTCCCGCGGGCGCAACCTTTCCAAGATTTCACGCGTCTCTGCGCGTCAGCAACCCTATGATGCAGGTGGGGCGGCCCGCTGGGTCTCGTGTGTTGCCAATGTCGCACCCGTTGCTCCGTGTATCGACCCGGGCCGGCCGGCGACCCGCCCTCCGGACATATCCACGCCCGCCGCTGCAACCTTTGTCGACCCGTCGCGGGATGCTAGCTTGCGGCGGGGCTTGCATCCTGAATCGCGAATCCGATGCGCGATTGCGCGATCGGCCGGTGCTGTTGTGCCGGTGCGTCCAAAGGTCCATTGCATGCGTGGAGTCGAGGGAGCGCTTCTTGCCTTGGCAACCGCGCTGGCGCGGTCGCGACGGGTATTCGCGATGAGCACCGCTCTCGGCCTCACACCGCTGTTGTCGGGGTGCATCGTCGGATACGAAAAGCCGCATCTCGGGCTGGAAATTCCCTCCAAATACCAACACGGAGCAGGCAGCCCCGACGCCGCCCTGCCGGCGCTCGACTGGTGGCGCGGATTTCGTTCCGGCGAGCTTACGTCCCTGATGGAAGCGGCACAGGCCAACAATCTCGATATCGCGATCGCCATCGCACGTATCCAGCAGGCCGATGCGCAGGCCCGGATCGCCGGTTCGGCCCTGCTTCCGGTGATCGATGCGAATTTCACCGCGCGCCGTTCGCGTCCTTCGCAAAGCGCGTCGGGCGGAACCACGATCCGCACCGGTTCGATTGAAACCTCGCTTTATGACGCCAATCTCAGCGCGAGTTACGAGATCGACTTCTGGGGCAAGAACCGCGCGAACCTGCTCGCCGCCGAGGAAAATACCGTCGCCACGCGCTATGACCGTGAGGTCATCGCCCTCACCACCATGGCGACCGTCGCAAACACCTATTTCCAGATGCTCAGCGCCCAGGACCGGCTGCGCATCGCTCATGACAATGTTGCCGCCGCCAGCCGCGTGCTCGCGCTCATCCGGGAACGGCTGCAGGCCGGCACTGCATCGCAGCTCGACATCGCTCAGCAGGAAAGCGTAGTTGCCACGCAACGCGCGACGATCCCGGCTTTCGAAATCACGCTGCGTCAGAGCATGGCGCAGCTTGCCGTACTGATCGGGCGCGCACCCGAGCACGTCCAAGTTCGTGGCGGGAGCGCCAATGCGATCCGGGTGCCTCCCATCAGCCCGGGCCTACCCTCTGATATTTTGCGTCAACGCCCTGACGTGCGTGAAGCTGAAGCGCAACTCGCATCCGCGAACTACAGCGTCGAGTCGGCGCGCGCCGCATTCTTTCCCAATATCGCCCTGACCGGATCGCGCGGTTTTCAGAGCGCCGCGCTCGCTACGCTGTTCGGTCCGGGCGCATGGTTCTACACAATGGCGGCCTCGGCGACGCAGCCGGTATTCGACGGCTTCCTGCTGCAAGGACAATTTGACCTCGCCCGCGGCCAGCAACAGGAATTCCTCCAGAACTACCGTCGGGCGGTGCTCTCGGCCTTCAGCGACGTCGAGCAGGCGCTGATCGCCGTCGAACAGCAGGCGCGGCGCGAGCGCCTGCAGAGCGAAGCGGTGCGATCGGCCCGCGAAGCCTTTCAATTGTCCGAGCAGCGCTTACGTGAAGGCACGGTGGACTTGATCACGGTACTCAATACTCAGCAGACCTTATTCCAGGCCCAGGATACTCTGGCGCAGGTTCGGCTGGCCCGGTTGCAGGCTCTGGTCAGCCTGTTCCGGGCGCTGGGTGGTGGCTGGCCCCCTCTCGACACAAATCAGCCGGTATCGCAGTGATCAGATCGCCGCGGGGACGCTAAGCTAACCTCAATGGACAAAAACAAACGCCGATACGTGATTTACGCGGCGATCGCCGTCGCGCTCGCCGGCGCCGTGGTCGCCGTGATGATGCGGCCGGCTGCGCGCCAGCAGACGGGCGGTTTCGGCCGTTTCCGAGCGGCGCAGGACCAGCCGGTCCCCACCCTGGCCGCCACCGCCCGGACTGCCGACGTGCCGGTCTATCTTGACGGCGTAGGCACGGTGCGCGCCCTCAACACCGTCACCGTGCGCTCGCAGGTCGACGGCAAGCTCATCCGCATCAACTTCAAGGAAGGCCAGGACGTCGAGCAGGGCTTCGTGCTGGCGGAGATCGACGACACGCTCTACCAGGCGCAGCTCGACCAGGCCGTCGCCAAGAAGGCCCAGGACGAGGCGCAGCTCGCCAATGCGCGGCGCGACCTGGAGCGCTACACCCGCCTCGCCGCCACGAATGCACTCGCACCGCAGCAGGCCGACACCCAGAAATCGCTGGTGGCTCAATTCGAGGCACTTGTACAGGCGGACCAAGCCGCGATCGAGAACGCGGAGGCGATTCTCACCTACACCAAGATCGTCGCGCCGATCTCGGGACGCACCGGCATCCGCCAGGTCGATGTTGGCAACATCATTCGCTCCGCCGATGCGACGGGCATCGTCACCATCACACAGCTCAAGCCGATCTCCGTGATCTTCACACTGCCGCAACAGAAGCTCATGCAGGTGAACGCCGCCCTCGCGCAACGTTCGCTGCAGGTTGAAGTGTTCGGACCAGAGAACAAGGTGGTGGTCGAGCGCGGCGTACTGCAGGTGGTCGACAACCAGGTCGACCAGACAACCGGGACCATTCGTCTCAAGGCTGAATTCGCCAACAAGGATTTGCAGCTCTGGCCGGGCCAGTTCCTCAACGTGCGGCTGCTCGTCGAGACGCTCGAGCAGGCGGTGGTGGTGCCCACCGCAGCCGTTCAGCGTGGACCGAACGGCTTGTTCGTATACGCGGTGCGCGATGACAGTACGGTCGCGATGCGGCCCGTCACGATCTCGCAGCAGAACGAGACTCAGACCGTGATCACCTCCGGCGTGCACGCGGGCGAGCGCGTGGTGACGACGAGCTTCAATCAACTCTCGGACGGACGCAAGGTCGCGATCAGCGAGACGGAGCCCGGCGCCGGTGCAACACCGACCAGCGCGATCCCTTCCGGCGAGCGATCGCGCCGCCCCGGCGGCGGTGTCGTGCAATCCGATCAGCCCCGCGCGGGCGGCCAGCGCCGCAGCGAGCGGGAGAGCAGCCGCACGCCGTGAGCGCGGCGAGCATGCATCCGGGTCGTGTCATGAACAGCCGCGTTTCACCTGCCGCGCATCGGTGCGGCTACCCGCAGGTCGGCCGATGTCCGGCCTGAACGTCTCCGGACCCTTCATCCGCCGGCCGATCGCGACCTCGCTGCTCGGGGTCGCCACCCTTCTGGGCGGCCTGCTCGGCTATTGGCTGCTACCGGTCTCGTCGCTGCCACAGGTCGACTTCCCGACCATCCAGGTGACAACGCAGCTTCCAGGCGGAAATCCCGACACCATCGCCTCACTGGTGACGGCGCCGCTCGAACGCCAGTTCGGGCAGATCGCCTCGCTCAACACGATGACGTCTGCCAGCTCATTCGGCATCAGCCAGATCACGCTGCAATTCGACTTGTCGCGCGACATCGATGGGGCCGCACAGGACGTGCAGTCGGCGATCAATGCGGCACGATCGACCCTGCCGCAGAATCTGCCCTATCCCCCAACCTACTCGAAGGTCAATCCGGCCGACGCGCCGATCATGACGCTCGCAATCACCTCCGATTCGATCGCGATCCGGCAGCTCAGCGACCTCGCCGACACGCTGCTCGCGCAGCGCCTGAGCGAGGTCACCGGCGTCGGCCGCGTCGCGGTGCAGGGCGGGCTGAAACCTGCTGTGCGCATCCAGGCCGACCTTGAGCGCCTCGCCGCCTATGGCATCTCTCTCGAGGATCTGCGCGCCGCGATCGTGGGTGCCAACGTCTCGGGCCCGAAGGGGCAGCTGGACGGAGCCCACCAAGCCTACATGATTGCAGCCAACGACCAGATCACGGCGGCGGACGCCTACAAGCCGCTGGTGATCGCCTATCGCAATAACGCCCCGATCCTGCTGCGGGATGTCGCCGACGTCGTCGACGGGCTTGAGAACGCCAAGGTCGGCGCCTGGTACCAAGGCAAGCCCGCCGTTGTCATTGACATCCAGCGGCAACCCGGCGCCAACGTCATTGATACCGTGCAGCGCATCCGCGCCGAGCTGCCTCGGCTGCAGCGCGCCGTGCCGGCCGACGCGCGGCTCCTGATCGTGAGCGACCGCACCGACACGATCCGAGCCTCCGTGCGCGACGTGCAGTTCACTCTTGTCGTGGCGGTCGGGCTGGTGGTCGCAGTGGTGCTGCTGTTCCTGCGCAGCGCCCGCGCCACGCTCGTCGCCGGCGTCGCCCTGCCGCTGTCGCTCATCGCGACCTTCGGCGTGATGTGGTTCTGCGGCTTCTCCCTCAACAATCTGTCGCTGATGGCGCTGACCATCGGCACCGGGTTCGTGGTCGACGACGCCATCGTGATGCTGGAGAACATCGTCCGTCACATCGAGGATGGCGAGGATCCCATGGCCGCGGCCCTTCGCGGAGCGCGCGAAATCGGCTTCACCATCATTTCGCTCACGTTGTCGCTGATCGCGGTCTTCATCCCGCTCCTGTTCATGACCGGTCTGGTCGGGCGCATGTTCCGCGAGTTCGCGCTCACGCTCACGATTGCCGTGGTCACCTCGGCCATCGTCTCGCTGACGCTGACGCCCATGATGTGCGCTCGCCTGCTCCGGCGCGAAGGCGAGCGGCCTCGTGGTCGATTGACGCGCCGCCTGAATACCGTGCTCGACGGGTCGGTGGAGTTCTATCGCCGCAGCCTGCAGTGGGTCCTGCAGCGCCAGACCGCGACGCTATGGGCGACAGCCGCCACGCTGGCGGCAACTCTCACGCTTTACGTCGTGGTTCCGAAGGGTTTCCTGCCGACGCAGGACACAGGCCTGATCGTCGCCGTCACGGAGGCCGGTCAAGACGTTTCCTTCGAGGAGATGAAGCGGCTGCAGGCTCAAGCGAGCAATACGATCGCGCGCGATCCCGATGTCATCGGCATCACATCGGTCGCCGGGGTCACCACGATCAACCCGACGCCGAACGTCGGACGCCTCACGATCACCCTCAAATCACGCAGCGATCGCCCGGCCTTCGTCACCGAGGTGGTCGAGCGTCTGAAACAGGCGGTGGCGCCGATCCCGGGCTTGGTCGTTTATTTCCTGCCGGTGCAGGACATCCAGATCGGCACCCGCCCGAGCCGAGGACAGTATCAGTACACGTTGGCCGGCACCGAGGCGAAGGAGGTCTCGCTCTGGGCCGACCGACTCGCGCAGCGCCTGCAAACCTCGCCTGCGCTGCAGGGTGTCGTGTCTGAGGTCCAGGACGGCGGACTGCGCGCGCTGGTGCGGGTGGATCGCGAGAAGGCCGGGCGGTTCGGCGTCTCGATGCAGATCGTCAACGACACGCTCAATGACGCGTTCGGACAGCGCCAGATCTCCACCATTTATGGTCAGGCCAACCAGTATCGGGTGATACTGGAGGCGGCGCCGGAGTATCAGCGCGATCCTGGCTCGCTTGCCAAGCTCTATGTGCCGGCCTCCGCCGCCTCGCAACCGCTGCCGGTGCAGAGCACCCAGTCGACGACGCCGGCCCAAGCCGCCACCTCGCCGACGGCGCAGATCCCACTCAGCGTGATCGCCTCATTCGAGCGCACGACCGCCCCTCTCGTGATCCTGCACGACGAACAGTTCCCGGCGGCAGTGATCAGCTTCAATCTGGCGGCCGGAGCCTCGCTTGGGGATGCGGTGCAGGCGGTGCAATCGGCGGAGCGCGAGATCGGTCTGCCTGGTTCCATCACGGGCACCTATGCGGGCGATGCCGCCGAGTTCGAGCGTTCGCTGGCGAGCGAGCCCTGGCTCATCCTGGCGGCGGTGATCACGATCTACATCGTGCTGGGCGTGCTCTACGAAAGCTTCATCCACCCACTCACGATCCTGTCGACGCTGCCGTCCGCCGGCGTCGGCGCGCTGCTCGCACTGCTGCTGTTCGGTCAGGACCTCTCGATCGTGGCGCTGATCGGCATCATACTGCTCATGGGCATCGTCAAGAAGAACGCGATCATGATGATAGATTTCGCACTCGATGCCGAACGCGTCGAGGGCCTCCCGCCCCGCGAGGCCATCGTGCAGGCCAGCCTGCTCCGTTTCCGTCCCATCATGATGACCACGCTGGCGGCGCTGTTCGGCGCGCTGCCACTGGTGCTCGAAAGCGGCACCGGCTCGGAGCTGCGGTTCCCGCTCGGCATTACCATCATCGGCGGCCTGCTGCTGAGCCAGCTCCTCACGCTCTACACCACGCCGGTCATCTATCTCACGCTGGAGCGGCTGCGCATGCACGCCGTCCGCCGCCGCCTGCGCGCGGCGCGCCAGCCAGCGGAGTGACGGATGAACTTCTCCTACCCGTTCATTCGCCGGCCGGTGGGAACGATCCTGCTGGCGACCGGCCTGTTTCTCGTGGGCGCGGTAGCCTATCGCTTCCTGCCGGTGGCGAGTGTGCCGGCCGTGGACATCCCGACCATCGCCGTCTCCGCGAGCCGCCCGGGCGCGTCCCCCGAGACGATGGCCGCGACGGTCGCAGCTCCACTCGAACGCAGGCTCGGTGCGATCTCGGGCGTCACCGAAATCACTTCAGTGAGCTCGATCGGCCAGACCCGCATCATCATCCAGTTCGATCTCAGCCGCGACGTGGACGGTGCCGCCCGTGACGTGCAAGCTGCGCTCAACTCCGCGTTGGCCGACTTGCCGCTCGATCTGCCCAGCCTGCCCAGCTTCCGCAAGTTCAATCCTGCGGCCACGCCCATCCTCATCCTGGCGCTGACGTCGAAGAGCATTTCGCCGAGCGCGATCTACGACGCCGCCGATACCATCGTCGCCCAGCGCATCATGCAGGTCGCCGGCGTGGCCGACGTGGCGGTGAGCGGCGCCGAGCAGCCGGCGATCCGCGTGCGGATCAACCCCGTTGCGCTGGCCAACATGGGCGTTTCGTTCGATGACGTCCGGCTCGCGATTTCGCGCACCAACGCGCAAGGCCCGCTTGGCACCTTCGACGGCGCTGTCCGCGCCGAATCCATCGCGACCAACGACCAGCTGCGTAACCCGACCGATTACCACACGGTCGTCGTGAAATCGGTCAACGGCAACGTGATCCGACTCTCGGACGTGGCGACGATCACTCAGGGGACCCGCAACACCAACTCCGCGGCCTGGTACAACGCGCAGCCGGCGGTGTTGCTGATCATCACTAAGCAGATGGATGCGAATGTCATCGAAACCGTCGACCGCATCCATGGTCTGATTCCCGAGCTCAAGCGCTGGATACCCTCCGGCATCGACGTCGACGTGCTGTCCGACCGCACGCAGACGATCCGCGCCAGCGTCGCAGACATGCAGCTCACGCTCGCCGGCTCAGTCGCGATGGTCATGCTGGTGGTGTTCATTTTTCTGCGCCGCACGGCGCCGACGGTCGCCGCCGGCGTCACCATCCCCTTGTCTTTGGCAGGAACCTGCGCGCTGATGTGGCTGGTCGGGTTCTCGATAGACAACCTGTCGCTGATGGCTCTGGCAGTGTCCGTCGGCTTCGTCGTCGACGACGCCATCGTCATGATCGAGAACACGTTCCGGAACCTCGAGAGGGGGCGCTCGCCCTTGCGCGCCGCCATCGAGGGCGCGCGCCAGATCGGCTTTACCGTGATTGCAATCAGCATTTCCCTGATTGCCGCGTTTATCCCCTTGCTGTTCATGGGTGGCATCGCCGGCCGGCTGTTCCGCGAATTCTCCGTCACGCTCGCCTTTGCCATCGCGATCTCGACGGTCGTCTCGCTGTCGGTCACGCCTATGATCTGCGCCCACTATATCCGCGAGGCTCCGACGAAGCGCTCGCGGTTCGACCGCCTGGTCGAGGGCTCGCTGGATCACATCGTGCGCGCATACGGCGCCTCCTTGCGGCTGGCCCTGAACCACCGCGCGGTGATGCTGATGATCATGCTGGCAACGGTCGCGCTCACCGTCGACCTCTACGTCAGGACCCCTAAGGGGTTCTTTCCGCAGGACGACACGGGCCTGATCTTCGGCGGCACGCGTGCACCCACCGATGTCTCGTTCAAGACCATGGTCGAGCTGCAGCGTCAGGTCGTCGATATCGTCAAGAGCGATCCGGCCGTGTTCGGCGTCGGTTCGTCGGTCGGAGGCAATGCCTGGTCGGGCTCCGTCAACCGCGGCACTCTGTTCATCAGCCTCAAACCGCTGGCCGAGCGCGACGGGCTCAGCACCCAACGGGTGATCGAACGCCTGCGCCGGCGCATTACCGCACTACCCGGGATTCAGCTCTTCATGTTCCCGGCGCAGGACCTGCGTGTCGGAGGACGTCAGAGTCAGTCGCAATACCAGTTCACCTTGTGGAGCCCCGATCTCGATGAGCTGACGAAATGGGTGCCGCGGGTGCAGGAGCGCATCAGGCAGGTGCCGGGCGTCACCGACGTTTCCACCGATCGCGAACAGGGTGGATTGCAGCTTGCCGTTGCGATCGACAGGGAGCGCGCGTCGGCGCTTGGCGTAAAAATGCAGGCGATCGACTCCGCGCTCAACAACGCTTTCGCCCAGCGGCAGATCTCCACGATCTATACCCAGCGCAACCAGTATCGCGTGATCCTGGAGATCGATCCGCAGTATCAGCGCGATCCCTCCGACCTTGCGCACATCTACGTACCCGGATTCGGCGGGACCTCTGTGCCATTGTCGACGGTGGCGAGGTTCGAGAAGGGTCTCGCGCCGCTCGTGGTAAACCACCAAGGGCAATACCCGGCCGTGACAATTTCGTTCGGGCTGCGACCTGACGTGCAGCTGGAGACCGCGACCGAGCAGATCATGCAGGCGGTGCGCGAGTTGCACATGCCCGATTCCATCCAGGCCGATTTCGCCGGCGAGGCGCGTCAACTCGCCCAGACCGCAGCCGCCGGGATCGTGCTCATTATCACCGCCCTGCTCGCGGTCTACATTGTGCTTGGCATTCTCTACGAAAGCTTGGCGCACCCGCTCACGATCATCTCGACCCTGCCTTCCGCCGGCCTTGGAGCGCTGCTCGCCCTGCAGCTGTTCGGCACCGAGCTGTCGCTGATCGCTTTTATCGGCATCATCCTGCTCATTGGTATCGTGAAGAAGAACGGCATCATGCTGGTCGACTTCGCGCTCGAAGGCGAACGCCAGCGCGGCCTTACGCCCGAGCAAGCGATCTACGAGGCCTGCATCGCGCGGTTCCGGCCGATCCTGATGACGACACTCGCTGCCCTGCTCGGCGCCGTGCCGCTGGTGATCGCCACGGGGCCAGGCTCCGAGTTGCGTCGCCCCCTTGGCATCACGATCATCGGCGGCCTCGTCGTATCGCAGGTGCTCACGCTCTATACGACGCCGGTGATCTACCTGCTGCTCGACCGGCTGCACCACCGGCTGTGGGGCCGCCGCTCGGCGCGGCCAGGCTGGCGCGCCCGCCTCGCTGAACCGTGACCGATCGCGAAACCGGAGGAAAACCGAGTTAACGGCAGGCGGCGCGGCCGCGGCTGCGCTAGACACACCTTGTCATGCTCGCGTCGCACGGCCGGGCAACAGCCTTCCGGTCGCTTGAGGCACAGCGGGGGCGTGGGTGCGTTATTGGCTTGGTGATCGTCGGGCGCTGATCCGCATTGCCCAGTGGCTGGTTGTGCCCGCCGCGATCACGGCGCTCACCGGCGTTGCGGTCGCCACCGACAAGCCCGCAGCGCCGTCCTGGACCGGCCTCTACGTCGGCGGCCACTTCGGCTATGGCACCGGCACGTTCGGCAACGGCACGCAACCGCTGCTCGGCCAAACCCTCGTCCTCCCACCAAGCGTGACCGGATTCACCGGGGGCTATCAACTCGGCTACGACGTCGAGTTGCCGAACCGGGTCGTATTGGGTTTGGGTGCTGAAATCACGTTCGCAAGTCCGCCCGAGCCCAACCAACCAATACGGCCATTCACCAGCAGCATCGACACCATCGCGATGATGCGTCCGCGCGTCGGCTATGCCTTGGGCACGTTCCTGCCCTATCTGACCGGTGGCTTGGCTTGGGCCAGAACGCAGGTTGATCTCTACGCGCCGGACGGTTTCCTGACTGGCGACAAGCACGCGACCCACGTCGGCTGGACTGTCGGCGGCGGGCTCGAATTCGCGCTGACTGGCCCTTGGACGGCACGCGTCGCCTACGATTATGTCGATCTTGGTGCACGCGACTTCGTGCTCGACTCGGTCCCAGCCGCCGTCACGGTGGCGCCCCAGCTTCATTTGACCACCATCGGACTCAATTATCGCCTCGATCCGATCGGTCCGGAAAAGGTTAGCCGCAGCACCGGAAGCACGTCGGACGACTGGAGCATCCACGGTCAGACCACGTTCATAGCACAGGGCTATCCGGACTTCCGTTCGCCCTACCAAGGATTTTTCAGCCTGCCAGGGCGGGGCGAGACTCGCGAAACTTGGACCATGACAGCCTTCATCGGGCGAAGGCTTTGGGAAGGCGCGGAGGTCTATTTCAATCCCGAGCTGGCGCAGGGCTCCGGGCTCAACGGCACGCTCGGCATTGCTGGCTTCCCCAACGGCGAGGCGCAAAAAACCGGGGCCGAGTTCCCGCTTGTGCGTCCGCAGCGCTATCTCCTTCGCCAGACTATCGGATTCGGCGGTGAACAAGAAAGCGTGCCGGACGGCCCCAACCAGATCGCCGGCAAGCGCGACATCGACCGCGTCACCGTCAGTATCGGACGCTTTTCGGTCGTCGATATTTTCGATGCCAACACCTATGCGCATGATCCGCGCATAGACTTCATGAACTGGTCGATCTGGGCGTCGGCCGCCTACGACTTTCCTGCCAACCTGCCGGGTTACACCCATGGCGCAGTCATCGAACTCAACCGCAAGGACTGGGCCATCCGCGCCGGCGCCTTCCAAGTCCCAGAAGCGCCAGCATCCGACATCCTGACCTTCAAGACCGGCGGCGCCGTCGTGGAATTCGAGGAGCGCCATACTTGGCTCGCCCAGCCTGGCGCGGTTCGCATCGGTCTATTCGGCAATCGCGGCCACACCGGCAACTTTCGGGAAGTCCTCGCTCGCGTAGCGGCTGATCCAAACACAAACATCAATGACGCAATGGTCGCCAACCGCCGACAACGGCCCAAGCTCGGCATATATGGCAACGTCGAGCAGGCGATCTCGCGAGACATCGGGGTGTTCGCGCGCGGGAGTTGGTCGGATGGCAAGAACGAGAGCTTGTCGTTCACCGACGTCGACCGCAGCATCGCGGGCGGGCTGTCAATCAAAGGCACCCGCTGGTGGCGGCCGAATGATACGGTCGGCCTTGCGGTCGCAATGAATGCCATCTCGAGCGGGCGACGCGACTATCTTGGCGCCGGTGGGCTCGGCTTGCTGATCGGTGATGGGCGGCTGGATTACCGTGAGGAGAAGATCCTCGAAGCCTATTACGCACTGGGCCTGACAAGCTCGTCGGCGCTCACCCTGGATTACCAGTTCATCGACAATCCCGCTTACAACGCCGACCGCGGGCCCGTCTCGATCTTCACGGCGCGGCTGCATGCGGAATTCTGAATACGCCGTCGATCAAAGCTGAACGGCAGTTCATCTCGGCGATCTCTATGTCATTTGTTTTATTTGCGTTTTCGCAATGGCTGCGACATATAGTCCCGCGATACGAGCAGGGTCTTATGGCCCATCAGGAGATCGCTTGCGGCGGGCAGTCGGGAATCTCTGGCGATCCGTTTCGGTCGCGCCACTGCATTATCGTGTGCTGTTGTCGCTCGCCGGCTGCATTGCGCTCGCCGTTGCTGCGGTCGCCTTCATTCTGCATGAACCTGCCGCCGGACCCATCGAGGACGCCGAGATCTCGAGTCAAGCCAAGCGCAGCGTGCCGCGCTATCGCCCCACGCAGATCGAATGGGCGAACCTGGTGATCGAACCAGTGGAGCAGCGCTCGTTCCGCCCAGCGCAGGTGACCGAAGGAAAGATCGCAATCGACGACAATCGTTCGACGCCGATCTTTTCGCCCTACTCCGGGCGTGTCACTCGTCTCCTCGTGAAGGCTGGCCAGCGGGTTGAGAAGGGTCAGCCGCTGTTCGTGATCGAGGCCAACGACGCCGTCCAAGCCTTGAACGATTTTGCGGCAGCCACATCCGGACTCGCTAAGGCCGAGGCGGCGCTGACGTGGGCACAGACCGTTGAGCAGCGCAACCGCAGTCTCTACGAAGGCCGCGCCGTGCCTCTGCGCGATCTGCAGCAGGCCCAATCTGAACTGACTACCGCGCAGAACGATGCGCAGGCCGCGCAGGCCGCCGTGGAGGCGGCGCGCAACCGGCTGCGTTCGCTCGGCCGCACAGACGATGAAATTGCAACGTTCGAGCAAAACGGCCGGATCACTGCCGGGACGACGATCCCTGCCCCCATCGGCGGCACGATCCTGCAGCGCCGGGTGGGCCCGGGTCAGTACGTGAGCGGGGCGGCCGGCGATCCGGCCTTCATCATCGGAGACTTGTCGACGGTGTGGCTGACGGTCTTTGTGCGCGAAACCGACGCGCCTAAGATCGCGCTCGGTCAGCAGATCGATTTCGCCGTGCCTGCTTTGCCGGGTCGTGCGTTCACTGGCAAGATCGAATACGCTGCCGCTGCGATCGATCCGGCAACGCGCCGCCTGCTGGTGCGCGCCAGCGTGCCGAATCCTGACGGGCTGCTGAGGCCGGAGATGCTGGCCAATGTCACCATCATGGACAGCGATGAGAGCCGCACGATCGCAGTGCCCCGCAGTGCCGTGATTCACCAGGGCGACGTGACCAGAGTCTGGGTCGCGCGAGAAGACCGCACAATCGAACTACGCCGGATCCGGACAGGTGTGGCCAGCGGGCACATGGTCCAGGTGCTCGACGGCCTCGCCCCTGACGACCGCGTCATTACAAAGGGTCCACTACTCATCGACCGCGCACCGGCCGGCAGCTAGCCGTCCAAGTGGTCGATAACCAGAACGCATCCATGTCCAGGCCGACGGCCGTCCGATTACGAACGCACGTGCTCCAACCCGTTGTGGGTGCGCTGGCCTGCCTGTTATTGGCCGCGCCTGCGTGGGCGCAGCATGCCGCCAAGACCCGCGGCGACACCGTGCGAGTCTCCAGCGACCAGATGCATCAACTCGAGGTCGCGCCCGTCGAAACTTACCGGTTCGTCGTACAGAAACCGGCGATCGGGCAGATCGCCTTCAACGAGGAAACGAGCACGGTCGTGCTATCGCCATTCTCAGGCCGGGTTGCGCGTCTGATCGCCAATGTCGGCGATAAAGTAAAGCAGGGCGATCCGCTGCTCGAGCTTGACAGTCCTGAAGTATTGCAGCCGCAGAACGACTTCATCGCCGCCAGCACAACGCTCAATAAGGCCCGCGCGCAGCTCGCTCTGGCCCAAACGGTCGAGCAGCGGCAACGCGGCCTCTATGAGGGCAAGGCCGGCGCGCTTAAGGAGTGGCAGCAGGCGCAGGCCCAACTCGCCGCCGCTCAGAGCGATGCGCGTGCAGCCGAGACGGCGGTGGAGGCCGCGCGCAGCCGACTACGAATCATGGGCCGCACCGACTTGGAGATCGCCGCGCTGCGAGACAAGGGTGCGATCAACAGAACCATAGCGATCCCGGCTCCGATCGATGGAACTGTCGTCGCGCGCAAGGTTGGTCCCGGTCAGCAGGTGCGCAGCGACTCCAGCGAGCCTCTTTATGCGATCGCCGATCTCTCCACCATGTGGCTGAAAGCCTATGTGCCGGAGTCGGATATCGCGCTGGTGCACGAAGGACAGGATGTTGAGGTCAGAGTCGGCGCGATGCCGCAGCGAGTCTTTACGGCGCGGATAGCCACCGTCGGCGCCGCGTCCGATGTCCAGAGCCGCCGTGTTGTAGTGCGTTCGGAAATTCCTAATCCCGACGGCGCGCTCAAGGCGGACATGTTCGCAAGCTTCAAGATTGTCGCAGGCTTCGAGTCCACGCCAGCAGTGCCCATCGATGCAGTCATCCGGGAAGGGGACGAAGCTGTCGTGTGGGTCGAAAAGCCTGACGATCCGATGCTGTTTCAGCGTCGCAAGGTCACGGTAGGCATGGAACAGGACGGACGTCTGCAGATCCGCGAGGGACTCGCGGCAGGCGAGCAGGTCGTCACGCGTGGGGCGATCTTCATCGACAACGAGTGGCGCCAGTAGCGGGCGCTCCAGGGGACGGGGATAATGCTGCGCAGCCTGATCGCGTTCTGCCTTTCGCGGCGGCCGCTGGTGATCATCGCTTTCGGGGTATTCCTGGCGCTCGGCACCGTCGCCTTCATGCGCCTGAACATCGAAGCCTATCCCGATCCAGCTCCACCGATCATCGAAATCATCGCCCAGAATCCCGGCCAGTCGCCGGAGGACATGGAGCGCTATGTCACGATCCCCATCGAAATCGCGGTCGCCAGCACGCCCGGGCTGCGGTTCATCCGGTCCAACACGGTCTACGCGCTCAGCTTCATCCGGCTGCAGTTCGAGTACGGCCGAGATTACAACTTCGTGCGACAGCAAGCGCTCAACCGACTCAAGGACGTGGCTCTGCCGCCCGGCGTCCAACCGGTTATTTCGCCCGCCGGCACTATCAGCGAGATCTTCCGGTATCAGCTGAAAGGACCGCCGGGCATGGACGTCATGCAGCTCAAGACGATGCAGGACTGGGTGGTCGAGCGCAGGCTGCGGATCGTGCCTGGTGTCTCCGATGTGTTGGTTCTCGGTGGCAAGACCAAGGAGTTCCAAGTCGAGATCGATATCAACCGCATGATCGCGCACGGTCTCACGTTGCCGCAGGTCATCGGCGCGATCTCCGCCAGCAACGCCAACGTGGGCGGCCGCACACTGAATGTCGGCGAACAGTCGGTCAACGTCCGCGGCATCGGCGTGTTCAATTCGCCGCAGGATATCGGCAACGTGGTCTTGAGCCAGCAAGGCGGCGTTCCGGTGCTGCTGTCGGACATCGCCAAAATCCAGATCGGGTTTACACCAAGGCTCGGCATCGCTGGCCGGGACGATACGACCGACATCGTCACCGGCATTGTCCTGATGCAGAAATTTGAACGGACAATGGACGTCGTGCGCAGCGTTCGCGCTGCCGTCGAACAGATGAACACCGACGGCTCGCTTCCGCCGGGTGTGCACATCGACGCTTTTTATGACCGCGGCGACCTCGTTGCGATCACCGTGCAAACGGTGATCCACAATATGCTGTTCGGAATCGCGCTGATCTTCTTGATCCAGTGGGTCTTCCTTGGCGATCTGCGCTGCGCGTTGATCGTCGCAGCGACCATTCCAGTGGCGCTGTTTCTTGCCGTCATCATCACCGTGCTGCGCGGCGACTCTGCGAATCTTCTCTCAGTCGGCGCCATCGATCTCGGGATCATCGTGGACGCAACCGTGATCATGGTGGAGAACATCTTCCGCCACTTGGCGCATCACGTCGGGAGGCAGATGTCCGGTGAAGGATCTCTGACCGACAAGCTGAATCGCGTGCTGACGGCTGCAGTCGAGGTGGACAAGTCGATCTTTTTTTCCGTGGCGATCACCATCGCAGCCTTCCTGCCGTTGTTCACGATGCAGGGCGTCGAGGGCCAGATTTTCGGACCGATGGCCCGCACCTATGCCTATGCGCTGCTCGGCGCCGTGATCGCGACCTTCACCATCACGCCTGTGCTCTCGTCGATCTTGCTGCCGGCGCACGTCAATGAGGTCGAAACGCGCGTTGTGCAGTGGATCCGGGGCGGTTATCAGCGGCTGCTGATCCCCGCAGTACGTAACGCACGTCTCAGCGCAGCGATTGGGCTCGCCTTTCTCGTTCTCAGCGGCGGCATCGGCGCCCGGCTCGGCACCGAGTTCCTGCCAAAGCTGGAGGAAGGCAACCTGTGGATCCGAGCATTGATGCCGCCGACGATCACGCTCGAAGCGGGAGTCGATACTGTCGCCCGCATCCGGCACATCATAAAAAGCTATGCTCCTGTGCGGACCGTGTTTTCGGAGCAGGGGCGCGGCGAGGACGGCACCGATCCGGATGGGTCATTTCTGGCGGAATTTTTCGTGCCACTCAAGCCGCGGGAGGAATGGCCGAAGGGCCTCACCAAGGAAATGCTCGTCAAGCAAATGAGCGAGCAGCTCAACCGCGAGTTCGTCGGCGTAGACTTTAACTTCTCGCAATACATTCAGGACAACATCGAAGAAGCGGTGTCCGGCGTCAAAGGCGAGAATTCGATCAAGATTTTCGGCCGCGATCTGGGCGAGCTCGAACGGCTCTCCAAGGAGGTCAAGAGCGAGCTGGGGCAGGTACGCGGAGTCACGGATCCGGGCGTGTTCAACCTGCTCGGCCAGCCGAGCCTTGTCATCCGCATCGACCGTGCCAAGGCGGCGCGCTACGGCTTCTCCGTTGCGGATATCAATGCCGTGGTACAGGCGGCCATCGGCGGCCAGGAAGTTACGCGCGTCTACGAGGGCGAGATGAATTTCGCCCTCACTGTGCGGCTGGCGCCCGAGTATCGACGCAGTATCGACGCCATCCGCTCCATCCCGGTCGCCCTGCCGAGCAGCGACCCCAAAGCGCCGCCGGCCTACATCCCGCTCAGCGATCTTGGCGAGGTGAAGCTCGAGACCGGCGCCGCCTACATCTATCGCGAGAACACGCAGCGCTTCATTCCGCTCAAATACAGCGTGCGCGAGCGCGACCTTGGCTCTACCGTGGCCGAGGCGCAGGAGCGGGTCGGCGCCAACGTCCCGCTGCCCGCGGGCTATCGCATGGAATGGGCGGGCGAATTCGGTGCGCTCGAAGAGGCCAAGAAGCGTCTCGGCATCATCGTCCCCGTCAGCCTGCTGTTGATCTTGATGTTGCTCTACAGTCTCTTCAATTCAGTGCGCGACAGCCTGCTTGCCCTCTCCGGCATTCCCTTCGCCGTAGCGGGGGGCATCCTCGCCCTCTACGTCTCCGGGCTGAACGCCAGCGTGTCCGCAGCGGTCGGCTTCATTTCCCTGTTCGGCGTGTCGGCCATGGACGGCATTCTGCTCGTGTCCTACATCCGGCGCGAGATGGAAGAAGGTCTCGGCAGCGAGACGGCGATCGTCCGGGCCGCCGAGACGCGCATGCGCCAGATCTTCATGACCGGATTCTCAGCCTGCATCGGCCTCGTGCCGGCGGCGCTTTCGACCGGCATTGGCTCGCAGGTTCAGCAGCCGCTGGCTACGGTCATCGTCGGTGGGATGTTGCTGTCGCCGATCTGCAGCCTGCTGATGATCCCGACGCTGGCGAGGCTGTTCATGCCCGAAGTCAAGGACACGGGTGTCGCCAACCGGGCCCACATGGCGGCGGAATGAGCTATTGGCCGCTCGGGGTGCGCACGCCGTGCCAAGCGTCACGCACCTGCTGATAATGGACCTGCGGATCGTAGTCAGGCGTGTTCAGCGCGAGCTTGACGTGGTTGAGCCGGCCAATGGCGCTTAAGAGGGTGTAGGACGCGACCACCCGGTCGCGTTGCGCCACGATCAGGCGCGAGCGCGCCAGAGTGAGATCCTGCTGCGAGTTGAGCACGTCCAGCGTGGTGCGCTGGCCGGCTTGCGCCTCGCGTTGCACGCCCGAGAGGGCGAGTTCGGCCGCACGCACTTCTGATTGTGCGGCGTTCAGCGCGATTCGCGCGCCTTCGTGGGTCACCCACGCAGCTGTCACCGCCAGCTGGGCCTGGGTGCGTGCACGGTCGAGGAGGATCCGTGCCTGGCTCAGCAGTTCCTTGGACTGGCGAACCTGCGAGGCGGCGGTGCCCCCGTCGTAGACCGGCACGTTGACGTTGCCTACCACGCCGGCCACATCGCTGCGCGTGCTGCCGAACGTAGTGTCGGTCTGGAAACTGCGCGAGATGCTGCCCTGTACGCCGACGGTGGGGTAGAGCGCAGCCTCGGCGACGTTAACGGCGCGCTGGGCGGCATCCACATCGAAGGCCGCACCGAGGATGGCGGGGTGCTCAGCGCGGCTGATCGCCTGTGCCTGTTCGCGCTGGCGCGGGAGCAGGTGGTCGATCGGTTCGGCCGGCACCAGACGTCCCGGAGGCGAGCCGATGATTTGGGCGTAGGTCGCTTGGCTGACCGCGAGGTTGATCTCGACATTATTGAGATCGGCGATGCCGCGATTGAGCCGCGCCTCGGCTTGCGCGACGTCCGTCGGCGTCACGTCTCCGGCCTCATAACGCCGCTGTGTCGTCGCGCGTAGCTCGCGCAGGAACTGCACATTGGTGCGCTGCGCCTCGACCAGGCCCTGGTTGGCAATCACCCCCATGTAGGCGGTCACGGCATCGAGCAGAACCGACTGCTCGACCGCGCGCAATTGTTCGCGCCCTGACAGCACCTGCGCTTCCGCGCGGCGGACCTGATTGCCCGTCTTGAATCCGTTGAATAGGGTCTGGTTGATCGTCAGACCCGCCGACCAGGGATAGAGCATCTTGGATTCGGAGAACGGTGGCGCCAACGTCCCGTCGGCGTTCGTTCCCCCCGGCAGCAGGTTACGCACGCCCTGCAGGCCTGCGCTCAAGAGCAATCCGACCTGTGGCCGATAGCCGGAGAGTGCCTGGGGGATTTCTTCGTCGGTCGCCCGCTGGCGGGCGCGTTCGGCGTTGAGCAGCGGGTTGCCCTGATAGGCACGCGTGAGTGCACCCGTCAGGGTCTCGGCCCGGGCGCCGACCGCCAACACCTGCAAGGCCGCCCAGGCCCCCAGCACCGCAACCGTACGTAACCGCATCCAACCCACCCGCGCCGTAACGCGCCACCCTATTGAGCCTAAATCGCGCCCCGGGAAAAGCCCATTCGATTGCCAGCAATGGGGCATGGATCGTGCGACCGGCGCGTGCGAAGCGTCTGTGGACAAGACGACCGTCGGGTCCTTCTGCCAAGCTTTGGACGCAAAGACCGGGATCCGCGGCCCGCAGCGTGTCCTCGTCGATTCGCCAGGCTAGCTATGCTCTTCCGGCGCTTGCGTCTTGGCAACCTGCAACTCGGCGCGCGGATCGACCGTCCCGGGGCGAGCCATCGAGAAGATGTTGTCCACGACGGCGTAGTCCATATAGCCGAGGCGGGAGATCGGCTTCATCCTCGTGATATCAACCATGCCGTCGGCAATCACCCTGTCGTCAATGTAGATGCCCACCACTTCCCCGATCACGAGCTGCGAGCGGTTGGCCTTGCCGTCGGACGCGACCAACTCCACGGTCTTGTAGTACTTGCACTCGAGCGCAACCGGCGAACGCTTGACGCGCGGTGGCTTCACGTTGCGCGAGGGCACCATTTCGAGACCGACCATCTCCGGCTCGCTGACGCCCGGGGCGAACTCGGCGGAGGAGTCATTCATCTCCTTGCGCAGGTCCCACGTGGCGAGGTTGAACACAAACTCGCCGGTCGCCTCGGCATTGATCTGCGAATGCTTGCGCGGCGCGCTCGAGAAAATCACCCATGGCGGGTAGCTCGAAACGAGATTGAAGAAGCTGTAGGGACCGAGGTTGACGACGCCATTTGGATCAAGCGTCGAGATCCAGCCGATCGGCCGTGGCACCACCAGCGCCGTGACGGGCGAATGCTTCAGACCGTGCTTTTCCGTGCGTGGATCGTAGAACATGCGTCTCGTGTGCTTGTGCTGTCGGCGGGTGATGCGATCGCGAGCTAGACCACTCCGCTGCCGCGTAGATCGGCAATCTCGCCGTCGGACAATCCGATTTCACGGAGGATCTCGTCGGAGTGCTGTCCCAGTAACGGCGGTGCTCGCTCGTAGCGCAGGCGGGCGTCCTTGAAGTTGATCGGGTTCTTCACTTGTGGGACCTGCCCGGAGTTCGGATGCGGCAGGTCGAAACGCATACCACGGTGCTTGACCTGCGGCTCCTCGAACACCTCAGCGACCGAGTTGATCGGGCCGCATGGAACGCCGGCCCGCTCCATTGCCTCGACCAGATCGGAGCGCTTCCACCCCGCGAAGATCTGGGCGATCAGCGGCATCAGCTCGTCCTTGTGGCGCACGCGGTCGGCGTTCCTGCCGTAACGTGGGTCGGTGGCAAGTTCCGGCCGGCCCAGCGCCTGGCACATCTTGGCGTATTGCCCGTCATTGCCCACCGCCAGCACGACGTCGCCATCCGCGCACTTGAACACGTCCTGAGGCATGATGTTGGGGTGGCGGTTGCCCTGCCGTTGCGGCGTGCGGCCCGAGAGGAGGTAGTTCATCGCCTGATTGGCAAGTACGGCCGTCTGCACGTCGAGCATGGCAAGGTCGATGAAGTCGCCCCGCCCGGTCTGCTCTCGGTTGGCGAGCGCCGCCAGCACCGAAACCGCGCCATACATGCCGGTCATCAAGTCGAGAATGGGAATGCCGACCTTCTGCGGACCGGCGCCCGGACGTCCATCGGCCTCGCCCGTGATGCTCATCAGGCCTCCCATGGCCTGGATGAGGAAGTCATATGCGACTTTCGGTGCGCATGGGCCGTCTTGCCCAAACCCTGTGATCGAACAATAGATCAGCCGCGGATTCACCGCCTTGAGATCGTCGTAGCCGAGGCCATAACGCGCGAGCGTGCCGACTTTGAAGTTCTCCAGCAGAATGTCGGCGCGCGCGGCGAGTTTCTTCACAATCACTTGGCCTGCGGGCTTCTCGATGCTCAGCGTGAGCGAGCGTTTGCCGCGATTGACGGACAGGTAATAGCCGGATTCGCGCGTCTCCGATCCGTCCTCGCTTTTCAGGAACGGCGGGCCCCAGCCACGCGTGTCGTCACCGACGCCCGGCCGTTCCACCTTGATGACGTCGGCGCCCATATCGGCGAGCAATTGCCCGGCCCAGGGCCCGGCCATGACGCGGCTAAGGTCGAGGACCGTGAGGTGCGACAGCGGACCCGGCACGTGCAACTCCCTGCATCAGCGAGCGGACAAGGCGCGACGGCCGTGCAGCGGCCGCATGTTCTTGAACCATAAGGTCAGACATTTGTCACTTGTGGCGCACCATCAGTCATGGCGCCAGGTCATGCGGCAGGAAGACGAACCCCTCGCCTCGCCGCTCGATGCGACCGCAGTACGGCCAGCCGAAATGCACCGGCGCCAGCAATGTGTTGTTGTCCGCGCAATAGCCAAGGATGCGGCGGCGCGTCGCCGCAGCTTGCGCCGGATCGGCGCAGTATTTCGTGCTCCAGTCGGGGAATGCAACCTGGATCGGCTGATGCGCGACGTCGCCGGCGAACAGGACCTCCTGCGCGTGCGAGCGCACGCGCACGGCCATCATGCCGGGAGTATGCCCGGGGATCGGCATCAGGTCGATGCCTTCGAACAACTGCTCTTCACCCTCGACCAGACGCGCCAGGCCCGCATCGAGAACTGGCTGTACGCTGTCGATGAACGGCAGGGTGGCGCCCTCTGGCTTCCCTTTGGCGCCGCGCGCTGGATCTTGCGCCTCCCGCTCGATGTGCGACATGACGTAGGTGGCGTTGCGGAACGTCGGAACCCAACGGCCGTCCTCCAACCGCGTGTTCCAACCCACATGATCGACGTGCAGATGCGTGAGGATGACGCAGTCGACGTCGTCCGGCGCGACGCCGGCCGCGCGCAGGCGTTCGAGGTAAGGGGTTTCGAGCTGATGGAAGCGCGGCGACAGCGGCCGCGTCTTCCCATTGCCGCCGCAGGTGTCGATCAAGATCGTGTGTCGCGGTGTCTTGAGCAGCCAGCTATGCACGCTCGTCGGGAAGACGTCCTGGGCGCAGTCGTAATAGTGCGGCGCCAGCCAGCCCAGATGCTCCTCCAGCCCCGCACGGCGAAAGTCGGGCAGCAGCGTCATCGGTTCGGTGAGCATCACCTCCTCGATGCGATGAACCTCGACATCGCCGATGCGAAACATGCAGTGTCCTAGTCCGCGAGACCGAAGCGGAAACCGCCATCGATGAGAATATGCGCGCCGGTGACATGGCGCGAGGCGTTCGATGCGAGGTAGATCGCAGCACCCTGCATGTCCTCCGGCGTCGCCATGCGGTGGTTCGGATGCTGCCCCGCAAAGAACTCCTGCGCTGCCTTGTCCTGCAGTCGCCCGCCGCCGATGTTCGTGATGCAGGGTCCCGGTGCGAGCGCGTTGACGCGAATGTCGTAGCGCGCGAGCTCCATCGCGGCCTGCCGGACAAGCTGCGCCACTGCAGCCTTGGACGCGACATAGATCGTGCCGACATACTGCTCGATCTTGAACGCCGACACAGACGAGGTGACGACGATACGGCCGCCCCCGGCTGCTTTCATGTGGCGGGCCGCGAGCTGAATGGTCTTGAAGCAGGCGGTGAGGTTGACCGCCATGACGCGGTCCCACAGATCGTCGGGAAGCGCCTCGATGGCGCGGGAGGGATCGCGCTCGCGCTGTGCGTTGAGGAAGCCCGGTCCGCCGCTGATACCCGCGTTGGCGAACACCACGTCGACGCGGCCATGCCGTTTGGCGACAGCGTCGAACGCGCGCTCGAGCACGGCCTTGTCGGTCACGTCGGCTACCTCGCCGAAGACCTGCGCGCCCAGTCCCTTGAGCTGCGCCACGGCCGTACTGAGCATATCCGCGTCGCGATCGATGACGGTCACGACCGCACCGTTGTCGGCCATCACTTCGGCGCAGGCATAGCCGATGCCGTTGGCGCCGCCGGTCACGATGGTCACCATGCCGCGCACGTCGAAAAGGTCTTGGACTTTCATTGGTGTCGATACTCGGTTGCTGGTCAGGCCGGGCTTTGACTGCCCAATGAGCGGCGGCCTCGCCGATCCCGGCCGTTCCGGTGGAATGGACCCGCCCGTGCCTACCCAAGCGGGCTGCCCGCGGCAAGCGCGGCCACGACAATGGAGATATCGAATTCCGCCAGCTAGGCGGCCACCCGCGCCGCGCCGGCGCGACGGTCTTCCTTGATCATGTCAGCACCCTTCTCACCGATCATCATGGTCGGCGCGTTGGTATTGCCCGAGATCACATTGGGCATGATCGAGGCGTCGATCACCCGCAACCCGGACATCCCACGTACGCGCAGCCGCTCGTCCACCACTGCCATCGGGTCCTGCCCCATTTTGCAGGTGCCGGACTGATGGAACACCGTGATCACGGTCTGGCGCGCGTAGGCGAGGATATCCTCGTCGCTCTGCACATTCGGCCCCGGCGCCATTTCTTCCGGGGCGAAGCGCGCCAGCGCCGGTTGCGCGACGATCTTGCGGGTCAGGCGGATCGAATCGATCGCGACGCGTTGGGCCTCAGGCTCACGCAGGAAGTTGTGCAGGATCGCCGGATGGGTGTGCGGATCCGCACTCTTGATGTGCGAATAGCCAATGCTTTGCGGGCGTACTACGGCGATGCCGCAAGAGAACCCGGGATGCGAGTGGAGCGGGCCGCCGAAACGATCGGAAGTTGCCGCCGAGACGTGATACTGCAGATTCGGCGTGTCCTGTGACGGATCGCTGCGCGTGAAAGCGCAAAGCTGCGGAGGCTGAGTGCCCATGGGACCGCGCCGCGTCAGCAGATAGTAAGCGCCCATCAGGTTGCGGCGCACCGGGTTTGTCACCCACTGGTTCATGGTCATCGTGTTCCTGACCTTGAACGTCTGCCGGATCTGCCAGTGATCCTGCATGTTCTCGCCGACGCCGGACAACTCGTGCCGAAGCGCAATGCCGTACTTCGCCAGCAGCGCGGGCTGACCGATGCCGGAGAGCTCCATGATCTGCGGGGAGCCGATCGCGCCAGCAGCCAGGATCACCTCGGCGCTCGTCGCCGCGTAACGGAGCTGATCGCCTTCCCAGAACTCGACGCCAACCGCGCGTTTACCCTCGAGTCGGATCTGCTTGGCATGCGCCTGGGTGATGACGCGCAGGTTGGGGCGGTTCATCACCGGATGCAGGAATGCCTGTGCCGCGGAGGAGCGGCGACCATTGCGGATCGTGCCCTGAAAGTAGGCGACGCCTTCGTTATCGCCCTTGTTGTGGTCGTCGGTCTCGGGGATGCCGTAGTCGATCGCCGCCTTTTTCCAGGCTTCCACGATTTCCCAGCGTACGCGGTTCTCCTGCACCCCGAGTTCCCCGTCGCTACCGTGAGTGTCATTGGCGCCGCGCGGGTACTTCTCGATGCTCTTGAAGTAGGGCAGCACGTCGTCCCAGGACCAGCCGACGTTACCGAGCTGCCGCCAGATGTCGTAGTCGCGAGCGTGACCGCGGATGTAGCACATGGCGTTGATCGACGACGAGCCGCCCAGGGTCTTGCCGCGCGGCACCGGCGTGACGCGGTTATCGCAATACGGTTCCGGCTCGCTCTGGTAGCACCAGTCGACTTCCTTGTTGCCAAGCAGGAACGGCATGCCGACGGGAACGTGAATCCACCAGTACTTGTCGGGTTTTCCGGCTTCCAGCAGCAGCACTTTGACGGACGGATCTTGCGTCAGGCGATTGGCCAGAACGCAACCCGCAGACCCGGCTCCGACAATGACGTAGTCGTAAGTCCCCACGGACTGCGCTTCACCGTTCATGGCGTCACTCCCTGCAAGCTTATTTTTCGAGCCCATTATTGCACACCCGCGCCACACCGCCAGCATCGCCGCGAGGGGGGCCCCCGACCTGCATGGCGTCGTTCAAACGCCCTGCCGCCGTCCCGGATTGCTAGGCGGCGATCTGGGCGGCGCCCGTGCGGCGATCGGCCTTGATCATGTCCGAGGCCTTCTCGCCGATCATGATCGTCGGCGCGTTGGTGTTGCCCGAAACGAGGTTGGGCATAATCGACGCGTCCACCACCCGCAGGCCGGCGATGCCGCGCACACGCAGCCGCTCGTCCACCACCGCCATCGGATCCTGCCCCATCTTGCAGGTGCCGACCGGATGATAGACGGTGCCGGCAACGTCGCGCGCCGCCGCCAGGATCTCGTCGTCGCTCTGCGCCTTCGGGTCGGGAATGAACTCCTCAGGTGCGAAACGAGCCATTGCCGGCGCCGCCATGATGCGGCGCGTGAGCTTGACGCAATCGACAGCGACGCGCTGATCTTCCGGCGTAGCCAGATAATTGTAGAGAATCGAGGGGTTGGCACGCGTGTCGGAGTTCTTGACGCGGACGTAGCCGCGGCTGGTCGGCCGCAGGATGCAGGCCGATGCGGTGATGCCCGGGAACGGCGACGGCGGCTCGCCCAGCTTGGGATAGGTCGCCGGGATCACATGATACTGGACGTTGGGCGTGTCCTGCGTCGGATCGGTGCGCGTGAACAGCGTCAACGTCGCGGGACCGATCGCCAGTGGACCGGAGCGGAACAGCATGTACTGAAGACCCATGCCAACGCGACCGAACATGCTGTTGGCCAACTCGTTCAGCGTCGTGGTGTTGCGCACGCGGAACAGCTGGCGCGGCTGCACGTGGTCCTGCAGGTTTTCGCCGACCCCGGGCAGATCGAACTGCACACCGATGCCGCGCTCGCGCAGCAGCGCTGCCGGGCCGATGCCAGACGCCTGCAGGATCTGCGGTGAGCCGATGGCGCCGGCCGACAGGATGACCTCGGCGCGCGCCTGCGCATAATGCAGCGCGTCACCCTGCCAGAACTCGACGCCGGCAGCACGCTTGCCCTCGATGCGCACGCGCGCGGTCTGCGCACGGGTGAGCACCTTCAGGTTGGGGCGGTTGCGCGCTGGTTTGAGGAAAGCTGTTGCGGTCGACCAGCGTACGCCACGCTTCTGCGTCACCTGAAAATAGGCAGAACCCTCGTAATTGCCGGCGTTGTAGTCCTTGGTCTTGGGAATGCCGATCTGCTCTGCTGCATCGCGGAAAGCATCGAGGATTTCCCAATTGACCCGCGCCTCTTCCACGCGAAGCTCGCCGCCCGCTCCATGGAGTTCGTCGGCACCGTGAACGTAGTCCTCGGACTTCTTGAAGTAAGGCAGGACGTCGTCCCAGGACCAGCCAGCGTTGCCGAGCTGGCGCCAGACGTCATAGTCGCGCGGTTGGCCGCGCACATAGACCATACCGTTAATCGAGGAGGAGCCGCCCAGGGTCTTGCCGCGGGGAATCGGTATGCGACGGCCGTTGCAGTGCGGTTCCGGCTCGGTCTCGTAGCACCAATCTGTCTTCGGGTTGCCGATGATGTAGGTCAGCCCAAGCGGGACGTGAATCCAGATGTTGTTGTCCCTGCCCCCGGCCTCCAGCAGCAGCACGCTAACGGACGGATCTTGCGTCAACCGGTTGGCCAGGACGCAGCCCGCCGAGCCGGCGCCAACAATGATGTAGTCGAAAGTACCAGCCGAGTTCGGTACTGCCTCGCGCACTGGACGTACTCCCCTGAACTTATCTGGCTCCATGCCTTAGCAGCAATCGCTGCAGCTTGCAGCAGCCCGGGTCCGCAAGCCTGCGTTCCGTGTCGGTCATGCCGGGCTACCGCCGCGTAGTGAACGTCTGGTCCAGCGACCCCGCCCAGACCAACGCCAATTACGCCGCCTGCCGGACCGCTCCCTTGGCGTCCGCCTTGATCATGTCGGACGCCTTCTCGGCGATGGCGATGGTTGGCGCGTTGGTGTTGCCCGTGGTGACCGTCGGCATGATCGAGGCGTCGACCACGCGTAGCGCGGCAATACCGCGCACGCGCAGGCGATCGTCGACCACAGCCATGTCATCGCGGCCCATTTTGCAGGTACCAACTGGATGAAACACCGTCGACGAGAATTCGCGGATGAAATCTTCGATCTGTTCGTCAGACTGCACGCTGTCAGGCGGCCACACTGCCTCGCCGCGGTAATAGTCGAACGCCGGCGACTGCAGGATTCGCCGGGCGTCCTTCACGCCGCGGATCAGCGCTTTCATGTCCTCGCCGCCCGGATCGGAGAAGAAGCGGAAGTCGATCATCGGCGGGTCGCCCACATTCGCACTGGAAAGGCCAACACGGCCCTTGCTCTTGGGCCGCACCAAAACGCTGGTGACGCGGAAGCCGTGTCCCCACGCCAGCAGTTGCCCCGGCTTGCCCTGGTGCGTGGGCACGAAAATATGCTGGATGTCCGGGCGATCGAGCCCGGGCTGCGTCTTGATGAAGCCGCCGCTCTCCACGATGTTGTTGCCGAGCAACCCTTTGCGCGCGAAACCATAAAGGAAGAAGTTCCACGCGATCTTCGGCATTGCCGCCCAGGAGATTCCATAAGAGGTGATGCGTGGGCTCATGTAGTGCACCGGCGCCGAGATATGGTCCTGCAAGTTCTGGCCGACGCTGCGCAACGCGTGCTTTACCTCGATTCCGTGCTTGCCCAGTTCATCGGGATCGCCGATGCCCGACAGCATCAGAACCTGCGGCGACTGTACCGCGCCTGCTGACAGAATGACCTCGCCCCGTGCCCGGACGCGGCCGCTGACACCGAACTGAATATATTCGACGCCGGTGGCGCGGCCGGCCTCGACCACAACACGGGAGACCTGGGCATCGGTCACGACCTTCAAGTTTGGTTGCCTCTCGATTGGATGCAGGAACGCGTTGGCTGCTGAGTGGCGCCGGCCGTCCTTGATCGTGACCTGGAAAATGCCGAAACCTTCATTGTCCCCGACGTTGAAGTCGGGGATGCGACGCCGCTGCAATGATTCCACTGCCTCGAGGAAGACGTGGTTCAGCTTGTTCGGATTCTCCAGGTACTTGACGTTGAGCGGGCCACCGCGTCCATGCGCTCCGCCGTCGTCGTAATTTTCGTTGTGCTCGGACTTGCGGAAATAGGGTAGCAGGTCATCGTAGCCCCATCCGATGTTGCCGAGCTCGGCCCATTCGTCGAAGTCGCGGCGATGCCCACGCATGTAGATCATGCCGTTGATCGAGGAGGACCCGCCCAGCACCCGGCCGCGCGGCACGAACGTCGGCCGGTTCTTCATGTTGGGATCGGGTGGCGACATGAACATCCAATTGTATTTCGGATGGAACAGCATCCGAATGAAGCCCGCCGGGATATGGATGAGCGGCGTCGCGTCGCGCGACCCCGCTTCGAGGAGGCAGACGCGGGTTTGCGCATCCTCGGTCAACCGACGCGCAAGCACGCAGCCGGCAGACCCGCCGCCGACAATCACATAATCAAAATCTTCGCCGCTGCTCATTTCTCTCCTCCCTGGGGGCCAGTTCTGTGCCAGCCTTGTTCGCTATTCGAACCTCCGAACGGTAGTCCGGTTCGCAATTCGAACGCAACGTGGCGTTATGCGCCCGTCGGTCATGTTGACTCGTCCGATCGCCCGTTCATGCTAGCATGACAGAAAGCGCGGAGCCGGGAAGGCGCTCACGACCCGCATCGCAACGGGCTCCTCCAGCGCACGATGCATTCGCGCACAATCGATCGAGAACGCCGACGCGAGGCCCCGGCGCGCGGCGAAACGGGAGGATCAATGATGAGCGCGCTTCGCTTCAACTCCATGCACTTCATGCCGTATGCGCACCTGCCGGCAAACCAGAAGGACCATAAGTCGCTCTGGGTGGACTTCTCCAACAAGCATTACGATCCGGACAAAGGACACGACCTCTACCAGCGCTACCTCAAGGAGCTCGTGCTCGCCGATCAGCTCGGCTTCGACGCCGTCGTCGTCAACGAGCATCACAACACGGTCTACAGCATGATGCCGGCGCCGAACCTCATCGCGGCCGCGATCATCCCGCAGACCAAGAACGTGCGGATTTGCGTATGGGGCACGCCGCCCAACCTCATGATGCCCAATCGGCTGGCCGAAGAATACGCGATGCTCGACGTCATGTCGGGCGGCCGGCTCGAGGTCGCTTTCCCGCTCGGCACGGGCATGGAGTACTGGGCTAATCCCGCCAATCCGGCAACAGCGCGCGACCGCTTCAAGGAGTCGCTCAAGATCATCCTGCAGGCTTGGCATGAGGATGGACCGACCAAGCATTTCGGCCAGCATTACACTTACCGCTTTCTCAATCCGTGGCCGCGGCCGATGCAGAAGCCCAACCCACCCTGCTATATCGTCGGCACCGGCAGCCCGGAAACAATCGAAATCGCCGCCCAGCTCGGCTTCGGCTACGCCTCGGTGTTCGTCACCAAGGCGCGCGCGAAGGAGCTCAACGAAAGCCTGCGCGAGCGTGCGGCGCACTACGGATTCACAATCCGTCCCGAGCAGTTGCCAATCCTCAACTTTGTCTATGTCGCGGAAACCCAGGAGCGCGCCGAGCAGGAATACATCCCGCATCTGCAACGCTTCTTCGAAGATTACCTGAGGACCTCACCACAATATCTCGCACCTCCAGGGTACCTGTCCGTGGATCAACTCAAGGTCCGGGCTGCGGCGGCCGACAAGATGCACGGCGGCTTCAATTTCGAGATGCTCAATCAAGCCTTCTTCATCAGCGTCGGCACGCCGGAGAAGGTGGCGAACGACATGGGGTCATGGTGCGACGAGATGCAGACCACGCACCTTAATTGTGTTACCCACGTTGCCGACATGCCGCATTGGAAGGCGGTGAAGAACCTGACTCTGCTCGCCGAAGAGGTGTTTCCGCGTCTGCGGTCACGCACCGGTGCGGGCCAACGGATCGCCGCGGAATAAGGGGAGGACGAAATGGGAAAATTTCAACGCGAAACCCTCACCGTCGATGGGGTCAAGACTGTGGTCTACACTGCGGGCAGCGGCGAGCCGCTCGTATTCTTCCACGGCGCAGGCACGGTGGACGGCCACGACTTCGCGGAAGCCTGGACGGACAAATTCAAGGTCATCGTTCCCTATCACCCGGGCTTCGGCGAATCCGGCGATGACCCGACATTCACCGATCTGCATGACTATGTGATGCATTACCTCGAGCTGTTCGACATGATGAAGCTCGACAGGTTCAATCTGGTCGGCCTTTCGCTCGGCGGCTATCTCGCCGCGAAGTTCGCGAGCGAGCATAGCCACCGCATCAGAAAGCTGGCGCTCATCGCGCCCGCTGGCATCCTCGATGACCAACATCCTATGGCGGACATCCTCGCCATCCCTGGTGAGCAAATTCCCGGAATGCTGGTGTCCAATTTCGATGTGCTTAAGAAGCGGCTGCCGGAGAAACCCGATCTCGATTTCATCGGCGACCGATATCGCGAGGCGACGACCACAGCGCGGCTCCTGTGGGAACACCCCATCGATCCGAAGTTCACGCGTCACCTGCGACGCATCACCGTACCCACGATGATCCTGTGGGGCGACGAGGACAAGCTGATCCCGGTGCAGCAGACCGAGACCTGGCGCAAGTTCCTGCCGAAGGCCGACATCCAGGTCTTCAAGGGTGCGGGTCATCTCGTGCATCTGGAGAAGCCTGAAGCCGTCGCCGCCATCGGCAAGTTCCTGGGGTAGTGTTCTGACCGCGTCATGGCCGGAGACTGTTCCGGCCGCCGCGCCACGCCAGGGCAAGGCGGATGCGATGGAGCGATGCGTGAGAGCGCGCGTCGGCGCTGCCGCGCGCATGCCCCTCGTGCATTTCGAGACGGGTCACGCGCCTAGCGATCTGCGCTAATCTCCCGGCAAACAATGGCCCGAGGAAGCGCGCCGCATGAAAATCTTCAATTTCCATCTGATGCCTTATCGGCACGTCGATCTCGACGCGATCGGCCGCCACGGCTCGGCCTGGGTGACGTTCTCCAACAGTCATTATGACCCGGTGAAGGGCGCCGACCTCTACCACGACTATCTCGACCAGATGGAATTGGCTGACCGCCTCGGTTTCGACGGTGTCTGCCTCAATGAGCACCACCAGACAGCCTACGGAATGATGCCGATCCCGGGCGTGCTCGCCGGCGCACTGGCGCGCTCGGTCAAGCGCGCCAAGCTCGCAGTGCTCGGCCGCGCGCTGCCGCTGCTCAACAACCCGCTCGTGGTGGCGGAAGAGTACGCCATGCTCGACAACCTGACGCGCGGCCGGTTCATCGCCGGCTTCGTTCGCGGCATCGGCGCCGAGTATCACGCGATGGGAATCAATCCGGCGGAATCGCAGGCGCGTTTCCTGGAGGCGCACGATCTCATCATCCGCGCCTGGACGGAGCCGGGGCCGTTCGTCTACAGCGGCAAATATTACAGTTTCAATTACGTGAACCCGTGGCCGCGTCCGTACCAGAACCCGCATCCCGCCGTATGGGTGCCCTCACAAGGCTCGGGCTCAACGATCAAGTGGGCGGCGCAGCACCGTTACACCTACGCGCAGACGTTGTCGCCGATCGCGAGCGTGGCAAAGTTCTTTCAGATGTATCGCGACGAGGCGGAGAAGGCCGGCTACGAAGCCTCGCCCGACCAGCTCGCGTGGTCGAATACGATCTACGTCGCAGAGACGGACGAAAAGGCGGTCCGTGAGGCAAGGCCTCATTTAGAAGCGCTCGTGAACCGACTGCTGTTCATGCCGATCGAGATGCTGCTGCCGCCCGGCTACACAAATTTCGAGGCGATGGACCGCATCCGCACGACGAAGATCGTCGGCAAGCCGCAGTCGGTCGACGACCTCATCAAGGCAGGCGTGGTCATCATCGGCAGCCCCAACACCGTGCGCGAGAAGCTCGCCGAATGTCAGGATCTCGCCGGCTTCAACACGTCGCTGACCAAGACGCAGTTCGGCACGCTGCCGCACGACATGGTGCGCGCCAACATGGAGGCGATCGCACAGGAGATCCTGCCGGCGTTCCGCGACCGGCTGCCGCAAGGCAAGCAGGCAGCAGCTGCGGAGTAATCTGCGCGGTCGAATCGATTTGCGTCCCGGCGCGCGCAATGACAAGCTACCCGTAACAACATAAGTCACGGGAGGACTGTCCATGCGCATGACCGGAGGCGCGGTCGCCGCGCCGGCAACCTTTCTACTGGCTTTTTTGCTCTGTGCAGGTGCAGCGCCAAGCGCCGCGCAGGATTATCCCACCCGCGAGATCCGCACGATTTGTCCATTCGCGCCCGGCACCGGCGCCGACATCGTCGTGCGCTTCTACGCGACCAAGCTGAGCGATCTCGCCGGCAAGCCTGTTGTCACCGAAAATCGTCCCGGCGCACAGGGCCTGCTCGGCACCGAGGCGATCGCGCGCGCCAGGCCCGATGGGTATACCATCGGCTTCAATCCGGTGGCTTCCACCATGGCGGCTGCGGCGCATGTGTTCAAGAAACTGCCGTTCGATCCGATGAAGGACATCGACGGCGTGGCGCTCATGCTGGCGACCACCTTCGTGCTCGTTGTCGATCCGAAGAAGGACATTCACAGCGTCTCGGATCTCACGAAGTTCCTAAAGGAGAAGAAGGGCGACAGCTTCTACGGCGGCTCGACCAACAGCGGGATCGTCGCCTCCGAGATCTACAAGAAGGCGATCGGCGTTGATGCAAAGCGCGTGAACTACCGCAGCGCCTTTGATGCGCTCAACGAGATGGCCGCCGGCAACATCGACTTCTACTTCACCGACGCCACCACCGCGCTCGGGCAGATCGCAGCGGGTCGCTACAGGGCGCTCGCCGTCACCGGCGCCACGCGCAGTGCCTCATTCCCGGATCTGCCGACCATGGCCGAGCTCGGCTACGACATGGATCTTGCGCCATGGTGGGGTGTGATCGTGCCTGGCGGCACGCCCCAGCCGATCCGAGAGAAGCTGGCCGCCTGGACCAACGCGATCTCTGCGATGGCCGAGACAAAGGCCTTTCTGCGCAAGAACGGCCTCGATCCGATGTCAGGCGACCACGCGGCCCTGCGCGCGTTGCTGGTCAAGGACACCCAACGCTGGGGTGACTACGTGCGCATCGCCAATATCGATCCGCAGTAGCGTCAGAGCATCGGCGGCACGGTCTGCTGCGATCTCGGCCAGACCGTACGCAGCTCGCCCTTGATCCATTCGGCGAGCACCGCCGTATTGTTGACGTTCAACCCTTTCTCACCGAACCGCACGGTCGGATTGGGATAGGGCAGCCCTGCGAATTCCTGCGTCGCGAGCACGGCGCGGATTTTCCGCGCGTCCCTGCTTGCCGCCGTCTCAAGCGCCTGGCGCAAGATCATTGCGGCGACGTAGCCCTGCCCGAGCTGCTCATTGGCAGGCGGGTAGGGCTGATCAGGATGCGCCTCCTTGTAAGCCGCGACCAGCTCCTTGTTGCCGAATGCGGCCAAGTCCCAGGTCCAGGCCATGGGCGTGAACAGCTTGTCCGCCGCACTGCCCAAGCCCTTGCCGACCGCGTCGGTGCCCAGCAACCCGGCGCCGAAGACCGGCGCTGGCACTCCGGCTGCGCGGAGCGCCTTGATCAGCGGCACGGTGTCAGACGGAAATCCGCCCAGGAAGATCAAGTCCGGCCGATGGCGCCGGGCCGCCGCGACTGCGGCCTGGACATCGGCGCGGCCGGTCCGGAACGCCAACGGCGGGGCGAGCGCAAGTCCCAGGCTCCTGGCGTGCTCAGGCAGATGCTTGAGCACCACCTGACCAACGGCATCGTCCCCCATGACGATGAGCGCTGATCGCGGCGTGCGGCCCTTCGCTTCACGCCATAGCGCGTATGCGTTGGACGCTGTCCAGTTCCACAATGCGCCACCCTGCGGCGCCATCTTGAACGTGTGGCGATAGCCGCGGTTGACGATGCCGTCGGCACTGGCGCTGGTGATCAATGGAATTTCCGCCCGTTCAGCTTCCGCCTGGACCGCAAGCGTCATCGTGCTCGCGCCCGCGCCGAGCAGCGCGACGGGGCGGTCCTGCTCAATCATCCGGCGCGTCACATCCGCTGCCCGCGCCGGGTCATCGGAAGTCGTGTCGGCGGATACGAGAGCGATCCGCGCCCCGCCTAGCGCCTTGACCCCACCGCCGCTGTTGATCCGCGCGACCGCGAGCTGCATCCCCCACAGGCCGCGGGTGCCGAGGTCGGCAAATACGCCGCTCAGCGCGTTGGGCGCACCGACCACGATCTCGGCTTCACGCCCGGCAAGCCGTCGCGGCAGCAACGTCCCTGCCGCACTTGCAGCAAAGCCTGCCAAGCCGGCTCTGCGTGTGAGCTGCACGTTGTCGTGCTCCGCACTTTTCTGCACCGGCCTGCGCCGCGGCGCAGGTTCCATCAAAGCTGCATGTGCCGCTCGACCGGACGCCATGCGTTGACCCTGCGATCGAGCGCTACCAGCAGCGCGTTGATCACAAGCACCAGCGCCGTCGCGACCGCGATGCCCTCGAATACTCCCACGGTGTCGAAATTCTGGCGCGAGTTCTCGATCAGGAATCCGAGTCCCTCGTTGCCGACCAGGAACTCGCCGATAATAGCCGCGCTGATCGCGCGCGGCAGCGCAATCTTGAGTGCGGCGAAGAAGAACGGCAGCAATGAATTCCAGATCACCTCGCGCGCGATCACGAACTCGCCGGCGCCGACCACCCGCGCCATGTTGATCAGCCGACGATCGACGTTGCGGATGCCGGCGAAAACGGCAATGAAAATTGGATAGAACACGAGCAGGCCGATGAGCCAGAGCTTGGGCGCGTCATCGATGCCGAAGTAGAGAATGAACAGTGGGATCAGCGCATACTTCGGGATGCCGACCGAGGCCATAATGTAGGGCTCGACGGCCGCGGTGAGCCGCGGCATGCGGCGGAGGACGAATGGCAGCACCACGCCGGCAACGCAGGCGAGGGCGAAGCCGATCAGCGACAGGCGAAGGGTCACGTAGATATGCCGCAGCAGCGTGCCAGACTGCACGTCGGCCACCGTGCGTTGGAACACCTTGATGGGATCCGCTGCATAGAGCGGGCCGGCAATGTCGGCCCCAACCTTCCAGAGCACGAGCAGAAGGGCAATCAGCAGCACACGCCCGATCAGCACGCCGTAGCGGCGCCAGCGGACCGGGGCCGCTTCAGCAAGATCGAGCGCGGCGTCCTGGGTGCTCATGCGGACTGCCTGCGCATCACTGCACCTGCGCGCGGATGCGCTGGTAGAGCTCGGCGAAATCCGGGTGCATCATGATGCCTCGGATGTCGCGCGGACGCGGGATGGTGATGACGTGCTCGCCGGCGATCTTGGCAGGGGCGCGCGACAGCACGAGCGTGCGATCGCCGAGCGCGATCGCTTCGGCGATGTCGTGGGTGACGAACACGATCGTCTTGCGTCCGAGGTTCCACAGCCGCAGCAGATCCTCCTGCAGCTGCGTGCGCGTCTGCGCATCGAGCGCGCCGAACGGCTCGTCCATCAGGATTACCGGCGGATCGTAAACCAGCGTGCGGATCAATGAGGCGCGCTTGCGCATGCCGCCGGAGAGCTCATGCGGATAATGGTTCTCAAAACCGGCAAGGCCGACCGCGCGGATCAGCATGTCGGCATGCTTGCGGGTCTCGTCGTTCAGACGGCCCTGGACCTCGAGGGGAAACAGCACGTTCTGGAGCGTCGTGCGCCAGGGCAGCAGGTTGTCCTCTTGCGTGACGTAGCCGATGCGGCAGTGGAGCCCGGGGTCGAGCGCCTTCGGATCCGAGATCGGTGCCGGCTGGGACTGAAAGATCACCTCGCCGCCGTTCGCCACGTCGATCTGCGCGATCATGTTGAGCAAGGTGGTCTTGCCCGCACCCGAGGGGCCAATGATGGTGAGGAACTCCCCGTCTGCGACCGAGAAAGTGAGATCCTTGATAACCCAAAGCGGCTGGTCGCGGCCGGCGCGGCCGACGAAGCGCTTGGCCAGGTCGCGGACTTCGAGCAGCGGTGCGTTCATGTCAGGCCTCCGCCTGGAGTTTCTGGTCGGAAACCGGCCGCCAACGCAGCAGCCTCCGTTCGAGGGCATCCACGCTCCAGTTGCCGATGAACACGATGCAGGTGGTCATGGCGAGCGCGGTGAAGATTCCGGTGGTGTCGAAGTTCATGGCGCCGAGTTGCACGAGATAGCCGAGGCCGCGATTGGCGGAGATCAGCTCGGCGATGACCGCCCCCCCGATCGAGTAGGGCATCGCGATGCGCAGCCCGGTGAAGATGTAAGGAACGGCGCCCGGGAACACGATATGGCGGGCGACGTGGTGCTCGTTCGCGCCAAGGACCTGCGCCATCTGCACGAGCTTATGGTCGAGCGCCCGCACCCCGGCAAGCGCGCTGAAGTAGACGATGAAGAAGACTGTGATCGCGACCAGCGCAACCTTCGATTCGATACCGATGCCGAACCACAAAATGAACAGCGGGGCTAGCGCCAGCTTAGGTGCCCCATAGCCGCCCACCATGACCGGATCGAGAATGGCCACGGCCATCGGCCAACGTCGCAGCAGGAATGGCAGCAGCGCCGCCGGAATCGCCCCGATCAGGAATCCGATGATCGCCTCGGTGAACGTGTAGGATGCCTGTACCAGGAGGTCGCCTCCTGCGATGCCCGTCACGAAGCGCTGCAGCACGCCCCAGGGCGAACTCACCCAGTAGACGCCGAGCATCATGCTGAGGACCTGCCAGATCGCGATCAGCACGACGAGGACGATGATCTGGTCGCCCCGCGCGCGCAGCCAGGCAACGGCCCGGCCCGCGGCCCAACCGCCCGCCTCCCGTGTATCTCCCAAAGCGCTCATTCCACACACCCGTCCCACTGGCAGTGGCGTCTTCACGCGCTCCCCGGCGGGGGGCGCGACCTCCCGGACGCCCTCGCCATTCTAGCCGGGCTGGCGTCGCGGTTCCAACCTTCGTATACCCTTTGCCCCGCGACCACGAGATCGTTGCCGCCGGCGACTTGCAGGCGAACCCGTTGTGGCGTCGGCATTCTGGTTCCTGTAGGACTCGATCCCGGCGGCAGGAAGTCCACGAGGCGCTCACAAGCCCGCGTATGTTCAATTGGGAGGGTTACATGTCCAGACGGTTTGGCCAGGTTGCCGCGATTTGCGCGGCCCTGATGGTGCCGGCCTCGCTCGCACGCGCCCAGGCGCTCGACGTCATCATGGCGCTGCCGGCGCCCACGCTGACGTTCTCTTCGGCCTTCATCGCCGAGGACGCCGGCTTCTACAAGGAAGCTGGCCTCAATGTCACTCATCGCAATCTCGTCGGCGTGGCATCGGTCAACGCCGTGATCGCCGGCAGCGCCGACTTCACCATCGGCACCGGTCCGGTCTTTCTGCGCGCCGCCGCGCAGGGCCAGCGCCTTCTCACCATCGCCAATCTGGTGGATCGTCCGCTCGTCGAACTGGTGATGCGCAAGGACGTGGCGCAGGCCGCCGGTATTACGGAGAGTTCGCCTTTCGCGCAGCGCGCCAAGGCGATGCAAGGCAAGACCATCGCGATCCAGGGCGTCGGCAGCATCGTGCACGCCTGGGAACGCCTCGTCGCCGCCCGCGCCGGCCTCGATGTCGAGAAGGACGTGCGTATCGCGCCGATGGATCCGCCAGCCATGCTGCCGGCCCTCGAGAACAAGGCGATCGACGGTTACGCCACCTCGTTGCCATTCACTACGCAGGCAGTCATGAAAGGGTCCGCGATCATGCTGGCGAGCGGCACCACCGACGCGCCCGATCTGCTTCCCTTCGCCTACGGCCTCGTGCAGACCAAGCCCGAGACCTGCCAGCAGCAGCGCGAGAAGTGCGTGCGGATCGTCCGCGCGCTCGCGAAGGCCAACCAGATGATCATCGAGCGGCCGAACGAGGCGCTCGCACTGCTCAAGAAGCGCTTCAAGACCATGGACCCTGCTCTTCTCGAGGCCGCGTTCAAGGTCGTGTCCAAGGCGCATGCCAAGGACATCCGCGTCACGGTCCCGGGCCTGGAAAACTCACAGCGGGTCTCGATCGAGGCCAAGCTGCTCGATCCCAAGGACGCGCTCAAGAGCTACGACGGCCTGTTCACCGCCGAGTTCGTGCGCTAACGCAACTTTCGTCGTCCGCGGTCATCCCCCTGTGGGGATGACCGCCTGCCGCAGCGCGACGTGGCAGGCGTGTGCGCGCTTGCCAAGCGTGTCATCGCATCGTTTGGCTGCGCATTGCGCTCCATCCGCCACGGCATTCGGCGCAAGCATGGCTGCCAGCCACGCCTTCGCTGCGATTCCGTTCCGGCCTCATCATCACTACAGTCGCTGCGCATGAAAGCTGCTCTGTTTTGTCCCGTCCGTTACAGCGATCCCGCCGCCGGTTCAGGCTGGCCCGTGTCCGGCAATGCCTATTCGTCCGACCGTGCCGAGCAGTCGATGAGCGCCGCGCTCGCGCAGCTCAAGTTGGCTGACGACGTCGGCTTCGACTGGGTGACGCTAGCGGAACATCACTATTCGCCGTTCTCGCTAACGCCCAACCCAATGGTTTTTGCTGGGGCGCTCACGCAAGTGGTGCGGCGCGCCAAGATCGCTCTGCTCGGTGCAACCATTCCGATCCTCAATCCAATTCGCGTGGCGGAGGAGTTCGCCATGCTCGACACCATGAGCGGGGGCCGCATCGTGGCCGGCATGCTGCGCGGCTCCCCCAACGAATACGCCACCTACAACATCAATCCGGCGGAATCGCGCGAACGCTTCGAGGAGGCGCTCACGCTGATCCGCATGGCTTGGACCGAAACCGAGCCATTCGGCTGGCAGGGCCGCTATTACGAATACCGTACGGTGTCGATCTGGCCCCGCCCGGTCCAGCAACCGCACCCGCAGATATTCATGTCGGGATCGAGTCCGGAGTCGGGTGAATTCGCCGCCGTGAACCGCATCAGTCTCGGGCTTGCTTTCACCAACGTGCCGCTCGCCAAGCAGTCAGTCGCACACTATCGCGCCCATGCCGAGCGTGCCGGCTGGAACCCGACGGCGGACGACATCATTTACCGGGTGCTGTTCCATGTCGCCGACACCGACGAGCAGGCGATCGAGGACTACGCGAACGCTGCCAAGGCTGCACCGCGGTCGAGCCTCACCATGGCCAACAAGGACCTCGAAACTGCGGTCGACGCGTCGGGGTATTACGGCCGCGATCGCGATATGCAACGCCAGCGCCTCATGCCGACGGACCTCAAGGAAAGCATCGCACTCGGGCGCGTGCTCATCGGCAGCCCCGATACCGTGGTGCGCCAGATCGAGCGCATCCGGCAGGAACTCGGTGCCGGCCTCCTCGACCTCACCATCGGCAACGATCTTGGCGAGAAGACGCTGCGTTCAATAGAGCTCGTGGGCACGAAGGTGCTGCCGCGCATCCGGGAATTGGGGAACGCGTGATGAGCGACCGAATCAGCCTGCGCCAGGATACAGGCAATGGCCCCATCATTGTGCTGTTGCAGGCGGCGGACGCGGCCCCATCGCCAGCAGTGCCGGCGCTCGCGCGCGATTTCCGAGTGCAGGTCTACGGCGTCGGCCCGGCTGCGGCGGCAGGTGACGTCATCAAGGCCATCGCCGCCGCACAGCCAGTCGCGCTCGTCGCAACCGCTGCAGCCGCGCGCGTCGCGCTTGGTCTCGTGCTCGATGAGCCCGGCGCGGTGAGTGCGCTGGCGCTCATCGATCCGCCGCAGCTCGATCTGGCGCGCGATGCGGCCATCGCCGATCGGCTCGCGAGCCTCACGACGCCGCTGCTGGTCCTCGTCGGGACGCGCGGTGCAGCCGGTCTTCCGCCTTCAGCGCTCCTGTTGCGCAAGGCCATGCCCAGCTGCCACATCGTGTTCGTCTACGATGCGGGCGAGAAGTTGGACGATGAACGACCCGAGGCGGTCGCGGCGGCGCTCGCCGAGTTCGCGCGCTCGCGCGAACGCTATCTCGTGACGACGCGCAGCGGGCTGCTACACCCTTGAAATCAACGGCCGCCGGGCGCGTTCGGATACATGCGATAAATTCCAACTTTGCGCGCTGGAATCGCGGCCGCACCTGATTTATGTGACGTGGCATGGATGCGATCGAAGCGATTGAAACCCGACGGACCATCGGCCGGCTCGTCGAGCCGGCACCCGGGCAAGAGGCGCTGGCGCGCGCCTTCCGCGCCGCGATGCTGGCGCCCGACCACAAGCGCCTGCGGCCGTGGCGCTTCCTGGTGATCGAGGGCAGCGCACGTCGGGCGCTGGGCGCTCTGATCGCAAAATCGCTCAAGCAGCGCAAACCCGAGACCACCGACGACGACATCGAGCGCGAGACGGCGAAATCGCTGCGTGCCCCGATGATCATCGTCGCCATCGCCAAAGTCAGTCCCGACGCCGGCATCCCCAAGGTGGAGCAGCTTCTCGCGGTGGGCGCGGCGACACAGAATTTGATGCTGGCCCTGCACGCGCAGGGCTTCGGCACGGCCTGGAAGACCGGCAAAGGTGCCTATGACCCGGTCGTTACCCAGGGGCTCGGTCTTGCTCCGGACGAGCACATTGTCGGCTTCGTCTACGCGGGTTCAATGACGGCGCCGCCGCCGGCGCCATCACCGCCCGATTACCGCGACTTCGTACGCGATTGGCGGGGCTGACGCCGCCCGTGATGTCCTTGCTGCTGCTGGGTTATCGGGGATGGTGCCGGCGGAGGGATTTGAACCCCCGACCACCCGCTTACGAAGCGGATGCTCTACCGCTGAGCTACGCCGGCGAAACCAGTCTCGGAAGGCGCCCGTGATACCGGGCAAGCGCCCCGATGGCAAGTAATGCCGGCCGTTCTGTTTACCCAAATAAGTCGCGCCATCGCGAGCGCCCATTCGCTCCCGCTGTCGGCGGCGGCGCCTCCTCTGGCTCGGGCCCGGGATCGTCGGGCGCGTGCACCAAAGGTATCACCGTGTCGGGCGGACGGGGCGGCGGCGCCTTCGGCTCGGGCGCTGGCGATGACGAAGCTTCGGCAGGCTCCGCTCGCGCCGGCGGCGATTCCATAGCGGGCCTGGGCGGCTCAAGGATCGCGTGTTCCGTTTCCTCCGGATCAATCGTCGTCTCGTCGATCACCGGGCCCGACAGCGCTTCCAGCGGAACCTTCCATTCGAACGCATCCAGCCGCCCGGTCGCCGGGGACACCGGCATCCACCGCTCGGAGACGAGCCCGTCCGAGGTCCACACCGGGTCACGTGCCGCGTGTACCGCGCGCGCCATCCATGCCCGGGCGCGCCCGACATCGCTGCTCTCGGCCTCTTCCAATTCGGCCATGAGCAGGGCCACGCGCTGCGTGGGAGCGGCCAGGAACGGCTCAAGCGCGCCACGCGCCACCGCAAAGGACTTCGCATCGATCGCCGCGCGCGCGAGCGCCAGCGCGCCTTCGATGTGACCGGCCTGCTGAGCCTCTAGCTTCTGCGCGCGCGCCAGCCGCTCGCGCGCCGAGTCCCCTGGACGCAGGTTGATGTAGGCCTCGGCAATGTCGGGGTGCGGACTGAGCTTCCAGGCGGCATCCAGGACACGCGCCGCCTTGCGCGGACTGCCGGCCTCGGCGTGAAAGCGCCCAGCGAGGGCGGCCGCAGGGACCAGATCCGGCGCGAACTTGGCCGCTTCCACTGCGAGCGCGTAGGCCCTATCGCGATCGCCGTCGGCGCCGGCTTCGGCCTGCGCAGTGAGCAACACCGCGCGCTGACGGCGGTACGAGGTCTTGTCGATCAACCCGTTCGCCATGTTGCGGTCAAGCGCCTCGAGCGCCCCGCGCCAGTCCCCCTCGGCGCAGCGGAATTCCAGCACGGCCTGTCCGGCCCAATGGAGCGATGGTGTCGATCGTGCCGCCTCTTCGGCTATGCCGCGCGCCGCCGGGATGTCATTTCGGCGCCGCGCCTCAAGAAACAGCCCATGCAGCCCAAGTGCTTTGAGATCGTCCCGCTCCGCCATGGCCCGGTAGATTTCCTCGGCTCCGGCGCGGTCGCCAGCCAGTTCGGCCGTTTGTGCGCTCAGCAGCAAGGTCAACGGCTGGTCGGGCGCGATCCGACGCGCCTCGTCGGCGTGGCGGCGTGCAGCGCGTGGATCGCCCGCGCCGACGGCGACCAGCCCGCGAACGACGGCGCGCTCGCCCTTCACGATGCGCCGCGCGCGCCATGATTGCGTGACTTGGCCGGGGGCCCGCAGCAAGGAGCGCACCAGCGACCACACGAACATCACCACGGCGATCAGCAGCGCGACACTCCCTGCCAGGACAGCCACCGAGGTCGAGATGCGATAGCCGAGCCAGACGATCTCCACGCCGCCAGGACGATCGGCGAACCAGGCAGCCAGGAGCGCGGCGAAGCCGACCGCGATGAGGAAGACGACGACGCGGATCATCCCGGGTTTCCTAGCGCGCCGGGCGCGCAAGCGCGCTGTAGGACGAGGCTGCGATGTCGCGCGCGGCAGCTAACGCGGCGCCGCGCGCGTGCGCCTTGGCGATCCACGCTTGCGCCGGCGCACGCTGTTCGGGGGTGAGCTTCATCAGATCAGTCAACGCACCGGCCACATCCGCGTTGCGCGCTTTCACCTCGAGGCGCGCGACGATGGCCGATGCATCATCACCCGCCGGCTCGCTGATGGGACGCACGCGGACCAACCGGCTGGCATTGGCCTGTAGCCGATCGAGCAGACCGCCGCCCTGTGCCTGCGGTGCGACTGCCTGCAACAGCGTAGGAACGAGCACGCTCAGCTCGGCCGACAGCGCCGCCGCGCTGGGCACGCCGCCGCTCGCGAACGGCTCCAAGGTGACAATCGCCTTCTGATCGTCGACCAGGGGTTTGAGTGACGCGAGCTCCTGTGTGTACGGTGCACCGCGTTCGACCGCATCCTTGAGCGCCGTGGCAAGCACAGCCAAGCGCACGTCGCGATCCGCGGCGGTGCTGCCCGGCGTCTCAATTTTCTGTTCGACGCTGCGGGCGGAGGATTCCAGCGCGCCGATGCGTGCGGCGAGACGTTCAAGTTCCGTTTTCTCGGCTGCGGATTGGGCCTGTCGATCGAGCATACCGCGCAAGTCGGTCACCGCTTTTGCAGTGGCATCCGCCCGCTCGTTCACAGCCCGTAACGTCGACGCCATCTCCTCGCTGCGGCTCGTGAGCGCGGCCGTCGTGTTGCTGAGCGACTTGAGCGCGATGTCGATGTCTCCAAGGCGGCCCGTAAGCGCGGGATCCGGCGTCGCCGGCCGCGGAGCGTTGGCGGTGCTCTCGGCGCGGTTTGCCGTCGTCTCCGCGCGCGTGATACGAGCCGCAAGTTCGGCAAGCACCTTGGGATCGGCACCCAGCTGCTCAGACTCGCGTCCGACTTGCGCTTCCAGCGCGGCAACCCGCGCCGAAAGCTCCACCGGGGCTCGCGCGCTCTCGTCAACGGCGGACATACGGAGCAATCCTGCAAGCATCAGGATCGCCAGGGCGATCAGCACCAGCGCGGCGCCTCCGGCGGCGGCACCCAGCAGCGGCCAGAGCGAACGCTCCGGGGGAGGAGGCGATGCGGCCGACGGCGGAGGCCCTGTGGTCGGTTCGGTGCGAGGCGGTTCGGGCGGGGGTTGGGACGCGACGGCCTCCTCGTCCCAATGCGACGTGGGGGGTGTCTCGTCTGCCGGCTCGTCCGCAGGGGCTGTCTGTGGCGCGGTACTTACCGGCTCGGGTTCAGGATTTCCGATCTCCGGCGCGGCAGGCGGCGCGGAATCATGCGGCGGCGCGACGTTCAACTCGCGCGCCTGCAGCTCGATCGTCGGCGGCGACCGTCTGCGTTTGTCGGAAACGTCCGGTCTGATCGGCGGTTCCTTGCTGGCCATGGACGTCTCCAATCGCCGATTCGCCCTGCTGATCCTGCTAGACCCTGCCCACGAGGTCGAGAACCGCGGCTTCGTCGGGCCGAAGGGCAATCAGGATGTGCGCCACACCGTTCCGCTCAAGCGGCTCCGCGACTTGTCGTGATAGGCAAAAATGGTTGCACGTCAATGAACTCGCCGCGATCCCGCTGCCGGCAAGCGCATCGAGAAACGTTTGCGCACTGCGTCTTGAAAAATGCAGCACACCATTGATCATCCCCGAGCGGAGGGCCTGCGCCACATGCCGCGGCAGGCATGCGTCCGCGTGCGCACGATAGACGGCCACGGTGTCCACCCGGTAGCCCTCCTTCGCCAGCGCGGCCGCCACGTCGACGGAGCGGACTTCGCCCGCGAGGTAGAGCAACGGCCCGGGTGCGTTGATCCTTGCCTGAACGAGGCGAACCAGATCCTGCGCATCCCCGCCGGCAGACTGAACGTTGGCGAAACCCGCTTCGCGCGCCGCCTGCGCACTGCGCGCGCCGACGGCGAGCACGTGCAGCGCGAGCATTTCCGCACGCCTCGGATGTGTGGCGAGGAACCGCACCGCGTTGGCGCTGGTGATCAACACGGCCGCCCAGGGGCCTGCGCCAACGTCCACCGCGGCGAGCGGCTCGATGTGCAGCAGGGGAGCGAGCACCGCCTCGTGCCCGCTCGCACGCAAGGCAACGGCGGTGCGTTCGCCCTGCGGGCCCGGACGTGTCACCAGCACGCGCATGTCAGCGCGGTCCTCGCCGCATGCGGTCACCTCTATTTCGTTGGCGTGAACGACTGGTTGGGAAAGAAACCTGGACCCGTTGGCCGCTGCACCACGAGATACGGCCGGTTAGCCGCCTGATGGCAGGCGTTGCAAGCCGCAGTCAGGTTGTCAAACGCAACGACGAATTTAGCGCGATCATGCGCATCGATCGCGGCCGCGAGGTCGCTGATCGGTTTCATGACGATCGTCTCGATCATCTGTCCGACCGGCGTGCTATCGTCGAGCTTTGGGTGGATTTTTGCCGCGTGTTCGAAAACTTCCTCGAGCTCATGCAACTCGAATCCAGCCAGCGCCCAATTGCCTGCACTTCCAGCCAGCCACACCTTGATGTGGCGCAACTGGGCGATCAGCATAAGGTCGGAGAGCGGCGGCGTGTAAGCAGTGGATGCGGCCGCAGCGGAGTGCTGGGCGAGCGCAACGAACGGAACAATCGAGAACACCGCAAGAGCAAATGCACGGATAAGGATTGTCATCGCCGACGTCCTTCGGTGGTCGACCTACGTAGTGACTTGCCGATGCTGGCGCGCGGACGGCACCTGCACTTTAATGTAGATCAAAGAAATCGGCGCCCCCGCGCGCCTTGAGTTCGGCGCCGGCCTCGGCTCCGAGCGCGGCGGCATCAGCGGCGTCGCCCTGGCGAATCGCCTCGAATGCGCGGCTGCCGTCAGGCCTGGCGATCAGCCCACGAAACGCAAGGCCGGAGCCGGTAACCTGCGCATGGCCGGCAATCGGCGTCTTGCACGAGCCGTCGAGTACGGCGAGGAAGGCGCGCTCAGCGGTCACGGCCGTGAGTGTCGGAGCATCGTTGATGGCAGCGACGAGCCGGCGAGTCTTGCCGTCGTCCACACGCGTCTCGATGCCGATCGCACCCTGCCCCACCGCCGGCAGGAACTGCGCAGGATCGAGCACCGCCGTGGCCACGTGTGCGAGCCCCAGCCGCTTGAGACCGGCGAATGCGAGGATCGTGGCCTCGGCAGCGCCTTCCGCGATCTTCTTGAGCCGCGTTTCCACATTTCCGCGCAGCGGCACCACGTTCAGATCGGGCCGCAGCATCTTGAGCTGCGCCTGCCGCCGCAGCGAGGCCGTGCCCACGACCGCACCCTGCGGCAGCTCCGCGATCATGCGCGCGCTGCGGCCAATGAAGACGTCGCGCGGGTCCTCCCTGGGCAGGCAGGCCGCGAGCATCAGCCCGGCTGGCAGCACCGTCAGCATGTCCTTCGACGAATGCACGGCGAGGTCGATGTCATTGTCGAGGAGCGCTTGCTCGATCTCCTTGGTGAACAGACCCTTGCCGCCGACCTCGGACAACGGGCGGTCCTGGATAGCATCGCCGGTCGTCCGGATGACGTGAATCTTGATGGTGTCCAGCGGGAATCCGTGCGCCGCCGCCAGCTGGGTTCGCACCATGTTCGCTTGCGCCAGCGCCAGGGGGCTGCCGCGCGAGCCGATGCGGATCGAGGATTGCGCCATAAGACCTCGCGGTGGTAGGCCGATGTCCTGTCGTGCAGCCTATAGCGCGGACGCGGCAAAAAAGCTCGCCTGTGTTGGGCGGAAATCAGCGCGATCATACAATGAATGGGGTTGGGATGGTTGTGCTCGGCATCGAGACGACCTGTGACGAGACCTCGGCTGCCGTGGTGGAACGGCTGCCGGATGGGCGCGGCGTCATTCACTCCAACGTCGTGCTCTCGCAGATCGCCGAGCACACGCCGTTCGGAGGAGTGGTGCCGGAAATCGCGGCGCGTGCGCATGTCGAGCAGCTCGATCGCATCACCCGCCAAGCGCTGGCGAGCGCCGGATATACCTTCGGGACGATCGATGGCGTCGCGGCAGCGGCCGGTCCGGGCCTGATCGGAGGCGTGATCGTCGGGCTCACCACCGCCAAGGCGATCGCGCTTGTCACGCGTAGACCTCTTGTCGCCGTCAATCACCTCGAGGCGCATGCGCTGTCGGCGCGACTCATCCGCGAGACTCCTTTTCCCTATTGCCTGTTCCTCGCCTCGGGAGGGCACACCCAGATCGTCGCTGTGCGCGGCGTCGGGGACTACGACCGGTTGGGCACCACGCTCGACGACGCCATCGGCGAGGCGTTCGATAAGACCGCCAAGCTGCTCGGTCTGCCCTACCCCGGCGGTCCGCAAGTGGAAAAGATCGCCCGGCGCGGCGATCCGCAGCGCTTCCAGTTTCCGCGCCCGCTCGCGCGCCGCGACAACGCCGACTTCTCTCTCTCGGGCCTCAAGACCGCAGTGCGATTGGAGGCCGAGCGTATTGCGCCATTGTCCGAAACAGACGTCGCCGACCTCTGCGCTTCCTTCCAGCAGGCGATCGCCGATACCGTGTTCGATCGTGTGCGCATGGGCCTTGCACAGTTCCGCGCGCGCCATGGCACGCCGACCGCTTTGGTAGCGGCGGGCGGCGTCGCTGCCAATTTCGCGATCCGCCGCGTGCTCGATATCGCGGCGACGGAAGCCGGTACGACCCTGGTCGTACCGCCGCCCGAACTCTGCACCGACAATGGCGCGATGATCGCCTGGGCCGGAGCCGAACGGCTGGCTTGCGGCCTGAGCGACGGCCTCGATTTCTCGCCGCGCGCGCGCTGGCCGCTGGAGGAGGTAAGCAAGCCCACGATGCCGACATTCCCGCCGCGGAGCGGGTCATGACAGAGTCGAAGGCTTGTACAGCCGGTCTGGCTGCCGCCGTCCTGGTTCAGGCGTTCGGAAAGATTGCCGCGGTCTGAATTCAGGCGATAGCGGTACGCTACCGCGCCGCCACGCCCCCGGCACATCTGCGCAGGCGCGCAATCTCCTGTCGCAGTTCATCGGCCTCGGCTTCGCGTTCGGCCAGCGCCGCTTCGAGCTTGCCGATATTCTCGAACAGCCGTGCGCTCGTCAGGCGCAGGAAATAGAATCCGAAGCTGGGATTGGAGAAATACAGTCCTTCAATGCGCTCGTAGCCGATCTGCATGATCTCGCCGTCTTCGACACATTCCAGCGTCTGCGTGCGCCTGCGGTTCGGCGCCAGCAGACCCAATTCGCCCACGACGCCGCCCGGCCGCACATCGACCGCGATCTCGATCAACCGCAGGCGGCCGCTGGCCACGATGAACATCTCGTTTGCCGCATCACCTTTACGGAACAGGACCTCGCCCGCACGTACCGTCCGCTTCGCCATGAACGGAAGCAGCCAGTCCATCGACAGATCGCCGCTGCTCGCCGCACGCAGCCTGCGCACCAGCCGCAGTTGCTCGAATAGCCGATAGCCGTTCATCGGCAACAGGATCGCGTGCTGGAGGAGCATCGGCGTGATGCCGGCCAGCACCGCGAAGGCGATCTGCGCAATGTTGCTGGCGATGCCGACCACGCGCAACGGGATCATCGTGCGCATGGCGAGGGTCGCCACCATCAGTCCGGCGCCGAGGAAACCCAGCAGCTCGACGGCGTCGATCTTCGCGAATTGGTGCCAATCCATGACCCCGTCGTTCCCGCGTCGTATGACAATCGTGTGACAAACGCCCGCGCCGTTCTGAAAGCAGCGGGCGGTCTGCTATGATCTGGCGTCCAACCGTTTACGCGATTGCCAAGGAGTTGCCATGGCCTACTGGCTGGTGAAGTCGGAACCGGATGCCTGGTCGTGGAGCCAGCAGGTCAAGGCCGGCGCCAAGGGCGAGGCCTGGACGGGGGTTCGCAACCATACCGCCAAGCAAAACCTGATGGGCATGAAGAAGGGCGACCGCGCGTTCTTCTACCACTCCAACGTGGGCAAGGAGATCGTCGGCATCGTCGAGGTCGTGCGCGAACACTATCCCGACCCGACCGACAAGACGAAAACCTTCGTGGTCGTGGACTTCAAGGCGGTACAGCCGCTGAACACGCCGGTCACGCTCGATGCGATCAAGAAAGAGCCGAAGCTCAAGGATATGGCGCTGGTGAAGTACTCGCGGCTGTCGGTACAGCCGGTCACGGCCGATGAGTGGAAGACGGTCTGCAAGATGGGCGGCGTCTCCTAGCCTGGGGCGAGAGGCCTACTCCGCCGCGACGGCGATTACTTCCGCCAACGCCTGCTCCCGCTTCGTCTGGCTTGCTTTGAGCTCGGGTGCCAGGCGGCTGAGCTTACCCTCCTCGAAGGCGGCGATGATCGCCTGGTGCACGTAGCTCTTGCGGCAGACCGCCGGCGTGTTGGCGAGTTCCATCGCCGTGGCGCGCATGGCATCGAGCACCTGCCTGCGCCGCGCGCGCTGCGAGGGTGCCGGCTCGGTCCGTGCCAGCAGGTCGAGCGCCGCCGTGCATGCCATCAGCGTGCGGAAGTCCTTCAATGTGGTTCCGCATCCGGCAATCTCGCGCAGGAACGCATTCACCTGCTGAGATGACACGGCACGAAGCGTGCCGCCCTCATCGCGGTATTGGAACAGGCGTCGCCCGGGCAGGTCGAGCAACCGGCGGATGGCTCGGGCGAGCCGCTCATCCTCGACTTCCTTGCGCACCTGCTTGGCGCCCTTGGCACGGAAGCTCAGCACGATGGTGTCGCGGTCCAGAGACACATTCGACTTGAGCAGCGTCGCCGCGCCGCGCGTGCCGTTGAGGCGCGCGTAGCTTTCGCTGCCGGCGCGGATCGCGCTGCGCGCGACAAGCCCGACGACCGCGGCGAGCGCGAATGGCCGGTCAGGATCGGAACGCGCCAGCCGTTGCGCGATGCTGCGGCGGATGGCCGGCAGAGCATCGAGCAGCCGGCCGAGGCGGCGTGCTTTGCGCGCCTCGCGCACGCGTTCCCAGTCCGGATGATAGCGATATTGCAGACGTCCGGCCGTGTCTCGCCCGATCGCCTGCAGATGCGCTTTTGAGTCGTCGGCGTATCGCACGTCGCAGTAGGCCGGCGGAACCGCCAGCGATTTCAAGCGACGCAGCGTGGCGGGATCGCCGATGATGCGCCCGTCCTCGCGCAGGAAACGGAAGGCCTTGCCGCGCCCCTCGCGGCGCAGCGTGAGCTCGTCCGGCTGCGCGAGCCGCAGCCCGAGACGCTGCGCCAGCCGCTCTGCCGTCGATTGTCGCGGACGTCGCACGCGGGCCTTTGCGCGCTCCCCTTCTCTCCGACGAACCTGCTGCAGCGACATTGCTCGTGAGCCTGTGCAAAGCGCAATGCAGGGGCGGACCGGATTGTTCCGGCCGTGGGCCAATCGCGGTAATCTGCCGCCGGCGCAAGCGAGCCGTAGCGACCGCGGAGAAGCCCATCATGATGTTTGCAGGCATGAACCCCGTTGCCATCATGGTGGCCGCCATCGCCGGCTGGCTCGCCGGCGCGCTCTGGTACGGCATGTTCGGCAGGATCTGGGTCCAGGCCCAGGGGACCACGGTGGAAGCGTTCAAGGCGCGGCAGGCGGCGAGCAAGGGCAGCCCCGCGAGCTACATGCCTTTCGTGCTGGCGTTCTTCGGCAACCTCGTGATGGCATGGATCTTGTCAGGCCTGCTGGGACACATCGGTGCGCTGTCGGTACGCGGTGGGATCATCTCCGGCGCCTTCGTCTGGTTCGGGTTCATCGTCACCAGCATGCTGGTGAACAATGCGTTCGAGGGCCGATCCTGGCGGTTGACGGCGGTCAACGCCGGACATTGGCTGCTGGTCATGATCGTGATCGGGGCTATCCTCGGCGCCTGGGGCGTCTAGGCGGCCCCCCCACCGCCGCATTCAGCCTGCAATCCGCGACCAAAGTGCAAAGCTGGCCGCCTTGTGGCGGATCGGCGCGCCATCGCATAATAGAAGCCGAGATCGTTCGAGCATCCGCGGAAGCAGGGCCATGAGCCGTCCGTGGCGCGTGGAGGAAACGTGATGAGTGAGAAGACGTACGATGTCCCGGCCGAATGGAAATCGCGGGCGTTCATCGACGAAGCCAAATATCAGGCCATGTATGCGCAGTCGGTCAAGGATCCAAACGACTTCTGGCGCGAGCAGGCCAAACGCATCCACTGGACGAAGCCCTTCACCAAGGTAAAGAACACCTCGTTCGATCCTCACAATGTGTCGATCAAGTGGTTCGAGGACGGCGCGACCAACGTCGCCTACAACTGCGTCGACCGCCACGTCGCGACTCGCGGTGATCAGATCGCCATCATTTTCGAGGGTGACGATCCCGCCGAAGATCGGAAGATCACCTATAGGCAACTTCACGCTGAGGTTCAGCGCTTCGCCAACGTACTCAAGGCGCGCGGCGTCAAGAAGGGCGACCGTGTCACGATCTACATGCCGATGATTCCGGAGACTGCCTGCGCGATGCTGGCCTGCACCCGCATCGGCGCGATCCACTCCGTGGTGTTCGGCGGCTTCTCGCCGGACTCGCTTGCAGGCCGGCTCGAGGACGCGAAGTCGAGCGTGCTGATCGTCGCGGACGAGGGACTGCGTGGCGGCCGCCCGGTGCCGCTCAAGGCCAATGCGGACGCCGCGGCCGATAAGGCAGGCGGGGTGGAGTCGATGATTGTCGTCCGCCGCACCGGTGGCAAGGTGCCGATGAAGCCGGGCCGTGACGTCTATTACGACGAGGTCGCCAAGACAGTGGCAGCCGACTGCCCGTGCGAGGAGATGAACGCGGAGGACCCGCTGTTCATCCTCTACACCTCGGGCTCGACCGGCAAGCCGAAGGGAGTGCTGCACACCACCGCGGGCTATCTGATCCACGTGGCGATGACGCACCAGTGCGTCTTCGACTACCACGAGGGCGACATTTACTGGTGCACCGCCGACGTCGGCTGGGTCACCGGCCACAGCTACATCGTCTATGGACCATTGTGCAACGGCGCCACCACGCTCATGTTCGAAGGCGTGCCGAACTATCCGACCAATTCCCGCTTTTGGGAAGTGATCGACAAGCACAAAGTCAACATCTTCTACACCGCGCCAACCGCAATCCGCGCACTGATGCAGGCTGGCGATGGGCCCGTGAAGAAAACCTCGCGCGCCTCGTTGCGCCTGCTCGGGTCGGTCGGCGAGCCGATCAACCCGGAAGCCTGGGAGTGGTATCACCGCGTCGTCGGCGACGGTCGCTGCCCGATCGTCGATACCTGGTGGCAGACAGAGACCGGCGGTATCCTGATCACTCCACTGCCCGGCGCGACGCGACTCAAGCCCGGCTCAGCGACGCGGCCGTTCTTCGGCGTCATCCCTGAGATCGTCGACGCCGAAGGCCGCGTGCTTGAAGGCGCCACCACCGGCAACCTCTGCATCGCCGACAGTTGGCCCGGCCAGATGCGCACCGTGTACGGCGATCACCAGCGCTTCGTCGACACCTACTTCAAGGCCTATCCCGGCAAATACTTTACTGGTGACGGCTGCCGCCGCGACGAGGACGGCTACTATTGGATCACCGGCCGCGTCGATGACGTGATCAACGTGTCGGGTCACCGCCTCGGCACCGCGGAAGTCGAGAGCGCACTCGTTGCACATCCCAAGTGCTCGGAGGCGGCGGTCGTCGGCTATCCGCACGACATCAAGGGCCAGGGCATCTACGCCTACGTCACCCTGATGGCCGGCGTGCAGCCGACCGAGGACTTGCGCAAGGAATTGGTGCAGTGGGTACGCAAGGAGATCGGCCCGATTGCCTCACCCGACCTCATCCAGTTCGCGCCAGGCTTGCCCAAGACGCGCTCAGGGAAGATCATGCGACGTATCCTGCGCAAGATCGCGGAGGACGACTACAAGGCGCTCGGCGACACCTCGACCCTCGCCGATCCGACCGTCGTCGACGACCTCGTCAACAACCGCCAGAACAAGAAGAGCGCATAACTCGCGGGTCGATCATCCGCCGACGTTCCCTGCGGGCGCGAAGCGATCGACCCGGTAAGACAGCCGTCAGCCGGATTACTTCGTCTCGCGAACCGTGACGCGCCGGTGAACATGTCCATGGGCAGCCTACTCCGCGGCGGCGCTCTTCTCGTTGTCCTGCTCGCCGCCACAGCCGGCGCGCAAACGTCGCGCACTCCTTCACCCGACCTGCCCAACATTGAGCGCTACTACGAACGCCCATTTGACGTGCCCTCATTCGTGCTGGCCTGGGAAAAGACTGGGCGGCTGGGCGCCGACGGCGTGCTTGGATTTCTCGCGGCAATCTTCGCGAACGAGCCGGAGCAGATCGCGCGGGTGTCGACCCTGCCGCTGGCGAAGCCCGCGCAGACCATCGTGATCCAGGCCTTGCGGTTTGCGCAGAAGTCGGACGAAGCAAGGGCGCTGGCGCAGAGGTGGAACTGGCCGCCACGGGAGCAGGCTAACATTGCTCCGGTGCGCCCGCTGCTGGCCACCCGCCCAGAGCAACCGAGCCACTTCAACACGTTCTGGGGCGCGAGCTTCGCGACCGGCGATGCCGCCTACATTCGCCCGATATACGACTATTACGCGGGCGCTCTGGCGGAGCCGGACATCGGCGTGGATCAGGTGGTCGGCATGGTGTTGGCGCGCATCCGCGGCGACCGCGAAGCGGCGGAAGCCATCGCCAGAAACTATCCGCGCGAGCGGGTGCGCTGGGTAGTGTTCGGCGCGAGCGCCCTCTGGTCTCTGGACGCTAACGCACGGCAGCATCGCTTCGTGGCCGAGGCAATCGCACAGTTCGTGCGCGAGACGCCGGAGGGCCTGGCCGTCAAGGGGCTTCGCATGCTGCGGAGCGCATTGCGCGAGCCATCGCAGAATGGCGCACGTTAGGTCCGAATCGCCGCAGCGGCACGCCGGTCGTCTGCCCGATTGTTGCACAAAACTCGGCGCGTTTACGCTTCGCTCACCCTAAAAGCAGCACAGCGCTGAATCCGATCCCCGCCTCGATTATTTTAGCGGCCGGGGACGTGCATGCGAAAAGATCTTCTTCAGTGGCTGTTCGCCATTGTCGCGGGCGCACTGTTCGCCGCGATGCTGTCGGTCGAGCCAACGCAGGCGCGCGAGATGGTGCCGTTCGGCGGCTATTTCTCGCCCGGCACGATCGTGATCAAGACACGGGAGCGGTGGCTCTATCTCGTGCTCGGCAACGGCTATGCAATCCGCTACCCGGTTGGCGTCGGCAAAGCCGGCCAGCAGTGGGCCGGCGTCGCCTATATCGACGGGAAGTACGTGGCCCCCGACTGGATGCCGCCACCATCGATGCGGCGTGACCCCTACGCCCCGGCCTACGTCATTCCTGGCGGCTCGCCACAGAATCCGATGGGCGCGGCCGCGCTTACTCTGACCGGCGGCGAATACGCCATCCACGGCACCAACCGGCCGTCCTCGGTCGGCGGCTTCGTCTCTCACGGCTGCATCCGCATGCACAACGAGGACGTGGTCGATCTGTTCGCACGGGTAACAGTCGGCACGCCCGTGGTCGTGGCACGCTAGGGAATCGCGCCGGTCAGCACCAGCTCCCACGATGGCCGCCCCAGTAACGGCGCACGAGTCCTTGTCTGATCAGCGCTCCAGACACGTCCGGTGTGCGGCGCGTGCCCACATCCGCGACGATGCGACCGTATTTATCCGGACCGATGTTCCAGATTGCGACCTCGCGCTCCATCAGCAGGCGCCGGAGCGCCGCGCGTGCGGCCTCGGCCTGGCGCAGTTCGTCCGCGCAGCGCGCGCTCATCTCGGGCGCATCGATGCCGCGCAGGCGCACCCGGGTGATCAGGTGACGGCCCGGCGCCAGATGCACGCGCGCCTCGAAGGTATCGCCGTCGCTGACCCGCAGCACGTCGACCGCGTAATGTGCAGTGGACGAAAATTCGCTCGGAGGCGGCGGCTGTCGCCCCTCCCATGCGGCCGGCCGCGGCAGGAGCTGCGGCCACTTCGCGCGGTGCTGCCAAATCAGGAAGCCGAGCAGACTGCCGCCGACGATGCCGATGGCAAACGTGCTGGCCGCAAGCACACGTGCCTCACGGCGGCGGCGACAGCGGAACGAGGGTTCGAACCGCACGAATCGGGACATAATTCCTATGTACCGGATTTGTTCTTTGTCGGCAACCGCCACGGCGTCAGAAGTCCGAGGCGATCCCCTTGTTCTCCCAATCGCCGTAGCGGGCGGGGTCGGGCCCTTCCCGGCCATTCACTTCCTGAGGCCCCTTCTCGACGAGGTGCGTCTGGGCGCGGCGTTCGGCCGCTTCGGCCAGGGCGCGCTCGGCGGCCGGGGTCAGCTTTCGGGGCGTCACTGGGGACGCTTCGTGGGATGGTTTCCGATCTGGCATGCCCCACACCTCGGATGCCGCGGGTGCGACGTCAAGAGCGGTGCCAGCGCCGTTTCGCCGCTTGCAGGAAAGCCGTCCCAATCCAACATCTTGTCCGAGGCTGCCGCAACGGAGCGGCATCGGGAGAGGAGACCACATGAACTATATGCGCACGGCCATCCTGCTGGCAGGGCTGACCGCCCTGTTTATGGGCGTGGGCGCTCTGATCGGCGGCCAGACCGGCGCGATGATCGCGCTGCTGATGGCCGCCGGCATGAACCTGTTCGCCTACTGGAACGGCGACCGCATGGTCCTGTCCATGTACGGCGCACACGAAGTCGACGCGCGCACCGCGCCCGATCTCTATCAGCTCGTCCACGATCTCGCGCAGCGCGCGGATCTGCCGATGCCGCGAGTCTATCTCATGGACAACCCGCAGCCGAACGCGTTCGCGACGGGCCGCAATCCGGACAACTCCGCAGTCGCGGTGACTACGGGCCTGCTCAACGCGCTCTCGCGAGAGGAGGTGGCCGGCGTCGTCGCGCACGAGCTCGCGCACGTGAAGAATCGCGATACGCTGATCATGACCATCACGGCCACCATCGCCGGCGCGATCTCGATGCTGGCCCAGTTCGGCATGTTCTTCGGCGGCAATCGCGACAATAACAATGGTATGGGGATCGTTGGTACGCTCGCCATGGTGATCCTTGCGCCGATCGCAGCAATGCTGGTGCAGATGGCGATCAGCCGCACGCGCGAGTACGCCGCCGACAATCTCGGCGCGCGCATCAGCGGCCGTCCCGAGGCGCTCGCTTCGGCGCTCGGGCGCATTGAGCGGGCCGCGCATGCAGTACCGAACGAAGAAGCCGAAGCTAATCCGGCAACGGCGCACCTTTTCATCATCAATCCACTCTCGGGCGCGCGGATGGACAATCTGTTCTCGACCCATCCTTCGACCGAGAACCGGATCGTGGCCTTGCAGGAGCTCGCGGCCGAGATGGGCCGCGGCATGAGCGCGCCGGCGCCCGCGGGCTATGGTCCTTGGAATACGGGCGGACGCCGCAGCTACGGTCCGTGGGGTTGATTGCGTCTCACGATTGTCATTGTCGCGCATCAAGGTCAGGTGCGTGATGGCCGGGCCGGCGCGACGCCGCGACCCGGCCATCACGTCGCCAGGGCATGTGCTCGCGCAATCCTGAAAATTTTCCCGACAGTCGAACTTTCTCCCAGTTCAGGTCTATACAGACCACGATGCCCCGCCTTGCCCCCAAACCCGAAGCTCCCGGCATGGCCGCGCGTCGCGTCGCCGCCGACATTCTCGACAACGTGCTGCGGCGCGGTCGTCCCCTCGATGAGCAGTTTGATGATCGGCAGTCCAGCCATGGCTTCGGTCTCCTGTCGGAACGCGATCGCGCGCTGACCCGCAACATCGTGGCGACCGTGCTGCGTCGGCTCGGCACCTTGCGCGCGCTGCTCGCCGGATTGCTCGAGCGGGGGCCGCCGCCCGATGCGCCGCGCGTCGAGACCGCGCTGCTTGTTGGTGCCGCACAGATCCTCTTCCTCGACGTGCCCAATCACGCCGCCGTGGATCTCTCCGTTCGCCTCGCGCAGGCAGACCGCCGCGCGGGGCATTTCGCCGGACTCGTGAACGCCGTGCTGCGGCGCCTCACCCAGGAAGGCGCGCAGCGCTGCGGCGCGCTCGATCCCGCTATGCTGGATACGCCGGCATGGCTGATCGAACGCTGGTCGCGTGCCTACGGCGTCGACACCGCGCGAGCAATCGCACAGGCCAATAGCCATGAGCCGGCGCTCGATCTGACCGTTCCCCGCGACGCCCAGGACTGGGCCGCGCGCCTGCGCGGACGCGTGCTGCCGACCGGTACGGTGCGGATGGTGCCGCACGGGCCTGTCTCGCTGCTGCCGGGATTCCCCGAAGGCGCATGGTGGGTGCAGGATGCTGCGGCGGCGCTGCCGGCACGCTTGTTCGGCGATGTCGCGGATCTGCGCATTGCCGACGTTTGTGCGGCCCCCGGCGGCAAGACCGCGCAGCTCGCCACCGCCGGCGCGCGCGTCACCGCAGTCGACCGCTCCGAACGGCGGCTGTCGCGCTTGCGCGAGAACATGGCGCGCTTGCACCTTGATGTTGAAATCGTGGTGGCCGACGCGGCTGAGTGGCAGGCGGACGCGCTTGACGGCGTGCTGATCGATGCGCCGTGCTCCTCGACGGGGACCATCCGCCGCCATCCCGACATCGCTTGGCTCAAGCGCGAGTCCGATCTCGCAGGGCTCGTCGATCTGCAGCGGCGCCTGCTGCTGCACGCGGTCGACCTCGTGCGCCCCGGCGGCATCATTGTGTTCTGCACCTGCTCGATCGAGCCGGAGGAAGGCGAATTGCTGGTGGCCGACGTGCTGGCGCATGAGCCGCGGCTGCGCCGCCGCCCGATCATCGCCGGCGAGATTCCCGGCCTGGACGGCCTGATCAACGCCGCCGGCGAACTGCGGACCTTACCGTGTCATTGGCCCGACGCCGATTCGCGCATGGCTGGGCTCGACGGCTTCTTCGCTGCGCGGATGACGCGCGCCTGAGCGCCGAGACCGCGCTGTTGATGCATTCCGTTTTCGGCTTTTGCCTCGCACCGCGCTCTCACCTATGAATAGGGCGCGGGTTCGGGGGCGGACCCTTCCACACGCTCGACGTGGCAATGCAGCTCCCACCGCAGGCCGTGGAGAGGATGGAATGGCCCGCGTCGCCATCGCGGAACGAGGCAAGCTGAGAGCAACGTCGCTCCGCCGCGGCGTGCATCGCTTCGTCGGCCGCGTGAAGTCGCTGGTGACCGTGCTGACCACGCTGCCCGGCCGCGCCGATCATCTCGTGATCGCGCCGCAGGATCTGCGGACCGCTGATCCCACGCGGGCGGCGGAAATCTATGGTGGTCGCTTCGCCTTCGCCGGCAAGGTCGTGGTCTGCGACGGACGCTCGCCGTTCGATGTGATCGAACCCTCGGAGGAATGGGCCGAGGCGCTGCTGAGCTTCGGGTGGCTGCGCCACCTGCGGGCGGAGGACACGTTCATCGCACGCAAGAACGCTTATTCGCTCGTCGACGAGTGGATGAGCATGCAGCGTTCCTACCGCGGAGTGGCGTGGCAGCCGGACGTGCTCTCGCGCCGCATCATCTCGTGGCTGTCGCAGGCGCCTTTGATCCTCGACGCGGCAGACGAACGATTCTATCGTCGCTTCATCCGCAGCCTGACGCGGCAAGTTCAGTTCCTACATTCCACCGCTCGCGATGCACAGGCCGGCGTGCCGCGGCTGCAGGCGCAGATCGCGCTGACCTACGCCTCGCTCTGCATCGCCAGCCAATTGCGCAACCTCAACAAGGTGGCGCGTCGCCTCGTGGTCGAGCTCGACCGTCAGGTGCTGCCCGACGGAGGCCACCTCAGCCGCAATCCGGCGGCAGTGATCGAACTGTTGCTCGACCTCCTGCCGCTCACCCAGGCTTTCGCGGCGCGCAACCTCGTGCCCCCGCCGGCTTTGCTCAACGCCGTCGACCGCATGATGCCGATGCTGCGTTTTTTCCGGCATGGCGATGGATCCTTCGCGCTGTTCAACGGCATGGGCCCCACGCCGCCGGATCTCGTGGCCACCTTGATCGCTTACGACGACACACGCGGCACGCCCGTGCACAACGCAGTGCATTCGGGGTACCAGCGTATCGAGGCCGGCGCGGCGGTAGTTCTGATGGATACGGGGAAATCCCCACCCGTAGGAATGAGCCGTGACGCCCACGCCGGCTGCCTTTCGTTCGAACTCTCGGCACGCGCGCAGCGCATCGTCGTGAACTGCGGCATGCCTGCCACCGGACGGGAAAACTGGCGAGACCACGCGCGCTCGACTGCGGCACATTCGACGGTGACATTCAACGACACCTCATCGTGCCGCTTCCTGGAAACCGGAAGCTATCGCCGTCAGGCCGGCGTGCCGATCACGGCGGGACCAACGCGCGTCAAGATCGAGCGCCTGACCGCCGAGGATGGCGCCACCATCCTGCGCGCCTCGCACGACGGCTATCTCCGCTTCAGCGTCATCCACCAGCGCACGATCGCACTCGCCACTGACGGCACCCGTCTCGACGGCGAGGATCTGTTCCTGTCCAGCAAGGGTGAAACCCTCCCCGCCAAGGTGCCCGATGCGTTCGCATTGCGCTTCCACCTTCATCCGGCGGTGCGCGCCACGCGCCTTTCTGACGGGCACGGCGCCATGCTGGTGCTGCCCGGACGCGAGCTATGGAACTTCCACGCCTACGAGGACGTGGTCGAGATCGAGGACAGCGCATTCCTCGGCGGGCCTGACGGCCCGCGTCGCAGCCAGCAGATCGTCATTCGTGGACACGCCCGGCAGACGCCCCGCCTGCGCTGGTATTTCGAGCATGCCCCGACCGCTGCCCGTGCCCGCGCCAGCACGCGTGGTCAGGAGCCTGAACTCCCGTTGTGAACTGCGGCGCGGAGCTCTGCCCCTCCATTGTCATTGCGTGCGAAAGCGGGCAATCCAGTAACCGCAGCCGCCTCGGATGATGGATGCCCGCCGTCGCGGGCATGTCAGCGGCAAGGCTGCCAGTGGACCGCCATGACAGACCAGCTCCGCCGCATCGGCCGCGCCCTCATTTCCGTCTCCGACAAGACCGGACTGATCGACTTTGCCCGCGCGCTGTCCGGCCGCGGCATCGCGCTGGTTTCGACGGGCGGCACGCGTAAGGCGATCGCCGACGCCGGCCTGCCAGTGCAGGACGTTTCCGATCTGACGGGGTTCCCCGAGATGATGGACGGGCGCGTCAAGACGCTGCACCCGAAGGTGCATGGCGGGTTGCTCGCGATCCGCGACAATGTGGAGCACGCCGGCTCCATGCGCGCGCATGGCATCGCGCCCATCGATCTCCTGGTGGTCAACCTCTACCCGTTCGAGGGCACCATCGCCAAAGGCGCAAGCTACGACGATTGCATCGAGAACATCGATATTGGCGGTCCGGCGATGATCCGTGCCGCGGCGAAGAACCATGCCGACGTGGCTGTCGTGGTCGAGCCTGACGATTACGCCACCGTTTTGGCTGAACTCTCCACCCATGGCGGGGCGACGACACTGGCGCTGCGCCACAAGCTCGCAGCCAAGGCCTATGCCCGCACCGCGGCCTATGACGCGGCGATCTCCAATTGGTTCGCGGCAACGCTTGGCGATGACGCACCGGCGTTCCGCGCCATCGGCGGCAAGCTGGTCGAGGCGCTGCGCTACGGCGAGAACCCGCACCAGAGCGCCGCGTTCTATCGTACGACCGAGCAGCGCTTCGGCGTGGCCACTGCGCGCCAGGTGCAGGGCAAGCAGCTCTCCTACAACAACCTCAACGACACCGACGCCGCGTTTGAATGCGTGAGTGAGTTCGATCCCGCCCGCACGGCCGCCTGCGCGATCGTCAAACATGCCAACCCCTGCGGGGTCGCCGAGGGCGCGAGTCTCGTGGAGGCCTACCAGAAGGCTCTGCGTTGCGATCCCGTTTCGGCCTTCGGCGGCATCGTCGCGCTCAACCGCGCGCTCGATGCCGAGGCGGCCCGCGCCATCACCGAGATCTTCACCGAGGTCATCATCGCGCCGGAGGCCACCGAGGAGGCGATCGCCATCGTCGGCGCCAAGAAGAACCTGCGCCTGCTCATCGCCGGCGGCCTGCCCGATCCCCGCGCCAAGGGGCTCACCGCCAAGACGGTCGCCGGCGGCCTGCTGGTGCAATCACGCGACAACGCGGTCGTCGACGACATGCAGCTGCGTACCGTGACCAAGCGCGGGCCAACCGATATCGAGCTAGCTGACCTGCGCTTCGCCTTCCGCGTCGCCAAGCACGTCAAGTCCAACACGATCGTCTACGCCAGGGACCGCGCCACGGTGGGCATTGGCGCCGGTCAGATGAGCCGTGTCGATTCCGCGCGCATCGCGGCGCGCAAGGCGCAGGATGCCGCCGAGGCGGCGGGGGCGCGGGAATCGCTCACCAAAGGGGCGGTGGTCGCGTCAGACGCGTTCTTCCCGTTCGCGGACGGCCTCTTGGTCGCCATCGAGGCCGGCGCCACGGCGGTGATCCAACCAGGCGGTTCGATGCGGGACGAGGATGTGATCAAGGCCGCCGACGACCATGGCATTGCCATGGTGTTCACCGGTACGCGCCACTTCCGCCACTAGCGCCGCCGCTTAGAAGTTCCTGGACTTCAAATCGAAAGCGCCGGGCACGGGCGACGGTTTCCCCTTTTCCGCACGTTTCGGATCAAGGTGTCATCCACCGGTTCACGATGTCGACCATTTCACGGTCGCATCTTAGACACCTTAAACGTCTTGATTGGGATGAGCCTGCCGGAGGCGGCCGATCCGCAAGGCGCGCCCGTCCGCAGATGGACATTTGCGCAACTTGCAGACGAATCAAAGGCTCGGAGCAGGCGCGGACTTCTTGCGGGCGGCGCTCTCAAGGACGCGGGATAGCCCTACTTTTCCAGCGCCAGGTCGCCCAGCATGCTGGCGGCGACCGCAAGCTTCGACAGCGTGAGGCCAGAGCTGGCGATCTCATGCACCGCGGTGCGGATGCGATCTACCTGTTGGCGGCGCGGTGCCACCCAGGCCTCGACCGCCTCCTGGCCGGCCCGCCCGGTCGCGAGCATGTCGGCGGTCAATCGCCGCAACGCATCCTCGATCGTGTTGAGTGAACGATCGAACGCCAGGCGGTCGAAATAGTCGCCGACGCGGACTTCACGCGCCGCAGTTCCGATCTGCTCCAGGCGGAAATAGCCCCCGGCCGCGAAGAACGTTGCCGCCGCATCTGTCACCGTGCGGCCGCAGCGGTCAGCCACCAGCACGACGTCCGGCGCCACAGTGAGCGCCGGCAGGTCGGCGATGCGGCGTGCGAGATCCTCCGGTACCCGCTGCGCGATCAACGCGGCGCGGCGCGCGAGCCGGACCTCCGCCACGCTCGCCGGCAGAGTGTCATCGAGCGCGGAGGCAACCTCGGCGATTCCCGTCTGGTAGCGTTCGACCACCGCAGCCAGTCCTTGGCTCAGATCGACATTGCGCAGGAACCAGACCAAACGATCGATCAGGAGATCCTGCACCGCCGCATAGAGCCCGAGCTGGACCTCGCCAGCGACCTTGTTGTCGAGCGCATCGATCTCCCCGTTGAGCGCAATCATACCGTAGCTGTTGCGTACGGCCGCGAAGGCGGCGGCGATGCGATCGGGCGAGGCACCGGTCTGGTCGGCGATGCGCACGATCAGCGACGGTCCGCCGCGATTGATCATGGAATTTGCGAGTTGGGTAACGATGATCTCGCGCCGCAGCCGATGATGCTCGAGTGCATCGGGGAATCGCTCTGCAATCAGCGGTGGGAAATAGCGGAAGACCTCGCGCGCAAGATAAGGGTCGTCGGGCACCGGCGAGTCGAGCAGGTCCTCGCGGAGCGCGAGCTTGGCGTAGGCGAGCAGCACCGCCAGCTCCGGCCGTGTCAACGGCTGCACCCGGCGGCGCCGCTCCTCGATGGCGAGGTCGTCGGGCAGGAATTCGACCGCACGATCGAGATCGCCGCGGGCCTCCAGCGTCTGCATCAGCCGCTGCTCGAAGCCGAGATCGCCCATGCCGCTGCGCTGCGCCAGCGAGAGCGCGAGTGTCTGCTGGTAGTTGTTGCGCAACACGAGCGCGGCGACGTCCTCGGTCATCTCCGCGAGCAGCACGTCCCGGTCGCCGCGCGACAGGCGTCCGTCTCGCTCGGGACGGCTAAGCGCAATCTTGAGGTTGACCTCGAGGTCCGATGTGTTGACGCCCGCAGAGTTGTCGATGGCATCGGTGTTAAGCCGGACGCCATGCATGGCCGCTTCCACGCGGCCAAGCTGGGTCACCCCGAGATTGGCACCCTCGCCCACCACCTTGCAGCGCAGGTCGGCGCCGGTGATGCGGATCGCATCATTGGCGCGGTCGCCCACTCGGTCGTCGGTCTCGCTTTGCGCGCGCACGTAGGTGCCGATGCCGCCGAAGAACAGAAGATCAACCGGCGCCTTGAGGATCGCGTTCATCACCTCCTGCGGCGTCGCTGCCGCCTTGGCGAGCCCGATCGCCCGCTGCGCCTCCGCCGAAAGCCGGATTTCCTTGGCGGATCGCGAAAAGACCCCGCCGCCCGCCGAGATCAGTGTCTTGTCGTAGTCCTGCCAGCTCGAACGCGGCAGCTCGAACAGCCGCCTGCGTTCCATGAAGCTCGCCTCCGGGTCTGGATCCGGATCGATGAAGATGTCGCGGTGGTCGAACGCCGCGACCAGCCTGATGGTGCGCTCGCGCAGCATGCCGTTGCCGAACACGTCGCCCGACATGTCTCCGACGCCGGCCACCGTGAACGAGGTCGCGCCGACATCAATGTCCATCTCGCGGAAGTGCCGCTTCACGGCTTCCCATGCGCCGCGGGCCGTGATGCCCATCTTCTTGTGGTCGTAGCCGGCCGACCCGCCGGAGGCGAAGGCGTCGTCGAGCCAGAAGTCGTGTTCCTGCGAGATGCCGTTGGCGATGTCGGAGAACGTTGCGGTTCCCTTGTCAGCGGCAACGACGAGATACGGATCGTCCCCATCGAGGCGCACAACGTTCTCGGGCGGCAACACCTCGGCGCCCTTCAGATTGTCCGTGAGATCGAGCAGCGTATTGATGAGAACCTTGTAGGCGGCGACACCCTCCGCCTGAATGGCCTCGCGTCCGCCTGTCGTCGGAAGGCGCTTGGGCACGAAGCCCCCTTTCGCGCCCACCGGCACGATGCAGGCGTTCTTGACCTGCTGCGCCTTCACGAGGCCAAGGATCTCCGTACGGAAATCCTGCGGCCGGTCCGACCAGCGGATTCCCCCGCGCGCGACCTTGGCGAAACGAAGGTGGATTCCTTCCACCCGCAGCGAATAGACGAAGATCTCGTAGAGCGGCCGCGGCAGAGGCATGGCCTCGACCGCCTTGCTGGCGAACTTGATGGCGATTGTCTGCGGGGGGTGGCCCTCGCTATCGATCTGAAAGAAGTTGGTGCGCAGGCCCGCCATGACCGCATTCACAAAGCGGCGCAGGATGCGGTCTTCGTCCAGACTCGTGACACCGGCAAGCGCAGCCTCGATGTCGGCCACGATGGCGCGCGTCTGATGCTCGCGCTCGGCGGCATCGATGGCCATACCCGTGCTGAACCGGCAGTAGAACAGCGCGATGATCTTCTCGGCGATGGCGGCATGCTTCACCACCGTCGCCCACATGTAGTCCTGCGAGAACGGAATGCGGACCTGGCGCAGGTAGCGCGAGATCGTACGCACGAGCGCAATATCGCGCCAGCCCAGCCCCGCCGCCAGGACCAGCGCATTGTAGCCGTCGTTCTCGGCGAGGCCATGCATCACCATGAGGAACGCAGTTTCCAGGCGTGCCTTGAGGATTGAAATCTCGCTTACTGGATGGATGGCGCATTCCAGCATCATGTCGTGCAGCCAGTAATCCTGCCCGCCTTCGCTGTGCGCTGTGACGTGATAGGTGTGCTCGTCGACGATGCGGAATCCCATGTTCTCCAGCACCGGGAGGCGGTCCGACAGCGAGATCGGCCTGTCGAAGCTCCACACCTTGAGCGCGGCAGAACCCTCCTCGGGGCCCTGCTGCGTGTGAAAGTCCACAGCCAACGGGCGCTCGGAACTCAGGCGATCGATCACCGCGATATCGCCGACCGCGGTTTCCGGCGAATAGGCTTCACGATAGGCCGCGGAGAAGGCCGGCCGATATCGCGCGTTGAGGCGGCGTGCCGTGGCGGGATCGTGCGCCAACATCAGCGCCGCGCCCAGCCGGTCGGACCACGTGCGCACGATCTCGCCGACCACGCTTTCGAGCTCGGCGCGGCCGACCTCCGGCGCAGGCTCGGCGTTGCGGCCAATGATGTAGTGCACCCGCACCAGCGGGCTTTCCGGGAAGTACGGATAGAACGCCGACACCCGGCCGTTGAACGTCTTGGCGAGATAGCGTCCGACGCGCGCCTGTACGTCGCTGTCATAACGCTCGCGCGGCACGTACACGAGCACCGACACAAACCGATCGAACCGGTCATGCCGCGCCAGCACCCGCACGCGCGGCCGCTCGTCGAGATGCAGCACGGCCTGCGTGAACTCGAAGAGCAGGTCGTCTTCGATCTGGAACAGCTCGTCGCGCGGATAGGTGTCAAGCACATTGGCCAGCGCCTTGCCGGAGTGGCTCTCCGGCGCAAAGCCTGCGCGGGCGAGCACGCGATCGGCCTTCCGGCGCAGGTAGGGAATGGCCCGGATCGAGCGCGTGTAGGCCGTCGACGTGAACAGACCGACGATGCGGAATTCCCCGACCAGACGGCCCTCCGCCGAGAAGCGTTTCACCGCGATGAAGTCCATGTACACGCGGCGATGCACGCGTGCGCGCAAATTGGCCTTGGTGATGAACAGCACTCGCGGCTCGCGCAGGAACTCGCGGATTTCGGGCGTGACCGCCACCATTTCGGTGCCGCGCCGAAGTACGTGCAGGTCCTGTGCGCGTAACAGCCCGAGGCCGCTCTCGTCTTGCGGCGTGTGTTCGAGCGCGTCTCCGGTGAAGACATATTCACGCACACCAAAGAACGTAAAATTGTTGGCGACCAGCCATTCCAGGAACTGCACTGCCTCGTCGATCTCCTCCGCCGGCAGCGGCGGCGGATTCGCTCTGAGCTCGGCGATTACCGCATCCACCCGCCTGAGCATGGACCGCCAATCGCCCACGATCCGCCGCACGTCGGCCAGCACCGACTCCAGGCCAGCAACGAGCGCAACCCGTTGCTCGACGTCGTCAAGCAGATCGACGTGGATGTGGATGAAGCTCTCGCGCCGGCTGGTGAGTACGTCGCTGGCAGCGCCGAGCCCAATGAACTGGCCGGAGGCGTCGCGTGTCACCTCGAGGACCGGATGGGCGACCAGCTTCACGGTCAGGTGTCGCTCGGCGAGCTCGCCCATCACCGAATCGAGCAAAAACGGCATGTCGTCGTTGACGATCTCGATGATCGAGGTGGTCTTGAGCTCCTTGCGGGCGGCCTCCGGCGCCGCTGCGATCCGGATTTTCGGCCGGCCCGGCGCACGCACCTGCAGGAATGCGAACGCGTCGGACGCCAGCGCCGCGAGCTCGACCGGCTGATAACGTTTGATGTCCTCCGGCGCGACGTGCCCAAACAGCGCGTCAGCGAAGGTCTCGATGTCCTTCTGCGGCTGGTGGGCCGCCCCGAAATCGTCACGTGCCCCGAGGTCGAGGTTGATGAGGTCTCGGGCGGTGGGACGATCCGCGCTCATGATGACCTGCTGTGAGGGGCGGTTGAACGAATCTGTCGCGCAGTTTGACCTAATTGCGACTGCACCGTCGAGACAATGCCCACTTTTGACCGTAACGCGATGCCGAGGCCTTGCGCCCGTTGCGCGACATGCAACACACTGACGCGCCACTATATTTCATTTCCGCCGGCGAGGCGACCTTCTTGCCGCGGCGTGCAGGAGAAGTGAGGGCCACATGGCCGCAAAATCCCCCCGACACAAGCGCGCGACGGCCGCAAATTCCGCGACATCGCCGCCCGCCCGCAGCACCGATGGTGACGATAGGCATATCGTCGCGCTCGACCTTCCTGCGGGAGGGCCGAGCGAAGCCATGCAGGCCTATTTCGCCAAATGCGACGAGAAGCTGGGTTTTATTCCCAACGTGCTCAAGGCCTACGCGTTCGATAACGCCAAGCTGGAAGCCTTCGTCGCCATGTACAATGACCTGATGCTGGCGCCCTCCGGCCTTTCCAAGCTCGAGCGCGAGCTGATCGCGGTCGCGGTATCGGCACAGAACCGCTGCTATTACTGCCTGGTGGCGCATGGTGCTGCGGTGCGTGCGCTGTCGGAAGATCCCGCCTTGGGCGAGTTGATGGTGATGAATTATCGCGCCGCGCGGCTCTCCAGGCGGCACCGCGCCATGCTCGACTTCGCCGTCAAGCTCACGGTCGAACCATGGTCGATGGAAGAGGATGACCGCGCCGCCCTGCGCCGCGCCGGATTTTCGGACCGCGACATCTGGGACATTGCCGCCGTAACGGGCTTCTTCAACATGTCGAACCGCATCGCCTCCGCCGCCGACATGCGCCCCAACAGCGTCTATCACGGACAGGCACGCTAGGATCCGCCGTTGCCCAATACTCCGATATCTCCTCGTCAAAGCCGGCCCGTGGCGAGACGCCGCGTCGCCGCAGGCCTGATCCTGCTCTGCGCCGGATTCGTCTTTGCCGGCAACGCCTTGGCCCAGATACCGCCCGCAGCACCCGAGGCAATGCCGTCAACCGCCATCGCGCAGGCACAGACCGCCAGTGCGCGCAATGGCATGGTCGCAAGCCAGGACGCCTTGGCGACCCGCGTCGGGGTCGCTGTGCTGGAGCGCGGTGGCAACGCCGTCGATGCGGCGGTCGCTGTCGGCTTCACCCTCGCCGCCACCCTGCCGCGCGCGGGCAATCTCGGTGGTGGCGGGTTCATGGTGATCCACCTTGCGGATGGCCGCGATACCGCGATCGACTATCGCGAAGTCGCGCCGGCCGCCACGACGGCGCAGGTTTTCCTCGACGAGGCGGGCAACGTCGACCCGCAAAAATCGCGCTTTACAGGCCTTGCCATAGGCGTTCCTGGTACCGTGGCTGGCCTCGCGCTTGCACACGAACGATACGGCTCGGGCAAACTGACGCTCGCGGAATTGATCGCTCCCGCCGTCGACTATGCGCGCACGGGCGTACCGGTCGAGAACGACCTGCTCGATTCCCTGCTGCTGGCAGCGCCGCGCCTCGCGCGAGCATCGGCGACCGCAAAGATCTTCCTCGAGCCGGATGGCAGCGCACCCCCGCAAGGCAGCTTGCTCAAGCAGGCCGATCTCGCTGCCTCCTTGGCGCTCATTGCCCGCGACGGTCCGCGCGCCTTCTACGACGGCGCGCTTACGCCGAAGATCGTCGCGAGCGTACGCGCCGCGGGCGGGCTGATGACGCTCGATGACCTGAAGGCCTACCGCGCCATCGAGCGCGCGCCACTGCGCGGCACCTATCGCGGCTACGACATCATCTCGATGCCTCCTCCGTCGTCGGGCGGCACGCACCTTATCGAGATGCTCAACGTGCTCGAGGGCTTTCCACTCGGCACCGGCAAGCTTGCCTTCGGTGCACCCGATTCGCTTCACCTGATGATCGAGGCAATGAAGCTCGCCTACGCCGACCGCGCCGAGTTCATGGGCGACAGCGACGCTGTCGACGTGCCGCTGGCGCACCTCATCTCGAAGGATTACGCCGCCAAGCTGCGCAGCGAGATCGATCCCGCGCGGGCGCGTCCTTCCCGCGAGATTCGTCCGAACAGCCCGGCGACCGCGGGCGGCGCCAACACCACGCATTTCTCCGTGGTCGACCGCGACGGCAACGCCGTCGCCAACACTTATTCGCTCAACTTCAACTACGGCGTCGGCTTCGTCGCTGACGGAACCGGTATCCTGCTCAACAACACCCTCGATGATTTCGCAGCCAAGCCCGGCGTCCCCAATGCCTTCGGCCTGCTCGGTGCCGACGCCAACGCGCCAGGTCCCGGCAAGCGTCCGCTCTCTTCCATGACACCGACGATCGTGCTCGAGAACGGAAGGCCCGCAGTGGTCACGGGTGCACCAGGCGGCAGCCGCATCATTACCGCCGTGCTTCAGGTGATCATGAACGTTATCGATTTCCACAGACCGATCGGCGAGGCCGTAGCCGCGCCGCGCGTCCACCATCAATGGATGCCCGATCAGGTACTGGTCGAGCGCACCCAACCGGCCGAAACCGTGAAGGCACTCGAGGCACGCGGGCACGCGGTGCGCATCGGCCCGCCTTCCGGGTCGGCACACTCGGTCGTGCGCAATGGTGACGATCTTGTCGGCGCTGCCGATGGCCGCAGCCGTGGTGCGCTGGCGGCTGGGTACTGATTGGCGGATTTGCCATCCGTGAGAAACGGGACGGACCGCGATCCGCATCGCGCGGTTACGACACGAGATCCTGATACTCCGGGTGGCGCGCAATGAACGCCGACACAAATGGACAGCGCGGCGCTAACTTGAGCCCGCGCGCACGAATGATGTCGAGCGCGCCGCGCACCAGGGCGGAACCGTAGCCCTGTCCCTCAAGCACCCGCGGAACTTCCGTGTGATAAATCGTGAACACGTTCGGCCCGGCTCGATAGGCCGCGATTGCGAGCGCGTCGCCAATGTCCATCTCGAACCGGTTCTTCTCAGGATTGTCGCGAACGCGGCTGCTGTCCATACCAGCAACATAGTGCCCTTTCCACGCGGCGCCAGCGCATGCGTTTGTTTCAGCGCACCTGATCGACGGCTCCATCGGCGACATTGGCCGTGTGCGTGCGTCTGCACCGTGGCAACGACCAGAGTTCTTGGCTTGCGGGGGCGGCCATGACCCGGTCGCCGGGATCCTGCCTGGCGAGATCGCCGTCGACGGGGATTTCGCTCGGGAGCTTTGCGCCGCTGCTTGCTGCCCAACGGGCAAGCAGGTCGTGCCCCCGGCCTCGTCAGCTCAAACACCCCAAGCCCGAAACCAAGGACGATCTCAACGGCGGATCGGCGAGGCAGCCAGGGTGGGTACCGGTCGACCATCTCGCCCAAGATCGGCCCGACTTGCGGCGGTGCCGGATGTCTGGGGTGTCTAGCTCTAGCTGCCGGCGGCGCCCACGGGTGGCGTTTCTGAGGCCCAGCCTTGCCCGCGCAATAGCGGGAGTAAACTGGAGCGGGCGAAGGGATTCGAACCCTCGACCCCGACCTTGGCAAGGTCGTGCTCTACCCCTGAGCTACACCCGCATCCGTGCGGCCAAGCCGCGAAGCCACGTGTCTATGCCATAAGCGGCCGGCTTTGCAACCCATTCTCCGGAAATGGTAACTGCGGTCCCACATTCGAGCTAGGTCCCCGTCCCGAGTGCGGAAATACTCACGCCCAGCCATGCCCGCCACCCCCGCTGACCTATTTGCTGCCCTCGACCGTCTCGGAATCGCCCACACGACCGTGGAGCACCCACCGCTGTTCACGGTCGAGCAGTCGCAGACGCTGCGCGGACAGATTCCAGGCGGCCACACCAAGAACCTGTTCCTGAAGGACAAGAAGGGCGCGCTGTTCCTGGTGGTTGCCTCGGAGGACGCCCGCATCCCACTCGGCGGACTGCACCGGCTGCTCGGCGCCTCCGGTCGCTTCTCGTTCGGCTCCCCCGACCTCCTGCGCGAGGTGCTCGGGGTCGAGCCCGGGTCGGTGACCCCATTCGCCGCCATAAACGACACCGCCGGCCGGGTCACGGTCGTGCTCGATGCCGCCATGCTCCGGCATCCCACGCTTAACTATCACCCCCTCACCAACACCATGACGACCTCGGTCGCCCGTGACGATTTGCTGAAATTTCTGCGCGCGACCGGCCACGAGCCGCGGATCGAAGCAATTTCAGAGCCGCACCCGAACGCAGGACCCCCGCATGCCGCCGGACCGGCCACGATTTGATTGCATTCGCCCCCGTCATCGCCATTTAATCCCCAGCGAGTTCAGTGATTTCGGCCCTTGGCGGACGACTCGAAGGATTTTCCATGCTGCAGAACGGCGGGGCGGCGACGGCCGCAGACGGCACCATCAAGGACACGACCACCCAATCCTTCATGAAGGACGTGATTGAGGAGTCGCGGCGCCAGCCGGTGCTCGTTGACTTCTGGGCGCCGTGGTGCGGTCCCTGCAAGCAGCTCACGCCCGTGCTCGAGAAGGTGGTCAAGGCCGCCAAGGGCAAGGTCAAGCTCGTCAAGATGAACATTGACGAGCACCCTGCGATCCCCGGCCAGCTCGGTATCCAATCGATCCCCGCGATTATTGCCTTCGTCAACGGCCAGCCGGCCGACGGTTTCATGGGCGCGCTGCCCGAATCGCAGGTGACCGCCTTCATCGAGCGCATCACCAAGAGCAAGATTGGCGGCGAGGAGGCCGATCTCCTCAAGCTCGCGGACGCGGCTCTGGTTGACGGCAACGCTGCCGAGGCGGCGGAGATCTATGCGCAAATCCTGGCCGAGGACTCCGGCAATGTGCACGCCCTTGCTGGGCTTGCGCGCTGTTACGTCGAAACCGGTGCGCTCGATCAAGCCAAGCAGACACTATCACTGGTGCCGGACAACAAGCGGAACGAGAGTTCGGTTGCCGCTGCACGCGCAGCGATCGAGCTGGCGGAGCAGGCGGCCTCGGTCGGCCCGGTCGCTGAGCTCGAACATAGGCTCGTGCAGAACCCACTTGATCATCAGGCGCGCTTCGACCTGGCGGTGGCGCTCAACGCCAAGGGCGATCGCCAGCAGGCGCTCGAACATCTGCTCGAGATCGTGCGGCGCGACCGCAAGTGGAATGACGATGCCGCGCGCAAACAGCTCGTCCAGCTATTCGATGCATGGGGCCCGACCGACGGACTTACGGTCGAGGGCCGCAAGCGGCTATCCTCACTGTTGTTCTCGTAGCGCGGAGCGCGTTCGATCGGATGGATGCGCGCGCCGATTGATGGTCAGTGGGTCGGGAGAGCGGCAATGCCGATGAATGCGATCTATCGGACTCCCGCCGACCTGCCAGATGTGATCCCGGTGTTTCCTCTGCCCGGCGCGCTGTTATTGCCGCGCGGCCAGATGCCGCTCAATATTTTCGAGCCGCGCTACCTCGCCATGGTCGACGACGCGTTCCGCGGCGGGCAGCGGCTCATCGGCATGATCCAGCCCGACATCGCGCACCCTGGCTCTGAGCTGCGGCCCAATCTCTACAAGGTCGGCTGCGTCGGCCGTATTACTCAGCTTGCCGAGACGGGGGATGGCCGTTACCTCATGCAGCTCACCGGCGTCGCCCGCTTCCGGGTCGAGGAAGAGCTCACCGTCGTCACCCCTTATCGCCAATGTCGGGTGACCTTCGAGCCCTACGCCGACGACTTCATCGCCCGTAAGGGCGAGGACGCCGTCGACCGCAAAGCGCTGCTCGCGGCTCTGACTGACTTCCTGAAGGTGAACAAGCTCAAGGCCGACTGGAAGGGCATCGAGGAGGCGCCCAACGAGGCGCTGGTCAACGCGTTGGCGATGATGTCGCCGTACGGCACCGCCGAAAAGCAGGCTCTGCTGGAAGCGCCCGACCTCAAGACTCGCGCGGAAATCCTGGTTGCTGTCACCGAGATCGAGCTCGCGAAAGCCCAGAGCGGCGGCCCCAATGGCGAGACTCCGCTGCAGTAGCTCCGTCATCACGGGTGGGGTCGCAGCGAGGCTCTTCTCTCCTGCACCGCAGCCTCTAATATGCGGCTCAGGAGTGCGCTCATGACCACCTCTCCCGACCGGCCTGCCGGCAGCGTCGACCCGAAACTGTTGGAAATCCTGGTGTGTCCGCTCACAAAGGGTCCCCTCGAGTATGACGCCGCGCGACAGGAACTGATCTCGCGCAAGGCCAAGCTCGCCTACCCGATCCGCGACGGCATCCCGATCATGCTGCCCGAGGAGGCGCGACCGCTGGAATAGGTCGGCCCGGCCGATCAGACTGGGCGGCCGTGATCCTGCCATCTGCTCCTGCGCTACCTCCTTGTTCGACATTCGTGTTGACTTGCGCCGTGGCGGGCACGGGCCATGCGCCGCGGAATGTCAGACTTTGAAAAGGTCCAAGCGGAGGGATCCAGCAATGATGAAGATCTGGGGGCGCAATACATCGTCGAATGTACAGAAGGTGGCATGGGCCTGCGGGGAGCTTGGCCTTCCGTTCGAGCGCATCGATATCGGCGGCCCCTTCGGCAAGAATAATGAACCACCTTATCTCGCCTTGAATCCCAACGGAGTCGTACCAACCCTGGAGGAGGACGACGGCTTCATCCTCTGGGAATCCAATTCGATTGTGCGCTATCTCGCTAGCCGCTACGGGGCGGGCAAGCTCGAACCGTTCGACCCGCGTGTGCGGGCAAAGGCCCAAAGCTGGATGGACTGGCAGCTCTCAGTAGCCAATCTCGCGATCTTCCCGGTGTTCTGGGGACTGGTGCGCACGCCGCCGGAGGGACGCGATCCGAAATCGATCGAAGACGGCAAGCAGAAGTGTTTTGCAGCGGCGAAGATCATGGACGCGCAGCTCGCGCGCACGCGTTTCATCGCCGATGATCAGTTCTCCTACGGCGACATTCCGATCGGACCGTTCATTTATCGCTATTTCCGGCTGGTCCCCGATCACCCGCCACTGCCGAACGTCGAGCGCTGGTATGGCGAGATCAGCGAGCGGCCGGCGTTCAAGGAGCACGTGCTCAGCGTCCCGTTTACGTAAGGCATTGAAGCAACGCTAGCCCCACCTTTGGCTTGGCTCGTTCGTCTACGGAAAACATGGATCGGCCAAAGGCATTCCTACTGCGATCCCGTCAGCCCCGCCTGCGCCACAACCTTGCGCCAGCGTGCGATCTCCGATGTCACGAAGGCCTTGAGCTGCTCGACGGAGTTCGTTGCCACTGGCAGCATTCCGACCCGCAAGATCTGTGCCTTGGTCTCGCTGTCCTGAAGTGCAGCGTTAAGATCGGCGTGCAGCCTGTCGACCGTACTCTTCGGCGTCTTCGCAGGAGCAACGATCATCTGCCATGAGGCGGCGTCGAAACCGGGCACCCCGACCTCGGCCAGGGGCGGCACATCCGGCAAGCCTTCGAAGCGTGTCCTCGTCGAGATGCCAAGCGGTCGCACCTTGCCGGCACGGATGATACCGAGCGAGGGGCCGAGGTCGACGAACATCAGCGGGATATGGCCGGCAACCACGTCGTTGAGGGCGGGCAGGCTACCGCGGTAAGCCACCGGCGACATCTTGATCCCGGTCATGCTCTTGAGCAGCTCGGCGAAGAGATGGTGCGGCACGCCCGGGCCCGACGTTGCGTAGGAGAGCTGCCCGTCTTTCTCCTTGGCGTATTTGATCAGATCGGCGACCGAGCGCACGGGCAGCTCCGGATTGACCACGAGCACGAACGGCGTCTGTGCGGCCAAGGCCAGCGGGACGAAGTCCGCGACCGGATCGTAAGGCAGCGACTTGAACAGGCTGACGTTGACCGCCATTGTCGCGCTCGGCGCAATCATGAGCGTGTGCCCGTCGGGCTCGGCCTTCGCTGTGGCCACAGCGCCGATGACACCGCCTGCGCCCGGCTTGTTCTCGACAATGAGCGACTTGCCCCACTTTGGTTCGAGCTTCGGCCCGAGGGTGCGCGCGAGGATGTCGCCGGCGCCGCCTGCCGCGAACGGCACGATCATCGTGACATTGCGCGACGGAAATTCCTGCGCGGCGGCGGTGCATGCAGGCAACACAACGGCCAGCGCGGCGGCCAATCCGCGAACAAATCTCGGCATCGTTTCCCCCTATATGTAGGCTCGCTCTACAAGGCTTCGCCTCGCAGCAATTTTGGTACCTCTCCGGTCAGACCCGCAGCCTGTCGGATGAAGACGCTCTTGAGCGCCGGAATACGGTCGACGATGCCCAGGCCGACATCGCGCATCAGGCGCAGCACGTCCGATCTGTTGGAGAACAAACGGTTGAGACCGTCGGTGGCGATCCCCATGGTCATCGTGTCGAATCGACGCCAGCGCTGATAGCGGTCGAGCACATCGGGCCCGCCAACGTCGAGCCCGAGCCGCGCCGCATCAACGATTGCTTCGGCCAGCGCGGCGACGTCGCGCAAGCCCATGTTGAGACCCTGGCCCGCGATCGGATGGATCATGTGCGCGGCATCGCCGACGAGCGCGATGCGTTCCGCCACGAACGAACGAGCGATGGCGAAGCCGAGCGGGAACACACCGCGCGCCCCACTGATCCTGATTTCGCCGAGTTTGAGACCAAAGCGCCGTTCAAGCTCGTCGTGAAACGACGCGTCGTCGAGCGCGGCCAGACGCTTGGCTTCCTCCTCCTCCTCGGTCCACACGATCGACGAACGGTGCCCCTGCACATTGTCTTTGAGCGGCAGGATCGCGAACGGGCCCGAGGGTAAAAAGTGCTCCTCGGCGCGACCGTGGTGGTCCCGTTCGTGCACAACCGTCGTCACGATCGCCGACTGCCCGTACATCCAGCCACGCCAGGGAATTCCCGCTTGCTCGCGCAGCCGGGAGCGTGCGCCGTCGGCGGCGACGAGCAGCCTCGTCGCGGCGCGCGTTCCGTCGGCAAGCACGACATCGATGGCTTGCGCCGCATGCTCAAAACCCTCCACTGCCGTGGACATGAGCGTGACACCTTCGGCCTTCGCCTTCTCGATCAGTGCGGCCAGCAGCGGCGCGTTCTCGATCATGTGCGCAAAGGGCTCGCCGGGCGCCACCTCGCCCGCAAAGGTGAGAAAGGTCGGCCGTACCGCGTCCTGCAGCTTGGAATCTGTGACCTCCATATCGAGCATCGGCTGCGCCTCGTCGGCGACCTCTGCCCATACGCCGATCGTCTCGAACAGGTGCCGCGCAGCGGCCGCGATGGCCGAGGCCCGCGCATCCCGGGGCGCGCGGGCAAGGTGTGGATCCGCTACGGTCACGCCAAAGCGCATGCCCAGGCTCTGCCGCAGCGCGATGGCGAGCGCGAGGCCGGCAAAGCCTCCACCTGCAATCAGAACATCGGTCACATTGGTTTGTTGGGGCATTTGCGTAACTCTGAAATGTAGCTCAGCACGACTCTCGTCCAGCGGGGGGGAGTCGACGCAGGGACCATTGCGCATCTCACCGCTTTAATCTCGTCGAGCCGCACGATAGCATCCGCCACCCACGGCGCGCGATGCGCAAAAGCGCCCCTGCTCTGCGTGCGATCGCGCTCGATACAGGTATCCGGCAAGCCACCCATGTCCGCTGTCAGCGATCTTTTGCAGATTCTCGATCTTGAGCCGCTTGAGCACAACCTGTTCCGCGGGCGTTCGCCGCAAACGAGCTGGCAGCGTGTGTTCGGTGGCCAAGTCATCGGCCAAGCTCTGGTCGCCGCCTGCCGCACGGTCGACGTGGCAAGCCGGCCACCGCACTCGCTGCACGCGTATTTTCTGCTCGGCGGCGACCCCAAGGTGCCCATCATCTACGAAGTGGACCGCATCCGCGACGGCAAGAGCTTCACCACCCGCACCGTCAAGGCGATTCAGCATGGGCGCGCCATCTTCACCATGTCCGTGTCCTTCCACGTGCCGGAGCCTGGGTTCAGCCACCAAGCGCGAATGCCTGAGGTCCCGCCGCCTGAACGCCTGCCGAGCGAGGACGAAATCCGCAAGACCATCCTGCCCACCATGCCCGAGCCGGTGCGACGTTTCTTCGAGCGTGAGCGGCCGATTGAGCTGCGGCCGGTCGAATACGAGCGCTACCTGGGCAAGAGGATCGACGAAGGCCGCTTCAATATCTGGATCCGCTGCACGGGACGCCTGCCCGACGATCCCGCGATTCATCAGTGCGTCCTGGCCTATGCCTCCGACATGGCCCTGCTCGATGCTTCCCTCATTCCACATGGTCATAGCGTGTTCGACCGCCGCATCATGGCCGCAAGCCTCGACCATGCCTTGTGGTTCCATCGGCCGTTTCGCGCCGATGAATGGCTGCTGTATGCGCAGGAAAGCCCCAGCAGTTCCGGGGCCCGCGGGTTTTCCCGTGGGCTGATCTTCGCCGCGAACGGCACGCTCGTGGCTTCGGTGGCGCAGGAGGGGCTGATCCGGGAGCGACGGGCGGAAGCCTGAACGGCGCTGTCCCCAAGACTTCGTCGAATTCGCTTAATTTATGGGCGGGGTGCGGTAATCTGCCCTGGCTGCCGCATAGGCGGCCGCGCATCGGCGGACCGTCCGCGCCGCATCACGCGCGTTTTGCCGGGGGATTTCATGAAGCTCGTCACCGCAATCATCAAGCCGTTCAAGCTCGAGGACGTCCGCGACGCGCTCACGCGCGTTGGCGTCACAGGCATGACCGTCACCGAGGTCAAAGGCTATGGCCGCCAGAAGGGGCACAAGGAGATTTATCGCGGCGCCGAGTACGCCGTGAACTTCCTGCCCAAGGTGCGGCTCGACGTGGCCGTGCAGACCACGCAGGTGGAAACCGTCGTCGGCACCATCGCCAACGCGGCCAAGACCGGACAGATCGGGGACGGCAAGATCTTCGTCTCGAGCCTGGATCAGGCGGTCCGCATCCGAACCGGCGAGACGGATTCCGACGCCATCTGACGCCGCCATCGGACGCAGCGGATCGCGGTCCGCGGCATCTGAGCGTGCACGTGCGCCTGCCCGGGCCGCTTGTCGGCACGCCTGAGCGCACTGTCCTGAACAAAGTCTTCGAACTGGGGGAAACGACCATGATCGCCGCGCTGTCGCGCTCAGCCGCAACGTCAGCAACCTTCGTACTGTTTGCCACACCCGCCTTCGCCGCCACCACCATCGTGCCGGCCGACACGGCCTGGATGATTGTCGCGACCGGCATCGTGCTGATGATGACCATTCCCGGCCTCGCCCTGTTCTACGCCGGCATGGTCCGCAAGAAGAACATCCTCGCCACCATGGCACAGTCGCTCACGGCGACCGCGCTCGTGTCGGTGCTGTGGATCGCGGTCGGCTACAGCCTGACCTTCACTGGGGATGGCGCGCTGATCGGCGGGTTCGACCGCGTGTTTCTGCGCGGAATGGAATTCGAGGGCGTAAACCCGCTCGCCAAGAATATACCGGAAGCGCTGTTCGTAATTTATCAGATGACCTTCGCAGTCATCACCGTCGCGCTCGTAGCCGGCTCGGTCGCGGACCGCATGCGTTTCTCTGCTTTCGTGCTGTTCTCCGCGCTCTGGCTGCTCGTCGTCTACGTTCCAATCGCGCACTGGGTCTGGGGCGGCGGCTTCCTCGCCAGCATGGGCGTGCTCGACTTCGCCGGCGGCACCGTGGTGCACATCAATGCCGGGATCGCCGGTCTCGTCGCCGCGCTCGTAATCCGTGCACGTCTGGGCTACGGCCACGACAACCTCGCACCGCATGATCTGTCGCTTGCGGTCATTGGCACCGGTCTGCTCTGGGTCGGCTGGTTCGGCTTCAATGGCGGTTCGGCGCTCGCGGCCAACTCCCGGGCCGTTTATGCGATCCTGGCGACGCATCTCGCCGCCTGCATGGGCGCGCTCACCTGGATGGCGCTCGAGTGGGCCACGCGCGGCAAGCCGTCCGTCCTCGGCATCATATCGGGCGCGATCGCCGGCCTTGGCACGATCACGCCGGCGTCCGGCTTCGTGTTGCCGTGGCACGGGCTCGTGATCGGCATCATCGCCGGCGCTGTCTGCTATTACGCCTGTACGGCGTTCAAGTTGCGTTGCGGCTACGACGACTCACTCGACGTGTTCGGTGTGCACGGCGTCGGCGGCATCCTTGGCACGCTGCTGTGCGGAGTGTTCGCCACTGCTGTCGTCACCGCTTCACCCGAAATGCCGAACGGCTTGCCGGGTCTCCTCGAAGGCAATCCGCAGCAGTTTCTTGCTCAAGTCTATGGCGTGATCATCACGATTGCTTGGTGCGGCGCGGCCACATGGGTCGTGCTCAAGATCGTCGACGTGGTCACACCCTTGCGCGTGTCGAAGGAACACGAAGTCGCTGGTCTCGACATCTCGTTGCATGGCGAGGCGCTGCAATAAGGATGGATGGACGCCGCTTGACGCGTTTGTAGGGGGCGGCGCGCCGCGGCGCCCCCTATTCGTGGCTAATTATTAGGCAGCCTGCCGCGGCATTGAGCCGCGACGTTCTGTCCACTCCGTCGGTTGCGCCGTACCGTCGCAAAACCGCGAACCTTTCCAGTCCCTTAATAGGCGGTGTCTGCAACTGGCACGCCCCTTGATTATCGGTGCTCCGGCGATGCCTGCGGGAGCACTCCCGCTGTCTGCGCCGTGTAGATGCCGCTCGCGCCGCGTTCGCCGGGGCGGGCCCAAGCGGGGATAGAACCCATGAAAATTGTCATGGCGATAATCAAGCCATTCAAGCTCGACGAGGTCCGGGATGCCCTCACGGCAGCCGGCGTCGCCGGGCTTACGGTGACTGAAGTCAAAGGCTACGGCCGTCAGAAAGGTCATACGGAAATCTACCGCGGCACTGAATACGCCGTGAGTTTCCTGCCGAAGCTGAAGATCGAAGTGGCGGTTCCCACCGACCAGGTCGACAAAATCATCAAAGCCATCACCACCGCCGCCAAGACCGGGCAGATCGGCGACGGAAAAATCTTCGTCTACGGCCTCGATCACGCCGTGCGCATCCGCACGGGCGAGACCGACGCTGCGGCCCTCTGATCGGTTTCGCACAGGAGTCCACCAACCATGACAATGAACAAGCTTTTCCGACCCGGACTGCTGGCGCTCGCGGCGTTGGCGGCCCTGGCTTTGCTCGCGGAACCCTCGCTGGCACAAGCGCCTGCTGGTCCCACCGTGAACAAGGGTGACAATGCGTGGATGCTCGTTTCGACCATCCTCGTGCTGTTGATGACCATCCCCGGCCTCGCGCTGTTTTACGGCGGCCTTGTGCGCGCCAAGAACATGCTCTCCGTCCTCGCGCACGTGTTTTACTGCGTGTGCATCGTGTCGCTGATCTGGGTGATCTACGGCTACAGCCTCACCTTCACCGGCGGCACGTTCATCGGGGGCTTCTCGAAGGCATTCCTGTCCGGAGTCACGACCGACTCCGTCGCGGGAACGTTTTCGGTCGGCACGGGCATCTCCGAACTCGTGTACATCGCGTTCCAGATGACCTTCGCCGCCATCACGCCGGCGCTGATCGTCGGCGCATTCGCCGAACGCATGAAGTTCTCGGCCGTGGCGCTGTTCATTCCGCTGTGGGTGACGTTCATCTATTTCCCGATGGCGCACATGGTCTGGTACTGGGCTGGCCCCGATGCCATCGACGGCGCGGTCAAGGCACTCGCCGCAGCGCCGGCTGACGGCAAGGCTGCCGCGCAAGCTGCGCTCGACGCGGCGCTCGCCGATGCGGGCCTCATCTTCTCGTGGGGCGCCATCGACTTCGCCGGCGGCACGGTGGTGCACATCAACGCCGGCATCGCCGGTCTGATGGCCGCACTGATGGTCGGCAAGCGTCAGGGGTACGGCAAGGACCTGATGCCTCCCCACTCCCTGCCGATGACGATGATCGGCGCCTCTCTGCTGTGGGTGGGTTGGTTCGGCTTCAACGCCGGCTCCAACCTCGAGGCAACCGGCACTGCTGCACTCGCGATGGCCAACACGTTCATTGCGACCGCCGCGGCGGCAATGTCGTGGATGTTCCTGGAGTGGATGCTCAAGGGCAAGCCGTCCCTGCTTGGCGCATTGTCGGGCTGCATTGCCGGACTGGTGGCGGTCACGCCGGCTGCCGGCTTCTCGGGCGTAATGGGCGCGCTCGTGCTCGGCCTCATCGCTGGCGCGGTCTGCCTGTTCTTCTGCTCTGCGGTGAAAAGCACGTTCGGCTATGACGACTCGCTCGACGTGTTCGGCATCCATGGCGTCGGCGGGATCGTCGGCGCCATTCTGACCGGCGTCCTGGTGAACCCCGCCCTCGGCGGCACCGGCATCTACGACTACGTCGCCGGCAAGGTCGCGGACTATGACTTCATGACCCAGGTCATCGCCCAGTGCAAAGGCGTGCTGCTGACCCTGGTCTGGTCCGGTGTCGGCTCGCTGATCCTGCTCTGGATCGTCGACATGTTAGTCGGCCTGCGTGCCTCGCCCGAGCGCGAGAACGAGGGACTCGACCTCACCGACCACGGCGAGCGCGCCTACCACAGCTAAAGGCTTGGCGAGGCGGGCCTTCCCGCTTCGCCGAACCACCACTTCGGTTGGGGTGCATACCCGGCAGCGCCCCGTCCGTAGGGGAGGCCCTGGAGCGATCCGGGGCCTCCTGCTTTTTGGGGCTCGGCAACGCCCTTCCCGCTGGCCAAAGCCCCCGTACCGATGGTTAATCGCGCCTTAACCTGACGCCCGCTAAGCTGCCCGCAAGGGGCGGCTGGCTGGCCAACCTTCCTGTAACCAGCGGTGTTTCTGCCCGTCCGATGTCCATGATCGCTGCCGACCGCGAGCTCCCCTCGTCCGCGCGAGCCACCCGCTCGCCCTTTGTACGGCTTACCGAATTGCTGACGGGGGTCGAGCCGGGCAAACCGCCGATCAATCTCACCGTCGGCGAGCCGCAGCATCCGATTCCGCCCTTCGTGGGAGAAGTCGTGCAGAAATCGCTCAAGGATTTCGGCCGCTACCCACCGACCAAGGGATCCGAGCGCTTCCGCCGGGCCGCCGCCGGCTGGCTGGAGCGGCGCTTTGCGCTGCCACGCGGCCTCGACGTCGACAGCGAGCTGACTGCGCTCAATGGCACCCGCGAGGGCCTGTTTCTCGCTGCGCTCACGGCCAAGGACATGACCCGCAAGAAGGATCGTCCCGCGATCCTCGTGCCAAACCCTTTCTATGCCGCCTATGTTGCGGGCGCGGTTGCCGCCGGATGCGAGCCGGTGTTCCTGCCGGCGGGACGCGCAACACACTTCCTGCCCGACCTCGATGCGCTCGACGAGGCATTGCTCAAACGGACTGTCGCGGTGTACTTCGGTTCGCCGTCCAATCCGCAGGGCGCGGTCGCCGATCTCGCCTATCTGAAGCGGCTGGTGGAGCTCGCCCGCCGCCATGACTTCCTGATCTTTTCCGACGAGTGCTATTCGGAAATCTACACGCGTGAAGCACCGCCCGGCATGCTGCAGGCCGCAGGCGGCGATTTCTCGCACATCGTCGTGTTCAATTCACTGTCGAAGCGGTCGAACCTCCCAGGCATCCGGGTCGGCATCTGCGTCGGTGACAAGGCATTCATCACCAAGTTCGTGGACTATCGAAACGTGGTGGCGCCGCAGGTGCCAGGACCGCTGCAGGATGTTGCCGCCGCCGCCTATAGCGACGAGGCGCATGTGGAGGAGAATCGCAGGCTCTATCGACTGAAGTACGACCTCGCCGACCAGATCATCGGCGATCGCTATGGCTACGAGCGGCCTGCAGGCGGATTCTTCCTCTGGCTGGACGTCGCCAAGTACGGCGGGAGCGAGAAAGTCGCTCTCAAGCTATGGCGCGAAGGCGGCGTGCGCATCCTCCCAGGCGGCTACTTGGCGCGCGAGCAGGCGGATGGATCAAATCCCGGCGCGGACTTCATCCGCGTCGCGATGGTGCAGGACCAGGAGATCACGGCGGAAGCGCTACATCGCATCGTCGCCGTGCTCGACTAGCACAGACGCTGAGGAGGCGGGTGCCGGTTTTCGAAACATTCATGCTCCAACGGCAAACTGGCGGATGACGATTCGGGATGGGTCCCGCCTCGGACAAGATGCAGCGTAGGACGGCCAGACACTCGATGACCGGCCGCCGAGCAATATCAACTCGCTAGCGCCCGTGGGGATAAAGACGGGGTGTTGAGGATCGGATCGATGGCCACGGTCTATCGCAATTTCGACATGAGCTTCCTTCCGGACGAAATCGCCGCCGCTCTGCGGCGGCGGCTGCGCGAGACCAGCGGCCTCGTTCTGATTGGCTCGGTCGCAGCCGTGGCCGCCGCGCTGGCGACCTGGTCGGTCAACGACCCCAGCCTCAGTCACGCCACCAGCGCACCCGTTCGCAATATTCTGGGCACCGGCGGAGCCATTGCTGCTGATCTGTTGATGCAACTCCTCGGCCTCGCCTCCATCGCCCTGATTGTGCCTGTCGCAGGGTGGGGCTGGCGCCTGCTCACCCATCGCGGACTCGACCGCGAGATCATCCGCGTGCTGCTCTGGTTCGCCGGTGTCGCCCTCGCTGCCGCCTTTGCAGCTTGCCTGCCCCGCACATCGCATTGGCCGCTGCCGAGCGGACTCGGCGGTGTCATCGGCGACGCCATGTTGCGCCTGCCCGCGTGGCTTGTTGGCGCGCCTCTCTCCGGGATGACGCGCGTCCTGCTGGCCGTGGCCCTCGCCGTGCTGGCCACTGGAGCGCTTACTGTTGCTTCCGGATTCGCGTTCAGCGCCGGGCGAGAAAACGATGACGAGGAGGAAGAGGAGGTTGACGAGACCGAGCGCACGGACGAGGAAGAGGAGGAGCGCACCTCCGTTTCACTCGGCTGGCTGGTGCACGGTTTGCTCAGCCTCAAGGCGCGCTTCGCCCGACTGATCATGCTGCCCTTCCGGCGCAGCGCCGGAAAATCGAAAGCCCCCGGACGGGCGGTGCAGCGGGTAGAGCCCCGCTTTGACACCGCAACCGACGCGGATATGGCCGAGATCGAGGAAGACGAGGAGGAAGAGGAGGAGCACGAGGAGGAGCCTCCGGCAAAGGCTGCTCGTGGCGTCAAGTCGCGCGCCACCAAGCCGGCTCAACGCAAGACGTCCGACGGTTTCGTGCTGCCAGCGCTCAACCTGCTCGCCGCGGTGAAAGCGACCGCTGCCAAGCTCAGTGAAGACACGATCCAAGCCAATGCCGCAGCGCTCGAGCACGTGCTCGAGGACTTCGGGGTGCGCGGCGAGATCATCAACGCTCGTCCCGGCCCGGTGGTCACTCTCTATGAGCTCGAGCCCGCGCCCGGAATCAAGTCGTCGCGTGTGATTGGCCTCGCCGACGATATTGCACGCTCCATGAGCGCCGTCTCGGCACGCGTTGCCGTCGTCTCGGGCCGCAACGCCATCGGTATCGAGCTGCCGAATCCGACACGCGAGAAGGTGTTCCTGCGCGAGATCCTCAACGCCGTCGACGAGCATGGCGCGACCTGCAAGCTGCCGCTCTGTCTCGGCAAGACCATCGGTGGCGAGCCGGTGATCGCCGACCTAGCGCGCATGCCGCATCTCCTCATTGCCGGCACGACCGGGTCGGGCAAGTCGGTGGCGATCAACACGATGATTCTCAGCCTCGTCTACCGGCTGAGGCCTGATCAGTGCCGGCTGATCATGGTCGATCCCAAAATGCTCGAGCTGTCCGTCTACGACGGCATCCCGCATCTGCTTACGCCGGTCGTGACCGACCCCAAGAAGGCGGTGGTCGCGCTCAAGTGGGCCGTCCGCGAGATGGAAGACCGCTATAAGAAGATGGCCAAGCTGGGGGTGCGCAACATCGACGGCTACAACACGCGGCTCGCCGAAGCGCGCGAGAAGGGCGAGCGCCTCACCCGCACCGTGCACACCGGCTACGACCGCGAGACCGGCGAAGCAATCTACGAGAAGGAAGCGCTTGAGTTCGAACCGCTGCCCTACGTCGTGGTCATCGTCGACGAGATGGCCGACCTGATGATGGTGGCGGGCAAGGACATCGAAGGCGCGATTCAGCGCCTCGCACAGATGGCACGCGCTGCCGGCATTCATGTCATCCTCGCCACTCAGCGTCCCTCAGTCGACGTGATCACCGGGACCATCAAAGCAAACTTCCCGACCCGCATTTCCTTCCAGGTCACCTCGAAGATCGACAGCCGCACCATCCTTGGCGAGCAAGGCGCGGAACAATTGCTCGGCCAGGGCGACATGCTCTACATGGCGGGCGGCGGGCGTATCAGTCGCGTGCACGGACCATTCGTGTCGGACGAGGAAGTCGAAAAGGTCGTGCGGCATCTCAAGTCGCAGGGCGTGCCGCAGTACCTCGAAGAGGTCACCGCGGGCGATGGTGAGGACGAGGACGGCAATCCGATCTTCGACGCCACCGGCATGGGCCAGACCGGCGACGCCACCGATCTCTATCAGCAGGCCGTGCAGATCGTGATGCGCGATCAAAAGGCTTCAACGAGCTACATCCAGCGCCGTCTGCAGATCGGCTATAACCGCGCCGCTTCAATCATGGAGCGTATGGAGCAGGAGGGTGTGGTCGGACCTGCAAATCACGCCGGCAAACGCGAAATCCTGCTGGGCGCAGAGGCGCGAGAGTAGAGCACGGCGGCAGCACACGCAGCTAATTCTGTCAGCGCAGCAATCCTGGCCCGCCGGGTGCCGACCCCGACCGCGGGCGCAGAGAACAAAGCCCGGCAGCATGCCTGTCCGTCACATGCGCAGAAGCCGGCGACTCTGCTATAAGCGAATCAGGGCCGTGAATTCGCCCGATTGCCTTGCTGGGAAGGTGCGTCGGGGCGCAGTCAGCGGAGACGAGACATGACGAGAACGGGACTGGCCATGGCCGCCGGCGCGTGCGCGCTGTCCATGTTCGTCACTGCCCCCGCGCTGGCGCAAGCTCCAATGGCGCTGGCGCCGAAGGCGGGCGCACAAGCGGCGGCGCAGCCCGCCCCACCGTTTGCGGCGCCGGCGCCGTTCACGGCGCGTGCCACCCAGCCAGGCGGCTTCGACGCCAATCAGCGTGCACTCATTGATCGAGTCAGCCTGTATCTTTCCACCGTCAATTCTCTGGTCGGCGACTTCGTGCAGGTCGGCCCCGACGGCGCGCGCACCGAAGGTCAGTTCTTTCTGCAGAAGCCGGGCAAGATCCACTTTTCCTACAACCCGCCGAGCGTCATAGAGGTGGTGGCTGACGGGTCGTCCGTCGTCGTCCGCGACCGACGCCTGGCTACCCAGGATGTGTATCCGCTGTCGCAGACGCCGCTACGCTACCTGCTGGCGGAACGAATCGACCTGCTGCGCGACACCAACGTCGCTTCGGTCGCAGCCGACGATGTCTTCGTCACCATCGTGATCGAGGAAAAGGTACAGTTCGTCGGCACCAGTCGGCTGATGATGATGTTCGGCGCCAAGGACTTGCAACTACGGCAATGGACGGTCACCGACCCGCAGGGATATGACACCACGGTGGCGGTTTACAATCTCGACACGACCAAGCGGCCGGACCCCAGCCTCTTCAAGATCAACTACGATAACAATTTCCAGAGGCTGCAGTAACAGGCGAAGAACCCGCCGCCGAGCGCAAAGCCGGTGAATGACTGTGGCGCTCGCTGGAAGGTTTGATAGCGCCCTGTAATTGCCCGTAATGGATTGAACCACTCGCCCGCCGCAATGCCCATTACCATCACCACGTGGAATATCAACTCCGTCCGCTTGCGCATCGACCTCGTCGCGAAGTTTCTGAAGGCGACACGGCCGGACGTGCTCTGCCTGCAGGAGACCAAGTGCCCAGACGACGCTTTCCCTCTGAAGCGCTTCAAGCGGCTGGGTTACGAGCACGTCGCCATCAACGGACAGAAGGGCTATCACGGTGTCGCCGTGATCTCACGTCTGCCATTCGACGAAATCAGTCGTCGTGGGTTCTGCGGCAAGGGCGATGCACGCCATATCCGCGTTTCCTTCGGTGAGAGAGCCGGCCTGCGCGATCCGTTGACGGTGCACAATTTCTATGTGCCCGCCGGCGGCGACGAGCCGGACCCGCAGGTCAATCCCAAATTCGATCACAAGCTCTCGTTCCTTGATGAGATGACAAACTGCGGAGACTTCTCACCGCACAAGGACGAGCGTGCCGTCGTCGTCGGCGACCTCAACGTCGCGCCGCTCGAACATGATGTCTGGAGTCACAAGGCGCTGCTCCGGGTCGTGTCGCACACACCAGTCGAATGCGAGAAGCTCTGCGGATTCCAGCGCGCGGGTAATTGGATAGACGTCGCGCGCGCACTCATTCCAGAGCCCGAGAAACTCTATACCTGGTGGAGCTATCGCGCCTCAGATTGGGCCGCCGCCAACAAAGGCCGCCGACTGGACCACATCTGGGTGAGCCAGGCGCTCGGAGATCGTTTTCACTCGTTCAGGATCGCGCGGGCGGCGCGGAGCTGGGCACGTCCATCGGACCACGTGCCAGTCACGGCCACTGTGGAAACATAGGTCGCCAGATCAGATTCGCCGCAATCGCTGACTCGCGGCCCGGAAGCCCGACAATCTCACTTGCGTTTCCCGGACGTATTGAGCGCGGCGCCGATCCTGCTCATCTCCTCTGCAGTGCGACTGGCGCGAACGGCCATATGCGCGCGTAAGCGATGTGCTGCATCCGGATAGCCTTCGAGCATTTTCAGGAAGAGCGTCCGCGCAATACGCAGCACCCGCGCCGACTCAGCCGCGGTCGCAGTCACCGGACGCGTCGTCTCCTTGAGCAACGCGAACTCACCGAGGAGCGTTCCGCGCCGCGCAATGACCGATTCGCCTTGGCTGCCGGGCGGTCCCTCAGAGAGGGCAAAGGAACCTTCCTGGATCAGATAGCCCGCGTCCGCAATGTCGCCCGCAGCGAACAGCACCTCGCCTTTGGCGACCTGTCGGTTTTCCGCGCCGATTGCAAGGATACGTAGCGCATCGCGCCCGAGCACCGCGAATGTCGGTACCCGCTCCAGAACGGAAATATCTTCTTCAATGCCCATGAAGACGTCCCGCCGCCTCACTGCCGCGCGCGCTCCACGCAGCGGTAGGCTCGCACGAACAAATCATCTCGCGGCGCGGCCCGCGCATGAGCGTACCGGTCGGCGCGTGCGTCACGGCACCAGCTTGTAGCCGCCGGCGTCGGTAACGAGGATTGCCGGATTCGCGGCATCCTTTTCGACCTTCTGGCGGAGGCGGTAGATGTGCGTCTCGAGCGTGTGGGTGGTGACGCCCGAATTGTAGCCCCACACTTCCTGCAGCAACGTCTCGCGCGGGACGGCCTTCTGGCCGGCGCGATAGAGATAGCGCAGGATCGCTGTCTCCTTCTCCGTCAGCCGGACCTTGGTGCCCGATTGGTTGAGCAGTATCTTCGAACTGGGACGGAACGTGTAAGGGCCAATTGCGAATACTGCGTCCTCGCTCGCTTCGTGCTGGCGCAACTGTGCGCGGATCCGCGCGAGCAGCACTGCAAAACGGAACGGTTTGGCGACGTAATCGTTCGCGCCGGACTCCAGTCCGAGGATCGTATCGGAATCTGTGTTGTGCCCGGTCAGCATGATGATCGGAGCTTTGAAGTTGTTCTTGCGGAGAATGCGTACCGCCTCGCGACCGTCGATATCCGGTAGCTCGACGTCCATGATCACGAGGTCGATCTTTCCCGTCTTGGCCTCCTGCACACCCTTTGAGGCGGTGTCGCACGCCACTGCCTCAAACTCGTCATGCAACGAGAGCTGCTCCACGAGCGCATCGCGCAACTCGGTGTCGTCATCCACGATCAGGATGGTTCGCTTGGTCGGCATTCCGAGACCTTTCGGCGTGGTATGTCGGTACGGGAAAGAAGCAGTGGACCCCAATTAGGGCAAGGTCATGATTCAATTGCTATTAACACCGGGGGCCCTGCCGGACCAAGGCAGGGCCCCCAAAGAAGCCGCAGGGCACGGAAAAATGAGGCAAAAGCTCTCGCGACTGCAGGTCCGCTCACGTCCCGGCGACCGGACCAAAGGGTGGCTCTTGGCCGGGCCCCTGGCAATTCCCGTGGCACTGGGTCGCTCGGGCATTCTGGCCAACAAACGCGAGGGCGACGGTGGGACGCCCCGCGGTACCTTTCGTCCGCTTCGGCTGTGGTGGCGGGCTGATCGCGCCCCAGCTCCACGCACGGCGCTGCCGCTGCGACGGATCGGCGCCCAGGACGCCTGGTCGGAGGATCCAACCGACCGCCGCTACAACCAGCCCGTAAAGCGCCGCGCAGGCGAACCTGGCGATCGGCTGGCGCGGGAGGATCATCTCTACGACTATATCGTGGAAATCGATCACAACACCCGTCCGCGCGTCGCGGGCCGCGGCAGCGCCGTGTTCATGCACCTTGTCCGTCCTGGCTACGCGCCCACCGCGGGCTGCGTTGCGCTGGACGGCAAGCGTCTGCGGTGGCTGCTCGCACGGCTCGACCGCAACACCAAGATCGACATCCGCTAAACGTAAGCGGGGCAGCGTCACGCGAGCAGCGAAGCCTCAGTGCTTTTCGCGCGCGCCGAAGATGGCGCTGCCGATGCGCACGTGCGTCGCGCCGAAGCGGATCGCGATCGGAAAATCTGCGCTCATGCCCATGGACAGCAGCCTGAGCCCGTTCCGCTCGGCGATCTTGGAAGTGAGCGCGAAATGCGGTGCCGGCGCCTCGTTCACCGGCGGAATGCACATCAGCCCATCGACCACGAGACCATAAGTATCGCGGCATGCACGCAGGAACTCGTCGGCGTTCTCCGGCAGCACGCCGGCTTTCTGTGGCTCGGCGCCGGTATTCACTTCAACGAACAGGCGTGGACGACGTCCCAGCTTCTCGATCTCCTTGGCGAGCGCCCTGCAAAGGCTGTCGCGATCCACGGAATGGATCGCATCGAAGAGCGCGACCGCTTCCTTCGCCTTGTTGGATTGCAAGGGACCGACGAGATGCAATTCGATCTCGGGATGGCGTTCCTTGAGCTGCGGCCATTTGGCGTAGGCTTCCTGCACGCGATTCTCGCCAAACACGCGCTGGTCGCGGTCGATGATCGGCTCGATCGCCTCCACAGGAAATGTCTTCGAGATCGCCACCAGGGTCACGGACGTGGGGTCGCGCCTTGCTTCCACGCAGGCGCGTACGATCTCGTGGCGCACGGTGGTGAGCGGATGCTCGACGACGGGGTTCGATGGGTTCGACATGGCGAAAATATATAGCGGAAACCCTCGCGCGCGACGACTACCTGCCCGCATTCGTTGGCCGAGCGGATCCGCCTGCCCCGCGACTGCGCTCGCCGACCGCTACACCGCATCGTGAAAAATGACGCCCAGGGTGTGACGCTGCCCCGAGCGCAGGCGGCTCACGCCGTGGCGCATGATGACGCGGTAGACGCCGCGGGTGCCGTGCACCGGCCGGTGATGAACAGGAAAGATCACAGCCTCGCCCTGCGTCAGCGGGACGACCTCGGCGCGCGACTGCATGCGCGGCCGCTGCTCGGTGAGCACAAATTCGCCGCCGGCGAAGTCCTCGTCGGGACGCGACAACAACACAGTGATCTGCAGTGGGAACACGTGCTCGCCGTAAAGGTCCTGGTGAAGGCAGTTGTAGTCGCCGGTGCCGTATTGCAGAAGCAGGGGCGTTGGACGCGTCTGGCCGGCAGCGTGACAATCCGCGAGGTAGTCCGCATGCGCCGCCGGATAGCGCATGCCAATGTTCATTGTTGCGTTCCAGCGGTTGGCGATCGCGGCGAGCGGCGGATAGAGCGCGGCCCGTAGCGCGGCCACCGTCGGCGGCAGTGGATAGGCGAAGTACTTGTATTCGCCGCGTCCGAACCCATGCCTCGCCATCACCACCCGGCTGCGGAACGGCTCGTCGGCGGAATAGAGCCGCGCGAGCGCACGGCACTGCTCGCGCTTCAGCAGCGGTCCGACGACAGCGCAGCCGTGCGCATCGAGCGAATCGCCGACGGCGGCCCAGTCGATCGCGGCGAGCCGAGTATCAGGCTCAATTGCACGGGCTGGTGGGGCAGCCGGCATGTCGCGGTCCTTCTTTCGTTCGTTGCTTCAGTGTAACGCCGCCAGCAACAGCTCCCACCCGAAATCCGGTGCGGTTCGCCAACACCATGCAACCGGTCGCGCCGGGCCGGCGTTGTCGCCGGCAAACGAGGATCATCCCATGAACGTCGGTGACGAACGCTCCAAGTCGCTCTGGATGGAAGTCGAGGTGGCGCCGCAGGCGCGGACGCTTGCGGACAACGAGACGGCCGACACCGTCGTGATCGGCAGCGGAATCACCGGCCTGTCCACCGCCTATGAACTGGCCCAGCACGGGCACGAGGTGGTGGTGCTCGATCGCGGCCGCATCGGTTGGGGCATGACCGCCCGCACGACCGCTCATCTCGCGTCGGGCAGCGATGATGGATTCAAGAAGCTGATCGACGCGCGCGGGGTCGACGCTGCGCGGCAGTTCTACCAGAGCCACGCGACCGCGATCGATCACATCGAGCGTATCCAGCAGCGCGAAGAGATCGGCTGCGACTTCTATCGCGTAGATGGCTTCCTGTTCCTGGGCGCCGATAGCGATCCCTCGGAACTCGAGGACGAGTACAAGGCCGCCCGGCAAGCCGGCCTGATGCTCGAATACGCCGATGGCGTGCCGCTTGCCGGGCGCGAGGAGACGCGCTGTCTACGCTATCCGAATCAAGCGACGTTTCATCCGACCAAGTATCTGCGCGGCCTCGCGCAGGCGATCCAAGGCCGCAGCGGCCGTCTCTATGCGAACACGGCGGTGCTGTCGGTGGAGGAGACCGACGACGGCGTGACCGTGGAAACCGAAAAGGGCAAGCGGATCCGCGCAAGACACGCAGTCGTCGCAACCAACTCGCCGATCGTCCCCGCAGCGGCGATCCATTCCAAGCAGGCGCCGTACCGCACCTACGCGCTGGCGTTCTCGCTGGCGCGCGGCGCGCTGCCCAACGCGCTCTACTGGGACACGCAGGATCCCTATCACTACGTGCGGCTGCAGCGCAGCGGCAGCGGCAAGGATTACGTCATCGTCGGTGGCGAGGACCACAAGTCCGGCGAGGCCGACGACGGCGAGCGCCGCTACGGCGCGCTCGAACGCTGGGCCCGGCGCATCATGCCGCAGCTTGGCGACATCACCCATACGTGGTCGGGTCAGGTACTGGAGCCGGTCGACTATGCCGCCTTCACCGGACGCGTACCGGGCAAGACCAACATCTTCATGCACACCGGCGATTCCGGCCAGGGCATCACGCACGGCGTGATCGCGAGCCTGATCATCGCCGAGATGATCGCCGGCGGCAGCAGCGCGTGGACCGGCCTCTACGATCCGGAGCGCAAGACGGCATCCTCGCTGGCGAGCTTCATCGACGAGAACCTGAGCGCGGTGAAGAAGTTCGCCGAGTACGTCGCGCCGGGCGACGTGAGCTCGTTCGAGAAGATCGAGCCGGGCCAGGGCGCGGTGGTGCGCCACGGCGGCAAGAAGATCGCGGCCTATCGCGACGAGCAGGGCGTGCTGGTGACGCATTCGGCGGTGTGCACGCACATGGGCTGCCAGGTCGAGTGGAACTCGCTCGAGGGCTGCTGGGACTGCGCGTGCCACGGCTCGCAGTTCGCGCCGGACGGCGCGGTGCTCAACGGGCCGGCGGTGACGCCGCTCGCGCCCGAGGAGGTGGAGCGGCCGAAGGAGCGCAAGAGCGCCTGAGCGGGAATAACGGGAAATCCCCGATATTCGGGCCGGCCCGGGCCGCGATGAGAGAGACCGGAGAGAGAATGAGGTCATCGGCCCGGCCAGCCGGCCGCCCTTGATCCCGCAGGTCGGGGCGCACGGGGCCCGCCATGCCCAGCAGCGCGCGGCGGCGCGCCAGGCGCCGCGTCACGGGCCAAGCCAAGCCGCCCCTGCCCCGCGCACCGGCAAGCCGACCGGCGGCACGCCCCGCTGTTGCGTTGCAAATGCTTGTCGGGCATACCGATTTCCCATGACGCAAGCCCGTTACAACGCCCGCGAGGCCGAGCCGCGCTGGCAGAAGACCTGGGACGAGCGGGGCATTTTCGCGACCCGCAACGACGACCCGCGCCCGAAATACTACGTGCTGGAGATGTTCCCCTATCCGTCGGGGCGCATCCACATGGGCCACGTGCGCAACTACACGATGGGCGACGTGGTGGCACGCTACAAGCGCGCCCGGGGCTTCAACGTGTTGCATCCCATGGGCTGGGACGCCTTCGGCATGCCGGCCGAGAACGCCGCCATGGAGCGCAAGGTCCACCCCAAGGCGTGGACCTACGACAACATCGCGGCGATGAAGACGCAGCTCAAGTCGATGGGCCTCTCGCTCGACTGGAGCCGCGAGATCGCGACCTGCGACCCCGCCTACTACCGCCACCAGCAGAAGATGTTCCTCGACTTCGTGCGCGCCGGCCTCGTCGAGCGCAAGCAGTCGAAGGTGAACTGGGATCCGGTCGATCAGACCGTGCTCGCCAACGAGCAGGTGATCGACGGCCGCGGCTGGCGCTCGGGCGCGCTCGTCGAGCAGCGCGAGCTGACCCAGTGGTTCCTCAAGATCACCACCTACGCGCAGGACCTGCTCGATCGGCTCGACACCCTCGACCGCTGGCCGGAAAAAGTCCGGCTGATGCAGAAGAACTGGATCGGGCGCTCGGAAGGCCTGTTGCTGCGCTTCATGCTCGATCCGGCGACGACGCCGAACGCCGAGAGCGAGCTCGAGATCTTCACGACCCGCCCCGACACGCTGTTCGGCGCGAAGTTCATGGCGATCGCGCCCGACCATCCGCTCGCGACGGCAGCGGCGAAGGCCAATCCCGCCCTCGCCGCCTTCATCGCCGAGTGCAAGCGCCAGGGTACCGCGCAGGAGGTCATCGAGACCGCCGAGAAGCAGGGCTTCGACACCGGCATCAAGGCCGTGCATCCGTTCGACCCGAACTGGACGCTGCCGGTCTATGTCGCGAACTTCATCCTGATGGACTACGGCACCGGCGCCATCTTCGGCTGCCCGGCGCACGACCAGCGCGACCTTGATTTCGTCAACAAGTACGGCCTCGGCAACACGCCCGTCGTGTGCCCGCCGGGCGTCGATCCCAAGGACTTCGTGATCACCGACGCCGCCTATGACGGCGACGGGCGCATGATCAACTCGCGCTTCCTCGACGGCATGACGATCGAGGCCGCGAAGGAGGAGGTGGCGCGGCGGCTCGAGCGCGAGACCCGCGGCAACCGTCCGGTGGCGCAGCGCCAAGTCAACTTCCGCCTGCGCGACTGGGGCATCTCGCGCCAGCGCTACTGGGGCTGCCCGATCCCGATGATCCACTGCGAGGCCTGCGGCGTGGTGCCGGTGCCCGAACAGGATCTGCCGGTCGTGCTGCCCGAGGACGTGAGCTTCGACAAGCCGGGGAACCCGCTCGACCGCCATCCGACCTGGAAGCACGTCGCCTGCCCGCAGTGCGGCGGCGCGGCGCGGCGCGAGACCGACACGATGGACACGTTCGTCGATTCCTCGTGGTACTTCGCGCGCTTCACCGATCCGTGGACGACGAGCGCCCCGACCGACGTCGCGGTCGCCAACCGCTGGATGCCGGTCGACCAGTACATCGGCGGGATCGAGCACGCGATCCTGCACCTGCTCTACAGCCGCTTCTTCACGCGCGCCATGCGCGCCACCGGCCACCTTGGCCTCGACGAGCCCTTCGCCGGCCTGTTCACCCAGGGCATGGTCGTGCACGAGACCTATCGCAAGAAGGACGGCGCCTGGGCGGCGCCGGCCGAGGTGCGCATCGAGGGCCCCGAGGGCAACCGCCGCGCCTTCCTCATCGACGGCGGCGACGAGGTCGAGATCGGCGCCATCGAGAAGATGTCGAAGTCGAAGCGCAACACGGTCGATCCCGACGACATCATGGAGACCTACGGCGCCGACACCGCGCGCTGGTTCATGCTCTCCGACTCGCCGCCCGAGCGCGACGTGAACTGGACCGAGGACCGCGTGCAGGGCGCCGGCCGCTTCGTGCAGCGCCTGTGGCGGCTGATCGGCGAGGCCGCGGACATCGCCAAGGCCGCGCCCGCGCAGAAGCCGGCCGCCTTCGGCGAGGCCGCGCTGGCGTTGCGCAAGGCCGCCCATGGCGCGCTGGCGAAGGTCTCGGCCGAGATCGAGAAGCTGCACTTCAACGTCTGCGTGGCCCACATCTACGAGTTCACCAACGCGTTCGGCGATGCGGTCAACACGAAGAGCGATGCGCCTGACTTCGCCTGGGCGGTGAAGGAAGCGGCCGACATCCTGGTGCAGCTCTTCCAGCCGATGATGCCGCACCTCGCCGAGGAATGCTGGGCCGCGCTCGGCCACGGCAACCTCGCCGCGCAGGCGGCCTGGCCTGAGGCGGACACGGCGCTGCTGGTCGAGACCACGATCACCCTGCCGGTGCAGGTCAACGGCAAGAAGCGGGCGGACGTGACCGTGGCGCGCGACGCGGCCAATGCCGACGTCGAGGCGGCGGTGCTGGCGCTCGAAGCGGTGCAGAAGGCCCTGGACGGCAAGGCCCCCAAAAAGGTCATTGTCGTGCCCCAGAGGATCGTCAATGTGGTCGCCTAGGCCGTTCCGCCGGGACGCGCGCCGGGCTTATGTGTGTGGTCGCATGTTCCAGGTCGGGCAGGTGCCCGGATTGGCGCAACGTGCTCGCCGGGCTTGAGGGCGAAGGACAGGGGCAAGGACAGGGGGAAGTCATGGGGCTGCGTGCCACTCTCGTCCGCGGGGCGCTGATCGCGCTCCTCGCCGCGCCGGCGGCCGGCTGCTTCCAGCCGCTCTACGGCGACCGCACCGTGACCGGCGACTCGGCGATGAAGACGGCGCTCGCGAGCGTCGGCGTGCAGCAGATCGTGGCGCCCAACGGCACGCCCGAGGCGCGCATCGCGGTCCAATTGCGCAACGACCTCCTGTTCGCGCTCGGCGGCGGACAGACCCCGTCGGTGCCTTCGCACATCCTCAACGTGCGCATCTCGTCCACGCGCCTGTCCGTCATCGTGGACACGCAGACAGCACGGCCCGACGTCGAGAACTACGGCCTCACGGCGCTCTACGAGCTGGTCGACCAGCGCACCAACAAGGTCGTGGTCAAAGGCACCACGTTCTCGCGCGTCTCCTACGACATCCCGGGCCAACAGCAGCGCTTCGCGCGCCAGCGCGCGCTGCGCGACGCCGAGGACCGCGCGGCGCAGGTGATCGCCGACAACATCCGCAACCGCCTCGCCTCCTATTTCGTCGCGGGGACGTAGAGGCGGTGGCGCGCGAGCGCCTCGCGTTCGCGAGGATGCAGAGCAAGCGATTTGGCGAAGCCACGTCGCGTCGTCGCAACGTGATGTGGAGCGATCGCATGCGGCGTGTCGCTGCCAGCTCTCGACCCCCCTCACCGGCATGCTGCGCATGCCGACCTCTCCCCATCGGGGAGAGGTGGGGGCCGTGCCGTGGCGCGCGACACATCATGCAACACCAGCACAGCGCGACGCCCACCCCGGGCTCTTCGCGAGGATGCAGGAGCAAGCAATTTGGCGAAGCGGCGCCACGTCGCGTCTTCCCAACGTGATATCGAGCGATCGCATGTGGTGTGTCGCCGTCAGCTCTCGATCCCCCTCACCCGGCATGCTGCGCATGCCGACCTCTCCCCGTCGGGGAGAGGTGGGGGCCGTGCCGTGGCGCGCGACACATCATGCAACACCAGCACAGCGCGACGCCCACCCCGGGCTCTTCGCGAGGATGCAGGAGCAGGCAATTTGGCGAAGCGGCGCCACGTCGGATCTTCCCAACGTGATATCGAGCGATCGCATGTGGCGTTCCGCCGTCAGCTCTCGACCCCCCTCACCCGGCATGCTGCGCATGCCGACCTCTCCCCATCGGGGAGAGGTGGGGGCCGTGCCGTGTTGCACGGCGTATGCGCAAACGCCGGCGTCACCATGACCGCGCTCAAGTCATCCGACATCGAGGCCTTCGTCGCCAAGCCTGGCGCGCGGCAGACCATCGTGCTCGTCTACGGCCCGGACAGCGGCCTCGTGCGCGAGCGCGTCGATGCGATCCTCGCGAAGTCGGTGGACGATCCGCGCGACCCGTTCTCGCTGGCGCGGCTCGACGATGCCGCGCTCGCCGACGAGCCGCAGCGCCTCGTCGAGGAGGCGCACACGATCCCGCTGTTCGGCGGGCGGCGCGCGGTGTGGGTGAAGGCCGGCTCGCGCAGCATCGTCGCCGCGCTCGAGCTGCTGATCGCCGCGCCGCCGGGCAAGGATTGCATGGTGGTGATCGAGGCCGGCGACCTTGCGCGCAACGCGCCGCTGCGCGCGCTGTGCGAGAAAGCGAAGGAGGTGGCGGCGATCCCCTGCTACGCCGACGACGCGCGCGACGTGGCGCGCGTGATCGAGGACGAGATGCGGCAGGCGGGCCTCGCCATCACATCCGAGGCGCGCGCGCTGCTGGCGTCATTGCTCGGCGGCGACCGCCTCGCCTCGCGCGGCGAGATCAGGAAGCTCGCGCTCTATGCGCACGGCCGCGAGCAGGTGGACGTGGACGACGTGCTCGCGGTGGTGGCGGACGCCTCGGCGCTGGCGCTCGACGCCATCGTGGACAGCGCCTTCGCCGGGCGGCCGGCGGATGTCGAGACGCACTACGCCAAAGCGCGCGGCGCCGGCACGCGGCCGGACGTGATCGCGCAATCGGCGCTGCGCCAGGCGATGCAGCTGCACCGCGCCAAGCTCGCCGTGGAAGGCGGCGAATCGGTCGAGAGCGCGGCGGCCGGTTTCCGCCCGCCGTTGCATTTTCGCCGCAAGCCGCTGGTGGAGGCGGCGCTGCGCGCCTGGAGCGCGGCGCGGCTGGAGAAGACCATCGGCCAGTTCGCCGACGTGGTGCTCGACGCGCGCCGCCGCGCGGCGCTGGCCGACCCGATCGTGGAGCGCGCGCTGCTGGCAACGGCGCAGACCGCGCGGCGACGGGATCAGGCGTGACGGCGGCACCGGTCACGGCGTTGGACTCTATTTGCCTTTGAGCACTCGGCGGCTCAATGGCACTCGATTTCCATCGTACCTGTCCAAACAAACGGATCGCTGCAGAGTTCTTCACCGTCCTTCGTGATGGTCCAATCGGTCAGGTATCCATCGTTGCCAGCCACGACAGCGGCGATGCTGGTCGCCGCAGTGCCCAAGATCAGGCCGACAACGAGCCCGATGGAAAAGCGAAACATCGCACGGTCCTCCCCCGCGGCAGAATGGCATCCGATCACATCGTGATCGGTTGAGAAGAAGAGTTCAAATTGAGAGCGGCTCGGTGAGGACAACGACCTGCGCCGCGTCATTGCGAGGAGCGAAGCGACGAAGCAATCCAGAGCAGCACCTCCGCGCTGTTGGACGTTCAGTTCTGGATTGCTTCGTCGGGCTGACGCCCTCCTCGCAATGACGTGCGCGGAGGCGCTGCGGCGTTTCGCCCGTCATGCCCGCGCGTGTCACGGGCATTCCCGTCTGTCGTGCCGCAAAGCAAAGCGTGGATGGCCGGGACGAGCCCGGCCATGACCATCGCGGATTCAGTGCGTGGACATGTGCGCGGGCAAGACCGCGTCACGGCAGCGGCGTCCAGGCGCCGACGCTGAAATCGAAATAGCGGCTGACCTTTTGGCCGTTCCATTCGAACTGCAGGTGTCGCTCCTGCACCGGAATCCCGACCGTGTCCGGCCAGAACGCCGCGATGCATTGGCCGCCGGCGCGGCGCACGCTCGGATAGACGAGCCCGTCGCTGCCGGCCTCCCGGCGCCGCACGGCGAAGGGCTGGCTCTTGGCGTAGGACGCCGTGTCGAGGAGTTCGGACCGGATGGCCGGCGCGAGACGCGCCACGTCGTCGAAGCGCCAGTCGAGCGTGCCGACGAGGACGCGCATGTCCTCGCGCCGCAGCGGGTCGCCGGAGTCGGCGGCGAACAGGCCGAAATGATAGGCCGTCTCGGCGATGGCGGTGTCGAGGCTTTCGGCGGCGTAGTAGACGCCGAACGTGCCGTCGGAGAACCGCGAGCCGCGCCGGTTGACGTGGGTGAAGGGCGCCATCACCCAGGAGGCGTTCGTACCCGCAACGCGCCGCTCGACGGGAACGAGGCGGATCTCTCCGGCCTCGTCGCGCAGGCGCGGATTGGTGAGCTGCTCGAGCTCGATCAGCACGTCCCACACGGCGGGATCGTCGGACACGCGCTCGAACAGGTCGATCGGCGGATAGCGCGACGCGATGATCCGCCAGGCCCTGGACCAGCGGACGCGCCGGCGCTCGACCTCACGACCAGGGCGCTCGCGCGGCGTCGACATAGGCCCTCACTGCGGCGAGGTCGGTCACGTCGCCCGCGGCCATGCGCTGGAGCGGGGTCTGGCCGTTGAGGGCACGGTTGGGCCGGTGCACCCAGGTGTCCGCCATCCCGGCGTCGGAATAGACGATCTGCAGGGCCTTCCAGATGCCCGCGACATAGCCGATCCGGCGCAGCGTGTCGTTGGAGAGGCGGGCGACCTTGCCGCGCTTCCATTCGTAGAACGTGCGCGGGGCCGGGGTCCCGAGGATGGCGCGGGCGGTCTCGTTGTCCACCGCCCAGCGCTGCATGATCCCGAAGAACCCCTGCATCGCAAGGGCCTGGCGCTCGGCCGGGAGCGGCTCGGCGGTCGATTGCAAATTTGCAGTCATTGCCGTCTCCACTGCGGATATGCAGTATGTCCACAAACGGCGCGCGAATGCAATGGGCGACGGCGGCTTGAACGCGCGCGCCGATCGGCGTCTCTGTCTCCGACCGCACGCAAGCAACGCAGCCCCGCCCCATGTCCCGCGCCCAGCGCCTGCTCGACCTGATCCAGATCCTGCGGCGGCATCGCCGCCCGGTGGCCGGCGGGGCGCTCGCGGCCGAGCTCGGCGTGAGCCTGCGCACGCTCTATCGCGACATCGCCACCCTGCAGGCGCAGGGCGCGCACATCGAAGGCGAGCCGGGCGTCGGCTACCTGCTGCGCCCCGGCTTCATGCTGCCGCCGCTGATGTTCTCGGAGGAGGAGATCGAGGCGCTGGTGCTGGGCTCGCGCTGGGTGTCGGAGCGCGGCGACGCGCCGCTCGCCGCGGCCGCGCGCAACGCCATCGCAAAGATCGCCGCCGTCCTGCCCGACGAGCTGCGCGAGCGGCTCGACGCGACCACGCTGCTGGTGCCCGCGACCGGCGCCGCCGTCATCGGCGACGCCGAGCTAGCGACCATCCGCGCCGCGATCCGCGCCGAGCGCAAGCTGATCATCGCGTACCGCGACAGCGCCGAGCGCACGACCCGGCGCACGATCTGGCCGTTCGCGGTCGGCTATTTCGAGCGCGTGCGCGTGGTCGCGGCCTGGTGCGAGCTGCGCCAGGACTTCCGCAGCTTTCGCACCGACCGCATCGCGGAGCTGACCGCGACCACCACGCGCTACGCCCGCCGCCGCCAGGCGCTGCTCAAGGAGTGGCGCGTGCGCGAGGGCATCCGCGAGCCCTGAGCCGGCGCCGCGACTGCTGACAGGACCTGACAGCACCGCCCGCTAAGCAGCGGCGGCGGGCGCGATCGTGCGGCCCGCGGCACAGGAGACACCACCATGGCCGGACACAGCAACGGCAACGGCCGCGTTGCCGACCCGAATTTCGTCATTCTCTACGTCAAGGACGCGGCGGCCAGCGCCGACTTCTACGCGAGCCTGCTGGGGCGTGCGCCGGCGCAGGCCGCGCCGACTTTCGCGGCGTTTCCCCTCGCCTCCGGCGTCACGCTCGGACTGTGGACGCGCGGCGACGTCGCGCCGCCGGTGACGGGCACCGGCGACCGCGCGGAGATCTGCTTTCCCGTCGCCGACGCAGGCGCGGTGCGGGCGATGCACGAGGACTGGCGCGCGCGCGGATTGAAGATCGCGCAGACGCCGACCGCGATGGACTTCGGCGCGACGTTCGTCGCGCTCGATCCCGACGGCCACCGGCTGCGCGTCTTCGCACCGGCGCGCGCATGAGCACGCGCTCGCACGCAAGCTGGGTCGCCGTCGCGTGCGCCGAGCACGTGCAGCGCGGACGCGACGGCGGATTCATGCAGGTGTGCCACGGCAAGGCCGCGCCGCTGCGGCGCGTGCGGCCGGGCGACTGCGTGATCTACTATTCGCCGACGCGCAGCTTTCGCGGCGGCGACACGCTGCAGGCGTTCACCGCGATCGGCATCGTCGCCGCCGGCGAGCCTTACGTCGCCGACATGGGGACCGGTTTTCGTCCGGCGCGGCGCGACGTGACATGGCTCGATGCGCGCCCGGCGCCGATCGCGCCGCTGATCGGCGCGCTCGCCTTCACGGGGGGGCGGAGCTGGGGCATGCGGCTACGCGCCGGGCTGGTCGCGATCGAGGCGTCGGATGCGGCGCTGATCGCCGCGGCGATGGGCGCGGCGCTGGCGGTGGGTGGAGGGATTGCGTGACGACGTGTGATGGTCGCGCGCCCGCCGCATGTGTCATTGCGAGGAGGGCGCTAGCCGGACGAAGCAATCCAGGAGTGAGACGCCGCACTGGATCGCGTCGTCGCGGAGCCCGTGCTCGGGCGGCGCGCCAGCGCCGACCCGAGTGCTCCTCGCGATGACGAGGGTGGATTGCTGGCGGTGACGCATGTGGGGCACGTCGGCGCGGCGGCGCAACGACTCGCGCGGCGGCGTCAGTGCGTGGCGCGGCCGGCGTTGAGCTCGTCCTGGGCGCGGCGTTCGGTGCGCACGTGCTCGTCGGCGAGGGCGAGCCAGAGCTGGGCCAGCGAGAGGAAGAAGGATCTGGATTGCTCGTCGTTCGCGAGGCGCGAGCGGCGGAAACAGTCCGCGGCCTTGGCGCGGTGATCGTCCGCGATCATGGCATTGCCCCCAAGCGGCAGGGTTGTAGGTGCCTGGCGGTCCAATGCGGCGGATCCCCGAAGGTTCCCAATCGAGGGAAAAATCGTTCGGCAGATCAATGATTTATTTACCACGCTCGGCCGGGCGCTCGCGGGGGCGCCTGCTACCGGCGCGTGCAGCGTGGCGGTCGTGGGCTGGTGGGCCCCGAACGCAAAAGCCCCGGGCAGTGCCCGGGGCTTTCGTCCCAATCCGAGGGAGGTCGGATCAGAAGAACTTGTAGTTGATGCCGGCCTTGATCACGTTGATCTGGGTGTCGATCGTGGTGCCGGCGCCGGTCGAGGCGAACGTGTAGGTGTCGTTGCCGAAGTCCATGTAGTTCCACTCGACCTTGGCGCTCCAGTTGGGCTGGAACATCCACTCGAGACCGACACCGGCCATCCAGCCGCCGCGCGTCTCGCTGAGCGAGGAGGTGCCCAGGGCCGTGGTCATGGTGTAGTCGGCGTCCATCCACGCGCCGCCGCCCTTGCCGTAGATCATCCACGGACCGGAGACGTAGCCGAGACGGCCAGCGACCGTGCTGTACCAGTTGTGGCTCGAGGTCGCGACGAGAGCGCCCGTGGTCGTGGTGGCGTCGGTGTTCGTCCAGGAGATGTCACCCTCGATACCGATCAGCCAGTTCGGGTGGAATTGGTAGTTGTAGCCGAGCTGAATGCCCCCGAGGAACCCGCTCGGATCGATGCCGGCCGAGCCGAAGCCCAGGGTGCTCACGGTCTCGTCGGCCCAGGCGCCACCGAGGTGGCCGCCGAAGTAGAGGCCGGTCCAGCTCCACACCGGCGCGACCGGCGGGGGAGCCTTGTAGACAGGACGGGACATGTCGGCTGCGGATGCGAACTGGCTGAGGGCGAGCACGGACGCGGCTGCCAGAAGCGCAGTAGAAATCTTCTTCATGTAAGGCCCCATTTGTTTTTCCGCAGACCGCACCTGCGACGCGGATGTGTGTATGCCGATGTAATGCGCAGGTCCAGCTTTCGGACCAATTAACTCAAAGATTTCCGAGGGATGATGCCGATCTGCAACACAAAGTTGCCCGCGCGGTAAAATGATCGGGGTGCGTTAATACCCTGGTAAGGATCGGAGGTAACTTGCTCCGCAATGATGGCGAAATCGTAACGATTTCTTGACCATAGCACGACATTCCACCGCGCCCCGGAGCGGCGGAGCGGGGCCAGCCGACGGGAGGCGCGCGCGGCACGCGGAACCGGCCGGCGGGAGGGTCCCCGGCCCCTGCCATGCCGAGCGGAGGCGGGCATGGGCGCGCCGGCGGGCTGCTGGATGGCCGGGACGCGGGGCCTGACGCGGAGGGCTCGGGGGGCGACCACGCCCGCATCGGCGCGCCGCGGGGGAGCGCAGGGGCTTGTCACGCCCGCGAACGCGGGCGTCCGGTACGCCGCAGCGCGCCGGATGCCCGGGTCGAAACGCGGGCGATGTCTTCGGCGCGAGGCGCGTGCTCGACGATGATTAAACCGGCACGTTGAGCCGCGACCGGGATCTATTTTTTATTGGAGCATGATCTTTTCCGAAAACCGGTGCCCACTTTTCGGGATCATGCTCTAGCTGCGCGAGAGGCGGCGCACCACGTCGTCGAGCTGGTCGAGGTCGCGATACTTGATCGTGACCGTGCCGCCGGCTTCGCCGCGATGGTCGATCGCGACCGCAAGGCCGAGCGCGTCGGAGACGCGCCGCTCCAGCTCGACCGTGTTGGGATCCTTCTTGCGCACGGCGCGCGGCGGCCTGGCCGCACGTTCCTCCGGCGGCCCGCGCATCAGCTCCTCGGCCTGGCGCACGCTCAGGCCCTGCTCGATGATCGTGCGCGCCAGCGCCTCCGCGTCGGGCGCGCCGACGAGGACGCGCGCATGGCCGGCCGACAGCTTGCCGGCGTGCACCTGCGCCTTCACGGCGTCGGGCAGCTTGAGCAGGCGCAGCGTGTTGGCGACATGGCTGCGGCTCTTGCCGACGGTCTTGGCAACCTCGTCCTGCGCGTAGTTGAACTGATCGATCAGCGCCTGATAGCCGGCCGCCTCCTCGATCGCGTCGAGATCGGCGCGCTGCACGTTCTCGATGATCGCAAGCTGCAGCGCCTCGCTGTCGTTCGCCTCGACGACGACGACCGGCACGTCGTGCAGCGCGGCGCGCTGCGCCGCGCGCCAGCGGCGCTCGCCGGCGATGATCTCGAAGCCGTCGCTGCCGCGCACCGCGCGCACGACGATCGGCTGGATGATGCCGCGCTCGGTGATCGAGCTCGCAAGCTCGGCCAGCTCGGCGTCGGAGAAATGCTTGCGCGGGTTGCGCGGATTGGGACGCAGCATCTCGATCGGAACGCGGCGCTGGTTGCGCGCGCGCTCGACCACCGCGTTCTCCGCACCGACGTCGCCGATCAATGACGCGAGTCCGCGGCCCAGTCGCGACCGCGATGCTTCGTCCGCCACCGCCGCCTCCTTCAACACGCTCATGCCAGATGTCACGCCGAATTCCCTGCTGTCCAACTCACGCCGATCGCATCGGCTGTTCTTCGTTCATCGCCGCATGCGCGCGACGTCAGCTCGCCTTGAGATCCTTCAGCTCGCGCTCGCGCTGGATCAGCTCGGTCGCGAGCCGCAGATAGGCTTCGCTGCCGACGCACTTGAGATCGTAGATGAGCACGGGCTTGCCGTGCGAGGGCGCTTCCGAGACGCGCACGTTGCGCGGGATGATGGTGTCGTAGACCTTCTTGCCCATGAACTCGCGTACGTCGGCGACGACCTGGCCGGAGAGATTGTTGCGCGCGTCGAACATCGTCAGCACGATGCCGTGGATGGTGAGATCGGGATTGAGCGACTGCTTCACCTGATCGACGGTCTTGAGAAGCTGCGAGAGACCTTCGAGCGCGAAGAACTCGCACTGCAGCGGAACGATGATCGCGTTCGCCGCCGCCATCGCGTTGACGGTGAGCAGGTTGAGCGAGGGCGGGCAGTCGACGAGCACATAGGAATAGTGCGGATCGTTGGCGCCGCCGTTGAGCGCGCCGAGCGCGGCGCGCAGGCGGAACGCGCGGTCGCGCTCGCGGCCGATCTCGAGCTCGAGGCCGGAGAGGTCCATGGTGGACGGCGCGATGTGCAGGCGCGGCACGGCGGTCGGCAGGATGGCGTCGCGCAGCACGGCCTGGCCGGTGAGGACGTCGTAGGTGGAATAGGTACGGCTCTTGCGGTCGATGCCCAGCCCGGTCGACGCGTTGCCCTGCGGATCGAGGTCGAGGATCAGCACGGTCTCGCCGATCGCGGCCAGCGCCGTGCCGAGGTTGATGGCGGTGGTGGTCTTGCCGACGCCGCCCTTCTGGTTGGCGATGGCGAGCACGCGCGGCGGCCGGGCGGGCGCGGCGGTCCGTTGACGCTCGGCGAGATCGATCACGTCGCTGTCGAGATCGATCGGCTGGTCGGTTGGGTCGCTGGTCATCGAAGGCCTCTGTTCCCTGCTCGGGCATCCCGCATCCGCTCACGCCGCGCCGGCATCGACGGCCCGGGCAACGCTGCGGATCACGACGATCCGCCCCCGGGAATCGGTCCGACTTGGCACGAGATCGGCATCGATCTTCCAATACTTAGAGGCGTCGGTCAATTCGCCCGCAACATCTTGCCCCTTGAGCAGCAGCGCTTGTGCACCCCTTTTGACGAAGGGCTCGACGTAGCCGATCAGCGTCGCGAGCGGCGCCAGGGCGCGCGCGGTGACGACATCGGCCTCGCCCTGGAACGCCGCCGCGAAGGCTTCGATCCGCGCGAGGTGGACCTCGGCCGGCGCGCCGGTGACGCGCACCGCCTCGCGCAGGAAGGCGGCCTTCTTGGCGTTGCTCTCGACGAGATGCACCACGGCCGGCGCGGTGAGCGCGCAGGCGATGGGGAGGCCGGGCAGCCCGCCGCCCGCGCCGAGGTCGATCCAGGTGCGCGCCCGCGGGGCGAGCGCGAGAAGCTGGAGCGAGTCCGCGATGTGGCGGGTCCAGACCTCCCCGACGGTCGAGGGGGCGATCAGGTTGATCCGCCGCTGCCAGGTCAGGAGAAGATCGACGAAGCGGTCGAGCCGCTCGCGTGTTTCACGTGAAACATCGACGAGCGCGAGGGCGCGGGCGCGATCGTCGGCGAGCGTGGCCGCGGCCCCGGCCATGGCGCTCATGCTCCCGCAATCTGCCGCCCCGAGCGGCGCACGAACGCCGCCAGCAGGGTCAGCGCCGCCGGGGTGATGCCGTCGATGCGGCCGGCCTGGCCGATGGTCGCCGGCCGCGCGGCGGTCAGCTTGTGGCGCGCCTCGTTGGAAAGGCCGGGGATCTGCGCATAGTCGAGGCCGTCCGGCAGGGCGATGGTCTCGTCGCGGCGGAAGGCGGCGACATCGGCGGCCTGCCGCTCCAGATAGACCGCGTACTTGGCGTTGATCTCGAGCTGTTCGGCGATCTTGGGCGCAAGCTCGCCCAGCCGCGGCCAGATCGGGCGCAGCATGGCGAGGTCGATGTCGGGATAGGAGAGCAGCTCGAACGCCGTGCGGCGCTGGCCGTCGCGGTTGAGCGCGAGGCCGAATTTCGCCGCCTCGTTGGGGGTGACCGCGACGCTGCGCGCGAAATCCATGGCCTCGGCGAGCGCCTGCATCCTGGCGCGGTGGCGCCCGGCCCGCTCCGTGCCGACACAGCCGAGCGCGATCCCGCGGTCGGTCAGGCGCTGGTCGGCGTTGTCGGCGCGCAGGGTGAGGCGATATTCGGCGCGCGAGGTGAACATGCGGTAGGGCTCGCTGACCCCGCGCGTCACGAGGTCGTCGATCATCACGCCGAGGTAGCCCTCCGCGCGGGAGAACACGACCGGATCGCCCTCGCCCGCCCGCGCCGCCGCGTTGAGGCCCGCGACGAGCCCTTGGGCGGCGGCCTCCTCGTAGCCGGTGGTGCCGTTGATCTGCCCGGCCAGGAACAGCCCGGCGAGCCGCTTGGTCTCCAGGGTCGGCCGCAGCTCGCGCGGATCGACGTAGTCGTATTCGATGGCGTAGCCCGGCCGCAGGATGGCGGCCTTCTCCAGCCCGGGGATGCTGGCGACCACCGCGCGCTGGACCTCCTCCGGCAGCGAGGTGGAGATGCCGTTGGGATAGACGGTGTCGTCGTCGAGCCCCTCCGGCTCGAGGAAGATCTGATGGCCGTCGCGCTCGCCGAAGCGCACGATCTTGTCCTCGATCGAGGGGCAGTAGCGCGGGCCGCGGCTGCTGATCTGCCCCGAATACATCGGCGAACGGTGGACGTTGGCGCGGATGACCTCGTGGGTGCGCGCATTGGTGCGGGTGATGCCGCAGCGGATTTGCGGCGTCTCGATCCGCTCGGTGAGCACGGAGAACGGCTCGGGCGGGTCGTCACCCGGCTGCATCTCCAGGCTGGCCCAGTCGATGGTGCGGCCGTCGAGCCGCGGCGGCGTGCCGGTCTTGAGCCGCCCCAGCGCCAGGCCGAGCCGCGCCAGCGTGGCGGACAGGCCGAGCACCGGCGCCTCCCCGACCCGGCCAGCCGGGATCTGGCGCTCGCCGATATGGATCAGCCCGCGCAGGAAGGTGCCGGTGGTGAGGACGACGGCGCCGGCGGCGAATTCGCGCCCGGCGGCCAGCCGCACCCCCGTGACCCGGCCCCCGCGCAGCATGACGTCGTCGACCTCGCCTTCGATCACCGTGAGCCCGCCGGTGGCGCGGATCGCGGCCTGCATCGCGGCGGCGTAGAGCTTGCGGTCGGCCTGGGCGCGCGGGCCGCGCACGGCCGGGCCCTTGCGGCGGTTGAGGACGCGGAACTGGATGCCGCCTTGGTCGGCCACCCGGCCCATCAGGCCGTCGAGGGCGTCGATCTCGCGCACGAGATGGCCCTTGCCGAGGCCCCCGATGGCCGGATTGCACGACATCGCGCCGACGGTCGCGAACCGATGCGTCACCAGGGCGGTGCGCGCGCCCATGCGCGCCGCGGCGGCCGCGGCCTCACAGCCGGCGTGGCCACCGCCGATCACGATGACATCGTAGGACGCACTCATCTGCGAAAATCCCGAGCCGGGCGCCGGGCTCATGGCCCTCAACGCGCGATCACCCTCCCGCGCATGTGGTGAGGGGGATCACCGCCCGAAAGCCGGCGCCTCGGCCCTGCTCTAGCCCACCCGCTCCCGGCGGTCAAAAACCGCCACGCCCGATGTTTCACGTGAAACATACGGTGCCATGTTACTTGCCGATGCAGAAATCGCGGAAGATCGCGTCGAGCAGGTCCTCGACGTCCACCCGCCCCACAAGCCGGCCGAGCGCCCGGGCGGCGAGCCGCAGGTCCTCGGCCACGAGCTCCTCGGCCTTGCCGCCGGAGCCCTCCGGCGCGTGCTCGAGGTGAGCCACAGTCTCCTGCAGCAGCAGCCGTTGCCGCTCGCGGGTGACCATGGCAACCTCGGCCGCGCCGAAAAACGCAGCGATTCGGCGGGCCAGCGCGTCTAAAAGCGCGGCCACGCCATCCTCGCGCAAGGACGAGATTAGAAAACTATTATATAAATTCGATAGTCGATGATTTAGATTTTCGATTTCATTTCTTTTGAGAAGATCGGCCTTGTTGAACACGCGCCAGATCTCCCGCGGGCCTCCAGCGGCGGTATCGCCATCCGCCGAAATTCCCCGAATGCCTGCAGTGGTAACGGCGTCCGCCGCACGCAGGCCGCCCTGATCCAGATCGGCTGGCTGCGCGCTTCCTTCGACGGCTTGGTACGCTTCGCCCGACCCGGCCCGTGATGCGTCTCCCGCTGCGCCGCGCGACACGTCTGCTGCTGCACCCCGCGGGGCGCCTTTCGCCCCGGCGACGCGCCCCGTCAATCCAGAACCGCCCGGCATTGCGGCGGTACCCGCCTCCTGCGGGCCGCGAGCGTCCGGGCCGCCGCTGACCGCGCCGCCGGTCGCCGCCGCCGCGCCGGTGCCATCGCCATCCCATGCGCCATCGGACGAGCCGCGCGCGGCCTCCGTCGCATCCGACATCCACAGCACCAGATCCGCCTCGGCGGCGCGGGCCCGGGCGCGGCGGATGCCCTCCTGCTCCACGGGATCGTCGCTGTCGCGGATGCCGGCGGTGTCGAGCAGCACCACGGGGTAGCCGTCGAGATCGAGGTGAACCTCGATCACGTCGCGGGTGGTGCCGGCGAAGGGCGAGACGATCGCCGCCTCGCGCCTTGCCAAGCGATTGAGAAGACTGGACTTTCCGACGTTTGGCGGCCCCGAGATCGCGACCACGAAACCCTCGCGCAGGCGCTCCCCGCGCCGGGCGCTCGCCAGCACGCCCGCGATCTCGTCGCGCAGGCTGCGGGCCAGGGCGAGCGCGCGCGCCGTGAGGTCCTGCGGAACGTCGTCCTCGTCGGGAAAATCGATCTGCGCTTCCATCAGCGCCAGCGCCTCGATCAGCCGCTGCCGCCAGCCCTCGGCGCGATCGCCGAGCAGCCCGCGCAACTGGCGCAAGGCCTGCCGGCGCTGCGCATCGGAGTCCGCAGAGACGAGGTCGGCCAGGCCTTCGACCCGGGTCAGGTCGAGCTGGCCGTTCTCGAAGGCGCGGCGGGTGAACTCGCCCGCCTCCGCCATGCGCAGCCCGTCGAGGCTCGCGAGCGCGGCGAAGGTCGCCGCCACCACCGCGCGTCCGCCGTGAAGCTGCAGCTCGACCGTATCCTCGCCGGTCTCGCTTCTGGGGCCGGGAAACCAGAGCGCCAGCGCCTCGTCGAGAAGATCTCCGGTTTCGGGATGGCGCAGGCGCGTGAGCATGGCCTTGCGCGGCTCGGGCAGGCGGCCGGCCAGCGCCTTGAGCGCATCGCCGGCGCGCGGCCCCGACACGCGCACCACCGCGATCGCCGCCGGCAGGCGGCCGGACGAGAGGGCATAGATCGTGTCGCGCGCGGGACCGGACATGGGGCGCACCGAAGCGCCGGCACCGGCGAGGGGTCAAGCCAAAATCGGCGCGGGCGTGACGCGGCGCGGCGGGTGCAGGCCCGCGCGGATGGGCCCGTGGCCGGGGAGGTACGACGACGATGAGGTGCGAGGAGTGAGAGCGACGCGTGGGGGGGACTAGCAAGCCGGCGCGGCGCGGACTGCCGACTTTAGTGCAGGCTATAGCAACGACCGCGCGTCGCGCTGAAGCTCTGCTCAGCGCGCCTGGCCGCGCGCGTTTGTCTTGAGCGCCAGCCGCTCGCCGCCGCGATCGACCTCGACCTGCCGCAGCTTGTCCTTCTGCAGCATCCGCGCGAGGTCCGGCGCATTGACGACCTTGGCGTTGTTCACGCGCAGCAGGATGTCGCCGCGCTGGAACCCCATGCGTTGCGCGGTCGAACCGGCATCGACGTCGCAGACGGCGACGCCATCAGAACCGGCCTCGAGCCCGAGCTCCTCGGCCACCGCCGGCGACAGGTTGCACACCGTCGCGCCCTGCAACGGCGACGCCGCACGGATCTTGGTCGCCAGCCGCGGCCGCGACTCCGGCGCGGCTCCCAGGGCGACGTCGATCGTTCGCCGTTCGCCGCCGCGCAGGATTCCCAGCGTCGCCTTGCCCGAGACCGGCAGCATGCCGAGACGATAGTCCAGTGCGTTCGGATCGCTGATCGCGTGATCGTCGATCGCGACGACGATGTCGTCGACCTTGAGCCCGGCGGCTTCCGCGGGAGCGCCCGCGCGCAGGCTCTTGATCAGCGCACCGGTGCGATACTCCAGTCCGAGCCGCGCCGCCGTTGCTCCATCGATCGAGGACAGCGTGGCGCCGAGCCACGGCCGCCGGATCAACGTCTTGCCCTCGCGCGCCGCGTCGAGCACGAACGACACCATGTTCGAGGGAACCGCGAAGCCGATCCCCTGCGAGCCGCCGCTGCGCGAGAAGATCGCGGTCATGATACCGACCAGTCGTCCGTCGGTGCCGACCAGCGCGCCGCCGGAGTTGCCCGGGTTCATCGCCGCATCGGTCTGGATGTAATACTGGAAGTCGGCCATGCGCAGCTGCGTGCGCCCGACCGCCGAGACGACGCCGTGCGTGATCGTCTGTCCGACCGCGTAAGGGTTGCCGACCGCGATCACGATGTCGCCGGCGCGCACGCGATCGGAATCGGCGAACGGAATCGTCGGCAGCGGCCCGCGCGCGTTGATCCGCAACACCGCAAGGTCGCTGCGGCGGTCGAGCAGGACGAGCTCGGCCGGATATTCGCGGCTGTCCGCGAGCGCCACCTTGATCTCGCTGGCGCCCTCGATCGTGTGCGAGGTCGTCATCAGGAGACCGTCCTTGTCGAGGATGACCGCGGACCCGAACGAGATGTTGCCCTCGGGCTGGGTGGTCGCGTGCTTGAGCTCGCTCGCCTGGCCGAAGGTGACGGGCTCGCCGGCGAGCGTGGCATAGACACTGACCACGGCCGGCGCGATCCGCTCGACCACCGGCGCGTAGGAGCCGTCGGCGCCGCCGCGATGCTCCCCCTGCGCCGCGGCAAAGGTGCTCGCCAGCAGCCAAAGTCCCACGGCCGCCAGGGCCGAGCCGGTTGCGCGATGGATCATCGGCGCACCTTTCCGCCGAAACCGCGGTTCGCACGTTGACTTTCGTCAAAGGATCAAGTCGTCCGCGAGGCGTGGCCTGGTACCGACGACCGACGGGCGATCGATCCGATCAAATCGCGATCATGTTCTGCGCATTGTGTTGAGCATGATCTCCGAACAGGGGTGAGTGCTAAGCCATCGGGATGATCGCCACGATCCGACGCGCCTTCGGCTCGACAATGACGAGCTTGCCCGCCGTCATCACATACGAATCCCCGCGATATTTCTGCATGATGCCGACCACTTCCGGCGGCAACGGCTGCAGCGCGATCTGGCGCGGGATGGCGGCCCCGATCGTGAGCGACACGTAGGCCGGATCGACCGCGTTGGCTTCGCGGCCCGCGAAATAGCTGGCGATCTTCCGGCGCTGCTCCGCGCTGAGCGGCGCCGTGTCGGTCGCCGTCTCGGTGATCGCGCTGGCGCGCGCGCCGGTCTCGTCGACGCCGGCCGAGTCGCGCGCCTCGCGCCGCGGCATCTGCTGCGAGACGCCGGCGGTGCTGCCGCCGCTCGGCTGGTTGGCGCGGTATCCGGTCGGCCCGCTCGGCTCCTCCGGCCGCTGCTGGATGTAGACGTAGGCCGCCGCAGCGATCACGACCGCCGCCACCACCCCGATGATCTGCTTCATGTCGTATCCTCTCGCCGACTCAATCCATTGCGCGCCGCGCTGTTCCGCCATGCGCCGCGGCCGCAGGGAACGCTTGCGAATTGACGCTGGCCGCGACCCGGCGCACCCTGCCGCACCGGACGGCGGCGCCCGCAACAGCCGCCGCGCACAAAATATGGGAGGAGCATCATGATCAGCGCCGAGGACAACGTCCTGCTCACGCGCGTCGGACCCGGCACGCCGATGGGCGGCATGATGCGGCGCTACTGGCTGCCCGTATGCACCTCCGAACAACTGCCGCGTCCCGACGCCCCGCCGCTGCACGTGCGCCTGCTCGGCGAGAATTTCGTCGCGTTCCGCGACAGCAGCGGGCGGGTCGGCCTGCTCGACGAATACTGCATGCATCGGCGCGCTTCGCTGGTGCTCGGACGCGTCGAGGACAACGGCATCCGCTGTCTCTATCACGGCTGGAAGTTCGCGACCGACGGCACCGTGCAGGAGACTCCGAACCATTGCGACGACCGCTTCAAGGCCAGCATCAAGGCGCCGGCCTATGCAACGCGCGAGGCCGGCGGCCTGGTGTGGGCCTATATCGGAACCAAGGACGAGGAGCCGCCGTTCCAGCGCTACGAGTTCTTCTCAGGTCCGCACGAGAACCGCTGCGTGTTCCGCGTCAACACGCCGGCGAACTATCTGCAGCTGTTCGAGGGCGGCACGGATTCCTCGCACGTCGGAATCCTGCACTGCAATCTCGCCAACCCCGACTGGAAGTCCAAGCCCTCGTTCGTGCCCGAGGCCGAAGACTATACGTCCGTCGCGCTGGCGGTCGGCGACAACGCGCCCGCGCTCGAGCTCGAGAACACGCCGTACGGATTCCATTACGCCGCCAAGCGGCGCGGCCCGTTCCTCTCCGATGGGACGAGCACCAGCAGCGTGCGCGTGACCGCGGTGATCCTGCCGACGGGCCGCATCATTCCGCTGCCGCAATACCAGTTCTTCGTGTTCGAGGTGCCGCAGGACGACGTGCGCACGAGCACCTACATCATCGCGCACGGACCCAAGCCGTTCGATCGCGCCAAGATGCGCGCGGTTCTGGGGCTCGACAACGAACGGCTCTGGAACGAGCGGGACTGCGAGTACCGCGCAACGGCCGAGAACCGCTACGGCCAGGACGTCGCGCGCATGGGCGAGACCTGGTCGGGCCTGAGCGGCCTCGTGCCGGAGGATGCGAGCATCGGCGTGTCCATGGGTCCGATCGTCGAGCGCCACAAGGAGATGCTGGTGGCCGCGGATTCCGCCATCGTGCGGCTGCGCGCGCGCCTGCTCGAATCCGTGCGCCTGCACATGGCCGGCAAGCCGCCGCTCGGCCTCATGATCGAGGACTATTCCAAGGTGCGCAGCCTTGCCGACACCAACGTCGCGAAAGGCCAGCGCTGGCAGGAGCTGGTGCCCGACAACATGGGCCCGGCGCGCAAGACCACCGTCATGGCGTGAGGCGCAGCGCCCAAGGTGAGCGGCACCGCTGGCGCGAAGGGCGCTGCACCCGCGCGCAGGGCGTGCAGGGCGGGCGAGCAACGCTGCGCCGCAGCGTTGACACGCTCCATGGCCCATGCCTCCCTGTTATCACGCATAAGGGAGGAGGACGTCATGCTGTCCAGGTCGGAATTCCTGAAGCTGCTCGGCGTCGCGGCGGCGGGCCTCGCGCTGCCGGCCGCCGGCGCGCAAGCGCAGGGCAGCGACTGGGACGCGGTCGTCGCCGCCGCCAAACGCGAAGGCAAGCTGCTCATCTACAACGGCACCAACTTTCCGATCGTCCGCAAGATCGCGGCCGAGATGCAGAAGGAATACGGCATCTCCGTCGACGTGCTCGACGGCCGCGCCACCGAGATCCGCGAACGCATCCGCGTCGAGCAGTCCACCAATCGCACCGTCGCCAGCCTGAGCTACAGCGGCTTCACGACGCTCTCGACGCAGGTGAGCGAAGGCGTGTTCCAGGAACACGGACCGCTCCCGAACGCGCAGGGCGTCATTCCCGAGCTGGTGTCGAAGGGACACATCGCGCTCGGCAGCGTCGGCCTGTTCGTCCTGATGTACAACACCAACCTCGTGAAGCCCGACGAGGCGCCCAAGAGCTGGCACGACCTGACCAACCCGCGCTGGCAGGGAAAGATCCTGAGCGACGACTTCCGCGCCGCCGGCGCGGGCAACGTCTGGTTCGAGGCGACGCTCAACGCATTCGGCCGCGAGTTCCACGAGAAGATGGCGGCGCAGAAGCCGGTGTTCAGCCGCAACTTCCCGGAAAGCGAGCGGCGCGTGGCGCGCGGGGAATATCCGCTCTACCTGCCCTTCAACGTCTCCGAATACATCAGCCTGCGCGGGCTGCCGATCAAGGCGATCGTGCCGACCGAAGGCGCGGCCTATGTCCCGTTCGGCGGCGCGATCCTGCGCGACGCGCCGCATCCGAACGCGGCGCGCGTCTATCTCAACTTCCTCCTGAGCGAGAAGGCGCAGACCATGCTCGCGGCGGAAGGGTTTCGTCCCGCCAAGGCGGGCTTCGAAACGAAGGCGCCGCCCGAGGCGGCACCGCTCGTCGCCGGCAAGCTGCTCGGAACCACCACCGTCGGACGGCTCGGCGAAATGACCAAGCTGGCGAGCGAGATCTACAAGCCGTGACCGCGCGGGCGCGGCGTTCTGCCGCTCTCTCGCCAATCAACAATTCCACGAACCTTCCAAGGAGCCGACCATGATCACGCGACACGACTTCCTGCGCACCGCAGGCGCATTCGCACTCACGGCCGCGGCCGGTGGCCGCGCCCATGCCCAGGACTATCCCAGCCAGGACATCCACATGATCTGCGGCTTCCCGCCCGGAAGCGGCGCCGACATCTTCGTGCGCTATTTCGGCGAGAAGCTGCGCCCGGTCTCAGGCCGCAACGTGATCGTCGAGAACAAGGTCGGCGCCGCCAGCAACATCGCGACGGAATATGTCGCGCGCTCGAAGCCGGACGGCTACACGCTCTATCCGTTCGCCGGCACCACCGTGGCCGCGACCATGCATCTCTACAAGAAGCCGCCCGTGGACGTCGGCAAGGCGCTGCAGGTCGCCGCGACCACCAGCAATCTTGCATTCATGCTCGTCGTCGCAGCCGACAGCCCCTACAAGACCGTCGGCGAACTCACGGCCGCGATGAAGAAGAAGGGCGCCAACGCCAGCTACGCGGTGGCGGCAAATCCCGGCGTCATCATGGGCGCGCTCTACAAGAACGCCGCCGGCCTCGAAGCGGTCGAGGTGCAGTACCGCAGCGCGCCGGATTCGCTGAGCGAGCTGGCCAGCGGCAAGCTCGACTACGGGCTGCACGATCCGATCTTCGCGCTCGCGCAGGCGCGCCAGAACCGGCTGCGGATCCTGGCGGTCAGCACCAGCGACCGGCTGCAGGCGCTCCCCGACGTGCCGACGATGAAGGAGTCGGGGATTCCGATGGATCTCAATCTGTGGTGGGGCGTGATGGTCGCCGCCGGCACGCCGCGACCGATCGTCGACAAGATCAACACGTGGATCTCGGGCATCGTCAAGACCGAGGAGACGCGCAAGTTCCTCGCGCTCTCGGGCGCCGATCCGATGATCCGCACGCCCGACGAAGCGCAGGCGATGTTCCTCAAGGCGATCAAGGAGTGGGGCGAGTACGTGCGGATCGCCAAGATTCCGCAAAACTGATCCCGCAGAACTAAATCGACAACGGATCAACTGCGCAACATCGCGGCAACGCGCCGGCATCCATGCCGGCAGATTGTCCTAACGTCGTCGTCGTGCCGCGATGTCTTTGGACGTGGTCCCGGACAGGGCGCCGGGGCCGCCTGACGTTCAGGCGGCCCCGCCAGATCGACTTTCAGACACGTGTCTCAAGCCGGCGATCAGCCGACGTACTCAACGCGCCGCTGCTCTTCCTTTTCCTCGAGCGTCTCGGGCTGAGCGGGAAGCTGCAGCACCGTTGCTTCCTGGCCTTCGCACACGTTCGTGAGGAGGACAGTGCGGCCATCCGGGAATTCCAGCGCGTCGTGATGCGCTGCCGGAGCGTCCTTGTTCACCTGACGGAAGATCGCCGTCCGGTGCTCGAGCTTCTTGATGCCGAAGCCGAGGAACTTGGGCGCTGTCACCATCACCGGCTCGGTGAAGGCGATCTCGGTTCCCGGCATCACGCAGACCGCGACCGAGCGGTTCTCCGGCGCCGCGAAGCCGCGGGTGCCGGTTCCGAAATCGCGGGTGATGAGCTTATCGCCCACCGAGGCTGGCCGCGATTGCACGTGCATCAGACTGTAGTCACACATTCGAGGTACTCCTCGCTCGCGAGCCCCCGGGTGCCCCAACAAAATCCTCAACGCGCGGACGGGCGAAAGGTTGGCACGCGCGCGCAGGCTTTCGTGAAAAGTCGTGACCTTATTTTGAGCGAAAAGGTCCTTAGGATCGCTGGCGTCGACGAGACTCGGTGGGGGACTCGACGCCGATGCCCCGCGGCCTGCCGGCTGCGCCCGGTCCGGGGCGACGACTGCGGATTGGCATAGCTGCTTTGCACTGCACAATTGTGTTTTGCAGCGCTGGCTGGCCGGCATATTGAAGCAAAATGAGCACGACAGACGCCATGATCGAGAGTTCAGAGCCCGCGGACGCGCCCAAGGCAGCCAAGGGGGCCAAAGCCAAAGCGGCCAAGCCCGGGGCGAGCACGTCCGCGGCCAACTCCGGGACAAGCAACTCCGGGACAGCCAACCCCAAGGCGACCAAGCCCAGCACGACCAAGCCAAGGACCTGGCAGACGAAATACGGCCCGCGCCGCGTCAGGGAAGCGTTGCCGACCCTGGAAGAGGCGCTGTTTGCGGCACGGGGCCTGAGCGACGACTTCAACGAGCAGGTCGAGATCGCGGCCTCGTTGCTGGGCGTGTCCGTGGACCAGGCCCGCACCGAAGCCATGAAGACCAAGCACACCACCACGCTCCAGGTGCGCGCGCCGACCAACAACGACCGCAGCGGCGGCACCCGCTCCGTCGTGGTCGAGCGCAAGGTGGTGCGGCGCCAGGTCGTCGTCCCACGCCGGATCGGCGTATAGCCCGGCCCTCACTGGGTTAATGTCATTGTTTCTGATGGATGCCCGGGTCGAGCCCGGGCATCACGATTCTTGCGGCTTTTGTCTTGCGGTTTTTGCGGCGCGATTCCGATCACGATGACGTGCGCCCGGGCCGGCCTCAATCGCAATCGAGTCGATTACTTGAATGTGATGCCGCGCGGGGGCTAGCTGCGCGCGCCGGGCGGACGGCGGCTGCATTACAATCACATGATGACCTCGACGAGCACGCACGAAAACAGGCTGGCGCGGGAAACCTCGCCGTATCTCCTGCAGCACAAGCACAATCCCGTGGACTGGTGGCCGTGGGGCCCCGAGGCGCTCGCGGAGGCGAAACGGTCGAACCGGCCGATCCTGCTGTCGGTCGGCTACGCGGCCTGCCACTGGTGCCACGTGATGGCGCACGAGAGCTTCGAGGACGAGGCCACGGCCGGCGTGATGAACGAGCTCTTCGTCAACATCAAGGTGGACCGCGAGGAGCGGCCCGACATCGACCAGATCTACATGAATGCGCTCCACCTGTTGGGCGAGCAGGGCGGCTGGCCGCTGACGATGTTCCTGACGCCGGACGGCGAGCCGGTGTGGGGCGGCACCTATTTTCCCAAGGAGGCGCGCTATGGGCGGCCGGCCTTCGTCGACGTGCTGCGCGAATTGTCGCGCCTCTTCCAGGAGCAGCCCGACCGCATCGGACAGAACCGCGATGCGCTGATGCAGCGGCTCGCGGCCGCCGCCCAATCCGAGCGCCAGATCACGATCGGGCCGGCCGAGCTCGACCAGGCCGCCGCGGCGCTCGCGCGCCAGATGGATCCGGTCAACGGCGGCCTGCGCGGCGCGCCGAAATTTCCGCAATGCGCGATGCTGGAGAACCTCTGGCGGGCGGGCCGGCGGCGCAACGACCACCGCTTCTTCGACATCGTCGAGCGCACCCTCAACCGGATCTGCGAGGGCGGCATCTACGACCACCTGGGCGGCGGCTTCGCGCGCTACTCGGTCGACGACAAGTGGCTGGTCCCGCATTTCGAGAAGATGCTCTACGACAACGCCCAGCTCCTCGAGCTGCTGGCGCTGGCCTTCGGACGCACCGGGGCCGAGCTGTTCCGTGAGCGCGCCCGCGAGACGGTAGGCTGGCTGGCGCGCGAGATGACCACCGCCTCGGGGGCCTTCTCGGCCTCGCTCGACGCCGATTCGGAAGGCGAGGAGGGCCGGTTCTATGTCTGGTCGCTGGCCGAGATCGAGACGGTGCTGGGGGCGGAAAATGCTGCACTCTTTGCTGCACATTACGACGTGACCCGCGACGGCAATTTCGAAGGACATAATATCCTCAACCGTCTCAAAGACTTACCGCGCAGCACAGAGGACGAGGCCAAGCTCGCCATGCTGCGGTCCATGCTGCAGCAAGAGCGCGAAAAGCGGGTGCGGCCGGGGCTGGACGACAAGGTCCTGGCCGACTGGAACGGCCTGATGATCGCGGCGCTGGCCAACGCCGGGACGCTGTTCGGCGAGCCCGGCTGGATCGCCATGGCCCGGCGGGCGTTCGACGCCGTCGCCGCCAACATGACCCGGGGCGGGCGCCTCGGCCACGCGTGGCGCGAGGACAGGCTGGTGTTCCCGGGGCTCGCTTCCGACTACGCCGCGATGGTCCGCGCCGCGCTCGCCCTGTTCGAGACGACCGGCGAGCGCACGTTCCTCGAGCGCGCGGTCGCCTGGCAGGCGGCGCTCGAGCGCCATTACGACCAGCCGGAGACCGGGCGATATTTCCTGACGGCCGACGATGCCGAAGGACTGGTGGTCCGTCCGCAGTCCACGCTCGACGAGGCCATCCCCAACCACAACGGCCTCATCGCCCAGAACCTCGTGCGGCTGGCGGTGCTGGCGGGCGACGACGGCTACCGCGCGCGCGCCGACCGCTTGCTCGACAGCATCCTGCCGCTCGCCGCCGACAACCTCTTCACCCACGTCAGCCCGCTCAACGCGCTCGACCTGCGCCTGCGCGCCGCCGAGATCGTGGTGACAGGCGAGGGCGCCGCCGCGGACGCGCTCGTCGCCGCCGCGCTGGCGCTGCCGTTCACCGATCGCATCGTCCTGCGCGCCCCGCGCGCCGACGCGCTCGCCGCATCGCATCCGGCTCGCGCCAAGATCGAGGCGAGCCCCGGCGCCGCCGCGGCCTTCGTCTGCATGGGCGAGCGCTGCTCGCTGCCGGTCGCGGGCGCGGCCGAGCTCGCCGACATGGTGGCCGCGATGCGCATGCCCGCCGCCTGAGCCCGACGGCGAGCCACGTCAGATCGCCGCGGCGCGCTGGTGCGGCTTGGCGAGGACCTGGCGCGCGAACTTCTGCGCCTTCATCGGCCCGCCGAACAATCCGCCCTGCACGGCATGGAAGCCCATCTCGCGCGCGGCGACGAGATCGGCCCTGGTCTCGATGCCCTTCGCCACCGTGCGCGCGCCGAAGCGGTCGGCCATGTCGAGGATGGTGCGGCAGGCCGAGCGCTTGAGCTGATCGTCGGCGCAGCCGGTCACGAGCTGGCTGTTCACTTTCACCTCGACGAAGGGGAAGTGCGCGAGGTCGACGAACCGCGCCCACTCGTCGCCGAGGTCGTCGACGGAGATGGCGATGTTGGAGAAGCGCAGCGTGCGCGCCGCCTGCTGCGCGATCGCGATGTCGCCGATCATGTCGAGGCCCTTGATCTGCACGAGCACGCCGTGGAACGCCGGATGCGCCGGCATCAGCTCCTGCAGGCGCTTCACCGCCGTCCCGTCTTCGAGAAAGGGCACGGGCAGGCTCACGGCGAGATCGACGGGCGAATAGTTCTCCAGGAAGAAGGCCCAGTCGGCGATGGCCTGGCCGACGACGAACTGCGTGAGCGAGCGGAAGTGCGGATCGTTGCGCGCGGGCAGGAAGCGCGAGGGCGAGACGAGGCCGCAGTTGGGATGGCTCACGCGGGTCACCGCCTCGACGCCGCACAGCGAGAGCGAGCGCACGTCGAGCTTGGGTTCGTACCAGAGCTGCACCCAGCCGCAGCGCAAGGCTTCCTCCGCATCGATGGCCGGCGCGAAATCGGGCTCCGGCGGCAGGCAGGCCGTCAGGCGCTCGCGCAGATCCTCCACGCGATAGGGCGTCGCGAGCGGCGGCAGCATGCGAAGGCCGATCTCGCTGCCGTGATCCCTGAGCGCCTCGAGCGCGGGCGAGGGCGCGCCGACGAGCAGCACCTCCGCCTTCGAGCCCGACATCGCCACGACGTGCAGCGCATCGACCGTGTGCTCGGCGCCGCCGGCCACCGTCATCAGCAGCGTGTCGAGCGCCGTGGTGGTGAGCAGGTTGCGCAGCGCGTCGAGGCCTTCGCACTCGCGCACGAGGAAGCCGGCCTCCTCCAGCTCCTCTCGCAGGAAGTTTCGGATGTGAGCCTTGCGCTCGATGATGCACACGCGCGTCACCATCTTGCGTTGGCCGAAGACGACCAGTGGCCGCACTGTTTCGAACGCCTGAGTCATGAAGATGCTCCGGGTTGAGACCACGCGAACGAGTTGGAACGAAAGCGCGCGGGACATCGCACCCAAATGCGGGCGCGGACATGGTGCGGCGCGCCCAAGTTGTGACAGAATTAATACAGAGCAATTGAATTAAGTAGGCGCGCGCGACCAAAGTCGATGCGCGGGTCCGCGCGACACGCGCGTGGTCTTCACGGTTTCGTTTGGGGGTGTTGTCGCGGCCGACGCGCACGCGACACCGACGCGATACCGTGTGGCGATGTCAGTGATGACCCGCGTCGTCACCGCGTGATGCAACACGCGCGCGGCTTGCCCGCGCGCCTCCGGTGACGGCGCACAGACGATGAGAGTGGAAAGCGCGCGCTAGTTCTTGGTGCTGGTGCCGGACGCCGGCGTTGCGCCGCCGGCGGCCTGGTCGCTCACGACGCCGGCCTGCTTGAGCACGTTGCTGAGCTGGCCGAGCCGGTTGAACAGATCAGCGAGCGCGGTGCGGTTGAGCACCAGACGGCACGCCGGCACCTGCCGGCCCTCGAGCACGCCGAGCGCGCCCGGGTCGTCGAAGCGCGAGACCGTGAACTCGATGCGCATAAGCTGGCCGTCGAACACGCAGGAGCGGATCGAATCGGCGAAGGTCTCGTCGAGGTCGTGCCGGTCCTGGTAGCGCAGCCGCGGCTGGCGTGACGCTGACGTCGGGCTTGGTTTCGCCGATTGCTCGGACATGCACTCGCTCCTTGCGCCTGTGATCCGGCGGGAAGTTCAGACCCCCACACCATCGTACTGTAGAGGGGTTTGCGCCGCTGCGGAAGCCGAGATTGCCGGCCGCCGCCTCGTCAGGTGTTCATGGAGTCGAAGAACTCCGAGTTGCTCTTGGTGTTGCGCAGCTTGTCGAGCAGGAAGTCGATGGCGTCCATGGTGCCCATCGGATTGAGGATGCGGCGCAGCACGTACATCTTCTTGAGCTGATCGGGCGCCACCAGGAGCTCTTCCTTGCGGGTGCCGGAGCGGGTGATGTCCATCGACGGGAAGGTGCGCTTGTCGGCGACCTTGCGGTCGAGGATGATTTCCGAGTTGCCGGTACCCTTGAACTCTTCGAAGATCACCTCGTCCATGCGGCTGCCGGTATCGATCAGCGCCGTGGCGATGATGGTGAGCGAGCCGCCTTCCTCGATGTTGCGCGCGGCGCCGAAGAAGCGCTTGGGGCGCTGCAGGGCGTTGGCGTCGACACCGCCGGTGAGCACCTTGCCCGATGACGGCACGACCGTGTTGTAGGCGCGGCCGAGGCGGGTGATCGAATCCAGCAGGATGACCACGTCGCGGCCGTGCTCGACCAGACGCTTGGCCTTCTCGATCACCATCTCGGCCACCTGCACGTGGCGGGCGGCCGGCTCGTCGAAGGTCGAGGAGATCACCTCGCCCTTCACCGAGCGCTGCATGTCGGTGACTTCCTCCGGCCGTTCGTCGATCAGGAGGACGATCAGATAGCACTCGGGGTGGTTGGCGGTGATCGAGTGGGCGATGTTCTGCAGCAGCACTGTCTTGCCGGTGCGCGGCGGCGCGACCACGAGGGCGCGCTGGCCCTTGCCGATCGGGGCGACGATGTCGATGACGCGCGCCGACAGGTCCTTCTTGGTCGGGTCGTCGTGCTCCATCTTCAGCCGCTCGTCGGGATAGAGCGGGGTGAGGTTGTCGAAATTGACCTTGTGCCGGGCCTTTTCCGGATCCTCGAAGTTGATCTTGTTGACCTTGATGAGGGCGAAGTAACGCTCGCCCTCCTTCGGGCTGCGGATCTGGCCCTCGATGGTGTCGCCGGTGCGCAGGCCGAAGCGGCGGATCTGCGAGGGCGAGACGTAGATGTCGTCGGGGCCGGGAAGGTAGTTGGCCTCGGGCGAGCGCAGGAAGCCGAAGCCGTCCTGCAGCACCTCGACCACGCCTTCGCCGATGATCTCGACTTCCTTCTGAGCAAGCTGCTTGAGGATGCCGAACATCAGTTCCTGCTTGCGCATGGTCGATGCGTTCTCGACCTCGTGCTCCTCGGCGAATTCAAGCAATTCGACGGGGTTCTTGGACTTGAGGTCTTGGAGTTTTAGTTCCCGCATAGGGGTGGTCCTAATTGAGCGATCAAAACACGGGGGGTTCGATCATGACGAGGAGGGAGACATTGCAGTGTGCCGTCGGACGTGAATCCGGCCGCCCGGACGGCACGCGATGATGGGAATCTCAAAGTGCGGTTGGAGGCGTTGCGGCTTCCACTGCTTAGAACGCACTTTGAAGGCTGAGGTTGCGGAGAGCGGAGCGGAGCGGTTGCCGGATGAATGATCCGGACCCGACGCGACTGGTTCCGCACCTCGGAACCGATTCGACTGCATCTACCTGCGTTCGGGAGAGGTCAACAGAATATGGAAAGACCCGGCCGAACGCAAGGGTGGTTTCGCCTAGCGAAAAGGCTTGAGCACCACCAGCAGCACGATGAAAACGATCAGGACCGCCGGTACTTCATTGATAATTCGATAAAATTTCTGGGAGTGCCGATTGCGGTCGGCGGCGAAGTCCTTAACCCAGCGCGTGAAAAAGCCGTGGAGCGCGGACATGCCGAGGACGAGCAGGACCTTGAGCTGCAGCCACAGCTCGTCATACCAGGGCGCCTCCCAGGCCATGTAGAGACCGATCACCCAGACCACGATCATGGCCGGATTGATGATCCCCTTCAGCAGCCGGCGCTCCATGAGCTTGAAGGTCTCGGACTGCTTCGAGCCGGGCTCCGCCTCGCAGTGATAGACGAACAGCCGCGGCAGATAGAGCATGCCCGCCATCCAGGCGATCACCGCCATGATGTGGAAAGCCTTGAGCCACTCGTACATGCGCCAGCATCCCCGATTGCCGAACTAGCCTCGCACCCGCGCCAGCATCCGCTCGACATGGGCGATCGGGGTACCGGGCAAGATACCGTGGCCGAGATTGAAAATGAAAGGCGCGTTCGCCAGTGCCCCCAGGATCGCATCGACGCCGCGGTCGAGCGCATCGCCACCGGCGAGCAGCGCCAGCGGATCGAGATTGCCCTGCACCGGCCGGTGCGGCTGGATCACGTCGCGCACATAGGCGAGATCGACGGTCCAGTCGAGCCCGACGGCGTTGCCGGGGACGTCGTGCACATAGCGCGCGAGGTTGGTCCCCGCGCCGCGCGGAAATCCGATGACCGGCGCACCGGGCACCCGCGCGCGCAGCCCCGCAACGATCCGTTGGGTCGGAGCGACGCACCAGCGCAGGAATTCCTCGGGCGCGAGATTGCCGGCCCAGGTATCGAAGATTTGAACGGCGTCGACGCCAGCGGCGAACTGGCCCGCGAGGTACTCGACCGACGCATCCACCAGGACATCGATCAACCGCTGGAACGCGTCCGGCTCGCGATAGGCCATCAGGCGCGCCGGCGCCTGGTCGGAGGTTCCTTCACCGGCGACCATGTAGGTCGCAACCGTCCACGGCGCTCCGCAAAATCCGAGCAGCGTCACCTCGTCCGCAAGCCCGGCGCGGCTGCGCCGGATCGTCTCGTAGATGGGCGCGATGCGTTCGCGGTCGATCTCGCCGCGCATCCGGTCGAGGTTGGCGGCCGACATCGGTGGCGACAGCCGTGGACCCTCACCCTCGACGAACGTCAGGTCCTGACCGAGCGCATAAGGCACGACCAGAATGTCGGAGAAAATAATCGCTGCATCGAACCCGAACCGGCGGATGGGTTGCAGCGTTACCTCAGCGGCAAACTCGGGAGTGAAGCACAGCTTGAGGAAGCTGCCGGCGCGTGCGCGCAACTCGCGATACTCCGGCAGATAGCGTCCAGCCTGCCGCATCATCCAGACCGGTGGATGCGCCTGCCGACGGCCATGCAGTACGTCGAGCAAAGCTTTCGGACGATCCATGGTCCTTCCTTAATCAACTCAAAGAGATTCTAGATTGTTGTAGTAGCTGGACGGTGGGTTTGACTCACGAGTCGCTGTCCACACGCCGTCAACATCGCGCGGGACAGCCGTTGCCGGACAATCCCCATGTTGTTCCGCCAACCGGGCACGACAAGTAGCCGGTCCTGCATCCGAAATCCAATCCGTCCACATGCGTCCCGCCGTGCCCCCGGCACAGTCCACGCTCCGGCGGGGGCTATCCGGAATTCATCCACGACTGTTATCATGTGAACGGTTGGACCGGGGAAACGGCCGCGGCGTCCGTGCCGGGGGCGGCCCGCCGTTTTATCCCTCCAATGCACAGAAGTTCACAGCGCGGTGACATGCCTCAAAAGACCGTCAGTTTCTTCCATCTTCACCTGATCTCCGATTCGACCGGCGAAACCCTGACCACGGTGGCGCGCGCGGCGGCGGCGCAATACGCCAACGTGCAGCCGGTGGAGCACCTCTATCCGGCGGTGCGCACCAGCAAGCAGCTCGATCGGGTCCTGGCGGAAATCGAGGCGGAGCCGGGCATCGTGCTCTACACGCTGCTCGATGACGCGCTGATCGAGCGGCTGGAAGGACGCTGCAACGACATCGGCGTCCCCTGCCGGTCTATCCTGGGTCCCGTGTTGCGCGTGTTCGACTCGTACCTGGGCATCGCGACCAGCCACAAGGTGGGCGCGCAGCACATCCTCAACGCCGAGTACTTCAAGCGGATCGACGCGCTCAACTACACGATGATGCACGACGACGGCCAGCATATCGACGAGCTCGACCAGGCCGACGTGGTGCTGGTGGGCGTCTCGCGCACGTCGAAGACCCCGACCTCGATCTATCTCGCCAACCGCGGCGTGAAGACCGGCAACTATCCGCTCGTGCCCAACGTGCCGGTCCCGTCCACGCTCGAGCAGCTCAAGAGGCCGCTCGTGGTCGGGCTCTACGCCAGCCCGGAACGCATCGTGCAGATCCGCCAGAACCGGCTGCTCGGGCTCAAGGCGCATCGCGAGGACGATCAATATATCGACCGCCACGCGGTGGCGGAGGAGGTGGCGTTCTCGCGCCGCCTGTGCTCGAAGAACAACTGGCCGCTGATCGACGTGACCCGCCGCTCCATCGAGGAGACCGCGGCGGCGATCATGTCGCTGCTGGCGGATCGTCGGCGGCAGACCGCCTGAACGGACCGTCCGGCGAGGTGAGTCGAGAGAACGCAAAGGAGTACCGCATGAAAATCTGGTCACTCGTCGGCCTTTCGTTGATGCTTGCGGCCTCCGCCGCCGCACAACCGGCGCAGCCCTATGCCGGGCTGCAGAACCGTGCGGTCAAGACACTGGCGCAGGAGAAGATCGACGACCTGCGCGCGGGACGCGGCGCCGGCTATGCGCTCGCGGCCGAGCTCAACGGCTATCCCGGCCCGGCGCACGTGCTGGAGCTGCGCGAGCAGCTCGGATTGTCGAGCGAGCAGCGCCGGCGGGTGGAGGATCTCTTCCAGGAGATGCGGGGCGAGGCCGTTCCGCTCGGCGAGCGGCTGATCGCCCAGGAAACGGCACTCGACCGTCTGTTCACGGACCGCACGGCGACGCCCGAACGGCTGCAGGCGACGACGCAGGCGATCGGCCTCACCGAAGCCGCGCTGCGCACAACGCACCTCAAGTATCATCTCTCGACGCTCGATATCCTGACGCCCGAGCAAACACGCCGCTATGCGGAACTGCGCGGCTACGGCGCCGGTCACCAGCCGCAGCCTCATCACGGACACCATTGATCCATGCCGTTGTGGACGGCGCCGCGGCCGCTGGTCCTCGCCTCGCGCAGCGCAGCGCGGCGCGCCATGCTGGATGCCGCGGGCATTCCGCTCGAGACGGCGGCCGCCGACATCGACGAGCGCGCGGTGGAAGCCGCCGCGGGCAAGCTGGTTCCGCATGAGGCCGCGCGTCTCTTGGCGCGCGAGAAGGCCCTGGCGACAGCCGGCCAGTTTGCGGGCCGTGTCGTGGTCGGCGCCGACCAGACTTTGGCGCTGGGCGAGCGACGGTTCTCGAAGCCGCGCGATGCCGCCGCGGCGCGCGCGCAACTGCGTGCACTCTCGGGGGCGACGCACGAATTGCATTCCGCCGTGGCGGTCGTGCGTGACGGCGAGGTGCTGTTCGACCACGTGGATACCGCGCGCCTCACCATGCGCGATCTGTCGGACCGCTTCCTCGACGGCTATCTCGCCGCCGCGGGACCGGCGGCGTTCACGAGCGTCGGGGGCTATCAGCTCGAGGCGCTCGGGATTCATCTGTTCGAGCGCATCGAAGGCGATCATTTCACCATCCTCGGCCTGCCGCTGCTGGCGCTGCTGGCGTTCCTGCGGCGCGAGGGGCTGGTGCTGGCCTAGCGCCGCAGACGTGAAGGTCCCTTCGGAAAAAGGCATCCGCCATAGGCACGATCGACAATTTACGCGCGATCGGACGCAAAACCGGTAACCACTTCTGCTGATCGCATGCGAGGCCGTCGGGCAGCGACATTAATAATGTCCCGCCGCCAGCAAAGGACGCGGACATGATCGTCATCGGACTGACCGGATCGATCGGGATGGGGAAGTCGACCGCGGCGAAGTTCTTCGCCGAACTGGGTGTGCCCGTGCTCGATGCCGACGCCGTCGTGCACGAGCTGTACGAGGGCGCCGCCGTCGCCGCGATCGAGGCGGCCTTTCCGGGCACGACGGCCGATGGAAAGGTCGACCGCGCCAAGCTCGGACAGCGCGTCATCGGCGACGGCGCGGCGATCAAGCGCCTGGAGGCGCTGGTGCATCCGCTCTATCGCGCCGCCGAGCGCCGCTTCCTGGCGCAGGCGGAGGCGAGCGGTGCTTCAGTCGCCGTGCTCGACGTGCCGCTGCTGTTCGAGACCGGCGGCGACAAGCGCGTCGACGCCATCGTGGTCGTCTCGGCGCCGGAGGACATGCAGCGCGCCCGCCTGGAAACGCGCCCCGGCATGACGCAGGACAAGCTCGCCGCGCTGCTCGCGCGCCAGGTGCCCGACGCGCAAAAGCGTGCGCGGGCGGATTTTGTCGTGGACACGTCGGGCGATTTCGATTCCACCCGCGCGCAGGTTCGTGCGATTCTCGACCGGGCCGCCAGCCTGCCGCGACGGCGCGCCGAGTGACACCCGATCGCGCTGTTGAAATGTCCCTGAACGTGTCGCGGCGGGGGCGAATCGAATAATCTGCCGCCCGTCAACGGACGACCCCCGGCCATCATGCGCGAGATCGTGTTCGACACCGAGACCACCGGCCTCGACCCGTTCACCGGGCATCGGGTGGTCGAGATCGGCTGCATCGAGCTCGTCAACCGCATCCCGTCGGGCCAGACCTTCCACCGCTATATCAATCCGGAGCGCGACGTTCCGGCCGAGGCCTTCGCGGTGCATGGGCTCTCCGCCGAGTTCCTCAAGGCGCATCCGTGCTTTGTGGAAATCGTCGACGACTTCCTGACCTTCGTCGGCGATGCACCCTTGATCGCGCACAATGCCTCGTTCGATCTCGGCTTCCTCAATGCGGAGCTCGATCGGAGCGGACGGCCCGCGCTCGGCCGCGAACGCCTCGTCGACACCCTCCTGCTGGCGCGCCGGCGCTTCCCCGGCACGTCGAACCGTCTCGACGATCTGTGCGCGCGGTTCGGGATCGACAATTCGCGCCGCACCAAGCACGGCGCGCTGCTCGACGCGGAACTGCTGGCCGAGGTCTACCTGGAGCTGATCGGCGCGCGGCAGGCCCAGTTGGGTCTGGCGCAGATCGAGTCGGGTGCGCGTGGGGCGCGCCAGGCGGCTGCACGGGTGCGGCCGGTGCCGCTGGTCTCCCGCGTCTCCGAGGCTGCGCTGGCCGCGCATCGCGCCTTCATCGCAACGCTCGGCGCCGCTCCGATCTGGGGCGATTACATCGCGGACGAACCGGCGGCATCCGCCGTCGAAAAGCCGGTGGCTTAAGACGACGTTACGCGGTCGTCGGCTGCTGCGGCGCCATCTCCGACATCTTCTGGCGGTACAATGTGACGAAATCGACGGGATCGAGCATGAGCGGCGGGAAGCCGCCATTGGCGACGGCGCGCGCGACGATCTCGCGCGCGAACGGGAACAGCAGGCGCGGACACTCGATCATGACCAGCGGGCCGACGTTCTCCTGCGAGATGTTCTGCAGCCGGAACACGCCGGCATAGACCAGCTCGAAGCCGAACAGCAGCATGTTGTCGGCTTCGGCCTTGCCCTCGAGCCGGAGCTCCACCTCGAAGTCGGTGTTCGAGAGCTGGCGCGGCGTGACGTTGATCTGGATGTTGATGGCCGGCTGCTGCGTGCGCGGCTGCATCGACTGCGGAGAGTTCGGGTTCTCGAACGAGAGATCCTTGATGTACTGCGCGAGTACGCCAAGCTGCGGCGCCAAGGTGTCGTCCTGCGGCTGCCCGCCATTGTTCGTGGCCATGACTTCTCCTGGAAATGGGCCGGAAATTTCGGCCGTGGCTAACACAGGGGCCAGACCCCGACAAGGATCGCGGCCGCCTGCCGCGCGCCTGCCGGAGCCTTGGCCGGATCACCCGCCAAACGTCCCGGCCGCGCGCGCGGATGGATATCGGCTGCCTTAGCGGGGCCGGTTATCGGGAACATGACGCCCGCGCGACGGCGCGCCGGGGTGCCGCTGCCACTCGTCGGGATCGAGGTCGACGACGGACGGCCCGGGATCGGGGCCGCCGAAGGCCGCCGCTAGCGATCGGTTAACCAGACTTCCAATCCGCCGCCGGGTGGCCGGCAGCAGGATCAGGAGCCCGAGGATATCGGTCAGGAATCCTGGGATCAGCAACAGGAGACCCGCCAGCACGATGAACACGCCCCGGCCCGCGGCCTCGGCCGAGACTTCGAGCCTGCCGCCGAGCGCGCCGCGCACGCGCTCAAGGTGTGCGCGGCCGCCCAGCCGCAGCAACAAGGCCCCGGCCACGGAGGTCAGCAGGACCAGCAGCGCCGCCGCCCACAATCCGACCGCGGTCGCGACCAGCACGAAGGCGGCGATCTCGGCCAGGGGGAGCAGCAGCAGCGTCAGTCCTATGCGTTTCGCGATGCTCATGTGCGCGGAATTGTCCTTAACCGTGCTTCCGGCCGCTGTTGGCGGGGAAGCTGGGATCGCCTATGGTGCCACGAGGCGCCCGCGGCCATGCCGGGCCACATTCCGGCCTCTGCCTCTAGTTCGGCGCAGTCGCGTGCCTACATAACGGCCTAAGTGCCGCCGGGTCCCGGCGGCTCTCCGATTGGTCCGAACGGCGAGCATGCAGGACGTGTTCGATATTTATACCATCATACTGCTGGCGCTCGCGGTCATTATCTTCATCAAGCTCCGCAGCGTCCTTGGCCAGCGTACCGGGCGAGAGCGACCGCCGTTCAATCCCTATGCGGCGCGCGAGACCCGTCCCGCCGGCGACAAGGTCGTCGCGCTCCCCTCGCGCAGCGGCGAACCGGCGCCCGCGAAGGTCAACGACAAGCCCGCCGCCGACCGGTGGAAGGGCATCGCGCAGCCCGGCTCTCCCGTGGCCAAGGGTCTCGACGCGATCGTCGCCGAGGACCGCTCGTTCGACCCGCAGCACTTCGTCGCGGGCGCGCGCAGCGCCTACGAGATGATCGTGACGGCCTATGCGGAAGGCGACCGGCGCAATCTCAAGAACCTGCTGGCGCGCGACGTCTATGAGGGATTCGAGGCGGCCATCCGCGACCGTGAGCAGCGCGGCGAGGTTGCCGAAACGCGGTTTGTGTCCATCGACTCCGCCGACCTCATCGGCGCCGAGCTGCGCAACAAGACCGCGCACGTCACCATGCGCTTCGTCTCGCAGCTCGTGTCGGTGACGCGCGACAAGGCGGGGGCTGTGATCGACGGAAGCCCGGACAAGGTGACGGAGGTCACCGACGTCTGGACCTTTGCCCGTGACGTCACCTCCCGCGACCCCAACTGGAAGCTGGTCGCGACCGAAACCGGCCATTGACCCGATGGCGAAGGCGGCGCGCGCGCTCCGCAGTCTGTCGATCCCATTGCTGGCGCTGCTTGCGCTGCCGACCGGGGCGCCGAGCGCTCCGCGCGGGGCTGACAAGCTCAAGCCGCCGGCAACCGAACGCAGCGATCCCCTGCCTGCCAAGCGCCATCCGCGCCACCGCGTGCTGACGGTCGACGGCTTCGGACGGCCCCCGCACCCGCCGGTGGCGGGACCGATCACGATCCCCGACAGCCAGATCGAGCCGATCGCGTGGAGCGACGTCGACCAGTGGCCGCAGGACAACCACGGCGAAGCCTTCGACGTCTTCCGCACCAGCTGCCGTGCGGTGCTCAGCCAGGAACGCGCGGGCAACGACGCGCGTCCGATACTGCCGCCGCTTGCCGCCGTCTGCCGCCGCGCGCTTGCGATGAAGACGCCGACCGCCGGCGAGGCGCGCGCCTTCTTCGAGAGCAATTTCCGCCCCGTGCGCATCGTGAAGCTCGGCGATCAGGCCGGCTTCCTCACGGGCTACTATGAGCCGGTGGTGGAGGGCTCGCGCTTTCCGACGCCGGTGTTCAAGGTGCCGGTCTATCGCCGGCCCGACGATCTCATTCCGCCGGCGGGCTATGTCAAAGGCCAGGGTTTTCCCAACACCGGAAAATCCATGCGGCGCGCGGCCGACGGCACGCTCGTGCCCTATTACGAACGCGGCGACATCGACAACGGCGTGTTCGACGGGCGCCGGCTCGAGATCTGCTGGCTCAAGGATCCGATCGACCTGTTCTTCATCCAGATCCAGGGCTCCGGCCGCGTGCGGCTGGAGGACGGCACGATCCTGCGCATCAACTACGATGCGCACAACGGCCATCCCTACACGGCGATCGGCCGCATCCTGATTGAGCGCGGCCAAGTGCCGCGCGAGGAGATGAGCATGGAGCGCATCCGCCAGTGGATGCAGCAGGCCGATCCGCGCGACGCCATGGAGCTGCGCGCGCAGAACAAGTCGTATGTGTTCTTCCGCATCGTCGGGCTATCCGGCGAGAACGAGCCCGCCGGCGCGCAGGGCGTGCCGCTGACGCCGCGGCGATCGATCGCCGTCGACAAGGCGCTGCATGTCTATGGCACGCCGTTCTTCATCGAGGCGGAGCTGCCGATCTCGTCGGCGCAGCCGCAGAGCAAGTTCCGCCGCCTAATGATCGCCCAGGACACCGGCTCGGCCATCGTCGGGCCCGCGCGCGCCGACCTCTATTTCGGAGCGGGCGAGGAGGCCGGCCGCATCGCCGGGCGGTTCCGTCATCCGGGGCGCTTCACCCTGCTGCTGCCGCGCGAGCTCGATCCGGTCGTCGCCGGCGCGGCGTTTCCACTGCCCTCGGGGCGGCCGGACGTCGAGGCGATCCTCGCGCAGCGCGAAAAGGAAGCCGGCGCGGCGCGTGCACAGGCACAGGCCGAGATCCCGCTTCCGCGCCCGCGTCCGAAGGGGCGGCTGCACATCGGGTCGCGCCGGTGAGCGGTTCCGACAAGCGCCTGCGCGAGCTGCGCGAGGAGGAACGCTCGCTCTGGCAGGACATCGCGCGCTCGATCAAGCCGCTGCGCCGCAGCCCGCCGCGCAAGGACGCGCAGACGGAGGCCGCGACGGACAAGCCCGCCGCTGCAAAACGCAAGGCCGTGGCCGCCGCGCCGCTCCCGCTTTCGCCGGCCATCGCGGTGCGCGCGCCGGCGCCCAAGCCGCTGGCTCCGATGGACCGGCGCACGCGGCAGCGGCTGGTGCGTGGCCGCGCCGAGATCGAGGCGCGGCTCGACCTGCACGGCATGACGCAGACGCAGGCGCATGCCGCGCTCGCGCGCTTCCTGCGGCGCGCGCAGGACGACGGCTGCCGGTTCGTGCTCGTCGTCACCGGCAAGGGCGCGCGCGGGGAGGGCGGCGCGCGCGGCGTGCTGCGCCAGCAGGTGCCGCACTGGCTCGCGCTCGCGGAATTCCGCGACGTCGTGCTCGGCTTCGAGACGGCGCACGTCGGCCACGGCGGCGAGGGCGCGCTCTACGTGCGGCTGAGGAAGCGGCGCTGAGATCCTGATTAAGTCGGACAGCGGCCATCGCAGCGGCGTCATTGCGAGGAGGGCGTCAGCCCGACGAAGCAATCCAGCGCGGAGATTCGACTCTGGATTGCGTCGTCGCTGCGCTCCTCGCAATGAAGGCGCGTAGTCCGATCGCGCCTTTTCTACAGGACGAACTTACTCATGTCGGCGTTCTTGGCGAGACAACCCAAGGCGCGTGAAGAGTTCTGCACCCCCTCACCCGCTCGCTGCGCTCGCGACCTCTCCCCGGCGGGGAGAGGTGAGGGCCGTGCTCTGTTGTGAGCTCCTTACTTGCCCGCGAGCGCTGCCGCGATCTCATCCAATAGTGTCAGGCACGGCTTCGCCGCTTGCTCACCTCTCCCCGCCGGGGAGAGGTCGGATTGCGCGCATACGCAATCCGGGTGAGGGGATGCCAACGTCCCCTCAAGCGCGCGCTACAGGATGAACTTGCTCAGGTCGGCGTTCTTGGCGAGGTCGGCGACGCGGCTCGTCACATAGGCGCCGTCCACCGTGACGGTCTCGCCGGACTTGTCGGCGGCCGCGAACGAGATGTCGTCGAGGACGCGCTCCATCACGGTCTGCAGCCGGCGCGCGCCGATGTTCTCGACCGTCGAGTTCACCGACACCGCGGTATCGGCGATGGCGTCGATGGCGTCGTCGGTGAAATTCAGCGTCACGCCCTCGGTCGCCATCAGCGCGACGTACTGCTTGATGAGTGAGGCCTCGGGCTCGGTGAGGATGCGGCGCATGTCGTCGCGCGTCAGCGGCTTGAGCTCGACGCGGATCGGCAGGCGGCCCTGCAGCTCGGGCAGCAGGTCGGCGGGCTTGGAGACATGGAACGCGCCCGACGCGATGAAGAGGATGTGGTCGGTCTTCACCGAGCCGTGCTTGGTCGAGACCGTGGTGCCCTCGATCAGCGGCAAGAGGTCGCGCTGCACGCCCTCGCGCGAGACGTCGCCGCCCATGCGGCCCTCGCGCGCGCAGATCTTGTCGATCTCGTCGAGGAAGACGATGCCGTTGCTCTCCACCGACTTGATCGCCTCCTGCACGATCTGGTCCTGGTCGAGCAGCTTGTCGGCCTCCTCGTTGAGGAGCAGGTCGTGCGATTCCTTGACGGTGACGCGGCGCGTCCTGCTGCGCCCGCCCAGCTTGCCGAAGATGTCGCCGATCGAGATGGCGCCGACCTGCGCGCCCGGCATGCCGGGGATCTCGAACATCGGCATGCCGCCGGACTGCTGCACCTCGATCTCGATCTCCTTGTCGTCGAGTTCGCCCGCGCGCAGCTTCTTGCGGAAGGTCTCCTTGGTGGCGGTGCTGGCGGTCTCGCCCACGAGCGCGTTGACGACGCGCTCCTCGGCGGAAAGGTGCGCGCGCGCCTGCACCTCCTTGCGCTTCTTCTCGCGCGTCTGCGTGATCGCGGCCTCGAGGAGGTCGCGGATGATCTGCTCGACGTCGCGGCCGACGTAGCCGACCTCGGTGAATTTCGTCGCCTCGACCTTGAGGAACGGCGCGTTGGCGAGCCGCGCCAGGCGGCGCGAGATTTCGGTCTTGCCGATGCCGGTCGGCCCGATCATCAGGATGTTCTTGGGCATCACCTCCTCGCGCAGCCGGTCGTCGAGCTGCAGGCGGCGCCAGCGGTTGCGCAGGGCGATGGCGACGGCGCGCTTGGCGTCGGCCTGGCCGACGATGAAGCGGTCCAGCTCCGAGACGATTTCGCGGGGGGAGAAGTCGGTCATGCGTTGCGTACCATGAGAAGGGCGACGCCGTCGGGCGTGTCGACCAGCGTTGTCTTCGCAAACCCGGCCTTTTCGTAGGCGCGGATCGCGCGCGCATTGCCGGGATCGGGATCGGTGACGACGCGCGGCGTGCCGCTGGCCAGCAGTCGGTCGATGAAGCTGCGGATGAAGGCCGAACCATGGCCGCGGCCGACCATGTCGACCTCGCCGATGAACTGATCGATCCCGCGCGTGCCTTTCGGATAGTCACCGAAGCCATGTTCCGGCCACGCGTCCGGATCGTAGCACTGCAGGTAGGCGAACGGCCGGTCGCCGCTGACGACGATGAACTGGTTCATCGCCGGGTGGTCGATGTCGCCGCTCACCAGCGCGAACTGCTCGTCCGGATCGCCCCACCAGGTCTCGACGTGCGGCATCTCCAGCCATAGCCGAACAAGCGGCAGATCCTCCGCCGTCATCGGCCGGAATTCATAATGCGACATGGCTCGTGATCTCAGGAACTCGTCAGCGTTTCGATCGTGATGGAGCGGTTGGTGTAGACGCAGATGTCGGCGGCGATATCCATCGACTTGCGCACGATGCCCTCGGCGTCGAGGGGCGTGTCGAGGAGGGCGCGTGCGGCGGCGAGCGCATAGTTGCCGCCCGAGCCGATGCCCATCACGCCGGCCTCCGGCTCGAGCACGTCGCCAGTGCCGGTGAGCACCAGCGAGACGTCCTTGTCGGCGACGATCATCATGGCCTCGAGGCGCCGCAGGTAGCGGTCGGTGCGCCAGTCCTTGGCGAGCTCGACCGCGGCGCGCATGAGCTGGCCGGGATACTGCTCGAGCTTGCCCTCGAGGCGCTCGAACAGGGTGAACGCGTCGGCGGTGGCGCCAGCGAAGCCGCCAATCACGTCGCCCTTGGCGAGACGGCGCACCTTCTTGGCGTTGCCCTTGACGATGGTCTGGCCGATCGAGACCTGGCCGTCGCCGCCGATGGCGACCACGCCGCCCTTGCGGACGGTGAGAATGGTTGTGCCGTGCCAAACGGGGGGCGTCGGGCCGGCGTCAGGCGTCTGCATGGGGCTAAAACCTTGATCCGTGGCCAAAAGTTAGGAATTGGCTTCACCTAATGCAATTGCTGCGGTGGCGAAGGCCGCAAACCCCTGATACAAGGCCCGCGGCTCGGGCGCGATCAGGAGCGGCCGGTCCGGACGAGGTTCCGGACCAGCCGTGAGGTCGGCCCCGAGCTCTTAACGTGGCGCGGGGGCTTTTGGCGACAGGTATCCACGTCGCAGCCAGCGCCGGCAGAAGGGCCGCATCCCATGCGCACGGGCAAGGTCAAGCGCACCACCAAGGAAACCGACATCGAGGTCGCGGTCGATCTCGACGGCGCGGGCGCGTCCCGCATCGCGACGGGCATCGGCTTTCTCGACCACATGCTCGACCTGCTGGCGCGGCATTCGCGCATCGACATCACGGTCAACGCCAAGGGCGACCTGCACATCGACAGCCACCACACGACCGAGGACGTCGGCATCGCGCTCGGCCAGGCGGTGAAGCAGGCGCTCGGCGACATGAAGGGCATCACGCGCTACGCCGACATCCATATGCCGATGGACGAGGCGCTCACGCGCGTCGCGATCGATATCTCGGGGCGTCCGTTCCTGGTGTTCAAGTCGCCGTTCAAGCGCGCCAAGATCGGCACCTTCGACACCGAGCTCGTGCACGAGTGGTTCCAGGCGTTCGCGATGAACGCCGGCATCACCTTGCACGTCGAGACCCTGTACGGGTCGAACGACCATCACGTGGCGGAGTCCTGCTTCAAGGGGCTGGCGCGGGTCCTGCGCGCGGCGGTCGCGATCGATCCGCGCGCCAAGGACGAGATTCCCTCGACCAAGGGATCGCTCGGCGGCTGAGCCGTCGTCGTCCCGGCGAGATAGCCGTCGCGACGCAGACCACGTCGAGCCGCCGCCTGGCGGCGGACAAGAGGATGACCATGCCGGTCTATGCAGTGTTCGAGCCGCCGGTGCGCGGCCACGACAGAACGAGACACGCGGAACGCGTCACCTTCGTGCGCGACGGCTTCACATGGAGCGCGTTCCTGTTCGGGCCGCTGTGGATGCTGTGGCACCGGCTGTGGCTCGCCTTCGTCCTCTATGTCGTGATCTTCATGCTGCTCGGATGGGCGGAGTATGCGCGCGTCATTCCCGCCGGCTCGGAATCGGTGGTGGTGGTCCTGCTCGCACTCCTGATCGGCCTCGAAGCCGTGACGCTGCGCCGGCGCAAGCTGCTGTGGTGGCGCTGGCGCGATGCCGGCGTCGTGATCGCCGAGGACCTGCAGGCGGCCGAGCATCGCTTCTTCGACCGCTGGGCGCCCGCGCGCGCAGGCGCCGCCGCAACGCCCGCGCCATCGTCGGCGCAGGCCGGCCCCGGCGGCGGCATCGCTCCTGCACTGGGAGACCGCTGGTGACGGTGGCGATCGTCGATTACGGCTCCGGCAACCTGCACTCGGCGGCGAAGGCGTTCGAGCGGGCGGCGCACGAGAGCGGCCACGATCAGCCGATCGTGGTGACGAGCGAGCCCGACGTGGTGCGCCGCGCCGACCGCGTGGTGCTGCCCGGCGTCGGCGCCTTCGCCGACTGCCGCCGCGGCCTCGATGCGGTCCCCGGCATGATCGATGCGCTCGAGGACGTGCGCCGGCGGGGCCGGCCGTTCCTCGGCATCTGCGTGGGCATGCAGCTCATGGCCGAACGCGGCCGCGAGTACGAGGTCACGCCCGGGCTCGGATGGATCGCGGGCGAGGTCGACCGCATCACGCCGAGCGATCCGAGCCTGAAGATCCCGCACATGGGCTGGAACACGCTGACGGTGGAGAGGAGCCATCCGCTGCTCGACGGCATCCCGCTCGGGCCCGAAGGCCTGCACGCCTATTTCGTGCACAGCTATCAGCTCAACGCCGCGGACCGCAGCGACCTCGTGGCGCAGGCCGACTACGGCGGCCCGATCACCGCGATCGTCGCACGCGACACCTACGCCGGCACGCAGTTCCATCCCGAGAAGAGCCAGCGCCTCGGCCTCGCCCTGATCGCCAATTTCCTGAAGTGGACGCCGTGATTCTCTTTCCCGCCATCGATCTCAAGGACGGCATGTGCGTGCGCCTGGAACAGGGCGACATGGCGCGCGCCACGGTGTTCCATCGCGATCCCGCGCAGCAGGCCCATGCCTTCGAGGCGCAGGGTTTCGAGTACCTGCACATCGTCGATCTCGACGGCGCTTTCGCCGGCAAGCCGGTCAACCGCCATGCGGTCGAGCGCATCCTGGAGACCGTCGGCTGCCCGCTGCAGCTCGGCGGCGGCATCCGCGACATGCGCACGGTCGAGGGGTGGCTCGCGCAGGGCATCAACCGCGTGATCATCGGCACCGCGGCCGTGCGCGATCCCGATTTCGTCAAGGAGGCCGCCAGGCGCTTTCCCGGGCGGGTCGCCGTCGGGCTCGATGCGCGCGACGGCAAGGTTGCGGTCGAGGGCTGGGCCGAGACGTCCGAACTCACCGCGCTCGAGCTGGCGAAGCGCTTCGAGAACGCGGGCGTCGCCGCGATCATCTACACGGACGTCGCGCGCGACGGCATGCTCAAGGGCCTCAACCTCGACGCCACCATCGCGCTGGCGGAAGCGGTCTCGATCCCGGTCATCGCCTCGGGCGGCCTCGCCTCGCTCGAGGACGTGCGCGCCCTGCTGGCGCCGCGCGCGCGCCGGCTCGAAGGCGCGATCGCGGGCCGCGCGCTCTACGACGGACGGCTCGATCCCGCCGAAGCGCTGCGGCTGATCAAGGCGGCGGCGTGACATGTTCAAGGTTCGCCTCATTCCCTGCCTCGACGTCAAGGACGGCCGCGTCGTCAAGGGCGTGCAGTTCGTCGACCTGCGCGACGCCGGCGATCCGGTCGAGGCGGCCATCGCCTACGACGCCGCCGGCGCGGACGAGCTGTGCTTCCTCGACATCACCGCGAGCCACGAGAACCGCGGCATCATCCTCGACGTGGTGCAGCGCACGGCGGAAGCCTGCTTCATGCCGCTCACCGTGGGCGGCGGCGTGCGCACGCTCGACGACATCCGCGCGCTGCTCAAGTCCGGGGCCGACAAAGTCTCGATCAACACGGCGGCGGTGGCCAACCGCCGCTTCGTGAAGGACGCGGCCGAGAAGTTCGGCGACCAGTGCATCGTGGTCGCGATCGACGCCAAGCGTGTGTCCGCGCCGGGCGAGCCGGCGCGCTGGGAGATCTTCACCCACGGCGGCCGCAAGCCGACCGGCATCGACGCCATCGCTTACGCGGAGGAGGTCGTGGCGCTCGGGGCCGGCGAACTGCTGCTGACCTCGATGGACCGGGACGGGACCAAGCAGGGCTTCGACATCGCGCTCACCCGCGCCGTCGCCGACGCAGTGACGGTCCCGGTGATCGCCTCGGGCGGGGTCGGCACCCTCGAACACCTCGTCGAAGGCATTCGTGACGGACATGCCAGCGCCGTGCTGGCTGCCTCGATCTTCCACTTCGGTGAATTTTCGGTCCGGCAGGCCAAGGAATACATGGCGCGGGCCGGTTTGCCTGTCCGGATGGATGCCTAGATAGTCGGTGAGACGCCACGGCCGGCGCCGCCCCGAATGACGGGACAGCCCGGAGGTGCTATGAGCCTGCCATGACCTTCACACTCTACGACCTCGAGCGGCGCGTGAGTGAGCGCGCTGGCGCCAGCGCCGAGACCTCCTATACGCGCAAGCTGCTCGACAAGGGCATCGGCCACTGCAGCAAGAAGTTCGGCGAGGAGGCGATCGAGACCGTGCTCGCCGCCACCAGCGAGGACCGCAAGCGCCTGATCTCGGAAACCGCGGACCTACTCTATCACCTGCTGGTCGTGCTCAAGGCGCGTGACGTCACGCTCGGCGAGATCGACGCCGAGTTGGCGGAGCGAACGCGCCAGTCCGGCCTCGACGAGAAGGCGTCCCGCAAAGGCGGGTAAAGCGCGCATGGAACAGCGCACCAACGATCAGCTCTCGCCCTATCGCACGTTCTCGCGCGAGGAATGGGCAAGGCTGCGCGCCGACACGCCGATGACGCTGTCGCCGGACGAGGTCACGCGCGTGCGCTCGCTGCACGACCGCCTCGACATCGCCGAGGTGGAGAAGATCTACCTGCCGCTGTCGCGGCTGCTCTCGCTCTACGTCGAGGCGAAGCAGCGGCTGTTCCGCGCGCAGCAAGGCTTCCTCGGCACCGAGGACAGCAAGATGCCCTACATCATCGGCGTCGCGGGCTCGGTCGCGGTCGGCAAGTCGACCACCGCGCGCGTGCTGCAGGCGCTGCTGGCGCGCTGGCCGAACGTGCCGAAGGTCGACCTCATCACCACCGACGGCTTCCTCTACCCCAACGCGGTGCTCGAACGCGAAGGCCTGATGGACAAGAAGGGCTTTCCGGAAAGCTACGACCTGCCGGCGCTGCTGCGCTTCCTCACCGACGTGAAGGCGGGCCGCCGCCCGACGCGCGCGCCGGTCTATTCGCACCTCACCTACGACGTGCTGCCCAATCAGTGGATCGAGGTCGACCGCCCCGACATCCTCATCGTCGAGGGGCTCAACGTGCTGCAGACCGGACGGCTGCCCAGGGACGGCAAGGCGATCCCCTTCGTCTCCGACTTCTTCGACTTCTCGGTTTACATCGACGCCGACGAGGACGTGCTGCTCTCGTGGTACGTCGACCGCTTCCTCACGTTGCGCTCGACCGCGTTCCGCGACCCGAAATCCTACTTCCACCGCTACTCGCACGTGGACGATGCGGAGGCGAGCGAGATCGCGACGTCGATCTGGACGCGCATCAATCTCGTCAATCTGCACGAGAACATCCTGCCGACGCGTCCGCGCGCGGACCTCATCCTCAAGAAGGGTCCGACCCACCGCATCGACGAGGTGTCGCTGCGCCGGCTCTAGCGTTGTGGCCGAGCGGCTCTTGGCGGCGGCGCGCTCCGCCATCATGCGCCGCGATCAGGCGGCGTGGCGCTCGGCGGCCGGACCGAAATGCGCGACGTAGCGCTGGTTGATGGTGGCGACGGGCAGCACGACCATCACATCGGTGGTTCCGAACTGGCGGTCGATCACCGCGCCGTCCGCGAATGTCGCTCCCAGCCGCAGGTAACCCTTGATCAGCGGGGGCAGCGCGCGCAGCGCCGCCTTGGGATCGATCGCGCTCCTGCGCAGGCGGTTCATTTCGACATAGCGGTGCGGCAATGCGCGCGTGCGCCACGGCTCGGGGGCGCGCGCGTGGTGGTGGAGGAACGCGAGCTGCAGCGCCAAGCGGTCGGGATCGGTGCCCTCGAGGCTCGCGCAGCCGATCATGGCGTCGAAGCGGTGCTGCAGGACATAGGTCCAGATGCCGTGCCAGAGCAGCTCGACGGTGCGCTTGTTGCGGTAGGCCGGCAGCACGCACGAGCGGCCGAGCTCGAGGAAGCGTGTGCCGGGATGGCGCGCGAGCAGCGCGCCGATGTCGAACTCGGCGGCGCTGTAGAACCCTGCGCCGCGCTCGGCGATCTCCTGGCGCAGCAGGCGATAGGTGCCGACCACGGCGGGCCGCCGGCCCGGGCCCAGCAGCGTGTCGTGGTCGAGCACCAGCAGATGATCGCAGATGGCGTCGTAGGGATCGATGTCGCGCCGCGCGATCTTGGTTGCAGCGTCGGCTGTCGCGGACATCTCTTCGTAGAACACGCGATAGCGCAGGCGCTGGGCATTCCGCACCTCGGCGGCGCTGCGCGCGAGGCGGACCTCGAGCGCGCCGAGGCGGCCCAGCGATGCGGGGACGCCGGCGTGGCGCAGCGCAAAGCCGCTGTAGGCACGCAGCGCGGGCAGGAAATTCGGAAACGCGCCCGTGCGCATGCGGTGCAGCAGACGGCCCGCCGGATTGGCACGGGCGAGGGAACGCGCGTCTCGATGTGTCGGGATCATCCGGGCCGCTGTCAGGACGGTGTCGTTGCCAACTCGCGAATCATTGCTTCCGCCGGTACCGGCAGATCATGCGCGGGGCACAGATTTGTGACAACTGCGGCGCGATACCGCCCCTCTCAGGCGGCGACCGACGCCTCGCGCCGGGAGGCGATCACCTCGACCAGACGCTCGCGGTCGAGCGGCTTGGTCAGCAGCGCGTCCATGCCGGCGGCAAGGCACGCCTCGCGGTCGGCGGCGCCGACGTCGGCGGTCAGCGCGACGATGCGCGTGCGCGGCCATGCCCTCTGCGTCTCGCCCGCGCGCATCAGGCGCGTCGCCGCCATGCCGTCGAGCCCGGGCATGTGCACGTCCATCAGCACGAGATCGAACGGAGCGCCGGCCTCGTGCGCTCGCTCGAATTGCGCGAGCGCCAGCTCTCCGCCCGCGACGACCGTCGGCCGGTGACCGAGACGCTGCAACAGCGCGCGCACCAGCAGCGCGTTGATCTCGTTGTCTTCCGCAACGAGGATCGCGAGACCCCCGGTCTCCGACGCCGCGGGTGCGGGGGTTGCGGGTTGCGAGAGGTTGGCATGCGCGGAGCCGAAGCGCGCCGCCAGCGAGGCCGCGCGGATCGGCTTGACGAGATATCCGGAAAAGCCGGCGTCCTTGCAGGCCGGCAGATCACCGCGCCCCTGCGGTGTCACCAGCACGAGGCGGCGGGCGAGGGCCGGCGTGGCTGCGGCGGCGATGCGCGCCAGCGCCGGCAGGCCGAACGCGGCATCGACGATGAGCGCATCCCATCCTGCGCCGGCGAGAGCCGCCCGGATATCGTCGGCGTTGTCCATGACGCGCGTGTCGGCGCCCCACGCGGCGAGGCGCCGCGCCACGAGCGAGATCTCGATGCCTTCGGGTGCGGCCAGCAGCACGCGGGTGCCGGAAAGGTCGGGCGGTGCCGCAGCGGCAGCGGTGTCCGGCGCGGCCTGCAAAGGCACGGCGAACGTGAAGGTCGAGCCCTTGCCCGGCGCGCTGGCGAGCGTCAGCCGGCCGCCCATGCGCTCAACGATGCGGCGCGAGATGGCAAGCCCGAGTCCGGTGCCGCCGAACCGGCGCGCGGCGCCGCTGTCCGCCTGCTCGAACTCCTCGAAGATGCGCGCCTGCGCCTCGCGCGCGATGCCGATGCCCGTGTCGCGCACCTGGAACTCGATGTCGTTCAGGCTCCGGCCCGGCTCGGCGATCACGGTGATCCCGCCTCGCTCGGTGAACTTCACCGCATTGCCCGCGAGGTTGAGCAGCACCTGGCGCAAGCGCGCGGCGTCGCCGATGACGCTCTGCGGCAGGCGCGGATCGACGAACGAGGCGATCTCGATGTGCTTGGCCTGCGCGCGCGGCGCCAGCAGCTCGACCGTCGATTCGATGAGTCCTTCGAGCGACAGCGGCCCGGGCTGCAGCTCGAGCCGTCCGGCCTCGATCCGCGAGAAGTCGAGGATCTCCTCGATCAGCGACAGCAGCGTCTCGCCCGAGGCGCGCACGGCCTTGACGTAGCTCGCCTGCTCCGGCGTCAGCGCCGTATCGTTGAGGAGATCGGCCATGCCGAGAATGCCGTTGAGCGGCGTGCGGATCTCGTGCGAGACCATCGCGAGGAAGCGATCCTTGGCGCGATTGGCCGCGTCGGCCTGATCGCGCGCCTCGGCGAGCGCGCGCTCCGCCAGTGCACGCGCGGTGACGTCGCGCCCGACCCATTGCGTCTCGTGGCGTGCGCCGCTGCGCACGGTGATCTCGTGCCAGGCGATCGAGCGCGGCCCCGCGGCGGTGTCGATCTCCTCGTCATAGCAGCGCGTGCCGTCCGCGAGCGTCGTGACCTCGCCGCGCCGGCGCACCGGCCATACGAAGGGCCGTCCGATCAGGGCGTCGTGCGGTGCTCCGGCAAGGGCGCAGAACGCCTCGTTGGCATAGGTGAGGCGCCCGTCGTGGGCGCGGCGCGCGATGAGATCGCCCTGGGCCTCGAGCAGGCTCTTGGCGCGCTCTTCCGCCTCGCGCAGTTCCCAGCGCTCGTCGGAGAGTGCCTCGACCTGCCGCTCGAGCCGGCCGGCTTCCGCGCGCAGCGCAAGGTGCCGCCGCAGCGCGTAGGCGCCGCCGGCGCCGGCTACCACCACGGCCAGCAGTAGAAGAAGCGTCTCTCCGTCCATCGCGCGGACGCTAGCGCGCGGCGCTTGTGATTTGTTTGCCCGTTGGGGAAACCGGCGGCGCATCGCCGTGCATGGTTAGCGAAAGCTGAAGCGGACCGCGGACGCGCCGCGTGCGGGCGTCCCGCGCGGCATTGCGCGGCGGCCCGTTACCGGCGCGTGCGGTGTGCTGCGCTAACGAACGATTAAGCGTGACACGGCGCGCGTGCAGGTCCCAGGAAGTCGCGACGCAAGTAACGGAAAGAAAGCGATTTTCGCTTAAAGAGTGGAAGCTGCGCGGTCGGGTTGCAACGATCCGTCGCGCCAATCCGTTACAGGCGTGCACGCAAACGCACAGTTTGCCGGAGCCGCGCCGGGGAGACGCCTGACAATGAGTGCGGAGCCGGGTCCGACAAAGATCCTGATCGGCCTTGCGCTTGCCAGTTTGATCGCGGCGCTCGCGGCGAGCAGCGCCGCGCTTTTCGTCGCCGAGTATCACGGACTGGGCGTCATCGGACTTTTCCTCGCCCTCGCGTCCGTCTCCGCCGCGGTGATGCTGCGCGGCCGCCGGCGCCTCCGCAGCCAGAAGATGCTGCTCGACGTCGCGGTCAACAACATCACGCAGGGCCTGTGCATGTTCGACGGCGCCGGGCGGCTGCTGCTGTCGAACGAGCGCTACCTCGAAATCTATGGGCTCGATCCGGACCGGATAAAGCCGGGCTGCACGCTGCGCGACCTGCTGGTGTATCGCGGGCAGGCGGGCACGTTCAGCGGCGACCCCGACGTCTACGTGGCCGAGCGCATGGCGCAGCTCGCCCGCGGGTCCGAAGCGTCGGAGTTGACCTTCGAGCTCAACGACGGCCGCACCATCCGCCTCCTCAACCGCCCCATTCCGGGCGGCGGGTGGGTCGCGACCCATGAGGACATCACCGAGCTGCGCAAGCGCGAGAAGGAGCTCGCCACCACGCGGCGCTTTCTGGAGCTCATCATCGACAACGTTCCCGCCGCGATCAGCGTGAAGGATGCGAGCGAGCTGCGCTACATCCTGATCAACCGCGCGGGCGAGGAGATCTACGGCGTGCCGCGCGAGCAGATGCTCGGCAAGACCATGGCCGAGATGTTCCCGAGCAAGGCGACCGACGTGATCACGGCGCGCGACATGCAGGTGATCGAGTCGCGCACGCCGCTCGCCTACGGCGACACCGCCTACGATTCTCCGACCCAGGGCCGCCGCGTCCACCTGTCGCGCCGCGTGCCCGTGATCGACGAGAACGGCGAGGTGCAGTACCTGCTGCTCGTCATCCAGGACGTCACCGAGCAGAAGCAGGCCGAGGCGCGCATCGCGCATCTCGCGCTGCACGACCCGCTCACCGACCTGCCCAACCGCGTGGCCTTCAACGAACGTCTTGCGGCCGAGCTCGAGCGCGCACGCGGAGCCAACGAGAAGCTCGCGGTGCTGTGCGTCGACCTCGACCGCTTCAAGGACGTGAACGACGTGTTCGGGCACGCGGCTGGCGACGACCTGCTGCGCCTGTTGTCCGAGCGTCTGTCCGGCGTGATCGACGGGGCGTTCTTCGCGCGGCTGGGCGGCGACGAGTTCGCGCTGATCGTTACCGACCAGCAGCTTCCCGCCAGGGCCGCAGAGGTTGCCGACCGCCTGCTCGCGGCGGTGGCCGAGCCGTTCCAGATCCAGGGCCGCGAGCTCCACGTGCGCCTGAGCATCGGCATTTCCATCTTCCCGAGCGACAGCGCCGACCAGACAGCGCTGCTCGCCAACGCGGCGGCGGCGCTGCACCGCGCCAAGGCGGAGGGGCGCGGGTCGATCCGCTTCTTCGAGGCGGACATGGACCGCAGCCTGCGCGAACGGCGCGCGCTCACGCATGAGCTGCGCGCCGCCATCGAGCGCGACGAGCTCAAGCTGCACTATCAGCCGCTGGCGCGCATCGACGGCGAGATCGTCGCGTTCGAGGCACTGGCGCGCTGGCAGCATCCGGTGCAGGGGCTGCTTGCTCCGGGCGTGTTCATTCCGCTGGCGGAGGAAAGCGGCCTGATCACCGATCTCGGCGAGTGGGTGCTGCGCGAAGCCTGTCGCGAGGCGGCGTCATGGCCCAAGCCGCTGCGCATCTCGGTGAACCTGTCGCCGGCGCAGTTCCACCACGGCGATCTCGTCGGCATGATCCACGCGGTGCTGCTCGAAACCGGCCTGGCGCCCGCGCGGCTCGAGCTCGAGGTCACCGAAAGCGTGCTGGTCGACGATTTCTCGCGGGCAGTCTCGATCCTGCGCCGGCTCAAGGCCCTCGGCCTCAAGATCGCCATGGACGACTTCGGCACCGGCTACTCGTCGCTGCAGAACCTGCAGTCGTTCCCATTCGACAAGCTCAAGATCGACCGTTCGTTCATCAACAACCTCGAGACCAACCCGCAGTCCTCGACCATCGTGCGCGCGGTGATCGGGCTCGGCCGCGGCCTCAACGTGCCGGTGCTGGCCGAAGGCGTCGAGACCGACAGGCAGCTCGAATTCCTGGCGGCCGAAACCTGCGACGAGGTCCAGGGCTATCTCATCGGCCGGCCGCAGCCGATCGAGGACTATGCCGCCGTCGTGGGGCGCACGCCCGCGGCGCCCACCGGGCGGCGCAGGCGCGCAGTCGCCTGACCGCCCGCCGTTCTGTAAGATCACGGCATCGTTGAAAGCGCGGCCGAGTCATCGGCCGGTTGGCGTTTGCGCCTGGGGTGGAGTGGTGGATGGCCAAGGCGGTCAAGTCGAAGTCGAAAGCGGCGCGGAGCGGCGGCATGGGCGAGCGGCCCTCGCGCGGCGAGGCGGAAGCGGCGGTGCGCACGCTCATCCGCTGGGCGGGCGAGAACCCCGAGCGCGAAGGCCTGCAGGCGACGCCCGAGCGGGTGGTGCGCGCCTATGAGGAATGGTTCGCCGGCTACCATGTGGACCCGCGCGAGTTCCTGCAGCGCACGTTCGAGGAGGTCGCGGGCTACGACGAGGTGGTCGTGCTCAAGAACATCCGTTTCGAGTCGCATTGCGAGCACCACATGGCGCCGATCATCGGACGCGTGCACGTCGGCTACCTGCCGCGCAACCGCGTGATCGGCATCTCCAAGCTGGCGCGGCTGGTCGACGCCTATGCCAAGCGCATGCAGATCCAGGAACGGCTGACGGCGGAGATCGCGGGCTGTCTCGACGGCGTGCTCAAGCCCTATGGCGTCGCCGTGGTGGTGGAGGCCGCGCATCAGTGCATGACGACGCGCGGGGCGCACAAGTCCGACGTGACCATGGTCACGAGCCGCATGCTCGGCGTGTTCCGCAAGCAGCCGCAGACGCGCCAGGAGTTCTTCACGGCGATCAACATGGCGGCGGGATCGCAGCCGAAGGCGTTCGACGGGTAGCCCTAAGGCGATCCGGCTTCAGGCGTGCGCCTCACGCCGCCTGGCGCGCATCGTCGCCGAGCGCGCGATAGGACAGCGCCTCGGCGAGATGCAGGCGGCCGACGTTGGCCGCGCCGTCGAGGTCGGCGAGCGTGCGCGCGACGCGCAGCACGCGATGATAGCCGCGCGCGGTCAGCCGCATCGCCTCCGCCGCGTCGCGGATGAGCGTCATGCCGGCGGCATCGGGCTTGGCGATGTCCTCCAGCACGGCCCCGCTCGCCTGCGCATTGGTGCGCACGCCGGCAAGGCCGAGCGCGTGGTAGCGCTCGGCCTGGACGGCGCGGGCGCGCGCGACGCGGGCGGCGACCTCGTGGCTGCCTTCGGCGGGGGCGGGCAGGATCAGGTCGGCGGCGGTGACGGCGGGCACGTCGAGCGCAAGGTCGATGCGGTCGAGCAGCGGTCCCGACAGGCGTTCCTGGTAGTGCGCCGCGCAGCGTGCGTTGGGCCCGCGCTTGCAGGTGTAGCCGGGCTCGTTGGCGCGCCCGCAGCGGCACGGGTTCATCGCCGCCACCAGCATGAAGCGCGCGGGATAGGTGACGCGATGGTTGGCGCGCGCGATCGCGACCTCGCCGCTCTCGAGCGGCTGGCGCAGCGCGTCGAGGACGCGCGGCTCGAACTCGGGAAACTCGTCGAGGAACAGCACGCCGTTGTGCGCGAGCGAGGCTTCGCCCGGGCGCGCGCGCAAACCGCCGCCGACCAGCGCCGCCATGCTGGCGGAGTGATGCGGCGCGCGGAATGGACGACGGTCGGTGAGGGCGCCGCCTTCGATCGCGCCGGCGACGGAGGCGATCATCGAGACTTCGAGCAGTTCGGCCGGCGAGAGCGGCGGCAGGATCGAGGGCAGCCGCGCCGCCAGCATCGACTTGCCGGCGCCGGGCGGACCGCAGAGCAGGAGGTTGTGTCCGCCGGCGGCGGCGATCTCGAGCGCGCGCTTGGCGCTCTCCTGGCCCTTGATGTCCTTGAGGTCGAGCGTCGCCGGCTCGGCCGCGCGCACCTTCGGCTGCGGGCGCGCGAGCACCTGCGTGCCGCGGAAATGATTGGCGAGCTGGATCAGCGAGGAGGCCGCGACGACCTCCATCTCGGGGCTGGCCCAGGCCGCCTCCGGCCCGCAGGCGGCGGGGCAGATCAGGCCTTCGCCGCGCGCGTTGGCGGCGACCGCGGCGGGCAGCACGCCGGCGACCGGCGCGATCGAGCCGTCGAGGCCGAGCTCGCCCAGCACGGTGAAGCCGGCGAGCGCGTCGTGCGGCACCGCGCCGATGGCGGCCATCAGCCCGAGCGCGATCGGCAGGTCGTAATGGCTGCCCTCCTTGGGCAGGTCGGCCGGCGCCATGTTGACGGTGATGCGGCGCGCGGGGAGCGCGAGGCCGGAGGCGACCAGCGCGGCACGTACCCGCTCGCGCGCCTCGGACACGGCCTTGTCGGGCAGGCCGACGAGCTGGAAATTCGGCAGGCCGGGCGCGACCTGCACCTGCACGTCCACCGGCACGGCCTCGATGCCCGCGAACGCCACCGTGGACACGCGCTGGACCATGCGTCCTCTCGCCCCCAAGTCGCCGCCGCCGCCAATCCCGCGCGATCCGGATGGCCGGGCGCGCGCACGGCGTCGTGGAAAACTGTACCGGGCTGCTCCCGGGCGGGCAAGAACATTTGAAGAACAAAACGACTCGGCTTAATTGTGGAAAATCAAGCCGGGATGCGCCGCCTGTGGGCTATACTCACAGCGGTGTCATGAAACCAGAGCTGTCATAAGCCAGGACACCGGGAACCGGGCGTTGAATCCGTGCGCTAGGAGGCGTGCATGATCGACGTGAAGGCGCTGGAACAGGAGCTCAACCAGGCGCGGCAGGCGAAGCTCGATGCGCTCGCCGCAAGCTCGGATGTGGAGGACATGATCGTCGAGGTGCAGCACCTCGACAGCCGGCCGCCGCGGCTGGCGTTCTTCATCTCCGGCTTCGACGACGATGCGCCGGCGGTGACGAACTAGCCGGGACGAGCGGGGCGGGCACGGGGCCGGATCAGGTCCGGCAACGGCGGCGCCTGCGCGCCGCAAGCCGCAAAACGACCATCGCCGTCCTGGCCACATGCGCGCGGCGCCATTAGGTTCCCCGCAGAGGAACCTGATGGCGCGACATCGTACGGCGGCAAAACCGACAACGGATGCGTGGACCGCGCTCTGGCCCGGCCAGCATCCCGAGAAATCCGCGCCGCTGCTCAAGGCGCTGCACATCCTCACGCGCGAAGGCGCGCTCAACGCCGACTCGCGGCGCAAGCTCAAGCAGGTGCTGCACCTCACGCAGTTCCTGCGCCCGGCGCTGGAGGAACTGCTCGCGCAGACCGAGGAGCCCATCCTCGCCGACGTCGGCGCGGGGAAATCCTATCTCGGCTTCGTCCTCTACGACCTGATCCTCGGGCCGGCCGGGCGTGGCCGCGTCGTCGGCGTCGAGGCCCGGGGCGAGTTGGTCGAGAGCTCGCGCGCGCTGGCGGCACAGATGGATTTCGAGCGCATGGACTTCATCGCGGCGGACATCGCCAATGCGCAACTGCCCGGCGGGCGCGCGGACATGGTCACGGCGCTGCATGCCTGCGACACCGCGACCGACGATGCGATCCGCTTCGCGCTGCGCCACGAGGCCAAGGTGATCGCGCTGGTGCCGTGCTGCCAGGCGGAGGTCGCGCGCCTGCTCGACGGGCAGGGCGGCGCGCTGCGCCAGCTCTGGCGCCACCCGATCCAGCGCCGCGAGTTCGGCGCGCATGTGACGAACGTGATCCGCGGACTCGTGCTGGAGGCGCACGGCTACAAAGTGCGGGTCACCGAGCTCACCGGCCTCGAGCATTCGCTCAAGAACGAGCTGATCCTCGCCGAGCGCCACCAGCGCAGCAACGCGCAGGCGCGCGGCGAGCTCGATCGCCTGATCGCGCAGCTCGGCGTGCGGCCGGGACTGCTGGACGTGATGGGCTAGCGCGATCCCGAAAAGGGCCGTCGGTTGCGGGCAGGATCACGCGCGCTCACGCCCGCCGCATGAACCGGGCGGCCAACCGCTTCTCGATCTCGACAACCGCGAGCAGGGCGACGCCGACCGCGACGATGAGCGTGCCGTCGAGGAGGGAGAGCGGGCGGCTCTCGAAGACGAGCTGCAGCGGCGGCAGGTAGGTGAAGGCGAACTGCGCCACGATGACGACGCCGACGCCGATGAGGACGGCGCGCGTGCCGAGCACGCCGCGCCACGTGAGCGACGTCCCGTGCACGTAGCGCACGCTGAACAGATAGAAGATCTCCATCACCACCAGCACGTTCACCGCCATGGTGCGCGCCGTCTCGAGCGGCAGGCCGCGCGCGACGGCGCCCGCGTAGATCGCGAAGGTGCCGGCGACCATGAGCAGCGAGACGAACAGGATGCGCCACAGCAGCCGGCCCGAGAGAAGCGGCTGGCCCGGCGGCCGCGGCGGGCGGCGCATGGTGTGCGGCTCCGTCGGCTCGAAGGCGAGCGTGAGCCCGAGCGCGACGGCGGTGACCATGTTGATCCACAGGATCTGCACGGGCGTCACCGGCAGTGTCAGCCCGAACAGGATAGCGAGGATGATCGTGAAGGCCTCGCCGCCGTTGGTCGGCAGCGTCCACGCGATGACCTTGGTGATGTTGTCATAGACGGTGCGGCCCTCGCGCACGGCCGCGACTATGGAGGCGAAGTTGTCGTCGGCCAGCACCATCTCGCTCGATTGCTTCGCCGCTTCCGTTCCGCGCCGGCCCACCGCCACGCCGACATCGGCGCGCTTGAGCGCGGGCGCATCGTTGACGCCGTCGCCGGTCATGGCGACGACCGACCCGTCCGCCTGCAAGGCCTCCACGAGCTGCAGCTTGTGCTCGGGGCTGGTGCGCGCGAATACGCTCGCCTCGCGCGCGCACTGGCGCAGCCGCGCCGCGTCGAGCCTATCGAGCGCCTGGCCGTTGACCACCGCGACGTCGTCGCCGAGGCCGAGCTGCACCGCGATGGCGCGTGCCGTCGCCGCGTGGTCGCCGGTGATCATCTTCACGCCGATGCCCGCGGCCTTGCATTCGGCGATCGCGTCGGCCGCCTCCGTGCGCGCGGGATCGATGAGCCCGACGAGGCCGAGCAGGGTCAGCCCGTGGTCGACCGCGGCTGCGTCCAGCGTGTCGCGGTTCGCCGGCATGGCGCGGCGGGCGAGCGCGATGACGCGCCGTCCGGCGGCCGCGAGCGCGTCCACCTCGCGGTGCCAATGCGCGGCATCGAGCGGCTGCTCGCCCTCGACGCCGGCGGCGAAGCGGCACATCCCGAGGATGCGTTCCGGTGCGCCCTTCACGTAGACCACCGGCGCATGGCCGTCGCGCATGTGCAGGGTCGCCATGTAACGATGCCTCGTGTCGAACGGAATCTCGTCCCGCCGCACGAAGTGCTCGCGCGCCGCGCCCGCGTCGTGGCCGGCCTTGAGCGCCAGCACCACGAGCGCCGCTTCCATCGGATCGCCCTCGATGGTCCAGTCCCGGTCCGACTGGCGCAGGTGCGCGTCGTTGCACAGGAGTCCGGCGAGCGTGAGTTCCTCCAGGACCGGGTCGGATGCGGGGTCGATCGGCGCGCCCTCCGCGAGGAACCGTCCCTCCGGCACGTAGCCCGCGCCTTCCACCGTGAGGCGGCGGTCGGCGGTGACGAGGGTGGCGACGGTCATCTCGTTGCGCGTCAGCGTGCCCGTCTTGTCGGAGCAGATCACCGAGACCGAGCCCAGCGTCTCGACCGCCGGCAGCCGCCGGATGATGGCGTTGCGCCGCGCCATGCGCTGCACGCCGACCGCGAGGGTGATGGTCAGCACCGCCGGCAGGCCTTCCGGGATCGCGGCGACCGCGAGCCCGACCACCACCATGAACGCCTCGTCGATCGGATAGGCCTGAACCAGCGCGGCGTACGCGAACACGAGCGCCGAGACCGCCAGCACGGCGAGCGTGACCTGGCGCGCGAAGCGGTCCATCTGGCGCACGAGCGGCGTCGTCAGGCGTTCAACCGCGCTGACCATGGTGCTGATGCGCCCGAGCTCGGTGGCGGCGCCCGTGGCGACAACGACGCCGAAGCCGTGACCGGCGGCGACGAAAGTGCCGGAGAAGGCCATGCATCGGCGGTCGCCGAGCGCGGTGTCGGCAGCCGCGGTCCCCACGGCCTTGTCGATCGGCACGGACTCGCCGGTGAGCGCCGCCTCGTCGATGCGCAGGTTGCGCGCGCGCACCAGCCGCAGGTCGGCGGGCACGCGATCGCCCGCCTCGAGCACGACGATGTCGCCGGGGACCACCTCCTGTGCCGCGACCGTCATGCGAAGGCCGTCGCGGATCACCGACGCGTGCGGATCGATCATCTGGCGGATGGCGTCGAGCGCCTGCTCGGCGCGGCCTTCCTGGATGAAGCCAATGATCGCGTTGATGAAGACGACGGCGAGGACGACGAGCGCATCGGTGACGTGGCCGGTCGCCGCGGCCAGCGCCGCCGCCGCCAGCAGCACGTAGATCAGGAGATTGTGGAACTGCAGCGCGAAGCGCGTGAGCGCGCTCTGGCGCGGACCTTCCGGCAGGCGGTTGGGCCCGAAGCTCTCCAGCCGCCGCGCGGCCTCCTCGACCGGCAGCCCCTCAGGGCCGCTGCCGAGCGCGGCGAGCACGGCCTTCGCATCGCGCGCGTGCCACGGCTCGCCCGATCCGGGCGCCGGAGAGGTCGAAGCCGAGGAAACCGGTGAAGTCGACATGCAGCCCCCGAACGCCGGGTCTGCGTACCCGTTCCCGGGACGGAATACGCTGGGGCAATCTGGCGCGCCGGATCCGGGCGGGGGTCGTGCGCGACTTCGGAATCGGGACGCTAGCCCCGCATCTCCTCGATGCGGTTCCAGATCCGGGCGGCGATGTCGGGCCCGCCGAGGCGCTGGATGGCGCGGATGCCGGTCGGCGAGGTCACGTTGATCTCGGTGAGATAGCCGCCGATCACGTCGATGCCCGTGAACAGCAGGCCGCGCTTGCGCAGCTCGGGGCCGAGCCGCTCGCAGATCTCGCGCTCGCGCGGCGTGAGGTCGGTGTCGTGCGCGGCGCCGCCGCGCACCATGTTGGAGCGCAGGTCGTCGGGCGCGGGCACGCGGTTGACCGCGCCCGCGAACTCGCCGTCGACGAGGATGATGCGCTTGTCGCCGTGCTTCACGTCGGGGAGGAACCTCTGCACGACCCACTGCTCGCGGAACGTCGTCGCGAACAGGTCGTAGAGCGAGCCGAAGTTGAGATCGTCCTTGGTGAGACGGAAGACGGCGGCGCCGCCGTTGCCGTAGAGCGGCTTCATCACGATGTCGCCGTGCTCGGCGCGGAACGCGCGGATCTCCTCGAGGTCGCGCGTGATCAACGTCGGCGGCATCAGGTCCGGGAAATCCATCACGAACATCTTCTCGGGCGCGTTGCGCACGTGCGCCGGGTCGTTGACCACCAGCGTCTTGGGATGAACGCGCTCGAGCAGGTGCGTGGCCGTGATGTAGGCGAGGTCGAAGGGGGGATCCTGGCGCATCAGGATGACGTCGAAGGTCGAGAGGTCGACCCGCGTTGCCCCGCCCAGGCTGAAGTGGCCGCCCTCGACGTCGCGCACCTCGAGCTCGCGCACCGTGGCGAACACCTTGTTGCCGCGCAGGGCGAGCTTGTCGGGCGTGTAATAGGAAATGGGATAGCAGCGCTTCTGCGCTTCCAGCAGCAGGGCGAAGGTGGAATCGCCGCGGATGTTGATCCGCTCGATCGGGTCCATCTGGACGGCGACGGTGAGGGCCATGGATCGGTTCCGGTTGAAGCGCGGCTTGTTTAGCAGAAGACGGAGGATGGTGCAGGGGGATCTCAAGCGCGCCCTGCGCGCGAAGGCGTCCTATGCGCCCGCGTCGAAGGCGGCGGGGAGGTGCTGCGGGATCTTGCCCGGGGTCACCACGACCACGTCGAAGCGGATGTCGCCGCTGACCTCGCCGCCGCGCGCGGCCAGCCAATATTCAGCGGCGGCGACGATGCGGCGGCGCTGCTGCTCGGTGACGGCCTCGACGGCCTCCTCGTAGCTCGCGCGCGCCTTGACCTCGACGAACACCAGCGCGCCGCGCCGGCGCGCCACGATGTCGATCTCGCCGACGGGCGAGCGGAAGCGCCGCGCGAGGATGCGGTAGCCCTTCATGATCAGGAACGCGGCGGCCTTGCTCTCGGCCGAGATGCCGTGCGCGAAGGCGGCGACGCGCTTGGGATCGGGCGTGCGCCCGGGCGCCGGCGCGGCCTCGGCCGCAGCGTTCTGCGAGGGGAGCCTAATCGTTCGATTGATCCGTCGAGCCATCGTTTTCGCTTTTCACCAATTCCAGCGCGCGCCGGTAGATCTCCTTGCGCGGCTGCCCCGTCGCGTCGGCGACGGTGGCGACCGCATCCTTGAGCGAGGACTCGCTCAAGGTCCGGCGCAGCAGGCCGTCGATGTCCTCGCCGCGCGGCGCGGCCCGTTCGTCCGCCGGCGCGATCAGCACGACGAACTCGCCGCGCGTCTCGCCGCCCTGCGCGTAGTGCGCCGCCAGCGCGGGCAGCGGATCGCGCCGCACCTCCTCGTGCAGCTTGGTCAGCTCGCGGCAGATCGCGGCTTCGCGCCCCCCGAAGGCGGCGGCGAGATCGGCGAGGGCCGTTGCGAGCCGCGGCCCGCTCTCGAACAGCACCAGTGTCGCCGTCATGTGGGCAAGCTCGGCGATGCGCGCGCGCCGCGCGCCCTGCTTCGCCGGCAGGAAGCCCTCGAAGAAGAAGCGGTCGGTCGGCAGCCCCGCAACGGCGAGCGCGGCCATGACCGCGGACGCGCCGGGCACGGCGGTGACGGCGTGGCCGGCCGCGCGCGCGGCGGTCACGAGCTTGTAGCCGGGGTCGGAGATCAGCGGCGTGCCGGCGTCGGAGACGAGCGCGATCGCGGCGCCGGCCGCGAGCTTCTCAAGGAGCCTGGGGCGCGCCGCGGCGGCGTTGTGCTCGTGGTAGGGCGTGAGCGAGGCGGCGATGGCGTAGCGCTCGAGCAGCTTGTGGGTGACGCGCGTGTCCTCGCAGGCGACGAGGTCGGCGGCGGCCAGCGTCTCGAGCGCGCGCAAGGTCACGTCGCCGAGGTTCCCGATGGGGGTCGCGACCACGTAGAGGCCGGGTTCGAGCGGCGCCGCCGCCAGCGTGTGGGTCCCGATCTGGAATGTGCGCGGCCGGTCCGACGAGGTCATCGCGGCACCATAGCCGAGCCAAAGAGGTTGCGGCGATCTGACACTTCAACCATGCCGGGGATGACGCGGAATTCTGTTGATCATCGGTACTTTAGGGATTTGGTTAACCATTCGACGACAATATGCCGGATTGCCGTCCTAGCCAGTGTGGGGGTCGGACACACAGCCGAAGGGACGCCGAGGGGTGGCCTGCCGGCACTTGGCGTGCGAGCAACGAGCGCGGGGTAGCGGCTTTGCGCCCGATCGCACGCTAACACATTGATCGAGCGCATGATCCTGCGGCGAGCCGGTTTCTACTTCGTCGGACCATGCGCTGGGAGACCGGCCATGTTGCGGGCTGTCGGGGCAAAGTTGGGAGCATTCGTCGCGCGGCGTGCCTCGCAGGCCGCGGGCGTCGCCGTGGCGGTGCTGCTGTCGGCCTGCTCCGGGGCGAACAACCCGCTGAGCGATTTCCTCAGCAGCAGCCAGGCGCCGGCGCCGCCCGCGATCCCGCAGCAGGCGCAGGCGATCGGCACTGGCCAGGTGAGAGTCGGGCTGATCCTGCCGATCGGCGCGCTCGGCAATGCCGGCCAGGTCGGCCAGTCGATGCGCAATGCCGCCGAACTGGCGATCACCGAGTTCAACAATCCTGACCTGCAGCTCCTGGTGAAGGACGACGGCGGCTCGCCGCAGGGCGCGCAGCTCGCCGCGCAGCAGGCGGTGGACGAGGGCGCCGTGATCGTGCTGGGTCCGCTGTTCGCGCAATCGGTGCAGGCGGCGGCGACGGTGACGCGCAGCCGCAACATCCCGATGATCGCCTACTCGACGGATTCCAACGTCGCGAGCCGCGGCGTCTATCTGCTCAGCTTCCTGCCCGAGACCGACGTCGACCGCATCGTCGATTACGCGGTCGCGCAGGGCAAGCGCTCCTACGTGGCGCTGGTGCCGGACAATCCCTATGGCGGGGTCGTCGAAGCCGAGTTCCGGCAGTATGTCGCGCGCAAGGGCGGCCGCGTCGTCGCGGTCGAGCGCTATTCCACCGATCCGGCGCGGCTGCAGAGCGTCGTGCAGACGATCGCCCAGGCGGCGGGCAGCGCCGACGCGCTGTTCCTGCCGGGCGAAGGCGACCAGGTGCCCGCGGTGGCGCGCGCGCTCGCGGCGGGTGGCGTCAACCTCAAGCGCCTGCAGCTGCTCGGCACGAGTCTGTGGGAGGACTCGCGCATCTTCGCCGAGCCGACCCTCGCGGGCGGCTGGTACGTCGCGCCCGATCCGAACAGCGCCAACAACTTCCGCACTTTCGCTGCGCGCTATCGCCAGCGCTACGGCCAGGACCCGACCCGCACCGCGACCTTCGCCTACGACTCGGTGGCGCTCGTCGCCGCGCTGGTGAAGACGCAAGGCCCGACCGGCCTCACCAGCCAAGTGCTCACCAATCCCTCGGGCTTCGCCGGCATCGACGGGGTGTTCCGCTTCCGCGCCGACGGCACCAACCAGCGCGGGCTCGCGGTGCTGCGCGTCACGCCGCAGGGCGGCACCGTGATCTCGCCGGCACCGCGCTCGTTCAGCGGGTCGTAGCGCGGGCCGCCGTCAGCTGTTTGGCCCCCCGCCGCGCCTGTGCGCGGCGACCCTCGGGTCGTAGCCCGAGGGCAGGCTCTCTCCCCGACGGGGAGAGGTGGGGGCTGTGCTGCGTTGAAGCATCGTGATGAGAGCCGCAGAACCCGACCCTACGCCGCGAGGTCGGCCACCACCGCGTTGAGGATGGGAAAGCCGCTGCGCGTCACGCGCAGGCGGCCGTCCGCGGTGCGCTCGACAAAGCCCTCGCCGAGCAGGGTGGCGATGCGCTCGCGGTCGAGCGAACGCCCGGCGAGCGCGGCGTAGCGGACGGGGTCGATGCCCTCGACGAGGCGCAGCCCCATCAGCAGGTATTCGTCGGCGCTCTCCTCCGGCGACAGCGTCTCGTCGGTGATGAGGCCGTGGCCGCTCGCCTCGACGCGCATCAACCAGCTCTCCGGCCGCCGCTCGGTGGCGGTGGCGCGGCGCATGCCGCCCTCGATCAGGCGCCCGTGCGCGCCCGGGCCGATGCCGGCATATTCGTGATAGCGCCAGTAGATCAGGTTGTGCCGGCTCTCGGCGCCGGGACGCGCGTGATTGGAGATCTCGTAGGCGGGCAGGCCGTGCGTTGCGCAGATCTCCTGCGTCACGTCGAAGAACTCGCGCGCGAGGTCGGGGTCGGGGACGGTGAGCTTGCCGGCCGCGTGCAATGATGCGAACGGCGTGCCCTCCTCGATGGTGAGCTGATAGAGCGAGAGATGCTCGGCCGCCTCGCCGATGGCGCGCTCAAGCTCGGCGCGCCACTCCGCCGGCGTCTGCCCCGGCCGCGCATAGATGAGGTCGAACGAGTAGCGCTCGAAGGTCTCGCGCGCGATCTTCACCGCCGCGAGCGCTTCCTCGACCGTGTGCAGGCGGCCGAGTGCGCGCAGCTGCGCGTCGTCGAGCGCCTGCACGCCGAGCGAGACGCGGTTGACGCCCGCGGCGCGGTAGCCGCGAAAGCGCGTCGCCTCGACGCTGGTCGGATTGGCCTCGAGCGTCACCTCGATGTCGGGCGCGATGGACCAGTGCCTGCCGATCGTGTCGAGGATGGCGCCGACGGTCGCCGGCTGCATCAGCGAGGGCGTGCCGCCGCCGAAGAAGATCGTGGAAACGGTGCGCCCGGGCGTACGCGCGGCGGTCGCCGCGATCTCGGCGGCGAAGGCGCGCAGGTAGCGCGCTTCGTCGATCGCGGCGTGCCGCACGTGGCTGTTGAAGTCGCAGTAGGGACACTTCGACAGGCAGAACGGCCAGTGCACGTACACGCCGAAATCGGGCTCGGGCGATGTCGTCATGGCCAGCATATGCCATGCTTCGCGGGGTCTCGTCACGCGATGGTTGCGCGAATACCGCCAGGCCAGCAGGGAATGGCTGCCTCGCGCCCTCAGCCGCGCAGGCAGGCGTTCGCGAGCAGCACGAAGGCGCGGGCGCGGTGCGAGAGGCCCATGCCGCGCGGCGGCAGGCCGTGCTTCTCCTCCGCACTCATCTCGCCGAAAGTGCGCGCGTGCCCGTCGGGCAGGAACATCGGGTCGTAGCCGAAGCCGCGCTCGCCGCGCGGCGGCCACACCAGCGCGCCGTGAACGCGCGCCTCGAACTCCTCGACATGCCCGTCGGGCCAGGCGACGCACAGTGCCGAGACGAAATGCGCGCGCCGCTGCTCGGGGGCGGTCGCGCCGCGCTCGCGCATGAGCGCGTCGATGCGCGCCATCGCCTGCGCGAAATCCTTCGAAGGCCCGGCCCAGCGCGCGGAATGGATGCCGGGCTCGCCGCCGAGCGCGTCGACCGCGAGCCCCGAGTCGTCGGAGAACGCGGGCAGCTGCGCCGCCACCGCGGCGGCCTGCGCCTTGATGCGCGCGTTGGCGGCGAAGGTCGTGCCGGTCTCCTCCGGCTCGGGCAGGCCGAGCTCGCCGGCGGAGACGGCCGTCACGCCATAGGGCGCCAGCAGGTCGCGCATCTCGGCGAGCTTGCCGGGATTGTGGGTCGCGATCACCACCTTGCCGGTGAGGCGGCGGTGGGACGCGCGCGCAGGCTCGGCGGGTGAGGTGCTCACATCACCGCCAGCTTCTGCAGGTCGACGAGCTTGCGCACGCCCTTGCGCGCCAGCGCCAGCAGGGCGAGCAGCTGCTCCTCGCTGAACGGATCGCGCTCGGCGGTGCCCTGCACCTCGACGATGCGGCCGTCGCCCGTGAGCACGAAGTTGGCGTCGGTGTCGGCCTCGGAATCTTCCGCGTAATCGAGGTCGAGCACGGCGACGCCGTTGAACACGCCGCAGGAGATCGCCGCGATGTGGTCGCGCACGGGATCGGTGCGCAGCATCTCGCGTTTCTTCATCCAGGCGACGCAGTCGTAGAGCGCGACCCAGGCGCCGGTGATCGCGGCGGTGCGCGTGCCGCCGTCGGCCTGCAGCACGTCGCAGTCGATGGTGAGCTGGCGCTCGCCGAGCGCCTCGAGGTCGACGACCGCGCGCAGGCTGCGCCCGATCAGGCGCTGGATCTCGACGGTGCGCCCGCTCTGTTTGCCGGCGGCGGACTCGCGGCGGGTGCGCTCCAGCGTGGCGCGCGGCAGCATGCCGTATTCGGCGGTGATCCAGCCGCGGCCCTGGCCCTTGAGCCAGGGCGGCAGGCGGTCCTCGACGGTCGCGGTGACGAGCACATGGGTGTCGCCAAACTTCACGAGGCAGGAGCCCTCGGCATACTTGACGACGCCGCGCTCGAGGCTGACGGCGCGCAGTTCGTCGGGCTGACGGCGGCTGGGACGCATGCGGTTTTCCAACAATTTCGATGGTTAACGGTACGGTTGGCAGCTTTTAGAGCATGATCCTGAAAAGTGGAAACCGGTTTTCGCCGGCCCTCGCGCCTGGGTAGGATGCCGTCTTGCGATCGGCGGGGCGAAGCCTACGTTCCTGCCCGATCGAAGGGGTTTTGTCCGTGGCTCAAGATACGCCATCCGTCACGCCACCGGCCGCGCCGGGTGCGCTCGCCCTGCTCAACGACCGCTCGCGCGAGATCTTCCGGCAGATCGTCGAGAGCTATCTCGCGACCGGCGAGCCGGTGGGCTCGCGCAACATCGCGCGCATCATCCCGATGACGCTCTCGCCCGCCTCGGTGCGCAACGTCATGCAGGACCTCGAGCAGCTCGGTCTCGTCTATGCGCCGCACACCTCCGCCGGCCGGCTGCCGACCGAGGTGGGGCTGCGCTTCTTCGTCGACGCGCTGATGCAGGTCGGCGACCTCACGCAGGACGACCGCCGCAAGATCGAGGGCCAGGTGGCCGCCGCCGGCAAGACCGTCGACGGCGTGCTGACCGAGGCGACGCAGCTCCTGTCCGGGCTCACGCGCTCGGCCGGCGTCGTGCTCACCGCCAAGTCGAACGTGCGGCTCAAGCACATCGAGTTCGTGCGGCTCGAGCCCGAGCGCGCGCTGGTGGTGCTGGTGGGCGAGGACGGGCAGGTGGAGAACCGCATCCTGAGCGTGCCGCCGGGCCTGCCGACGGCCTCGCTCAGCGAAGCCTCGAACTTCCTCAACACGCATGCGCGCGGCAAGACGCTGGACGAGGCGCAGGCCGACCTGCGCGCGGCGCTGGAGGCGGCGCGCGCCGAGCTCGACGAACTGACCAAGCGGCTGATCGCCGACGGGCTCGCGAGCTGGTCGGGCGGCGGCGCCGACGAGCGGCGGCTGATCGTGCGCGGCCACGCCAACCTGCTCGAGGACCTCAAGGCGCTCGAGGATCTCGAGCGCGTGCGCCGTCTGTTCGACGACCTCGAGACCAAGCGCGGCCTCGCTGACCTGCTCGGCCGCGCCGAACAGGCCGAGGGCGTGTGCATCTTCATCGGCTCGGAGAACCGGCTGTTCTCGCTCTCGGGCTCCTCGACCATCATCGCGCCCTACCGCGACGCGGCCGGCCGCATCATCGGCGCCATCGGCATCATCGGCCCGACGCGGCTCAACTACGCGCGCGTGATCCCGACGGTGGACTACACCGCGAAGGTGGTGAGCCGGCTGCTGGGGGGATGAGGAGGCGCGGCGCTCAGCCGAGCCCGATCACGACACGGTCGGGGAATTCCGGGCGGTTGCCCCAGATGCGCACGCGCGTGCGGTCGGTCGCCACCTTCTCTTCGAGCAGGGTGTCCCACGCGATCGTCCACACGCTGACGCTGCGCCTGGGCGTGTCGATCACGCCGTCGAACAGCAAGGTCAGGCCGGCCGGCCGAAGCTGGTCGTGCGGCCCGATCGTGAAGATCGTGTCGCCATCCACGTCCGGACTGCAGCCGGCGAAGATGCACGAGGACGTCGCGGCATACCGCGACGGGGTCGGATAGTCCTCGGGGAGCTTGGCCCTCTTCATGTCGCCGGCGATGATGACGAACGCATTCGGCGGCGCGGTGGTGATGGATTGGGTCATGGCAACCTGCCTTTCAGTTTCAGTCGTCGGATCCACTGCGAAATCCAGCCGCCCTGCCGAGCACTGCAGATCGCACAGTGGGGGAAAATCTCCTGGGCCTTGCTAAACAGAAAATTCATTGCAGTGGCATGCTGATGATCGCCGAACCAGTTGCCGGAGGCAGTTCCCGGATTCTTTGTTCCACAGGTGTGGTTGCTGGGGGGATGAGCGGGGCGCGGCGCTCAGCCGAGCCCGATCACGACGCGGTCGGGGAATTCCGGACGGTTGCCCCAGATGCGCACGCGCGTGCGGTCCGCCGCCACCTTCTCTTCGAGCAGCTTCTCAACCTCTATGGTCCATACCGTGACCTTGCGATTGGGTGTTTCCAGGATGGTATCAAAGACGGGACGGTTACCTGGATCGACGTCGGGGGCGGGCCCAATCGTGATGTCGGTCTCTCCGTCGAGGTCGACTTCGCAGCCGACGGCAACGCAGAACTTCGTGCCATCAATTCGAGCTTGTGTCGTGAAGTCTGGAAGCTGGTCATGCCGCAGGACATCCGCGACCAGAATGTACGAGTTCGGTGGGGCAATCCTGATCGACCGTGTCATTTTCGAGCTCCCTTCAGTCGGAGTATCCACTGCGTGATCCAGCCACCTTGGCGGCCACTGCAGCTTCGGCAATGCGGATAGATCCGCTGGCCCCTGCGAAACAAAAAGCTCATTGCGGTTGGGTGCTGGTGATCGCCGAACCACGTCCCGAGGCAGTTCCCGGATTCCTTGCTCCACAAGTGTGGCAACCCCAAAGATCTCCGTTTCGATTGTTTTCTGCTCTCTCAGCCGAATTGAGACGCCGACCAATTGGCGCCGGAATCCAATCGCACGCGAAAGGCCCCGGACCAATCCCGTGGCGGACCAGTTCCTGCAGCCGAGCTTCGGCCTCGCGAGCACGCGCTTGCAGCCCGGCAATCTGGCCCTCGACTGTATTGGAAACGAATGGGGCTGGTTGCCAATTTGGCTCTCGCTTTTGGACTTCCCCGATCGCGTCGCGTGCACGGGCGTTTGCGGTGGCGAGCCGCGCCGCCTGGCCTGGCGTTGTCGGGCGACCTGGCGGCGCGCGCCTGCGGCTCGCATAACGTGCACCCGGCCGCCATTCATTGTCCGGCGTGGCGTCGGACAGCACCTCGCCGTCCAGGGCAGAAGCGCGTTCGCTGCGCCATCCTCCCGCTGTCCACTGGCCGCCGTCGGAATTGCCGGCCGGTACCCGAGGTTGGGTCGGATCGTAATGATGTCGGCCCGTCGAAACGTCAGCACGGTTCCAGTCCCCCGTTCGCGCCAGCCCGCTGAGGAGCCTGCGAGTTTCGAAAAGGCCATTGCGCCACCCGATGATCAGAACAAATCGGGAACACAATGGCAAGCTTGCCGCTGGCGGTCGCGACTATAATCCTATGGTGGGAATTCCGGGGAAAACGGCGGGCCACCTCGTTCGGTCACGCATTGCCCGGTGCGTTAACAGCGCCTCTCCAAGCAGGGATGGTTGGTTTCGTCTCAGAAGGCTCGTCCTTCGCTTGATTTCCCGCCCACAATCTCGATATGCGGGGCAGCAACACCACCCACACGTCTGGACCGAGCAATGACCGAGAAGCCCGACAACCCGGCCAACGACACCACGCAGGCCGCCGCCGACGCGGCCCCGGCGCCGACCGACGAGGTCGCCGCGCTGACCAAGGCCAACGCCGAGCTGAAGGACCAATTCCTGCGCACGCTCGCGGACATGGAGAACCTGCGCCGCCGCACCGAGCGCGAGGTCGCCGACGCGCGCGCCTACGGCATCGCCTCGTTCGCGCGCGACGTGCTGGCGGTGGCCGACAATATCCAGCGCGCGCTGGAGGCGACCGGCCCCGACTGGAAGGCCAAGGCCGACCCGGCCGGCCAGGCGCTGTTCGACGGCGTGGAATTGACCGAGCGCGAGCTGCTCAAGGCGCTGGAGAAGCACGGCATCAAGAAGCTCGATCCCGCGGGCCAGAAGTTCGATCCCAACCTGCACCAGGCGATGTTCGAGATCGACGACGCCAGCGTGCCCGCCGGCACGGTGGTGCAGGTGCTGCAGGCCGGCTTCACCATCGGCGAGCGCATCCTGCGTCCGGCCATGGTCGCCGTGTCGAAGGGCGGGCCGAAAGGCGAGAAGGCGGCGGCCGAAAAGGCTTCGCAGCCGAACTGAGGCAATCTTTCCCCGTCATCGCGCGGAGCGTCGCGACGACGCGATCCGGCGCGGCGTCTCAGCGCTGGATTGCTGCGTCCGCCTGTCGGCGTCCTCGCAACGACGGCGATGGATCAGCGCGCGGCGAGGTTGTCGCGCACGGTGCGGAAGCGCGCCAGCGCCTCGACCCAAGCGTCGGCCTTGGCGATGCCGAGGAAGCGCACGAAGGCGCCGTTGCCGAAGCGCAGCCACTGCACGAGCTTCACGTCCGCGCCGGTGCGCGAGTCCTTGCCCTCGGCGAGGAGCTGATGGGTCTGCGTGCCGGCGAGGCGGATGACGTCGGTGCCGACGATGTGGATGTCCGTGTAGCCGGGCACGCCCGCGAACAGGTTGCGCGCAAAGATATCGCGCTGCGCCGTCTCGCCGGGACCGCCGACCGCGGCGGAGACCACCAGCAGCGCCTGGTCGGTGGCCTCGAGCGCGTCCTTCGGACCGTCGGTGAGGAACACGGTGTTGGGCTCGACGCGGAACGGCCGCATGTCGCCACGGTTGTCGAGCTTGAACGGCAGCAGCTTCAATTGCTCATCGATCGGCACTTCGCCGCGCACTGCGAGCGAGACCAGCGCCGCGCGCATCGCCGTGTCGGGATAAACCTTCTTGGCGTCCTCGGGGACGATCGCCGTCACCAGCGCGGTGGCCTTCGGCGTCGAGCCGATGAGGATCCACTTGCGCAGCTTGGCGCCCTCCGAGCTCTGGTGGCCCTGGATGAGCAGCGCCTTGCCCTCGGCGAGCGGCACGGTCTCGCGCTTGTCGACCGTCACGCCCTGCTTCTTGAGCGCGGGCGTCGTCATCGCCTTCTCGACGTCGCGATAGGCCTGCGTCGGCATCTCCACCAGCAGGATCGCCGTGCTGTTGGTGCGGTCCTCGAAGCCGCGGAAGGTCTCGCTCGGCACGAGGCCGGCCGGCGGCACGAGGCCGAGCTTGGAGCCGGTGGGGAACACCGCGTCGGCCGCGAAGCCAGGCGATGCGATCAGGCAGGCGGCGAGGAGGAGGGCGGGGGTCAAGCCGGCACGGGCAAAGCGGACAGTCATTGCAACTCCATCGCGAGGCGCCGGGTCAGCATCAATCGTGAGCGTGCAATCGACGCTCGGACGGTTTGGTGACGCGCCGCAGGGTCAGGTTGATGCGCCCGCCATCGGGCAACAATGTGGAACTGCCGGGGATGATGCGGTCAACCCCATGATACGCAAGGCGCTGCGGCCCCGCGAGCACCATAGCGTCACCGGAGGCGAGACGGAACGAGGTCGTCGGCGACTTTCGTGTCGCACCGCCCAGGCGGAACACGCAGGTGTCGCCGAGCGAGAGCGAGACCACAGGCGCGTCGAAATCCTCCTCGTCCTTGTCCTGGTGCAGGCCCATGCGCGCGGCGGAATCATAATAGTTGATCAGGCACGCCTGCGGCGGATGCGGATAGCGCGCGAGCGCCTCCCAGGCGTCGAGCAGCGCGGACGGAATCGCCGGCCACGGCGCGCCGGTGACGGGGTGCGTCCCCTGATAGCGGTAGCCGCGCGCGTCGGTGACCCAGCCGAGCGGCCCGCAGTTGGTCATGCGCACCGACATGGCCTTGCCGCCCGGGACGAGCGGCACGTAGAGCGGCGCCTGCGCGATCACCGCGCGGATGTCGGCGAGCAGCGCGTCCTGGTGCGCGCGGTCGAGAAAGCCCGGATGCAGCATGCGGCAGGGATGGGAAGCCGCGCGCGGGAAGTCAACCCGGATCGGGCCGTGTCGAAGCCGCGCGGGACGTGCAGGCGATCGCCGCGCGCTCGTCATGCCCGCGGGCATCCCGTAACCACCGGCGTTCCGGAGTACTGGATTCCCCGCTTGCGCGGGGAATGACAGCGGAGAGGGTCACGAACAATGCCAGCGCAGGGGAACACTCGCGCCGGCGCTGTGGCTACGCCACCTTCTCGTCGGCCACCTTCTGCTCGCCGGCGACCTTCTGCGGCACCAGCCGTTCGCTGGCGAGCGCCTCGCGCACGCCCGAGCCGCCGGCCTCGTGGTACTCGGCGTCCTCGTTCACGCCCCACACGTCATAGCGCCGCTCGCCCGCGAGGATGTTCCGCGCGGTGAGCATGGCCGTCATCATGGCATGGTCCTGGTTGTTGTACTTGTGCATGCCGTTGCGGCCGACGAGGTGCAGCGTCGGGAAGTGCGTCTCGAGGTCGAGGCGGATCATCGCCATGTTGTGGCGGTAGTCGTCGTCGTAGACCGGATAGGCCTTGGCCTGGCGCACGACGCAGCCGTCGACGACGTCGTCGGCGCTCACGAGGCCGATCTTCGCGATCTCGGTCTTGGCGAGCGCGATCAGCTCATCGTCGGATGCGGTCCACAGCCCGTCGCCCTCGAAGCAGAAATATTCGAGGCCGAGGCAGCTCATGCCCTCCGGCACCATCTCCGGCGACCATGAGCGGAAGTTCTGCACGCGTCCGACCTTCACCGAGGGATCGTGGATGTAGATCCAGTTGTCGGGGAAGAGGTCCGGCTTGTCGACCATCAGCGCGACGGTGAGGAAGTCGCGGTAGCGCAGCGCGCGCGCATGGAACAGCGAGATCGGGCGCGGCGCGAGTTTCTCCACGAGCTCGCGCACCGGCGCGGAGCTGATGACGTGGCGGGCGCGGTAGTGCTCGGTGCCCTGCGCGGTCGCGACCGCGATGTGCCAGACCTGCGTCTCCTCGTCGTACGAGAGGCTTTGCAGCTCGCGCCCCATGAGCAGGCGCCCGCCGCGGTCGCGGATCTTCCGCGCCGCCGCATCCCACATCATGCCGGGGCCTTTGCGCGGATACTGGAACGTGTCGATCAGCGTCTTGACGATGTCGCCGCCGGCCTTGCGCGGCGCCTTGCGGCCGAGCGAGCGCTTGAGCGCGTGCGTCACCGCGACACGCAGGTCGAGTCCCTTGATGCGCTGCGCGGCCCAGTCGGCGGAGATCTCGTCGCACGACATGCCCCACACTTTCTCGGTGTAGGTCTTGAAGAAGATCCGGAACAGCTTTTCGCCGAACTGGTTGCGCACCCATTGATGGAAGGTGGCGGGATCGGCGATCGGCCGCAGCTTGGCGAAACCGTAGGACATCATGCAGGCGGCGCTGGTGAAGACGCCGAGGTTGCGCAGCGCCTCGAAGGCGCTCAGCGGATAGGAATAGTACTTGCCGCCGTAGAAGATGCGCGAGAGGCGCGGGCGCGCGATGAAGTCGTCCGGCAGGATCTCGTGCCAGAGGTCGACGACCTCCTTGGCCTTCGAGAAGAAGCGGTGCCCGCCGATGTCGAACAGGAAGTCCTTGTAGCGCACCGTGCGCGAGATGCCCCCGACGTAGAGCGGGTCCTTCTCGATGATGATGACCGAGGGCGTTTCCTTCGTGAGGCAATAGCCGGCGGTCAGGCCGGCCGGCCCCGCGCCGATGATGAAGACGTCGGCGTCGACGGGAACATGGGTGCGCTGCCGGTCGCTCATGATGCGCGTGCCTCGATCACGCCGCCGCGCCGCGCCGCGAAGGCATAGAGGCGGTGGCCGTTGTAGGAAATGAGCGCGCCGCAGGCTGCTCCTGCGAGCAGCGCAAGCTGCGGCAGGCGGCCGAGCAGGGTGAGGACGAGCGCGGCGAAGATCGCGTAGCTGATGCCCTGCGCCACCAGAGTCACCAGCGCATAGCGCATGGCCTCCTCGGCCTGGCGGCGGCCGCTGCGATCGAAGGTGAGGGCGCGGTTGAGACGCCAGGTCACGAGCGTCGCGGCGGCGAGCGAGACAACGCGCGCGAGAAGCGGATGCGGGCCGAGGGCGAACACCAGCGAGAACACACCGAGGTCGGTGACGAGGCCGAGCCCGCCGACGGCGAGGAAGCGCAGCGGACGCGGCAGCCGTTCGGCGAGACGACGCAGCCGGTCGGGCGCGGCTGACGCGTCGGCGGGCGCTGCGAGGGAATGCGGTGGTTCGACGGCCATCCTGGTCCAGGTCAGGAGACGCACGGCTTCGCCCGCGTCCCACGCGTGCGTTCGCACGCCAAGGTGTTGATGGAGCGCACGATCTCATGCGCCAGCCCCGCGGCGATATTGGCCGGGGTTCCTTAACGCGGGGCTTAACCGACCGCCGAGAGGCGCCGGTAATCGGGTGTCAGCGTTAAGCGAAGCTCAATGCTGTTGGGTCATTGCTGCGCGCCAGAGCCCACCCCCAGCCCGGTTGCCCAGTCCGGTTGCCTCGGTCCGGTCGATGTTCCAAGCCCAGCGCCAGCCATCTTTCGCCCTGCTGCTCGCGCTGGCCTGGATGGTCATCGCGCTGCAACTCATGGTGCAGCACTGGGGCGCGACCGCCGTAACCCTCAACGACACCGACGACGCCATGCGGCTCGTCGAGATGCGTGGCTTCCTCGCCGGACAGTCCTGGTTCGACCTGCACCAGCCGCGCGTGATGCCGCCGCAGGGTTTCGACTCGCACTGGTCGCGGCTCATCGACGCCGGGCTCGCCGGACTGTTCGGGCTCTTCCATCTGGTCGTCGATGCGCCGCTCGCCGAACGTCTGATGCGGGCGCTCTGGCCGCTGCTCTGGCTCATCCCCGCAATGGCCGGAACGAGCGCGATCGCCTGGCGCGTCGCGGGACGCGACGCGGCCGTCGCCTCGCTGCTGCTGGTCACGCTCGGCCTGCCCGCGTTCAGCCAGTTCGTGCCCGGCCGTATCGACCATCACAATGCGCAGATCGCGCTCGCGCTCATCACCATCGCCGCGACCGTGTGGTCGGACCGCGTGCGCCTCGCCGCCAGCGCTGCCGGCGTCGCAACGGGCTGCGCGGTCGCCGTCGGCCTCGAAGGCCTGCCGTTCGCGGCGCTGGCCGGAGCGGCCTTTGCGCTGCGCTTCGTCGCCGACGGTGCGCAGGCGGACGCACTGCGCGATTACGGAGTGGCGCTGGCGGTCGGCGTTGCGGCCGCCTTTGCGGTCAGCGTCGCGCCGGCGCACTGGACGGCGAGCGCCTGCGACATGATCGCGATCAACCTCGCGCTGCCGGCCGCGGCCGCCGGCCTCGGGCTCGCGCTTGCGGCCGTGCGGCTTGCGCGCGCATCCGCGAACGCGCGCGCGGGTGCCGTGGTCGCGACCGGCGCGCTCGCGCTTGCGCTGTTCGCGGCGCTCGAGCCGCGCTGCCTGCGCGGGCCCTTCGCCATGATGGACCCGGCGGTCTGGCCGATCTGGCTCGCGCAGGTGAACGAGATGCAGCCGCTGGGACAGGTCTTCCGCAAGGACCTGCTCACCGCGCTCTGGCTCGCGGCCTATCCCGCGCTCGGCCTTGTCGCCCTCGCCGTGCTCGTCCTTGATGACGCGCGGCGGCGCGATGCCGCGTTCCTCACCGCCGCGGCCGCGCTCGTGGTCGCGATGGCGACGACGCTGGCGACCGTGAAGGGCGCACCCTATGCGATCTGGTTCGCGATCCCGCCGGTGGCCGCGCTCGCCATTGCGCTGTTCGCCCGCTTCGCCCTCGACAGCCTGCTGGCGCGCTTCGCGGTGGTGATGCTGCTTACGCCGACGGCGGTGTCCGGCGCGGCCGCCGCGCTGGCCGTGGCCTTGGGACAGGAGAGCCCGGCGACGCGCGAGCACGCCGCCCGCTCGGCCTGCTTTGCCAGCGCGAGCTATTCGCAACTGGCGCAGTTGCCGCCGGGGCTGGTGGCGGCAAACGTGGACGACGGGCCGTTCCTTTTGGCGCTGACGCCGCACACGGTGCTGGCGGCGCCCTATCACCGCGCCGCGGCTGGGATCCTGGCCGCACACGACGTATTTGCCGCACCGCCGGATGTGGCGCGCGACCTGTTGGCCGGCCTGAAGGCCGACTATGTGGCGATCTGCGGAGAGCGCCCGCCGGCGCGTCTCGATGCGGCCCGGCAGGCGGCCAGCCTGTGGGGACGACTGCAGGCGGGCGAGATTCCGCCCTGGCTCGAGCCGGTTCCGCAGACGCAGGAGGGGCCGATCCGCGTCTTCCGGATCAGGGCTGCAAAATCCGCTGCCGCAAACGCCGTCCCGGCGCTGGCGGACGCGTTAAGGAGGCTCGCCAATGTGCCTTGATCATTGGCATTTTCGCCCACAACCCGCTTGCGGCCGCACCCCGCCCCCCTATATGTGCCAATGCGCCGCAGGCTGCGGCGTGAAAGCCAACTCCAAGGGGGTCGGAGCGTCGCAACTGGTTGAAAAAAACCAGCCCGCGGTCGACCGGGCGCTGAAAAGGCCCACGCCGACCTGCCGCCAAAGAGAGGACATATCATGGGTAAGGTCATCGGCATCGACCTGGGAACGACGAATTCCTGCGTCGCCGTCATGGACGGGAAAACGCCGCGCGTCATCGAAAACGCCGAGGGCATGCGAACGACGCCGTCGATCGTGGCCTTCACCGACGATGGCGAGCGCCTCGTCGGCCAGCCTGCCAAGCGCCAGGCGGTCACCAATCCGCAAAACACCTTTTTCGCCGTCAAGCGCCTCATCGGCCGCCGCTACGACGATCCGATGGTGGAGAAGGACAAGAAGCTGGTCCCCTACTCGATCGTGAAGGCGTCCAACGGCGACGCCTGGCTCGAGTCGCAGGGCAAGACCTACTCTCCCTCGCAGATTTCCGCCTTCATCCTGCAGAAGATGAAGGAAACCGCCGAGGCCCATCTCGGCCAGAAGGTCGAGCAGGCGGTCATCACCGTTCCGGCCTACTTCAACGACGCCCAGCGCCAGGCCACCAAGGACGCGGGCAAGATCGCCGGCCTCGAGGTGCTGCGCATCATCAACGAGCCGACGGCGGCCGCGCTCGCCTACGGCCTCGACAAGCAGAAGACCGGCACCATCGCGGTCTACGACCTGGGCGGCGGCACCTTCGACATCTCCATCCTCGAGATCGGCGACGGCGTGTTCGAGGTGAAGTCCACGAACGGCGACACGTTCCTGGGCGGTGAAGACTTCGACATGCGGCTCGTCAACTATCTCGCCGACGAGTTCCAGAAGGAGCAGGGCATCGACCTGCGCCGCGACAAGCTCGCGCTGCAGCGGCTCAAGGAAGCCGCCGAGAAGGCCAAGATCGAGCTGTCGTCCACGACCCAGACCGAGATCAACCTGCCGTTCATCACCGCCGACGCCAGCGGGCCGAAGCATCTGACGATGAAGCTGACGCGCTCGAAGTTCGAGGCGCTGGTGGACGATCTCGTCCGCAAGACCGTCGAGCCGTGCAAGCAGGCGCTCAAGGACGCCGGCCTGTCGGCGGCGGAGATCAACGAGGTGGTCCTGGTCGGCGGCATGACCCGCATGCCGAAGGTGCAGGAGGTCGTGAAGCAGCTGTTCGGCAAGGAGCCGCACAAGGGCGTGAACCCCGACGAGGTGGTCGCGGTCGGCGCGGCGATCCAGGCCGGCGTGCTGCAGGGCGACGTCAAGGACGTGCTGCTGCTCGACGTGACGCCGCTGTCGCTCGGCATCGAGACGCTGGGCGGTGTGTTCACCCGGCTGATCGACCGCAACACCACGATCCCGACCAAGAAGAGCCAGGTGTTCTCGACCGCGGAAGACAATCAGAACGCGGTGACGATCCGTGTCTTCCAGGGCGAGCGCGAGATGGCGGCCGACAACAAGATGCTCGGCCAGTTCGATCTCGTCGGCCTGCCGCCGGCGCCGCGCGGCGTGCCGCAGATCGAGGTGACGTTCGACATCGACGCCAACGGCATCGTCAACGTCTCGGCGAAGGACAAGGGCACCGGCAAGGAGCAGCAGATCCGCATCCAGGCGTCGGGCGGCCTGTCCGAAGCCGACATCGAGAAGATGGTCAAGGAGGCGGAGGCGCACGCCGAAGAGGACAAGCAGCGCAAGGCCGCGGTGGAAGCCAAGAACCACGCCGAGGCGCTGGTGCATTCGACAGAGAAGGCCCTGGCCGAGCACGGCTCGAAGGTGGGCGAGGGCGATCGCCGCGCCATCGAGAACGCGCTGGCCGACCTCAAGGAAGCCCTCAAGGGCGACGACGCCGAAGCGATCAAGACCAAGACCAACACCCTGGCGCAGGCGTCGATGAAGCTCGGCGAGGCCATGTACAAGCAGTCGCAGGAGGGCGGGCCCGAAGCCCCCGCCGGCGGCGAGGGCGCCCCGAAGGACGACGTCGTCGACGCCGAGTTCACCGAAGTGGACGACGACAAGAAGAACAAGAAATCCGCTTAAGCGCCGCGGAGACACACCATGGCCCTCACCCAGCGAGACGCAGTTGTCGCGCTCGATGGAGTGAGGGCCAAATTTTGTAACTTGCTGTTGGGTGGTCCCGTCCGGCAGATTTGCCGGGGACGGACGCCGGGGCGGGCAAGCTGATGAGCAAACGCTGCTATTACGAGACGCTGGAAGTGGAGCGCGGCGCCGACGATGCGCAGCTCAAGTCGGCGTTCCGCAAGCTCGCGATGAAGTGGCATCCGGACCGCAATCCGGGCGACAAGGACTGCGAGCACAGGTTCAAGGAGATCAACGAGGCCTACGACATCCTCAAGGATCCCGACAAGCGCGCCGCCTATGACCGCTTCGGTCACGCCGCCTTCGAGCACGGCAACGGCGCGAGCGCGGGCGGCTTCGGCTTCGGCGGCGACTTCGCCTCCACCTTCGCGGACATCTTCGACGATTTCTTCGGCATGGGCGGCGGCCGGCGCGGCCGCGGCGGGCGCGAGCGCGGCGCCGACCTGCGCTACAACATGGAGATCACTCTCGACGAGGCTTTCCACGGCAAGGCTGCGCAGATCAGCCTGCCGACGTCGGTGATCTGCGAAGCCTGCTCCGGATCGGGCGCCAAGGCCGGCACCAAGGCCAAGGCCTGCGCCACCTGCGGCGGCATGGGCAAGGTGCGCGCGACCCAGGGCTTCTTCACCATCGAGCGGACCTGTCCGGGCTGCCATGGCCGCGGCCAGGTGATCGAGAACCCGTGCCCGTCATGCGCGGGCAGCGGCCGCGTCACGCGCGAGCGCACGCTCTCGGTGAACATCCCCGCGGGCGTCGAGGACGGCACGCGCATCCGTCTCGCGGGCGAGGGCGAGGCCGGCGCGCGCGGCGGGCCCTCGGGCGATCTTTACATCTTCCTGTCGCTCGCCAGCCACGCGTTCTTCCAGCGCGACGGCGCCGACCTCTACTGCCGCGTGCCGGTATCGATGGTGACGGCGGCGCTCGGCGGCGAGTTCGAAGTGCCGACGATTGACGGCGGCAACAGCAAGATCAAGGTGCCGGCCGGCACCCAGTCGGGCACGAGCTTCCGCGTCGCCGGCAAGGGCATGCCGGTGCTCCGGTCCAAGCAGGTCGGTGACATGTACGTGCAGGTTGTCGTCGAGACGCCGCAGAAGCTGACCAAGCGCCAGCGCGAGCTGCTGATGGAGTTCGAGCAGCTCTCCTCCCATGACACGCAGCCGGAAGCGGTCGGATTCTTTGGTAAGGTCAAGGACTTTTTCGGCAGCCGCGCCAGCTCGGCATGAGCAGCGGTAGTCTGTCGAGTTCGTGCGGAGGGATAAGGACTTAGACGTGGCGCTTCGGTTGTTGCCCAGGCGCCACTTGACCCCCGACCCGCCGGCATTTACCGGTTTGATGTACAGCGTCACATGATTGTCATCCGCAATGGCCCTGCCGGCGTTCCAGCACATCGAGAAGCACATCGGTAAGCAGATTCGTCTCTTCGAGCGCAAGAAGGGCGCTCTGGAGCGCAAGCTCGAGCAGCATTTCCGTCTCCTGGAAATCAAGAAGGAAGCGTTCGAGCAGAACATCGGACGCCGCGTGCGCGCGTTCGAAAAGAAGCGCGGCATCTGCATCGACGACGAGTTGCGATTCATCCGCACCTGGTTCGAGAAGCCGCTGTCGGTCGGCGCGGTGACGCCATCCGGGCGGGTGCTGGCGCGTACCATGGCACGTTATGTCGATCCCGCCTCCGACGGGCCGATCGTCGAGCTCGGGCCCGGCACCGGCCCCGTGACCGACGCGCTGATCAAGAACGGCGTCGATCCGGCGCGCCTCGTGCTGGTGGAATACGATCCGGCCTTCTGCCGCCTGCTGCAGGAGCGCTATCCAACCGCCACCGTGGTGCAGGGCGACGCCTACAGCCTGCGTCAGCTCCTCTCGGGACTGGGAAAGCCGGCGGCGGCGATCGTGTCCGGCCTGCCGCTCATGACCAAGCCCCTGCGCACCCGCTTGCGGCTGATCAACGAGGCGCTCAACCTGCTCAAGCCAGGCGCGCCTTTCGTGCAATTCACCTACGCGGTGGTCTCGCCGATCCCGACGCGGCTCGCCGGCGTGCGCGCCGAACGCTCCGAGCCGGTGTGGCTCAACGTGCCGCCGGCGCGCGTGTGGGTCTATCGCAAGGCGTAGGCGCTCGCGCGGCGCGACGGCGGTGCGTGCCGCGCTCGATCCGGCGCGCATGGAGGATCTGTCAGTGGACACGTCACGCGAGCGCCTGATCGTCGCGCTCGACCTGCCCTCGGTGGTCGCCGCCGAGGCGATGGTGGAGCGGCTCGGTGATGCCGTCACCTTCTACAAGATTGGCTACCAGCTCGCCTTCGCGGGCGGGCTGCCGCTCGCGGAAGATCTCGTGCGCCAAGGCAAGCGCGTGTTCCTCGATCTCAAGCTGCACGACATCGGCAACACCGTGGCGCGCGGCGTCGAGAGCGTCGCGAAGCTCGGCGCCACCTTCCTCACGGTGCATGCCTATCCGCAGACCATGCATGCGGCGGTCGATGCGCGCGGCGACTCGGGCCTGCGCATCCTCGCCGTCACCGTTCTCACCTCGTATGACGACGCCGACCTCGCGGCGGCGGGCTACGACTTCACGGTGAAGGAGCTGGTGGCCGAACGTGCCGCGCAGGCGCGCGACATCGGCGTCGACGGACTCGTCTGCTCGGCCGAGGAGGCGGAGGCGCTCCGCCCGAAGGTCGGCCCGCTGGTGCTGGTCACGCCGGGAATCCGCCCGGCCGGCGCCGACACCGGCGACCAGAAACGGGTGATGACGCCGGCCAAGGCGATCGCCGCCGGCGCGGACTATCTCGTGGTGGGGCGGCCGATCCTGGCCGCCGGCGATCCCAAGGCGGCCGCGGAGGCGATCGTCGCCGAGATCGCGGCGGCGCAGCGCTAGGGTCGGGGCTCCCGCGATCCGCTTCGTCCGCGCCGCGCAAGCGCATTTCTGAACCGAACAGGGGCTACAATCGGCGCCGCGGGATGCTAAACCCCGGGCGTCTTTTGGAGAAGCAAGCCATGTCGGACATGCGGCTGATCGTGGTTGGCGCGGGCGGCCGCATGGGCCGCACGCTCATCAAGGCGATCGCGGACGCGCCCGGCCTGGCGCTGGCCGGCGCGGTCGAGAATGCCGGCTCGAAGCTCCTGGGCGAGGACGCGGGCGTCCTCGCCGGACTCACCCCCAACGGGATCAAGCTCACCACCGACGTCGCCCCGCTTGCGGCGGTCGCCGACGGGGTGATCGACTTCACGGTGCCGGAGGCGAGCGTCGCGCTCGCCGCGCTGTGCGCCAAGCACAAGCTGGTGCACGTCATCGGCACCACCGGCACCAGCGCGCAAGACGACGCGAAGATCGCGGAAGCGGCGAAGTCCACCGCGATCGTGAAGTCGGGCAACATGAGCATGGGCGTCAACCTGCTCGCCGCGCTGGTCAAACGCGTGGCGCAGACGCTCGATCAGGATTTCGACATCGAGATCGTCGAGATGCACCACAACAAGAAGGTCGACGCGCCTTCGGGCACCGCGCTGCTGCTCGGGCGCGCCGCCGCGGAAGGGCGCAACATCGACCTCGCCGCGCGCTCGGTGCGCGCGCGCGACGGCGTCACCGGCGCGCGCAAGGCGGGCGACATCGGCTTCGCGGCGCTGCGCGGCGGCACCGTCGTCGGCGACCACACCGTGATCTTCGCCGGGCCGGCCGAGCGCATCGAGCTTGCGCACAAGGCCGAGGACCGCATGATCTTCGCGCGCGGCGCGCTCAAGGCCGCGCTGTGGGCGCGCGGGCGTGCGCCCGGGCTCTACTCCATGGCCGACGTGCTCGGCCTGTAACCAGTGGGAAGCATGCCATGAGTGACCGTCTTCTCGTGCTCGTCCGTCACGGCCAGAGCGAGTGGAACCTGCAGAACCTGTTCACCGGCTGGCGCGACGTCGACCTCACCGAGAAGGGCGTCGCCGAGGCGCGCGCGGCCGGGCGTAAGCTCAAGGGGCTCGGGCTGTCGTTCGACGTCGCCTTCACGTCCGACCTCAAGCGTGCGCAGAACACGCTCAGGCTGATCCAGGAGGAGATGGGCCAGACCAACCTGCCGGTGTTCAAGTCCGTCGCGCTCAATGAGCGCGACTACGGCGACCTGTCGGGTCTCAACAAGGATGACGCGCGCAAGAAGTGGGGCGAGGAGCAGGTGCACATCTGGCGCCGCTCCTACGACGTGGCGCCGCCCGGCGGCGAGAGCCTCAAGGATACGCTGGCGCGCACGCTGCCTTATTACGTCACCGAGATCCTGCCGCGCGTGCTGCGCGGCGAGCGCGTGCTGGTGGCGGCGCACGGCAACTCGCTGCGCGCCCTGGTGATGGTGCTCGACCGTCTCACGCCGGAGGGCATCGTCAAGCGCGAGCTCGCCACCGGCGTGCCGCTGGTCTATCGGCTCAATGCGGACTCGACCGTGGCCGAGCGCCAGGAGATGGCGGCGTAGCTTACGCCGCGGCGGTGCGGCCGGCCTCCCAGCCCAGGATCGCGCGCTTGCGCGTCAGGCCCCAGTGATAGCCCGTGATGTCGCCGCTCTTGCCCAGCACGCGATGGCATGGGACGACGAACGAGATCGGGTTCTTGCCGACGGCGGCGCCGACCGCGCGCGAGGCCTTGGGATTGCCGAGCCGGCGCGCGATGTCCGAGTAGGTCGAGGCGCGGCCCATGGGAATGGCGAGCAGCGTCTCCCAGACGCGCACCTCGAAGTCGGTGCCGATCATGACGACGCGCAGCGGCTGGTCGGCGCGCCACAGCGACGGCTCGAAGATGCGGCGCGCGACTTCGGCGGTGCCCGCGATGTCCTCGACATAGGTCGCCCGCGGCCAGCGCTGCTGCATGTCGGCGAGCGCCGCCGGCTCGTCGCCCATGTCGGCGAAGGCGAGGCCGGCGAGGCCGCGCTCGGTGGTCACCACGAGCGCGATGCCGAATGGCGAGGGATGGAAGCCGTAGTGCATGGTCAGGCCTTCGCCGCCCTTCTTCCATTCGCCCGGCGACATGGCCTCGTGCGCGACGAAGAGATCGTGCAGCCGCCCGGGGCCCGACAGGCCCACCTCGTAGGCGGCATCGAGCACGCTCGCCGATTCGCGCAGCAAGGTGCGGGCGTGGTCGATGGTCAGCGCCTGCAGGAACGCCATCGGCGTGAGCCCGGCCCAGCGACGGAACAGGTGATGCAGTTCGTCGGGGGTGGTGCCGGCGGCATGGGCGATGGCCTCGACCTCGGGCTGGGCGCGCCAGTGCTCGGAGATGTAGGCGATGGCGGCGCGCACGACCTCGTAGTCGGCGCAGGGGTCGGCCTCGGCTGGCAGCGAAATTCGATCGGGTGAAAGCATGGCGCTCTCCATTGTCTTTCACCTCACCTATTGCCGGTGGCGGGCCGTCTCCACCCGGTTTCTGGCCATTCTATCTGCAAACGGGGGGTGAGGTGCGGCTCACGTGAGGGCCGCCCGCGTGGGGCCACGCTTGGCCTCGCCGATGGCGGCGGCGAGGGCGTCGGCGAAACTCTCCTTCTCCTGCGGCCCGAGGAACGCCGCGATCGGCAGCTTGCGGCCGTGGGAGACCAGGAACAGGCGCTCGATGCCGAATTCCTCGTGGACCTCGCGGTCGAGCTTCACCCACACCGGGTTGAGGGTCCATTCCGAGACCTGGCCGCGGTGGCTGACCTTGCGCACCCGCAATTCGCTGGGTGTGACCCAGACCTGCTCGTAAGCGGTGGCGGCGCGGTAATTGGCGCGGAACGCGAAGTAGATCAGCGCCGCGTCGAGCCCGAAAAACCCGAAGATCGGCCATGCCCCCATCAGCAGGAAGGCAAATCCGGCGATGAAGCTGACCACGCCCACCGCGATCATCACGATCAGGAAGCCCGAGGCGCTGAGCGAGCGGTGCGGCGTCAGCACCGCCGAGAACAGTGTGGGCTCTTGGGTATGGTCGTTGCCTGGGGTCATCGGCTTTCACTATACGAAGATCATGGCGCGGCAGGCGATCCCGAAGCGGACATCGGTCACGGCGACCCGGCCGGCCAAGGCGCGCACGGGCGCCAAAAGGCCGGCCAAGGAGGCGGCTCCCGCGTCCAAGAGCCGGGCGGGCAAGGGCGCCGCCGCATCGAAGCCGCGTTCCGCGTCGAAATCGCGGCCGGAACCGACGGTAAAAACGCCCCGGCCGCGCGCTGGCAAACTCAAACCGAAGCCCAAACTCAAGCTCTGGACACCGGCCGAGGTCGAGGAGGCCTTTCGCCGATTCCAGCAAGCCAACCCCGAGCCGCGCGGGGAGTTGCAGCACATCAACCCGTTCACGCTGCTCGTGGCGGTGGTCCTGTCCGCCCAGGCGACCGACGCCGGGGTCAACAAGGCGACGCCGGCGCTGTTCGCCGCCGCCGACACGCCGGAGAAAATGGTCGCGCTCGGCGAGGACAAGGTGCGCGACCTCATCAAGACCATCGGTCTCTTCCGCACCAAGGCCAGGAACGTGATCGCGCTTTCGCGCATCCTCGTGGAGGAGCACGGCGGCATGGTGCCCGCCGCGCGCGAGGCGCTGGAGGCGCTCCCCGGGGTCGGCCGCAAGACCGCCAACGTCGTGCTCAACATCGCCTTCGGCGAGAAAACCATTGCGGTCGACACGCACATCTTCCGCGTCGGCAATCGCACCGGCCTCGCGCCCGGCAAGAACCCGCTCGAGGTCGAGACCGTACTCGATCGCACCGTGCCCGACGCCTACAAGCTGCACGCGCATCACTGGCTGATCCTGCACGGACGCTACATCTGCGTCGCGCGCAAGCCGTTGTGCGGGCGCTGCCTGATCAACGAGCTGTGCCGGTGGCCGGAGAAGGCCGCGCCGGAGTTCACGCTGGCCGAGCGCATCGCCACCAGCGCCAGCATGATGGGCAAGGGGCTCAAGGAACTGTAGGCGAGCGCAGCCCAGCCTGGTCTAGCCTAGCGATTGGGCTCGATCAGCTCGCGGCGCGTGCCGCCCGCCACCTTCTTGTGGATGTGCACCATGAAGGCAGTGCCGAACAGCGGCGTCGCGAGATTGACGATCGGGATCGAGACGAAGGCGGCGATGAAGCAGCCGGCGGTGAACACCGTGCCGCGATGGATGCGGCGCAGGCGCTTGGCCTCCTCGACCGGATGGAAGCGCATCGCCGCCAGCTCGAAATACTCGCGCCCGAGCAGATAGGCAGTGGCGAGGAAGAAGATGATTGCGCCGAGGCCGGCGAACAGCAGGAACGGCAACGAGACCACATAGACGATGAGCGAGAGCAGCGCGATCTTGACGCCTTCGAGGCTGGCGCGCGCCAGCGGCAGCGCGTGGCCGGGCGGGTCCGCGGGATAGTGCTCGCGCTCGACGTGCTCGGCGATTTCGTCGGCGAAAAAGCTGGCGATCACGGACGTCACCGCCGGCATCAGGAAGATCGCGCCGACCAGCAGGCCGAAGCCGATGGCGAAGGCGAGGATCCAGCCGAGCGTCACCACCGGCCAGTGCGCGAGCGGGCCGAGCGTGGTCTCGACCCATTGCCCGCCCTCGCCTGTCAGCCAGATCAGCAGCCAGTCGAGCACGATGCCGAGCACGATCAGCAGAGCGACGGCAAGGCCCACCGACTTGAGCAGCACCGACCGGAACGGCGGCGTCACCATCTGTGACAGCGCCTTGATTGCCGCATCGATCATCAGCCGACCTCCCGCGAGACGAGACCAGAGGTAATCGCGCGGACGGCCCGGCACAAGCGGCGCCATTTGCCTCGCTGGCGCCGTTCAGGCACATTGCGCGCGAGGCCATGCTGATCGACCGCCGCACCTTTCTCATGAGCTCGGCTGCCGCCGTGGCGGCGCCGGCGCTTGCACTCGCGCAGACGGCCGACGTGGACGTCGCGATCGTCGGCGCGGGCGCGGCGGGCATCGCGGCGGCGCGGCGCGTCGCCGCCGCCAACCGCAGCTTCCGCCTGATCGAGGCGAGCGAGCGCATCGGCGGGCGCTGTATCACCGACACGCGCACGTTCGGACGGCCCTTCGACCGCGGCGCCCATTGGATCTATTCGCCCGACGCCAATGCGGTGGCGCAGGCCGGCACGCGCGCCGGCGTCGACATCTATCCCGCGCCGCCGGGACAGAAGGTGCGGGTCGGCCGCCGCTACGCGCGCGAGGGCGAGATGGAGGAATTTCTCGCGACGCTCGTGCGCGCGCGCCGCGCCATCGAGGAGACGACCCGGCGCGGCGACGTCTCCTGCGCGCAGGCGCTGCCCAAGGATCTCGGAAGCTGGCAGCAGACGATCGAGTTCCTGTTCGGGCCGTCGGCCTTCGGCAAGGACCTCGCGGCGCTCTCGGCGCTCGACTTCATCAAGTCGGCGGAGCGCGACGTCGCCGCGTTCTGCCGGCTCGGCTTCGGCGCGCTGCTGGCCAAGGTCGGCGAGCGCGTGCCGGTGCAGCTCGCGACGCCGGCGACGCGCATCACCTGGCAGGGCCGCTCCGGGGTCGAGATCGAAACCGCGCGCGGCAAGTTTTCCGCGCGCACCGCGATCGTGACGGCGTCGACCAACATGCTCGCGTCGGGCCGCATCGCTTTCGCGCCGGAGCTTCCGCGCCGCCAGCTCGATGCCGCCGCGCGGCTGTCGCTCGGCAGCCAGGACCGCGTTGCGCTCGAGCTTGCCGGCAACCCGCTCGGCATGCAGCGCGACGAGTTGATGTTCGAGAAGTCGAACGATGCGCGCACGGCGCTCCTGCTCGCCAACATCACCGGCTCGACGCTGTGCTTCGTCGATGTGGGCGGCCGCTTCGGCCGCGACCTCGCCGCGCAGGGCGAGCGCGCCGTGGTGGCCTTCGCGACCGACTGGCTCGCCAACCTTTATGGCGAGGACATCAGGAAAGCCGTCGGGCGCAGCGCCGCGACGCAGTGGAACATGGAGCCGTGGGTGCTCGGCGCGGCCTCGGCCGCGGCGCCGGGCGGACAGGGCGCGCGCCGCGTCCTGATGGAGCCGCTCGCAGCCCGGATGTGGCTTGCGGGCGAGGCCGCGCACGAAACGCTGTGGGGCACGGTCGCGGGCGCCTGGGAGTCGGGCGAACGCGCCGCCACCGAGGCGCTCAAGGCGATCGGCGCGCTCAAGGAACCGGAGAAGGAGAAGCCGGCGCCGCAGCAGCGGCAACGGCGCAAGCCGCGGCAGCGCCAGCCGAGGCAACCGGCGCAACCGCGATTCTAAGCAGGTGTGCTACCCGCGCAGCACGCCGCCGGTGCGCTTGCCGACTTCGGCGACGATCTTCTTGCCGACCGCGTCGATCTCCTCGTCGGTCATGGTCTTCTCGCGCGGCTGCAACGTCACGGCAATCGCCACCGACTTCTTGTCGGGGTCGATGCCCTGGCCCTCGTAGACGTCGAAGACGTTGACGCTGGTGATCAGCTTGCGGTCGACGTTCTGCGCCGCCCGCACGAGATCGCCGACCTTGGTCGCACGCGGCACCACGAAGGCGAAGTCGCGCGCCACCGGCTGGAAGGGCGAGAGCTCGAGCAGTGGCTTAGCGCGGGTCGCCTTCGCCTTGGCTTCGGGGATGCGTTCGAGGATGACCTCGAAGGCGACGAGCGGGCCCTCGACATTGAGCGCGCGCAGGGTGCGCGGATGCAGCTCGCCGAAATGACCGAGCACGTTCTGCGGCCCGATCTGGATCGTGCCGGAGCGGCCGGGATGCAGCCAGGCCGGTCCGCCGGGCACCACCTGCAGGGCGGCGCTCGGTGCGCCTGCGGCGGTGAGCACGGCGAGCGCGTCGGCCTTGACGTCGAAGGCATCGACCTCGCCCGCCCCGTTCGACCAGTGGCGGCCGATGCCGGACGCCTTGGCGAGGCCGCGCCGCACGCCGGCGGCGGCGGTGAACTGGTCCTGCGGACCGTCGCCCTTGAAGACCTGGCCGACCTCGAACAGCGCGGTGTCGTGGAAGCCGCGGTCGGCATTGCGCTGCGCGGCCGCGACGAGGCCGGGCACCAGGCTCGGCCGCATGTCGGAGAGGTCGGCCGCGATCGGATTGGCGAGGGTGAGCGCCGGGTCGCCGCCGCCGAACAGCTCGGCCTCGGCCTTGCCGATGAACGACCAGGTGACGGCCTCCACCATGCCGCGCGCGGCGAGCGCGCGCTTGGCCTTGCGCGTGCGCGTCTGAATGGCGGTGAGCACCGGCTTGCGCGGCGCCTCTCCGCGATCGAACGGCGTGAGCGGCACGCGATCGACGCCGGCGATGCGCACGATCTCCTCGACGACATCGGCCTTGCCGTGCACGTCCGGGCGCCACGAGGGAACCGCCACCTTCACCGCCGCGCCGGAGCCTGACACGAAGAAACCGAGGTGGCCGAGGATGCGCTTGGCCTCGACGAACGGAACCTCGAGCCCGGCCAGCCGCTTCGTCTCCTCGACCGGGAAATCGATGATGCGGTCCCCGGCCGGCACCTCGCCGGCGACGACGATCTCCGAGGGCTCGCCGCCGCACAGCTCCATCACCATCTGGGTGGCGAGCTCGAGCCCGGGCAGCATGAAGGCCGGATCGACACCGCGCTCGAAGCGGTAGCGCGCATCGGAGTTGATGCCGAGCTTGCGGCCGGTCTGCGCGATGTTCATCGGCTCCCACAGCGCCGATTCGATCAGCACGTCGGTGGTGGTCTCGTCGCAGCCCGAATGCTCGCCGCCCATGATGCCGGCGAGGGATTCGATGCCGGCGTCGTCGGCGATCACGCAGATGCTGTCGTCGAGCTGATAGGTCCGGGTATCGAGCGCGAGCAGGCTTTCGCCCTTGCGCGCGCGGCGCACGACGAGACTGCCCTTGACCTTGGCGGCGTCGAAGACGTGCAGCGGACGGCCGCGGTCGTAGGTCATGAAGTTGGTGATGTCGACCAGCGCGTTGATCGGACGCAGGCCGATGGCGGTGAGGCGGCGCTGCAGCCACTCGGGGCTCGGGCCGTTCTTGACGCCGCGCACGAGGCGCAGGCCGAACGCCGGGCACAGCGAAGGCGTATCGCCGAAGTCGAGCGTGACCGTCACGGGGCAGGGGAGCTTGCCGGGAACCTGCTTCACCGGCGCGGTCTTGAGCTTGCCCATGTCGGCGGCGGCGAGATCGCGCGCGATGCCGGATACGGCAGTGCAGTCGGGGCGGTTGGGCGTCAGGTTGATCTCGATGACTGGGTCGTCGAGCCTGGCCCACTCGGTGTAGCGCACGCCCACGGGCGCATCGGCCGGCAGGTCGAGGATGCCTTCATGGTCCTCGGAGAGCTGCATCTCCATGCCCGAGCACAGCATGCCGCGGCTTTCGACGCCGCGGATGGTGCCGACGCCGAGCGTGATGTTCTTGCCCGGGATGTAGGTGCCGGGCGGGGAGAACACGCTCTTCATCCCGGCGCGCGCATTGGGCGCGCCGCACACCACCTGCACCGGCTGGCCGTCGCCCGTGTCGACCATGCACACGCGCAGGCGGTCGGCATTGGGATGCTGCTCGGCCGAGATCACGCGCGCGATGATGAAGGGCGCGAGCTGCTTGGCCTTGTCCTCGACGCTCTCGACCTCGAGGCCGATCATGGTGAGCTTGTCGACGATCCTGTCGAGCGGCTCGTCCGTCTCGAGATGGTCCTTCAGCCAGGAGAGTGTGAATTTCACGAGCTCAGCCCTCCGGCGAGGGTGGGGAAGTCGAGCGGGCGGAAGCCGTAGTGCGACAGCCAGCGCACGTCCGCCTCGAAGAAGGCGCGCAGGTCCGGCATTCCGTATTTGAGCATGGCGATGCGGTCGATCCCCATGCCCCAGGCAAAGCCCTGATACTCGTCCGGATCGAGGCCGCAGTTGCGCAGCACGTTCGGGTGCACCATCCCGCAGCCGAGGATCTCCAGCCAGTCCTCGCCTTCGCCGAAGCGGATCTCGCCCTTGTCGCGGCGGCACTGGATGTCGACCTCGAGCGAAGGCTCGGTGAACGGGAAGAATGAGGGACGAAAGCGCATCTTCACGTCGTCGACCTCGAAGAACGCCTTGCAGAACTCGGCGAGGATCCACTTGAGGTGTCCGAGATGCGAGCCCTTGTCGATGACGAGGCCCTCGACCTGGTGGAACATCGGCGTGTGGGTCTGGTCGCTATCGCAGCGATAGGTGCGGCCCGGGATGATGACGCGGATCGGCGGCTTCTGCGTCAGCATGGTGCGCACCTGCACCGGCGAGGTGTGGGTGCGCAGCAGGAGGCGCGAGCCGTCCGGCTTCGGATTGAAGAAGAACGTGTCATGCATCTCGCGGGCCGGATGGTCCGCGGGGAAGTTCAGTTTGGTGAAGTTGTAGTCGTCGGTCTCGATGTCAGGGCCTTCCGCCACGGCGAAGCCCATATCGGCAAAGATCGCGGTGAGCTCGTCGACAACCTGGCTGATCGGATGCACGCGGCCGGCCTCGGCCGGCGGCTCGCGCACCGGCAAGGTGACGTCGACGGTCTCGCTGTTGAGCCGCGCATCGAGCGCCTGCTCGGCGAGCGCACCCTTGCGCTCCGCGATCGCCGTGGTGACGCGATCCTTGAGCCCGTTGATCAGCGGGCCCTGCTGCTTGCGCTCATCGGGCGACATGGTCCCGAGCATCTTGAGCAGCGCGGAGACGCTGCCGCTCTTGCCGAGCGTCGCGACGCGCACCGCTTCGAGCTCCGCCTCGTCGCTGGCCGCACCGACCGCGGCGAGGATGTCCTTCTCGAGGGCGTTGAGATCGGCCACGGGCTCACTCCGGCATGATGAAGAGATCGGTGTCGCCGGGCTTGCCGCCGGCGGCCGTCAGCATGGCGTGCACCTGACCGCGATGATGGGTCTGGTGATTGAAGAAATGGGTCACGAGCTCCCAGCGCGGTTTCGACACCTCGCGCTTCACCGCGCCGGAGAACCAGGTGAGGTCGCCGGCGAACCAGTCGTCGTCGAGGCGGTCGGCCCAGGCGAGGATGGTTGCGTCCATCTTCGCGCGCTCGGTCTTGAGGACGTCCCAGCTGGGATAGAGCGAGACCGATTCCGGGATTCCGCCCGGCGGGCGCGGCACGTCGGCGAACCGGCTCATCCACATGCCGTCGCCCCACAGCAGGTGACTGAGCGTGCCGTGGATCGAGCCGAAGAACGCGCCGCGCTCCTGCCGCCGCGCCTCGTCGGAGAGGCGGTCGGCGGTGCCGTAGAGATTCTCGTTCTGCCAGCGATTGTAGCGGGCCATGCGCCGGGCGTAGGCGGCGTCGATCATGTCAGTCGCTCCGACGGGGTGGCGCGACAGGTCGTGCAGCGTCAGGCCGCGAGCGCGGCCTTGGCCTTCTCCACGATGACCTGGAACGCCGCCGGCTCACGGATGGCGAGATCCGACAGCACCTTGCGGTCGATCTCGACACCGGCCTTCTCGAGGCCGTTGATGAAACGGCTGTAGGTCAGGCCGAACTGGCGCACGCCGGCGTTGATGCGCTGGATCCACAGGGCGCGGAAGGTGCGCTTCTTGTTCTTGCGGTCGCGGAAGGCGTACTGGCCGGCCTTCTCGACGGCCTGCTTGGCGACGCGGATGGTGTTCTTGCGGCGGCCGTAATAGCCCTTGGCTGCCTTGAAGGTCTTCTTGTGCTTGGCGTGACTGGTGACGCCACGTTTGACGCGGGCCATGACTGATCTCCTGGATAATTCTTAAACCATGGTCGGGTCAGATTTGATCGCCGTCACGGTTTATGTGTTTGTTTGAGCACGATCTTTTCCGAAAACCGGGTTTCATTTTCCGGGATCGTGCTCGGTGTCGCGAGCGGCGGGGATCAGCCGTTCGGCAGCCAATACTTCTTGATGTTGTCGCCATCGGTCTTGAACAGCACCTTGGTGCCGCGGTGGTCGCGGATCTGCTTGGTGCTGCGCTTGATCATGCCGTGGCGCTTACCGGACTGCTGGAATTTCACCTTGCCGGTGCCGGTAATCTTGAAGCGCTTCTTGGCGCCGGATTTGGTCTTCATCTTGGGCATTTGGCTCTCCTTCTTCGGCCGGCGCAGATGCCGCGCGGAAAAATACCGCGCCGGGTGCCGGCGGTGCGCTCACGCGCGTCTGCTCTGGATTGAGCGTTTTCCTGCCGCCACGGCAGCCCTTTAGCCGGGCGGCGGAAGGCCGGGTTTATGGCAGAACGGTCACGCCTTGGCAACTGCGGCGGCAACAGCAAAACGCCCCGCGGGAGGCCCGCGGGGCGCGAATTCGTGAGCCGCAGGAAGGGGTTAGCGCGGCGCGAGCACCATGATCATCTGGCGGCCCTCGAAGCGGGCGTCCATCTCGACCTTGGCCAGCTTGGCGGTGTCTTCCTTGACCCGGTCGAGCAGCTTGGTGCCAAGCTCCATGTGGGCCATTTCGCGACCGCGGAAGCGGAGGGTCACCTTCACCTTGTCGCCTTCCTCGAAGAAGCGCTGCATGGCCCGCATCTTCACGTCATAGTCGTGGTCATCGATCATCGGCCGGAATTTGACTTCCTTGACCTCGACCACCTTCTGCTTCTTGCGGGCTTCGGCCTGTTTCTTCTGCTCCTGGTACTTGTACTTGCCGTAGTCGAGCAGCTTCACGACAGGGGGCGTGGCATTGGGCGCGATCTCGACAAGGTCCATCCCGGCGGCCTGGGCGAAAGCGAGTGCCTCCGCGACGGAGACGTTGCCTTTATTGCTTCCGTCCTTGTCGATCAGATGTACTTCGCGAGCGCGGATCTCCTCGTTGATGCGCGGACCGTCCTTTTGGACGGGCGGCGGGGCTCTCATTGGGCGACGAATGGCGACAATCTCCTCTGCTGTTAGAACGATGGTGCGCAGGCCATGATGTGCGGACCATGCAAGAGAATCGGGATAATCGCGGCTTGAGTCAACGGGCATGGCGCAGCGCGCACGATCTGCACCCGGCAAATTAGCGACGTTCGAGTAACCTTATGGAACCGCAAGACCTGCAATTCATCGATGTGGGAACAGGGCCGGCGCGGCGCAAGCTGGCCGTTCGCGTACAATCCGGCGCCGGCCCGGGCCTCCTCTGGCTGGGCGGCTTCAAATCCGACATGCGCGGCACCAAGGCCCAGGCGCTGGCGGACCACGCGGCCAAGGCCGGCCGCGCCTGCGTGCGTTTCGATTATTCCGGGCACGGGGAATCGGGCGGCGCCTTCACGGACGGTACGATCGGCCGCTGGCTCGAGGACAGCCTCGCCGTCTTCGACCGCTTCTGCCGCGGGCCGCAGGTGGTGGTCGGCTCGTCCATGGGCGGCTGGCTGGCGCTGCTGCTGGCGCGCGCGCTCAAGCGCCGCGCCGCCAAGGACCCGCCGGCGAGCCTTGCCGGCCTGGTGCTGATCGCGCCCGCGGTCGATTTCACCGAAGAGCTGATGTGGAAGAGGTTTCCCGCCGACGTGAAGGCCGAGCTCGAGAGTACGGGCCTGTGGACGCGCCCGTCGCAATACGAGGAAGGCGGCTATCCGATCACGCGCCAACTCATCGAGGAAGGCCGCGACCATCTGCTGCTCGGCGGGCTGATCGAGACCGGCTGCCCCGTGCGCATCCTGCAGGGCGCGCTCGATCCCGACGTGCCCTGGCAGCACGCGGTCGAGCTGGTCTCGCGCCTCGCCCAGGACGACGTGGTGCTGACCATGATCAAAGACGGAGATCACCGCCTGTCGCGTCCCGAGGACATCGAGCGGCTGATCCACACGGTGGCGGAGTTCGAACAGGCGGTGCCGGGCTCAGCGTGATGCCGCGTCGGCCAGCGCGGCGGACCATTCTTCGCGCACGAGCGGGTCGCTCTCACGCGTGCTCCGCCCGGCCAGCGCCGCGATCCGCTGCGGGGCAAGGCGCGCGAGCGCCCACACCGCGGCTCCGCGCACGATCGCCGCGCCGTCGTCGATGAGCCGTTCGGCCTCATGGGCCAGCGCGGGCTCGCCGCTGTTGCCGATGGCGACGAGCACGTTGCGCACGAAACGGTCGCGGCCGGTGCGCTTGATCGCGGTCTTCGCAAACAGCGCGCGGAACGCGGCGTCGTCGAGGCGCGCGAGCTCGGCGAGCGAGGGTGCGCGCAACACATCGCGCGCGGCAAGCTTGGCCTCGCTGCCGGCCTGCGCGAACTTGTTCCACGGACACACCGCAAGGCAATCGTCGCAGCCGTAGATGCGGTTGCCCATGCGCGCGCGCAACTCGCGCGGGATCGGCCCCTTGTGCTCGATGGTGAGGTAGGAGATGCAGCGCCGCGCATCGAGCTTGTGCGGGGCTGTAAAGGCATCAGTCGGGCAAGCGTCGAGGCAGGCGCGACAGGTGCCGCAGCGGTCCTCCTCGGGTTCATCCGGCGGCAGCTCGAGCGTGGTGAAGATCGAGCCGAGGAAGAGCCACGAGCCGTAGTCGCGCGAGACGAGGTTGGTGTGCCTGCCCTGCCAGCCGAGGCCGGCAGCCGCGGCGAGCGGCTTCTCCATCACCGCGGCGGTGTCGACGAACACCTTCACGTCGCCGCCGGCGGCGGCGATGAGCCAGCGCGCCAGCTCCTTGAGCCGCTTCTTGATGACATCGTGATAGTCGTCGCCCTGCGCGTAGACCGAGATCGCGCCGCGCGCATGTTCGCGGGTGAGCGCGCGCGGGTCCTGGTCAGGGCCGTAGTTCACGGCCAGCATGACGATCGAGCGCGCGCCGTCCCAGAGCACGCGCGGGTCGCTGCGGCGGGCGGGATCGGCGGCGAGCCAGTCCATGTCGCCATGCGAGCCGGCGGCGAGGAACTCGCTCAAGCCCTGCCGCGCATGCGGCAGCGCCTGCGCGCGCACGACGCCGATGCGATCGAAACCATGCGCGCGCGCGGCCTCGATCAGCGCGGACTTGATGGCGGCGGGATCGCTCAGAAATCGAGGTCGGCGTAGGTCTTCGACGGCGGAATGCCGGCGTGCGTCTCCGCCAGCAGCGGCCGGAACGAGGGCCGCGACTTCACCCGCGAGTACCAGATCTTTGCGGCTTCGTCCTCGGTCCACGGCACATCGCCCAGATAATCGACCACCGACAGGTGTGCGGCGGCGGCGAGATCGGCATAGCTCATGCGATCGCCGGCGAGCCAGTCGCGCGAGCGCACCAGCCAGCCGATATAGGCGAGATGATAGCGGATGTTGTTGCGCGCCGCACGGAGCACGTTCACGTCCGGGGGGCCGCCGCCCTGGGCCTGGGTCATCTGCACCTTGAAGATGCGCTCCGTTACCAGCGGGCCGGACACTTCTTCGCCAAACTTCTGATTGAACCAGACGGTCAGCCGCCGCACTTCCACGCGGCCGTTGATGTCGCGCGGCAGCAGCCGCACCTCCACGAGGTCGTCGCCATGTGCCTCGTCGAGATACTCCGCAATGATGTTGGCGTCGGGCACCGGCGGGCGGCCCTCGTCGAGCAGCACCGGCGTCGTCCCCGCGGGATTGAGCTTGAGAAACTCGGTGCGCCGCTCCCAGGGGCGCTCCTCGACCAGGTGGGGGTGCAGTCCGAACTCGCCCAGCGCCAGGCGCACGAAACGGGAGTGCGGACAGAACGGATGATGGAACAATGTCAGCATGCTCTACCTGCCGCGCGGATGACCGCGCGCCCCGGCGCGCGTTGGGCACATGATGTCATCGCGCCAGATTCCATGTTCGGCGTGTCACGTTGGATGGATAGCCTCGTGCGCTGCCTGCATCGCGGGCAGTGATACTTGATCCGGCGGCCGGGGCAAACCGCGGTTGTGCAGGAGCAAGCTTTCCCATTGCCCCGAGCCACGGCTTGTTCCACAAGCCCTCGGGGCGCGTCACCTCGACCTCTCCCGGAGTTCCGCCAGCCATGCTGCTCGATCTGATCAAGGCCGCCGTCCTCGGCGTCGTCGAGGGTTTGACCGAATATCTGCCGGTATCGTCCACCGGCCACCTGCTGCTGGTCGAGCATTTCTTCGGGTTCAATGACGAGGATTTCGGGAAGACCTTCGCGATCCTGATCCAGTTCGGGGCGATCCTGGCGCTGCTGTCGATCTATTTCACCCGACTGTGGCGGCTTGCTGTCGGCATGTTCACCAACGGGGACGATCTGCGCTTCGTCATCGGCGTCCTGATCGCGTTCCTGCCCGCCGCGGTGATCGGCGCCGCGGCCGGCGGATTCATCAAGGATGTGCTGTTCAATCCCTGGATCGTTAGCATTTCGTTAATTCTCGGCGGCTTCGTCCTGCTCTGGGTGGACCGTATCGATCTCAAGCCGCGCTATCACGAGGCCACGCGCTTTCCGCTGCCGACCTATCTTGCGATCGGGGTCTGCCAGTGCGCCGCCATGATCCCCGGCGTGTCGCGCTCAGGCGCGACCATCGTGTCGGCGATGCTGCTGGGCACCGACCGGCGGTCGGCGGCCGAGTTCTCGTTCTGGCTCGCGATGCCGACCATGGCCGGCGCGTTCGCCTACGACCTCTATAAAAGCGGCGCGCACCTGAGCAACAGCAACGCCATCATCGTGGCGGTCGGCTTCGTCACGTCGTTCGTGTTCGGCTGGATCGTGGTGAAGACGTTCCTCGACTATGTCTCGCGCCACGGCTTCGCGCTGTTCGGCTGGTGGCGCATCATCGTCGGCGTCGTCGCGCTCGCCGCGCTCGCCGTGGGACGGTGAGAGAGAGCTCTGCTCGTCACGAGGTCATTGCGAACACGATCCGAAGGACCGACGCCGCAATTCAGCGCGGCGCGTGAGACCTGGATTGCTTCGTCGCTACGCTCCTCGCAATGACGAGGCGGTCTCGCGCAGCGCCCGCGCGGTCTCCTCGTCGGCCGGAAAGAACGTCTCCAGCGCGATCTCCGACAACAGGATGTCGACCGGCGTGCCGAAGACGGTGGTGGTCGACAGGAACGACAGCACGCCCGTCTCGGTCCGCAGCCGCAGCGGCACGATGATCCCGGCATAGCGGCGGTCGATCGAGGGCGGCGCGGACGAGGCGCCACCGCCGTAGCCGCACAGCTCGTGCAGGAGTTCGCCCAGCACCGCATCGGCGGTGACGTCGATCTGGCGGCGCAGGCGCTCGATGAGATGCGCGCGCCATTCGGCGAGATTGACGATGCGCGGCGCGAGCCCCTTCGGGTTGAGGCTCAGGCGCAGCACGTTGACCGGCGGCTTGAGCAGCTCCGCGTCGGCGCCGGCCATCAGGCGCGCGGCGGCGGTGTTGGCCGATAGCAGCGTCCAATGCCGGTCGATGGCGAGGGCGGGATAGGGCTCGTGGCTTGCCAGCAGCGCGTCGATGGCCTGGCGCGCGGCCGCGAGCGCGGGGTCCTGCAGCGTGCGTTCGGGGAACACGGGCGCATAGCCGGCGGCCACCAGCATCACGTTGCGCTCGCGCAGCGGCACGTCGAGCCGTTCGGCGAGATGCAGCACCATGTCGCGCGAGGGCAGCGAGCGCCCGGTTTCGAGAAAGCTCAGGTGGCGCGCGGAAATCTCCGCCTCGGTGGCGAGCTCGAGCTGGGACAGGCGGCGGCGCTGGCGCCACTCGCGCAGATAGTCCCCGACGGGCCTGGCCGCGACCGATGTCATGCCCGGCAAAATAACGCAGCCGGCGAGGCGGCTCCATGACCTCGCAGGTAATCGACTTGGCTCCCTGCTGCCATCACCGTCATCCGCGCGTGATCAACGCGAAACGAGAAGGAGCCCTTTGATGATGATGACCCAGATCCTCGACCGTCCGTCCTTCCTGCGCCGCGCGCTGCTCGCCGATGCGCTGCTCAGCGGCGCCACGGCGCTGCTGACGATCGCCGGCGCCGACGTGCTGTCGCCCTGGCTGGCGCTGCCGGCCGCGCTGCTGCGCGGCGCCGGCCTCGTGCTCGTGCCCTACGTGGCCTTCGTGCTCATCGTCGCCACGCGCGCCGCGATCGCGCGGCCGGCGGTGGTTGCGATCATCGCCGCCAACCTCCTGTGGGCGGCGGCGAGCATCGGCCTCCTGCTCACCGGGTGGGTCGCGCCCGGCATGCTCGGTTATGCCTTCGTGATCGGGCAGGCCGCGGTGGTCGCCGTGCTCGGCGAGCTGCAGGTGATGGGGCTGCGGCGATAGGGGCGCTCGTCATTGCGAGGAGGGCGCAGCCCGACGGGGCAATCCAGCGCGACGATTCGGCCCTGGATTGCTTCGCTGCGCTCGCAATGACCCGGGCGCTAGTTCTTCAGCGGCGGGCGATAGAGATTGTCGCGCGTGATCTCGCTGACCTTGTTCACGCCGGTGAGGATCATGGCGTTGTCGAAGCTCTCGCGGATCACCTCGAGCGCGGCCCCGACGCCCTTCTCGCCCATGGCGGCGAGGCCGTAGAGGAAGGCGCGGCCGATCAGGCAGCCGCGCGCCCCGTTGGCGATCGCCTTGTAGACGTCGTGGCCCGAGCGCACGCCGCCGTCGAACAGCACCTCGAGCTGATCGCCGACCGCGTCCGCGATATGGGGCAGCACGGAGATCGTGCCCGACGCGCCGTCGAGCTGGCGCCCGCCGTGGTTCGAGACGACGATGCCGTCGACGCCTTCGGAGGCGGCGCGCTTGGCGTCCTCCACGTCGAGGATGCCCTTGAGCACGAGCTTGCCCTTCCAGCGCTCGCGGATCCAGTCGAGGTCGCGCCAGTTCAGGCTCTGATCGGAGTTCTGCGAGGCCCACGAGCCCTGCTTGAGGGTGCCGACCGCCTTGCCGAGGTAGCTCTCCAGGTTGCCGAACGACTTGCGCTTGCTCATCAGCACGCTCGACATCCAGCGCGGCTTGGTCATCACGTCGAAGGCGTTGCGCATGGTGATCTTCGGCGGAACCGTCAGGCCGTTCTTGATGTCGGCGTGGCGCTGCCCGCGATAGGGCAGGTCGACGGTGAGGAACATGGTGGTGACGCCGACGGCGGTGGCGCGGTCGATCATAGCGCGCGCGAAGCCGCGGTCCTTGAACACATAGAGCTGGTACCACAGCGGCGTCTTGATCGCGCCGGCGACGTCCTCGATCGAGCACACCGACATGGTCGAGAGGCAGAACTTGACGCCGACGCGCTCGGCCGCGCGCGCCGCAAGGATCTCGCCGTCGCCGTGCAGCAGGCCGGTGAGCCCGGTCGGCGCGATCGCAACCGGCATCGACACCTTCTCGCCCATCATGGTGGTGGAGAGGTCGCGCTTGGAGGTGTCGACCATCACGCGCTGGCGCAGGCGGATGGCGTTGAGGTCGTTGCGGTTGTTGGCGAGCGTGAGCTCGTCGTAGGAGCCGCCGTCGACGTAGTCGAACAGCGCCTTGGGCACGCGCTTGCGCGCGAGCACGCGCAGGTCTTCGATGTTGGTGATGGGCGTCATGACCAGCTCCCCGCAGGTTCTCTCGTTCGCGCAATCGCGATTCCAGGCGGCGCGCGGCTGCCGACGTCCGGTCGCGGATTGCGGAGCTACGCGACGCGGCCCTGGAATTGTCCCGTTTTCCGGAAGCGCCACAAGTAGCTCGGCACGATCGCAGCCATGGTATGCGGCGCGATGCCGAGTCCTTCGAGGGTGCGGCCCTCGCGGATCGCCGCCTCCGACACGACGTTGTCGGCCTTGAGCAGCTCGACCTGATCGGGGGTCAGCGGCGGCTTGGGCAGGAACTGCAGGAGCGCCGCCTGGGCCTTCGCCGCCCAGAACGGCACCGGCACCAGCAGGCGCTTGCGCTCGACGGTGGCGAGCACGTATTCGAGCAGTTCCTTGAAGGTCACGATCTGCGGCCCGCCGAGCTCGTAGGTCGTTCCGGGCTTCGTGGCGCCATCCACCGCCAGCGCCACCGCCTCGGCGACATCGCCGACATAGACCGGCTGGAAGCGCGTCGCCCCGCCGCCGACCAGCGGCAGCACGGGCGAGAAGCGGGCGAGCGAGCCGAAGCGGTTGAAGAAGTCGTCCTCCGGCCCGAACATGATCGAGGGGCGGAAAATGGCGGCGTCCGGTGCGGCCGCCAGCACGCGCTGTTCTCCCTCCGCCTTGGAGCGGCCATAGGCCGAAGGCGAGCTCTCGTCGGCGCCGATGGCCGAGACGTGCACGAAGCGCGCGCCCTGGGCGACGGCGGCCTGGGCGGCGGCCTGCGCGCCCTGCGCCTGCACGGCCTCGAAGCGCTGGCGCCCCCGCTCGAACAGGATGCCGACGAGGTTGACCACGACGGCGGCGTCGCGGGCGGCGGCGGCGATCGAGGCCGGATAGCGCAGGTTGGCCTGCACCGCGTGGATCTGGCCGACGCGGCCGAGCGGCTGCAGGTGGCCGGCGAGCTCCGGCCGGCGCACCGCAGCGCGGATGCGGTAACCGCGCTTGGCGAGCGCGCGCACCACGTGGCGGCCGAGGAATCCCGACCCGCCGATCACCGTGACGATCGTATCGAGGTTGGCTTGTTCGACTGGGGGCATCGCTGGCACCGAATCCCGCCCCGACCCTGCGGGGCGCCGACGCGGGAAGTACTAGATCGGGGCGCGGGTGTATAGGCCCGGCGCGGGCGGGGCCGCCAGCGTTGACAAGGCGAAAGGCGGACCCTTATCTGTGCCTGCCTGATGCCCAGGTGGCGGAATTGGTAGACGCACTAGTTTCAGGTACTAGCGGGTAACACCGTGGAGGTTCGAGTCCTCTCCTGGGCACCATAAGTTCTCGGACCTCAGTCCGCTCAATAACTTAAGGCCCAGCAAGGCTTTGCGCTCGCCCGACTGTGATACAAGGGTGAGTAACAATGCTGTTTCGACTGGTGCGTCCGTTGAAGCGTCCAGGTTCCCGCAATCCGCAGTTCGTCAAGCGCATCCCGGCCGATGTGAGGCCGAGAGCGGCAGGCCTCAAGCTCGCGATTCCGGTCGGTGACAGCACGCAAACGCGGACGGTCTCCGGACGCGCCCACTTCATCAAACTCTCGCTGCGCACCAACGATCCTGCCGAGGTCAAAGCGCGGCTCGCAGTGGTCGATGCCTACCTCGAAAATGTGTGGCGCGGGTTACGCGCAACAGCGCCGGTATCGCTGACCCACAAGCAGGCCACGGCATTGGCGGGAGAGCTTTATCGAGGCTGGGCGCAAGGTGCGGACAGCGAGCGCGCCCTAGCGGTTGAGCACGTGCCCGGGATCGGCTGGCAGAGGGTTATCCCGGAGGAACTGCCCGAGGAATGGGACGCGGTGCTTGCCCGCTGGGAGCAGCTCGGCGCGAGCGAGGATATCGATACCCTGGAACGGACCTTGGGCGCGATAGTGGACCGCCTCTTGCTCGCGAGAGGAATCAAGGGTGTTGACGAAGCATCGCGCGCGACGCTGCTGAAATCCTTTTGGCAAGCCGCCCGGGACGCATTCGAGACGCGCAAGCGCAATGCGGAAGGCGACTATTCGCCAGACCCGAAGTCGGAGCGCTTCCCAGAGTGGACATCGCCGCAGACTTCCCGCCCGGCCGCCGCAAAGGTTTCCCTCAAGGGATTAGTCGAAGCGTGGTGGCTTGAGGCGAAAGCCACCGGCCGCAAGCCGAGCACCTACGAGAGCTATCGCAACACCATGACTAGCTTCGCGGACTTCCTGGAGCATGACGACGCCACGCGTGTCAGTCGCGATGACGTGGTTCGCTTCAAGGATCACCGGCTTGCATCGGTCCATCCGCGCACCGGGAAACCAATATCGGCGAAGACGGTGAAGGACAGCGACTTGGCGGGCCTCAAGACGGTCTTTGGGTGGGCCAAGGTTAACGGCAAGCTGGTGAGCAATCCGGCAGAGGGTATCACCATCAAGCTGGGCAAACCCCGCAAGCTGCGGTCTAAGGGCTTCACAGACTCGGAAGCCACGGCGATCTTGAAGGCTGCGCTACGCGTGAAACAGGGGCAAGAGCGGCCCGAGACGTTTGCTGCCAAGCGGTGGGTGCCTTGGCTCTGCGCCTACACGGGCGGGCGCGTTGGCGAGTTGGCGCAACTGCGCAAGGAGGATATCCGCCGTGAGGGCAAGCACTGGGTCGCGACCATCACGCCCGAAGCGGGCACGGTGAAGAACAACGAGGCGCGCGATGTGGTGTTGCATCCGCATCTCGTCGAGCTGGGCTTTATCGAATTCGTGAAACGAGCGCCTAAGGGACATTTGTTCCTCAGGCCCGCGAGTAGCGGCGACGTTTTGGGACCACTTAAGGGATTGAAGAACAGGCTGCGAGAGTTCGTTCGCGCCGTGGTCCCCGACAGGAACGTCGCGCCAAACCACGGATGGCGGCATCGCTTCAAGACTGTCGGGGTGGACGCTGCAATCGAGCATCGTGTCTTGGATGCGATCCAGGGACAGCAGCCGCGGAATGTATCGGAAAGCTATGGTGAGGTGACCATTAAGGCGCAAGCGGCTGCCATTGCCAAATTGCCGCGCTACCTAGTGCGATAATCTAGCCGGTATGGAACCGGTCACTTTGCGCCCAACAAGCAGGCACTAAGCGCCGTGAGACCACTTTCCCCCTGGGGCGACAAACCATGACAACCTTCTGGGTAGAGATTTCGGCTCTTGACCATGGTCACGGCGGTCCTGGCTGGGAGCTTGGTAGGTGCCTTTGGAGTCCGGCCACTGATCGTGTCGGAAATGACCGATACCGAATCATGCGTGAGCCTGCTGCAGGCGACACTGTCTGCCACCTCATTCGGCGCAACGATGGTCGCGTGTTGGCCGGCAAATCCATTGTAGCGGGTGCTGCTGCAATTCGGAATGACGCGCCGCCAACGCCTGGCGTCTGGGCCAATTTCCAAGGCTACTATCGCATTCCGCTTACCGACTTTGTGCCCTTCGATCCGGCGCCCAGCATCGACAGCATTGAAGCATCCAATGCGGATGAAATTCGTGCTGACATCTTTCCGCTAAGGCCAGAACATCATCCTTACGTCACATATGGTCCGGGCTTCGCCTTGCGCAGGGAATGTACCTTGGCAAGCTCACCAATCGTATGATCGAAATATTTGGAGCATATGCCGGCCTCAACGCTACCAGCACCGGGTTGGAGAAGGCCGGAGTTGACTTGACTGTCTTTCAGGAAGGCGAACAGCTCAGACGTGAGCGCACCTTCTTTTCGCGAAATCCAAAGCTTCGCGAAGAGGCTATCAGAAAGCACGGGTTGAACTGCACGGTTTGTAATTTTGACTTTGCAACCGTTTATGGTGTGCTTGGTGCAGGTTACATCGAAATGCATCATCTTGAATCAGTGAGTGAGCGGGCCAGCAAGAGCACCAGTGGTTGGTCAATTTCGGCTGAGGATGTTCGCCCGCTATGTGCGAACTGTCACCGAATGGTACACCGACGGCGTCCACCGTTGTCTCTTGAGGAGCTCAGCAAATTGATTGTGCGTGCCCCGCAGGTCGCCGGATGACTTGGGCCGAATACGTGCACGTAGTCGCACTTGCTGTTCTGTTAACAACATCTGTGTCGGCGGGCGAGTTCGCTGGCTATGTGGTCGATGTTCATGACGGTGATGGCTTCACCCTTGAGCAGGCTGATGGGCATTTTCAGCGAGTGCGGCTCTGCGGGATCGATTCTCCGGAGTCGTGGTGTCCACGGTACGACGAAGCCGCCAAGACCTTGGGGAAATTAGTTTTGGGTCGGTCCGTCCGGTGCCGGCAGGTAGGCTCTGGTACCGTATGTGACGGAAGATCCAGACCTACCAGTGGCAATCGCATCGTCGCTCAGTGCTTTGTCGGGTCCTCCGAGCGAGACGTCGCCTCGGTGCTGGTGGAGCAGGGCCTAGCGTGTGACTGGACGCGGTTCTCCGGTGGCTACTACTCCGCGCGAGGAAAGGGTCGTGCGTGCCCGGTGCACCACCGCTCGACATGCCAAGCAGCAGCGATGCCCCGATAAACAAGAGTGTTCCGGCTCCCGATAGGGGGCTGAGGATGGTCATCCCCCCGCCATCTCACATCCTCATTGCCACCAGGGCCTTTAGGGAAGGGCCGGAGGTAGGGTTTGGAGGATGGGGGAACGGCATCCCTCCGCCCTAGGGAGCGTCTCTAGGGACACTCTTAGGTGTGGGAGATGATTGAATAGTCATCACATCCACGGTTCAACTAGAGGACACCTAAGGAACACCCACTAGGGATAAGCTGCTATAGCGGAACGATAAGCCGCGGACCCGCTGCTGCCCTCTAGACAGTGATGCCTCAATCGGCCACGGTTTCGACACTGGCAGGAATATCGGCCCCTGTCGCTCGCTTGGCTTCGTTCTCCATGACGGCTCTCGCTTCGGCTGCGTGACGTTCCGCAACCAGCACCGCGTCATGGATCGGCAGCGCGATGATGCCCCGCTTGAGCAGCGCCAGGACAACCACGGTGATCAGGTCGCTTTCCTGACGCATGAAGCGGTGCCCGTGCCCGCTTTCGAATAGCGCGGCAATCGGCGCGTGCTTGCACTTGATCGCTTGGATTTCGTGGCTCGGCTTCGTTCCCGGTGGAAACGCATTGCGCATCTCTGCCCGCTCCCGAGGGCCGGCACCGGGCCACTGCTTGAGGGGGCCCGTGCAAAAGAACAGCGCGTTGATCATTTTCTTGCGCGCGTTGCGGAGTTCTTTCCATTGAGGCCGCGTGGCGTCGGCGCCAGTCAGGTCGTAAAGGTCGCCCTTCGGGGGATCGATGTTCGCCTCCGCGTAGGCGAGCCTCAAGAAGAGCTGCCCATAGTCCACCAGTGCAACGGGCTCGCCACCGATGCGAAGGTGCCGGAACCGGTCAGCCCGGGTCATGTTCTGCCAGAAGCCGCCGAACAGCCGGCCGCCGCGGTCCCAAGACCCGTTGAAGTAGCGGCGGAGCGTCCGGTGATGCGGGGTTAGCAAGACCGCCATCGGCTTGTCCGGGCGTTCGCTTAGGTAGGCTCCCCGACCGTTGCCGCACTCGATCCGCGCGCTCCGCAGCGCCGCGTTGATTGCCTGCATTTCTGCGTCCACCTTGTCGAGCCACGGCCCGATATCTGGCGGGTAGGTCCGGCGAGCGATCTCTTGGAAAGCCTCGTCCTCGTCAGGACCGGCAACATCCGCCGCCGTGAGGATGATTGCTCTTGGTTCATGCTCAAGACGCAGGGCGTTCCAATCGGACTTTCCCATTGGCAGATACTTGGCCAGCTTCCCGGTGGCCTGGATCGTCGTGGGTCCCCGAAACGGATAGCCTTTAACTTTGACCGCGAGGCCGAGCTCCTGCATCAGGTCGATGACCTTGCGGGCTGTCTTGCCGAAGATCGGCGTATAGCGTGACGCGGCATTCGCAAGGGGAATCGCTAGGCAGCGGTCGGGGGCCGCAATCGAAAGCGCCAGCAAGTTGCAGGCGATACACTCCACGGCAGCCCGGAATCTCCGCTCGTCAGCCACCCGCCGCTGTCGCTGCCTGGGATGCTCCGCATGTTCGTGCTCAAGGAGCGCGGTCGTCAGCTGCCCGATTACAGCTTGCAAAGAGGGAGCCTCCGCACGCCATCGCGGTTCGCATCGGACCGGCGGCGGCCTTTGGTTTGGTTTCGGCTGATTGTCGGGCGCGAAGTGATCGGGCTGGATGTTCAACCTGTGCGCACCGCCACCCTCGGAGGTGATATCCCGCGTACGTGCCATCTGCGGACCTATAGGCGGGGGGAAACCTGCTTTGGCCGCGAGGCGAATGGGGGAGGCTCCGCGACGGCCGGATGCGGACCGTAGCGTTTGACCTTGAGTGCCAGCACAGCGGTGAGATGCCGCTCTATCACCCACTCGCACTCCGCCTCGATCATGTCTCCGAGGTAGCGCAGCACGCGGCCCGAACTGCGGGCGTAGGCATGAAGCTCGGTGCGGCTTGTGCGGCCAGTCGCGTCGGGGATTTCCCAGACGCGGTGATAGCCACTGGCGAGGCGATGGGCGGCCTTGGCGATGGCCACGATGCGCCATTCCTTGATGCGGTGGACCACCTGAGGCGCTTCCTCGATGAGCGCATGGACGGCCATCGTAATGGCAAGCAATCGCTCCGGCTTGACGCCTGAATCCCGGAGCCGCGCGAGGGCGGCCTTTGCGCGTTCGGCCGGCGGCAACCCGCGCAGGCGTGTGGCGATGATCGCCGGGCCAGCCTGATTCAAGCACCCGCGAAGCCCCGCAATCGCCGCTTTGACGTAGGCGTCATCACGGTGCGGTTCGATGAGCGATAGAGCCGCCTTGAGGTAGGGCCTCAAGGCGGTGGCGGGGGGGCTTGGACACCATGGCGACCCGTGGCGTTGGCGGTGCAGCAAGTGCTTGCGGCAGAGAGTGCCGGCCAGCCCTATCTTCGCAGCGCGCTGCGTGGGCGAGCCGCACCCGGGGATTGTGCACCGTGAGAAGTGATCGCTCGCATCCGATGCCGAACGAGCTTGGACTGAGCACGCCCGCCGTCGTCGGGCGCCTGGGGATCGGGCCATTATCGGTCGTCCCGACCAGGACGCGGCCGGTTGTATGCTTCTAGTGCCCGGCGCACCCGGATCATCAGGCGCTTGTAGTTATCGCCGTGCTTCCAGTCGGAGCGACTCTTGAGACGCTCGGCAGTGACTTGGAGATTTGCATCGCGGCGAAGTTCCGCGATTAGCCTCCAATATGCTTCATGGGCCAGCGGTCTTCCGTCGGCCCTTCGGTAGCCACTCGGAATCCATACCTCGTCGAGCCAATGCTTGCTAAATGCGAAAACGACGTAATCGTTCGCCGAGAAGATGTGCACGCTGGATGAGTGAGGAACAGCCTCCAATACTCGGTAGACCGCCGTCACATATCCGTTGCTCTCGTCGCTGCTAGACCCCGGTGGACTACTGGCCGCATTAGAATCTTCTAGGGCTCCGCTACCGGTTCTGTAAATTTCCCATGCATGAGCGGAGGGGCCGGCCGAATAGTCGTCGTTTGGGTTATCGTTAGCAACGATCCAGGCTTCGAAATTTCCGGCCGATTTGATGACGCGGGTGCGTGCCTCTGCAATTCCCATCTGAGCCTCGAAAGCTTTTGCTTTGCATATCGGCTCTCCTATTAGTTATTCGCATCGAGGCTATTCAATTCCCCCACGTGAAAGAAATTTGGCCCCCACGGCATCACCATTGGGGTGTCACCGAAGGCCGACATGTAGGGTTAGGGTGTGTGCCCACGCTGCCATGAAGGCACTGCAAGTCCTCCACAATGGCCATCATCCGTGCGTGTACGTTCGCACGCACTTAGTGCATGGACCTGACACGTTACGCGGTGTGCTGACGTGAAAGCACGTTACGAACGCTTGCAGCGTACCACTTGCCGCCGCGAGGTGTAGGAACGCCTCTGGCGTTGAGGGCATTGGCAATGTCCCTCAGAGAGGTGGGGCCCGCCTTCCGTATCTCTTGAATGATAGGCAACACGTTGGCGGCGTATCCGTTGGCAGTGGCCATGCTGACCGCGGACGCCTTTCTACGAGCTTTGGCAAGCCTGTTCGACGGCGCACCAAGCTTCACCCCGCGAGCCCTTGCAGCAGCTAATGCGTCTTTCGTTCGAACGGAAATCATCCTCCGCTCCTTTTCCGCCAAAGCAGCAAACAAGTGGAGGATGAACGGGTCCACATCAGGCCCCAACTCCGAGACAAGAAACGGCACGCGGTGGACCATCAGGCCGCTGATGAAATGCACGTCTCGGCTGAGGCGGTCCAACTTGGCGACAGCTACAGGGCAGCGGTGCTTCTTCGCTTCCTTCAATGCCGCGGCCAATTGAGGGCGACGCTCTAGCGCATCCGCCCCCTTGCCTGTTTCCACCTCGATGAACTCGGCCGCGATTTCGAAACCTTCCGCGCGGGCGAACTGTGCCAACGCTGTACGCTGGCCTTCGATGCCCAGTCCCGACCGGCCTTGCCGTGCCGATGACACGCGAAGATAGGTGACCAAGGGTCGCGACATGAGGGTTGCTCCGGTTTTGTATAAAACCTATACGACCGTTTAGAGTTTATACAAAAGCGTCCAACGGGGGGATATGAGTCAAAGTGACTCACGTTGCTGGCTTGTCGCGCTAGTTCGCGAGTGCGCCCGGCGTTTCAAGTTCCCCAAGCTTGATCAGTCCCAAGCCCTGAGGGGCTACGGGGGGAAACCGGCGCGCTCGCGTTGAGAGGTCACCTCTCAGATACGTGACCCCAAAACGTTGCCGGGCTCGACCCGAAGCAAATCAGGCGAGACCTAGAGGGGGGCCCCGGCAAGATATTTTCGGATGAGCAGGCCCGCCAATGCGGCAAGAGCAATGGCGGCCACGTAAGCAATCGGCTTGAGAACGCGCATGGTTCCCCTCCCCTGAGGCGATACGACGTGCATTATAATGCGTCGCATTAAAATACAACGGGGTGTCGCATGCGCCTATGGCACAAGACGTGCGGCGCATGGTCGGAGAGAACGTCAGGCGGCTTAGGTTGGCCGCAAAGATTTCTCAAGCCGAGCTAGCCGTCCGAATGGGAGTGGATCGCGCTTACGTAAGCGGCCTAGAGCAGGGGAATCGGAACCCAACCGTGGTCACTTTATGGCACATCGCGACAGCGCTGGGGGTGAAGCTAAGCGCGCTGGTATCGGATCGAAATTCTCGCGCGACGCGTTAGCCGATCACCCTCCTCCGCCGGGGGACACTAATGGCCGATACCCGAACTCCAGCTCAACGCCGATACATCATGCAGAGTGTCGGGACGAGGAACACCGCGCCCGAGATGGTGGTGCGGAAGCTCCTCCACGGGCTAGGGTATCGCTATCGCCTTCACTCGCGAAGCCTGCCCGGCCGACCCGATGTTGTGTTCCCGGGCCGTAGAAAAGCGGTGCTGGTGCATGGTTGCTTCTGGCACGGTCACGGCTGTGCGAAAGGCCGACTTCCAAAATCACGGCTGGAATACTGGGGTCCGAAGATCGAGAAAAATCGCACCCGGGACGCCGCAGTGGTCGCCGAGATTGAGGATAGGGGCTGGCGGGTCCTGGTCGTCTGGCAATGTGAGATTAAAGATTTGCAAGCCCTAAAACGACGGCTTGTGAGATTCTTGGATCGTTGAACATTCCGATCGACTTTTGATTCGCGATGCGCTACGAATTGATTCGCGCGAATCACAAGTGGTGCAGCGATGACAAGGCCAGTCGGCATAGACCTTTTCGCTGGTGCCGGTGGAATGTCGCTCGGGTTCGAGCAGGCAGGGTTCGACGTGGTGGCCGCGGTGGAGGTCGATCCAGTTCACGCGGCAGCGCACGCCTTCAATTTTCCCGGCTGCACCACAATCCCCCGTTCAGTGACCGGTTTGTCGGGCAGCGAGATACGCCGAATGGCTGGCCTTGGACGGCGTCCGGTCGATGTCGTTTTCGGCGGAGCACCCTGTCAGGGCTTCAGTCTCATAGGACAGCGCGCCTTGAAGGACCCGCGCAACGCTCTAGTCAGTGACTTCGTACGTATCGTTAAGGAAGTGAGGCCACGCTATTTTGTATTCGAGAACGTTAAGGGCCTTACGTTAGGTAAGCATCGCCTGTTTCTAGAGGAACTGATCGAAGCGTTTAGTGGCGACTACAAGATTCAATTACCGTGGCAAGTGCTGAACGCGGCGCGCTTCGGCGTTCCTCAGGACCGGCAGCGCCTAATTCTTTTCGGAGCGCGGCGGGGATTGCGGCTGCCAGAGTATCCCACAGCAACCGACCTAGCGCCTACCTGCGCAGATGCACTCGAAGATATTCCGGACGCCGAGGCGTTCGATGAACTCCTCGATGAGGATTCGGTCGAGGTGGAACGCTGGCCGGTCCCTCGGTCTGAATACGCCCGGGAGATGCGATGTCTCGCCAATGATAGTTGGCACTATGGCCACGTCCGTGAATGGAATCCCAAGCTGCTTACTTCAAGTCTTCGAACCCATCACACGGCGATTAGCCGCAGGCGGTTTGACAGGACGGCGGAGGGCGAGGTCGAACCCATCTCGCGTTTTTTCAAACTGCCGCGCCATGGAGTGAGCAACACGCTTCGAGCGGGTACTGATTCAGCGCGTGGCGCATTTACCAGCCCGCGCCCAATCCACTACGCGTATGCCCGGTGCATCACCGTTCGGGAGATGGCCCGTCTCCATGGGTTCCCCGATTGGTTCCGCTTCCACGTGACCAAGTGGCACGGAGCGCGCCAGATCGGAAACGCCGTGCCACCACCTCTTGCCCGCGCCATTGCAAGGAGCGTGATGAAGGCGCTGGATGCGCGACCCTCGCGGCCACGTGGGACGACGGAGTTGGGCGATCCCGCGTTGTTGTCTATGGATATGAGTGAAGCTGCGCAATTTTGGGGAATCGACTCGCCGATTGCACGACGAAACAAGAAGAGCGGCGCCCGCAAGCGACGGCAAGAAGACATTGAAGCGCAACTGGCGCTGGAAATCTGAGAAGGACGCCGGTTCTAGTTGGGGTAGTCCCCCTCGCGTTCCAACCTTTTCCTACAAGGCGGAATCCAAACTAGGCGGGTCTGAGCTTCCGAAGCTATTCGCCTATCCCATACGAACCAAGCATAGCCAGTGGCGGTGGACGCTGTGCGGTCAAGCCGACCTCGTAGCATTGGAACCCGTTCGACAAATTGGCCGAATATGTTTGGCGGCGATTGACGGAAAATAGATTCGTATCGGCCCAAGCTTTCCAAGAAAACCGTTCGCGCCAAAACGGCAACGCCTTGGCGGGCAACATCAAGCGCACGCAGAACGAAGCGGTCCGCTAGGCGGAAAGGCGGGTTTGTAATCACCCAATCAACACTATTCGATTCATATGGGCTGCCGAGAAAATCGCGCACCTTCCCGAAGCCGTAGTCATGCACATCCGCACTCTCAACTTCACCGAAATATTCCTTTAGTACGCGCGCCATGTGTCCCGCGCCGCAGGCGGGCTCAAGGCAACACAAAGTCGAGAGTCCGTCTTGCCGGCTTAGTACATGCTCAAGCAAAGCCCGCGTAGCCCAGGGAGGAGTTGGGAAATCGTCGAGCCCATCGGCAGGTTCAATCCGCTGGGACATGACTGCCGGGGATGTGTTTTGCGACCGAACCGTCCTAGTGGCGAGCGGTTGTCGATTCATGATGGTACTTCTTCGTCCGGGCCATCAGAATTGAGAACGCCGCTTCGCGCCGCGTTCGACTCTATGTCTTGATCGGACAAGATCGGCCGCTCCTGGCCTTCCTGGGAAGGATTGGTCGCTAATGTGTAGTGCCGCTCAAACACTTTCGTAACGAGTTCGCTATCTCGATCCACCGCAAAGCGGATCATTGCGAATGTAAATTCGTCCACCACCTTAGCCGCGATTGGAATGACCTCGGCTCCGGGGAATGTATCGGCCGCAGCCCAATAGTTCGAAAGTATTTGGTCGGCCGTCAGTCGTTCTGACCGGGCGCGTCCCTTGGCTTCGACTGGGATCGCATAGTGAGCGCCGTTACTATCGAGGCCGACGTACATTTCGTCTATTTCAACAGGGGAGCCAGTATCCTCGGCGGCGGTCTTCCAATGACTTTGCAGCGAGTAGGTGCTCAGCCCGAGGAACAAGCTGACAAGATTGTTGTAACGAATTCGAGCGAGGAGCGCTTGCTCGTCGTCGCGGGCGTAGCGCTCGACAATGGTCGGCAATGCGTCCGGAATCTTGACTGAAATAGGATCGTCATCGAGTTCGAATACCCCTTCGCCAATACCATAAAGACTGAAAACATACTCGCCCTTCGCTGTTGGCTTCACTCGCCACTCTTTTCCCGCCGGTGCGGTTGCCTGCACCTCGGCCGGCAGGGCTCCGCGCCCCTTGATATTGTATTTCAAATCATAGGGATTGCCGCCTTCGAGCCCGAGAGTCCTTTGCCACCGCGCGAGGTCGGTCGTAGTGAACGGGAGGTCTACGTGCTGCTTATCTGCTGCACTGAACTTTTCGCCGAACAGCGCACGGAAGATTTTTCTGTATTTGTCCCAGGTGTTGACTTCCCGCTCGATTTCATCGTCTGACCAGCCTTCGAAGTTTTTGATTATTGTTTTGACCGTAGCCGGACTGATGTCGAGAGCGGCTGCAATGCTATTGCGCGCCTCTCCTGCCGCGACCGCGGCGCGGACTTTCTGCACATCGTCATATGACAGCGTTCTTAGACGACGAACCACCCCGGTGCTCCCACGTGCGTAGGGAGTGATAACCCAGCATCGAGTTGAGCAACAGCGCTGGGATACATTCTTGCGCGGCAGGAGAAAAAGCCCTATAGATTCAATGGCTAACAGGGATGGGCGCGTAATCCTCTCCTGGGCACCATCGCGTTATCAAGCGATTGAAATCAAACACTGATCGAGAGCTGTCTTTAGATCGGCCGCCATGCGGCTGATTGCACCTGCGTCCTGGCGGACTTCATGTCGCGCGCCGGAGGCAGTCCGAACATGCGGCCATATTCCCGCGTGAACTGAGGAACGCTCTCGTATCCCACCGCATAAGCGGCATTGCTGATCGTGGCTCCGTCCGCGAGCATCATCCGGCGCGCCTCGATCAGCCTGAGCTGCTTCTGAAACTGAAGGGGCGTCAAGGAGGTGATGGCCCTGAAGTGTTCATGAAGCGACGACGCGCTCATGCCGGCGGCCGCGGCCAGTTGCTCCACCCTCAGCGGCCTGGCGAGATTCGCGCGGATGAGCGCGACTGCGCGCGCCACGCGCTGCGCATGGCTCTCAGCAACCCCGAGGCTGCGAATGGCTCCGCCGTGCCGGCCCGACATCAGCCAGAAATGCAGCTCACGAAGCAACTGTGCCTGCAGCACCGGCAGCGACTCCGGCCGGTCAAGAAGACGGATCAGTCGCAGCGCCGCGTCAGCCACCTCGGCTTCGGTCGGATCGACACGGATCGGGCTACCCTGCTCTGCGCGGACGATGCCCATTTCCACCGACAGCGCCTCGATGATCGAAGGATCGAGCTCCAGGACCAGCGAGTAGTAGGGCGCGCGCAGACTCGCGCGGGTGATCTGACTCACGGTCGGCACGTCGGCGGCGATCAGCAGCGAGTCGCCAGCGCCGAACTCGAAGCTCTGGCTGCTCATTGTGACGCGCTTGCCGCCTTGCACGACCAACGCGACGAGTGGACGCGAGATCGCGTACTGCAGCTCGCTCGGCATGATCGCCCGGATGGTGGACAGGCCAGGGATCGGCGTTCGGGCGACGCCGAATTCGTCCGAGTGTGCGTCGGCATGGCGACGGACGCTGTCGAGCAATGTGCTTGTCACGTCTCCAGCATAGCTATCGCGGCCGATCTCGCAAGTTACTATCGAGGATCAGGCAAGAACGAGCGAGATTCTAGCAATCATATCAGACCTGGTGAGGCGTGAAGGCCCACCCTTGCTGTGTTGCCTCGGCGCTAGGGAGTATTGATCCGTAGGAATAGGCAAGAACGAGCGAGGATTCGGCAACAATCGGGGACCAGCCGGTCTCATAAAGCTCCTGTCGGCACGACGCACACCTCAGAGACAGGAGTTTGAGATGACAACGATTGCCCTCGTCACCGGCGCCAGCCGCGGTCTCGGCCGCAACACCGCCATCAGCATCGCGCGCCACGGCGGCGATGTGATCGTGACCTATCGCATCGGCGAGGCCGAAGCCCGCGCTGTCGTGGCGCAGATCGAAGCCCTGGGCCGCAAGGCGGTTGCGCTCCAGCTTGACGTCAGCGATGTCGCGAGCTTCCCGTCATTCGTGACCAAGGTTCGACGCGCACTCTCCGAAACCTGGGGGCGCGAGACGCTCGACCATCTGGTCAACAACGCCGGCCATGGCGAGATGGCGGCGTTTGCCGATACGACCGAGGCGCAGTTCGACGCGCTGTTCAACGTCCACGTGAAGGGTGTGTTTTTCCTGACGCAAGCGCTGTTGCCCGTGCTCGCCGATGGCGGCCGCATCGTGAACTATTCGTCGGGCCTGACGCGCGTGTCCTATCCGGGCTTCTCGGCCTATTCCGCCGCCAAGGGCGCGGTCGAGATCCTGACGGTCTATATGGCCAAGGAACTTGGCAGCCGCGGCATCACCGTCAACTCCGTCGCCCCCGGGGCCATCGAAACCGACTTTCTCGGCGGGGCGGTTCGCGACATGCCCGACCTCAACAAGCAGTTCGCCAGCATGATCGCGCTCGGTCGCGTCGGCGTGCCGGACGATATCGGACCGATGATCGCCAACCTCCTTGGTCCGGACAATCGCTGGATCACGGCGCAGCGCATCGAAGTGTCGGGCGGCCAGGTCATCTGATCCGTCCGAGCCACGCGCACGAAGCCGCAGCGGCCGCGCCGCAGCGGCTTCCATTCCAGCGGAGACAAGCATGCCCAAGATCATCATTCATGCATCGAAGACGGCTTTCGACGCGACGGCGCGGCAGGCGATCGCAGCGGAGCTGACCGATTTCGCGCTCGAATGCGAGGCGCTGCCGACGTCGCCGTTCGTCAAGAGTACGGTCTGGACCTATTTCAACAGCTATGCGGCCGATGCCGTGTTCATGGGCGAGAACCAGGCGAGCATCAGCGTCGTCAGCATGCAGGTCTTCGCCCTTAAGGGCGGCCTCGACGACGAAGCCAAGAAGAAATTGATCAAGGGTGCTACGGCGATTCTTGGGCGGCATCTCGGCGTCGCCGAGCGTGTGCCTGTCCATGTCGTCATTCACGAGATCGAAGAAAGGAATTGGGGAATCTTCGGCGAGAACGGCGATCTCGCGGCCTTGCGAGCCTCGGCACCGGATGCGCCTGCGCTCTGACGGGAACGGCGAAGGGGCTCGAGCCGACGCACATCATCGAGACCCGGTCACGCGCATCGGCATCGCCAGCATCGTCCAACTGGCTTCTGCAATCGCAGAATTGGCTTCGTCGGCCAGGCATCATTACAACGAGGCCGGCCAGGGATTGTGTGGCCGTGAAGGCCGATCGACGGGACGTTTCCGATCGGACACAGAGCTTCACGGATCGCGAACGGCCGCACGAAGGAAAGCCCATGCGACGGCATTGCCTGACGGCGAACGGAATCGACATTCACGTCCGTGATCTCGGAGAAGGGCCGGCCGTCCTCTTCTGCTATGCCCTCGCCTCCGGGGTGTTCGCAGGCGCGACCATTCGGCAACCCTCGTACTTTCTGACCGGCGCGAAGGATGGGCTGAATGCCGTGCGCAAGCCAACGGAGGAGGCGCTGCGGAGCGCGTTGACGGACCTGCGCGGCTTGGAGGTACTGCCGGAAGCTGGGCACTGGCCTCAGTTGGAGGAGGGCGCCCGTGTCAACGCGGCGTTGCTGGGATTCCTGCCGCAGTTGGACTGAGCGTCGAGGCCCTCCACTGCTGGGGCCGCTTGCGGCCGTGCTGGCGGGCTGATACACATTGCCGCGCGAAAACTGCAAAGAGCCAGCAAACTCAAGCAGTTGCTCAGGGGCGGCGCAATCCTTCTCCTGGGCACCATGACGGCTCCAGCGCCGGGGCCTCGATCATCTGCGCGCATTGAAGGGCTTGTTCACCACCCGGGTGCTAGGGGTGGCATACCCCCAATGCCGCCTTCCAACGCGCGGCCTATTCCGGCCGGACGGAAAGTCGCCTAAAGCAATGGCCGGATGCGCGGCCGCAAGGCCAGCCCCGGCCTCGCCGCGCTCATTTCAGCCCGGATGTGAGCTCGCCGCCGCTTCCCAAGCCAAGTAGAGGAAAAGCCTCATGATGCGTATCGACTCCTACACCCACTTCTTCCCGAGGAAGTACTTCGAGAAGGTGTTGGATGCCACCAGCGACTACAAGGATATGGGCAAGCGCGTGCGCTCGCTTCCGGCGCTGCACGATCTCGACACCCGCAAGAAGATCATCGACACCCACAAGGACTACGCGCAGATCGTCTCCTACTCGCAGCCGGCGATCGAGGACATCGCCAAGACCCCGGCGCAGATCGACGAATACTGCCGCATGATCAACGATGGCTTCGCCGAGCTGTGCGCGAAGGAATCCGATCACTTTCCGGGCTGGGTGGCGCAGATCTCGCTCGAGGCGCCCGACTGCGGCATCGGCGAGGCCGAGCGCGCGGTCAAGGAACTCGGCGCGCTGGGCGTGCAGATCTACACCAACGTCCTCGGCAAGCCGCTCGACCGTCCGCAGTACCAGCCGTTCTGGAACCGCATGAACGAGCTCGGCATCCCGATCTGGATGCACCCGATCCGCGGCGCCAACATGCCGGACTACATCGACGAGAAGAAGTCGCTCTACGAGATCTGGTGGACCTTCGGCTGGTCCTACGAGACCGCGACCGCCATGGCGCGCCTCGTGTTCTCCAAAATCATCGACAACAATCCGAACCTGAAGATCATCACCCACCACTTCGGCGGCATCGTGCCGATGCTCGAAGGCCGCATCGGCCCTGGCTGGGACGTGCTCGGATCGCGCACCACCGACGAAGACTACGTCGCGCTGCGCAAGAGCCTCAAGAAGCGGCCGCTCAACTACTTCAAGGAGAACTTCTACGCCGACACGGCGGTGTTCGGCGGCCAGCCGGCGACCGAGTGCGGCGTCAAGTTCTTCCCGCACGACCGCATCGTGTTCGCGTCGGACTGCCCGTTCGATCCCGAGGGCGGCTCGCTCTATCCGCGCGAGACGCTGCGCATCTTCGACGAGCTCGAGCTCGACAAGGCCTCGCGCGAGAACATTTACTACAAGAACCTGGAGCGCATCACCGGCCGCAAGCTGGTGAAGTAAGCCAGACGTTCGTTTCGACATTCGACGATCTGCGGGGGCGGTGTCCGGTCACACCGCCCCCGCTGCTGTCTTAGGGCCGTGCAGGCATGCCGGCGCGCGAAATTTCTCAATCTCGAGACAAGCCGTCGCACGCCGCCTTCGCCGCCGTGGACGGCATGCAGAGCTCGGGCCGGCCGCCGCAGCAGTCCTCGACCAGATAGGACATGAAGCCGTTCATCCCGTCGGTATCGATGGCATAGATGAGCGAGCGGCTGACGCGACGCTTGGTGACCAAGCCCGCATGCACGAGCTGCTGCAGGTGAAACGACAATGTCGGAGCGGGAACCTTCAGGTCAGCCGAGAGTGACCCGGCGGGCAATCCCTCGGGACCGACCTTGATCAGGGCACGGAAAACCTGAAGGCGGGTCTCCTGCGCCAGTGCCGCCAACGCCGCGATGGCCTTCGAGTCGTCCACGATGTGCTCCGCGCCATGGCCACGACGCAGACGAGGCGTGCGGCTTGCCGCGCCCAGCATATGGAGAATTGTAACAGAAACATTTCAGGCCGGTGCGGTCAGGCGAGCGGAATGGCCCGGCGCGAGGATTGCGAAAGCTGAGTCTTGAGCCGCGGATCGTCGAGCTTCATCACGATCGCATCGAGTCTGATGCCGTCGGCGCCCCGCACCTCCGAAGTGGCGACGCATTCATCGTCCTCGACGAGGCCGACCTCGGCATCGCGATCGGGAAAAACGACGATGGCGCGCTTGCCGATTCTCACGATGACTTGGCCGCGGGACGCGGCGGCGGCGCGCGACCACTCCTTCAAGCGAGAGTAATACGGCTCCTTGCGCCACGCCTGCGGGCGGTCGGGATCGACGTGCACGAATACCGTCTGGCCACCGGCCTCGATGCCGAGGACAAGCTTCGAACGTGAGGGTCGCCAGGACTCGTCCAGTGCGGCGATCGTCAGAAAGCCGCAGTGGAACTCGCGGCATTCGTCCGGCCTGGCGCTGTATTGGCTGCAGCCCGAACCGACATTGCAATGCCGGCACCATTGGCCCCGCGTCTTGCCGATCGTTTCGATTGCGAGAAGCTTGCAGCACAGCGAGCAATCGCCGCATGTGCGCGAGATATGACCAGACACGACAGCCCGTTCGCCCCGACCATTAATTCTATAATTCCATAATTATGGAATTATGATTCATAATCATGACAGTCCCCGTGCGCGGCCGGCGCCCTCATCGCCCGGCAATCGCATTGTGGATCTGCCCAGGCGCCCCCGGCGGCTGCCGATGCGCCGTGCGAGGCATTCACAACTGCTTGAAATCGCTCGCTTGCTGTGGCTTTCTCTGGGGACCCATTTCCCATAGCCGCCGGCGCAGCGCGCGACCCGGCGGGAGATATTGATGACCATTCGTCTCCACCGCGGCGACCTGCCCGACCTCTCTCGCTACACGGGCGCCGTCGCCATCGACACGGAGACCATGGGCCTCGATCCCCACCGCGACCGCCTCTGCGTGGTCCAGCTCTCGCCCGGCGACGGCTCGGCCGACGTCGTGCAGATTCCGCCGGGCGCCCGCAGCGCGCCCAACATCCAGAAGCTGCTGGCCGATCCGTCGATCGTGAAGATCTTCCACTTCGCGCGCTTCGACATCGCGTCGCTGTTCAACGCCTTCGGCGTGATGCCGACGCCGGTCTATTGCACCAAGATCGCCTCGCGCCTCACCCGCACCTACACCGACAAGCACGGCCTCAAGGACCTCGCGCGCGAGGTGCTGGGCGTGGAACTGTCCAAGCAGCAGCAGCTCTCCGACTGGGGCGCGCCCGAGCTGACCGAGTCGCAGGTATCCTATGCCGCCTCGGACGTGCTCTACCTGCATGCGCTCAGGGACAAGCTCGACGCCCTCCTGGCGCGCGAAGGGCGCACGGAGCTGGCGGCGGCCTGCTTCAGGTTCCTGCCCGAGCGGGCGCGGCTTGACCTTGCCGGCTGGGCGGCCGAGGACATCTTCGCCCACAGTTGATGTGGCTTGGGCGGGGTCGGGCCAAGCCGGGGCCCGGTGCGTCGTGTGAAGCCCGATCTGGCCGCAGGCGTTAACCTCGCCGTGCCGGGGCCACATTCCAGGGCGAATTTCGCGTAATATTGCGTCCAGTAACTGTACCTGACGTTCCAGCGAGGGTGGGGCTCTGACATCCGTTTCGACGATCGGAAATGGCCTCGCGGCCACCGGCCGCAGCCGTGACGAGACCGCGCGCAGGTTCCGCGCCGCGGCCCGCCACAGCATCCGCGTGCGGCTGCTGCGCATCGCATTGCCGATCGGCATCGTCCTCCTCGTCGGGGGAACGCTCGGGCTGACGTATTTCAATCCCTTCCGCGGCCTGATGCGGCTGCCGCTCGACCCCGGCAAGATCGTCGTGTCCGGCACCAAGATCACCATGGCGGCGCCTCGCCTGGCGGGCTTCACCCGCGACTCGCGCGCCTACGACCTGACCGCGCGCGCGGCCTCGCAGGACCTCACCAAGCCCGACCTGCTCGAACTGCAGGACATCCAGGCCAAGTTCGAGATGGAGGACAAGAGTCAGGTCGAGATGACCGCCTCCAACGGCGTGTTCGACCGCAAGGTCGAACAGCTCACGCTGCTGGACAGAATTTTGCTGACGACATCCACCGGCTATGAGGCGCGCCTCACCCAGGCGGTCGTCGACGTGAAGAGCGGCAACGTGCGCTCGAACAAGCCCGTGGACGTCAAGCTGCTCAACGGCACGCTCAACGCCAACCGGCTCGAGATCGACGACAAGGGCGAGTCGATCCGATTCGAGGGTGGCGTGAGCATGGTGCTGATCCTCGAAGAGGCGCCGCAGACGGCGCAGGCACAGCAGCAATGATCAGGCGCACGCACATCGGGATCCTCGCGGTGCTCGCGGCGCTCGTCGCAGCGCCGTCGGCCCTGTGCGCGCAAGGCGTCTCGGGTCCGCCCAACGCGCTGCAGGGCTTCTCGCAGAACCGCGACCAGCCGGTGAAGATCGATGCGCAATCGCTGGAGGTGCGCGACAAGGACAAGCTGGCGACGTTCTCCGGCAGCGTGCAGGTGGTGCAGGGCGACACGACGTTGCGCTGCAAGACCCTGGCGGTCTTCTACGACCAGGAGAACAAGGGCAACGCCATGCCGGCGGCCAAGCCCGGCCCGGGCGGGCAGCAGCGCATCCGCCGTCTCGAAGCGCGCGGCAACGTGGTGGTGACGCAGAAGGACCAGACCGCGACCGGCGACCTCGGGATCTTCGACATGGCCTCCAACACCGTCACGCTCAACGGCAACGTGGTGGTGACTCAGGGACAGAGCGTGCTGCGCGGCGAGCGGCTCGTGGTCAACCTCACCACCGGCGTGTCGCATGTCGAGGGCGGCAAGACCGGCGGCGGGCGCGTGCAGGGCATGTTCATGCCCTCGTCCTCGCCCGAGGGCGCGGCGCCGCAGGGCAACGCGGGGGCGCCGCAGCGCACGAACAGCGTGCGCGAAAGCGCGCGCGAGGGCGCGGGCCAGGCGCCGCGCAACGCTCCGCGCCCGAGCGGGCTCTATTGATGCCGGCCCGCTTTATTCCCGTACGCCATCGCCGTTTGCAGCGCCGGGAGCGACCGTGATCAATCTCGCACCCTGGCTGCGGCGCTGGGGCATCCTCAAGCGCAAGCCTCTGCTCATCGACGAGCGCTTCCGCATCGATCTCGACGAGATCGGCGGCCCGGTCGGACGCATCGCGACGGAAGCGATCCGGCTGCCTGGATCGGCGCGCAAGACAAGCAAGCCCGCGCCGGCTCCGCGCCGCGCACCCGTGCCGCCCAACCCGCCGGCGCCCGCCGCGCCCAAGCAGCCCGCGCCCGTGCCCGTGCCGGCCGCGGCGCAGCCGCGCGGACTGCCGCGCAAGCTCTCGGAGCAGCTCAACGGCCAGGAATATCTCGCCGTCCATGGCGTCGAGAAAAGCTTCGGCAAGCGCAAGGTGGTGAAGGGCGTGAGCCTCTACGTGCGCGGCGGCGAGGCCGTCGGTCTGCTCGGCCCCAACGGCGCCGGCAAGACGACGGTGTTCTACATGATCACCGGCCTGATCGCCGCCGACCGCGGCCGCGTCGAGCTCGACGGCCACGACGTCACCCGCCTGCCGATGTATCAGCGCGCGCGCCTGGGCGTCGGCTACCTGCCGCAGGAGGCCTCGATCTTCCGCGGTCTCAACGTCGAGGAGAACATCCGATCGGTGCTGGAGGTGATCGAGCCCGATCGCCGTCGCCGCGAGCACGACCTCGAGCAGTTGCTCGACGAGTTCAACATCACGCGTCTGCGCAAGACACCGTCGATCGCGCTGTCGGGCGGCGAGCGCCGCCGCGTCGAGATCGCGCGCGCGCTTGCGACGCGCCCGCACTTTATGCTCCTCGACGAGCCCTTCGCCGGCATCGATCCGATCGCCGTCGGCGACATCCGCGCCCTGGTGCGCCACCTCACCGAGCGCGGCATCGGGGTTCTGATCACCGACCACAACGTCCGCGAGACCCTGGGCCTGACCGACCGCGCCTACATCATCTATTCGGGCGAGGTGCTGATGGAGGGGCGCGCCGAGGACATCGTCAACGACCCCGAGGTGCGCCGGGTCTATCTGGGCGAAGAATTCCGCATGTGATGCGGCCAACCGCCTGCTATGCCTAAAAGATAGGCAAATTTCACCGACTCGGCTGAACTCTCGGCGTGTCCTGCCCCTCATTCGTGCAGGAACGAGGCCGGGCGGGCTGTACAGCGTCGATACTTCTGGGTAAGCAAGAATCGGACCAAATTGCTGACCCCGATGGCACTCTCCCCCAGACTGCAGCTCCGCCAAAGCCAGGCGCTCGTGATGACGCCGCAGCTGATGCAGGCCATCAAGCTGCTGCAGCTCTCGACGCTCGACCTGGCGGCCTACGTCGATGCCGAGCTCGAACGCAATCCGCTGCTCGAGCGCGCGGACGAGGGCGAGCCGGTGCAGGAGCACGCCGCGGATGCGGACGCCGATACCGGGTCATATGGCGATGCCGAGCACGAGGGGGCCGACGCCGCGGGCTTCGAGGCGGACGGCTGGGGCGGCGACGAGGCGCCCACCGCGCCCGCGCTGGCGGACGATTTCGGGCGCATCGACGAGGTGATCGACCGCGAGAACGGCGCCGACAACGTGTTCGCGGACGGCGACGCGGCGGGCCCGGAGCGCACCGCACCGGAGTCGCCGGCCTATTCCGAATGGGCGGGGGCGAAAGGCGGCCGCGAGGACGGCGACTACAACCTCGAGGCTTTTGTCGAGTCGCAGGCGACGCTCGCCGATCATCTCGCCGAGCAGTTGGCGCTGGCGGTGAACGATCCCCGCCGGCGCATGATCGGCCGCTATCTCATCGATCTCGTGGACGACGCGGGCTATCTCTCGGGCGATCTCGCCGAGGTCGCCGACAAGCTCGGCGCGCCCGTGGCGGACGTGGTGCAGACGCTCGCGATCCTGCAGACCTTCTCCCCGACCGGCGTGTGCGCGCGCAACCTCAAGGAATGCCTCGCGCTGCAGCTCAAGGAGCGCGACCGTTTCGATCCGGCGATGCAGGCGCTGGTGGACAACCTCGAGCTGCTGGCGCGCCGCGAGTTCGCCGCCCTGCGCAAGGTCTGCGGCGTCGACGACGAAGACATCGCCGACATGGTCGCGGAGATCCGCCGGCTCAATCCCAAGCCCGGCCTCGCGTTCGGCGCGGCGCCGATCCAGCCGGTGGTGCCGGATGTCTTCGTGCGCCAGGGCGCAGACGGCGCGTGGATCGTCGAGCTCAACACCGATACCTTGCCGAAGGTGCTGATCAGCCAGAGCTACTACACGCAAGTGTCGAAGACCGCGAAGTCGGACGGCGACAAGGCGTTCCTGGCGAACTGCCTGCAGACGGCGAACTGGCTCACGCGCGCGCTCGACCAGCGCGCCAAGACCATCCTCAAGGTGGCGAGCGAGATCGTGCGCCAGCAGGATGCCTTCCTGGCGCACGGCGTCGAGTTCCTGCGGCCGCTCAACCTGAAGACGATCGCCGACGCCATCAGCATGCATGAGTCGACGGTCTCGCGTGTCACCGCCAACAAGTACATGGCGACCAGCCGCGGCATCTTCGAGCTGAAGTATTTCTTCACGTCCGCGATCTCCGCCTCCGACGGCGGCGATGCGCATTCCGCCGAGGCGGTGCGCCATCGCATCAAGCAGCTCATCGACGCCGAGCCGCCCAAGGACGTGCTCTCCGACGACGCCATCGTGGAGAAGCTGAAGGAAGCCGGCATCGACATCGCCCGCCGCACCGTCGCGAAATATCGCGAGGCGATGCGCATCCCATCCTCGGTGCAGCGCCGCCGCGAGAAGGTCGCGGCCCTGGCGACGTAAGCATCCCTCCGAGCTGCCACGCCGTCCGCTCACGCCGCGACAGGCGCCGGTCTTCCCTGCGCACAGACAAGCTCCGCGCGCCGTCCGGTGGACAAGGCTGTCCAGATCGAGGAATGTCGGCGGCCTCAGACCATGATCTTCGGGATCATGGTCTGGGTTTTTTGTTCGAGCATGAGCTTTTCCGAAACCGGTCCCCACTTTTCGGGATCATGCTCCAAGGCGTTGAAAAACCGGGAAACGTCCGCCCATGCCGTCGCCGCGTGCCTCGCAAGCCCTGTCGCGCTTCACCGTGCTCGATCTCACCCGGGTGCGCTCGGGACCGACCTGCGTGCGCCAGCTTGCCGACTGGGGCGCCAACGTCATCAAGATCGAGACGCCCGAGCACGTGGAAGCGGGCGACATGGGCGGGCCGCGCCACGGGCCGGATTTCCAGAACCTCCACCGCAACAAGCGCAGCATCACCCTCAATCTCAAGACCAAGGAGGGCGTCGCGGCGTTCAAGCGGCTGGCGAAGAAGGCCGACGTCGTCGTCGAGAACTACCGACCCGACGTGAAGCGCCGCCTCGGCATCGACTACAAGGACCTCGCGAGGATCAACAAGCGCATCGTCTATGCCTCGATCTCCGGCTTCGGCCAGAGCGGTCCCTATGCCAAGCGGCCCGGCTTCGACCAGATCGCGCAGGGCATGGGCGGGCTGATGTCGATCACCGGCCTGCCGGGGCAGGGGCCGGTGCGCGCCGGCATCGCGGTGGCGGATCTTTGCGCCGGCCTGTTCGCCGCGCTCGGCATTCTGACCGCACTGCTTGAGCGCGAAAAGTCAGGGAAGGGCCAGCATATCGAGACCTCGCTGCTGCAGGCCCAGATCTTCATGCTCGACTTCCAGGCCGCGCGCTGGCTGATGGCCGGTGAGGTGCCGGGCCAGGCCGGCAACAATCATCCGACCAGCGCGCCGACCGGCGTCTACAAGACCGCCGACGGTTACATCAACATCGCCACCACCGGCGAGAAGATGTGGGCGCGCTTGTGTGATGCGCTCGGGGTGCCCGAACTGGTGAAGCGGCCGGAATACGTCAACGGCCGCGAGCGGCTCAAGCATGTCGCGCAGCTTCAGAAGGAGCTCGACGCGATCACGATCACCCGCCCGAGCGCGGACTGGGTCGGGGTGCTCAACGAGGCCGGTGTGCCGACCGGCCCGATCTATGCGATCGACCAGGTGTTCGCCGATCCGCAGGTGAAACACCTCAAGGCCGCGCAGACGGTGAAGGGCAAGGGCCGTACGCTCACCATGCTGGGCCAGCCGTTCACGATGTCGCGCACGAAGAGCCGGCTGGCCTTGCGCCCGCCCGAGATCGGGGAGCATACCGTACCCGTGCTCAAGGAGTTCGGGTTCAGCAAGAAAGAGATCGACGCGCTGCGCAAGGTCAACGCGATCTGAGACGAGTTCGAGGAAAAACATAAATGAACGAGACCGTGACGCAGACCAGCAAGATCCTCTCGCGCAAGGAGGCCGGCGTCGGCTACCTGATTTTCAACAACCCCGAGCGCCACAATGCGATGTCGCTCGAGATGTGGGACGGCACGCGGCGCGTGCTCGACGATTTCGAGAAGGACCCGGCGGTGCGCGTGGTGGTGCTCACCGGCGCCGGCGGCAAGGCATTCGTCTCGGGCGCCGACATCTCCGAGTTCGAGAAGCTGCGCTCGAGCCAGGAGCTGATCGAAAAGTACAACGCGGTCAGCGACAAGGCCTTCACGGGCATCAACGACTTTCCCAAGCCGACGATCGCCATGATCCGCGGCTACTGCATCGGCGGCGGGCTCGGGCTCGCGGTCTGCACCGACCTGCGCATCTGCTCCGACAATTCCAGGTTCGGCATTCCGGCGGCGAAGCTCGGGCTCGGCTACGGCTACGTCGGCGTGAAACGCCTCGTCGATCTCGTCGGCCCGTCCTTCGCCAAGGAGATCTTCTTCACCGCGCGCCAGTTCGACGCGCAGGAGGCGCACCAGATGGGCCTCGTCAACCGCGTGGTGCCCGCGGCCGAGCTCGAGACCTACGTGAAGACCTGCGCCGAGACGATCTCCGCCAACGCGCCGCTCACAGTGCACGCGGTGAAGGTCACGGTCGCCGAGGCGATCAAGGAGGACTCGCAGCGCAACGTCGCGCTCGCCGAAGAGCTGGTGCAGAAGTGCTACGCCAGCAATGACTACAAGGAAGGCCGCCGCGCCTTCATGGAGAAGCGCAAGCCGGTGTTCACGGGGACGTAGCCCCGCAAAGCGGAACCGGGCGGCGCAAGGCCAGCGCGGCTACGGCCGCACGGCCGGCGTCTCCAGTTTCATCCCGCGGGCGCGCCACATCAGGAACGCTTCGAGCGCGACGAACTCCGGCGAGCCGAAGGCATAGGGCTCGGCGCGCATCCCGACCATGCAGTTGCGCAGGCGGCGCTGCAGCGAGCCGAGGCTCTGCCACTCCATCCGGTAGATCGGATAGCCGGTGGGGTGGCCCTGGCCGATGACGCTGCCGGCGAGCTGACGGTCCCAGTTGTCGTCGTGGCATTGCGTGCAGGCGAGATTGAGCTGGCCCTGGCGCCGGTGGAAGATTCGCCGGCCCGCTTCGATCGTGGCGGCGAGCGCCGTCTCGTCGGGCGCAATCGGCAGCCCACGCGACTGCCGCCCGACATAAGCGGTGAGCGCGAGCAGATCATGGCTCTCGAACGCCAGCGGCTTCGCCTTCTGCCGTTCGCTGCGGCACAGGTTGATGCGCTGCTCGAGATCGACGACCGTGCCGCGCGCGGCGTCGAACGCGGGGTAGCGCGCCGCCACGCCTTTCATGCTTTGCGCTGCATCGCCATGGCAGTCCGCGCAGGATTTGCGCGCGTCGCCCGCCTTGGCGGTCCAGAGCGTCTCCCCGTCCAACACCCACAGCGTCGCCGGGTTGGCGGTGTCGTCGTCCTGCATGGCGCGGGTCTCGCGGCTCATGCTGTCGTAGGCCGAGCGGCGCTCGCCGGCCGGAATCTCGGCGGCGAGCGCGCCTATGCCGGCGGCGCAGAGCGCCGCCAGGATCGCAAGCGCGCGGATCGGAATCATCATTCGACGGCGATGGTCGCGGTCTCGGTGACGGAATAGCCGTTGTCGCCGGTCCAGCGGAAGGTGAGCGTGCCGCTCGCGGTCGCGACGGTGTGGAAGGTGATGAAGGGATTTGCGGAGATCGCCGGGTGCAATTCGGCGCGGAAGATCTCCTCGCCGTCGTAGTCGCAGGTGAACAGCGTGATGATGTCGCGCGGGATCACCTGGCCGGTCTGGGTGGTGCGGTATCCGGTTTCCATCACATGCGAGATCAGCGTCTTGATCTCGATGATGTCGCCGCGCTTCGCCTTGCGCGGCACGTTGATCAGCGCGCGGGCCATTACAGGTTGCCCTCCAGGCAGGCGGCCAGCGTGACCAGCACGTAGGCGGAGGCCGACCAGAACGAGCCGTCGCTCAACTCGGCGATGGCGACGACGTTCTGTGCGTCCGCGAGGCGGATGCGCGTCGAAACCATGGCCTTGCCGGCGCGCGGGCCGAGCTTGATGCCGATCACGTTGGGCTGCGGGTTCTTCTCGTTGAAGACGTGGATCGCCTTGACGTGCTCCTGCGCCGTCATCGGGCTGTCGACCGAGACGGTGAGCGGCACGACGTTGCCGTTCTCGACCAGCGCGGGAATCTCGATCGTCACTCTGCCCTTGCCGATGTCGGCGCCGCCGACCACCTTGCGGATCGCCTCCCGCATCGAGGCGGGCGTGGCCTCACCCGGCCGCACCGCGAGCAGCGCCACGCCTGCGAGTGCACCCGCGCCGGCCAGCAAGTCGCGTCGTGTGGCATTCGTGCCGCGCATCGGCCTCACCGCTGTTCCCGCAACGTCGCCAGGTAAGCGACGACGTCTTCGATCTGTTCCGCCGTCAGCACGGTCTTGCCGCGGAACGGCGCGGCGACGCGGATCAGTCCATCGGTTCGATAATAGGGCGGCATGATCGTGTCCGGGTTGAGGCGGCCGGCGTCGACGATGCGCAGCCGCAACTGACCCTCGCTCCAGCGGCTGCCCGCGCCGGCGAGATCGGGCGCGAGATTACCCTGGAAGCGCTCCTCCGGGAACGGGCCGCTGTGGCAGAGCAGGCAGAGACCGACCTGGCGGTTCCCGACGATGGCGCGGCCGCGCGCCGGATCTCCCGGCTTGCCGGTGAGCGAGATGGGAATGGCGTCGCCGACCACGCGATAGGACACCAGCGCCTGCGCTTGCGCGGCGGTGCAGGTCATGGCTGCCAGGAGAGCGATGGGCGCCGCTCTCACCCGAAGACCTCGCGGGTGATGGTCTTGAACCAGGCGTCGGCGAAGTTGGCCTCCTCGCTGCGCAACGAGCGCGGCGCGTCGACCGGGCTCGACGCGCCGGTGCCTTCCACTTCCATGAATTGTCCACTCACGGGGTGGTACACGCCCGAGATCGAGAGTGCATAATCGGGAGCGACGAGGCTGTAGCAGGTGCTGGCGAGCTTGGGCTGAGCCGGCCGCTTGCCGTCGAGCAGGCGCGCGAGTGCGAGGGCACACAGCCTGCCCTCCTCGCGCGCGGCGAAGGCCGACTTTGGCAGCGCGCCGGCAATGGCCGCGTCGCCGATCACGTGGATGTCACGCTGCAACGCCGATTCGAAGGTCAGTGGATCGACCGGGCACCAGCCGGTGCGGTCGGCGACGCCTGCCGCGTGTGCGATCGCGCCCGCCTTCTGCGGCGGGATTACGTTGCCGACGTCGGCGCGCACCTCGTCGAAATCGGTGACGAACGTTTTGGTCGCGGGCCGCACCTCGGTGACGTTGCCGCCGTCCGACAGCGAGACCCATTCGATCAGCCCCGGATAGAGCTCGGCCCAGGCCTTCTGGAACTGCCGCTGCAGCGAGAAGGTCTCCTTGGCGTCGAGCACGATCACCTTCGAGCGCGGCTTCTTGGACTTGAGGTACCACGCGATCATGCTCGCGCGCTCGTAGGGACCGGGCGGGCAGCGCGCCGGGTTCACCGGCACGGAAATCACCACGACGCCGCCGTCGTCCATGGCCTCGAGCTGATCGCGCAGGCCCATCACCTGCTCGCCGCTCGTCCATGCATGCGGCATGACCGCGGCGGCGGCGGCGCTGTAGCCCGCGAGCGCGTCGAACCTGAGGTCGATGCCCGGCGCGATCACCAGCCGTTCGTAGGCGAGGCGGGTGCGGTCGGAGAGCGAGACGATTTTGAGCTTGGGATCGACGGCCACAGCCCGGTCGATGACGACCGACACATTGTCGGCGGACACGCGCGCGTAGTCGAACTGCTGCGCGCGCAGCGGACGCAGGCCGGCGAGCACGGCATTGGCGAGCGGGCAGGCCGAGTATGTGGGATTGGCCTCGACCAGCGTCACCGCGACACGGGGATTGGTCTTCTTGAGGGTGCGCGCGCAGTCGGCGCCGGCAAAGCCTCCGCCGATCACCACCACGGGCGGGCCCTGGCCCTGTGCCAGCGCGGGGGTGGCGAGCGCAGCGGCGGCCGAAGCCGCCGCGCCCTTGATCACGTCCCGCCGGCTCGTGCGCCCGTGGATCATCGGATCGCCCCTGCCCCGGCGGAGGGCCGTGCGGCGCTAGGCGCGCCGCAGGTCCTGGTTCTTGAGCGGGAACGAGCGGATGCGCTTGCCCGTCACCGCGAAGATCGCATTGAGCACCGCCGGCGCCGCCACGAAGATGGTCGGCTCACCCACGCCGCCCCAGAAGTCGTTGGACGGCATGATGATGGTCTCGACCTTCGGCATCTCGTCGATGCGCATGCAGTTGTAGGTGTCGAAGTTCTGCTGCTCGATGCGGCCGTCCTTGACCGTGCACTCCTGGTGGATGAGCGCGGACAGTCCGTACACGAAGGAGCCTTCGATCTGGGCCTGGATCTGCTGCGGATTGACCGCGTGGCCGCAGTTGGTGGCCGCGACGATGCGGTGCACCTTGAGTTCGCCGCTCGGGCTTACCGAGACCTCGGCGGCGGCGGCGACGTAGCTGCCGTAGCCCATGTGCTGGCACAGGCCGCGTCCGATGCCTTCCGCCGCCGGCTTGTCCCAGCCGATCTTCTCGGCCACCGCATTGAGCACCGCGAGGTGCTTGGGATGATTGGCCATCAACTTGCGGCGGAACGCCAGCGGATCCTGCCCGGCCGTATGGGCGAGCTCGTCCATGAAGCACTCGAGATAAATCGAGTTCTGGTTGTTGTTGACTCCGCGCCAGAAGCCCGGCGGCACGTGCGTATTGCGCATCGCGTGGTCGACGAGGAGGTTGGGGATCGCGTAGCCGATCGCGCCCTCGGCGCCGCCCGGGTTGAGGCCCTGGAACACGAACGGGTCCATGCCGTCGCGCAGGAGCTGCGGCAGCAGGTTGGCGACGATCGACTGGCCCGACAGGCGCATGTGCAGCGCGACGAGGTTGCCATCCTTGTCGAGGCCGCCCGTCAGCTTGCACTGCGTGATCGGGTGATAGCGCCCGTGCGTCATGTCGTCTTCGCGCGACCAGATCAGCTTCACCGGCGTACCGGGCATCTGCTTGGCGATCAGCACCGCCTGCTGCACGTAGTCGTGCGAGGACGCGCGCCGGCCGAAGCCGCCGCCGAGGTGCACACGATAGACCTCGCACTTGTTCGGCGGCAGGCCCGCCGCGGCCGCCGTCACTGCCAGCGCGGTCTCGGCGTTCTGAGTGGCGGTCCACACCTCGCAGCGGTCCTGCGTCCACAGTGCCGTGGCGTTCATCGGCTCCATGGTGGCGTGGTTCTGGAACGGATAGGCGTAGGTTGCTTCGACGGTCTTGGCGGCGCCGGCGAGTCCGGCCTTGACGTCGCCCTGCTTGTTGCCGACGAAGGCCTGCTCGGCCGTGAGGCCTTCCTTGAGCATGTCGGCGATGGTCGCGCTCGAGACCTTCGCGTTCGGGCCCTCGTCCCACATGATCGGCAGCGCCTCGAGCGCCGATTTGGCGTGCCACCAGGTGTCGGCGACGACGGCGACCGCGGTCTCCCCGACCGGGACGACCTTCTTGACGCCCTTCATGCCGGTCACCTTGGCGGCATCGAAGCTCTTCACCTTGCCGCCGAACACCGGACAGTCCTTGATCGCGGCGTTGAGCATGCCGGGAACGCGGATGTCGATGCTGTAGACCTGCTTGCCGGTGATCTTGTCCGGGATGGTGTCGATGCGCTTGAGCGGCTTGCCGGCGATCTTCCAGTCCTTCGGGTCCTTGAGCGCGGGCTCCTTCGGCGCCTCCAGCTTGCTGGCGGCTTCCGCCACCTTGCCGTAGGTGGTGGTGCGGCCCGTCGGCTTGTGCGTGATCACGCCCGCCGAGACGGAGCACTCGGACGCCGGCACCTTCCACGCGTTGGCGGCGGCCTGGATGAGCATGATGCGCGCGGCGGCGCCGCCTTCACGCACGTATTTCTGCGACTGTCGGATCGCCTGGCTTCCGGCGGTCTGGAAGTTGCCCCACACGCGGTTGCGCGCGAGGTTCTGTCCAGGCGTCGGATATTCCCAGGTCACCTTCGACCAGTCACAGTCGAGCTCCTCGGCCACGAGCTGGCACAGGCCGGTGAGCGAGCCCTGGCCCATCTCGACGCGCGCGACGCGCACGACCACGGTGTCGTCCGGCTTCACCACGACCCAGGCGTTGACCTCGGGCGGGGCGCCTTGCGCGGCGGCTTCGTCCTCGAACGGGATGTTGAACCCGATGGACAGGCCCGCGGCGGCGGACGAGATCAGGAACGCGCGGCGGTCGATCTTCGGCATGTAGGTCATCGCTCGCCTCCCTTACGCCTTGGCCGCAGCCGCATGGATGCCCGCGCGCACGCGCAGGTACGTGCCGCAGCGGCAGATGTTGGAGATCGCCGCATCAATGTCGGCGTCCGTGGGCTTGGGATTTTCCTTCAACAGCGCCGCCACGGCCATCATCATGCCGCTCTGGCAGTAGCCGCATTGCGGCACGTCGCCGTCGAGCCAGGCCTGCTGCACCGGATGCAGGGTGCCGTTCTGCGCCAGGCCCTCGATGGTGGTGATCTGCTTGCCGGCCGCGTCCCCCACCGGCATGCCGCAGGAGCGTGTCGCGACGCCATCGATGTGAACGGTGCAGGCGCCGCATTGTGCAATGCCGCAGCCATATTTGGTGCCCGTCAGGCCGACGTTCTCGCGGATCGCCCACAACAAGGGCGTGTCCGGCTCGACGTCGATGTCATGGGGTTTTCCGTTCACGATGAGACGGATCATTCGTCAGCTCCCTCGATGATCTTGAGGCTTGATGGTGTGCGGCCGGCGGCAGCATAGTCGCATTCGAATGACTCTAAAAAGGGGCGGTGTCGCAGGCTCCACGACTTTCACGCGAACGTGAGGCCGATGCGGTGCAACAAGCGGCGAGCGCGATGCCCGCAAGCGCGCGCGCTCGGTCGCGCGCGCTCCGCCGCGCCACCCTGGCAAGCCATCGCGGCGCCTGCTTGCTATGCGGGCAGGACGGAGACAGGGCGGCCCGTTTTGACTAAACAGGGGCCGAAAAAACAGCTTTGGGATGCGTGTGGGAATGTCTGAACCGAAAGTCGAACGCCGGACCCGCTACATTGGCCGCTGGATGCCACGTCTGGAGGATCTGCGGCTCATCACCGGACAAGGTCGCTATACCGACGACGTCGCCGTGCCCGAGCAGGTGCATGGGATTTTCGTCCGCTCGCCGCATCCGCATGCGCGTATCCTGCGCATCGATGCCGGCCAGGCGCGCGCCGCCAAGGGGGTCGTGGCCGTCCTGACGGCGGAGGATTTCATCGCCTCCGGTGCGCGTGGCGTGCAGCACAACGCCAATCCGGCGGATGTCGTCGACTGGAAGCAGAAGGCCTTTGACCTCGCGACGACGTTCGAGCTGCCGCACCTGCCCTTCGCCCGCGACAAGGCGCGCTACGTCGGTGAGCCGGTGGCGCTGGTGGTGGCGCAGAGCGTGGCGCTGGCGCGCGATGCTGCCGAGCTGGTCGACGTCGAGTACGAGGTGCTTGCGCCCGTTGTCGATGCGCTGGAGGCGACGAAGCCGGGCGCGCCGCAGCTCTTCGACGGGGCGCCGGGCAACGTCGGGGTGGATGCAGCCTTCGGCGATGCGGACGCTCTCGAGGCCGCCTTCGCCAAGGCGCACGTGGTGGTCGAGCACACGTTCCGCGCCCAGCGCGCCGTCGCCGTGCAGATGGAGCCGCGCTCGCACATCGGCAGCTATGACGCCGCGACCGACACGCTCACCTTCATCACCGGCAGCCAGGGCGCGGTGCGCGTCAAGGCCGACCTCGCCGCCGTGCTCGGCATGCCGCCGGACAATGTGCGCGTCATCACGCAGGACGTGGGCGGCGCCTTCGGCCTGCGCACGCACCTCAACCCCGAGCAGACGGCGGTGGCCTGGGCCGCGCGTCACCTCAGGCGCACGGTGAAGTGGACGGGCGATCGCACCGAGGCGTTCCTTGCGGACTACCAGGGCCGCGACATGACCACCACCGGACGCCTCGCCTTCGACGAGAAGGGGCGCATGCTCGGTCTCTCGATCGATATGATCGGCAACATCGGCGGGCACCCGGTCTCGTACGTCTTCATCAACAATGCCTATCGCGTGCAGCCCACGGTCTATGATCTGCCGATGGCGCACATCCGCGTGCGTGGCGTGTTCACCAACACCGTGCCGACGGCGCCCTATCGCGGCGCCGGCCGTCCCGAGGCGATCCTCACGCTGGAGCGGCTGATCGACATGGCGGCGGAAAAGCTCGGCGTCGACCGCGCAGAGCTGCGCCGGCGCAACCTCGTCCGGCGCTCGCAGTTTCCCTACCGCACGGCAACCGGGCTCACCTACGACAGCGGTGATTTCGTCGGAAACCAGAAGAAGGTGCTCGAGGCCGCCGACTGGCGCGGATTCCCCGCGCGCCGCCGCGCGGCCAAGAGGCGCCACAAGCTGGCCGGCATCGGACTTGCCAACTACGTCGAGACGCCGGTCGGCGCGCCGATGGAATGGGTGAACGTGAAGGTGCTACCGGAAGGCAAGGTCGAGGTCGCGGTCGGCACGCAGTCGAGCGGGCAAGGCCACGAGACGAGCTTCGCGCAGGTGATCGCCGACCAGCTCGGTGTCACGCCGGAAGACGTCAAGGTTGTGAGCGGCGACACGCGCATCGTTCCGGTCGGCGGCGGCACGCACTCCGACCGTTCGATGCGCCTCGCCGGCACGATCCTGGTGGAAGCCTCCGGCAACGTGGTGGCGCAGGCGCGCAAGGCCTTCGCGGCGCTGGCGCAGGTTCCGGAGGACGACGTCGCGTTCGACGACGGCCTGTTCTCGGCGCCGCGCTCCAACCTGCGGCTGGGCATGTTCGACCTCGCGCGCACGCTCGAGTCGGACGTTTCGCTTTCGTCGGAGTTGCGCAAGCCGCTCGCGAGCGAGGCGCGCTTCCTCGGCCGCCTGCCGGCCTATCCGACGGGCTCGGCCGTCTGCGAGGTCGAGATCGATCCCGATACGGGCGTGGTCGAGATCGTGCGTTACACCTCGGTCGACGACGCCGGCCAAGTCATCAATCCGCTGATCCTGCACGGTCAGACCCACGGCGGGATCGTGCAGGGCGCCGGCCAGGCGCTCAGCGAAGCGGTGGCGCACGATCCGGATACCGGGCAGGTGCTGAGCGCGAGCTTCATGGACTATGCGATGCTGCGCGCCGATCAGATGCCGAGCTTCGACATCGATCTCGTCGAGGACCCGACCCACGGCAATCCGCTGCGGGTGAAGGGTGGCGGCGAGGCCGGCATCACGCCCGCACTGGCCACGGTCATGAACGCGGTGATGGATGCGCTGTCGGTCTACGGCGTGCGCGAGCTCGACATGCCCGCGACCCCGGCGCGCGTCTGGTCTGCGATCCAGGAGGCATGCAAGATGCGCGGGCAGGCGGAGGCGTAGTCGCGATGCTCGACCCCACCCGGCACGGCGGCTTTCGTGGACTGGTGCGCGACGAGCCGACGCGCTTTCAAGTCAAGCGCGAAGTCTTCGTGTCGCCCGAGGTGTTCGAGGGCGAGCGCCGCGCGCTGTTCGACCGCTGCTGGATCTACGTCGGACATGCATCGGAGCTGCGCAATCCGGGCGATTTCAGGACGCGCTGGGTCGCGGGGCGGCCGGTCATCTTCGTGCGCGACCGCCAGGGCGCGATGCGCGTGCTCATCAACTCCTGCCGCCACCGCGGCGCCGTCGTCTGCCGCGAGCGCGAAGGCAATGCGCGGCAGTTCTACTGCATGTACCACGGGTGGACCTATCACCCCGACGGCAGGCTCAAGTCGGTGCCGGGCGAGGACGCCTATCCGCCGGGCTTCGACAAGGGCGCGATGGGTCTCGTCGAAGCGCCGCGCCTCGAGCATTACCGCGATTTCTATTTCCTCAACTTCGATCGCGACGCCGTCGACCTGAAGACCTATCTCGCCGGCGCGACCGAATACATCGACCTCGTCACCGACCAGTCGCCGTCGGGCCGCATGGAGATCATCTCCGGCGTGCAGGAGTACGACATCAAGGCGAACTGGAAGCTGCTGGTCGAGAACAGCGTCGACGACTATCACCTCGTCGCGACGCACGCGACCTGGCTCAACTACATGCGCAACTCCGGCGTCAACATGGCGCCGCCGAAGGATTCGGGCCTGCTGCTGCCGACCAAGGGCGCGGGCAAGGACCTCGGCAACGGCCATCTCACCACCGACAATCCGAACTACCGCGGACGTCCGGTGGCGCGCTGGATCTCGGTCTACGGCGAGGAGGCCAAGGCCGACATCGATGCGATCCGTCGCGAACTCGTGGCCCGGCTCGGCGAGGCACGCGCCGCGCGCGTCGCCGACACCAACCGCAATCTCGTGATCTTCCCGAACCTCGTCATCAACGACGGCTCGTCGGTGACGGTGCGCCACTTCTATCCGCTCGGCCCCGACCACATGCGCGTCACCGCCTGGGCGCTGGGGCCTGTCGAGGAGACGGAAGCGCAGCGCGCGCGCCGCCTGCACGCGTTCCTCACGTTCTACGGCCCCGGCGGCTTCGCCACGCCCGACGACGTTGCGGCGCTCGAATGCGCCCAGCAGGGCTATGCCGCGTGGCGCGACGTCGAGTGGAACGATCTCTCGCGCGGCCTCACCAAGACCGACGAGCAGACCAACACCGACGAGGGACACCTGCGCGTATTCTGGCGGCGCTGGCGCGACCTCATGGAGGCCTGCGCGTGAACCGACCGAAGGAACCGGCGGTCTCGCGCGCCGAGGTCGAGGACCTGCTTTATCACGAGGCCGAACTGCTCGACGGCTGGCGGCTCGACGAATGGCTGGCGCTGCTCACCGACGATGCGGCCTATTACGTGCCGCCCAACGACAAGCCCGACGCCGACCACCGCTATACCCTGTTCACCATCGCCGACGACATCGTGCGGTTGCGTGAGCGCGTGATCCGGCTCAAGGATCCCAACTGCCACGCCGAATATCCGCCTTCGCGCACGCGCCGCCTGATCAGCAACGTGCGCGTCACCGGCAGCGAGAGCGACGCGATCCTGATCACCGCGAACTTCATCGTCTACCGCTACCGGCGGAACGAGCCGGCGCGCGTCTTTGTCGGCCACTACCGGCACAGACTGCGCCGCGTCGGCGGCGCGTTGAAATTCGCCGAGCGCCGCGCCATCCTGGACGCCGAGGAACTGGGCGAGCTCGGTTCCGTGAGCTTCATTCTGTAAGTTCGGTGGCGGTATGCTCCGCGCAGGCGGGCATCGCGTGTTCTAAAGACTGCCGAGCGCCAGATCGTCTCCCGCAGGGGTGACGGCGCCGGATAAGAAGCAACCCGGGGGAAACACCATGGGGACTTACGTCCTCGTGCACGGCGCCTGGCATGGCGCATGGTGCTGGAAGCGTGTCGCGCGCCTGCTGCGTGCCGACGGTCACGACGTCTACACGCCGACGCTCACCGGGGTCGGCGAGCGCGCGCATCATCTGCGTCCCGGCATCGATCTCGACACGCACATCATGGACGTGGTCAACGAGATCAGATGGCAGGAGTTGAGCGACGTCGTGCTGGTGGGGCATTCCTACGCCGGGGTCGTGGTGTCGGGCGCGGCCGAGCATGTCGGGGACGCGATTGGCTCCATCGTGCTGCTCGATGCGTTCTACACCGAGAGCGGGCAGGCGCTGATCGATCTGCAGCCGCCGGCTGCGCGCGACGCCTTCATGGCGGCGCAGGCCAAGGGCGAGATCGCGATGGCTCCGCGTCCTGCCGCGATGTTCCATGTCAATGCCGATGACGCTGCGTGGGTGGACCGCATGTGCGTGCCGCATCCGATCAATTGCTTCACCCAGCCGCTGACCATGACCGGCGCGCGCGAGCGCATTGCGCGCAAGGCCTATGTCCGCGCCTCCGCCTATCCGAGCGTGCCGTTCGACCAGAGCAAGCAAAGGGCGGCCGCCAACGGCTGGCGCACCTACGACATTCCTTGCGGCCACGACGTGATGCTCGATATGCCCGAGCGCCTCGCCGAGGTGCTGCGCGAGGTGGCGTAGGCGCACGACCCCCGAAGGCCAGACCGGTTTTCGGAAACGTCATCTGCCGCACGCCCGCAAACGCCCGAAATACCGACCATAACCGGCCCGCCGTTGAAGCGGCCCGGGGCCCATGTTACGGCAGAGCACGCATGTAACGGCATCTCAGGCCGCGCGTTCACAGGGAGAGACGGTCATGGCAGGCAAGGAGAAACTCGGCTGGATCGGCATGGGCCGCATGGGCTTTCCCATGGCCGAACGGCTGATCAAGGCGGGCTATGACGTCTCCGTCTGGAACCGCACGCGCGCCAAGGCCGAGCCGCTCGCCGCCAAGGGCGGCAAGGTGGTCGACAAAGTTCGCGATCTGGCCGGCGTCGACATCGTGTTTTCCATTGTCTCCACCGGCAAGGACCTGATGCAGGTCTACTTCGGCGACGGCGGCGTGTTCGCCGGCAACGGCAAGACGCCGAAGATCGCGGTCGACTGCTCCACCATCGCGGTCGAGGAATCCGCGGAGATCCGCAAGCGCCTGAAGGAGCGCGGCGTCGACTTTATCGCGTCGCCGGTTTCCGGCAACGCCAAGGTGATCAAGGCCGGCAAGCTCTCTGCGGTGGCCTCGGGCCCGGAAGCGGCCTTCCGCACGGTCGGGCCGATGATCGAGGTGTTTGCGCCCAACGGCGTGTCCTACGTCGGCGACGGCGAGCTCGCGCGCGTCTGCAAGATCGCCCACAACGTGATGCTCGGCGTCGTGATCGAGAACCTGATCGAGATCACGCTGCTCGCCAACAAGATGGGTGTGCCGCGCCACGCGTTCCTTGCTTTCATGAACAACTCAGTGATGGGCTCGATGTTCACGCGCTACAAGTCGCCGGCGCTGGTGAACCTCGACTGGACGACGACGTTCACGCCCGAGCTGCTGCGCAAGGATCTCGACCTCGGGCTTGAGCTCGGCCGCGAATACGACGTGCCGATGCCGGTCACGGCGGCGACGCGCGAAGTGCTGCAGAGCCATTTCGGCGCGGCGATCCTGCAGAAAGATCCGGAGGAATATCTCGGCAAGGACTTCGCCGCGCTGGCCGAGACCATGGCGCTCGCCGCCGGCATGAAGCTCGCGAGCGAGAACAAGAACGTGCCGAGCGGGCTGGAATAAGCTGGGGGTTGAGCGCACTGTCGAAAGCCTGCCCGCGAGGGCAGGCTTTTTCATTTGCGCCTGCGCTACGGCTCGAAGGTCAACTGCCTCGCGATGCTTTCGCGCATCTGCGGCGTGCAGACCATGGCGGTGTCCGAGCGGGCAAAGCCTTGCGCGATGCCGTGCACCAGCCCGATCAGCGCCAGCTGCCGCTCGTCCTTCTTCATGATGTGCCGCCAATACGTCATCATCGGCAGGAAATTGGTCATGCGCCAATCGAGCCCGCATTGCTCGCCGGCCTCGCTGATCATGCCACGCGCCATCACCCGGCGTGTCTCGTCAAGGGTGAGCGGCGGGCTGGTCTGTTCTGCGGCGCTCGCCGGCGCGCATGGCGCGGCGCCGCAGAGCGCGCGCGAGATATTGTCGAGCGCCAGCACGCGCACGCGCGCGACCTGCTCGTCGGTCAGCCGCGGCTCTTGCGACCGCGCAACGCCGGCGAGCAGAAGGAACGCGACCATCACGGCCGGCACGGCGTGCATGGGAATCCTCGTGTCGAGACCGCCGGGACCTTAGCGGCTTTCACGGCCGGTCGCAGCCCGCCCGACGGGTGTTCGGGCCGGCGGCGTGGTCCGCTGCGCGAACCGGCCGGCGTTGCTGTGGGGCCCGGGCTGCCCGACAGCGTCCGTCGCGTGCTAGACTTTCGGGACGGGGGAAACAGCCATGGCCTTCACGCTCTACAACGCGCCGCAATCGACCTGCAGCCAGCGGGTGCGCTTCGCGCTCAACGCAAAGGGGCTGCCGTTCGAGGAGGTGCATCTCGACCTGCTCGCGGGCGATCAGCTCAAGCCCGACTACCTCGCGCTCAATCCGAACGGCGTGGTGCCGACCCTCGACCACGACGGCCGCATCGTCATCGATTCCTCGGTGATCCTCGAATATCTCGACGACGTCTTCGCCGAGCCGGTCGCCTTCACCCCGCCCGATCCGTTGCAGCGCGCCGCAATGCGCGCGCTCATGCGCTTCATCGACGAGGTGCCGGCAGCGGCGGTGAGGGTGCCGACCTACAACATCGCGTTCCTGCCGCGCTTTGCCGCCATGAGCGAGGATGAATTCCTGACCTTCGCCGAGAGCAAGCCGCTGCGCCGCGACTTCATGCTGGCCATGGGCCGCACCGGCTTCCCGCAGAAGGACATGCAGGCCTCCCTCGACAAGATGAACCGGACCTATGCGCGCATGGAGCAGGCGATCGTCGCCAGCGGCGGGCCGTGGCTGCTCGGGCGTGACATCACCCTCGCCGATATTTCCGTCATGCCGGCGATCGTGCGCATGGACGATCTGGGGCTTGCCACCATGTGGGACGACCGGCCGGTGATCGCGCGCTGGTACGAGGCGATCCGCGCGCATCCCTCCTTCCGGCAGACCTACTATTTCGGGAGCCTGCTGACCGAGCGCTTCCCGCATCTGCGCGAGCGCAGGGCATCGTAAGGCTTGCGGCGCATCGCGTGATATTGCCGTCATTTTGAGCAGGTCTTGGCTGGCCCGGCCGCGCTCGCGCGGCGGGCATTGCAACTCAAGGCCGCGTTCCTAAATCGCGTGCAGTCAACGCAAGGGACTGCACATGCGCATCGATCTCTCGGGAAAACGCGCCATCGTCACGGGCTCGACCGCCGGTATCGGCTTTGCGATCGCGGCCGGCCTGGCGCAAGCCGGCGCCGCCGTGGTCATCAACGGGCGCAGCGAGGCGTCTGTCGTGAAGGCGAAGCAGCGGCTCACCGAAGAGTTACCCAAAGCGAAAGTCGAAGCGGTCGCGGCGGATCTCGCGGGGGCGGACGGCGTGGCTGCGTTCATCAAGCGCGCGGGCGACGACGCCGACATCCTCGTCAACAACCTCGGCATCTTCGATCCCAAGCCGTTCCTGGAGATTCCCGACGCCGAGTGGCAGCGTTTCTTCGACACCAACGTGATGAGCGGCGTGCGGCTCTCGCGCCACTATCTGCCCGGCATGCTCAAGCGCAACTGGGGCCGCATCGTCTTCATCTCGAGCGAGTCCGGCATCAACATCCCTGTCGAGATGGTTCACTACGGCATGACGAAGACGGCGCAGCTCGCGATCGCGCGCGGCATCGCCGCGTCGGCGGCGGGCACGGGCGTGACGGTGAACTCGGTCCTGCCCGGCCCCACGCGGTCCGAGGGCGTGGTCGACTTCATGGCGAAGCTGAGCCCGGGCGCGTCACAGGCGGATGCGGAGAAAAAGCTGATCGCGGAAGGACGCCCGAGCTCGATCATCCGCCGGCTCGCGAGCCCGGAGGAGGTCGCCAACATGGTGGTCTACGTTTGCTCGCCGCAGGCTTCCGCCACCACCGGCGCCGCGCTGCGCGTCGATGGCGGCGTGGTCAGTACGATCACCTGACGTGCCGGCGAAGGCGCGCTCCCAGATGCCGACGGCCGCCGCGAAAGTGGCCGTCGCTTCCCGGAAAAGGGACGTGCCCGGCCCGGCACGCCATGATTGAAGCTGGTTCGCAATTGGCCAAGCGTCTGCCAGCGAATTCCACGCGTGCGTTGACCCATATCAAACCGCACTGGCGCATGCCGGGCTCTTATCGCGATGCCGGTTTCCGGGGGGACACCGGCCCTGAGTCCGCGAGCGCCGCCTCCTGCTGGAGTCGTGTGTCTCGCGGCCAGGTATCTGTCGGTTGATGTCGGCATTGTCGCCGGGTGGGGACTGCACATGCGTACACAGGTGGTGATCATCGGCGCCGGCCCGTCCGGCCTGCTGCTCGGCCAGCTCTTGCACAAGCATGGGATCGACAATGTCATCCTGGAGCGCCACACCGGCGAGCACGTGCTCAGCCGCATTCGTGCCGGTGTCATCGAGCAGGTCGCCGTCGATTTGATCGACGAGGCCGGCGTCGGCGCGCGCATGCACCGCGAAGGACTGGTGCACGACGGCACGCAGATCTGCGTCAACGGCGTGCGCCACCGCATCGATTTCAAGGAGCTGACCGGCAAGACCGTGATGGTCTACGGCCAGACCGAGATCACCAAGGACCTGATGGACGGCCGCGCCGCCAGCGGGCAGCCGACCATCTACGCCGCCTACGACGTCGCCCTGCACGATTTCGCGGGCGACCATCCGCGCGTGACCTACCGCGCGGACGGCAAGGATCACGAGATCCAGTGCGACGTGATCGCCGGCTGCGACGGGTTCCACGGCGTGTCGCGCAAGAGCGTCCCGCCGGGCGCCGTCACCAATTTCGAGCGGGTCTATCCGTTCGGCTGGCTCGGTCTGCTCTCCGACACGCGCCCCGTATCGGAGGAGCTGATCTACGTGCGGCACGAACTCGGTTTCGCGCTCTGCTCGATGCGCTCGCCGACGCGCAGCCGCTACTACCTGCAGTGCTCCCTGGCGGAAGATATCGACGCCTGGCCGGACGACCGTTTCTGGGAGGAGCTCAAGCTGCGGCTTGACGACGAGGCGCGTGACGCGCTCGTCACCGGGCCATCGATCGAGAAGAGCATCGCGCCGCTGCGCAGCTTCGTGGCCGAGCCGATGCGGTTCGGTCGATTGTTTCTCGCCGGCGACGCCGCACATATCGTGCCGCCGACGGGCGCCAAGGGGCTCAACCTCGCCGCCAGCGACGTGCGCTACCTGTCGCAGGCGCTGATCGAGTTCTTCAAGGAAGGCTCGCCCAAGGGCCTCGACCACTATTCCGCGCGCGCGCTGGCGCGCGTGTGGAAGGCGGAGCGGTTCTCCTGGTGGATGACCATGCTCCTGCACACGTTTCCGGACAGCGGGTTCGAGCAGAAGATGCAACTCGCCGAGCTCGACTACATCTTCCGCTCGAAGGCGGCGGCCACGGCGCTTGCGGAGAATTATGTCGGATTGCCGTTCTAAGCGGCACCGCTATCGCCACGGCTGGTAACAGTTCCTACAGTAATTCCGAAGCCGAAGACGAGCCATGCGGCGCGCCGTGCGTGCCGCTGCGCGGGCTGAAAGTCATTGATCGGCCGCGCATCTCTGCCATAAGTCGGGGCCCTTTCGTGCCGTAGCCAAGGATGACCCCCCGAATGCATGTGCCCCAGAACGCCGACCAAGCCCGGAGCGTGCGGATCGAAGACGACTACCTGTTGCGCGGGCAGGGCCGCTTCAGCGACGACGTCTCGTTGCCCGGCCAGGGCTACGCGGCCTTCGTGCGTTCGCCGCATGCCTTCGCGCGGATCGCCTCGGTCGATGCTGAGGCGGCGCGCGGGATGCCCGGCGTCGTCGGCGTGCTGACCGCGGCGGACATGGACGCCGCCAACGCCACCAACATCACGATCCATCCGCCCGTGGCCGGGGCGAAGCTTTACGTGCCGCCACGCCCGCCGCTGGCGAAGGATCGCGTCCTGCACGTCGGGCAGGCGGTGGCCATGGTGGTGGCGGACACGCCCTACCAGGCGATCGAGGCTGCAGAGAACGTCGTGGTCGAGTACGAGCCGCTCGATCCCGTCACCGACCTGCGCGCGGCGACGGAAGCGGACGCGCCGCTGCTGTGGCCCGAGGCGCCGCGCAACGTCGCGCTCGATTGGGGCGGCGTCGAAGCCAACACGCCGGATAACGTCAAGGCGGTCGACGAGATCATCCGTGGCGCGACACACGTGGCGCGGCTCTCGCTCGTCAACCAGCGCATGTCCGGCGTGCCGATGGAAACGCGCGGCGCGACCGCGGCCTACGATGCAGGTGAGGACAGCTACCTGCTGCACGTCTGCTCGCAGGGCTCCGGCCCGCTGCGCGGCGCGATCGCCAGCGTGCTCGGCGTGCAGAAGGTGCGGGTGATCACGCAGGACGTCGGCGGCGGCTTCGGCATCAAGGCGGGACTCTATCCGGAATACATCGCCATGCTGGTCGGCGCGAAGGTGCTGGGCCGGCCGGTGCACTGGATGTCGACGCGCGGCGAGGCCTTCACCAGCGACAACGAGGCGCGCGACTCGATCTGCGACGCGGAGCTGGCGCTGGACGAGAAGGGCAAGTTCCTCGCCCTGCGCATGCGCGTCGTCTCGAACCTCGGCGCCTATCTCGCGCCGCCGGGCGCGCTGATCCAGACCACGAGCATGACGCGCTGCTTGCCTGGGATGTACGACATTCCCCGCATCGACGTGCAGGGCCGCTGCGTCCTGACGAATACGATTCCCGTGAGCGCCTATCGTGGTGCCGGGCGGCCGGAGGCCAACTATTTCCTCGAGCGCCTCGTCGACAAGGCAGCGGAGGTCACCGGCATCGACCGCGTGAGCCTGCGCAAGCGCAATCTCGTGAAGCCCAGGGCCATGCCCTATCGCAGCGCGATCGGCAACGTGATCGACAGCGGCGATTTCCCGGCGGTGGTCGACCACGCGCTCCAACTCGCGGACTACGACACCTACAAGCAGCGCAAGCGGGAGAGCGCGAAGCGCGGCAAGCTGCGCGGCGTCGGCATCTCCTGCTTCCTCGAGCACTCGGGCGCGACGCCGTTCGAGACCGCGTCGGTCGCCTTCTCCGAGACCGGCGACCTGCAGATCGGCGTCGGCGTCGCCTCCTCGGGCCAGGGCCACCGGACAGTGTTCGCAGAACTCGCGGCGCGCCGCCTCGGCCTCGATGTGGGCGAGGTCGGCATGAAGGCCGGCGACTCCGACATGGGGCTGGCGGGCGGTCCTGCGGTCGGCTCGCGCTCCGCGCAGTCGGTCGGCACCGCGCTCAGCCGCGCCATCGACGTAATGCTGGAGAAGGCCAGGAAGGCCGCCGGCTCGATGCTGGAGACGTCGGAATCCGACATCGAGTTCTCGAACGGGCAGTTCCGCATCGTCGGCACGGACCGCTCCGTCTCGCTCAAGGAGGTTGCGCGGCACGCCAAGGCGCGCACCGGCCAGGACCCGGCGGTGGTCTCGCTCGACACGACGGAAAAGATCGATACGGGGCTGACGTTCCCCAACGGTTGCCACGTCGCGGAGGTCGAGGTCGATCCGCAGACCGGCGAAGTCGCGGTGGTGTCCTACTCGGCGGTGGACGACTCCGGCGTGTTGCTCAACCGCACCATCGTGGAAGGCCAGATCCAGGGCGGCGTGGCGCAGGGGCTCGGACAGGCGTTGATGGAAAAGACCGTCTATAACGACGACGGCCAGATCGTGACAGCCTCGTTCATGGACTACGCGATGCCGCGCGCCGAGGACCTGCCGCAGATCCTCTTCGAGGATCACCCGGTGCCCTGCACGACCAACCCGCTAGGCGTGAAGGGCGTCGGCGAGGCGGGCACGACCGGCTCGCTGGCGGCCATCGTCAACGCGATCATGGACGCCATTCCCCACGAGGTGGCGGACACGCTCGACATGCCGGTTACGCCCGAGCGGCTGTGGCGCGCGCTGCAACCGCGTCAGGCGTCCTGATTTCGAACGTGCCGTGACGGCGCGATGCGGGACGGACGATCAGTCCGCCCCGCTCTTGTCAGTAGCGGGCCGAGATCGGCAGTTCCTCGGCGGGGAACAGCGTGATCACCTTGCAACCCTTGTCGGTGACGACGACCTCTTCCTCGATGCGCGCTGCGGAGAATCCGTCGGTCGCGGGGCAGTAGGTCTCGATCGCGAACACCATGCCTTCCTTGATCTCGGTCGGGTGGTCCATCGAGACCACGCGCGAGATGATCGGGCGCTCGTGCAGGGCGAGCCCGAGACCGTGCGCGAACTGCAGGCCGAAGGCGCTCATCTCGTCGGGGAAGCCGAACTCGTCGGCCTTCGGGAACGCCGCGCAGATATCGGACGTCGCCGCGCCGGGCTTGATCCGCCCCATCGCGTTGTCGAGCCACTCGCGCGCCTTCTTGTAGGCGTCGTGCTGCACCGACGTGGCGCGGCCGACGTTGAACGTGCGGTAGTAGCAGGTGCGATAGCCCATGAACGACTGCAGGATATCGAAGAACGCCTGGTCACCCGGACGCAGCATCCGGTCGGTGAAGTTGTGCGGGTGCGGGTTGCAGCGCTCGCCGGAGATGGCGTTCACCGCCTCGACGTCGTCAGAACCGTGCGTGTAGAGGAACTCGTTCACCTTGGCGACGATGTCGTTCTCGCGCACGCCCGGCTTGAGGTGCTCGTGAATCAGATGATAGGCGCCGTCGACCATGGCGGCGGCGCGGTTGAGCAGTGCGATCTCGTCCGCCGATTTGATTTCGCGCGCCTCCAGCATCACCTGCTGGCCGTCCTGGATCGTGATGCCGGCCTTCTGCAGCTCGAACATCATCGGCGGCTCGACGATATCGATCCCGATCGGCATGCCGGCGACGCCGGCCTCGCGCAAGAGCGAGGCGATCTCCTCGGCGTGACGCTTCATCAGGCCGAAGGCCGGATTGACGGTGCCGCGCAGGCCGATCAGACCGGCCTTGCAGTTCTCGGGCGCCAGCCACGGCGTGTAGAGCTTGTGGTGCACGGCGGCCGAACCGAAGTCCCACAGGATCGGCTCGCCCGTGCGGGTGAGCAGCGCCCAGCGCGAGAGCTTGTCGCGCTCCCACTCGCCGATCTTGGTCGAGGTGATGTAGCGGATGTTGTTGACGTCGAAGACCAGCAGCGCGCCGAGTTCGGAGTTCTCCAGGGCCTGCTTCACCCGCGAGAGGCGATAGCGGTGCAGGCGGCGGTAATCCACGCGCTCCTCGAAATCGACCCCCATGATGCCGAGCGCCGGCAGCGCACGGCCCCAGTTGAAGCGCGGGTTGATGTCGTCGGCGCGGATCTCGCGGGCTTTGCTGTCCATGGAGGCTCCTTGGGTCGATCGTTGTAGGCGTTGTTCGCTCGATTATAGCTGGTCCCGAGCCGCGCGCAGCAAGTCGCAATCCGATTGCGACGAACAGCGGGTGGGGCCCTCGACAAAGGGCCAGATCCGCCGCGGCCGGAAAAACATCACGCCGCGCTGCGCTTGCCCCACAGCCGGGCCGACGCGATGTCGGCGCCCTCGCGCAGCGACTTGAGCTTGAGCCACACCGCCGGCTCGATCACCCATTCGCGGTTGGTGAACGTGCCGAAGCCGCAGTCGGTCGAGGCGATCACCCGCTCGCGGTCGCCTACGGCGGCGACGGCGTCCTCGATCCGGCGCGCGACCACCTCGGGGTGCTCGACGAAATTGGTGGTGGTCTCGATCACCCCCGGCACCAGGACCATGTCCTTGGGCAGCGGCACCTTCTTGAAAGCGGCATATTCGTGGGCGTGGCGCGGATTGGAGAACTCGATCGACAGCGCGCCGACGTTGGCCTGGTAGAGCGCCGGCAGGATGGTCGCCAGCGGCACGTCGTAGACGTGCGGTCCCTCCCAGTTCCCGTAACACACGTGCAGGCGCACCCGCTCGCGCGGGATGCCGGCGATGCCCTTGTTGATCGCCGCGACGTGGCGCTCGCAGGCCTTGACGAATTCCGCGTCGGAGAGGTCGCGGTACATCATTGTACGGTCCATGGCGAGATCGGGCGCGTCGATCTGCAGGATCAGCCCCGCCTTGTGGATCGCCTGATACTCCTTGCTCATCTCGCGCGCGATGGCGTCGAGATAGGAGTCATGGCTGTCGTAGAAGGCGTTGAGCATGGTGCTCGAGATGATGCCCGGCGACGGCGCGGTCATGAAGCTCTCGACGAACCCCCCGGCGGCGGCGACCGCGCTCTTGAAGCGCTTGATCTCGCCGTCGATCGCGGATGTATCTTTGTAATGGATCTCGGCCTGCGCCTCCGGCGCGTTCTGCTGCTTGCTCACCGCCGGGAAGCGCCGCATCAGCATGGCGACGAGCTCCGGAAAATCCTCGAACTCGCGCCCGCGCCGGCGCTTGGAGATGCCGGCAAAGCCCGACATGCGCTGCGGGATGTAGGTCTGGAAGCCGACGCGCTGCTGCTCGCCGTCGTTGCCGACGTCGATGCCGGCGGTCTTCTGGCGGGCGACCACGTCGCGCACAGCCTTGTCCATCTCGGCGTCGAATTCGCGCTGGTCGTAGGCCTCGCCGGCCTCCTGCCGGACCAGCAGGTCGGACAGCTTCTCGTTGCGCGGCAGGCTGCCGACATGCGTGGTGAGGATGCGATCCCGGCTGGTGATCATGGGCGGTTTCCCCTGCTGCTGGACCATCGCGCAAGCCGCGTGGCCGTCTTATGGCTGCCGTCGCGCCGGCGGGCGGCAAACGGCGCGGCACCATAGCGGCATTTTAGGAGCCGTGCAGCATGGCGAAAGGGCATGGCCGCGATAACTGCGCCGTCCGCCGGGACGGGCGAGATCGCGGGCCTACGACTGCCCCAGCACGTAGACCGAGAAATAGTCCTGCGCGTCGCTGAACACCTGTGAGACGGTCCAGCCGGCAGCCGTGGCCAGCGCGGTGAAGGACGCCACCGTGAACTTGTGACTCGACTCGGTGTGGATGGTCTCACCGGCGTCGAACGCGAAGGCGAATTCGCGCACGCGGACCACCTGCTTCTTCGTGCTCATCAGGTGCATCTCGATGCGCGCTCGTTCGCGATCGTAGCGCGCCTCGTGCACGAAGGCGCCGAGATCGAACGTGCCGCCCAATTCGCGGTTGATCCGGCTGAGCAGGTTGAGGTTGAACTTGGCCGTGACCCCCGCAGCATCGTTGTAGGCGGCGAGAAGCACCGCTTCGTCCTTCACGCGGTCGGCGCCGACGATGAAGGTCGCCTGCGGGCCGAGAATCGCCGCCGCCTGGCGCAGGAATGCGGTCGCCTGCACGGGCTCGAAATTGCCGATGGTGGAGCCGGGGAAGAATCCGACGCGCGGACGCGACCGCACGGCGGGCGGCAGTTCGAACGGGGCGGTGAAATCGGCCGCCACCGGAAACACGCCGACGCGCGGCACGTCGCGCTCCAGCCGCCGGGCTTCATCGGCGAGGAACTCCGCGCTGATGTCGACGGGAACGTAGGCGCCGATCTGCGGTGCGGCGTTGAGCAGGATCTTCGCCTTGCTTGCGGAGCCGGCGCCGAACTCGATCAGCGCAGCGTCCTTCGGCATCATCGTGGCGAGGACGCGGGCATTCTCGCGCAGAATGCGCAGCTCCGTGCGGGTCGGATAATATTCCGGCAGCAGCGTGATCTGCTCGAAGAGCTGCGAGCCGAGGCTGTCGTAGAAATACTTCGGCAGCAGCGTCTTGGGACGCGCGGAGAGGCCGGCGATCACATCGGCGGCGAACGTCTCGGTGGCGTCGTCGCGGGCAATGAAACGCGCCGGTCGTCGTGCGGACAGAGTCATAAGCCTCTCCGATTGCTGAACGTCAAAGAGCCTCGGCGAGGCGCACGCCGGTGAATTGCCAGCGCGAAGGAGGATAGAAGAAGTTGCGATAGGTCAGGCGCGAGTGGCCGTCCGGAGTTGCATGCGAAGAACCTCGTAGCACCATCTGGTTGACCATGAACTTGCCGTTGTATTCGCCGATGGCGCCGGGCGGAGCGACGTAGCCGGGGTAGGGCGAATAGCTGGAGCGCGTCCACTGCCACACCACGCCGAACGCATCGTCGATCAGCTCCTCGCGCGCGGCGACTTCCCATTCGGCTTCGCCCGGCAGGCATTTGCCCGCCCAGCGCGCGAAGGCATCGGCCTCGTAGTAGCTCACGTGGCACACGGGCGCCGCGACGTCGACCGGCTTGAGGCCGGCGAGTGTGAGAGCGTGCCAGCCCCCGTCGATTTCCTGCCAATAGCCCGGCGCGGTCCAACCTTCCGCATTCGCGGTGGCCCAGCCGTCGGACAGCCACAGGTCCGGGCGGGCGTAGCCGCCGTCGCGCATGAACTCGAGCCATTCACCGTTGGTGACGAGCGCGCGTGCGATCTTCACAGGGCCGACCAGCTCGCGGTGCGCAGGTCCTTCGTTGTCGAAATGGAATCCGCCACCGGAATGGCCGATTGCGCGCACGCTTTCGGAAATTTCGGCGTAGCCGCGTCCGGATGTCGTTCTCGGCGCGCGCCAGTTCGCATTGTAGGCCGGCTTGATCGGATTGAGCGAGAACGCGTGCAGGATGTCGGTGAGCAGCAGCTCCTGGTGCTGCTGCTCGTGGTTGAGCCCGAGCTCGATGAGCTGCGCCACCTTCGAGAACGTCTCGGCATCCGCATCGCGGATGAGACGCTCGACGGCGGCGTCGACGTGCGCGCGGTAGGCGGCGATATCGGCGGTGCCTGGCCGCGTCAGAAGCCCGCGCTTGGGACGTTCGTGGCGAGGACCGGCCGCCACATAGTAGGAATTGAACAGGTAGCCGAACCGCTCGTCGAACAGCGGATATCCTTCGAGGTTCGGCACCAGCACGAACTGTTCGAAGAACCACGTCGTGTGCGCGCGATGCCATTTCGTCGGGCTGGCGTCCGGCATCGATTGGACGACTTGGTCTTCCGAGGACAGCGGTGCCGCGCGCCATTCGGTTTCCGAACGCACGAGGTGGAAGGCGTCGCGCAGCCGATTGCGATCCTGGAGCGCGGCGGAATTCGGCTTGCGGCCGGCGGCATCGTGCAGGCGGGTGACGGTTGCGGACATTTGCTGCTCCAGATTTCGCGCGTGAACGACACGCGACCTGCGGACACGAACCCGCCCGCGCCGGGGGGCGGACATTAGCTACGTGCCGTCACGATAAAGTGGAGGTGGCGATCGGCAAGGCTCACGACATCTTGAATGGCCCAAGATGACACTAACGCACGAGTCGCCGATTTGATCCACCGCCATGGAGAAATAATGCGCATGTCGGCGCGTGCCGACGGGCGGGCGCTCGCCCACCGCGATCTGAGCAGCGGCAGAGGGTCTCGATGCGCGCAGGGGCGCAAAGCCCCTGCGCGATGTTCGGAAAACGAACGTCTATTCGGCTGCGGCCCGCGTCTGAGACGAATGGACGGAGACGAGATAGTCCATCGCCGCCTGCACCCCACCCTTCTTGTGCGGGATGCTGGCGAGCGCAAGCGACATTTCGGTCGCCGCGAGCGCACCGATGATCGTCAAGTCGTTGGTGTCGCCGAGATGGCCGATGCGGAAGTATTTGCCGAGGAACTTGCCGAAGCTCATGCCGTACGAAATATCGAAGGTGTTCAGCGCAAGGTTGCGGAACGCGTCCGCGTCGTTGCCCTCCGGCACCAGCACAGCCGTGATCGTCGGCGAATAATGCTTTGGTTCGCGGCAGAGGATCTCGAGACCCCAGGCGCGGATCGCGCGCCGTGTGGCTTCGGCGTGACGCTCGTGCCGCGCGAACACGTTGTCGAGCCCTTCCTCGTGCAGCATGTCGACGGCGACCGCGAGCCCCTGCAACATGTTGGTGGCGGGCGTATAGGGGAAGAAGCCCTGCTTGTTCATGGTCAGCATGTCGTCCCATGACCAGAACGACTTCGGCAGCGTGGACGTCCTTGCGGCGGCGAGTGCCTTGTCGCTCACCGCGTTGAACGACATGCCGGGCGGCAGCATCAGGCCCTTCTGCGCGCCGCCGACGGAAACGTCGACGCCCCATTCGTCGTGGCGATAGTCCGCCGAGGCGAGCGAAGAGATGGTATCGACCATGAACAGCGCCGGATGGCCGGCGCGGTCGATTGCCTTGCGAATCTCGGCGATTGGCGAGAGGCAGCCGGTCGCGGTCTCGTTGTGCAGCACGCAGACCGCCCTGATCTCGTGGGCCTTGTCCTCTTTCAGCTTGGCCTCGATCGCTGCGGGGTCGGCGCCGGTGCGCCAGTCCGTGGCGATGAGCTCCGGCTTGAGGCCGAACTTCTCGGCCATCTTCTTCCACAGCGCGGCGAACTGGCCGGTCTCGACCATCAGCACGCGGTCGCCGGGCGAGAGCGTGTTGACCAGTGCGGCTTCCCAGGCGCCGGTGCCCGTGGCGGTGTAGATGATGACCGGGTTGGTGGTCTTGAAGATGGTCTTGATGCCGTCGAGGCAGCGCCGCGCCAACTTCGCGAACTCCGGACCGCGATGATCGATGATCGGGGTGTCGATGGCGCGCAGGATGCGATCCGGCACCGGGGTCGGCCCCGGAATCTGCAGGAAATGGCGGCCGGCGGAGCGCGAGGAGTTCTTGGACATCGGAGTGCTTTCTGTGACTGGGCGGCCGGCGGCGCAACGCGCAAGGCCGGCGCAGGTGCCGCCATGAATGACGAATGGCGCAGGCAGTCAAGGGTGTCCCGGTGGGCCATCGCCCCGGTAATTCTCCTTTGAAAACAGTCGTGCGCGCCCTTCCCGGGCAGCCCCTGGGGCGTCAGGACACGCCGCGCACGCGGTCGAGGATCGCCTGCGGATCAGCCGGCGCCGTCGGACCGTGCCAGGCGATATGGTGGTCAGGACGCACCAGGATCAGCGCGTTGCGATAAGGCTCCGGGGGCGCCCCCGGAACGCGCACCACCGTCAGCGGAAGGCCGCTCGCCCGCGCCGCCTCCTCGAGCGGGGCGGTCTCGGCTCCGGCGAAGGCGATCAGGGAAAATTCCGGACCGAGCGCCGCGTAGAGCGAGCCGCCGTGGCTCAGGTTGACGTGCGGCGCCCGCGCGCCGGCCCGGTCATGTGGGGTGTAGGTGTGCCAGGTGTCGGGTGGCGGCGGCTCGCCATCGGGAATGATGATCGGCGAGTGCTCGTAACGCTCTCCAAGCTGGATGCCCGGCGTGTTGTACTGCTCCCTGTCATCTTCGATGCAATAGGCGCCGAGGGCTCTGCGGCCGGCTTCGGCCTCTGGGCCGTCATCCTCGATGTCGGGCGGGATCGGCCATGCGCTCTGGCGTTCCGCGCAGTTGATTCCGTGCCGCGCGTTTCGCATCCCGATCGGCCGCCGCTCGGCGTCGTAGGAGGCGAGCAGGCCCGCCCCCGCCCAGCCGAGATAGGCACCGGCGAGCTTCCAGCAAAGGTTGACGGCATCGCCGACCCCCGTGTTCATGCCGAACGCGCCGAGCGGCGTGTAGAGATGCGCCGCGTCGCCCGCGAGGAAAACGCGGTCGGACTGATAGCGCTCCGCGACCAGCGCGAGGCCGCCCGTCCACGGCCCACCCGAAAGAATTTCAAACTCGGTGTGGGCGCCGATCATCTTGGCGACGATCTCGTGCGGATCGAGCGTGCGCCAGTCGACCCCGCGCGGCACCTGGTAGTGTACGATCCAACGCTCGCGCTCGTCCTGGGCGAACATGAAGCCGCGCACCTCGTGGTTGGTGATCCACGTGATCAAGGCTGGCGGGCGCCCGCTTTGCTCCAGCAGCTTGGGGGCGCGGATGTGATGGGAGAGCATGGTGCCGCTCATGAACGCGCGCTCGACGGTGCCGTCCTCGCCGGCCATGTCGATGCCGAGGTCGCGGCGGATGGCGCTGCGGGCGCCGTCGGCAGCGACCACGTACTGCGCAGCGATCTCGCCGCGCACGTGGGTCGTGACATTCTCGATCGAGACGATGACCCCCGACGTGGATTCGCGCACCGACGTGACCCGCCAGCCGAAGCGTACGCTCACGCTCGCCTGCCGCTCCGCGTGATCCTTGAGGATCGGCTCCAGGCTCGTCTGCGGAATGTACTGCGGCGTCTCGGGCGAGCGCAGGAAATCGGCGTTTCCGCCAACCTTCCTGCCGTTGTCGATGTAGGGGTGGGGGCGGGCCATGCGCGCGAATTCGTAGCCGCAAAAGCGCGTCACATAGGCGTATTCCCGCGCCACCACCGGCGGGAGCGATGCGCGGTGGATGTCATCGGCGAGGCCCAGCCGCCGGAAGTGCTCCATGGTGCGCGCGTTGGTGTTGTTGCACTTGGGGTGGGTTGCCGTCTCCAGCCGCTCGTTGAGGAGGATGACCGGTACACCCCGGCGCCCTAGCGCGAGAGCCGCGGTGAGCCCGACGGGGCCACCGCCAGCGATCACGACGAACGTTTCTTCCCTGGTCACAAACATATGTCCCGGCCGCACAAGCAGGGTGCCAGCGGGATGCGACCTATGCAATTGTCGGCTCGGAATACCGAGTATGGCGGAGGTTGGCGTGGCGGAGCAGGTGCTGCCCGGTCTGGAGCGACGGCTGAAGGCGGAGCTTTCGGGCGACGTGCTGTTCAGCCGCTTCGACCGCGGACGCTACGCCACCGACGCCTCGCATTACCAGATGATGCCGCTCGGCGTGGTTGCCCCGCGTACGATGGCGGAGGCCGAGCGCGCCATTGCCATTGCGCGTGAGGAAGGCGTCAGCGTGCTGGCGCGCGGCGGCGGCACCTCGCAGAGCGGGCAGACCGTCAACCACGCGCTGGTGATCGATTGTTCGAAGCATCTCAACGGCCTCATCGACCTCGACGTCGCCGGGCGACGCTGCATCGTCGAGCCCGGCATCGTGCTCGACGAGCTCAACCGCCGGCTCAGGCCGCACGGCCTGTGGTTCCCCGTCGACATCTCGACCGCCTCGCGCGCCACCATCGGCGGCATGACCGGCAACAACTCCTGCGGCGCGCGCTCGCTGCGCTATGGCAACACGCGCGAGAACGTGCTGGCGATCGACGCGCTGCTGGCAGGCGGCGGCGCCGCGCATTTCGGTCCCGTGACGGCCGATCTGTCGGACGTTCCGGCCGGTTCACCCTTGCGGCGCCTTGCCCATGACCTGCTGGCGCTCGGCGCACGCGAGGCGGACGAAGTGAGGGCGCGCTTTCCCAAGGTGCAGCGCCGGGTCGGCGGCTACAATCTCGATGCGCTGCTGCCGGGCCGCAACGACCTCAATCTTGCGCATATCCTCGTTGGCGCGGAAGGAACGCTCGGATTTTCAACGCGGATCGAGCTCAAACTGGCGCCGCTGCTCTCGCACCGCGCCGTCGGCGCCTGCCACTTCGGCAGCTTCCACGCCGCGATGGATGCGGCCCAGCACATCGTCAAGCTGGGGCCGATTGCGGTCGAGCTCGTCGACCGCACCATGATCGAGCTGGCGCGCGAGATCGCCATGTTCCGACCGACGATCGATGCATTCGTGCGCGGTGAACCCGAGGCGATCCTGCTGGTGGAGTTCGCGGAGGAGGAATGGGGCGAGAATCTGCGCCGCTTGGGTTCGCTGCACGACCTCATGGGCGACCTCGGCTTCGCCTGGGGAAAGAGCGGTGTGCAGCGGGGCGGGGTGGTCGACGTGCTCGACGCCAAACTGCAGGGCGCGATCGCGGACGTGCGAACGTCCGGCCTCAACATCATGATGTCGATGAAGGAGGAGGGAAAGCCGATCTCCTTCGTCGAGGACTGCGCGGTGCCGCTCGAGCATCTCGCCGACTACACGGCGCGCCTGACGCAGGTGTTCGAGAAGCATGGCACGCGCGGTACCTGGTACGCGCACGCCTCGGTTGGCTGCCTGCACGTGCGGCCGGTGCTCAACCTGCGGCTCGACAAGGACGTGAAGGCGATGCGCGCCATCGCCGAGGAGGCCTTCGCCTTCGTGCGCGAGTACAAGGGCTCGCACTCGGGCGAGCACGGTGACGGCATCGTGCGCTCGGAGTTCCATGAGAAGATGTTCGGCCAGCGCCTGGTGCGCGCGTTCGAGCAGGTGAAGGACCGCTTCGATCCCGACGGCCTGTTCAATCCCGGCAAGATCGTGCGCGCGCCCAAGTTCGACGACCGCGCCTATTTCCGCTACGGCCCGGATTACCACGGCGAGCCCGTCGCAACGCACCTCGACTGGTCGGCCTTTCCCGGCTCGGGTGGTGGGCTCCAGGGCGCGGTCGAGATGTGCAACAACAACGGCGCCTGCCGCGCGCTCGCGGGCGGCGTGATGTGTCCGAGCTATCGCGTCACGCGCAACGAGACGCACCTCACGCGCGGACGCGCCAACACCCTGCGGCTGGCGATCAGCGGCCAGCTCGGGCCGGATGCGTTCACCGCGGACGAGATGGCGGAGACGCTCAGGCTGTGCGTCTCGTGCAAGGCCTGCCGGCGTGAATGTCCGACCGGCGTCGACATGGCGCGCATGAAGATCGAGGTGCAGGCGGCGCGCGCGGGGAAGCTCGGGCTGGCGTTGCGCGAGCGGCTGGTCGGATACATGCCGCGCTACGCGCCCTACCTCGCGCGCGTGCCGTGGCTCGCCAACCTGCGGGACATCGTGCCCGGCGCGGCGGAATTGTCCGAGCGTTTGACCGGGCTGAGCGCAAGGCGACCGCTGCCCAAGTGGCGATCGGACTGGTTCCGCGACCCGCGCCGGCGCAACGGAGGCGAGCATGCGGATGGAGCGCGGGAGATTGTCCTCTTCGCCGACACGTTCAACCGTTACTTCGAGCCGGAGAATCTAGCCGCGGCGATGAACGTGCTCGCGGCCGGCGGCCTGCGCGTGGGTGTGGCGGCGCCCCAGGGCGGCGGCCGTCCCTTGTGCTGCGGACGCACGTTCCTGGCGGTGGGCAAGGTCGACGAAGCCCGCCGGGAGATGGAGCGCACGCTGGCGGCGCTTGTACCGTTCGCGGCGCGCGGGGTGCCCATCATCGGTCTCGAGCCGAGCTGCGTGCTCGGGTTCCGCGACGAGATCCCCGCGCTGGTCAAGACAGATGATGCGCATCGGCTCGCGAGCCAGGTCGTGCTGTTCGAGGAGTTCGTGGCGCGCGAGGCGAAGGCCGGCACGTTGTCGCTGCCGCTTGCGCCGGGCGCCAAACATGCGCTGCTGCATGGGCACTGCCACCAGAAATCGTTCGGCGTCATGAACGACGTCGAACAGGTGTTGCGGCTGATTCCGGACTTGCTCGTCGAACCGATCGAATCGAGCTGCTGCGGCATGGCGGGGGCGTTCGGCTATGGCGCCGACACGATCGATGTCTCGCTCGCCATGGGCGAACTCGCGCTGTTGCCGACCGTGCGCCAAGCGCCGGAGGATGCGCTCATCGTCGCCGACGGCACCTCGTGCCGGCACCAGATCAAGGATGCGACCGGTCGCGCAGCTCTGCATGTCGCCCGCGTGCTCGAGACATGTCTTGCCGGAACCGCGGCCGCGCGCCCGCATTAGCGCAACATGCTGACCTTCGAGACCGTGATCGGCTTCCTGGCCGCGTGCTGCACGACGGTGTCCTACATTCCGCAGCTCAAGAAGTGCTGGAACACCGGTTCCGCCCATGACCTGTCGTTCAAGATGCTGTCGATTCTTGCGACGGGCATCGCGCTGTGGGTGGTCTACGGCCTGCTGCGAGGAGACTGGGTCATCATCCTCGCCAACTCGGTCAGCTTGGCGCTCTTGACCGGCATCCTGTTCTTCAAGCTGCGCGAGATGCGGACGCGAGCCGCTTGATGGGGTCGCGCGGCTCGTACAGGCCGCAATTGGAAAGATAACCGGCGGGCGCTTATCTGACGTGCGGGCACATGATACGACGTGGCGCGGCTCGTCCGGCGCCGTCACTCCTGGAGTCCTCCATGTCAGATCTCTCGGCCTTTCCCATCGCCAAGCGCTGGCCCGCGCAGCATCCCGATCGCATCCAGCTTTACTCGTTGCCGACGCCGAACGGCGTCAAGGTCTCGATCGCGCTGGAGGAGCTGGGGTTGCCTTACGAGGCCCACACGATCGATTTCGGCAAGAACGACCAGACGACCCCGGAATTCCTGACGCTGAGTCCGAACGGCAAGATCCCGGCGATCATCGATCCGCGCGGACCGGGCGGCAAGCCGGTCGGGATGTTCGAATCCAACGCCATCCTGATCTATCTCTCCGACAAAGGCGGCAGACTCATCCCCAAGGACGAGGCACGTCGCCTCGAAACGATCCAGTGGTTGTTCTTTCAGGCAGCGCACGTCGGACCCATGTTCGGACAAGTGGGATTCTTCCACAAGTTTGCCGGCCGCGAGTATGAGGACAAGCGGCCGCTTCATCGCTACCGCGACGAGTCGAAACGCATCCTTGGTGTGATGGAGCGGCGGCTCGACGGCCGTCAATGGATCATGGACGAGGACTATACGATCGCCGATATCTCGATGCTCGGCTGGGTGCGCAACCTGATCGGCTTCTATGGAGCACGGGAGCTGGTGGAGTTCGACACGCTCAAGCATGTGCCGGCGTGGCTCGAACGTGGCCTGGCGCGGCCCGCCCTGCAGCGCGGCTTGGAAATACCCAAACGGCCGTAACCTTCAACCGGCAGTCACGCTCTAACGCGCGCGCCGTTGCGGATGCGTGTGCACGCGGATGAGCTGCATGTCAGCTCTGTCGTGGGCGGGCCAGCGCGCCTGGCACTTCGGGCCGGCGCCGCGCATGTAATGGCGCTCCGGATGATAGGAGCCGGTGAGCATGCGCAGGACGCTCCGCCACAAGTCACGCATTTCGTTGATGAAGCCGCTGCAGGACATCGCATCCTCCCGTCAGTTCGGGCGGCCCAGTAACGAGGCGAACGGCACGACGATCAGTTCATCGCCCTCCTCGTCGCTCACGTGCAACGTCCAGTCGCGCCAGTCTTCGGGACCGGGCCGGCTGATCAGGTGGCGAACGAAACGTTCGCCGTAGTCGCGCGCATCGACCGGATCATCGAGATAGCTGCCGCGCTGATCGAGCAGCACGCCCTTGCCGCTGGAGCAATGGAAGAACACGTGGGTCATGGACGCCTCCTCATCCGCTGCCCTGGCAGCACGGGGGTGGAAACGTTGATGACCCACCAGTTAAGGCCGCGGGAGCACGAGGAAAATTCAGATATTGCCCCTAAGGACTTTTCCGGAGCGCGACAGGCGGTACTGTCTCGATTTGGTTCACGTGCCTGCAAGGAAGTCGAAGTCACAGCCCCTGTCGGCCTGGGTGACGTGATCGACGTAGAGTCTCGTATAGCCGCGCTGCGGCTTTTCGGGCGGCGTCCATGCGGCTTTGCGACGGGCGAGCTCCGCTTCGTCGACCAGCAGTTCGAGCCGCCGCGCCACGGCGTCGAGGCGGATGATGTCGCCGTCGCACACCAACGCCAGCGGTCCGCCGGCCGAGGCTTCCGGAGCCACATGCAGGACCACCGTCCCGAACGCGGTGCCGCTCATGCGCGCATCGGAGATGCGCACCATATCGGTCACGCCTTTCGATCCGAGCTTCTTCGGGATCGGCAGCGCGCCTGCCTCCGGCATGCCGGGCGCGCCGACGGGCCCTGCGTTGCGCAGCACCAGCACGTGATCTGGCGTGACGGGCAGGTCCGGATGGTCGATCCGCCGCTCCAGATCGGCGAGCGAGTCGAACACCAACGCCGGGCCTTCATGCGTGCAGAGCGACTGCGTGGCGGCCGCGAGCTTGATGGCGGCGCCCTGCGGCGCGAGGTTGCCCGAAAGGATCGCGATGGCCTCGCTGGGATAGACCGGCCTGTCGAGCGGGCGGATGACCTCGTCATCGGTGTACGCCGGCCAGCGTGCGACGATGTCGCCGAGCGTGTCTCCGCCCACGGTGGGGGCCGTCAGGTCCAGCCGCTCGCGCAGGCGGCGCCAGAGCGCGGGAACACCGCCGCCGGCATGGAAATCCTCGATGAAGTAAGCCCCCGCCGGCTTGAGGTTGACCAGCCCCGGCACGTCGCGCCCAACGCGGTCGAATTCGGTGAGATCGAAGGGAATGCCAGCGCGGCCGGCGATGGCGGCGAGATGCACGAGCGCATTGGTCGAGCCGCTCGTCGTCTGCAGGATCACCGACGCGTTGCGCAACGCCGCAGGAGTCAGGATATCGCGCGGCAGCGGTCCGCCGGCGACCGCCATCTCCACCGCGCGCCTGCCGGTCGCTTCCGCGATGCGCATTCGGTCCGACGAGACCGCCGGTGCCGTCGCAGCACCTGGCAGGGTGAAGCCGAGCGTCTCGGCAATGCAGGCCATGGTCGAGGCGGTGCCCATCACCATGCAGGTGCCGGACGTGGGCATGAGCTGGTCGTGCGCGCGGTCGAGGTCTACCTCATCGAGCGTGCCGGCGCGGTAGGCCGCCCACAGCCGGCGGCAATCGGTGCAGGCGCCCAGGCGCGCACCTTCGTGGCGGCCCGCGAGCATAGCGCCGACCGGCAGTACGATGGCCGGCATGTTCGCCGAAACCGCGCCCATCAATTCGGCAGGGATGGTCTTGTCGCAGCCGCCGATCAGCACCACCGCATCGAGCGGCAGAGCGCGCAGCATCTCCTCGACGTCCATGGCCATGAGATTGCGCAGCAGCATCGAGGTCGGGAACGTGAACGCCTCGTGCAGCGAGATGGTGGGAAAGACAAAGGGAAGCGCGCCGGCCATGCGCACCCCGCGCGCCACCGCCTCAGCGAGGCGGCCCGCAGTGCCATGGCACGGATTGAAGTCGGACGCGGTCGAGAGAACGCCGACGATCGGCAGGTCGAGCTGCGCATCGGTGAAGCCCGCGCCTTTGAGGAAGCCGCGGCGCAGAAACAGCGCGAATTCCTCGTCCCCGTACTGGGCGAGGCGTGAGCGCAGACCCTTCTTCATCGGCATGTCTCCCCATGCCCCGGTCGCGTGCCGCGCCCGGGGCGGCCGGGACATTGCGCGATCCTCTCCCGGCAGGCAACAATGCCGCAAAGCATATCGTGACTGACCAGAACGACTGCCCCGCCGCGCGGGCGCATCCCAGGGGAAACGTCTCATGGCCGCGAACAAGGTCATCATCACCTGCGCCATCACCGGCGCGATTCACACGCCGTCGATGTCGCCGCATCTGCCGGTCACGCCCGACGAGATCTCGGACGCCGCCATCGGCGCGGCGGAGGCGGGCGCGGCGATCGTGCATCTGCATGCGCGCGATCCCAAGACGGGGCGGCCGGATCAGTCGCCGGAGGCCTTTGGCCGCTTCCTGCCGCGCATCAAGCAGCGTTCGAACGTGGTCATCAACCTGACCAGCGGCGGCGCGCCCACCATGTCGGTGGCGGAGCGCGTCAGCCCTGCGCACGCGTTCAAGCCGGAGGTTGCGAGCCTCAACATGGGCTCGATGAACTTCGGCCTGTTCCCGATGCTCAAGCGCTTCAAGGAGTTCAAGCACGACTGGGAGCGGCCCTACCTCGAAGGCACGACCGATCTCATCTTCCGCAACACGTTCAAGGATATCGAGTTCATCCTCACCACCTGCGCCGGCAACGGCACGCGCTTCGAGTTCGAGTGCTACGACACGGCGCATCTCTACAATCTCGCGCACTTCCTGGACCGCGGCCTCGTGAAGCCGCCGCTGTTCGTGCAGACGGTGTTCGGCATTCTCGGCGGCATCGGCACGCATCCGGAGGACGTGATGCACATGCGCCGCACCGCGGACCGGCTGTTCGGACGCGAAAGCTATCAGTGGTCGGTGCTGGGTGCGGGGCGCAATCAGTTGCCCATCGCTGCCATGGCCGCATCCATGGGCGGTAACATCCGCGTCGGCCTCGAGGACTCGCTCTGGATCGGGCCCGGCAAGCTTGCCGAGTCGAACGCGCAGCAGGTGCGCATGGCAAAGCAGATCGTGGAAGGGCTCGGGCTCGCCGTGGCGACGCCGGATGAGGCACGCGAGATCCTCTCGCTCAAGGGCGGCGATCAGGTCGGATTTTAAGCGAATACAGACGTCGGGCGTCGCTAGCCGGTTGCCGCATCGGCGCCGGACAGCCGTACTGCGCGCGACGCGCGACAGGACGTGCCTGCGCGACATGTTTGATCTTGCCGCAGGCCACGTAAATCCTTCAAAAGAAGTACGGAAGGATTCGCATGTCAGCACTCGATACCGCCAGCTTCGCCATTCTGCTTGGCGCATCCCTGATCCTGGCCGGTATCCTCTCCAGCCTCGTCGCTCTTCGATTCGGCGCCCCGTTGCTGCTCGGCTTCATCGGCGTGGGCATGCTGGCGGGCGAGTCCGGTCCAGGCGGCATCCAGTTCGACGACGTGCAGACGACGTACTTCGTCGGTTCCATCGCCCTGGCCCTAATCCTGTTCGACGGCGGCCTGCGCACCCGCATCGCCACGGTGCGCAGCGTGATCGCGCCCTCGCTGATCCTGGCCACGATCGGAGTGATGCTGACCGCGGCGATCACCGCGCCGTTCGCGAAGTACGCGCTGGCGCTGAACTGGACCGAAGCGGCGCTCGTTGGCGCGGTCGTGGCCTCGACCGACGCCGCGGCGGTGTTCCTGCTGATCCACAGCCGGGGGCTGCGGTTGCGGCCGCGCGTCGCTGCGACTCTCGAGGTGGAGTCCGGCACCAACGATCCCTTCGCCATCTTCCTCACGATCATGCTGGTGGAGATGCTGCTCAGCGGGCAGCAGTCGATGCAGCATGTCCTCGTCAGCCTCGCGCTGAAGGGGCTCGGCGGCGGCGCCCTCGGCTATGCCGGCGGCAAGGCCATCGTATTCGTGCTCAATCGCTTCGGCTTGGCGCAGGGGCTGCACCCGATCTTCGTCACCACGGGCGCGTTGATCGTGTTCTCGACGAGTGAGTCGCTCCAGGCCTCCGGGTTTCTCGCCGTCTATGTGGCAGGCCTCGTCACCGGCAACCAGCGCACGCGCGCCCATTCCAGCATCGTGTCGTTTCTCGACGCCGCAACCTGGCTGGCGCAGATCGCCATGTTCCTGCTGCTCGGCCTGCTCGCGTGGCCGGGCCGCCTGCTGGGCACGATCCTGCCCGCGCTGGTAGTCGCCGCCGGGCTGATGCTGGTGGCGCGACCGCTCACGGTGTTCATCTGCCTGGCGCCGTTTCGGTTCAGTTGGCGGGACAAGGCGTTCATCTCCTGGGTCGGCCTGCGCGGTGCGGTCAGCATCTTTCTGGCCTCCATCCCCTTGCTGGTGCAGCTGCCCAACGCACAACTCTATTTCGACGTCGGCTTCGTCATCGTCCTGGTCTCGGTGCTGGTGCAGGGCTGGACGATCGGGTTTGCCGCGCACCTCACGCATACGGCTCTGCCGCGCAGCGATCCCGATCCGCGCCGCGTCGAGCTCGACCTGCCGGGCCAGCTCTCGCAAGAACTCGTCGGCTACCGCCTGGGCGAGAGCAATCCGTATTTGCGGCGCCGGCTGATGCCCTCCTGGGCCAAGCTGATGCTTGTGGTGCGCAAGGAGAAGGTGTTCACCGCCGAGGAGGCCGGCATTGTTCGCGAGGGCGACTACATCTATCTGGTCGCCCCTACCGAGCGGGCGCAGGCGCTCGACCGCTTCTTCGTCGATACGCCCGGCCAAGCCGATATAGACGCCAACCTGTTCGGCGATTTCTTCGTGCCGGGCGACGCACGCATGCGCGGCCTCGCCGAGATCTACGGGCAGGAGATCGGAGAGGACGACCGCGACGTCACGGTGGCGGACTATTTCGCGCGCCGCATCGGCAGCTATGCGCGCAAGGGCGATGTGGCAACGCTCGGCGCAGTGGCGCTGGTGGCCAACCATGTCGTGGACGGGCGTGTGGTCAGCGCGGGCCTGCGGCTGATGGAGCCGGAGTTCATGCCGGCCCGGCGGCGCAAGACGCCGGTGAAGCGCTTCTGGCAGCGCGTGCTGGCGGTGCCGCGCGTACAGATGCGCCGGATGAAGAAATAGCCTTCAGAGTGGATGGCGCGCGATCGGCACGCGGCCCTCGCCGGTGTCGACCATCACCGCGTCGACGCCGAACACCGCAGCGATCCGTTCGGGCGACAACGCCTGTTCGGGTGGCCCATCGAACATCAGCCGGCCCTTGTCCATCACGAGCACGCGGTCGCAGAAGCGCGTCGCCAGCGCCAGGTCGTGCACGACCGCGAGCACAGCACCGCCCGCGCGCGCGGCCTGCCGCAGCAGGTCCATCACCAGCAACTGATGGAGGGGATCGAGCGAGACGGTGGGCTCGTCGGCGAGCATGACGGCTGCGCCTGTCGCCAGCACGCGTGCGAGCGCGACCCGGGCGCGCTCGCCCCCGGAGAGCGCGGTGACAGGGCGCTGCGCGAGCGTCTCGATGCCAGCGGCCGCGATGGCCTCGGCTACCGCGGCTTCGTCAGCTGAGCTCAGTCGCGTGAACTGGTCGGCATGCGGCAGTCGCCCGAGCGCGACCACGGCCGCGGCGCTCATCGGCCAATGGAAGACATGGCCCTGCGGAAGATAGGCGATGGTCCGCGCCCGCTCGCGCGCCGGCACGTCGGACAAGCGTGCCTCCGCCAGCGTGATGCGTCCGCGCGCCGGCAGCACTCCGGCAAGCGCGCGCAACAACGTGGTCTTGCCCGCCCCGTTTGGACCGACCAGCGCGGTCATCTCGCCGCGCCGCAATGCGAAGGAGACGTGATCGACGATGGTGCGGCCGCCGAGCCGCACGGCGAGATTGTCCGCAGCGAGGATCGCATCGCTCATGCGGGGGAGCCTTCCAGCACGCGGCGCTCGGCGAATATCATTGCGAGGAAGAACGGCACGCCGATGAGGGCCGTGACCACGCCGACCTTGAGCTCGATGGCTGCAGGCAGGGCGCGCACCGCGATGTCCGCAGCGGCGAGCAGCGCGGCGCCCGCGAGCGCCGCCGGCAGCAACACGGCGGCCGGGTCGGATCGCACCAGCCGCCGCACCAGGTGTGGCGCCACCAATCCGACGAATCCGATCGAGCCGGCGACCGCTACACCGGCGCCCACGCCGATCGCAACGCCCGCGACCACGAGCAGGCGCGTGAGCGCGAGATTGACCCCGAGCGAGACCGCTGCGTCCTCACCCAGCGTGAGCGCGCGATAGGCCCGCAGCGGCAGCGCCAGCAGCACCCAGCTCAGCACGAAGAACGGCAGCGCGATCATGAGATGATCGATGCTGCGGTCTTCCAGGGAGCCGAGCAGCCAGAATGCCACTTCCAGCGCGATGAACGGATTGGGCGCAAGGTTGAGGATCAGCGCCGTCATCGCGCCGGCGAAGCTCGCGAGCGCCAGCCCCGCCAGCAGCGTCACCGTCAGCCCGGCACGGCGGCCCGCGATGGCGACGAGCCCTCCGATGGAAAGCAGCGCGCCGGCGATGCCCGCAAGCGGCACCGCGAACGACGTGACCGGCGCAAGCCCGAAGGCGATCACGAGCGAGGCGGTTGCCGCCGCCGATTGCGGCGCGCCAAACAGCGCCGGCTCCGCCAGCGGATTGCGCAGCAGTCCCTGCAGCGCGGCGCCCGACAGGCCCAACGTCGCGCCGATGGTCAACGCGAGCAGGGTGCGCGGCAAACGGATCTCGCGCACGATCAGGCCGGCCGGACCCTGGCCATCGATCAGCGCACGCAGCGCCGTCCGCGGCGACAGTCCCGCCTGTCCGACCATGAGGGATATCAGCGCGAGCACGGCGAGCAGGGCGATCAGGACCGCCCACAGACCGATATCGCGCCGGGAAAAAGCCACCATGAGGTACTCCGGCGGTCTTCCTACAGGGTCCACGCTTGCGGTCAAACCGGATAAGGGGAAGAAAGACGGCGATGCCAGCAAGATGGACGGACAGGACCGATTGCTTCAGGTGCGTGCTGCAGCCGATCGGGATGGCTCTGGTCGCTGGGTTCATGTCGTGGGCCGCGCCAGGCACGGCCGGGGATGCGCCACGCCGCGTCATCTCGTTCAACCTGTGCGCCGATCAGCTTGTGCTGGCGCTGGCCGATCCCGGGCAGATCGTGGGCCTGTCGCCCTACGCCGCCGATCCGAGACTCTCGGTGATGGCCAAGGCCGCCGCGAGATACCCGCGTCTAGACTGGCAGGCGGAATCGACCATTCCGCTGCAGCCCGACCTCGTGCTGGTCGGCGCTTGGGACCGCCCGGTGACCCGCCGCATGCTGGACGCGCTCGGCTACCGGCTGGCGGAAATCGAGGATGTCTCCAGCATCGATTCCGCCCGCGCGCAGATCCTGCGCGTGGCCGCGCTGCTCGGGCATCCCGAGCGCGGCGTCACGCTCGCGCGTGCGCTCGACAGCGCGCGCGAAAGGCTCGCCGTGCGTCCACACCCGCCCCTGTCGACCGCACTGGTGATCGAGCGTGGCGGCTTTGCAGCCGGCTCGGCGGCGCTCGCGGCAGCGCTGCTCAGCGAGGCAGGGCTGCGGCCGCCTGCCGGCGCTCCCGCCGGAATCGGCGGGTTCGTTCCGCTCGAACGGCTGCTGCTGCTTCGGCCCGACGTCGTCGTGCTCAAGGACCTGCCGCGCGAACCGACGGATCAGGGCGCGCTCTATCTCACGCACCCGGCGTTGCGCGGGGCCTATCCCGCCAATCGAAGGATCGACTTGCCCGCGCGCTATGCGCTGTGCGGCGGACCGGCACTGATCGCTGCGCTTGATTATCTCGGGGAGGCCATCGGCCGGCTGTCGCGCTGACGCCGGCTAGTACGCCATCTCCTCCGCACGCATATCCAGCAGCTCGTGCCCGCCGTTGGCAATGACACGACCCTCCTCGATGCGCACGACCTGAGAGGCGAGGCGGATGATCTCGCCGGCCTGATGGCTGACGTAAACCATCGGCACCTTGGCTTCGTCGCGCAGGCGCACGAGGTACGGCAGGATCTCCAGCTTGCGCCTGCGGTCGAGCGAAGCGAGCGGCTCGTCGAGTACGAGCAGGCGCGGCTGCATCAGCAGGGCGCGGCCGAAGGCAACGCGCTGGCGCTCGCCGCCTGACAGGCGGCCGGGCCGGCGCTCGAGCAGATGTGAAATGTCGAGCAAATCGACGATGTGGCGGATGGCAGCGTCATCGTGCGGCAGACGGTGCATGCGCCGCCCATAGAGGAGGTTGGCGCGCACGCTCATGTGCGGGAACAAGCGACCTTCCTGGAACACGTAGCCGATGCGCCGGCGGTGCGGCGGCACGTTGACGCCGGACGAATCGAACAGCACCTCGTCGTCGAGCACGATGCGGCCGCGGTCCGGATTGATCAGCCCGGCGATCATGTTGGCGATGCTGGTCTTGCCTGCTCCGGATGGGCCGAACAGCGCCGTGACGCCCGCCGCCGCCTCGAAAGCGACGTCGAGCGAGAACTCGCCGAGCTGTTTGGTGGCGGTGAACGAAAGCACGTCAGTCTCCACGCACGCGCGCATTGACCGCGCGCGCCAGCCATTCCGACGCGATCAGTGCCATCAGCGACAGCGCGATCGCCACCACCGCGAGGCGCATCGCGGCGGCATCGCCGGCCGGCACCTGCGTGAGCGTATAGATCGCCGCTGAAATCGTCTGCGTCTCGCCCGGGATGTTGGAGACGAAGGTGATCGTCGCACCGAATTCGCCAAGCGCCTTGGCGAACGACAGAACCATGCCGGCGATGATGCCGGGCAGGGCGAGCGGCAGCGTGATCGTGGCGAATACCCAGGCGCGGTTGGCTCCGAGCGTCGCCGCAGCGCCTTCGAGCCGCTGGTCGATGGCCTCGACGGACAAGCGGATCGCACGCACCATCAGCGGAAAGCCCATGATGCCGGAGGCGAGCGCGGCGCCGGTCCAGCGGAAGGCGAAAACGATGCCGAGATAGTCCGCGAAGAACGCGCCGAGTGGGCCGCGGCGGCCGAACGCCAGCAGCAAGAGATAGCCGGTGACGACGGGCGGCATGACCAGCGGCAGATGCACGATGCCGTCGACCAGGGTCTTGCCCCAGAAGTTGCCGCGCGCGAGCAGATAGCCGACGGCGATGCCGAACGGCAACGCCGCCAGCGTGGCGACGACCGCGATCCGCAACGAGAGCAGGATCGCGGTCCATTCGTCCGGCGTGAGGTCAAGCACCGGCGGCCTGCGTCGACGGGGAAATCCGGGACGACATTACGACCCCGGAGGGGTGAGCAGGGAGAAGCCGTAACGCTCGAAGATCGCTCGCGCCCGCGCGGAGCGCAGGAACGCGAGATAGCCCGCGGCCTGCGGCCTGGCGGTCGTGGTGAGCGCGAAAGGATAAACGATCGCGGGATGCGAGTCGGCGGGGAACGTGCCCACGATCTTCACGCCCGGCTCGACCTTGGCGTCGGTGGCATAGACGATGCCGAGCTCCGCCTCTCCGCGCGCCACCAGCAGCAAGGCGGCGCGCACATTGTCGGCCATGGCGAACTTCGGCTGCGCCGCCTGCCACGCTCCGAGCTTCTCGAGCGCGCCCTTGGCATATTTGCCCACCGGCACCGCCTGCACGTCGCCGGTGGCGATGCGGCCGTCGCCCGCGAGCGCGGCGAGATCGAAGCCGGGACCGATCGATACGTTCTGCAGCTTGGAATCCTTGGGCGCGATCAATACCAAGCGGTTGCCGAGCAGGTTCACCCGCGACGCGGGATTTATGACCTTTTTCTGGATCCCATAGTCCATCCAGTCGAGGTCGGCCGAGGCGAAGACGTCGGCGGGTGCGCCCTGCTCGATCTGCCGGATCAATGCCGAGGTTGCGGCGTAGCTTGCTGTGACCTTCGCGCCGGGCTGGGCGGTCGCGTAGGCACCGTTCACGTCGTCCAGGGCGTTCTTGAGCGAGGCTGCGGCGAAAACCGTGACCGTGCGGTCTTGCGCCGGGGCGGTGCCGAAGGTGACCAGCAAGATGAGAAAGGCAAGGGATAGCGATTTCATGCGGCGCTCCACAATCGTACGGCGCGCGGCACGGCGGCCGCGCTGAAGGCGTGGGTTGTCGGGAAGCGACCAATGCCGGAAGCGCCGTTCCGGGCGGCGAGGCGCACTTACGGCAGGCCTCGGGTCACGCCCGCACTGTAGCAAACACAGGCGCCACGTCAAAGCTGTACCAAACTTGCCCCTTTCGTGCCCCGGCGTTACTGGATCGCGTGCCCATGCAGGCGCAGGATCGGGAGGACGCGGTGGCTGACACCATCGAAGACGAATTCGACTACATCGTCGTGGGCGCGGGCTCGGCCGGCTGCGTGCTGGCCAATCGCCTCTCCGCCGATCCGGGCAAGCGCGTGCTCGTGCTCGAGGCGGGCGGCCGCGACAACTGGATCTGGTTCCACATCCCGGTCGGCTATCTCTTCGCCATCGGCAATCCGCGTTCGGACTGGATGTTCAAGACCGAGCCGGAGGAGGGCCTCAATGGCCGCAGCCTCGCCTATCCGCGCGGCAAGGTGATCGGCGGCTCGTCCGCCATCAACGCCATGATCTACATGCGCGGCCAGGCCGCGGACTACGACCACTGGCGTCAGCTCGGCCTCACCGGCTGGAGCTGGAACGACGTGCTGCCTTACTTCCGCAAGCACGAACATCATTTCCTTGGCCCGAGCGACCACCACGAGGTCGGCGGCGAGTGGCGCATTGAGGCGCCGCGCGTGACGTGGGACCTGCTGGAGGCTTTCCGCGACGCCGCCGAGCAGGCCGGCATCAAGAAGATTCCCGACTTCAATTGCGGCGACAACGAAGGCTCCTGCTACTTCCACGTCAACCAACGGCGCGGCCGGCGCTGGTCGGCGGCACGCGGCTTCCTCAAGCCGGTGCTGCACCGGCACAACCTGCAGCTCGAGACCGGCTGTCTCGTCGAGCGCGTGGAGTTCGAGGGCAAGCGCGCGGTCGGCGTGCGATGGCGCCAGGGCGGCGTTGCGCGCAGCGCACGATGTCGCGGCGAGGTGATCCTCTCCGCCGGCTCGCTCGGTTCGACGCAGATCATGTTGCTGTCGGGTGTGGGCCCTGCGGCGCAGATCAAAAGCTTCGATATCCCCCTGGTGCTCGACAGCCCGGGCGTCGGCGAGAACCTGCAGGACCATCTGCAGTTGCGCATGATCCACAAGATCACCGGCGTGAAGACGTTGAACGAGACCTATCACTCGCTGTTCGGGCGGGCTGGGATGGGGCTCGACTACGTGTTCCGGCGCCGTGGTCCGCTCACCATGGCGCCCTCGCAACTCGGGCTGTTCACGCGCTCCGATCCCTCGCGCGAGCGCGCCAACATCCAGTTCCACGTGCAGCCGCTCTCGCTCGACAAGTTCGGCGACCCGCTCCACACGTTCCCCGCCTTTACGACGAGCGTCTGCAACCTGCAGCCCGCGAGCCGTGGCTACGTCCGCCTGCGTTCGCCCGATCCCACGTCCGCTCCCGTGATCAAGCCGAACTATCTCTCCGCGGACGAGGATCGCCGCGTCGCAGCCGATTCCATCCGTGTGGCGCGCCGCATCGTTGCGCAGCCGGCGCTGCAAAAGTTTCACCCGGAGGAATACCTGCCCGGTCAGGAACTCGCGCCAGACAACGACGACGCGCGGCTCGCGAGGGCGGCCGGAGACATCGGCACGACAATTTTCCATCCCGTCGGCACTGCGAAGATGGGCCGCGCCAGCGACCCCGCCGCCGTCGTGGACGAACGCTTGCGGGTGATCGGGCTGGAGCGGCTGCGCGTGATCGACGCTTCCGTGATGCCGACGATCACGTCGGGCAACACCAACTCGCCGACGATCATGATCGCCGAGAAGGGCGCCGCCATGGTGCGCGAGGACGCGCGCTAGCAAGCTTTCCGATGTTGGACGCGGGGCGCGCGAGCTAGGGCGAGCTCACGACCTGCCGGCATGCGGCCGGAAGATCGGCCAGCGTGAGCGGCGGCTTCGGTTTGGGGGGCTTCGCCGGCGGCTTCGGATGCAGGATCGATTCCTTGAACCACTTGCTGAGATCGGCGCCGCAGCCATCATTGTCGGCGGGCGGATCCTGCGGCTTGCATTGTGGGCTGTCGGCGGGACACTTGATGCGCACGTGGAAATGATAGTCGTGGCCCCAATAGGGGCGCACCTTGCTGAGCCAGCTACGGTCGCCCTTGGCTTCGCGGCATAGCGCCTTCTTGATGGCGGCGTTGACGAGGATGCGCTCCACCTGCGGATCCTGTGCGGCGGTCTTGATCGCGTTGAAGTGGCCCGGCGTCCAGACCTTGGGGTCCACGTCGCGGCGATCTTCGCGCACCACCATCGTCGCCGACATTTCTTCGCGTTCCTCGCGCGTGAGTTCGCGATCGGGCATCGGCGTGAGCCAGATGTCGGCATCGAGTCCGACTTGGTGGCTGGCGTGGCCCGTGAGCATCGGTCCGCCACGCGGCTGCGACATGTCGCCGATCAGCAGCCCATGCCATCCGTCGCTCTTGGGCAGCTTGTCGGCCAAGCGATGCAGGAATGCGATCAGGTCGGGATGGCCCCAGAAGCGATTACGCGACAGCCGCATGACCTGCCAACTCGGACCGTTGACAGGCAGCGCCTGCGCGCCCGCGAGACAGCCCTTCGAATAGAATCCGAAGACCTCCGGCTCCGCTACTTTCGCCGGCGTCGTGCGGCGTCCGAACAGCAGCTTCGCCGGCAGCTTGGGATCGCTGGGATTCGCGAGCGGCGGCAACGGTTGCGGGTTGAGCGTGCCCTTATCCTGGGCAGGTGCTGACGCGGCGGGGAGAATGAGAAGCGCGGCGACGAAGAGAAGTCTCAGCATGGATCCGGCAATGCATTGGACACGGATGCGACTATAGCCGATTTGCGCCTTTTTCGGGAAATCGCGCCTCGGGCAGAACCGGAGGTATTCGTCGGACTGCCGCGCACGAAGCGAGCGGAAATGATTTCGTAACCATGCCGCAAGCTGGCGTGAATTCGTGCATGCATGCGCGCATGCCTGCCTCGCGCGCAACATTGCCGCGTGCTTCCTCACGAGTGATGCCGTCACGCGGGTATTCGAGCGAATCGGGCGCGCGAGGCAGCCGGTTCGAGCCCATGATCGCCCGGCGCTTGCCCGAAAATTTTGCAACCTGCTCGCGGCGGGCAGGCCGCCCTCGCACTGGCGGCCGCCGCGGTCATGCATTCTTTAAAAGGTCTGTTCGTACAACCGCATAGCCCGCAACGGTGCGGGATGGAACGTACCATGCCGACGACCGGCGCCAGCCCGACCGTAAGTTCTGATGGAGCCGCCCTTGGCGGATCGCGCCGCTCGTGGTGGAGCGTCGCGCGCCGATGGATCGGCCGCCGCTCCGGCCGACATGGATCGCACGCCCACTTCCGCGCAGCGTTCGATCACATGACGCAAGGCCTGTGCATGTTCGACGGGGCCGAGCGCCTCGTCGTCTGCAACCGGCGGTATCTCGAAATCTACCGTCTGTCTCCCGACGTGGTGAAGGCCGGGTGCACGCTGCGCGAACTCATCGAACATCGCAAGGCGGCCGGGTTGCTTGAGCCTGACGTCGATCGCTACACCGCGATCGTCCGCGAGGCCAGGCGCAACGGCGATTCCAGTACGACCGTGACGCGGCTGAGCGACGGGCGCTCCATCCAGATCACGACGCGGCCGATGCCGGACGGGAGCTGGATATCGACCCACGAGGACGTCACCGAGCAGGTGCGGATGGCGGAAGGCGCGCGCCAAGCGCACGCGCGCCTGCGCAACGCCATCGACATCCTGCCGCACGGGCTCGTGTTCCTCGACTCCGAAGGCCGCTACATCCTGTGGAACCAGCAATACGCGGACATCTACAAGCGCAGCGCCGACCTGTTCAAACCGGGCGCACGGCTCGCGGATACGCTGCGCGTCGGCGTCGAACGGGGCGACTATCCGCAAGCGAAGGGCCGCGAGGAAGAGTGGATCGCCGAACGCCTGCGTCTGCTGCACAACCCGCAGGGACGGCACGAGCAGCCGCTGTCCGACGGACGCTGCATCCTGATCGACGAGCGCCGAACCAGCGACGGCGGCATCATCGGCCTGCGTGTCGACATCACCGACATGAAGCAGCGCGAGGAGTCGTTCCGCCTGCTGTTCAACGGCAATCCGGTGCCGATGATCATCTATAGCCGTGAGGACCACGCGATCCTGGCCGTCAACGACGCGGCCGTGAGCCACTACGGCTACACCCGCGCGCAGTTCCTGTGCATGTCGCTGCGCCACATTCACGATTGCGACACCTATGCGGAACTGGAGCGGATCGACCCCTCGCACGAGAGCCACGCCGGGCGCACGTGGAAACACATCAAGGCGGACGGACGCATGATCGACGTTGCGATCTATGCGCGCGCCATCACCCACCACGGCAAGCCGGCCATGCTGGTGGCCGCCATCGACATCACCGAGCGCAAGCGCGCGGAAGCGCGCGTCGCGCACATGGCTCATCACGACGAGCTGACTGGCCTTCCCAACCGCGTGCTGCTGCGCCTGCGCCTCGAGGAGGCGCTTGCCCGGATCCAGCGCAGCGGCAGACGCGTCGCGACATTGTGCATCGACCTCGACAATTTCAAATCGGTCAACGACGCGCTCGGTCCCTCGCATGGTGACCACCTGTTGCAGTCCGTGGCCAAGCGCCTGCAGGCCGCTTTGCGCGAGGGCGATACGGTGGCGCGTCTCGGCGGCGACGAGTTTGCGGTGATCCAGAACGACGTGACCGATCCTGCGGAAGTGTCGGCGCTGGCGCGGCGCCTGATTGCCGACATCAGCGAGCCGTTCGACGTCATGGGCCACCACGTCGTGGTCGGCGCATCGATCGGCATCGCACTGGCTCCCGGTGATGGCGACGACGTCGACAAGCTGCTCAAGAATGCGGACCTCGCGGCCTGCCGCGCCAAGGCCGAAAGCCGCGGTGCGTTCTGCTTCTTCGAAGCGGAGATGGACGCGCGCGTCCAGGCGCGCCGCCATCTCGAGCTCGACCTGCGGAACGCGCTGGCGGCGGGCAATCTCGAGATTCACTACCAGCCGCTGGTGAAGCTCGCGAACGGCGAGGTTTCGGGCTTCGAGGCGCTGCTGCGCTGGCGTCATCCCCAGCGCGGCTTCATCGCTCCGTCGGAGTTCGTTGCCGTGGCGGAGGAGACCGGCCTCATCGGCCAGCTCGGAAATCACGTGCTCAGGAAAGCCTGCGGCGACGCGGCGCACTGGCCGCAGGATGTGAAACTCGCGGTCAATCTGTCGCCGCTTCAGTTCCGCGCGGGCAACCTGCTGGCCGCGGTCAAACGCGCGCTGGAGGAGAGCGGCCTGCCCGCGCACCGCCTTGAGCTCGAGATCACCGAGACGGTGCTGCTCGAGAAGGTGGAGCACGTGATCGCCACGTTGCATGCGCTGCGTGCGCTCGGGGTGCGGATCTCTATGGACGATTTCGGCACCGGCTATTCGTCGCTCAGTTACCTGCGCAAGTTTCCGTTCGACAAGATTAAGATCGACCGCTCGTTCGTGCACGGTCTGGGGTCCAATGCGGACTCGCAGGCGATCGTGCGCGCCATCCTCAGCCTTGGTGTCAGTCTCGGGATCACCATCACGGCCGAAGGCGTCGAGACCGAGGACGAGCTCGCCTGCCTCAAGGCCGAAGGTTGCCACGAGGGCCAGGGCTATCTGTTCAGCCCGGCGCGGCCCCAGTCCGAGGTGCTGGAGCTGCTCGCGCGCCGGTTCATCCGGGCGGCGTGACGGGCAATACTGCAGCCGTTGATGTCGCCAAGGTGCGCAATATGCTCACGTGCGGGTGGTGAGCGCCTTGCGGGCGGCTCGTGAGCACCTAGGGATCGGCCCCGCGGTGCCGACACCCTGATCGGGATTTGCCAGAGACAGGAGAAGACCGGCGCGGGTGCGTGAAGCGCGCTTGGCCTGCTACACGTCCACCTTGAGGGCGGCGATGAAGGCTTCCTGCGGGATGTCGACCTTCCCGTACTGCCGCATCTTCTTCTTGCCTTCCTTCTGCTTCTCCAGAAGCTTGCGCTTGCGCGTGACGTCGCCGCCATAGCACTTGGCGGTCACGTCCTTGCGCAGCGCCCGTACGGTCTCGCGCGCGATCACCTTGGCCCCGATGGCGGCCTGGATCGGGACCTGGAACATATGCGGCGGGATCAGCTCCTTGAGCTTTTCCACCATGGCGCGCCCGCGGGCTTCGGCGCGCGTGCGGTGCACCAGCATGGCGAGCGCATCGACCGGCTCGCCGTTGACCAGGATCGACATCTTCACCAGGTCGGACGGCTTGTAGTCGGTCAGGTGATAGTCGAACGAGGCGTAGCCCTTCGACACCGACTTGAGGCGATCATAGAAGTCGAACACCACCTCGTTGAGCGGCAGGTTGTACTTCACCATCGCGCGGGTGCCGACGTAGTTGAGGTCGACCTGCACGCCGCGGCGATCCTGGCACAGCTTGAGGATCGAGCCGAGGTATTCGTCCGGCGACAGGATCGTCGCTTCGATCCATGGCTCCTCGATCTCGGCGATGCGCACGGGATCTGGCATATCGACCGGATTGTGAATCTCCACCATGTCACCGTTGGTGAGCTTGATGTGATAGACGACGGACGGCGCAGTGGCGATCAGGTTGAGGTTGAACTCGCGCTCGAGCCGCTCCTGGATGATCTCGAGGTGGAGCAGGCCGAGGAAGCCGCAGCGGAAGCCGAAGCCGAGCGCCGCCGACGTCTCCATCTCGAACGAGAAACTGGCATCGTTGAGCCGCAGCCTGCCCATGGCCGCGCGCAGCGCCTCGAAGTCGGCGGCGTCCACCGGGAACAGCCCGCAGAACACGACCGGAATGGCGGGACGGAAGCCTGGCAGCGGCTCTGCGGTCGGGTTGCGGTCGTCGGTGATGGTGTCGCCGACGCGGGTGTCGGCGACCTCCTTGATCGAGCCGGTGAGGAAGCCGATCTCGCCGGGCCCGAGCTCGTCGAACTCGACGCGCTTGGGCGTGAACACGCCGACACGATCGACGTCATAAGCGGCGCCGGTCCCCATCATGCGGATGCGCTGGCCCTTGGAGAGCACGCCGTCGACGACGCGGAACAGCACCACCACGCCGAGGTAGGCGTCGTACCAGCTATCGACCAGCAGCGCCTTGAGCGGCGCATCGCGATCGCCCTTCGGGGGCGGCAGGCGCGTGACGATCGCCTCCAGCACCTGGTCGATGTTGAGGCCGGTTTTGGCGGAAATCTCGATGGCGTCGGAGGCGTCGAGGCCGATCACGTCCTCGATCTGCTGCTTGACCTTCTCCGGCTCGGCGGCGGGCAGGTCGACCTTGTTGAGGACGGGAACGACCTCGTGATTGTTGTCGAGCGCCTGATAGACATTGGCCAGCGTCTGCGCCTCGACGCCCTGGCTGGCGTCGACGACGAGCAGCGAGCCCTCACAGGCGGCAAGAGAGCGATTGACCTCATAGGCGAAGTCGACGTGGCCCGGCGTGTCGATGAGGTTGAGGATGTAATCCTTGCCGTCCTTGGCTTTGTAACGCAGGCGGACGGTCTGGGCCTTAATGGTAATCCCGCGTTCGCGCTCGATCTCCATCGAGTCGAGGATCTGCTCCTTCATCTCGCGCGCCTCGAGGGCGCCGGTGAGCTGAATCAGGCGGTCCGCCAGCGTGGACTTGCCGTGGTCGATGTGCGCGACAATCGAGAAATTGCGGATGTTTTGAATGGGAACGCTGGCCATGGGCGGGAGATAGCAGCGGGGGCCCACAGCGGCAAGGGCGCCGCCGCCGGCCTGACCGGCTGATTGCGGTCCTCAGACGCTCCGGTGACGAGGCCGGGCTACTCCGCCGCCTGGCGCTTCTCGCTGAAGAATGGCCGCAATTCCACGCGCTCCCCGGCGCGGGCGATCAGGATGTGGTTGGTCGGGACCGGCGTCCAGATCGAGCGGTCTTTGTCGAGCGGCTCCGACACCACCACCACGTTCTCGCCGGACGCGCGATAGTAGAGTGTGTTGGCATTGTCGTTGGCGGCGTAGCGGAAGGCGTAGAGGTTCTTGCCGTCGGCCAGCGCCGAGGTGAAGCGCAGCGGATCGTGCTGGCCGTCCGAGTTCGCGAGGGCGGTGAGGACCTCGAGCACACGCTCGGTGGCGCCGATCGGATCATCGTCGAGACCCGCGCCCATCATGGCCAGGAACACCGCTTCGGAATCGGTGGTGCCGAGGCGGCAGGGGTAGAGCTTGTCGGGGATCAACCCTTCCACCTTGCGGCGGATGCGGGTCCAGTCGCCGATCACCCCGTTGTGCATGAACAGGAAGCGCCCGGCCGCGAACGGGTGGCAGTTTGGTCGTGTCACTGACGTGCCGGTGGCAGCGCGCACATGGGCAAAAAACAGGTGCGAGCGGATGTGACGGCAGAGGTAGCGCAGGTTGTCGTCCGACCATGCCGGCCGCACCTCGCGATAAAGACCGGGCTCGGCGTGCTCGCCGTACCAGCCGAGGCCGAAGCCGTCGCCGTTGGTGGCGGCGGTCGATTCCAGGGCGCGAATGCTTTGCTCGATCAACGAATGGGCGGGGGAGGTAACGTAGTGCTCAAGCGCAGTCGGCTCACCCCGGTAGGCAATCCAGCGGCACATCGTGTTTCACCGTCCGTGCGGCATCTCATGTCGGCCGACGCGGCCGGAAAGACAATAACAAGAATGGCAATATGGCCGTGAAATATTGGTAATTTTCTGGCGGTCCCCAGCCGGCCACCGCGATTCAAGCCTTTGCCTGCGCCGGCGGGCTCGCCGCCGATGCCCGCTCAAGGCCCGCCAGGCCGCTGGCGAGCGTCCCTGCCCCCGGCAGCCGGGCGAACCGGGCCTCGAGGCCTGGCCAGCGCCGGCGGACCCACGGCAGGCCTTCTGCCTGCAGCCAAGCGGTCGCCACGAGGGCGGTGAGCAGCCAGGTCCCCAGGTGATAGCGAGCGTTGTTGAGATAGCAGGCCGCGACCCCGTGCTGCAGCAGGGCCGCGAAAGCCAGAACGCGCAGCCACGGATCGAAGCCGCGCAGCAGCAGGACTCGCACAAGGATCAGCACGGCGAAGAGGTGAATCGGGATCGTCGCCATCACGTGGTGGGCGCCCGAAAGCCAACTTGCGAGCTGGACAATGCCGCGGCGCACATGCTCGCCCGCAAAATCGAGGCGGACGAGTTCGCCGAGCGCACGCAGATAGTCGAGCGGCGACATGAGAAAGATGTCGACGTGAGCCACGTTGTTGGTGAAGGGAATGAACGAGCGGCCGAAGATGTAGTTGTGCAAGGGCGAGACGGCGAGCGTTGCGAAGCCCGCGACGATCGCAACGCCGCGTGCGACCTGCCGCCGCGCAAGCGCCGCCACGATCGCCGCCGCCGCCATCGTCGTGGTCGCGAGCAGGAAGTTGGGACGGCAGAATGTCGCCATCGCCAGCAGCAGGGCGCCTGCGAACGCGCGTCCGGTTTCCGGCGCCGGCGTCTTCGCCGCGCTCGGGATGATCAGCACGAGGCCGGCGAACATGAGGATGAATCCGAGCGGGTCCGCGAAGCCGCGCGAGGCCCACACGACGTAGTCGATCAGGCTCGAACCGAATGCCGTGCCGATCGGGACCGCGACGAAGATCAGCGCGAAGGCGATGGCCCAGCGCGGCGGCATGAACCGCCGCGCCAGCGCCAGCACCAGGAAGGGCAGCACCAGGATGAGAGTGAAATAGCCAAGGAACGTGTCGCCGAAGATGAAACGCTCGAGCGCGCGCCAGTAGCGCAGGGCGGGCGCAAAATAGTAGATCGCTTCGTCGCCGCGCAGCGCCGAAACGACATCGCCGGCCAGCAGATAGCGCACCACATTGCGGCCGAGGCCCTCATGGGTGATGCCGTCATCGCCGCCGTCGAGCGGACGATAGCCGCCGATGAACTGCCAATCGACGATGGTGACGAGGAGCACGGTGGCGCCGATCACGACGGCGGGCAGGATGAGTCGCTGCGGTTCGATGCGCACCAGCAGCAGGCCGATGCCGACAACGGCAAGGAGGCTCAGCCCGAGTTCGACGGCGCGCTGGATTTGCACGCGCAACGTCGGGCGCAGGCTCATGGCGAGCTTCGGCTCCGGCAGGATCCGGGCGGCATAGATGCGGCGTTGGGCATCCTCGGCGCGCAGCGTACGGCAGGCCATATCCTGGTGAGTGATCGTCTCGAAGTGTCCGCCGGGGCCTTCCCACATCAGGGTGCCGCGCCAGCACAGATCGCTACCAGCGAATTGCACCGGGAACCGGTGCACGATGAACAGCGGGAACGTGACGCGGAAGCGGTCGAACAGGTTGAGCGACTTGCGGTCACGCGTGAAACGCACGACATCGCTCGCATCGTCCGGCCAGTTGTAGATGTACTCGTTGACAATGCCGAGGCGTAGCTCGACCGGGTCGGAGAATTCGATCCCCGCCACGCGGCGTGAGAAGGCAGGGCGATCGTAGATGCCATCCGCCGAAAAGGCGTAGCCGTCGGCGGCGGGCGTCCGCTGCGGACGCCAGCATGGGCGGCTGCGCTCGGTGCAGCCCTTCTCCGGCGGATACCGGACGTTGAATTGTTCGCCGAGCACGCGAAGCACGTCGGCCGGAAGTCCGGAGGATTGCGCCAGTGCGGGGCCGGGAAGGAAGACGTTGAAGCCCTGCTCGATGCGTGGCGCCGGCCAGATCATATGTGCGGCGGCGACCAGCGCAGCGAGTGCCGCTGCGGCGATCCAGCGTGGCGAGCGCCGCTCGATCGATCCCACCAGCACACAGGCGCCGAGCGCGAGCAGCAGGGCGTATTTGAACAGATTGTTGACCGGCAGCCCGACGGCGGCGAGCGCGAGAACCAGCACGCCAATCCGCAACGCCAGCCGCCCTCCGCCGCCAAGTCCGCTCCAACCAGCCGCCATCATCTATTCCATCTCATCTTGGTTGTGCGACCGGTATAGCGTCCTGGTCCGGCCGGTCCAGCGCATGATCCGCAGACTGGATGGCGATAGCACGCGTTGGTCAGGATGTGCGGCGAGATGCAAAGCCGTAGCCATTTTCGGCGTCCCCGCGCTAGGGTCCCGTGGCAGAGACTGACGTCGGGATCATGGGGCGGGCTTCTGGATGCTGAGCAATTTGCCGCAGCGCGTCGGCGACGCGCTCGACCGCCTGATCGATGCGCTGACGGACCTGCATCGGCGCGAGCGCATCGTGCTGGCGGTGCTGGGCGCGTACTGGCTGCTGTGGTCGCTCTATGCCGCCATCGCCAAGGGCAGCCAGGACATCCATTTCGACATGGGCGAGGCGGTCGTATGGTCGCGCGAGGCGCTCTTCGCCAACCCCAAGCATCCGCCGCTGATCGCCTTGGTGGCGTGGCTCTGGTTTCACATCTTTCCCGCTGCCGACTGGGCCTACTACACGCTGAGCATGGGCCTCGCGACGTTGGCATTGTGGGCGGCCTGGAAGGCTGCCGCGCGCTATCTTGCCCCCGATAAGCTGGTCGCCGGCCTTGCACTGCTGACGCTGGTGCCGTTCTTCAACTTCCTCATCCTCAAATTCAACGCCAATGCCGTGTTGGTGCCGCTGTGGGCGTTCGCAACATGGGCGTTCCTCGCCTCCTATGCGCGCCGCACCGCGTTGAGCGGTGCACTCGCCGGCCTCGCGGCGGCTGCTGCGATGCTCGGCAAGTACTGGTCGATCTTCCTGCTGGCCGGGCTCGGCCTTGCGGTCCTGCTCGATCCCCGCCGTTCCGTGTATTTTCGCTCGACCGCGCCGTGGACCACGGTGCTCGTCGGCGCCGTCGTGCTCGCGCCGCATGTCATCTGGCTGCTCCAACAGGGCACGACCTTCGGCTACGCCCTCGCGGCTCACCCGGGGACCTATTGGACCGCGTTGGTCTCGGGGGTGAATTTCGCGGTCGGCTCGGTGGCCTATGCGGCGGTGCCGGCGCTGATCGCTCTCGCCGCCACGCGGCCGTCGCGCGCCGCGCTCGCCGATGCGCTGTGGCCGCGCAATGCAGACCGGCGCCTGGTTGCGGTCGCGTTCTGGACGCCGCTGCTGCTGCCAGCCATCGCCGCCGTGGCCGCGCGGACGCGGATCGTGCCGCTCTGGAGCATCGGCGCCATGACCCTGCTGCCGGTGGTCCTGTTGTCGTCACCGATGCTCACGTTCTCGCGCGTCATGCTGCGGCGGGTCGTCGGATTCGCAATCGCCGTGCCGGTGATCGCCCTTGCGGTTTCGCCGCTTGTGGCGTTCGCCGTCCATTGGCGCGGGGTCGACAACTACGCCGACCAGTACAGCCTGCTTGCGCGCGCGACGGAGCGTGCCTGGCGCGCCGCGACTGCCCAGCCGCTGCGCATCGTCGGCAGCTATGACAACCTGCTGTACGGCACCGCGTTCTACTTCCATGACGAGCCGCGCACGTTCGAGATCGTCACGCCGCGCAACACGCCCTGGACCAGCGAGGCGGATGTCGCGCGTGACGGCATCGCCATGATGTGCCCGCAGGACCACCAGGTCTGCATGAACGCACTCAACGCACGCGCGGCGCACGCCGCCAACCTGCGCCGCAGCGAGGTCGTGCTCTCGCGGCGTTATCTCGGCCGACTTGGCGCGGCGCACCGCTACGTCATCGCAGTCGTTCCGCCGCCGCAATAAAAAACCGCCCCCTTCCGGGGGCGGTTGTCGTTGGCAATGTCGCGCGCGGCCTCGCTCAGTACCGATAGGCTTCCGGCTTGTAAGGGCCTTCGGCCGGTATGTTGACGTACGCGGCCTGCTTCGGTGTCATCTTGGTGAGCTTGGCGCCGACCTTGTCGAGGTGCAGGCGAGCGACCTTCTCGTCGAGGTGCTTGGGCAGCACGTAAACCTGCTTCTTGTACTTGCCGTCCTTGTTGTTGGCGAAGAGCTCGATCTGCGCCAGCGTCTGGTTGGTGAACGAGGACGACATCACGAAGGACGGATGACCAGTGGCGTTGCCGAGGTTCACGAGGCGGCCTTCCGACAGCAGGATGATGCGCTTGCCGTCCGGGAATTCGATCTCGTCGACCTGCGGCTTCACGTTATGCCACTTGAAGTTCTTCAGGCCGGCGACCTGGATTTCCGAGTCGAAGTGACCGATGTTGCAGACAATGGCGCGATCTTTCATGGCGCGCATGTGGTCGACGGTGATGACGTCGAGGTTGCCGGTGGCGGTGACGAAGATGTCGGCGCGCGGCGCCGCGTCTTCCATGGTCACGACTTCGTAGCCTTCCATCGCCGCCTGCAGCGCGCAGATCGGATCGATCTCGGAGATCATGACGCGGCAGCCGGCGTTGCGGAGCGAGGCCGCCGAGCCCTTGCCGACGTCGCCGAAGCCTGCGACCATCGCGATCTTGCCAGCCATCATCACGTCGGTGCCGCGGCGGATGCCGTCGACCAGCGATTCCTTACAGCCGTAAAGATTGTCGAACTTCGACTTGGTGACGCTGTCGTTGACGTTGATCGCCGGCCACAGCAGCGTGCCCTTCTTCTGCATCTCGTAGAGCCGATGCACGCCGGTGGTGGTCTCTTCGCTGACGCCCTTGATCGAGTCGGCGCACTTCTTGAAGAAGCCCGGCTTCGCCTTGAGTTGCTTCTTGATCACCGCGAAGAGGCATTCCTCTTCCTCGTTGGTGGCCTTGTCGAGGAACGCGGTGTCGCCGCCCTCGGCGCGCACACCGAGGTGGATCAGCAGCGTGGCGTCGCCGCCGTCGTCGAGAATCATGTTGGGGACGCCGCCGTCACCCCATTCGAAGATCTTGATCTGGTAGTCCCAGTAGTCCTTCAGCGACTCGCCCTTGATGGCGAAGATCGGCGTGCCCTTGGCGACCAGCGCCGCGGCGGCGTGGTCCTGCGTCGAGTAGATGTTGCACGAGGCCCAGCGGATGTCGGCTCCGAGCGCCTGCAGCGTCTCGATCAGCACCGCGGTCTGAATGGTCATATGCAGCGAGCCGGCGATGCGCGCGCCCTTGAGCGGCTGCGACTTGCCATACTCGGCGCGCGTGGCCATCAGACCCGGCATCTCGACTTCGGCGATGTTCAGTTCCTTGCGGCCCCAGTCGGCGAGGCTGAGGTCCTTGATGGCGCAGTCTTTGGTCGCGGTCATGACGATCCTTCACAGAACTGTGGCAGGGAGGGTTCGGGCGCAGGTCGAGGACGGCTGTCGCCCGGTGCGCGTGCCTATTAGCAGGGCGCCACCGCGCGAGCAAGAGGATATAAAGATATCTTTATGTCTTAAAAGGAAAGTTGGGAAGAAAAGGTGGGCATCATGATGCCTACTCCTCCTCGCCGAACCGCTTAGCCACCAGATCCTCAAGCGCGGCAATGACTTCGCGGGCCTGTGGGCCGACGGCCTCGACGGTGATGGTGGTGCCGGGGGAGGCCGCGAGCATCATCAGGCCCATGATGGAGGTGCCGCCGACGGTCTCTCCGCCACGGCTGACCTTTACCTCGGCATTGAACTTCTCGACCGTGTGGACGAATTTGGCGGAGGCCCGCGCATGCAGGCCCTTCATGTTGACGATCGGCATGACGCGCACGACGGCGCCGCTCTCGGTCGGCGGGGGGGCATGGTCGCTGCCGCCCGTCTCGCTCATTTGCCGGCGAGCACCCGGCTTGCAATGGTGCAGTACTTGCGGCCGGCTTCCTGCGCTGCCGCCACGGCATCGACCAGAGGACAGGACGCGCGCACCTTGGCCAGCTTGACGAGCATTGGCAGATTGATGCCCGCCAGCACCTCGACCTTCGGCCGGCTCATGACTGAAATCGCGAGGTTCGACGGGGTTCCGCCGAACATGTCCGTGAGTATGGCGACGCCGTCGCCGGAATCCACCCGCTTGACCGCCTCGATGATCTCATAGCGGCGCTGCTCGACGTCGTCGTCGGGGCCGATGGTGACCGACTCGATCTGGGACTGGCTGCCCATCACGTGTTCCAGGGCCTGCCGGAACTCCACCGCGAGGCGCCCGTGGGTGACGAGGACGATACCGATCATCGAAGCTCCCCGCGGGCGCAAAGATTTGCGCCGCACGAAAGGACGGACATCATGACCATCCAAAGCCTGTGTGCAAGGGTCGGCGCGCGATCCGCAAAAGTGGTTGCCGGTTTTGCATGTGATCGGGCGCTAAGTGTCTATTGTTGCGTATGATCTCGCGGCAAACCGGAGTCCACCTCGCCGGGATCATGCGCGCGGCTTATGTAAGGGCATTGTTGCGCTGCGGCAACTATCGGTGAAAAGGGCACGAAACGGCAAGGGGGATTTTGCCGGACGCTGGTTACTATTCCGCTGCAGGGTCAGCGGGAGGTCCGATAGCCCGTGGCTGAGGCTCGGCGGGGTTCTGCCGGCTGGCTATGCTGCGCGGCGCTATGTCGCGCGGACCTCAGGCTGCGAGGGCGGCCAGGACCGGCGGAAGCGGATCTGACTGGGCCGGGATGGCGAGCCGCGGCACCCTGATCCCAGCCAGTTCGACCGTGCCGTCCTCGGGCAAGCGGTCGCCAGCCGCATTCAGGTCGACAACCAGCGCAACCACCGCGACCGGCTCGTAGGCGAGCGTGCGGATGCCGACGCCCCGCAACTCGATCATGCCTGCGATCTGCGGGGCCGGCCGCGCCAGCAATCGGCCGTGCAGGGCCTGCACATGCGTCCGGTCATCGGAGACGAGGCGCGCGAAGCGCAGCTCCCCGCGCTCGGCCGCCTGCAGCAGGCGCCAGGCGAGGTGCGACTTGCCCGCGCCCGACGGCCCGCGGATCAGCACCGCGCGGGCGCCGACGAGGACGCAGGAGGCGTGGATCGACGGCGCGCTCATTCCGCGGCGATCGCGATCGGATGCGCCAGCCGATCGGACGCATCGTGCCGATCCGCGGTCGCGGCGGTTTCATCCTGGCGCACGCGGAACCAGAGGGCATAGAGCGCAGGCACGACGAGCAGCGTGAGCACGGTCGCCACGAACAGGCCGCCCATGATGGTGATCGCCATCGGTCCCCAAAAGATGCTGCGCGCGAGCGGGACCATGCCGAGCATGGCGGCGAGCGCCGTCAGCACCACGGGCCGCGCACGGCGTACGGTAGCGTCGACGACGGCGCGGTAACGGCCGTGACCGGCGGCGATGTCGTGCTCGATCTGGTCGACGAGAATGACCGTGTTGCGCATGATCATGCCCGCAAGCGCGATCAGGCCGAGCAGCGCGACGAAGCCAAATGGCTTGTTGGTGATGAGCAAGGCCGCCGTTGCGCCGATGAGTCCCAAGGGCGCGGTGACGAACACGAGCGCAAGTCTCGAGAAGCTCTGGAGCTGGATCATCAGCAGCGCGAGCATGGCGATGATCATGACCGGGAACACCGCGACCAGCGCGCCGTTCGCCTTGCTGCTCTCTTCGATCGAGCCGCCGGTCTCGATGCGGTAGCCGTAAGGCAGGGCATCGACGATCGGCTGCAGCTTGGGCCTGATCTCGTTGCTCACGTCCGGCGCCTGCACATTGTCGACGATGTCGCCGCGCACCGTCATGACGATGTCGCGGTTGCGCCGCCACAGGATCGGCTCCTCGAACTCATAGTTGAGACGCGCGATCTGGCTGAGCGGAACGGCGATGCCGTTGCGCGTGGTGACGGTCAGGGTCGGCAGCTGGCCGAGCTCGAGGCGCTCGCTCGGCACGGCGCGGGCGACGACGTCGATGCGCTCGATGCCCTCGCGGTACTGCGTGATGGTGTACCCCTTGAGCCAAGTCTGCATCATCTGCGCGACGTCGAGGGGCGTCAAACCGAGCGCACGCGCGCGATCCTGGTCGACCTCGAGCCGGATCGACTTGACTTGCTCGGTCCAGTTGAGGTGGGCGTCGACGATCTTCAGATTGGCGGCCATCTCCTTGCGAACGCGCTCGGCGATGTCGCGCACCTTCATCGGGTCGGGCCCCACGACGCGGAACTGGACCGGGAAACCCACCGGCGGCCCGAACACGAAGCGATCGACGCGGGCGCGCGCCTCGGTGAGGGCGCCGTCGGCGATCGCCTTGTCAAGCCGCGCCTTCACGCGCTCGCGCGCCTCGAGGTCCTTCGCGAGGATCACGATCTGCGCGAAATTGGAATTCGGCAGCACCGGATTGAGACCGAGCCAGAAGCGGGGGGAGCCTTGGCCGACATAGGTCGTGTAGCTCGCGATGTCGGTGTCGCCCTCCACCAGCTTCTCGGCCTTGCGCGCGGTCGCGTCGGTCACGCCGATGGCGGTCCCCTCCGGCAGGCGCATTTCAAGGAACAGTTCGGCCCGCGTCGAGGTCGGGAAGAACTGCTGCTGCACCAGGCCAAAGCCGGCAATCGAGGCGAGGAACATCAGGACCGTGAGCGCGACCACCGCCTTGCGCCAGCGCAGGCAGAACTCGATCGCGTGCCGCAGCGTGCGATAGATGCGCGTGTCGTAGATCGCCTCTGGATCGTGCAGCGCCCGCTTGGCGTGCTTGGCGAAATCCGGCAGCAGCTTGAGCCCGAGATAGGGCGTGAACAGCACCGCCACGAACCACGATGCGATCAGCGCAAGACCCACGATCCAGAAGATGCCTCCGGCATACTCGCCGGCGCTCGATTTGGCGAAGCCGACCGGCAGGAAGCCGGCCGCGGTCACCAGCGTGCCGGTCAGCATGGGAAACGCGGTGGAGGTCCAGGCGAACGTGGCGGCGCGGGCGCGGTCGAAGCCCTGCTCCATCTTCACCACCATCATCTCAATGGCGATGATGGCGTCGTCCACCAAGAGCCCGAGCGCGATGATGAGCGCGCCCAGCGTGATGCGGTGCAGGTCGATGCCGGCCGCGAACATCACTACGAACACGATCGCCAGCACGAGCGGCACCGACAAGGCCACGACGACGCCAGTGCGCAAGCCGAGTGAGATGAAGCTGACCACCAGCACGATCACCAGCGCCTCGCCGAAGGTCCTGAAGAACTCCGAGACCGACTCGTCGACGATGTGCGGCTGGTTGGCGATCTGCGTGACCTCGAAGCCGACCGGCAGCTCCGAAATGACCGCCGCCATGGCCTTGTCGAGGTTCTGCCCCAACGTGACGATATTGGTGCCTTCCTGCATCGAGACGCCGATACCGATTGCGGGCTTGCCGCCCTGGCGCACGACATAGGTGGGCGGGTCCTCGTAGCCGCGCGTGACGGTGGCGATATCGCCGAGGCGGAACACGCGGCCGTCTGCCTGCACCGGCACGGCCGCAATGGCTTCCGCGCCGGTGAAGGCGCCGGTCACGCGGATGTTGATGCGGTCGGCGCTGGTGTCGATCGAGCCGCCCGCGGCGATGGTGTTCTGGCGCGCGACGCTGTCGAAGATCTGCTGCGGCGAAATCCCGAGCGTCGCCAGTCGCGCGTGGCTGAATTCGATGAAGATCTTCTCCGGCCGCACGCCGATGATGTCGACCTTGTTGACGTCGGGCACCCGCAGCAGCCGCCGACGGATGTCCTCGGCGCGCGCCTTCAGGTCGGCGGGCGAGAGGCCGTCCGCGGTGAGCATGTAGAGCGAGGAATAGACGTCGCCGTACTCGTCATTGAAGTTCGGGCCGATGATGCCGGCAGGAAGATCGCCGCGGATGTCGCCGATCTTCTTGCGGACCTGGTACCACAGGTCCTTCACCTTCGACGGCGGCGTCGTATCGCGCAGTATAACCTGAATGAACGACACGCCGGGCTGCGAGTAGCTTTCGACGCGGTCGAGATAGGGCAATTCCTGCAGCTTCTTCTCGACCTTGTCGGCCACCTGCGTCTGCATCTCGGTGGCGGTCGCGCCCGGCCAGGCCACGTTCACCACCATTACCTTGATCGTGAAGGAGGGATCTTCGGCGCGTCCCAGGTTGAGATACGAATAGGTGCCGGCGATGCCGAGCATGACGATCATGAACAGCACCAGCGCACGGTGCGTGATCGCCCATTCGGACAGGTTGAAGCGATGCATGACGCGCCCCTCGATCTGCCCTAGCGGGCTTGGACGGTGCGGACCTTCAGGCCGGCTTCGAGCTTCTGGACGCCGAGCGTGACCACCTGCTCGCCGTCGCGCACGCCGGACGTGACGAGGGCCGCCTGCTCCGTGAATGAGGCGACGGTCACCGGCCGCAGCGCGAGCGTGTCGGTTTCGTCGACGACAAACACCGAAGGGCCCTTGCCGCGGTTGAGGACGGCGGAGAGCGGAACGCGTGCGACCGGCGTCTCCTGGGGCTGTGCGAGGGTGACGGTCGCCGTCATGCCAAGCGCGACGGCATCATCCGCATCGAGGATCGTGAAGCGGGCGGCATAGGTGCGGGTCGTGGGCTCGGCCTGCGGCGACAACTCGCGCAGCCGCGCCTTGAAGACACGCTCGCGGTCCGACCAAAGGCGCACCGTGGCCGTCGCCTTGCGTGCATCCGCCAGCCATGTCTCCGGCAGGGCCACGATCGCCTCCTTCTCGCCGCGACGCGCGAGCCGCGCGACCGCCTGGCCGACGGCGACGACCTGGCCCGGCTCCGCCATGATCGCGGTGATCACCCCGTCCGCACCGGCTTTCAGGTCGGCATAGGCGAGCTGGTTGCGCGCGAGCTCGAGTGAACGTCGCGCCCGTTCGAGCCGTCCTTCGGCTTCATCCTTGACCGCCTGCTTGCGGTCGAAATCGGCGTTGGAGGCAAACCCGCGTGCCTTGAGCGTGGACGATCGCTCGAACTCGGCGCTCGCCTGCGCAAGGTTCGAGGTGGCTGCGGCGAGCTCGGCTTCGGCGCTCTCGACCTGCAGCTTGAGATCCTGCGGATCGACCCGTGCGATCACGTCATCGGCGTGTACCCGGTCGCCGACGTTGACCAGCCGCTCGGTCATCTTGCCGGCAACGCGGAAACCGAGGTCGCTCTCGTAGCGGGCGCGCACGATGCCGACGAAATCGCGGGCCGAGTCCTCGCTGGCGAAGGCAACCCGCTGCACCTGGACGGGCCGCTCTGCCTTGGGGGCGGGCGCGGTGTTGGCCTGACAGCCGGCGAGCAGCGCGGAGGCGGCGAGCAGCGCAAGCAGGGGAAATCTGGGAGCGGTCGAGGACATGCGACGTTCCTTCGCCGAACGGGCCGGCCCCACGCCGGAGCCGACAGTGTTGGAGGGGCCCGTTTCGCGCGGTTTGCGGAAACGTAAAGTTCCGTGAAGCAGAGGCATCATGCTACTCCGTCACTGACTTGTGATGCCTGACGAAACCCGTATTTCGTCAGTCCATGGACATGCCTGAGCGACCGCCGCCCCCACGGCGTCACCTGTGCGACGAGATGGCGCGCAGGAGGAAGCGGATGTGCTCGCGGGCTTCCGCCTCCAGATCGTGCTCGCGCAGGGAGTCTGCGATCAGCACCGGATGGCAGTAGCGAATGAGCGACTGCATCAACAGCAGGGAGGTCGGGCGCGGCTCCACCTTCTCGAACTCGCCGGCCTCGATGCCATCGCGAATAATGAGCTCAATGGCAGACTGGATCGCCTGCTTGTGCGCGAGGATGGCTTCCCAGTTCTGCTCTATGGCGACCAGCACCATGTCGTGCACGCGCTGCTCGGTGATCAAATTTTCCTTGTGATAGGCCAGGATGGCGAGCACAAGCTGCTCGATGCGTGCGCCGGCGGTGCCGCGGCCGCGCGCTACCGACCACGCCTTCTCATCGAGCTCGCCGAGGCAGCGCTGGCAGATCGCGTCCACGATGGCGTTCTTGGATGCGAAGAAACGATAGATGTTGGCCGGCGACATCCCCAGCTCGCTGGCGATGTCGGCGACGGCCGTTTTGGCGAAGCCCATCCGACGGAACAGCGCCTCCGCCGTCTCGATGATGCGGGCGCGGGTATCGTCGGATCTGGTCTTGACTTGGGTGCTCATGGTCGGGCCCTGGCGTCTCCCGGTTCTGCGGCGCTGGGCCGGACGAGGGAGTGACGACTGACGATTTTCATAAATCGTCAGTCCGGAGAGTTCAAGGCAGGCTGGGACAGCGCCCGATCACAGCTTTGCGAGGCGAGGGGGTGCCGGATGCCGGCGGCGCGGACGAACCCGGCCGGGGCGCCGGAGTTCAGCGCTTTGCGGGCAGGCGGACGGTGAAGCGGGCGCCCAGCACCCTGGGGTCGCCGTCGCCATCGCCGCCGAGGCGATTCTCCGCCCAGATACGGCCGCCGTGCGCCTCGACAATCTGCTTGGAAATCGACAGTCCGAGGCCGGAGTTCTGGCCGAAGCCCTGGTGGGGCCGGTCGGTATAGAAACGCTCGAAAATCTTCTCGAGCACGTCGGGCCGGATGCCGGGACCCTCGTCCTCCACCACGATCTCCACCTCGTCCTTGAGGCGGCGGCACGTGACGCGGACGTTGCCTCCCTTGGGCGAGAACGAGCGTGCATTGCCGATGAGGTTGTCCACCACCTGCCCAAGCCGCGAGTCGTGGCCGGGCACGATGAAGCTGCTGCCCTCGAACGTCAGGGTCACGGTGACGTCGCTGTCGCGCCGGATCTCGTTCGCCACGTTGGTCACAGCCGTGAGCAGCTTGCGCAGGTCGACCGGCGCGGTGTCCTGTCGCTGCAACTCCGCGTCCAGCCGGCTGGCGTCGGAGATGTCGGAAATCAGCCGGTCGAGCCGGCGCACGTCATGCTCGATCACCGCGAGCAGCCGTTTGCGGCTCTCCTCGGTCTTGGCCAGCGGCATGGTCTCGACTGCCGAGCGCAACGACGTGAGCGGATTCTTCAGTTCATGCGCGACGTCCGCGGCGAAGCTTTCGATCGCCTCGATACGGCTGTAGAGCGCGTCGGTCATCGACCGCAGTGTACCGGACAGATGTCCGATCTCGTCACGCCGGCGCGTGAAGTCGGGAATCTCGACACGCGACTGGATGCGCCGCCGCACATGCTCGGCGGCGTCGGCCAGGCGCCGCACCGGACCGGCGATGGTGGCGGCGAGCAGCATCGACAACAGCGCCATCACGCCTGCCGCGACCAGCGCAACCTTCATGATCGCGAAGCGTTCCGCCTCGACGATCTCTTCGATATCGCCCCCCTGGGTCTGCAGCAGCAGCGCGCCGCGCACCGTGCGGAAGCGCTGGATCGGCACCGCCACCGAGACGATGACCTCGCCCTGCTCGTTGATGGTCACCCGGCTGTCCTGCTTGTGGCCGGCGAGCGCGTTCGCCACTTCCGGATAGCCCTTGCCGTTGTCGGGGCCGAGCTCCCGATAAAGCGGCAGCTCGCCGCGTGCGAGCCAGCGCCGGAACTTGATCCAGTTGCGCTGGATGTAGTTCGGCCGTTGCGCGTCGGGCGGCTGAAGGTCGAAGCGCAGGACCTCGCCGCGGCCGTAGAGATTGCGGCTGTCGAGAATGAGCGCACCATCGCGGTCGTAGATGCGCGCGCGGGTGTTGGTCGGCGAGATCAGCCGATTGAGGACCGGCGCGACGCGTTCCGGGTTGATGGGGAATTCGAGGCCGAACAATTCATCGGTCGGGCCGTAACTTTCGCCCGCGCGCAGCTCCAGGAGCCGTTCCGGATCGACGGTGATGGTGTCGGATTCCGCCGTTGCGGAGGCGGAGATCGCCGCCGCGATGATCTGGCCCTGCACGACGAGACTCTGGATGCGCGCATCGATCAGGCCGGCGCGGAACTGCGACAGAAACAGGATGCCGACGACAAAGGCGGCAAGGCCGATGATGTTGATGAGAAGGATGCGGCGCGACAGGCTGGAGACGCTCAGCACCACCAGGAAGTGCCATGTGCGCTTGAGCGCTCCGAGGATGCCTTCGGTGCGCAGCACGTGCCATGCCTCGCCCATGCCTTGCGCGACGGCAAGAACGGACTCGCGGAACGACGCGGCGGCGGCGCGGGCGCGCTGGGCCAGCCATTTGGCCAGCCATTGCCGCCGCGTGCGCGGCGGGCGACGCGCGGTCTCCGCCTTGGCGGTATCGGTCATTTCGCTCGTACGGTCCAGCACGCCTGTCTCGCTCGTGCGGTTCTTGCGGCATGTTAGCGCGGCTTGGACCCTATGATCCACCGCCTCCGCCCCGCGTGGCGCTCGCGCATGTTCAAACGAGCGCGAATATCATGCGTTCGGCCGCGCGCGGCGGACGAGGCGCTACTACATTTCCTTGAAACGGTAGCCGACGCCGTAGAGCGTCTCGATCATGTCGAAGTCGTCGTCGGACTGCTTGAACTTTTTGCGCAGGCGCTTGATGTGGCTGTCGATGGTGCGGTCGTCGACATAGACCTGATCGTCGTAGGCCGCATCCATCAGCGCGTTGCGGCTCTTCACCACACCGGGGCGCTGGGCCAGCGCCTGCAGGATCAGAAACTCGGTCACGGTCAGGGTGACGGGTTCGCCCTTCCACGTGCAGGTATGACGCTCCGGGTCCATGCGGAGCTGCCCGCGCTCGAGCACCTTGGTGGAGTCGACTTCCTTCGGAGCGGTCGCATCTTTCGGGGCGACCCGGCGCAGCACGGCCTTCACGCGCTCCACCAGCAGCCGCTGCGAGAATGGTTTGCGGATGAAATCGTCGGCGCCCATCTTGAGCCCGAACAGCTCATCGATCTCCTCGTCCTTCGAGGTCAGGAAGATCACCGGCACGTCGGTCTTCTGACGCAGGCGGCGCAGGGTCTCCATGCCGTCCATGCGCGGCATCTTGATGTCGAGGATGGCGAGATCGGGCGGGCTCGTCTTGAAGCCTTCGAGCGCAGACGCACCGTCAGTGTACGTCATGATCTTGTAGCCTTCGGCCTCGAGCGCGATCGAAACCGAGGTCAGGATGTTGCGGTCGTCGTCCACCAAGGCGATCGTCGGCATGAAACCTCTTTCGCGGTAGTAGGATGCCCCGCTCTACGCCCCGCTTTGAGCCCGAGAAGCCGGGCTGAAATGTGACTTTCCTGCATCAACTATGTGATTCTGCTCGAATTACAACCCTGATCGCACGGGTTTTGATGCCTGCGCCAAGGGCTACAACCCGATGACGTGCCATAGGGCACGGCCGGATCCGCCATGGTCAAGGGTGCCGGGGGCGTTGGAGCGAGCGCGTCGCGCTTGGCCCGCGCCGCCGCAGATGCAGAATCGAGCCCGGATCCGAACCGAGGACGACCATGGACGCCAGCGCGCCTTTCGAACCCAAGACCGCCGCCAAGAAGCTGCTGCGCGAGGCGCGTTCCGGCGCCTTGGCGACGCTGATGCCGGGCACGGGCCATCCTTACTGCTCACTGGTCAACGTCGCGACTGCCGTGGACGGCGCGCCGCTGCTGCTGATCTCCGGGCTCGCCGTGCATACGAAGAACGTCATCGCCGATTCACGCGTGTCGCTGATGCTGGATGAACGCAAGGAGGGCGATCCGCTGGAGGGCGCCCGCGTGATGCTGATGGGGCGCGCGCAGCAGAGCGACGATGCCGAGGTCCGGCGCCGCTATCTCGCACGCCAGCCGGAGGCGGAGATGTTTGCCGGCTTCCGGGATTTTGCCTTCTACCGGATCGAGCCGACGGGGGCGCATCTCGTCGCCGGTTTCGGCCGCATCGTCGACCTTGCCCCGGCCGATCTCCTCACGGACCTCGCAGGCGCCGAGGCCTTCGTCGCCGCCGAACCGGGCGTGATCGCGCACATGAATGCCGATCATGCCGATGCGCTCCGACTGTACGCCACCAAACTGCTCGGCGCCTCGGATGGCGCCTGGCAATGCGTCGGCTGTGATCCCGAAGGCGTCGACCTGCAGTGTGGGCGGCGCGCTTTGCGCCTGCCGTTTCCGCAGCGGGTGACCGGTCCGGGGCCGTTGCGCCAGATGCTCAAGCAACTCGCCGAGCGGGCGCGGGCGATGTGACAAGGCCATGTTCACGTCGCCCGACGGACGTGATCGCGCGCGGTGGTTCGGCGTCCGCGCATACTGCATCGCACAACGACCTGAGCGGCATTGCGATGCACGATGCAGCGCCCGTGAGTTAACTATAACCCGTTGAGCAGTCGCGCTATTCGATGGCGTGACGATGTCTCGTCGGATTCGGCTTGGCAGGTCTTACAGGCACGACTATAGGTCGCGCGCTCGCGGGCGAGGGAGTATATTGGCTGTCGGTGCAGGGCCTTCCATCGGCCCCAAAACAGTCGTCAAAGACAAATCAGATCGTTGCAGCAATCGCGGTCGAAGCGACCCATATCTGCCGGGCGGGCACGTCGAGGAGGAGTTACGTGAAGGAAACAGGTCTGCGCAACGGCGCCCATGGCGCCGATAAATTCGGCTTCAAAGATCTCGCCGCTGTCCACTGGAATCTGCCTGAGACTGCGCTCTACGAGCACGCGGTCGCCAACCGCGAGGGCCATATCGTCGAGGGCGGCGCGTTCTGTGCCGAGACCGGCATTCACACCGGGCGTTCGCCCAAGGACAAGTTCGTCGTCTGCGACGAGAGCACCGAGAACACCATCTGGTGGGAGAAGAACGGCAAGCTCACGCCGGCGCAATTCGACCTTCTGCTCAAGGATTTCATCGTGCACGCCAAGGGCAAGGAGATCTTCGCGCAGGATCTCTACGGCGGTGCCGATCCCAAGTATCGCATCAAGGCCCGCGTCTATACCGAGCTCGCCTGGCACTCGCTGTTCATCCGATCGCTGCTGATCCGGCCTGACCGTTCAGAGCTCGCCCACTACGTGCCGGATTTCACCATCCTCTGCCTGCCCTCATTCAAGGCCGATCCCAAGCGCCACGGCGTGCGCAGCGAGACCGTAGTCGCGCTCAATTTCGCCAAGCGCATGATCCTGATCGGCGGCAGCTACTACGCCGGCGAGATGAAGAAGTCGGTCTTCACCACGCTCAACTACTACCTGCCGGCCGAAAGCGTGATGCCGATGCACTGCTCAGCCAACGTCGGCAAGGATGGCGACGTGGCGCTGTTCTTCGGTCTCTCGGGCACCGGCAAGACGACGCTGTCGGCGGATCCGAACCGCACGCTGATCGGAGACGACGAGCACGGCTGGGGCCCGCAGGGCGTGTTCAATTTCGAGGGCGGCTGCTACGCCAAGTGCATCAAGCTCTCGCAGGAGGCCGAGCCGGAAATCTATGCCGCGACGCTGCGTTTCGGCACCGTGCTCGAGAACGTGGTTTTCGATCCCGACACGCGCATCTGTGACTTCGACGACGATTCGAAGACCGAGAACACCCGCTCGGCCTATCCGCTCGAGTTCATCCCGAACGCGTCGCGCACCGGCCGCGCCGGCATGCCCAAGAATGTGGTGTTTCTCACCGCCGATGCCTACGGCGTGATGCCGCCGATCGCCAAGCTGACGCCGTCGCAGGCGATGTACCACTTCCTGTCGGGCTACACGGCCAAGGTCGCCGGCACCGAGAAGGGCCTCGTCGGTGTGCAGCCGGAGTTCTCGACCTGTTTCGGCGCGCCGTTCCTGCCGCGCCATCCGTCGGTCTACGGCAACCTGCTGCGCGAGCTGATCGGCGCACATGGGGTCGACTGCTGGCTGGTGAATACCGGCTGGACCGGCGGCAAGTACGGCGTCGGGCGGCGCATGCCGATCAAGGTGACGCGCACGCTCCTGACCGCCGCGCTCGACGGCTCGCTCAAGAACGCGAAGTTCCGCACCGACCCGTACTTCGGGTTCGAGGTGCCGACTCAGCTCGCCGGTGTGGAACCGCACCTGCTGTATCCATTCAAGACCTGGCAGAACAAGGCCGAGTTCGACGAGACTGCGCGCAATCTCGTGCGCATGTTCCAGGAAAACTTCGCCAAGTACGAGAGCCACGTCGACGCCGACGTGCGCGCGGCCGCGCCGGAGGTGCGTATCGCCGCCGAGTGATCGGTCCTCTCGGCAATCGCGCAAAGGGCGGCGCCATCGCCGCCCTTTTTCTTTGCAGCGCCGGCGCGACCATGACCTTCGAGGTAATTGGAGGGCGCGCGGCGATTGCCTAGCTCTAGCGGCACGCAACGCGGAGGAGCAAGCGATGGATGTGACGTCGAATGCGCAAGAGCGCGGCTACATCTACGTCGAAATGGAGATCAGGGATCGCGAGCGGTTCAAGGAATATACGGCGCTCTCGGCACCGGCAGTGCGGGCTGCGGGCGGCCGCTACATCGTGGCCGGCGTGACGCCCGAGGCGCTCGAAGGAGAGGGCAGCGGCCGCATTGCGGTCGTCGAGTTCCCGACCGTGGCGCAGGCGCGTGCATTCTATCACTCGGCCGAATACCAAGCGGCGCGGCAGCGGCGGCTCGGCGTGGCCGAGTTCAGGATGCTGCTGCTCCCGGGTACGCCGCCCTGACGACGCGGCGCGCCAGCGGCAGGACGAGCAGGGCCGCCACGGTCAAGACGGCGCCTGCCAGGAACGTGCCGCTCGGCCCGGCCACGTCCCACAATGCGCCCGCAATCACGCTCGCCGCCAGCGTGGCGAGCCCCGTGACGAGATTGAACATGCCGAAGGCGGTCCCGCGCAGGTCGGGAGGCGCGGTATCGGCAACAAGGCTCGCGAGCAGTCCCTGCGTGAGACCCATGTGCAGACCCCATACCACGACCCCGGCGATGATCACGGCGATGCCGCCGCCGAATGCGAGCAGGAGATCGGCGATTGCGAGCAGGACAAAGCCGCCGGCGAGGAGGCCATAACGGCCTATGCGGTCGGACAGCACGCCCGCGGGCCAGGCCGAGCCCGCATACACGACGTTCATCACGACCATCACGAGCGGGATCATGGCGAGGGGAAGACCGATCGATTGCGCGCGCAGCAGCAGGAACGCCTCGCTGAAACGCGCGAGCGTGAAGAGGCTGGCAACTCCGACCACGAGCCAGTAGGCGCGCCCGAGCCGCCGCAGCTCAGGCCGCGACAACGGCGTACGCGTGGCCGACAAGCCATCGGGGCGGTCCGGATCGCTCACGCCGAATGCGATCACCGCAAATGACAGGAAAGCCGGCGCTACGGCGATCCAGAACACGGCGGTGAAATCGTCTGCGAGCAGCAACATGAAAAGCATCGCAGCGAGCGGCCCGAGAAAGGCGCCGACCGTGTCGAGCGATTGCCGTAAGCCGAAGCTCGCGCCGCGCACGCCCGGCGGCGTCAGATCGGCGATCAGCGCATCGCGCGGGGCGCCCCGGATTCCTTTGCCGAGCCGATCAATGAAGCGCGCGGCCACCAGCCAGCCGAGCGATCCGGCCAGGGGAAATATGGGCTTGGTGAAAGCCGCCAAGCCGTAGCCGATCGCCGCCAGCAGCTTGCGCTTGCCGAGATAATCGCTGAGCGAGCCGGAAAAAATCTTGACGATCATGGCGATCGCCTCCGCCACGCCCTCGATCGCGCCGACCGCGAGTGCCGAGGCGCCGAAGGCCGTCACAAGGTAGAGCGGCAGCAGCGCGTGGATCATCTCCGATGAGAGATCCATGAGCAGCGACACCAGACCGAGCATCCACACGCCGCGTGGGATATCGCGCCATCGCAGGAAAGAAACGGGAGGAGGGGTGGGCATGCGGGGTTCTACCGCGAGGGGCCGCGGGTTTGCGAATTCTCAGTCCGGAAAGGCGCCCCCGTCAGTCGCGGGCCTGCTCCAGGGTATCGAGCACGGCCTCGGGCGCAACGTCCTTCCGCAGTTCCGACAGATTCGGATCGTGAGCCTCCTCGATGCCGAGCCGGTCGGCGATCGCGCGGGTGGGGGTCAGTACGCGCGTGATCTCGTGCTCCGCCAGCAGGTTGATCTGCAGATCGAGACATCCCGCCGATCGGCGGCCTCAGCGGCGCGGTTCTGCGTGATCAGCACAAAGGTCGACAGGAAGATGGCCTCGACGGACGCGACTGTCGCCAGGATGACGAATGTCGGATCGAACGGGGCGACGGTTGGAATCCAGCCGAGGTTGATCGCGATCCAGACGGCTACCAGCACGACGTGCAATGCAACGAGCGTCATGCTGCCGGCAAAGCGGGTGATCACGGCGGCTACGCCGTCCTGTACGCCGGCATTCGCCGCAGCCTCGTCGCGCTTGTACTTGAGCGCACGGATGTTCCTCCCGACGAGTGAATTTCGGCCGGGATCGTGCCGGCGCGGCGGAGAGGGCGTTGCGGTTGGTACCGAATGATGCGCCACGTTACGGAACGCAACATGCCGCGATGTGTTCCGCCCTCGCCATGCATGCGAACCGCGCCTGAACGCACATTCCAGCCGCCATCCTCCCGCCGCGCGGGCGACGGGTATGCTAGGCCGCCTTCTCGCGCTTCGCCGGTGCGAACTTGCCGTAATAGGTCTCGCCCTTGGCGGCCATATCCACGAGTTGCTTGTTGGGCTTGAAGCGCGCACCGTGCTTCTTCTCGAGCTTGCGGCAAAGGTCGACGAAGCGCTTGGTTCCCATCATGTCGATGTAGGACAGGGTTCCGCCGCTATAGGGTGCAAAGCCAAAGCCGAGGATCGAACCGACATCGGCCTCCCGCACGTCGGTAAGCACCTTCTCCTCGAAGCAACGGGCCGATTCCAGCGCCATGACACCCAGCAGCCGCTGCCTGATCTCGTCAGCGCTGATCTTATCCGGGTCGAGCTTTTTTTTCGCCAGCGTCATAAGGTCGGGCCACAGGCGCTTCGGACCTTTCTCGGGATAGTCGTAGAAACCCTTTCCGTTCTTGCGGCCGTAGCGGCCTCGCTTCTCCACCATCTCCTGGAGCAACGCCTTCTGGCTAGGGTCGATCGCCTTCGCGCCGAGGTCGGCCTCGGCTGCCATCAGGATCTTCCAGCCGAGATCGACACCCACCTCATCGTTGAGCGCGAGTGGGCCTACCGGCATGCCGGCCATCCGCGCGGCGTTCTCGATCATCGCAGGCGGCACACCCTCCGTCAGCATGAGGTGCCCCTCAAGGAGATAGGCGGTCACGACGCGCGAGGTGTAGAAGCCGCGCGAGTCGTTCACGACAATCGGAGTCTTGCGGATGGCGCGCACGTAATCGAGCGCCGTCGCGAGGGCAGCGTCGCCGGTTCCCTTGCCGAGGATGATCTCGACCAGCATCATACGCTCGACCGGCGAGAAGAAATGGATGCCGACGAAGCGCGCGGGATCCTTGAACTCCTTGGCGAGCGAGGTGATCGGCAGGCTCGACGTGTTGGAGCCGAAGATTACATTGTCACCGACGGTGTCCTGCACCTTCTTGATGATCTCCGCCTTGACCTTGCGGTCCTCGAACACGGCTTCGATGACGAGATCGCAATCCTTGAGGGCGGCATAATCCGCCGTCGCGGTGATGCGCGCGAGCAGGACGTCTTTATCGCCGGCGGTCGCACGCCCGCGATTGATCTGGTCCGTGACCATTTTTTCGGAATGAGCCTTGCCTTTGTCGGCGCTGGCCTGATCGCGGTCGATCAGCACAACGTCGATGCCGGCTTGCGCGGTGACGTAGCCGATGCTCGCGCCCATGAAACCGGCCCCGACGATGCCGACACGCCTGATCCGGCTCGGTGGCAGGGCCGGCCGGCGCGCGCCCTTGTTGAGATCCTGCATCGAGACGAACAGCGAGCGGATCATCGCCGCCGCTTCTGGCGAACGCAGGATCTTCGCGAACCAGCGCGATTCGATACGCAGGGCAAGATCGAACGGCACCTGCAGGCCTTCATAGACGACCTGTAGGATGGCGCGGGCGGCGGGATAGTTGTCGTAGGTCTCGCGCCGGTAGATCGCGTTGGCGGCGGAGAAGGTCATCATTCCGCCTTTGGAATACACCTGCCCGCCGGGTAGCCGGAAGCCGTCCGTGTCCCAGGGTTTCTTCGCTGAGCCGCCTGCCTTGATCCAGTCCTTTGCCGTCTTGATCATCTCGCCCATCGGCACGACCGCGTCGACCAGCTTCATGGCCTTGGCGCGCGCGACGTTGAGCTGATCGCCCTTGAGCAGGAACTGCAGCGCGTCGGCGGGCGGCATCATGCGGGAGACGCGCGTGGTGCCGCCAGCTCCCGGAAACAGTCCGACCTTGATCTCAGGAAGGCCGACGCGCGTCTTCGGATTCTCGGCCGCGACGCGGTAATGGCACGCGAGGGCAAGCTCGAAACCGCCGCCCATGGCGGTGCCGTTGACGGCGGCGACCCAGGGCTTTCCGCAGGTCTCGATGCGCCGATAGAGCAGGGATGCCTTGCGGCTCTCCTCGAAGAACTCGCTGGCCGCCGCCTCCTCACCCTTGGCCGCGAGTGTGCGCGCATAGAGCTCGCCGAGCGATTGCAGCACGTTGAGGTCGGCGCCGGCGCAGAACGCCTCCTTGCCCGAGGTGATGACGACGCCCTTGATCACGGCGTCCGCCGTCGTTCGCTCGACGATGTCCGAAAGCTCGCCCAGCACAGCGGCGTCGAGCACGTTCATCGATCGCCCAGGCATGTCCCAGGTGACGAGCGCGATGCCGTCTTCGTCCGTTTCGAGCCTGAAGCTGGTCATGGATATGAACTCCCCAAAGCGGAATTGACTGCGGCGCGCGCGCGGACGGCGGGCAGGTCGATCTTGGGCATGCGAGCGTCAGACCCGCTCGATGATCGTCGCGGTGCCCATGCCCGCGCCGATGCACAGCGTCACCAGGGCGGTCTCGAGGTCGCGGCGTTCCAGCTCGTCGAGGACGGTGCCCAGGATCATCGCGCCGGTCGCTCCGAGCGGATGGCCCATCGCAATGGCGCCGCCGGCGACGTTCATCCTGGCGGGGTCGATCTTGAAGGCCTGCAGGTAGCGCAGCACGACCGACGCGAACGCCTCGTTGAGCTCGAAAAGGTCGATGTCCTTGAGCTTCATCTTTGCTTTCTTGAGCAGCTTCTCGGTCACATCGACAGGACCCGTGAGCATGATCGCGGGCTCGGAGCCGATGTTGGCGAAGGCCTTGATGCGCGCGCGGGGCTTGAGCCCGGCGGCCTTGCCGCCAGCGCGGCTGCCGATCAGCACGGCCGCAGCGCCGTCGACGATGCCGGAGGAATTTCCGGCATGATGCACATGATTGACGGACTCGATCTCGGGATGCGCCTGCGTCGCCACCGCATCGAATCCACCGAGTTCTCCCATCTGCACGAAGGATGGATTGAGTGAGGCCAGCGATTGCATCGTCGTGCTCGGACGCATGTGCTCGTCCTTAGCCAGAATGGTGATTCCGTTCACGTCCTTCACGGGCACGACCGAATTCTTGAAATGGCCCTTCTCCCACGACTCGGCAGCGCGCCGCTGACTTTCCACGGCATAGGCATCGACGTCGGCGCGTGAGAAACCGTACTTGGTCGCGATCAGGTCGGCGGAGATGCCTTGCGGCATGAAATAGGTCGGGACGGCGAGTGAGGGGTCCATCGGCCAGGCACCACCGGATGCGCCGAGACCGATGCGGCTCATGGATTCAACTCCGCCGCCGATCGTCATGTCGTGCTGGCCGGACATCACCTCGGCCGCCGCAAAGTTGACCGCGTCGAGTCCGGAGGCGCAGAAGCGGTTGATCTGCACGCCTGCCACTGTGTTGCCGTAGCCGGCATGCAGCGCGGCGGACCGCGCGATGTCGCCGCCGGCCTCGCCGATCGGATCGACGCAGCCGAGGACGACGTCGTCGATCAGGACCGGATCGAGCTCGTTGCGCTCCTTGAGCGCGCGCAGTACACCCGAGGCCAAGCTGAGGGAGGTCACCTCGTGCAAGGCCCCGTCGGGTTTTCCCCGTCCGCGCGGAGTGCGCACGTGGTCGTAGATGAATGCGTCCGCCATGGGCGTGCTCCTGTGGTCTTCCTCGCCTGCCTGTCCGGCCGTTGCCGTCCTACAGGCTTCGCGCGATCAGCAGCTTCATGATCTCGTTGGTGCCGGCGTAGATGCGCATTACGCGTGCGTCGCGGTACATGCGCGAGATCGGATACTCATCCATGAAACCATAACCGCCGAACAATTGCAGGCAGCGGTCGATCACTTTTGCCTGCAGGTCGGTGAGCCAGTATTTCGCCATAGACGCGGTCACGGTGTCGAGCTCGCCGGCGACATGCCGGGTCACGCAATGGTCCATGAAGACCCGCGCGACGGTCAGCTCCGTCTTGCATTCCGCCAGGACGAACTGCGTGTTCTGGAACTCGATGATCTTTTTGCCGAAGGCCTGGCGTTCCTTGACGTAGTCAATCGTCAACTGGAGCGCGCGCTCCATCATCGCCATGGCGTGGGTTGCCACGAGCAGGCGTTCCTGCGGCAATTCGTTCATGAGCTGCGCGAAGCCCTGCCCCTCCTCACGGCCCAGGAGGTTCTCCGCCGGCAGCGAGACGTCCTCGAAGAACAGCTCCGAGGTATCGGCCGAGTCGAGGCCCAGCTTCTTGAGCTTGCGGCCGCGGCGAAAACCGGGCGCATCATCGGTCTCGACCACCATCAGGGACACGCCCTTGGCGCCCTGCTTGGGATCTGTCTTGGCGACGACGACGATCAGGTTGGCGTGCTGGCCGTTGGTGATGAACGTCTTCGAGCCATTGAGCACATAGCGATTGCCTCTCTTGACCGCCGAAGTGCGCACGCCTTGCAGGTCGGAACCGGTGCCGGGCTCGGTCATCGCGATGGCGCCGATGAGTTCGCCCGTCGCGAGCTTGGGCAACCAGCGCTTCTTCTGGTCCTCGGTGCCGTAGCGCAGGATGTAGGGCGCGACGATCCCCGAGTGCAGCGGCGCTCCGAACGAATCGAAGCCGGCGCGGCTGAACTCCATGTTGATGACGGTTTCGTGCGCGAACGTGCCGCCGGCGCCGCCATATTCCTCAGGCATTGAGGCGCACAGCAGCCCCGCGGCGCCTGCCTTCTGCCAGACCTCATGCTCGTACGTGCCTTGCTCATTCCAGCGCTCGACGTGAGGCGCGAACTCGGCCTGGCAGAATCGCCGTGCCTGCTCCTCGAGCAGGACGAGGTCCTCGGTCATCCATGCGGGGCGGGGAAGATTGAGTGGGGACATGATGATGCCGCTTGGGAGAGCCTAGAACGCTTCGGCCGGCAGTTCCATGGTGCTGGCAGCGCCGGCCTGCACGCGCGCGAGGCAGGCGGCCGTCTCCGGCAGCATGCGTTCCATGAAGAACCGGCCGGTGACGAGCTTGGCGGTCATACGCTCCGCGTCGGCCGCGCCGGCCGCCAGCTTCGCCTGCGCGGCCTCCGCGATGCGGCACCACATGTAGCCGAGCGCGACCAACCCGAAGAGATGCATGTAGTCGGTAGATCCGGCAGCGGCGTTGTCCGGCTTCTGCATGGCGTTCTGCATGAACCACATGGTGGCTTGCTGCAGGTGCGCCAGCGCCTGTCCCAGCGGATGCAGGTACGGGTTGAGCGCGTCACTCGCGGCGCGCTCCTTGAGATAGGTCTGCACCTCGCCGAAGAAGGTCATCACGGCGCGGCCGCCGTCTTTGCCGAGCTTGCGGCCGACAAGGTCCAGCGCCTGCACGCCGTTGGCGCCTTCATAAATCATGGCGATCCGCGCATCACGCACGAACTGCTCCATCCCGTGCTCGGCGATATAGCCGTGACCACCAAAGATCTGCTGCGCCTGCACCGTGCCGGCGAAGCCCATGTCGGTCAGCACGCCTTTGACAACGGGCGTGAGCAGGCCGAGCAGGTCGTCGGACGCCTGCCGTGTTTTGGGATCCTCGGAGCGTTCGGAAAGGTCGTTGTGGAGGGCGACCCACATCACGAGCGCGCGCGCACCTTCGTTGAATGCGCGCATGCTCATCAGCATGCGCCGCACATCGGGATGAACGATGATCGGATCGGCGGGCTTGTCGGGGGCCTTCGTCCCCGTGATGGCGCGCCCCTGCAGCCGTTCCCTGGCATAGGCGACCGCGTTCTGATAGGCGACCTCCGAGAGCGCGAGGCCTTGCAGGCCGACTGCGAGGCGCGCCTCGTTCATCATCGTGAACATCGCGTTGAGCCCGCGATTGGGCTCGCCCACCAGCCAGCCGATGGCGGCCTCGTAGTTCATCACGCAGGTGGCGTTGCCGTGGATGCCCATCTTGTGCTCGATGGAGCCGCAGCTCACGCCGTTGCGGCCGGCGAGCGTGCCGTCCGGCTGGTTCAACAGCTTGGGCACGACGAAGAGCGAGATCCCCTTGGTGCCGGCGGGGGCGCCTTCGATGCGCGCGAGCACCAAATGCACGATGTTGTCGGTGAGGTCATGCTCGCCACCGGAGATGAAGATCTTCGTTCCGCTGATGCGATAACTGCCGTCCGCCTGGGGCACCGCCTTGGTGCGCAGCAGCCCGAGATCGGTGCCGCAATGAGGTTCGGTCAGGTTCATGGTGCCGGCCCATTCGCCGGAGACGAGCTTTGGAACGATGGTGCGCTTCTGCTCGTCCGTGCCATGCGTGATCAGGGCTTTCACCGCGCCCTGCGTCAGCCCGGAGTACATTGAGAACGCCATGTTGGCCGAGATCATGAACTCGCCGACACAGGACGTGAGCATCGTTGGCAACCCTTGGCCGCCGTATTCGACAGGTAAGGCGATCCCGATCCATCCGCTCTCGCGCATCTTGGCATAGGCTTCGCGGAAGCCGGTTGGCGTGGTGACGCGGCCGTCCGGATGGCGCTTGCAGCCCTCGAGGTCGCCCGATCGGTTGAGCGGCTGCAGCACTGCTTCGGAGAACTTTGCGGCTTCGTCGAGGATGGCCGTCGCCAAATCGTCGGAGGAGGCATCGGCGAAGCCCGGCAGGTTGTCGTAGCGACCGATCTGGAAGACGTCGTTGAGCAAAAACCGGACGTCCTCCACCGGCGCTTTATAGCTGGGCATCGCAGTCTCCTCCCTCGCCGGTCGAGCGTTACCAGCGGCCGGCACCGCTATCCAAGGTTTACGGCCATCCGGTGAAAAAAACGCTGATAGCTCATGAGATTTCGGCCGGGGCGGAAGGCATCTTAACTTGGTCTTTACCTTAAATCTTAAAACTCGCGCAGGGCCTAAAGCCATGCGTGTGACGCCCGCTTTTCACGCGCATCGTGCTTTGCGCCCGGCATGCATGGCCGCGGCACGAGCCGCGAGGTCGAAGCGCAAATGCGAGTGGGTCGATGAGATTCGGTGGGCCGTGGCACGTCAAAGGCGTGCACCCGGACGCGCGCGATTCGGCGCGCGAGGCGGCGCGGCGTGCCGGCATGTCGGTCGGCGAGTGGCTCAACTCGGTCATCCTCGAGACGGCGGGCGAGGATGAGCCTCCACAGTATCCGCCCGAGCACAGGCCGCGCCAGCACTCGCAGTCCGATCCGTACGCACCCCCATCCTATCGTGCGGAGTCCCAGCAGCCGGACAACCGTCGCGCCGAGCCGTATCGTCCGCAACCCCAGCGGGCGGAACGCGCGCGTGCGCACCCTCATCGTACGGACCCCTACCGTGCGGATGCCGACCGCGACGAATTCCGAGGCGCGGATCCTTACCGTGCTGACCCCCGTCGTTCCGCTTTTCGCCAGGCGGAGTATGGCGCGCCAGCACGCGATCCGGTGATCGATCAGGTTGCCGCCCTCAATCGCCAGCTCGAGGGCCTGACCGAGGGCTTCGAGAATTTCGTCCGCAGCACGGTGTCTTCGCGCGCGGCCTGGGACGAGCAGGACGCGACGTCGCAGCGGTTGGCCGATGCCATCGCCCGCCTCGACCAGCGGGTCGAGCAGCTTGCGCAGGAGGGGCGAAGCGCCTCCAAGGCGCTCGAACGGCGGGTCGAGCAGGTCGACCGTGCGTTGTCTTCGCTTGCTGTGCCGCGTCCGGAATGGCCCTCGCCCATGGACCAGGCCATGGCTGCGATCATGGAGCGCCAACGCGAACTCGACGGCGAGGCGCCTACGGCAAGGCGGTCGAACGCTCCGCCGCCGCGCATGCCGGAAGAGTTCTCCCAGGTTTCCGACCGGCTGCGCCATCTCACCGACCAGATCGATGCACTTGGCCCGGGCCGGATGCATGATGCGATCGCCGGGCTGCGCAATGATCTCGCCGATGTGGCACGGACGCTGACCGAGGCCTCGCCGCGGCGTGCGATCGAGGCGCTGGAATCGGAAGTGCGCGTGCTCGCGGCGCGCCTGGATCTGCGCAGCCGCGACGGCGGCGGCACCGCCATTGCCAAATTGGAGCAGGGGCTTGCCGAAGTGCGCGACACGCTGCGCACGCTCACTCCGGCGGAGAACCTGGCAGGAATGGTCGAGGCCATCCATACGGTGTCGCGGCGCATCGACCAGATGGCGGCCGGCGGAACGGACCCGGCCGCGTTGCATCAACTCGAGGGCGCGATCGCGGGGTTGCGCAGCATCCTTACCCACGTTGCGTCGGCCGATGCGCTGGCGGCGCTCACGGATGAAGTCCGCGCGCTCGCCGCCCGCGTCGACAGCACGCCGCAAGCCGCGGTCGTGCGCGACAATGCGATGCTGCGCAATCTCGAGGAACGCATTTCCACCATAGCCGACGCCATCGAGTCGGTTCGGACCTCCGGAGTGCAGGCGCCGGCGGTCGACATCGACGCGATGGTGCGCACGCTGGGAGACAAGATCGAGCGGCTCCACGCGGCGGGCAGCGACCACCCGGCGCTCGCGCAGCTCGAAGGGCGTATTACCCAACTGGTCAGCAAGCTGGACGCGTCGGAGGCCCGCTTGGGCAATCTCGATGCGATCGAGCGCGGCATGAAAGAGCTCCTCGCCTATCTCTCGGACATGCGGCGGGATCGCACGCCGGACAGGCCGCCGGTGGACGCGATCGCACGCGACGTTCGGCGCGCCGAGGAATCGATCGAAGCGGCGCACGGCACCATCGGCGATGTCGTCGACAGACTCGCGATGATCGAGACCGGGATACGCGGCGCCGATCAGCGCGATGCCGCGCGTCCGCCGACGCACACCGCGGCCGCCGCCTATCAAACCATGCCGGCGATGCCGACGGTGTCATCGCCGCCGTTGCAGGCACCGCATCCGCAGGTGCGGCCGGAGCCCGAGCCGCCGGTGCAGAAGCCGGCCGCCGCGCCGCAGGTGCATGCGCAGCCCTCGCCAGCGCGGCCTGCGCCCGCAGCAGCTGCTCCGGTGGCACCCGGACGGCCCCCAAATCCGTCACGCATGCCTGGGGTGGCCCGACCGGCGGCCGCGCAGGTGCGGCCGACCGCGGACGGCTCGCTCCCGTATGACTTTCCTCTGGAACCCGGTTCGGGAAAGCCACGCCCTGGCATGGCCGCGCCTGCGTCCGGGTCAATCGGCGGGGCGGCCGGTGTGGCAAGCGGCATGGCGACTCCGGCGGAGCGCATTGCCAAGTCGAAGGCGAGCCTGGAGTCTGCCAGGGGCGTCGCCCCGGAGCCGGATTCGAAATCCAACTTCATCCTGGCGGCACGTCGTGCCGCCCAGTTCGCCGCGGAAACCCAGGGCCCTCCGACCGCCGAAGCGTCCGCTGCCCCGTTTGCCGCGGCGCCCGAAGCGGCATCGCTGCTGCGACGCGCCGGCCGCCTGGCCAAGCCGGTGCTGATCGGCGTGAGCATCATCGTGCTGCTCGCGGCGGCCATCCACTTGGCCGTGAACTACTTCAGCGGCAGTGACACGTCCGTCCAGTTGCCGCAGGAATCGCCCAAGCCGCAGTCGGCGCTGCCGGCGGCGCCGGCTGCACGCATCACCCCGCCGGGAGAGATCGCATCCGCTCCGCTGCTCGGCCTCGGTGGCGCGACTTCGCCTGTCCAGGGCGGGTCCGGCGTGCTCACGCCGCCCGCACCTGCGGCTCCGATTGCGATGCCGTCCCCGACCCCGGTGGCACCGGTCGCGGCGCCGCCTTCACCTCCTGCGGCGGCACCGCCAGCGCCGAAGGCGATCGACGTGCCGCCGGCCCCGCCCGCGGCCCTGAGCCTGGCCCCCCCGGACGTATCCGCCCCGGCCGCGGCCCCACCCTCGGCGCACAAGCTCACTCCGCCGCCGGCTGGCCTCTTCGCGAGCACGCCGATCGGACGGCCCGCCCCGCTGTCTCCCGCCATCGGCGGCAGGGCCTTGATCGCTGCCGCCGAGGGTGGCGACGCCGGTGCGGCCTACGAAATCGCCCTGCGCTACATCGAGGGCCGCGGGGTGACCGCCAGTCCGGAAGAAGCCGCGCTTTGGTTCGAGCGCGCCGGTCGCAAGGGCCTTACCCAGGCGCTGTTCCGGCTCGGCGGGCTCTACGAGAAGGGCACGGGCGTCAAGAAGGACCTGCAGCGCGCGCGCACGCTCTATGCCGAGGCGGCCGACCGTGGCAACGCCAAGGCCATGCACAATCTTGCGGTGCTCTATGCCGAAGGCGTCGACGGCAAGCCCGACTACGTCACTGCTGTGAAATGGTTCCATAAGGCCGCCGCGCGCGGGGTAGCGGACAGCCAGTTCAATCTCGGGGTCCTCTACGCCCGGGGCATCGGCATGGAGCAGAATCTGGCGGAGTCCTACAAGTGGTTCGCGCTGGCGGCCCAGACCGGGGACACCGACGCTGCACAGAAGCGCGACGATGTCGGCAAGCGGCTCGACGCTCAGACCGTCGCGGCGGTGCGTGCCGCCATCCAGAAATGGACACCCGAGCCGCAGCCCGAGGACGCCACTACGACCAATGCGCCAAACGGCGGATGGGACCAGGGCGCACAGGCGGGCAAGAGCAAGTCCAAGCGGGCCTGACGGCCACCCCGCTGTAACCGCCGTTAAGGCTTTGTGACCTTAAACCGGTCCTTTCGCGGGTGATTTCTCGCGAAAGGACTGCACCTTTGCGAGTTCATGCGCTAATCGTCTCATCCATTGAGAGGGAACGCACGAAGGGGCCATTCACCCCGTCGTACGCTCACATGATCGCGCGCGATCAGCAGAAGTGGTTGCCGGTTCTGCGTCCGAACAAGCCGGGCGCAGGCTTCGCGCAAGCAGGTCACACGCCGATTGGCGCCTGATCTCGGGGGGCAAACCGGATCCGCTTTGGCGGATCGTGCGCCAGCGGCGTGGAGAAACCGCGCCGGAGCAGTCGTATGGAGATCTACCTTCCGGTCGCCGACCTGCCGGTCAACGTCTTCCTGATTCTCGGCATGGGGCTGACGGTCGGCTTCATCTCGGGAATGTTCGGCATCGGCGGCGGGTTCCTGATGACGCCGTTGCTGATCTTCGTCGGGATCCAGCCGGCGGTCGCGGTTGCCACCGTGGCGAGCCACGTTGCCGCATCGTCCTTTTCGGGAGCGATCTCCTATTGGCGGCGGCGCGCGCTCGACCTTGCGCTCGCGCTGATGCTGCTGATCGGCGGTACCGCAGGTACGGTGGCTGGCATCTGGCTCTTCACCAAGCTGCGCGAGCTCGGCCAGCTCGATATCACCATCGGTCTGTCCTACGTGATCCTGCTCGGTTCGGTGGGTGGACTGATGGTCGCGGAAAGCCTGCGCTCGATCGCGCGGGCGCGCAGCGGCGCCAAGGTCGAGCTGCGCCGCCCCGGCAGCCACACCTGGGTCCACGGGCTGCCCCTCAAGATGCGGTTCAAGCAGTCGCGGCTCTACGTCTCGGCAATTCCGGTATGGGGCGTCGGCTTCATCATCGGCTTCGTGGGCGCCATCATGGGTATCGGCGGCGGCTTCATGCTCGTGCCGATGCTGATCTATCTCCTGCGCGTGCCGACCAGCGTCGTCATCGGCACTTCGATGGTCGTCACGCTCGTCACCATGGCTTTCGCGACTGTGCTGCACGCAGCGACCAACCACCTGGTCGACGCCGTGCTGGCGCTGATCCTCATGCTGGGCGGGGTGGTCGGAGCCCAGTTTGGAGCCCGCGCCGGGCAGCGCATGCCGGCCGACCGGCTCCGCCTCCTGCTCGGCATTCTCGTGCTCGCCGTCGGTCTGCGGTTTGCGTACGATCTGGTCGTTGCGCCAACCGAGCGCTTCACGATCCGCGTGATGGAATCCGGGTCATGAGGAACCTCGGCGCACTCATCGCTACCTTGGCATGGCTCGCCAGCGGTCCGGCCGCCGCCGAGCGCATCGTCTCTTCGCTGTCCGTGCATCAGGTGCTGATCGACCAGAGCTTCAGCGGACTTGATCTGGTGCTGTTCGGGACAGTGGAGCGCGATGCCGCCACGGTCACGCGCAAGACCCCCTACGATCTCGCCGTCACGGTGACGGGGCCGCGGCAGTCGTTCGTGGTGCGCCGCAAGGAGCGGATGGTGGGGATTTGGGTCAACGCGGATTCCCGCTCGTTCATCGAGGTGCCGACCTATCTGGCTGCGCTCGCGACGCGTCCGTTCAACACGTTTGCCAGCCCGGAGCTGGAACAACGGCTTCAACTCGGACTGCGGAACATCCTGCTGCCGCAACAGATCGGACCCGATCTGGCCGACGTGGTGCGCGACGATCCATTCCGTGTGGCCTTTGTGCGCTTGCGAGCACAGCGGGGGCTCTACGTCGAGCAGACCAGCGCCGTCACCTTCCTGACCCCGCAGCTCTTCCGGGCGACGATTCCGCTCCCGGCCGAGGTGCCGGTCGGCGCCTACGAGATCGACATCAAGCTGTTCGCGGACGGCGCCATGATCGCCCGATCGAGCTCGGCTTTCGAAGTGATCAAGGTCGGATTCGAGCAGTTCGTCGCGAACTCAGCGCAGCATCACGGACTGCTCTACGGGCTTGCCACGGCGGCGATGGCATTGATGACCGGCTGGCTGGCTTCGATCGTGTTCCGGCGCGATTGATCCGGGCCGGCTACAAGACAAATGTCGCCGTCATTGCGACGACGCACAGGGCCATGGCCGCGGTGGACAGCCAGCCGAGGAAACGCAACGGTCCATTGACCACGAAATCGCCCATGACCGCCGGCCTTGCCGACATGATCATCATCACCACCATGATCGGCACCGCGACGATGCCGTTGATCACTGCGGCCCAATAGAGCGCCGAGATCGGGTTCATCGGACTGAAATTCAGTACGATTGCGACGATCACCGACAGCGCGAGCACAGCGTTGAACGCCTTTGCACGTTTGGGCCGGCGCGCGAGGCCGACCGGCCAGTTGCGGCTCTCGCCGATGGCATAGGCGGTCGCCCCGGCCAGCACCGGAATCGCCAGCAAGCCCGTTCCCACGATGCCCAGCGCGAAGATCGATTGCGCGAGATCGCCGGCCACGGGCTTGAGCGCCTGCGCCGCCTGGGCGGAGGTTTCGATGTGAGTGATGCCATGGTCGTGCAGCGTGGCCGCCGTCGCGATGATGATCGCGAGCGCAATCGCATTGGAAAGCGCCATTCCCGCCAGCGTGTCCGCGCGAATGCGGCGGAATTCCTTTGGCGCTTCCCGCGGCGAGTCCTTGAGCGGATGCTTGTGTGGCGCGATACGCTGATCTTCAGCTTCGCCAGAGGCCTGCCAGAAGAACAGGTAGGGCGAAATGGTCGTTCCCAAGATCGCAACCAGTGTGGTGAAGAAGGTGCCGCTCCAGGTGACCTGCGGGACGAGCGCACCGGCCAGCGCCTTGCTCCAGGGCACGTTGACGACACAGAGCACAGCAACATAGGTGAACAAGCTGAGCGTCGCCCATTTCAGTATGGCGACGTAGCGCTTGTAGCTTAGGAATATCTCCGCGATCACGGAGCCGACGCCGTAGATCGCGACGAAAACGACGACGGAACCGCCGACGAGCAGGGCCGTCGCATCCGCCATCGCGGCGAGGTCGGCCGCGATGTTGATCGTGTTGGCGATGGCCAGCAGCAGGACCATCAAGCCGAGCAGCGGACGCGGTCCGTAGCGCGCAAGATTGCCGGCAATGCCGTGGCCGGTGACGCGCCCGATGCGCGCGCTGATCTCCTGGATAGCGGCCATCAGCGGGAAAGTGAACAGCATGGTCCAGCCGATACCGTAGCCGAGTTGCGCGCCGGCCTGGCTGTAGGTGCCGATGCCGGACGGATCATCGTCCGACGCACCGGTAATCAATCCCGGGCCTAGCGTCCTGAAGAAGCGGCGCAGGCTGCTGTGGTGCTTGCGCGGCGCCGTGGTGCTCTTCTGCTGCGACAAGTGTCTCGTATCCCGATGGCGTCGAGGCGTTCGACAATGCATTCCGTACCGGAGTGTTCCAGACGGGGAAGCCTAGGCTGGCAACTCGATCGTGGCGGTCTCGCCTGGCTTGAGCAGGTACAGACGTGCGCCGATGCCCAGCGCCTTGAACGACGCATCGATGTCATCGGCGTGCTGCGTGAAATGCGCCCAGCCGTCCTGATGTACGGGAATGATCGCCGCGTCGGGAAAGGCGCACGCCGTCTCGATCGCGTCATTGGTTCCCATGGTCAGATTGAACGGTCCCCGCACCTGCGCCGCACCGGCGAAGAGCAAGACCGCGCCTGCCGGAAAGCGGCGAGCGACTTCGGCGACGCCGTCGAACCACACGGTGTCGCCCGTGACGTAGATCGAGCGGGGGGTCCGGTTCTCGAAGCCGACGACGAATCCGATCACGTCGCCGGAGAGCGGTTCGATGCCCGCCGGACCATGCCGCGCCGGCGTGGCTGTGATGTGCAGGGGCACGTGCCCTGGCTTGCTCAACACGCGGGTGTCCCACGGGACCAAGCCTTCGGCATTGCCCTTCAGGCGGCCGGCGCCTGCTTGTGTGGTGAAGACGCGGCTTATGCCTGTCAGGAACTCGCGGCCGCTGGTGTCGAGATTGTCGGAATGCTGATCATGGCTGAGCAGCACCGCATCGACCGGGCCGATGCGGTCCGCGGCGAGCGCCGGACCGGCAAGTTTCGTGAGCTTCGCGTGCGGGAGCTGGTACTCTCCCGGCGCATCGAAGGTCGGATCGGTGAGCAGACGGAATCCGCCGACTTCGATCAAGGCGGTCGGTCCGCCGATCAGGGTCACCCGCAATGCAGTCACGCGAGCCTCCGTGCGGTGGACGGGACGGGTCCGTTCGAGCTCCCCGGCCTCGTCACCAGATAGATACCGATCGCCACCGGTACAATGCCGAGCATGTCGCGCAGCGAGATCTGCTCGTTCAGTAGCAGCCAGCCGAACAGCACGCCGAGCGGCGGCATGAGGAAGTGATGGGCGCTGGCCGCGCTGGCTCCGTATTCCGTCAGCAAATGGAACCACAGGAGGTAGGCAATCACCGACACGACGAGCACGAGATAGGCGAGGGCCGCGGTCAGGCCCCAGCTCGGCGTCACGGCATCGAGGGGTTCCAGCGACAACGCAAAGGGCGTCAAAGCCAGCCCGCCAGCGATGTTCTGCACGCCGTTCCCGATCCAGAGTCCACCGCGGGGCGCGAGCCGCTTGAAGAGGACGGTGCCGACCACGAAGGCTGCCAGTGAGGCGAGCACGAAGGCGAGCCCGAGCGCACTTTCGGCGCCTGCCGCGAGTCGGCCCGACACCGTGAATGCGACACCGCCGACGCCGAGCGCGAGCCCGAATACCTTGCGCCAGCTCAGCCTTTCGCCGATCAGCATGGCCGCCAGCAGCGCAATGAGCACGGGGTTGGTGCTCAGGATCAGCGCGGAAAGTCCCGCCGACACCGTTTGCAGGCCCACGTAGTTCAGCCCGAGATAAAGCGCGTTGTTGAACACGCCCAGCAGCGCGAGTGCGGCGAGGTCTCGCGCCGACAGCTTCCACGCGGTTCGGGTGACCAGTGCGGCGCCAACCATGATCACCCCGGCGAGCAGGAAGCGCGCGCTCAGCAGTAGCAGCGGGGGACAGTCGTGCAGCGCGTACTTGGCGACCGCGAAAGCCGAGCTCCAGGCGATGCAGAACAGCGCGACGGAGAGCGGCGGCAGCACGCGCCACGGTAAGGCGGGTATCGGCAGGGGCGGCATCGCTGATCTCCTGCGCCTATGTAGAGCGCGCCGCGACTATTGTGAAATTAAATGATCCTATATGATGCAGTGGAATTATGGATGGAGCGGGCCATGCTCGATCTTGAATTGCTGCGCAGCTTCGTCTCGGTAGTCGATGCCGGCGGCTTCACCCGCGCTGGCGAGCGCGTACATCGGACGCAATCGACGGTGAGCCAGCAGATCCGTCGGCTGGAGGAGCAGCTTGGGCGGCCGCTGCTTCATCGCAACGGCAAGCGGGTCACCCCGACGGAAGAGGGCGAACGGTTGCTCTCCTATGCGCGCCGGCTGTTGACTCTTGCGCAGGAGGCGCGCGAGGTGGTGACGCATCCCGCCGCCGATGGCGTCGTGCGTCTCGGGATTCCCGAGGACTTTGCGGCCTATCGGTTGGCCAAGCTGCTGGCGGGATTTGCGCGTGCTCGCCCCACCTTGAGGCTCGACGTTCGCAGTGATCTCAGCGTCAACAACAGCCGCGATCTGGAACGTGGCGAACTCGACCTTGCCCTGATCAAACGCGATGTCGGGGAGAAGGGCGGCATCGCCGCGTGGCCGGAGCGGCTGCATTGGGTGACCAGCCGCAGCCATCCCGTCGATGGACGGCAGGGTTCGGTGCCGCTCGCGGTGTTCCGTCCGGGCTGCCTCTACCGCAAGCGCGCGGTGCACGCGCTCGAGAGCGCCGGACGCTCGTGGCACGTCGTCTACACCAGCCCGAATCTCGCCGGCATCCAGGCCGCGGTATCGAGCGGGCTCGGCGTCACCATTCTCCCCGATGTCGCTATCCTCGCGGATCATCGCGTGCTCACCGCCAGGGACGGATTTGCGCCGATCGACAAGACGGAGCTGGCGCTGATCGCCGCACCCAACGCGAGCGCAGCGACCTTGCGGCTGGCCGAGCGCATCGCCGAACTCTGCGAGCGGGTGCAGGCGCGCGCGGCGTGACGCTACAGGCAGTGCGCGGCAGAAAACGCGTAAAGGCGGCGTCCGCCAAGCATGTGGGCCATGAAATCGCGCGTCCCGAACACGGCGGCAAAGGCGCGGTCGCGAATCGACAAGCCGCCGGTGTACGCGCCGAAGGCAGGCATCACCATGCGCCCTGCGTCGGCGGCGAAGCAGCGACGCACGATGGAGCGCCCGCGCCAACTGATGCGCGCGGAGGGATGCAGGTGTCCCGCGATCTCGCCCTCGGCTCCCTCGGGAATGTGGCGGAACGTGAGCGGCCCGACGCTCAAAGTGTGGGCGAACACGCCGCCGATCTCGCGCGCCATGCGCGCCATCTCGGAGTCGTGGTTGCCAGCGATCCAGATCCAGTCGCGTCCGCGCTGCAGTTGTCCGAGCGTCGCGCGATCGGATGCGGAGAGACGCGAGGGGCCATCGTTGTCGTGGAAGCTGTCGCCGAGCGTCACGACTGTGCGCGGATCGTACTGCGCGATCACGCCCGACAGCGCGGCGAGCGTTGCCGCCGTGTCATAGGGCGGCAACAACATGCCGCGCGCGGCATAGCTCGACCCTTTCTCGAAGTGCAGGTCGGAGACCGCGAGCAGCTCTTCCTCGGGCCAGTAAAGCGCACCCGCGCAATCCGCTTCGAGTGGAACGCCGGCGACTTCGATGGCAGCCCTCATCCCATCGCCTCCTTGACCAGATCTGCTTCGGCTTCGGCGAGCAGCACGTCGGATGCTTCGCCATAGACCATCTCGGCGCCGATCTCGAGCAGTACCGGCACTGCCAGCGGCGACACGCGATCAAGCTCCTTATGGATGATTCGGCCCCGGATACGCGAGAGCATTGCCCCCAGGCGCCGGATGTCCAGCAAGCCGGTAGCCGCGTCCTCCCGCGCCGCGCGCAGCAATACATGGTCGGGCTGATGCTTGCGCAAGACGTCATAGACGAGATCGGTGGAGATCGTCATCTGTCGGCGCGATTTTTCTTCGCCGGGATAGCGGCGCTCGATCAGCCCCGCGATGATGGCGCAGTTGCGGAAGGTGCGCTTCATCAAGGCGGATTCCCCAAGCCAAGCCTCCAGGTCGTCTCCAAGCATGTCCTGATCGAACAGCTCTGCGAGCGACAGCTCGCCGCGCCGGATGGCGAGGGCGGGGTCGCCCAGTCCCCATACCGCCAGTGCGTATTCGTTGGCGACGAAGCCGAGCGGGCGCAGGCGCGCGCGCTCGAGCCGGCGCGTCAGCAGCATGCCGAGGGTCTGGTGCGCGAGGCGGCCTTCGAACGGGTAGCAGACCAGATAGCTCTTGTCGGCGCGCGGGAACGTCTCGACCAGAAGATCTCCCGCGGCGGGAATGAGCGAACGCCACTTCTGGATGTCGAGCCACTCGCGTACCTGGTCGGGCAACACGCGCCACGCGGACGGTTCGGCCAGCAGGTGGCGTACGCGGTCGGCGAGGTAGGTCGAGAGCGGGAATTTTCCACCCTCATAAGATGGGATCTTTGGATCCTCGTCGGCTGCGCGCGAAACATAAACCTCGTCCTCGACGATCGCCTCGTAGCGCAGGATCTCGCCGGAGAACACGAACGTATCGCCCGGCGTCAGCGTCTCGATGAAATATTCCTCGACTTGGCCGAGCAGCTTGCCCCCGCGCGCGATCGGGCCGGCGTAGCCGTGCTTGGACGCCCGCGATCGCACCAACCGCACCTTCAGCATGTCGGCCTCGACAATGGTGCCGACATTCATCCGATAGCGCTGAGCGATGCGCGGGTGCGTAATACGCCACCGGCCGTCCTTCGTCTGTTTGATCTTGGCGAAGCGCTCGTAGACCTTCAGGGCGTAGCCGCCCGTTGCGACGAAATCGACCACGCTGTCGAAGTCAGCGCGCCTGAGCGAGGCATAGGGCGCGGCCTGTCGCACCTCGGCATAAAGCTCCTCGGCAAGGAACGGCTCGCCGCAGGCGCAGCCGAGCACGTGCTGGGCCAGGACGTCGAGCGCGCCTGTGCGCAGCGGTGGCGTGTCCTGCGCATTCTCCGCGACGGCCGCAATCGCCGCCGTGCACTCGAGCACCTCGAAGCGGTTGGCCGGCACGAGCACGCCACGCGAAGGCTCGTCCATGCGGTGATTGGCGCGGCCAATCCGCTGCAGTAAACGGCTCGACCCTTTCGGCGCACCGACGTTGATGACGAGATCGACGTCGCCCCAGTCGACGCCGAGATCGAGCGAGGATGTGCAGACCACGGCACGCAGGCGTCCGGCCGCCATCGCGTTTTCCACCTTGCGGCGCTGCTCGACGTCAAGCGATCCGTGATGCAGCGCGATGGCGAGGCCGTCGTCGTTGATGCGCCACAACTCCTGGAAGATCATTTCCGCCTGCATCCGTGTGTTGACGAACACGAGCGTCGTCTTGTGGAGCTTGATCAGCGCATAGATCTCCGTCAGTGCATGCCGCGCCGAGTGTCCCGCCCACGGCAGGTGCTCGGCAGTGTCGAGCATGGTTACCACGGGCGCGGCGCCGCCCTCGGCGACGACGAGGTCGGCTTGGGCGGCACCGGCGGGCGGCTGCGGCACCAAGTAGCGGCAGAGCTCCGCGGGATCCGCCACAGTGGCGGAAAGACCAACGGTCGTAAGCTGGGGCGCCAGGCTAAACAGGCGCGCGAGATCGAGCGCCAGCAGGTCGCCACGTTTGGATGTGACGAGCGAATGCAGTTCGTCGAGGACCACGCGCCGCAGGCTGGAGAACAGGAATGGCCCGTCCGCCGTCGCCAGGAGCAGCGCGAGCTGCTCCGGCGTGGTGAGCAGGATATCGGGCGGATCGCGGCGCTGGCGCTGACGCTTGGAGGTGGGCGTATCGCCGGTGCGCGTCTCGATACGGACGGGCAAGCCCATCTCGGCGACGGGCGTCTCGAGATTGCGGGCGATGTCGACCGCGAGTGCCTTGAGCGGCGAGATGTAGAGGGTGTGCAGCCCGCCCGAACGCGCGACGTTGCGGCCGGTCGACACGAGCCTGCCGCGAGGCGGCGTGGCATGGTCGGTGCCTTGACCACGCGTTTTGCGCGGCGCGCCGGCATGGTGCTGCTCATCCAGCTCGACCAGCGTCGGCAGAAAGCCGGCCAAGGTCTTGCCCGCACCGGTCGGCGCGATCAGCAAGGTCGAGCGGCCGGCCTTGGCGTGCTCGAGCAGCGCGAGCTGGTGCGGGCGCGGGGTCCAGCCGCGCTGGGCGAACCAGCGCTGGAAGACGTCCGGAAGCAACGGTGCGGTCGTAAGGCTATCAGCGGGCGGCACGCGTCACACGTAGCGCGCCGCCGCAGCAGGGTCGAGCCGCCAATCAGCGCCGCATGGCAACGGCGATCAGTCCCGGTACGTCCTGGCCGCCTTCCTTGCGGGTCACCGCGGGGTCGAGCCGCAGCAGGGCGAGCCCGGCCTGTGCCAGGGCTGCGCGCACATGTGCGGCGCCGTGGGCATAGCGCAGCTTCTCACCGAGAACGACGCCGTCACCCTCGTGCGTTTCGACCGAGAAGGCGAACAGTCCAGCCGGTGCGAGCACGCGTGCGCTTGCCGCTGCCAGCGGGGTCAGCCCGGGGAAATAGGCGAAGACGTCGGCCGCGAACACGAGATCGAACCCGGCCGTAGTTTGCTCGTCGAGGAATGGAATCATGTCGCCGACGGACAAGTGGTCATAGATGGCCTTGCCGCGCGCCTGTCTGATCATCCCCGCGGCGATGTCCACGCCAGCCAGATGGTCGACGAACGGACGGAATGCGGCGCCGCCCAGGCCGGTGCCACAGCCGAGATCGAGTGCGGACTTGAAATGTAGGTCGCGGTTCAGGTCCATGCAGACCGTGCTCACCGCGGCCAGCAGCAATTCAGGCCCGCGATAGGAGAGCCCCTCCACCAACGCGGTGTCGAAGCGCGGCGCGTACTGGTCGAACAGCGTGCGCACGTAATCCGCCGGCATGTGCGCGAGCGGGATGGCGCCGAGCCGCATGAGTTGCAGGCCAGCGCCACGGCGGTCGGAAGGGTCAAGCGCCTGCGCGCGCTGGAAGGCGACCGCAGCCTTGGCCGTGTCCCTGAGCCGGACGTGCGCTTCCCCCAACGCGAACCATGCCGATACGAAATCTGGGGCGACTTCGACCGCCTGCGCGAACAGGTCAGCGGCGGCTGCGACGTCGCCGCGTTCAGCCAGTTCCTGACCGAAGGCATAACGTCGGTCGGCCGTCAGGTTGCCGGAAGAGTGGAACAGGGGCGCAGCCGTGGTCATGGCCGGTCGACATACCACACTACGCGGCGAGGCTCGCAACGGCGTGAAAATCTCTTATGTAGATCGGGATGCGCCCGGAGGACCTCCTCAAGCTCACGCCGGCCGGACTGTGCTGTGCCAACGGCGGCTTCCACGTCGACCCGGTTCGTGCGGTGGATCGGGCACTGATCACGCACGGCCATTCCGATCATGCCCGCCCCGGGCACCGCGCCGTGCTGGCGACGCGGGAAACATTGGATTTCATGCGCCTGCGCTACGGCGAGGGGTTTGCCCGGGAGACCCAGGCGATCGCCTATGGCGAGACTGTCGAGATCGACGGCGTGCGCGTGACGTTCCATCCGGCTGGTCATGTCCTCGGTTCGGCGCAAATCTGCGTGGAAGCCAATGGTCTGCGCATCGTTGCCTCCGGCGACTACAAAAATATTGCCGATCCGACCTGCGCGCCGTTCGAGCTCGTGCCCTGCGATGTGTTCATCACCGAGGCCACCTTCGGCCTGCCGGTGTTCCGCCACAGCACGCCGGCCGCTGAGATCGACAAGCTTCTGCGCTCGGTCGAGATCTTTCCGGAGCGGGCGCATCTCGTCGGCGCCTATTCCCTGGGCAAAGCGCAGCGCGTGATTGCCATGCTGCGTGCGGCCGGCCACGACGCACCGATCTATCTGCATGGCGCGATGGACAAGCTCACGCGCTACTACGCCGAGCAGATGGACCTTGGCGAACTGCGCCCGGTCAGCGGAACACCCAAGACCGAGCTCGCCGGCATCATCGCGCTATGTCCGCCATCATCGCTCAAGGACGTCTGGGCGCGGCGCTTTCCCGATCCGGTCGCCTGCTTCGCGTCTGGCTGGATGCGCGTGCGCGCCCGCGCGCGCCAGAGCCTCGTCGAACTGCCGCTGGTGATCTCCGACCACGCCGACTGGGAGGGTCTTACCGCGACGATTGCGGCCACCGGCGCCTCGGAGGTGTGGGTCACGCATGGCGCCGAGGAGGCGTTGGTGCATTGGTGCCTCACGCGCGGGCTCAAGGCACGACCGCTCAACATCGTCGGCTACGGCGACGAGGAGGAGGCGTCGAGCGTCGCAGATGCTGCCGCGCCGCGACCGGATGCAGGCGCATGAATCGTTTTGCCGCGCTGCTGGACCGCCTAAGCTACGAGCCCAGTCGCAACGGCAAGCTGCGGCTGATGACGGAGCATTTCCGCACCACGCCCGATCCCGACCGCGGCTACGCACTCGCCGCGCTTACAGGTACGCTCTCCTTCCAGCATGCCAAGCCCGGTCTCATCCGCATCCTCATCGCCGAGCGCACGGACCCGGTGCTGTTCGCGTTATCCTATGACTATGTCGGCGACCTGTCGGAAACAGTCGCACTGATGTGGGCGGGTCCTATCGTGAAGAACGAGGGTGCAGCCGCGCCCCCCACTCTCGGCGAAGTGGTCCATACGCTCGCCACGCTCGGCAAGGCGCAGCTTCCGGCGCAGCTCGCGCGTTGGCTTGACGTGCTTGACGAGACCGGCCGCTGGGCGTTGCTCAAGCTTGTCACCGGTGGATTGCGCGTGGGGGTTTCGGCGCGCCTCGCGAAGACGGCGGTGGCGGCGCTCGGCGACAGGCAGCCCGACGAGATCGAACTGATCTGGCCCGGCCTCGAGCCACCTTATCTCGACCTGTTCGCCTGGCTCGAAGGACGTGCCGATAAGCCCGAGTCCGGCAATCCGGCCCCATTCCGGCCGGTGATGCTGTCGCACGCGATCGAAGAGACCGACTTCTCGGCACTCGATCCCGCCCAGCATTGCGCCGAATGGAAGTGGGACGGCATCCGCATCCAGGCAGTCGGCGGTCGCCGCTCGGACGGGGCGCTGGTGAAGCGGCTCTACTCGCGCACGGGCGAGGAGATATCCGCAAGCTTCCCGGACTTGTGCGAAGCGATCGATTTCGAGGGCGCGATCGATGGCGAACTCCTGATCCTGCGCGACGGCCGCGTCCAGTCGTTCAACGTCCTGCAACAACGGCTCAACCGCAAGACGGTGACGCCGAAGCTGCTCGTCGAATTTCCCGCGCACCTGCGAGCCTATGATCTCCTAGTGGACGGGAATGAGGACCTGCGCGAGCAACCGCTATATGCCCGCCGCGCGCGGTTGGAGGAACTGCTGCAGCGTCTCGGGCGGCCTCAGTTCGACCTCTCGACACAGGTGCCCTTCAAGAGCTGGGACGAACTCGCGCGCGCCCGCGCCAATCCGACAGAGGCAGGCGCCGGCGCCGATGCGGATGCGGTCGAAGGCGTGATGATCAAGCGCCGCGACGCACTCTACCTGCCGGGCAGGCCCAAGGGCTTGTGGTGGAAGTGGAAGCGCGATCCCTACATCGTCGATGCCGTGCTGATGTATGCCCAGCGTGGTCACGGCAAGCGCTCCTCCTTCTATTCCGACTATACATTCGGCGTCTGGACCGGCGGCGCGGAAGGGGACGAACTGGTGCCCGTGGGCAAGGCCTATTTCGGATTCACGGATGCGGAGCTGGCGGAGATCGACCGTTTCGTGCGGCGCAATACAATTGACCGTTTCGGTCCGGTGCGCGAGGTGGTGCACGAGCGCGAGCGGGGGCTGGTCTTCGAGGTTGCGTTCGAAGGGTTACAGCGCTCGACCCGCCACAAGTCGGGAGTGGCGATGCGTTTCCCGCGCATCAGCCGCCTGCGCTGGGACAAGCCGCCGCGCGATGCCGATCGGCTCGAAACGCTCGAAAAGATCTTGGAAAAGATCGAACAAGGACGGCCGCCGACAGCCGCCGGCGATACTTCGTCGAGACAGATCGGATAGACTTCAGGTACGGACGAGGCGTATCCGTGTGCACCGGAGCAGCACAGATGTCGAACGGAGCAATGAGCAAGTTTCTCGGCGGGCCGCCCCTCTCGGTGGCGCTGCGCCTCGTCTTGCTCTGCATTCTGGTTGGTGTGATCCTGACGGCACTCGGCTTCGATCCGTGGAACATCTGGCGCAGCCTGCAGAACCTCGTCCGCTCCATATGGGATATGGGATTCGAGGCCGTATGGTGGGTCTGGCGCTACTTCCTGGTCGGCGCCGTGGTGGTGATCCCGATCTGGCTGATCGTGCGACTCGCCAAGGGCGGGCGCGGCTAGTGTCGTGGTTCAGAAATTCGCGGCATTATTGCCGCGCGTCACTCAAGCGGGGACACTAATCACTCCGGCCACTTCTCCGCGGTGATCTCTGCCGCATCCGTGCCGACGAGTCGCCCGAGCGTGACAGCCCGTCCGAGCGTTTGGAGGAGGCCGGCCTTGATATCGCCGATCAGGCCGAGCCCGCGATAGATCAGCGCGCTGTAAAGCTGCACGAGGCTGGCGCCCGCGCGAAACTTGGCCAGCGCCGCTGCCGGCGAATCGATGCCGCCGACGCCGATCAGGGGGAACGCGCCTTCCACACGCACGAAGGTCTCGGCCAGCATGCGCGTGGCGAGCGGGAACAGCGGTTTACCCGACAATCCGCCGGTCTGCCGGGCGGCGGCATCCGTGAGCCCGTTGGGCCGCGAGATCGTTGTGTTGCCGACGATCATGCCATCGACGCGCCGCCGGCGCGCGACTGCGACGACCTCGTCGAGTTCCGACAACGTCAGATCCGGTGCGATCTTGAGGAGCACCGGCACTGCACGCAGCGGAAGCGCGCGCTCGCGGGCCGCGAGCACGCGCGCGAGCAGATCGTCCAGCGCCGCCGCCTCCTGCAGATTGCGCAGGCCGGGCGTATTGGGCGAGGACACATTGACGGTGAAGTAGCTGGCGACCGGCGCGAGCATCTCGACGAGGCGCACGTAGTCCGCGCCGCGGTCTGCGGTCTCCTTGTTCGCGCCGATGTTGACCCCCACGACCCCCGGGCGCCGCACACGTGCGCGCAGTCGCGCCAGGGCGGCCACCGCGCCTTCGCTGTTGAAGCCGAAGCGATTGATCACCGCCTCGTCGGCCTCGAGCCGGAACAGCCGAGGGCGCGGGTTGCCGGGCTGTGGACGCGGAGTGATCGTCCCCACTTCCACGAAGCCAAAACCCAGCCGCAGCAGGGCGTCGGGCACCTCGGCATGCTTGTCGAAGCCGGCCGCGATGCCGATCGGATTCGGGAAATCGAGCCCGAACGCCCGCACCGCGAGACGCGGATCGTCCACGGCGACATGGCTGCGCGGCGTCAGCTTGAGGGCCCGCACCGTGAGCCCGTGGGCATCTTCCGGGTCGAGGGCGCGCAGCAGCGGCCGGGCGAGGCGGTCGAACAATCCAATCACCACGCATCTCCAAGTGGACCGCGACCCTACTCGGCATCAGGCCGCCTTCAAGGCGAAAGTTTTGCAGGGCCCTCCCGCCGGAGCGGTGGGGCTTGGAGCTGCGGCGTTTCAGGTTACAATTCCTAAAGGCATGGCTCAGGGACGCGGCGGCAGCCGCCGGCATCTGGGAGATCATGCGCCGGAACAATCGCTTGCTGCCCTTGCGGGCGCTTTGGGGTCGCCTTGGCCAATCGTGCAATGGATAAATATTCTCAGCCTGTGGCCTGTCGCGGGGCGCGGCGCGTGCCATGCTGACGCATGCTCAGGTCTGGGCCGCGCTCGATAGGCTCGCGGTCAAGGCGGGCCTGTCGGCGTCCGGCCTCGCCAAGCGCGCCGGACTTGATCCGACCACCTTCAACAAATCCAAACGCGTGACGCCGCAAGGCCGGGCACGCTGGCCGTCGACCGAATCGATTGCGAAGTCGCTCGCCGCCACCGGCACATCGATCGAGCAGTTCGTCGCCCTGATCAACGACGGCAAGGGGCCGGCACAGGCCGTGCCCTTGATCGGTCTCGCCCAGGCAGGGGCGGGCGGTTACTTCGATGATGCCGGCTTTCCGGTTGGGAAGGGCTGGGACGAGATTTCGTTCCCGCAGGTGGACGATCCGCATGCCTACGCGCTCGAGATCGCCGGCGACTCGATGGAGCCGGCCTACCGCGATGGAACGATCATCGTCGTTTCGCCGGCGGTGCCGGTCAGGCGTGGCGACCGCGTCGTCGTCAAGACGCGCGACTGCGAGGTGATGGCGAAGGAGCTCAAGCGCAAGACCGCCAGGACAGTCGAACTGCGCTCGTTCAATCCCGCGCATGGCGAGCGCATACTCAATCTCGATAACGTGCAATGGATTGCTCGTATCGTGTGGGCGAGCCAATAAGCTTGCGCGATCGGCGCAATGCGCTGGATATCGTTCATCGGCTGGCAACATTTGCCGGCGAATAGTCGCGCCATGCTGCTGCTCCAAGGCGTTTCGCAATCACCCGCGCATTCAAGGAACTACGAATTATGACGCCTGCACACGAGACTGCCTGTGGTTGTTGCGCCGACCTTCTCCGCGGCCGCTTTGATCGCCGCCGCTTTCTGCACCTCGCAGCCGGCGCCGGCGCGATGGCTGCGTTTCCTTCGTTTGCCCTCGCGCGCGACAGCTATCAGACGGTCTATGAGGCAATGCTGCTGACCTGTATCGATCCCCGCTTCCCAGGACTGACATTCAACTACATGCAGGGCCGCGGCATGGTCGGGAAATACAGTCAGTTCTCGCTGGCAGGTTCGGCCATTGGTGTCGTGGCGCCGACGTTCAAGGCATGGCAGCCGGCGTTCTGGGAAAATCTCGGTGCGTCCATCCAACTGCACCACATCCCTAAGGTAATCGCGATCAACCACCGCGATTGCGGCGCTGCGCGGATCGCGTACGGCGCGGAGAGAGTCGATGGCGCGGAGAAGGAAACGCTCACCCACAAGGCCGCGCTTGCGGAGTTCCGTGGTGAGGTTGGCAAGCGTCACCCAGCCCTCCAGGTGGAGACGGGCCTGATGGGGCTCGACGGCAAGATCGAGATGCTGGGCTGACCGCGGTCGCGCCTCGTCGCGCCCGGTCAGGCACTCCGCGCCAGCGCGCCGTCGATCATGTCCACCGTGTTCTGGATGCCGTAGACCGCGACGAAAGACCCGAAGCGCGGGCCTTTCTCCTGGCCGAGCAGCACCTGATAGAGCATGTTGAACCAATCGAGCGACACGCCGGGCCGTCCGTCCTTCGCCTTCTTGGCGTGGTCCAGGAACGGATCGCGCCGGCCGATCTCATAGACGACATTCTGGATGTCTTCCGCGCTCGCGTCGGGCGCCAGATTGGCGAGCGCGTCGCGCAGGTCCATGAGCGCTTTGCGCTCGATCTCGGTCGGCTCGCGGAATTTCTTGGTCGGCAGCACGAAATCGTGGAAGTACTGGATCGCGTAGCCGACCATCGCGTCGAGCTTGGGGTGCGTCTGCGGCGTCACGCCCGGACGATAGCGGCCGATGAACCCCCACAGTGTTTCGGCGTTCTCCGCGTTCGATGACGACACCAGCGTCAGCAGCATCTGGAAGGACACCGGCATATCGGCCTTGGGCGGATTGCCAGAGTGGATGTGCCAGACAGGATTGGACAACCGCTGTTTCGTGTCCTGCCGCGTGTAGCCGTCGAGGAACTGGTAGTACTCGTCGACGTGGCGAGGAATGACGTCGAAGTAGAGCCGCTTCGCCGCCTTCGGCTCGCGATACATGAACAGCGACAGGCTCTCTGGGCTGGCATAGCGCAGCCACTCTTCGATGGTGAGGCCGTTGCCCTTTGACTTGGAGATCTTCTGGCCTTTCTCGTCGAGGAAGAGCTCGTAGTTGAACCCTTCCGGCGGCGTTCCGCCGAGCGCACGGCAGATCTCGCCGGACAGCTTCACGGAATCGATCAGGTCCTTGCCGGCCATCTCGTAGTCGACGCCGAGCGCGACCCAGCGCATGGCCCAGTCGGGCTTCCATTGCAGCTTGCAGCGTCCGCCGGTCACCGGCGTCGTCATGCGCTCGCCGGTCTCGGGATCTTCGTAGGTGATAGTGCCGCGCTTGACGTCGCGTGCGACGATCGGCACCTGCAGCACCTCGCCGCTGCGCGGCGAGACCGGCAGGAACGGCGAATAGCTCTGCGCGCGTTCCTCGCGCAGCGACGGCAGCATGATCTCCATCACCTGGTCGAAGCGCTCGAGGACGGTGAGCAGCGCCTGGTCGAAACGCCCGCTGGTGTAGCAGGCGGTCGACGACATGAACTCGTAGTCGAAGCCGAAGGCGTCGAGGAAGGCGCGCAGCCGCGCGTTGTTGTGCTCGCCGAAGCTCGGATGGGTGCCGAACGGATCGGGCACCTTGGTCAGCGGCTTGCCGAGGTGCTGTGCCAGCATGTCCTTGTTTGGAACGTTGTCGGGCACCTTGCGCAGCCCGTCCATATCGTCGGAGAACGCAATCAGGCGCGTCTTGATCTTGTCGTCGGTCAGCACGCGGAAGGCGTGGCGCACCATGGTGGTACGCGCCACCTCGCCAAACGTGCCGATGTGGGGCAGCCCAGACGGGCCGTAGCCGGTCTCGAAGATCACCTCGTCCTTAGGCTTGCGCTTGAGCCGCGCGACGATCTTGCGCGCCTCCTCGAAGGGCCAGGCGTTCGACTGTTCGGCGATCTCCCGCAGGGACGCGGAAGCTTGGGTATCCATGCTGGTCATTGGGCTCTCATGCCGCAAAATGGCCGGAACTTCAAATCCGGGGACGGCATCCCGATTCAGTACGGGTTGATCGGGAAATACCGCAGCCAGAGCTCCGCGAACTTGCCTTTTTCCCAGATCCGGAAGAGCGCCCAATTGAACGCCTGCCGCAATGTATCATTGCCGCGCTTCACTGCGATGCCGATCCCTTCCCCGAACAGCCGGCTCTCCAGGATGGGGCCGCCGGCGAAGGTGCAGCAGCCAGCGGAATCCGTGCCATTAAGCCAGAATGCGAGGTTGAAGGCGTCGTCGAACAGCAGGTCAACGTCGCCTTTGCGCAGCGCCGTGCGCGCCATGTCCCGGGTCGGGAAGCTGCGCACCTCGGCCTCGGGAAACATCGACTTGGCGTATTCCTCATGCGCCGTGCCGCCGATCACAGCGATCTTGCGTCCCTCGAGTTGGGTTGCCGTCACGTCGGTGATGTTCGTCTCTTTGCGCGCAGCAAGGCGCGCTGCCGGACGGTAATAGGGATCGGAAAAGTCGACGCGCTGGCGCGTCGCGGCGTCGACCGCGATCGAGGCGATGGCGGCGTCGCCGCGATTGTCGTTGAGTGAATCGATGAGGGTGTCGAACCGCCGCATCTGCATGGTGCAGGGAATCTTGAGCTCATCGCAGATGAGGCGCGCAAGCTCGACATTGAATCCTATGGGATTGCCGTCGGGCCCTGCGTAGTTGAACGGAGGGTAGTCCACTTCGGTCATGAAGCGGATGAGCGTGATACGCGACGTGTCCGGCTTCTCCGGGCGCCGACGGGGATCCCAGAAGCTGGGAACCGACATGACCGGCGGCGGCGGGCGATCGGTCAAATCCGATTGAGCCGAGGCCGGCGGCACGGTTCCGTCGGCCAGCAGCAACGCAGCGCCGAGCGCGAGGCTGCATACGATTGGGTGGATGAACCGGTTGCGCATCGCTGGATGTGTGATCGTCAAAGGCCGCCCGCCGCCCGCACACTATAGCTCAATCGCGGCTGATCAATGCCGGCTGCGCTGGAGCGGGGCGCCGTTAGAAATATTTCTGCAGGTCCGCGGCAGCCTGCTCCGGCGGCCGGCGCAGATTGAACGGCGCCACGAAGCGCCCGCTCTTGTCCATCAGGTACACGATCGCGGTGTGGTCCATCGTGTAGTCGTCTTTCTCCGTCGGGACCTTCTTGTAGTAGACGCGGTAAGACTTGGCCACGGCCGCGATGGTCTCGGGGCTCCCTGTCGCCCCGCGCAGATGCGGATCGAAGCTCGACAGATAGTCCTTGAGCTTGGCCGGTGTGTCACGCTCAGGATCGACACTGATGAACAGCGCGGCGGTACGGTCGGCATCGGGGCCGAGTGCTCGCATCACCTCCGAGACCTCGAACAGGGTGGTCGGACAGATGTCGGGGCAATGCGTGAATCCGAAGAACACGAGGAAGGGCTTGCCGCGGAAGCTCTCGTCGCTGATCGGCTTGCCGTCCTGATCCGTCAGTTGGAACGGCCCGCCAACCGTGCTCTGCGGCACGCTGACGGCTGCGGGCCCGCGGGTGAGCCAAAGCACGGCGCCGAAGCAGAGCACCAGTCCAGCCACGAATGCGGCAAGCACAAGCGCCGGGCGAGTGATGCGGGATGTCATGTGCGAGTCCGATCTTGCAGGTCACAGGCAGGCGGCGATGCCTGCGACGATCATCTCGTAGAAAACGGCGGTGCCGTAGTGCGCCCATAACGCTCCGGTCGCTCCCACCAACAGCACGGCAACCGCGCCAGCGATCATCAAGGCGCGCGAGGAGGCCAGCTGGGAGTGGGTCGCAGGCTGTACCATGGCGGCTCCGGGGATGTGTTCACACTCCTAAATAGGCCCTGCAGGGGGTCCCGACAACTGCGACACCTGGCACCGGCCGGCCGCTCCAGCACAAGCCGCCGCACGGCTCACGCGATTTCCTGTGCCGGTTGCGGCCTATCCGCGGGCGGTGGCAACTGAAGTCGCTTGTGGCCGCTGCGAGCAGTCGCTCGCTCAGGACGGCTGGCCCGGCTCGCCAGGGCACTCTCAGGCGGCAGTCCCGGGCATCGGGATATTGTGCGGCTGCGGGATCAGCGACCATGCCATCTCGTCGCAGTTCACCCCCTCGAACATGCTCTCGAGCACCAGCTTGAGGTGCTGCATCACCTGCGCCAGCGCGGCCTTGGGTCCAATGTAACGGCTGAGGCTTGCGGTGACCGCCTGCACATAATCGGTGGTGTACTGGCAGAATTCGCGCTGCTGGGCGTCCAAGCTGGGACTCCACGGTGAGACGATCGGAACGCGGTGGTCACGGGACGCAACTGCCGAATCGGAATTACAGCATTGGACGGCGGCCGAAAAGGGCCACGGTCTTCGAACATCAACAGCTTGATGACGTTGTCAGCCGATGGAGCGGCCCGGGGCGAACGGACAGCCTGGAGCGGGCGAAGGGAATCGAACCCTCGTATGCAGCTTGGGAAGCTGCCGTTCTACCATTGAACTACGCCCGCAAACCCAGCGTTCCTAACATACGAGATCGCCGGCGGGAAATTCAACAGCGTCGCAGCCATCGGCGGGACGGCGCTCCTTGAGCAAAGTCAAACACCTTCGATCGCCGGCCCCTATCACATTCCGCTGGGAAGACGCGCGAATCCGCGCGATACGAGCCCGTCGGCGCACGCGTGCGGCGTCCATTCCAGCGGAGGTGGCGTGAGCGTGGAACTGACTTTCCTCGGCGGTGCGGGCACCGTCACGGGCTCGAAATATCTGCTGGAGCGCGACGGCTATCGCCTGCTGGTCGATTGCGGACTGTTCCAGGGCTTCAAGGCATTGCGCCTCAAGAACTGGGGCCCGCTGCCCGTCGATCCCCGCAGCATCAAAGCGGTGCTGCTCACGCATGCCCACATCGATCATTCCGGCTATCTCCCGCTCCTCGTCAAGAACGGCTTTGCGGGCCCGGTCTACTGCACTGCCGCGACTGCCGACCTGTGCGAGATCTTGCTGCCTGACGCGGGTTATCTGCAGGAACGGGATGCTGAATTTGCCAACCGGCACGGCTTTTCCAAGCACAAGCCGGCCTTGCCGCTGTTCTCGGAAGAGGACGCCCACATCGCGCTCCGCCGACTCAAGCCAGTTCCCTTCGATACCCAGCAGAGTGTCGGCGGCGCGACCTTTCATATGCGTCGCGCCGGCCACATCCTGGGCGCTGCGGCGATCGAGCTGACCTGGGGCCACACCAAGATCGTCTTTTCTGGCGACCTCGGCCGCTATGGTGATCCGATGATGGAGGATCCGGATCCGATCACGCGCGCCGACTATCTGTTGGTGGAATCCACCTATGGCGATCGCCTGCACGGGCGGAGCGATGCGGCGCAGGCGCTGGCCGATACGATCGAGACCACCGTCGGGCGGGGCGGCACGGTGGTGGTGCCGGCCTTCGCGGTCGGGCGCGCCCAGATGGTCCTCTATTATCTGGAGCGGCTCAAGGCGCTGGGCCGCCTCGCGAACGTGCCGATCTTTCTGGACAGTCCGATGGCGCAGGATGCGAGCGACATCTATTGCCGGCGCCACGAAGATCATCGGCTGACCGCGGCCGAATGCCGTCGCGCGTTCGCGGTCGCGCATTACATCCGCAGCGTAGACGAGTCGAAGGCGCTCACGGCCAATCCCATGCCGAAGGTGATTATTTCAGCCAGTGGCATGGCGACCGGCGGCCGTGTGCTGCATCACCTCAAGCGCTATGCGCCCGATGCGCGGCACACCATCCTGTTCGTCGGCTTTCAGGCCGGCGGCACACGCGGCGCCGCCATGATCGCCGGAGCGGACAGCATCAAGATCCACGGCGAGTACATTCCCGTGCGCGCGCAGGTGCGCAACCTCGAAATGATGTCCGCGCACGCCGATGCGGGCGAGCTCATGCGCTGGCTGCGCGAATTTCATGCGCCGCCGCGCAACACCTTCATCGTTCACGGCGAGCCGGCGGCGGCGGACGCCCTGCGCCACCGCATCGAGGAAGAGTTGCAGTGGTCATGCATTGTCGCCGAACATGGCGAGAAGGTCCTTCTCTAAGAGGCGCATTCAAAATGCGTGCACCTGTTGTTATGCCGATACCCGCCAACACCATTCTCGCCCGCCGCTTCGGCCTCGACACCCAGTATGAGGCCGTCGTCTTCATGCACGTCGCGTGCGAGGTGTGCCGTTCTGAAGGTCTTACGGCGCACAATCGCGTGCTGCTGAGCCACGGATCGCGGCAGGTGATCGCAACACTCTATCATCTCACGGACGATCTCATCCGATCCGACGAGGCCGCGCTCTCCGAGGCCGCCTGGACGCGTCTCGATCTGCGCGAAGGCGACCGCGTCACGGTAAGCCACGTTCCGCCGCTCGATTCGCTCAGTCACGTGCGAAGCCGTGTTTACGGCCATGATCTGGGAGAGCCCGCTTTCCACGCCATCATCGGCGACGTGGTGGCCGGCCGCTATTCCGATATTCATCTTTCGTCGTTCATCACCGCTTGCGCGGCGCGTCCGATGAGCGAGCCGGAGGTGCTTGCGCTCACGCATGCCATGGTTGCCGCGGGCGACCGGCTGAGCTGGCCGGCCGGTGTCGTGGTCGACAAGCATTCCGTCGGTGGCCTGCCGGGAAATCGCACGACCCCGATCATCGTCAGCATCGTGGCCTCGCTGGGGCTGACCATGCCCAAGACTTCCTCGCGCGCGATCACCTCGCCGTCCGGAACCGCGGACACGATGGAGACCCTGGCGCCGGTGGACCTCGAGACCGACGCCATTCGCCGGGTGGTCGAACAGGAACATGGCTGCATCGTCTGGGGCGGCGCGGTGCGGCTCAGCCCGGCCGACGACATTCTCATCCGGGTGGAGCGCGCGCTCGACCTCGACACCGAGGGGCAGATGATCGCCTCGGTGCTGTCCAAGAAGATCGCCGCGGGATCAACGCATATCGTGCTCGACATGCCGGTCGGGCCGACGGCGAAGGTGCGCACGGCAGAGTCCGCGCGGTCGCTCACGCTCGGCCTTGCGAACGTCGGCGAGGCATTCGGATTGAAGACCAAGATCATCCAGTCGGACGGCTCACGGCCGATCGGTCGCGGGATCGGCCCATCGCTTGAGGCGCGCGATGTGCTGGCGGTGCTCAAGGGCGAGACGGACGCGCCGCAGGACCTGCGGGCTAAATCCGTCGCTCTGGCCGGCGCGCTACTCGAGCTTGCCGGGTCGGTGGCGCCAGGCGAGGGCGAGCGGATCGCGTCGCATACCCTGGACAGCGGCAAAGCTTGGCAGAAGTTCCAACGCATCTGCGAGGCGCAGGGCGGCATGCGCGCGCCGCCCGTGTCGCGCCAACGGCGGCCGATCGTGGCGGATCGCAGCGGGGCACTGGCCACGATCGACAACCGCAAGATCTCGCGGCTCGCCAAACTGGCCGGCGCTCCCGATGACAAGGCCGCCGGGGTCGAACTGCACGTCGCGCCAGGCGACAAGGTCTCCGCAGGCGATCCGCTCTGCACCGTGCATGCCGAATCGCCAGGCGAACTCGCCTATGCCTTTGACTTCGTAGCGGTCACGCCGGATATCTTCCTGGTGAATGGATGAGCCGGCTGCTGCTGCTCCCGCTGCCGGACAACGAAGCGATAGCTGCGGCGCTCGCCGGCGCCCTGTCAGCGGATATCGGCCGCTTCGAGGCGCGTCGTTTCCCGGACGGGGAGTCCTATCTGCGCGTTCTGAGCGATGTGCAGGGGCGGGACGTGGCCTTTGTTTGCACGCTTGATCATCCCGACGCCAAGCTGCTGCCCCTGTTGTTCGCGGCGGCCACGGCGCGCGAACTTGGCGCGAGGCGCGTGGGGCTGATCGCCCCTTATCTCGCCTACATGCGTCAGGATCAGCGCTTCAAACCCGGCGAGGCCGTGACGTCGCGTATCTTCGCCAGCCTCGTGTCCGAGGCCTTCGCCTGGATGGTCACGGTCGACCCGCACCTGCACCGCTACCCGTCCCTGGCGACCGTCTACGCAATTCCGACCCAGGTTGCGCACGCCGCGCCGCTGATATCGCGGTGGATCAGGGCGAATGTGACCAATCCCGTTCTTGTCGGCCCCGACAGCGAAAGCGGGCAATGGGTCTCCGCCGTTGCCGCCGACGCCGGCGCGCCATGGACCGTGCTGGAAAAGAAGCGGCGCGGCGACCGCGAGGTCGAGGTGTCGTTTGTGCGGACGGCGGACCTCAGCGGGCGCACCCCGGTCCTCCTGGACGACATCATTTCCAGCGGCCGGACCATGCTGCAAGCGGCCAAGCTGCTGCGTGGGCATACGGCGGCTGCGCCCGTTTGCGTCGGTGTCCACGGCATATTCGCCGATCGTTCGGACCGCCTGATCATCGAAGCCGGTGCGCGCCTCGTGACCTGCAATACGATTCCACATCCGAGCAACGCCATCGACGTGCGCGAGGCGATCGCGGTTGCCATCACGGAAGTGATTCGCACGCCGATGTGAATCGAAGTTGTATGTCGCTGTGGTGCATCCAAACGCATACGTGGTCTGCGCGTGCGGATAATGACCTTTAACAAGCTGGAAAGGAGCCTCGCCGAGATTGTCAGGGATCGCCGCCGAAGCTGTCGTGAATGCGTCCGCCGTCTCCCTCGTCCGTCTCGCCTCGGGCCTCCCTTCTGGTGGCCAGCCACCCCAAGCTGCGCGACTGATGCCGCTATCGGCGGACGTTGCGCGCCGAAATCGGATCGCAACGTTCCGTTCGAGGCGAACCGAGGCCGGGACCTGAACGCGCACCACGCGCTTCGATCAGCGAGACCGACATGGGGGAAGCCGCCCACTGCATGAACCGGCACGTCCACGCCGCGCCTGAGCGCTCCGGAGTTTCGAAATGATCAAGTTCATCCTCAACCTTCGCATCGGCACCAAGCTGGCGGTAACGTCGGCAATGGGCGTGCTGCTCGTGCTCGGCATGCTGGCGACCCAGATCGCGAGCAACGCGTCGATCATGGCAGCCAACGGCAACGCGCTGACGCAGCAGTCGATTGCGGGCGAATCGGCAGAAGCCAAGGCGGCCGCGCGCGGGTTACAGACGGGATTACGGGACCTGCGGCTGGCCCGCATGTCGGAGGACGCGCAGAAAGCGATGGAGTACCTGCAGGAACGGTCCAACTCGATCGCCAGCATCACGACGGCCCTGCAGAAGAGCGTCGAGAAGCCGGAAATCCGGCAACAGGTCGAAAAAATCCGCTCGCTCGCGGATCAGTTCATGGCGCGTGCCAAAGAGGTGGCAGCGTTGCGGGCCAAGGCGTTCGAGATCGGCCAGTCGATCGATGGGTCTGACGCCGTAGCCAGCGAACTGGCCGCACTGGATGATCAGGTCAGCCGCATCTTCCAGGAGCGTGCCCTGCCGATCGGCGCGGAGATGGAGGCTCTGACGAACCGGATCGTGGATGCGGCCAAGCAGACTGCACTCGAGCAGGAGAAGTTGGCGGCCCAGGCAATCGCTTCAGCGGAACGTGTCGGCATCGGCCTCGGTCTTGCAGTTATGGTGGTTTTGATCGGCGCCACGGTGTTCTCGATGTTCACCATCGCGCGTCCGATGAAGGCGCTGACCGGTGGCATGCTGGAGCTCGCCGACGGCAACTTCGACGTGGTACTGCCCGGGCTCGGCCGCAGGGACGAGATCGGCGACGTCGCCGCCGCGGTCGAAGCCTTCAAGGTCAAATCGGCCGAAAAGGCACGGCTTGAAGCCGAGGCCAAGGCCGAGCTCGACCGGAGAGCATTGGCGGACCGGACGGAGCGGGAGCGGGTCGCCGCGGAGGAGAAGGCGCAGGCCGACAAGCGCGCGGCGAGCGAGCGCGACGCTGCCACTGCGAAGGTGATGAGCGAGTTCGACGCCGCGGTCGGCGGCATCGTCAAGGCGGCGATGGAAGGCGACTTCAGCCAGCGCGTGCCGCTCGAGGGCAAGGACGGCGTGATCCGCAACCTCGCCGGGGCG